>Ga0206106_100002_pt1 | contig 1370607 bp, 1303 predicted proteins | sample 1B1ome_FD_148677 | JGI IMG/M metagenome (GOLD analysis project Ga0206106, IMG submission 148677) | Enriched microbial communities from leaf-cutter ant dump, University of Wisconsin, Madison, United States - 1B110A | ecosystem: Environmental > Terrestrial > Nest > Insects nest > Nest dump... | reverse complement strand
CGACACCGACACCGACACCGACACCGACACCGACACCGACACCGACACCGACACCGACGGAGCCTGCCGAGGCTCAGACCTTCGGTCAACTGATGCGGCCGGCGTCGACCTCGGTGCTGCCGGCGTCGGTCGCCTCGGTGACGTTCACCGATCAGCAACCCGCCTGGTTCGACGACAACACGTTCATCCGATGGGACACTCCCGGCGCGTTCAGCCACTCGTTGGATCCCGTGCCGTACGGCACGTTGCATTCGGCCGCACACGACGAGAACTTCTTCCGGCCCGACGTCGGGGGCGAGTACCACCTGAACAACTCGTTCTACAAGTACGCCGATGTCAGCTTCGTCGTGACCGGCAAGAAGTTCGCGGTGCGCTATTGGACGTATCAGGAGTCCGACGCGATGCTCTGGATCGACGGCAGGCCGGCGGCCCCTGAACCCTTCGTGGGACGCGATCCGGGCGGCAAGGGCCAGTGGAACTGGCTCGTCGTCTCTCGTTCGTCGAGCGCCCCGGCCACGGTTCGTCTGGCCGGGCCCATGGTCTTCAGCGGCGTCGACTTCGACACCCGCACCGATGTGACGGTCTACGCGGCGCCGCAGTTCACGCTCGGTGTCGTCAGCGACTCGATGTTCGAGACCCTGTCGGATGCCAGGCCCGCCTACCAGGGTGCGGGCTCGATGCTGAGCACGCTGACGGGCTTCCGGGTATGGAACATGGCCGAAGGCGGCACCGGCTACGTCAGTCAGGGATCGCCCGCGACGGGGCCGATCGGCTATCCGGGCCATCTGTCGTCGCAGTACGGATCGGACCGTCGTATCGCGACGATCGCCGACGCACCGATCGACGCCCTGCTGGTCAACGGATCGCTGAACGACCGATTCTGGAGCGCCGACACGCAACGCGAGGCGGTCGACGCGTTCTTGGACCAGGTCGCCGCGGTCAGGCCGGATCTTCCCGTCGTGATGGTCACGCTCGAACCGCTGTCGTTCGGCGGTGTCGACGATCAGAGCTATTCACTGTACCAGGCGCTGAACGCCAACCTGCTGGCCGCGGCGGCGGAGCATCCCAACGTCGTCGGCGTGATCGATCCGTACACGGCCGACTGGATCACCGGCACGGGCAGCACTGCGAATCCGGCCGGCGACGGCAACCAGGACCACTTCACCGGTCCCGACGGCGTCCACCTCACCCCGGCCGGGCAGGCCTACTACCAGGGAAGGATCGCCGACGAGCTGCGGCCCATGCTGTCCCAACTGGTTCCCCCGGCACTGTGATGCCCTCGGGCGCTCGGTCGGTCGGACTCCTCCCGCATCTAGGGCGAGAGGAGTCGTCGGGCGGCGTTCACCAGCACGTCATAGCGGGCCGGGTCGTACTGGCACAGTTCTGGGCGCGCGACTAGTACCGCCAACGCGCCTTTGACGCTCGAGGCATCGACGCGTCCCGCGGCCAGGCTGGTGTGGAGAGCGCCGGCGATCTGGTCGTCCAGCTCGACGAAGTCCGTCCAGCCTGCCCACGTCGACTCCGAGTCCGCATCATCCGGGCAGGCCAAGGGCCGGGCCAACGCGCTGACGAACTCCTGCCACGTGTCTTCGGTCGTCACGGCGACCATGTCCTTCCGAGTTCACGATCAGTTCGAGGCGGTTGCCGAGGCTATCCCAGTTCAGGAGATGTCGAGGTCGACGTCGCCATATCTCGCCGCTGCGGCTTGAAGTCCATGGTCTTTCGACGCTTGAGGAGAAGCGGGGAGGACCGTCCGGTGGACCGACGCCTACGCAACAGACCGACACCTTACGGCCCGACGTCAACTCGATCACCAGCTCCGGGCGATAGCAATGAAATCCGCGCGGTCCCACCGGGAGCGCAACCCGCACCTATGAACCACAGGGGGCCCGGGACACTTCAGTGCTGCCTCAGCAGTCGGTACGCGCCGGCCGAGACCTCTACCTTCGGGTCGCTAGAGCATCTCTCGAGCAGGAAGCGTCGCAACGGAAGCGTCCATTCTTCAATAGCCACGGGGCACTTCTCGCCTGACCTCGTCACCAGGATCAACCGCGCTCCCGCATACGGCGCCCACTGGGTCTCGATACGCCGTACGGCATCCAGACTTATCTCGTGAGTGGTCGCGGAAAGCTCAGTGCGGACTCGCAAACTGTCACCGGCGATCCTCCATTCAGGCCGAGGAAGAAATCGCCACGCCGCTAACCAGATCACGAAGCACCCGGCAAGCAAAGCCGCTCCACTCACGCCGCCGACAGCAAGCCATGCCAGCCCCCCGGCGACAAGCGCGAGCGCCAGGCAGTTCAGAGGGGCGTCAGTGTCAGAACCCGAACGGACCTCGCTGCCCATACTGGCAAAATACCTCCCGCTTCGTCGTGGTACTCCATGTCACATCATGGCAAGGCGCAAGAGCGACAGGAATAAGCAGAGCTTTTCAATTGGGCTTGACTAGCCGCAGTTCCGCCCCTTCAGGTCCGAGCGAGAAATCAAGGTCTCACCGTCGTCGAGCACGTCACCCACCTTCAGCGCATCGATCTCTCGAACCGACCACCAAGTTTCAGTAGTCCGGCTTCTGCCCCGATCGTCGGAGTAAGTGATGGTGAACTCAATCCGTTGACCTGACGGTAGGCCACCGGGCAGACCGTCCAGAGAAACTGAAACAACACCTCCACCTGTGTCCTTGCCTGGCAGCCGAACAGGGATCGCTCTACCACCAGCTTCGACTCGAAGATCGTGCAGCGACTCTCCTGGACACAAACCGGAGAGGAACGAAGCACCGTCAGCCGTTTTCTCGATCGCCACATCGCTACTCTCTGGGTCTGACACCAGACACCCTCCAAGCAGTACGCACGTGGTCACGCCAAGCGATGCCGCCCTCGTCAACACTTGTATCCTCCACGCTTGAGGCCTGCCTTCTCGCATACTTTCGCCCACCGTGGTGCCACCGTCATGGCATCATCACCTCGAACTTTGCCGGCTCAATCGTTTCCAATGTCCAACGCTAGGATCAGCCGTCCATCCAAGGTGAATGCCGTCAACGCCGGATCTTCACTCGCGCCGAGCAGCCCTCGGAAGCGGTCAGCGGAGGTAGCCTCAGGTGCGATACGCCCGTCCAGCAATACGTAGCGATCGACCCTCTCAAGCTCGATCTCACTGAGGTCTAGGTAGTACTCATCGCGCCCAAACTGTTGGTCCCATCGCCGACCGAGTTCATCGATGAGACCGCGCTCCACTACGCGCATCTTCCGTAGGCTCCCTTTCGGGTAGCGATGTTTGTGAGACACCTTCATCTCTTCCGGGGACGAGCTCTGAGTGAAGTAATAGTGATGCGTACGGTATCTCTGCCCTCGAGCGTTGTAGTGGTCGACATGAACGTGGTTACACCTGGCGCAGCCCTCCGGCGACAAGCGCGAGCGCCAGGTAGGTGGAGCGCATAGGACTTCTCCGTGCAGTAGGCCAGCCGGTGACGCAGTCCAGTCCTAGCCAGGTTGGCGTGTCGGAGCCCCGGGTCGACTGGCTCGCGCCAACGCGCTCTTCCGGACCTAGGCCCTCGGCTCCGTCGTGTCCCCTGTGCTCTCAGCTGCGATAGCGTGCCGCAATTCCCCGAGCAGCCCAAGCAGGGCAGACTGGTCAAGAGCCATCGTGTGTGTGTCCTCTCGTGAGTTCAGTAGAGCGTTCTCACTGAGAATCGCACGATGGCTCACCTCATTGAGGACAAGACCGAGAACTACACCACTCCAGGGGACCCGACGACGGGGCCATTTCCCCGACGAACAATCAGCACTCAGAAAATCTGACAGACCCGTCCAATACGACCGGCCGCATCGGAGTGTAGGTGTTCTCCACCTGGGGACCCGAGGCGTTGTAGACCATGAACGCGGTGTACTTGTGAGCGTACGATCAGGCATATGAGTGAGTTCGTGCTCGTTCTTGTTGCAAGTGCGGCTATTACCCTAGCGCTACTAGTCGGCGTGATTATGGCTGAGACAGGTCACCCCTCAGCTCCCACTACGAATCGCGGGATGGCGATCTTTTTCTCAATCGGAATCAGCCTCGCTCTCGTCGACGTTCTACTCATCGAATGGATAGCCAACCGAGTATTTGGGTCGTGACGCCCGCTTTCCTAGCTGGTCCAGTAGTCCTTACCAATAATCGCGATTAGCGCAACGATCGTCACACCGAACGCCACGGCGCTGTCTAACCAAAGCCCTAATAAGAATGCGCTTACCGCAATGCACTCAACCAACAGGATTGCCGGTCCCCTGTTCATCGTGTTAACCAACCCTTGAGATACGACCTGGCATTCAGCTTTGGCTTTGCTCCCTTGTGGGCCCCACCACCACGCAAGATGCGCTTGATACTCATATTCGCTTTGCCAATCCGCTGAACCTTTCCGCCGCGGATCGCACTATAGAGCTTGCGGCCTGAGTCGAACTTGACGCGCGTCTTCAATCCTCCCATAGCCCCTCCTCTAGCCGTCTCATAGATCAACCCTGACAGCTTGAAGCGATTCTTGCCCTTCTTCCCAGCATGGGCGACCGTATAGTGCGCTGCTGCAGCTGAGGCGCCGACAGCAATGCCACATACCACGCTTGCGCCGCAAGCGATCGCACCGCCGACACCCGCTATCTTGATGCCCAGCTTTCCTACCTTGCGCCAGTTGACCTTGCCTAGTTTCTTCTTCCACTTCTTGGGTATACCGAATTCACCGTCGAGGTCGAACATGTTGATGGGGTCGGTGGGATAGGCATAGGTGTTGTCGTTGCCGCCGGGGACGGGGTCTCGGGTGAGGAACCGGCCGGTGGTCGGATTGTAGAGACGAACGCCCATGAGGATCAGGCCGCCGATGGTGTCGCCGGATCGCTGCTTGGTGCCGAGCCAGGCGTACTGCTGGCCCAGAGTCGGCCAGCCCAGAGCGGTCAGGCCGTACTCACTGGTGTCGGTGTAGTTCTCCAACGCCGCCGCACCTGTGGCGGTGTTGTTCATCGTGGAGACCACATCACCGTGCAGGTTGGTCAACTGGATACGGCTGGTTCCGTCCGACTTCTCGATGATCGCCAGATCACCACCGATGCCAGCGACGTTACGAGTCCAGGTACTGGTCCAACCACTAGAACTATTGGGCCGGGTCTTGTCCAAGGTCCACGCCGGCGAATCATCGCCACCGTCGTAGTGGTTGACACTCTGCCGTAGGTCGACACCCGCGGTGGCCGACGTGGTCTCACCGATCCTGCCCAACGCATCGAGCGCATAGGACTTCTCCGACAACACGCCGGCCGTGGTCTGGCTGAGCTTGGCGACCATCTCATCGCCGTAATACTTGGCCGTCAGCACGCCACCGGTGGGCTGGCTGGTGTCAGCAGCGGGAACGGTGCGGGTCCGGCCGAACGCGTCATAGGTGTAGCCGGTGTTCGTGATCGTGTCGTCGGCACCGAACGTGCTGGTCTGGGTGACCGGCGAACTGGTGCTGCAGACTCCTCCGCTTCCCGCCGGCGCACTGGCCAGGCTCGTGCGGTTCGAGTCGAGACTGAACCCGTACGAGCGGGTGATGCAGCCCTGACCGCCCACATAGTCACGCACGGTCACCAACCGGTCGCGGCCGTCATAGTCGAAGCTGCGGTAGCCGACGGTGGAGTATTCGACTCGCACACGCGGATCGACGTCGACGAACGTCGACTCGTACAGGAAGCTCGTGCCGTCGCGGGAGTAGCCGATGCCGATCTGCTCCCCGGTGACGTCGAACTTGTTGTCTTGCACCACACCGTTCGGCAAGATCACCTGGGTCTGATTGCCCGCCTCGTCGTAGGCGGCCTTGAACTCATCGGGACCGGAGGCCAAGCCGGCCGTCATCTTGGTGACCAGGCCACGGCGTTCGAGGCGCCCGGTGGCGTCGTTGCCGTCGTAGGTGTACGTGTAGGTGCCCTTGCCGTCGTTCTGGGTCTTGACCCGGCCAGCACTGTCATACGTGGTGGTCGACGTATTGCCGGCCCCGTCGGTCTGGGTCAGCGCCCGCCCCCACGTGTCGTATGTAGTGTCGGCCGACCCTGCACTCGTCGACGTGGACTGCAGCGCCCCGTTGGCGGGCGAGTAGGCGTACGTGGTCGTCGCGACCGGCAGATCACCACTGGGCGCACCCGTCACGTCAACCGCCTCGGTCAGCTTCCGCCCCACCTGGTCGTACGTGTTGGTGGTGGTGCGGGTCATCGAGCCTGAGGACTCCACGACGGTCGTGGGGTTCTGCAAGTAGTCGTAGCCGGTCGCGGTAGTGGTCGGGATCGTCCCGGGCGATGCTGCCGGGCCGGTCTGGCACACCAACCCGAGCCACTCGGGATGGTTGCGACACGCGGCGATCGAGCTGGAGGCATCGGCTGTGAAATAGGTATTGATGGTGGATCGGGCGTCCGAACCAGCACCGTCGAGCGTGGCCACACCTTGAGGCGTGCGGGTCTCGAGCACCTGCCCGTAGGTGTCGAACCGGGTCAGCGCAGTGGACCATCCCGATCCGAGCTGTACTGACGTACGGGTCGGGGTCTGCAGCTTCCAGCCGTCGCCGTCGGTGCCGACGACCTTGTCGTAGCGATATCGGGTCTTGTGCACGTCCCACACCACGCCGTCGTCGTGGGCCGGCCAGCCGTCCCAGTGTGTGACGAAATCACGTTCTTCGACGACCACGTTCGGCTTCGGGTCGTCCGGATTGGTCGAGGGGGTCGGTCGTCCGGGAGTGGAGATCCCTTCGCCCGCGGCCTCGTCGTCGTAGACGTAGCTGGTCGCGGTCCGGCCGGTCTGCGCGGTGCCGTTCTCCAGCACGAGGTTGCGCAGTGGGCCCATCTCGTACTCCACGCGGGTACCGGTCGCGTTGTACTTGGTCTGGCTGCTGAGCATGTAATAGATCGCGAATCTGTTCCAGCCCAGCTTCAACCCGAGGGCACGGCCGGCCGAGTCGAGCGTCCAGTTCTGGTTGCCGAACGCGTCGTAGCCGTAGGACTCGATCTGCCAGTCACCGGCACCGTAGCTGGCGGTGTTGGCCAGCTGACCGCTGCTGGTGAAGTAGCTGATGTCGGCGTACTTCATGTCCGTCGTCCCGGGTGCATCAGGGCCGAATACCGCGGTCGCGTTCTCGGGCACCGCTCGTTGCCACCACCGGTCGATCGCCGATGCGGTCAGATCGGGCAGGCCCGAGCCGGACAGCGGCACGTCGTACATGACGCGCCAGGTCGCGGTGCCTCCGATCGCCGGATCCTGGGCGCGGGTCACCGTATCCAAGGTGCCGTTCGAGTTGAGGTTGAAGTTCCAGGTCTTCTCAGCCGGCGGGGTCGCCGACGCCAGATAGGTCTTGCCACCGACGCTCTGATACGTGTAGGTCGTGGTCAGGTGGCCGCTGGAGGTGTCGGCACGAGGGTCGTAGGCGCCGGTGAGCTTGCCTGATCCGTCGTAGGTGTACTTCTGGACCGTCGTGGTCGTCATCGCGCCCGAGCCTGACCCGGCGGTCGGATCCCACGTCCGCAGATCGACCTGCGATAGCCGCTTGTCCGAGCCGATCGTCGTGTAGGTCAGCAGCAGCGCATGGCATCCACGAGCCTGCGTGGCTTCGGTACAGGTCACGCCCGGAATGCCGGCATAGATGCCCGACACCAGATTGTCGGTCGTGTAGGAGTAGGTCGTCGAAGGGGCCGCAGTCGGGTCGGTGACGCTGACGACCTTCCAGGCGTTGGACCCGGCATAGCTCCATTTGGTGACGGTGCCGTCGGATTCGGTCAGTTCCAGCGTCTTCGGCGTCCCGGCCTTCAGTTCCAACTTCTCGTTGTATCCCGCAGCCTCGCCCTGGCCGACGTAGACCCCCACAGCTTGGGCCGTCTTGCCGCCGGTCTTGAACTTGTAGATCGACGCCTCGCCGTCGATGTCGAGCAGCGAGATGGTTCCGTTGGTCGACGTGCGGTCGATCACCTGTGCAGCGCCGAATCCTTCACCCGGCCCATCGAGGTTCGCGATCCAGCCAGGACCGAACACGCCCTGAGCTGCCGATGCGGGTACCCCGAACGACTGGTAAGTGCGCGAGAGCCCGATGTCGTCGCCGAAGCCCGGCACCGAGACATCGGCTTCGTCGAGCTGGAACTCCCCTGTCATCAACGAGACGCTGGCCGGGCCGACGTCGGTGGTGGGGAACGATCCGCCGAATGCGTGCGGCACCAGGCCCAGGTCTCTGACGGCCGTGCATCGTTGAGTCGGAGACGAGGTGTAGTTGAAGCAGAAGCGCACCTCGATCGCCGAGGGGTTGAGCGCGCCGGTCTCCTCAGCCGCGTTCCAGTTCAGATCACCCGTGACCGCCATGCTTCCCTGAGTCGACGGGACACCCAGCCAGGGGAAGAATCCAACCCTGACCTGGGTAGCCGCGATCCAGGTGGTGTTGCCCGCCAGACGCCACTGCACCTGCGCACTCGTTGCGCCCGACTTCGACACGGCACCGATCGTGAACTGATTCACCGAACGCGCGCCGTTCGAGGGGCTGGTCAAAGCGCCCGTCCCGGTCCCGAACAGGTAGCGCTTGGACGAGGCGTTGCCGGCCGCGTCGGTAGCGGTCACTTGCAGATCGAACAGACCATTCGTAGGCACCGTGAACGACTTCGAGGTCGTGCCGCCGGACAGAGCCGGGAACCCGGCGGCATCGCCGTTGAGCGTGCCGAGGATCTCAGTCGTTCCGGAAGCGGCCGTGACGGTACAAGTCGTCGAGGTCGCCGTCGGGCTGGCCGTCCAGCTGTCCGCGGCGTAGTTGGTGCATGCGACCGTCGGCGCTGCCGGTGGCGTGTGGTCGACCAGCACCGTCACCGGGCTCGACCACGCAGAGGTCGCTAGGCCGTCGTCGGCCTGCCACTGTGCCGTGTAGGTTCCATCGGGCACATCGGTCGTCGGCTTGCGGTACACCCGCGAGCCCGACGGGACCGGCCCGATCGTGCTGCTGTCGACCGTGGTGCTGCCCTGAAGCAGCCGGAACTTCGCCGACACCTGGCCGCCATCGGGATCGGTCACGACCGTCGAGAACGAAGGCGTCGGCGAACTCGTCACCTGTGTGGTACCCGACGGAAGAGCGGGCTCGACCGTCGACTCCGCCGGAACATCCGGCGCCAAGTTGTACGTGGCCGTCAGCGTCGGGATCAACGGTGCAGCCGAATCCTGCGAGCGGAACTTACGCCAACCCGAAGCAGCCGTCTCATCGTCAGCCGCGATCCGCACACCCCAGTTGGTGGCACCGCCGAACCAGTCACGCAGAATCTGGGTCGCATCGAACGACACGATCCCCTCGGCGGCACACCCCGTGGCACCGAACGACTGCGACGAAGAAGTAGCACCCGTGGAAGTCACCGTCGGCTGAGTCGCCCACGTCATCGCGTTGGCATCCCAGGCGCTGGTCACGCGCGACAACGTCAACGGTGAACCCGTGCACGCGCCAGTCGCGAAGTTCGACATCTCCAGCTTGGCCGACAGCAGCTGGGTCGGATGGATCACCGCGAACTCAGCGCCATAGAAGTAGGCGTACGACCGAGCCACGGTCGTACCACCATCAGAGGAACCCACCCGCAACTCAGGCGAGAATCGCTGCGACGTCGTATCGCCAGCAGACTGAACCCACGTGTCGACCGCGACCGCCGACGAGACCGTCGGATCGACCACGACCGGATAGACCGTGTCCGGATCGGTCAGGAAGTCCATGTCCGGCTTCAACACCAGAACCGGGTCATCAGCCGAAGCATCCACCTCAGTGGCCACCGGTAGCGTCTTGCCATTGCCGTCCTTGTTGGCCTCCGCACCATCCCACATCACGGGCGCAGACATCGAGGCAACCAGCTGCTTGCCCTCCTTGACCTGCACCGAACCGTCCTTGCCGACCGTCGCCTCGGCACCAGAAGCCTTCAACGGCACCCGGAACTCCACCGGCCCCGCACCGGCCTCGGGAGCCTGATCCAACACGATCGAGTACTGGAATCCCTCCGGGAGCGACGTGACCACCAGATCGTCGCCATCAGCGGCACCCGGGTACGTCAACGTGTCACCCTCAACCTTCGGCTCAGGCAACTTCGCCGGCCAGCCGACCCCGACGGACGCACCGGTCGGCGACTGGAGCTGGCCCACCGTCTTGTCCCCACCGTTGGAGAACGTCACGTCATACGCGCCCGCCTTCTGGGCATAGCCGTCACCAGACTTGACGACCGCAGCATCCAGATCGACCCACTTGCCGTCCTCATCCTGCGTACGCGTCGCACCCGCAGTCGCCACCACCGTCCAGGTCCCGTCGGCATTGGCGAACGTCGATGAACTGGGCGTCCGCGCTGAGAGATCCTCGACCCGCGAACCCTGCTGCTGCGCCGTCGACATCGCCGACACCCGATCGGGCCGCGCATCCACCTTCTCCGGCTTCTCGCCCTTCGTAGCCACCGGTTCAGCCGCGAACGCGTCCGACGGCAACATCGCCACCATCAACACCACCACGACGAACGACACCAACGAAGCGAACACAGCCCGCGGCACACGAACACCCGACTGAGAAAGATAGAACCGCACGCCCGGACTCCTCACACGACTCCCCCAGGACACGTTCAAGGCAGCATGGCACCGGCAAGAGCCGCCGTGGTGCAAACAGGAGTTTCAACTGAACCGGCCAAGCCGAGGGCGAAGAGAGGACCCCCGGTTCTCGCTGAGATCTCAGCGAGAACCGGGGGTCTTCATCGAGCGGTGACGGTGGGATTTGAACCCACGGTAGGGATGAACCTACACATCATTTCGAGTGATGCACCTTCGGCCGCTCGGACACGTCACCGGGAGCCACTTTACAAGAGGGTGCGGCGCGAGGCCGAATCGGCCGGCGACCTAGCCGACGACCCGGCTCTCGACGTCGGCGCGACGCGTCTTCACGACCGCATCGAACACCGTGCCGAGCTCGACGGCCGCGACGACACAGATCGTGACGACGCCGATCGCATCGACCGTGTCGCGGCTCAGATCCAGCGCGGTGACGAACGCCGGATTGAGCAGACGATCCTGCGAGGCGAGCCAGATGACCGGAACCGCGAACGCGATCGACAGCACCACCGTGGCGCCGGTGATGGGCCACGTGAACCGGCCGACGCGGTACTTCCAGATCTCGACAGCCGCGGACAGCACCAGGACGCCGACCAGCAGAGCCAGCCACGGACTCCACAGATCCGGGTCGAGCACCGCGATCGCGTCGTCACCGCCGTCGGGAACGAACGACCGGAAGTTCTGTGCGATCAGCAACACGATGACGAGCCCGATCACGACGAGACCGGCCACCGTGTCGGCCAGCGTCACCTGCGTCTTGCGCGGGAGGGCAGGCAGGCGGTCCAGCGACCACTCCGGCAGGTGCGCCGTGCCGCCGGCCCGTTCGATGATCGCGAACGTCAGCGTCGACCAGAACGCCACCTGGATCGCGACCGAGAAGGCCGTCCCCACGCCGTGACCGATGCCCGGCCAGACGTCCGGATCGTCGGCGATCTCGACCAGGGCCGAGATCAGGCCGACCGTGACCGGCGCGATCGCCAGGATCAGCCACGTGATGCGCCAGTACACCGGGAACAGCGCCGGTCCGATCAGATAGGTCGGACGCTCGGCATACTCCACCGCCAGCGCCGCCGGATCACCCAGCCCGAGCAGCACCTCGCGTTCAGCCTGATCGCCGGATTCACCCTGCTCGACGCGGGCCGCCGCCATCTCGTCGATGGAGGCGGTCAGCTCGCGCACGATCTCGGAGCGACGAGGCTCACGCAGACTGCGCGTGGCGGCGAAGACGTAGCGGTCGGTCAGCGTGCTCATGAGAGATCCCCTCCGGTCAGGCGCTTCAGGGCGGCCAGGATGTCGTCGAAGTCGGCCAGCATCGCGGCCAGGACGCGCTCCCCGTCAGCACTGGTGCGATAGATCTTGCGTGGACGGGCAGCGCTCGTGTCCCACTCGGCCCCGAGCAGGCCCTGCTCCTCCAGACGACGCAGCAGTGGGTAGAGCGTGTTGGCGTCGACCGCGATCCCGGCATCGGCCAGCGTCTGAAGCAGCGCATAGCCGTAACCGGGTTCACGGAGTGCCGCGAGGCTCGCGATGACCGCAGTGCCCCGTCGCAGCTCTTGAAGATGCGCGGGAAGTACGTCGTCCGATGTCACGAGCTACACATTACTGTGCGTCACACAGTATGACAAGCGTGGCCGCCTCGACCGGCGACGAGATCAGACCTGCGGGCGAGGATCGCTGATGCTCAGCATGGTCTCGCTGAACAGGTCGATCGAGTCATCGAACGCGCGGCCCGTCCCCCCGCCCTCGGCGACGCTCAAGAGCTCGCCGACCGCCCGCTCGACGCGGGCGCCGAGCGCGTCGGCCCCCGCATCGCCCCAGTCGTGCGGAGAGGCGAACACACCCGTCGGCACCGTCATCGTCTGCAGGTAGGCGAACAGGGGCCGCATCGCGTAGTCGATGACCAGCGAATGACGAGCGGTGCCGCCGGTGGCGGCCAGCGCGACCGGCTTACCCGTCAACACCTCGGCCTCGAGCGCATCGAAGAACGACTTGAACAGGCCCGGGTACGACGCCTTGAACGTGGGCGCCACGACCACCAGTGCATCGGCCGCAGCAACCTGGTCGATGACGTGCTGCAGGCGCGGCGACGCGAAGCCCACGATCGTCGCGTCGGTGATGTCGTGCGCCAGATCGCGCAGCGTGACGATCTCGAACGACGCGTCGGGGCGAGCGGCCCGGATCGCGTCGCCGTAGCGCTGCGCCAGCAGCGTGGTGGACGACGAGTCGCTCAGGCCGGCCGAGATCGCCACAATCCTCATCGGGTCACCCTCTCGTGGTCGAGCGAGCCGGTCGTCTCACCGGCGCCTTCCCGCGCTCGTTCCTCGCGCTGGCGACCGGTGGGAACGCTTCCTCCCTCAGCCTGGCGACCGGTGGGAACGCCTCCCTCCTCGCGCTGGCGACCGGCGGGAGCTCCTTCGCCGGCGAGCGCGACCCGAGCGGCGTGGGTCGGGGCGTCCGGGACGCCGGCGGGACGGCGCGCGTCGAACTCGGCACGCAGGGTCGGCAGGACCTCGCCGAGCAGATCCAACTGCTCCAGCACGACCTTGGTCGGCAGACCGGCGTGATCCACCAGGAACAGCTGGCGCTGATAGTCGCCGAAGTAGTCGGCGAAGGTCAGCGTCTTCTCGACGAACTCCTGCGGGCTGCCGACCGTCAGGGGTGTCTGTGCCGTGAAGTCCTCCAGGCTCGGCCCGTGCCCGTAGACGGGGGCGTTGTCGAAGTACGGGCGGAACTCGCGCACCGCGTCCTGGCTGTTCTTGCGGATGAAGAACTGACCGCCCAGGCCGACGATCGCCTGCTCGGGCGAGCCGTGGCCGTAGTGCGCATAGCGCTGACGGTAGAAGTTGATCAGCCGGATGTAGTGCTCCTTGGGCCAGAAGATGTTGTTCGCGAAATAGCCGTCGCCGTAGTACGCGGCCAGCTCGGCCACCTCGGGCGTACGGATCGAGCCGTGCCACACGAACGGCGCGACACCGTCGAGCGGACGCGGAGTCGCGGTGAAGCCCTGCAGCGGAGTGCGGAACTGGCCCTCCCAGTTCACGACGTCCTCGTCCCACAGACGGCGCAGCAGTTGATAGTGCTCGATCGTCAGCTCGACGGCCTTGCTGCCGTCGTAGCCGAACCACGGATACACCGGAGCCGTGTTACCGCGACCCAGCATCAGGTCCATGCGGCCGTCGACCAGGTGCTGCAGCGTGGCGTAGTCCTCGGCGAGCTTGACCGGATCATTGGTCGTGATCAGCGTCGTGGACGTCGACAGGATGATCTTCTCGGTCTGTGCACCGATGTACGCCAGCGTCGTGGTCGGACTCGACGGCACGAACGGCGGATTGTGATGCTCACCGGTCGCGAAGACATCCAGGCCGATCTCCTCGGCCTTCTTGGCGATCGCGACCGTGTTCTTGATCCGCTCGTGCTCGCTCGGGGTCGTGCCGTCGACCGGGTCGGGCGTGACGTCGCCGACGGTGAACAGTCCGAACTGCATCGTGGTCATCTCTGAGTCTCCTTTTTCACCAAGGTCGATACCTTGTTGAATGTTCAACTAATCTACCACGCCGTCTATTCCACGAACCCGTCACGGTCGCTTCTGCCACGACCCCTCGTAGCCGATCGCGCGGAAGCCCAGCGCCTCGTTGACGTCGAGCATCGGCCGGTTCTCCTCGGCATTCCAGGTGACCACCGCCGTGACGTGCGGCGCCTCCCGCCTCAGCGCAGCCGAGGTCGCGGTCTTCAGCCGCATCCCCAGCCCGTGTCCGCGGTGCTCCCGGAGCACGAGCGTGTCCTCCTGTGTCGCCACCGGATCCTCGCCGGTCACCGCGACCTCGGAGTATCCGACGAGCCGCCCCGACGCCACGTGCCGTGCCGCGGCCGTGCACATGGTGCGGCCGGACTCCACGATCCGGGCATCGTGCTCGCGCACCCGGGCCGCGTCCCACTCGTCGACCACCATGACCAGACCGCCCAGCGGCGCGTCAGTGCTCATCCGGGTGCGCAGCACCGCGACATCGGCGGCGTGCTCGTCCGGTGTCGGGCCGGACCATTCGACGAGCTCATAGTCATCGGCGACCCGAGGTGGCGGGAGGTGCCGCTCGATGCCGGCCAGGTCCAGCAGGCTGATCCGCGCGACCTGCTCCAGGACGTAGCCGCGGGCCCGCAGGAACCGGGCGCCCGGATCGTCGGCCGGGACGTCGCCCACCCCGGTCGCCGCCACGATCCGCTCTCCCGCCGAGGTGAAGGCATGCGGCAGCGTCACCTTCAACACCGGAGCACCCGCGCCGACCGCCAGCCGTTCCAGCAGATCGGCCAGCTGGGTGCCGAGGCCCGCGCCGCGGTGGGCCGGGAGCACATCGGCCATCAGGTGCATCCCGGTCTCGGGCGTGACAGGTCGTGACGTGATCAGGCCCCGGCCCACGATGCGTCCGTCGAGCCGCGCCGCGAAGTGTCGTCGTACCCGGTGCGGCGTGTTCCGGTACTCCGACAGGGTCTGCGGCAGGCCCGGCGTCAGCAGATCGGTGCCCAATGTCTGTTCTTCGACCGCATTGCGCACCTGGAGGTACTCCAGGAACTCGGCGCCGCCGGGACCGTCCAGGGAGTCCGGCGCGTCGATCTCGTCGATGTGGATGCTCACGACTCCATCATCGATGCCCGGCAAAGAACTCCTGGAGCAACGCGGTCGACTCGTCGGCGAACAAGCCCGCTTCGACCTCGGGCCGGTGATTGAGACGGCGATCGCGCACGACGTCCCACAACGATCCGACCGCACCCGCCTTGTCGTCGAACGCCCCGAACACGAGCCGGGCCACGCGGGAACCGACGATCGCGCCGGCGCACATCGTGCACGGCTCCAGCGTCACGACCAGGGTGCACCCCTCGAGCCGCCACTCACCCCGGCGAGCGGCCGCCTCACGGAGCGCCACGATCTCGGCATGCCCCGTCGGGTCCGCATCGCGCTCGCGCGTGTTCCGGCCACGCCCGATGACGACACCGTCGGCGTCCAGCACGAGGGCGCCGACCGGCACGTCGCCGTCGGCCATCGCCTCCCGCGCGAGCACCAGCGCCTCGGCCATCGCCTCCGTCGGGTTCATGCGTCGATCGTCTCTCGCGACTGGCGACCGGAGCTGAGCCGCAGATCGATGTGGCCGGGGCTCAAGACGTGGTCGAGAGCCACGGCCGCGCAGCCCACCAGGCCCGCGCGTTCGCCGAACGTCGCGGGATGGAACATCAGATCGCGCGCGGCGAAGGCACTGGTGCGCCCATAGACGCCCTCGCGCAGACCGGCGACGTACTGGTCGAAGGCCGGGGCCAGATCGCCGCCCACCACGACCGTGCCCGGATCGAGCACCGTGATGACGCCCGCCAGAACCTCGCCGACCACACGGCCCGACTCGCGGGCTGCTGCGCGAGCGCGCGGGTCACCGCGCAGTGCCGCCGCGGCGAGCTCGCGGACATGGCCGACCTCGAGCCCCTCGGCCCGCAGACGCTCGACCACCGCCCATCCACCCGCGATCGCCTCGAGACATCCCGTCGATCCGCAACGGCAGGGCATCCCCACTGCCGCCTCGTGCTTCACATGACCGAGGTCCCCCGCGCCGCCACGGCTGCCGTGCAGCACGTGCCCGTCCGCGACGATGCCCACGCTGATGCCGGTGGACGCCTTCAGCACCAGCGCGTCGGTGGGCCGAAGCGCACCGGCGAGCATCTCGGACTGGGCGAGCACGTGGGCGTCGTTGGCGATGACCAGCGGCACCTCCGCGAGGCCGTCGAGCCAGTCGCTCAACGGCACTCCGTCCCAGCCGGGAAGCACGGGTGAGTCCAGACTGCAGCCACGCACCGGGTCGACCGCGCCGGGCAGGCTGATACCGATCGCCCAGGGCTCCGGATCGATCGCACGGAGCATCGCCCTCAACCGCCGGACGACATCGGGCATGACGTCGCCGGGCGGGCTGCCCGCGGCGTGCTCGACCGAGTCCGAGACGAGCTCGGTGCCGACGAGATCGAAGACGCCCACCTGCGAACGCGAACGGCCGATCGCGGCCGCCAGCACGACCCCGGCCCCCGCATTGAGCACCAGCGAACCGGCGGGACGGCCTCCGGTCGACGCCCGGTCTCCACCGGACAGGAGCACGCCTGCGCCCAAGAGCGCCTGCACCCGCACGGTGACGGCCGTCCGCGACAGGCCGGTGAGCGCCCGCAGATCGGTACGGGTCGATGCCCGGCCCGAACGCAGCAGACCGAACAGGACTCCGGCCGAGGCGGGGGCGCTCGAGCCGCTCGGCTCCGTCTCGCTCGACACACGCACCACCGTCCTTTCACCGACTGTTCAGATCGTAGTCTCCTCACTTTGATCGCAAAAATACCTAAGTCATGCTTGAATGAGCTTTATGAATCTCACCGTGGTCGACGTCACGGACCGGCTCCGTGATCGCAGCGCACCGGCGCGCACCGCCTATCTGACCCAGCTCGAAGCCACCCAGGTCCGCGGCACCGCCCGCGGACGGCTGGCATGCGCCAACCTGGCCCACGGACTCGCGGCCGCGGACGGAGCGTCACGCACGGCCCTGACCTCCGGCAAGCCGAACCTGGCGATCCTCACCTCGTACAACGACATGCTCTCGGCGCATCAGCCGTTCGGGACCTATCCGCCGGTGCTCAAGCAGGCCGTCGCGTTCGCCGGTGGAGTCGCACAGGTCGCCGGCGGCGTGCCGGCGATGTGCGACGGCATCACGCAGGGCCGTGACGGCATGGAGCTCAGCCTGTTCAGCCGCGACGTCATCGCGATGTCGGCCGCGATCGGGCTGGCGCATGACATGTTCGACGGCGCCCTGATGCTCGGCGTGTGCGACAAGATCGTGCCCGGCCTGATGATCGGCGCCCTGTCGTTCGGGCACCTGCCGACCGTCTTCGTGCCCGCGGGCCCCATGACCTCGGGTCTGCCGAACGCCGAGAAGGCCGCCGTCCGCCAGCGCTTCGCCGCCGGCCGAGCCGGCCACGACGAACTGCTGGCGGCCGAGACCGCGTCGTACCACTCGACCGGAACCTGCACGTTCTACGGCACCGCCAACTCCAACCAGCTGCTGATGGAGGTCATGGGCCTGCACCTTCCAGGCTCGACGTTCGTCAACCCGGGCACCGAGTTGCGCGAGGCGTTCACCCGCGCCGCAGCGGCCCAGGCCGTCCGGATCACCCGCCCGGACTCCGTGACGCCGATCGGTGAGCTGGTCGACGAGCGCACCATCGTCAACGCCTGCGTCGCGCTGCTCGCCAGCGGCGGCTCCACCAATCACACGATGCACCTGGTCGCCATCGCCCGGGCCGCCGGGATCGACCTGCGCTGGGACGACATCAGCGAGCTGTCGGCCGTCGTGCCGCTGCTGTGCCGCGTGTACCCCAATGGTTCGGCCGATGTGAACCACCTCGAGGCCGCGGGCGGGATCGCATTCCTGATCCGCACACTGCTCGACGCCGGTCTGCTCCACGAGGACGTCCGCACGGTCATGGGACACGGTCTGCGCACCTACACGTCCCAGGCTGTCCTGGCCGAAGACGGACTCGGTTCGACCAGCCGGCTGCCGGGCATCGCCTGGATCGACGGCCCCACCGATTCTGGCGACGAGACCGTGCTGCGGTCCGCCGACCGGCCGTTCCAGGCCGACGGTGGCCTGCGCGTGCTCGACGGCCCGCTCGGCCGCGCGGTCATCAAGACCTCCGCGCTCCAGCCGCAGCACCGGATCGTGACCGCACCGGCCCTGGTGTTCGAGGGCCAGGCCCAGCTGATCGCGGCGTACGAGGACGGCCTGCTGGACGACCGCGACTTCGTGGCGGTCGTCCGCTATCAGGGGCCCGCGGCCAACGGCATGCCCGAGCTGCACAAGCTGACACCGCTCCTGAGCAATCTGCAGGACCGCGGCCAGCGCGTCGCCATCGTGACCGACGGCCGGATGTCGGGGGCCAGCGGCAAGGTGCCGGCGGCGATCCACGTGACGCCCGAGGCGGCGCTCGGTGGTCCACTGGCTCGCGTCCACGATGGCGATCTGGTCACGGTCGACGGCGAGCGCGGCATCCTCAGCACCGCCGTCAGCGATGCCGAGCTCGAGCGCCGGCCACCGGTCGGTCGCCCGCCACTCGGCGCCGAGTGGTCGGGCACGGGCCGCGAGCTGTTCTCCTCGTTCCGCGCGATGGTCGGCACCGCCGACACCGGAGCGAGCGTCTTCATGGACGATCCCCAGGAGGCACGCCATGTCCAGCGCGTCTGATCTGGACCGGGCAACCATCCTCGACCTGGCGCCGGTGATCCCGGTCGTCGTGCTCGAACGGGTCGAGCACGCGGTGCCGGTCGCGCGGGCCCTGGCCGCCGGGGGACTGCCGGTCGTCGAGCTGACCCTGCGCACCCCGGTGGCGCTCGACGCGATCCGGGCGATCGCGGCCGAGGTTCCCGATGTGACGATCGGCGCCGGAACGGTCACGACTCCCGGGCACGCCGAGCTGGCCGCCGAGGCCGGGGCGCAGTTCCTCGTCTCTCCCGGCTCGACCCCCGCGCTCATCGACGCGATGCGGACGACCGGTCTGCCGTTCCTGCCCGGGACCGCCACCGTGTCCGAGGTGCTCCGCGCCCTGGAGTCCGGGTGCATCGATCTCAAGCTGTTCCCGGCCGAGGTGGTCGGTGGCATCGGACTGCTGAAGGCGATCGGCTCGGTGCTGCCGCAGGCCAGGTTCTGTCCCACCGGCGGCATCACGCCGGCAACCGCGGACGCCTACCGCGCCCTGCCCAATGTGGCATGCGTCGGCGGCTCCTGGCTGACGCCTCCGGACCTGTTGGCCGCCGAGGACTGGGAGCAGATCACGCGACTCGCGGCGGACGCGATCGACTCCGCGGCGACCCCGTGACCCTCGACCTGCGTGACGCCCGGACGAGCGCGGGACTGACCGCGCGAGACGTCGCCGTGACCCTGGGCGTCCACCCCACGACCGTGCACCGGTGGGAACGTCACGAGCGCAGGCCGGCACCCCGGACCGTCAGCCATCTCGCCGCCACGCTGCGAGCCGACCGTTCGGAACTGCTGGAATCGCTCCTGCCGATCGTCCCGCTGGGCTCCCCGGCATCCGACCATCGCGGCACCGGCCTGCGCGCCCTGCGCCACGAGACCGGCGTGACGGTCGCGGCTATCGCGACGGCTGCCGGGGTCCCACAGCACACCGTCTACAACTGGGAGTCGGGCCGGGCGCGGATCCCGGCGCACCGGATCGACGTGCTGGCCGAGCTGTTCGACCTCCCGGCCGATCGACTGCTGACGGCTCTGCGCAGGCCTGTACCACCACGACCGGCCTCACCACTGCCGCCGCTGCACCGCTTGCGGACCGAGCACGGCTGGTCGCAGGCGGCTCTCGCCCGCGCGATCGGCGTATCCCGCACGACCCTGCGCGACTGGGAGCGCGGCGTGACCGTGCCGCCGTGGCCGGCTCTACGGCACTTGTCCCACGCCATCGGAGTGCCGCTCTCGGTGGTGGCCGCCGCCGCGGGCCGGCGACTGCCTGCCGAGCTCGATCCTCGGCGGTGGCGAGCCGGCATGCTGGCCGGTGTCCTCGTCACGCTGCGCGAATGGTCCGATCTGACCCAGGCGGCGCTCGCCGGCCGCCTGGACTGCAGTACGGCGGCGGTGCGCTGCTGGGAACGCGGCGATCACAAGCCGTCGCCGGCTCTGCGCGCGAGGCTCGAGAGGCTCTACCGCCTGTACCCCGGCGCGCTGCTCGCCGCCGCCTGAGCGGGCCTGCCCGTTATCCGAGGACCTCTTCGAGATCGTCGGCGAAGCCGAGCCGTTCGGCCAGATCGAGCAGCAGCTCGTCGGGCGTGATGTCGTCGTCGGCGCACAGATCGGTCAGATCCGCAGCGGTGACGCCCAGGTCGACCAGCAGCTCCAGATCTCCGCCGGCCTGCGGCTCGTCCTCGTCGTCGGGATCGGGAAGGTCCAGCAGATCGGCGATCTCGACGGCCAGATCGGAGTCGCTGACCGCCGTGACGTCCGACAGCAGGACGCGCACCCGTCCGCCGACCCGGCGCAACAACACGACGTAGTCCTCGTTGACCGAGACCATCGCGATCACATCGTCGACCGGCAGCCGGCCCAAGGCCCCGCTGAGCTCCTCGACGTCATGGCCGAGCGAGGCCTTCAGCTCGGCGACGCGCCACGCGTCGTCGTCGCGATACGCCGCGACGACGTAGTCAGCCTCGTCCTCTGCCATGCGGTTCCGCCATCCGGTCTCTGGAAGTGACCTGCCGTCGGTTCGATGGTGACAGAGCGATCCGGGGCAACGCTAGTCTCGGGGCATGCAGGTTCACGTGGCCGACCATCCGCTCATCGCCCACAAGCTGACGGTGCTACGCGACCGCGCGACCGACTCTCCGACCTTCCGGCGCCTCGCCGACGAACTGGTCACGTTGCTGGCGTACGAGGCGACCCGCGACGTCCGCGTCGAGCCCGTGCGCGTGCAGACCCCCGTGGCCGAGGCCGACGGCGTCCGGATGAGCAATCCGCGCCCCCTGGTCGTGCCGATCCTGCGCGCCGGCCTGGGCATGCTCGAAGGCATGCAGCGACTCGTGCCGACCGCCGAGGTCGGATTCCTGGGCATGGTGCGCAACGAGGAGACCCTCGAAGCGGTCACGTACGCCGAGCGGCTGCCGGACGACCTGACCGGACGCCAGTGCTACGTGCTCGACCCGATGCTCGCGACCGGCGGGTCGCTGGCCGCCGCGATCCGCTTCCTGATCGACCGCGGGGCCGACCACATCACGGCCGTGTGCCTGATTGCCGCACCGGAGGGCATCGCGCGGGTCGAGTCCGAACTCGCCGGCGTCGACATCCCGGTCAACCTGGTGATCGCCGGCCGGGACGAACGCCTCAACGAAGTGGGCTACATCGTGCCCGGCCTGGGCGACGCCGGCGACCGCCTCTACGGCGTCGTCGACTGACCCGGGCACCCGGTCAGTCAGCCTGCGTCGGGGTACTCCGGGAAGACCCTGCGGAACAGCGTCTGCACATCCCGGTCGAGGTGGTCGATCTTGCTGTTGACCTGATCGAGCCGGGCGTCCACCAGCTCGAACTTGGTGTTCATGACCTCGGTCAGCGCCACGAACCGGTCGTCGATGCGCTGGAAGTTCACGTTCATGACGCGCACGAACGAGGACGTGACGATCCCGATCAGACCGAACGTCGCGGCAGCGAAGACGCCGATCAGCGTCCAGACCTGCGGCTCGTTCAACTCGATCACCATCCCATCGTGGCATCCACGCCCACGACCTTTCCACCCCAAGCCGTGCTCGGCGACTCATCACAACGACATCTGTGGACAACCGGCTCTTATGACACAGCTGTGGGTGACGGCTCGTCGCACTGACGTGGCCGGCGTGAGTTCGTGGTCACCGCAGGGGCAAGGACGACCGGGCCGGCGTTGCTCGTGGCCTGGTTGGTGACACCGGCATCAGAACCACCAGCGGTGACATGATCACCCAGGAAACTTGCGTCGATCACAGGAAGTTTCCTGTCATCAACGCAAGTTTTCTGCTATCTCGTCACGTCAGCCGACCAGCTCACCACCGCCCCGCTTCGTCTACAGCCTCGCCCGCAACCACCTCGGTCACGGTCGCCGCCACGGCATCGCAATCACCACCCACAGATGCGTCAGCAGAACCCCATGTTCACAGGCATCACGGCGTCGGGCGCCTCAGCGCGCGGTCGACCACGAACGGCAGATGCCGGATCGCGAACGCTGACAGCCGGTTGCCGCGTCCGGGCACGATGACCGGCTTCGGCCGGCTCCGGCCCAGGGCACGCAGCAGCTCGGTCGCGACCTCGTCGGCGGTCATCGTCTGGGCCTTCTCCTCTGCGGCGAGCACCTCGGCGGGCTTGAACCGATTCTCGGTCTCGAAGCCGGGGGTCAGCGTGTTGGGCGGGCACAGCACATGCACGCCCACCCCGGCCGGTGCGACCTCGCGGCGCAGCGCCTCGGCGAATCCGAGGACACCGAACTTGGTCGCGCTGTAGACCGTGTAGCCGAAGACCCCGGCGAGCCCGGCCATCGAGGACGTCGCGACGAACCGGCCCAGGCCCGCCTCGACCAGGTGCGGGATCACCGCCCGTGCGACATGGATCGTGCCCCGCAGGTTCACATCGACCATGCCCTGGACATCCTCGGCCGGCAGGTCCGACAGCCAGCCCGGCCGCGCATAACCGGCCGTGTTCACGACCAGATCCGGTGGGCCGAACTCGGCGACCAGCGCGTCGACCGTTTCGCGCGTGCCGTGGGGATCGGTGACGTCGATCTGTCGCGCCTCGAGGCGCTGATCGTCTCGGCGGCGCTGTTCCGCCAGCGCATCAAGCGCGACGTCCAGCTTGGCTCGCGACCGCGAGCAGATCACGACGTCGTCGCCACGGTGTGCCAACTGCGCCGCGACCGCCAGGCCGATCCCCTCGGAACCACCCACCACGATGCTGAACGCCACGAAGCGACAGTAATGCCTCGTCGAATCGCCACCCGGCCACCAGGCGGCCACACGCCCGGGCCCTCAGCCCGCCAGTGCCTCCAGGGCGGGCGCGGCTGATCTCAGGTCATCCAGCGTGTCGACGTCATGGCGCAGTCCCGCTCCGGCGCCATCCAGCCGCACGAGCCCCAGCCGCTCGTGTTCGGCCGCCGATCCGGGACCGTAGGCGCTGATCAGCAACTCGGGACGTCGAGCCGTGATCAGGGTCGTGCCCGTGCCGTCCGCGTCCGGGACGAAGGCGCGCTCGAGACCTTCGGCCACCCTGAGCGCCAGATCGAGTTCGGCCGCGGTCACCCTCGGCAGATCGACCGGGAGCACCGCGATCGGACGATCCGGCGCCGCCAGGCACGCCCAGTGCCTGGCGGTCGTCACCACCGCGTTGAGACCACCACCCAGCTGCGGCTCGGGCAGATGCCGGACGCCCACCGGATCCGGCACGAGATCCACGGACCCCACGACGGCGATCCTGGCCACGTGCCGTGAGGCCCGCGCGACGCCGACGACGTGCTCGACGAACGAGCGCATCACGATCTCGCGACCGGCTGCGCTCAGGTCGAGCCGCGACTTGGCGTCGACGGTCGCCTTGATCGGCAGCACCAGCGTCACCCCGATCGGGACGGCGGTGGGCGAACGCTCGGGACGACCCGGATCAGACACCGGGCACCACCCGCTGGTACAGCGTCGTCCTCTGCACGGCCGGGCGGCCGGCCAGCGCCGCCATCGCCTCGAGTTCCTCGATCGACTTGCGCGAGCCGTTCGTGGATCCGGCCATCCGGCTGATGGTCTCCTCCATCAACGTGCCGCCCAGGTCGTTGACCCCGCCCTGCAGGACGCGGGTCATCTGCTCGGGGCCGAGTTTGACCCACGAGCACTGGATGTTGTCGATCAGTCCGTGCAAGAGGATCCGCGCCATCGCGTGCACCGCCAGGTTGTCGCGGGGTGTGGGTCCCGGCCGAGCGACGCCGGCCAGGTAGATCGGGCTCGACTGATGCACGAAGGGCAGCGGCACGAACTCGGTGAACCCACCGGTGGACCGCTGGACATCGGCGATCGTGCGCAGGTGCGCGACCCAGTGCCGCGGGTGGTCGACATGGCCGTACATCATCGTGGCCGTCGTCGGCAGGCCGATCTCGTGCGCGGTCGAGACCACCTCGATCCACTGCTCGGTCGGCAGCTTGCCCTTGGTCAGGATCCAGCGGACGTCGTCGTCGAGGATCTCGGCCGCCGTGCCCGGCAGCGAATCGACCCCGGCCTCCTTCGCCTTGATCAGGAAGTCCCTGATGCTCAAGCCCGTGCGCGAGACGCCGTTCATGATCTCCATCGGGCTGTAGGCGTGAACGTGCAGACTCGGGGCCGCCCGCTTCACCGCGGTCGCGATGTCGAAGTACGCCTCGGGCGGCAGATCGGGGTGGATGCCGCCCTGCATGCAGACCTCGGTGGCACCGAATGCGACGGCCTCGCGGGCGCGTTCGGCGACCTGGTCGATCGACAACGTGTACGCATCGGCGTCCGTGGCCCGCTGCGCGAAGGCGCAGAAGCGGCAGCCGGTGTAGCAGACGTTGGTGAAGTTGATGTTGCGGTTCACGATGTACGTGACGTCGTCGCCGACCGCCTCGCGCCGCAGCTCGTCGGCGAACGCCTGCACCGCTTCGAGCGGCCCGCCCTCTTCGGCCGACATCAGCACCAGTGCGGCATCCGCGCCGAGGGCGGCGGGATCGCGTTCGGCCGCGGCCAGCGCGCCGGCCACCTTGGTCGAGCCGATCCACCGGCCGGCCAGGTGCGGCGCTGAACGCACCTGCGCCCGCAACTCCTCCCAGCTGCCGTAGACATCGTCGAAGTCGCCTCGACGGTCCGACCGGCGGCCCTCGTCGTCGATGCCGGAGTGCAGGTCGACCCGGCCCGAACCGGTCCACTCGGGATCCGGTTCCTGCCACGGCCGGCCCGTGGGCGCCACATCGGCCGCCAATCCGTCGGAGCCCGCCAACGCCTCGACGTGCGGGCGCACCCGCGGGTCGATCCACGGCCCGCTCAGATACTCAGGATGAGCGGTCAGCCGCTCACGCAGTTCGAGTCCCTGCTCGGCGCACAGGTCGGTCAGCAGGTCGATCTGGGGCCACGGGCGTTCCGGGTTCACGTGATCGGGCGTCAGCGGGCTGATGCCCCCGAAGTCGTCGACACCGGCGTCGAGGAGACGCCGGCACTCGTCGAGTGCCACCAGATTGGGCGGTGCCTGCACCCGTACCGACGGGCCGAGCACGACGCGACTGGTCGCGATCGCCGCGCAGTACTCCTCGAGATCAAGATCATCGGTGTGGCGCATCGCGGTGTCGGGCTTGGAGCGGAAGTTCTGGACGATGACTTCTTGGATCGAGCCGTGCATCCGGTGGATCCGGCGCAGCTGGAGGATGCTGTCGGCCCGCTCCTCGAGCGTCTCGCCGATGCCGATCAGGAGCCCGGTCGTGAACGGGATCGACAGCCGTCCCGCGTTCTCGAGCACCTGGAGCCGGACCGCGGGGTCCTTGTCGGGGCTCTTGTAGTGCGGCTGTCCCTTCTCCTCGAAGAGTCGCCGGCTCGTGGTCTCGAGCATCATGCCCATCGACGGGGCGACCGGACGCAGGCGCGACAGCTCGGCCCATGACATGACGCCGGGGTTGAGGTGCGGCAGCAGGCCGGTCTCCTCCAGCACGAGGATCGCCATGGCCCGCACGTACTCGAGCGTGGTGTCGTAGCCGGACTCCTCGAGCCACTGCTGTGCCTGTGGCCAGCGTTCCTCGGGCCGGTCGCCGAGCGTGAACAGGACCTCCTTGCAGCCCTGCTCCGCGCCGCGGCGCGCGATGTCGAGGACCTCGTCGGCGGTGAGGAACGGCGCCTCACCGCGCGCGGCCAGGACGGCGGGCGTCGTGACGAACGTGCAGTAGTGACACCGGTCGCGGCACAGCCGGGTCAGGGGTACGAACACCTTGCGCGAGTAGGTCACGATTCCCGGACGGCCGGCATCGACGAGGCCCGCGTCGCGAACCCGCCGGGCCACCGCGGTCAGTCGATCGAGCAGGCCCCCGCGAGCAGCGAGCAGGGCCTCGACCTCGCCGGCATCGAGTGTCTTGGCCGATTCGGCGCGCGCGACGGCACGCTCGGTCTGCCGCACCGTGACCATGGCTACTCCGCTGTCCCGATGCCCGTGATCGCCACGCCGGTGCGTGTCTTGTGCAGCTTGTTCATCGAGATCAGCACGGCGGTCAGTGGTTCGAGCTGGCGGGCCAGTCGGAGCCGGCCGGCGTCGATGCCCTGCTTCCCGGTGACCGCGGCGGCCAGCTCGGCGACGACGCCCTTGGACGCGGCGTCGTCACCGCACACCAGGACATCCTCGTGGTGCAGCGCGTCGGGCGTCTTCCACAGGGACAGCGCCGCGACGTGATGGAAGGCACCCACGACCTTCGCGGTGGGCACCAGGCGCTGTGCCTCCTCGGCGGCCGACTCCTCCAGCACCAGGCCGAAGGGTCCCTGGGCGTCGAAGCCCAGCGGATTGACGCAGCTGATCACGGTCTTCCCGGCGAGGGGTCCGGCCAGCGACTCCACGAGGGCTGCATGCCCGTCCCACGGAACCGCGAGCAGGACGATCTCCGCGGCATCCGCGGCATCCACGTTCGTCGCGCCGGCCACCTCACGCCCGGCTCGCTCGGCGATCTCGGCCGCCTTCTCCCGGGCCCGCTCGGCATCGCGCGATCCGATCGTGACGCGATGGCCGGCCAGCGCGAAGCGGTACGCGAGTCCGCGCCCCTGGGGTCCGGTGCCGCCGATGACGGCGATATCGCGAGACATATGTCGATCACCTATTTCTGATCATGATGATTCTGAATCCTACGTCACGGCCGGGGCCTTGCGCCACCGGCGCGACCGGTCCGCATCATCGACCCCGCCACGCCGCAGGCCAGGGCGACACCGATCAGGACCACGAAGGCACCGACGAAGCCGGCCTCGCTCGATCGGCCCGTCGTCGCATCGGCGTGCGCCACCACCACCGAGGTCAGGACGCCGGTCCCGATCGCGCCCCCGATGGTGCGCAGATTGGCGTTCATGCCGCTCACCACCCCGGTCTGCTCGCGCGGGACGACCGTGACGATCGCCGCCGACACACAGGCGAACGTCATACCGATGCCGAGGCCGATCGCACCACACGCGACGAACACCGACCAGGGCTCGTGCCAGAGCACCATCACGGCCATGCCCGCGGCCGCCAGCGCCCCGCCCAGGGCGACGACCTTGGCCTCCGTGAATCGGACGGCCAAGGGAACGGCGATGAATCCGGTCACGAACGTCGAGAGCGCAGCGGGCAGCAGCATGACGCCCGACTCGCCGACGGTCGCGCCGAATCCGACGGGCGCCGGCTGCTGCACCCACAACGGGATGTAGGCATACGACCCGATCGCGACGAACCCCGCGGCCAATGACGCGAGATTGCCGACCAGGACGGTCCGTTCCCGCATGACCGTCATGTCGATCACGGGCACCTTGACCCGGAGATCGGTCGCGATCCAGGCGGCCACCAGGATCAGGCCGCCGGCGAACGCACCGGCCACGCCGGGATCGGTCCATCCACGGCGCGGGGCCCACGTCACGGCGAGCATGAGCAGGACCAACCAGCCCGACAGGAACAGCGCCGACCATGGGTTGACCCAGGCCCCACCCGCCCTCGGTGCCACATCGAGCACCCGGTGGGCCGCGACACCGGCGACGACCGTGACGACGCCCGGCACGACGAACAGCCAGCCCATTCCGGCGGCGTCCAGCAGCGGCCCCGCGATCACCATCCCCGTCGCCATCCCGACGGCGATCAATCCGTTGAGCAGTCCAACCCTGCTCGCCACGCGGTCGGCCGGGAGCACATCGCGGACGATGCCGAACGCCAGCGGCATGACACCGCCGGCGGCGCCCTGGATCGCGCGCGCCGCGATCATCGTCTCGATGTTCGGCGCCACGGCCGCCAAGAAGCACCCACCGGCCAACAGACCCAGTGACAGCACCATGATCCGGACGGGTCCGACCAGGTCGCCCAGCCGGCCGAGCATCGGCGTCGCGACCGCGGCCGAGACGAGATAGGCCGTCAGGACCCAGGTCGCCGTGGCCTCGCTCGTGCCGTAGGTGTCGGCGATCGCGCCGATGACCGGAATCGACATCGACTGCACCAGCGCATACGAGACCATCGACAGCGCCAGGACCGCGATGATCGCGGTCTCCCGGCGCCGGCCGACGTCCGTCGCCGTCGCGGTGCTCAGGTGCGTGGGTCGGCGGCCAGGCCCCGACGGGTCAGCTCGCACGCGGTCGCGACGAGAGTGTCGAGGGAGACCGAGCTGTCCGCCCACCACTCCGGGGTCCAGTTCAGGGCTCCGATGACCAGCAGCTGAGCCGCCCGCAGGTCGAGTCCCTCACGAAGCTCGCCCTGGTCGCGTGCCTGCTCGAACAGTCGCTTCCAGACCCGGCCGTACCGTCGCTGATCGGCTTGCATGCGCGCCCGCATCTGCTCCGGCATCTGGCCGACGTTGCGTACGGCGGCCGTCGTGTAGCTCGACAACTCGTGCAGGGCCCGCAGGTGCGCCTCGACCGCGACGCAGATCTTGTCCAGGGCCGGAGTCTGCTCGTCGAGCTCGTCGAGCGCCTGGGTCACCCGCGTCTCGGTACCGATCTGGCCCTGCCGGATGACGTCCTCGATCAACTCCTCGCGCGAGGCGTAGTAGTAGTAGATCGCCGGCGCCTGGACACCCGCCACGGCCGCGATGTCGCCCAGCCGCGCCGACGCCATGCCGCGCTCGGTCAGCACCTGGGCCGCGGCGGCACGGATCCGTTCCTGCGTCCTGGCCGACTTGTCGGTCAGGGCCCGGGCAGGAGTCTCGACGGTCGGCACCTCAGCCCCCCGCGCCGACGAGCCTGTCCTCGTTCGCCGGTTCGAAGACGAAGTCATCGGGGTCGACCTCCCGGGTCAGCTTCCAGTAGTCGACCACACGCCACGGGGAGTTCGTGACGATGCGACCAGCAGCGTTGCGGTACCACGTATCCATCCCGCGGTGGCTCCAGATCATACGGCCGTGCTGCGCGTCGACGCTGTCGTTGTACGCGTCGTGGACGTCGCGGCGCACCTCGAACGACCCGATGCCGTCCTGAACCAGCTTGGCGCACATCTGGGTGATGTAGCGGGCCTGGCACTCGCCGGCGAACATGTAGCTGCCGCCGTGTCCGAGATTGATGTTCGGCCCGTACATGACGAACAGATTGGGGAAGTCCGGCACCGTCAGGCCCAGGTACGCCTTGGCGTCCTCATCGCCCCACCGTTCGCGGATCGACACTCCATCGCGGCCGCGGATGTCCATCGGATAGAGCATCTTCTTGGCCTCGAAGCCGGTCGCGTAGACGATCACGTCGAGATCGACGTGGTCGCCGGCCGTCGTGGTCAGCCCGGTGCCGTCGATCGACGCCACCGGGTCGGTGACCAGGTCCACGCCGTCCTTGCGCAAGGCGGCGTACCACCCGTTGTCGATCAGCATGCGCTTGCCGAACGGCGGATAGGTCGGCAGGGACTTCTCCAGCAGGTCGGCACGCCCTTCGAGCTCGCTCTCGACGTAGCGAGACAACGCTCGCCGGTGCGCATCGTTGTGCGCGTTGATCGATCGCTCCGGGTGCTCCCACTCGGGATCGAGCAGCAGCGACGGATACAGGCGGTCGTTGATCAGCCACGAGAGCCGCAGGCGGAACCAGAGCCGGTAGTTCGGCACGTGATCCATCAGCCAGTGCACATGGTCGGGCACGGGGCTGGAGTAGTTGAAGCTCGGGGCGATCCACTGCGGCGACCGCTGGAACACCGTCAGGTGATCGACGCGGTCGGCGATCGCCGGGACGATCTGCATCGCGCTGGCTCCGGAGCCGACGACGCCGACCCTCAGGCCCGTCACGTCGAATCCCTCGGGCCACTCGGCCGAGTGGAACTGCCGGCCCTGGAACGTGTCGGCGCCCGGGATCGCGGGGACGGCCGGGCGGTTCAGCTGGCCCACCGCGGTGATGACGACGCGGGCGACGTGCTCGCTGACCGTACCGTCCGCGGTCCGGGTCGTGACGGTCCAGCGCTGGGTCGTCTCGTCGTAGACGGCCGAGACGACGTCGGTGTCGAACTGCACCTGGTCGACGACGCCCGTGGTGCGAGCGACGTCGCGGACGTACTCGAGGACCTCGTCGCGCTTGCCGTAGTACGTCGACCACCTGCGCGGCTGGTAGGAGAAGGAGTAGACGTGGCTGGGCGTGTCGACGCCACAGCCGGGGTAGCGGTTCTCCCACCAGGTGCCGCCGACGTCGGGGTTCTTCTCGAAGATCTGGGCGCGGATGCCGACCGACTTCAGCTCGACGGCGGCGGAGATCCCGGAGATGCCCGCGCCGACGATGATGACGGGGAGGTCCTCCCCGCCGTCGACGTGCGGGTGGGGGCGGCCGCCTTCGATGTTGGCGCGCATGTCCTCGGCGAACATGGGGCCGAACTCGACCGGCACCTCTTCACCCATGCAGGTCGTGATCATCTCGACCAGCAGGCTGTCGTCCGGCATCGGGTGGGCCATCGGGGCGCCGTTGCCCCAGGCCGTCAGGATGTCGAACGCCGCGGCCCGGATCTCGTCCTGGATCTCGGGGGAGAAGCCACCGGTGTCGTTGTCGCTCATGCCCTTGGTGCGCACGGGGCGATACGGATCGCTGATCCAGCGGCGGTCACCGCCGAGCTGGAACATCACCATCAGCAGCGTGGGCAGATTGGCCACGGCGAGCGCGCCGCGCAGCGCGTCCTCGTCGAACGGCCTGGGCTCGAGATCCATGTCTCCTCCTCGAAGATGCTTCTGAATCTAAAATAGATTAAAAACTATCGCCGTGCAAAGTGCGGCTCGTCACACCGCCTCCGCCTCAGCGACCGGCGGCGAGGAACTCCTCGCGCAACAGGAACTTGCGCACCTTGCCGCTGGCGGTCATCGGCATCTCGTCGACGACCACGACATACCGCGGCACCTTGAAGGACGCGAGCTGGGAACGCGCGAACTGCCGCAGGTCCTCGACGTCGAGCGCCTCGCCCGCGATGACCGTCACGTGCGCCAATCCCACCTCTCCCATGCGCTCGTCGGGCACACCCTGAACCGACGCGAAGGCGACGGCCGGATGCCGCATCAGCACCGACTCGACCTCGATCGGGTCGACGTTCTCTCCGCCGACCTTGAACATCTCGGTGATCCGCCCGGCGAAGCGCAGGTAGCCGTCCTCGTCGATCGACAGCGCGTCACCGGTGCGGAACCAGCCGTCGACGATCGCCTCGGCCGTGGCGTCGGGCCGCTTGTAGTAGCCCTGCATGACCGGCGGTCCCTTGACCAGCAGGTGCCCGACGACACCGGGAGCGACCTCGTTCCCGTGCTCGTCCACGATCTTCACGGTCGAGCGCGGCAACGTGCGCCCGACCGTCTCGGCGCGGACGTCGAGCGGGTCGTCGACTTCGCCCAACGAGGTCATGGAGGTCGTCTCCGTCATCCCGTAGACGCTGATCGCCGGCCCCATGTGCTCGGTCACCATGCGGACCAGGTCCGCCGAGCCGGGCGACAGGCACACCCTCAGCGATGACAGGTCGCGGTCCGGGAACGACGGGTGCCGGATCTGGTCGAGGTAGTGGGGAGCGACCCCGTAGACGACCGTGGCGTTCTCGCGCTCCATCAGATCCAGCGAGGCACCACCCTCGAAGACCTCCATCAGGACCATCGCCGCGCCGCGCGCCATGAACGTGACCGTCGCCGCGATCGCGAAGATGTGGAACAGGGGCAGGTACATGACCGTGACGTCCTGCTCGGTGATCCGGAGCCGGTCGGCGGCGTCCGTCATGTTCCCGATGACCCGATGCGAGTGCATCACGCCCTTGGGGAATCCGGTGGTCCCCGACGTGTAGAGCGTCAGCATGATGTCGTCGGGGTCGATCGCCGCGGCCCGGGCCGCCGACTCCTCGGGGCCGATCGAGTCGGCGCCGGCCAGCAGCTCGGCCAGATCGGTCGTCTCAGCGGCCGTGGGCCCGACCGTGACGACGGCGCGTGCGGACACCTCGTCGGCCTCCAGCACCCGCGCTGCCTCGACACCGAGATCGCGGCCCCGCAGCTGGGCCGCCGCGATCAGCATGACCGAATCGGACTGGCCCACGACATACGCGGCCTCGGCGACCGTGAAACCGGTGTTGACCGGAACCAGCACGGCACCGGCACGGATCAGCCCCAGCTCGATCAGCACCCAGTCGATCGTGTTGCCCATCCACAGCGACACCCGGTCACCGGGAAGGACACCCCAGCCGATGAACGCGCGGGCATGCCGATCGACCTCGGCGGCCAGGGCGGACCAGGAGAGGCGACGGTCGTCGCCGACGTAGGCGACGCGGTCCGGCCAGAGCAGCGCGGCACGCTGCAGGAGGCCGTCGATCGTCAGCCCGTCGAGAGACCCGCCCTCGCGTGCGTCGTCGGCCGTCATGACGCCGACGGGCCGGCCTGACCCCACCGATCGTGGTAGCTGACCTCGTCGAGCGGGCGTCGCTTGGCCTCGCCCCACTTGCCCGTCGGATAGCCGACGGGAATCAGCGCATACGTCGTCACGTGCTCCGGGATGCCGAGCACCTCCTTGACCGCGTCCTCCTCGAACAGATGAGCCGTGGTCAACGTCGTGCCCAGGCCGAGCGCGCGAGCGGCGAGCAGCAGGTTCTGCACCGACGGATACACCGAGGCGTGATGACGCTTGCCGTCCTCGCCGGTGTCGGCGCAGGCCAGGATGATGACCGGAGTCAGGTGGAGGTTCGCCGCCAGATGGTCGGCCGAGCTCAGGACATTGGGAGCCACCTTGCCCGGCTCGGCCTCGTAGGGCTTGCGGCCCTTGTTCCAGCACCGCTGGTAGATCTCCTGCAGCTTCTTCTTGGTCTCGGCATCGCGGATGACCAGCCAGCGGATGGGCTGTTGATTGCCTCCCGTGGGGCCCTTCAGCGCGGCCTCCAAGATGGTGCGGACGTCCTCGTCGGAGACATCGCGCTCCGGATCGAGACGCCGCATGGCGCGGGTCGTGCGGATGGCTTCGAACAGGTCCATGGCTACTCCTGGGTCGAGATTCAGAGGGAATCGAGGTACCGGCGTGCCGCCGCCATCGCCTCGGGATCGGTGGCCGCCCGCGCCAGCGTGGCGGCATCGTCGTCGGTCTCCTCGCCCGCGGCGACCGCGGCGATCCGCCGCAGCGCGGCGGTCGTCCCGAACACCGGCCGCGAGGCCACGAGCTCGGCCAGCTCGCGCGCGGACTCGAGCAGGGCGGGGGCTGCGGCCACCCGGCAGGCGAAGCCGCGCGCCAGGGCCTCGTCGGCGCCCAAGGGGCGGCACGTCAGCACCAGGTCCCGCACGACTGATGGACCGAGGTCCTCGACCAGCCGTGGCAGGCCGCCCCAGGCGAGCGGGAATCCCATGATCAGCTCCGGCACGACGATCCGGGCGTCCTCGGCCATGACCCGCAGGTCACAGGCCGCGACGAGTGCCGCAGCGCCGCCGATCGCAGCCCCGTGGATCGCGGCGATCGTGACGAGATCGGGCGAGGCCAAGGCGTCGGTCAGCCGGCTGCCCAGGCGGGATTCGGCCTCGGTCGAGACCGGATCGACCGTGCCGGCGCCGAACGCCTCGCGGAACTCGTCGACGTCGGCACCGGCCGAGAACATCCGTCCGTCCCCGGCGAGCACGAGGGCCCGGACCGCCGCGTCGCTCGCCAACTGCTCGACGACCTCGGTCAGCTCGGCCACCAGGACCTGGCTCAGGGCATTGAGCTTGTCGGGCCTGGCGAGCGTCACGACGGCCACCGGACCGGTGACCTCCACCCGCAGCGTCGTCGGGTCCATGGTCAGGACAGACGCTCGATCATCATGGCGATGCCCATGCCGCCGCCGATGCACATCGTCTCGATGCCGATCTGCTTGTCCTGCGTCTGCAGGCCGTTGATCAGGGTGGTCATGATCCGCGCTCCGGTCATCCCGAAGGGGTGGCCGAGGGCGATGCTGCCGCCGAACGGATTGAGCTGATCCTCGATCGAGATCCCGACCTCGCTGCAGATCGGCAGGACCTGCGCCGCGAACGCCTCGTTCAGCTCGACGATGTCGACGTCCTCGATCTTCATCTTGTGACGATCGAGCAGCTGGCCGATCGCCTTGATCGGGCCGACGCCCATGATCTCGGGCTCCAGCCCGGTGACGGCCGAGCCGATGATGCGGGCGAGCGGCGTGATGCCGAGCTCCTTGGCGCGCACGTCGGACATCACGACGACCGCGGCGGCTCCGTCGTTGAGCGGACACGAGTTGCCGGCCGTCACGACGCCGTCCTCGCGGAACGACGGCTTGAGTCCGGCGAGACCCTCGAGCGTCGTCTGCGGACGCGGGCAGTCATCGCGATCGACGACCGTGCCGTCGGCCAGGGTGATGGGGGTGATCTCCCGGGCGAAGAAGCCGTCCTCGATCGCCTTCGCCGCTCGCTGCTGGGACAGGACCGCGAACTCATCGAGCTCCTGACGCGACAGCTTCCACTGGTCGGCCACGTTCTCGGCCGTCTGGCCCATCGGGATGTACATGTCGTTGATGTAGTCGGGACGGGCACGATCCTGGAAGCGCGGGTTCATCGCCTCCTCGTCGTAGAAGCCCGGAGCGCGGCTCACGCTCTCGACCCCCGCCGCGACGAACGCGTGGCCTTCGCCGGTCGCGATGGCCTGGTGGGCCATGCGGATCGTCTGCAGCGACGATCCACAGCCACGGTTGATCGTGGTGCCGGGCACCGAGTTGGGCAGACCGGCCAGCGCCGCCGCGTTGCGGCCGACATTCATGCCCTGCTCGCCCGCGTGGCTGGCGGCGCCCATCATCACGTCGACGACCTCGGCGCGATCGAGCTCGGGCACCTGGTTCATCGCGGCGTCGATGATCGACCCGGCAAGATCATCAGCACGGACGGACGTCAACGATCCCTTGAAGGCGCGCCCGATGGGAGTACGGGCGGCGGCGACGATGACGGCTTCGGGCATGACGACTCCTGGACGGGCTGGCGATGTGATGGCCCTTACATTATAATAATGAGCAGAGATTCGCAATTGTCGCGCTGACCTGCCCGGATATGGATGAAAGGCTGATCACCACATGTACGATCCCGCGTCCCACGCACTGAAGACGCCCGATCGCCCCGCCATCATCATGGGCGGAACCGGCGAGTCCCAGACGTTCGCCGAACTGGACGAGCGTTCGGCGCGTCTGGCCCAGCTGTTCTGGGCCGAGGGACTGCGCCCCGGGGACCACGTGGCGATCCTGATGGAGAACCACATCCGGTACATCGAGGTGTTCTGGGCCGCGTTCCGCTCCGGGCTCTACCTGACCGCCGTGAACCGGTACCTGACGCCCAGCGAGGCCGGCTACATCATCGACAACTGCGATGCGCAGGTGTTGATCATGTCGGCGTACAAGAGCGAGCTCGCCTCGGCCGTCGTTCCCCTGACCCCGAAGGTCCGCCGCCGCCTCATGGTCGACGGCACGGTCCCCGGCTACGACGCCTACGAGGAGGCCGTCGCCGCCCACCCCGCCGAGAAGCTCGTCGAGGAACCGCTCGGCCGCACGATGCTCTACAGCTCCGGAAGCACCGGCCAGCCCAAGGGCGTGTGGCGTCCCTTGACCGGCCGCACCGTGCAGGAGGGCAAGCCGGCCCTGATCCCGGTGTACCAGGAGCTCTACGACATGGGCCCCGACACCGTCTATCTGTCCCCGGCCCCGATCTACCACTCGGCGCCGTTGCTGTTCAGCACCGATTCGATGGCGCTGGGCGCGACCGTCGTGATGATGGAGAAATTCGATGCGGAGCAGGCGCTGGCCCTGATCGAGAAGTACAAGGTCACGCACACGCAGTTCGTCGCGACGATGTTCAGCCGCATGCTGAAGCTCCCCCAGGAGACGCGCGAGAAGTACGACCTGTCGAGCCTCGAGTGCGTCATCACCGGCGCCGCCCCGTGCTCGGTCCAGATCAAGGAGGCGATGATCGACTGGTTCGGACCGATCATCACCGAGTACTACGCCGGCACCGAGGACACCGGCGCGACCGTCATCTACTCCGACGAGTCGCTGACGCACCCGGGCTCCGTCGGCCGGGCGGCACTCGGGTCCACGATCCACATCTGCGGTCCCGACGGCGAGGAACTGCCGACCGGTGAAGTGGGCCGGATCTACTTCGAGACCGACGCGGTCGTCGCCGGCTTCGAGTACTACGGCGAACCCGACAAGACAGCAGCCTCACATCATCCCGATCACGCCAACTGGACTGCCCTCGGTGATCTCGGCCGCGTCGACGAGGACGGCTATCTGTACCTGGCCGACCGTGAGTCGTTCATGATCATCCGGGGCGGCGTGAACATCTACCCGCAGGAGATCGAGAACGCGCTGCTGCTCCACCCCGCGGTGCAGGACGTCGCCGTGTTCGGCGTGCCGAACGAGGACCTCGGCGAGGAGGTCAAGGCGGTCGTCCAGCTGGTCGACCCGCCTGCGGGCGACGAGGCGATGGTCGCCGATCTCCTCGCGCACTGCGCCGAGCACCTCGCCCGCTTCAAAGTCCCCCAGTCGATCGACTTCCTCGACGACTTCCCGCGCTCCCCCACCGGGAAGCTCTACAAGGCGCCGCTGCGCGACCAGTACTGGGTCGGACACGACTCTCGCATCCTCTGACAACACGACAGGAGACACACACTCATGAGCTTGGTCGAATTCGAAGGCCGATCCGTCATCGTGACCGGAGCCGGAGGCGGCCTCGGGCGCGAGTACGCGCTCGCACTCGCACAGCGCGGTGCCCGCGTCCTGGTCAACGACCTCGGTGGCACTGTCGACGGCGAGGGCGGCGGCACCAGCATGGCCGACGCCGTCGTCCAGGAGATCAAGGACGCCGGCGGCGAGGCGGCCGCGTGCTACGACAGCGTGTCGACGCCCGAAGGCGGGCGCGCCATCGTCGACGCCTCCATGGACGCCTTCGGCAGCGTCGATGCCGTGATCCACAACGCCGGCATCCTGCGCGATCGCTCGCTGAGCAAACTGACCGCGGACGAAATCGACGCCGTGCTCGACGTCCACCTCAAGGGCGGCTTCAACGTCACGATCCCGGCCTTCGAACGCATGAAGGAGGCACGCTACGGCCGCCTCGTCATGACCTCGTCGTCATCGGGCCTGCTGGGCAACTTCGGCCAGGCCAACTACGGTGCCGCCAAGACCGGCCTGGTGGGCCTGATGCACGTCGCCGCGATCGAGGGCGCCAAGCACGGCATCCTCGCCAATGCGATCGCGCCGGGAGCCCGCACCCGCATGACCGAAGGTCTCCTCGGCGAGATGGACGAGCTGCTCGACCCGGCTCAGGTCGCCGCGATGGCGGTCTACCTGGCCTCGCCCCAGTGCAGCCAGACGCATGAGATCTTCTCGGCCGGCGGCGGGCGGTTCGCTCGCTACGTGGTCGGTGTCAACGAGGGCTGGATCACCCCGAACGGCCCCGCTTCGGCCGACGACGTGCTCGAGCACATCGACCAGATCCGCGACCTCGACACCCTCCAGGTGTTCGACAGCGGCACGGACGAGATGGCGCTGCTGCATCGCATGGCGGTCGCCGCCGGCGCGCTTCCGGCCAGCTCCTGAAGAAGCTCGGTGGACCTACTGCCTTCCTCCGGCACGGGATCACCGCACGGCAACGACCCGACCGCCTGCCTGGCGGTCGGGTCGTTGTTCGTTGACCGGGCGTCAGGTGTGACCACGCACCATCGCCTCGACCATGCTGTGTCCCTCGTACTGCACCAGGCACATCCGCATCCCGAACAGGTCGCGCGCGTCCACGACGGCTTCGCGCAGCTCTCCGATGCGCATGTTGGCCACCACCGTGAATCCGTTGGACCGTAGCGCTTCAACCGCCGCGTCCAGGTCAGGCACCTTGACATGGATGTTGCGCATCGCGCTGGTGGCTACCGGCGGGTCGGTCTGGATCAGTTCGACGAGGCCCCGCCGGTCGATGGCGACGATCGTGCCGGCCGGGCTGAGCGCAGCCACGTCACCGCCGTCACAGTCGAACCGCTCGATCTCGATGCCTTCGTGAAACTCAAAGCGAATGAACTCGGTGTCCAGCAAGGGACTGAAGAGTTCGATCGCGGCGTCAACGTCGGGAACGTCGAGGCCCAAGACCTCGATCTTCTCCAGTTCGAGTTTCGGAATCATCACTTCCACCTCCACACCGGTTCACGCTTTTCCATGAACGCTTGCATCGCTTCGGCCGAGTCCTCGAACGTCCGCAGTCTGGCTGTGTAGTCCTGCTCGGTGCGGTATTGCTGCGCCATCTGATCGGCCTCGATGCGCAGCACCGACTCTTTGGCCAACCGCAGAGCAAGCGGACTCTTGGACGCGAACAATGCCGCGATCTCGATCGCTCGATCACACGCCGTTCCGTCGGGCACAACCTCTTCGACAGCGCCGAGGCGGTAGAACTCGGCCGCTGGAACGAACTGGCCGCCGAACAGCATCATCCGCGCCTTGTAGGGGCCAAGCATCCGAATCGCCTTGCTGGACCCGCCGAGCAGGCCGACGTTGATCTCGGTCAGTGCGAAACGGGCACTTTCGGCCGCAATGATGACGTCGCACACGCCCATCAGACCGAAGCCGGCACCGATCGAGACCCCTTCGATCGCTGCGACCACTGGAACGCTGCACTGGTGCACTACCTGTTGCGTCGTGCGCCACTCCCAGCCGGCGTCCAACGTCGCCCGGATGGGCGCTTCGGACAGGTCCGGTCCGGTGCCTGTTTCGGCCAGATCGATCCCGGCACTGAACGCCTTGGTTCCTGATCCGGTCAGCACGATCGAACCGACGTCGCGGCGGTCACCCAGGTCGTTGAAGACCTGGGTCAATTCCAGCATCATTCGCCGATTCACTGCGTTGACCGGTGGCCGGTTCAACGTCACCACAGCAACGCCGTCGGGCCTGACGTCGACCATCAGTGTTTGAAGGTCGCTGAAGTCACTCACTGTTTCGTCCTTTCGTCACAAACGCTTGGGCGCCCTGGCGGGCTTCGGGAGACTCGATGATGCGCTGCAGATACGGTGCCTGCAGGTCGAACGCTTCGTGCGGCTGCCACCAACGAGCTTCGGCCATCAGTTCGCGAGCCGTCGCGACGGTCACGGCGGGCGCTTGGGCCATCGCGCGCGCCAGTTCCATGGCTGCGTCCAGAGCTGCACCATCTGGCGCAATCCGACTGGCCAAGCCCATCGCCACCGCCTCGGCCGCACTCAAGCGTCGGCCGGTCAGAATCAGGTCACTTGCGAGGGCACGAGGAAGCCGTTGCGCCAGGTGAATCGTGCCGCCGCCGCCGGCCAATAAACCACGCTGCACCTCGGGCAGAGCGAACACGGCCGATTCGGCAGCCACAGCCAGATCGCACGACAAAATCACCTCGAAGCCGGCGCCGAGCGCATAGCCCTCGACCGCAGCAATAAGCGGCTTGCGCGGCATGCGGTTGGCGATGCCGAGCAGGCCTCGGTCACCCGCGACTGGTCGCTCGCCAGCCAAGTAGGCCTTCAGGTCCATGCCCGAACAGAACGTGCCGTCTGCACCATCGATGACCGCAACGCGCAGGGCCGGATCGGCCTCCAGTTGATCGACGGCGTCCGAGACCGCATCGGCCATCGCTTGATTGATCGCGTTGCGCACCTGCGGCCGTGACAGCCGGATATGCAGCACTGCGCCGTCAGTTGTGACCTCGATCGGCCCCATTGAACCTCCAAACATGGTATTCATAGTCATGATAGCGCTGAACCAACGCGACTGACGAGAATCTCTGGAGTGCGAACGTGGACTTAACGCTCACCCCGGCCGAGAGCGAGCTACGACGTGAGGTTGCCTCGTGGCTGGAGCGTCACGTTCCAGCCAAGGCGTTACCGTCGGCTTCCATCCAGGAGGGGATCGCCGCGAGGCAAGGCTGGGAACGCACTCTGTACGATGCAGGCTTCGCTGCCGTCGACTGGCCCACCGAGTTCGGCGGACGCGGCCTCAACCCCATTGGCACCGCCATCTTCTACGGCGAGTACGTGCGCTCGGGCGCTCCGGATCGGCTCAACCGCATCGGGCTGGGATTGTGCGGCCCCACCTTGATCGAATGGGGTACGCCTGAACAGCAACAGCTGTGGTTGCGCGGCATCCTGACCGGCGACGACTTGTGGTGCCAGGGCTTCAGCGAACCGGGATCGGGTAGCGATCTGGCCTCACTCACCACCCGCGGTGACGTCGGAGAAACGGGCGTGCTGATCAACGGCCAGAAGATCTGGACCTCCCACTCTCGGTTCGCCTCGTGGATGTTCGCGCTGGTGCGCACCGATCCGGATTCGCAGCGTCATCGCGGCCTAACCCTGCTGATGATCGACATGAGCGATCCGGGGGTAGAGGTTCGTCCGATCCGCCAGATGAACGGCGGAGCCGACTTCTCCGAGGTCTTCTTGACCGATGTCGTGGTCCCGTACGCGCACGTGATCGGGCCACTCGGTCAGGGCTGGCAGGTCGCGATGACGACACTGCGCCACGAACGCGGCAGCGGACTCAACACCGCCGACCACTTCGCGCATCTGCTCCGCGAAGTTTGTTCGCTGATCCCACCCGATCGACGCGACGATCCCGGCGTAGCTGAACAGGTCGGCGAATTGGTCGAACAGATCGAGGCCTACCGCTACCTGTCACTGCGCACCACATCGCGGGCCGTCTTGGGTCGAGACCTCGGACCTCAGTCGTACATGGGCAAGTTGTGGTGGTCACAACTACAGACTCGAATCTGCCAGTTCGGACTGGACCAATTGGGCGAGGACGCCCTGCTCGCTGACAGCGCAGGCGACATCGTGCCGGGGCTACGCGCTCGGTACTGGCTGTCGCGAGCGGCGCACATCTATGCGGGCGCCAACGAGATCCAGCGTGACGTCATTTCTGAACGCTCACTCGGGCTGCCGAAAGGACGTGCTTCATGATCTTCGATTTCACCGACGACCAGTACGCGTTCGCCGCCAGTGTCGATGCGGCGGTTGCCGCGACAGCGCCGGTCTCGACGCTACGGAAGGCCTGGACCGAACCTGATCCCCACCACGATCTGTGGCAGCAACTCGGTGACATCGGGTTGTTGGGTCTGCTGGTTCCCGACGCCCACGGAGGCAGCGGCGCGACCACAGTGGATGCTGCACTGGCGATCGAGCGCGTCGGGTATCACGCCGTCGCGACGCCAGTCGCGGACACCGCCATCGTGCTGCCGAGCCTGCTTGCCGAGGGCAATGAACTGGATACCATTGCGTCCGGCGACCTGCGCGTCACGACCGTGACGGAGCAAGCCTGCTTGGCGCCATTCGCGACCATCGCCGATCGGTTCCTAGTCGTGGCCGACGACTCGGTCCATCTGCTCGGTCGTGACCAAATCACACTCGCACCTGTTGCTGCGCAGGATCGCTCGCTGGACCTGGCGCGCGTCATTGCCACTACGGCGCAACCAGCAACCGTGGTCGGTGATGCTGCGCGCTTAAGAACCCTCCGCGCTATGACCACAGCGCTTACCCAGGTGGGCCTGTGCCAGCGACTGCTCGACATGACCGTTGAGTACGTCCAGCAGCGCCACCAGTTCGGCCGACCCATCGGTTCATTCCAGGCCATCAAACACGGTTTGGCCGATGCGGCAGTCGACCTGGAAGCAGCGCGGAGTCTGGCCTGGTATGCGGCGTACGCCGTGGCTCACGATCAAGACGACGCCGGCACAGCAGCCCACGCTGCGGTAGCTGCCTCTAGCGCGGCAGCCACACGCGCCAGTCAGGCAGCGTTGCAATTCCACGGCGGAATCGGTTTCACCGCCGAACACGACCTGCAGCTGTTCCTGCACCGCGCCAAGGCCTTGCAGGTCCTCGGCGGCACACGCTCTGCTCACCGTCGGGCCGTGGGGCTCGATTTCCTCAGAAGGCACGCATCATGAATCGCCCCGGCACCAATGTCATCGAAGTTCTCCGTAACGCCCGCAGTGTCGCGATCGTCGGCGCATCAGAAGACGGCGCCAAGGCGTCCGGCCGCACGCAGCGCTACTTACGCCGGTACGGCTTCACCGGGCCGATCTATCCGATCAACCCGACGCGCGACACGGTCCAAGCAGAGCCGGCCTATCGGAGCTTGCTCGACCTGCCCGAAGCCCCCGAGGTGGCCGTCATCGTGGTGGCGGCCCACCTGGTCGAACAGGCCGTGATCGACGCCGGAGCCATCGGCGTCAAGGTCGCAATCATTTTCGCTTCCGGTTACGCCGAGGTCCCGGACGGCGTCGAGCGCCAAACCTCACTCAAGCAGGTGGCGGCCGAGGCTGGTGTCCGTGTAATCGGCCCGAACTGCGTGGGTGCTGTCGTAGCGCCGTCATTGACGACGGCCTTCATGTCCGGGCTGGATCAAGACCGTTTCGATCTCGCCGACGACGGTGTCGCTTTCGTTTCACAAAGCGGCGCAATGGGCGCCTTCATTCTCAACCTGGCCCAAAGTGACGGTCTCGGGGTCGGCACGTTCGTCAGCACCGGCAATGAGATGGACGTGACGATGTCCGAACTCATCGCCTCGCTGGCTCAGACTCCCGGCACCCGTGCGATCTTGGGCTATGTCGAAGGCATCCGCGACGGAGCGGTGTTCACCCAAGCGCTCGCGACAGCGCAAGCCAACGACATCCCGGTATGCCTGATGAAGGTCGGTCGCTCCGATCGAGGCGCCCAGGCCGCAGCATCACACACCGGCTCGCTGGCCGGCTCCGATCGCGTGTATCAAGGCGTATTCGACCGCTACGGCGTACACCGCGCCGAATCCGTTCAAGAGTTGCTCGACCTCGGCCGCATCTTCTCCATCGACCGCCGCGCGGCCGGGCCACGCGTCAGTATCGTGACCTTGTCCGGCGGCGCGGGCGCCTTGATGACCGACGAAGCCGACCGGCTCGGGTTGGACATCTTCGTTTGGGGCGAACCGTGGCAGCAGCGCATGGCTGCCGGCCTGCCCGACTTCGCCTCGACCACCAACCCGATCGACGCCACCGGAATCATCTCCATCAACGACGACGCACTCCGCCACACGATCGACGTGGCACTGGCCAACCCCGAAACCGACGTCGCCGTCTTGGTGTTGGGCAATCTGGACGGCGAAGAGCGGCGGATCTGCGACGTCATCACGGCGTGCGCCGCACACAGCGACAAACCGCTCGTGGTCACCTGGGTCGGTGGATCGGGCTTGGCTCCACGCATCCTCAACGCGGCCCAGATCCCCACGTTCGACGACCCACGGCGTGCCATGCAGGCCGTCGCTGCCCTTTCTCGTAGAGGATTGGGTCGTCAGAATCCGGCGCGCACGGCTGACGAGCCGGCGGCTCCGCAAGCGCCGGACCTGCCCGACACGTTCGACGAAGTCAGCGCCAAACAACTGCTCGCCGCTGCCGGGGTACCGGCGGTACCTGAGCGCGCAGTCCAGTCAGTTGATGAAGCAGTAACTGTTGCCGATGAACTGGGCTACCCCGTGGTGGTGAAACTGTTGTCGGCCCAGGTGCAACACAAGTCTGAACTCGGTGTGGTGCGGCTTTCGCTCGCTGACCAGTCCGCCGTTCGCGAAGCAGCCGATGACATCGTGCGCATCGCTACCGAGCATCAGATCGAAGACCGACGGCTGGTGGTTGCTGCCATGATTCCGGCCGGACCTGAGTTGATCCTCGGCTCCTCGATCGACCCGGTGTTCGGTCCGATCACGGTCGTCGGGATTGGCGGCATCTACACCGAAATCCTCGACGATGCCGTCACCCGGCCATCCCCGGTAACTCACGACGAAGCGACCGCCATGGTCGATTCGCTCAAGGCCGTTGCCCTGCTACGCGGCGCGCGCAACGGCGTCGTCGTCGACGAGAACGCGCTGGCCGATGCGATCGTCGGCTTCTCGGCCCTGTCTGCGGTACTCGGCACGAGCGTCGAATCGATCGAGGTCAACCCACTCGCGTTCCTACCTGATCGTTCCCCGGTTGCCGCCGACGCCCTGATCATCCCCTCCAACGAAAACGACCTGTCATGACCGAACAACAGCGCACTGCCATCGTGACCGGCGCCGGCCGCGGCATTGGTGAGTCGATCGCGCTACGCCTGCTTGCCTGCGGTTATCGAGTCACTGCGGTCGATCGCGACGAAGCAGCGCTCGGTACGCTCGCGCCGCACGATCACCTCCTGACGGTAGCCGCGGACGTGTCGACCGAGAGCGACTGGAGTCAGATCGTGAAACAGACTCACCAAACGCACGGCCCGGTCGATGTATTGGTCAACAACGCCGCCATCTCCCCCAAACACGACGGTGCCCGTCGGCCGAGCCATCAGATGCCGGTCGCTGAGTGGGAGGACGTCCTACGCGTCAACCTGACCGGGCCGCTGTTGGGCTTCCAGGCGGTGTACGACGACATGCGTGCCCAGCAGTGGGGTCGGGTCATCAACATGTCGTCAGGTGCTGCGCGCATGGGCGCCCGCGTCGCCGGCGTGCATTACGGATCGACCAAGGCCGGGCTGCTCGGGCTGACCCGCACGCTGGCCTGGGAGTACGGCGGCGACGGCATCACCGTCAACGCGATCGCACCCGGCCGAATCGAAACCCCGATGGCGGCTGTCGTTTCCGCCGATGTCAACGCGACTTTCTTGGCTCAGATCCCGGTAGGCAGGTTGGGACAGCCCGGCGACATAGCTGCCATGGTTGCGTTCTTGGCCTCAGATGACGCCGAGTTCATCACTGGAGCAACGTTCGACGTCAACGGTGGCGGTTACATCGGATGAGCGTCGCGAACGGGCATCGGGCGGCGCGGAATGATCGGCGCCTCGGCCAGCCCTGCCTCGACGATAAACCGTCGGTAGCCCTCCAGGTGCCGACGCATCGCGTCCTCGGCGTCGTCGGCACGTCCGTCGCTGATGGCCCGCGCGATCTGAATGTGTTCACGGATGTTGTCCTCCGAGTACTGCGGACTCACCGCTTCGTACCGCACCTGGCTCTCCAGCGTCAGCCTCAGCGAAGCACTGATGATCTCGTGCACACCGTTGCCCGATGCCTCAGCCACCAAGCCGTGAAAGTCGGCCACGACCGCGCCGACACTGAGTTGGTCGGCCATCTGGGTCAGCGCGGCACGCTGCTCGTCGGTCGCGTTGTCTGCCGCCAGCCGCGTCACCGGGGGCTCGACGTGAATACGAAATTCTGCGAACTCCAGGAGCGACGTGTCCCGCATGCTCAACAGCACCGCCAGCGAATCACTGATCTGCTCGACGCCGACCTCACGCACGAAGTTGCCGCCACCGGCACCGCGGCGGATGTTGATCAAGCCGTCGCGTTCCAGGATGCGCAGAGCTTCACGAACCGTCACGCGCCCCAGACCGAACTCCTCCATCAGTTCGGTCTCCGACGCCAGCCGCGCTCCGACGTCGAGTCGTTCGGCCAGGATCTGTTGGCGCAACGCCGTGACCACCACGTCAGAGGCTTTGGGCAATCTGGCTCGGCTGGACATGAGTTCCACCCTAAATCAAAGATACATTTATGATAATCATAACCATGTTTACGGATGGAGGTCTTCGACGATGAGCGAACTCGACGGACACGTCGCCATCGTGACCGGCGGCATCGGCGGCATCGGCACTGCGATCGTGGAGCGGCTCGCAGCAGACGGCGCCACGGTGATCGCTGCCGACATCGCCGCGACCTCCCGCGACAGGACCGGCCAGGTGTATCCCTATGCACTCGACGTGACCGACCCAGACCAGGTCGACGGCCTGATCGAACACTGCGGCACGACCCACGGCCGACTCGACATCGTGATCAACAATGCCGGTGTCGGCGGCTCGACCGAGCCGGTGTGGGAAACCGAGATCGCCCGTTGGGAACGCGATATCGCGGTCATGCTGACCGGACCGTTCTTGATGTGCCGCGCCGCGCTACCGATGATGCTGGAGCGTGAGTACGGCCGCATTGTCAACATCGCGAGCATGGCCGGCAAAGAAGGCAACCCCAACAGCGCGCCGTATTCGTCGGCCAAAGCGGGCTTGTTGGGCCTGACCAAGGTCGTGGGCAAGGAAGTCGCCACCCGCGGCGTCCTGGTCAATGCCGTGACGCCGGGAGTTGTGGAAAGCCCGATGAACCACGTCGTGTCCGAAGAATTCCACCACTACGTCCTCAGCAAGATCCCGATGGGTCGCGCCGGCAAACCCGAAGAGCTCGCCGAACTGGTGCATTTCCTGGCCAGCCCACGAGTCGGCTTCTCGACCGGCGCCGTCTTCGACTTCAGCGGCGGCCGCGCCACCTACTGATCCCCCCGTGCCTTCCCCTCGACCGGAGTCCTGCCTTGACTGATCTGCCCCGCTACCGCGACTTACCCAACGGCGACGCCGTCGGCTTGTTCGGTGCCGACGACACCATCGGCTCGCTGAACCGGCTCACGCCCGACCGCGTCAGATCGGCCGCCGGCCTGGTCCAGACCGGAGAACGGTTCGGCCTCAACGCTCCATTGGATTGGCCCGACCCACCCCTGTACGACCGCTCGCCGGTCAAGCACACGGTGTACCGCACTCGTTTGGGCAACCGCGACGACTACCTCGACGGGTTCTACCCGCAGGCCTCCAGCCAATGGGACGCATTCCCTCACATCGAGGACCCCGAGGTCGGCCTCTACAACCGGCAGTCTCCCGAGGACTTGGGCGTCGGCGCGTGGAGCGAGAAAGGCATCGTCGGACGTGGCGTACTGCTCGACGCCGAACGCTACTTCGCAGTGCAGGGTGAACCCCTGCACTGGCGCACGCCGTACCGCATCAAGGTCGACGATGTGCGCTCGATGCTGGCATCTCAACACCTCAATCCTGAACCCGGCGACATCGTGCTGCTGCGCACCGGCTGGACTGCGGGCTACCAGAGCGCGTCGGACGCCGAACGTGCTGAGGTCGTCTCGGATCAGACGTCGCCGGGCCTGGCCGGCGATCCGGCGATGTTGGAACTGCTGTGGGACTGGGGCATCAGCGCGATCGCGAGTGACAACGTGTCGGTCGAGGTACTGCCCCCCGGCGATTTCATCTTGCACCCGCACCTGCTCAACCGCATGGGCATACCGATCGGCGAACTGTGGTGGCTCGACGATCTGGCCGAGGCCTGCGCGAGCGACGGTCGCTACGACTTTATGCTCGTTTCGGTGCCGTTGAACTTGCGTGGTGGAATCGGTTCACCAGCGAACGCGGTGGCAATCCGATGAACGAGGCCATCACGACCGAGTTCATCAGCCAAGCCATCGACGAGGCCGACCTCAACGCCTTACGTATCGCGCTGCTGCAAGCCACAGGCGACCAGGAGTTGGCCGAGGTCGAGATCGTCATGAAGCCGATCCGCGGCGGCGCGTTCTTCTTGCACTCGCTGACCGAAGAGGGCGAGAGGTTGGTCAAGGAGCGGGCGTTGGCGTTCTTGTCCGATCCAGCCAACCGGGGCCCGGTCGACGTCGTGCCCAGCGATGACGAAATTCGCCGGTTGACCCAGGCACTCACCGGCGATCCGGTGTCTGACCGCATGCTGGATCTGGCCCGCGAAGAACTCGCGTTCGAAGACTTCCCTCGCGAATCGCAATGGACCAACGGTGCGCCAACGCAGAAGTTGGCAAACTTTCACGTCATCGTGGTCGGCGCCGGCGCCAGTGGCATTGCCAGCGGCGTAAAAATGAAACGCCTGGGCATCAACTTCACCATCATCGAACGCCTCGACGACATCACCGGAACCTGGCACCGCAATCAGTACCCGGACGTACGCGTCGACACCAACTGCTTCTTGTATCAGTTCAAGTTCGAAAAGCGCTACAAGTGGCCCGAGTACTTCCCCAGCCAGCCGCGGGTCAAGGAGTATCTGCACGGGATCGCCGAAAAGTACGACATCAAGCCACATGTGCGATTGGGTGAAGAAGTCGTGTCAGCCGTGTGGGATGACGACGAGGCACAGTGGTCGATCACGACCCAGGTCGCCGACGGGAGAACTCGCGACTACCGGGCCAATGTCGTGATCAGCGCCTCTGGCGTCTTCAGCACGCCTCTGGTCCCGAAGCTGCCCGGCTTGGAAACCTTTGCCGGTCCCGTCGTCCACACGGCCGACTGGGATCAGGACATCGACTACTCAGGCCGCCGGGTCGGTCTGATCGGCAATGGCTCGACCGGCACTCAACTGCTGCCGCGGTTGGCCGAAGAGGCCGACCATGTCACGGCGTTTCAGCGCACACCGCAGTGGATCATCAACTCTCCCCTGCTGCGCACGCCGATCAGCGCCAACGTGCAGTGGCTGCTCGACGCGATGCCGCACTACTGGAACTGGGCCAGTTATGTGCAGTTCGTCGGCACCGCCGAGACGCAAGTGGCGCAGTACTTGGACCCGGAGTGGACCGCCCAGGGTGGCATCATCAACGAACGCAACGACAAGTTGCGCCAGGGCTTGATTGAGTACGTGGAGTCCAAGATCGGCCACCGCCCCGATCTGATGGAGAAGTCGATCCCCGACTATGCCCCGCTGGCTCGCCGCATCGTGATCGACAACGGGTGGTTCGATGCGCTGCTGCGTGACGACGTGACGCTGGAGACCACCGGGATCGACCATCTCGAACACGAGGGCATCCGGCTCACCGACGGCCGACTCGTCGAGCTCGATGCGCTCATACTGGCGACCGGCTTTGAAGTGTCGAACTACTTCTTCCCCGTGGTCTACGAAGGCCGCAACGGCGTAACCTTCGCCGAGCAGTGGGGCAAGGACGGCGCCCGGGCCCACCTGGGTATCACGATGCCGAACTTCCCCAACTTTTACGCGTTGTACGGACCGAATGTGACACCGCGTTTCGGCGGCTTCTTGCAGTGGGTCGATGTGTGGACCCGCTACATCCTGGACTTGCTGATCGCTCAGATCGAGGGCGACTTCAGCTCGATCGAGGTCAAGCAGGAGGTGCACGACGACTACAACGAGCGCATGGACGAGGCAACGACACTTCTGTTGTGGGAGCAAGAGGGCCAAGGCGGGTATTTCACCAATGAGTTCGGTCGATCCGGCCTACAAATGCCCTGGGAAGCCGACCTGTATCACTCGTGGGTCAAGAAGCCGAACCACGACGATTTCACCTGGACACCCAACACTAAAGTCGAGTCATGACCACCACCAGCACCCAGATACGCCTGATCAGCCGACCCGTCGGCGAGCCCGCCGACAGCGACTTCGAGATCGTCGAGTCCGAACTGCCCGAGCTCGGCGACGGCGATGTGCTGCTGCGCACCGTCTACCTGTCGCTCGATCCGTACATGCGCGGACGGATGAGTGACGCCAAGTCCTACGCCGCCCCGGTGGAGCTCGGCCAGGTGATGGTGGGCGGAACGGTCTGCGAGGTGATCGAGTCCCGGTCGCCCAAGCGTCCGGTCGGCACCTATGTGCTGGCCTACACCGGCTGGCAGACGCATGCCGTCGTGGCCGGACGCCACACCCGCCGGCTCGATCCGGACAGCGCGCCGATCTCGACGGCCCTCGGCGTGCTCGGCATGCCCGGCTTCACCGCCTACGCGGGCCTGCTGCAGATCGGGCGGCCCGCCGAGGGCGAGACGGTGGTCGTCGCCGCGGCCGCGGGACCGGTCGGCTCCGCCGTCGGCCAGATCGCACGCGTCAAGGGCGCGCGCACGGTCGGCATCGCGGGCGGACCCGACAAGTGCCGGCTGCTCACCGACGAGTTCGGCTTCGACATCGCGCTCGACCATCGGTCGGCGACCTTCACCGACGACCTGGCCGCGGCCACCCCCGACGGCGTCGACGTCTACTTCGAGAACGTCGGCGGCCCGGTGGGCGAGGCGGTGGTGCGTCGCATGAACACCTACGGCCGGATCCCGGTGTGCGGGCTGGTCGCCCAGTACAACGCGACCGAGCCGCCCGTCGGCGCGATCGCCGGTCCGGCGCTGATGAATCGCATCCTGATCAACAGCCTGACCGTGCGCGGCTTCATCCAGGACGAGTTCCTGGCCGACCACCACGCCGACTTCCTCGCCGATATGACCGGGTGGGTCGCCGACGGCACGGTCCGATACCGCGAGGACGTCGTCGACGGGCTGGAGCACGCGGTCGACGCGTTCCGCGGCCTGCTCTCCGGCCGCAACGTCGGCAAGCTGCTGGTGCGCGTCGGCTGAGAGAGCGGCTCAGACGGGAGTCGGACCGCCGTCGAGCATCGCCTCGATCATGCTCGGGCCGTCGTACTGGACCATGCACATCCTGAGCCCGTGTGCCTCGCGGGCACCCCAGACGGCCTCGCGCATGCGACCGATGCGGATGTTCGAGACCAACCGGTAGCCCTTGGCCCGCATCTCGACGATGGCCTCTTCGATGTCGTCGACCTTGAAGTGGATGTTGCGCACCCGCTCGCGGGTCGTCGGCGGGTGCGCCTGGATCAGCTCGAGATAGCCGCTCCTGTCCATCGCCATGCTCATCCGGGTGCCCTGGGCGCTCGGTGGCTCATCGGCGGGCAGCTCCTCGATGACCGGAGTGTCGTCGAACTCGATCCTGATGAATTCCACGCCGAGCAGATCGGAGAACTCCTCGATCGCCGCGTCCAGATCGGAGACCTCCAGGCCGACCAGCTCCATGCGTTCGAGCTTCATGCGCGTCCCCTCGTCTCGTCGTTCGTGCGCCGATCACGCCGTGCCTCGGTGGCCTGGGAGCCTGAGGTCCAACCGCCGTCGATCGCGATCTCGGCGCCCGTGATGAAGCCGGCGGCGTCCGACGCGAGGAACGCCACGAGTTCGGCGACCTCCCAGGGCTCACCGGCACGGCGGAGCGGGGTGAGGTCGATCTTGGCGGCCCGCATCTCGTCGGACGCGAAATCGGTCATCGCGGTCAGGACGTAGCCGGGGTGGATGCTGTTGACCCTGATGCCCCAGGGGCCGAACTCCTGCGAGGCCATCTTGGTCAGGCCGCGCACGCCCCACTTGCTCGCGGTGTAGGCCGGATCTGGATTCTGGTCCAGCCCGGCGGCGGACGAGATGTTGACGACGGATCCGCCTCCGGCCTCGCGCATCAGCGGAGCGAACGTCTTCATCCCCAGGAACGGGCCCTTGAGATTGACGTCGATGACCCGTTGCCAGGCCGCGCGGCCGACGCTGAGGATCGACTCCTCACCGAAGATGCCGGCGTTGTTGACCAGCACGTGGACGCCGCCGAAACGGTCGAGCGCGAGGTCGCGCCAGGCCTCCCACGTCGCGCGGTCACGGACGTCGCCCGGCGCGAACTCGGCCCTGCCGCCGGAGGCGTTCACCTCGGCCGCGACCTCCCGTCCGGCCGCCTCGTCGAGGTCGGTGAGCAGCACCGACGCTCCCCGAGCGGTCAGTGACCGCACGTGCTCGGCGCCCATGCCGCGGGCACCTCCCGTGACGACGGCGACCTTGCCGGTCAGGTCGGTGCGGGACGCGACCGACGCTCGCGTGCTAGACATCGGCGTCCTCCTTCAGCTCTGCCATCCGCAGCGCCTGGCCCCGGTGCGCGCCGCCGGCGATGAAACCGCCGTCGATCACGATCTCAGCCCCCGTCGTGAACGACGACAGCTCGTCGATCGCCAGATGCACGACGGTGTGCGCGATCTCCTCGGGCAGTCCCGCACGGGGATCGGGATTGACACGGACGTAGTGGTCGATGTCCTCGCGGCTGACGTTCGAGACCATCGGCGTCAGGATCGTGCCGGGATGCACCGAGTTGACGCGGATGCCGAGGTGAGCCAGTTCGAGTGCCGCGGTCTTGGTCACGCCGCGCAGCCCCCATTTGCTCGAGGTGTAGCCCGCGGCGTCGTAGCCCGTGAGCCCGGCGACCGACGAGATGTTGACGATCGATCCGCCTCCCGTGCGTCCCATCAGCGGCGCGCATGCCTGCATGCCCGCGACCGGTCCCCACAGATTGACGCCGAGCACGAGGTCGAAGGCCTCCTCGGGCTGCTCCATGACACCGCGCCGGTCCGAGACCCCGGCATTGTTGACCAGCACGTCGAGTCGCCCGAACTCCGCCTCGACGCCTGCGACGACCTCAGCCCAGCGCGCCTCGTCCGACACGTCCAGCTCGACGAAGCGGGCGCGGCGGCCCGCGGCGACGAGCTCGGCGGCGAGGGCCTCGCCCTGTTCGACCAGGACGTCGGCGATCACCACCGTCGCCCCCTCCGCGGCGAACAGCCGCGCCTCGGCCTCACCCTGACCCCCGGATGCACCGGTGACCAGCACGACCTTGCCTTCGAGACGTCCCACGTCCAGTCCTCTTCTCTCAGCGGAAGCGACGGGCCTCGGCGGCTTGAGCCCCCGAGGTCCATCCGCCGTCGACCGCGATCTCGGCACCCGTGATGAAACCCGCCGCATCCGATGCCAGGAACGCGACCAGCTCGGCGGCGTCGGCCGGCCGGCCCGGCCGCGAGATCGGGATCAGCGACAGCATCGCCCCGGTCAGCTCGGCCGAGGCGAAGTCGTTCATCGGGGTGTCGATGTAGCCGGGGTGGATGCTGTTGACCCTGATGCCCCACGGACCCAGCTCCTGCGCCGCGGTCTTGGTCAGACCGCGCACGCCCCACTTGCTGGCCGTGTAGGCCGGATCGGGATGCTGGTCGAGGCCGGCGGCCGACGACACGTTGACGATCGACCCGCCGCCGGCGTCGCGCATGACCGGTGCCAGGACCTTCATGCCGAGCCAGGTGCCCTTCAGGTTGATGTCGAGGACGCGGTCCCAGCCGGCCTTGTCGGTCTGGGCGATGCGCCGGTGGCTGACGACGCCCGCGTTGTTGACCAGCACGGCCAAGGCGCCCCCGAGTTCGAGGGCCCGGTCACGCACCCCCTCCCACTGGCTCAGGTCGGCCACATCGGCCACGTGAGCCACCGCCGCGGGACCCACCTCGGAGACCAGGGCGTCCAGGCCCGCTCCGTCGAGGTCGACCGCGAGCACCTGGGCGCCGCGGGCCGTCATCGTCCGGACGTGCTCGGCCCCCATGCCTCGGGCTGCTCCGGTGACCACGGCGACCTTGCCGTCGAGCGCCAGTCGCGCGAATGTCACTGCGCCTTCTCCTTCTTCGCCGCCAGCACCGCCAGCTCGAGAGCGCGATTGGCACCACCGGCGATGAAGCCGCCGTCGACGACCAGCTCGGTCCCCGTGGTGAACGTCGCCTCGTCGGAGGCCAGGTGCAGGACGGCCCATGCGATCTCGTCCGGGACACCGGTGCGGCGGTTGGGATTGACCCGTACGTAGTTCTCGATGACGTCGTCCGGGATGACCGCGATCATCGGGGTGACGATCGTGCCCGGATGCACCGAGTTGACGCGGATGTTGTCGTCGGCGTACTCGAGGGCTGCCGTCTTGGTGACGCCGCGCAGGCCCCATTTGCTCGCCGTGTAGGCGGCGTGGTCGTAGCCGGTCATGCCGGCCACCGACGAGATGTTGACGATCGCACCGCCGCCCCCCTTCTTCATCAGCGGCGCGACCGTGCGCATCCCGACCACGGGCCCCCACAGATTGATGCCCATCAGCCGGTCCCAGCCGCGCACGCCCTGGTCGACGATCCCCCGCCCGTCGCCGATGCCCGCGTTGTTGACCAGGACGTCGAGACGGCCGTGCCTGGCCTCGATGTCACCGACGACCTCGGCCCAGCGGTCCTCGTTCGCGACGTCCAGCTCCACGAACTCCGCGGCGAGCCCCGCCGCGGTCAGCTCGGCGGCCAGCGCCTCGCCCTGCTCGACCAGCACATCGGCGATCACGACCGTCGCGCCCTCCGCGGCGAACAGCCGCGCCTCGGCCTCACCCTGACCCCCGGACGCGCCGGTGACCAGCACAACCTTGCCCTCGAAGCGGGCGGTCACGCGCTCCCTCTGGACGCTCACGAGACCATGTAGGTGCCGCCGTCGACCGAGAGCACCTGGCCGGTCATGTAGCCGGCGCCGTCCGACAGCAGATACGAGAACGTCGGCGCCATCTCCTCGGCCTCGGCGAAGCGTCCGAGCGCGATCCGCGACAGATAGGTCGCCGCGAACTTCTCGTTCGTCATGATCGTCCTGGTCATCTCCGTGGCCGCCGACGGCGCGACGGCGTTGACGCGGATGCCGTAGCGGCCCAGTTCCTTGGCGCCCGACTTGGTCATCGCGATGATGGCGCCCTTGGCGCCGGCGTAGTTGATCTGTCCGATGGTGCCGCCGAGCCCGGCCGACGAGGTCAGGTTGACGATGACGCCCTTCGTGCCGCTGGCCACCATGCGACGCGCCGCCTCCCGCAGACCGAGGAACGTGCCGCGGGCATGGACGGCGAGCACGGAGTCGAAGGCGGACGCCTCCATCTTCAACAGCATCGCGGGATCGGTGTTGCCCGCATTGTTGATCCAGGCGTAGAGCGGCCCCAGCTCGTCCTCGGCGCGCGCACCCACCTGCTGCACCGCGTCCTCGCTCGAGACGTCGGCGCCGACCCCGATGGCGCGATGGCCGGCGGCGACCAGTTCGTCGGCCACCGCCTTGGCCGCGGCGTCATCGATGTCGGCCACGCAGATCGCGTACCCCTCCGACGCCAGATGACGTGCGATCGTGCGGCCGATGCCGTCGCCGCCACCCGTGACGACGACGACCTTTGACTCGCTCATGTGTTGGATCTCCTTGTGTGTTGCCGGCTCAGACCGGGTGTCCGAAGTAGATGGCGGTCAGCTCGGGATCGTTCATGACGTCCTCGGGGCTGCCCTCGGTGAGCAGCCGGCCGCGATCGAGGAACATGACCCACGACGCCACCTCCCGAACCACCTGCATGCTGTGCTCGACGATGCAGATCGAGGTACTGCCGTCTGCCACGATCTGGCGCAGCAGCTCGGACAGCTGGGCGCGGGCCGCCTGGTCCAGGCCCGACATCGGCTCGTCGAGCAGATAGCAGGCGGCACCGGTCGCGAGCAGCCGTCCCATCATCAGCATCTTCTGCTCGGCGTACGAGAGATCCCGCGCGAGCATGTGGCGCTTCTCGTGCAGGCCGAGGCTGCGCAGGATCTGTTCGGCACGCTCGCCGTCCGCCTCGTCGCGGCCGCGCCAGGCGCCCACCGTGAACTGCGAGATCAGCGACTCGTGCTTGATGTCGGTGACGGCGACGTGGATGTTCTCCTGCACCGTCATGCCCTCGAAGAGGCGGACCTCCTGGAACGAGCGCACCACGCCGAGCTGAGCGCGGCGCTCGATGCTGAGGCCCGAGATGTCCCGGTCGCCGTAGAACGTCTTGCCCTGGTCGGCCTTGAGCGCCCCGCTGAGCAGGTTGAACACCGTCGTCTTACCCGCGCCGTTCGGGCCGACCAGCGCGGTGATCTGGCCTGGACGCACCGACAAGGTCACGTCGTCGACCGCCTTGAGGCCGCCGAACGCGATGCCGATGCCCTCCGAACGGAGCGTCTTGACCTCCGCCGTCTCCTGGTCGCCGACGACCCGCGCGAACAGGTCGAGCGACACCTCGGGGACCGCATCCGAGGATCCGGCGTGAGCCGGCTGCCCGCTCTTGGCCGCGCGGCGGGCCGCGTTCCGCTCCGCCACCTTGACCGGATCGCGACCCAGGAGACCCTGTGGGCGATAGATCAGCAGCAGAAGCACCGCGAGCGTGTAGATGATGCCGTTGATCGGACCCGCGACCGAGTCCGGGATGTCGGCGAAGCTGAGCATCTCGGGCAGCGCGAGCACGACCAGGGCGCCGAGGAACGGTCCCCAGTAGGCCGCCATGCCGCCGATGATCGTGATCGACAGGATCTCGACCGTGCGATCGAGCGTGAACTCGGCCGGGCTGATGTAGAGCGTGTGCATCGCGTACAGGCCACCGGCCATGCCGGCGATGGCCGAGCTGAACGCGAACACGGTCACCTTGGTCCACAGCGCGCGCTTGCCCAGGGACCGTGCCGCCGGCACATCCTCGCGCAGGGACTTGAGCAGACGACCGTAGGGCGAGTTGACGACGCGCCAGCACACCAGGGTGACCAGGGCACACATGACCCACGCGAGGATCATCACCTTCGTGTTGCTGTCCAGCTGCTGGCCGAAGACGGTCGGCCGCGGGATGCCTGCGATCCCGGCCGAACGACCCGTGACCTCGAGGTTGTTGAAGAGCTCGACCAGCGCCACCTGGACCGCGATCGTCACGATGAAGAGGAACTCATCGGACAACCGGCCCGCGGCATATCCGACCGACATGCTCATGACTCCGGCCAGGAGCGCGCCGACGAGGACGGCCGGGAGGAACTCCAGCTGGTGGTCCTTGATCAGGATCGCGGTGACGTAGGCGCCGACACCGAAGAAGCCGCCGTGGGACACCGACAGCAGACCGCCGTATCCCAGCAGCAGGTTGAACGAGATGCCGAGGATGATGAAGATCGGCAGCAGCCCCAGGAGACTGGTGATGTAGTAGCTCATGGCGTTGTTCTCCGCTCGAGGGTCAGGAGACCGGGGTCGGTTCGGCCGACTCGACGGACCCGCTCGTCGACATCGGATCGGACGTGGACGTGGTGTCGGACGACTTCGCCGACTTGCGCGGCTTGCGCTTGTTGCCGACCAGGCCCGTCGGACGGAAGAGCACGAAGACGAACGCCACGATGTAGACGATGAACTCGCCCCACTCGGTGGGCAGCCAGTACAGCGGGATGGTCTCGGTGAGGCCGACCAGCAGGCCGCCGATCAACGCACCGCTCATGCGTCCCATGCCGCCGATCGTCAGTGCGATGACGGCCTTAAGCAGCAGATCGAATCCCATGCTCGGATGGATCGGGGCCTTCAGGGCCAGCAGGACGGCGGCCGGTACGACGAGGACCGAGCCGAGGATCATCGACCGCAGGTACACCCGGTCCAGGTTGATCGCGAGTGCCTGAGCACGCTCCGGGTTGTCACCCACGGCACGGAACTCCAGGCCGGCGTGCGTACGGGTCAGGAACCAGTGCATGACGACGAACAGCGCGACACTCAGCACCAGGACGCTGATGTCGTACACGTCGACGCGGATGCCGGCGATCCGGGTGTCCCAGCCGAACCAGTCCGGAACGGCGGCCGACGCGACGCCGGCGCCCCAGGCGAACTCGATGACATAGGACGCGAACGCCACGACCAGCAGCGAGGCGACCATCACGACGATCGGGTCCGCGTCGCGCTTGGCCAGCGGGACGTAGATCAGGTACTGCATCAGGCAGGCGGCCAGCGCCGCGGCCGCGACGGCGCCCAGGAAGGCGAGCACGACCGGCCATTCGAGCGTGGTGCCGAGTGTGTAGAACACATAGGCCGAGAACACGAACGTGGCGCCCTGGGCCACGTGGAAGACCTTGTTGACCGACAGGATCAGACTCAGCCCGTAGGCGAACAGGCCGTACAGCAGACCCATGACCAGTCCGGTCTTGATGAGGGTGATGAGCAGGTCCACGAGGGGCGCCTTCCGAAGGATGGGGGTTGGTCGGGAGCGTCTGTCCGCCGCGTCGCACGCGGCGGACAGACGCCACCCGGGGTGGTGCAGCCGTCAGTCGGCCGTGACCGAGTCGATGGTCTCGTCGTCCATCGGGTTGGCCTTGTAATCGTTGATCTGGCGGATGATCGTCGGGCCGACGTAGGTCAGCTTGTTCGTCAGATCCATGGCGCCGATGATCGGGACGTTGATGTCCTTCTTGGTGTTCAGGACGGCCAGCACGTTCTTGCCGGTGACCGGCGCTCCCTGGCTCCGCAGCTCCTTGATGGCCTCGGCGTAGATGAACGGCGAGGCGTAGAAGTAGCCGTTGTAGGACTGATTGGCCAGGACGCGGCCGGGATCGGCGGCCTGCATACGGTCGAGCAGCTTGTTGACCGCGTCGATGTCCTCGGGAATGTGGGACATGTAGATGAGGCCGTTCATGGCGTCCTTGCCGGCATCGCGGATGACGCGGCTCTCACCGACACCGGCGTAGCTGCCGATGGGGATGTCGAGACCGGCCTCGCGATAGGCCTTCATCGTGGCAGCGCCCTCGACCAGCAGGGTCTGCATGTAGATGAAGTCGGCGCCCGAGTCCTTGATCTTGGCGATCTGGGTCGTGGCGTCGGTCGCGTCCTGGCGGATCGACTCCTGGGCGACCATCTTGCCGCCGCGGGCCTCGATGGCCTTCTTGAACGCGGTCGCGGTGCCCTGACCGCTCTCGTTGTCGACGTAGATCGTCGCGAACGTCTTGTAGCCCTTGGTCTCGGTCAGGTACTTGGTGAAGTTGTCCAGCTGGACGTCGTTCATCGGGAGGACGTTCACCAGGTTCGGGCTCGAGCCGATCAGCGACGGGCTCTGAGCACCGGCGTTGAACAGCGCGAAGCCGAGATCCTGCGCCACCGGAGTCGCGGCAGCGACCACGGCGCTCCAGGCCGTCAGGACCACGGGAGCCTTCTCGACGGCGCCGAGCTTGTTCATGGCGCTGATGCCGCCCTCGGCCGTCGCCTGGGTGTCAGCCGTCACCAGTTCGAGCTTGATGCCGTCCTTGGCGTATTCCTTGTTGACGTCGGCGATGCCTTCCTTCACGGCGATGACGTACTCCTCGCCGTACGAGGCGGCAGCGCCGGTCAGCGGCATCCCGAGGCCGATCTTGTAGGTCTCGTCCCCGGTCGTCGCCTTGCCGGTGGCGCCCTCGATGCCCGACGTGCCGGCATCGTCGGTGCCGGAATCGGTCGTGCAGGCCGCCGCCAGCGAGAACGCAGCCACGACGGCCACGATCTGTGCCGATCGAATCAATCGCATTGATCTTCCTTGTCTCGTGTGGTGCTGACAGACGGATGGGCCGTCGTCGTGCTCAGAACAGACCCCAGATGTCTGGGTCGTCCAAGAGCGTCGCAGCGGGACCTTCCCGCACGATTTCCCCGAGTCTGAGCACGTAGGCGCGGTCCGAGACCTTGAGCGCCTCGTGGATGTTCTGCTCGACGATCAGGACCCCGATGCCCAGTCGCTGGTGAACCGAGCGGATCTGGTCGAGCATCGTCTGGACCAGGACCGGCGCCAGGCCGGTGGAGGGCTCGTCCAACAGCAGGAATCGCGGGCTGGCCATCAACGCCGTGCCGATCGCGACCATCTGCTGCTGCCCGCCGCTGAGCGTTCCGGCGTCCTCGTGGAGACGATGCGCCAGGGCGGGGAAGAGCTCGAGCACGAAATCGAGCGTGACCTTCTCTCGGTCCGTCACGGTGCGCGCGACGCCGGCGCCGAGCTGGAGATTCTCGCCGATGCTCAACGTCGGGAAGATGCCGCGGCCCTGGGGGACCAGGGCGATGCCGTCCTGGGCGACCTGGGCCGAACCGTGTCCGATCTGGCTGGCGCCGCGGAAGCGGATGTCGCCGGACTCCACACCGATCACGCCGGCGATGGCACGCAGCAAGGTCGACTTGCCGGCGCCGTTGTGCCCCAGGAGGCTGATGACCTCGCTGTCGCCGACGTTCAACGACACGTCGCGCAGCACGGTGTGCACCCCGTAGCCCGCGGTCACGGCATCGACCTCGAGACCGCCCACGGACGTCGCCACCGATCCGCTCGCGGCGTGGGTTCCGGCATCAGTCATGTCGAGCGCTCCTGCTTCCATTCGGGTGTAACCTGCGTCACGCCTAAGTAGTATCATACTTAGCATCATTAGCCGAGTAGTTCGGCCAGCGCCTTCTCACTCCGTGAGACACAGCGCGAGGAGATCAGGGCCGTTCGACGAGGGCCGTCTTGTTGACGCCCGCCTCGGCCAGGACGCCCGGGGGCACCAGTTCGAGCCTCGGCCGGAACGCCAGCACCTGAGTGATCCGGCGTTCGACCTCGTCGGCGAGCGAGGCGATCTCGTCGGCGGTCAGATCCGCGCGATGCTCCGCCCGCACCCTCAGCCGCTGTTCGGTCGAATGGCCCTCGAAGTCGGCCACGATGCGAAGATTGCCCGTCAGCCGGGGCTGGAACGAGACGGCGATCTCGCGGACCGCGGACGGCCAGACGTTGATGCCGCGGACGATCAGCATGTCGTCGGTCCGGCCGACGCAGCGCACCTTGGGGCCCGTGCGCCCGCATGCGCACGTCGTGGCCAGGACCTCCAGGTGGTCGCGCGTACGGAAGCGCACGAGCGGAGAGGCCAGCCGGTCGAGCGCGGTCAGCACCAGCTCGCCCTTGGCCCCCGTCTCGAACGCGATGTCGGCACCGGTCTCGGGGTCGATCAGCTCCAGATGCACCAGACCCTGGGCGATGAAGTGCATGCCGTCCCGCTCGAGGCATTCACCGAACACCATCGGCACCACATCGGAGTTGCCCAAGGTCTCGCAGCTCGTCGCCCCCCAGATCTCCTCGATCTGAGAGCGAATGGCCGGGACACCGCCGCCGGGCTCGCCGCCCACCACGATCCGCTCGACCCCGAGCGTCGACGCCGCTCGCCCCAACACATCCTCGGCCATCCGGCCCGCGTGCAGGGCGAAGTTCGGCCCCGTGCAGAAGACCTTCGGTGACAGCGATGCGGCGACGGTCAGGAGTCGCTCGGCACCCGCCTCGCCGCCGATCGGCAGCACCACACAGCCGAGCTGCTGAAGCACCCGCACGGCGGGAACACCGCCGGCGAAGCCCTTGCTCATGCCCCAGCCGTGAAGGACCAGATCGCCCGGCCGGACCCCGGCGGCGTAGAAGCCCCGCGCTCCGGCCGTGCCCCAGACCTGGAGATCATGGTGCGTCAGGCCGAAGTAGGAGGGAGTGCCGCTGGTCCCCGACGTCGCCTGGATCTGGGCCAGGTCGGTGACCGGCACCGCCAGGTGCGCCCCGAGCGGCGGATGCTCGGTCAGGCTCCGCCGGAGCTCTTCCTTCTCCGTGAACGGCAGCCGGCGCAGATCGTCGACGGTGCGGACGGATGCCAGCGAGACCCCTGCCGCAGCCATCTTCTCGCGATAGAACGCCGAGCCCTGCTCGACGTGGGCGAGTTGTCGTCGCAGGAGCTCACCTTCGAGCTCACGCAGCCGATCCGGGTCCCAGGTCTCGATCTCGTCCAGCACGTCAACCACGGTCGGGCCTCTCACTCTCGGGGGTGAAACGAAGGATCGGCAGGTCGTCAGCCTCGGAGCGCTCGAACACCGCCCGGACCGCCAGCCCGGGCTCGAGCTGGTCGGATGTGCAGTCGACGACATTGCCCTGCACCGTGACGCCCTCGTCGAGCTCGATGTACCCGAGCACGAACGGCGTGTGGGACCCCCATGGCTCGGCCGCTCGGCGCACGACCGAGAAGCTGTAGAGCCGGCCGCGACCCGGCGAGCTTCGCCAGTCCGGTTCACCGCCGCAGCGCGGGCAGAATCCCCGCGGATACCAGAACGGCCGGTCGCAGGTCGTGCAGTGCGGCACGACCAGTTCGCCCCGCGCGGCCGCGTCCCAGTAGGGCTGCGTGTCCGGGTCGATGACAGGACGGGGCGTGGGCAGACCGCCCGGGAAGTGTTCGGTCACGAGAAGCGCTCCAGGACGATCGTCGAGCTGTAGTGGTTGTTCGACAGGCGGAAGCCCGTGCCCGAGGCGACGGCCCAGTCCAGATCCGGGACCTGCACGGCGGGGTGCGCTTCTCCGCGCAGCTGCCGTACGGCCTCGATCACCTTCGTCATGCCGCCACGGTTGCCGGGATGGTTGTTGGACAAGCCGCCACCGTCGGTGTTCACCGCCAACCGTCCCGTGCCGCTGACCAGCCCGCCGTCCTGGACGAAGCGCCCGCCCTCACCACGGGGACAGAAGCCGAGATCCTCCAACGCCATCAGGACCGTGATGGTGAAGGAGTCGTAGAGCGACGCATAGCGGATGCGATCGGCCGTGATGCCGGCCTCGGCGAACGCGAGTTCGCCGGAGCGCCTGATCGCGCTGTACGTCAGGTCCACCTCGCCGGCGATCGAGGCCTTGTGGCTCTCGCCGTGTCCTCTCAGCGTCGCACCGGCGCGACCGAGCTCGCGCGCGACGTCGGGATGGACCAGGACGAGCGCGCCACCTCCGTCGGTGACGACACAGCAGTCGAGCTTGTGCAGCGGATCGGCGATCATGGACGAGGAGAGCACCTCGTCGACCGTGACCGGTTCGCGCAGGAAGGCGTTCTCGTTGTGCTGAGCGTGCTGTGACGACGCGGCCTTGATCCAGGCCAGCTGCTCCGACGTGGTCCCGAACTCGTGCATGTGCCGCCGGGCCAGCACGGCGTAGTCGGCGACGGGACCGTAGCCTCCGCCGTATCCGTTGACCTGGAAGGCCGCCACGGGAGCGGGAGTGTCCGGGGGCGAGACGCGCTGTCGCTGAGCGGGCAGGCCGGCCAGCGAGATGACGGCGACTCGGCAGCGGCCGGCGGCGATCGCAGCGGCGGCGTGACCGACATAGGCCACGTAGGTGGACCCGCCCATCTCGGACGACTCCGAGTAGGTGCACTGCAGACCGAGGTACTGCATCAGGTCGATCACGCCGAGACCCGGTGCGGTCGAGTCGGTGAAGAAGCCGTCGACGTCGGACAGTCCGAGACCGGCGTCGGCCAGGGCGCCCGCGACGACGTCTCGGTGCACGCCGGCCAGCGTGTGACCGGGCAGCCGTCGCCCCGGATGCTCGTAGGCACCGACGATGACCGCCGAGCCGTTCAGGGTGTCCACCACGCGGGGCCCTTTCACCATGAGATATTTCTCATTACTATATGCATAGTTATTCGGAACCCGTCAAGACCTAGGAGAACACCCGTGAATCGCTTCGACGGCCGCGTCGCCCTCATCACCGGCGGGGCCAGCGGTATCGGCGCCGCGACCGCCCGGCGGATCCTCGACGAAGGCGGCTCTGTCGCCATCGCCGACATCCAGGACGACCTCGGTCGCGAGCGCACCGACGAATGGGGCGATCGTGCCCACTACCTGCACCTGGACGTCACGAGCGAGGCCGAGTGGGCGGCCGCGGTCGATGAGACCGTCGCACGGTTCGGTCGACTCGACATCCTGGTCAACAACGCGGGCGGAGGGCACTACGAGCGGATCGAGGACACCGAGCTCGAGGTCTGGGACCGCGTCATCGCGCTGAGCCAGACCAGCGTGTTCCTCGGCACGAAGGCCGCCAGCGCGGCCCTTCACGCCAGCGGTCACGGCTCGGTCGTCAACGTCAGCTCGGTCTACGGCCTGGTCGGCGGCACCGGGGGCAGCCCCGCCTACCACGCCGCCAAGGGCGCGGTGCGCCTGCTGACGAAGAACACCGCCATCGCGTGGTGGCCCGACGGCGTGCGCGTCAACTCGGTCCACCCGGGCTTCATCGACACCCCGCTCCTGAAGGACCACCGGGAGCGGATCGCCCAGGCGACACCGTCGGGCCGCCTCGGTACGGCCGAGGAGGTGGCCAACGTGATCGTCTTCCTCGCCAGCGACGAGGCCTCCTTCGTCACGGGAGCCGAGTACGTCGTCGATGGCGGCCATACCGCGAGCTGAGCTCGCGGCCCCGCAACCGACGACTGAGCCCCCGCACCATCGCGGCGCGGGGGCTCAGTCGTCGTGTCGTGCGGTCAGCGCACCAGATCGTTGAGCGGCGCCAGTTCGTCCAGCACCCGCTCCAGTTCTGCCCGCTCGTACGGAGCGATGTTGATGACCAGGCGCTCGACGCCCAGGCTCGCGTAGTGCTCCACGAGGCTCGGCTCGCTGCGATGGTCGAACGCGTGCAGCCGGATCGAGGCCGGATCGCGGCCGGCGTCCTCGAAGGCCTTCTGCAGCAACGGCAGACCGTCCATGATCGTGCGCGGGCCGATCGGTGCCCAGCCATCGGCGAACTCGGCGATGTGCTCGAACAGCTTCGGTCCGGCCAGGCCGCCCACCACGACGGGAGGGCCGCCGGCCTGGACCGGCTTGGGCCACATGTACGACGGACCGAAGTTGACGTGCTCGCCCTCGAACGAGGCCAGCTCCTCGGTCCACAGCCTGCGGATCGCCAGCATCTTCTCGCGGGTCACCGCGCGGCGCTTCTTGAAGGGGACGCCGTGGTCCTCGATCTCGTCCTGGTTCCAGCCGTATCCGATGCCGAAGATCAGGCGGCCGTGCGACACCTGGTCGACGCTGGCGACCTGCTTGGCCAGGTAGATCGGATCGTGCTGCGGGACGACCGTGATGCCCGTGCCGATCGTCAGGTTGGGAGCCGCCACCGCGGCCGCCGCCAGACCCACGAACATGTCGTAGGTGCGGTAGTACTCGTCCGGGAGGTCGCCCCCGCGCGGGTAGGGCGTGAGGCGCGTCGCCGGGATGTGACTGTGCTCGGGCAGGAACATGGCCTCGAAGCCACGCTCGGCGATCATCGTGGCCAGCGGGGCCGGCGCCACGGTCTGGTCGGTGGAGAACATCATGATGCCGATGTGCATGGATCGCCTCACTGTATTCCGAAAGAACTCAATAGTAGTATCATAAATACTATACTTAGCCTGAAATGGCCAGGCACGATGCGCAGCAACCCGAAAGGTGACGCCACATGCTCGAATCCGAGATGATCGCCCGCGAGGAGATCCGCTCCCTGCTGATCGAGTACGTCCAGTGCGCCGACGGCGGCCGCACCGAACGGATGCTGGAGCTGTTCGCGCCGGATGCCGTCATGGAGGCGACGAACGACCCCGCCTGTCATGGCCGCGACGAGATCCGGGCCTATTTCGAGCGCGCCGGCCGCAGTGCCCGTGCCCACATGGCCCAGCCGTACCTACGCCACCACCTGTCCAGCATCCACATCGAACTCGACAGCCCGACCGAGGCACGCACGACCGGCTACTTCCTGGCGATCACCGACATCGGGCCGGACCACTGGGGCCGCTATCGCGACACGCTCCGCCACGACGGATCGACCTGGCGGATCCAGCACCGCCTCCTGCAGCTCGAGGGCCGCACCCCGGGCGGCTGGCTGGACAAGCACGAGGCCGCACGCGGGACGGCGGACGAAGCATGAGCGCCCTCGATCGCTGGCTGGGTCCGGACCGCACGCCGGTCCTACTGATCTCGGAATGCCAGAACGGCCTGATCAACCCCGAGTACGCGACCACGATGGACCAGTTGGCCGTCCAGGCCGAGGAACGCGGCATCGTAGCCAAGATCGCCGCCCTGGCCGACGCCTTCCGCGCGGCCGGCCTCCCGGTCGCCTACGCCACGATCGAACCGGAGGAGGACTTCGCCGGCTTCGACGTCGCCTCGCCCCTCGCGGCCGTCACGGTCAAGCGCGGCGAGTTCCGCAAGGGCACCCCGCTGCCCGACATCCATCCGGGCCTGACACCTCAGGACGGCGATCTGCTGTTCCCCCGGAAGACCGCGATGACCTCGTTCTTCCGCAGCGGTCTCGGTGCGGCGCTGCGCGAACGCGGCGTCGACACCGTCGTCCTGGTCGGCATCTCGGTCAACATCGCCATCCCGGGCTCGGCCGTCGAGGCCGTCAACCGCGGCCTGCCGGTCGTGATCCCCGAGGACGCGACCGCAGCGACGTCACCCGAGGTGCAGGAACTGACCTTCCGCGTGATCCTGCCGGCCCTGGCCACCATCTCCACGACGCAGGAGGTCGTCGAGGCGATCGGCCGGCGCTGATCAGGAGGCTGGGCTGATCAGGAGGTAGGGCTGATCAGGAGGTAGGGCCGCGGCGCGACAGCAGACCGCCCAACCACGCCTGGGTCTCGGCACGATGTTCGCCGCTGACCGCGATCAGCGCCGCGCGGTCACGGGCCTCGATCGCATCCGCGATCCGCGCATGGTCGTCGAGCACACGCCGGTGCGCCGTGTCGGTCCGCACGTAGAGCGACCGGTAGAACTCCGAGAGCGTCCAGAGCTGGGCGACCTGACGACGGATCATGCGTTGCGGCGAGGCGTCGAAGATCGCGAAGTGGAACGCCTCGTTGACGTCTCGATACTCCGCGAACCGGGTCAGCGGATCGAGTTCGGCGAGGCGCACGTTCAACTCGCGCAAGTCGCCGACGTCGATGGCGGCGAGGTCGACGGTGGCCAGCAGGGCGTCCTCGAGCAGCGCGCGCATCTGGTAGATCTCGGCCAGATCCTCGACCGTCGGCCGCACGACGGTATAGCCCGTGTTCGGCCGGGCCTCGACCAGTCCTTCGACCCGCAACGACGCCAGGGCCTCGCGGACCGGGACCCGGCTGACCCCCAGGCGCTGAGCGAGCTCCGCCTGGTTCAGCTTCTCGCCGGGCAGCAGCTCGCCCGTCAGGACGAGTTGGCGCAACCGCGTCAGGCAGGTGTCGACCTCATCCGTCGCGCGGACCATCGACCAGCCTCCTCACACCACCGATGCGTCGCCGAGCAGCACCGTGACCTGGCTCGACAGCATGCCACCGTTGCCGTGCGCCAGGGCCACGTGGGCATCCTCGACCTGCCGGTCACCGGCTTCACCGCGCAGCTGCCGCGTCGACTCGATCAACGTGAAGATGCCGTACATCCCCGGGTGGCAGTACGAGAGCCCGCCGCCGTTGGTGTTGACCGGAAGATGTCCGCCCGGCGCGATCCCTCCGCCGGACACGAAATCGCCGCTCTCGCCCTTGCCGCAGAAGCCGAGGTCCTCCAGGAACAGCAGGGTGTTGATCGTGAACGCGTCGTAGAGCTCGACGACATCGACATCGGCCGGCGCGAGTCCCGCGAGGTCGAAGGCACGTGGGCCGGTCTCCGACGCGGCCGTCAGGGTCACGTCCGGCGTCTGCGAGATGTTCATGTGCCAGTGCGCCTCGGCACCGCCCAGGTAGTAGATCGGAGGCTTCGGCAGATCGCGGGCCCGCTCGGCCGAGGTGATGACGACAGCACCTCCGCCGTCCGTCACCAGGCAGCAGTCGCGCACGGTCAGCGGCGAGGAGACCATCCGGGCGTTCAGGACGTCGTCGATCGACAGATCGCCTCGTTCGAAGGCCGCCGGATTGCGCTGGGCCCACTGGCGTGCGGCGACGGCGACCTCGGCGAGGTGCACGCGCGTCGTGCCGTAGTCGTGCATGTGACGGGCGGCGGCCAGCGCGTAGGCCGATACCGGCAGGCGGGCGCCGAACGGGACCTCGTACGACGGGATCTGGTTCTGGCCCGACGAGATCAGGCCGCCGGCGGCCGATCGCTGGTTGCTGCCGTACGCGATCAGCGCCACCTCGCACAGGCCCGCCTCGATGGCAGCCGTCGCGTGACGCACATGCGCCAGGAAGGAGCTCCCCCCGGTCGCCGTGCTGTCGCTGTAGCGCGGGCGGATCCCCATGCGCTCGGCCAGCACCACCGTCGGCATCGGATAGAAGGCCGAGTGGGAGAACACGGCGTCGACGTCGGCCACGGTCAGCCCGGCGTCGTCGAGCGCGCGGCCCGCGGCCTGCTCGGTCAGGTCGAGTGCGGTGACACCGGGGCCGACCTCGCCCAGATCGGATTCGGCCACTCCGACGATCGCGGTACGGCCACGCAGCGCACGCTCGTCGTTCATCGGTCTCCTCCGTCGAGCTCGAACAGCGGCAGGGTCTGGTCACCGGCGGCTTCGAAGCGCACCACGACCCGGTCGTCGATCGCGACCGACGCGTCGTCGACGCGAGACATCATCCGGTAGCCGTCGTCGAGATCCACGAGCACGACGGCATAGGCGGGCTTGTCACGCGGCGTGAGCACGGTCGCGGAATAGACGGTGCCGCGCCCCGTGGACGCACGCCAGCTCAGCGCATCGGCGCCGCAGTGCGGACAGCGCCCGCGCGGAGGGAACACCGCGCCCGAACAGGCGCCGCAGCCCTGGAACGCCAGGACGCCGTCGGCGAGCAGCGCCTGGTACGCGGCGTGTGGCCCGCCCACGTGTTCAGGCGCGTCGACCGCGCTGCCGGGAAGCCCGTCGGTCATGGGGCAGCCTCTCGTCCGTTGACAATGTATTCATTTTAGCATACGTTTCAGTCCACCCTCTCGGAGCGAGCATGAGCACACACGACACCCTTCACGCATCCAGCCTTCACCAGCCGGGGACCGGCGCCCAGGGACCCCTGACCGGCATCCGGGTCCTCGACCTCACCCGGGTCGTGATGGGACCCCTGGCCACTCAGATCCTGGCCGACCAGGGCGCCGATGTCATCGTGCTGGAGGCCGACGGCGGCGATACCAATCGCGTCATGGGCCCCGGCCCCCATCCCGAGCTCTCGGGCATCTCCCTGAACCTGCTGCGCAACAAGCGCTCCGTGGCCGTCGATCTGAAGTCCGCCGACGGGCGCATCGCGCTCGAGCAGCTGATCCGCGACTGCGATGTCGTCGTCTCGACCATGCGGCCGCACGTGCTCACCCGCCTGGGACTGGACTACACCTCGGTGCGCGCCGTGCGCGAGGACGTCGTGTACTGCCAGGCGCAAGGCTTCGCGGTCGGCAGCCCCCGCGCGAACGAGCCGGCCTACGACGACATCATCCAGGCCGCGACCGGCGTCTCCGACCTCGTCGAGCGCGTCACCGGCGAACCCGGGCTGATGCCCACGATCTTCGCCGACAAGGTGTGCGGACTCGTCATGGCCCAGGCCATCACGGCCGCACTGCTCGAACGAGCCCGCACCGGACGCGGTCGTCACGTCGAGGTGCCGATGAACCAGGCGATGACCGCGTTCATGCTCGTCGAGCACGGCGCCGGAGCGATCAGCGAGCCGCCGGTCGCCGCCCCGGGCCGCCCCGCGACCGGGTACCCACGAGTCCTCTCGCCGGACCGTCGCCCCCATCCCACCAGCGACGGCTGGGTGCACCTGCTGCCCTATCGGCCCGAGCACTACGCGTCGCTGTTCGGGGAGGCCGGCATCCCGGGCGCCGACACGGACCCGCGATACGCCGATCTGCGCGCGACGATCGCCAACTCCGATTCCCTGTACCGCGACGTCCGCAGGATCACGCCCACCCGCACGACTGCCGAGTGGCTCGACTACTGTCGCGCGGCGGGCATCCCGGCCACCGAGGTGGCGAGCCTGCAGGACCTGGTCGACCAGCTGCCGCTGGCCGAGCACCCGCATGCGGGCGCGTACCGCGTGATCCCGTCGATGGCCGTCTTCCACGGTGTCGCCGACACCGTGCCGGCCCCCGCTCCCCTGATCGGCGAGCACACGGCCGCCGTGCTCGACGAGCTCAGCCCTGTCTCGTCCGGCCCTGTCCCGAGGGAGGTCCCGTGAATCTGGTCCCCACCACGTTGACCGACGAGGAGCGTCAGCTCCAGGCCGACGTCCGCTCCTACCTCGACCGGCGACTGGCGCCCGGGACCTATCCGCTCGGTCTCGGCATGGCCGGTGACGTCGATCCGCAGTTCTCCCGCGACCTGGGCGCCCAGGGCTGGATCGGCATGGCGCTGCCGGCCGAGTACGGGGGCGGCGGCCGTACCGCGGTCGAACGCCAGATCGTCGTCGAGGAACTGTTGACCCGCGGCGCTCCGGTGGGCTTCCACTGGACCGCGGACCGGCAGTCGGGGCTCAACATCCTCCACAACGGCACCGAGGAGCAGCGACGGACGATCCTGCCCGGCATCGCCCGAGGCGAGTTCTCCTTCGCGATCGGCATGAGTGAACCCGATGCTGGATCCGATCTCGCCTCGGTGCGGTCCAAAGCTGTGCGGACCGGCGACACCTGGCGGGTCGACGGCACCAAGATCTGGACCTCCGGCGCCGCCACCGCCACGCACCTGCTCTGCCTGTTCCGCACCTCGGAGGACCGCCACGGCGGCCTGACCCAGTTCATCGTCCCGCGCGACACGCCCGGCATGACGGTCTCACCGATCCCGTTCATCGACGGCACCCGTCACTTCTGCGAGGTCGTGTTCGACGGTGTCGAACTGCCCGACTCGGCCCGACTCGGCGAGGTGGGCGCCGGCTGGGGTCAGAACACCAGCGAGCTGGCGCTCGAACGCGGCGGCGTCGACCGCTGGATGTCGATGATGCCGATCCTGGAGCGCTGGGCGAAGTCGGACGGCGTCCGCACGTCGGTTCCGGCGCAGATCGACCTGGGGCGCATCCTCGCCCGGCTGTGGGCCTACCGCGGCATGAGCCTGTCGATCGCCCGCCTGGTCGACTCGGGGCACTTCCCCGTCGCCGAGGCCGCCCTGGTCAAGGAGATGGCCACCCAGTTCGAGCAGGAGAGCCTTGCCCTCGTGCGTCGCCACTACGGCCGGACCCCGTCGTTCTCCTCGGACGACCCCTGGGAGGTCCTGCTCGCGCAGGCGATCCTGGTGGGGCCGTCGTGGACCCTGCGCGGAGGGACGACCGAGATCCTCCGCTCCGTGATCTCGAAGGGACTGTTGAAGCGATGAGTTCATCTGACCTGACGGCGGCCCTCGCGGACTTCTTCGCCGCATCGTGGCCGACCGACCAACCCATCGGGGAGTCCGGCCCGCTCGACCAGACCCCGTGGGCGGCGTACACCGAGCTCGGCCTCCATCTGGTCGGCATCGACGAGGACCGTGGCGGATCCGGTGGGACCTTCGACGATGTCATGGCCCTGGCATTGCTCGCGGGTCGCCATGCCGCCGACATCCCGGTCGCCGAGTCGAACACGGCGGCCTGGGCCCTGGCCGAGACCGGGGCGGCCGTCGACGAGTGGTCGAGTCTGTCGATCCCGGTCGGGCCGGTGGCCCTGACCGTTCGGGACGGCGCGGTGAGCGGAACCCTGAGCGAGGTCCCCTGGGGACGCTCGGTCGATCTGGTCGTCGCCTTCGCGGACGACGGCCGGACCGTCGCTCTTCGCGTCGCCGATGCCACGATCCGAGACGGCGTCGATCTGGCCGGCCAACCGCGCGACACCCTGCGTTTCGACCAGGTCGTCCCGGTCGTGCTCGCGGCCGGCGTATCGCCCGATCAGCTGCGGCGACGCGCCGCCACGCTGCGCATCGCCCTGATGGCCGGCGCACTCCAGGCGGTCTCCGAGCTCACGCGCCGCTACGTCGGCGAGCGCATCCAGTTCGGCAAGCCCATCGGCACCTTCCAGGCCGTACAGGCGCACGTGGTCCAGCTCGAGCAGATGGCGGTCATGACCACCGCCCTGGCCGACCGGCTGTCCCTCGAACCGGTGCTGCACGACTACGACGTGACCGCCGCCCAGCTGGTCGCGGCCGAGAACTCGCTCGTCGCGGCCCGCGCGGCCCACCAGGCGCACGGCGCGATCGGCATGACACGCGAGTACCGACTGCAGGGCTACACCCGCCGTCTCCACACCTGGAGCAGCGACTTCGGCGAGACGCTCGAACTCTCGGCGCGCCTCGGCGCCACCGCGGCACGAGCCGACTCCTTAGCCCACCTCATCCTCGACGACCACCGACCGGAGATCGCCTCATGAGCCTGCCGACCTACGCCGATCTGCGCATCGAGACCGACGGCCATGTCGCGGTCCTCGAGATCGCCCGCCCGCCGGCCAACTACTTCGACCGCCCGCTCATCACCGCGATCGCGGACGCCCTCGACGCGCTTGCCGAGGACGGGACGACCCGGGCGGCCGTGCTGGCCTCGGAGGGCAAGCACTTCTGCGCCGGCGCGAACTTCGGCGCCACGGCCGAAGGTGCCGACCGGGCGGCCGAGTCTCGCCGCCTCTACGCCGAGGGCGCGCGCCTGTTCTCCTCACCCATCCCCGTGGTCGCCGCCGTCCAGGGCTCCGCTGTCGGAGGCGGTCTCGGCCTGGCCTGCGCAGCGGACTTCCGCGTCGCATCGCCCGACAGCCGGTTCTGGGCGAACTTCGTCCGACTCGGCTTCCATCAGGGCTTCGGTCTGTCGGTCAGCCTCCCCCGGATCATCGGCCCGCAGGCGGCCACCCGCATGCTGGTCGGCGCCGAGCGATTCGACGGCCGGCAGGCCTTCGAGCTCGGGCTCGCCGATCGGCTCACCGAGCCCGGATCGGAACGGGAGGGCGCCATCGCCTACGCCCGGGAACTGGCGGCACTCGCCCCCCTAGCGGTGCGATCCACTCGCGAGACGCTGCGCGGAGACCTGGCCCAGCGCATCGTCGAGGCCCTCGACCGTGAGGCCACCGAGCAGGCCTGGCTGTGGGAGACCGCCGACGGCCGTGAAGGGATCGCGGCCGGCCTCGAACGTCGCGAGCCCCGGTTCACCGGTCGCTGAGCGAGTCCGCCGATGCACCGGCCGACGGGCTCAGGGGAAGGCCAGGACCAGGAACTCGCCGACCATGGCGGGCTTCTCGGCGCCCTCGAGCTCGATCACCAGCTCGAGCCGGTACTGCATGCCGCCCGATCGCGGCGCCGCGCCGAGAATCGACCCTCGCATGCGGATGCGCGCCCCCTCGCGTACCGGGTTGACGAAGCGGACCTTCTCCATCCCGTAGTTCACGCCACTGCTGCGGCCCGTCACGTTCAGGATCTCGCTCAGCAGCTGCGGAACCATCGCGAGCGTCAGATAGCCGTGGGCGATGGTGCCTCCGAAGGGACCCGTAGCGGCCCGCTCGGCGTCGACGTGGATCCACTGGTGATCTCCGGTCGCCTCGGCGAACGCATCGATGCGGTCCTGCTTCATGACCAGCCACGGACTCGGCCCGAGCTGGGTGCCGACCGCATCCGGAACCTCGGACATGTCGATCGTCAACGGACCAGCCGACATATCTTGTGCATCTATAGTCATAATTATCATTATCCGTCTCAAGGCGGGATTCGTCCAGCCTGACGCACTTCGGAGGACACATGGATCACGACGACCTGACTCGATTGGACGGCCGACTCGCCCTGGTGACCGGCGCCGCGGTCGGCATCGGTGCCGGCGTGGCGGAGGCTCTGGCGCGCAAGGGAGCGCGTCTCGTCCTGGTCGACAGCGATGCCGAGGCACTGCAGGCCGAGGTCACGAAGCTCCGCGACGGCGGCCATACCGCCGCCGGAGTCGTCGCCGATGTACGCGCTCGGACCTGCACGGAGGCGCTCACCGCAGCCGTCGAGGCGGCCGGCGGCGACCTCGACATCCTCGTCAACAACGTCGGAGACCACGTGCCCTGGGGACCGTTCGTCGACTCGACCGAAGAGGACTGGACCGCGATCTACGCCGTCAACTTCGAGCACGTCCTCCGCGTGACTCGTCTGTTCCTGCCCGGCATGATCGAGCGACGGTCAGGCTCGATCATCAACATCTCGTCTGTCGAGGCCTTCCGGGGAGTTCCGCACTGTGCGGTGTACGCCGCGCACAAATCGGCCGTCGTCAACTTCACGGCGGGCCTGGCCACCGAGATCGGGCAGTACGGTGTGCGCGTCAACGGCATCGCGCCCGATCTGACCGACACGCCCCAGTTCCCGTTGCACCGCCTGATCGGACCCGAGTTCCACGACCAGATCGGCAACTGGGTCCCGATGGGTCGCTTCGGCACCCCCCGCGATCACGGCGAGCTGGCGGCCTTCCTCGCCTCCGATGCTGCGGGCTGGATCACCGGCGAGTCGATCCGCGTCGACGGCGGAACGCTGGCCTCAGCGGGTTGGTTCCGCCGGTCCGAGAAGCGGTTCACCAACGTGCCGCGCAACTTCATCTGAGGGGCAGACGGTGCCGGCGCGGCCGACGGCGGCCGGTCACTCAGGCCAATGGATGCGTGTACGCATGGCCTCGGGATAGTTCTTGCTGGCGAACCGCCGGCCCGCGCTGAGGTGATGGCGCATGGCCTCGGCCGCACCCTCCTCGTCACCGGCCTCGAGCAGATCCACGATCTTGGTGTGTGCGCTGACGACCTCCTGGAGGGCGGGCCGGTCGTAGTGCACGCCGCTCGAGGCGCCGTCGGCGATGAACTTCAGCGCATCGACGATCATGCTGATGACCCGGCTGTCGCCGGCTTCGGCGACAGCGGAGTGGAAGCGGGCGTTCTGTGCCCAGAACTCGCCGAGGTCGTCGTAGCTGCGCTTCATGATCTCGATCGAGTCGCGCAGGTCGTCGATCTGCGCCGGTGAGATCCGAGCCGCCGCGAGCCGCGCCATCATCGGTTCGAGCGCGAGACGGGCGTCGGACACGTCCTGCAGAGTCAGCTGCTGGAACTGCAGCATGAGCGCGAGGTGCTCGGCGAACTCCCCCGAGCTCGGGCGACGCACCGTCGGCCCGCCACCGGGGCCGGTGCGGATCACGACGAGCCCCCAGACCTCGAGCAGTCGAAGGGCCTCGCGGAGCGTGGCGCGTCCGACCTGCAACTGCGCCAGCATCTCGCCCTCGTGGGGCAGCCGGGCGCCCTCCTCGATCTCTCCCTCGACGATCGACGTCGCCAAATGCCGGGCGAGACGCTCCGAGGCTTTGGGTGTGCGCTGCCGGAACGCGGACATCTCCACAGGGTTCACTCGCATCATCATACGCAGAGTTACCTCGATCGGCCCTCTACTCGCACAGCGGATCGCCGAGAGGCGGTCGCCGTCCGCCAGGCTTGGAGGACGCCTTCGACGCACGACAGCAGGGCGAGCGGCTGATCCAGCATCACGTGATGGCCGGCATCGCGGATCGTCACGGCCTCGACGTCGAGGCGGCGCGCCAGCTCTGCCGCCTCGGCGTCGGAGAGGAGGCTCCGCTCGGCCAGCACGAGGACCAGGGGCCCGAGCGGGCCGCCCCACAACTCGTCGGGGAAGGATCCGTGCAGCGTCACCTCGTGATCGAAACGCCACGACCAGCCCTCGGCGACCTCGTGGACCGAGCGGTCGGCCACGTGCCGCTCGACGAAGGCGAGCCGGGATCTGTCGCGCAGCTTGGTGCGAAAGCGCTCAGCAGCGAGTTGCCGCGTGGCGTGGTAGCGCCGTGGCGGGAGTTCCGCGGGTCGCGGTGGCAGGCCGCCTTCAGCCACCAGCCAGTCCGGCGGGTCGATCACGACGGTCCCGGCGACCGTGTCCACGTGTCGATACGCGGCCGTGAGCGCCACGACTCCGCCCATGCTGTGCCCGACGATGTAGGGGCGCTCGGATCCGCCTTCGGCCGCGCCGACGGCGACGACCTCGTCCGCCCAGGTCGAGAACTGATAGTCCGGACGCGAGTCGCTGGAGCCGTGACCCGTCAGATCGATCGCGGCGACTCGACGGCCGGCCGCCATCAGCGGCGCGAGGTGATCCCACCAGCCGCCGTGCGCCGCTCCCCCGTGGACCAGGACGACGGTCGGAGCATCCTCCGGCCCCCAGACGCGGTACTCGACACGAGCGCCGTCGACCTGGACCGATCGCAGCTGCCCCGTGTCCGCCACCGCCTCGACGAACCAGTCGGGCCCGGTCTCAGTGTCGGGCTGCGAGCACGACATCGGCAATGGCCGCTCGGTGTTCGGCATGGGTCCCGCCCAGCAGTTCCAACGACTTGGCGCGTTTGAAGTGCAGGTGCGCCGAGTGCTCCCACGTGAAGCCGATGCCGCCGTGGAGTTGCACCATGTCCGCCGCGCTCTCGAAGTAGCCCTTGGTCGCGAAGACCTTCACGACCGACGACAGCAGCGCCAGATCCTCTCCTTCGTCGACCAGGACCTTGCCCGCGTGCCGTACTCCCGTACGGGCCCCATCGAGACGCACCTGCATCTCGGAGCAGCGATGCTTGACCGCCTGGAACGATCCGATCGGCCGGCCGAACTGTTCGCGCACCTTGGCGTACTCGACCGTGTCGTGCACACAGCGACTCGCTCCGCCCACCGCTTCGGCGGCGAGCGCCAGTGATACGAGCGGCCTGAGTGCGGCGCGGATCTCGTCGGCCTGCCCCTGGCGCCCGATCAAGGTCGCAGGCGCGTCCTCGAGGACCAGGCTCGCCATGCGCCGCGTGGGATCGAGCGGCTCGGATCGCACGCGCTCGACTCCCGACCCGTCCAGCACGAACAACGACGGCCCGTCGGGCGCGGACGCCTCGACGATGAGATGGTCGGCATCGGCGCCGTCGATGACGCGGCGCGCCGCTCCGCTGACGGTCCAGGCGTCGCCCGTCCGAGTCGCGGCGGGTGCCGCCGCGGACGACCGGTCACGGCCGTTCTCGATCAGGGCGAGGGCCGCGGTCTTGTCACCCGACACGAGGTCGGGCAACAGGCGGGCCGCGGCCTGCTCGTCGCCACTGAGCACGATCGCGTTCGTCGCGAGGACCACGGTGCTGAGGTACGGGCCGCCGTAGAGCGCCCGGCCCATCTCCTCGGCCACGAGCAGCGCCTCGGCCGGCGCGCCACCCGAACCGCCGTACTCCTCCGGGACGTTCAGGCCCGCGACGCCGAGCTCGGAGGCGAGCCGGCGCCAGGTGTCGCGGTCCGGCCGGTCCGCCTCCAGATCGGCCCGCACCTGGTCATCGGTCCACCGAGTGTCGAAGAACTTGCGCAGGCCGCGCTGGTACGCCACCTGATCGTCGTCGAGCAATGGGTCCATGGTTGCCACCTTCTGTGCGGTCGTCGTCACTTGGGGAGCCCGAGCAGCTTCTCGCCGATGATCGACTTCTGGATCTCGGACGTGCCGGCGTAGATGGTGCCCGACCGCGCGATCGCGAACGTCGTGATCCAGGAGGCGCTCGAGCTCGGCGCTCCGACGTCGTCGGTCTGGAACATGATCGTGTTGGTCGGCCGGCGCCCCTCGGCGACGAGGCCTTCACGGTCGAGGACCTCGATCGCCAGCTCCGAGATCTGCTGGTGGTACTCACTCCAGTACAGCTTGTTGATCGCCGCGTCCGGGCCGGGCGCGTGGCCGGCCAGGTAGCGGGCGAGCGAATCCTGTCCGAGGAAGCGCATGACCTCGTTGGCGATGTACGCATCGGCCAGCTTCGCCCGCATGATCGGGTCCTCGCTCGCGCCGTTCTCGCGCGCCAGGTCGAACAGCCGCTCCAGCTCGTCGCGGAACATGATGGGCAGCGTGGCGGCCGACTCGCCGCGCTCGAAGCCCAGCAGCGTCATGGCCACCGGCCACCCGTGGTCGACCTCGCCGAGCACGTTCTCCTTGGGGCACCGCGCGTTCGTGAAGTAGACCTCGTTGAAGTCGCTCTCGCCGCCCATGTTCTTGATGGGACGGACCTCGACGCCCTCCTGGTCCATGGGAACCAGCAGCATCGAGATCCCCTGGTGCTTCGGAGCGTCGGGGTTGGATCGCACCAGCACGAAGATCCAGTTCGCGAGGTGTCCACCCGATGTCCAGATCTTCTGGCCGTCGATGATCCACTCGTCGCCGTCCAGGACGGCACGGGTCGACAGCGAGGCCAGATCCGAACCGGAGCCGGGCTCGGAGTAGCCCTGACACCACACGTCCTCACCGGACAGGATCCGCGGCAGGAAGTGCTTCTTCTGCTCCTCGGTCCCCCAATGCAGCAACGTGTTGCCGATCATCACGATGCTGAACAGGTCGTTCATGGTCCCGGTCGGAACGCCCACGCGGGCGAACTCCTCGGCCAGGACGACCTGTTCGAGCTCGGTCAGGCCACCGCCGCCGTACTCGACCGGCCACGACGTCGCGAGGAATCCCCGCTGCGACAGCGTGGTCCGCCAACGCTTGGCGAACGCATCCGCCTCCTCATGGTCCAGCTTGCCGACGCCGCCCCAGTCCTCCGGCAGCTCCTCGTCGAGGAACGCACGGACCTTGGCGCGGAACGCTTCGGCCTCGGACACCGATCCCGCCGCACTATTCATGGCAACTATGATACTAGATAGCCGAGTGCTGTACCAGCGGCCTCCGACCGGAGAGTTCCAAGACCCCCGGAGGGATCAGAGGGCGCGGATGATGTCCTCCACGCGATCCTTGGCGTCACCGAACAGCATCTGGGTGTTGTCGCGGAAGAACAGCGGGTTCTGGACCCCTGCGTAGCCGGCGGCCATCGACCGCTTGAACACGATGACGTCCTTGGACTCCCAGACCCGCAGGACCGGCATACCCGCGATCGGGCTGCTGGGGTCTTCCGCGGCGGCGGGGTTGACGGTGTCGTTGGCGCCGATGACCAGCACGACGTCGATATCGGCCAGGTCGTCGTTGACCTCGTCCATCTCCAGCACGATGTCGTAGGGGACCTTGGCCTCGGCCAGCAGCACGTTCATGTGTCCGGGCAGGCGACCGGCGACCGGGTGGATGCCGAACGTGACCTCGATGCCACGGTCGCGCAACTTCTTGGTCAGGTCCGCGACCGGGTACTGAGCCTGGGCGACGGCCATGCCGTAGCCGGGGGTGATCAGCACCGTGGAGGCGTTCTTGAGCAGGTCGGCTGCGCCTTCGGCGTCGATCTCGCGGTGTTCGCCGTAGTCGGTGTCATCACCGGACGGCGCTTCGATGCCGAAGCCGCCGGCGATCACCGAGATGAACGACCGGTTCATCGCCTGGCACATGATGTAGGACAGGTAGGCACCCGAGGAGCCGACCAGAGCACCGGTGATGATCAGCAGATCGTTGTCGAGCAGGAAGCCCGATGCCGCTGCGGCCCAACCGGAGTACGAGTTGAGCATCGAGATGACCACCGGCATGTCGCCGCCGCCGATGGAAGCGACCAGGTGCCAACCCAACGCGAGAGCCAGAACGGTCACGGCGATCAGCAGACCCAGGCTCGGGTCGATCACGAACCAGATCGTCAACGCCACGAACGCGACCAGAGCGCCGACGTTGATGAAGTTCTTGCCCGGCAGCACCAGCGGCGCGGACTTCATCTTGGCCGACAGCTTCAGATTGGCCACGATCGAACCGGTCAGCGTGACACCACCGATGAAGATGCCGATGAAGATCTCGGCGTGGTGGATGTTGGCCAACGATTCGGACGCGAACGGCTCGTGCGACAGATAGGAGTTCCAGCCGACCAGCACGGCAGCCAGGCCCACGAACGAGTGCAGCAGCGCGATCAGCTCGGGCATGCCGGTCATCTCGACCGTGGCAGCCAGTCGCAGACCGATCAGCGCACCGATCACGACAGCGGCCAGCAACAACAGGATGTACTTGCTGTCGAACCAATCGGCGGCGGTCACGAACGTGGACACCAGAGCGATCGTCATACCCACGATGCCGAACAGCACACCGTTGCGGGACGTCTCGTGCTTGGACAGTCCTGCCAGCGACAGGATGAACAGCAGGGCCGCGACCAGATACGCGGCGTAGCTTGCGGTTTCAGTAGTCATCAGGCGCCACTCACTTGCTGAACATGCTGAGCATGCGTCGGGTCACGGCGAAACCGCCGAAGACGTTGATGGATGCGACCAGGATCGCGATGAACGACAGCACACCGATCACGGTGCCGTTGTCAGCGCCCAGGCCCCCGATACCGATCTGCAGCATCGCGCCGACCACGATGATGCCGCTGATGGCGTTGGTCACGCTCATCAAGGGCGTGTGCAGAGCGTGCGCGACATTGCCGATCACGTAGAAGCCGATCACGATCGCCAGCACCAGCACCATGAAGTGCGACGGCAGCTCACCAGGCGCGTACGCGGTCGCGAAGAACAACCCGATCACACCGACCGCCAGCAACGCCCACTTCAGCAAAGGGTTCGCCGGAGCCTTCTCCACCTTCTCCGGGGCCTCGGCCACCGGCGCCGCTGCGGGAGCTGCCGACACCTGAACCGGGGGCGGCGGCCACGTCTTGTCACCGTGCAGCACCACGGTCACGCCGCGCTGCACGACATCGTCGAAGTCGATCGTCAGCTGACCGTCCTTCTCCGGGGTCAGCAGCTTCAACAGGTTCACCAGATTCGTGCCGTACAGCTGCGACGCCTGGGTGGGCAGACGGCCCGCCAGATCGGTGTAGCCCAGGATCGTCACACCGTTCTCGGTCACGACCTTCTCTCCCGCGACCGAGCCGGCGACGTTGCCGCCCTGCGCGGCAGCCATGTCGACGATCACGCTGCCGGGCTTCATGGCGGCGACATCGGCCTCGGTGATCAGGCGCGGAGCGGCGCGACCGGGGATCAGTGCCGTGGTGATGATGATGTCGACGTCGGCGGCCTGCTCGGAGTAGATCTCGGCGGCCCGCCGATCGTAGTCCTCGCTGGTGGCCTTGGCGTAGCCGTCGGTCGAGGCCTCCTGCTCCACGTCGACCTTGAGGTACTCGCCGCCGATCGACTTGACCTGGTCGGCGACCTCGGGACGCGGGTCGGTGGCGCGCACGATGGCGCCCAGGCTCGATGCGGCGCCGATCGCGGCCAGTCCGGCGACGCCGGCTCCCGCGACCAGGACCTTGGCCGGCGGCACCTTGCCCGCGGCCGTCACCTGCCCGGTGAAGAAGCGGCCGAACTCGTGGGCGGCCTCGACCACGGCCCGGTAGCCCGCGATGTTGGCCATCGACGACAGCACGTCCATCGACTGCGCACGCGAGATGCGTGGCACCGCATCCATCGCCAGGACCGTCAGGTTCCGCTGGGCCAGCTCGTCGACCAGCGCCTCGTTGAGCGCCGGCGAGATCAGGCTGACCAGAGTCGCGCCGTCGGCCAGCAGGCCGATCTCGTCGGACGTGGGCGCGTTGACCTTGAGCACGACGTCGGCCTGCCAGGCCTCCTCGTGCGTGCCGGTCGCGGCTCCCGCCTCGACATATGCCTCGTCGGTGAAGCTGGACGCAACACCTGCACCTGACTCGACGACGACCTCGTATCCCAGCTTCACGAGCTGGGCCACGGTCGCCGGCGTGCCGGCCACGCGGGTCTCCCCGGCGGACGACTCCTTGATGACGCCGATCTTCATCTGGGTGACGTTATCGGCTGGCCACCCGGCCGACCATGCTGTGAGACGATCGTCTCACTAAGCGAACGCTTAGTTCTTGTAATCGGCCGTCGCGGCGCGCAGCTGATCGGCCCAGGCGGGGTGGTCCTGGAACAGCTGGGCCAGCGATTCGTGGTCCAGTCGCAGGGCCGAGATCGGGGTGATCGCGATGACCGAAGCGCTCCGCAGCGTGTGGTCGATGAGCGCCATCTCACCGAAGATCGCGCCCGGCTCGAGCGTCGCGATGGTGGCGCCGTCCTTGCGGACCTCGACCTGGCCGTCGAGCAGGATGTACGCCATGTCGGCCGATGTCTTCTCGAACATGACCGACCAACGGTCAGGGATGTTGACCCGATTGCCGACGGCGGCGAGATCGTTGATGACCGCCGGGTCGTAATCGGTGACGGCCTCGAGAGCAGCGACGATCTCGGGATCGGACTTGCGCGCCATGGGGTTCCTTTCGCCGAGCCGGACGGGAGTCAGCCGGCTGCACTCACAGGGTCACGGGGTGACGCCCGCCTGTCAATCTCCACCACGTCTGGCTCCACCACGTCTGGACTCACGGAGTTCGGACGTGACGTGCCACGATGTGGTCAACGATCAGCCGGGGTGGCGGTCACGGGCATCGGCAGGAGGCGTGCGTGAGCAGACGGACCCGTCGGCTCCAGCGGCGACTGCTGGGGCCCGAGGAGCAGGACCTCAAGGCGCTCCGCGTCCGCATCCAGGTGTGGCTGACGATCCTGCTGGTCGGTGCGAACCTGATCGGCGCGTGCATCCTGGTCGCTCTCAATCTGCTGATCATCCCGGGGGGCGGACCGAGCCGCGATCTGTGGATCGTGCTGGCGATCGCCGTCCCGGTCTACGTCGGCCTCGCGGTGCTGTTCGGCGCCACGGTCATCACGCGCCGCACGATCAGCCGGTTGCGCTGGGTGACGGAGGGACAGACCCCCACATCGCGCCAGCGCCGCGACGCCCTCCGGCTGCCCTGGCGCATCACCCGCGTCCAGTTCGCCCTGTGGGTCGGCGCTGCGTTCTTGTTCCCCGGCCTGGCCCTGATCGTCCAACCGGGCGCGGCGCTGCCGATCGCCTCGGGGGTCGTGATCGCCGGCCTGGTCACCGGCGCGTTCGCCTATCTGCTGACCGAGTTCGTCCTGCGACCCGTTGCCGCGAAGGCGCTGGAGGACCAAGGCGATCACCGGCTGATCGTCGCCGGAGTGCGGCGACGCATGGTGTTGTTCTGGCTGGTGGGCACCGGTGCTCCCGCGCTCGGCCTGATCATGGCGGCCGTGGTGGCGCTGATCCATCCCGAGGACGTCACGCTCAAGCAGTATGCGTGGGCGATCTGCGCGCTGGCGATCATCGTGATGTGGTTCGGCCTGTTCGTCACCCTGTTGAACGCGTCGGCTGTGGTCCGTCCGATCGCGACGGTCCGAGAGGCGTTGGCCCTGGTGCGCTCCGGTGAGCTCGACGTCCGCGTGCCCGTCGACGACAGCACCGAGCTGGGCATGCTGCAGGCCGGGTTCAACGACATGGTGGCGGGCCTGCGCGAGCGGGAACGCATCCGCGATCTGTTCGGACGCCATGTCGGTGAGTCGGTGGCGGCGGTCGCGACGCACTCCGACGTCACGTTGGGCGGACAGACCACCGAGGCGTCGGTGCTGATGATCGACCTGATCGGCTCCACCGGGTATGCCACGGACCGCGAGGCCACCGAGGTCGTCGACATGTTGAACCGGTTCTTCGCGGTGATCGTGGACGAGGTCGAGCGCCGCAACGGCCTGGTGAACAAGTTCATGGGCGATGCGGTCCTGGCGATCTTCGGCGCCCCGGTCGATCTGGACAATCACGCGACGGCGGCGCTGTCCGCGGCGCGTGGCATCATCGCGCGGCTCGGCGACGCGGTCCCCGACATCGGGGCCGGCATCGGCGTCTCGACCGGCGAGGTGGTGGCCGGCAACGTCGGCGCGGCCTCCCGTTTCGAGTACACCGTCATCGGCGATGCGGTGAACGCCGCCGCACGGCTCACCGAGCTCGCGAAGGCCGCGCCCGGGCATGTACTGGTGGCGCGTCGCTCGGTCGAAGCGGCCTATCCCCAGGAGCAGGAGCACTGGATCGACCACGGCGAGACCGTCCTGCGCGGCCGCCGCGAACCCACCCCGCTCTCCGTCATGCGCGACCCGGTCTGCTGACGGTGTGCTGGTTTACCTAGTTAGCTAGGTAAACCAGCACTGGCCACGGCAAATTCAGGGTGGTGAGTAACGGAACACCTAGTTAACTAGGTGTTCCGCCGCTAGCGTGCCACGCTTCCAGCAACTCGTGCTCGCGCTGGAGGTCGATGCCGGTGACGACGGTCGCGGGATCCGAGCGGGACCACGCCAGGGTGTCGGCGAACGTGTCGGCCAGCGGGCGCAGCAGCAGGCCTGCCTCGAGCGAGGGATCGACGTCGTGCGCGAGCATCCCGTCGTACTCGGGGCGCGGCAGCCACAGCGGGATCGCGTCGTCGCCTATCCACGGCTGCACTCCCTGCTCGTGGAGGAAGTCCTGATCGACCCAGGTCAGCTCGGCGTCGGGATCGCCCGCACCCAGCAGCGTCTCGAAGGCCATCGGCTCGCCGACGCCGTCGAATGTGCCGCTGACCCGCCTCTCCGCGAGGGTGACGAGCCACGCGGCGAGATCGCGCACGTCGATCACCTGGACGACGTCGAGCGGATCACCGGGCGCCAGCACTTCGCCTCCGGCAGCGAGACGTCGCGGCCAGTACGTGAAGCGGCCCGTGGGATCACCGGGCCCCACGATCAGCCCCGGGCGTACGACCGTCGAAGAACTCGCGCCGGCCCGGACGATCTGCTCGCACGCCGCTTTCATGCGGCCATATGCCTCCGGCGAGCTCGTCGGGTCGACGTCGTCGTCGAGCGGTTCGCGCAACGGCGTGACCTCGGGGCGACCGCCGGAGGTCCAGTCGTCGGCATAGACGTTGATCGTCGATACGAAGACCCAGTGCGCCGACGATGCCGACGCAACGGCGTTCCGCACGTGCGACGGCAACCGCGCGACATCGACGACGGCGTCGTACCCGCTCAGATCGGGTGCCGGATCATCGCGGTCCCACACCAGCAGGGTCGCGCCGTCGGGCACCGATCCCGAGACGCCACGAGCCGCGCAGACCACGTCGTGACCGCGTGCCACGGCGTCCGCCGCGACCGCGCGCGACAGGAAGACGGTGCCTCCGAGAACCAGCAGCCTCATGCACCCAGCCAACGCCGTACGCAGCCGAAGGACAACCCCTGTCCGCTCTCAGCTCAACTCAGGTCACAGTGACGACCGCGATGCGAGCAGCACCCGGCGCGAGATGGTGATCGGGGCGTCCGGCCGTCCCGGATCGGCGACGAAGCCACGTAAGAGGTCCAGGTCGGATGCCGTGAGCGAGCCCTCGAGCTGGTGCAGAGTCCGGCCGGTCCACGCGACGACGAACGCGCGCTGGTCCGCCGTCAACGGCGGCTCGTGAGTCACGGTCTCCTCTGCGTCGCTGAGCACGTGCAGGCCGGCCTGTTCGACCATCGCGGCCAGGTCACCGGACTCGATCTCGCCCGGCAACGTGTGCCGCATGTGCGAGAAGTACTCGCCGTAGACGGCCTCGAGACGCTCGGCCAAGCCCGGATCGCCCAGATCCGGCAGCACCCGATTGGGAGCACCGCGTTCGACCAGCGCGATGACTCCGCCCGGGTTCATGACGCCGGCCAGGGCCCGCAGGGCACCCACCTCGTCGGCGACGTGATGCAACGACATCGACGCCCACACCAGGTCGATGTCGGTGATGCCGGCCAGACCCTCGGGCAGGCCACCCTGGCGCACCTCGACTCGCTCGCGCACACCCTCTGCCGCCGCTCGCTCGCCGATCGCCTCGCCCATCGACGCCGACGGCTCGAGCGCGATCACCGTGGCATCGGGCAGCAACCTCGCCAGCTCGCACGTGCCGACACCCGGACCGGGGCCGACGTCGAGGACCCGCTGGACGTCGTGCGTTCCGAGCCGGTCGAGCACGAGTCCGACGAAGGGCAGCGCCACCTCGCCGTCGCGCGTGACCCGCTCGACCTCTTCTGGACCTTCGAAGGCCCAGTCGTGAGCATGGCCGTGATCGTGATGCGTCATATCGCTCTCCTCGCGTGCGCAGACCATCACCCTGCATGTTCAAGTCGACCTGAAGTCAAGCGTCGGACCAGCCGCCGGGACCGTCACGTCCTGGCCGCAGGACGACTCGGCCGACCGCAGGCCGGCAGCAAGCGGTCGCGCGACTCCGCGGCGAGTGAGACTAGCCGTAGACGATGGCTTCGATCGCCCCGATGTAGATGTCCGCGCCGGCAGGCAGACCGTACTGAGCCGTCGACAACGTGATGTGGATGGCGTTGAGGCGCGCACCGCACTTCTGCCCGGGGATGTTCACGTGCTGCTGTTCATTGAGGACGACCTGACCGACACCGGGCACGTCGTAGGTCGTGTTGGGCGCGATGTTCTTCTGGCTGTCGTGCTCGCCCAGGAACTCAAGGGGGGCGTAGCCGGTGTTGGTCGTCACGATGCACGAACCGTCGACCCGCCGTTCCGCCTGCGCTTCCGCGTAGAGACCCTGGTGGAAGCCGGCCTGGTCGGTCACCTGGGTCGTCCCGCGGGCGAATCGGGTCTTGTTGACCTCCCCGCCAGCGTTGGCGGATGCGTAGAACGTCGAGTACCGAAGGGACAGCGGCCACGGCGTCTCGCCGGAGGCGACGACTTCCGAGCTGTTGTTCCGCCCATCAGGCTGGATGTAGCTCGCGGCGATTCTGCCTGACTTCAGCTTGATCGTGTTCGCCCAGCCGACGTCCGTGTACATGCCGATGGCATGGCCGCCGAACTGCGGCGTCGTTGTCGCCGGCGGCGATCCACGGAACTTCAGTCCTGCGCTCCCGGCCAGAGCCGGGAGGGGCACGAACGGGAGCGGGACCCCGATTTCCTTCCCATTGATGTTCAGCGCGAGCAGTTCGTCCTCGTTCGTCGGCTGGATGCCCTCGGCGACTGGATCCTGCGACATCGGCGGGACGACGATGACCTCGGCCGCGGCCGGACTCTGCATCGCCATCACGGAGGTGCCCACGACCAGCGCCGCGAACAGGGACTTGACCTCGATACGCATGTCTACGCTCCGACCCAGCGAACGGGAGCCGCTGCTGTCCGTATAACGCTCGGAGCTTGGGCGGGTTACGACTCTCTTGCCACGTTGTGCCACACCCCGAACAGCATGATCGTCGCATCCTGTCCTGCCTGCCTCTGCCCGCCGTCGATCCACTCGACTACGTGCCCCGAACCGAGTACCCCCCGACCGATGGAACCGGTTTCACAGCACTCCCCGGTCGAAGCGGTAGGCTGGGAGCCAGCGGAGTACGACGAGATCCTGCCTCTTCAGGTCTACCCTGAAGTCCAAGTGTCGAATCCCGGTTGCAGCCCGTATGACCCGATCCGGCGCTGCACACGCAAAGGGCCCAAGAGTCAGGCACTGGAGCCCCCGTCGACGACGAGCGAGCTTCCCGTGATGAATCCCGCGTCCGGGCCGGCGAGGAAAGCAACCGCTGCGGCCACTTCCTCGGGGCGGCCGTATCGCCCGAGGGGAATCCGCGGCAAGAGAACCTGGTACTGCTCACCCCCGACCGGATTGAGGTCGGTGGCCGTCGGCCCAGGTAAGACCGCGTTCACCGTGACTCCTCGCGACCCGAGATCGCGGGACCAGCCTCGGACCAGGGCCACAACTCCTGCCTTCGTGGCGCAGTAGTCCGCAAGTCCGGGAACCGGGACGTGGGTCGCCCCGTTGGACGAGATCGCAATGATCCGCCCCCCATCGGGAACATGATCGATCGCGCGACGCACTGTGGCGATCACCCCGAACAGGTTGACGTCGACCTGTCTCCTGAGGTCGGCGAGGCTCACCGCCGGATCATCGACCCGTCCGTTCACCGCGATGCCGGCGTTGATCACCAAGACGTCGATACGCCCGTCCGCCTGGATCACTCCGTCGATCATCGCGCCAACAGCTTCAGCATCGCCCTGATCGCATACGACGGCCCGTCCGCGCCGGCCATGAGAACGCACCCGATCCAGGACCACTGCAGCCGCCCGATCCTCGAGTTCTCCAGAAGGATGGGTGATGACAACGTCCCCGCCTTCACGAGCAAGACGCTCGGCGATCGCGGCACCGATACCGCGCGAGCCTCCCGTCACCAGGCACAACTTGTCGCGAAGATCGCCCGGCATCGTCACGCCGCCTGCTCCGTGGTGTCGGCATCCTCCCGGGTCAGCGAGCGGACCTGTGCTTCGCGCAACCTCGCCGCCCGCGCACGGATCGCCCAGCTCGACGCAGCGACGGCGAGAATCAGAGCGATGCCCGGAACGACCGACTCGATCCACACCGGCACGCCGACCTGCTCGAGGCCAGAGATGATGAAAGCCAGCAGGAACACACCGATCAACGTTCCAACGACGTTGAACCGACCGGGCCGGATCGTGGTTGACCCCAGGAATGCACCAGAGAAAGCCGGAAGCAAGAGTGTCGATCCCGTACTGGTATTCGCGGCGCCAAGATTGGCGCCGTACAGCATGCCGCCGATCCCGACGATCAGTCCGCACCCCGCGAAGGTCGCCAGGACTCTTCGGTCGACATTGATCCCGCTCAGCCGGGCAGCCTCACGGTTGCCGCCGATCGCGTCCATCTCGCGGCCTACCGGCAGATGCTGAAGAATCACGACCAGGACAGCTGCCGTGATCAGGGCAACCACGGTCGGCAAGGGCAGCCCCAGGACCTCGGCGCGACCGATCCGTGTGATCGACTCCGGTGCTCCGCGAAGGTCCTGCAGATCGGTGTACAGCTGCGAGAAACCGAGCAGTGCCGTCGCCGATCCCAGCGTGGCCACGAACGACATCACCTTCAGCTTGATGACGATCAAGCCGTTCAGCACCCCGATCAACGTGGAGATGACCACCGGCAGGATGATGCACACCCAGGCGGGCCATCCCTGAAGAACGCTGAAACCGACACAGAAGATGTTCGCCATCGCCGCATTAGCGCCCACGGAGAAGTCGAACTCGTCGACGCACAGCGGCAACATGACTCCGAAGGCCACCATCAGAATGATCGCCTGCTGGCTCAGCGTTCCCCGGAAGTTCTGCCAGGCGAAGAAGCTCTCCGGGATCCAGACAGAGAACAACACCAGCACCGCGATCAACAGGATCAACAAGCCGTAGCGGCCGCCGAGTTCAAGGACGCGTGCTCCGACGGCGCCGTCGCTCGTGTCCGACCGTCTACGAGCTTCACGCACCGCGCCCGAATTCGTCTCAGCGTTGCTCATCAGATTTCCTCTCCGTAGGCCATCGCGACGAGCTGGCGCGCGTCACAGTCGGCCGATTCCACGTGTTGAAAGACTTGTCCGTGTCGCATCACATAGATGCGATCAGCGACGTCGATGATTTCCCCGAAGTCCGAGCTGACCAATAAGATTCCGACGCCGTGCTCGATGCAGTAGCCACGAAGGATCCGATGGATGTCCGCCTTGGCGGAAAGATCGACCCCTGCGGTCGGTTCGTTGAGGATGAGGACACGCGGGGCGGTGTTCCACCATTTCGCGATCACCACCTTCTGCTGATTGCCGCCACTGAAGGTGGCCATCTCGCGATCCGGCTCGTTCGGCACAGCGAGGAATCTCTGCATCAGTTCAGCGGCTAGTCGTCGCTCACGCCGCGAGCTCAGGGGCCGCCACCATGGCAATACCGGGCGCATGAAGAGGTTCTCCCGGGCGCTCAGATTCGCGGCCGTGCCATCGCGGCGCCGGTTCGCTGGAACGCTTGCGATCCCGGCGCGCATCGCGCGGCGAGGCGAGGCCGTCACGACCCGTGCTCCGTCGACTTCGATCGTGCCCGCGACGATCGGCTCGAGACCGAACAGCGCCCGCGCGACCACATGGGTCCCCGCGTCGGCGAGCCCACATAGTGCGACGATCTCGCCTTGCCCTACCGTCAGATCGGTCGGTTTGGTCGTGGCTGTGGTCAGTCCTTTCACAGCGAGCACCACGGTCGCGTCCGACGGACGTGTCGACCGGTCGACCTGCCTGGGCTCATGTCCGCTGATGATGCGGACCAGCTCGGCCGGCGTCATACCGAGCACCGGACGTTCTACGACGGTCGCACCGTCGCGTAGAACCGTGACCGCATCACAGGTTTCCAGCACGTCGTTGGCACGGTGCGTGATCAATAGGCAGGCGACACCTTCTCGCCGCAAGCTCGCCAAGATGTCCATCACGCCGCGAACCTGTTCCGCATCGAGGTAGGCGGTCGGCTCATCGAGAACGATGAGCTTGACTCCACTGTGTAGCGCGCGAGCAATGGCCACGGCGGTCTGGTCAGCAAGAGTGAGCTCGGCGACCAGGGAACGCGGGTTGATCGTCATCCCCAGGCGATCAAGGGTTCGTTGTGCGGCCTCAACTGTCAGACGCTCTGCGATCAGCCCGTACCGACGCTCAAAGGAGTTGCCCAAAGCCATGTTGTCGGCGACCGACATCGTGGGGAACAGGCCCAGATCCTGGTGGATGAACGCACTGCCCGGCGCCGCGTGACCCTGTACCACCGATCCCAGGACTCGCACATGCCCGGCGTCCGGCCGCTCCAGCCCGGCCAGGATCCGCACCAGAGTGGACTTACCCGCTCCATTTTCACCCAGTAGTCCGTGAATGGTGCCGGGCTCGACTCGCAACCGTGCGTCGGCCAACGCCACGGTCGGCCCATAGATCTTCCGCACTCCCACGACTTCGATGGCCAAGGCGTCCGACTGAGCCCGGCCAGGGGCCGGGGTCGCGGACCCCGGTCCCTGGCAGGTGTCGTCGACAGCGACGTCAGTACTCACTTCTGCTTCTCGATCTCACTGTGGAGGTCGATGCCCCAGACCTTCTCGTAGGGCTTCAAGTAGTCGAACCGCTCCAGCGCCCATCGATCGATCGGCCCGAAGTTGCCGTCGAGCTTGCCCTCCGGCATCGAGTCCTTGTCGAAGTAGAACGCAGCCGGGCCGGTCTGTTCCGAAGGCAAGGGGTCTTCGCCGTCCAGCATGCGCAGGATCTGGTCGATGCCTCCCAGGACGGACATCGGTTCCACGACTCCCGTGACTCCGCTGATCTCACCGTTGCGAACCATCTGAGCAGCCGTTGCAGGGCAACCAGTCGACTCGACCTTGACATCACCCAGTTGCTTGGCTGCCTGGATCGCCGCCGACACCGGGACACACGCCGCTGGAAGCGCGAAGTAGGTCATCTTCGGGTTCGAACGGATCAGAGACGTGGTCAAGCTCGCCATCGCCACCGGGTCGTGGAACTGGTTCGTCGCGTCGAAGCTCTTGACCTCGCACTCCTTGCAGTTGTCCTTGATGTACTTCTCCGCAACGGGGCTTTCGATCTCCGGGAAGAGCTTCGCGCGCACGCTCATCACGTTGGCCGTAGCCCCGGACTCGACGATCAGTTGAGCGCCGAACAGCAACATCGACAAGTTCGTCGACTGCGACACCCAGGCCGCGAACTCACCGGGGGTGTTGTTCTCAGTCCCCACGGTGTAGACGACTGGGATGCCCCGCTTCTTCGCTTCAGCCAACTGAGCTCCAATGTTGACCGGCAAAACCGAGATGTCGTAGATGGCGTCAGGATTCCACTGAAGAGCCAGGTCCATGACGCGCTGATCGCCTGCAGGGGTGAAATCGCCCGCTGCGACTCGCACCTCGAAACCGAGCTTCTTGAGCCAGGCCTTCGCGAGATTGACCTGATGAATCAAGGCGGGGTTCGCACCGTTGCCCTGAACGATGAAGATGCGCTTGCCCTTGGCATCGCCACTCCAGTCGTGGACATGGATGTCGGCCTCGGTCAGCGGGCGAAGATCGCCTGGGTCGACCGAGCCTTCGGTCGGTCCGTACAACAGGCTCTCGTTGCCCTTCTTGAGCAGCGCCTGCGCCGCTACTACCTCCGGATTACTGTGATCGGCATCGCCGGACGCTTCCGTATCGGGCGTTGAACATGCCGTGACCAGCGTCAGGCAGGCGATCGCAGCCGCTACGACCCCGAGACGTCGCGACGACACCTCTCTGGTTGTCGTTCGTGACATGTGGTTCTCCTTCTCACTCGGTGCGCCCCGGCTCCGCGGTGCGCCGAACTCGCGCCCGTGGGGGGACTTGACTGAGCGGAATCATTCCGCGTGTGGTGCCGATCACGTCAACGGCACAAGTTCACTGAGTGGTTCCAGGTTGGCCACGACTGGTCCTGCGCGGCCAACACCATCCACTCAGCGGCAAGAGGAAGTGGATAGCGGCCACGCAGCACGGTTGACTCGCAGTCGAAAGCCGCACACCACACCTGGATAGGAGCACCCATGGACACGCCGCAGATGCTGGCCGACGGACTGGCGTTTCCCGAAGGACCTGTTCCATGCGCCGACGGCAGCGTCGTCGTCGTCGAAGTCGCCGGTGGAAGGATCACACGCATCCTGCCCGGCGGTAGAACCGAGGTAGTAGCCGAGCCCGGGGGCGGCCCCAACGGTGCGGCGGCGGGTCCTGGCGGCACCCTCGTCGTCTGCAACAACGGGGGGCTGAGTTGGTCGACCCTCGACGGCATCCTGAGCCCCGGGATCCAGCCACCCGACTACTCAGGCGGACGGATCGAATCCATCAGCCCCGATGGGACCGTCAGCGTCCTGTACAACTCATGCGACGGTCACGACCTTCGTGGACCGAACGATCTCGTACTCGACGGCGCCGGCGGGTTCTGGTTCACCGACCTGGGCAAAGAACGCGAACGGGACGGTGACCTCGGAGCGGTGTACTACGCCGCCGTTGACGGATCGGAGATCCGCAAGGTGCTCCATCCGCTCATGCAGCCGAACGGCATCGCGATCTCACCGGACGGCGAGCGGCTCTATGTCGCCGAGACGACACCGGGGCGCATCTGGTGGTGGACGATCGAAGGACCCGGGCAATTGCGTGTCGACGGATCAGGACCCGCTGGCGGCCACCTGCTCCACGGACTGCCCGGCCATCAACTGCTCGATTCGATGGCAGTCGACTCGGCCGGCAACGTCTGCGTCGGAACGCTCATCACGGGAGCCGTCACCGTGATCTCACCCGGAGGCGAACTGCTCGAGCAGATCACCATGCCCAAGTTCGACCCGCTGGTCACCAACATCGCCTTCGGCGGGCCAGACGGTCGCACCGCCTACATCACGGCCTCGGGGACGGGGCGCGTGTATCAGATGCCGTGGCCTCGGCCAGGGACCCCCACCGCTTTCAGCGCCTAGCCGACCGCACGATCCGGAGCTTGTCATGACCACCCTCCCCGCCCACGACCTGTTCATCGATGGTCGGCGCGTGCCCCCCTCGACGGGACGCTATTTCTCGACCGAGAATCCGTACTCCCGCTCACCGTGGGCTCGCCTCGCGGACGGCGGAACTCAGGATGTCGATGCGGCCGTCGACGCCGCCCGTCGCGCCTTCGACACGTCGTGGTCACACCTGTCTGGAGCCTCTCGAGGGCGCATACTCCATGCCCTGGCGGATCGGATCCTTGACCACACCGAGGATCTAGCGTTGGCCGAAACCCGCGACAACGGCAAGTTGTTACGCGAAATGCGCGTCCAGATCGGCTACATCGCTGACTGGTTCCGGTACTACGCGGGCCTGGCCGACAAGTTGCACGGCGACTATCTGCCCACCGACAAGGACAACTTCTTCGCTTACACCCGGCCAGAACCCATCGGCGTCGTGGCGGCCATCACTCCTTGGAACTCCCCCTTGCTGCTGCTGACATGGAAACTGGCGCCCGCCCTCGCCGCGGGCTGCACCGCCGTCGTCAAACCGAGCGAACACGCACCGACCGCGACCAGCATGCTCGCGGACGTCGCCGAACTCGCCGGGCTACCGGCCGGAGTGCTCAACGTCATCACGGCCGATGGCCCGGCGGTGGCCCAATACCTTGCTGGCCATCCCGGCGTGAACAAAGTCGCGTTCACCGGGTCCACTGCCACCGGTTCGGCCGTAGCCCGGGCGACAGCCGGCAACATCACTCGCCTCACCCTTGAGCTGGGAGGCAAGTCTGCCCAGATCGTGTTCGATGACGCCGATATCGAAGCCGCATGCAACGGCGTCTTGGCGGGAATCTTCGCCGCTGGCGGACAGACGTGTATGGCGGGTTCGAGACTGTTGGTCCAACGGTCGATACATGATCGCCTGGTCGACTTGATCTGCCGACGTGCCGAGCAGATGCGGTTGGGCGACCCCACCGACCCCGCCACCGAGATGGGCCCGATGGCCAACGCCGCGCAGTTCACCAAGACCATCGCCATGATCGACCGAGCACGAGAGGCCGGCTGTCAGGTGGCAACGGGTGGCGGCGTCTCCAGCACCGCGGGGGGTTACTTCGTCCAGCCGACCGTACTGACGCACGTTCCACCAGATGCCGAGATCGCACGGGAAGAGGTCTTCGGGCCCGTCCTGACAGTCTTCCCCTTCGACACCGAAGACGAAGCGATCGCGCTCTCGAACGACTCGCTCTACGGTCTCGCCGGCGCGGTGTGGACGAGCAATAGCCAGCGCGGGCACCGAGTAGCCCACCAGATGCACACCGGAACCGTGTGGATCAACGGATACCGCAGCGTGAGTCCTCAGGCGCCGTTCGGCGGCATCGGTCGCAGCGGCCTGGGCCGTGAGAACGGCGCGGACGCTCTGTACGACTACACCGAGACCAAGACGGTATGGGTTGAACTCGACGGCGCCACTCGCGACCCGTTCGTTCTAGGATGACGGCCTCCGCGTCACGGCGCGCGCGTGCCACTGACTGGGTCGGGCGGCAGTCCTCGACCACTGCGGTGCTGGAGCCCACTCTGGCCAATCGATTGGCGGCCACCCTCGACCGACCAGCGACCTACGGCCATGGTGACGCTCTCCCCCCCGGATGGCACTGGCTCTATTTCCCTGACGTCGCACCCACCTCGGAACTCGGATCCGACGGGCATCCGCTCAGCACCGTACTCCTCCCTGCAGCGCCGGCCCCGAGAAGAATGTGGGCAGGCGGTCAGATCCACTTCCGTAGCCCACTGGTCATGGGCGACACCGTCACCCGCGCGAGCACGATCCGTGCGATCGACGTCAAGCAGGGCCGTAGCGGCCACCTAGTTTTCGTGACCATCGAGCACGAGTTGCGCGTGCGTGACACCTCGGCACTGGTCGAAACGCAGACAATCGTTTACCGCGATCTCGGGGGCGAGCCGCAACAGCCTCGTCCCGCTCCTGTCGGCCCTGATAGGACCGACACCTGGCGCATGAATAGCACGCACTTGTTTCGATACTCCGCTCTCACATTCAACAGCCACCGCATCCACTACGACGCCCAGTACTGCCGAGATGTCGAGGGGTACCCGGACTTGGTCGTCCATGGTCCCCTGCTCGCGACGCTTCTACTCGATTCAGCGTTGCGCTACGGGTGGACCCCCACACGGTTCGACTACCGTGCCGTCGCACCCGTTCTGGTCGGCGAACCATTCACCACCCACGTCAAGCGCCAGGACGACCACGGTCGCCTCTGGGTCGGCGGACACGACGGGGCCCTCGCCATGGACGCGATGCTGTGGCCCGAGCAGAAGGAGAACTGATGGAGCTTCAACAGGACGAAGCAGACATGGTCGAGTTGGTCCGTCACTGGGTCAACCGTGAAGCACGGCCCGTCGTCCGAGATCTCGAGCACACCAATACCTACCCAGGTGACTTGATCGATCAGATGAAAACCATGGGCGTCTTCGGGCTTGCCATCCCGGAACCATGGGGGAGTTCCGCGGTGAGCGTTCCGTGCTTCGCCGCGATCACCGCCGAACTCGCCAGAGGCTGGATGAGCCTGGCCGGTGCCATGGGCGGCCACTCTGTGGTGTCGACGCTCATCCGCGACTTCGGCACGCCACAGCAGCAGAACACCTATCTGCCGCGGATGTCGAGCGGAGAGCTGCGAGCCACCATGGCCTTAACCGAGCCCGGAGGTGGGTCAGACCTTCAGGCGTTGCGCACTTCAGCGCGCTTGAACGGCGATTCTTACCTGCTCAACGGCTCGAAGACGTGGATCTCCAACGCACGGCGATCAGCACTGATCGCCGTGCTGTGCCGTACCGATCCCGATGCAACCCCAGCCCATCGCGGCATCAGCATCCTGCTGGTCGAGAAGGGCCCGGGCTTCGAGGTATCCCGCGACTTGCCCAAACTCGGGTACAAGGGCGTCGAAGCCTGCGAGCTCTCTTTCACCGATGTCGAGGTCCCGGTTTCCTCGCTTCTGGGGGGCGTGGAGGGCCAGGGGTTCCCCCAGATGATGCGGGCCTTGGAGATGGGGCGCATCCAGGTCGCGGCACGAGCGCTCGGCGTCGGCCGCGCTGCTTTCGATGACGCGCTGGACTACGCACAGAATCGGCATTCGTTCGGCCAAGCTATCTGGAAGCACCAGTCGATCGGCAATTACCTGGCCGACATGGCAACGGAGCTTTCGGCGGCCGAACAGCTGATCGACCACGCGGCACGGACCTACGAATCGGGCGAGCGCGCCGATCTCGAGACCGGTATGGCAAAACTGTTCGCGTCCGAGACGGCCATGCGTGCGACACTCAACGCGGTCAGGGTTCACGGAGGATACGGATACTCCACCGAGTTCGACGTCGAACGCTACTTTCGTGATGCGCCGCTGATGATCGTCGGCGAAGGGACCAATGAGATTCTTCGTGGAGTCATCGCTCGTCAGCTGGTGGCACGAGATTCGCGACGCTAGCTGGTGACACCGCCCGCGTCACCGATCATCCCCTGAAGTCAGCGGTTCGACGCTCGAAGAAGGCACGGCGACCCTCTGCGAAGTCAGAGCCCGCGAGCAAAGTCAACTGCAGTTCGGTCTCAGCGGCGAGCCGGGACTCTAGACCGGCACCGCCCTGAGCCATCACCTGCTTGACCGCTTCGACCATCGCCGTCGACATCGTGGCCAGCCGGCCGGCCCGAAGGCTGGCCGTGGCTACCGCTTCACCGTCGTCACACAGTTCGTCGACCATGCCGATCCGCAGCGCTTCCTCGGCCGTCACGGTACGACCGCTCAAGAGAAGCTCGCGCGCACGCGCCGTGCCCACGCGCGCCGGGAGAGAGAACGACACGCCGGTGTCCGGCCCCAAGCCGACGCGCGCGAACGCCGTGCCGAATCGTGACGATCGCCCGGCAACCACGACATCGCAGGCTCCTGCCAGTCCGAGCCCCAACCCGAACGCTCCGCCTTCGACCGCCGCGATTACTGGTCGCGGACCGGTGCTGAGAAGCCGGACGATGCTGTTGGTGACGTCAAGACGTTCGCGCGCTATCGATCGGTCGCCGGTCATCGATGCCAGGTCGCCGCCGGCGCAGAAGGTATCCCCGGTCCCCGACAAGACGATGGCACGTGACTCCTCGACAGCAGTGCTCAGCACTTCAAGGAGCTCAAGCCGGTCGTCGAGGTCGAGCGCGTTGCGCCGATCGGGCCGATTCAGCAAGACGACGCGAACGTCATCAGCCCGATCTTCACAACGGATCGAAGTCACGCTCGCGCCTCCCGCATCGACTGCTTGGCGATGATGAGGCGCTGAATCTCGCTGGTGCCCTCGTACAGACGGAACAGCCGCACATCTCGGAAGAACCGCTCGACCGCCATGCCGTGCATGTAGCCCAACCCTCCGTGGATCTGAACGGCCCGGTCGGCAACACGGCCGACCATCTCGGTACAGAACAGCTTCGCGACCGAAGGCCCGAGGCGCCGGTCCTGACCCGCGTCGTAGCGTCGTGCCGCTTCCACGACCGTGGCCCGCGCGGCGTACGCCTCGGTGACCGAATCGGCGAGCATCGCTTGGACGAGTTGGAATTCGGCGAGCATCGTCCCACCTTGAGCATGGTTCGTCGCGTGCTCCACGCTCTCGTCGATCAGGCGCTCAGCCGCGCCCACGCTCAATCCCGCGACATGCATCCTCCCCTTGGCGAGGGACTGCATCGCCGCGCGGTAGCCAAGACCCTCGGCACCACCCACCAGGTCCGAGACCGGAACACGTACGTCGTCGAAGAACACCTCTGATGTGGCCGTGCCACGTTGGCCCATCTTCGCATCCTTAGGACCGATCCGTACGCCGTCGGCATCGGTCGAGACGATGAACGCCGAGATGCCGGCCTGCCCGGGCACATCTTCGGTCCGAGCGAAGACCACCAAGATGTCGGAATCGAGCGCATTGGTGATGAATCGCTTTCGTCCCGATACCACGTAGTGATCGCCGTCTCTGGTGGCCTTCGTGCGCAGACCGGTGGGGTCAGAGCCCGCCTGCTCCTCAGTGAGCGCGAAAGCGGCGACCACCTCACCGCTGGCGAGTCGCGGTAAGTAGCGCTCCCGCTGTTCGGGTGTGCCACAGAGGACCAGCGTCTGTCCGGCGATGCCGTTGTTGGTCCCGAACATCGAACGGAATGCCGGGGTCGTCCGTCCCAGTTCCATGGCGAGCAGCACCTCCTGCGACATCGTGAAGCCGAGCCCTCCGTACTCAACTGGGATGGCATAGCCGAACAGGCCCATCTCCGCGGCGCGCCGGCGCAACCGATCCGGCACGTGGTCATCGTGCTCGATCTCGTCCTCGCTCGGTACCACCTCGTGACTAATCAGGTCCCGCACCACGGCCAAGGCCTCGTCAAAGTCGTCAACGTCCACGGACGCGTCCTCCCTCCTGCCGTGATCAGATGCCACAGCACATTCGTCCATCCAGCATGTGCGCATGTCGATCGACAGTCCAATACTTAAAACTGGGTAGATTGATTACAGTTCTGCAATAATCAAAGTATGGAAGTACGCCACATAGAAGCCTTTCTCGCCGTAGCCGAGGAAGCGCACTTCGGCCGTGCAGCGCAACGACTTCACCTAGCGCAACCTCCGTTGAGCCGACTCATCAAACAACTCGAGAGCGAGTTGGATTCGCGCCTGTTCGACCGAACGACCCGACGTGTTCGCCTGACACCGGCCGGGGAGGCGCTGATCACTCCCGCCCGCGACATCATCGCTGCCGTGGCGGCGGCACGACGCGCGGTGCGTGCTGCCGGTCGCGGCGAGACGGGGACCGTACGCATTGGGTTCGCGGGGCCCTCAGCTCATGTCATGGTCGGCAGGCTCGGTCGCGAGGTACGTGAACACCATCCCGGTATCGAACTGACGCTCCGCAACACGACCTACTCCTACGAGGGCCTGAGACTCTTGATCGACGGAGACCTCGATCTTGCGATCGTCCGATGGTCCACGGCGCCGCAAGGAGTTTCGCACCGCGTCGTCGGCGAAGAACACTACGTCGTGGTGGTTCCAGCCGATCATCGCTTCGCTGGGCGGGATCGCATCTCGATCACCGAATGCTCGAACGAGGACTTCATCGCACTTCCTTCCGATCCCGGCGCGAGTATCCGCGACGCCTTACTTCGCTTGTCCCAGTCCGCGGGCTTCTCGCCACGTATCGTCCAGACGGCACCCGACACCTGGACGTCGCTGGCGCTCGTAGCCGCCGGCGTCGGCATCACCTTGACGCTCGACACCGCCGTAGCCCACGTCAGGCAGGACGGGGTCCGTGCGATACCGCTGCTCGAGAGTCGCGAACCGACGCTGTCTCACCTCGCCTGGCGTAATGACGCGCTCAATCCGGCGCTGACCGCCGTGCTCAGCTCGGCCGACCGGGTGCTCCCCACACCGGCGTCGACGGCCGACCTGGCCGACGACCTCTATTGATATGTTTTTTGTCTTAATACATGCATGAATAGGTATTGGACATGACATAGTTTTCAGCGCGACGATGAGCACTCCCCGATTCAGCAGGAGTGCGTCATGGCAGGCACCGTCCCTCTTGATGTGCGCCAGGAGCAGGACGATCATCTGCCCCGTCCGATCACGTCCGAGACATCAACGTCCAAGATCATCGACCTGTCCCAGGCGATCGGCTCCTTCGTCGCCGACGACATGACCGTGGCGTTGGAAGGATTCGGGCACCTCATTCCCTTCGCAGCAGCACACGAGATCATCCGACAGGGGCGCCAGCGTCTCACTCTCTGCCGGATGACACCTGACCTTCTAGCCGATCAGATGATCGCGGCCAACGCCGTCAGCCGCCTGGTGGCCTCCTTCTTCGCGAGCGGATCGGCCGGGTCGCTGCACGAAGTGCGCCGACGAATCGAGCACTCCGATCCGGCGCCTCTCGAAATCGAGGAGTACAGCCACTACGGCATGGTCTGCCGTTATCAGGCCGGCGCCGCGCGCCTACCGTTCTTTCCACTGCGTTCGTACGCCGGGAGTGACCTGCCCCGCGCGAACCCGCGAATTCGCAAGGTCAACGATCCATACGGTGGCCCCGACATCTACGTCGTCCCACCACTCAACCCGGACGTCACGATCATTCACGCCCAGCGGGCGGACACAACCGGGAATGTCCAGATGTGGGGCATCGTCGGCGCACAACAAGAAGCTGCATACGCCGCACGCAAGGTCATCGTGACGGTCGAGGAGATCGTGACGAACGATGTCGTCCGCTCCGACCCCAACCGCACACTGTTGCCGGCCCATGCCGTCGACGCCGTAGTGCTGTGTCCCGGCGGGGCACACCCGTCGTACGCCCAGGGCTATTACGACCGCGACAATGCTTTCTATCGCGAATGGACCGCCGTCAGCCGAGATGGCTCCGCAGTGCTTTCCTGGCTGGATCAGTGGGTGCACGGCATCGACGATCGTGCTGCATACCTCGATCAGCTCGGCAGCTCCCGGTGGAACGGTTTGGCGGTAGAGCCGTGGATGTCGTCGCCGGTGAACTTCGGTCGCGGCCGTACACAGCCCGGAATGGAGCACGCATGAGCCACGAGGCCGCTCCGCCTGTCCTCAGCGATGTCGCACCCGACAGCACCGAGTTCATCGCAGCCGTCGCCGCACGAGAGCTAGCAGGAAAGCGCCGGATCTTCGCCGGCGTTGGATTGCCTACTCTCGCGGTCGATCTCGCTCGTAGGACCATCGACCCGTCGATCGAACTCGTCTACGAATCGGGTATCTGCGGCGCTCACCCAGACTCCCTTGCCGAAGGAATCGCGGACCCGGTTCTGGTGTCAGGGGCCGAATCCGTGATCAGCATGCAGGCGCTCTTCGGCTACGTCCTTCAAGGCGGCCACGTCGACGTCGGGTTCGTGGGAGCAGCCCAACTGGATCGTTGGGGCAGTCTCAACACCAGTGTGATCGGCCCGTGGGATTCACCGACCGTGCGCCTTCCTGGATCCGGAGGAGCCGCCGAAATCGTGGCCAACGCACACGAATGTGTCGTCGTCCTAAGGCGTCACGACCCCGGAGCACTGCCCGAGCAACTGGACTACTGCACGTCGCCCAGCCCGGTCCGAGCCCGAGACGAGGATCCGTCGATGGTTCCAGCCGGTTACGGCGTCTCGACGGCGATCACTCCGCTGGCCGTACTACGCAGGCCAGGTCGCTTCAGCGAGTTCGAGATCAGTCAGGTTCATCCCGGCGTCAGCATCGCTGACGTCACGGCGGCGACAGGGTGGCCCATCCGAGTGGCAGCCGATGTGACCGAGACCCCCCGGCCGACCGTCGAGGATGTGCGGCTGCTCCGCGACGAGATCGACACCGTTCGGCTCTACCTACGCTGATGAACGATGCGATCCACATGGAAACGACACCACCCCTTGAGGGGCTGCGGATCGTGGAGTTGTCCAGTTACGTGGCAAGTCCGTTGTGCGGGTTGACGCTGGCCCAACTGGGCGCCGACGTGATCCGGGTCGAGCCGATCGGAGGTGCGGCCGACCGGCGGCGGTGGCCACTGACCGACGACGGAACCAGCCTGTACTGGGCCGGCCTCAACCAGGGAAAGCAGGCGCTCGAGGTCGACCTGAACACTCACCGTGGTCGACAACTGGTGACTGACCTGATCGTCGACTCTGGTGCCGACGGCGGCATCGTCGTGACCAACTCCGAGCGCTGGCCACAGCTCGGCTTCGAGCAGTTGCGGCGCCTGCGGGACGATCTGATCCACGTCAGATTGGCTGGAATGGATGACGGCTCTCCTGCCGTCGACTACACAGTGCAAGCCCGCAGCGGGTTCCCCGCGATCACTGGACCCGAGGGGTCCGAGACCGCGGTGAACCACCCTCTTCCGGCCTGGGATCTACTGGCCGGTCTCTATCTGACGACCGGCCTCCTCGCCGCCGTGGCTCGTCGCCGCCGTTCTGGAGAAGGCGCCCAGGTGCGCGTCGCACTGGAGAACGTCGCTCTGGCAGCATCGGGCTATCTGGGGTTCTTAGCTCAGGCCCAGGTCGCGCCGCGCCCCCCTCGGCGTCGCGATGGAAACTTCGTCTACGGAACGTTCGGGCACGACTTCGTCACCCGCGATGAACAGCGGGTGATGATCGTGACTCTCACTCGCCGACAATGGCTCGACTTGGTCGCCGTGACCGGGATGGGTGGTCGCTTCGCGAGTTTGGAAGCACGCACGGGCGCGCGTTTCGATGACGAAGGGGACCGCTATCGCTACCGCCACCAGTTGGCGGACGAGTTCAGCGCCTGGTTCGCACGCCACGACGCCAACGACATCGCACAACGACTCGGTCCCACCCACGTGCTGTGGTCGTTCTACGCCACGTTCGCCGATCTGGCCGCCGACGACGCCCGCCTCATGCGAGAGCATCCACTGTTCGAGCCTGTCGACCAGGTCGGCGTCGGGTGCATCCTCGCGCCCGGCTCACCCCTTGAGATCGACCGCTCACGTCGGGGGCCCGCCCCTGCACCGGCGATCGGGCAAGACACACGCCGAATCCTGACCGAGCGACTCGCCCTGTCACCTTCCGAACTCCATTTCCTGTCCGCGGCCGGCGTGGTCGGGACTGTCGAGTCAGGGCCCGGTACATGAGCACGGCCGACCTGGCCGAGCGGGCGCGCATCTGGTTGTTCGTGCCTGGTGACCGGCACGAACGATTCGAGCACGCCGCGAGGAGCAGAGCAGATGTCGTCGTTCTGGACTGGGAGGATTCGGTCGCTCACGACCAGAAGGATCCGGCCCGGGACGCTGTACTCCGTCATCTGAGTCGCACGGATCATGCCTGTGCCGTCAGGATCAATCCGCCGGGTACCGATCATTATCATGCTGATGTCGCCGCGCTGAGCACACACGGAAGCAGTCCTCGGCTAGTGATGTTGCCCAAGGCCGAGGAACCAGAGACGATCGAGGAGTTGGCCGCTCAGCTGCCGTCCGGCTCGACCATCGTGGCGCTGATAGAATCGGCACTCGGCGTGTCGCGAGCCGCGGATATCGCGCGCGTGGCGAGCGTCGGCCGGCTGGCCCTCGGGACCTTCGATCTCGCAGCCGAGCTCGGCATCGACCCGGACTTCTGGCCTGCCTTTCACGGCGCACGTCAGGGGCTGGTGCTCGGGTCTGCGATCGGGGGACTGGCCGGACCGATCGACGGCGTGACCGGGGCGGTTCGCGACCTCGGCCAACTCCGTCGGGACGTCACGGCCGCGATGCGCCTCGGATTCGCGGGCAAGCTGTGCATCCACCCAGATCAGGTCACGGAGGCCCGCACGGCCCTGACCCCCTCCGCCCAGACCGTGCGATGGGCTGAAACGGTCCTCCAGGCCGTCGGCGGAGCAGCACCTGATCAATCCGGGGTCGTCGTCGTGGACGGCCGCATGGTGGATGCCCCAGTCGTGCGACGAGCTCAACGCATCCTCTCGGACGTGGGCCGTATCCAGGCGATCCCCGACGGCCCGAACGAAAGGTGACCGATGCTGCTACTGGAGAACAAGACCGCCGTGATCACGGGCGGTGCCCGCGGCATCGGCCACGCCATCGCCACCGCGTTCGTCGATCAGGGATGTCGTGTCGTGCTCGCCGACCGACACGCTGAAGCCGCTGCGCTCGCCGCCGAACAACTGGTGACGAAGGCACAGTCTCCGATCGCGATCGGTGTCGGATGCGACGTCGTGCACGCCGCGGATATCGAGACCGCGATCCAAGCCGGAGTCGACGCCTTCACGTCGTTCGACGTGCTGATCAACAACGCCGGCATCACCCGTGACGCCACCATGCGCACCATGACCGAGGACCAGTTCGATCAGGTGATCGCCATCCATCTCAAGGGATGCTGGAACGGGACCCGCATCGCCGCCGCCCGGATGCGCGAACAAGGGTCCGGAGCGATCGTCAACATCTCGTCGCTGTCCGGCAAAGTCGGCATGATCGGCCAGACCAACTACTCCGCCGCCAAGGCCGGCATCATCGGCTTGACGAAAGCAGCCGCCAAGGAGACCGCGCGCCACGGTGTGCGAGTCAACGCCATCCAACCGGGACTGATCCGTTCGGCGATGACCGAGCAGATGCCCGAGCGCGTGTGGACCCAGAAGCTGGCCGAGATCCCGATGGAGCGAGTCGGAGAACCGAGCGAAGTCGCCGGAGTCGCCGTCTTCCTGGCCTCGGAGCTGTCGTCATACGTGACTGGCGCCGTGGTCGAGGTGACCGGCGGGCGACTGATGTGAAACACGAACCGCAACAGCGCAACCGTCCTCGACCCAGGAGCACATCATGATCAACCGTCGCGACATCGTCATCTGTGAACCCGTTCGCACACCGATCGGGCGCTACGGCGGCGCGCTAAGACGCCTGACCGCCAGCGAGCTCGGCACCCACGCTCTGCGAGGACTTCTCCAGCGAACCAGCCTCGACCCGGACGTCATCGATGACGTCGTGTTGGGCCATTGCTACCCCAATGCCGAAGCTCCCGCCATCGGCCGCGTCGTGGCCCTCGACGCAGGGCTGCCGACGAAAGTAGGCGGTCAGCAGGTCGATCGACGGTGTGGATCGGGACTTCAAGCGGTGATCAACGCCGTACTCCAAGTCGCCAGCGGAACGCATGACGTCGTCGTCGCGGGCGGCGTCGAGTCGATGAGCAACGTGGCCTTCTACTCCGTCGACATGCGATGGGGTGCCCCCCGTACAGGTGTGCGCATCCACGACGGGCTCACGCGAGGCCGCCAGACGCCCGGCGGGAAGTTCCATCCAGTTCCCGGTGGCATGCTGGAAACCGCCGAGAATCTCCGGCGCGAATTCGATATCACACGCGAGGAACAAGACGCCCTCGCGGCCAGGTCGCACCAACGTGCAATCGCGGCGCAGCAGCGAGGGATCTTGGCCGACGAGATCGTACCGATCCACGCGTCGGACGCCTCCGACGCGCCTCTCGTCGACACCGATGAGCATCCACGGGCAGACGCCACGATCGAACGACTCTCCCGGCTGCGACCGGTGCTGCTCGACAGCGATCCCGAGGCCACCGTGACGGCCGGTAACGCCAGCGGCCAAAACGATGCGGCCGCGATGTGCATCGTCACGACAGCCGAACGCGCGGAGCATCTCGGACTACGCCCGTTGGTAAGGCTGCTCGCCTGGGCTGCCACCGGCGTAGAGCCCCATCGGATGGGAATCGGACCCGTAGCGTCCTCCCAGGCGGCACTGGAGCGGGCCGGTCTTCGTCTCGAGGACATGGACCTCATCGAGCTCAACGAGGCATTCGCGGCTCAAGTACTTGCGGTCACTCGCTCCTGGAACTTCGGGGAACGCGACCACGAGCGAACCAACGTATGGGGCTCTGGAATCTCATTGGGTCATCCAGTCGGCGCGACCGGGGTTCGCATGCTCGGCACCTTGGCGCGAGAACTGCATCGTCGAGAAGATCGCTACGGACTGGCCACGATGTGTATCGGGGGTGGCCAGGGTCTGGCAGCGGTGGTCGAGCGCGTGATCTGAGTCAGTCCTCGAAGCGACTCACGGGGTGGGAACGCCTGGTGCCGTTCCCACCCCGTGAGTGGTCTTGCCGTGTTCGTTCAGGTTGATGCCGTCAGGTCCGCGGAGATCACGGTCGTCCCGGTGTATTGCAGGATCCCGTCCACACCGTTCTCGATACCCATTCCGGACTCTTTGAGCCCCCCGAACGGGTACATGGGGTCTATGCGGTGTATCTCGTTGACCCAGACCCACCCGCTCTCCAATCGCCGAGCGACGTCGAGCGCCTGGTCGAGATCACGACCCCATACCGACCCGCCCAGACCGTAGCGGGTGTCGTTCGCCCGAGCGACCACGTCGTCGATGTCCGTATAACGCAGGAACGGCACGATAGGCCCGAACGGCTCCTCCGTCACGATCGCCGATCCGTCAGGCGGGCCGTCGACGATGCCCGGGGTCATGAAATAGCCAGGGTCTGTGCCGACCTCGGGTTCCAGGAGAAAGCGCATCCCCTCGGCGCGACACGACTCGACGAGCGCGCGGACCTTCTCGAACTGGATCCGATTCTGGATCGGTCCCAGGCCGACCAAGGGGTCGAGGCCGTTCCCAACCGTGACTGTCTTCGCATAGTTGACGACCTGGTCGCCCAGCGCGTCATAGACGTCGTCGTGGATGTAGACGCGCTTGGCGGCCAGACAGTACTGTCCCGAGTTGCGAAAGCACGCCCAGAAGATCTTCGGCGCGATCTCGGCGACATCAACATCGGGCAACACGATCGCAGGGTCGTTCCCGCCGAGCTCCAGTGTCACGCGCGTGAGTCGATCGGCCGACGCCCGCAGCACGGTTTTTCCGGTCGCGGTGGAACCGGTGAACGCGATCTTCGCGATCCGCTGATCCGCGGTCAGCCGCGGCCCCAGCGAATCGTCGCCCGTCACCACGTTCACGACGCCCGCGGGAACAAGGTCAACGATCAACTCAGCCAGACGAAGTGCCGTGAGCGGAGTGAAAGGCGACGGCTTGACCACCACGGTGTTGCCCGCTAGGAGCGCTGGCGCGATCTTCCAGACGGCCAATGTGACGGGAAAGTTCCATGGCACGATCGCGGCCACTACGCCGAGCGGGACACGTCGGGTCGTCATCAGGCGGCCCGCCGATCGGACGTCCACCTCCCAAGGAACCTCCAGCCCGGCCAGGGCCTCACACCACTGAGCCGCACGCGCTACCTCCGCACGGGCATCGCTGAGAGGCTTGCCCTGTTCTTGCGTGAGCAGTACCGCCAGGTCCTCCGCGTGAGCGGCGATCCTCGTCCCAATCTCGCGCACCACCGAACAGCGATCGTCGACGCCGACCCGGCTCCAGCTCTCGAACGCGTTCACGGCGGCAGTGACCGCCTCATCGAGCTGGTCGTCGGTCGCGTTCGGGACGTGCGCGATGACCTTCTCGGTTGCCGGGTTCACCACCGCGAGCGGTTCACCCAGAGCCGCCGCCGGCCGTCCATCGATCAGCATCGGCAAGGTGGACGCGCCCGTCGACATCACTGCCCCTCCTTCGCCGGCCACCGGTCTACCCCGGTCAGAACAACCACGTCGTTCAGTGCTCCTGAACACGGGCGCTGATCGAGATGTGCTTGTACTCCACGAAATCCTCCAGAGCCGCCAGTCCGTTGAGCCGGCCCGTGCCGCTCTGCTTGTAGCCGCCCTCTTCGAATTCATCGTGGACGACCGCCCAGTCGTTCACCCACACCGTTCCAGCCTCGAGCCGGCGGGCCACACGCAGTGGCTGATCGACGTCACCGGTCCACACACTGGCGGCAAGACCGTATTCGGAGTCGTTCGCGAGGGCGACCGCTTCATCCTCGGTGTCGAACACCTGCAACGTCAGCACGGGACCGAACGTCTCACACTGCAGAATCGCCGCCTTCTGGTCCTCGACCTCCAACAACACCGGACGGTAGAACGCACCGTCCGCTAGTTCCGGATCGTGCACCCGGCCTCCTCGAACAAGCACCTTCGCTCCGTCGACCACGGCCTTCTCGACGACAGCGTCGACACGATCCACATCCCGACGACTGATCAAGGGACCCATCTGGCTCGATGGATCACTGGCAGGTCCGACCCGCACGTCGGCGAAGCACTTGATGAGTAGCTCCCTGAGTTGGTCGGCGACCGACCGCTGGACCAGTAGCCTCGATCCAGCCATGCAGAACTGACCGGCGAACACGGTCACTGCCTTGGTCAACGTCCCAGCGATCGCCTCGACATCAGCGGAATCGAAAACGAGCATGGGACTCTTGCCACCCAGTTCGAGGCTGCACCGCTTGAGCCGCAGGGCCGCGGCTTGTGCGATCGAGCGACCGGTCTCGGTGGAGCCGGTGAAGCTGATCACCGGGACATCCGGTGACTCGACCAGCGCGACTCCGCATGCGGCGTCACCGTTCACGGCATTCAGAACCCCCGGAGGAAGACCTTCGACCTCCCCGATCACCTTCATGAAGAGCGAGTTCACCAGGGCGGTCTCCTCAGGGAACTTCACCACCGCCGTGGCGCCCGCCGCCAGCGCCGGACCCAGTGAACGCACGGCCAGGATGAGCGGCGAATTGAATGGAACGATGACGCCAGCGACTCCGACAGGCTCACGCACGACGAGCGACGTACGTCCCTCTCCCATCTGCGCGGCTCGACCGTGGTCGACCAACGCCATGGCCGCCCACCAACGCAGCTTGGGGGCGATCATGCTGACTTCGAAGGTCGCCTCGCCGATGATCTTGCCGTTGTTCAAGGCCAACAGGTCGATCAGTTCCTGGCTGTGATGCTCGACCGCGTCCGCCATGGCATTCAGGACCCGCGACCGCAGCCGACGGTCATTCGCCCACTCCGATTCAGCGAACGCACGCCGGGCGACCTCGATCGCTTGCCGGGTCATCGATGCATCCGCGCACGCGAACGTACCGATCGTGCGGCCGGTCGCGGGGTCGACACTCGGCCGATGGTCCCCCGAGTCGACCCATTCGCCGTCGATCAGGTTCATCGCGGTCGCGAGCTGCGGCAACGTGCTGGGATGGGCGGCACTGTTCATGAAAGGTGCTCCTTGTGGGACGAATGGTCATGACGGCATGAGCAGGACTGGCTTGAGGGTCACGCCCGCGCTGAGGTCTGAGACCGCCGACTCGATGTCGGCGAAGTCGTAGTGTGTGACGAGCTGATCGAAGGGAAACCGCCCCTCCGCGTGAAGGGCCAACAGTTCGGGGATGAATGATCGCGGATCGCTGTCCCCTTGAATGACGCCACGCAGATGGCGCCCGTTCAGCAGCGTGTTCATGTCGAACTCGGCTCTCGTGCCAGCCGGTGCTCCACCCACCATCGCAACTGTCCCGGTCATCGCCACCATCTCCAGAGCGTCAGAGACCACGCGGGGACTGGCCGTCGTGTCGATGACGTAGTCGGCACCGCCGTTCGTGTAGTCCCGAATGGCTTCCACGACCTCTGACCCGGGCGGCACGACCCCGGTCGCGCCGAGTCGTACCGCCAGATCGAGTCGCGCCATATGCCGGTCCACGCCGATGATCTGTTCGGCCCCGGCAAGTCGTGCGGCCATCACCGCTGAAAGCCCGACGCTGCCCGTGCCGAGTACGACCACGCTTGCGCCCTCGGACACGCGAAGGGCCCGCAGAACGGTGCCCGCGCCAGTCTGAATGCCGCAGCCCAACGGCGCCGCCACAGTCAGGTCCACGGTAGGCGGAACCGGGACAGCGCTGCGCGCCTGAACGACGGCATGCGTGGCGAAGGAAGACTGCTGGAAGATGTGGCCGTGTAGCCGACCACCGGACTCGTCAGGCCACCGCCACGCGGATGATCCGTCCAGACGCGATCCGCCGAACGACAGCGCGAATCCGTGATCGCAGTACGGCAGATGACCACGACGGCACGTCACACAGGTACCGCATGACGGGAACGACAACAACACTCGATCGCCGATCGCGATATCGGTCACACCAGGACCGACGGCTTCGACGATCCCGGCACCCTCGTGACCTGCCACGAGTGGAAGCGGCACCGCGTACTCCTGGTCACGCATGTGCAGATCCGTGGCACAGATCCCCGCCGCAATGATGCGGACGAGTATCTCCGACGGTCCAGGCCCATCGAGTTCGACCTGCTCGAGGACGAACGGCCCGCCAGCCTCATGCACGACAGCCGCGGAGATGCGCACAGGAAACTGCCTTTCGATGGTCCCAACGTCGGACTCGGGACTCTACGAGCGACCTGTGCGGGGTACAAGCGGTTCTTGCCGCTGAGCAGCAGTCAGGCGTCGATCAGGACACCTGCCGTGACAACGCCAGGGCCGCGGTCCGGACGGCTGGGCCAAAGCGGTCTATGCGGCTGTTGGAGTGGGCCACGATGCCGATCGCGCCACGTAGCCGCCCGCCCGAGGCGAGCACTGGTGCCGCGACTGATACGGCACCAAGGCTCATCTCCTCTCGCGAAAAGGCAACGCCATGGCGTCGAACGTCTCGTAGTTCATTCACCAGTCGCCCCGGCTGGACCAGTGTGTAACTGGTGTGTCGCAACAGCCCGTCCGCGACCAGATCGACCAGCAACTGCTGCGGTGAATGCGCTAGCAAACATTTGCCGACCGCCGTCGCGTGCAGAGGAAGACGCCCCCCGACCTCGGTGCGATTCGCAACTGCTGTGGCAGCGGACGCCTTCTCGACGCACAGCGCCTCGCGGCCGTCAAGAATGACGAGCTGAACGGTTTCGCCTGTCGCCGTGCTCAGGTCGTGGATCAGAGGTGCTGCAGCCTCGCGAAGTCCGCGTTGCTGCGGTGCGAGAATACCGACCTGCCACAGGCGAAGCCCGACCCGGTAGCGGTTGTCGACCAGCCGCTCAAGGCCACCCCACGCCACCAGTTCGCCAATCAGACGTCTCGCTGTGCTGAGCGGCAGGCCAGATCGGTCGGCGAGCTGGGTGAGACTCAGCTCAGGGTTGGCCGGCTCAAAGCAGTCGAGGATGGCAAAGACCCTACTGGCCACTGACGCGCCCGGTGTGTTGACGTTTCCTGCCATGTGAGCTCCTCCAACGCACGAAGGAAGGAACCATAGCGCCTGCCACTGAATGGCGGCCGGCGCTAGGCGAACACAGTGGGTCTCCCTAACGTGCGACGGGCCAGAGACACTGGCATCGACACGACTCGACGTGTCGATCGATGGTGGAAGAAACATTGATGACCACGAACCCTGACCTAGCCTCGGCCAACTCGACGACGCAAGCCGGACCGTCTCCCGATCGAGACCACATCCGCGAGATACGGCAAGCCATCGAGAACTGGGCTGTGTGGCGCGACGCCGGCGATTGGGAACGCTTCGTGACCCTGTGGCGCAACGACGGCCACATGAGCGCCACCTGGTTCCAGGGCAGCGCGGTCGAGTTCGCCCAAGTCAGCCGAGATGGCGTCGACAACGGAGTCAGTATCCTGCACTTCGTGGGAGGCTGCACCGTCGACCAGAAAGACAACCGAGCCGTCGCCCAGACCAAGATGACGATCAGCCAGCGTGGTGTCGTCCACGGCGTCTTGGTCGACGTGCTGTGCACGGGACGGTTCTATGACTTCTTCGACTTCACGGACGACCGATGGCTCCTTGTTCGGCGTCAACCGATCTACGAGAAGGACCGGATGGACCCGGTCGAGCCGTCGGCAACACTGACGCTGGACCAAGAACGCCTGCACTCCCTCCCCGAGGGATACCGACACCTTGCATACCTGCAGCAGGAGTCAGGGTTCATCACGACCCATCGTGATCTCCCCGGCCTGTCCGGGGCTTCGCTGCAACGGCTCTATGACGACGGGGACCGGTGGCTCGCCGGTTCGACCTCACCTGGCTCGTTGTCGTGACCACTATCGCAAGCTTCACGTACGACGCACTGCCCGGCCGGATACGGTTCGGCAGGGGCCTTGCCTCTTCGGCTATCGCCGAAGAACTCCAGCGACTTGACGCCCAACGGGTACTTGTCCTGACCGAAGCGAGCCGCGGCGACGTCGCGGAACGGCTGACGCATGCGGTGTCAGAGCGCATCATCGGCGTGTTCGACCACGTGGCACCCCACGTTCCCGACGACATCGCCGCCGCTGCCCGGGAGCGCGCCGCAGATGATCATGCAGACGTCCTGCTCAGTATCGGAGGCGGTTCCTCGACCGGCACAGCAAAAGCCATCGCCCTGACTGCGGGCCTACCGATCGTTGCCGTGCCCACCACATTCTCCGGGTCAGAGGTGACACCCGTCTGGGGGATCACAACTCGCGGTGTCAAACGCACGGGGCGCGCCATGAACGTCCTACCGGGCTCGGTCATCTACGATCCCGAACTCGTGGAGTCACTGCCCTCTCCCATTGCGGTGGCGTCGGCTTTCAACGCGTTGGCTCATTGTGTGGAGTCACTGTGGGCCCAGAAAGCCAATCCCGTCATCAGTGCAGTCGCCCTTGAAGGTGTCCGTGTCTTGGCTCAAGGACTCCGGGGGTACGTGCGATCGGACCCGGAATCGGTCGACACGCTGCTGTACGGCAGCTATCTGGCCGGCGCCTCCTTCGCTGTCGTCGGATCGGGACTGCACCACAAGATCTGTCATGCCTTGGGAGGGGCGTTCGACCTTCCGCACGCAGAGACACACGCGGTCGTCCTGCCACACGTCCTGGAATACAACCAGGATTTCTCTTCAGACCTGATGGCCCGGCTCAAGGTCGCGCTGAACGATCCCGGCGAAGACCTCACAGCGCCCGAGGCCCTGGATCAGATCCGCCGGGCGACCGGAGCACCCGGATCACTGGCCGAGATAGGACTGACGCTCGACCAACGAGACGAGGCCGTCGCCGCCGTTTCGCAGATCCTTCCAGTGTCGAATCCCCGGCCCGTCGACGTCCGCGGGATCACCGCCATCCTCGATCACGCTTTCGAAAGTACCCCCTGATGCCATCCCCGACAGACACTGACGATCGCTCCCGTCTTGAACTCGTCGAGCGCGTCATCCGCAGCTTCGACGGTTCGGCCGACGAGCGCTTCGCGACCCTGATGCGCAGTCTCGTCCGACACCTTCACGCCTTCGCGCAGGACGTAGAGCTCACCTACGACGAGTGGTCGCGCGCCATCGAGTTCCTGACCCAGACCGGCCAAATCTGTACCACCACTCGTCAAGAGTTCATCTTGTTGTCGGACGTGCTCGGACTCTCGATGCAGATCGTGAACATGAACGCACCGACCCATCCATCCGCAACCGCGTCAACGGTGTTCGGCCCCTTCTTCGTCGAAGGAAGCCCTGAGCTGCCGCGGGGCGGAGATATCGGGGTGGGAGTGTCGGGGGAACGGTGCCACCTGTCCGGTCGGGTCACCGATCCGCAGGGACGACCTGTGGCTGATGCTCGCATCGAGGTGTGGGAGGCCGACGACGACGGGCATTACGACGTCCAGTATGACGAAACTGACCTCAAGGGTCGTGGTCATCTCTTCTGCGACGACGATGGCAGATTCGACCTATGGGGGGTGCTCCCGGCCGCGTACCCGATTCCCCACGACGGTCCAGTCGGACGACTTCTCGCGGCGGCCGGACGCTCGCCGATGCGGCCGGCACACATCCACCTGATGGTCACCGCAGCGGGCTATCACACCCTGATTACACACGTCTTCGTCTCGACGAGCCAATACCTCGACTCCGATGCAGTTTTCGGTGTGAAGAGTGATCTGATCGCCGATTTCACGTCACACGAGCCAGGCGTGGGTCCGGGCGGGCGCGTGCTCGAAGAACCCTGGCACTCAGCCGCATTCGACATCGTCCTCGCGCCGGCGCAACCGCGACAGCATTGATCTGCTCGACGCACGGCCACCACGCCGAAGCAGTGTTCCAAAGGAGACCAACATGCAGGAATCACCGACCCAGAACAACGACCGGCTCGCCGCCGTCAAGAGCTTGGGACTCGATCCGAACAAGCCCTTCACGTTCACGTCGCAGATGACCATCAAGCCCGAGCACATCGAGGACTTCAAACCTCTACTCAAGCGCAATACCGAGCTTGCCGTCCAGCAACCTGCTTGCGATTTCATCTATGCCAACCAGTCGATTGCCGACCCCGGCGTATTCCTCATGTTCGAGCGTTGGACCAGCCTGATCGAGTTCGAGCAGCAGGAGACTCGACAGCCCTGGTTCGCCGAGTACATCGCACAGACTGAGTACTTCCACGAGCGTCCGCGCATCGTCACCGCGTGGACCGACCTCGGATACGGCGAGGACAAGGTGTGAGACCTTCTTCGGAGTCCGCGAACCCACGAGCCCGAACTGAGCCGGTACTCGCCGGCATTACGGTGCTCAGCTTCGAGCATGCCGTGGCTCTGCCTTTCGCGACACGACAATTGGCCGATCTAGGCGCCCGCATCATCAAGGTCGAACGACCGGGCGTCGGCGACTTCGCCCGGTCCTACGACACCTCGATCCAAGGACAGTCGAGCTACTTCACATGGCTCAATCGAGGCAAGGAGTCGATCGAACTCGACCTGAAGTCGTCTACCGATCTCGACCTGATCCGCCGGATCGTGCCGAAGGTCGACATCGTCGCCCAGAATCTCGCGCCGGGCGTGGCCGAGCGCCTCGGCCTGGGAACTGCATCCCTTCGGGCCTGGAACCACGACCTCATCACATGTTCGATCAGCGGCTACGGCTCCGGCGGACCGTATGGTCATCGCAAGGCTTACGACCTGCTGATCCAATGCGAGACGGGCCTGGTCGCCACGACCGGAACCGCGAACGACATGGTGAAGGTGGGGATCTCCATCGCCGACATCGCGACGGGGATGTACGGCTACTCCGGCATGCTGTCCGCTTTGCTGCGCCGTTCGATGACGGGCACCCCCAGCGAAGTCGACGTATCAATGCTGGACGCCCTAGGCGAGTGGATGCTGCAACCGCTGTATTACTCGGGGCTGGGTGATCAAGAGCCGCGCCGCACTGGGCTGCACCACGCGACGATCGCACCCTATGGGCCGTTTCGGCTCGGAGACGGTTCGAGGATCTTTCTCGCGATCCAGAGCAACGCGGAGTGGGTTCGCTTTGCCGCGAAGGTTCTCGAGGACCCGGATCTGGCGGAAGATCCTCGGTTCACCACCAATCCGGACCGCGTTGCCCGATCGGAAACGCTCCGCGACATCATCGAGTCCGCGTTCAGTACCGAATGCTCTGATCAGGTGCGCGCCCGGTTGGACGAGGAGGGGATCGCCAACGCTGCCCTCAGGACTCCGGCCGGGTTCGTGCGCCACGAACAGCTCGTGGCGCGTGATCGCTGGCGGACCGTGTCCACCCCGGGTGGCCCAGTCCCAGCGCTCATTCCGCCTGTCACACTGAACGATTCGCCCCCCGTCATGGGCGATATACCGGCTCTGGGCGAACATACGGACCGCATCCGTGACGAGTTCGGCGAATAATCACGCTCACCCCGTACCGGTGACTCAGTAGTACCAGGGGTAGGGCGACCAGTCGGGGTCGCGCTTCTCGAGGAACTGGTCGCGGCCTTCCTGGGCCTCGTCGGTCATGTACGCCAGGCGGGTGGTCTCGCCGGCGAACAGCTGCTGGCCGACGAGCCCGTCGTCGAGCAGGTTGAACGAGTACTTGAGCATGCGCTGGGCCGTGGGACTCTTGCCGTTGATGAGCGCACCCCACTCCAGGGCCGTCTGCTCCAGTTCGGCGTGCGGTACCGCGCGGTTGGCCGCACCCATGCGCACCGCGTCGTCGGCCGAGTACTCCTGACCGAGGAAGAAGATCTCCCGGGCGAACTTCTGACCCACCTGCCGAGCCAGGTACGCCGAGCCGTAGCCGCCGTCGAACGAGCCGACGTCGGCATCGGTCTGCTTGAACCGTCCGTGCTCGGTCGACACCAGCGCCAGGTCGCAGGTGACGAACAGACTGTGACCGCCGCCGGCCGCCCAGCCGTTCACGACGGCGATGACGACCTTGGGCATGAACCGGATCAGCCGCTGGAACTCCAGGATGTGCAGGCGCGCCAGCTTGGCCTTGTCGATCGGCGACGGCTCCTCGGCGCCGGTGTCGCCGGCCTGCGCGGTGACATCCTCGTACTGGTAGCCGGCCTTGCCGCGGATGCGCTGGTCGCCGCCGGTGCAGAACGCGTGCTTGCCGTTCTTCTCGCTCGGTCCGTTGCCGGTCAGCAGGACGCAGCCGACATCCGCCGACATCCGCGCGTGCTCGGCGGTCCGGAGCAGTTCGTCGATGGTGTGCGGCCGGAAGGCGTTGAGGACGTCGGGGCGGTCGAACGCGATGCGGACGGTGCCATGGGCCTTGGCCCGGTGATAGGTCAGATCGGTCAGGTCCTCGAATCCGGGCACGACCTCCCAGGCCTGGGGATCGAAGGTGTCCGAGACGTTCGGCAGCGCGCTCATGTGGCGACCATATCGGCCGACCGACAGCGATCGATCAGCACGCCTTCTTGTATGGATTGTAGTATTCATGCTACATATGGATTCATGAGCAGCCTCTCACCGGACGTCGAGGCACCTGTCATCGCGGTCCGCGACCTCCGCATGAGCTACGGCGATCACGTGGTGCTCGACGGTGTCGACTTCGAGGCACGCCCGGGCGAAGTCCTGGCCCTCCTCGGACCGAACGGCGCAGGCAAGAGCACGACGATCGAGATCCTCGAGGGCTTCCGCCGGCGGTCCGACGGCCAGGTCAGCGTGCTCGGCGCCGACCCGATCAACGCCGACGACGCGTGGCGAGCACGGCTGGGCATCGTCCAGCAGTCCTGGCGCGACCATGGACGATGGCGCGTTCGTCAGCTGCTCGACCACCTCGGCGCCTTCTACCTTCCGTTCTCGACTCCAGACCGGGTCCGGCCCATGGACGTCGACGACCTGCTGGCCAGGGTCGGCCTTCAGCACCATGCCGACCAGAAAGTCGGCTCATTGTCGGGAGGCCAGCGGCGCAAGCTCGACGTCGCGATCGGCCTCATCGGACGCCCCGATCTGCTGTTCCTCGACGAGCCGACCACCGGCTTCGACCCGCAGGCGCGCCGCGAGTTCCACGACGTGGTCCACCGCCTGGCGGATCTGGAACACACCACCGTCCTGTTGACGACCCACGACCTCGATGAGGCCGAGAAGCTGGCCGACCGGATTCTGATTCTGGCCGGCGGACGCATCGTCGCCCACGGCAGCGCCGCGCAGCTGTCGCGCGAGGTCGAGGGTCACACCGAGGTGCGATGGAGCCGAGACGGCGAGCATTTCGTCCATGCGACCGAGGACGCCACATCGTTCGTGCGGCAACTCTTCGAACAGTACGGCGCGGCGATCGGCGACCTCGAGGTACGGCGCAGCACGTTGGAGGACACCTACATGGCCCTGGTCCAGCGATTCGAGTCCGAACCTGCCCGGACCGGCCAGGGGCTGGAGGTGGTCCGATGACCAGCACGACCGACCGGACGCCACCCGACGCGGTGATCAATGCCGTTCGTCTCGGCCTCCGTCGCGGTGCAATCGAGATGATGCAGTCACTGACGACCCGGGCGGACCAGATCTGGATCGTGCTGCTCAACGGCATCTTCATCACGGTGCTGGTGTTCCAGCGCGACTCAGACCTGGGCGGCACCGGACTCTCCTTGGCCGGCGCCACCCTGCCGGGCCTGATCGGCATGAACATCGTGATGGGCGGCTGGATGGGCACGGCCCAGATGCTCGCCGTCGAACGAGAGGACGGCACGCTGCTCAGGGCGAAGTCCACCCCACACGGCATGCTCGCCTACGTCGTCGCACGCGTGACCCTGGCCGTGCTGAACACGGCGCTGGGCCTGGTGATCTTCATCGGCGCCGGGCTGTTCCTGCTGCCCGGCCTGACCGATGTCCCGGTCACCGGCTGGCTGATGCTCTTGGCCGTGTTCATGCTCGGGATGCTCGCCACGATGCCGTGGGGAGCGGTCGTCGGCGCCTCCGTGAAGTCGTCCAGCGCCAGCTTCGGCCTGTCGTTCCTGCCGATGGTCCTGCTCGTCACGATCTCGGGCATCTTCTATCCGATCACCGGAATGCCCGACTGGCTGCATCCGATCGCCCAGGCCTTCCCCGTCTACTGGCTCGGCGCGGGCATGCGAGAGGCCCTGCTCCCCGATGCCGCGGCCGCAGCCGAACTCGGCGGAGAGTTCCACACGCTGACCATGTTCGGCGTGCTCGGCGCCTACGCCGTCATCGGCATGATCGTCGCGCCGCGCGTGCTCCGAGCGATGGCACGCAAGGAATCGGGCTCGGCAGTCGAGAGCCGCAAGGCCCAGGCGATCCAGGGGTGGAGCTGATGGCTCCCCCGTCGGAGATCGTCCACCAGCGCATCGCGATGCTGCGGGCCGAGCGCGGCATCACGCGACGCGAGCTCGCTGACGGCGTCGGCGTGCACTACCAGACCATCGGGTATCTCGAACGCGGTGAGTTCAGCCCCAGCCTGCACCTGGCGCTGAGCATCGCGGCCTTCTTCGAGGTGCCGGTCGAAGTCGTCTTCTCGCTGGCGCCGTTCCCACGGCTCGGTGAGCAGACCGCCTGATCAGGACGAAACGTCCGGTTCGGCGTGACATCTGCCATGGCAGATGCCGGATACCGACGGTATGTTGGCGGCCATGGCACAGCGATTCAGCGGCAAGGTCGCCCTCATCACGGGTGCGGCGCGAGGCATCGGCGAGGGCGTGGCCCGTGGCTACGTGGCCGACGGCGGCAAGGTCGCGCTGGTCGGCCTGGAACCCGATCGTCTTCAGGCGATCAGCGATGACCTGGGCGACGCCGCCGCCTGGTGGGAAGCCGACGTCCGCGACAGCGCGGCGATGAAGGCCGCCATCGACGCGGCCGCCGAGCACTTCGGCCGCATCGACCACGTGCTGGCCAACGCGGGCATCGCGTCGTACGGCACCGTGCGCCAGATCGACGAGACCGCGTTCGAGCGGGTCGTCGACATCAACGTCAACGGCGTCTTCCGCACCCTCAAGTACGCGACGCCACACCTGGAGAAGACCCGCGGGTACGCACTCACGGTCGCCTCACTCGCCTCGTTCACCCCGCTGGCGGGCCTGGCGTCGTACAACGCGAGCAAGGCCGGCGCCGAATCGCTGGCACTGGCCTACAAGCAGGAGGTCGCCCACCTCGGCATCGACTCCGGGGTCTGCCACCCGTCGTGGATCGACACCGACATCGTGCGCAACGCCGAGGCCGATCTGCCCACGTTCCGCGAGATCCGCAAGAAGCTGCCCTACCCGGCGAACGGCACCACCAGCGTCGAGAAGTGCGTCGACCTGATCCTCAAGGGGTTCGACAAGCGCAAGGCCCGGGTCTACGTGCCGAAGGGCGTCAAGGTGTCCAACTGGTCGAAGGCGCTGGTCAACTCACCTGTGGTCTGGCCGTTCCTGAAACGACTCGCCGGCCGGAGCGTGCCGTCGATGGAGGCGGAGGTCGAGGCGCTCGGCCGTTTCCACCACAGCCACGTGCCCAACGCCGACCAGAAGTAGCCGAGCGAGTCGTTCGTCTCACCGGCGCCTACCCCACCGGCTCGCTCCTCACCGGCTGGCGACCGGGGTCGGCACTCAGGTGGCGGGTGAAGAATCGGGCGGCGTCCTCGCCGGCGTGAGCCGGGACTCCCGTGTGCCCGCCGAGGTTCGCCATCAGGGTCTTCTCCGGCGAGCCGAACGCGTCGAACAGATCGAGCGCCATCTGCCGGTCATTGCCCTCGTCGTCCCACTGCAGCAGGACGTGCACCGGGATCGTGAGCGCTCGCGCCTCGTCGAGGATGCTGCGCGGGACGTAGCTGCCTGCAAACAGTCCGGCCGCCACGATGCGCGGATCAGTCGCGGCCAGCCGGACGCCGAGCGAGATCACCCCGCCCGACACCGCGACCGGACCCCCGATCTCCGGCCACTCCAGCAGCCGGCCGATCAGGGTGCGCAGCTCGGGCACCGCCAGGTCGAGCAGGGGCAGGATCAGCCGGTCGACGACATCGTCGGGCACGGGCCCACCCGCCCTGACGGCGCGCTGCAGATCAGCCCGAGCCTCCTCGAGCTCGGGGACACGCGGACGATCGCCGCTGCCCGGGAGCTCGAGCGCGGCGGAGGCGAAGCCCAGCGCGGCCGAATGCCGCGCCCGGCCGACCAGACGTGGGTAGATCCGGTCCAGACCACCGCCGGGGTGACCCATCAGGATCAGCGGGACCGACTCCGCGGCCGGGGGCGTCCAGACGATGCCGGGGACGTCGCCCAGGGTGATGTGACGTTCGACGACACCGTCGTCGAGATGTCGTTCAGAGGTGATGTTCATGGTCGTACTTCCTTCGGGAGAGCTGAACGGCGCTCCCGAACGACCTAACGTCCGACCATGTCTCCTGAGGGGAGCGCCCATGTCACTGCGGTCACGGGTACCACCTCCTCGATCTCTTGCACGGCCTCCGCAGCATACCCCTCAGGCAGCGACCTGGAGCGCAGCGATGGAGTCATCGGTGCAGGTGTCCCAGAACCCGCCCACGACGTCCTGCACCTGGCCGAACGAGTCGGCGGCGAACAGCACGTCCTGATAGTGCGTGATGTCGTACGCCTGCGTGCCCATCGCGACGATGTCCATCGGTCGGATCGTGACGTCGCGGAACTCCTCGATCTCACCGGGGCTCGACAGGATGCCGGCCCCGTACGCCTTCAGTCCGTCCGGCTCGTGCACGACGCCGAACTCCAGCGTGAACCAGAAGACCTTGCTGACGAACTCCAGCGCCGCGTCGGACTCGACCCGGCGGGCCGCCGCCCCCGCGGCCTCGTACAGATCGGTGAAGCGGCGGTCGGCGAGTGTGTTGCCGTGGCCGACGACCTCATGGAGCACATCGGGCTCGGGCGTATAGAGCGGCACCGAGTGATGGCGTAGATACTGCGTGGCCCAGAACTTCTTGTCCGCGAGCGCACCGTAGAAGTCGCGCAGCGGCACCAGGCCGGCCGCCGGCTGATATCCGAATCCGGTCAGCGGAGCCAGCGCCGCCGTCAGCTCCTCCAACTGCGGCACGTGGTCCTCCGGCAGGCCGAACGCCTCCTTGCCGTCCAGGAACTCCTGGCACGCATACGTGCGGTGCTTCGCGCGCAGGTCGTCGCACACGACCCGCCACACGTCGTGCTCCTCGTCGGTGTACTCGACGAGCGGTGCGGGCTCCCCCGGATGCCACTGATCGGCGACCGTGGCGATGCGGTCGCGGCGCTCCCGGTAGACCGGATCCTCCAGGCCGGGATGGCCTTCGCCCAGCTCGACCGACAGGCTGCCGTCGGACTTCTTCGTCACGGGCGCGAAGTACTGACCTTCGTCGAACATGACCTACTCCCCTCGTCCTTCGATGACGCCGACGACCTCGCCGAGGGGCAACAGGCCCCCGGGAGTTCGTGCGGCGGCCGCGATCGTGACGCGGTCTCCGTCCTGCAGGAATGTGCGTGTGCTGCCGTCGTCCAGCGCGACCGGCTCGGCACCGTTCAGCGTCAGTTCCAGCAGTGAGCCGACCTGATCGCGCCGATCGCCGCTCACGGTGCCGGACGCGAACAGATCGCCGGTGCGCAGTGACGCTCCGTTGACCGTCAGATGCGCCAGCATCTGGGCCGGCGTCCACGCCATCGTCGAATACGGCGGCCGCGACACGATCGTGTCGTTGACCGCGACCGTCAGCTCCAGGTCGAGTCCCTCGCCGACAGGTCGCAGGTAGTCCTTCAGCTCGACGTGCGGCTCGGGCGGGGCCACGCGGGCCTCGGCGAGCGCCGCCCACGGAACGATCCATGGCGAGACGGACGTCGCGAACGACTTGCCGAGGAACGGGCCGAGCGGCACGTACTCCCACGCCTGGATGTCGCGAGCCGACCAGTCGTTGACGACGCAGACGCCGAACACGTGTTGCTCGAAGTCCTCGGTGCTCACCGGCTCACCCAACGTCGACCCGACACCGACGACGAAACCGATCTCGGCCTCGATATCGAGGCGAGCGCTCGGCCCGAAGCCGATCTCTCCGTCCGCGCCTCGGGCCTGACCCGAGGGACGGCGGACCGGGGTGCCCGACACGACCACGGTTCCGGCCCGGCCGTGATAGCCGATCGGCAGATGGTCCCAGTTGGGCGTCAGAGGGTCGCCATCGGGACGGAAGATGCGGCCGACGTTGGTCGCGTGGTTGCGCGAGGCGTAGAAGTCGACGTAGTCGGCCACCGTGAACGGCAGCAGCAGCTCGACCTCGGCCACCGAACGGCGGTCCGGGTCGGCGGCGACGAAGTCCGAGACGGCGGCACGCAACGTGGCCCAGTCGTCTGGTCCGCCGGCCAGGATCGGGTCGAGATTCCCCACATCGGCCAGTCCGGCCGCGGTGAGGTCGACCACGTCCGGACCGATGCCGACTCCCACGTGCGGACGGTCGAGGCCAGGCGCGACGAAGCTGCAGTACGGCAGCGTGCTCGGATGGAAGTCGGTCATCGGTCGATCGAGCCTTCCATCTCGCCAGCGCCTACCCGGTCGCTCCGCTCCCTGGCGACCGATGGTGGCTCGACCCCGCCCGTCCGCCTCATGGGATCAGACCCAACGCGCGCAGGTCCGACAGCGGCCCGTCGATGTCACACGTGCCGATCGAGCGGAACAGGCGGCGGGAGTCGGACAATGTCGACATATCGATCTCGTCGGCCCACGCCATGAGCGCGGGAGCCGGGTCCTTCCCGCGCATCGCCGCGACGACGGCCGCCATGATGTTGACGAATCCGTGCGCATGCTCGGTCGCGATCGCGGCATGCAGGCCCGCGGTCAGCTTGAACGGCTGGTCGTGCTCGACGCAGTACGTGATCGCGTCCGACAGCTCGGCGACCGTAGGCACGTAGTCGCCGCCGCACCGCAGCTTGAGGATCGTGCCGTCGGGCACGTCGAAGCCGGTCCCCCACGGCTTCTCGACGGCTGAACCCCTTGGACCCTCGACGGCGACGACCTTCAGCATCGGGTGGTCGGGCAAGCCTGTCGTCTCACCGGCGCCTTCCCGGTCGCTCCGCTCCCTGGCGACCGATGGCCGCCCTACCCCGGTCGCCAGCCCTGAGGAACGAAGGGCGGGAAGGCGCTGGTGAGAGAGCGTGCTCGCTGGACCGGCGACGAGCGCGATGTCGAGGGGCTCGGAGAGAAGGTCGACGAGCCCGGGAAGGCGAGCCTCGTCGATCACGAACGGACCGACATAGCGCCCGTCGGCCGTCGTGGCGCGATCCAGGTGTGCCTTGACCGCGACGTCGAGCGGCGCGTTCCCGGGCGGGAAGATCGCCGCGTCGTCGAAGAACCGCTCGAAGGTCATCCGCGCCCCCACGACAGGTGATAGACACCATCGTCCACCGCGCGGCCGCCCTCGCCCAGCTCGAGCGAGCGGAACGTGTCGACCATGACGGCCAGCTCGTCGAATGACTCCGCCCCGAGGCTGGCCTCGATCGCCGCCGGCACGGGCCCGTGGGAGTGACCGCCCGGATGCACCGAGATCGAACCCTTCGCGATGCCCGATCCCTTCCGCGCCTCGTAGTCGCCGTCGACGTAGAACATGATCTCGTCGGAGTCGACGTTGGAGTGGTAGTACGGCACCGGGATCGCCAGCGGGTGATAGTCGACCTTGCGTGGCACGAAGTTGCAGATCACGAAATTGTGGCCCTCGAACACCTGATGCACCGGCGGCGGCTGATGCACGCGGCCCGTGATCGGCTCGAAGTCACTGACATTGAACGCGTACGGGTACAGGCAGCCGTCCCAGCCGACGACGTCGAACGGATGCCGCGGCACGACGTGGATGGTGCCGGCGAGGCCGCCCGGCCCCGCCCCACGATGCTTGACGTACACCTCGACGTCCTGCTCGTCGCGGACCTCGGGCTCGCCGGGCCCACGCAGATCGCGCTCGCAGTACGGTGCGTGCTCCAGCAGCTGGCCGAACCGCGACAGATAGCGCTTGGGCGGGCCGATGTGGCTGTTCGCCTCGATGCAGTACGCACGAACGTCGCCGTCCGGCATCCACCGGTGCGTCGTGGCGCGGGGCACGATCAGGTAGTCGCCAGGACCGAACGGCAGGTGCCCGAACACGGTCTCCAGCACACCTGACCCGGCCTCGATGAAGACGCACTCGTCGCCCGTCGCGTTGCGGTACAGCGGCGACGCCTGCGATCCGACCGCGTACGAGATCCGCACGTCGCCGTTGCCCAGCACCAGGCGGCGGCCGGTCACCAGATCGCGATCGGGCTGGCCTGGATTTCTTGGGGCAAAGAGATCGTGCAGCTTCAGGTGGCGCGGCAGCAGCGGCTGGTTCGGCGTCGTCGCCTGGTCGGGCAACTGCCATTCCCGCGCCTCGACGATCGCCGACGGCACGCCCACGTGGTACAGCAGCGAGGAGTCCGAGCTGAAACCCTCCTCGCCCATCAACTCCTCGCGATACAACGCACCGTCAGGTCCGCGGTGCTGCGTGTGCCGTTTCGGTGGGACGTCGCCCGACCTGCGGTAATGCGCCATCTGGGCTCCTAGAAGTTCCCTCGCTTCTCCTGTTCGCGCTCGATCGCCTCGAACAGCGCCTGGAAGTTGCCCTTGCCGAAACCGAGCGATCCGTGCCGCTCGATCAACTCGAAGAACACGGTGGGCCGATCGCCGACCGGCTTGGTGAAGATCTGCAGCAGGTAACCGTCCTCGTCGCGGTCGACCAGGATGCCGCGCCTCTGCAGCTCGTCGATCGGCACCCGCACCTCGCCGATGCGCTCGCGCAGCTCCGGGTCGGTGTAGTACGAGTCGGGCGTGTCGAGGAACTCGATGCCCGCGTCGCGCAGCCAGTCGACGGTCGCCAGGATGTCGTTGGTCGCCAGCGCGAGGTGCTGCGCGCCGGCGCATCCGTAGAACTCCAGGTACTCGTCGATCTGCGACTTCTTCTTGCCGATCGCAGGCTCGTTGAGCGGGAACTTGACCCGGTGATTGCCGCTGGCCACGACCTTGCTCATCAGGGCGCTGTACTCGGTCGCGATGTCGTCGCCGACGAACTCGGCCATGTTCGTGAAGCCCATGACCCGGTTGTAGAAGTCGACCCATTCGTCCATGTGGCCCAGCTCGACGTTGCCGACGACGTGGTCGAGGGCCTGGAAGATCCGCTTCGGCGCACCCTCGGGCCGCTTCATGGTCGACGTGCGTGCGACGTAGCCGGGCAGGTAGGGGCCGGAGTAGCGGCTGCGGTCGATCAGCGAATGACGGGTCTCGCCGTACGCGGCGATCGCAGCCATCCGGACGGTGCCGTGCTCGTCGGTGACGTCGTGAGGCTCCTCCAGGACCGTGGCGCCCTGCTCCCGCGCGTGCTTCACACATGCGTCGACGTCTGGGACCTCCAGCGCGATGTCGACGATGCCGTCACCGTGCCGGCGATGGTGGTCCATGACCGGGCTCTGCGGATCGACTCCGCCCTTGAGCACGAAGCGCACCGCCCCGCTCGCCAGAACGTAGGCGTGATGATCGCGGTTACCGGTCTCGGGGCCCGAGTACGCCACCAGATCCATCGCGTACGCGGACATGAAGAAGTGCGCGGACTGGGTCGCGTTGCCGACGTTCCACACGATCGCGTCCCAGCCGGTGACCGGGAACGGGTCCTTCGCGGGATCGTGCTCGACCAGGCCGACCAGCTGCCGGAGCTGACCGAGATCGAGGTGGGCGAGGCGTTCGGCGTCCGTCAGATCGAGGGTCATGTGACCCAGCACACTCCTGGTCGCCTCAGTGTGCAACCGGCACATCAGAGCCTGCACAAGACAGCCAGTCTGACCAGCTATGCACCGCTCGAACTGATCAGATTGCTAATCTGGTTCCATGTTGGACCGGCTCGACGTCGCGCTGATCGAGGCGATGCAGGAGAACCCCCGCGTCGGAGACCTGGAGCTGTCGCGGATGCTCGGGGTCGCCCGCGCCACCGTGCAGTCACGATTGCGCAAGATGGAGGAGTCGGGCGTCATCACCGGGTACTCGCCCGATCTGGATCTCACGGCGGCCGGCCACCCGGTGCATGCGTTCGTGACGCTGCAGATCGTCCAGGGTGCGATCGATGACGTCACCGAGGACCTGAGGTCACTGCCGAACGTGCTCGAAGCGTACATCACCAGCGGCGATGCCGACATCGTGTGCAAGATCGCCGCGACGTCACACGAGGACCTCAAGGATGTGCTGCTGCACATCAGCGGCTCGCGGTCGGTGGCGCGAACCAGCAGCGTCATCGTGCTGTCGGAGCTGGTCGAGCGCCGCGTCCTGCCGATGCTGCGCGCCGGCGCCGCCGAGCCCCCTCCCCGCGCCCCCGCGTTTCGCTGAGCCGCGAGCGCGCTCTGCGCGCGAGGGGCGAAGCGCGCCAGCGGAGCGGTCCGCCGCCCGCGGCGAAGCCGCTGAAGCGGGGCGTGGCGAGACGAACAGCTCACTGACCCCGCGAGCGCGCTCCGCGCGCGAGGGGCGAAGCGCGCCAGCGGAGCGGGAGCCCTACGCGCCGAAGGCGCCCAGCCGCGAGGCGTGGCGAGACGAACAGCTCACGTACGTCTCGCCACTCACCAGCGCCTACCCGGCCGCTCGTCCCTCGCGCCCTGGCGACCGATGGTGACGCCCCACCGGTCGCCAGCCCGGCGAGCGCCAGCGAGCCGGGCGGGAAGGCGCCGGTGCGACACCGGCGCTCTGCGCGCGAAGGGCGAAGCGTGCCAGCGGAGCGGTCCGCCGCCCGCGGCGAAGCCGCCGAAGCGGGGCGTGGCGAGACGAAGGGCTCACGTACGTCTCGCCACTCACCAGCGCCTACCCGGCCGCTCGTCCCTCGCGCCCTGGCGACCGATGGTGACGCCCCACCGGTCGCCAGCCCGGCGAGCCCCAGCGAGCCGGGCAGGAAGGCGCCGGTACGACACCGGGACCGGCCAGCCCACCACCTCACCCACGCCTACCCGGCCGCTCGTCCCTCACGCCCTGGCGACCGACGGTGACGACGCACCGGTCGCCAGCCCGGCGAGCGCCAGCGAGCCGGGCGGGTAGGCGCCGGGGCGGGGTGACGCTCAGGACTGGACGGAGGCGACCAGGGCGACCATGTGGCCGAGGCGGGCGAGCTCGGAGGCCAGGAAGTCGGGTCCACCACGGCGGCCGAGCGCCACGACGAACGGCTCGCCGTCCACGGCGCGCTGAGCCGGGGCGCCGATCAGCACCGTCGCATCCCAGGCGGCGATCTCGGGCAGCACCCGGGGACCGTCGATCTTCAGCCAGTCCGCGAGATCCGCGACTGGCTCGGGCGCCGTGGCCGATGCCGCCAGCACCTGGGCACCGTCGGCTCCGGCGGATACCGCGATCGCCCAGTCGGTCCGGAACGTCCCCGGCAGCAGCTCGACCATTCGCGCGATCGCGCGCGCCGGCTCCGACGTGAACGCCTCGACTGTCTCCAGATCCATCGTCAGGCTGGCTCCGGCGGCGTAGCGGGAGATCCATTCGACGCTCACTCCGTCGACCGCATGGCAGGCGGTGACCAGGGCGTCGGGCATGACCGACGTCGGCAACTGCAGCAGCACATCGTCGACGACGGTCCCGTCGCCTCGGCGTTCGACGATCTCGATCGCCTCGATGTCGGCGCCGGCCGCACCGAGGGCGGTCGCGACGGCGCCGAGCGAGCCCGGGACGTCGGGCAGGCTGACGCGCAGCAGGAAGGACATGTCCTCCATTGTCACCCGGCCGTGTTTCGTCCAGATGTCTTGTCACCCGCCCACGAACCGTCCGGATGTCCTACGTACAGTAGTAGACGTGAACCCCCGCACCCTGTTCCGCACTGTCGCCGTCGCCGAGGCCGTCACGTGGGCACTCCTCCTGGTGGCCATGTTCCTGAAGTACGTCACCGAGTCAGAGCCGTTCGGCATCCCCGAGGGCGGGGTCCCGGGCGCCGGAGCAGCCCACGGCGCGATGTTCGTGCTCTACGTCCTGGTGACGCTCAACGTCCGCGAGAAGTTCGCGTGGACCGGCCGCACCACGCTCGTGGCTCTGGCCGCGTCGATCCCACCCTTGTGCAGCTATGTGTTCGAGGTCGTGGCCGATCGGCGCGGCCTGCTCGCGACCCAGCGGTAGAACGCCGCGAGCAGCAGCGCCAGCAGCGTGATGACCACGCTGACGACAGCGACCGACACCCCGCCGTGCCGATCGATGTCGAGGAAGTCGTAGGGCACCGGCCCGGTCTCGGTGTCGCTGATGCGAAACGCCGGATCGGCGATCTCGGCCCGGACCAGCGTGTAGACGAGCCACGCGACCGGCCACACGAGGAACCACCAGACTCGCGGGCCGAGAGCCGTGCGCGGACGCAGAGCCACGAACCCGATCACCGTGGCCCACGGCGCCACGTAGTGGAACGCGATGTCGAGCACCAGCCGAAGACCCGACAGCTCGATCGAGCCGGCGAGGATCGTGGCATAGACGATGCCGGTGACGGTGATGCCGACCAGTCCGGCCATGCGCAGCACCTGGAACCACAGGTCGTCGCGGTCCGGATCGAGCGCCACGAGCGCGGCCGTGACGGCCACCAGGATGTTCGACTCGATCGTGAAGTAGCTGAACAGATTGACGACGCTGGCGCCGTCGTCGAGCACCAGCACGAACTGCGCGATCAGCGCCGCCACGATCATCGTCGCGATGGCGGCGTGCCACAGCCGCACGACCAAGACGTTGTCCAGCACGAAATGCATCGTCCCACATCGGCTGACCACCGGGGTTGTCCGAAGGGCTCGCAGTGGGTACCACTGAGACAGCCGAGCGAATCGAGGTGCGCCATGGATCCGGAACTGGAGTTGACGGCCGACGAGGGCGATGTCGCCGAGCAGCACGAGGAGTGGACCGACGATCCCGACGACCAACCGGTCGTCCCCGACGCGGAGCGGGTCGAGCCGGTGCAGGACGACGTCCAGTGATCACCACCGGCCCCGGGCCTGGGCGCCTCCCACGCCCGGCGCCAGTGGTGAAGTGCTGTGACTCCTGGGACACTTGAGCCATGCGGTCGATCTGGAAGGGCGCCATCAGCTTCGGGCTGGTACACGTGCCGGTGCGTGTCTACAGCGCCACCAAGAGCCACGATGTGTCGCTGCACCAGGTGCACGACAAGGACGCGGGCCGTATCCGCTACCAGCGCAAGTGCGAGATCTGCGGCGAGACGATCGCCTACGAGAACATCCAGAAGGCCTATGACGACGGCGACCGCACGGTCGTGCTGACCGACGACGACCTGGCGGCACTCCCGGCCGAGCGCAGTCGCGAGATCGAGGTCCTCGAGTTCGTGCCGCCGGAGCAGGTCGACGTCCTGCGCATGGACAAGAGCTACTTCCTGGAGCCCGAGCAGAGCGCACTCAAGCCGTACGCCCTGCTGCGCCGGGCCCTGGAGGAGACCGACCGGGTCGCGATCGCCAAGTTCGCCCTTCGCCAGCACACGCATCTGGCCGCGATGCGGGTGCGCGACGACGTGCTGATGCTGCAGACGTTGCTGTGGGAGGACGAGATCCGCGTCCCCGAGTTCGACGTGCTGAACGAGGACGTCAAGGTCACCGCCAAGGAGGCCAAGATGGCCGCGCAACTGGTCGACTCGCTGTCGGGCGACTTCGAGTCGTCGGACATGAAGGACGAGTACCAGGTCCAGCTGCGGACGCTGGTCGAGGCCAAGCTCGAGCAGGGCGACGCGCTCGACACCGAGGCGACCTTCGGCCGCGAGGGCGCCGAGGAGGACGCCGAGGTCGTCGACCTGATGGAGGCCCTGAAGCGCAGCATCGACAAGCGCAAGGCCGACAAGGGGGAGTCCTCGGCCGACGCCAAGAAGGCGAAGCCGGCCGCCAAGAAGAAGACCGGCTGACCCGTGGCGGCCCAGACCGTCCTGGTCGACGGCCACCGGCTGCGGCTGACCAATCCCGACAAGGTCCTCTATCCGGAGTCCGGCACGACCAAAGCCGAGGTCCTGCAGTACCTGATGCAGGTCGCGCCGTTGATGCTGCCGCACCTGGCCGACCGCATCTGCACGCGCAAGCGGTGGCCCGAGGGCGTCGGTGAGCCGGGACATCCGGCGGAGGTGTTCTTCGAGAAGAACCTGCCGGACCACGCGCCGGACTGGATCCGGCGCCAGCGGATCGACCACGACCATCATGCGGCGGTCTACCCGGTGGTCGAATCGGTGGCCGATCTGGCGTGGATGGGTCAGATGAACGCCCTCGAACTGCACGTGCCGCAGTGGCGGGTCGACAGCGAGGGCGTCCACCTCAATCCGGACCGGCTGGTGCTCGACCTCGACCCCGGACCAGGCGCCGGCCTGGCCGAGTGCGCAGCGGTCGCGCACGAGGCCCGCTCCCTGTTGCAGGACGTGGGCCTGGAGGCCTATCCCGTCACGAGTGGGAGCAAGGGCCTGCACCTGTACGCACCACTCGACGGCGAGCACGACGCCGACTACGTCAACACCTTCGCCAAGACGCTGGCCAAGGCGCTGGAGCAGCAGCTCCCGGATCTCGTGGTCAGCTCCATGACCAAGAGCCTGCGGAAGAACAAGGTGCTGGTCGACTGGAGCCAGAACAACGCCGCGAAGACCACGATCGCCCCCTACTCGCTGCGCGGGACGTTTCATCCCTACATCGCCGCGCCACGTTCATGGGACGAGATCGACGACGATCTGGCACATCTGGATCTGCACGACGTCCTCGAACGTCTCGACAACGACCCCCTCGAACCGCTGCGCCCGGCAGTGCCGCCGGCCGGCTCGGGTGAGCCGGCCCGGGCGCGGGCGCACCCGCCCGTCCAGGTGATGCTGGCATCACCGACCAAGAACGGGCGCAGCGCGACGATCACCCCGGAGGACTGGGCGTTCGAGATGAAATGGGACGGCTACCGCGCCATCGCGGTCGTCGACGACCAGGGCGTCACCTTGTCGAGCCGCAACGGCAACGACCTGACGGACGTGTGCCCCGAGATCGCCGAGGCACTCGCCTCGGTGCCGGGCCTGCGCGGTTCCGGAGCAGGCCCGACGGTCCTGGACGGCGAGCTGGTCGCGTTCGACGACGAAGGGAGACCCGACTTCGGCCTGCTCCAGCAACGCATCGGCCTGCGCCGGTCGCCCGAGGTCGACCGCGACCGGGTCCCCGTCGTGTATCTGGCGTTCGATCTGCTCGAGCGCGACGGGACATCGCTGCGCGGCGACACGTATGACGAGCGTCGCCGCGCCCTGCTCGATCTGGGGCTGGGCGATCGCGCCGGCCGGGCCGTGCGTGTGCCCGCGGCGTTCGACGGCGATCTCGATGCCGCGATCGCGGCCAGCCAGGAACGGGGGCTCGAAGGGGTCATGGCCAAGCGGCGCGCTTCGACGTACCGGGGCGAGCGATCCAAGTCCTGGCTCAAGATCAAACATCAACGCACCCACGACGTCGTGATCATCGGCTGGAGCCCCAGCAACGTTCCAGCTGGTGAGGGCGGCCGTGCCGGCTCGATCGGCGCGCTGGTGCTGGGCGTCCACCGCGACGGCCGGCTGACGTATGCGGGCAAGGTCGGATCGGGCTTCCGTCAGTCCGATCTGACCGCGCTGGCCTCCTTGCTCGCCCGCTACGAGGTCGACGGCCCGCCCGTCGAGGGGGTGCCGGGCGAGGTCGCGCGCAAGGCCCGTTGGGTCGAGCCGCGGTTCGTCGCTGAAGTCGGCCTCTCGGGGTGGACTCACGGCGGACACGTACGGCACGCGACCTGGCGCGGGATCCGCGACGATGTGGCTGTGGGCGACGTGGTCGTGACGGACACGTAGGCTCGGGGCATGAAGCTCTTCAACAGGACGAAGATCGCACAGGCTGTCGCCGCCGCTGCCGAGATGGCGACCGACGTTGCCGAGAAGGCCGCGGCCGAGGCCGAGAAGGTCGCCGGGAAGGCCGTCGCCGAGGCGGAGAAGGTCGCCGACAGCATCGACACCGACGCTCTCGAGGAGAAGCTGACCCCGAAGGGTCGCCGCCGGTCCAAGGCGCGCGCGGAGAAGAAGACGAAGCGGAAGAGCCGCTTCAAGAAGCTGCTCAAGCTCGGCGTCATCACGGGCATCGGGGCGGCCGTGTTCTCGGCGGTGAAGCGTTCCGGTGGCCCCACCACCGCACCGGCGCCCGCTCCGTCGCGGCCGACACCGGCCCCGGCCAGCAGCGCCTCCACCACGGCAGGTTCGTCGGCCGCCACCCGCGCGGCGGTGTCCTCTCCGGCCACGTCCCAGACCGCGCCCGCCAAGAAGGCACCGGCCAAGAAGACCACGGCGAAGAAGGCGGCACCCGCCAAGAAGACCGCAGCGAAGAAGGCGGCACCGGCCAAGAAGTCGCCCGCCAAGAACGCTCCGGCCAAGAAGGCCACACCGCCGGCCGAGTAACTCTCGCAGCACCTTCGCGGGCGTTTCGCAGAGGTCGCGCAGCGCGTGCTCACGGACCGCGGCTCTCGGGGTACTTCGACCCGAGAGCCGCGGCCTCCTCTCAGCGGGAGCTTTCGAGCACGTTCACACCCACTGCAGCGCGAAGGCCACGGTCGCGACTGCCAGGGCGATCGTCACGAGCAGGCTCGGGAGCCGCCGTGACAGGCTCGCACCGTCCATCGGGGGCACCGGAGTCATGACCGACGCCGCCATCACGGTGCCCGCAGCCGCCAGATCCCGGCACAGCGGCACGGCCGTGATCAGTGCTCCTGCGACCAGGACCGCGCAGGCCGTTCCCAGGAGTGCCGGTGCGATCCACCGCACGGCTCGACTGGGCGTGCGAGCCGTGTCGTCCAGACTCGGGAACGGCGCGAAGCTGAGCCCGATCGGACTGCCGACAGCCGCGACACCGAGCGCCGGCGTCCAGGTGTAGTGCCGGACGGTCTCGCCTCGGCGACGCGCCACGGCCATCCGGGCGAGCAGCGGAACGACCACCAGACCGGCCAGAGCCCCAAGGAACAGGACCGTCGACAGGTGCGGCCGGACCCACAGGGCGCCCCCGCCGAGGACGAGAACAGATGCGGCCACGCCCCACCGGACGCGGAGCCTGCGCCAGAACCAGCCGCCGGCACGGGAGGCGTTGGGCGAGGAGGCCACGACCCGCTCGGAGATCCAGGAGCCGACGCGGTCGAATCCGAGCACCCGCGCGACACGGACCAGCAGCAGCACGATCATGGTCAGCGTGATCGGCCGCGCGCCGGCCGCCGCTGTCGTGGCGTACGACCAGTCGGCACGCAGCGGTGCGCCGATGTCGAGGCCCGAGTCGTAGACCTCGTCATCGACCTTGAGACCGTGCTCGCCCCGGAGGGACCGGTCGAGCCGGGCGGCCCGGCCCATGGCGCCTTGGCCGTCCAGGAACGTGGCGGGCCGCCAGGAGCGGGTCTCGAGGACACCGAGGTTGTGCCAGGCCGGCGCATAGTCCGGAGCGGACCTGACCGCTCCCTCCAGCAGCTTCCTCGCCGCCGTCGTCTTGCCCGCATCGGCCAGGATCACGGCCAGATTGTTGGCCGACACATAGGAGGTGGTGTCCTGGTCGATCGCGGCGGCGTACGCCGTGGCCGCCTGCTTCGCGTCCCCACCGAGGTGGAAGGCGAACGCGAGCGTGTCGAGGAACACCGGATTGGCCGCGTCGCGCTCGATCGCGGACTTCGCGGCCTCGACCGATTCCTTCCGGTGGCCCAGCTTGGCCTCTACGAGGGCCAGGTTGTTCTCCTGCGCGCCCCGCAGCATGCCGGCCTGGCCGATCTCGTACGAGGCGTCTGAGACCACGGGCCCGTAGAGCACCTTCTGCTCGTACGCCGACCCGATCTCGATCGCCTCGCGCAGTCGACGGGCGGCCTCGTTCCAGTCCTTCCGGTCGAACGCGAGCTGTCCGAGCTGCGCCTGGGCGTGCATCCGGATCTTCGAGGTCCAGTAGCCCTTGTCCTCGGGTTCTTGGTCCAGGATCTGCACATACAGACGGTGTGCGTCCTGATCGCGGTGCTGCTCCTGCATCGCATAGCCGTGCTGGAGCACCGAGAGCGTCACCCAGTTCTGCGCGCTCAGGGACTCCGGGTCGTGGAACGGGGCATAGTCGTCGTCGACCGCCTCCGCCAGAAGACCGGTGGCACGGTCCAGGGCGCTCGCCGCCGCCTTCCAGGAACCGCGGAGCAACTCGATCTCGCCGAGCCGCTGCCAGGCATGGCCGGAATCCGGCTGCGCCTTGGTCCATCGGGTCGCGACCTTCCGCGCCTCGTCGAGCTGGCCGTCGGATCGCAGCAGATCCTGCCAGGCCCCCCACGCGGCCGCTTCGACCCCGTCGAACGTCTGGTAGTCGGTGTTCGTGATCGCCTCGATCGCGGCAGCGCGTTCACCGTCGGACAGCGAGACCGCCGCGATCATCCGGTAGCGGATCGCGCGACCGAAGTAGCCGCCGGACGCGTCGTCGCACGCCGTGCCCCAAGGCGCCGCCTCGCCCTCTGGGTCGTCACGCAACGCCTCGAGACGACCGGCCAGTACCAGCTGGGCCCGCCGCTTCGACGACGGGCAGAACGCCCAGTCGGGCGCGTAGCGGGTGCGGGGCACGAAACTGGTGTCCTTGAGGCCGGCGCCGCCATAGCCTCCCGCCGTGATGTCGTTGACGGTCAGGCTGGGCGTCTCGATGGTGCCGAACCGGCCGGAGAACGTCTCGTCCTTGCGTGCGGTGGGGACCAGCCAGTGCCAGGGCCCACGGGCCGCAGCGAGCGCTGCATACGCCTGGACCGCCGCGTCGTGGCGGCCTACCGCCGCGAGCACGTCGGCACGAGCCATCAAGGCACCCACGGCCGACGGCGCCGCGTGCACCGCGGCATCGACGAGCGTGAGCGCATCGTCGCCCTCGCCCAGGCTCACCAGGACCCGCGCCTCGGTGGTCGCCAGTCCCGGGTCGGCCGAACGGGTCCGGGCCTGTTCGTACAGCGCCTTCGCCTCGCGCCGCCAGGCCCGGACCTGGAACGGCTCGGCGCCCGACGCCTCGGAGAGATCGGCCCACTCCGCCAGTGCGTCCGCCTCACCGACCCAACCCAGCGGCGACTCCGGGAAGTCGTGCTGCATGCCGCGGAAGTGCTCGATGACCTGCGCCCGGAGTCGACTGCGTTCGATCGGCAGTTGCTCTCCGACCTGATCGGTGAGCAGCCGGCGCAGGAAGCGGCCCTCGATCCAGGCCGGTGTCGGGTCCTCGGCACATGCATCGACGGCTCGCGCGGCCTCCTGCCGGACGTTCTCGAGGTCCGGCGCCATGCCGAGCGTCAGGGTGAACAGCAGATTCGTCTGGATGTCGCACGTCGGTGCCGTCCGGCGAGCCTCATCGAGCAGCGCGTAGGCGACGCCCGCCGGCATCACGGGCGATCCGTCGCTGCCGTCGCCGGCCACATCGTGCTGCGCCGCCAGGAGGAGCAGGAGCGACGACAGCTCGACGACGCGGTCGGGATCGGCTCGTACCGCATCCACGTCGAGGGCCGGCCGGATCAGCTCATCGATGCCCGGATAGACGTAGGGATAGTCGTTGGCCGTCGAGGCGTCCCGCTGGTCGGTCGAGACGGCGGCGTCGATCACATCGCCCAGACCGAGCGTCGGCGCCAGGCGGGTGATCGCGTCACGCGTCGCGTCGTCGTCGCTCGGATCGTCGGCCGCGACCAACTCGACACGCTCGGTGTCGCTCAGTCCGAGCGGCAGCTCCCGCAGGCCCGTGGGGGCGTCGGCCTCGACGGGCTGCGAGGCCACACCGGCCCTGGTGGTGGGCGACTCCTTCGTCCCGGCGACCGCGCCGCCGGCCAGCCACGGCGCCAGACAGGCGAAGACGAGGCAGAGACAGCCGCCAGTGCCGATCAGCCACGACAGCGCGCGCTTTCCATGGCGCCCGAGCATCCGGTTCCTCCGACCTGACGGCCTCCCAAACGTGCACATTAGCGACGGCCGGGGCGGCTGTCCGGCGAATCGGAAGATCAGCGGCCGGCTGGGAGCGCGGCCTCAGTCTGGAGGCCGGCCGGCCTCGAGCGACGCGATGCGCGCCTCGAGCTGCAGCACCATGGCGACCCCGGCCAGGTTGAGACCGTCCTCGTTCAGCAGCGAGACGATGCGGCGCATGCGGTCGACGTCGTCCTGGCTGTAGAGACGGGTGCCTCCTGAGGTCCGGGCGGGCGACACCAGGCCTCGGCGCTCGTACAGCCGCAGGTTCTGGACCCCGGTGCCGACCAGATCGGAGGCGACCGAGATGCCGAAGACTCCGGTGCTGGAGCTGAACGACGGATCCACGACATCTCCCTTGACTCTCGCCTGGCCGATTGCTATATAAAACCTATAGCCGTTGATAGAGATCATCAATGGCACTCCCCATACAGTACTCAATCTGGAGGTGAACCATGTTCGTTCGCACCGACCCGTTCCGGGACCTGGACCGCCTCACGCAACAGGTGTTCGGAACGGCCGCCCGGCCGGCCTTCATGCCGATGGACGCGTGGAAGGAAGGCGATACGTTCCACATCAGGCTCGACCTGCCCGGCATCGATCGCGATTCGATCGACCTGGACATCGAGCGCAATGTGCTGACGGTCCGCGCCGAGCGCCCGATGACCGAGTCGACCAATGAACTGCTCGCCGCCGAGCGGCCGCGCGGGGTGTTCAGCCGGCAGATCATCCTGGGCGACAACCTCGACCTCGACAAGATCGACGCGGAGTACAGCGACGGCGTCCTGTCGCTCGCGATCCCCGTCGCCGAGGCGGCCAAGCCGCGCCGGATCGAGATCCGGCACGGCGCGGGTCAGGCGGCGCTCAGCGCCTGACCGATCACTGCGAGCGCCCTTGCGCAGCGGTGCTCGCTCCAGCAGGCGTGGGCCGATCCGATGACGGATCGGCCCACGTCGCATCAGTCAGGACGATCCCGCCGGACGACCCGCGATGGGGCGCCCCATTCGTCGTCGCCGAGCCGCGCGACCGGCGCCATCGTCTCGAAGCGCGGGTGCTGGCCGTCCAGGACGGCGTCGGCGACGGTCATGGCCACGACCTCGCCGATCACCACCGTCGAGTCCCCGACCTCGGTGGCATCGAACAGCCGGCACTCGATCGAGGCCGGGCTCGCCGCGACCCTGCGAGGCGCGACGCGCAGGCTCGGCTCGGTCGCGAGCCCCAGCTCGGCCGCCTCGTCGACCTCGGGCGCGAGATGCGCCGAACTGGCGTTGACCTGTTCGGCCAACGACTCGTTCGCGATGTTGACGACGAACTCCCCCGTCGCTCGCACATTGTCGAGCGTGTCGGTACGGCCGACCGATACGAACAGCACCATCGGCGGAGTACCGCTCGCGACGTTGAAGAACGAGAACGGCGCCAGATTGGCGATGCCGTCGACCGAGACGGTCGAGATCCAGGCGATCGGCCGTGGCACCACGAGAGCCGTCAAGAGCCGGTAGGCGTCGACGCCCCGATCGCCCGGGACGAAGACGGTTCGACGCACGCCGGCCAGTCTCTCAGCGGGCCAGGCGGCCCGCAATCAGCTCTCCGGCGTCCTGCAGGTATCGCAGCGGATCGGCCATCGAGGCCTCCGCGGATCCCGCCAGTACGCTCAGATCGATCATCTCGACGCCGGGCCTCTCGATCGTGACGCGACCGGCAGCCACCGCGGTCCGCACACCCAGCTGTTCGGCCAGACGCACGACTGATCCAGTCGCCTTGCCCCCGTACGACTGAGCATCGTGTTGACCTTCGCCGGTGATCACCAGCGTGGCACCGGCGATCTGATCCGCCAGGCCCGTCAGCGCGATCACGTGGTCCGCCCCCGGGGCCAGCTCGGTCGGCCAGAATCTGGCCAGCCCGTAGGCGATCCCGCCGGCCGCACCGGATCCCGGGCGTTCGGGGTCGCCGCCGAGCAGCGCCGCCCAGCGGCGAAGCGCCTCGTCCAGGAACGCCACGTCGCCGGCCGTCGCTCCCTTCTGCGGCCCGAACACATGGGCAGCTCCGCGCGGGCCGAACAAGGGAGCGTCGACATCACACAGCACGGTCACACCGTCGGGCGGCGGGCCGCACAGCTCGTCGTCCTCCACCGCGGCGGCGACCACGAGCCCCGCACCCCCCGCGGGCACGTCACGGCCGTCCCGATCCCGGACACGCAGACCCAGCGCGGTCAGGCACCCGGAACCACCGTCCGTCGAGGCCGAGCCCCCGACGGCCAGAACGATCCGCCGGGCGCCCTCGGCGAGCGCGGCACGCAGCGCCTCGCCGACCGGTGCGCTGCTGGCGTGTCGAGGGCTCGCCGTACCGACGAGCGGCAGGCCACAGCACTCGGCCAACTCGACCACGGCGGTCAGGCCGGGAAGCATGAGCCAGCGCGCATCGTGAGGACCCGGCGGCAGGTGCACCTCGACGCGATGTACCGCGGCGTCGGACCGGGCCCGCAGAATCGCGTCGAGCGTGCCCTCACCGCCATCGGCCTGCGGCACGGCCACGATCTCGGCGTCCGGGCGGACCCGGTTCACGCCACGGGCCAAGGCGTCAGCCGCTTCACGGGCGGTCGTGGACCCCTTGAACGAGTCCGGCGCTACGACGACCTTGACGCGACCGTTGATCACGGCTCCAGATCGGCCTGCGCCAACAGGGGCTCGACGGCTCGGCGCATGGTGTCGGTCGGGTCGTCCAGGCCCGTCCACCGCACCCAGGCAGTGGCGGCCTGGGCCACCAGCATCCCGTCACCGTTGGCCGCCCGCATGCCACGCGCCCGGGCACGACGAGTCAACTCGGTCTCGACCGGGATGTAGACGACATCGAACACGGCCGCGGCCGGGTCGAGCAGGTCGACATCGATGACCGGCCCGGGCGACAGCATGCCCACGGACGTCGCGTTGACGAACAGATCGGCCTCACCGAGCCGGCGCGCGACCATGGGGTCGTCGAACGCGAAGGGCTCGATGTCGGCGACCTCGCGCAGCTCCTCGGCCAACGCCCGGGGCATCTCGCTGTCGAGATCGAGCACACTCAGCCGATCGACGCCGGCGGTCGCCAGACCGTAGGTCACGGCGTGACTGACACCGCCGGAACCGGCGACCACCACGCGACCGGACGGTTCGCCGCCCAGGCAGGCCCGCAGCCCGGCCATGAATCCGAGCACATCGGTGTTGAAGCCGATCAGCCGGCCATCGTCCGTGCGCTGGACACTGTTGACCGCGCCGATCCGCCGCGCGTCGGTCTCGACGTCGTCCAGCAGGTCCATGATGCGCTGCTTGTGCGGCGCCGTGATCTGGAATCCCATCCATTCCTCGTCACGCGCTTGCTGCACGTGTGCGGGCAGCTCGTCGGCGCCGACCTCACGCAGCTCATAGCGTGCCTCGACGCCTGCGGCCTCGAATGCCGCGTTGTGCATGACCGCCGAGTGCCGCCGCTTGAGCGGCTGGCCGAACAGTGCAACGGTGCGCATCGACTCTCTCTCCTTCTGATCGGATGTCGATCGTGGTGGTCAGCGGCCTTCGAACCGAGGCGGCCGCTTGTCCAGGAACGCGGCCGCGCCCTCCAGCATGTCGTTGCTCGAGAACACGATCTCCGAGTCGTCGAGCTCCATCGCGAAGCCCTCGTCCAGCGTCCGTTCGGTGGCCTGATCGATCAGTCTCTTCGCACGCCGCATCGCCAACGGTCCGCGCGCCGCGAGCGTCGTCGCCATCTCGCGGGCCGCGTCAACCGCGGCTCCGTCATCCACCACGCGCGTCACCAGGCCGATCCGTTCGGCCTCGTCGGCGCTGATGGGTTCACCGAGCAGGATCAGCTCCTTGGCCTTCGCAGGTCCGACGATCCGCGGCAGCCTCTGGGTGCCGCCGCTGCCGGGCATCACACCGAGCTTGAGCTCGGGCATCCCCAGCTTGGAGCGCCGGGTCGCGATCCTGAAGTCGCAGCACAACGCCAGCTCCAGGCCGCCGCCGAGCACGTGACCTTCGATCGCCGCGATGGTCGGCACCTCCAGGAGGGCCAGCTGGCGGTACACGAGCTTCTCCAGCAGGAGCTTGTCCTCGGCGACACGGCCGTGGAGGTCGGTGAACTCGGCGATGTCCGATCCGGCGCAGAAGGCACGGCCGCCCGCGCCGTACACGATGACGGCCCGCACGTCCTGGTCGCGGGCGACTTCCTGCAACGCAGACCTCAGCTGGGCGGTCAGCTCGGCGGACACCACGTTCATCGGCGGATTGTCGAGAATGATCTCGGTGCACTCGCCTCGGATCAGGTGGATCAACTCGCCCATGAACCGGCCTCCTTGGTCTGCTGCGCGAACGAGCCCGCCAGCCCGAGGAGTGCAGGGGCGAACAGGCGCGTGTCCATCAGCGCCGGGGTCCCCTGCACGATCGGTTGCGCGTCCATGTGCGCCAGCACGTCTCGTTCCAGGTCGATCCCGGGTGCGATCTCGATCAGCTCCAGTCCGTCGGCCGTCAACTCGAACACCGCGCGCTCGGTGATGTAGCGGACATGTTGGCCCTTCTCTGCCGCAAGCGATCCGTTGAAGCTGATCTCGTTCACGGCGGCGACGAACTTGCGGCTGCGCCCCTCCTGCTCGATGCGCAGCTGGCCGCCGTCGAACGACACCTCGAGACCGCCGGCCGTGAAGGTGCCCACGAAGCACAGTCGCTTGGTCTTCGTGCTGATGTTGATGAAGCCGCCCGGGCCACGCGGACGCTCGTCGAAGGCATGGACGTTGACATTGCCGTCGACGTCGACCTGCGCGAACGACAGGCTCGCGATATCGAGCCCGCCGCCGTCATAGAAGTCGAACATCGATGGCTGCTCGAGCCGTGCCTGATAGTTGTAGCCGGCCCCGCCGTCACCGCCGAACGCCGGCACACCACCGAAGATGCCCTGCTCGACCGTCAGGGTCAGCAGGTCCGACACCCCCTCCTCGGCGGCGATCGAGCCGATCTGCTGGGAGATGCCGAAACCGAGGTTGCAGATGTCGCCGGGACGGAACTCCATCAACGAGCGGCGAGCGATCACGGTGCGGACGTCGATCTCCGCCCTCGTCGCGTCCCCGCCGGCCGGGGCCCGCAACTCGCCGGAGTAGTACGGCGAGTACGCCGTCGCATACGTCTGGCGCTGCTCGGCGTCGACGTACACCAGGTCGACGATCGCCCCCGGGATGCGAACGTCGGCCGGTCGCAGCGAACCCGCGGCGACCACGCGCTCGACCTGCGCGATCACCGTCCCGCCGTTGTTGTGCGCCGCCATGGCGAGCGCCAACGAGTCGCCTAGGACGGGCTCGTGCTCGAACGTCAGGTTCCCGTCCTCGTCGGCGGTGGTCGCGCGGATGACCGCGACGTCGATCGGCAGAGCGTGGTACAGCAACCACTCCTGCCCACGCAGCTGGACCACCTCGACCAGGTCCTCGGTCGTGCGCGCGTTCTGCCTGCCACCGGTCTGTCGGGGGTCGACGTAGGTGCCGAGTCCGACATGGGTCAGATGCCCGGGACGTCCCGCGGCCATGTCGCGGCACAGCGCCGCGAGGACACCCTGGGGCAGCGAGTAGGCCTCCAGCTCCTCGGCGCGCACCAAAGCGCCGAGTCGCGGCTCGTTCCCGATGTTGCTCCCGATGGTGCGCTTGGCGAGGCCGGGAAGAGCCAGCTGGGAGAAGCCGATGTCGGCGAAGTCGCCGATGCCCACGACCCGCACGGTGGTGAGGTCGCGCGGGTGACCCGTCGACTCGAAGCGAGCGGCCAGAGCGTCGATGAACGCCTGTGGGACGGCATGCCCGGCTCCTGATCCGCCGATCCAGACCGCGGCCTGATCGGCGATCTCGTCCAGTGCGGTCTCGACGGTGCCGATGCGGACGCTCACGGCATCAACCCGCCGCTGTTGGGCGACAGGGTCTGGCCCAGCAGCAGCGACGAGGCGTCGGACAGCAGGAAGGTCACGCAGGTGGCGACCTCCTCCGGCTCGCCGAATCGTCCGAGCGGAAGTTCGGCCATGCGCTTGCGGCCGACCTCGCCCTCCATGACGGTGCGCCCCATATCGGTGTTGGTCACTCCCGGCGCCACCGAGTTGGCCCGGATGCCCTGTTGACCGAACTCGCGTGAGATCGACTTGGCCAGGGCGATCAGGCCCGCCTTCGCGCTGGCGTAGTGCGCCACTCCCGGCCATCCGACCAGGCCCAGACGGGACGCGATGTTGACGATGCTGCCCTGGCCCCGTTCGAGCATGCCCGGCAGGACCGCCTGCGAGGAGTGGAAGGCGCTCGACAGGTCCGTGGCGATGACCAGGTCCCATTCTTCCGGTGTCATCTCCAGGAAGGGGGAGTCCGGCATGATGCCGGCGTTGTTGACCAAGCCGTCGATGCGGCCGAAGCGCTGTTCAGCCCACGTGACGTAGTCGAAGATCTGCTTCCGGTCGGTCACATCGCATGCCATGGCATCGGCCTCGACGCCGTGGCCGCGGACGAGGTCGAGGACCTCCTGTACCGGCGAGTCCGGGTCGTGGAACGCCAGCGCCACGTGCGCTCCCTGCGCGGCGGCGGCCAGGGCCACCGCTCGACCGATGCCCTTGGCCCCACCGGTGACGGCCACCACCTTGCCCGTCAAAGCACGGGTGTCGTTCGAGCTCGACATTCGACTCCTCAGTAAGCGCTTTCAATTTGGGCTACCATCTCACACCATGAACGACACAGCAAGGGCGAGTTCCGACCGCCCGACGACACCGGTCGTGGACGTCCACGCGCACATCGCGCCGGCCGGACTGATGGATGAACAACGGCGCGTGCGGCTGGGGAGCCGCCTCACACCCCCGGCGCCACCGGAACTCAGCGACGTCACGCTGCGCCTGGCCCACATGGATCGCACCGGGGTGGACATCCAGGTCGTCTCCCCCTGGATGGAGTTGGGCGCTATCGACGATCTCTCCGACCGGGCGGCGGTCGCCTTCCTACGGAGCCTCAACGACGACGTGGCGGCCACGGTCGCGGAGCACCCCGATCGCCTCCGGTCACTGGCGCTGGTCGATCGGCGCGATCCCGGCCGCGCGGCCGACGAACTGCGACGCACCGCATCGTTGCCCGGGGTCGTCGGCGTCGAGATCGCGGCGGGCGGGGACGGGCCGGCGCTGCACGATCCCGTCTGGGATCAGTTCTGGAACGCGGCCTGCGACCACAGCGCATTCGTCCTGCTCCACCCGTGGTCCGCGCAGTCTCCGGCGGGGATCTCCGTCCCGGGCGTGGGCGATATCGTCGACAACCCCGCGCAGTCGAGCGCGGTCGTGGCGGGTCTGATCCTGACCGGCGTACTCGACCGGTTCCCCGCACTGAAGCTGTGCATCGTCCACGGCGGCGGGGTACTGCCCTACCTGGCCGGACGGCTCGACGCGATCGCACCGCTCCAGCCGGACCACGTCGACGGCGGTGTCGCGCCGAGCCGGGCGCTGCGACGCCTGTACTACGACTCCCTGACCCACTCCGCGGACTCCCTCGCCTGGCTGACGGCGACCGTGGGAGCCGACCGTGTGTTGCTCGGCAGCGACTTCCCGTTTCCCACCGGATGCGCGGACGCCGTGGCCGCCGTCCGGCGGGCGACCGGCTTGTCGGACGCCGAGCAGGGCTACGTGCTCGGCGGATCAGCCGGCTCCGCTTTCGACCTGACCGGCCGCCCTTGACAGGGCCGGTTGGCTCCAGATAGAAAGCGCTTACAGATAAGGATAGGGTGATCATGGATCAACTGCGTATTGGCATCATCATGAACGGCGTCACCGGACGGATGGGAACCCGTCAACACCTCGACCGATCGATCGTGGCGATCAGGGATCAGGGTGGTATCGAGTTGGCCGACGGCCGGCGACTCGTGGTCGATCCCATCCTGGTGGGACGCAATCCGGCCAAGCTCGAAGACCTGGCCAAGCGCTACAACATCGACCGCTGGACCACCGACCTCGACGCGGCCCTGGCCAATGAGGACGACACCATCTACTTCGACGCCCAGACCACGAATCGACGCGCCGAGGCTCTCCGGAAGGCGATCGCCGCCGGCAAGCACATCTTCTGCGAGAAGCCCACCGCGACCTCGCTCGACGAGGCCCTCGAACTGGCACAGCTCGCGCACGACGCGGGCGTGAAGAACGGCGTGGTGCAGGACAAGCTGTTCCTGCCCGGCATGCGCAAGCTGAAGCGGCTCATCGAGGGCGACTTCTTCGGCGAACTGCTGAGCTTCCGCCTGAACTTCGGATACTGGGTCTTCGAAGGTGACTGGCAGACGCTGAACCGACCGTCTTGGAACTACCGCGCCGAAGACGGCGGAGGCCTGGTCCTCGACATGTACCCGCACTGGCGGTACCTGATCGACAACGTCGTGTCGCCGATCAAGTCCGTGCTCTGCCACACCGAGATCCACGTGCCGAACCGCTGGGACGAGGACGGCAAGCCCTACGAGGCGACCGCCGAGGACGCGGCGTACGGCATGTTCAAACTGGAGAACGGCGTCCTCGCCCAGTTCACGACCTCGTGGGTCACCCGCCCGTACCGCGACGAGATCGGCGAATGGCAGCTCGACGGCACCCACGGGAGTGCGATCGCGGGTCTGCGCGACTGCCGGACGCAGCAGCGCGGCAACACGCCGATGCCCGTCTGGAACCCGGATATCCCGAATCCGATCGACTTCCGGGCCGGGTGGAGCGAGGTGCCCGACAACGAGGAGTTCGAGAACGCCTTCCGCATCCAGTGGGAGATGTTCCTGCGCCACGTCGTGGAGGACGTCCCGTTCGGCTGGGATCTGCTCGAGGGCGCCAAGGGCGTCCAGTTGGCCGAGCTGGCTCTGCAGTCGTCGCAGGAGCGCCGCTGGATCGACGTGCCCGAGCTGACGCTCAAGTCCTCATGACCGACACCCTCCTGTTGCCCGGGCCGGCCGGCACCCTCGAGCGCTACACCCTCGGTGGAGCGACTCGTGCGGTGCCGGCCCGGCACGCGCCGTCCCGCACGCGCCGAGTGTTCGCCGCAGCCCACGTCGTGATCGACCCGCTGTCCACGGCCGATCCGACGCAGTCACCGGTCATCGACTGGGAGTCCACGCTGGCCTTCCGTCACCACGTGTGGGACCACGGCTTCGGCGTCGCGGAGGCGATGGACACCGCCCAACGCGGCATGGGACTGCCACCGAGCCAGGTGCGCGAGCTGATCGAGCGTTCCTGCCGTGAAGCCGTGGCACGCCAGGCGTCGATCGCGTGCGGCGCCGCCACCGACACGATCCCCGACGACCGGTCGGTGACGCTCGCCGACATCGAGCGCGCCTACCTCGAACAGTGCGAATGGATCGAGTCCGCCGGCGGCCAGGTCATCGTGATGGCCAGCCGTGCGCTCTGTCGGACCGCGCGCTCCGCGGACGACTACCACGCCGTGTACGACCAGGTGCTCGGCTCACTGCAGCGTCCTGCCGTACTCCACTGGCTGGGCGACATGTTCGACCCGCAGTTGTCGGGCTACTGGGGAGGCGCCGACCTCGACGCGGCCACCGAGATCGTGCTCGAGCTGATCAACCGCAACGCGTCCAAGATCGACGGCATCAAGATCTCGCTGCTGGACGCCGACCGCGAGATCGCGTTCCGGCGGCGACTGCCCGAGGGCACGCGTCTGTACACCGGCGACGATTTCAACTACCCGACCCTGATCAAGGGCGACGACCAGGGGTACAGCGATGCCCTGCTCGGCATCTTCGATGCGATCGCCCCGCTCGCGGCCGAGGCGCTGAGCCGGCTCGACGACGGTGATCTGAGCACGTACGACGAGATCCTGAAGCCGACCGTGGCGCTGTCACGCGCGATCTTCGAGGCTCCGACCTACCACTACAAGACAGGTGTGGTGTTCCTGGCCTACCTCCGTGGCATGCAATCGCATTTCACGATGCTGGCCGGCGCCCAGAGCTCACGCTCGATCACCCATCTGAGCACGCTGCTCCGGCTGGCCGATGCCTCCGGACTCATCGAGGACACTGACCTGGCTGTGGCACGGATGCTTCCGGTGCTCGAACAGTCGGGCATCGACGGAAGGGCCTGACTCATGACTGACATCGAGCGGTTGAGCATCAACCAGATCACGGTGCGTGACTGGTCGTTCGAAGAGACGGTGACCGGACTGCAACGCCATGGCATCGGCTGGCTCGGCGCCTGGGTGGGCCCGGTGGAGGAATACGGGCCGGACCGGGCCGCGACGTTCCTCGCCGATCACGGCGTGCGAGTGTCCAGCGTCTGCCGGGCGGGCTTCTTCACCGGGAAGAACCCCGATGGCGGCGGGCTCGACCACGACGCCAACCGTCGAGCGGTCGATCTCACGGCCGCGATCGGGTGCGATGTCCTGTATCTGGTGAGCGGCGGCGTCTGGGACGACCTCGATCTCGCGGGCTCTCGACAGTCGGTGACCGAGGGCATCGCCGAGCTGGTCCCGTATGCGCGTGATGCCGGTGTCCGCCTGGCGGTCGAGCCCCTGCACCCGATGATGTGTGCGGAGCGCTCGGTCGTGGTGACGATGAAGCAGTCGCTGGACATCGTCGAGCAGTTCGAGCCGTCCGAGGTCGGTCTCGCGGTCGACACCTACAACGTGTGGTGGGATCCGGACCTTCACGCTCAGATCGAGCGGGCCGGTGGGCGCACGATCAGCTACCAGGTGTGTGACTGGCTGGTGCCTCAGCCGCATCCGACGTTCGGGCGCGGCATCCCTGGCGACGGCATGATCGACATCCCGTCGATCACCCGGGCCGTCGACGCCGCGGGGTACGACGGACCGATCGAGGTCGAGATCTTCAACGAGAAGGTCTGGGCGACACCGCCGGACCAGGTGCTCGACGCGATCACGGCAGGTTTCGCCCAGTACGTGCTCGGTTGAGGCGTCCGGACCGAGGACTCACGCTCGAGGTGCGCGAGCCGGATCCAGCCGGCTCGCGCGTCTCAGGAGCGCGGATCGCGGGTGCTCTCGCGCATGCGCAGTTCGCCGGTCATCTCGACCATGTGGCGAGGTGAAGGTGGGCGCAGCGCGAGTTCCATCGCGGTCTGGCCGATGTGCTCCAGGGGCAGTTCGAAGGTCGTGAGCGGCGGCACCGAGTCGATGGCGGCGGGGATACCGCCGAATCCCGCCACGGAGATGTCACCGGGGACATCGAATCCATGGGCGTGCAGCCACGAGATGGCGCCGATCGCGACGACGTCGGCCACACCGACGATGCACGTCGGGCGTCGCCGTCGGTGGCTGATGAGCTCGGCTCCGGCGACCCCGCCCTCCCGAGACATCTCGGTGGTCAGGATGTCGTCGTGGCCGAGCTCGATTCCGTGATCCTTGAGTCCGAGCTTGAAGCCCTTGACGCGATCCTGGACGGTCAGCAGCCTCGAGGAGCCGGCGATCATCGCGAAGGACTCGTGTCCCTGCTCGACCAGCGCATGGGCGAGCTGACGCATGCCGCCGACATTGTCGATCTCGACCATGTGACCCACGCTTCGGCCTCGCGAGACCGAGACGACCGAACCGCCGGCCGCCTGATAGGCCTCCAGCCGCTCGGTCATCTGGGCCGCGTGCGAACGGTCGCGGAACGAGGTGCCGGTCAAGATGATGGCGCGCACCCGCTGGGCCGCGAGACGCTCGACGTACTCCAGCTCGCGGTGCGGATCGCGGTAGGTGCACACCATGCTGACGAGAAGATCGTGGCGCTCGGCGACGCCGATGGCGCCGCCGCTGAGATGCGCGAAGTACGCGTCACGGACGTCGTGGACGACCAGGCCGACGTTCGAGGACGTCGAGGTGGCCAGTGCACGGGCATGCGGATTGGGTCGGTAGCCGAGCGCCTCGGCCGCGGCCATCACACGCTCGCGAAGGCCGGCGCGGCCACCGTAGGTCGGGTCGCCGAGCATGCGGGAGGCGGTCGCCAGCGACACGCCCGCCCGCTCGGCCACATCCTGAAGACGCGCTGCCGTTCGATCGACCATCGACGCATCTCCTGTTCTCGGGTCGCCCGGCGAGCGCACGGTACACCGTTCGCTCTGCCGCGGCGACACCTATGGTCGCGGAAACAGCGAGCGCTTTCAACTCATGGTTCGCATCGACTCTTGACGTGATGTGGCTCACCCCGTACGTTGACCAGTGCGACCAAGCTGAAAGCGCTTACCGTTAGGAATGGCATGCCGGACACGAAGACCCCACGACGCCTCAGTTGGTCCTGGGTGTCGAGCACGTGGCGGCCCGCCCTCGTCGTCGTGGTGATCGGCATCGTCTGGGAGATCGTCACCTCCCTGGGCCTCGTGGAGAGCTACCTGGTCCCGACTCCTGCCGCCACGTGGCAGCAGTTCGTCGACAACACCGGCTACCTCTGGGACGCCTCGGTCGTCACGACGGCCGAGACCCTCGTCGGCTTCGCGGCCGCCGTGGTCCTCGGTCTGCTCTCCGCGCTGGTGATGGCCTTCTCGCCGGCACTGGAGAAGTCGGTCTACCCCATCCTGGTGCTGCTCCAGGTGGTTCCGAAGATCGCCGTCGCCCCGCTGTTCGTGGTGTGGCTCGGCTTCGGCTTCTCCCCCAAGGTCCTGATGGCGACCCTGATCGCCTTCTTCCCGGTCGTCGTGGCCGGCTTCACCGGCTTGAAGTCGATCGATCCCGATCTGATCGAGCTCGCGTCCACCATGAACGCGACCCGCATGCAGACCTTCATCCGGTTCCGCTTCCCCTCGGCCCTCCCCTTCATCATGAGCGGGCTCAAAGTCGCCGTCACGCTCGCTGTGACGGGTGCCGTGGTCGGCGAGTTCGTCGGCTCCAACAGCGGACTCGGCTACGTCATCCTCGAGGCGAACGGCAACGTCAACACCGCGATGCTCTACGCGGCGCTGATCGTGCTCTCCCTCATCGGCGTCGTCCTGTTCGTCGCCGTCGACATCGCCGAACGACTCCTCATGCCGTGGCACAGCTCCCGGCGGCAGGCCAGCATCACCAGCTACTGAAGCACTCGACAAGTCCGCCTCGGCGGATCCCCCTACCCTCCCGACCGAACACCAACAAGGAGAACCCATGAAGCGCATCCTCAAGACCGGTGCGGGCGTGCTCGCACTGACGCTCGGCCTGGCGCTCAGCGCCTGCGGCGGCGACGACGGAGGGAGTGACGACACGAACCAGGGCGGCAAGGACGCCAAGCAGGTCACCCTGATGCTCAACTTCTATCCCTACGGCGACCACGCACCGTTCTACTACGGCGTCGAGAAGGGCATCTACGCCAAGCACGGCATCGATCTGAAGATCGAGGCGGGCAAGGGCTCGAACGCGGTCGCTCAGGCGGTGGCGGCCGGCAACGCCGACTTCGGCATCGTCGACACGCCGGCGGTCCTGACCAGCGTCGAAGCAGGCGTCAAGGTCAAGAGCCTCGGTTCCCTGTTCCAGACGTCGCCGTCCGCGATCCAGTTCCTCAAGAGCTCCAACATCACGAAGCCGTCGGACCTGAAGGGCAAGACGATCGCGGTGACGCCCGGCGATCCGTATTCGGACATCCTCCCGGCGTTCCTGAAGGCCAACGGCATGTCGATGGACGACGTCAAGACCGTCAACGTCGACGCCGCGGCCAAGATCGCCGCCGTCGTCGGCGGTCGGGCCGACGCGCTGTGTGGCTTCATCAGCGACCAGGGACCGACCATCGCCGAGAAGACCGGCAAGGAGACGTCCTACCTGCTGTTCGCCGACTGGGGCGTGCCCTACCTCGGCACGGGCCTGACGGTGGCCGACAAGACCCTGGCCGACGATCCCGAGCTGGCCAAGGCGATGTGGGAGGCGACCAGCGAGTCGTTCCAGGCGGCCGTCGACGATCCGGAGGCCGCGGTGGCCTCGATGAAGGGCGTCAGCCCGAACCTGCCGTCGCAGGAGGTTCTGACCGAGCAGTGGAAGCGAGCATCGGGCGTGCTGTTCACGGACCGCACGAAGGGCCAGGCCCCCGGCTCCAACGACGAGGCAGACTGGAACGACACCATCAAGCTGTTCGCCGGCCTGGGCGTCATCAAGTCCGCCGAGCCCGCCTCGACGTTCTGGAAGCCCGTCAACCAGTGACACCCGCGCCGACGATCGAGAGGACCATCGTGCAGGACCCGACATCAGGCCACGACATCGAGATCAGCGATGTCACGGTCAAGTTCACGACGAAGAGCAAGACCACCGTCGCCCTCCAGGACGTGAGCTTCGCAGTCCGCCCGCATGAGTTCGTCTCGATCGTCGGCCCGTCCGGTTGTGGCAAGTCGACCCTGCTCAAGCTGATCGCAGGGCTCGTACGGCCCACCAGCGGACAGCTCGTCCTGCGCGGCGAGCCGATCCGTTCGACGAGCCCCGAGATCGGCTTCGTGTTCCAGAAGTCGGCGCTGCTGGAGTGGCGCTCGGTGCGCCGCAACATCACGCTGCAGGGCGAGATGCGGCACATGCCCAAGCAGGAGATCGAGCGGCGCACCGACGAGCTCATGGAGATGACCAGCCTGCGCGACTTCGCGGACGCCATGCCTCACGAGCTCTCCGGCGGCATGCAGCAGCGGGTGTCGTTGTGCCGGGCGTTGCTGCACCGACCCAGCGTGCTGCTCATGGACGAGCCGTTCGGCGCTCTCGACGCCCTGACCCGCGAGGCCATGAACATCGAGCTGCGGCGGATCTGGCAGGAGATCGGGACGACGATCGTCCTGGTCACCCATTCGGTGGCCGAGTCGGTCTACCTGTCCGATCGCGTCGTGGCCATGACGGCCCGCCCGGGCCGCGTCGCGCAGATCCTCGACATCGATCTTCCCGCCCAACGCGACTACGCCGCGACGATGCGGGCCCAGGAGTTCGGCGCCAAGACCACGATCCTGCGGGATCTGCTCGGCAGCACCCACTCCGGCACCTTGGACTGATCGCGCCACATCCGCGCGCGACCGGTGTCAGCGCGCCAGGCGGTCGAGCAGTTCGCGGGCGGCCGACAGCAGGTCGGCGACCTCGGGTGCCGCGAGGCGGTACTCCACGACGAGGCCGCGGCGCTTGGACGTCACCAGGCCCTCACGCCGCAGGACGGCGAGCTGCTGCGACAGGCTCGACTGTTCGACCTCGACATCATCGAGCAGCTCACGGACGATACGAGGTCCGTCCCGCAGCAGCTCGAGCACCCGGATGCGGACCGGGTGCCCGAGCGTGCGGAACAGTGCGGCCTTCGCCCGATTCAGCGGGACGTGGGCCGGAACCGAGTCGAGGGGTTTCACGCCTGGCCTGGTTGCTGGCAGGTCAGGCCCCAGCGGACTGATCGAGGGCCGCTGCGACGCGGCGGTGCGCCTCCCAGATCTCCTCGGGCAAACCGTCGAACTGGGCCAGGTGCTTCTCGCGGAAGCCCATCTCCTGCTGCCAGCGCTCGACGTCGATCGTCAGGATCGTGTCGAGGTCGGCCAGCGCCTGATCGTCCAGGCCTTCCAGGTTCAGCTCGTCGCGCGTGGGCAGCACGCCGACCGGCGTCTGGACACCCTCGACCTCACCGTTGAGGAACTCCATCAGCCAGTTCAGCGGACGCAGGTTCTCGCGGTAGCCGGGCCACAGGAAGCGGCCGTCGTCGCCGCGCTGGAACCAGTTGACGTGCGCGAAGATCGGCTTGGTCGTGGCGCGGCCGATGACCTCGAGCCAGTGCGCGGCGTAGTCGGCCTCGGAGTACGACATGAACGGACGCATCGACATCGGGTCGTACCGCAGCACGCCCTCCAGGCCGTCGGCCGCGGCCGTGGCCTCGGCGCCCAGCGTGAGGCCGTCGTACACGCCCTCGGCGATGTCGGTGATGGCACGGATCAGCGGCTCGCGGTCACGGGTACGGCCGCCGAAGATGATGCCGTGGATCTCGACGCCCTGCGGGTCCTCGTAGTCCTTCGCGACATTGGGCACGTTGTCCAACGTCGTGGTGAAGCGACTGTTGGGGTGGGCCCAGGGGTCGTCGGCGTTCTCGGGAGCCCGGTCGGCGATGATCTCGCCCTTCCAGTCCTCCCAGCCGTCCAGATCGGTCGGCTTGGGGCCGCGGCCTTCCCACCAGACCTCTTGCGTCTTGGGGTTGTAGGCGACATTGGTGAAGATCGCACCCATGCCCGGCTGGATCGAGTCGATCGCGGTCGGGTTGGTCTTCTCGTTGGTGTCCTTGGCGACACCGAACACACCGTTCTCGGGGTTCATGCCGTAGAGCTTGCCGTCGTCGCCGACCCAGATCCACGCGATGTCATCGCCGTAGAACTCGACGTAGTAGCGGTCGCCCAGCGCATCGGGCGCCAGCGTCATGGCCAGGTTCGTCTTGCCCGAGGCCGACGGGAAGCCGCCACAGATGTTGTACTTCTTGCCGGTCTGCTTGTCGGTGATGCCCAGCAGCATGAACTGCTCGACCAGGAAGCCGTTCTTCCAGCCGTCGTACGAGCCCTGACGCAGACCGTGGGCGATCTTGCCCAGCAGCGCGTTTCCGCCGTACGACGAACCGAAGTGCAGGATCGTGCGCTCGTCGGCGACGGTCACGAAGTACCGCTTGTCGTCGGGGGTGCCCTGGCCCAGGTTCTCCAGATCGCCGGTCACGTGCACGGCCTTGACGAACGAGTCGCCCAGGTCGTTGACGTACTCGACGCCCACGCGAGCCATGCGGATCATCTGCAGGACGACATTGCGGTTGTCCGTCAGCTCGACACCTGCAGCGAACTTCTCGACCGGTGAACCCTTCGGCGACATCAGGTACGGGATCACGTACATGGTCTTGCCCTCGGAGGCGCCGGTCATCAGCTCGACGAGCTTCGGCTTCATCTCCGCGGCGGGCTTCCAGTTGTTGTAGATGCCCTTGTCGTTCTCATTGCTCGTGGCCACGATCGTGCGCTCTTCGGCACGTGCCGTGTCCTTGAAGTACGAGCGGGAGTAGTACAGGCCCTCGCCGGCGGGCAGCAGCTCCCCTGCCTCCAGCGATTCAGCGACGAGTCGTGCGTCGTCGGCCGCGGACACGACCTCTACACGCTCGGCGCCGGTGATACCGGCCCAATGCTCGACATACTCACGAACGTGCTGGTTCGTCAGCCCTGCCGCATCGAGTGCTGCCTGCACATCTGCCATGGATGTTCGTCCTCCTTGGTGGGCGCGGATTCGCCACAGTGTCCAGGCACCGTATCGGACTTGAAACTTTCTTCAACCAGAACGTGACGAATTCGACATCGAATCGCAACGTCGAGATCGCCGGCGAGCGTCGATCCGTTGACACGAGAGGCCGAGTTGCGAGAGAGTACGGAACCGTACCGTACCGAGGAGAGCTCATGCCGACACCACCCCGCCTCGCCTGGCCGTTCGATCGAGAGACCGCACTGACGCCACCGCCCGAGTTCGCGCAGATCCGGCAGAGCTGTCCGTTCTCAGAGGTCGAGACCTGGAACGGCGAGCCCGCGTGGATCGCCACTCGATGGGAGGACGTGCGGACCGTGCTCGCCGATCATCGCTTCAGCTCCAATCCGGCGACGCCGGGCGTGATGCCCGCACCCAGCGAGGCGGCACTGACCTTCTGGCAGAACAAGGGGACGTTCGACAAGCTCGATCCGCCCGAACACGACCACGAACGCAAGATGGTGACGCCCGAGTTCACCGTCCGGAACATCGAGCGCTATCGCGAGGCGGTGACCGACATCGTCGACCGCCTGCTCGACGACATGCAGGCGCAGGGCGGAGTCGTCGATCTCGTGGAGGCGTTCGGCAACCCCCTCCCCGCACAGATCACCTGCGTCATGATGGGCCTACCAGTCTCCGACGCGCCGTTCTTCCGCCGGCAGCTCCTGACGTTCATGAGCCAGGCGAGCAGCCCGGATGAGTCGAAGGGCGCGATGCAGGCGCTGCTCGACTACTTCGACGCGGTCGTCGCCGACCGGCTCGACCACCCGACCGACGACGTGGCGGGCCGGCTCGTCACCGACCATGTCGTCAACGGCACCCTGACGGGCGAAGGCGCGCGCCGGATGCTGCTCGATCTGCTGATCGGCGGCCTGGACACGACCAGCTCGATGATCGCGCTGGGGACCGTGACCCTGCTCGAACACCCCGAGCAGCTGCGGCTGCTCGAGGAGCACCCGGCGCAGTGGAACCAGGCCGTGGAGGAACTCCTGCGCTATCTGACCATCGCCCAGTTCATCGGATCGCGCACCGCCACCGATGACGTCGAGATCGGCGGCGTCACGGTCGAACGCGGTCACGGCGTGATCGCGTCGCTGCTGGCGGCGAACTGGGACCCCGAGCGCTTCGAGCGGCCTGAGGAGTTCGACGTCACCCGAGACGCGCGCGGTCATGTCGCGTTCGGATTCGGCGTGCACCAGTGCATCGGCCAGCCTCTCGCCCGGCTGGAACTGCAGATCGCGATGCCCCGCCTGTTCGAGCGGTTCCCGCAACTCTCGCTCGTCACGACGAGCGCCGATCTGGAGTTCAACCGGACGACCATCCACACGGCCAAGCAGGTCCTCGTCGACCTGGGAGCACCGGCATGAGGGTCGTCGCCGACCCGACCCGTTGCATCGGCAGCGGCAACTGCGTGACGACGGCACCCGGCGTCTTCGATCAGTCCGACACGACCGGTCTGGTCGTCGTGAGCGACGTCGAGATCGACGGCGCCGCGGTCGCCGACGTGCGCGACGCGGTGTCGTGGTGCCCCGTCGGGGCGTTGACACTGTCCGGCCCGGGCACGCCGTGAGGCTCACGGTCGCTCACCGAGACACGGTCGCCCACGACACGGTCGAACTCGGACTCGTCAGTCCGGAGGCCGCCGACCTGCCGCGCTGGGCACCCGGAGCCCACATCGATTTGCACCTGCCCAACGAGATGACCCGGCAGTACTCCCTCTGCGGGGATCCGGACGACCGCCGGTCGTGGACCGTCTGCATCCAGCGCGCCCCGGACTCACGGGGCGGCTCGGTGGCAGCCCACACCGAACTTCAGGTCGGACGATCGGTGGACGTGAGTCCACCCCGCAATCACTTCCCCCTGGAGGACAGCGACCACTACGTGTTCGTGGCGGGTGGCATCGGAGTGACGCCGCTCGTCCCGATGGCGACCGAAGCCGCCCGGCGCGGCGCGACCGTGGAGTTCCACCTCGGCGGACGCACGCGCGCGCACCTGGCCTACCTCGACCGGCTCGCGCAACTGAACTTGTCCCGGTTCACGACCTACTGCGAGCAGGAACAGGGCCTCATGCCGATCGACTCGATCATGTCCGGAGCCCGGGGACTGGTCTACTGTTGCGGGCCCGCCGGCCTGATCGAAGCCGTCCGGCGATCGGGTGCCGAGCGATCCGGCATCGGTGTCCGATGGGAGGCGTTCACGCCACCGCGGGCGACCGCTGGATCGTCCTCGTTCGAGGTCGAACTGCGGCGGTCCGGGCTGACCCTGCACGTCGGCGCCCGCGAGAGCATCCTCGACGTCGCGACGGCCGCCGGCGTCTTCATCCCCACCTCGTGCGAGGAAGGCACCTGTGGATCGTGCGAGACCCGTGTCCTGGCGGGCCGGCCGGATCACCGCGACGCGATCACCCAGGCCGATGACCCCTCCGCCGACGAGTACATGATGGTGTGTGTCTCACGGTCTCGAGATCCGATCCTGGTCCTCGACCTGTGATCACGAGGCCGGCATCGCCCGTACGCGGTGCTAGCGTCGTACCCCGATCGAGCACACGGAGCCGGAGCCTGGCGTGACCGAAGACCCAGCCATCGACGACTTGGGCGTGCGCATCCTCGACACCTGCCTGGACCTGATGCGCGAGATCGGCACCTCCGCCGTCACGACGGAAGCCGTCGCCGCCGCAGCCGCGGTGAGCAAAGCATCGATCTACAAGCGCTGGCCCAGCCGCAGCCACCTGATCGCGGCGAGCGCGGCTCATGCGTTCCCTGCCGTCGAGGTGCCCGACCTGGGCGATGTCCTGGCCGAGGTGCGCCACTTCCTCACCACCCGCATCGAGCAGTATGCGGCGCGGGGCTCCGCTCGCCTGGTGGCCGGCCTGATCGGAGCCGCGGCCAGCGACCCGACCGTCGACGCGTTCTTCTCATCCTGGGTCCAGGCCCAGATGAGCAGCAGTCAGGACATCTTCGACCGCGCCATCGCTCGCGGCGAATTCCCGCCCGGCGTCAGGTCCGATGACCTTCGGACCATCATGTCCGCACCGGTCATGTTCCGCGCCGTCGCCGAGCACCAGCAGCCAGGTGAGGAGCTGGTGGAGTCGATCATCGCCGTGCTGCGGGCCGCGATGACCAGCTGAAGCGGGTCACCCGTCGATGCCGTTCAGCACCCCGCGCGACCACATCGCCGCGATCTCGGCCGCCACCTCCTCGGGATCGCTCACCTCGAATGCCTCGAGCACGTAGGCGAGATAGCCGTACTGCTCGACCATGCCGCCCAGCAGTGGCGCCAGAATCTCGGGCCGCACGGCCGGATTGAGGATGCCGAGGTCGGCGCACCGGTCCAGCAGTCGGGCCATGCGCGAATACACCTCGCGCGCCGAGGCCAGGCGCAACTTCTCGACCTCGGGCACCACCTGACCGGCCTGCAGCAACAGCAGCATCAGGTCGACATGGTCGCGATAGAACTCCAGGTACCGTGAATAGCTCGCCTGCACGGACGCCAGAGGCCGGTCGGGATCGAACGGAACGCGGATGTAGTCGCGGTACTGACGCAGGAAGTCGTCGAGGACCACCATCATCAGGTGTTCCTTGTCCTCGAAGTACCGGTAGAAGGCGCCGTTCGACAGCCCCGCCGCCTCCGAGATCTCACTGACACGTGCTCCGACGTAGCCATCGCGCCTGAACACCTCACGGCCCGCGTTCTTCAGCTGGACGAGAGTGGCTCGTCCCTTGGCCGTCCGCGGCCGAGGCACCGAAGCGGGATCGAGCAAGGAAAGCTCGCCCACGGGACCGTCTTGGATCAGCACCCGCACCGAAGGCTTGTCCGACATCGCGTTCACACCCTATTCCGCGCCTGTGCCAACACCGAGGTACGCCTCGCGGACCGCCGCCGATGTCAACAGCTCGTCGGCCGTTCCGCGCGCGCTCACGCGGCCGTGCGCCAGTACGATCCCGTGATCCGCTGCACGCAGCGCCCGTGAGGCCATCTGCTCGATGAGCACGATCGCACAGCCCATGACCTGCGACAAGTGCCCGATCATGGCGAACACCTCGTCGACCAGCAAGGGACTCAGGCCCAGCGACGGCTCGTCGAGCACCAGGACGCGTGGCCGGCCCGCAGCCGCCCGGGCCAGGGCGACCATCTGCTGCTCTCCGCCGGACAGCAGGCCCGCCTGCCGATTCCACATGGCGCGGACCTTCGGGAAGCCGGTGAGCAGGGCGTCCAGTCCGTCGTCGTCGGTGCGACGGCCGATGGCCCGCCGCCCGAGGTCGACATTCTGACCGACGGTCAGCGAGCCGAAGAGATGACGTCCCTCGGGCACGTGGATGATCCCGGCGCGGGCGCGCACATGCGCCGGGGCACGCGTCACATCTCGGTCACCGAGGCGGACCGACCCGGCACTCGCCCGCAGCGTGCCGCCGATGGTGCGCGCCAAGGTGCTCTTGCCGGCTCCATTGGCGCCCAGGACCGCCATGACCTCACCCGTTCGCACGGACAGGTCGACACCGGTGAGCACGTCGACCTGCCCGTATCCCGAAGCAACACCCTGCAGTTCAAGCACGGCTCTTCTCCTTGATCTCGGACTCGTCGCTGCCCAGATAGGCCGCCGTGACCCGTGGATCGGCGAGCACCGTGGCCGGCGTTCCCTCGACCAGCGGCGTTCCCTCGATCAGACACAGCGCGCGGTCCGCCACCTCGCGGACCAGGTCCATGTGATGCTCAACGAGGATGATGGCCAAGCCGTCCGCGGCCAGCCTGCGCAGGAGCTCGGACAGCTCGGCCGTCTCGCTCTCGTTGAGCCCGGCGGCCGGCTCGTCGAGCACGAGGACGGACGGCTCGGAGGCGAGCGCCCGCGCCAGCTCCAGTGCTCTGCGCTGTCCGTAGCTCAACTCATCGGGGGTGAGTTCCACCAGGCCCGCCAGGCCGACCGCGCCCAGCGCCCAGTCGACCCGGGCCTTCGACGCGGACACGCCTCGCCGGCCCGCGAGCAACGCGGCGCCCAGCTTCTCGCTCCAGATCTCCGGAGCCCCCGACCGCACGTTGTCGTAGACGGTCAGGTCCGGCGACACGATCGGGGTCTGGAAGGTTCGTCCGATGCCCGCCCGGGCCCGCTCGTGGGGCCGGGTCGACGAGATGTCCTCGCCCCGGTATTCGATCCGGCCGGTGTCGCCGCGGTACACGCCCGAGATCAGGTTGACGAGCGTGGACTTGCCCGCCCCGTTCGGCCCGATCAGCGCCAGGATCTCACCCGGGTCGACGCGCAGGCTCACTCCGTTGACGGCCCGGACGCCGCCGAACGAGAGCGAGGCGTCCATCATGCTGAGGAGATGGTCCCCCGAGGACGCCTCTCGCTCGCCCGCGGCGGACGCGGGCGCCACCGGCGGCTCGGCGTTCGGCACCTGCCGTCGACGCTGGGGCAGCCGGCGCCTCGACAGCGCGGTCAGGCTGCCGACGATCCCTGCCGGCAGCAGGAAGAGCGTCAGCAGCATGATCAGGGCGATGAGGCCCTGGGCGGAGAGGAACCACGTATCGCTGATGTAGCGAGTCTGCGCGTCCACGATCGCGCCGATGGTGGACGACGTCTGCAGGTACACGACGACCGCGGTGCCGACCACCGGCCCCAGCACGGTGCCCGCACCACCGAGGATGACCATCACGATCATGTTGACGCCCAGCATCAGCGTGAACGTCTCGGGCTGGAGGTGCGCGAAGATCAGGGCGTAGCAAGCGCCGCCGAGTCCGGCCATCGCCGAGGTGTACGACAGCAGCGCGATCTTCCTCAGATAGACGTTGACGCCCAGGTGGGCGGCCAGCAGCTCGCTCTCCTTGATGGTCGACAGCGACCGGCCCCAGGCCGATCCCATGAGACGACGACACACGAGCAGCGCCACGACGGCCAGCGCGACCGTGAGGATCAGCGCCGTCGGGACGACGTCGCCGAACAAGGGCGCTTCGAGCTTGATCCCGAACAGGGACGGCGGCTCGAGCAGAGTCGAGTCGTGCTTGGCGACGTTCGGATAGCCGCCGAACTGGCCCAGCGCAGTGGCCTCGCTGAGGAACCTCTGGACCACGACGGCCAGGATGAGCGTGACCATCGCGAGCTGCGGACCACGCATCCTGGTCGTCGCGATCGCCACCCAGCCGCCGAGGACGGCCGGCACGGCGACCGCAGCCGCGAACGACATCAGAGCGGGCCAGTTCCACTCCTGCTGGGTGTACATGAACGCGTAGGCGCCGATGCCGAAGAAGGCACCCTGCCCGAACGAGTGCATGCCCGCGTTGCCGACGAGCAGATTCAGTCCCAGCGTCGCAATGAGCATCGCGGCGATCTGGCCCACCAGCTGTGCATTGGACAGCTGCTCGGCGCCGCCGGAGATGACGGCGAACAGCATCACCGCCGCCACCAGAGCGACTCCGGCGGGGAAGGCGAGCGGCCGGAGCGCGATGGATGGTCCGTCGTGGACCCGACGTGCCAGGGGCGACTTCATACCTTGACCTCGATGCGCTGGGCGAACAGGCCGTCCGGGCGGACGACGAGAATCAGGACGACCGCGAGCAGGCCAGCCACTCCGCCGACCGTCGAACCGAACCAGACCGTGGCGAGCTGGCTGATGATGCCGAACAGGATGCCGCCGGCGATCGCCCCCCACACCGAGGTGAGTCCGCCGATCACGGCGGCCGCGAACGCCGACACCAGCAGGACCGGACCCATGTCGGGGAACACGCCGACGTGCGCGGACCACAGCGTCGCACCGACCGCCGTCGCGGCCGATCCGAGCGCGTAGCTGACCATGCCGACCCGACGCGCATCGATGCCGACCAATTCGGCGGTCTCGGCGTCCTCGGCGACGGCCTGCATCGTGATGCCGAGCGGCGTCCTGGTGACGACGATCGCGATCACCACGGCCAAGGCGATCGAGACCCCCGCCATGAGGGCGAGCTGGCCCGGGACCTTCGCGAACCCCAGGTCCGCGGCCCCGCCGATCTTGGCGAATCCCAGGGCACGATGGGTCGTCCCCTGACTGTTGCGCAACACGTCGACGAGCAGCAGCGACAGCGCCACCGTCACCAGCAGCCAGCGCGCGTCGTGCGCGCCGGCCGCGGTGAAGGGACTGATCAGGAACCTGAAGACGACGCAGGCGAGCAGGGCGACGACCACGGCCGCGACCCCCAGCTTCAACGGAGCGGGGATCCAGGCGACCGTGGAGATCGCGACGCACGTGAACGCACCGATGGCCATGAACTCACCGACCGCGAAGTTCAAGGTCCGCGTCGTCTTGAAGGTCAGTGCGAATCCCTGGGCGACCAGGGCGTAGAGGCACCCGATGGATGCCCCTACGCAGATCTGGTCGATCATGACGAAGCGGGTCCCACAGTCCGCAGATCGCCCTTGTCGTCGAATCCGATCACGAACCAGGACGACGCGTCGTCCTCGTACAGCTCGTGGTCGTCGGCACCGAACGGGCTCTCGAACGTGCGCCCGAAGATCTCGATCTTGTCGGTGTCCTCGATCGCCGTGCGGATCTCGTCCCACTTCGAGGCGTCGCCGACCTCGGCCACCGCCTTCGCGTAGAGCATGGCCGCGGTGTACGTCGTGTAGACCGCCACCTGGCTGGACGGCTTCTCGCCGTACTTCTCCTCGTAGCGATCGACGATCGGCATGAACGTCGGACCGGTCAGATCGCGCGGCTCGATGAAGACGATGGATTCCCAGTCCTCCTTGCTGGTCAGATCCGTGAAGCCGGCCGTGATCGTCGCCGTGGCGAGCGTCCGATCGGCCTTCAGCCCGACCTGCTTCATGGCCTTGACGATCGCCGCGGTGTCGGCGCCCGTGCTCACCGCGATGAACACGGTGTTCACGCCCTTGCTCTTCATCCGCTGCACCGCGGGCGACACATCGGTCGCTCCGGGCTGGATCGCTTCGGACGCTGTGATCGCGAGGCCCTTGTCCTTCGCGTAGGCGGCGAGCAGATCGTGATTGGACTGCCCGTACGCATCCGAGGCGTAGACGACCCCGACCTTGCTGTCCGAGGAGTTCCACAGATAGCTGCCGCTGACGTTGATCGCGTCGGTGTTGTTGTTGTTGGTCCGGAAGCCCCAGTTCGGCGAGGCCTTGGGGTCGACGATCTCGTCGGCTGCGGCGATCGCCACGAGCCACGGACGTCCGGTGCGCTGGATCGTCTCGGCGACCTGCAGACTCGGCCCGGACTGCGAGGGGCCGAAGATGGCGTCCACCTTGTCGGTGTTCAACAGCTTCTGGACCGCACGGGCGGCCACGGCCGGATCACCCTTGTCGTCGGCTTCGACCAGCTTGAACGTGACGCCGTACTGCTCCTTCATGTCGGGCGCGGCGAGTTCGAGCCCCCGCGTCATCTCCGTCCAGTAGAACTGCGCGGCACCGGACTTCGGACCGATCACTCCGACGAGTGGCTCCAACCCATCGGACGACTTGGCATCAGACCCCCCGCCTCCACACGCTGCCAGCACCATCGCGGCGGCCAGACCGACGGCCGCCATGCGCTTGCTCTTGAGAGACATTGCGTTCCTTTCGCGAGATCCACATCACAAGAAAAGTGAGAACGACGTCACTTTAATCTAGACTTGGGTCGATGTGTCAAGGCACTGGTCCCGACAATCCGGGCTGTGATACACATCAATGTAAATGTGGCATCACTATTCTAAGGAGCACATCTTGTCTGGGTCACCCAAGTGGTTCGGCCATGTCAACCTGAACGTGCGCGACCTGAGCCGCGCCGAAGGCTTCTACAGGGACATGCTCGGACTCTCCCAGGTGTGGCGCACCGCACCGTCCTTCGACCAGAGCGGCGCCGTGTTCGAGATCGACGAGCAGGTCCGCTGGGACGGCGTCCTCATGGGTGATGATCGAGGGCAGCGCGGACCCGTGCTCGACGTTCTTCAATGGCAGCCCGCCGTGCCCCAGGACGCGATCACCGAACCTCGCTACGGGCACCGCTGGGGTCTGGACCGCCTGCTGTTCGAGCACCCCGATCTCGAAGAGATCGAACAGCGGCTGCGCCTGCACGAGTTCGACGTGCGTCGTGTCGACGTGGTCCGCGACGAGCAGACCACCTACGTGCTCCACGGACGCGACCCGGACGGCGCGCACTACGAGATCCGTCAGGCCGACGTCCCCGGCATCCGGTTCCGCGGCGTCCGCCTCAACTGCAGTTCGATCGAACGGAGCAGGTCGTTCTACCGCCGCGCACTCAAGATGACCGCGACCGATGTGTCGGTCGCCCAGATCGGCGAGACGACCGGCCAGACCTGCATCATGCGCTTCGGGGGAGCCCGGGACACGTTCGGTGTCGAACTCTGGGAGCCGAGTCCGGACGTCCTGTTGCCACGCGCCCTGTCGCCGGGCAATCACCCCGGTCTGTACCGCATGGCACTCGTGACGGAGGATTTCCAGGCAAGCCTGGCTCTGCTCGCCGACCTGCTGCCCGAGCCCGCGCGCGTCGCCCGGGTCGACATCGGCGCGGGCGCCGGGTTCCTCGACGCCGTGTTCTTCGAGGATCCTGATGGAGCCGTCGTCGAGTTCGTCGAGCACGGTGTGGTCGTAGCCAGTCAGCGGGCCACCGAGTCAGCGGAGGTGTAATCCCACATGATCAGTACGCTGCCCGACTGGGTCAGCCACTGGGCAGAGCGATTCGGCGACCGGACCGCGATCCACTTCGAGGGTGACAGCTGGTCGTGGCGACGACTCGACACGGCGGTGCGCGAGTGGACCGCTCGTCTGCGCGACGCGGACGTCGCGCCAGGCGATCGCGTGGCCGTTCTCCTGCTGAACCGGCCCGAGTACTTCGTCGTCGAATGGGCGGCCCACCGGGTGGGGGCGGTCGTCGTGCCCGTGAACGTCCGCCTGGCCCCCCGCGAACTCGACGACGTGCTCCTCGACGCCGAGCCGGCGGTCGTGGTCTACGAGCAGGCCCCTGCGCTCGGATCGCTGACCGAGCACCTCCAGGCGACATTCGGGGGCGTGGTGATCGACGTCGACGCGCCCGGCCCCGAGAGTCAGGCCGACCAGTCGGCTGTTCCGCGTACGGTCGATGAACCCGCCGCCCTGCTCTACACGTCTGGAACCACCGGGCGGCCCAAGGGCGTGCTGCTGACCGTCGGCAACCTCGAGGCGTCGGCACGCATGTGGGGAGTCGAGTTCGCCTTGGACTACCGAGACACCCACCTGGTCTGCATGCCGCTGTGCTTCGCCGGCGGATTCATCGCATCATCGAAGCAGGTCATCGCCTCGGGCGGCACCATGGTGCTCTTGCGCGAGTTCGAGCCGGAGACAGCGTTGCACGCCATCGAGCGCCATCGCATCACCTGGATCATCTCGGTCCCGCTCATCCTGCAGAGGATGCGGGACTCCGAGGGATGGAACGGGACGGATCTGTCCTCGTTGAGAGGCATCCAGTCCGGTGGCGCCACCGTGCCGCGAGAACTCATCAAGGACTACAACCGCCGCGGGGTCGAGATCAGTCAGGCCTACGGCCTCTCGGAGGGCACATCGGGCCCGGCGATGTTCCTCGACGCAGCCCACCTCCTCGACAAGCTGGGATCGGTCGGCCGACCGACCTGGGGCCATGCCGTGCGCCTGCTGGATCCGGACGACCAGGACGTCTCGCCCGGAGAGATCGGCGAGATCGCGATCAAGAGCCCTCTCGTCTTCGCCGGCTATTGGCGCCAGCCCGATTCGACCGAGGCCGCGTTCGTGGGCGAATGGCTCAAGACCGGCGATCTGGCCCGCCAGGACGAGGACGGCTTCTACTTCATCGAGGGCAGGAGCAAGGAGATGATCGTCACGGGGGGCCTGAACGTGTACCCCGCCGAGGTCGAGCTGGTGGTCCGCGAGTTCGACGGGATCGCCGACGTCGCGGTCGTCGGCCTCCCCAGCGCCGACTGGGGCGAGGAGGTCGTCGCGTGCGTCCTTCCCGAGGACGGCGCCGATCTCAGCGAGACCGAGGTCATCGCGTTCGCCCGCGAGAGGCTCGCCGGCTACAAGACACCGAAGCGAGTTGTCGTGGTCGACGAGTTCCCCTTGACGATGTCCTCGAAGATCCAGCGCGTGGCCCTGCGCCAGCAGCTCATCATCGACATGGAGGAGTCCGCATGACCCACCGACCGCTCGCCGTCGTGACGGGTGCCAACGGCGGCATCGGCGCCCTGCTGGTGCAGCGATTCGCGCTCGACCACGATGTCGTCGGGCTCGACCGGGCGTTCGATCGCGAGCCCGCGGAACACGTCACGCACCTGACGTGCGATCTGGCTGACGAGGCGTCGATCGATCGGGCCTTCACCCAGATCGGTGACGACCCCCGCCCGATCGCCACATTGGTCAACTGCGCCGCGGTGTTCGGTGACTTCCGGCCCACCCATCGCATCGGAGTCGATGTCTGGGATTCCTATTTCGCGGTGAACTCACGCGGGGCGTTCCTGACCACGCAGCGCGCCCTTCCGTCGATGGTCGAGGCCGGTCACGGCCGCATCGTCCATGTCAGCAGCATCAGCTCGACGGCGGGCGGCTACCGGCAGGCCCACTACGCGGCGTCGAAGGCGGCCCTGATCGGCCTGAGCAACACCGTCGCCATGGAGTACGCGCCGGCCGGCATCACCTCCAACTGCGTGCTTCCCGGCGTCATCGAGAATCCCCAGATCGTCCGTTCCCCCGACGACGTCGTCGAGGGCGCGCTCCGCTCGATCCCCGCCCGGCGGTTCGCGCGACCCGACGAGGTGGTCGAGGCCGTGATGTTCCTGGCTCGCCCGGACATCGGCTACATCAACGGCGTCAGCCTGCCCGTCGACGGCGGGACATCGCTGCTCGGCCTCAGGTTCAGCCGCGACATCCGCTTCGACGGTCCCTGACCAGGCGCCGGATCGAGCGCGCGACCATCGGGGTACCGACCGTCACATCGAACATCGTGATGTGGCCGCTCAGCGGATCAGGCCGAGCAGGTAGTCCCCGTAGCCACTCTTGCGCAGCGGCCCGGCCAACTCCTCGTCGGACAACCACTCCGCACGCCAGGCGATCTCCTCGGGACAGCTGATCTTCAGGCCCTGGCGCTTCTCGATCGTGCGGATGAACTCGGTCGCGGCGGCCAGATCGTCGAAGGTTCCCGTATCGAGCCAGGCGGTGCCCCGCGGATCTCGCCGCCGGCATCGCCGACCTGCTCGCGGCCGGCGCCCCGTACGGGACCTACAACGTCACCAGCGGCGGGGAGCCGACGAGCTGGTTCCAGATCGCCCGTCGGGTGTTCGAGGAGTGCGGCCAGGACCCGGACCGGGTGCGGCCGACATCGTCGGCGACCTACGCCGCCGGCAAGACGGTCGCGCCACGCCCGCGGTTCAGCACCCTGGCCTGGGGCGCGGGGCGATCACTCCGGCGCGACGGGGTATCCGCTGGCGATCGCGATGCGGTTCCAGCTGTTGATCGAGATCGCGACGGCGGTGACGGCGGCGATCTGCTCATCGGTCAGTGCCGCGCGCACATCGATCTCGGGGTGGGGGGCGGTGTGCGCCTGCCCGATCAGGGTGATCTGCTCGGCGATCGTCAGCGCCGCCTGTTCGGCGGGGGTGAAGTACTGGCTCTCCCACCAGGCGGCCACGACGGCGAGACGGTCGGTGCTCTCTCCGGCCTTGATCGCATCCCGGGTGTGCATGCGCAGGCAGAAGGCGCATCCGTTGAGCTGCGATGAGCGCAATTGCACGAGCTCGACCAGCTTCGGGTCGAGCCCAGCCTCGGCGACGGCCGCGTTCACCGCGGCGGCGACCTGGGCCTGGGCTTCGTAGAGCGCCGGGACCTTCTTGGTGACGTTGACGTAACTGGACATGCCGTCTCCTCGCCCGTTTTCACAGGCCTCGATTAAACACGGATAGTTTCTGTCCACGATTTAATCACCAAACTCGGACACCTTTCAACCGGGTATCATCGACGCATGAAGATCGGTGCCGGCGTCGAGTGGGCGATCCACTGCTGCGTGGTCCTCAGCGGCGCCGCCGAGCCGGTCTCCGCCCAGAAGCTCGCCGAGTTCCACGGCATCTCCCGCAGCTATCTGGCGAAGGCGCTCCAGGCCCTGTCGCGCGACGGCATCGTCACGACGTCCGAGGGGCGCATCGGCGGCTACGTCCTGGCCCGTCCCGCGACCGAGGTCACGATGCTCGACGTCGTCCGTGCCGTCGAGGGGCCCAGCCCGGCCTTCCGCTGCACCGAGATCCGTCAGAACGGTCCGTTCGGGGCTCCGCCCGAGGAGTGCACCCGCCCCTGCGGGGTCGCTCAGGCGATGGCCGAGGCCGAGAACGCCTGGCGCTCGTCGCTGGCCGCCGTCACGATCGCCGACCTCGCCCGCGGAGCCTTCGCCGGGCGAAGCGCGGCGCGCGCAGCAGCGATCAGTGCGTGGCTTCAACCCGGCTGACGGACCTCTGGGCCACGCCGGACACACATCCCCCTTGCCTCCGTAGCGCCGACCGGGGCGGAGGGCCGTCGTGCCGCGGCGTCCAATAGGTCAGCAACTGCTGTATGGTCAGCTTATGCTGACCATTAGCTCACGTGTCGACGTGATGAATCGACTCGGGCGGGCGATGGCCGACCCGACCCGCTCGCGCATCCTGCTCTCGCTCCTGCAGGCGCCCGGCCACCCGGCCCAGCTCGCCCGCGACCTCGAGCTGACGAGAACCAACGTGTCGAATCATCTGGCCTGTCTGCGCGGGTGCGGCATCGTCGTCGCCGAGCCCGAAGGCCGGCGCACTCGGTACGAGCTCGCCGACCCACATCTCGCGGCGGCGCTGACCGCCCTCGTCGACGTGACGCTCGCCGTCGACGACGGCGTCCCCTGCCTGGCCTCCGGCTGCACGGTGCCGGGGTGCTGTGCCGAGGACAGCGTCCGATGACTCCGGAGCGGACGACCGTGCTCAGGCGACGGATCAGGATCGTCGTCGCGATCACGATCGGCTGGAACGTGATCGAGGCGGTCGTCGCGCTGACCGCGGGAACGGCCGCCTCTTCCGCCGCGCTGATCGGGTTCGGCCTCGACTCCATCGTCGAGGTGCTGTCGGCCGCAGCCGTCGCCTGGCAGTTCGCCGCCCCCGACCCCGAACAGCGGGAGAAGATCGCGCTACGCGTCATCGCGGCGTCGTTCTTCGGCCTCGCCGCCTACGTGAGCATCGATGCCGTGCTCTCGCTCGCGGGCCTGCGCGAGCCGGAGCACTCCACCGTCGGGATCACGCTCGCCGCGCTCAGCCTCGCCGTCATGCCGTTCTTGAGTTGGTTCGAGCGACGCACCGGCCGCGAGCTCGGCTCCGCCTCGGCCGTCGCCGACTCCAAGCAGACCTTGATCTGCACCTACCTGTCGGCCGCTCTGCTGGTCGGGCTGCTCTTGAACAGCCTGCTGGGGTGGGCGTGGGCTGATTCGGTCACGGCGCTCGTCATCGCGGTGTTCGCCGTCCGCGAGGGTCTGGAAGCCTGGCGAGGCGATGCCTGCTGTGCCGCTCCCATCTCGGTCCTGACCGACCGACGCGGGACTCAGGCCTGCGAGGACGGCTGCTGTTCCACCCACCCCATCGAGTTCCTGGTCGACCTGCCCGTCGCCTGCAGCCTCAGCCCTGAGGCCGGGCGCGCGCAGATCGCGAAGTGGCGGGCCTTCGACGACGACTACGCACTCGACGTCGAGCACGGGACCGATCGCCTCGTCATGCACTATGCGAAGGTCTCGGATTCGATCGCCCGGCTGCGCGATCTCGTTGCCATCGAGAGCACCTGCTGCTCGTTCGTGACCTGGAGCATCGAGGACGCAGATCACCGAGACCTGCGGCTCGTCGTGAGTGGAACCCGCGAACAGCTGGCGGCTCTCAGCATCGGCCGACCACCGGACACAACCAGAAGGCCCCTGTGATGTTCGTTTCCGATCATCGCAGGGGCCGCGCTGCGCGCCTGTAGGGATTCGAACCCCAGACCTTCTGATCCGTAGTCAGATGCTCTATCCAGCTGAGCTACAGGCGCCCGTCCCAAAGGGACCCCGCGAGTCTAGCGCGTGATGGGGGAGGGAAGAAATCCAGCCCGCCCCCTACGCTGGCGAGGTGAGAATCGCAGTGGCGGGCACCGGATACGTCGGCTTGTCCAATGCCGTCCTCCTCGCGCAACGGCATTCGGTGATCGCGGTCGACATCGACCCGGCGAAGGTCGCACAGGTGAATCGCCGCGAATCGCCCGTCGAGGACGCCGAGCTCGAGGACTACTTGGCGAACCGCACACTCGACCTGTCCGCGACGACCGACGCAGCCGCCGCGTACTCCGACGCCGAACTGGTCGTGATCGCGACACCGACCAACTACGACGACGAGTCCAACTACTTCGACACCAGCTCGGTCGAATCGGTCATCGTCGAGGTGCTGGCCGTCAACGCCGCAGCGACCATGGTCATCAAGTCGACGGTCCCCGTGGGCTTCACCGCACGCATGAACCGCGAGCATCCGGGCGCCACGATCGTCTTCTCACCGGAGTTCCTCCGCGAGGGCCGAGCCCTGTTCGACAACCTGCACCCCTCGCGGATCGTGGTCGGATCACGCACCGACGCGGGTCGGCGGATCGCCGACCTCCTGCTCGAGGGAGCGAGCGATCACGACGTGCCCGTCCTGCTCACCGACTCCACCGAGGCCGAGGCGATCAAGCTGTTCGCCAACACCTATCTGGCGCTGCGCGTCGCGTACTTCAACGAGCTCGACACCTACGCGGCCGTCCACGGGCTCGACAGCCGGCAGGTCATCGAAGGAGTGGGGCTCGACCCCCGGATCGGCACCCACTACAACAACCCGTCCTTCGGATACGGCGGCTACTGCCTGCCCAAGGACACCAAACAGCTGCGCGCCAACTATCAGGACGTCCCCCAGAACCTGATCAGCGCGATCGTCGACGCGAACACCACACGCAAGGACTTCATCGCCACCGACGTCCTGCGCCGCGAGCCCGCGACGGTCGGCATCTACCGGCTCGTCATGAAGTCCGGTTCCGACAACTTCCGCGCCTCGTCGATCCAGGGCGTCATGCGACGGCTCATGGCCGAGGGCGTCGAGGTCATCGTGTACGAACCGGTGCTCGACGACGACCGGTTCTTCGGCTCCGAGGTGCTGACCGACCTCGACGAGTTCAAGCGACGGGCCGACGTCATCATCGCCAACCGTCGCACCGACGTGCTGGCCGATGTGGCCGACAAGGTCTATACACGCGATATCTACGGCCGAGACTGAGGCACGTCCGCAGGCTGCCTCTACCTGTTCATCACACTCAGGCCGCCCGGATCACACCCCGATCCGAACTTTCTCAAGAAAGTTCCGCCGCACCTGGTTCCCACCCGGATACCAGGCGGTCCAGGAGGCGCGAGGCGGCGTGGCCGTCGTGGTGCGGGTTGAACCGGGTGTTGAAGGCCGCGTAGTCGGCGGCATAGTCACCGATCCACGACCGGTCGCGCAGCCGCTCGGTGAGTTCGGCCTGCGTCGTGACCCAGGGGCCCGGCGCGGTGCCCTCGTACGGGAACAGGAATCCCCGGGTGGACCCTTCGTACTCGTCCAGATCCGGCACGAAGAACACCATCGGCCGGCCGGTGATGCCGTAGTCGAAGCGCAACGACGAATAGTCGAGGACCGCGATGTCGGACGCCAGCACGAGTTCGTTGATCTCCGGGTGATCGGTGACGTCGACGACGCCGGCCCGGTCGCCGTGACGTCGACCCGTGCGCGCGACCGAGCCGTGGCTGCGCTGCAGCACGACATAGTCGTCGCCCAGATCGCGCGCGAGTCGTTCGACGTCGAGATGGTCGACATCGCGAGAGCCCATCGGCCCCGACGCCCGGTCGTCGCGCCACGTGGCGGCATGCAGGACCGCGATCCGGTCGCCGAGGCCCAGAGACCGCCTCACCCGCTCGCGTACGGAGTCGCGGTCGGGCGCCGACAGGCCGTCGACTCTCGGCATGCCCGACTCGAACGCCGCACCGGCGTAGTCGAACTGCTCGCGATAGTGCCGGGTGCCCTCGGCATGAGGGCTCACGATCAGGTCCCAGCGCGATGACCTGCGCTCCACGCACTCGTAGTCGACCCGCCACATGGGCAGTTCGCGCAGCCCGCCCCACTGGGCGCGACCCATGGTCTTGAACGGCTGACCGTGGAACGTCTGCACGTGGACCTGGCCGGGCCGTTTCACCAGGTAGGCAGGCAGTTCGATGTTCTTCACCAGATACTGGGCGCGCGCCATCGCGTCGTACCAGGCCTCGGACCCCGCGATCAGCGGCACCGCGCCCTCGGGCAGCGGAACCGCATGATCGACAACGCCCCACCACAGGGTCCAGCCCAGGCCACGGCGACGCACCTCGTCGTGGAGGGCCAGTGGCGTGTCGGTGGCGACCTCGGCGCCGTAGCACTGCAGCAGGGCGGTGCCGGGCTCCATCGTGGTGGTCGCCTGCCGATAGCTCGCCCGGAGCCGCCGCTGGCCCCAGACGGACTGCTCGAGATCGGTGCGCGGCTTGTCGAGGCGCACCACGGCCTGATCGCCCGCCAGCACCAGGCGGCCGCGTGTCCGCTCCAGCCGGAACGTCTCGGGCAACCGCAGCAGTACAGCAGGCGCGGCCGTCACCGCGAGATCCTCACCGTCGACGGTCGCCCGGAACCGGTAGTCGCCGATCGGCGCTGGGAACACGCCGCGGTCGAACACCGGAGCGCTCAGTTCGATGCGCCAACCGTCGCCGTCGCGGACCCCCGGCAGCACCACCCGCGAGGACACCAGTTCCACGCGGTCGGCCGCTCCCGAGACCCGGACGTCGACACCCGACTCCGACACCGCGAGGTCGGTCAGCACGACCCCACCCGGGCGTGAGGTCCCGCTGACCGAGGCGCGAGGCGACCGGGTGAGCACGAACGGGCCCGCCGGCTCCAGCGACCAGCCGCCTGCCGTCTGCCGGACCGCGGCCGACGACTCAGAGTCACGCTCGGCCACGATGCCCGACCTCGTGCGCCCCAGGTGGCTGACCGTCGCCTCGAGCCGGAGCGGCCCGGGATGATCGGGCCACGGCGCCGACACCTGGAAGACCGCGTGCTCATTGCTCTCCCGGACGGTCCGCAGGTGATGGCCGACCGTCTCGTCGGACGGTGAACTGTCCAGATCGGCGACCTGGCGACCGTGCCGGTCGACCCATCGGAACGACGCGACCGGAGCCTCCGGACCATCGAGGTGGCGCAGGTAGGCCCACACCGTGAACTCACCGCCCCGATCGGTCAGCCGAGCCCTCAGGACACGGGCATCGAGCACCGTCTGTCGTTCGCTGAGCACGAACGTGGCGGGGTCGATGCGCTCATCGCCCCAGAACGGCAGCTGGATCGACGGCCCGGCCGGTTCGGGCACCGACTCGTGGGCAGCGAGATCCAGCCCGTCGTGGTTGAGGAAGTCGTGGAGGTCGTCGATCCGGCCTTGACCGATCAGCTCGAAGGCGACGCGCATCTCGGCTGGGCACTCGGCTCGGAGATCGGCCGGCTCGACCTCGGCCAGCAAGGCGGGCAGACGCTCGGCCAGCGCCGCCTCGTAGGCCGGATCGCCCACCCGAGGCAGCTGGCGCACGTAGTGGGGCATGTCGTTGCTCAGCACTTGGCGGGCGCGTTCCCGCCGGGCCCCCGGCACCGCGTCGAGGATCCGCAGACTCGTCTCGACCGCATCCATGAAGCCGTGCATCGTGTGAGCGCTGAACTCGCGGGTGATCGACCGCGGCCGGTGCCGCCACACGTAGTTCTTCTCGGTCACGACATCGACCGCGCGCGCGGCGACGTGCGCGGAAGCCGTGACGTCCTGGTCCTCGTAGACCACGTTCTCGGTGAACCGCAGAGCTGCGCGGTCCCAGAACTCGCGGCGGTACACCTTCGACCACGCCGTGGCGTGCACCAGCAGGTCCGGATCGGTCGCGATCGTGACCCCCCTGCGGGGCGCGGCGTAGAGGTCCGCGATCCACCTCGGCGTCTCTCGGGATCGGCCGCGCAGTCGCTCGTACGGCAGGATCGCGAAATCGGAACCGCTGGCCTCGAGCGACTCGACCGCCGCCCGGTAGCCGCCGGGGTGCACGAGGTCGTCGGAGTCCACGAACGTCAGCAGCTCACCCTTCGCAGCATCGACGCCGGTGTTGCGGGCCGCGCTGAGACCACCGTTCTCGCGGACCACCACCCGGACCCGGCGGTCCTGGGCCGCGTGTCGATCCGCGATCGCGCGACTGCCGTCGGTCGAGCCGTCGTCGACCACCACGATCTCGACCGACCGGTAGTACTGCCGCCGCAACGACGTCAGGCATGCGTCGAGATACTCCTCGACCTGATAGACCGGCACGACGATGCTCAACAGCGGCCCGCGTCGCCGGGTCCGGCGGTGCCGTCCGACCTCGCCGCGCAGCCGCGCGAGCGCACGTCCGGCCCGTCCGCCCATCAGATCCTCGTCCTCTCCCGACCGTAGGATGTGCCTCGTGAGCTCGCCGGCCGCCCCGTCATCGACCGAGTTGCCCGACGGCGCCTATTTCTCCGTCATCGGGAACGTGCGGGTCGAGGCCGGAGGCCAGACGCGACTGGCACTCCTGCGGCACCGACTGTTCACGCTCCATGCGGGCGTCAGCCTACCGATCCTGACCTACAACCCGGTGCCGTCATACGAACCCATTCGTGCCGAACTGCGCGCCCAGGGCCAGCTCCTGGACGTCAGCGAGCTGCGGAATCTGCACGAGGAGCTGCGCGAGTGGGCCGGACTCGGCGAGGGCACCGGCGATCTGCCCGATCCCGGCACGTCGGCCGACGACGTCGACGGCGGCTATCCCTGGCGCCGGCGACACGGTGCCGGCACGCCGGACGAAGTCTGGGACTACCTGCGCCGAGACGGCAGTCGCTATCTGCGCACGCCGCCGACTGATGTCGAGGGCGAGGTGTTCCTCTGCGGCGCCGACGGTCGCCCCGTGCAGTCCTGGCCCGCTCTCGGCGGCCTGTGGCGCTGGTGGACCCGGCAGGTCATGCCCCCGACCGGACGGGTGTTCCTGATCAGCGACAGCCGGTTCATCGCCGAGGAACTCGGCCGCCTGCATGATCCGCGCGTGCATCTGCTGCACCAGATGCACAACCCGCACCTGACCGGCGAGCGCCGCTGGTGGTCACCCGTCAGCGACTCGTACCGCACCTCGATGGAACGCCTCGGCGAGCTCGACGCCCTGCTGAGCCTCACCGACCGGCAGCGGGCCGACATCGAGAAGCGCTACGGCTCCAGCACCCAGCTGTTCGTGGTCCCCAATCCGGTCGAGTCGCCACCGATGCCCGCCACACCCCCCGACCGCGACCTCGCGTCGATCGTCATGATCGCCCGGCTCGACGGGCAGAAGCGGCTCGACCGTGCTGTCGAGGCACTCGCGCTGGTGCGGCGCCAGGTCCCGAACGCCACGCTCGACATCTACGGCGACGGCCCGTTGCGCGCCCAGCTCGAACAACAGATCGCGGCCGCCGGCCTGGACGATGCCGTCACATTGCACGGCCACGACCCCCGTGCCCGCGAGGCACTGTGGCGCTGTGGCCTGTTCTGGCTCACCAGTGCGTTCGAGGGCTATCCGCTGTCCACGCTCGAGGCGATGAGCCACGCCTGCCCGGTCGTCAGCATGGACATGCCGTACGGCCCGCGCGAACAGATCACCGACGGCGCCGACGGATTCCTCGTGGGCCCTGGAGACGTCGCCGCCCTGGCCGACCGCACCGTCGCCCTGCTGCAACGGCCCGAGCTGCTGGCGCCGATGCGGCGTGCCGCCCGCGCCACAGCAGAGGCACACGGCCACGAGCGGTTCCTCGCCGACTGGGCGTCGGTGCTGCACGAGGTCGTGGCCCTGAAGGAGCAACGCCGCTCGGTCACCGATCAGAGCTGGAGCATCGAGCGCCGGTTCCCGCGCGGCCGCGCCTGCGCGTGGACCGGCCGGCTCGACCTCGCCACGCCGGACCGTGATCACCTCGACGATCTCGAGCTGGTCGCCGAGGCGTGGTCTCCCGAGACCGACCAGATCGTCGAGCTGCCCCAGCGCGTCAGTCACACCGGTACCGGCGTCCGGTTCGAGGGATCGATCACCCGGGCCGAGCTCCGATCCCGGCTGCCGGGTGCCGCCACGGCTCACCTACGGGTCGGCTACCGGTGGGCCAATCTCGCCGCGTTCGAGCCGATCACCACCTCGGCCCTCCCGCTCACGACGTGGCGTCGCTGGCGCTGAGCGACTCGAGCATCCGGCGGTCGTGCGCGGGGAACACCGTCACACCCTCCTGGTCGTTCAGACGCCTCAGGGCCTCGTGGTTGCCCGCGATGCGCTTGCGATCGGCCGCCATGACCTGTTCGAACGTCCGCAGCAGGCGGATCGGCGAGAGCGGTTGACCCGATGGGGACGTATCGGTGTAGACCGACGCGTCGAACACCGCGTCGCCGGCGTGGACCAGCAGGCCGCGGTCGCTCTCGACCGCGACCGCCGCGTGCCCGACCGTGTGCCCCGGCATCGGCACGAGCGTGATGCCGGGCAGCAGCTCGATCCCCGTCAGGTCGTCACGCCAGAGGTCACCGGGCCCGTCGTGGACCTCCCAGCGGACCCCGTGGGCGAACTGGGCCGAGCGATAGCGCGAGCGATCGCGCAGGCCCGGGCGAGGGAACACCGCGGCGTGTTCGGCGGCGGTCGTGTGGATACGGGCACCGGGGAAGTCGGCCAGGCCTCCGGCGTGGTCCAGGTCCAGATGGGTCAGTACGACATCGGTCACGTCGTCGGTGCTGTACCCCATCGCCTCGACGACACCGGCCGCCGTGGCGTCGTCGGCACGGTCGGGGCGCAGCAGGATCCGGCCGGTACCGAGCCGGCTCGGGTCGCGGTGATCCGCACGACCGAAGCCCGTATCGACCAGGACCAGGCCCTGCGGATGCTCCGCGACGAGCACGTGAGCCACCAGGCCAGACAGGAACGGCGGATTCATCCGCGCGGCGTTGATGTGATGCACCTTCATGAGCGACCCCTTTCTTTAGATGACATGGTGCCGTCTCGGCGTGCGACCATGAAGCATGGACACCGGTCTGCTGTCGTCGTGGACCTTCTGGGCGCTGCTGTCCGCGGGCTTCGCGGCACTCACAGCGATCTTCGCCAAGGTCGGCGTCGAGGGCGTCGACCCCGACGTCGCGACCACGATCCGCACCGTCGTGATCCTGTTCAGCCTCTCGTTCATCCTGTTCGCGCTCGGCAAACTGCACGCACCCGGTCCGCTGACCACCAAGACCTGGGTCTTCCTGATCCTCTCGGGGCTGGCCACGGGCGCCTCCTGGCTGTGCTACTTCCGGGCGCTCAAACTCGGTCCGGCCTCACTCGTCGCGCCCGTCGACAAGCTGAGCGTCGTACTCGTCGCACTGTTCGGGGTGCTGTTCCTCGGCGAGCGCCTGGGACCGACCCAATGGGTCGGCATCGTCCTCGTCGGCACGGGAGCCATCCTGCTCGCTCTGCCGTGACGTCGGGCCACGGCGCCTACCATCGTGGCGTGGCAACTCCCCCCGGCCGCCGCCTCGGCCTGGCCCTGAGCGCGGTCTACGGCACGGCCGTCCTGCTCGTGGGCCTGTGGCCTTCGCACGTCGACCAGAACATCCCGGTCCTGACGTTCTGGCCCGGCACCTGGCTGGTCGACCACGGCATGTCGCCCGAGACCGCCTACCGGCTCATCGAGTCGGCGGCCAACGCCCTCTTCTTCGTGCCGCTCGGCGCCATCGCGGTCCTGCTGCTCGGCCGGTCGCGCTGGAAGCTCGCGGTGGCGGCCGGGCTCATCGCGTCGGCCGCGATCGAGACGCTGCAGGCCATCGCCCTGCCCGGCCGGACCGCCGCACTCAGCGACGTCGTCGCCAACACGCTCGGAGCAGCGCTCGGCGTCGGCCTGGTGCTCGCTCTGGGGCGGACGACCGCTGCGCGAGACAGGGCGAGCTGAGCCTCCACCGTCAAGGGACCCGCGAGTGGCGCAACTTTGTGACTTGAGCGCACGAATTTCCGCCAACTTGCGCCACTCTAAGACTGAATTGAGCCACTCCGTTGGCAGGTGGCCCTCCATATGGGCCACAGCAAACCTGAGCACCTCACCAGCGGAGCGAGCTCCGCCCATCCCACTGGCAATGGACCAACGCAGGACGCCAGGTCCACGCGATAGCCGTGTTTCTTTCGCGGTTGGCGGAGATGGCGGGATTTGAACCCGCGAGAGGTATCAACCTCAACCCGCTTAGCAGGCGGGCGCACTAGGCCACTATGCGACATCTCCTCGCTGCCACCGAGATGGCAACTCCGGAAGGATACCCAGGCCACGACACCGACCGCGAATCGGCTACTGATCCTCCGACGGATCGAAGCGGCGATAGCCGTACGCGGTGTTCAGCCGGTCGTAGACCTCGCGCGCCAGCTCATGCGCACGAGCGCCCGCATACGCCAGCGGGAAGACCAGCAACGTGTCGCCGCCACGATCGACCATCAGACGGTCGCCGGCCAGCGACACGTCCTGCACATCGGTCCAGGTGACCGAGACAGGACGCACGGTCAGACGACCGCCGATCGTCATGCCGTCGGCATCCAGCCGTGCCACCACCGGAGGGCGCCACCACAGCAGCACGGCCCGGACGAGCATCAGCACCGCGACGATCCAGGCCGCCAGGACGACCCAGACCTGGTCGACGACCATCGCCACGACCAGCGCGAGCCCCACGACCAACAGCGACAGACCGATCGCCTGCAGGACGAAGCGTCGGTCGAGTCGATAGGCGGTCAGCGGACCGTGATCGGTGTTCAAGCAGAGGGGGCGGGATTCGAACCCGCGACTGACATTTCTGCCAGTGACCGCTTTCAAGGCGGTTCCGTTCGGCCACTCCGGCACCCCTCCTGGGCCCAGCGCGTAGGCGCCGCCCATCCTAGGTGAAGGCGCCCGCGGCGCCGTCAGCGGAGCGGAGCGAACCGGCCGGGCTCGACGCGATGCTCCTCCTCGAACTGCCGGGCGCGACGCGACGACGGCTCCTGGATGACCTGCGAGCGGATCAGCAGACCGAGGAGCCCGCCCAGCACGATCGAGTACAGCGTCGAGAGGCTGATGTACGTCGGGAACGCGCCCGGCGTCACCAGCGAGGTCGTCAGCACCGCGGTGCCGACCACGGCGAAGACCAGGACCCACCAGCCCTCGCGACGCTTCGACCGCATGCTCACCCCGACGACCAGGGCCGGGAACCCCAGGAACACCTCGACCGGACGTGGGATGCCGCGGAACGTCTCGCGCGACCACACCACCAGATCGGTGAACCAGTTGACCAACGACTGCGAGCCGTGCGTACGGACGAAGCTGGAGTAGGCCAACACGATCAGCAGCAGGACGACGATGCCGATCAGGATCATGAAGTTCTGCCGCCCCAGCCCATGCAGGCCCGCACCGAGACTCCAGACCAGCGCGACCGCGACCCCGAGCGCCGTGGCGATGACCACGAGGCTGAACCGCTGATAGTTGACCTCGACGTTCCACGCCGCGACCGCCACCGTGCCGCTCAGGGCAGCGAGCAACGCGATGCCGTACTCCCACAGCGCCTGGATCACGGTGGCCGCCGGACGCGTGACCACCACGGCCCAGACCGCCGACAGCACGGCCGTCACGGTCGCGGACGAGGCGAGCAGTGCCTGGGATCCGCTGGCCGCGGCGGCGGCGGCGAGCACGACGACCGGCGGCACCCAGAGGCGCATGTGTCCGCCGACGCGATGCGCCAGCGCCACGGCGAACACCACCATGAGCACTGCGGCACACGGCCGGGCGACCCACCGCGGCACGTCGACCGCGACGATCGACGTGGCGGCACCGACCGTGGCCACCAGCCAGACGACGGCGATCGCCGACATGACGGTGTACGCCAGCTCGGGTGACGCGATGCGCGGAACGCGGGTCGGGACGTCGTACTCGTCCGGCACCGACGAGTCCAGGCGCCGTCGCCCACCCTCGCTCCGCACCGTCCTGCTTCGTCCCGTCCGACCTCGTTCAGTCCGGCCCCGTTCGGCCCGACCTCGTTGAACATGGTGTCTGGCCATCAACGGATCCTCCGGTTCGCCAGCGACGGGTTGACGTCGCGGACGGCCGTGACGGTATCAGGGTCCACCTCGGTGACCAGCGTCTCGTCACCGGCATCGGCCTCGGCCAGTGACCGCCCGCGCGGGTCGATGACCGCCGAGTGCCCCGTGTAGCGCGGGCCACCCTGGGCCGCGGCCAGCACGAAGGTCGTGTTCTCGATCGCGCGCGCGGCCAGCAGGGTGCGCCAGTGGTGCAGCTTGTCGTCGCCGGCCACCCACGCCGCGGGGATCACCAGCAGCTCCGCACCGGCATCGACCACGAGCCGCGCCATCTCCGGGAACCGCAGGTCGTAGCAGGTCATGAGCCCGACGCCGGCGTCCGCGATATCGATGACCGTGGGCATGATCTCGCCCGGTGCCAGGCGTTCTGACTCGCGATAGCCGAACGAGTCGTACAGATGCACCTTGCGGTAGCGGGCCCGCAGCCCGCCGTCCGGGCCGACCGCCACGAGGGTGTTGAACGGGAGCCCCCCGCGCACCTCCTCGAACATGCCGGCCACGACCGTCGAACCGAGCCGCCGCGCCTCCGCGGCCAGCGTCGCGACGAACGGCCCGTCAACGGGTTCGGCGACCGCGGCCAGATCGTGATCGGCCGCCCCGAAGTCGTGCATCGCGGCCTCGGGCAGCACCACCAGATCGGTGCCCGGATCGATCTGCCGGAGCCGGGCCGCGATCGTCTCGCGGTTCTCGGCCGAATCCAGCGTGGACTCGAGCTGCACCAGGGCTGCACGCATGCTGCCCATCATCCCAGGTCTTCCTGACCGTCCGCAGTCACAGCGATACGGTGATCAGATGCGCGCAGTGGTGACCAGCTCCCCGGGTGGTGTCGAGAACCTGGTGATCGTCGATCGACCGATCCCCGAACCCGGACCCGGAGAGGTGCTGCTCAAGGTCACGGCGGCCGGCGTCAACCGAGCCGACCTGCTGCAACGCCGCGGCTTCTACGATCCGCCGCCCGGCGCCACCGACATCCTCGGGTTGGAGTGCTCCGGTGACATCGAGGCCGTCGGCGAAGGCGTCACCGAGATCAAGCCCGGCGCCCACGTCTGCGCCCTGCTGACGGGCGGCGGCTACGCCGAATACGTCGCCGTGCCGGTCGGACAGATCGCGACGATCCCCAAGGGAGTCTCACTGCACGACTCGGCGGCGCTCATGGAGGTCGCGGCCACCGTCTGGTCCAACGTGTTCATGATGGGCAAGCTGCAGGCCGGCGAGACCCTGCTGCTGCACGGCGGCGGCAGCGGCATCGGCACGATGGGCATCCAGCTGGGCAAGGCGTTCGGCGCCACGGTCGTCACCACCGTGGGATCGCCCGAGAAGGCCGAGGCATGCCGGGATCTGGGTGCCGATCTGGTGATCGACTACAAGCAGCAGGACTTCGCCGAGGTCATGGCGGGCGAAGGCCTGCGCGCCGACGTGATCCTGGACATCATCGGCGCCAAGTACCTGCAGCAGAACATCTCGGTGCTCAACACCGCGGGCCGCCTGGTCGTCATCGGCATGCAGGGCGGCGTCCGGGCCGAACTCGATCTCGGCGCCCTGCTGGTCAAGCGCGCCGCCGTCATGGCCACCTCGCTGCGAGCTCGGCCGGTCGCGGAGAAGGCCGCCATCGTGTCGGCCATGGTCGCGCAGGTCTGGCCGCTGCTGGCCGACGGGACGGTCCGCCCGGTCATCCACGCGACCTATCCGCTCGACGACGTCCGCACAGCCCACCAGGTCGTCGAGGACTCCTCCCACGTCGGCAAGGTTCTGCTGTCCCCGTAGGGTGGGTCGCATGTCCGAGACTCCCGAAGCATCGAGCACTCCGCAGGTGATCGGGCCTGACGGTCGCGAGATCGAGCAGCCCTCGACCGAGCGCGGCGGCAGTCCGCTCAACGAGCTGGTCGAGCAGCCCGCCAAGGTCATGCGCATCGGCGGCATGATCCGCCAGCTGCTCGAGGAGGTGAAGGCGGCGCCGCTCGACGAGGCCGGCCGGGCCCGCCTCCGCGACATCCACGACAAGTCGATCACCGAGCTCAAAGACGGCCTGGCGCCCGAGCTGGTCGAGGAGCTGGAACGGCTCAACCTGCCGTTCGACGAGGAGGCCCCCAGCGAGGCCGAGCTGCGCATCGCGCAGGCTCAGCTGGTCGGCTGGCTCGAAGGACTGTTCCACGGCATCCAGGCCGCGCTGTACGCCCAGCAGGTGCAGGCACAGAGCCAGATCCAGAACATGCGGCTGGCCCTGCCCGGCGGCGCCGACGAGGCGAATGGTGACGATTCGGCTAATTCGGGCAATTCGTCCGAATCTGGAGGCATGTACCTCTAACATCGAACGCGATGTGACCGGGAAGAGGGAGCCCATGACCATCGTGATCGATGACTCAGCCATACCTCCGTGCGCCAGAGAGCCGGAGGTCTATCAGGACGAGAACCTGCACAGCACGCCGCGGCGCGATGCGATGTCGCCCGTGGAGTGGCGGGCGTTCGAGTCCCTGCGCGCCGCGGCGCACCGGCAGTGCGCCGCGTGTCCGATGCTGGTCGACTGCCTGTATCGGGCGGTCGTCGAGGTCGACGTCTCCGGCTACGCCGCGTGTACGACCGAGAAGGACCGTGCCCGCATCCGCCGCGAGCTCGGCATCGTCCTCCATCCGACGGCCACTATGGTCTTCGGCGCACCGCGGGTCGGTGCCGGACCGGTCGACCACGAGGCGGTGTTGCAGATGCGGACCGCTCATCCGAAGGACACCTGTCAGCAGTTGGCCGAGCGGCTGGGCTGCTCGACGTCGACGGTCAAGAGGCACCTGCGCCGAGCACGCCAGGGCGATGCGGTCGCCGCGCCCGCCGTCAGCATGACGGCGCCTCACCCGACGGTCGAGATGGTGCTCGACTGCTTCGATCGTCTCGAGTCCAGCCGCATCGCCTGACGGCGAGCTCATGGCCGAGGAACGTCACAGGTAGCGCTGCAGCTCCTGCGCCAGACCGTCGTCGTCGACCGTGCCGGTGACGGCGTCCGCTGCGACCTTGAGCGATTCGGGCGCCTGACCCATCGCGACGCCGCGACCCGCCCAGATCAGCATCTCGACGTCGTTGTTGCCGTCGCCGACCGCGAGCACGTCGGAGGAGTCGACCCCGAGCCGATCGCACAGCACCTGCAGACCCGAGGCCTTGGATACCCCGTGCGGCGCGATGTCGAGCCACGCGGTGTAACCGACGTAGTAGTTGGTGTCCTCCAGGCCGAGCTCGTCGGCGAGGGAGTGGAACTCCTCGGCGCTGCGCTCGGGCGCACGGATCACGACGCGGGTGACCGGCTCGGCCACGAGCTGGTCGACGTCCTGCACCGTGATGGTGCCGGTGATCTCACCGGACGGGAACGGTGCGCTGACCCGGTAGCCGACCCCGATCTCCTCGACGGCGACGAGCGCGTCGGGCACCCGGTCGAGAATCCGGCGCACCGCCTCGGAGGCGTCGAACGTCACGGCATGGACGATCTCGAGCGGCCGGTACGCGATGACGAGCGCCCCGTTGCTGGCGATCGCGTAGCCCTCGAAGCCCAGCTTGTCCGCGCAGTTCAGGACACCCGGGACCGCGCGTCCGGTCGAGATCACGACCTCGACCCCCGAGTCGCGCAACGCATTGACGGCCTCGTGCACCGCCGGTGTCATCTCGTTCTCGTAGTCGACGAGCGTGCCGTCGACGTCGAGCGCGACGAGCCGGGGCCGCCAGGTCATGCGATCGGCCTCAGCACCTCGCCGAGGAACGGGTGGAGCGCGGCCGGCATCCGTACCGAGCCGTCGGCCTGCTGACCGTTCTCGAGCAACGCCACGATCGTGCGCGTCATGGCGCACAGCGTGCCGTTGAGCGTGGCCGCCGGGCTGGTGCCCTCGTCGCCGCGGACGCGGATGTCGAGACGGCGCGACTGGAACTCGGTGCAGTTCGAGGCCGACGACACCTCGCGATAACGCTCCTGACTGGGCACCCACGCCTCGCAGTCGAACTTGCGGATGGCCGAGGCGCCCAGGTCGCCCGCCGCGACGTCGATGACGCGATAGGGCAGCTCCAGCGCGTCGAGCCAGGCGCGCTCCCAGCCGAGAATGCGCTCGTGCTCGGCGTAAGACTCCTCGAGCGTCGTGTAGACGAACATCTCGACCTTGTCGAACCAGTGCACGCGGAAGATGCCGCGGGTGTCCTTGCCGTGCGACCCCGCCTCGCGGCGGAAGCACGGGCTGTACCCGGCGTAGCGCAGCGGCAGCTTGTCGCCGTCGAGGATCTCGTCGGAGTGATAGGCGGCGAGCGGCACCTCCGACGTGCCGACCAGATACAGGTCGTCCTTCTCCAGGCGATACACACTGTCGGCGTCCTGGTCCAGGAAGCCGGTGCCCTCCATCGCGCTCGGGCGCACGAGTGCCGGCGGGATCATCGGCGTGAAGCCCCACTCGGCCGCCTTGCTCATGGCCAGCTGCGTCAGGGCGAGCTCGAGCTGCGCGCCGACGCCGGTCAGGAAGTAGAAGCGCGATCCGCTGACCTTGGCGCCGCGCTCGACGTCGATCGCGCCGAGCAGTTGGCCGAGCTCGAGGTGGTCGCGCGGCTCGAAGCCCTCGGCCGCGAAGTCGCGCGGTGTACCGACGGTGTCGAGCACGACGAAGTCGTCCTCGCCGCCTTCCGGCGCCTCGGGCGAGGCGAGGTTGGGCACCTGCTTCATCAGGGCCTCGAAGGCCGCGGCCGCCTCGATCTGCGCGGCCTCGGCATCCTTGACCTGCGCACTCAACTCCTTGGTGCGGGCCAGCAGATCGGCCTTCTCGTCGCCTTGCGCCTTCGGGATCAGCGCACCGAGCTTCTTCTGCTCGGAGCGGACCGCCTCGAATGCCGCGATCGCCGCCCGGCGCGCCTCGTCGGCGCTCACCAGCTGGTCGACGACGTCCTCGGACGCACCTCGCCGCCGCTGGGAGGTGCGGATGCGGTCGGCGTCGTCGCGGAGGATTCGGGGATCGATCACGTTCTCAGGGTATCGAGCGGTCGACTACGCTGAATCGACCCGTCGCTGAACCTCGAATGGAGTGCTGGTGTCGTTCGACCTGCGGCGCGCGAACCCTTCGCGGCCGGGCGTCCTGCCGTGGACCATCGGTGGGCTGAGCGCTGCCTTCGCGCTGACGGCGCTCTGGACGACCGTCGGCATCTGGCCGCTGCCAGGCCTCGATCGCTGGATCGCCGACCACGCGTACGACTTCAGCGCCGACCGGCCGGACTTCGTGCACCTGCTCGACGGCCTCGCGGTCACGTTCAGCACGCTCGGCTGCCTCGCCGGGCTGCTCGTCATCGGGGCCTACGCCGTCGGCCGTCGCGCCTGGCGCATCGCCGAGTGGATCGTGGTCAGCGGTGTCGTCGCCCTCGCGGGCAACGCCCTGGTCAAGCTGGTGTTCCGCCGCGACCGGCCGCTGGTCTCCTGGTTCGGCGACGACCGACCGCCGCTACACGAGATCGGCGGCTACTCGTTCCCCAGCGGTCACTCCGCGGGTGCCGCGATGTTCTTCTCCGTCTGCGTCCTGACCACGATCGTGCTCACGGGCCGTGGCCTGCGGCGCCGCGTCCTGATCACCGTATTCGTCCTGCTCGGCCTGATGGTCGGCGCGAGCCGCGTGTTCCTGGGCGTGCACTGGTTCTCCGACGTGGTGGCGGGCCTGATCTTCGGCACGCTCGTCACAGTGGCCGCGTGGGCCCTGCTCGTCTCGAACGCGACCAGCGTGCCTGAACAGCTCGCCGCCATCACCGGCACGGGCCGCAAGCGCGTGGCCGTCGTGCTCAACCCGATCAAGGTCGGTGACATCGACGACTTCAAGCTGCGCGTCGAGGGCGTGGCCCAACGCTGCGGCTGGTCCGAACCGCTGTGGTTCGAGACCTCCGTCGAGGATCCCGGCCACGGCCAGACCGCGGCTGCCCTGGCGGCCGGCGTCGACCTGATCGTCGCGGCCGGCGGCGACGGCACCGTCCGCGCGGTGTGCGAGGAGGCCGCCCGCACCGGTATCGCGATCGGGATCCTGCCGCACGGCACCGGCAATCTGCTCGCCCGCAACCTGGGCATCCCACTGAACACCCGCGACGCGCTCGACGTGGTGTTCGAGGGCCAGGACAAGGCGATCGACCTGGCCACGTACGGCACCGACTCGGGCATCGACACCACGTTCCTGGTCATGGCCGGCCTCGGGATGGACGCCGCCATCATGACCGGCGTCAACGACGAGCTGAAGGCCAAGGTGGGCTGGCTGGCCTACTTCGTCTCCGGCGTGAAGGCGGCGCGGTTCCCCGCCATGAAGGTCCAGATCGCGGTCGACGACGGCGAGTTCAAGAAGTTCCGGGCCCGCACGGTCGTGATCGGCAACGTGGGCTTCCTGCAGGGCGGCATCCCGCTGCTGCCCGACGCCAAGATCGACGACGGCATGCTCGACGTCGTGGTCATCGCCCCGAAGCGCTTCATCGGCTGGCTCGCGATCGTCGCCCGCGTCATCACGCGCCGCAAGCGCACCAACGAGCGCCTCGACCGGCTGACGGGCCACAAGGTCGTCATCAAGGCCGAGAAGAACATGCCGATGCAGCTCGACGGCGATCCCGCGGGTGAGGGCAAGGAGATCCGCGCCCAGGTCCATCACGGAGTCGTCCTGGTCCGCGCTCCCCTCACCCCCTGAACGAATTCTGCGGACCGTTGCACCGGTTCGCCCGGTCCGGGCGGTGCAACGGTCCGCAGAATTCGGGGATCGTCACAGGGTCTCGAGCAGGGGGTCGAGACGGGAGTAGCCGCCGTCGCCCATCGAGTCGTACATCGCGTCGCGGTCCTCAGCCGCCGTGTAGACCGCCGTGCCCTGCACGCGGGTACGGCCGTCGCCGAGGTCCTCGAACGTCAATCGCTCGAACGACACATGCCCCGGCATGCCGAGCCACTCGAACGTCCGGCTGCTCCCGTTCTCGACCGAAGCCTCGCCGTGCGTGACGCCGCGGAACGAGTACTCGTTGCCGTCCGGATCCCGGTGGACCAGGGTCCAGGTGTCGCCGTGGCCCGTGCCGCCGGTGACCTCGAGGCACTCCAGATAGGCCGGTCCCATCCATTGCGCGATGAGCTCAGGATCGTGCATCGCGCGGAAGACCTTCGCCGGCGCTGCCGCGAACTCGCGGGTCGTGACGATCGCGTGGTCGCCAGACTTCTCGACGACGGTGCCGTCGCGGGTTTCAGTGCTGCTCATGATTCATCTCTCCTCAACAGATCGTCGAGTCGGTCGAAACTCGCCGCCCAGTACTCCCGATAGGTGCCCAACCACTGCGTCGCGTCCTTCAGCGGTGCCGCTTCCAGCCGACTCAGCCGCATGGTGCCCTGACGGTTCCGTGACACCAGCCCCGCGGTCTCCAGCACCTTCAGGTGCTTGGAGATCGCCGGCTGGCTCATGGTGAACAGCGCGGTCAGTTCGTTGACGTTCGCGTCGCTCTCGGCCAGGCGCGCCAGGATGCTGCGGCGCGTCCGGTCGGCCAAGGCCCCGAACACCAGGTCGAGCTGATCGTCGTCCATCGACCGAACTCCCTACTTGATAACTGATTGGTTATATATAACCGAAAGGTGATGAACCCTGTCAAGGGGCCGGGCGCCGCGACTCAGCCCGCGTAGCCGTCGATCTCGCCCAGCACCCGGGTCTTGACGTCATCCGGCGCGAACGAGGCGGTGACCGATGCCCGCGCCAGATCGGCCAACCCGGACTCGTCGAGGCCGAGCAGATCGGCCGCGACCTGGTACTCCTGGTTCAGCGTCGTGGAGAACATCGGGGGATCGTCGGAGTTGATCGTCACCGGGACGCCCGCGGCGACCAGCAGGGGGAGCGGGTGCTCCTCGAGCGACGGCACCGAACGGGTGCAGACGTTCGAGGTCGGGCAGACCTCGAGCGTGATGCTCTCGGCGGCCAGTCGCTCCATCAGCTCCGGGTCCTGGGCTGCCGCGATGCCGTGGCCGATGCGCTCGGCGCCGAGGAAGTCGAGCGCGTCGCGAATCGTCTCCGGGCCGGTCGACTCCCCGGCGTGCGGCACCGAGCGCAGCCCCGCGGCCCGCGCGGCGTCGAAGTGCGACTGGAACTGCGGCCTTGGCACACCGATCTCGGGGCCGCCCAGACCGAAGCCCACCAGGCCCTCGGGCCGCAGGCGCAGCGCGACATCGAGCGTGGCATCGGCCGACGGCACACCGGACTCACCCGGGATGTCGAAGATCCAGCGCATCTCCAGGCCGAAGTCGGCCAGGGCCCGTCGTCGCGCGTCCTCGATCGCCTCGACGTACGCCTCGGCCGCGATGCCGACCGCCATCGAGGTGAACGGGGTACACGTCAGCTCCACGTAGCGCACGTTCTGCGCCGCCAGGTCTCGCGCCACGTCGTGCGTCAGCGTCCACAGATCCTCCGGCGTGCGCAGCAGGTCGACCGTGGCCAGGTACACCTCGATGAAGTGCGCGAAGTCGGTGAACGTGAAGAACCGGGCCAGGGCCTCCGGATCGGTGGGCACTGCGGTGCTGCCGGCATGTCGCTCCGCCAGGGTCGCGACGGTCTGCATCGAGGCGGACCCGACGTGATGGACGTGTAGTTCGGCCTTCGGCAGGCCGGCGATGAATTCGGTCGACGTAGTCACGGACCGAGTCTGTCACCGGGTCGCGAGATTTGCGCCGTAGTCGGTGGTTCCCCGTCGACGAAACCAACGAGAGCGGCGCAAATCTCGGGACGGGGGACCGGCGTGCTCAGGCGCTGCGGAGCTCGGCCGGCTCGCCCGCGGTCGACCGCGGCGTGACCTCGACCTCGAGCGCGGCGATCACGACATCGCGCACCACCAGCTCGACCCGGCTCGTGCCGGGCACCAGATAGCCCGCCGTGCCCTCGTCGAGCCACTGCTCCGAACCGTCCGGGCCCGCGATCGTCACGCGCGCGCCATTCTCGCGCTGCCCGCGGAACACGACCGGTCCCGCCGACGTCTCACGCACCACCATCGCGATGCGGCTGACCATCGGGTGATCGACGATCACGGTCGGCTGCTCGTCGCCCGATCCGCCGCGGCCGATGCTCCAGCGAGTCTTCTCGGCCAGGTCCACCGTGCCCTCGCGACCGTCGTCGCAGGTCCAGCTGACGCTGATCATCGCGGGAGTCCTTCCGAGGAAAGTGTGACGTCCCCCGAAGTCGCAGGAATTCTACCCCGTTTTCAACGACCCGGCAGCGGATCGGTGCCGGGGACGATCGCCGCGATGACCGTGCCATCGGACCGCACCCGGCCCGGCACAGGCGGCGGAGCGCCCTCGAGGCGCGGTCCCTGGCCGTCCAGGGACACCGTGACGGGATCATTCGCCGTGATCTTGACCTCGTCGCCGCGCACGGACAGGGTCGCCTCGTCGCCGTCCTCGACCACCAGCTCGACCTCGTCGTGGCGGACCGTGACGCGCACGCGGGTGCCTTGCAGCGTGACGCGGTAGGTCAGGGCCTCCCACTGCTCGGGCAGGCGCGGATCGATCGTGAACCGGCCACCCTGGTCACGGAAACCGCCGAATCCACAGGCCAGCGCACTCCACACCCCGCCCGTCGAGGCGACGTGCACGCCGTCGGTCGTGTTGTGGTGCCGGTCGGCCAGGTCGACGAACAGCGACGCGATGAAGTAGCGCAGCGCCAGATCGTGATAGCCGACCTCGGCCGCGATGATCGACTGCACGACGGCGGACAGGGTCGAGTCGCCCGTCGTGATCGGGTCGTAGTACTCGAAGTCGGCACGCTTGTGCTCCGCCGTGAACTGATCTCCCTGCAGGAACAGCGCCAGCACGACATCGGCCTGCTTGAGCACCTGGAACCGGTAGATGACCAGGGGATGGAAGTTCAGCAGCAGGGGACGCTTGTCGAGCGGCGTGTTCTCCAGATCCCACACCTCGCGTTCGAGGAAGTGTTCGTCCTGCGGGTGCACGCCGAGGTATTCGTCGTACGGGATCGCCATGTCGTCGGCGGCCCGGTCCCACGCCTCGACCTCGGCCGGATCGAGATCGAGCCGATCGAGCAACTGCTCGTACTCGATGCCATCGCGCTCGGCCAGGGTGCGCACGGCGTCGGCCGCGCTGCGCAGGTTGAACCGGGCCATCACATTGGTGAACAGGTTGTCGTTGACGACCGTCGTGTACTCGTCGGGCCCGGTGACGCCGTGGATGTGGAAGACGCCGTCCTCCTCGCTGCGCCAGAAGCCCAGATCGACCCACATGCGGGCGGTCTCGACCAGCACGTCGATGCCCTCGCGGGTCAGGAAGTCGACATCGCCGGTGGCCCGCACGTACTGGGTCAGCGCGTACGAGATGTCGGCATCGATGTGGTACTGCGCGGTGCCGGCGGCATAGTACGCCGACGCCTCCTCGCCGTTGATCGTGCGCCACGGGAAGAGGGCGCCGTGCTGCGACAGCTGGGTCGCCCGGCGGCGGGCCGCGTCGAGCAGCGTGTAGCGGAATCGCAGGGCGTTGCGCGCCAGTCGCGGCGACGTGTAGGTCAGGAACGGCAGGACGTAGATCTCGGTGTCCCAGAAGTAGTGCCCGCCATAGCCCGAGCCGGTGACCCCCTTCGCGGCGATGCCGGTGCCCTCGGCCCGCGCGGCCGCCTGCGCGATCTGGAAGAGGTTCCAGCGCACCGCCTGCTGGATCTCGGGCTGGCCCGTGACCTCGACGTCGGAGCGCTCCCAGAACCCGGCGAGCCACGCCCGCTGATCGGCGAACTGCTGCTCCAGGCCCTCGGCATGGGCTCGATCGAGGGTGCGGCGACACCGGTCGAGCAGCTCGCGCGACGGCACGCCCCGTGACGTGTGATAGCTGACCAGCTTGGTGAGCGTGATGGTCTGCCCCGGCTGGGCGTCGATCTGGAACGACACCTTCGCCAGGTCGTCGTCGGTGTGCACGCGCGTGGTGTACTCGTTCGCCGTCTCGAGTACGTGATCGGCCGCAACCCCGATCGTCATGCCGCTCTGCGCGCAGCGGTAGCCGAGCGTGACCCGTCCGGTGTCGGCGTCGCCGCCGTTGCTCTCGGGCATCAGCACGCGGTCGCGCAGCTGATCGCCCTTGCGCGGGTCGAATCCCTCGCCCATCGCCTTGGAGCGCACGTGGTACTCGTCCTCGCCGTCCTGGCGGTTCAGGATCTGCGACGAGATCGCGACCGGCGCGGCCTCGTCGAGCAGCGTGACCTCGAACGTCAACACCACCAGATGACGCTGGGTGAACGACACCATGCGGCGCGAACGCACCCGCACCCGCTTGCCGCCCGGCGTGCGCCACAGCAGATCGCGGGTCATCACGCCGGTGCGGAAGTCGATGGCCCGCTCGTACTCGACGATGTCGGCGATGGTCAGCAGCAGCGGCTCGTCGTCGACGTACAGCCGGATGACCTTGGCATCCGGGGCGTTGACGATGGTCTGGCCCACGCGGGCGAATCCGAACGCCTCCTCGGCATGGTGGATCGGCCAGGTCTCGTGGAACCCGTTCACGAACGTGCCGTGGGTGTGCGACTCCCGGCCCTCGTCGACGTTGCCGCGCAGGCCCACATAGCCGTTGCCGACCGCGAACAGGGTCTCGACCGTGCCGAGATCGTCCTCGGACGCGATGCGGCTCTCGACCAGGCGCCACTCGTCGACGGGGAAGCGCGTGCGGTCGACGGCGTCGTGCACCGACGGCGGCACGTGAGACGGGCTCATCACACCAGCTCCTGCAGATCGTCGACGACGAGGTCGGCGCCGTGCTCCTTCAGTGCGTCGGCCCCGGCACCGCGATCGACGCCGATCACGAGACCGAACGCGCCCGCATGACCGGCCTGGACGCCGGACAGAGCGTCCTCGAACACAACGGCGCGCTCCTTCGCGACCCCGAGTCGCTTCGCCGCGTCGAGGAACGTGTCGGGCGCGGGCTTGCCGGCCAGGTGGTCGGCGGCCGCGACGGCCCCGTCGACGATGACGCCGAAGTGCTGGATCAGGCCCGCGGCCTCGAGCACCGCTGGAGCGTTCCGCGAGCTCGAGACGACCGCGAGTCCGGTCCCACGCTCGACTAGGGCCTCGACCAGCGCCACCGAGCCCGGATAGGGCTCGACCCCCTCGTCGGCCAAGATGGCCTCGAAGTCGTCGTTCTTGCGATTGCCCAGGCCGCAGACGGTGCGCGCGTCAGGCGAGTCGTCGGGGGTTCCCTCGGGCAGCGAGATGTCGCGCGACGCCAGGAACGACCGCACCCCGTCGTAGCGGGGTTTGCCGTCGACATACTGGAAGTAGTCGCGCTCCGTGTATGGATCGGTCACCCCCTCGGCTCTGAGGAACTCGTTGAACATCCGGTCCCAGGCGCGCATGTGCACCAGGGCGGTCGGGGTCAGGACGCCGTCGAGATCGAACAGCGCCGCGTCGAAGTCGTTCCAGTCCACCCCACGAGCGTAGGCGCGTTCCATGACGAGGCGGTGAACGCACTCGATCCGCGGGTCGGCGGCTACCCGGTACGGCCGAGCAGCCGATCGAGCCAGGAGAGTCCTCCGGGCTTGAACAGCGAGTTCAGCAGCGACTGCCACGGCGACGGTGGTACAGGTGCCGCCTGGACCGTCGAAGCGGACAGGGTCCGGACCACGGAGGCATGACCCATGCCCGACACGCGAATCCTGACCGAGACCTCGGCCCCGACATCCTCCGGCCGCGGTGTGAACGTGTCACCGGTCGCCCCAGGAACGTCGGCACCCGCCACCTTCCACTGGAAGTCGAACGTCTCGGGGGCGGGTGACCACGTGCCCGGGTCCGCAGTGAGCGGGGTCCCTACGACAGCCGACCCCGAGATCGCCGCGGGTTTCACTTCCGTGAAGGCTGCGGCACCGGGCCGAAGGACGGCCGGCTCCAGCACGAGCGGTCCGTGCGCTCTCACCACGACATCGTCAGCATCGGCCAGGGAAGCTGACGAGGGCCAGTAGAGGTCGGCGAAGCGCTCATCTCCGGTGAAACGGAAGCGGTAGGTGCCCGGAAGCAACGCCAGGTCCTCGAAGCGGCCGAGGGGGTAACCGACGCGCGGCGTGCTGGCGACCACGTGCCAGGCACCATCGATCCGCTGCAGGACCTCCACGCGGCCACGCCAGTCGGTGTCCGGCTCGCCGGTGACTGTCACGTGGCCCGACATGATGCCCCAGCCCGGCGCGAACCAGTCGAGCCCGGTCACGACGTCGTCGACCCCGACCTGCACCGTCTCAGCCGTGTCGAGCGTCATGCGGCCACCGAGGAACACCTCATGAGGCGACTTCCCGAATCCGAGTGTGTATTCGCCACCGCCCTCACTCGGGACGATCAAGGTGAAGCGTCGATCCGTGCGGCCGTACGTGAGGCTGACCGGATCGACCGCCGTCCACTGACCATCAGCACCACGTCGATAGAGCCGGACCCCACCCTGAGCGTTCGTAGGCTCATATTGGTACAGGCCATGGAAGGCCGTGTACCCCTCGCCCACCGAGAGACTCAGGTCAGGGGCGACCGCACCCGCTCGGGTCACGGTGAGCAGCTCGCGGGTGGGGGGACCGAACTTCTCGCTCTCGGGCCAGATCCGGTAATGCCCCGGCGCGACGTCGATCGTGTAGCGACCTTCAGCGTCAGTGCGGGCCGTGGCGCCGCCCGATGCTCCTCGCGCCATCTGGTCGTCGTCGTCCATACGCTCGAAGGCGACCGCGACATCCATCGCCGGCTCACCGTTCGGCCGCACCACTCGGCCGGTGACCTGGGGCCCTTTGGTCAGCCTGAAATCGGCCACGACCGACTGACTTTCTTTGACCAAGATGTCCTTCGCGGCGGCCAACGTGTCGGCACCGCCGTACCAGGTGGGCAGAGTGTTCATGGTGTACCCGTCGAGGCCGACTCGATACGTGCCCGGGGGAAGCCCGCCGAAGTAGTAGACGCCGCGGCCGTCCGGGCCGAAAGTGTCCTTGCGGGAGTACGCGTGACCGACATCGCGACCGCCGTACCGGTACTCCTGGAACGACGCCACCCCATCGACTACGACGCGACGGAACAAGGTGACCTCGATGATCGAACCGATCGGCGACGTGTCGCCGAGGACCTGACCGTAGATCTCCCCACCCCGATGGACGACCAGGTCGAGACCCGTCAACTGCTGGCGATCCCCCATCGTGAAGATCGTCGCCTCGGACAACGAGCCCACGCCCGGGTAGTAGGACTGGGACCATGCGCCAGAACCGCGAGGATCCAGGGTCTGAGAGCCCTCGAGCACTCCGATCCGCAAGCTCTCGGTCCGTGAGCGCTGGGAGAAGGAATAACGTCCGAGCGAGTCGGTCGTGGTCGTGTCACCACCTGAACTGGTGATCGATGTCCCGGTGGCTTTCCAGACCTGGACGCCGGGAACGGGGGCTCCCTTCACGTCGCGGACGGTGCCCGAGATGACGCATTCGGGATCGCACTGATACTGGTCGGCCGATGCCGCCGGGAGCCCGACGGCGAGCATGGCCATCGCGGACAGGACCACGACGAGCGCGCGTGACTTCATGACGCTCCTGATGGGAGTGGGAGCAGGGGGATGTGCATCCTATCGCCGATCGGGCCGAACCGGGCCGGTTCGCCCGTACGCTGAGGTGCATGCACACCGCGGATCCGGTCTGGCCGGTCCTCGCGTTGGCGGCGTTGCAGGCGCTCGACGCGTGGATGTCGTACAAGCCCCTGCCGTTCGTCGCGCAATGCCTGCGCGACGTCCGGTTCCCGGAGCGGTACTGGGGCGTCATCGCGCCGGTCAAGCTCGCATCGGCCATCGGATTGGTGGCCGGCCTCTGGTGGGCCTGGCTCGGCGTGCTGACGGGCGCGTGCCTCGTGGCCTACTTCGCGATCGCCGTGACGATGCACGTTCGCGCCCGCGATCTCGGCCGCAACGCGTTCAACGCGACGGCCCTGGGCGTCGTCGCGGCCGCCGTCACCTGGTGGTGCTTCCTCTCATGAGCCTGGGAGCCTCGAGCGAGGTCGGTCGGTTGCGGACCGTCATGCTGCACCGGCCCGGCCCGGAGATCGCACGGCTGACGCCACGCAACAACGACAGCCTGCTGTTCGACGGCATCCCGTGGCTGGGCCGCGCGCAGGACGAGCACGACGCATTCGCCCAGGCGCTGCGCGATCACGACGTCGAGGTCCTGTACCTGGCGGGTCTGCTGACCGAGACGCTCGCCGACCCGGTCGCCCGCGGGTCGATCATCGACAGCACCATCGCATCGCTGCGGCTGGGCGACGGCCTGCGTGCCCACCTGGCGGCCTCACTGGCCGAGCTCGATCCCGCGTCGCTCGCGACGGTGCTGATGGCGGGTCTGCGCAATGACGAGATCGGACACCGCACGATCGTCACGAGTCTGCTGCAGCCCGAGGACTTCCTGATCGACCCGCTGCCGAATCTGCTGTTCACCCGCGACTCGTCCGTGTGGTTCCCCGGCCATGTCGCGATCACCAGCCTGGCGATGCCGGCGCGGGTCCGCGAGACGCAGTTGACGGGCCTGATCTACGAGCACCATCCGCGATTCGCCGACGTGCCCCGCCTGCACGGGCCCCATCTGGAACATCTCGAGGGTGGCGACGTGATGCTGCTCGCGTCCGGTGTCGTGGCGGTCGGGGTCGGCGAACGCACCACACCGGCGGGCTTCGAGCGACTCGCCCGTCAGGTCCTCGCGGCCGGATTGGCCGAGACGGTGCTCGCGGTGCCGATCGCCCAAGAGCGGGCCACGATGCACCTCGACACGATCGTCACGATGGTCGACGTCGACACGGTGGTCATCTATCCGAACATGGCCGCCGGCCTGCGAGCCCATCCCGTCACCTGGGACGGCCGGGACCTGGTCATCGGCGCCACGGGTTCGTTCTTCGACGTCGCGGCGCGCGCCATGGGCATCGAGCGCCTGCACGTGATCGACACGGGCCTCGACCCGGTGACCGCCGAACGCGAGCAGTGGGACGACGGCAACAACACACTGGCCATCGACGCCCGGCTCGCCGTCGCCTACGAGCGCAACGAGGAGACCAACGCCCGACTCGCCGACCACGGCATCGAGGTCATCGCGATCAGCGGCTCCGAGCTCGGCTCGGGCCGCGGCGGACCCCGCTGCATGTCCTGCCCGATTCAGCGCGACTGAGGTCATCGAGCGAGCCGGCCTCTCACCGGCGCCTACCCGGCGCTCGTTCGCCTCCCCGCTCGTTCCTCGCTGGCGCACCGCCTCGCGCCTGGCGACCGGTGAGCGCGACCACCGGTCGCCAGCGAGGAGCGCCAGCGACGAGCGGGTAGGCGCCGGTGACGTCAATGGCTCGCCACCACCGGTCGCCAGCGGGGAGGCCGGCCACGGCCGACGCGCGGGAAGGCGCCAGTGAGGTCCATGGCTCGCCACCACCGGTCGCCAGCGGGGAGGCCGGCCACGGCCGACACGCGGGAAGGCGACAGTGAGGTCCACGGCTCGCCACCACCGGTCGCCAGCGGGGAGGCCGGCCACGGCCGACACGCGGGAGGGCGACAGTGAGGTCCACGGCTCGCCACCACCGGTCGCCAGCGGGGAGGCCGGCCACGGCCGACGCGCGGGAAGGCGACAGTGAGGTCCATGGCTCGCTTGAGCCCTTTGCCTCACCACGCCTCACATCAGCGGCTTCGCCGCTCGGGCTCCCGCTCCGCTGGCGCGCTTCGCCCCTCGCGCGCAGAGCGCGCTCGCACCAGCCAGCAAGCCGCAACACTCGCCACGCCTCGCCATCAGCGGCTTCGCCGCGCGGGCTCCCGCTCCGCTGGCGCGCTTCGCCCCTCGCGCGCAGAGCGCGCTCGCGGCTCAGCGAATCGCGACCTGGCGGCTGATGATGTTCTGGCGGGCGGAGCGCTCGGCCTGAGTCAGGGGGGTGTCGTCGGCGAGAGCACGGTCGAGGCGCTCACCGAATGCGACGGCCGCCGCATCGAGACCCGAGGCGTCGTCCTCGAGCTGCCAGACCGGCACCAGCAGGCCGTGGGCGCGGAAGTGGCCGATCAGCTCGCTGCCGTCGACCAGCGCGTCGTCGCCGGCGGCCTGCAGACGCGCCAGCGCATTGAGCAGATCGGTGTCGTCGTGGTCCATGACCCACCGGACGAACCGCTCGCGACCCATCTCGGTCCAGTAGGCGCCGTCGACCGAGTCCAGCCGCACCGTGGGAGCTGCCGACTCGTTGGCTTCGGCGAGCAGCGCCTCGGCCTGTTCGTCGGTGTCGATGTCCTCGAGCCAGTAGTCGAATCCCTCATGGACCGTGACGTCGAACGGGGCCGACAGGTCGAGCACGTCCTGCAGACGCGGACCGACGCCTGGATCGGTCATGGTGACCGGCGTGCCCGGCTCCAGTTCGCGCGCCAGCTCGATGACGTGTGCCAGATCGCGCGAGATGTCGCCGTAGTTGTGCTGCACCTGCAGACCGACCCAGATCTGGCCGTCGGGACGCACCAGACCGGCACCGCCGCCGGGCAGCAGCGAGCAGATCCGCACCTCGCGATCGTCGGCCGCGCACCGCACGGTCGCCGTGCCGGACGGCACCAGCTCGCGCAGCGCGATCCAGTCGGCCTCCCCGGGCAGGCCCTCGAAGGTGCGAGCGACGAACGGCATCCGTTCGCGCTTGGTGGCCCGATTCTTCTGGCGCGCTTTCTTACCCACGGAACGCCACTGTAGTCAGCCCGCACTCCGCGGCACGGGCTCGGTCCCGTGGGTCAGGTGTGCTGGGACATGGTGAGCGCGGCGTTGACGCGGGTGCCGTGCTCGAGGTCGACCCACCACCGGTCGGCGACCCGGCTGATGATCGACAGGCCACGACCGCTGAGCGAGTCCTCATCGAAGTCGATCGGCTTGAGCGCCTCGCCGACACCGGAGTCCTGCACGCTCAGCTCGAGCAGATCGCCGTTGATGGCCCAGCTGATCTCCATGGTGCCGTCGTGATCGGGCGAACCGTGGCTGACCGCGTTGGCGATCATCTCGCTGAGCACGATCAGAGCGTCGTCGATGACGCCGGCCGGAGCCTGATTGACCGTCAGGAACGACGCCAACCGGGTACGGGCGATCGCCGGAGTGGACGCCTCGAAAGGCATCCTCACGACGTCGTGCGCGTCCACCGGTTCACCTCCCAGGGTTGGTCACGGATGTAGTCCGCCGGGTGCGCCGCGGTCCACAGTATCGGTCGGCGCCCGAATGTGCGAACCTCTGACCTCAGATCGGAGGGCAAGATGGACCCATGTCACCTGCCGATCTGCCGACCGTGACGGTCGCCGACCTGCCCGATCCACTGCCCGACGACCTCGTCGTCCTCGACGTCCGCGAGCCCCACGAATGGGTGGCGGGCCACATCCAGGGCGCGGTCCACGTCCCGCTCGCGGACGTCCCCGCCCGAGTCGGTGAGCTCGACGCGCAGGCGCGCACCGTCGTGGTGTGCCATCTGGGCGGGCGCTCGGCCCGGGCGACCGCATGGCTGGCCGCTCAGGGCCACGACGTCGTCAACCTCGACGGCGGCATGGAGGCGTGGGAGTCGGCCGGACGACCCGTCGTCTAGCGACTGGGTCCCCGCGGCGGCGGAGGCGGTGGCCATGCCCCCGGCGGGGGCGGCCAGGGGGCGATCAGCACCGGCGGCGGAGGGATCTGACGCAGCGCCTTGCGTTGAGCGCGCGTCGGCGGATCGGCGAGCCGCTCGCGAGTGCGCTCGATCCCCAAGACCCGCATCCCGACCTCGACCCCGGCGATCATCAGAGCACTGCAGACCACCGTCGGGAGCAGATCGATCGGCCCGTAGTCGGACTCGACCGCGGTGTCGAAGGCGCCGACCGCCTCGGCCCACATCAGCACGATGTTGTTCGCGGCGTGCGCCGCGATCGCCGCCTCGAGCCCACCCGTGCGGATCGCCAGGTAGGCCGCGGTCAGACCGAAGATCCCGACATCGGTCAGCCCCCACCAGTCATAGGTGTGGCCCGAGACGAACAGCAGGGTCGACAGCACGACCGGGATGATCGCGAAGCGGGTCCAGGACGCCACCATCTGCATGACCTGGCCGCGGAACACCGCCTCCTCGGCCGTGGCCTGCAGCGGAACCGTGGCCAGCACCACCACGATCGTCAGCACCGCGTGACCGTCGATCGAGATGTCACCGATCCCGTCGATCAGCAGGGAACCGACGATGACGGCGCCGTAGACGATCGCCGCGAGCAGCGAGCAGACGCCCAGCCAGCGCCAGCGCAACCGGCCCTGGACCGACCACAGATCGCCTGGTCGCGGACCGCCGACGAAGCGGCCGAACATGACAGCCGGCAGCATGAACGCGATGAGCAGCAGGTCGATGCCGGCCAGCCAGCTGTTGTCCAGCGACAGGTCCGTCGTGTCCAGGAACTCATCGAGCAGCCACGTCTGACGGTCGATCGTGAGGACCACGGCCAGGACTCCGACCGCGAACATCGACAGCGCGAAGTACATGGCGACGCCGGTCAGCAGGCCCGTCGGCATCCGCCACCAGTGGTGCTCAGGACATTCGCGCGCCAATCGGTGATACGCGGTCCGTCGGGTCATGACCCGATCGTTCCACTGCCCGGGGCCACGAACGCGCACTGGGGCGCCACCCGTGACGGGTGACGCCCCAGTGCATGAAGCAGAACAGCGTTACTTGGCGGCGGCCTTCAGGCGCGAGCCGACGCTGACCTTGACGCCGAAGCCGGCGGGGATGTTGATGGTCTCGCCCGTGGAGGGGTTGCGACCCGTGCGGGCGGCGCGGGAGACGCGCTCGACCGAGAGGATGCCGGGGATCGAGACCTTCTCACCCTTCGCGACCGACTCCAGCAGCACCTCGCTGAACGCGGACAGGACGGCGTCGGCCTCGGACTTGGTGGTGTCGGCCTTCGCGGCGAGTGCTGCCACGAGGTCGTTGCGGGACAGTGCCACAAGATCTCCTAGAAGTGGTGGGTTTTCCGTTGTGCCGCCAGTCTATGGACCACACCCCGCAACACCGTGACCCCGGGGGTCCTGCGTGTCGCCGGATCCGGTCATGTATGGGGCGACCAGACGTCTCGCTCAGGGGCCGACACGAGGTCGGCCAGCACCGTCAGATAGTCGGTCCGCGCCAGTTCCGTGACGCCCAACGAGGCCAGGTGTGGAGTGCTCCACTGGGTGTCGATCAGGCAGGCCTCGTCCGGTGCGCTCCACCGCCGGACGAGTTCGACGAGCGCCACCTTCGAGGCGTCCGTGGCCCGGTGGAACATCGACTCGCCCGCGAACAGCCCGCCGACGGCGACCCCGTACAGACCGCCGACCAGGGCGCCGTCGTCCCAGACCTCGACCGAGTGGGCCCACCCCAGGTCGTGCAGCCGCACGTAGGCGTCGTGGATTCCGGCGTCGATCCAGGCGCCGGTGCGCGCCGGGTCGGCGCAGGCCTCGACGACGTCGGCGAACACCGTGTCGACGGTCGTCGTGAATCGGCGCACCGACTTGGCCAGGGATCGGCTGATCCGGAGGTCGCCGGGCCGCAGCACCCCGCGGCGCAGGGGAGACCACCACAGCAGGACGTCCTCGTGCGGCATCGGGAACGCGCCGGACCGGTAGGCCTCGATCAGGGTCGCCGGTTCGAGGTCGGCGCCGGCGGCCACGCAATCGTCGTCGGGCCAGGACACGGGCGAGAAGTCCCAGGGGCTCGGCGGCAGGGACGCCGGCTTCACGGATCGATCACCCGGCTCAGGTGGTACCGCGGCGCCTCACCCCACTCCTGCCACTCATCGGCCGTGGCCTCGGCGAGACAGGTCCACCAGGTCAGCACCCGGTTCACCGCCTGGGTCAGGCGCGCGGCTGCCCAGTCGGCCTCGATCACGGCCGCGGGCAGGCCCCACGCATCGGCGTACGCCTCGAACACCGGCTCCCACGGCAGGTCGGTACGTTCCCGGGTCCAGCCGAACGGGACGCACAGGATCTCCAGCGCGTGCGCCCACTGCGAGTCGCCGAGATCGAACAGCCGCGGATCGCCGCCGACCATGAAGACGTTCCACGGGTGCAGATCGCCGTGCTGCCAGGTGACCGGAAGTCGCGACGCCTGCAAGGTCTCGGCCGCGGCTTCGATCGCCGGACGCCGCTGTTCCACCTGGACCCGCAACTCGGGCGGCAGGAACGACGGATGCTCCGCCGGCTGATCGGCCAGCAGTGCGACGAATCGGTCGAATCGGCTGAGGACCGTGGCCGGAGAGCAGTCGGGGACCCCGGCGCCGAGCAGGACGGGCCCACGATCGGCGAGTCGCCGCTGGACGAGCGCCGCCTCGCGCACAAGGGCACACCACTGCTCCAGGCCGGGTTCGTCCTGCTCGCCCCAGGTCGGGCCACGATCCGACGTCAGCATCCAGCCGCGGACGGGTTCGACCGCGACCGGGGCGTCGAACGAGTCCGGCACGAGATCGGCGAGCGCGGCCTGCAGGGCGGGCTCGAACCGCTGAGCCGGACAGTTCGCCTTGAACCACCAGACCGAGCCGTCCGCGACGACCCGCAGCTGGGTCGACCATGGCCGGATCCGCGGCTGCACGACGTCGTCGACGCCGCGACCAAGCCGCGTCTCGATCCAATCGACGGCCTCGGCGAGCCAGACCGGATCACCGACGCGGGCGGAGAACGGCCTGGCCATAGGGGTGAGCCTAGGATCGAGCCATGGGAATCCGTCGGACCGCAGCCGGAAAGGCGGGCGCGGCGCTCGCCCCGAAGTACGGCTCAGGCCTGGCGCGCACGGTGCTCGACCGGGCCATCGACGGCATCGGGCCGCTCCGCTCGGCGGCGTCGGCGGCCGATGACCGCCTGATCGTCCACGGCGGCGACGTCGAGCACACCATCGCCTCGATGGTCCGCCGACACGCCACCGCGTCGGGCGCTCAGGGGTTCGTCACCAACATCGGCGGCCTGGCGACGTATGCCGCCACGATCCCGGCCAACGTCGCCGGAGTGATGCTCGTCCAGTGCCATCTGGTCGCCGGCATCGCGCATCTGCGCGGCTACGACCTGCGGGATCAGCGGGTGCGCGACGCGATCCTGGCGTGCCTGCTGGGCGAAGACAACGTCAAGCGCCTGGTCAAGAAGAAGTCGCTGCCGTCCACGCCGATGGGCCTGGCGACCGCCCCGGTAAGCTCGCCGCACATCGGCGACCTGCTGGGTCGCGAGGTCGTGATCGAGGCTCTGGCCCGCGCGGCCGGCAAACGCGCGGTGTCGTTCGTCGCCCGCAAGATCCCGGTGATCGGCGGTGGTATCGCTGCCTCCAACGACGCGCTCGCGACGTGGCAGATCGGCCACTACGCCGCCGACCAGCTCAAAGACCGCCGACTGACCAAGTAACGCAACCACGTGCAAGGTGACCACAGGTCGCGCTCACGAGTCACAGAGTTGCTCACGCGAGCCCGTGCAACGCAACCACGTGGAAGGTGACCACGTGTGAGGTGACCACGGGTCGCGCTCATGAGTCACAGAGTTGCTCTCGCGAGCCGGTGAGACGAACGACAGTCCGCAGGATGAATGCTCGCGAGTGCGAACTGTGTGACTTGTGAGCGCCACACAACGCAAGCAAGCCACGACACAAGATGGCCTGGGCGCCTCGCCCACGCAACTTCACCCAGCCGAGAAATCCGTCCGGCCGCAACCCCACGAACGCGAGCCACACGACAACCCAAGCCAGCCGACCAGGTCCGGTCGCCTCCCCGCGACTCGGCCGCAGGCGGCCTCCCCGCTGGCGACCGGGGTGGAGTCAGCCGGTCAGGTCCCGGTCGCCTTCCCGCTCCTTCGTCGCTGGCGACCGGGGTGATGCGGTCGCCAGCGACCGAGGTACGAGGGAGCGGGTAGGCGACCGACGGATGACGGCTCAGGCGAGCGCCCGGACGACCGCCGACGCGGGCTCGCGCCCGAGCTGGGCGGCCATCCAGACGGAGGTGGCGACCACAGCCCTCAGGTCGACGCCGTGCTCGATGCCGAGACCGTCGAGCATCCAGACGAGGTCCTCGGTGGCCAGATTGCCGGTCGCGCTCTCGGCATACGGGCAGCCGCCGAGCCCGCCGGCGGAGGCGTCGAATGTCGTCACGCCGTGCTGCAGTGCTGCGAACGTGTTGGCCAGGGCCTGGCCGTACGTGTCGTGGAAGTGCATCGCCAGCCGGTCGACGCCGACACCGACCTCGGCGAACGCCTCCAGCAGCGACCCCACATGTCCCGGCGTGCCGACGCCGATCGTGTCTCCCAGCGACAGCTGATAGGCGCCGAGGTCCAAGAGACGACGGCCGACCGACACGACCTGCTCGATCGGGACGTCGCCCTCCCACGGATCGCCGAAGCACATCGACACATAGGCGCGGACATCGAGCCCCGCCTCGAGCGCTCGCCGCACGGTCGGCTCGAACATCGCGAACTGATCGTCCAGCGTGCTGTTCAGGTTCTTCTGCGCGAACGTCTCGGTGGCACTGGCGAACACCGCGACGTGCCGGCAACCGGCTTCGATCGCCCGGTCCAAGCCCCGCTCGTTGGGCACCAGCACCGGCATCGGGATCGGCCCGTCGACCGGAAGCTGAGCCACCAATTCGGCGGCGTCGGCCAGCTGAGGCACCCAGCGCGGATGCACGAAGCTGGTGACCTCGACGATCGGCAGTCCCGCGACGACCAGCCGCTCGATCAGCTCGCGCTTGACCTCGAGCGGCACGATCGCGGCCTCGTTCTGCAGCCCGTCGCGCGGTCCGACCTCGTAGATCGTGACGCGCTCCGGAAGCCCCGGCGCAGGGTGGCTCATGATCCTCCTCGGCTCCGGTGCCGTGACCCGCTGTCGGCTTCCCGGGGGTGTTCGCCTACCCGCTCCCTCGTTCCTCGGTCGCTGGCGAACAGCTCCTCCACCGTGAAGAGCAGGTCTCCCAGGGCGACCTGGGCGCCGGTGGCGGCACCCACCTGGGTCACGGTGCCGGCGAACGGGGCCCGGAGTGCGTGCTCCATCTTCATCGCCTCGACCGTGCCCAGCACGTCGCCCGCCTCGACCGTGTCGCCCACGGCCACCCGCACCTCGACGACCGCGCCCGGCATCGGCGAGCCGATCGCGCCGCCGGACTCCAGCTGGTGATCGGTCGCATCGGGCCGTCGGAACACATGCCGCTGACCCCGCAGCACGACCTCGACCTCAGCGCTCCCCACCGCGCAGGCGACGCCCACCCGTTCGCCGTCGAGCGACAACGCCAGCAGGCCGTCGAGGACGCCGAACTCCTGGATCGCGCGACCGTCGGCCACCCCGGTGGCCCGGTCGACCTCGACGACCCGGTCGAGTCGCACACGTGCAGCACGCGCGGGCCCGGCCGAACGCCAGCCGTCGGACCTCCACGGCCCGGTGAACGCATCCGCCTCGGCCTTGACCTCGCACCAAGCCGCCACCGCCCGGGCCTCGTCGACCGACGGCACCGGAATCTCGGCATCGTCGAGCCAGGCCGTCTCCACACGACCGTCCCGGAACTCATCGGTCGAGGCCAGCGCCCTCAGGAAGCCGACATTCGTGGTCAGGCCCAGGATCGCCGTGTCGCCGAGCGCCGCGACCAGACGCTTGCGGGCGTCCTCGCGATCGGTTCCGTGCACGATGACCTTGCCCAGCATCGGGTCGTAAGCGGTGCTGACGACCTGCCCGGACTCCAAGGCCTGATCGACGCGCGCCTCGCGTGGCCAATGCACCGACGATGCGGTGCCGGCCTGCGGCAGGAAGCCGTTGAACGCGTCCTCGGCGTACACGCGGGCCTCCATCGCGTGGCCGACGATCACGAGATCGTCCTGGCCGAACGCGAGCGGCTCCCCGGCCGCGATGCGCAGCTGGTGCTCGACCAGGTCGATGCCGCCAGCGATCGCCTCGGTCACCGGATGCTCGACCTGCAGGCGCGTGTTCATCTCGAGGAAGTAGAACTCGCCCGACGCCACGTCGAGCAGGAACTCGACCGTCCCGGCGTTCGTGTAGCCGACGGCACGGGCCAGGTCGACCGCCGCCGTCGTGATCCGGTCGCGCAGGTCCGTGTCGATCCCGGGGGCGGGTGCCTCCTCGATCACCTTCTGGTGTCGTCGCTGGGCCGAGCAGTCGCGCTCGAACAGGTGCAGGACCGTGCCGTGCTGATCGGCGAGGATCTGGACCTCGATGTGCCGGCCGTGCTCGACCAGCTTCTCGATCAGCAACGTGTCGTCGCCGAACGCCGTCGCGGCCTCACGCGCCGCCGCGGCGACCGCATCGGGAAGATCGGCCTCGGCATGCACGATGCGCATGCCCTTGCCGCCGCCGCCGGACGCCGCCTTGACGAGCACCGGGAATCCGACGGTCTCACCGCCCGCCGCGTCGAACCGGGGGACCACGGGAACGCCGGCCTGCTCCGCGATCTCACGAGCGGCATCCTTGCGGCCCATCTGCTCCATGACCTCGGCACTCGGGCCCACCAGCACCAGACCCGCCTTGGCCACCGCCTCGGCGAAGGCCGCTCGCTCGGACAGGAAGCCGTAGCCGGGATGGACCGCCTCGGCACCCGTCGCCACGGCCGCCGCGACGACCTGCTCGATGTCGAGATAGGAGTCGACACGCACCGCCGCGTCGGCGGCGCGCACGTGCGGCGCGACCGCGTCGAGATCGGTGTGCACCGCGACGGTGCGGATGCCGAGTCGCCGGCACGTACGCATGACCCGCAGCGCGATCTCGCCGCGGTTGGCCACCAGGATCGTCGAGAACATGTCGCTCACATCCGGAAGACGCCGAACTGCGGCGTGGTCGGGGCCGGAACGGGGCTGCTGACGATCTCGAGCGCCATGCCGAGGATCCGGCGGGTGTCGGCAGGATCGATCACGCCGTCGTCCCACAGCCGGGCCGTGGAGTAGTAGGGCGATCCCTGCTCCTCGTACTGAGCTCGGATCGGGGCCTTGAACTCCTCCTCGGCCTCGGCCGGCCAGGTCTCGCCCTTGGCTTCGAGAGCATCGCGGCGGACCGTGGCCAGGACGGAGGCCGCCTGCTCGCCGCCCATCACCGACGTGCGGGCGTTCGGCCACAGCCATAGGAAGCGCGGGTCGTAGGCGCGGCCGCACATGCCGTAGTTGCCGGCGCCGTAGGAGCCGCCGATCACGACGGTCAGCTTGGGCACGACCGAGGTGGCGACCGCGGTGACCAGCTTCGCGCCGTCCTTCGCGATGCCGCCGTTCTCGTACTCGCGGCCGACCATGAAGCCCGTGATGTTCTGCAGGAACAGCAGCGGCACGCCCCGCTGATTGGCCAGCTCGATGAAGTGGGCGCCCTTCAGCGCCGACTCGCTGAACAGGACGCCGTTGTTCGCGATGATCGCCACATCGCGCCCGTGGATGCGCGCGAAGCCGCACACCAGGGTGTCGCCGTACAGGCGCTTGAACTCGTGGAACCGCGAGCCGTCGACGAGCCGGTCGATGACATCGCGCACGTCGTACGGCGTGCGGGGATCGTCGGGGACGACCTCGCCGATCGACGCCGGATCGTGCAGGGGATCTGACGTTCCGGTGTCGGGGAGCGGATCGCGGCGCGGCAGCGTGTCTACGATCGAGCGCAGGATCTGGAGCGCATGCTCGTCGTCCTCGGCAAGATGGTCCACGACGCCCGAGGTGCGCGCGTGCACATCGCCGCCACCGAGCTCCTCGGCCGTCACGACCTCGCCGGTCGCCGCCTTCACCAGCGGCGGACCGCCCAGGAAGATCGTGCCCTGCTCCTTGACGATGACCGACTCGTCGCTCATCGCCGGCACATACGCGCCGCCCGCGGTGCATGAGCCCATGACGGCCGCGAGCTGCGGGATGCCGGCGGCCGACAGATTCGCCTGATTGAAGAAGATCCGTCCGAAGTGCTCGCGATCGGGGAACACCTCGTCCTGCATCGGCAGGAACGCGCCACCGGAGTCGACCAGGTACAGGCACGGCAGCCGGTTCTCCTGGGCGACCGCCTGGGCCCGCAGGTGCTTCTTGACCGTGATCGGGTAGTAGGTGCCGCCCTTCACCGTCGCGTCGTTGGCCACGACGACACACAGCCGGCCGTGCACCCGGCCGATGCCCGTGATGATGCCCGCGCTCGGTACGGCGTCTTCATACATGCCCGTGGCCGCCAACGGCGACAGCTCGAGGAACGGGGATCCGGGATCGAGCAGCGCGTCGACCCGGTCGCGAGGCAGCAGCTTGCCGCGCGAGACATGGCGATCCCGGGACGCCTGGCTGCCGCCGGCCCGCACCCGTTCGAGGCGGTCGCGCAGTTCTTCCACCAGTTCCTTCACGAGGCCGACGGTACCAGATATGTTAATGGTCGTTAACTGACCCGTTACACTGCTTCCGTGGCAGGCAATCGACGTGCGCAGATCCTCGACGCTGCGGCGAAGCTGTTCGCCGAACGCGGCTTCCACGGAGTCTCGGTCCACGAGATCGGTGCCGCGTGCGGCATCTCGGGTCCGGCCCTGTACCGCCACTTCGCCGGCAAGGACGACCTGCTGACCCAGTCGCTCGTCGCGATCAGCGAGCGGCACCTCGCCGAGGCCACCGACCGGACCGCCCGTCACGCCGAGCCCGACGCGGCGCTCGACTCCCTGATCGAGTGGCACATCCACTTCGCGCTGACGCATCCGGAGCTGATCGTGATCCAGGACCGGGAGTGGTCCAATCTCGACGTCGCCTCGCGGCGGACCGTGCGCGATCTGCAGCTGCGCTACATCGACGTCTGGGTCACGGTGCTGCGGGCCTTACGCCCCGGGCTCGAGGCCGGCGAAGCCCGCGCCGCCGTGCAGGCGCTGTTCGGGCTGCTGAACTCGACCCCGCACAGTGCGCGCATCAGCGAGGCGCGGATGCGGGAGCTCCTGGCCCGGATGGCGCGATCGGCTCTCCTGACGGCGTGACCGGCCGCCGGCCACCCGTGCTCGCCACGCCGACGCCGACGAGCATGACCGCTGCCCCGGCGAGCTCCACCGCCCCGGAGACCTCGCCGAACGCGATCCACGCCGACACCATGCCGACCGGGGGCACCAACAGGATGTACGGCACGACGGCCGCGGCCGGGTGGCGGGCCATGAGCGAGTTGAACAGCGTGTACCCGACGAGCGACGACAGGACCACGGTATAGACCGTGCTGAGACCCGCCGCCCAGCCGAATCGGCCGAGCGCGGTGCCGATCTCGGCGGGGCCTTCCACGAGAAGCGAGAGGCCCAAGCACGGGACGGGCACGACGAGCGCCGACCAGACGACAAGCGACAGACCCGACGCGACCTTGGCGGCGCGCGCCACGACATTGCCCACGGCCCACGAGAGCGCGGCCGCGACGGTGACCAGCAGCGGCACGATCGAGGCGTCGGCGCCGAATCCCACCGCCACGGTCGCCAGGCCGGCCGTACCGACCACGACGCCGACGAGCTGGCGGCCGGACGCCCGCTCGCCGAGAGCCGCCCAGGCGAGCAGCACCGTGAAGACGACCTGGGCCTGCAGCACGAGCGCGGCCAGGCCGGACGGCATTCCGATCGACATCGCCAGGTACAGCAGCCCGAACTGGCCCAGGCTCATGAACGCGCCGACCGCCACGATCACCTGCCACGGCGCCTGAGGCCGTGGCACGAACAGCACCAGTGGGAAGGCGACGAGCAGGAACCGGATCGCCAGGAACAGGAACGGCGGGACGTCGTCGAGTCCGAGCCGGATCGCGACGAAGTTGCAGCCCCAGATCACCGCGACGGCGACGGCGAGGAGTCGGTCGCGTACGGGCACCAGGCCAGTCTCTCGCGAATCGGCGTCTCGCGTCGCGGCCGATCCGGCCACGTGGGCACGAGTTCCGGCCTACGATGTCGGCCATGGATCTGGGGAAGCTGCTGGGCGGTGCTCTCGACACCGACGCGCTGAAGGACGTCATCGAACTGGTGACCAAGAACAAGGACACGCTGGCGAACCTGCCGTCGATCGTCAAGACGTTCGCGACCGGGCTGAGTGAGGCCGGTGAGCAGGCGCGGGCCGCGGGGTTGGCGCTGGTCGGCAGCGATGGCGCGTCCGGCGCCACCACCCGGCTCGGAGGCAGCGCGAAGACGCTCGGCACGATCGCCGACAGTCTCACGTCGGTGGCCAAGCTGGTCGACGGTGCCGTCGACGACATCGGCAAGGTCCCGATGATGGGCGGGCCGGCCAAGCAGCTCGGCGCCGCGACCAAGACGATCCACGGCACCACGACGAGTCTCGGCGGCTTGGCCGATGACCTGGAGGCGTTGGCCGACATCCTCGGCCAGGTCGGTCAGGCCCTCACCAAGCTCGGCGACAAGCTCGACTCCTCCGGCACCGAAGCCAAGGGCCTCTTCTCCACCTGACTCGCACGCGTCGGTGCTAGCGAGTCGGTCATGTCGCCGGCGCCTTCCCGCCGCTCGTTCCTCGCGGCTGGCGACCGGCGTTTGGTCGCCAGGTCCGAGGAACGAGGACCGGGTAGGCGACCAAACCCACCTCGCCCACGCAACCACGTGAAAGGTGACCACGGGTCGCGCTCACGAGTCACAGAGTTGCTCTCGCGAGCTGGTGAGACGAAAGACAGTCCGCAGGCTGGATGCTCGCGAGTGCGAACTGTGTGACTTGTGAGCGCCACGCAACGCAAGCAAGCCGCGACGCGAGGTGGCCTGGGCGCCTCGACCACGCAACCTCACCCAGTCGAGAAGCCCGTCCGGCCGCACCCGCACGAACGCGAGCCACACGACAACCCAAGCGAGCCCGTCAGGTCCGGTCGCCTACCCGCTCGTACCTCGCTGGCGACCAGGGTGGGGTAAGCCCGTCGAGTCCGGTCACCTCCTCGCTGGCGACCGGAAACCCGGTCGCCAGCGACCGAGGGACGAGGGAGCGGGTAGGCGACCGAAACCCGACAGGTCCGTCAGGCCACCGGTCTGAAGCCGGGTGGCCGGTTCGCGACGCGCTCGCCGAAGGAGTCCGCGCTGGCCAGTGACCAGTCGTCGGCCCAAGCCTCGGGGGGCTTGGCGTAGAGGACGCCCGGCTCGAGCCAGTCGTACAGGTCGGCGTAGGTGACCGTGACGTGGTGGTCCAGGCGGCGATGCAGGAGGCCCGGGTGCAGCTCGTCGAACGAGTCCAGGCCCATCGACGCGACGATCTGGTGCGCGCTCGCGACGGTCTGGGCTTGGAAGTTGCGCACGCGCACCGACTTGTCGTCGACGCGCAGGGCCCGGGCACGCCACGGGTCCTGGGTCGCCACGCCCACGGGGCAGCGGTTGGTGTGGCACGCCTGGGCCTGGATACAGCCGATCGCGAACATCATCGCCCGGGCGGCGAGCGTGAAGTCGGCGCCCTGGCAGATGCGCTTGACGATGTCGATGCCGGTCGCGACCTTGCCGCTGGCGCCGACCTTGACCCGGTGGCGCAGGCCCGCGCCGGTCAGGGCGTTGTGCACGAAGATCAGGCCCTCGGTCAGCGGAGTGCCGACGTGATCCTCGAACTCGACAGGGCCCGCGCCGGTGCCTCCTTCGGAGCCGTCGACGATCACGAAGTCGGGCCCGCCGTCCTCCTCGACCATCGCCTTGCAGATGCCGAGGAACTCGTGGCGCGATCCGATGCACAGCTTGATGCCGACCGGCTTGCCGCCGCTGAGATCGCGCAGCTGCTCGACGAACCGCACCAGCTCACGGGGCGTGGAGAAGGCGTTGTGGGCGGGCGGCGAGGCGATCGTCTCGCCGATCTCCACTCCGCGTGCCTCGGCGACCTCGGCGTTGACCTTGGCGCCCGGGAGGAGTCCGCCGAGGCCGGGCTTGGCCCCTTGCGACAGCTTGATCGAGATCGCCTTGACCTGCTCGCTGCGGGCCTTGGGCTCGAACAGCTCGGGGTCGAACCTCCCGTCGCGGGTCCGGCAGCCGAAGTAGCCGGAGGCGATCTCCCAGATCAGGTCGCCGCCGTGTCTGCGGTGGTACACGCTGATGGCTCCCTCGCCGGTGTCGTGGGCGAATCCACCCATCGCGGCTCCGGCGTTGAGGGCCTCGATCGCGTTGCCCGACAGTGATCCGAAGCTCATCGCCGACACGTTGAGCAGCGCGATGTCATAAGGCTGCGTGCAGCGTGGGCCGCCCAGCACGACGCTCGGGAGGTCGCCGGCCGCCTGCTTGGCGGCCAGCGAATGGGTGACGAACTCGTAGCCGATGGCGTCGACGTCGCGTTCGGTGCCGAACGGCTCCGCCTCGGTGTCGCCCTTGGCTCGCGCGTAGACGATGTCGCGGATCTCGCGGTCGAACGGCATCCCGTCGGTGTTGGACTCCACGAAGTACTGCTGGATCTCAGGGCGCACGAACTCGGCCATGAACCGGCCGTGGCCCAGGATCGGGTAGTTGCGCAGGATGCTGTGCTTGCGTTGCACCAGGTCGTGGACGCCGACGAGGCCCACGATCAGGATCGGTGCCGCGATCCACCACCAGAGCGGGGAGAACATGATCGCGAGGGACCCGACGGCAGCCCCGAACGCAACGATTCCGGCGATGACGACCCACCTGATCATGGACGTCATGATCCTCCGGATCGCCGAACGCGCAACCCCGCTCCCTCGCGAAGCGGTGACTTTTGCGCCACTCGATCAGGCGTCGCGCAGGGTCCTCCACGACACCAGCGCCGCCGACAGCGCGATGGCGATCGCGACACCCGACGTCATCTGGACGCCCAGATCGAACGCGGCGCTCGCCGACGCACGCAGGGAGTCGCCGACCACGTTCGGGTACCAGGCGGCGAGATCGAGCGTGCCGCCGAGCGTCTCGAACGAGCCGTCGCGCTTGCCCCATTCGGCGACGGCGGGCACCGTCAGGTGCGATCGGTAGACGCCGGTCAGCACGGCGCCCAGCACGGCCGTGCCGAGCACGGCGCCGATCTCGTATGCGGTCTCGGAGATCGCCGAGGCGGCACCGGCCTTCGACGCGGGGACGCTCGACAGCATCAGATCGTTCGTGATCGTCTCGGCCAGGCCGATGCCGATGCCCATCAGCGCGAACGCGATGCCCACCGATGCGACCGACGGATGTCCGACCAGGGCCATCACGGCATAGCCGACGGCCGAGGCCGCGAAACTGCCGCTGACGAGCACCCGCACCGAGATGTACTCCATCAGGCGCACCGCGACGAAGCCGCACGCGACCGTGACCGCGAGGCCCGGCAGCAGCACCAGAGCGGCATCCATCGCCGACAGCCCCAGGACCAGCTGCAGCAGCTGCGAGCCCAGGAACAGGAATCCGGTCAGCGCCATCAGGCTGAGCAGATTCGCCACGATCGCTCCGCTGAACACACGGTTGCGGAACAGCGTCAGGTCGATCATCGGGTGCGCGCTGCGGCGCAGACGTCGTACCAGGGCCCAGGCCGCGACGGCCGAGATCCCGAACGCGGTCAGGGTCAGGTCCTCGAAGCCGTGCTTCGCCAGGTTCTTGATGCCGAACACGAACGGGAACATCAGGAGCAGTGACCACGCGATGGCGGGCAGGTCGAGCGGGACCGGCTCCGGGTCGCGCGACTCCGGCAGCAGCCACACCGCGAGCGGCAACAGCACGAGCACGATCGGGAGGTTGATCGCGAAGACCGAGCCCCAGGCGAAGTGTCCGAGCAGCCAGCCGCCGACGACGGGGCCGAGGGCGGCACCACCGGAGAACATCGCGGCCCAGGTCGCGATCGCGATACGCCGGTCGGACGGACGGACGAAGACGTTGCGGATCAGCGACAGGGTCGACGGCATCAGGGTCGCGCCGAAGACACCCAGCAGCACACGGGCGACCAGCAGCATCTCGGGCGAGGTGCTGAACGCGGCGAGCACGGACGCGGCGCCGAAGCCGACGGCTCCGATCAGCAGCAGTCGCCTGCGGCCGACCCGGTCGCCGATGCTGCCCATCGCGATCAGCAGGCCCGCGAGCATGATGGCGTAGATGTCGACGATCCACAGCAGTTGAGTGCCGCTCGGCCTCAGGTCGACGCTGATCGCGGGCAACGCGAAGCTCAGCACCGTGTTGTCGACCGACACCATCAGCACCGGCAACATCAGCACGGCCAGCGCTGCCCACTCGCGGGCTCCCGCGGCGCGCTCGTCGGGGACTCGGGTCTTTCGGGCTCCGGTCATCTCGATGGTCATGTCTGGCCTCCTCACGGCTGGTTGTCGACAACTCATTTACTGTACCGTCTGGACGGTTCAGTAACGACTTGGAGGCGTGTGACATTCCCGACGCCGTAACCTGTGGCCATGCCCGCCGAGCGCAGTACCCGTGACCGGCTGCTCGACGCGTTCGAGACGATCCTGGTCGCCTCCGGCAGCCGGGCCGCGACGCTCGAGGCCGTTGCGGCCGAGGCCGAGGTGTCCAAGGGTGGCCTGCTGTACCACTTCGGCAGCAAGGACGAGCTCGTCGACGGCATGCTCACCCGGCTGCGCGAGCAGGGCGCCGCCGATGTGGAGAAGATGCGCACCGCCAAGAAGGGACCCGTCGACTTCTACCTGTCGACCTCGGTCGATTCCGGCAGCGACTTCGACCGAGCTCTGATCGCGGCGGGCCGGATCGCCCAGGAGAACGACGATCGCGCCCGGCGCGCGCTGGCCGATCTCCGCGAGGGCTGGTTCGGCGTGCTGCGCGAGCACTTGGGCGACGAGGCGCTCGCCCGCACGATCCAGCTGATCGGCGACGGCCTCTACTTCGACGACACCACGGGCCTGCGCGATCGTCGCGCCCTGTCCCACGTCCGTGACGTCCTGCGCCGCCTCGAAGTCCTCTGACACAGACTCCGCTGAGGAGTCACTCGTTGGTACTCAGGAGTCACTCGTTGTCATCGACGGGTCGAAGAGGTGACTCCTCACCGCCAACCAGTGACTCGCCAGCGCCAACCAGTGACTCGTCAGCGGGTGGGAGTGGGGGCTCAGGCCTTCTTGAGTTCCAGGAAGATGCTGGGGCCGAAGTCGTTCTTGGCCAGGCGCTTCTGCAGACGCTTCTCGGCCGCGAGCATCACGCCGGTGGGCAGCAGCTGCTTGAGCCGCTCGCTGCGCAGATTCGAGACCGACAGCTTGTTCTGCAACGTCAGGCCGGCCGCCGCGAGCTGGCCGACGACGGTCGCGATGTTGTGGTTCACGAACGCGATCGCGTCAGGCTCGTCGGCCTCGACCGTGCGGATGCTGACCGGTTCGGTCGGCAGCGCCTTGCCCTGCTTCTTGAACTGGCGGCGGTTCTTGTAGTGACCGTAATTGGCGACCTCGATGATCGCGGTGCCGCCCGGTGCCAGGACGCGAGCGATCTCGGCGAACTCCGCCGACGGCTCAGGCAGGTGGTGCATGACGCGGACCATCGTGATCAGGTCGAGCGAGCCGTCCTCGAACGCCAGGTCGTCGGCCTGCGTGCGGACCTGCGCGATATCGGTGTCGGCGAGCAGCTTGGCCGCCGCATCGAGCTGTGACTGGCTGGGCTCGGCCAGCGTGACATGGTCCGCGTACTCGCGCAGCAGCACACACAGCCGGCCGTACCCGCCGCCGATGTCGGCGGCCCGGCCGAAGTGCCGGCCGTCGAGCAGGCGTCGGATCGCGATCGCCTCGGCCCCGTGTTCGTACGCCCGCTTGTCGAAGTAGGTCGTGTAGTCGTATCCCCGGTCGTACTGATCGGCGACCTTCTTGCCCGATACGTCGTTGGCCGGCTGATCGTCGGCTGCGTTCTCCTCGGTCACGGCCGCAAGACTAGACGATCGAACCCAGCGATCGGCAATCGCTCACTGGACCGGGCCCACGCCCCGAGCAAGGCGGCCGGACGTCATCCGTCCGACCGCCAGGCTCGTGATCAGGCCAGGTGACGGCCCCGCGGACGGCGCCTCATCGAGGGACCGCCGGCGACCACATACCCGCCCGCCACCAGCGCCATGGCGATCAGCAGAGACCACGGCCCCAACGAGGCTCCGGCATCGGGCAGGACCGAATCATCGGGATCGACGATGTCGATCGTCACCCTCGACGTGTTGCCACGCACCGGGTTCTGCCTCGGATCGAAGCCCTCCGCGGTGGCGACGTTCAGGATCCTGCCCGCACGCACATCGGCGGCGGTGACGACATACGGATCGGCCGTCACGTACTGGGCCAGATGCGGTGCCAGCGTGAAGCCGCTCGGCGTCAACCCTGTGACGCGGTCGTCGATCACCGAGATGCCGCTGATCGTGACGTTCCCGTTGTTCTCGACGCGGAACGTGTAGTCGATCGTCTCGCCCACATCGGCGCGGCCGTTGCCGTTGTCGTCGTTGAGCTCCGCGCTCTTGACGATCCTGAGCGACGGGTCGGGATCCGGCGTCCGGGTCGTGATCTGGTCCGGAGGCGACGTGACCGTTCCGCCGCCCGGCGGGACGCCCCCTGCCGTCGCCTGGTTCTGCACGCCACCGGCGTACAGGTCGTCGTCGGTGACGACATAGGGATCGGCCGTCACGACGATGTCCTCGTCGGGGTCCAGCGAGAAGTTCGACGGGGTCAGGCCGGTCACGCGGTCGTCGTCGACCGAGATGCCCGTGATCGTGACGTTGCCCGTGTTCTTGACGGTGAACCTGTAGTCGATCGTCTCGCCGACATCGGCCACCCCGTTGCCGTTGATGTCGTTGAGGTTCGCCTCCTTGACGATCGAGAGGCTCGGATCCGGGACGACCGTCGTGACGACGTAGTCCTCGACCTCACCGCCGATGGCGGGCCCGGTCGGCAACGGATCGGTCACGTTGCCGGTGAACAGCCGGAACCGGGCGTAGCCGTCGACCGCGGTCGCCACGGACGGGAACGACAGCACGTAGTCGTCGGTGCCCGAGCCGGCCGGAACCGCGGTCGTCACCAGCTCCGACGCCTCGAAGACGCCGTCGCCGTCGAGGTCGATCCAGCCCGCCAGGGTGGCGGCCTGTGTCGTGTCGTTCGTGGCGGACACCGTCACATCGGTCGCCACGCCGTCGGTGACGACGATCGGCGACGACACGCCGTCCTCGTCGTCGATGCCGGTGGAGTCGTCGCTGACCGCGTTGGTCGACGGCACGCCGTCGTCCTCGATGTCGACGGTGTCGCCGAGCATCAGATCCGCGGTGTGCGCCGTCGCGTCGTATCCGACCACCCGGTGGCTCGGGCCGTTGTCACCCACATAGGTCGTGCCGTAGCTCGCCGGCGCATCGCCGAGATCGTCACAGGGCTGACCGAAGTTGTCGATGTACGTGGTGTCCGAGCCGTTGCGGCCCTCGACCGAGATCGCGAAGTGATCCACGTTCGCCATGACGTCGGCGAACTGCGAGTCGCTCGGGGCCGGCGAGCCGAGGTCGACGCCGGTGGCGTTGCTGAACCCGGTGTGCCACTGGGACGCGTCCATGGGCACTCGGACCCGGTTCCACGCCTGGGAGTTGGTGATCTGGGGCCGGAAGTTGAACCAGATCTTGTCGCCGTCGTCGCTCCACACCGCGAGGTACAGGTTGTAGCCGATGCCTGTGTCGTTGCGGTAGTCGAACTGGACGACCTCGCCGATGAGGTCGGTGAAGTCGGCGGGATCCGAGAACGCCGGCGTCCAGATCTCACTCCACGTGCTGTCCGGGTCGGTGGCGTGCAGGGCACCACCGGGGTTGCCCTCGTTGGCGTCCCAGCCCGCTGCCACCGGGTAGCTGCCGTTGACGGTGACACCCTGGGTCACGGTGGCGAATCGCCAACCGTCGGCGCCGTTGTCGAACGTGGTCAGATCCGAGCAGCCCAGGAACAGGCCGGAACCGTCGCCGTCGGTCACCTGGACCGTGAGGGTGGCCTCGGCCCGCTGGCCGCGGCTGTCGGCCACCGAGTACGGAACGGGGCCGGCGGGCCCGGTGAACGCGGGATCGTCAGGAGTGAACGTGATGGCGCCTGTCGTGGTGTTGACCTCCCACAGGCCGTCGGCCGTCGTCAGGCTGTCCACCAGCGTTCCGCCGTCGATCAGCCGGACGCTGGGGGCATCGATGGTGGCGGCGGGCGGGGCCTCGTCGTTGGTGGCGACGTTGACCGTGACCGGATTGCCCGCCGAGGTGGTGGCGGAGTCGTCGACCGCCTCGGGGCCGGGTGCGAACAGCTGCAGCGAGATGTTCTCGACGTACCCGTCGTTGGCCGGCGCGATCGAACGGAACGCCTGGAAGGTCACGCGCGCACGGCGGACACCCGCATCGAGGGTGAGGCTGTCGGTGCGATGGATGAAGCCGCTCTCGTCGTTGCGCTCCTCGCGGGTGACGGTCGGCAGTTCGACGGTCTGGACGATGTTGTCCGAGGCATCGTAGAAGTCGTAGCGGACCACGGAGCGATCCGCCTGGTCCGAGTAGCCGCCGAGGTAGGCCGACAGGTCCGCCACGACGACGCCGTCGTCGATCGCGAGAGCGCCGGGCGTCAGGTCGATGTCCTGATATGCCTCGGAAGACGCTCCTGAGCCGCTGAAGAACTGGGTTCCGGCATCGGGGATCGCCGTACCCGGCAGGGGAAGGGTGACGGCATCGGGGTAGCCGCCCGAGCCGAAGCCGTGGACCTGCAGGGAGCCCGTCCAACCACTGGTGTCACCGGACTGCGCGCCACCGTTGACGACGAGTTCGCCGGGCAGCGCGGTCAGGGGAACCTTGGTGGGCGGCGCCGCGTCGGTGCGCAGCGGTGCCAACACTGCCGCGAGCAGCACCGCGCCGAGCAGGAGGATGACAAGACGAGACGACGTACGGAACGTACGGAGGGGGGAGGTCACAGGGGGTCCTTGCGCGTTCGGGAGTGTCGGGCCCCACGGCCGGGCGGCCTGGACCCGCGAGGATGCTAGCAGCACCCGCGCAGAGGTGACAACGTGTCGCGGAATCGCACTGCCGCCGGCCGCGCAGCCGAAACGGCGCCTCAGCGCATCAGGATGCGTGCCATCCGCTGAGCGATCAGCCGAGCATGCTCGGGCTTCTCGTAGTAGTGCTTGTGCACCAGGTCGACCGCCTGGCGCGATGTTCCGGGGGAGTGATTGCACACGTCGTCACCCGGCGCGCAGACCGCGAGAGTGCGCGCCGCCAGGTCCCCGAACTCCGGACCGGCGCCGAGGCTGCCCGGGTTCGGCGCCGACTCGCCGAACGTGAGTTGGTCGTACTCGGCCACCGGATCGCGGTGCGGATCGGCGATCATCCCCACGAGCCGGATCGAACCGGACGACCGATCGTGGAGGCCGGCATGGACCACGTCGGCACCCATGCTGAACCCGATGACCGCGGTGTCGGTGTCAGGACAGCGCTGCTCCAGCTGGTCCAGGCGACGGTCGAGCGCCCGGCCGCCCGACTGGACCGCCTGTTCGTAGGACTGCAGGTCCGGCGGGGGATCCGACTCGTAGTCCAGCGACTCGAGCCGCACCGACACCCGGGCATCGTGCTGGACGATCCGGGTGAGTTCCGTCGTCGCTCGCAGCACCTCCTGGCCGACTCCGTGGTTGCGGTTCGGGTCCTGGGTCTGGCCGCGCACCCCGATCACGACCAGGTCGGCGCATCCCTTCGTCGTGAAGCCCGAGACGGCATGGGAGGGCGTGCCGGCCCCACCGGCACCGCCGCCGCACCCGGCGAGCAACAGCACCAGTGCCAGGGGAGCGAGTCGTAGCCACCTCATTCAGTCGAACGTACGCGGTCCGAAAACCGGAGGCTCCTTCGTCATCCCCGCCTCACGGGCGATCTTGGTGTTCGGCGACTTGAACATGGCCGACTGCAGTTTGCGCTCTCGGCGCAGGGCGCGGCGCTCCGAACCACGGGCATTGCGGTACAGCAGTCGCTTCGTGGCGGCCACCGAGTCGGGCGAGCGCTCCTTGATCTGCTCGATCAGCGCGAGCGCGTCGGCCAGCGGATCCTCGCCGACACCCGTGGCGAGCCCCAGCTCGACGGCCTGCTGACCGGTGACGACCTCGCCGGTCATGGCGAGCCGCTGCACGATGTCGAGCGGCATGACGTCGAGGAACGGGACGGTGCCGCCCATGTCGGGCACCAGACCCCACTTGGCCTCGAGGATCGACCACTGGGCGTCGGGGGTCGTGAACCGGAAGTCGGCGCCCGCGACCAGCTGCAGCCCACCCCCGAAGCAGTGTCCGTGCACGACGGCCACGACCGGGACCGGCAGCTCACGCCACACGGTGGAGAAGCGTTGGAAGGTATTGGCGCGCTTCGGGCCGGCCAGGAAGAACCGCGCGACCCGCTTCTTGTCCTTGAACGCCGACGCGAAGTCCAGGCCCGCGCAGAACGATCGTCCCGCACCGCGCAGGATGACCGCCCGCACCGCCGGATCGGACTTGATCGCCTCGGCCGCGGCGATCAGCTCGGTGATCAGGTCGAGGTCGATGCCGTTGAGCGCGTCGGGTCGGTTGAGCGTCACGTACGCGACGCCGTCGGTGATCTCGGACAGCACCTTGGGGTCAGCCATGCCTGGATCCTACCCGTCAGTAACCATGCGGAGCGCCTCGACCAACGGTCGCGGAGCGGTCGTCTCGTCAGTGGCCGCGGCCAGAAGCGCACCGTAGCGCTTCTTCCGCCCGCTGCCGGCGCCGAAGAACCGGCGCAAGACCTGGGCCGCGGGACGGTCGCGATGGAACGGTTGCCGGCTGATCGTGAGCCACGCGGGCAGATCGCCGGCAGCCTCGACGATCTGCACCACCCGGTCGACGCCGAGCGCACGGATCAGTTCGTCCTCCAGGTCCAGATCGCACTCGAAGGTCCGGACCGGGCGCCGCAGATCGGCGACGACCCGGTGCACATGGCCGGACTCGCCGACATCGTGCAGCACCCCCACGGACCGGTCGTGCGGAAGCCCCGACAGATGGCGGCGGACGTTCGTGATGCCGCCCATGTCGACGATCTCGGCACCGGTGAGGTCGACCTCGAGACGCTCGGCAAGCGACACCAGCGCGTTGGCGTCGCTGGGTCCCTCGACGAGGATGACCGGACCCATCATGTCGTCACGCTATATCTGGAGCGTGACATCGCCGTTCCTCCAACGTCCGTGCCCCTGCGGCTCGGAGCTCGCCTACGACACCTGCTGCGGCCCGGTCCATCGCGGCGAGCCCGCGGCGACGGCCGAGCAGCTGATGCGATCGCGCTACTGCGCCTTCGCCCTGGGCGACGCCGGCCACCTGTTCCGCACCTGGCACCCGCGCACCAGGCCGGACGACGTCGACATCGACCCAGCGATCACCTGGACCGGACTGACCGTGCTCGCGCACGGGGAGGACTGGGTCGAGTTCGAGGCGCGGTACGAGCACGGATCCGCGAGCGGCCGGATGCACGAGCGGAGCCGCTTCGCACAGCGGGCCGGACGCTGGTTCTACCTCGACGGGGTCGTGTCCTGAACCACCGACCCGATACGGTCGAGTCAGTGGCCGGGCGCGTCCTCGTGATCCCCTGGTAGCACGCTCCCGGCCACGCCATACTTCCGGCGGCCGAGGCATCGACGGGCCACGGCCGGTGCGTCAGGACCGCACGAGGCGCGCGATGGCCTCGCTGGCCTCCTTGAGCTTGAGCTCGGCCTCCTCGCCACCGACCTTCGCGGCATCGACGACGCAGTGCTTGAGGTGGTCGTCGAGCAGCCCGATCGCGACCGCCTCGAGCGCCTTCGTCAGCGCGCTGATCTGCGTCAGGATGTCGATGCAGTACTTCTCGTCCTCGACCATGCGGTGGACGCCGCGGGCCTGGCCCTCGATGCGCTTGAGGCGCGCCAGATAGCGGGCCTTGTCGGACATATAGCCGTGGTGGTGCTCGTGGTCGTGCTCGGGCGTACCGCTACTGAGCTCGGTCATGTGATGCTCCCTGTTCAGGACTGAAGGATAGCCGCGGTGCTCGACCCCGGACGCAGATCCAGGCGACGCAGCAGCTGCGCGTTGAGGGCGACGACGACGGTCGACAGCGACATCAGGATCGCGCCGACGGACATCGGGAGGACGAAGCCCGCCGGCGCCAACACCCCGGCGGCCAGCGGGACCGACAGCAGGTTGTACCCGGCGGCCCACCACAGGTTCTGCTTCATCTTGCGATAGGCCGCGGTGGACAGATCGATGACCGAGAGCACCGAGCGCGGGTCGTCGCTGGCGAGGATGACACCCGCCGAGGCGATCGCGACGTCGGTGCCGGCGCCGATCGCGATACCGATGTCGGCCTGCGCGAGTGCGGGGGCGTCGTTGACGCCGTCGCCGACCATCGCGACCTTCAGGCCCTCGCGCTGGAGTTCGGCGACCTTGGCCGACTTGTCCTCGGGCCGAACGCCGGCGAAATGGCGGTCGATGCCCAGCTCGGCGGCGACCGAGGCCGCCACTGCTTCGGCGTCGCCGGTGATCATGACGACCTCGACGCCCAGCTTGTGCAATGCGTCGACGGCTTCGCGCGACTCGGCCCGCACCTCGTCGGCGAGCCGGAGCCCACCGACGACCGCGCCGTCGATGACCACGTGCAGGATGATCGCTCCGTCCGCACGCCAGGAGGCAGCGGTGCGGACCTCGTCGAGACCGAGCTCCTCGAGTAGCCGGGGCCCACCGACCCGCACCTCGCGCCCGCCGACGGTCGCGGACACGCCGACCGCCGGCGACGACGAGAATCCGGAGGCGGGAGATCGGTCGAGACCCTGCTCGTCGGCGGCACGGACGATCGCCTTGGCGAGGGGATGCTCGCTGTCGGCCTCGGCCGATGCGGCCAGCCGCAGCACCTCGGCCGAGTCCTGACCATCCGCCGGTTCGACCCCGGACACGACCGGCGCACCCTGGGTGAGGGTTCCGGTCTTGTCGAACAGGACCGCATCGACCGTACGCATGCTCTCCAGCGCGAGGCGATCCTTGACCAGCACGCCGCCGCGCGCAGCCCGCTCGGTGGCGATCGACACGACGAGCGGGATCGCCAGGCCGAGTGCGTGCGGGCACGCGATGACCAGGACCGTGATGGTACGCACGACTCCGTCATCGGGCAGGCCGACGATCGCCCACACCACGGCGGTGATCGCCGCCGACGCGAGCGCGAACCAGAACAGATATCCAGCGGCCGTGTCGGCGATGCGCTGGGCACGCGATGACGAGTTCTGTGCCTCGGCGACGAGCCGCTGGATGCCGGCCAGGCCCGTGTCATCCCCCACGGCGGTGATCTCGACCCGCAGCCCGGAATCGGTCGCGACCGTGCCGGCCACCACGGCGTCACCCACGCCTCGGGTCACGGTGCGCGACTCGCCGGTGACCATCGACTCGTCCAGCGCGGCCCGTCCGTCGACGACGCGACCGTCGGCGGGCACGCTGCCGCCCGGCCGGACGATGACCAGATCGCCGACCCGCAGGTCCGCGGGCGCCACGACACTGATCTGATCTGCCTCGACCCGTTCGGCCTCATCGGGCAGGAGTGCGGCGAGTGAGTCCAGCGCCGACGTGGTCTGGGCGAGGGAGCGCATCTCGATCCAGTGGCCGAGCAGCATGATGACGATCAGCAGCGCCAGCTCCCACCAGAAGTCCAGATCATGGTGCAGCACGTCGATACTCGCGCCCCACGACGACACGAAGGCGACCGTGATGGCCAGCGCGATCAGCAGCATCATCCCGGGCCGGCGAGCGGCGATCTCGGACCGAGCGCCCGCGAGGAACGGCCGGCCGCCCCACCCGTACATGACGGTGCCGAGCACCGGGGAGACCCAGCTCAGCCAGGCGGCATCGGGCAGCTCGTAGCCCACGACGTCGGCGAACATCCCCGACAGGGCGACGACCGGGACCGCGACCACCAGCATGATCCAGAACAGGCGGCGGAACTGCCCCACGTGATCGCCGTGGGCCCCGTGATCGCCGTGGTCTTCGTGACCGTGGCTCGCCGCTCCGGCGTGCTCAGCCTCGGAGTGCATCGAGTGATCCATCGTCAGCTCCCACTGGGCGTGATGTCGCTCGCGACCGGCCGGAATCGGCGCAGCCGCAAGCTGTTGCCGACCACGAAGACGCTCGAGAACGCCATCGCGGCACCGGCCAGCATCGGATTGAGCAGGCCCAGCGCCGCCACCGGGATCGCGGCGACGTTGTAGGCGAAGGCCCAGAACAGATTCGACTTGATGGTCGCCAGCGTCTTGCGCGATAGGCGGATCGCGTCGACGGCGCTGCGCAGGTCGCCACGCACCAGCGTGATGTCGGCGGCCTCGATCGCGACGTCGGTTCCGGTTCCCATCGCCAGGCCGAGATCGGCCTGCGCGAGCGCGGGGGCGTCGTTGACCCCGTCGCCCACCATGGCGACGCGGCGGCCCTCGGACTGCAGCCGGGCGATCACGTCGACCTTCTGCGACGGCAGCACCTCGGCGATGACCTCGTCGATGCCGACCTCGGCCGCGATCTGTCGGGCCGCCGCCTCGTTGTCGCCGGTCGACAGGACCGGCCGGAGGCCGTTGGCCCTGAGCTGGGCGATCGCCTCGGCGCTGGTGGGCTTGACCGTGTCGGCGACCACGAGGATGCCTCGGGCCTGACCGTCCCAGCCGACCGCCACGACCGTCTTGCCCTGGCCCTCGGCGGCCGTCTTGGCCGCCGCGGTCTCATCGCCGAGGTGCTGCGACCAGTCGGCCAGCAGCGACTCGCGCCCGACCAGGACCGCGTGACCCTCGACGATGCCCTGGACGCCCCGGCCCTCGATGTTCGCGAAGTCCTCCGGAACCGGGAGGCTGGTCCCGGTCGACTCGATCGCGCCCGCGGCGATGGCCTGGGCGATGGGGTGCTCCGACGCGTTCTCCAGGGCACCGGCCAGGCGCAACAGCTCGAGCCGCTCGGTGCCGGGCTCCGTCACCGCGTCGATCAGCGTCATGCGGCCCGTCGTGACCGTGCCGGTCTTGTCCAGGACGACGGTGTCGATCGTGCGCGTCGACTCCAGGATCTCGGGGCCCTTGATGAGGACACCCATCTGCGCGCCGCGGCCGGTGCCGACCAGCAGGGCGGTCGGCGTGGCAAGCCCGAGCGCGCACGGGCACGCGATGACCAGCACCGCGACGGCCGCCGTGAACGCGGCCGTCGCACCGAATCCGGCGCCCAGCCATGCACCGAGCGTCGCGAACGCGATCAGGATGACGATCGGGACGAAGACGCCGGAGATGCGGTCGGCGAGACGCTGCACCTCGGCCTTGCCCGTCTGAGCGTCCTCGACGAGCCGGGCCATCTGGGCCAGCTGGGTGTCGGCACCGATCCGAGTGGCCCGGATGACGAGCCGGCCGCCGGCGTTGACCGTGGCTCCGGTGACCGGATCGCCCTCGGCGACCTCGACCGGCACGGACTCGCCCGTCAGCATCGACGCGTCGACCGCCGAGGTGCCCGACACGACGAGACCGTCGGTGGCGATCTTCTCGCCGGGCCGGACGACGAACTCGTCGCCGACCCGCAGGTCGTCGACGCCGATCTTGGTCTCGACGCCGTCGCGCAGCACCGACACCTCCTTGGCGCCGAGCTCCAGGAGGGCACGAAGCGCCGCACCGGCCTGGCGCTTGGACCGCTTCTCGAAGTAGCGGCCGCCGAGGATGAACACGGTGACGCCCGCGGCGACCTCGAGGTAGATGTTCGCCGCGCCATCGGTCGGTGCGAGCGTGAACTCGAACGGGTGCGTCATGCCGGGCTCGCCGGCGGTGCCCAGGAACAGGGCGTACAGCGACCAGGCGAACGCGCTGATGGTGCCCATCGAGATGAGCGTGTCCATCGTGGCGGTGCCGTGACGCAGGTTCGCCCATGCGGCGCGATGGAACGGCCAGGCGCCCCACACGATGACGGGCGAGGCCAGCGTCAGCGAGGCCCACTGCCAGAAGTCGAACTGCAGCGCCGGCACCATCGCCATCGCGATGACCGGGACCGAGAGCACCACCGAGACGACGAGCCGATGGCGCAGGGCGGTCAGCTCCGGATCGTCGACATCGTCGTCATCCTCGTCGGCCCGGGCGGCCGGGAGACTCGCGGTGTATCCGGTCCTCTCGACCTCGGCGACGAGTTCGGCCGGGTCGTAGCCGTCCGGCACCGTGACCTTGGCCTTCTCGGTCGCGTAGTTGACCGTGGCGACGACACCGTCGAGCTTGTTGAGCTTGCGCTCGATCCGGTTCGCGCAGGACGCGCACGTCATGCCGCCGATCTCCAGCTCGATGCTGGGGCCTGGTGCGGCAGATGGTGCGGTCGTACTCATCGCGATTCCCTTCCGGTGTGGTGCTTGCGGGTGTCAGTGGTCGTCGTCGTGCGCCGGCTCGTCGCCGGTATCCGGCGTATTCGCCGGGGTCGCGTCGAGGACGAGACGGGCTGTGCGGACCTGTCCGTCGACCTGGAAGTCCAGGTAGAGCAGATAGCGACCAGCGGTCGGTGCCTCGGCCATGAACGAGATCGTCGGGCCGGCCGTGTCGCCCGCCTGGGGTGCGTCGCCCTCGGCGTGCACGTGGAGGAAGCCCAGATCGCCCTCGCGGAGTGCGACCAGGTGTCCGAATGCACCCAGGTAGGGCTGCAGTTCCGTGACGGGCTGCCCGTCACGCTTCACCGTGATGTCCAGTTCGGACGTCCGGCCGGCGACGAGACCGCCCTCGATCGAGACGTCGAAGCCGCCGACGCGGGTCGTGCGAGTGACGGCCGTGGCCGGCTCGGGGTTCAGAGCACCGGCGACGTCGACGGTGCGGGTCAGCGTGATGCTCGGCGCCTCCTCGGTCGCGGGCACGAAGTCCGCGAACACGCGGTACGTCCCGCCGGTCTCCCAGGTCCATGGGATCGACCAGGTTCCGGTCGCCGTGTCGAGGGTCGGGTGAACGTGCTCGAACCGGCTGCCGTCGGAGCGCACCACGATCAGGTGCATGTCCTTCTCGTGCGATCGCGCGAACCGCACGACCGGCCGACCGTCGGCGTCGAGGATCCGGTAGCTCAGGGTGCCGTCGACTCCGGCGCGGTCCGGCGCGCTCACCGGCGACAGGACCATCCCGTCGGCCGCCAGCGACAGGCCGCGCGGGCCGGTCGCGGCACTCGAAGTCGTCATCGTGTCGTGTCCACCGTCGTGTTCGGACATCTGAGCCTTGTCCTTCCACTCGTTCACGAAGCCGTCGGGCACCACGGCGCCCGCGACGGTGAACGCTCCCGCGAACGCCACCGCGAGTCCGGCGCCGTAGATGATCAGACGGCCTGCGGTGTTCATCAGACGCGCTCGGCTGAGTAGCCCGCCTCCGCGACGGCGGCCAGGACCTGCGCGTCATCGACCTCGCCGGCGCCCGTCACGACCAGCCGCCCGGTCTGGGCGCTGACCTCGATGCTCTCGACCCCGGCGACCTCGGCGACCTCTTCGCGCACCGACATCTCGCAGTGACCGCACGTCATGCCCGTCACCTGGTACTCGGTCGTGCTCATCCCTGGATCCTCTCGCCATTGATACCCCTAGTGGGTATCTGTATGGCGAGCCTATACCCCCTATGGGTATGTTTCAAGCGGATGGCCAGAGGGGCCCGGACATGACGACGGGCCCTCACGATCTCTCGTGAGGACCCGTTCTTCGCTGGGTGCGCGAGGGGGGACCCCGTCAGCGCGTTTCCGACCGCACTCGATGCTCGGACCCGAGTGCGCCTCCTCCTCAGATCCCACAGCTTCATCAAACCCAGCGAACAACGGGCCCGACATGACGATGGGCCCTCACGATTTCTCGTGAGGGCCCGTTCTTCGCTGGGTGCGCGAGGGGGGATTTGAACCCCCACGCCCTTGCGGACACTGCCACCTGAAGACAGCGCGTCTACCGTTCCGCCACTCGCGCGCGCGGTCCGCGAAGGACCGACGACAGAGTCTAACAGGGCACGAGGAGTGCTTTCGACCACGGGTGGCCCGATACGATCGACACGACACACGTGTGGCGGGGCAGTCCCGTGTGCCCGATCGACGAAGGAGGTGGCGACCATGGCCGGTGTGCTTCAGCGGTTCGAGCAGCGGCTCGAAGGCGTCGTCACGAACGCCTTCGCCCGGGCGTTCCGCAGTGCCGTCCAACCCGTCGAGATCGCCGCGGCACTGCAGCGCGAGGTCGACAACTCCGCCCACATCCTGTCGCGCGACCGGCGGCTCGTGCCCAACGACTTCACGGTCGAACTGTCGCCCGCCGACCACGAGCGCCTGACCCCGTTCGGCGGAACCCTGATCGAGGAGCTCAGCACCCTGGTCGAGGACCACGTGCACGAGCAGCGCTACACCCTCACGGGACCCGTCACGATCGCATTCGTCGAGTCCGCCGACCTCGGCACCGGGCGCTTCCGCGTGCGCTCCAAGACCAATGCGACCGTGACCCCCGCCGACGCCCGCGCCGCCGTCGCCTCCGCCCGCCGCAGCAACGTGTCGGTCGAGGTCAACGGCCAGACCCACAGCGTCCCGCTCGACGGCATGGTCATCGGCCGCGGCACCGACGTCGACCTGAAGGTCGAGGATCCGGGCATCTCCCGTCGCCACGCCGAGATCACGGTGCACCACAACGGCGGCGACACGACCGTCACGATCGTCGACCTGGGCTCCACCAACGGCGTCGTCCTGAACGGACACCGGGTACAGACCGGGGTCGTCGGCGACGGCTCCGAGGTCCGCTTGGGCAACACCGTCCTGATCGTCCGCATCGACGAGAAGCGGTGACCGGATGTCGGAGCTGACCCTCACCCTGATCAAGCTCGCCTTCCTGGCGGTCCTGTGGATCTTCGTCCTCTCCGCGGTCTCGGTGATCCGGTCCGACATCTTCGGCACCAAGGCTCCCTCGACCGCACGGCCCAAGCAGAAGAAGGCACGGCCGGTGACACCGAAGGCCTCGGCCAAACCCCGCAAGAAGGCGGCCCGCGGCGCCCCGAGCACCCTGCACGTGGTGTCCGGCGCGAACCAAGGACAGAGCGTCCCGCTCGGCGACGGCCCGATCCTGCTCGGCCGCGGCACCGACGCAGCGATCCGGCTCGATGACGACTACGTCTCGACCCGGCATGCCCGCTTCGCCACCAACGGCGAGCAGTGGTTCGTCGAGGACCTCGGCTCCACCAACGGCACGTACGTCGGCAGCCAACGCGTCACCACGCCGGTACCGGTCGGCCTCGGCATCCAGGTCCGCCTGGGCAAGACCGTCGTGGAGCTGCGCAAGTGAGCGCGCTGACCTACCGGTACGTCGCGATGACCGACGTCGGTCTGCGCCGCACCAACAACGAGGACTCCGGCTTCGCCGGCACCCGGCTGCTCGCGATCGCCGACGGCATGGGCGGTGCGGCCGCCGGCGAGCTGGCGTCGTCGACCGCACTCAACACCTTGCGCCGCCTCGAGGACGGATTCGAGGGTGACGCCCTCGACGCGCTGGAAGGCGCGGTCACGGCCGCCAACGATCGACTGGCCGATGCGATCGCCGACGATCCGGCCGTCGAAGGCATGGGCACCACGATCGAGGCGATGCTGTGGGACGGCGAGAAGCTGGCCGTCGCGCATCTGGGAGACTCACGGGCCTACCGCCTGCGCGGCACGACCCTGACCCAGGTCAGCACCGACCACACCTTCGTGCAGAGCCTGGTCGACGAAGGACGGCTGACACCCGAGGAGGCGCGGCAGCATCCGCATCGTTCGCTGCTGCTGCGCGCGCTCCTCGGCCGCGACGACAACGCCCCCGACCTGAGCTGGATCCAGCCTCAACAGGGCGACCGCTACCTGCTGTGCAGCGACGGCCTGTCCGACATGGTCACCGACGACAAGATCGAGCAGGCCATGCGGGCCGAGACGATCGATCTGGCGGCGACCGAGCTGGTGACCCTCGCCCTCGAACACGGTGGCGTCGACAACGTGACCGTCGTGCTGGCCGAGTTCGTCGCCGCCGACGCCGAACCCGATCCCGATCTGGTCTGCGCCGACGGCCGCCCCCAGCTGGTGGGCGCGGCGGCCGAGCAGCCGCGACCGCCCACGGGGCACGCCGTCACGCCGGCCGCCGCTCCGGTCGACGAGGAGGAGCTGCGCTACGCCTCCCGGCCCCCCGGCCGTCGCCGCGGGTTCAAACTGGTCCTGGGCCTCGTGATCGTCCTCGCCCTGATCGCCGGCGCGGGCTACGCGGGCTACACCTGGACCCAGTCCCAGTACTACGTGGGCACCGACGGCGACCAGGTCGCGATCTACCGCGGCGTCGACGTCGACCTGCCGGGCATCTCGCTGAGCAAGATCGACGAACGCACCACGGTGCAGGTGGCCTCGCTGCCCGCCTACAACCAGAAGCTGGTCCGTGACGGACTGCCCGCCGAGAACCGTGCCGACGCCCAGAACATCGTCACCGAGCTCACGGCACTGTCCACCCCAGCCACCATCCCCACCCCGACACCGACAGCCACTGCGCCGACATCGGACACACCGAAGCCGAAGACCTCGACCGGCGCACCGGACAAGGACTGATCGTGGCCGCGCCCAGCAGGAGCAGTGGAACGCCGGCCTGGGTGCCCCGCAAGCGCCGGGGCACCGAGCTCGTGCTGACGTCGATGGCGGTCGGCATCGCGATCTTCGCGTACGTCGCGGTCGGTCTGGGCGCACGCGGAACCGTGCCCGCCGGTGTGTTCAAGCTGGCGACCGCCGTCATCGTCGTCGCGATCGCCACCACGATCGTCGTGCGACGGCTCGCGCCGTACGCCGACCCTGTGCTGCTTCCGCTGGTCATCGCGCTCAACGGCATCGGCCTGGCGATGATCTACCGCATCGACCAGGACTGCCCGGGCTTCTGCCTCGGCGGCGCCTACGACCCGCTGGCCAACGCCCAGCTGATGTGGACGGCACTCGGCCTGATCGCGTTCACGATCGTGCTGTTCGTGGTCAACGACCACCGGATGCTGCAGCGCTTCACCTATTCGGCCGGTCTCGCGGCGATCGTGCTGCTGGTGCTGCCGCTGCTGCCCGGCATCGGCCAGAACATCCGCGGCGCCCGCATCTGGATCAACCTCGGACCGTTCAGCTTCCAGCCGGGTGAGGCCGCCAAGATCTGCCTCGCGATCTTCTTCGCCGGTTATCTCGTGCGCCACAAGGATGCCCTCGCCCTGGCGGGCCGGCGCGTGCTCGGCGTCGACCTGCCGCGTGGGCGCGATCTCGGTCCGATCCTCGCGGGCTGGCTGATCAGCGTCGGCATCCTGGTGTTCCAGCGCGACCTCGGCTCGTCGCTGCTGTTCTTCGGCCTGTTCGTCGTGATGCTCTACATCGCCACCGAGCGGCCCGGGTGGCTGGTCGTGGGTGCCGTGTTGTTCGCCAGCGGGTCGTACTTCGGCTATCTCGCGTTCGGTCACGTACAGGCCCGGTTCGATGCGTGGCTCGACCCGTTCGGCAATCCCGACGCCAACGGTCAGCTGATCAGCTCGCTGTACGGACTGGCGCACGGCGGCGTGCTCGGGCGGGGGCTCGGGCAGGGCAGCCCGGAGCTCACGCCGTTCTCGTTCTCGGACTTCATCGTCGGCGCGCTGGGCGAGGAGCTCGGCCTCACCGGTCTGATGGCGATCCTGCTGATCTACGGGCTGATCGTGGAACGAGGTCTGCGCATCGCCCTGACCTGCCGCGATGCGTTCGGCAAGCTGCTGACCGCGGGCCTGGCGGTGTCGTTCGCCCTCCAGGTGTTCGTGGTGGTCGGCGGGGTCACGCGTCTGATCCCGCTCACCGGCCTGACCACCCCGTTCCTGGCCCAGGGCGGTTCGTCGATCGTCATGAACTGGGCGATCATCGCGCTCCTGCTGCGCATCAGCGACCAGACCCGCCGCCCCGCCCCCGAGATCTCCACCGTCCAGAGCGACGAAGAGACCCAGGTGGTGAAGCTCGGATGAGCCGGTACGTGACCACAGGTCGCCAGCCCGGCGAGCGCCAGCGAGCCGGGCGGGTAGGCGCCGGCGAGGTTCAGTGCCCGCTCGACCCCTGCTTGTCACCGGCGCCTACCCACTCGTCGCTGGCGCTCCTCGCTGGCGACCGACGGAACGGGGTGGGTCGATGAACAAACCGATCCGCAGCCTGGCCGTCGGCTGTCTGGTGCTGTTCCTGGCGCTGCTGGCCAACGTCAACTACGTGCAGTTCGTCCAGGCCGACGACCTGAACAACAAGAACGGCAACAAGCGCGTCACCAACGAGCAGTTCTCGCGCAACCGCGGGCCGATCCTGGTGGCGGGCAAACCCATCGCCGAGAGCAAGAAGAGCTCCGATCAGTACAAGTACCAGCGGGTCTATCCCGACAAGGGCCTCTATGCGCACGTCACCGGCTACTTCTCCTATGTGTTCGGCCGCGGTGCCCTGGAGAACTCCGAGAACCAGATCCTGTCGGGCAGTGACAACCGGCTGTTCGTGAACCGGGTCGTCGACCTGCTGTCGAACAAGCAGCCCACGGGCGGATCGGTCGAGCTGACCCTGGATCCGCTGGCCCAGAAGACCGCGGCCGACGGGCTGGCCGCCTTGGGCAAGGACACCAAGGGGGCGGTCGCGGCCATCAATCCCCAGACCGGCGAGATCCTCGCGATGGTCAACCAGCCGACGTACGACCCCAATCAGCTGGCCAGTCACGACTTCTCCGCCGTCCAGAAGGCGTGGGACAAGCTGACCACCGACGACGACCAACCGATGCTCAACCGCACGACCCAGCAGATCCTCCCGCCCGGCTCGACGTTCAAGCTCGTCACCGCGGCCGCGGCGCTCGAGAACGGTGTGGTCGACAACGCGAGCGACAAGGTGAAGGGCGGCCGGTCGCTGAGCTTCCCCGGTGTCCAGTACAAGCTCGTCAACGAGAACGGCAGCAGCTGTGGAGGCGACCCGATCACGTTCGGGCGCGCCCTCGAGGTCTCGTGCAATGTCTCGTTCGGCGATCTCGCGGGCAAGATCGGCCAGGACGCCCTCGACGAGCAGGCCTCCAAGTTCGGCTTCGGCACCGACCCTCTCGCGGGGCTGCCGATGAACCCGAGCCGGTTCACGACGTCCGACACCCAGCTGGAGAACACCCAGCTGGCCCAGTCGGGCATCGGCCAGTTCGAGGTCGCCGCGACCCCTCTGCAGATGGCGATGGTCGCGGGTGCGATCGCGAACGAGGGCGAGGTCATGCGGCCGTACGTCATCAAGACGGTCCGCTCGCCCAACGTCCGCGTCCTCGAGAAGGGCGAGCCGCACTCGTTCGGACGCGCGATGAGCCGCTCGAACGCCGCGATCCTGCGCGACATGATGGTCAACGTCGTCAAGCAGGGCACCGCCACGTCGGCTCGCATCAACGGGGTCGACGTCGGCGGCAAGACCGGCACCGCGCAGTCCACGCCGGACCGGCCGCCGTATGCCTGGTTCGTGGCGTTCGCGCCGGCGAAGAACCCCAAGGTCGCGGTCGCCGTGGTCGTCGAGTCCTCGAGCACGGCGCGCAACGAGATCGCGGGCGGCCGGCTGGCCGGTCCGATCGCCCGCTCCGTCATGGAGGCGGTGTTGGGCCAGTGAGCACGAACAGGCCGAGCACCCGGCCGGGCCCCGCGACGGCCTACGCACTCGCACCACACGATCAATCTGGGAGACTACGTCCATGACCGAATCCGACGGCTCGATCCGTCTTGGCGACCGCTATGAACTCGGCGGCCTGCTCGGGCGCGGCGGCATGGCCGACGTCCGGGTCGCCCGCGACCTCCGCCTCGGCCGCACGGTCGCGGTCAAGACGCTCCGCGCCGATCTGGCGGCCGACGACACGTTCCAGGCACGGTTCCGCCGCGAGGCCCAGTCCGCAGCGGCCCTGAACCATCCCTCGATCGTCGCTGTCTACGACACCGGAGAGGGTGTCAACGAGCAGGGCGTCACGGTTCCCTACATCGTCATGGAGTACGTCGAGGGCCAGACGCTGCGCGACATCCTGCGTGGCGCCGAGACCGGGCGCAAGATCCTGCCCGAGCGCGCGCTCTCGATCGTCGCCGACGTCCTCAGCGCACTCGACTACAGCCACCGCTCGGGCATCGTGCACCGCGACATCAAGCCCGCCAACGTCATGGTCACCCCGTCGGGCCAGGTCAAGGTGATGGACTTCGGCATCGCCCGCGCCATCGCCGACACCTCGTCGGCCATGACCCAGACCGCCGCCGTCATCGGCACGGCGCAATATCTGTCGCCCGAACAGGCGCGCGGCGAGACGGTCGACGCCCGCAGCGACATCTACTCGACCGGCTGCCTGCTCTACGAGCTGCTCACCGGCCGCCCGCCGTTCGTCGGCGAGAGCCCCGTCTCGGTCGCCTATCAACACGTCCGCGAGGAGGCCAAGGCACCGTCGCAGCTCAACCCCGACGTCAGCGTCTCGGTCGATCGCATCGTCGCCAGGTCCCTGGCCAAGCGGGTCGAGGATCGCTACCAGAGCGCCGCCGACATGCGCGACGACATCCAGCGCGTCCTGTCGGGCGGCTCGATCGACGCACCGGCCCAGGCCACGTCGGTCGCGGGCGCCACCGCGGTGGTCCCGGCGGTCACGGCACCCACCACCCGGTCCACCACGCCCGGTGCCCGGCGAGCGGTGCCCGAGGACGACGAGGACGGCGGAGGACGGTGGTGGATCGGCGTGCTCGTGGCGCTGTTCCTGCTGGCCGCTGTCGTGATCGGCATCATCCTGTTCACCAACAACGGCGATGACGAGCCCAAGACGGCCGCGGTGCCCACCGTGGCGGGCAAGGAGCAGCAGGTCGCCGAACGTCTGCTGACCGATGCCGGCTTCAAGGTCAACATCCAGGAGCGCGCCGACGCCGATATCGCCAAGGGACTGGCGCTCGAGACCGATCCGCCCGAGGGCGAGGATGCCGAGCTGGGCAGCACGATCCAGCTGATCATCAGTGCCGGACCCGAACAGGTCACGATCCCCGATCTCCGCGACTTCAGCTACGACAGCGCCAAGGAGAGACTCGAGGGTCTGGGGCTGAAGGTCAAGAAGGAGGAGGCCGACGGCGATGCCGAGGCCGGCCGGGTCCTGAACACCAACCCGCCGTCGGGCGAGAAGATCGACGTCGGCAGCACCGTGACCGTGATCGTGTCGCGCGGCCAGGCCACGGTCCCGAACGTGGTCGGTCAAGACGTCGCGGCGGCGAAGAAGGCCCTCGAGGACGCGGGGCTGAAGGTCACGACCAACGACGACCCGGCAGCGCCTGAGCCGGCAGGGCAGGTCACGGCGCAGAGCGTGTCGTCGGGCCAGCGCGTCCCACGCGGCACCACCGTGACGCTGACTGTGTCGGCCAATCCCGGTGACAGCGACGACGGAGACGCCGACGGCGGTCCGTAGCAACCGGCTCAGTCGTTGCGGTCCGCCTGGGCGTACCGCAACGAGGCCGGCCCCGCGTACGCCGGGATCGTGGCCGTCGTGAGACTCGTGACGTCGAGTCCCAGCTTGTGCACCCGGCTGTAGTCGGCGTACGTCACGGTCTCCGGGGTCGACCCGATCGACGCGATCATCCCGGGCACGTCACCGACCGCTTCGATCCGGTACGGCGGCGCATACGGCACGCCGTCGAGCAGCACCGTGTTGCCGACGCACTTGATGCCGGTCGTCGAGATCAGGCGCTGACCCTGCAGCGAGACGGCCTGAGCTCCGCCCGCCCAGAGCGCATTGACGAATGCCTGGATGTCCTGCTCGTGCACCAGGAGCAGATTGGGGTCGATGCCCGAACCCAGCTCGCTGCGCGGTGCGTCGGTGAGCTCGACCCGCAGACCCGGCCCTTCGACGGCGGTCAGCCCCGCCGCCTCGGCGAGGCCGTCGGCGGTGCGCTTGAGCGCCGCGAACGGGGCCGTCGAGACGCTGCGCGATAACTGGTCGATGTCGATGCGCAGTCGCCGGGCACGGTCCTGCAGCCGCTGGACCTCCCGGTTGCGGTCGTTGACCAACGACGAGACGTCACCGCCCGTGGGCCGCAGATCCGTGCCACGCGACGTGGTCGCCGCCATCGCGAACAGGAAGCCGGAGATCACCGCGATCAGGGCGACGGACAGCGGCCAACGGCGTGCGGCGTGCGCGCCCCCTGCACTCGCACCCCCCGCACTCGCACCGCCTTTGATCGCCATGGCACTAGGCTAGTCAGGACGCACTGAGAACGACCCGACCGGAGGAACCCGTGGCCCGAGACACCCACCCCAAGCCGCAGCGCATCGGCAATCGCTGGGCGGGCCCGGCGATGGTCACGTCCGCGCTGATCGGCCTGCTGTACATCGTCGTGTTCTACGTGCTCAACGGCCAGGTCGACTCGTACCCGTCGTGGCTGCAGTGGTACGACGACCTGGGCAACTGGAACCTGATCATCGGCATGGGCTTCATCGTCGCGGCCTTCGGCTTCGCGATGAAGTGGGAGTGAGTTACACGCGTGTAGTTATCCACCCGTGGGGACTCACCTGTGGATAACCGGAGTGGTCGTGCCGGTGGCCCGGTTTGGGCACGCCGGCGTCAGAAGCACCAGTGGTGACATGATCACCCAGGAAACCTGCGTTGATGACAGAAAACTTCCTGTCATCAACGCAGGTTTTCTGTTATCTCGCCAACGTCAGCCGACCAGTTCAGGTCAGCGCGGCGGTCCGCAGCACGATCACGACGGCACAGAAGACCACGAGAGCCGTCAGCGCGAGGAGCTGGGCGAGCTGACGGCGCTCACGCGGCGCGTACATGACGATCGCGGCCAGCACGAGGCCCGCGACGAACCCGCCGAGGTGGCCTTGCCAGCTGATATTGGCCTGCAGGCTCCACACCGCGTTGATGCCGAGCAGCACGAGCATCGGCGTCATGTTCTGGCGGGCGCGCAGCATCAACACGAACGTCACGGCGAACAGGCCGAAGATCGCCCCTGAGGCTCCGACGGTCGTGGTGTAGATCGGCGACAGCCAGTACACGACGACAGAACTGGTGACCGCCATGGCCAGATACGCCGCCAGGAAGCGCCAGGTGCCCAAGGCCCGCTCGACGACCGGACCGAACAGGTACAGCGCCACCATGTTGAGCACCAGGTGGACGACGCCGTTGTGCAGGAACGCTGCCGTGAGCAGACGCCAGTACGCTCCGTCGGCGACCCCCGTCAGATCATGTCCGTCGGCGGTGACACCCGAGACCGACAGCATCGCGCCGTCGCGATACACGACACCGTCGCGCATCCCGGTGGCCAACTGGAGCACGAACAGCACCACATTGACCGCGATGAGCGACAGACTCACGATCCCCGGGCGCGTCGACAGCACGCCACCGGCGACCGTCCGCGGCGTGCGCACCGACTTCGCCCCCGCCCTCAGGCATTCGGGGCACTGGAAGCCCACCGCGGCCTCGTTCATGCACAACGGGCAGATCAACCGCTCGCACCGCTGACACGTGATGTAGGCCTCGCGGTCGGCATGCCGGTAGCAGCGCTGCTCCGGCACCGCTGGGCTCGAGGTCATGTGCGCGAGATGGTCACCGATTCGATCACCACGGGCTGCTCCGGGCGGTCGAACCGGTCGGTGCGCACCGCACCGATGGCATCGACGACCTGCTTGCTGGCTTCGTCGGTGACCTCACCGAAGATGGTGTGCTTGCGGTTCAGCCACGCCGTCGGCACCAACGTGATGAAGAACTGCGAGCCGTTCGTGCCGGGTCCGGCGTTGGCCATCGCGAGCAGGTACGGCTTGTCGAAACGCAGATCGGGGTGGAACTCGTCCTCGAACTCATAGCCGGGGCCACCACGACCGTCGCCGAGCGGATCGCCGCCCTGCAACATGAAGTCGGCGATGATGCGGTGGAACACCAGGCCGTCGTAGAAGGGCCGCTTGGCCAGCTGTCCGGTCTCGGGATCGACGAATTCCTTGGTGCCCTCAGCCAGACCGACGAAGTTGTCGACGGTCTTGGGCGCATGATCGGGGAACAGATCGACGACGATGGCGCCGTGGTTGGTCGTCAGGGTCGCGGTGATGCTGGGCACGGGGTCCTCTACTTCCAGGTTCCAGGGTGGGGGGGGTGACACCATGGTCCCACGACACCCCCAGCACCGCGCGAGCACGGCACGCGGGGATACCGTGTCGGACATGTCTCACCCTTCGAGCTCCCGCAAGAGGACGTTCGTCATCCTCGCGCTGCTGGCCGCCGCCGTCGTGATCTACCGCAAGGCCACGGCCGATACCGGGGGCACGTTCGACCCGGATCGTCCGGAGACGCACTGATGCCGGTCAGCGTCGAACGCATCGACGACGGCATCGCGATCCTGACGTTCTCGGCGCCGCCGCTCAACCTGTACTCGCTGGAGTTCCACGACGAGTTCGACCTCGCCTTCGACGAGATCGAGGCCGATCCGCCCCGGGCGCTGCTGATCCGGGCCGAGGGCAAGATCGTGTCCGGCGGTGTCGACGTGGCACAGTTCCACGCGCGCAAGACGAAGGCCGACACCCAGGTGCTCTACGACCGGATGATCGAGCTGCCCGATCGCGTCGCGGCGCTCCCGTTCCCCACATTCTTCGCCGCTCACGGGCTGACCTTGACCTGGGCGTTCGAGGTCGCGATCGCGTGCGATCTGATCCTGGCGTCCGAGCGCGCCAAGTTCGGCCTGGTCGAGCGCGTGATCGGTCTGACGCCCACGATGGGCGGCACGCAGCGCCTCGCCTCACGGGCCGGGATCGGCCGCGCCAAGGAGTTCGTCTTCACCGGCGACGCATACGACGCGGCCACGATGGAGCGCTGGAACGTGGTGAACCGGGTCCTCCCGGTCGACGGGTTCGAGGAGGCGGTGCTCGAGATCGTGCGCCAGATCGCGGTCGGCCCGACGCAGGCGTTCGGCGCGGCCAAGCAGATCCTGCGTCATTACGAGAGCGGCGGCGTGGCCGAGGCCAACGCCCACACCACGGCGCTCGCCGCTGACTTGTTCGACACCGACGACCTGCAGCACGGCATGGAGTCGTTCCTGGCCAACGGTCCCGGACACGCCACCTTCACCGGCCGCTGAACGACTCCAACAGGTCGGCGCCTGCACGTCGGCCGTTCTCGGCACGGATCTGCTGACCGAGTTCCGCCGCCACCCGTCGATGCGGACCGTCGTCCAGCAGATCCTCGATCGCCGCGCGGATGCGCCGGGCCGATGCTCGACGACCCAGGGTCCGGCCGGCGCCACTGCGCGCGACCACACGACCGATGTACGGCTGGTCGGTCTTCGAGTCCACCGGGAGGATGAGCAGAGGCAGATCGTGCGCGAGCGCGGTCATGGTGGTGCCGTGACCGCCATGCCCCACGACCAGTGAGACCTGAGGCATCAGCTCGCTGTGCGGCAGCCACGGGTGCACCTCGACGTTGCCCGGGATCCGCAGCTCGGCGGGGTCGACAGCGGGGCCGATCGTCGCGATGACGCGCGCGGGCAGCCCTTCGACGGCATCGAGCACGCGCTGCCAGGTATCGAGCAGACGCGGGAAGCGGACGGTGCTGAGACTGAGGAGCACCGTCGGTTCGCTCGGGCGAGCAGGGATCCCGTCGACCACGGCCCCGGTGTGCACGGCACTCGGATGCGCGTCGGCATCCAGCGTGGCGAGTGTCGGGACCAGCGCACCGATGCCGGCTTCGACGAGTGCCCTCGCACGCAGTCCGCGCAGTCGGAGGAGCAGCGCGAGCGGGCTTCTCAAGTCACGCCGGAACTTGCCGTCGAGCGAGTGCTCGAAGACGACGTAGGGGTGGCCGGCGGCTCCGAGCTCGGCCATCACTCCGAACAGATAGCAGTCGACGACGATCACGTCGGCGGGGCGCTCCGCCAGAGCGGCCACGACATCGCGACCGGCGGCGCGATCGGCGAAGGCCGCGAGCAGATCACCGAGCGTGGACGCTGTCGTGGCGCCGAAGTCGCGACCGGTGGGGTAGGCGTCGAAACGCAGTCCGGCCGCGGCGAATCGCTCCGCCTGGGCGCGGTGCCCGAGGAAGCGGACGTCGTGCCCGCGGGCGGCGAGCTCTGCTGCGATGCCCATCGCCGGAGGGACGTTGCCGCCGCCGTCCCAGGTCGCGAAGAGAAAGCTCGTCATCGAACCACCGACTCCGACTCGGGCAGCAGGGCGTGGACCAAGGTCGTCATCCTCTCCTCGGTCCGCTTCCGCGACAGCCCGCGATCCACGCGGAGCAGCTTCCAGGCGTAGACATCGGTGGCGACGACCAGCAGATCGACGAGCGGTTCACCGGGACTGAACGGGGCGAAGACCTCCTCGACCCAGTCGCGGTGCAGGCGCTTGCCAGCCTCGGTGATCTCGTGGACCAGCGGATCCTCGTCCTCCTGCGCGAGCAGGAGCAGGGCGACGCGACCTTCGCGTTCGTAGTGGTCGACGACGACGCGGACAGCGGCGGCGATGTCTCCGGCGGGCGCGCGCCGGGTGCTCACGATCTTCTCGCGGGCCCGGGCGGCCGCCGCCTCGACGAGCCCGGCCCGACTGCCGTGCTGACGCAGGATGGTCTGCACGCTCACTCCGGCCGCCGTGGCGATCTCGTCGAGCGAGACAGTCGCGAGACGCCGCTCGCGTGTCAGTTCGACCGCGGCGTCGAGGATCCGCAGCCGCGTCTCCTCCGTGGATGCGGCCCGCGCGGTCTGGGTGTACGGACGTGACTTTTTCATGTGAGTCACAGTTGACATCGAATTCTATTCGGTGTCAATGACGACCCACGCGAAATGTCGGCCTCGACCGCGAAGTGGCCCTGGGTGAACTCGGTCCGATGAGCTGCTGGGTTACACCGAGGACGGTTCGGCCGCCTGAATCGCGTGCGTGGCACGCCGCTCGGCCCAGAAGCTGACGAACGGGATCGTGGCCAGCAGGCCCGTGGTGATCGTGAACCACGGAGTCCACCGATGGGTTCGCGCCAGCAACACGATCAGGACGACGAGCGCCATGAACATCCAGCCGTGGGCGACGTCGATGACCGAGATGAGTCCGTCGTTCCGGTTGAACCACGACAGCTCGTCGGTCGCCAACTGGCCGATGAAGCCGGTCATGACGAGAATCAAGTTGATGCCGACGACCCAGGCCAGGACCCGGTAGGCGACTGCGACGTTCTTCACGACTTCAGGCTACCGACCTGCTCCGAGGTCATGCGCCACCACATGAACACCGCGAACGCCGCGAAGACCCACCACTGGAGTGCGTACGCGAGATTCTTCAGCCCGACCGTCCACGACACGTCGGGATCGGGCGGTGGGACCAGGGTGAGGCCGTCGGGCGCGGGGGAACCGTCGGTGACGACGCCGTAGCCGGACCACAGCCGTTGCGGCAGCTGGTTGAGCAGCGAGGCGACCGTCAGTCCGGTCGTGCTGCGGTCGGCATCCAGGGTCGAGCCGCCACCCACGCTCGGCTGCAGCACCACCGTGACCGTCTGGTCGCCGCTCGGCACCGTCGGGAACGCACCGGGCCGAGCCGCGGATCCGCGCACGACGAGCAGGGCTCCGTCGGAGCCCTCGACCTCGAAGGGGGCGACGAGCCAGGCCCGCCCTCCGGTCATCGGACCGTCGACCCAGAACTGATCGTCCGCGAACCGGCCGGTGACCCTGACCGACTGGTTCTGCAGATCGGTCGTGAACGGCTGCCCGAGCTCCCAGACGTCACCGATCGCGACCGCCTCGCCACTGCGCCGGGCCTCGTCGAGCGCATCGCCCTGCCGGGACTCGTAGACCCCGAGCTGCCAGAACCCGCCCAGCAGGCACACCACGAGCGCGACGGCCCAGAACGCGTGCAGTCCGAGCAGGGCCGGGGTGAACCAGGCCCGCAGGGGTGCCCGGCCGCCAGGGCTCACGCCGTGAACGGAGTCAGGTCCGGGTAGAGCGGGAAGCGCTCGGCCAGCACGGCGGTGCGCTTGCGCAGGCCCTCGATGTCGACATCGCCGGGCTTCAATGCCTCGGCGATCACGTCGGCGACCTCGCGGAACTCCTCGGCCCGGAAGCCGCGGGTGGCCAGCGCGGGCGTGCCGATGCGCAAGCCCGATGTGATCATCGGCGGGCGCGGATCGTTCGGCACCGCATTGCGGTTGACCGTGATGCCGACCTCGTGCAGCCGGTCCTCGGCCTGTTGGCCGTCGAGCTCCGAGTCGCGCAGGTCGACCAGCACCAGGTGCACGTCGGTGCCACCGCTGAGCACCTGGACCCCCGCCGCCTTGGCGTCGTCGGCCAGCAGGCGATCGGCCAGGATGCGGGCGCCCTCGACCGTGCGCTCCTGACGATCCTTGAAGCCCGGCTCCAGCGCCATCTTGAACGCGACGGCCTTGGCGGCGATGACATGCTCCAGTGGGCCGCCCTGCTGGCCCGGGAACACCGCGGACTGCAGCTTCTTGACCATCTCGGGGTCATTGGACAGGATCGCCCCGCCCCGCGGGCCGCCGAGCGTCTTGTGGGTCGTGGTCGACACGACGTGCGCGTGCGGCAGGGGACTGGGGTGGATGCCCGCCGCCACCAGACCGGCGAAGTGCGCCATGTCGACCCACAGCAGCGCGCCGACCTCGTCGGCGATGGCGCGGAACGCCGCGAAATCGAGCTGGCGCGGGTAGGCGGACCAGCCGGCGATGATGACCTTGGGCGAGTGCTCACGAGCCAGCGAGGCGACCTCGTCCATGTCGACCAGGCCGTCGTCGTCGACGTGGTACGGCACGATCTCGTAGAGGCGGCCGGAGAAGTTGATCTTCATGCCGTGCGTGAGGTGGCCGCCGTTGGCCAGGTCGAGACCCATCACGACGTCGCCGGGGCGGGCGATGGCGTGCAGCACCGCGGCGTTGGCCGTGGCACCCGAGTGCGGCTGCACGTTGGCGTACTCTGCGCCGAACAGCTGCTTGAGCCGGTCGATCGCGATCTGCTCGACCTGATCGACCACCTCGCAACCGCCGTAGTAGCGCTTGCCGGGATAGCCCTCGGCGTACTTGTTGGTGAGCACGCTGCCCATCGCCTGCAGGGACGCGACAGGTGCGAAGTTCTCGGACGCGATCATCTCCAGCGTGGTCTGCTGGCGGCGCAGCTCGTCATCGAGGAGCGCTGCGATCTCAGGGTCGAACGCCGAAAGCGACTGGTCATGGCTCATGGCCCCAGACTATCGGGCCGCCCGGACGCTCTTCCGGTCGCGCCACCATCGGTCGCCAGGGAGCGAAGCGACCGGGGAGGCGCCGGTGAGGTCTCGTGCTGACTCGAGCCCTGCCCGTCGCCGGCGCCTCCCCGCCCCTCGTCCTCGGGGCCGGCGGCCGGTGGCTCCGCGGCGATCGGTAACCAAATCGCAACCTCACGGCCGCGGTGAGGCGAGTAGCGTGCGGAACTGGCCCGTATCCGGGCCGTCTCGTCGTCGCGCCGACCGCGCGACAGGTCAGGAGGAACCATGAAGAACGTCCGCCGAGGTGTCGCGCTCGTCGCGATCACGGCTGCGTCCGCCGCTGCACTCAGCGCCTGCGGATCGGGCAAGTCCGGCGATTCCGGTGACGGACTGATCGTCGGCACGACCGACAAGGTCGTCTCGATCGACCCCGCCGGTTCGTACGACAACGGCTCGATGACCGTCCAGACGCAGGTCTACCAGTACCTGTTGAACTTCCCCGCCGGCAGCACCGATCTCACGCCCGACGCGGCCGAGAAGTGCGACTTCGACGCCCAGGACGGCACGAAGTACGTCTGCACCATGAAGAAGGGCCTGAAGTTCGCCAACGGCCACGACCTGACGGCCAGCGATGTCGCGTTCTCCTTCAACCGCATCGTCAAGATCAATGACCCCAACGGCCCCGCGTCGCTGCTCGGCGCCATGAAGAGCGTCGAGGCCACGGGCGACGACACCGTCACGTTCACCCTGGCCGCCCCGAACGACCAGACGTTCCCGCAGATCCTGGTCACCTCGGCCGGCCCGATCGTCGACGAGGAGACCTACCCGGCCGACAAGGTGCTCGACGACGACGCAGCGGTCGACGCCAACGGCTTCTCCGGCCCGTACACGATCGCCAGCTACGAGAAGAACCAGCTGGCCGAGTTCAAGGCGAACCCGGACTACGACGGCACGTACGGCACGGCGAAGACCAAGCAGGTCACGATGAAGTACTACGCCAAGGCCGAGAACCTGAAGCTCGACGTCCAGAACGGCGACATCGACGTGGCGTTCCGCTCGCTCACGCCGACCGACATCGCCAGCCTGGAGAAGAACGACAAGGTCAAGGTCCACAAGGGCGCGGGCGGCGAGCTGCGCTACATCGTCTTCAACCTCAAGACGATGCCCGGCGACGACGCCGACCAGAAGCTGGCGATCCGCAAGGCCGTCGCCTCGTCGGTCGATCGCGCCGAGCTGGCCGACCAGGTCTACAAGGGCACCTACACGCCCGCCTTCTCGATGGTTCCCGACGGCCAGGCCGGCGCGACCACGCCGTTCAAGGACCTGTACGGCGAGAAGCCCGACGCGGCCAAGGCCAAGCAGTTCCTCGACGATGCGGGCGTCAAGACCCCGGTCAACATCAAGCTGCAGTACAACCCCGACCACTACGGTTCGTCGTCGGCCGAGGAGTACGCGGCGATCAAGCGTCAGCTCGAGGACACCAAGCTGTTCACGGTCGACCTGCAGTCGACGGAGTGGAACACCTACTCCGAGACGTACAACGCCGACGGCTACCCGGTGTTCCAGCTCGGCTGGTTCCCGGACTTCCCCGACGCCGACAACTACCTGTCGCCCTTCCTGAGCCCGTACGACAAGAAGAAGAGCGGCAACTTCACCAACTCGCACTACAACGATCTCGACACCGAGTTCGCCGACGACACGATGACGAAGCTGCTCGATTCGGAGCGGGTCGACGGCGACCAGGCCTCGCGCGAGAAGACGCTGGGTGAGATCCAGCAGCGCCTGGCCGAGCAGATCCCGTACCTGCCGCTGTTGACCGGCGCGCAGGTCGCGATCTCGGGAACGGACGTGCAGGGGGTCGACACCACGCTCGACGCCTCGTTCAAGTTCCGCTTCACGTCGCTCTCGAAGTAATCACCACCGGTCGCCAGCCCTGAGGAACGAAGGGCGGGTAGGCGCTAGTGAGATGGCGGGCTCAACCAAGCCCCGCCTCTCACCGGCGCCTACCCGCTCCTTCGTCGCTGGCGACCGATACTTGTTTCACCCCGTCCCGAGGAGACCGGCATGACGACTGCCGAAGTCCTGGCCCCCACCGAACCACCGGCGGCAGATCCCGTCCGGAGCCGTGGTGGCCTCAATCCGCTGGCGCGCTATCTGCTGCTGCGCCTGGCCCTGTTGCTGCCGATGATCTGGCTGCTCGTGACGCTCGTGTTCGTCATGATGCGCGTCATCGGCGATCCGATCCAGGCCGCTCTCGGTGGTCGCCTGCCGGCCGACCAGATCGCGCAGCGCAAGGCCGATGCCGGGCTCGACCGGCCGATCCTGACCCAGTACTGGGAGTACATCAGCGGCCTGGTGCGCGGTGACTTCGGCGTCACCTTGACCGACAACCGCAAGGTCTCCGACATCCTGGTGGTCAACGGCGCCGCCACACTAGAGCTGGCGTTCTGGTCGCTGATCGTGGCGTTCGCGGTCGGCGTCCCGCTCGGCCGGCTGGCAGCGCGCTACCGCGACCGGCTGCCCGACGTCGCGCTGCGACTGTTCTCGATCCTGGTCTACGCGGCGCCCGTGTTCTTCGTCGGCCTGCTGCTCAAGCTGGCGTTCACCCCGCTCGGCTGGCCGTCGTCGGGACGTGCCAGCACCAGCACCGAGTTGACCCTGCAGCAGGTCGACCCTCAGACGCACATCATGATCGTCGACGCCTTCCTGTGGGGCGAGCCGTCGCTGATCTGGGACGTCCTGCAGCACGCGATGCTCCCGGCGATCGCGTTGGGCCTGCTGACCGGCGGTGTCTTCATCCGGCTCGTCCGGGTCAACCTGCTGCAGACGCTGCGCATGGACTACGTGACCGCGGCCAGGGCGCGCGGTGTCTCCGAACGACGGGTGCTGCGCAAGCACGCGTTCCGCAACGCCCTCGTGCCGGTCGTCACCGTGATGGGCATGCAGATCGCGATGCTGCTGGGCGGCGCGATCCTGACCGAGACCACGTTCGAGTGGAAGGGCTTGGGCTACGCCCTGGCCGAGTACCTGATCAAGCGCGACTTCCTCGCGGTGCAGGGCATCGTCACGGTCATCGCGCTGGTGGTGGGCGTCATGAGCTTCCTGATCGACGTCATCGTCGCGTTCGTCGACCCGAGGGTGAGGTTCTGAGATGGAGCGCCGATCACTGACACCGGTCACCAGCGACCGCAGCCACCACGGAACGCCACCACCGGTCGCCAGGGAGCGAAGCGACCGGGAAGGCGCCGGTGAGATCCCGGACTCGCTCGAGTCCTCGACCCGTGGTGCGCCTACCCGCCGCTCCTTCGTCGCGGCTGGCGACCGGAACGGGGTGTGACATGAGCATCCCGGTCCCCGCCGTCGTCCGTCAGTCGCACGGACTCCAGCGCTTCATGCTCCTGCTGGGCTTCGGCCTGGTGCTGTTCTTCGTCGTCGTCGCGATCTTCGCGCCGTGGCTTGCTCCGTACGACTTCACCCAGGTACGAGCCTCCGACGGCACCGCGTTCGGCACGCAACAGGCACCGTCGGCCGCCCACTGGTTCGGCACCACGGTCGCCGGCACCGATGTGCTGTCACGCGTCATCTTCGGGGCGCGCACCGCCGTCGCGGTGATCCTGCTCGCGGTCATCCTGTCCGGTCTGGTCGGGGTGCCGCTGGGCCTGATCTCGGGCTATGTCGGCGGCTGGCTCGACCGTGCCCTGGTGTTCGTGATGGACGCGATGTACGCGTTCCCGTCGCTGCTGCTGGCGATCGTCGTCTCGATCGCGCTGTCGGGTGGAAGCAGCGGTGCCGTCGGCGGCATCCTCGCCGCCGGCATCTCGATCACGGTGGTGTTCGTGCCGCAGTACTTCCGAGTGATCCGCAATGCGACGCTATCGGTCAAGGCCGAGCCGTACGTCGACGCGGCGCGGGTCGTGGGGGTGCGGATGCCGCGCATCCTGCGCCGTCACGTGTTCTCCAATGTGTCGTCGACGCTTCCCGTCATCGCGACCCTCAACGCGTCCGAGGCGATCCTGACCCTCGCCGGCCTGGGCTTCCTCGGCTTCGGCATCGAGCCGACCGCGGCCGCCGAGTGGGGCTACGACCTCAACAAGGCCCTGCCCGACGCCGCCTCCGGCATCTGGTGGACCGGGGTGTTCCCCGGCACCGCGATCGTGCTGATCGTGCTGGGCTCCACCCTGATGGGCGAGAGCCTGAACGACATCCTCAATCCGTTGCTGCGGGCCCGCGGTGGCGAGACCACCACGGCCGACGAGGCCGAGATCGCGGCGGAGTTCGCCGAAGTCACGGCCGGCGTCGAGGTCGACGAGTCGGTCGCCGACGTCTCCGGTGAGCCACGGACCGTCGCGGCACTCTCGCTGCGTGATCTGCAGGTCTCGTTCCGCACCGACGCGGCACCGGTGCACGCGGTTCGCGGCGTCGGCTTCGACGTGGCGCCCGGCGAGGTCGTCGCGGTCGTCGGCGAGTCCGGTTCGGGCAAGTCGGTGACGTCGCGGGCCGTGATGGGCCTGTTGCCCGGCACCGCGGAGTCCAGCGGCTCGGCGCAGTTGCACGGCACCGAACTGATCGGGCTGTCCCAGAGCCAGTTGCGTCCGCTGCGAGGCGATCGCGTCTCGATGGTGTTCCAGGAGCCGTCCACCGCACTCAACCCCGTCTACACCGTGGGCTGGCAGATCATCGAGGGCCTGCGGGCGCACGGCGAGATCTCCAAGTCCGCGGCACGCGAGCGCGCGATCGAACTGCTGGAGCTGGTCGGCATGCCCGACCCGGAGCAGCGCGTCGACTACTACCCGCACCAACTGTCGGGAGGACAGAAGCAACGTGTCGTGATCGCGATGGCCATCGCCTGCGATCCCGAGGTGATCATCGCCGACGAGCCCACCACGGCGCTCGACGTCACGGTGCAGGCCTCGATCCTGGAGTTGCTGCTGTCGCTGCGCGACCGGCTCGGCACCGCGATCGTGCTGATCACGCACAACATGGGCGTCGTCGCCGACATGGCCGACCGGGTCGTGGTGATGTACCGCGGCACGATCGTCGAGCAGGCTCCCGTGGGCGAGCTGTTCTCGGCACCGGCGCATCCGTATACGCGTGCACTGCTCGACGCAGTGCCACACCTGGGTCGCGAGGACGGCCCCGCACCGATCGCCGACGATGTGCCGATCGTGCTCGACATCGCCGACCTGGTCGTGGAGTTCCCTGGCCGCATCGGCCAGCCGCCGTTCCGCGCGGTCGACCACGTGTCACTGACCGTGCGCCGCGGCGAGGTGCTGGGACTCGTGGGTGAGTCGGGTTCGGGCAAGTCGACGATCGGCCGCACGACGGTCGGTCTGCAGAAGCCGACCTCGGGCACGGTCACGGTGTCGGGCACCGAGATCTCCCGATTGAGCGACTCGGCGCTACGGCCGTTGAGATCGCACTTCGGCTTCGTGTTCCAGGATCCCGCGGCATCGCTGAACCCGCGGCTGTCGATCGAGGACTGCATCGCCGAGCCATTGCGGGTGCAGACCGATCTGGGTGAGTCTCAGGTGACGGCGAAGGTCCGTGAACTGCTCGAGCGCGTCGAGCTCGGCGGCTCCTACGCCGAGCGCTACCCACACGAGTTGTCGGGCGGGCAACGTCAGCGCGTCAGCTTGGCTCGCGCGCTGGCCCTGGACCCGGATCTGCTGATCGCGGACGAGCCGACGTCGGCGCTCGACGTCTCGGTCCAGGCGCGCGTCTTGGAGCTGTTCACCGAGTTGCAGGCCGAGCTGCAGTTCGCGTGCCTGTTCATCAGCCACGACCTCGCGGTCGTCGATTCGCTGGCGAACCGGGTCGCGGTGATGCAGCACGGCAAGCTGGTCGAGGTGGGCACCCGTGCCGAGGTGCTGTCGAATCCCACCGAGGCCTACACGCAACGCCTGATCGCCGCCGTCCCCGTCCCGGATCCCGAGGAGCAGGCCCGCCGTCGCGCCGCCCGCGTCTGATCCTTCGATGGTGCGGTCACAGGTTTTCTGTGTGCACGGGGTCAAGGAACAGAACGGCTCGCGCCGACGTTCGATCCTTGATGTGACCGCCTCCCTGTTCGATCCTGTCCATCTCGGTGCCGTCGAGCTGCCCAACCGGGTGTTGATGGCGCCGTTGACCCGCATGCGGGCGACACCGCCGGGGGATGTGCCGAACGACCTGATGCGCGAGTACTACGTGCAACGCGCGGGTGCCGGACTGATCGTGTCGGAGGGCACGCAGATCTCGCCCGCGGGCAAGGGCTACATGGACACGCCCGGGATCTACTCCGCCGAGCAGGTCGACGGGTGGCGTCGCATCACCGACGCCGTGCACGAAGCGGGCGGTCGCATCGCCGCGCAGTTGTGGCACGTCGGCCGCGTGTCGCACGAGTCGTTCCACGACGGCCGTCTCCCGCTGTCGGCCTCGGCTGGCCCGTACCGCAACCGCACCACGATCAAGGGTCCCGACGGTGGCCCGCTCCGCGTCGACTGCCCGATCCCGCAGCCGGCGACGAAGACCGACATCGTCCGCACCCTCGACGACTACCGTCGTGCCACCGAGAACGCGCGTGCCGCCGGATTCGATCTGGTCGAGATCCACGGCGCCCACGGCTACCTGCTCCACCAGTTCCTGAGCGCGGTGTCGAATCTGCGCGACGACGAGTACGGCGGTCCGGTCGAGAACCGGGCACGACTGATGCTCGAGACCGTCGACGCCGTGGTCGGCGCCTGGTCCGCCGACCGAGTCGGCATCCGCATCTCACCGGTCGGCATCTTCAACGGCCTCGAAGCCCTCGACGACCAGGCGGCGGACGACGGACTGTACGTCGCCGCCGAGCTGGCGAAGCGCGATCTGGCGTTCCTGCACCTGTCCGAGCCCGACTGGGCCGGGGGTCCCGCGCTCGACGACGACTACCGGGCCCGGCTCAAGCAGGCGTTCCCCGGTGCGATCGTCGGCGCCGGCGCCTATACGAACGAGAAGGCGCAGCGCCTGATCGAGGCCGGCTTCATCGACGCCGTCGCATTCGGGCGCTCGTTCATCGCCAACCCCGATCTGCCCGATCGCATCCGGCTCGGGGCGGCGCTCAACGAACCCAATCCCCGCACGTTCTACGGCGGCGGGCCCGAAGGCTACGTCGACTACCCGGCTCTCTGAATCCACAGGCGTCAGCCCGCCAGGCCGGTGTCCACAGCCGGATCTGGCGCTCTGTCGTGGCTCGATGCACACTGGAAACGTGACGGCCATGGATACCCAGACACTCACCACCCTGATCGGGATGGCCGGTTTCACCTTGGCCCTCTTCGGCTATCTGGCCACGATGAAGCGCGATCTCAAGACTGACATGTCCACTCAGATCGCGGCCACGAACGCCCGCATCGACGAGCTGCGCACCGACATGCGCACCGGCTTCGCCTCCGTGGATCAGCGACTCGCGGTGCTCGAACAGCGCACCTACGATCTCAAACGCGACGCCTCCTGACACGACACCGCCCCGGCCCGACCGAAGTCGAACCGGGGCAGCGAGAGACAGGGACTACTTCAGGTCGAAGCGGTCCAGGTCCATGACCTTCGTCCAGGCCTTCGCGAACGCCTCGACGAACCGGTGGTTGCCGTCGGTGGCGCCGTAGACCTCGGCCAGGGCCCGCAGCTCGGAGTTCGAGCCGAACACCAGGTCGGCACGACTGGCGGTGTACTTGACCTCGCCCGAGGCGTCGCGGCCCTCGAACGTCACCGAGGCGTCGTTCGTGGGCTTCCACTCGATGCCCATGTCGAGCAGGTTGACGAAGAAGTCGTTCGTCAGCTGGCCCACCCGATCGGTCAGCACACCCAGCTGCGAACCGTCGTGGTTCGCACCCAGGACGCGTAGGCCGCCGACCAGCACCGTCATCTCCGGAGCCGTCAGGTTCAGCAGCTGGGCCCGGTCGACCAGACGATGCTCCGCCGGGATCTCGCCCTTGCCCTCGTAGTTGCGGAAGCCGTCGGCCCGGGGCTCCATGACGGCGAACGACTCGACATCGGTCTGCTCCTGCGTGGCATCGACGCGGCCCGGCGTGAACGCGACCTGGACCGGCGTGCCGGCGTCGACCGCCGCCTGCTCGACCGCTGCCGTGCCGGCGAGCACGATCAGATCGGCCAGCGACACCTGCTTCTCGCCCTGGGCGTTGAACTCGTCGGCGATCTTCTGCAGGGCGGGCAGCACGACGGCCAACTGAGCCGGGTTGTTGACGGCCCAGTTGTTCTGCGGAGCCAAGTTGATGCGCGCGCCGTTGGCACCTCCGCGCTTGTCACTGCCACGGAACGAGGCCGCCGAGGCCCATGCCGTCGACACCAACTGCGAGATGCTCAGGCCGGAGGCCAGCACCTGCTGCTTGAGATTCGCGATATCGGCGTCGTCGATCAGCTCGCCCTCGCGCTCCGGCAGGGGGTCCTGCCAGATCAACACCTCGCCGGGCACCTCGGGGCCCAGGTAGCGGGCGACGGGACCCATGTCGCGGTGGGTCAGCTTGAACCACGCGCGGGCGAACGCATCGGCGAACTCCTCGGGGTTGTCGCGGAAACGCTGCGAGATCGGTCCGTAGATCGGATCGAAGCGCAGGGCCAGATCCGACGTCAGCATCTTCGGCGCATGACGCTTCGACGCATCGTGGGCGTGCGGCACCATGTCGGAGCCGGCGTTGTTCTTCGGGCGCCACTGCTTGGCTCCGGCGGGCGACTCCTCGAGCTCCCACTCGTACGCGTACAGGATGTGGAAGAACTCGTTGTCCCAGCGCGTGGGGTGATAGGTCCAGGTGACCTCGAGGCCCGACGCGATCTGGTCGCCGGCCTTGCCGCTGCCGAACGAGGACTTCCAGCCCAGGCCCATCTGCTCGAGCGGAGCACCCTCGGGCTCGGCGCCGACATGATCGGCCGAACCGGCGCCGTGCGTCTTGCCGAACGTGTGGCCACCGGCGATCAGCGCAACGGTCTCCTCGTCGTTCATCGCCATGCGCGCGAACGTCTCGCGGATATCGCGGGCCGATGCCAGCGGATCGGGATTGCCCTCGGGGCCCTCGGGGTTGACGTAGATCAGGCCCATCTGAACGGCCGCGAGCGGCTGGGCCAGATCGCGATCGCCGGAGTAGCGCTGCCGGCCGCCTTCCTCGCCGCCGAGCCACTCGGTCTCGGGGCCCCAGTAGATGTCGTCGTCCGGCTCCCAGACGTCGGCGCGGCCGCCGGCGAAGCCGAACGTCTTGAAGCCCATCTCCTCCAGGGCGACATTGCCGGCCAGGATCAGCAGGTCGGCCCACGAGATCGCCTGGCCGTACTTCTGCTTCACGGGCCACAGGACGCGCCGCGGCTTGTCGAGGTTCACATTGTCCGGCCAGCTGTTGATCGGCGCGAAGCGCTGCTGGCCGGTGCCGCCACCACCCCGGCCGTCGTGGATCCGGTAGGTGCCGGCCGAGTGCCAGGCCATGCGGATCATCGCGGGGCCGTAGTTGCCCCAGTCGGCCGGCCACCACTCCTGTGAGTCGGTCAGCGTCGCCGCGATATCGCGCTTGACCGCGGCCAGGTCGAGAGCGTTGAACGCCGCGGCGTAGTCGAAGTCGGCGCCCAGCGGATTCGACAGCTCGCTGTTCTTCGCCAGGATCTTGACGTTGAGGCGCTCGGGCCACCATCCAGTGGCACTGGTCACGGGCCGGGACGGACCGTGGGCGACGGGGCAACCGCCGGCGGTCTCGTCGTTCACTTCGCCGATCACGGCGTTCGTGTCGTTCTTGTCAGACATGCTGATCTTCTCCATCTTCACGGGCTGTACTGGCTTCTCGGATACAGGAGGGGCACGTGCCCCAGTAGATGACCTCGGCCTCGTCGATCACGAACCCGTGATCGTCCGAGGCGTGCAGGCAGGGGGCCTCGCCCACCGCGCAGTCGACATCGGCGATCGCGCCGCAGCTGCGGCACACGACGTGATGGTGGTTGTCGCCGCGACGGGTCTCATAGCGCGCCGCGAGGCCCTCGGGCTTGATGCGGCGCAGCAGCCCGGCACCGGTCAGGGTGTGCAGCGAGTCGTAGACCGCCTGGTGCGAGACATCCGGCAGTTCCTCACGGGCACCGGCGATGATCGTGTCGGTGTCGGCATGGGGATGCCGGTGCACGGCGGACAGGACCGCGATGCGGGGCCGGGTCACGCGCAGCCCGGCCACACGCAGCAGCGTGTCGGCGTCGGGCGAAGAGGTCATGCTGGCAGGCTAGCTCCTTTTCTTGAATCATTCAAGAAAAGGAGGGGTCGGTCGCCGGCTGATCGGCCGAGCGTCAGCGTGCGGCGTGACGACCGGCCCCGCGCGGCCTGGCCGACCAGACCAGGCACGAGCCGGTGACGACGAGCAGCAGACCGAGCCAGCCCGTGCTTCGCGGCGCATCCGAGCCGACCTGAGGCAACGCCGCGTCGTCATCGCCGTCCGACGATCCGCCGCCACCCGGCTGCGTGGCCGGGTCGGTGGCCACCGCGGCCACAGTCCGTGACAGCGACGTGACGTTGTCGGCGCGGGACACGACGATCTGAACGTCGACCGCGACCGGAACCCGCGCGACCGCGGAGTCGATCGGAGCCTCGAGATCGACCGTCACAGCCGGGCTGTCGCCGGTCGGTGTCACATCGAGATCCAGCGGTGAACCATCAGCAGGAGTCGTGAAGGGCGCGCTGGTCGCGCCGTTCACAGTGCCGTCGGTCACGGTGACCGTCACTGGCGCCGACGGCACGGCCGACCCGCCGGCACTGCGCACCTGGAGCGTCCAGGTCGATGCGGTGCCGATCTGGGCATCGGACGGCGCCGTCAACTCGACCGTCCACGGCCCCTGGAACTGCGCGGCGTCACTGTCGAACTGGGTCACCAGCGATTGAGTCGCCGGCGGCAGCTTGGCCAGATGGAACGGGGCGTCATAGGCGATGTGCCGGAAGTCGTTCGACGGGTCGAGCTGACCGGGGTTCTGAGGAGCGCTGTACCAGCTGTACAGCAGATGCGACAGCGCCGCCGCCTCGTCGGCATCGGGCGAGTCCCCGTACCGCCACAGCAGGTAGGACACCTTGGGGTCCTGGGCCGATGTCGTGGCCCACTTCGTCTTGATCGCGGTAGGGGCTTGCAGCGCCTCAGCCTCGTCGGGGGCGGCCAGCGCGAACGTCACTGCCCACCTGGGCTGCCCGCTCACCTGGTAGTCGCCCAGCCAGTCACTGGTGTTCGGGTTACCCAGATACGGCTGTGCCGGCGTCGTCGTATGCCCGTCGCCGGGGTCGACGGCCGCGGCGGCCGGCTGGGCTGCCGCGAGCGAGATCCCGATGGCCAGCCCGACCGCACCCAGCGACGCGATCGTCCGGCGGGTCAGGGCTACAGGGGTGGGGAGCACTCCGCGATCCTTCCATGCAGCCGCTGGGCTGACCAGAGGTCGAGCCGTCTGGCGCGCCGAGACCGCGCGGATTGGCTCACCGATGGCGCAGCCCTCGACCCCACTGATCAGCGCAGCAGCTTCGCGATCGCCGAGTAGCCGCGGCGTTCGGCGTGCTGCAGCGGCGTGACGCCGTCGCGGTCGGCGATCGACGGGTCGGCGCCGCTGGCGAGCAGGATCTTCACGATCTCCTGATGGTCGCGGCCGCCGTCACCGAGGATGACGGCCTCGAGCAGCGCCGTCCAACCCAGGTCGTTGACGTGGTCGACGTCGATGTCGGTCATCACCACGCGCCGGACATAGTCCACATGACCCCGCTCGCTCGCCGGAATCACCGCGACTCCGCCGTAGCGATTCACGATCGACAGGTCGGGGTTCGCCGGCAACAGCGCCTCGAGCATGCGGACGCTCCCGGTGACACCGGTGACGAGCCACGGGGTGTCGTGCCTGGCGTCCAGCGCATCCGGGTCAGCACCCATCGCGACGAGCACGCGCGCCACCTCGACATGGTCGTGAGTGGCCGCCAGCAGGAGGGCGGTGCGGCGCTGCGCATCGCGACTCTCGATGTCGGCGCCGGCTCGCAGGGCCACCGCGACGCGGTCGGCGTCGCCCTCGGCCGCGGCTTCCAACAGGGCCCGGTCGGCCATGGCCTTGCTGGGCGGCTTCTGAGTGGTCATGGTGCGCAAACTCCTCTCGACCGACGCGAACCCGCGGCGACCGGCCATCTGCAACGGTGTCAGGCCCTCGCGCACCGAAGGCTGGTCGACCTGCACGCCCCCGGCGAACAGCACCCGCACGGTCGCACGATACGACGCGGTCTCCCGGCCCAGCCAGACCGCCTCGTGGATCGCCTGGTAGCCGATGCGGTTCACGTGATCGCGATCGATGCCGGCCCGCAGCAGTTCGCCGACCACGTCGGCGTGGCCGCGTTCGGCGGCCCGAATCAGGCCGGTGCCGTTCCAGCTGTCCCGGTCATCGACCTTCGCGCCGTTCGCGAGCGTCAGCCGCAGCAGGTCGAGGTAGCCCTCGCTGGTGGCGACCAGATAGGCCGACTGCTGGGTCTCGTCCTTGGCGTTGACCGAGGCGCCCTGCTCGATCAGTGCACTTGCGTTCTCGACATCGTTCTTCCAGGCCGCCGCGCGCAACCGCTCGTCGAGCCTGTCCTGGTCGATCTTCACGGCTGGCACTGACGATGCGGACGACGTCGGCTCGGACGAGGGCGTGGCCTCGGGTTCGGCGTGGGTCCGGCTGCATGCGGGCAGCGCGACCGCGCCGGTCAGCGCGAGCGCGGTGAGCCGAGCGGTGGCGGAAGCGCGGCGCATGGATTCTCCTGACGGCCATGAAGGCGTGGTGTGCATGATGGACCTCCAGCATCGACCGCTCCACGGCCCGTCACGTCGGGGAATCAGCCATGGTCCGGTAGCCGATCGGATGATGCCGCCGACACGCGTGCTCCTTACGATGAATCGACCATGAACACCACCGACCGATCCGATCAGGGATCGAATGCTCGCGCCGGACTCCGGGGCATCCTGGCCCCCGCGCGGCTGCTCGATCGCGGCCTGTTCCTGGTCCTCCTGGTGCTCCTGGTCACCTGTGCGATCCGTTATCTGGACCGACACGGCCACGGACTGAACGGCACCCTGATCCTGGTCGGAGCCGCTGTTCTGGCGACCGCGTATCCGATGCGCGCGCTGCGTCATCAGAACCCGTGGTGGCCGACGATCTGGGTCTCGATCATGGTGCTGGCCTGGGCAGGCCTCACCGCCGCCGCGCCGTCATTCGCCTGGTGCGGCGTCGCCGTGCTGTTCGCCGTCCTCCAGGTTCTGCCGTACTACGCCGCGGTCATCACGGCGGGCGCCATGACGCTGCTCGTCGTGGCTGCGACCTGGCGGATCACCCACAGCCCCGACCCGACCTTGATCGCCGGACCGGTCGCGATCGCGGTCACGACGTTGCTGGCCTTCCGTGCCCTGGACCGGGAGTCCCGGGCACGCCAAGAGCTGCTGGATCGACTGGTCGACGCCCAGGACGAGCTCGCCGATGAGCAACACCGATCCGGTGCGCTGGCGGAGCGGACGAGGCTGTCGCGCGAGATCCACGACTCGGTCGGACAAGGACTGTCCAGCATCAACCTGCTGCTCCAGGCCGCCGAGCAGGCCTGGGACCGCCAGCCCGCACAGGCACGTGGTCATGTGGCTTCGGCGGCCGCCACTGCGCGCGACGGTCTCGACGAGGTGCGGCGCGTGGTGCGTGATCTGGCTCCCGTCGAGCCGGCCGAGCCCGAGGGTCTGGCGCGCGAACTCCAGGCCGCCGCGGCGGCGCTGCCCGGACTCCAGGCGGCCGTCCGCATCGAGGGCGATCCGGTGACGGTCCGTCCCGAGGTCGCGACGGCCCTGGTCCGTACCGTGCGCGGAGCCCTGGCCAACGTGGCCGAACATGCCGACGCCAGTCGGGTGCTGGTGACTCTGACGTTCCACGACGATGAGGTGATGGTCGACATCCGCGACGACGGCCGCGGTTTCGTCCCGCGTGAGGTATCTGCACAGCGATCGCTGCGCGGCCGTGGGCTGGCCGGTATCCACGAGCGCGCCCGCATCCTGGGCGGCGAAGCCAGCGTCGAGAGCGTGCCCGGTGAGGGCACGACGGTCTCGGTGCGATTCCCCCTCCAGGAGGTTCGGCCATGATCACGATCGTGCTGGTCGACGACCACCCGGTCGTCCGTGCAGGGCTCCGTGCCCTGATCGACGGACAGGACGACCTCCGGGTCGTCGGTGAGGCCGACGACCTCGACAGCGCTGTGGCCACCGTGGTCAGGGAGCAGCCCCAGGTCGTGCTGATGGACCTGAGCCTCGGCAGTGACTCGCCGGGCGGTGCCGAGGTGACGACGCGCCTGCGCGAACGCCCCGATCCCCCGGCGGTTCTGGTGCTGACGACCTACGACACCGAGTCCGACATCCTGCGTGCTCTCGACGCGGGCGCCAGCGGCTATCTCCTCAAGGACGCACCGCCGGACGAACTGTTCGCGGGCATCCGGGCGACCGCACGGGGCGACACCGTCCTGGCGCCCTCGGTCGCCGCGACCTTGATCCGCCGGACCGGACAGAAGGCGACCACGATCACCGAGCGTGAGGTCGAGGTGCTCGAGCTGCTCTCACGCGGTCTGGGCAATCGTGAGATGGCACGCGAGTTGTTCGTCTCCGAAGCGACTGTGAAGTCGCATCTGGCCCACATCTACACCAAGCTCGGCGTCGACACCCGCGCCGGAGCCGTCGCCGCGGCCATCGACCGCCGCATCATCCGCGCCTGAGTGACCCGTAGTAGCGGTGACCCTGTTCCCTGACATCGCCAGCGGCGGTGACCCTGTTACCCAACCGGGCCCTGGAGAGGGAACAGGGTCACCGAACCGCATCCGGATAGGGAACAGGCTCACCGCCACCCGGGGTGCGGACTTGCTGCTGTTCGGGTGGCCAGATGTAGCCGAACGGACGACGTGGCGGTCGCGTGCCCGCTGCACGATGGAGACGGCGCCCGAACGAGGCGCTCCCGACACGACAGGTCATCCATGATGCAGAACCCGCGTTCGCTCCTCCCGCCGGCCGTCCTCGCGACCGCCGCACTCCTGCTCGCCGCGTGCAGCTCGGCGCCCGAAGCGCCCGCGGACACCACCCCCTCCTCTTCGTCGCCCACCGCATCGGCGACCAGCAGCACCGGGGAGAACCTGCTGGTCGCGGACTTCGGAGCCAACACCGTCACGTTCATCGACCCGTCACGCGGCCAGGACGCCGAGCTCGACTCGGTGAAGGTCGGGACCGCACCGTACGGGATCGCCCTCGGCACCGACGGCACGGCGTGGGTGTCCACTGCGGAGGGGGTCGCTGCTGTCGACACCCAGACCCGCGAACGCACGGCGCTGATCCCCTATCGCACCGAGACCGGACCGGTCGGCACCGGGGAGTACCGCGGCGGCGGCATGGGCATCGCCTTGTCGCCCGACGGCGAGCAGCTCTATGTCGGAGTGAACGTGCCCGGCCGGAACGGGGTCCTGGAGGTCATCGACACCGACACCCGCCGGGTCGTGCGCACGGTTCCGATCGGGATGCGTCCGTTCGACGTCGACGTCGCCTCCGACGGCTCGCGCGTATACGCCACGAATCACGACTCGTACGACGTGACGATCATCGACACCGACGACTGGCGCAGACGCAGCGTCGTGGTCGATCCCTACGAGACCGGCCGCAGTCTCGGTGCCTGGCTCAAGCCGCACTACGCGGTCGTGCGACCCTCCGACGGAGCGCTCCTGCTGCCGTTCGAGGGCGAGAAGCTGCTGGTCGTCGATCCCGGCTCCGGTCGTGTCACCGCCGAGGAGATGACGGCCGACACCCATCAGCATGGAATCGCGGCCGGCGTGGACGGCACCCTGTTCGTGGTCGGCACCGGCGGCACCTCCGACAGCGGCAACGGGCCTTCGCTGACGATCCGGTCATCGGACGGCGACGAACGGGTCGTCGAGCTGTCGGGCCCGCACGAGGATGTCGCGGTCAGCGCAGACGGTGCCACCGCCTACGTCTCGGGCGGCTTCACGCGCGAAGGCTATTGGAATGGCATCAGCGTCGTCGACGTCGCCACTGGAGCGGTGACACGACTCGATGCCGGACAGCGGCCTCTCGGGATCGTCGTGCTCGACCCTGCCTCCCGCTCCTGACGATTCCGGGCCGGCGCCGCGTCCGCGAACCGCCGGCTGGCTGAGCGACGGCCCCTGTCCGACCGAGCGAGGTCGAACAGGGGCCGCTGCCGAGATGCGCCAGGCGCCGGCTCAGGCCACAGGCGTCTTGCGGCGGCCGAGACCGACCATCACGAGGCCGGCCAGCGTCAGCAGGACACCGGTCACGCCGATCGCGTTCAGGTGATCGCCTGCACCGGTGTCGGGCAGCACGGGCACATCGATGTGTGCCACGGCGGGCTTCACCGTGGTGCCGCCTCCGTTGCCACTGGGGGTCTGGCACGCGCCGCCGGCATCGATCGCGACATTGGCCGTGGTGACGAACGGATTGCCGTCGCGCGTGACGGAGTACACGACCGAGCCGTCGCAGTCGGCCGTGACGGACAGCTGACCCGTCAGCTGATCGATGAGCGCCTGAATGCCCTGCGTCATCGACTCGATGGCGTACAGCAGCGGTCCGTCCTCCTGAGGATCGTCGTCGTCGAGCTGCTCGTCGTTGGCCGCGACGTCGATCTGCGTCAGCACACCGGCGACCACCGTGGCCACGTCGTCCACCGCACATGCAAGATCGACGCCCTCACCACCGAGGAGAACATCGTCGCCGTCGCCACCGCACAGCAGGTCGTTGCCGGACTGGCCGACCAGCAGATCGTCGCCCGCGCCGCCGAAGAGCATGTCGTCGCCGCCGTTGACCGTGCCGCCACCCAGGAACGAGTCGGTGAAGCCGTCGCCGAACAGGATGTCGTCACCGTCGCCACCGAACAGGATGTCGTCACCACCGTTGATGACACCGCCTCCGGCAGCACCCAAGGCCGAGCCGTCGCCGATGATGATGTCGTTGCCGGCACCACCATCCAGCACATCGTCGCCACCGTTGATGACACCGCCTCCGATGACGCCCGAGGCGTCGCCGTCGCCGTAGAGCAGGTCGTCGCCGTCGCCACCGTTGACATGGTCGTCGCCACCGTTGACAGTGCCGCCCGTGCCGAGTCCGGTTGCGGTGCCGTCGCCGAACACGAGGTCGTCGCCTTCGTCGCCGTTGACGGTGTCGTCGCCACCGTTGACCGTGCCGCCGTTGCCGAAACCGCCGTTGGCGTTACCGTCGCCCGTGACGATGTCGTCACCGGCTCCGCCACTGACCGTGTCGTTGTCTCCGGTGGCGGTGCCGCCATTGCCGAAGCCGTTGCTGCTCGGGTCACCGGCCACGGTGTCGTTGCCGGACGTACCGCTGACGTCATCGGCGAACGCGGCCGCCGGGACGAGCGTCAACGCCGAGGCCGCGGTGATCGAGATGACTGCGCGCCGGATCCATCCGGATCGCGCAGACGGGAGTGAAGAAGTCATGAGTGGGAGCTCCAGGATCTCCCCCCGATCTGAACGGTCCAACGTTGCCACACATCGACCCCCGTTGTCTCAGGTTTCCGCGAGTTCGTCAGGCGGTCTTCTCGTGTTCAGGTCGACGAATGACATCGATGTAGTTCTACACAGGCTCATCCACAGCTGTGGGCAACCGCGAATCATCTGGGTATAGTTAGCCAAATGGCTAACTATGTGCAGGAGGTCGACGGTGTCTTCCTCGCGCTCGCGGATCCCACGCGGCGCCAGGTGATCCGGCGTCTCGGCCAGGGACCCGCCAGCGTGGGCGAACTGGCACGACCGTTCTCGATCACACTGCCCTCGTTCATGAAGCACGTCCGGACACTGGAGGCGAGCGGGCTGATCCGCACCAGCAAGTCCGGCCGGGTCCGCACCTGCACGCTCGACCGCGACCGCCTCCGCCTGCTCGACGACTGGCTCGCCGAGCAGCGCCGCGTCTGGGAGGGCCGCACCGATCGCCTCGAAGACCTCATCACCCACCAGGAGGACCTCCCATGACCAGCCCGGCTCTCGACCACCAGCTCGACCTCTCGATTCAGCGGATCATCCGCGCACCCCGGCAACAGGTGTGGCGAGCCTGGACCGACCCCCAGCTCCTGCAGCAGTGGTGGATTCCATCGCCCACCGTGGCGCGGATCGACCAGCTCGACGTCAGGCCTGGTGGCGGTTTCGTCACTCAGCTGAGCGACGACGGGCAGAACTTCGTGCCGCACACCGACGGGGTCTTCCTCGTCGTCGACGATGAGCACCGCCTGGTCTTCACCAACGCGATCACCAGTCGTTGGCGCCCCGCGGATCCTGCACCGGTCGCGATGACCGCCGAGATCCGGTTCGACGAACACCCCGACGGCACCGACTATCGAGCCGTCGTGCGCCACGGTGACCCCGCTGCCAGGAACCGCCACGAGGAGCTCGGCTTCTTCGACGGTTGGGGATCCGTCACCGAAGCACTGACAGCACTCGTCGAGAACCGCACCTCGTGACTGCCTGAGAACGACGAAGCCCGGGCCGTCGGCCCGGGCGATGTCATGGTGGAGCCTAGGGGACTCGAACCCCTAACCCTCTGCTTGCAAAGCAGATGCGCTACCAATTGCGCCAAGGCCCCGTGCGGTCAGACGGCGTCGGTCCCCTCGGCCCAGGTGGTGGATCGGGCCGGAGACTTACGTTGTCCGAGAGCCCACAGGAGTCCGGCGGCGGCGACCGCGACAGCCACGATCTTCTTCATCGGACCTCCTCGTGGAGTGGGCGTACCAGGACTTGAACCTGGGACCTCTTCCTTATCAGGGAAGCGCTCTAACCAAGCTGAGCTATACGCCCGCAACAGCGCTGAACATTACCGTACCGACCTGGCGAACCACGAATCGAGGGTGGTCGCGCTACTGGTCGTTGCTGAAGGTGACCTGGATGCCGCCGATGACGTGCGCGGCGAGGTTGTACAGATGGGCCGCGATCGTGGCGAGCACGGTCATGACCACCACATTGACGACCGAGAGCAGCAGTGACAGACCCACCAGCCGGCCGAACCCGAGATACTCGGTGATGTCGAAGGCGTCGTCACTGTCGCTGAGCACAGCCGTGACACTGTCGCTGAGCTGATCCCAGACACCCGTGATCGACAGCACGATCCAGAAGATCGTGGTGGCGACGACGCCGACGATCATCATCGCGACCGAGATCACGAATGCCATGCGAGTGACCGACCACGGCTCGATATGGGTCAGTCGCAAGGCCGCGGTCCGGCCGGACGGAGCCGTGCCGTCGGTAGGCGCTGCGGGCGCGGCCGGCGTCTGGGGCTCCGGCACATCGTCCTTGACGGCGGGGATCACGGCGGTCGACGACGGGCTCTGGTCGGTCGTCCGACTGTAGTCCTGGGCCGAGAGGGCCTTCGACGGCTTCTTCTTGCTGTTCGAGGAGGTGGGCTTGCTGCTCGAGGAAGTGGAGGAGGACGGTCGCGTCCGGCCCTTGTCGGTCTGACGAGGGCCGGAACCGTCGGCCTTCACCTTGTCATCGCTCACTCGCCCTGCCCCGTCGTCTCGTCGGTGGTGTCGTCGGTGGTCTCAGTCTCGGTCTCGTCCTCGGTGAGGTCCGTGTTGCGTGCAATGGTCACGACCTGGTCCTCCCCCTTGAACGTCACGAACTTGACCCCCATCGTGCCACGACCCGTGGCATTGACACCGGACACGAGGCTGCGGGTCACCTGACCGCTGCTCGTGACCGAGATGACGTCGTCGCTGTCGACCAGCACCAGACCACCGACCAACTCACCGCGGTTCTCGGTGATCTGCATGGCCTTGATGCCCAGGCCGCCTCGGCCCTGCAGGCGGTACTCCTCGATCCTGGTCTTCTTCGCGAAGCCGCCGTCGGTGACCGTGAAGACGTAGAGCTGCTCGGGCTCGAGCACCTCGTCCTCGTCGCCGGACTCGGGCCGCCGGATCACACTCATCGACAGCAGCGAGTCGTCGCCCCGGAACTTCATGCCGGTGACACCCGATGTCGCACGCCCCATCGGCCGCAGCTGGTCGTCGTCGGCACGGAAGCGGATCGCCTGCGCCTTGCGCGAGATCAGCAGCATGTCATCGGAGGAGTTGACCAGCTCGGCGCCGATCAGCTCGTCGTCCTCGTCGCGGAAGTTGATCGCGATGACGCCGGCCTGACGCGGGCTGTTGTAGTCGGTCAGCTTGGTCTTCTTGACCAGGCCCTTCCGGGTGGCCAGCACCAGATAGGGCGCCTGGTCGTAGTCGCGGATGGCCAGCACCTGGGCGATCTGCTCATCGGGCTGGAACGACAGCAGGCCGGCGACGTGGCCGCCCTTGGCATCGCGCGCCGCCTCGGGCAGGTGGTACACCTTCGAGCGGTACACCCGGCCGGCCGTCGTGAAGAACAGGATCCAGTGGTGGCTGGTCGTGGAGAACACGTGCTCCACGACGTCCTCGCCGCGCAGCTGCGCGCCCCGCACGCCCTTGCCGCCGCGGTTCTGCACCCGGTACAGGTCCGTCTTGGTGCGCTTGGCGTAGCCGCCCTTCGTGATGGTGACCACGACCTCTTCGTCGGGGATCAGGTCCTCCATCGACAGGTCGCCGTCGGCCGGCACGATCGGCGTGCGGCGATCGTCGCCGTACTTCTCGACGATCGCGGTGAGCTCCTCACTGACGATGGCGCGCTGGCGCTCCTCGCTGGCCAGGATCGCCTGGTAGTCGGCGATCAGGCGCTCGAGCTCGGTGAGCTTGTCCATGATCTTCTGGCGTTCGAGGGCGGCGAGACGACGCAACTGCATCTCGAGGATCGCGTTCGCCTGCAGTTCGTCGATGTCGAGCAGCGCAATGAGGCCTTGGCGGGCCTCATCGACCGTGGGGCTACGCCGGATCAGGGCGATGACCTCGTCGAGCGCGTCGAGCGCCTTGGCGAGGCCGCGGTAGATGTGCGCCTCCTCCTCGGCCTTGCGCAACCGGTACGCGGTGCGCCGCTGGATGACCTCGATCTGGTGCGTGATCCAGTTCGAGATGAAGCCGTCGAGGGTCAGGGTGCGCGGCACGTCGTCGACCAGGGCCAGCATGTTGGCGCTGAAGTTGGTCTGCAGCTCGGTGTGCTTGTACAGATTGTTCAGCACCACGCGAGCGACGGCGTCACGCTTGAGCTCGATGACGATGCGGCGACCGGCGCGAGCCGACGACTCGTCGCGCAGATCGCTGATGCCCTGGACCCGGCCCGTGTTGACCAGGTCCGCGATCTTGCGCATCAGCGAATCCGGGTTGACCTGGTACGGCAGCTCGGTGACGACCAGCTGGATACGGCCCTTGGCGTCCTCCTCGATCGAGACGACGGCTCGCATCGTGACCGAGCCGCGACCCGTGCGGTACATGTCGTGGATACCAGCCGTGCCGACGATGAGCCCGTTGGTCGGGAAGTCAGGTCCCTTGATGCGCTCCATCAGCGCCTCGAGGAGTTCCTCGCGGCTCGCGGTGGGATGGGCCAGCGACCACAGCGCACCGTCGGCGACCTCGCGCAGATTGTGCGGCGGGATGTTGGTGGCCATGCCGACCGCGATACCGGCCGACCCGTTGACCAGCAGATTCGGGATGCGCGACGGCAGCACCGTCGGCTCCTCGGACCGGCCGTCGTAGTTGGGCTTGAAGTCGACGGTCTCCTCGTCGATGTCGCGCACCATCTCCATCGCGATGGGCGCGAGCTTGCACTCGGTGTACCGCATCGCGGCGGCCGGATCGTCGCCCGGCGAACCGAAGTTGCCCTGGCCCTGGATCATCGGGGCGCGCATGACCCACGGCTGCGCCAGACGGACGAGGGTGTCGTAGATCGCGGTGTCGCCGTGCGGGTGGTACTGACCCATGACGTCGCCGACGATGCGTGAGCACTTGGAGAAGCCGCGGTCGGGACGGTAGCCGCCGTCGAACATCGCGTACAGCACACGCCGGTGCACCGGCTTGAGGCCGTCGCGCACATCAGGCAGCGCACGCGCCACGATGACGCTCATCGCGTAGTCGATGTACGAGCGCTGCATCTCGTCCTGCAGCTCGACCGGCTCGATGCGGTCCCGCTCGATGGGGGTGTCGGTCATCGCTCAGTCCTTCGGTCGATGTGCTTGCTCGAGCTCGTCACGTCAGGGTCGCCTGCCCGCGCTCGTCCCTCGCGCCGGCGACCGTGGTCGAAGTCAGATGTCAAGGAAACGCACGTCTTTCGCATTGCGCTGGATGAAGCCGCGCCGCTGTTCGACGTCCTCACCCATCAGGATCGTGAAGATCTCGTCGGCCATCGCGCCGTCCTCGAGCGTGACCTGGCGCAGGATGCGCGCCTCGGGATCCATCGTGGTCTCCCACAGTTCGGAGTCGTTCATCTCGCCCAGACCCTTGTAGCGCTGGACCGGTGCCTCCTTGGGCAACCGGTGGCCGGCCTCCTCGCCGGCCTTGAGCAGAGCGTCGCGTTCACGGTCGGAGTACGCCAGCTGGTGCGGCGCATTGGTCCACTTGATCTTGTACAGCGGCGGCTGTGCCAAGTAGACGTGGCCGGCGTCGATCAGCGGCTTCATGAAACGGAACAACAGAGTCAGCAGCAGCGTCGTGATGTGCTGGCCGTCGACGTCGGCGTCGGCCATCAGCACGATCTTGTTGTAGCGCAGCTTCGCGATGTCGAAGTCCTCGTGGACGCCGGTGCCGAGCGCGCTGATGATGGCCTGGACCTCGGCGTTCTGCAGGATCTTGTCGATACGCGCCTTCTCGACGTTCAGGATCTTGCCGCGCAGCGGGAGGATCGCCTGGGTGCGCGGATCGCGGCCGCCCTTGGCCGAGCCGCCGGCCGAGTTACCCTCGACGATGAAGACCTCGCACTCGTCGGGATTGCGGCTCGAGCAGTCGGCCAGCTTGCCGGGCAGGCCACCGCTGCCGAGGAAGCCCTTGCGGTTGCGGGCCAGGTCGCGCGCCTTGCGAGCGGCCAGACGCGCGGCGGCGGCGTCCATCGACTTGCGGACGATCGTCTTGCCTTCGTTGGGATTCTGCTCCAGCCAGGCGCCGAGCTCGTCGTTGAGCACCTTCTGCACGAACGAACGCGCCTCGGTGTTGCCGAGCTTGGTCTTGGTCTGTCCCTCGAACTGCGGCTCGGCCAGCTTGACCGAGATGATCGCGGTCAGGCCCTCGCGGATGTCGTCGCCGGTGAGCCGGTCCTCCTTCTTCTTCACCAGGTTCTGCACCTCGGCGAAGTGGTTGACCGTGTTGGTGAGCGCTGCGCGGAAGCCCTCTTCGTGGGTGCCGCCCTCGTGGGTGTTGATCGTGTTGGCGAACGTGTGGACCGACTCGCCGAAGCTGGCGTTCCACTGCATCGCCAGCTCCAGCGACAGCCCGGACTCCTCGTCCTCGCGCTCGATCGCGATGACGTCGCCGTGGATCGGCGTCTTGGTGCCGCCGCTGTTGATGAAGTGGACGTAGTCGACCAGGCCCCCGTCGTAGCGGAACTTGATCTCGCGCTCGACCTCGTCGACGACGCCGTCGGTGTCGGTGTCCTCGTCGACCTGGAGATCGCGCTCATCGGTCAGATGGATCTCGAGACCCTTGTTCAGGAACGCCATCTCACGGAAGCGGGTCTTCAGCGTCTGGTAGCTGTACTCGGTGGTCTCGAAGATCTCGTCACTGGCGTAGAACGTCTGCGACGTGCCGGTCTCGTCGGTCTTCTCGCCACGGACCAGTTCCGTGACCGGTTCGCCGTAGTGGAACTCCTGGGTCCAGACGTAACCGTCGGTCTTGATCTCCATCAGCAGCTTGGTGGACAACGCGTTGACGACCGAGATGCCGACGCCGTGCAGACCGCCCGACACCTTGTAGCCGCCGCCGCCGAACTTGCCGCCGGCGTGCAGCGAGGTCATGACCAGCGTGGCGGCCGGGATCTTCTCGACGGGGTGCTCGCCGACCGGGATGCCGCGACCGTTGTCGACGACCTTGACGCCGCCGTCGGCCTGCAGCACGACCTCGATGTGCGTGGCGTAGCCCGCGAGCGCTTCGTCGACCGAGTTGTCGACGACCTCGTAGACCAGATGGTGCAGACCCCGCTCACCGGTGGAACCGATGTACATGCCGGGACGCTTGCGGACCGCCTCGAGGCCCTCCAGCACCTGGATGTTACTTGCGTCGTAGCTGACGTCGGGATCTGGAGTTTGGCTCACCTGATCAGTATACGGGGCCATTCTGTGCCTCTGAGCACATCTGCGTCTTCTGTGGACGACGTGTCGGGGCCCTGAACCATCCCGCAGAGGCACAGAACAGGCTCTAGGACGATCGCGGAGGGTCCCCGACGAGCCGGGGATCGTCTGTCGAGCTCTCAGAGCCGTGGATCAGCTCCGATTCAGGATGGTCGTGCACCCTGGTGCCATGAGTCTGGCCACCCGAGAGCGCACCGCCCCGACGATTCCGGTCGTAGGCGTCGTGGGCGCGGCGACCGCCCTGTACGTCGTGGTGCGCATCGCCTTGGGGACGAACACGGGACAGACGTGGGATCACGAGGCGATGTCGACGGTCTATGCCGGACGCGAGGCGAAGCTGGCGGTGTTGAGCGTCTTGGGCAGGGTGTCGATCGGTCTGGTGCTGGCGGTCACGATCGGCTGTGTCGCCGCCGCGCTGATGCGTGGCCGGGTGGATCTCGCGATCGCCGCCGTCGTGGTGGTCGGCGGTGCCAATGCCAGCACTCAGTTGCTGAAGCACACCTGGCTGGATCGGCCCGACTTCGGCTTCGGGACCAACAACAGTCTGCCGAGCGGCCACACCACGCTGGTCGCGAGTGCGGTGGCGGCCGCGATCCTCGTGGCGCCGGCGGCACTGCGTGGTCTGCTCGCACTCGGCGGCGGGGCCGCGGTCACGATGACGGGTACGTCGACGATCGTGGCCGCGTGGCACCGGCCCGCCGACGTCGCAGCCGCGATGCTGGTCTGTCTTGTCTGGGTCGGACTGGTGTCGATCGGCATCAGTGGGCGCTCACGTGCGTCGCTCGGGGAAGGACTGGCAGCGGCCGTCGGCTCAGGGGTGGCGCTGGCGGCACTGATCGGCGTCGGCGTCCGGCCGCTCGCGGGTTGGGACGGCTTCTTCGAAGCCGGTCTCGTGCTCGGTGCCGTCGGCGCCGCCACCGTGCTCTTCATCGCCGCCGTCTGTGTCATCGCGCCGCGGACATCGCACTGGCCCCAGGTTTCACACGCCAGCGTGTGAAACCTGCAAATCCCTCAGCCGTAGGTGTCGCGCGGGCCGCGACCCTTGACCGACCAGGGGCCGCTCTTCCAGCTGGGCGCCTCGGGGCCGCGCACGTCGAGGCGCAGGACGCTGCCGTCGCCGAGCAGTTCGTTGAGCTTGGCGACGATGCGGGGCGCCAGGAGCCGCAGCTCCTTGGCCCAGGCGGTCGAGCTGGTGCGCACCTGGACGACCGCATCGGCGAATCCCATGATCTGCGAGTGCTGCGCGATATCGGGACCGACGATGGACTCCCAGTCGGAGAACACCCGCTGTGCATCGAGCTGACTCCCCCAACCCTGTTCGCGGATCAGCTCACCGAGCGCTTCCGACACCGAGATGGGCTCGTCACGGGACGTACGAGGACCGCTGGTCGAGGCCGGGCGACGGCGACGGCGACGGGGCTGCGCGTCGCCGGCGCCCTTGCGATACCGGTCGGCGATATCGCGGGCCAGGTCGATCGGATCGGGCTGATCCTCAGCCACCGGACGTCACCGCCCCGTCGGCCACCCGGAACCGCTGACCCATCAGCTGCTCGGGAACATCGGCCTCGACCGCCGCGGTGACCAGAACCTGCTCGGCGTCGCCGACCAGATCGGCCAACTGCTGCCGGCGTCCCTGATCGAGTTCGGCGAACACGTCGTCCAAGATCAGGACCGGATCGTCGCCGTCATCGCGCAGCAGCTCGAACGATGCGAGCCGAAGAGCCAGGGCCAGCGACCACGATTCGCCATGGCTCGCGTAGCCCTTGGCTGGCAGATCGCCGATCGACAAGGCGATGTCGTCGCGGTGCGGTCCGACGAGACTGACTCCACGGTCGAGCTCGTCGCCACGCCGGCGCCGCATCTCCTCGAGAAGCAGGCCGCCGATCACCTCGGGATCTCGCTCACCCGCCGGCAGATCGAGCGACGGCCGGTACTCCGCCATGACCTCTCGACGATGATCCGCGGCGTCGGCGGCCACCCGCAGATAGGCCTTGCTCAGATGCGGACCGAGATCGTCGAGCAGGGTCAGCCGACGCGCGACCAGCTCGCCACCGAGGCGTGCGAGATTCTCGTCCCAGATGTCGAGGGTCGCGACCTCGACGTCTCGGCGACGGCCAGCTGACTTGAGCAGCGTGTTGCGCTGGCGGAGCACCCGGTCGACGTCGGCGCGGACACCCGCGAATCGCGGTGAATGTAGAGTTATCAATGAGTCGACAAATCGACGTCTGTCGCTGGGATCGCCCTTCACCAGCGCGAGATCTTCCGGTGAGAACATCACCGTGCGCACGATGCCGACCAGATCGCGGACGCGCGGGAGGTCGGCCCGGTTGACCCGCGCGCGATTGGATTTGCCCGGCACGATCTCGAGCTCGAGCAGCGCCGTCCGGTCGCCGCGGACGACCTCGGCCCTCACCACCGCCCGTTCGGCGCCCGCGCGCACCAAGGGGGTGTCGCTGGAGACGCGGTGGGAGTCCAGCCGAGCCACATAGTCGATCGCCTCGACCAGATTGGTCTTGCCCTGACCATTGGCACCGACGAACGCGACGGGTCCGGCCTGGATCGCGATGTCGACCTCGGCGTACGAACGGAAGTCGACGAGGCTCAGCCGGCTGACGTGCACGGGTCAGGCATCGCGCGGATCGTGCCCGGCCTCGGCCGCAGCCTGGACGGCGTGGCCACCGAACTGCTGACGCATCGCCGCAATGGCCTGCATCGCGGGCGACTCGTCCTGCCGGGACTGGAAGCGGGCGAACAGCGACGCCGCGATGGTGTGCATCGGGACGGCGTTGTCGATGGCGGCCTCGACGGTCCAGCGACCCTCGCCGGAGTCCTCGGCATAGCCGCGGACCTGACTCAGACCGGGATCGTCCTGCAGCGCCTTCACCAACAGGTCGAGCAACCACGAACGCACCACGGTGCCCTCGCGCCACGAGTCGAACACCTCGGTCACGTTCTCGACCAGATCGACCTTCTCGAGCAGCTCGAAGCCCTCGGCATAGGCCTGCATCATGGCGTACTCGATGCCGTTGTGGACCATCTTGGAGAAGTGGCCCGCACCCACGGCACCGGCATGGACGAATCCGGACTCGCCCTCGGGCTTGAGCGCGTCGAACGCGAACTGGACCTTCGCGATGTCATCGGCCGCGCCGCCGGCCATCAGGGCGTAGCCGTTCTCGAGACCCCAGACGCCACCACTGACACCGCAGTCGACGTAGCCGATGCCGCGCTCCGCCAGATGTTCGGCATGCAGGGCGTCGTCGGTCCACCGTGAGTTGCCGCCGTCGACGACGACATCGCCCTCGTTCAGAAGCTCGCCGAGATCCTCGACGGTCTGACGGGTGATGTCACCGGCCGGCACCATCACCCACACGACGCGGGGGGCTGGCAGTTGTTCGACCATCGCCTGGAGCGAGTCGACATCGGAGACGTCGGGGTTGCGGTCGTATCCCACGACCGTGACGCCGGCATTGCGCAGGCGGGTGCGCATGTTCCCGCCCATCTTGCCCAGGCCGACGAGTCCGATGTTCGGCATGTCTGCTCCCCCTTCGGGTCGTGAGCCGGGCGGACTCAGCTGAGCCGCACCGGCATGATCAGGTACCGGAACGCGCCGTCGGGCGCCGCGCCGATCTCGGCGACACCTGAGATGGCGGCCGGCTTGTTCTGCTGGGTGAATGTCAACTGGACGACCGGATCGGACATGACGCCCAAGCCCTCCAGCAGATAGGTCGGGTTGAAACCGATCGAGATATCGGGGCCGTCGATCGTGGCCTCGACCGACTCCGACGCCTGCGCCTCATCGCCGCTGCCGGCTTCGAGCTGCAGCACGCCGTCGGCGAACGTCAGCCGGACCGGGGTGTTCCGCTCGGCGACCAGCGCGACGCGACGCACCGAGTCGACGAACTCCTGGGTCGTGACGTAGGCGGTGGTCTCGGGCTGGGCCTCGAACAGCTGACGCACCCGCGGGAAGTCTCCCTCGAGCAGTCGGGTGGTGGTGCGGCGTGTGCCGTTGCCGACGGTGCCCTCGAACCCGATCAGGCCGTCGCCGCCATCGCCGGCCGACACCGCGATCGTGACATCGCCGCCGCCGGTGAGCGAGCGGGCGGTGTCGTTCAGGACCTTCGCCGGCACCAGCGCCTGGGCCGACAGGTCTCCACGCTCGGGGAACCACTCGAGCTCGCGCAGAGAGGCACGGAACCGGTCGGTGGCCATCATCGAGATGGTGGAACCCTCGAGTTCGAGACGCAGACCGGTGAGCAGCGGCAGCATGTCGTCGCGACCCGCGGCGGCGCCGGCCTGGGCCACGGCGGTGGCGAAATCCTCGGCCTTGACGGTGCCCGAGGCGGTGGGCATGTCAGGCAGCTGCGGGTACTCCTCGACCGGCATGGTCTGCAGGCTGAACCGCGCACTGCCGCAGCGGACCTCGACCTTGGTTCCGTCGAGGGTGACGTCGACGGGCTTCGGCGGCAGGGCCTTGACGATCTCGGACAGCAGGCGACCCGACACCAGCACCCGGCCGTCGGCACTGACCTCGGCGGGCAGCGTGGCACGTGTCGACGTCTCATAGTCGAAGCCGCTGAGCCTGAGGCCGTCATCAGACGTCTCGATCAGCAGTCCCGCGAGCACCGGGACACTCGGGCGATTGGGCAGGCTCCGGGCGGTCCACGCGACGGCGTCGGCGAAGAGATCGCGTTCGATGCGGAACTTCACGTAGTGCTGCCTTCCCGAAAGGTGAGGTCCAGATGGTCTGGAACGACGGAGAACTCCGTTGTTGTGCATCCTGCCACGCAGCGGGTGAGGCGCGACAGGGGCATCCACGGGGCGAATTCCACTGAAGCATGGTTGATGAATTGGAACCGTAGTAGTCATAGCGCCTGTGGATCATGTGGACAACCTGGAATTCGGCTCGAACGACACGAGGTGATCCGGTGTACATCCGGTGGATGGATCTCGGGACGCGCTACACGGGCTTGTGGATGTTCTGGTGCGGTTCACAGTCAGTTCACATGACAGGCATCCCTGTCCACTGTTCAGGGGTGGTTACCCACAGGCTCCTCCCCAGATGGGGATGACGCGACGTTCACCTTTGCTTCACCACGCTCTTGTTCGCTTCACCACGCAAACTCACGTGGTGAAGCGCCGGTTGACCAGGTCAACGTGGTGAACCGACACCCCCGGCCGCCGGGGTGAGCGACCTCTAGTGCTGACGTGCCTGCTGCTTGATGCGGGCGGTCAGTTCGGTGACCTGGTTGTACACGGCGTGCTTCTGGGCCATGAGCTCGCGGATCTTGCGATCGGCGTGCATCACGGTGGTGTGGTCGCGGCCGCCGAACTCCTTGCCGATCATCGGCAGCGACATCTCGGTCAGCTCACGGCACAGGTACATCGCGATCTGACGGGCGAGCACCAGGTCGCGGCTGCGGTTGGCGCTGCGCAGGTCGTCGATCGAGAACTCCGAGTACGCCGATGTCTGCGCCATGATCATGCCGACCGTGATGTCGGGCTCCTCACCCTCGGCGACCAGGTCCTTCAGGACGATCTGCGCCAACTGCAAGTCGACCGTGGTGCCCTGCAGGTTCGCGAACGCGGTGGCCCGGATGAGTGCGCCCTCGAGTTCGCGGATGTTGGTCTGGACCTTGCTGGCGATGAACTCCAGCACGTCGGCCGGCACCGTGAGCTTCTCACTGGCGGCCTTCTTGCGCAGGATCGCGATGCGGGTCTCGAGATCGGGCGGCTGGACGTCGGTGGTCAGGCCCCACTCGAAGCGATTGCGCAACCGGTCCTCGAGCGTCGTCAGGTTCTTCGGCGGCCGGTCGGACGTCATGACGATCTGCTTGTTCTCGTTGTGCAGCGCGTTGAACGTGTGGAAGAACTCGGTCTGGGTCGACTCCTTGCCCTCCAAGAACTGGATGTCGTCGACCAGGAGCACGTCGATCTCGCGGTACTTGCGCTTCAACGCCGTGGTCTGGTTGTTGCGGATCGCGTTGATGACGTCGTTGGTGAACTCCTCACTGCTGACGTACCGCACGCGCGAGGAGGGATAGAACCGCAGGACGTAGTGACCGATGGCGTGCAACAGGTGGGTCTTGCCCAGCCCGGACTCGCCATGGATGACGAGAGGGTTGTACGCCTTGCCGGGCGCTTCGGCGACGGCCACCGCCGCTGCGTGCGCGAAGCGGTTCGACGAGCCGATCACGAAGTTCTCGAACACGTATCGAGGGTTGAGCCTGGCTTCGGCGGGGGAGTTCGCGTGGTGAGGTCCGGGTGTCGGGCCCGGCGTGGTCTGCGGGTCCCAGGTCGGCACGAAGTCGTGTTCGGTGCGGTCGGGCTCGTCGTCGACGAACGCATCGGTGGTGTCGTCCTCGAGCTCATCGAGCTCGACGCGATCGATGAGCTCGGGCTCGATCGTGACCACGACGCGGACCGGGGAGTCGAGATGCTGGCTGAGGGCGTGCTCGAGGGCCGGCTTGACCCGGCTTTCGAGCTGACCGCGGGTCAGGTCGTCGGGGACGGCGACGAGGAAGAGGTTGTTGTACAGCGACATCGGCTGTGCGGTGTGGACCCAGACCTTGGCCCCCGGCGAAAGCGTCTCGACCGCGGTGCGCCAGATTCCCTCGAGCTGCTCGTCGTCGACCGGTACGGAGCTGGAGAGGTGACTGGCGTCGGTCATGTGGGTGTTCCCCTCCGTTGCAGGTCCGAGTACGCGATGCAGTGGTCCACACAGTTTTCCACATGATGTGAACGACGGGTCAGTCAACTCGTGTCGCTGTGGAAATCTCGCGTACCGGCGTGACGCTAGCAGCGTCCCTCGGCGTGTCACAAGCCGTTTCGACATTCGGTCCTGTATAGAACGGCGCGTCGTCTGGACGTGGAAAACGTCGTCTGGGAGGGTGGGTCGGTTTGACCCTGTCCCCAGGCGCCCGTACCGTGGAGTGTCCGTCCTGTGGACGACACCTGCCGCGTGCCCACGAGCCGGCGGGATCACACCGATCCGCCGACCCGCATCGTGGGTTCCCGGTGGCCGTCGACCCGGCCCGATCCTCGAAGGAATCCGAACGTGAGCAAGCGTACGTACCAGCCGAACAACCGCCGTCGTGCCAAGAAGCACGGCTTCCGCCTCCGCATGCGCACCCGCGCCGGCCGCGCCATCCTGGCCGACCGTCGCCGCAAGGGCCGCGCGAAGCTCTCGGCCTGAGTCCTCGGTGCTTCCGCGTCAGCAGCGGATGACCCACGGTGACGAGTTCCGTTCCACCGTGCGTACCGGTGCTCGTGCCGCTCGACCGGCCCTGGTCGCCCACGTCGTCCTCGGGACGGGTGCTGGGCCGACCCGGGTCGGTTTCGTCGTGAGCAAAGCGGTCGGCACCGCCACTGATCGCAACCGGGTCAAGCGTCGACTGCGGCATCTGATGCGCGATCGCGTGGCCGCGCTGCCGGCCGGCTCGCGCGTCGTCGTGCGTGCTCTGCCGCAGGCTGCGACCCAGTCGTCAGTGTCTTTGAGTGAGCAGCTCGACGCTGCCCTCCGGCGCTGCGGTGCTCGGTAGAGGCGACCCGGTGAAGTACCTCCTGATCGGCCTGCTGAAGGTCTACCGCTTCGCGATCAGTCCGCTGTACGGCGATGTCTGTCGCTACTACCCGAGCTGCTCGGCCTATGCGCTGGAGTCGGTGCAGGTCCACGGCTCGATCCGTGGCAGCTGGCTGGCTGTTCGTCGGCTGCTTCGTTGCCACCCCTGGGCGCGCGGCGGTCTCGATCCCGTTCCACCCCCATCTTCTCGAGGAGAACACTCGTGGGCTTCCTAAGCGACATCGGTTCGGCGATCATGACGCCGCTGTACTACCTGGTGTCCGGCATGTTGCTGGTCTGGCACAAGATCTTCTCGGTCGTGCTGGACCCGGCGTGGGGCGGGACGTGGATCCTGTCGATCATCGGTCTGACCGTGACGATCCGAACCCTGCTGATCCCGCTGTTCGTCAAGCAGATCAAGTCGAGCCGCAACATGCAGTTGTTGCAGCCTCAACTCAAGGCGCTGCAGAAGAAGTACAAGCACGATCGGCAGAAGCTCCAGCAGGAGCAGATGAAGCTGTTCCAGGAGACCGGCACCAATCCGCTGGCGTCGTGCATGCCACTGCTGCTGCAGATGCCGGTGTTCTTCGCGTTGTTCCGCGTCATCGACCATTCGTCGAAGTACACATCGGGCAACTTCAAGAAGGGCTTCATCACCGAGGAACATGCCCTGCAGCTCTCGCAGGCGAAGTTCCTGGGCGCCAAGATCGCCGACACCTTCACGACGGCCGATCATCTCGAGACGAGGATCCTCGCCGCGATTCTGGTCGTGGTGATGTGCGCGACGCAGTTCATCACCCAGCGGCAGCTGATGGCCAAGAACATGCCGGCCGATGCGATGTCGGGCCCGTATGCGCAACAGCAGAAGATGCTGCTCTACATCCTGCCGTTCGTCTTCGCCTTCAGCGGCGTGATCTTCCCGCTGGGCGTCCTCTTCTACTGGGTGACGTCGAACCTGTGGACCATGGGTCAGCAGTTCTACGTCATCCGCAACAACCCGGCGCCGGGCACACCGGCGTTCAAGGCCAAGCAGGAGCGCGACGCGCGCAAGGGCCGCAATGTCGCCGAGGACCCGCTCGAGGCCGCCAAGCAGGCCGCGATCGAAGAGGATTCACGTCCGAAGCGGAACCAGCCCAAGAAGCAGTCGCGGAGTCAGCGCAATCAGCCGAAGAACCCGCCGAAGAATCAGCCGAAGAAGTCGGCTGATGATGCGGACGGTTCGGACGAGCCCAAGGAGGGCGGATCGAAGTGAGCGACGGATCGAAGCTGGAGAACGAGGGCGATATCGCAGCCGACTTCCTCGAGGAGTTGCTCGACATCGCTGATCTCGACGGCGATCTCGACATGGACGTCGACGGTGATCGCGCCGCGGTAGCGATCGTGGGCGGCAATCTGGACCATCTCGTCGGACGCGACGGCAAAGTACTCGATGCCCTCCAGGAATTGACCCGGCTGGCGGTGTACCGCGAGACCGGCGAGCGAAGCCGGCTGATGTTGGACATCGGAGGCTTCCGGGCCGCTCGGCGCACTGAGCTGGTGAAGCTGGCGGAAGAGGCAGTGGCTCGGGTCAAGGATGGTGAGGCGTCGGTGGCGCTCGACCCGATGTCGCCGTTCGAGCGCAAGGTCGTGCACGACGCTATCGCCGCGGGTGGCCTGCGCAGCGAGTCTGAGGGTGCTGAGCCACACCGACACGTCGTCGTTCTGGCCGCGGAGTAACCTCACGCACATGCCTGACGATGTTTCACGTGAAACACCCCCGCCCTTCGCGGCGGGGGTGTTCGCTTCGCGGCTGCCGGTCATGGAGCAGTACGCCGACTTGCTGGCCACGGAGGGCACCACGCGCGGACTGATCGGTCCGCGGGAACTGCCACGGCTCTGGTCCCGGCATCTGTTGAACTCGGCTGCGGTGTTGCCTCGTGTGCCGCTGGAGGCGACCGTCGCCGACGTGGGTACGGGCGCCGGCCTTCCAGGTCTGGTGTGGGCGATCGCACGGCCGGATCTGCGGGTGACGCTGATCGAGCCGCTGTTGCGTCGCACGACATTCCTGGACGAAGTGGTGGACGAGTTGTCGTTGGAGAATGTTCAGGTACTGCGCTCTCGAGCCGAAGACGTCGAGGAGCAGTTCGATGTGGTGACCGCGCGCGCCGTGGCGCAGCTGGAGAAGCTCGCCCGCTGGTGCATGCCACTGGTGAAGAGGCCCGGGGGAGTGTTGTTGGCCTTGAAGGGACGCTCGGCGGAGGATGAAGTCGCGTCCTCGAAGCCGACCCTGCACCGACTCGGCGCCACGTCTATCGTGGTCGAGTCCTATGAAGCCGGAACGGACGAGCCGACCACGGTTGTGGAGATCACGACCTGAGGTTCCGTTTCACGTGAAACGATGGACGCCTCCGCCGCGCACGACAGACACGAGCTAGAGAAGAAGAGGTCGCGTTGACCACTCCGTTCATGGGTGAGACCACGAGTACGGTCACCCCGTTCACCAAGCCGCCAGAGACCCGCATCTTCGTGGTCGCGAATCAAAAGGGTGGCGTCGGCAAGACCACGACGACCGTCAACGTGGCGGCAGCCATGGCGCAGCGCGGCCTTCGTGTGTTGGTGATCGACCTCGATCCGCAAGGCAATGCGTCGACCGCGCTGAACGTTCCGCATCACGAAGGCTCGCCCGGCGTCTATGAGGCGATCGTCGAAGGCACGGATATCGACGAGTTGGTGAGCCCGTGTCCTGACTTTCCACGCCTGACCGTGCTGCCGGCATCGATCGACCTGGCGGGCGCTGAAGTCGAACTCGTGTCACTCGTGGCACGCGAGTCGCGTCTCGACAAGGCCTTGCAGGGCTATCTGCGCGACTCGGCCGAGGCCGGTGATCCGATCGACTACGTCCTGATCGACTGCCCTCCTTCGCTTGGCCTGTTGACCGTGAATGCGCTGGTCGCCGGCCGTGAGGTCCTGATCCCGATCCAGTGCGAGTACTACGCGCTCGAAGGTCTGGGCCAGTTGATCCGCAATATCGAGCTGGTCAAGGCGCATCTGAACCCGGCGCTCGACATCTCCACGATCCTGCTGACGATGTACGACGCCAGGACCAAGCTGGCCTCGGGGGTCGTCGACGAGGTGCGTGCCCACTTCGGATCCACAGTGTTGCGGACGACGATCCCCCGCGCGGTGCGGATCTCGGAAGCTCCCAGCTACCAACAGACCGTCCTCACGTACGACCCCTTGTCATCGGGCGCCCTGTCGTATGTCGAGGCGGCACGAGAGATCACCGAGAACGCGGGAAGGGCGGCACGCGCATGAGCACACCGAAGCGCGGCCTGGGTCGCGGCCTCGAGGCCCTGATCCCGTCGAGCGCCGCCGTCGCCGAGGAGTCGGGCCTGTCCGAGGTCGATGGGGCCCGCTTCGCCGAGATCCCCCTGGAGCAGATCTCGCCGAACCCGCGCCAGCCACGTCAGGTGTTCGATGAGGACGCGATGGCGGAACTGGTGCACTCCATCAAGGAGATCGGGCTGCTGCAGCCGGTCGTGGTGCGCGAGGTCGCCCCCGACCGCTATGAGCTGATCATGGGCGAACGCCGGTGGCGTGCACATCACGAGGCCGGCTTGGGCACGATCGGCGCGATCGTTCGCGAGACCGAGGACAGCGACCTGCTGCGTGATGCGCTGCTGGAGAACCTGCACCGATCGCAGCTGAACCCCTTGGAAGAGGCCGCCGCCTATCGGCAGCTGCTCGACGACTTCGGCTGCACCCACGACGAACTGGCCGATCGCATCGGACGCTCGCGCCCACAGATCAGCAACACCTTGCGATTGCTCAAGCTCGCACCGACCGTCCAGCGACGGGTCGCCGCCGGCGTGCTCTCAGCCGGGCATGCCCGAGCGCTGGTGACCATCGAGAACACCGAGGTCCAGGACAGACTCGCCAGCCGGGTCGTCGCCGAAGGCCTGTCGGTCCGCGCTCTCGAGGAGATCGTCGCGGTCGGCCCCGACGGTCAGCCCAAGCAGACGGCCCGACGAAACGCTGGGCCGACACTCACCTCGCCCCGCATCGCCGAGATCGCCGACCGGCTCTCCGATCGCTACGACACCCGCGTCAAGATCCAGCTGGGCCGCAGCAAGGGCAAGGTCGTCATCGAGTTTGCGACCGTCGAGGATCTCGAGCGAATCGTCAAGATTCTCGATAAGTAGATTTGTCGATAGAACGACACTCACCGGCGAAGGTGGGGGTGTCGGGCTTGGTCGCCTACCCGCTCCCTCGTTCCTCGGTCGCTGGCGACCGAACCTTGACCGGCTCACCCCACCCTGGTCGCCAGCGGGGAGGCCGGCCACGGCCGAGTCGCGGGTAGGCGACCGGGACCTGACCGGCTGGCTTGGGTTGTCGTGTGGCTTGGGTTCGTGGGGGTGCGGCCGGACGGATTCTCGGCTGGGTGAGGTGGCGTGGCCGAGGCGCCCAGTGTGTCCGGGCTGGGCTGGTGCTTGCGTTGCGTGGCGCTCACCAAGTCACACAGTTCGCACTCGCAAGCAGGCAACCTACGGACTGTCGTTCGTCTCACCGGCTCGCGAGAGCAACTCTGTGACTCGTGAGCGCGACCCGTGGTCACCTCACACGTGGTTGCGCTTCCGCGGGGTCGTCAGGCGATGAACTCAGAGAGTTCGTTGAGGATGGCCGACTTGGGCTTGGCGCCGGTGATGGAGCGGACCAGCTCACCCTTGACGTACAGGTTGATGGTGGGCAGGCCGATGACCTTGTAGGTGGCCGGCGTGACGGGGTTGGCGTCGGCATCCATCTTCAAGATCGTCAGCTTGTCTGGATTCTCCGCGGCGATCTCCTCGAGGATCGGCGCGACCTGGCGGCACGGGCCGCACCAGGACGCCCAGAAGTCGACCAGCACAGGACCATCGGCCTCGAGCACCTTGCTCTGGAAGTCGTCGTCGGTGACGACACCGAGATCAGCAGCCATCAGATTGTCTCCTCATAGATTTGTCGATTTATCGAGTTACTGTCAGTCGACCAGTGCGACATCGGGCGTCGGTGCGCCGGCCTGCTCGAGTTCGGCCAGATAGCGCTCGGCATCGAGCGCGGCCGCACAGCCGGTCCCGGCGGCGGTGATGGCCTGACGATACGTGTGGTCGACGAGGTCGCCCGCGGCGAACACACCGCGCAGATTGGTCGCGGTGGAGCCCGGCTGCACGAGCACGTAGCCCTCGTCATCGAGATCGACCTGACCCGTGAGCAGCTCGGACCGCGGATCGTGTCCGATCGCGATGAACAGTCCCGTCGCGTCGAGCCGACGGGTCTCGCCCGTGACGGTGTCGCGCAAGGTGAGTGCCTCGAGCTTGTCGCCGCCGATGATCTCGGCGACCTCGCTGTTCCAGGCGAACTCGATCTTGTCGTTCGCCAGTGCGCGGTCCTGCATGATCTTGGAGGCCCGCAGTTCGTCACGGCGATGCACCAGGGTGACCTTGCTGGCGAAGCGGGTCAGGAACGTGGCTTCCTCGAGCGCGCTGTCGCCGCCGCCGACCACCACGATGTTCTGCTCGCGGAAGAAGAAGCCGTCGCACGTCGCACACCAGCTGACGCCGTGGCCCGACAGCCGGTCCTCACCGTCGACACCCAGCTTGCGGTAGCCCGAGCCCATCGCGAGGACGACGGCGTGCGCGAGATACTCGGTGCCGTCGGAGCGGGTGACCTTCTTGACGTCGCCGGTCAGGTCGACCGAGGTGACGTCGTCGGAGATCAGCTCGGCGCCGAACCGCTCGGCCTGTGCGCGCAGCTTGTCCATCAGCTCAGGGCCCATGATGCCGTCGGGCCAGCCGGGGAAGTTCTCGACGTCCGTCGTGTTCATCAAGGCGCCGCCCGCCGTGACGGAGCCCTCGAAGACGACCGGGGCGAGATTGGCGCGGGCGGCGTAGATGGCCGCGGTGTACCCGGAGGGGCCTGATCCGATGACGATCAGGTTGCGGACGTCCGACATGACTCTCCTCGATGGACCCGGCGAGGGGCCGACTGGTGGACCTGGTGCAGGTGACAACGCAGTCTAAGTCGTGGCTATTCCGGGCGCGCGGCGAGAACGGTCACGAACGACCTCGCACCGTGATCTCCCGGATCTCGCCGCGGTAGGCACCGTCGTCGATCTGGGGCACGGAACGCAACCACACGACGACGTATCGGGTGACGACGTCGGCCGGCAGAGAGACCAGCGCATCGGTTCCGGCGGCATCGACCACCGCAGCTCGGTCGAGTCCCTTCAGCGTGCGCGGCGAGCGAGTGACACCGTCGGCCGCGACGTAGATCGACAGATCAGTGGGCCGGCCGGCGAGCCGTACTCGCACCGTCGACACCTCGCGCTGGCCGCCCAGGTCGACCACCAGACCGACGCCGTCCTTCAGTCCGCCCAGGTCCGCGCGTCCGAGATATCGACTGGTCTGCCAGCCGGTCTTGAGATCGCCGTCGATCGCGAACGGCGCCTGGTCGGGGTTCTCGGATCGGTCATCGCCCTGCGGATCGAGATCGCGGACGCCCGCCAGCGGCAGCGTGCGGACCGGCGCCGACTGGTCGATGCTGGTGCCGTGGTCGTCGAGGGCGCGGGAGACCAGGAACGCCAGGACGCCCGCCACGACGAGCGCGCCGAGCACCCCGATCCAGACCAGGGCGCGATCGCCCTTGGTGGCCTGCCTGCCGCGCTCGACGGCGCGTTCGAGGGTCGTGGGCGGTGCGGGCTCGTACGCCTTCGGCCGGCGTCGCGGCGGTTCGAGACCGGGGGGCGGCCCGGCGGGCACGATGACCGGATCGAGCCGCAGGAGGTCCGGTGAGGAGAGTCCCGCGAGGCTCGGCTGATCGTCGGCCAGGTCGCTCTCGTCCTCGCCGCTGAGACGTACCGTGCGGGCGATGTCGACGGCGCGGGTCAGCGGACGTTCGTGATGCCGCGGCGGGCGGCCCAGGATCCGGTCGCACACCGTGTCGACATCGCGCGAGACGCCGGCGCGGACCTGTCGAGGGCGCAGCAGCCGGCCGTGCTCGGTGGGTGCGGCGCGCAGGCCGTCGACCGAGCCACCGGGCCAGCGGCTCGTCAGGCAGGCGTACAGCAGCTTGCCGAGTGCCTGGACGTCGGCGCGTTCATAGCTCTGCAGATCCGTGACCGTGTCGTGATGATCGGCCGGTGCGAGCGCGGTGGCGACACCGAGTCCGACGATCCTTACGGCACCGGACTGCTTGAGCAGGACGTGGTGCGGGGTCAGACGGCGGTGATAGACGCCGTACTCATGGGCGTGCGCGAGCGCCTCGGCCACCTCGGCGACGACGGTCGCGGCGCGGCGATTGGGCAGCGCAGACTGCTGCAGCACCTGATCGAGCGGAAAGGCCCGGGCCCACTCGCGCACCACCAGATGGTGGGCGTGGTCGTCCTCGACCAGGTCCAGCACCCGCAAGAACCGTGGATCGGTCACGGCGGTGGAATCACGGGCCGCGGTGAGGAAGTGATCGGCGCGAGGGTCACCGCTCGGCAATACCTCGAGCCCGACGTTGCGGTTCAGGAGGTTGTCGTGGGCACGCCACGTCGCGGAACCGAGCTTCTCGGTGACGAGGTCCTGGAGCTCGTATCGCCCGGCGAGCACGTCACCTGACGCCAGCAGACGCCGGTCGCCCATATCGCCTCCTCGCAGCGCTGCATTTCATGCTAGCCGCGCCCGTGCGACGGGACGGTCACCGACGCAGCGAACGCGCCAGGTAGCCGAGCTCCTTCATGCCGAGCAGCCGGGACCCGAGCAGGTACACCAGCGCTCCGAGCGCGCCCGCCACCGCGGTCACCGCGAGCGCCGTGATCGGACGCGAGGTCCCCAGACCGACGGCGTCGAGCCCCCGCACCGTGCCCAGCATCGTTGCGGCACTCAGTGCGCCGGCGACGATCAGGCGACCCGCGAACACCGAGGTCTCGCGGTCGACCACGGCACCGAAGCGGCGCGAGAGCAGCACCGTCGACACGATCGCGCCGACGACGTAGGCCAGACCGTAGGACAGCGCCAGCAGCGGCGCCACGTCCTCGGGATCGGCGTCGAGGGTCAGCAACAGCGCGAAGCCGATGTTGCACGCCGCCACGACGACCTGGATGAAGAACGGAGTGCGGGTGTTCTCGTCGGCGTAGAAGCCGCGCAGCATCAGATAGTGGACCGTGAAGGCGATCATCGCGACGGCGAACGCCGAGATCGTGTGGCCGACGACCTCGTGATTGGCTCGGAGCGCGCCGATCGAGATCCCGGCAGCCGCGGGTGAGCCCAGGCAGGCGACCGCGACGGCCAGGGGAGCGACGATCGACAGCGTGATGCGCAGGGTGCGCCCGAGCTCGAGCCGCAGGCGCGCATGGGCGCGATCGGCGGCGAGCGCCGCCAGCATCGGCATGACCGCCGTGGCGAGCGACACCGTGATGACGCCGTGGGGTACCTGGCTGACTAGGAAGCCGATCTCGTACACGGCGGCGCCACCGGCGGAACGTCCGTCGCTGGCGCCGGCCAGGGTGCCGCGCGTGCCGAGCTTGTTGATCGTGATGAAGGCGATCTGGTTCGCCACGATGAACAGCAGCGTCCAGGCGCCCAGCCGGATCGTGTGGCCCAGGCCGACGCCGCGGAAGTCGAACCGCGGCCGGTAACGGAATCCGGCCGACCGGAGGAACGGCAGGAGCAGCAGCAGCTGGGCCGCGATGCCCAGGGTCGCCCCGCCTCCGAGGAGCCAGGCCTGGGACGTGGTGAAGCCGTCGGTTCCGTTCGACGAGCCGAAGACCACCAGATAGATCACCAACACGCCGCAGGCGACGACATTGTTGACGACCGGCGCCCACATCATCGGCCCGAAGCGCTCCCGCGCGTTGAGCACCTGGCCGATCAGCACGAAGGCGCCGTACAGGAACACCTGGGGCATGCACAGGTACATCAGCAGTTCGGCGGACTCCCGCTGGGTCGCGAACTCCGGCTCGAACAGCCGGCTGGCGAACACGACGCGCAGGATCAGCGGCACCAGCAGGGTCAGGACGACGGTGGCTGCTCCGAGTACGAGCAGCCCCAGCGTGATGACGCGCTGGGCGTAGGCCTCGCCGCCGTCGTCGTCCTGCTTCATGGTGCGCACGAGCTGCGGGACCAGCACGACATTGAAGATGCCGCCCGCGACCAGGATGTACAGCGTGTTCGGGATGGTGTTCGCGTTGTTGAACAAGTCGGCGTCGAGCGCCGTGCCGATGGTCCAGGCGAGCAGCGCGAGCCGGACGAAGCCGGTCAGGCGTGACGTGATGGTGCCCAGGGCCATCCAGGCACTGGCGCGGGCGAGACGTGCGCCGGCGCGGTCGTCGCCGGCCGGATCAGTCATCGGGCTCGCCGGCGGGTGACGTGACGCGATCGGAGTGTCGCTTGCGGAACCGGCGCACCAGGGCGAACAGCACGAAGAGTCCGGCGGCCCCCATCGTCGCCCACAGGACGATGCCGACTCGGCTGGAGCGCACGATGAACTCCTTCGACGAGCCGAAGGGCCGACCGTCTGGTGTCGTGAGGTGTGCGGTCAGCGTCGTGGTGTTCTGCTTGGCGAGGTCGACCTCCACCGTGATGGTGCGGCGCTCGCCCGCGGCGATCTCGATGGGCTTCTGGTCCGGGATCGTGAGTGCGGGATTGCTCGATTCGAGCCGCACGCCGACCCGGACCGGGGTGGATGAGCCGTTGCTGATCGTCAGGGGGAATCCGCCGGACGAGCTCGACAGGGTGACGGCCGGCGGTGCCATCACCGTGATCGCGTCGAGGGCGGCGTCGAACCGCCGGCCCAGCTCGGCGGCGGCGGTCAGGCCCGCGGATCGGTCCGATCGCCAGCGAACACCCAGGACGTCGGCGACCTCACGGGCCTGGGCGTCGTCGAGATCCTTGCTGTCGACGGCTGCCGCACTGAGCAGATCGGCGGTCTGAGTCGCCCGGCTGGCGGCCGAGACCTGATCGAGCGAGAGAGGACGCGCTGAAGCCGAGGACGGCAGCTGGCCCCGATAGCGGTCGCCTCGCCGTACCTGGTCCAGCGATCGGGGTGCCAGGTACGACGCGCTCGCCGACCAGGTGGCTCCCGGGGTCAGATCGATCGACGGATCGATCACGACGAGCGCATCACCGCCCTCGAGTGAGGCCAGGGCGGCGCTGGCGAGAACACGCTGACGCAGGGTGGCCAGCGTGTCGTCGCCGGGCACGTCGCGCGTGAGTTCGTCGTCGACCAGCAGGGGGACATCGCCGCTGGGGGTCGATCGCGGGACGAGTACGCCGTTCGACGTCTTCCAGCCTGGGACCGCACTCGACGAGACGATGACGGGGTAGTCGCCTCGCTCGCGCAGGGTGCGCAGCAGCCTGCCGTCGACACCGCCCCGGGTGGGCCACGACGCGCGGTGGCGCGACAGGTCGAAGTCGTCGACGACCGAGTCGGTGGCTCGTTCCACGGCACCGAAGAGCCGGCGCTGCGCCGTGTCGTTCTGGGCCAGTGCCAGGACGTCGGTGCGGTCGTAGTCCAGGATCCAGGCCGACGGCGACTGTCCGAGGGCGACCAGGTCGTCGCGGAAGGCGGTCGCCACCGCGATCTCCTCGGGCGTCAGCTTGCGTGCCGCGTCGTCGCCTGCCGCGAGATCGTCGGCAGCCTTGACCAGGGCCGGATCGACGAGAACGCCGCGGCCGCTCGGTGACGCGGACCTCGCCAGGTCGAGCAGACCACGCAGGCGCCCACCCTCGCCCATCGAGGTCAGGAGCGAGTCGGCGTCGACGATCCGGTCGTTCGAGGTGCGGCGGTTCGGCATCAGGAAGGGCCAGACGACGGTCGTGTCGGCCGCCGTGTGCCGGCCGGTCATGTGCGGCAGCAGCGTCGTGGCGCGAGCGATCGACGTGGTGTCTCGATGGCCCTTGGAGTCGGTGCCGAGGATCTGGACGCCCACGGGATAGACGCCGTCGGTGCGGTCGATGGGCAGATCGCCCACGGGGATCTTCAACTCGAACGTCGTCGACTGCTGGGGGGCCAGATCGCCGATCTCGTCGAAGCGACCGACGTCGACGATGCGAGTGCCTGCGAACCCCTGATCGGCCTCGGCGGCGTCGAGCAGCGTGGCGCGGGTGGTCAGCGGATTGGGCCGGATGACCAGGTAGGCCTGCAGATCGGTCCAGGCGGTGTCGCCGGAATTGGTGACGACGCCGGTCATGTGCAGCGTGCCGCGCGCGCCGAGCGACGAGGGCGACAGTCCGGTGATGACGACCGACACGTCGGGCCCGCTCTTCGCGTGCGAGGCGGGACTCGTCAACGCCAGCACGGACAGCGTGAGCAGCGTCGCCAGCACGGCCCGGACGGTCGTGCGGCGGCGGATCACCCGCCCGATTCTAGTGGTGCGCCGGATAGAGTGATGTCTCGTGCCTGCTGAGTCGTCATCGCCCTCGCTCACCGCGGAGATGCGCGCTCGGATCGACCGCGCGATCGCCGCGGCGCCGTTCCTGGACGACCTCGGCCGCGCGTTCGCCGACGCGGGTCACGAGCTGGCCGTGGTCGGCGGTCCGGTGCGCGACGCGGTGCTCGGCCGGGCCGGCAGCGACTGGGATCTGACGACGTCGGCACGCCCCGACGACATCGAGCGTCTGGTCCAGCCCTGGGCCGAGGCGCTGTGGGACATGGGCCGCGAGTTCGGCACCATCGGATTCCGGCACCGCGGCCACGACATCGAGATCACCACCTATCGCAGTGACGTCTACGATCCAGAGTCGCGCAAGCCCGATGTCACGTTCGGCACCACGATCGACGGCGATCTGTCGCGCCGCGATTTCGCGGCCAACGCCATGGCGATCCGACTGCCTTCGCACGAGTTCATCGATCTGTTCGGCGGTCTCGACGACATCGCGTCACGCCGGCTCCGGACACCGGTCACCGCGGAGCAGTCGTTCAGCGACGATCCCCTGCGCATGATGCGGGCAGCACGTTTCGCGGCTCAGCTGGACTTCGAGGTCGCGCCCGATGTGCGCGAGGCCATGACCGCGATGGCCGACCGCATCGAGATCGTGTCCGCCGAACGCATCCGGGTCGAGCTCGACAAGACGCTGCTCGCCGAGCATCCGGTCACCGGCCTCCGGCTACTGGTCGAGACCGGGCTGGCCGAGCGCGTGCTGCCGGAGTTGCCGGCGTTGATGCTCGAGCGCGATGAACATCATCGGCACAAGGACGTCTACGAGCACTCGTTGACGGTGCTCGAGCAGGCCATCGCCCTCGAGGGACGGCTGCCGGGCGACGACGGCCCCGATCTGGTGATCCGCCTCGCGGCGCTGTTGCACGACATCGGCAAGCCGCGGACCCGGCGGTTCGTCGCGGGCGGCGGCGTCACGTTCCACCATCACGACGTGGTCGGCGCCAAGCTGGCCCGTAAGCGGATGAAGGCGCTCCGTTACAGCAATGACGTGATCGACCAGGTCAGCAAGCTGATCGAGCTGCACCTGAGGTTCCACGGCTACGGCAGCGGCGGATGGACCGACTCGGCGGTGCGTCGGTACGTCCGCGACGCCGGCGATCAACTCGCACGCCTGCATGTCCTGACCCGGGCCGACTGCACGACCCGGAACGCTCGCAAGGCGATGCGCCTGCAGCGTACGTACGACGGGCTGGAGGAGCGGATCGAGACCCTGGCCGCCCAGGAGGAGCTCGAGGCGATCCGGCCGGATCTCGACGGAACCCAGATCATGCAGATCCTCGGCATCGGTCCCGGCCGCGAGGTCGGCGAGGCCTACCGGTTCCTGCTCGACCTGCGCATGGACCGCGGTCCGATGACCGAGGAACACGCCACCGAGGCCCTCAAGGCCTGGTACGCCGCCCGCTGATCCCCGCGAGTGGCGCAACGTTGCTGGTGAGACAGTCTGTCACATCGCCAGAATGCGCCACCCGCAAGACGGTTTGCGCCACTCGACGGCGCGAGTACCGTGGGCGCCATGGACGGACGCGTCGCGCGGGGGGAGCGGACGCGCAAGGCGATCGTCGATGCGCACACCGATCTGGTGCGTGAAGGAGTCCTGAAGCCGACGGCCCAGGCGGTGGCCGAGCGAGCCGGGATCTCGATCCGGACCTTCTGGTCGAACTTCAGCGATGGCGAAGCGCTCCTGCGCGCGACGGTCCAGCGGTGGCTCGAGCTCGACGCCAGTTGGTGGACACCCGTCGATCCCTCGCTGCCGCTCGACGAACGCATCGCGCTGTTCTGTGAGCGGCGGGCCACCCGGATCGAGAACATGGCGCCCGCGGCGAGGTCGGCTGCGCTGAGCGAACCGTTCTCGCCGGCCCTCCGCGACTCGTGGACCCAGCACGTCGAGCGACTCATCGGGGATCTGAAGCACACCTTCGGTGCCGAGCTGGCCGGCGGCCGCGGCGCCGCGCGCCTGCCCGAACTGGTCGTGCTGGCCTCGTGGCCGGCCTGGCGGATGCTCACCGAGGACCTGGGCCGGACCCGCGCCGAGGCGATCGCCGTCACGGCCGACGGCTTCGCCCGGGTCCTGGCCTGACACAGGACCTGACGACGAGACCGGCGGGCCGGACCGAAGTCCGACCCGCCGGCGACGAGTGATGCGAGGTGCGGCTCAGCGCTCCTCGTCACCTCGGATGTACGCCTCGAGCTTGGCGCGACCGAGGTCGTCGGGGCGCTGCTCCGGCGGGGACTTCATCAGGTACGACGAGGCGCTCAGTAGCGCGCCGCCGATGCCGCGGTCCTTGGCGATCTTGGCCGCGCGGATCGCGTCGATGATGATGCCGGCCGAGTTCGGGGAGTCCCAGACCTCGAGCTTGTACTCCAGGTTCAGGGGCACATCGCCGAACGCACGACCCTCGAGGCGGACGTAGGCCCACTTGCGGTCGTCGAGCCACGCGACGTAGTCCGACGGACCGATGTGCACGTTGCGATCGTCGACCTTGCCCGCCAGGGGACCGTTCAGGTTCGACGTCACGGCCTGGGTCTTCGAGACCTTCTTGGACTCCAGGCGCTCACGCTCGAGCATGTTCTTGAAGTCCATGTTGCCGCCGACGTTCAGCTGGTACGTGCGGTCGAGCACGACGCCGCGGTCCTCGAACAGCTTGGCCAGCACGCGGTGCGTGATGGTGGCGCCGACCTGGCTCTTGATGTCGTCGCCGATGATCGGGACACCGGCGTCCTCGAACTTCTTGGCCCACTCCGGATCGGACGCGATGAACACGGGCAGCGCGTTGACGAACGCCACACCGGCGTCGATGGCGCACTGCGCGTAGAACTTGTCGGCCTCCTCCGAGCCCACGGGCAGGTACGACACGAGCACATCGGCCTGGGTGTCCTTGAGCACCTGCACGACGTCGACCGGATCGGCGTCGGACTCGTCGATGGTCTGCAGGTAGTACTTGCCCAGACCGTCGAGGGTGTGACCACGCTGGACCGTGACGCCGGTCGGCGGCACGTCGGTGATCTTGATGGTGTTGTTCTCGCTGTTCTGCGTCGCTTCCGCGAGGTCGAATCCGACCTTCTTGGCGTCGACGTCGAACGCGGCGACGAACTCCACGTCCTTGACGTGGTAGTCGCCGAACGTCACGTGCATGAGGCCAGGGACGGTTCCTGCCGGATCGGCGTCCTTGTAGTACTCAACGCCCTGGATCAGGGAGGTGGCGCAGTTGCCCACGCCCACGATGGCCACTCGTACCGAACCCATGGGTTCTCCTGTCGTTTCTCGTTGTTGTCGGATAGTGATCGTTCAGTGTTGGGGGGTGCCGGACGCCTCGTTCTGAGGATCCTCGATCAGCCCCGCCCGCTCACGATCGATGAGATCGGTGAGCCAGTTGATCTCGCGCTCGACCGACTCCAGACCGTGGCGCTGCAACTCCGCGGTGTAGGCGTCGGTCCGTTCACGGCTGCGCTGTGCGGTGCGGCGCACGTTGTCGAGCCGCTCCTCGAGACGGCTGCGTCGCCCCTCGAGGATCCGGACCCGTGCCGCACTGTCGGTACGTGCGAAGAACGCGAATCGCACGCCGAACGCCTCGTCGTCCCAGGCCGCCGGGCCTGACTCCTCGAGCGCCTGGGTGAAGTGTTCCTTGCCCTCGGCGGTGAGGCGGTAGACGATCTTGGCGCGCCGGCTCCGACCCTCGGCCGTCGACGACTCGTCGGCCACGATGTAGCCGGACGCCGTCAGCGACTTCAGGCACGGATAGAGCGTGCCGTACGACAGCACACGGCCCCAGCCGAGGAGAGCATTCACCTGCTTGCGCAGCTCATAGCCGTGCATGGGCGCGTCGTGCAGCAGTCCGAGGACCGCCAGCTCCAACGCTGCGCCGCGCCTGGCCATGTGAACACCCTTCGACCGTGATGATGTGTGTCGGTATATCGGAACGATACATCTATGATGTGTATCGGTCCAACCGCCTGATTTCGTGACCTCAGTCACCCGCGACGCCCGTGCGACAAGGTTCTCTCAGGTGGATCCGGCACACTAGGACGGATCCCTGTACCGATCCCCCTGGATCTCGACGAAGGAACACACACGTGGCACAGGCTCGCCGCCGCTCAAACCGCGCTGCCCGCGGAGGCATCTCCAACCGCTTGCGTTCGATCGCCGGCGGCATCAGCGGACGCGGTCCGTGGTGGACCAAGACGCTGCGCTGGATCGTCTTCCTCGGCGTTGCCGGCGTGCTCGCGGGTGCGCTGACGTTCTTCATCCTGTACCGGGCGATCGCGATCCCCGACCCCAACGCGGACTTCCTGACCCAGACCACCAAGGTCTACTACTCCGACGGCAAGCACCAGATCGGCACGTTCGCCAACCAGGACCGCGAGAGCATCCCGCTGTCGGAGATCCCGGCCTCGATGCAGGCGGCGGCGATCGCGGCCGAGGACCGCTCGTTCTACTCCAACCGCGGCATCGACTTCAAGGGCATCCTGCGCGCCGTGCGCGACAACACGACGTCCGGGTCGATCCAGGGCGGCGGATCCACCATCACGCAGCAGTACGTCAAGATCCTGTACCTCACGCAGGAACAGTCGTACAAGCGCAAGGTCAAAGAGGCGATCCTCTCGATCAAGATCCACAACCAGCTCAGCAAGAAGGAGATCCTCGAGGGCTACCTCAACACGATCTACTTCGGCAACGGGGCGTACGGCGTGCAGGTCGCCTCGCAGAACTACTTCGGCAAGCCGGCCTCCGAGATGGACTACGCCGAGTCCGCCCTGCTGGCCACGATCATGAACGTGCCGAACTACTACGACCCCTACCTCGAAGGCGCCAAGGAACGGATCCTGCCGCGCTTCAACTACGTGCTCGACGGCATGCAGAAGTCCGGCGCCATCACGGCCGAGGAGCGCGAGAAGTACCGCGACAAGCTGCCGAAGGTCACGAAGAAGAAGATCAGCAACCGCTTCGGCGGCACCAAGGGCTATCTGCTCGACATGGTCAAGAAGGAGATGGTCAACAAGCTGGACTTCGACGACACGCAGATCGACGGCGGCGGCTACAAGATCATCACGTCGTTCGACTACGACCGTCAGAAGGCCGCCGTGGCCGCGGTCAAGGCCAACAAGCCGGACAAGAAGGAGCTGCACACCGCGCTCGTGTCGGTCGAGCCGGGCACCGGCGCGGTCCAGGCCCTGTACGGCGGCCCCGACTTCGTGAAGCAGCCGTTCAACTGGGCGACCCAGGGTACGCAGCCCGGATCGACGTTCAAGGTCTTCGCGGTCATCGCGGCACTCGAGGATGGCTACGGACTGAAGACCAAGCTCGACGGCAACTCGCCGATCAAGGTCGGCCAGGCCAGGATCGAGAACCAGGGCGACTCCGGCGGCGCGTCATTCGGTGCCGTCTCCCTGGAACGGGCGACTCAGAAGTCGATCAACACCGCGTTCGTCGACCTGACGTTGCAGATGGGCAAGGACAACGTCGAGACCGGCGCCAAGAAGGTGCTCGACGCCGCGGTGCAGGCCGGTATCCCGCAGAGCATCGCCGACAAGATCAATCCCGTGGCCGTCACACCGCTGGGCTACGCCCCTGTGCCACCCGTCGACATGGCGAATGCCTACGCCACCATCGCGGCCGGCGGCAAGAAGGCCGACTGGTTCGTCGTGCAGTCGGTCGAACGCTCCGGACAGAAGGTGTACGAGCACAAGGTCAAGACCGAGCGGACGATCGACGAGGGCGTCGCGGGTGATGTCATCAAGGCCATGCGCTCCGTGGTCTCCGGAGGCACCGGCACCAACGGTCGTACGATCTGCACGACAGCCGGGAAGACCGGCACCGCGACGGCCGGGACGGGTACCGACCAGCACGTCTCGTCGTCGTGGTTCGCCGGCTTCACCCCGAAGCTCGCCACAGCGGTCATGTACAACCGGGGTGTCGGCAACGAGGACCTCGAGGGCTACATGTTGCCGTTCTACGGCGGCACGATCCCGGCGCTGACGTTCAAGGCGTACATGAATCCGGCCCTGCAGGGTACCGACTGCGGCACGTTCGTCAAGCCGGGCAACATCAAGCCCGAGAAGGGCACGGTCTACAAGCCCCCGCCGCCCAAGTGCGGGGCGAACGAGATGCTCAACGACAAGAAGGACGCGTGCATCCCGAAGCCGACCCCGACACAGAAGCCGTGTGAGGCCAACGAGGTGCCCGACGGCAACCTCGGCTGCATGCCGTCACCGCCACCGTTGCCAGACCCGGCAACACTCATGACGCCATCGGCCTGTAATGCGTATGCGTCTGAGGGCTATCACTGGGTCCCAGCTACCACTGTCCCGCCAGTTGCGGCGCATTGTGAGGGACCGTAGCCGACGGCTTGGTCCTCGTTCCTCGGATCTGGCGACCGAGTCACCCCGGTCGCCTACCCGCTCCCTCGTGCCTCGGTCGCTGGCGACCACATCACCGGCCGCCAGCGGGGAGGCCGGTCACGGCCGAGTCGCGGGAAGGCGATCGAGCTTGTCGGGCTTGGTCGCCTACCCGCTCCCTCGTTCCTCGGTCGCTGGCGACCGAGTTTGCCGGTCGCCAGCGAGGTACGAGCGGGGAGGCGACCGGACCTTGACCGGATCGCTTGGGGTTCGTGTGGCTCGCGTTCGTGCGGTTGCGACTCTACGGTTTCTCGACTCGGTGAGGTTGCGTGGGCGAGGCGCCCAGGCGATCTCGCGTCACGACGTGCTTGCGTTGCGTGGCGCTCACAAGTCACACAGTTCGCACTCGCGAGCATCCAGCCTGCGGGCTGTCGTTCGTCTCAGCAGCTCGCGAGAGCAACTCTGTGACTCGTGAGCGCGACCCGTGGTCGCCTTGCATGTGGTTGCGTGGGCGGGGTGGGTTTGGTCGCCTACCCGCTCCCTCGTTCCTCGGTCGCTGGCGACCACATCACCGGTCGCCAGCGGGGAGGCCGGCCACGGCCGAGTCGCGGGGAGGCGACCGGACCTTGACCGGCTCGCTTGGGGTTCGTGTGGCTCGCGTTCGTGGGGTCGCGACTCTACGGTTTCTCGACTGGGTGAGGTTGCGTGGCCGAGGTGCCTTCTGCATCTTGCGCGACGGCTTGCTTGCGTTGCGTGGCGCTCACCAAGTCACACAGTTCGCACTCGCAAGCAGGCAACCTGCGGACTGTCGTTCGTCTCACCAGCTCGCGAGAGCAACTCTGTGACTCGTGAGCGCGACCCGTGGTCACCCTTCACGGGGTTGCGTGGGCGGGGTGGGTTTGGTCGCCTACCCGCTCCCTCGTTCCTCGGTCGCTGGCGACCCGGGCTCGGTCAGTCCCAGATGATCTCGTCGAAGGTGGTGGTCGTGAACCGGACCGCGACATCGAGCTCGGCGCCCACCTCGGGCACCGGCACATCATCGGGCAGGAACACCAGGCTCACCTGCATGTGCGGCGGCTCGATGAACCAGCGCTGCTTGCCGGCGACACTGAACGGAGACAGGGACAGGCCGGCGGCCTCGAGACCACCCTTGGCGAACGTCTTGCCGCGCTGCATCAGGCCGGCGCCCGCCCGGGGCGCTTCCAGACCGACCCCGTGGCTGGTGCCGCCGGCGACGACGAGCACGGTGCCGTCACGCGGAATCGCCCGCTGGCGATAGCCGACCCGCTCGCCACGAGCGACGGTGTGCCGATCGAGCACCTGGGCGCGCGCCGACAACGCCGAGAGGTCACCGAGCCACAGACTGGTGCCGACCCGTGGGCGGACGGTCAGCTGCGGCCGAGACTCCGCGAGTGCCGCGATCTCGGCGCCGGTCAGGTGCGAGACGAACAGCGTGGTGGTCTCGAGCTGCGAAGCCAGCAGGGCTCCGGCCCAGCGCTGCGCCTCAGCCGGATTACCGCCCTGATCGTGGCGTGTCAGCGGCAGATGGATCGCGAACCCCTCGACCACCAAGTCGCCCAGGGCCGCGACGGCCGCCGCGAGCTCGTGCCGGTCGAGACCATGGCGCGACATCGAGGTCTCGCCCTCCAGCACGATCCGCGCCCCGGGTGCGCGAGCCGCCAACTCGACGATGTCGTCGACACGGCCGACCGTGTGGACGACGCGGGCGTCCAGCGCCGGGTCGGCCGCATGCAGATCGGTCAGGAACGGTCGCCACGGGGTCAGCACCATGACATCGCCCGAGAACGTCGCGAGCGCGCCGGGAACCTCGGCATACGTGCCGACCGCGATCAGATCGGCACCGAGGCGCGCCGCCTCGGCGCACAGCAACTCGCGCCCGAAGCCGTAGCCATTGCCCTTGACGACCGGCACGAGTCCCGGCGTGGCGACGCGGTCGAGTTGGGCCCGCCAGCGGCCGGCATCGATGTGAAGGGAGAACATCGTCACCGCCTCTTCAGATACTGCGTGAAACCGAGATACAGCGCACGGTTGAGCGGCAGATCCCACTCGCCCAGATACTCGACCGACTCACCACCCGTGCCGACCTTGAACTGGATCAGGCCCAGGTGCGGATCGCCGTCAGCGATCGTGTCGGTGATGCCCCGCAGGTCGTACACGGTGGCTCCAGCGGCCTTGGCGTCCTGCATCATCTGCCACTGCACGGCATTGGAGCCGCGTACCTCGCGCTTGGCCGTCGTCGACGCACCGTAGGAGTACCAGGCATGTGTCCCGACACGCACCAGCGTGGTGGCAGCGACGAGATCGCCCTCGTGGTGTGCCAGGTAGAGCGCGATGCGGTCGGGCTCCTCGGCGCTGAGCGCGTCCCACATCCGCTCGAAGTACGACAGGGGGCGTGGCGTGAAGTGATCGCGTTCGGCGGTCTCGACGTAGATGCGATGGAAGTCGGCCAGCGCGGCCCGATCGCCGGTGGTCACCTCGACACCGGCCTTGGCCGCCTTGCGGATGTTGCGGCGCCACAGCTGGTTCATGCCCGCCAGCAGCTCGTCGTCGTCCTTTCCTTCGAGCGGCAGCTGGAAGTTGTACTTGGGCTGGCCTGCCGAGAACCCGCCTTCGGTCGCCACCTCGCGCCATCCGGCCGCACGCAGCGCGGTGCCGACGGAGACCGCCGTGTCGTCGACCGCGTCGGCGGGGGCGTCGGTGAGGCTGTTCAGGGCGGGGTCGGCGATCGCGGCCTTGATCGTGGTCGCGTGCCAGCGCCGGGTGACGACCGGTGGACCCATGCGGATGCCGAACGTCCCGGCCCGCTTGAGATGGGCAGTCATGGGAGCCAACCAGCGATCGAGGTCGCGGTCGGTCCAGTCGATCGCGGGGCCTTCGGGCAGATAGGCCAGATAGCGCTTCACCTTGGGCAGCTGCCGGTAGAGCACGAGTCCTGCGCCGACGAGATCCTGCTGGTCGAACCAGCCGATCGACTCGCCGCGCCACTCGTTCTTGACCGTGGCCCAGGCGGGCGTCTGCAGGAAGCTGACCGTCTGTCGTGCCCGGACGAACGAGAGGTGTTCGGCGGCCGAGATGGTCCGAACCGTCAGCGGTGAGGTCACGTCGTCACGCTATCAACGGGGACCGTCTCGACGGCGGGTGCAGGCTGTGGACGAACTCCTGCGGACCGCCGTGATCCCTGGCATCGTGCCAGACACCGTGCCACCATCGAGGGGATGATCGAGTTGAACGAGCCACAGGTCTGGACGCTGATCGCGGTCTTCGCGGCCGGCATGTTCGGCATGCTCACGCTGATGTCGACCATGTTCACGCGGATGATGAGCCATGGGTTCGACGGGCTGAGGGCCGAGATGGGCAGTCTACGGGGCGAGATGGGCAGTCTGCGGGGCGAGATGGGCAGCCTCCGGACCGAGATGAACACCAGGTTCGAGGCGGTCGACGCGAGGTTCGAGGCGATCGACTCCAGGTTCGATCATCTCGATCGCGATGTGCAGGCCCTGGTCCGGCGTGTGTTCCCCGAATACCCCGAGACCGGCTGACCGCATGACCGAAGTCACCTGGTGAGCATCCCAGCAGATCGGTTAGGCTCACCTAAGTGAAGACGTACTCAGCGACAGTCCGCGGCCGCCGCCGACTGTCGTCCCACCTGGTGTCCATCACGCTGGTCGTCGACGGCGAGTTCGCCTCGACGGGTATCCCCGACGAATACCTGCGTGTCCTGATCCCGCCGGCCGGAGCCGAACTGGCATTGCCCGAGATCGACGACGACTACCACTGGACGTTCCCCGAAGGAGCCGTCGAGCCGGCGGCCCGGGTCTACACGGTCTCGGACCATCGCATCGTCGACGGTCGGGTCGAGATCGATCTCGACATCGCCCTGCACGACGTCGGCGCCGGATCGGATTGGGCGCGCACCTGCGAGCCCGGCGACCGGGTCGGCCTGACCGAACCGCACGGGCTCTACGCTGCGGCGTCCGACGTCGACTGGCAACTGCTGGTCTGCGACATCACCGGCGTCCCGGCCCTGGCACGCATCCTGCGCGGTCTCGGACCGGAGCAGCGGGCCGACGTGCATGTCGTCCTCACCGATGCCGACGACGAGGTGCCATTGCCCAGTCCGGCCGGCATCACGGTCACCTGGCAGGTCGTCCAGGACGAACGACATATCAGCGAGGCGCTCTCGGCGGCCGTCCTCGACCGTGATCTGCCCGATACCGATCGTTACGTGTGGCTCGCCGGGGAGGCCCGTGCGAGCCGTGCCGCCCGCAAGCACCTGCGCCGCACGCTCGGCTGGCCGCAGACCGACTTCTACACGTGCGGCTACTGGCAGCTCGACGCCGAGAAGTGGAACGCCCGCTACGAGGAGGTCGCCGACCAGGTCATGGCCGAGGCCGCCGAGGCGCAGCAATCCGCCGGCGACGACGAGGGCCGGTACCTCGACGCACTCGACGACATCTACGAGCGCGCGGGACTCTGATGGCCAAGCGCGGCTTCACCGGCGCGATGATGCGCGGCTACGGCGCGCGCGATCACGTGGCGACGGTGACGGACACCGAGCACCTGGCCCCGCACTTCCTCCGGGTGCGGATGACCTCGCCGACCCTGCTGGACGACGTCGTCGTGGCGCCGACGGCCTGGCTGCGCTTCTGGTTCCCCGATCCGGACGATCCCGAGGTCGAGCAGCAGCGTGCGTACACGCTCTCGGAGGCCGACGAGGACGCCGGCACGTTCGCGGTCGACTTCGTGCTGCACGAGCCGGCCGGGCCCGCATCGGCCTGGGCGCAGCGCGCTGAGCCCGGGACCACCGTGTCCGTCACCTCGCTCGGATCGACCCGCTTCGACGTGCCGACCGAGCTCCCGGCGGGCTATCTGCTGGTCGGTGACGCCGCGTCGACGCCGGCGATCAACGCGATTCTCGGCGAGCTGCCCGCTGACGTCCCGGTCGAGCTCTACCTGGAGGAACACGACGAGGCCGACCGGCTGATTCCGCTCGCCGCGCATTCGCGGGCCGCGGTCCACTGGGTGCCGCGCCGAGGTGAGACGTCGCTGGCAGCGGCGCTCGAAGCGCGCGACTGGTCGGACTGGTACGCCTGGATGGCCCCGGAGTCCGGCTCGCTCAAACATCTGCGCGCGCGGCTGAAGGACGAGTTCGGGTTCCCGCGCAGTGAGGTCCACGCCCGCGCTTACTGGTACTACGGGCGCGCGTTCGGGGCCAACCGGTCGAAGGCATCTCCAGAACCAGTTGGGCCAGAAGCAGTGGCGCCCGAGCCGGCGCTGGAACACGAGATCGCGCCGGAAACCGAGCAGGTCGCGGCGGCCCCCCGTGGCCGGTGGCGCGCCCAGGCCGGCAGCCGGCTCATCGCACCGCTGAAGCGGACGTTGATCGGCGCCGGCATCGTGCAGGCCGTCGTGACCCTGGTGCAGCTGGCCCCGTTCGTCCTGCTGGTCGAGTTGGCCCGTCGCCTGCTCGACGGCGCCGAGGCGTCGCGGCTGTGGCCGCTCGGCATCTGGGCGGTCTCGCTGATGGGCGCGGGCGTGCTGCTGACCAGCGCACTGCTGCTGTGGTTGCACTGGGTCGACGCACGCTTCGCACGCGACATCCGTCAGCGTCTGCTCGACAAGCTCGGTCGGCTGCCGCTGGGGTGGTACGACGTGCGCGGCTCGGGGCAGGTCAAGCAGCTCGTGCAAGACGACACGCTCGCCCTGCACTATCTCGTCACGCACGCGGTCCCCGACGCGGTGGCGGCGGTCGTCGCTCCCGTCGCGGTGCTGGTGTACCTGTTCGCGGTCGACTGGCGCATCGCGCTGTTGCTGTTGCTGCCGGTGCTGATCTACATCGTCGCGATGGCGATCATGGTGGTGCAGTCGGGCCCGAGAACCGCCGAGGCGATGCGCTGGGCCGAACGCATGAACGTCGAGGCCGGCGCCTATCTCGACGGTCAGCCGGTGATCCGGGTGTTCGGCGGGGCGACCGCCTCCACGTTCCAGGCCCGCCTGCGCGAGTACATCGGATTCCTGAACGACTGGCAGCGTCCGCTCTCGGGCCAGAAGGCGTTCATCGACCTGGTGACGCGCCCGGCGACGTTCGTCCTGCTGATCTGCGGCCTGGGCACGCTGCTCATCACGAACGGGAGCATGGACCCGGTCTCGCTCCTGCCGTTCCTGCTGCTCGGCACGACGTTCGGCTCCCGGCTGCTCGGCGTCGGCTACGGGCTGTCCGGCCTGCGCGCCGGCCTGCTCGCGGCCCGGCGCATCCAGATCACCCTCGATGAGGGCGAGCTCGAGACGAGCGCACCGGTCGCCTCATCGGCCGCCGTTCCGGCCGGCCGAGTCGAGTTCGACGCCGTCGGGTTCTCCTATCGGCCCGGCGTCCCCGTCCTGGACGACATCACGGTGACGCTCGAGCCGGGCACCGTGACGGCGTTGGTCGGCCCGTCGGGCTCCGGCAAGTCGACGCTGGCCGCTCTGCTGGCGCGGTTCCACGACGTGGTCGACGGCGTGATCCGCGTCGGTGGACAGGACATACGTGAACTGACCGCCGACGAGCTGTACGCCCGTGTCGGGTTCGTGTTCCAGCAGACCCAGCTGGTGCGCGGCACCGTGCGCGAGAACATCGCACTGGCCGTTCCGGACGCGAGCGCCGAACAAGTCGAGGCGGCCGCCCGGGCCGCCCAGATCCACGACCGCATCGTCCGGCTGCCCGAGGGATACGACACGGTGCTCGACCCGAATGCGGCCCTCTCGGGCGGAGAGCGGCAACGGCTCACGATCGCGCGGGCCCTGCTCGCCGACACGCCGGTCCTGGTCCTCGACGAGGCGACGGCCTTCGCCGATCCCGAGTCCGAGTTCCTGGTCCAGCAGGCGCTGGACCGGTTGACCGCGGGCCGCACGGTGCTCGTCATCGCGCACCGACTGCACACCGTCACGGGGGTCGACCGGATCGTTCTGCTGGATCACGGCCGGATCGCCGAGGCCGGCACGCACGACGAGCTGCTCGCGGCCGGGGGTCGCTACCGGCGGCTGTGGGATGCCGCGAAGCCGGTGGAGGAGAACGCATGATCCGCACTCTGCTGAGCCTGCTCCCGGCCGACGGCCGGCGCACGGTCGTCGCCCACCTGTCGCTGACCGCGGTCAGCCTCGTGCTGCGTGCCGCGGGCGCGGTCCTGCTCGTCCCGCTCGTCGCGGCGCTGTTCGGCGACGATCCCGGCTCCGCGTGGCTGTGGATGGGCGCCCTCGCGCTCACGACGATCGCCGGCTGGATCGTCGACATGGCGGCCGCCCGACGAGGATTCGACCTCGGTTTCGGCCTGCTCGACACGGGCCAGCGCACTGTGGCCGATCGGGTCTCCCACGTGCGGCTGAACTGGTTCACCGCCGAGCACGTCGCGACGACCCGGCAGGCGGTCGCGTCGACGGGCCCCGACCTGGTCGGCGTCGTCATCTACTTGGTCACGCCGGTCATGGGCGCCGTACTGCTGCCGGTCGTGATCGCCCTGGCGCTGCTGCCGATCGCCTGGCCGCTCGGGGTGGCCGCGTTGGCGGGCGTCCCGCTCCTGGCGGCCGCGTTCTGGGTGGCCGGACGTCTCGGTCGCGATGCGGATCGGGCCGCATCGGCGGCGAACATCGCGCTGACCGAACGGATCGTGGAGTTCGCCCGGACTCAGCAGGCGTTGCGGGCGGCCCGCCGGGTGGCCCCGGCACGCAGTCACGCGGGCGCGGCGCTGGCCGCCCAGCACGGCGCCTCTCAGCGGCTGTTGATCCGGCAGGTCCCCGGTCAGGTGGTGTTCGGCATCGCCAGCCAGCTCGCGCTGCTGATCCTGGCGGGCACCATCGTGGTCCTGGCCGTGCACGACCACGTGTCGGTGCCCGAGGCGATCGCCCTGGTCGTCGTGGTGGTGCGCTACCTCGAGCCCTTCACGGTGCTCGCCGAGCTGTCGCCGGGCATCGAGGCGACGACCGGCGCCTTGCGCCACATGCGCGAGGTCCTGCAGGCACCTCTCGACCCGTCGGGCACCGAGCACCCGGTGCTCAACGGTGCTCCGAGGATCGAGCTGCGGGGGGTCGGCTTCCGCTACGTCGACGACGGGCCGGCGGTGCTCGACGACTTCGATCTGACGCTCGAGCCCGGTACCACCACGGCGATCGTCGGCCCGTCCGGCTCGGGGAAGAGCACGGTCCTGGCGTTGCTGGCGGGGCTGCAGCCGCCGACCGCGGGCGAGATCCTGGTCGACGGCTCCGATCTCGCCACGCTCGACGCCGCAGCGCGCCGGGATCTGGTCAGCATGGTGTTCCAACATCCGTACCTGTTCGACGACAGCCTGCGGGCGAACGTCCTGGCGGGTCATCCGACGGCCGATGACGACGCGTTGCGGCACGCGGCTCGGCTGGCGCGGCTGGACCCGGTCGTCGATCGGGCCTCCGATGGCTGGGCGGCTCGGGTCGGCGAGGCGGGCACGACCCTCTCGGGCGGTGAGCGTCAGCGGGTCTCGATCGCCCGGGCTCTGCTCAAGCCGGCGCCGCTGCTCCTGGTCGATGAGGCGACCAGCGCGCTCGACACCGAGAACGAGACGGCCGTCGCGGCGGCGCTCACCGACGATCCGACACCGCGCACGCGCGTCATCGTGGCGCACCGGCTCAGCAGCATCCGGGCCGCGGACCGCGTCGTGTTCCTCGACGAGGGGCGGATCGTGGAGGACGGCTCGATCGAGGACCTGCTGGCGGCCGGCGGTCGCTTCGCCGAGTTCTGGCGGCAGCAGGATGCCGCCAGCGCCTGGCGCCTCGGCGCCCAACCGTCTTGAGATCGGCTCGCACCTGTCCCGCGAGCGGCGCAATCTGGTTGTTCTGACCGCAGTTCGAACGACCAGATTGCGCCACTCGCGGGCGGTCAGGACACGGTTCAGGTGAGGTTCTTGATGGCGCGCAGCCGCAGGTGCAGCCAGGCCGCGTAGAACGCGAGCAGCAGTGACAGGCCGACGCCGCCGAACAGCAGCAGCCAGCCCGGCACGCGGACGCCGTCGGCCTCGGCACTGACCGGAGTGATGGCCTCCGTCGCGGCGGCCGCCGGGGCTGCCGCGGACTGGTCGGCACTGGACGTTTCGGCAGCGAACGGATTGCCCGCGGCCGGTTCCGCGCCGGGCGCGGCAGCGGCAGGAGCGGCGGCCGCGGGGGCCTGTCCGCCCGTCGCCGGTGCAGCGGTCGTCGGCGCCGCCGTCGAGGCGACGGGGATGGACGCGATGCGGCCGACGCCGTTCTCCCGCCGGTAGCAGGCCAGGTCGTATCCATAGTTCCACGGATAGCCGACGGCCTTGCCGGTGAAGGCGACCTTGGCGGGATTCGATCCGGCCGTGTTCTTGGTGACGTCGTTCCTCGGCAGGTCGATCGTGATCGAACCGGTGGCATTCGCCGGCACCGTGAAGGCGGGGAACGAGACGGGTGCCTTCACGACCATCGGATTGCCCAGGGGCTGCTTTCCGGTCTGCCAACGGTCGGCACGCAGCTGCGTGGTGCGCCCGTTGATGCCGAGACGAACCGAGAGCGTGTCGGAGCTGCCGTCGATCGTGCTGACATAGCTCTTGATGCTGGCGCGCAGTTCCTCGGGGAACTGCAGCGCCACCACGCCCTTGAGCGCGACCGTCTCGCCCGGCTTGACCGACTTCGGGACGTCGAGCTGGAACGAGACGCCGGTGTCGTAGGGATACGGCTCGAAGTTGTAGCCGGTCGCGTGGAGCAGGCAGACCATCGTGACCTGGGCGCTGCCGCCGGCCGCCTGGGCGGGCGGCGAGACGAAGGCGAACAGCGCGGGTGCGAGCAGCGCGGCGCAGACGGCCCCGAACAGGCGGCGGGGCGTCAGCGGAGTGCGCCAGGAGCGGAGCGTGGTCATCAGCGGGTTCCCGTCTTCAGTCGGCGGAGGTGACGCCGGACGAACAAGGTGTAGGCGGCGGTGAGCAGCGGCAGGGCGATCCCGAGCGCGATGAGCGCCCAGTACGGCAGGACGATCGAGCCGTCGCGGGTGGCCGGCGGGATCGGCGCGGAGACCGGGGCGACACGGGCCGCGGAGCCCGCGGCGGCAGGGCCGTCGGTCAGGGAGCCGGGGGGCAGTGCGTCGGGGGCGACTCCCGCCCCCGGTCCGGCCGCGAGAGCGGGTGCTCCCGCCGCGCCGGGAGGAGTCAGTCCGGCCGGCGCGGTGACCGCGATGGTGGTCTGTGCGGTGACCTTGCCGTCCCAGCAGGCGATCTTGCGTGCGGGGGCGAGGGCGCCTGCGGCGGGCACGACCGCGGTGAAGGTGACCTGCTTCGGCCCGAACGCCAAGGAGCTCGCCACCGTGCTGTCCTGGGCGACGGCCAGCCGGATCAGGTCGGCGTCTCCCGGCGCCGTGAAGGTGGGGACGGAGACGTCACCGCGCATGACTAGCGGCTTGGCGTCGGATATCGGGCCGGCCTTGACGTCGGCCAGCCGGACGGTGCGCTCAGTGCTGCCGGCGGCGATCGCGAGCGGCAGGTCGTGGCTCTCCACCGTCGGCTTGCGGCCGAGCAGAGTCAGACTCTGACTGTGGCGCTTGCCGAGGGTCAGCTCGACCCGTCCGGTCAGCGAGACGGTCTCGCCCGCCGTGACGGCGGCCGGGGTGTTGAGATCGATCCGGAGCGTCGCCTGGTCGGTGTTCAGGCCGGAATCGAGCGCGCACGTGTAGTCGGCCGTCACATCGGCGGCCGATGCGGGTGCGGCGGTCAGGGAGAGCAGGGCTGCGGGCAGCAGAGCCCCGGCGGCGCCGGCTCGGGCGGTCGGTCTGCGCATGGGACGGCTCCTCTTCTCGATCATGCGGGCGTCAGGGCTCGGGCCGGACTCACCAGGGCGGCACGCTCGGCGGGCCCGGTGGTGGCGATCTGGGCCAGGGCGGCGATGACGAGGACGACGACCACCACGGCGATCCAGGGCGTGGACGCAACGGGGTCGACCTCGAGGGCGTGGGCGACCGCGCGTGCGGCTGCTTGGCCGATGACCGCGCCCAGGATGCCGCCGACCGCGCCACTGGTGAGGCTGATCAGGGCCAGGCGGAGCGCGACCACGCGCCGCAGATCGCGGGCCGGCAGGCCGAGCGCGCGGATGAGAGCGTGCTCGCGGCGCTGCTCCGTGACGGACAGCGCCGCGGTCGTCGCCGCACCGATGATCGCGACGGCCACGGCCACGGCCAGTAGAGCCGTCGCGGTCGCCCGGGCGGCGGAGAGCGCGCTGTCGGCCTGCTGGTCGAGGACCGCCGGCCCCGACACCGGCAGTGGTCCGCCGAGGACCGCCTGGCCGGAGACCGCGTCGAGCACACGGCCGCGGTCGGCCCGAGGGGACAAGGTCAGCCAGAGACTCCGGACCTCGGTGCGGTCGGTGATCCGCTCCATGACGGTCGGGGTCAGCAGGCTGGGGACGGCGAGATCGTCGACATAGACGACCCGGAGATCCTTCACGGTGCCGGCGGGGCCCGTCGCGGTGACGGTGCTGGTGGTCGAGAAGGTCGGTGTCTCGGCGCGCGGCAGGTACACCGTGTCGTCGCGGAGCGCGACGGGAGCTCCTCCGGGGAGTGCCGCTTCCAGATTCTCGGTCGTCAGCGCGGCCGTGCCGACCGACACCGCCACGCGGCGATCGCCGTCGCGGCCCGTCAGGCGGACGTCGGTCCCGTACGGCACCTCGGTCACCTGCTCGATGCCGTCGAGATCGGCGATCGATGCGATGGTCTGCGCGGGGATCACTCCGGTGCCGGTCGGAGCGCCGACCGTCAGGTCCGGTTCGGCGGAGGCGTCCAGGCGCTGGGACACCGTGGCGCCGATCGACGCCAGGCCGACCCACGTCATGGCGACGAGCGTCACGGCCACGGTCAGCGCGACGCCCTCGGATACCGCACGCCGTGGGTCGCGGGCGATCTCGGCGGCCGCGAGCCGCGGCACCGGTCGGGGGAGGCGACCGACGACCCAGGCCACGGCGACCAACGCGGGACGAAGGACCAGGATCCCGGCGACGAGCAGAAGCGTCGTACCGGCGACGACTGAACCGATCCCGGTGTCCACCAGGCCCAGTGCCGCGGCCGCGAGCACGAGCACCGCGACCGACGCGGCGACCGAGAACGCCAGGCCGCGGCGCCCGGCGGCATGGGGCGAGTCCTCCAATGCGGCGGCGGGCGGTACGCGGACTGCGTGCCAGGCGGGCACGATGACCGCGAAGAACGTCAGGACGGCGCACGCCCCCAGGGCGATCAGGAGGTCGACGACATCGAGCGTGAAGGCCGATCCCGGCACGTCGGGCAGGCCCGGCAGCACGCCGACCGCCGGAAGTGCGAGGCGCGCCAGTCCGATGCCGCACATCAGTCCGATCGCGAGACCCAGCAGGCCGACGCACACCACCTCGGTCAGCACCTGCAGCGCGGTCTGTCCCCGGGTCGCGCCGATGGACCGGATGAGCGCCGTCGTGCGACGCCGGGCCGAGATCGAGGTCGTGGTGACGGCGGCGAGCACGAGCGCCGATACCAGGACCGCGAGCAGCGACAGGGCCGTCACGGCGGCGGAGATGCCGGCCGCGCGATCGCCTTGCGCATCGGCCTGGGCCGACGCGAGATCGCGGGTGGTCTGCGCAAAGCCTCCAGGGCTCGTCGCGTTGATCGCGTCGACCGCCGCATCGCGGGAGACTCCGGGCCGGAGCCGGATCGCCGCGACGTTCGGCGCCGAGGTGGCGGCCAGGCTCTGGGCGACCGGCTCGGTCACGACGCCGTAGGCACCGGAGTAGTCGGCCGCTCCACGCGTGTCGACGACGCCGACGACCGTGAACTGTGCTCGCCCCACGCCAGGGTGGCCGATCGCGACGCGGTCGCCCACACCGATCGCGAGCGCGTCCAGCGTGGCGGCGGTCAGCGCGATCTCGGAGCCGCTGGTCGGGGAGCGCCCGTCGGTCCAGCGCTGCCAGACCAGACCGGTATCGGCCGGCAACGACTCCAATGCGATGCCGCGGGTCACGTCGCCGACCTGAGCGGCGGCGCGGGCGCGGGTGTAGGTGCCGACGGTCGCGACATCGGTGAGCTTCTCGATCGCGGTGATCGCCGCGGGATCGAGCTGGCCGCCTGCACCGCCGAGCGCGGAGTCGGCGCTCTGGGCACCGCCGCCGGCCACCTCTGACCGGATCAGGACATCGGCGGTCGAGTACGGGGCGCCGGCCGCGTCGTCGATGGCCGTCTGGGTGCTCGCGTCGAGCACCCTGGCCGCGATGAGCAGGGTCGTGGCAAGCGTGACCGTCGTGATCATCGCGATGGTCCGCGACCGATGGGTGCGCAGTTCGGCCGTCGCGAGACGGACGAGCGCACGTGCCGAGATCCGCACCGTCACGCCACCGTCAGTCGGCCGTCGGTCATGGTCCACACCTGGTCGGCGCGGCTCGCGACGGCGTCGTCGTGGGTCACGATCAGCAGGGTCTGATCCAGCTCGTCGGCGGTCGAGGTGAGCAGATCCAGCAGACGGGCGGCGGATGCGGCGTCGAGCGACCCGGTGGGCTCGTCGGCGAGCACGACGGCGGGCGCCGGCAGCAGAGCCCGCGCGACAGCGACCCGCTGCTGTTGGCCGCCGGACAGCTGACCGGGGCGATGGTGCAGCCGGTCGGCGATGCCGAGCGCCTCGACGAGCAGGTCGAACCGCTCGGCGTCGGGTCGTCGGCCGTCGAGTTCGAGCGGCAGCATGATGTTGGCGCGGGCGTCGAGGCTGGACACCAGGTTGAACGACTGGAACACGAAGCCGATGGACTGACGGCGCAGGCGCGACAGCTCGCGATCGGCCAGCGTCGCGATGTCGGTGCCGTCGATCTCGACCGTGCCGGCATCGGGCCGATCGAGCGCTGCCAGGAGCTGCAGGAGCGTCGACTTGCCCGATCCCGAAGGGCCGACGATCGCGGTGGTGCTTCCCCGAGGCACCGAGAGGGTGACGTCGTCGACCGCCAGGACCGGTCCGTCGGGACCGGAGAACCGGCGGGTGACACCGTCGGCGACCAGAGGAGAGGTAAGGCTCACCTACGCTTCAACGCGTGCCGGAACACCGGGTTACGCCTCAGCACGGTGTGACATCGGCCTCAGGCGACGACGGCGACGGTGGGGCGTGCGGGCACGACCCGTAGCACCATCCCGGCTTCCTCGGGGGTGCGATCGGCCTTGCGGTGATTGCAGCGCTGGCACGCAGCGACGGCGTTGTCCCAGGTCAGGGTGCCGCCACGACTGCGGGGGATCACATGGTCGACGGTCTCGGCATGACCGCCGCAGTAGGCGCACACCTTGTCGCGGGCCTTGATGGCCGTCTTGGTGCACAGCTGGCTGCGGCGGTGCAGCCAACGGGTCACGACGTAGCGGACCAGGCGCAGGACCTTCGGCACCGGGAAGGGCCCGAACGTGCCCCCCGCCTCCTCTTCGACGACCGCCACTTCGCGCACCAGCATCTTGATCGCGTGGCGCAGGGAGACGCGCTGCAGAGGCTCATAGCTCGCGTTGAGCACCAGCACCGATCCGTCCATGGCAGCACCTTCCTGACCGAAGACTAGCCCCTGCCTGCACGATCCGCCTGCAATGAGAGGCGCGAAACATTCCGGTAGCCCGACTGTCCTACGGTGGGAGCGTGGACACCCCGGAGCTGCTCGACGGTTACGGCCCCGTCGCGGGCTTCGACGAGATGTACGCCGAGGTGGGCGGTGTCCGCGCGACCTACGAGGGTGTCGCGGGAGCGTTCGCCACGATGGGGCCCGACGAGGTCCGGCTGCGCGCCGACGCCCTCGCGTCGTCGTATCTGGACCAGGGCGTCACCTTCGGGGTCGCCGGGGAGGAACGACCGTTCCCGCTCGACATCGTGCCCCGGCTGATCGAGGCGCACGACTGGGTGGAGGTCGAGACCGGGGTGCGCCAGCGAGTGCTGGCGCTCGAGGCGTTCCTGGCCGATGTGTACGGCGCGGGCGAGGTCTTCGCCGACCGCGTGGTCCCGCGACGCACCGTCGTGACGTCGCCGCACTTCCACCGCGTGGTCGCGGGCCTCGATCCGGCGAACGGCGTGCGGGTCCACGTGGCCGGCGTCGATCTGATCCGCGACGGCGACGGCCGGTTCCGGGTGCTCGAGGACAACGTCCGCGTGCCGTCGGGGGTCTCGTACGTCATGACCAACCGGCGTGCGCTGTCGGCATCGCTGCCCGAGCTGTTCGCCGATCACCGCATCCGTCCGGTGGCGCAGTACTCGCAGCATCTGCTCGCCGCCCTACGGGCCGCGGCGCCGGCCGGTGTCACCGATCCGACGGTCGTGGTGCTCACGCCCGGCATCTACAACTCGGCCTACTTCGAGCACACGCTGCTGGCCCGCACGATGGGTGTCGAGTTGGTCGAGGGCCGCGATCTGGTGTGCCGTTCGGGCCGCGTGCTGATGCGCACGACCAACGGCCTGGAGCCGGTTCACGTGATCTACCGCCGCATCGACGACGACTGGCTCGATCCGCAGCAGTTCCGCTCCGAGTCGATGCTCGGCGTGCCGGGCATCATCAACGCGGCGCGGGCCGGCCAGGTCACGATCGCGAACGCGGTCGGCAATGGCGTCGCCGACGACAAACTGCTCTACACGTACGTGCCCGATCTGATCCGGTACTACCTGTCGGAGGAACCGATCCTGCGCAATGTCGACACCTGGCGGCTGGGCGAGGCCGATCAGCGCGAGGAGGTGCTCGACCGGCTCGACGAGCTCGTGCTGAAGCCGGTCGACGGCTCCGGCGGCAAGGGCATCGTGATCGGGCCGGCCGCCTCCCGCGACGAGCTCGACGAGCTGCGGGCGAAGGTCACCGAGGACCCGCGGGCCTGGATCGCGCAGCCGGTCATCTCGCTGTCGACCGTCCCGACCCTGGTCGAGGACGGCATCCGTCCCAGGCACGTCGACCTGCGCCCGTTCGCCGTCAACAAGGGCGACGGCGACGTCTGGGTCCTGCCCGGCGGCCTGACCCGGGTAGCGCTCCCGGAGGGCGAGCTGATCGTGAACTCGAGCCGCGGCGGCGGCTCCAAGGACACCTGGGTGCTCGCCGACCCGCAGGTGCCCGAGGAGGAGGATGAGCTCGAGGCGCTCGAAGACCCGGTGGGCGGCGAGGTCTGATGCTGAGCCGGATCGTTCACACCCACCGCCCGCCAGCCGGGAGGTCGCTTTGCGACCGACGGCGGGTAGGCGGTGGTGAGGTGATGGGCTTGAGCGAGTACGTCATCTCACCGGCGCCTACCCGCCCGGCTCGCCTAGAGGCTCGCCGGGCTGGCGACCGGTGGGTGGCGGCCGGGTGGCCGGCTCGCCGGGTGTCGGGGGCTCGCCGGGCTGGCGACCGATCGGTACGTGCCGGGTGGCCGGGATGCCCGCTTGCTGGCGGAGGGGAGTGCCCGTGCTGAGCCGGATTGCCGAGTCGTTGTTGCTGGAGCGCAGGCGCTACCTGGAGCGCGCAGACGACACCGCTGGCGGAGGGGAGTGCCCGTGCTGAGCCGGATTGCCGAGTCGTTGTTCTGGATCGGGCGCTACCTGGAGCGCGCAGACGATACCGCGCGGATCCTGGACGTCCAGACACAGGTGCTGGTCGAGGACCCCGGCATGGACGAGCGCACCTCGTGCGAACAGTTGCTCTCGGTCATGGGCGTCGAGGAGTACGACGGCGTGCCGGACCATCGGCTGATCCTGCGACTCCTGGCTCACGACCCTGACTCGCAGAACTCGATCGCGTATGCGATCGGCGGTTGCCGCGAGAGCGCCCGAGGGGCTCGCGAGACGCTGTCGACCGAGATCTGGACCGCCATCAACACCACCTGGCGGGGACTCGGCTCGGCGCGCGCGATGCGCCCGCCGGCGATGTTCGACTGGGTCCGCACGCGTACCGCGATGATCTCGGGCATCGCCGACTCCACGATGTCGCGCGACGAGGGGTGGCAGTTCTTCCAGCTGGGCCGCAGCATCGAGCGCGTCGACATGACGGCCCGGCTGCTCTCCACCGCGGCCCTGGCGTCGGGGCCTCAGGTCGCCTGGACCACCGCCCTGCGGGCCTGTGGCGCGTACGAGTCGTTCATCCGTGCCTACCGCGGCATCGAGGCCGATCGCCAGGCCGCCGAGTTCCTGCTGCTCGACCGGTGGTTCCCCCGCTCGATCGTGTCGTCGCTCAACGAGGCCGAGCGCGCACTGAACCGACTCGAACGCAGTGGTCGCCGCGCCGGCTTCGGCGACGAGGCGCAGCGTCTGCTCGGCCGGGCGCGCGCCGAGTTGGAGTACCGGCCGCTCGCCGATGTCGTGTTCGACCTTCCGGTCGAGATGGAACGCCTGCAGCGCAGCTGTGCCGCCGCCAGCGACGCGATCAGGAGCCGCTACTTCGCGGCTAGCGAGGAACAGTCGTGGCAGGGAGGGGTGTTGCTGTGAGTGAGCACTCCCACGAGCGTCACGAGACGCTGCAGTTGCGGATCCGGCACACGACCGGCTACCACTACCCGGCCGGGGCGAAGGGTTCGTTCAACGAGGCGCGTATGACGCCGCAGAACACCTCCGATCAGTACGTGCTGCGCTCACGGCTGGAGATCAAGCCGAGCCCGTGGACCTTCGAGTACACCGATTACTGGGGCACCAGCGTCACGGCGTTCCAGGTGCAGGAGCCGCACCCGGATCTGTCGGTGGTGGCGCTGTCTGTCGTCGAGACGCGGGCCGCGGCGGCTCGGGGCCAGGGCATCGCCTGGTCGGATCTGGAGGCCGTGCGGGACGAGCACTGCGAGCTGTTGACGCTCAACGGTTGGGTGCGGCCGGCCTCGAGCCTGGTCGCGGAACTCGAGCCGCTGAGGGCGCAGGCGTCCGGCCCGGCCGACTACGCACATCAGGTCATGGCGCTGGTGCACGGACGGATGGCGTACCGTCCTGGCAGCACCGAGGTCACGACCCGCGCTGCCGACGCCTGGGACAACGCGGCGGGGGTCTGCCAGGACATCGCGCATGTCACGCTGGGCGCTTTGCGGTATGCCGGCATTCCCGCGCGCTACGTGTCGGGATATCTGCATCCGTCGGCCGATCCCGAAGTCGGCGAGACGGTCGAGGGCGAGTCGCACGCGTGGGTCGAGTACTGGGACGGCGAATGGGTCGGTTTCGACCCCACCAACCAGATCGCCCAGGGGACGCGCCATGTCGTCGTGGCGCGCGGCCGCGACTACGACGACAGTCCGCCACTGCGCGGCATCTACTCGACGGCCGGCGGATCGGAGCTGTTCGTGAGCGTCGAGATCACCCGGCTACCCTGACGCCATGGCTACCACTGCTCTCGGGGGCAACCCCGTGTCCCTCGTCGGCGACCTGCCCCAGGTCGGTGCGACGGCTCCTGAGTTCACGCTCGCCGACCCGAAGCTGCAGGACCTCACGCGCGACGCAGGTCGCCGCACGGTCCTGAACATCTTCCCGAGCGTCGACACCGGCGTGTGCGCCGCGAGCGTGCGGCGCTTCAACGAGCTGGCCGCGGGTCTGCCCGATACCGACGTCGTCAACGTCTCGAACGATCTGCCGTTCGCGATGGCGCGCTTCTGCGGTGCCGAGGGCATCGACAACGCGAAGGTCGGCTCCGCCTTCCGCTCCACGTTCGGCGCCGACTACGGCGTCACGCTCGCCGACAGCGGATTCGCCGGCCTGCTGGCGCGCGCGGTCGTGGTCCTCGACACCGACGGCACGGTCCTGCACAGCCAGCTGGTGCCCGAGATCGGCCAGGAGCCCGATTACGACGCGGCCGTCGCGTCGCTGGGCTGATCGACGATGGCACTCGTTCATCCCACCTCGACGATCAGCCCGACCAAGCTCGAGATCGTCAGGTCCTGGCTGACCGATCAGGACTGGTTCACCGGTGACGCGACCGAGCTGAAGGCCGGTCAGCGGTTCACCTACCGGTTCGACGATCCGGCCGGCGAGGTCGGGGTCGAGTCGGTGCTCGCACGTCTCGGCGAGCAGATCTTCCAGCTGCCGCTGACGTATCGGGCGGCGGAGCTCGAGGGTGGCGATCCGTTCTTCCTGACGCACATGGATCACTCCGTGCTGGGCCGGCGCTGGATCTATTTCGGTCTCGGCGATCCGGTGCTGGTCAACGCACTGGTGTCGGCGATCGTCTCCGGCCGCCGATCGGACGACCTCGAGTTCGAGATGGACGGGCAGACCCACACGGTCGCCACCGCGGTGACGGCGTGGGGCAACGGCGGTGGCGAACCGGTCAGGGACGTCCGCATCGACGATGTCGACCGGGGCGGGCCCGTCACGACCGTGCACACGTCGCTCGGCGTCCTCACCGTTCCCCATGTTCTCGACAACACCACGGCCGATAGCGACCGAGCGCTGCAGGGCACCTGGGAGGGGCTGGACGAGGACGTCGTCCTCGCGACCCTGCGATAGGAGCCGCGGTCATGGGCAGTGCGCTTCCGCCCGAATGTCGGTGTCGGCACCTAGCGTGCGGAACATGACCCGGTACGTCGACGAGGACCTGCACGATGCTGAGTTCCGCGAGTGCGACCTCACCGGAGCGCGCCTGATCGGCGTGGTGATGCAGGATGCGGTGATCGAGGGTCTCGTCACGAATCTCGTCGTGAACGGCGTCGAGGTCAGCGGATATGTCGAGGCAGAGCTCGACCGCCGCCATCCGGTCCGGGTGTTGATCCGTTCCGAGGAACCGAGGGATCTTCGCGAGGCGTCACGCGAGCTCCGCGCTGCCTGGGCCGCCACGACCGAGCGGATCCGGCGTCGACCCGGCATCGAGCACCGCAGCGTCAACGACGAATGGTCGGCCGCGCAGACGATGCGCCACCTGATCTTCGTCCACGACTCCTGGTTCCGCCGTTGCTGTCTGGGTTCGACCGAGCCGTTCACGCCGATGGGCATCGGACCGGCCGTCGAGCCGTATCGCGAGGCACACGGGCTCGACCTGTCACTCGATCCGACCTTCGACGAGATCGTGAGCGTGCGTGACGCACAAGTCGGCGAACTCGAGGCCTGGCTCGACGTAGTCACTCCGGAGCAGCTCGCGGCACGAGCGCCGGTACCCGATGACGACGTCTGGCCTCCCTACGCCCGGGGCCGTTCGGTGCGGCAATGCCTCGGCACGGTGCTCAACGAGACGTTCGAGCACCACCGCTTCTGTGTCCGCGACCTCGATCTGATCGAGGCACAGGTCGGCACGGATGGTCCGAAAGGTTAGCGTGAAGGGGTGAGTGAAGAGCGCTACTACGCCGACCCCGTCCCCGAGCTGCACCGGCCCTACGCGGCAGCCGAGGACAGGTACACGCAGCACGACTATCGCCGCGTCGGCGACTCCGGACTGCTGTTACCGCCGGTCTCGCTCGGCCTGTGGTGGAACTTCGGCGACTCCACGCCGTTCGACTCCCAGCGGGCGGTGCTGCGGCATGCGTTCGACCGAGGCGTCACGCACTTCGACCTGGCGAACAACTACGGTCCGCCGTACGGATCGGCCGAGGAGAACTTCGGCCGCATGATGCGCGGCGACTTCAGGCCCTACCGCGACGAGCTGATCGTGTCCTCGAAGGCCGGCTGGGACATGTGGCCCGGGCCGTACGGCAAACTCGGCTCGCGCAAGTACCTGCTGGCCAGCCTCGATCAGTCGCTGGCGCGGATGAGCGTCGACTACGTCGACATCTTCTACTCGCACCGGGCCGATCCCACGACACCCGTCGCCGAGACGATCGGCGCCCTCGACACGGCGGTGCGGCAGGGCAAGGCGCTGTACGTCGGCATCTCGTCGTACTCGCCGGAGCGCACGGCCGAGGCGGTTCAGGTCGCGCGTGACCTGGGCACTCCGCTGGTGATCCACCAGCCGTCGTACTCGATGCTCAACCGCTGGATCGAACGCGGTCTGCTCGACACGCTCAGCGAGTACGGGCTCGGGTCGATCGGGTTCTCCCCGCTGGCGCAGGGCCTGCTGACCGGCCGGTATCTCGACGGCTCCGCCCACGACCGCGCCGGTGCGCGCGGATCGTTCTCCAATCAGGTGCTCACCGACGACAATGTGCGACGCCTGCGAGGGCTCGCCGATATCGCGACGCAGCGCGGCCAGACGCTCGCGCAGCTCGCGATCGCCTGGACGCTGCGGCCCGGCGGCGTGACCTCGGCCCTCATCGGAGCCTCGTCGGTCGAGCAGTTGGACGAGAACCTCGCCGCCGCCGACCACCTCGAGTTCACCGACGATGAACTGGCCGCGATCGACGAGTACGCGACCGACGCCTCGGGCGTGGACATCTGGAAGGTCAGCGTCGACTCGTGAATCCGTCCCTGCGGATCGAACTCTTTCCGGGTGACCTGGACGCCTCGCTCGCGTTCTACACGGCACTCGGCTTCGAGGTGACCGGCCGCAACGACGGTCCCCCGCGGTACGCCTCGATCCGGTGGGGAGACATCCGGATCGGCCTGCTGGAGTCCGAGCCGATGCACCCCGTTGTGCGCTCGGTGCCAGCCGGCACCGAGATCGTCATCGAGGTCGACGACATCACGGGCTTCCGCGATCACGTCGTCGCGCAGGGACTGACGTTGACCGAGGACCTGCAGCAGCGTGAATGGGGCCTGACCGACTTCCGCCTCACCGACCCCGACGGCTACTACCTGCGCATCACGGGCCGCAGGCATTGAATCTGCCCTAGGTTGGTCGGCATGGCGGACCGGTACGTGATGGCGATCGACCAGGGCACGACGTCGACGCGGGCGATGATCTTCGACCACGACGGAGCGGTCGTGGCGGTCGACCAGGTCGAGCACGAGCAGATCTTCCCCAAGGCCGGTTGGGTCGAGCACGACGCGCTGGAGATCTGGGAGAACACCCGCAAGGTCATCGGCGGCGCGCTGGCGAAGGCCAACTTCAACAGCGGTCACATCGCGGCGGTCGGCATCACGAACCAGCGCGAGACGACGGTCGTGTGGGAGAAGGCGACGGGCCAGCCGATCCATCATGCGATCGTCTGGCAGGACACCCGCACCCAGCAGATCGTCGACCGCCTCGCCGGCGAGGCGGGCCTCGATCGATATCAGGACACCGTGGGCCTGCCGCTCGCGACGTACTTCGCGGGCCCCAAGATCGCCTGGATCCTCGAGAACGTCGAGGGTGCACGAGAGCGCGCCGAGGCCGGTGAGCTGCTGTTCGGCACCACCGACACCTGGGTTCTGTGGAATCTGACTGGTGGGGCCGAGCATGACGGCGTGCACGTCACCGATGTGACCAACGCCAGCCGCACCATGCTGATGGACCTGAAGACCCTGCAGTGGGACGAGCAGATCGCGGCCGACCTGGGCATCCCGCTGCCGATGCTGCCTGAGATCAGGTCGAGCTCCGAGGTCTACGGCGAGTGCCATCCGGGCATCCTCAACGGCACGCCCGTCGCGGGCATCCTGGGCGATCAGCAGGCGGCCACGTTCGGGCAGGCGTGCCTGGAGCGCGGCGAGGCCAAGAACACGTACGGCACCGGTAACTTCATGCTGCTCAACACCGGCACCGAACCGGTGCGGTCGCAGAACGGCCTGCTCACCACGGTCTGCTACAAACTCGGCGCCGAACCGACGGTCTACGCGCTCGAAGGATCCATCGCGGTGTCGGGATCGCTGGTGCAATGGGTCCGCGACAACCTCGGACTGATCAAGAAGGCACCCGAGATCGAGGACCTGGCCAAGCAGGTCGACGACAACGGCGGCACCTACTTCGTGCCCGCCTTCTCGGGCCTGTTCGCCCCGCACTGGCGCCCCGACGCCCGCGGCGCGCTGGTCGGCCTGACCCGCTACGTCAACAAGTTCCACATCGCCCGGGCGGTTCTGGAGTCGACGGCCTATCAAACCCGTGAGGTGCTGGACGCGATGAACGCCGACTCAGGTGTCCCGCTGGCCGAGCTGCGCGTCGACGGCGGCATGGTCGTCAACGAGACCCTGATGCAGTTCCAGGCCGACATCCTCGGCGTCGACGTCGTCCGTCCCAAGGTCGCCGAGACCACCGCGCTCGGCGCCGCCTACGCCGCCGGTCTCGCGGTCGGCTACTGGAGCGGTACCGACGAGATTCGCGCCAACTGGGGCGAGGGCAAGCGCTGGTCGCCGCAGATGCCCGAGGCCGAGCGCGAGCGGTTGTTCCGCAACTGGAAGAAGGCCGTCACCAAGACGCTGGACTGGGTTGACGACGACGTGAAGTAGCACCGGTCGGCAGCACGGTCATGGCGTGTTCGAGCCTGAGCCGAGCTGCTCGCGTACGCCGGTGGTCGCCGAAGGGGCTGTGGACGACAGCGGGAGGTCGGGCCAGCTGGTCGGCTCACTTCACTGGGTAAACCGTCACTTCCCTGGGCAAATTTGCCCGGTTAAGTGACGGTTTGCCCAGTGAAGTGGTGACCAGTGTGACGACGGTGGTCGGCGATGCTCAGGTGACCGCCGGCTGGTCCCCGCCGTGGTCCACAGCCCCTCGGGCGACCACGTGCGAGCAGTGGCCGGACGAGCCACGTGAGCAGCGGAGAGAATCGGCCGATTTTCATTGTGATGCAGGTGTCCCGTAGACTCAGCAAGTTGCCAGTCGGCAGCACGCTCCTGCTACGGAAGTCCCGTAGCCGCTCAGTCCGAAGGAGACGCAATGTCATTGCGCCCGTACGAAGTCATGGTGATCCTCGATCCCGACCTCGACGAACGTACCGTCGCTCCCAGCCTGGAGACGTACCTGAATGTGGTGCGCCAGGACGGTGGCACGGTCGATGAGATCGACGTCTGGGGCAAGCGCCGTCTTGCCTACGAGATCAACAAGAAGAACGAGGGCATCTACGCCGTCGTCCAGCTCCAGGCGGAGCCGGCCACGGTCAAGGAGCTGGATCGTCAGCTCACCCTCAACGAGTCCGTCGTCCGCACCAAGGTCACGCGTCCCGACGTCCGCTGACCGCAGCTTGTGGACCGACGACTTCACGTCGCTGGCCCACTGCGGTTGACTGGAGTCAGACCGAACCTCCACTGGGAAGGCAAGTGCCATGGCTGGCGAAACCAACATCACGCTCGTCGGCAACCTGACGAACGACCCGGAGCTGAAGTTCACTCCGTCGGGCGCCGCGGTTGCCAACTTCACCGTCGCGTCGACGCCCCGTACGTTCGACCGGCAGACCAACGAGTGGAAGGACGGCGACGCGCTGTTCATCCGCTGTGATGCGTGGCGTCAGCTGGCCGAGAATGTCGCCGCGTCGTTGCAGAAGGGGCAGCGCGTCATCGTGACGGGCGCCCTGAAGGTCCGCAACTACGAGCGTCAGGACGGCTCCAAGGGCACCAGCGTCGAGATGACCGTCGACGAGATCGGTCCCTCGCTGCGCTTCGCCACCGCCTCCGTCACCCGCGCCAGCCGTAGCGACGGCCAGGGCGGCGGTGGAGGCGGCGCCGCCGCCAACCCGTGGGGCAACAGTGCTCCCAGCGCCGCACCGGCTCAGCCGGCCGGTGGCTCCAGCGGCTGGGACAGCGCCGCGTCGAACGACGACCCCCCATTCTGATCAACACTCATCTCTGAAGGAACACCATGGCCAAGCCTGTTGTCCGGAAGCCGAAGAAGAAGAGCAACCCGCTCGCGGCCGCCGGCGTCACCGTCATCGATTACAAGGACACCGCGCTGCTGCGCAAGTTCATCTCCGACCGCGGCAAGATCCGTGCGCGTCGGGTCACGGGTGTCTCGGTCCAGGAGCAGCGTCAGATCGCCAAGGCGATCAAGAACGCCCGCGAGATGGCTCTGCTCCCCTACACCTCGACCACGCGCTGAGGGAGGACTGACACATGAAGCTCATCCTCACCCACGAGGTCACCAACCTCGGCGCGCCCGGCGACATCGTCGAGGTCAAGGACGGCTACGGCCGTAACTACCTGCTGCCGCGCAACTTCGCGATCCGCTGGACCAAGGGCGGACAGAAGCAGGTCGACTCGATCAAGAAGGCCCGCGAGGCCAACGCGATCCACGACCTCGAAGACGCCCAGGCGCTCAAGGGCCGCCTCGAGGCCTCGCCCATCAACGTGTCGGTCCAGGCCGGCCAGGGCGGCCGCCTGTTCGGCGCGGTCACGGTCCACGACATCGCCGACGCCATCACGGCGACCGGCGGCTCGGTCGACAAGCGTCGCATCGAGGTCGGCAACCCGATCAAGTCGCTCGGCGCCCACGAGGTCTCGGTGCGTCTGCACCCCGAGGTCTCGGCCCGCGTCAAGCTGAACGTGGTCGCGTCCAAGTAATCGGACCCACCATCAGCATCACCGTGTACGACCGGCGCTCGCTCCTGCGGGTGCCGGTCGTCGCGTTGTTGCTGGTGTGCCTGACGGGCGGATGCTCGCTGCTCGGCGGGTCCGACGAGCCGTCCGGCGGGGGTACGACGCAGCGGGCGTTGCCGAACGTCGCCTGGAAGCAGGCGTCCGCGGCGCAGGTCCGTGACGGCGGCACCCTGCGGCTCGGCATCGACGTGTTGCCCGCGAACCTCAACCCCGACCACGCCTCGAACAGCGACTCCGATCTGTCCCGGCTGATGTCGCCGACACGTGGGTCGGCGGTGCGCATCACCGCCGACGGCGGCTGGGAGGTCGACCACGCGTACGCGAAGTCGGTCAAGGTCGTCAGCCGTAGCCCGTTGGCGGTCGAGGTCGTGCTGAATCCGAAGGCGGTCTGGCAGGACGGCAGTCCGATCCGGGCCGGCGACATGGAGGCGTACACCAAGGCACGCGACGGTTCGAACGGCACGTACGAGGTCAGCAGCACCCGCGGCTACGACGACATCGAGTCGGTCACGCCGGGCGACGACGACACGTCGTACACCGTGACGTTCGAGCGGCCCATCGCCGACTGGCCGCAGTTCGTCTATCCGGCGCTGCCGGCGAAGGCCGCGTCGAAGGCGAAGACCTTCAACCAGGGGTTCACCGACCGCGCGGTCCCGTCGAACGGACCGTTCGTCGTCAGCGAGATCGATCGCGACCAGGGCCGTCTGGTCATGAAGCGCAATCCACGCTGGTGGGGCACCACGCCCAAGCTCGAGTCGATCGTCTGGCAGGCCGCGAAGCCCCAGGTCCAGCTGAAGGCCGTCGCCGCCGGCGAACTCGACGTCGTCCGGGTGCCGGCCACTCTGCTGTCGCCCACGCCCGAGGTCGGCGATCAGGCGTCGCTCCAGGTCGCCGCGGGCACCGAGTGGACGCAGCTCACCATGAACGGCGCCAGCGGTCCGCTCCGTGAGGTCGAGGTGCGGCGTGCCGTCGCCGCGGCGCTCGATCGCACCACGTTCGCCCGCCAGGCCGCCCGTGGCACCGACGCCGGCCCGGTCGTCATGGGCAGCTTCATCCACGTGCCCGGACAGGCGGGCTACGTCGACGAGTCCGACCGGTTGAAGCACGGCCGCGCCGTGGCGGCCGAACTGCTGGACGAGGCCGGTTGGACGCTCGCCGACGATGCCAAGGTCCGCACGCGCAAGGGCAAGCCGCTGGCCCTTGTCATGCCGGTCCCGGCCACGACCCGCACGAGCCAGGCACGCGCTGCCACGGTCGTCAAGCAACTGGGTGCCGTGGGCATCCGGGTCGATCTGCAGTCGGTCCCCGACGATGAGTACTTCACCGAGCGCATCATTCCGCTCGACTTCGACCTGGCCTCGTTCTCCTATGTCGGGACACCCTTCCCCATCGTCGAGACCGAGGCGTTGTTCCATCCGATCGATTCGGGCCAGAACGTGACGGGTCTCGACGACTCCAAGCTCGGCGATCTGTGGGACAAGGCGAATCGGGCCCTCAGCGAGAGCGATCGCGCCAAGCGGGTGCGGGCGCTGGATGAGCGGTTGTTCCGCGATGTGCCGATCGTGCCCCTCGGCGTCGCGCCGACCGTCGCGGCGGTCCGCGCGGGTGTCGTGAACATCGGGGCCGCTCAGTTCCGCGACCCCGACTGGACCGTGGTCGGCTTCCGCCTCAAGGCAGGGACGTAGCCGCCCTTTCGCCCGTCCGGTTCAGCGAAGATATCGGCGATCGGGGTCGAGATGTCTGAGGATTCGCAGCTCGTCAGTGGTCGGCGGGTCGAGACGGCGGACATCCTCGGACACGTGAAGATCCCATCCGGTCGAGTCTTTGACGCGCTGGACGCCCACCCCCGGCTGCAGCCCGACCAGAGCGAGCCGTGCATCGTCCTCGGTCCGGGCCAGCACCGCGAGTTCGGAGACGACGAAGCTGACTCCTCGTCCTCGGGGCAGGGCACCCGTGCCTGCCGCGGCGGCGGACGGGCTGGGCGTGGTGCAGAAGTCGAGCGAGCGCACGAACGTGGAGCGATCGTGGCGGCGCATGACCACGAATACCTCCTTGGCGCCGGCCATGACCTCGATGGCACCCCCTGAGCCCGGTAGTCGCACGCTCGGATGGGACCAGGAGCCACCGATCAGGGTGGAGTTGAGACTCCCGTACTCATCGATCTGCGCGGCGCCCAGAAAGCCCACGTCGACCCGGCCGCCCTGCAGGATGTAGGCGAACAGCATCGTCATCGGGAGCACGCTCGCGGCTCCCGGCACGAGGACAGAGTCGGAGATGGTCAAGGGGAGATCGCCGGGCTGTGCGCCACTGACGCCGGACTCGTAGACGAGTTCGATCCCGGGGGCAGAGGTGCGCTGGGCCAGGGCGACGGCCAGCGTGGGCAGACCGTGCCCGGCGAAGATGAGCGAGCCTTCGGCCAGTAGACGTGCGGACGTGACGGTGAGCAGTTCGGCCGCGGTGTAGGCAGGACCGCGCGTCGTCACGCGCGTCCTCCGTAGTTCACGGGCAGCGAGAAGCGGTCGATCACTCCAAGGCGCCCGACGTGCGGCGACCCGAGCGACTCCAGGTGCTCTGCGTGGGAATGGGTTCCCCGCACATGGGTGGCGATCCAGTCGAGAGTCGCTCGCTGGTCGCGGGCCAGGAGCGACCAGGCACGAGAGAACGTATCGTCCCGGTCGTAGTACCCCTGGACCGAGTGAGGATAGGCACCCCACGGGACCTCGACGACCGCGTCGACGATGTGCGCGGGAATGATCGTCCGGTTCGGATCCGCGCGGATGACGGAGTCCGGGACGAACTCCTCGACGGTCACGATGAGGCGCTCCGCGGCGAACGCCGCCTCGGTCTGGATGCCGAGGATTCCCCACGCCTGGATGTTTCCGTGCCGGTCAGCGCGTTGTGCGTGAACGATTGACACATCGGGTCGGAGGGCCGGTACGACATGGATCTGACCAGACCCGTACGGATCGTCCACCGTCTTGATCCGGGGATTCACCGAGGTGAGATCGCTCCCGCGGTAGCTGAGAATCGGGGCGAACGGGAGGTTGGACGCCCCTGCGGTGTAGCGCGCGACCATCCCGCCGTGGCTGTACTCGTCGAGATGAAGCGGCTCGGGGTCGGCTCTCTCGATCCTGCGGCGCAGCTCGTGGAGGGAACCGGCGGAACTGTTGCCGACGAACGATGAGATGAGTGTCGAGACGCATCCGGCGGCGAGCAGCTGATCGACGATGACGTCGCACGACATGCGGGCGAGCGTGAGCCCACGCCGGTTCTGACGGATCACCTCATGGGCGGCGGCGACGGGTACGAGGTGACCGAACCCCTCGATCGCCACGAGGTCGCCATCACCGATCAGGGTGGCGACGGCATCGCGCAGGCTCATGCGACGATCCACGGAAGTCCTTCTTACTGAGAGTGCGCTCCGACCGGAGTACACTCTCAACCGTGCACCCCGACTTGTCAACCGGCCGGGAGGTCGGCCTCCGAGAGCGCGCGCGACGCCAGCGCGAGGCGAGTGTCCTGCGGGCAGCCCAGGATCTGTTCGTCGAGCGCGGCTTCCACCACGTCACGACCAAGCAGATCGCGGAGCGGGCCGAGGTCGGCGAGGCCACGCTGTTCCGGATGGTCCGCTCGAAATCCGAGCTTCTGATGTGGGTCTTCCATGATCGCGTGCATGAGCTCGTCGCTGAGATCGAAGCGATCGATCGACGCGCTCCTCGTGGTGATGCGGCTTCGTATCTGCGACGGATCTATCAGATCTATGAGCGACGCGGCGATCTGTTCGTCGAGGACCCGGGCAACATGCGTGCCCTGGTGCTTGAGGCTTTCGCAGCCGATTCACCGCTGCAGAGCCCGGCGATGTCGTCGGGCGATCGCACCATCGCGCTCGTCGCCGGAATCGTCACCGAAGGGCAGGCGCGCGGGGTGCTCCGCGACGATGTGGACGCGGAGACGGTGGCTTTGAACTGCAATGGCGCGTATGTGCACGAGGTGTGCCGATCGCAGGCGCGCGGCCACGCGGCCGCCGAGTTCTCGGCGCGGCTCGGGCGCCGCCTGCGGGCCCAGCTGGAGCCGCTGGCCATCGAGATCATCTGACGGTGGCGCCGGCTCAGGTCTCGCGTTGTGCCTGAACCACGAGCTGGTAGCGATCAGCGCGGAAGACCGATTCGCTGGCCTCGATGACCCGTCCGTCGACGTCGTGGGTCAGGCCGTTGATGCCAAGACACGGCACGTGAGGGGTGATCTCGAGCATCTGCGCCTGTTCGGGTGTGGGCAGCAGTCCACTGACTTCGACCTTCGAGGACTCCGGCTCGATCCCCCATCGTTCGGCGAGCAGTTCGAAGAGCGAGACGTCATTCCACTCCACCGTCTCGATGCCCGGATACAGATACATCGGTAGGCGGGTGTGCTCGATGGCCACCGGCTCGTCGTTTATGGTGCGGATACGGGACAGGAGAAAGACCGAGGAGCCGGACGGCATCTGGAGGCTGGCGGCGACGGACGGGGTCGGAAGCTCGGTCGTCGCGGTGAGGACGACCGTTCCGGGCCGGGCACCGCGCCGGGTCACCGTGGTGCTGAACGATGACAGCAGATCGACGTTGATGACGTTCGAGGCCGGTGCCGGGTACGTGCCGGACTTCGGGCGCCGGTACAGCTGACCCTCGCTGACCAGGTGGTCGATCTCCTTCTGGACCGTCATCCGGGCGATTCCCAGGTAGCCGGCGATCGTGCGCTCGGACGGCAGGCGCTGATCGGGCCCGACGTGCTTGGCCAGGCTCTGGAGGAGGCTGCGCACGTAGTCGCCCTTGGGGCCGGACTGCTGGATCGTCGGAGTGATCGCGTCCAGCAGGGTGAGGTCCTGCTCTCGAGTAGCCATAGCGGCCCCATGCTCGCACGGAGCCGGCCGCCATCGCCATGGCGACCAGGGCCGGGAGGACCATTGCATGTGGACTAGTCCAGTGCTACGGTCTGACACCATCAGTGGCCAGCACACGGCCATGGCTCCGGAAAAGGTAAGGGGTTGCGTATCGATGAGGATTCGCGGCAAGAAACTCGCCACGGTGTTCGTGGCCTTGGGGGCGATCCTGGGAAGCGCAGCGCTGTCTGCCTGCTCTGGTGGGTCTGATTCTGGCGATGACGTCACGCTCAATGTCTGGGGTTGGAGACCAGAGGACGTGGCCGGATACAAGAAGATCTTCGCGATCTACGAGAAGGAGAATCCGGGGGTCAAGGTCAAGTACGTTCCCTACAAGGACTCCGAATACGACACCGTCCTGTCGACCGGTATCTCGGACGAGAACGGACCGGACGTGGCGCAGCTGCGGTCGTACGGGTCGATCCAGCCGCTGATCAACGCCGGCAACCTGGTCGACCTCGGCCCGGAGATCCCAGCACTCAAGGACTTCCCGGAGACCACGCTGGATGCCGCGCGCGGTGTCAAGGACGGCAAGGTCTATGGCGTTCCGTTCGCCCTGCAGACCATGCACGTGTTCTACAACAAGGATGTGTTCGAGAAGCTCGGACTCCAGGAACCGACCACCTGGGACGAGATGTTCACGATCTTCAAGAAGGTCCAGGAGGCCGGATACGTTCCGCTGGCCAACACGGTCACGGATGTGTGGATGCTCCCGATCGAGCAGGAGATCTTCGGCGCCACCACGTACGGCGGGCAGGAGTGGGTGGATCAGGCGCTCAAGGGCGAGGAGAAGTTCTCCGGCTCCCGTTGGGTGTCCTCGATCGAGACCTGGCTGAAGACCAAGCCGTATTGGGGCAAGAACGCGACCAGCACCAGCTACACCTCGGCGCAGGCGCTGTTCACCTCGGGCAAGGCGGCGATGTTCCCAGGCGGGATCTTCGAGCTGAACGGCTTCACGACCGCCAACAAGGATCTGAAGATCGGGATCTTCAACGTGCCTCCGGCTCCGGGAGCTGTGACCGACGCGACGCTCGTCCCTGGGTTCCAGGACGGGTCTTTCGGTGTGTCCAGCAAGACCAAGCATCCAGAGGAGGCCAAGAAGCTCGCCGCCTGGATGGCGAGCAAGGAGTTCGGCCAAGCGTTCTCTGACGAACTGAAGCAGATCTCGTCGGTGCCGGGTGTGGTTCCCCAGGACGAGCTCCTGGCCGAGGCCGCGAGTCTGTACGAGAAGAACCCTAGCCCGTACACGTTCGTCAGCTCGTTCGGTTTCGGTGATCCGGGAGGTTGGGCCCTCGGGACCAAGAGCTACTCGGAGGTCATCTTGGGCAAGAAGACGCCCCAACAGGCTGGAGACGCGATCCAGCACGGGATCGACCAGTGGTTCAAGCCGTAGACACCGGCTCCATCACGGCCGGTGCGGTTCAGAGCCGTCGTGCTCTGCGCCGCACCGGCACCCGGTGGGTACTCCTATTCGTCGTCCCGGCTGTGGCGTTGTACGCGCTCCTGGTTCTTCTGCCGATCCTCGTCACGGCGTTCAACAGTTTCTTTCTCTGGGACGGCACCACGAGGCGCGAGTTCGCCGGTCTGGGCAACTACCAGACCGTGCTCGACGGCGACCGGGGAACGGCGTTCCTGCCGGCCCTGCGCAACAACACCGTGTTCTTTCTGCTGACGTTGGTGGTCGAAGTGCTTCCGGCGTTGTTGTTGGCCGGGCTTCTCAACAACATCCGGCGGGGCCGGCGGCTCTTCCAGACCCTGTATGCCTTGCCGTTCCTCATCAGCCCGATCGTGGTCGGCTACATCTGGCTCCTTCTGCTGGACTCGAACTTCGGTCCGGTCAGTTCGTTCATGCGCGCTGTCGGGTGGGACTCCTTGGCCCAGCCGTGGCTGGCGCAGCCGTCGACCGCGTTGCCCACGGCCGTGGTCGCCAGTGCCTGGATGTCGATCGGCGCCCCGGTGCTGATTTTCGGTGCCGCGCTCGGCTCGGTCCCCGACGAGATTCTCGAAGCAGCCAAACTCGACGGGGCCGGTGCATGGAGACGGTTCGTCAGCGTGCAGTTGAGCTACCTCCGCCCGGCGATCACGATCATCATCGTGCTCGACTTCATCGGGTGCTTCAAAGTGCTGGACCTGGTCTACGCGCTGGGTGGCGGATCCAACGGAGGGCCGGCCGGGGCGCTCGACACGATCGGCCTGCTGTTCTATCGGACGGCGTTCGTCGAGGTCGACAATGCCGTGGGCAAGTCCGGTGCGGTCGCGGTCCTGATGTTCCTGCTGATCTTCGGCGGTGCGCTGATCGTTCAACGGCTGCTCCGGCGATGGGAACGTGAAGCATGACCGGCAGTCAACAGGTGGCGCTTCGCCTGCGAGGCCGGATCAGCACGACGTCGGTGTACCTGGTGTTGACGGTGGCGGCGGCCTTCTCGGTCGCTCCGTTGTTGTTGGTGGCGATCGGCTCCTTCCGGGCGACCAGCGAGATCCATCAGAGTCCCGCAGGTTTGCCGACCGGCTTGAGTCTCGACAACTACGTGACCGCCTGGCAGGACGCCTCGATGTCGACGTACTTCGTCAACTCCGCGATCGTGACCGTCTCGGCGGTGCTCCTGTGCCTGACCGTCTCGACCATGGCCGCCTATGCGTTCTCTCGATTCAGCTTCCCGCTCCAGACGGCATTGATCGCGCTGACGGTCGCGGGCGTCGTCATTCCCGCACGGGTGGGACTGCTGCCGCTGTTCAACATCTTCAAGTCGATGGGCCTGATCGACTCGCTGCCGGCGTTGGCCGTGCTCTACGCCGCCGAGGCCGTGCCGTTCTCCATCCTGTTGCTCATGACCTTCTTCCATGTCGTGCCCGACGAGTTGTTCGAGGCCGCCCGGCTGGACGGAGCGAACGAGGGCCGTGTGTTCTGGTCGGTCGTGCTGCCGCAGATGCGGCCGTCGCTGGCCGTGGTCGCGATCTTCCAGTTCGCGCCCATCTGGAACGACTTCTTCTACCCACTGGTGTTCTTGCGCGACACCGAGAAGTACACGCTGCCGGTCGGCTTGACCTCGTTCTTCGGCCAGTTCTCGACCGATCTGGGCGTTTTGTTCGCCGGGCTGATGCTCGCTCTGACCCCCGTGGTGATCCTGTTCGTCTTCCTCACCAAGCAGATCGTGTCGGGCCTGACCGCAGGGATGGGGAAATGACGGCCTTCGTCGGCGTTGATGGCGGCAAGTCCGGCCTGCGCCTGCGGATCGTGGCGGGAGAGACGGTGGCCGAGGCCATCGGGCCGGGATTCAGCTACCGATCCGACAGCGAAGACGTGGACCAGTTCGTCACGGCGATCGCTCACGCCTTCGACAGCTGCGCTGTCGAGGCGAGCATCGCACGCGGCTGTGTCGGCTTGACCGGGGTCCCCCATGATCCGACGCTGCGGGCCGCCCTGCGGGAGCGGCTGGAGGACCTCTTCGACGCTCCGGTGCTGGTGACCGACGACTCGATGACCTCGCACGCCGGCGCGCTCGGCGGCCCCGGCGTCGTGCTCAGTGTCGGCACCGGCACCGTGGCGCGAGCGCTCGGCGCCCATGGTGAGTGGACGCGGGTGGACGGCTGGGGAGCGGTCCTGGGTGATCGCGGGAGTGCCTACGACATCGGGCTGAGGGGGCTCCGGGCCGCCGTGCGCGGATTCGAGGGCATCGGGCCGGCAACGGCGTTGACCGAGGCGATGTTCGGGTTCCTCGGCGGTCGTACCTTCTCGGAGGTGCAGGACTTCTACCGCTCGGGCAACACCTTCGAGAGCATCGCGTCGTTCGCTCTGACCGTCGGCGAGGCCGCCGACGCCGGCGATCACATCGCGCTCGAGGTCTGCAAGACCGCCGTCGTCGATCTCATGGCCACAGTCCGACGTTCCATCGAGCTGTCCGGGCTGGGAGCCTCTGCTGTGGTCGCGACCACGGGCCGGCTCATGCTCGGACCGGTCGGCACTCTCCTCGATCACGCCATGGCGGACGCGGGCATCGCGGTGCGCCCTGCCGCAGGCACCTCGCTGGACGGGGCGATCGCCCTGGCCAGAGGCGATCTGCCGCTCTATGAGTCGATCCTGACCGATGGTGGAGGGCAATGATGAAGATCGTGCACGCACGCGCGGTCATCGAGGTTCCAGACGGGACCATGATGGGCGGCTACGTCGACCGTGTTGCTCCGGCGTCCGGAACGCTGGACCCACTGGAGCTGCACGCGGTGCTGTTCGAGGCTGGTACGGACCGCTTCGCGCTGATCGCACTCGACCTCGTCAGCGTCGGCACCGATCTGACGGCCGCGGTCAGGTCCGAACTGGCCGGACACGGTATCGACGCGGCCTGGGTCGCAGCCACCCACACCCACTCGGGACCGGCGGCCGGTACCCGCCCAGGCGGGGGAGGCTCGACCCCGAAGGCGTTGGTGGGCGAGGTTCTGCGAGCACTCCGGTCGGCCGTGGCCGCATGGGAGACCGCCGAGGTCGCGACGACGGTGGAGGCGCTCAGGGTGTGGGTCGACGGAGTCGGCGGACCCCGCAATCATGCCGACAGCACCTCACCTGTTCCGGTCGACGCACTCGCGATACGCGACCACGATCGTCTCCTCGGGCTCATCCTCGTCGTTCCGATCCATGCCACGGTGCTGGGTGCGGAGAACTGCCGGATCAGTGCTGACCTGCACGGTGGGATCCGTCGGGCGCTCGTCGCCAGGGCCGGTGGCTGGGCGGTCTGCCTGACCGGTGCGGCCGGGGATATCAGCACCCGATATCAGCGCCGCGGGCAGACGAGCGAGGAGATCGATCGGCTCTCGGACCGGCTGGTCGAGGCGGTCGGTGCGGCTCTGTCGGCCGATGATGCGCCGGTTCAACGTCCCGACGGCGCGGGTGCCGCCGGGACGATCGTGGGACCGCGGGCCATGAGCGTCTCCGTGGCCACCCGCCGAGACGACGACCTCGAACGCCTGTTGGCCGAACTCGGCGCCCGCCGGGCCACGACGCCGGGCCGAGCCGAGACCGTGCTCCGCCACGGAGCGCAGATCGCGGAGCAGCTGAGGCAACGGTCATGGCCGGCGACGATCGACCTGGATCTCGAAGTGGTCCGCCTCGACGGCATCAGTCTGGTGGCGCTGCCCTGCGAGCCGTTTCTCGATGTGGGCGAGGCGATCGCGGCCGGCGTGGGCGACACGATCGTCATCGGCTATGCGAACGGATACCTCGGTTACCTGCCGACGGACCCCGACGACCTCAGCTATGAGGTGCTGTCGAGTCCGTTCGGGGCAGGTGCCGCCGACCAAGTCATCGCCGCCGCCCGCGGCCTTGTCACAGAACTGGATGCGATGTCATGAGTGATCCCGACCTGACCCTGGTGCACCCCGTCCCGGCGGAGGAGTTCGACGCGTGGTGTCGGCCGCTGATCACCGCGTTCCTCGGCGCACCGGGCAGCGAGGGGGCGGCCCGGGTGATGGAGTCCAAGCGCGGCTGGGCTCCGGAGCAGCGGTGGGGGTTTCGTGATCGGCACGGTTGGGTCGCGACGTTGGCTGTCGCGCCGCACCGGCTCGGCGTGCCGGGCGGTGGTGATGTCGTGACCGAGGGCCTGACGAACGTCAGCGTCGCGGGCGCCTTCCGCCGCCGGGGCCTCCTGACTGCGATGATGCGCGACTGGGTGCGCAACGCTCGCGATCGCCAGGTGCCGATGCTGTTCCTGTACGCCGCCGAGTGGCCGATCTACGGTCGCTTCGGGTTCGCTCCGGCGACCTTCACGGCTGACTATGAGATCGCTACGACCGGCTTGAAGATCGCTGGACCCAGTACCGGCCTGGTGCGCGAGGTGGCGATCGAGGACTGCGTGGCGGTGGCGCCGGGCCTGCACGAGAGCGCCCGTGCCAGGCGGCACGGCGAACTCGCCCGGACGCCGCAGTGGTGGTCGGCCGCCTATGGACTCGACGGACTGCCCTCGCCGCGCGTCGGGGGTGAGGCGCCCCCGGTGTTCTTCGCCCACGAGGGCGAAGACGGTGTCGACGGCTATGTCACCTGGTCCACGGTTCAGCGCAGTCAGGATCACGGGGACAAGGGAACGATCGTGGTGGAGGATCTGCAGGCCACGAACATCGGCGCCTACCTGGGCCTGATGCGTTCTGTCATGTCCCTGGATCTGGTCGGTCAGGTACGGATGCCGCGCCGGCCGGTCGATGAGCTGCTGCGGTGGTATCTGCACAACGGCCGTGCCCTGCGGACCGGCTACGTCGGCGATGCGCTGTGGCTGCGGATCCTGGACGTGCCGGCCGCCCTGTCCGCCCGGACGTACGCCTCTTCGGGCCGGGTCGTGCTGGAGGTGCGCGACGACACTGAGCACGGCCTCGCCGCGGGACGGTTCACGCTCACCGCCTCCGCCGACGGGGTCACCTGCGAACGCACCACGGAGGCGTCGGTGGACGTATCGCTCGATCAGCGTGCTCTCGCCGCCGTCTACCTGGGTGGCAACACGCTCGTACAGATGTCGGCCGCCGGGCTGGCTCAGGAGCAGCGGCCCGACGGCCTGCGCGACGTCGACGCGATGTTCCGGACCGTGCAACCGCCCTGGACGGCCACGCTCTTCTAGCCCACCCTCATCTGCTCACGAAGGACGTGATCATCATTTCTGCCAGTACGTACGCAGAGTCCACGCTCGCCGTACTCCGTTCGGTCGTCGAGACCCAGCACGACGCGATCGTCGAGGCCGCCGAGCACATGACGGACGCGATCGTGTCCGGCCGCGACATCGTCGCGTTCGGCACGGGGCATTCTCACCTGCTGGTGGAGGAGCTGTTCTACCGGGCGGGCGGTCTGGTCAATGTCAGACCGGTCTTCGCGCCGTCCCTGATGTTGCACGAAGGTCCTGAGCGCAGTTCAGCCCAGGAGCGGCTTCACGGCCTGGCCGCCACCTTGCTGGTCGACCAGGACATCACCGAGGGCGACGTGGTCATCGTGGCGTCCAACTCGGGCCGCAACGCAGTGCCGGTCGAGTTCGCGCAGGAGGCCCGTGCACGCGGCGCGTTCGTGATCGCGATCACCTCGCTGGCGCACGCCGGCACGGTCGAGTCCAGGGCTCAGTCCGGCAAGAAGCTCGATGAGGTCGCCGATGTCGTGATCGACAACTGCGGGGTGCCTGGCGATGCGATCGTCCCGACCCGCGACGGAGAACGGAGAGTCGCCGCGACGTCGACGGTTGCGGGCGCCTTCATCGTGCAGTCCTTGGTCGCCGAGGTGATCGCGATCGCCGAGCAACGAGGCAGCGCCATCGAGACGCTGACGAGCAACAACGTCGACGAGTTCTAGATCCGGATGTCGATATGACACGCCTGGCGTCGAGCTCTCAGATGGCCCGCGAGATAGCTGAGCAGCCGGTCGCAGTGCGGGACACGTTGGAGGCTCTCCTGCCGCGGCGCGACCAGATCGCGGAGCAGTTGAGGCATTGCCGCAGGGTGTTGTTCGTCGCCCGGGGATCCAGCGACAACGCCGCAACGTATGGACGCTATCTACTCGAGACCCATGCCGGCGTCCAGGCCGCGTTGGCAGCTCCGAGTGTGGCGACCCACTACCGCAGCGACCTGGACCTGTCGGATACGGCGGTGGTGTCGGTCTCCCAGTCGGGTCGGACGACTGAGATCGTGGAGGCGCAGGCCTGGGCCCAGGCCTGCGGTGCGCTGACGGTGGCCGTGTCGAACGACCCGGGTGCTCCATTGGCTCGACAGGCCGATGTCGCGCTGACCACTCAGGGCGGCGCTGAGTTGGCCGTGCCGGCCACCAAGAGCTATCTGACTCAAGTCGCCGCGCTCGCGGTTCTCGGCAGCGCGCTGGGCCCTGAGGATCCTGAGTTCGTCGAGGCACTTCACGGAGCGCCCGATGCCGTGGCCGAGGCATTGTCGGTCGATGCCGACTCCTATGAGGACGTGGTCGAGCACCTCGTGGGCCGGCCGGTGATCGTCGCTGGTCGGGGTCTCTTGCTCGGCACCGCGCTCGAGGCAGCGCTCAAACTGGAGGAGACATGTCTGCGGCCGGTGCGCGGCTACTCGTACGCCGACCTGCGCCACGGTCCCATCGCGGTGGTGGACGAGGGGATGACCGCCGTGCTGTTCGGCGCACCTGACGGGCCGTTCGTCACGGCCATGGGTGACCTCGTCACCGACGTGCGTGCCCGAGGGGCGGCCACGATCGGTGTCGGGGCGGCTCCTTGGCTGATATCGACGGACCTGGCTGTTGACGCACCGCCGGTGACCGAGCGATTGGCGCCTCTGGTCTCGATCGTGCCGATGCAGATGGTCATCGAACGCCTTGCTCGCCGATTGGGGCTGGATCCTGACGCGCCGCGAGGCTTGCGCAAGGTGACGACCTCAGGCTGAGAGTGCCGTCGGCCCGCCGAAAGAAGTTTCTGTCCACAGCGGTGGACCGACGTTTGCGCAGGTCAGACACGTTACTGTTGAGTACCCACAGCCTCTGTCCACAGGCGCGTCCACTGTGGATCCACACCCTGCGCCGCGTTTCCCACACGTAGGCTGGGGTTTGCGCACAGGGGCTGTGCGGTTCGAGTATCGCCAGGCGCCCAACCGGTCCTAAGGTGACGTGTCCGGCGCTGAGAATCACCGGAATTGTCAGACCCAGGTTCGAGTGTGAGGGGTATGGTCCAGGTGGTCGTCCGGTGAGCGCTGAGTTCTCCTACGGGCCCGAGCCCGACGATGCGGGCGAGGCGTTCGCACCACCTCAGGACGTTGCCGCGGAGCAGAGCGTGCTCGGCGCGATGTTGCTCAGCAAGAACGCCATCGATCCGGCCAACGACCTGCTCCAGGGACGCGACTTCTATCGCCCGGCGCACGAGCTGATCTTCGACACCATCATCGATCTGTCGAGTCGTGGCGAACCGGCCGATGCCATCACGGTCGCCGCCGAGCTGCAGCGCCAGGGCGAGATCGCTCGCATCGGCGGTGCCCCGTATCTTCACACGCTGGTCTCGGGCGTCAGCATCGCGGCCAATGTCGACTACTACGCCGAGATCGTCCACGAGAAGGCGGTGCTGCGGCGCCTCGTCGAGGTCGGCCAGCGCATCGCGCAGCTCGGGCAGGCGGGCCAGGGCGAGCTCGCCGACATCGTCGACCGCGCGCAGTCCGACGTCATGGAGGTCGACGGCTCCAAGGGCGCCAGCGACTACCGGGTGATCTCCGAGCTGATCCCGGCCACGATCGACGAGATCGAGATGCTCAGCCAGCGGTCGGGCGAGATCCATGGCGTCCCGTCCGGATTCCCCGATCTGGATCGGGTCACCACCGGCTTCCGCGGCGGCCAGATGATCGTCGTGGCGGCCCGGCCCGGTATCGGCAAGTCCACGCTGGGGCTCGACTTCTGCCGGTCGGCGTCGATCAAGCACAAGATCCCCAGCGCGATCTTCTCCTTGGAGATGACGGCCGCCGAGATCACCACCCGTCTGCTCTCGGCCGAGGGCCGGGTCAACGTCGGAGCGATGCGCGGCGGCCAGATGTCCGACAGCGACTGGCGCAAGATCAGCAATGTCGCATCCAAGGTCAACGGCGCGCCCATCGTGATCGACGACAGCCCGAACATGACGATGCCGGACATCCGCGCGAAGGCCCGCCGCATCCAGAAGGAGCACGGTCTCGGACTTCTGGTCATCGACTATCTGCAGCTCATGACCTCGGGCAAGAAGGTCGAGAACCGTCAGGTCGAGGTGTCGGAGTTCTCCCGCCAGATCAAGCTGCTGGCCAAGGAGCTCGACGTCCCGGTCATCGCGATCAGCCAGCTGAACCGTGGTTCGGAGCAGCGCACCGACAAGACGCCGATGCTGTCCGATCTGCGCGAGTCCGGCTCGATCGAGCAGGATGCCGACATCGTGCTGTTGCTGCATCGCGGCCAGCGATCGGGCGAGGAGGCCACATCGTCCACGGGCGAGGCCGCGACCGACCGGCTGGGCGAGGCCGACATCATCGTGGCCAAGAACCGCTCGGGGCCCACCAGCAAGGTCGCGGTCCTGTTCCAGGGTCACTACTCGCGCTTCGCCCCCATGGCGCACACCGAGGCCCCGCCCGCTGCCGCCGCCGGCGAGTTCTACTGACGCGACCGAGCCCTGCGAGGGAGTGCCAGGAACACTAGGGAGCGGAGCGACCGGGAGCCCTTGGCGGTGCCTGACGTGAGCAATCGCCTCCGCGACCATCCGTGGCACCGCCTCTCAGCGAAGCGTCTGGTGAGACGAGGTGCTCGGGTGAGCCGAACACCTTGCGAGCGCCTACCCGCCGGCTCGTTCCTCGCCGGCTGGCGACCGGTGGAGGTGTGACCACCGGTCGCCAGGGAGGAGCGCCAGCGACGACCGGGAAGGCGCCGGTGACCTGGCCGGCTCACGTCAGGCGAGCTGGGCCGCCGGTACTAGGCTCGCCGCGTGATGATCCTGCCGCTCGTCGACGGTGCCAGCGTCCCCGACTCCGGCCTCGCGGGTGCGATGGTCGACCTGATGGACGCTCTCGGTCTGGTCGGTGCGGCCATCGCGGTGGGTCTGGACAATCTCTTCCCGCCGATCCCCAGTGAGATCGTGCTGCCGCTGGCCGGGTTCGCGGCCAGCCAGGGCACGTTCTCGCTGGCCGGCGCGCTGATCGCGACGACGCTCGGATCCGTCATCGGCGCCAGCATCCTGTACGCGATCGGAGCGGTCTTCGGCCGCGAGCGCAGTCTGGCGATGTTCGACAAGATCCCGCTGCTGAAGATCAGCGACTTCGAACGCACCGAGGCCTGGTTCGCCAAGCACGGCAGCAAGGCGGTGTTCTTCGGTCGCATGGTGCCCATCTTCCGCAGCCTGATCTCGTTGCCGGCCGGCGTCGAACGGATGCCGATCTGGATGTTCCTGCTGCTGACCACGACGGGCAGCCTGATCTGGAACTCGATCTTCGTGGTGGCCGGATACCAGTTGGGTCGCGACTGGGACAAGGTCGAGCCGTATGCCGATGTGTTCCAGAAGCTGGTGATCGCGGCCGTTCTGATCGTGGTCGTGGGGTTCGTCGCGGTCCGGTTGCGCGAGGTGCTGCGCGAACGACGCGCCCATTAGGCGCGTCCTACAGTGAGGGTATGAGCGCACAGGACGAGACACGTGTCGTCGACGAGGTCCACCCGCAGTTGCTGATCGGCGGTCGTTGGCGCGATGCCGAGGGTGGTGCCAGGTTCGCGGTCGACGATCCGTCGACGGGACAGGTGCTGGTCGAGGTGGCCGATGCGTCGGTCGCCGACGGCAAGGCGGCCCTCGATGCGGCCGTGGCGGTGCAGGCCGCATGGGCCGCGACCGCGCCCCGTGACCGGGGCGAGATCCTGCGCCGTGCGTTCGAGGCGATCAATGATCACGCCGATGACCTGGCGTTGTTGATGACGTTGGAGATGGGCAAGCCGTTGGCCGAGGCGAAGGCCGAGATCGCGTACGGCGGGGAGTTCTTCCGCTGGTTCGCCGAGGAGGCGGTGCGGATCTCGGGCCGCTACTCGATCGCACCCAATGGTGCGACGAGACTGCTGACGCTCAAGCAGCCGGTCGGGCCGTGCCTGATGATCACGCCGTGGAATTTCCCGCTCGCGATGGGGACCCGCAAGATCGGTCCCGCGATCGCGGCGGGTTGCACCATGGTCGTCAAGCCTGCCGGACAGACGCCGTTGACGATGTTGCGCCTCGCGGATCTGCTGGTCGAGGCCGGCGTGCCCGACGGCGTGCTCAATGTCGTCACGACGAAGCACACGGGTGAGGTCATGGAGCCGTTGATCCGTGATCCGCGGCTGCGCAAGCTGACGTTCACCGGTTCCACGGAGGTGGGTCGCCGGCTCGTCGAGCAGAGCGCCGAGGGCCTGCTGCGTGTGTCGATGGAGCTGGGCGGCAATGCCCCGTTCCTGGTGTTCGACGACGCCGATCTGGATCGCGCCGTCGACGGGGCGATGCTGGCCAAGATGCGCAATATCGGTGAGGCGTGCACGGCGGCCAACCGGTTCATCGTGCACGAGTCGGTCGCCGACGAGTTCGGTCGCCGGCTCGCCACCCGGATGGGCGCGATGTCGGTCGGCCGCGGCACCGACGAGGGCGTCGAGGTGGGCCCGCTGATCGACGGCACGCAGCGCGACAAGGTCGCCGAGCTGGTCGACGACGCGATCGCGAAGGGCGCCGACGTCCTGTGCGGCGGGGAGACTCCCGAGGCGCGGACCTACTATCCGCCAACGGTCCTCGCCGGGGTCTCGACCGAGGCACGGCTGGCGACCGAGGAGATCTTCGGCCCGGTGGCGCCGATCTTCACGTTCGCCGACGAGGACGAGGCGATCGGCATGGCCAATGCCACCGAGTTCGGGTTGGTCGCCTACGCGTTCACGCAGGACGCGAGCCGGATGATCCGCGTCTACGAGGGGCTCGAGACCGGCATGGTCGGCATCAACCAGGGCATCGTGTCGAATCCCGCGGCCCCGTTCGGCGGGGTCAAGGCCTCCGGCTTCGGCCGCGAGGGTGGCGCCGAGGGCATCGAGGAATACCTGGAGACCAAGTACGTCGGCATCGCCCCGTAACGAAGATCAATCGGGCCGGCCGCCGTCGCTGCTGAGCTGGACAACGCCGTAGGGTCCTTATCATGTGGAGACGCTTGCCCGTGCTTGTCGCTGTGCTGATGCTGGGCTCAGCCTGCACCGAGGCGAAGCCGGCGCCGTCGACCTCGACGAAGGCCCCGGCAGCCAAGGTCTACGACCCTTGTTCGCTTCTGACTGCTGAGCAGTTGACTGAGCTCGCTGGCACGGAAGTTCCCGAGTTCGGCCAGGTGCTGTCCGCGGTGCCAGAGCGTAGCTGCATGCGCCAGGACGTATTGAGTGTCACCGAGTGGTCGGTGCGCGTGAGCTTCGACGTGATGAGGGCGTCGCAGTGGGCAGCTACGATCGCGCGCGACGTCGACACATCTCCCGACGCGGAGAAGGCGCGCGACCTGTTCGAGGCAGCTCTCAAAGAGTCAGGCATGGACGAGGAGCAGTTGGTGTCGGTGAACGACGACCAGGCCTGTGCCTTCTGGCGCAGCTTTGCCCGTGTGCGAGGGCTGCCCGACAGTGAGCGGCTCTCGATCGCCGACGATAACTCGGACCTGGGCGGCATCACACGGGGCCAAGCGTGCGACGAGGGCACGTACGTCGAAGTAGTCGTGCAGTCGGAGGACAAGGTCGACCGAGCTACTGCGAGACGGGTTGCCGATGCGGTCGAGGTTCTGCTTCGTTCAGCTGACCGACTGCCCGACTGACGGCTGATACCGCAGGTCGTCCGGGACGATCGTGACCGGGATCGGTGTGCCGATGATCCATGAGTCGGTGCTGTCGTCGGACAGCACGACGCCCAGCGGGGCGGTCAGTACACGCATGTGCGGAGGCGTTGCCATCGGCCAGCAGCCGAATCAGGGCGGTGACGACGCCCTGATGGTTCGGGATCGGCGACTGTCATCGGGCACCTTGTCCAGGTGCGCGTACGTCCACGGACCAGAGATCAACTCGACGGCCGTAGTCGTCATGGTGTCTCATCTGGTGGGCGGATGTCGCGGATCGGTACTCGTCGTGACCCACCGTTCAGGACAGATGGCCCTCCACAGGTCAGACGCAGACGTCGGCTCGCCGGTCGTCGCCGGGCGGCTCGGGCTCTCGCACGTTGCTGAACTGCTCGACGTAGAGGCGGGCGTAGAGGCCGCCGAGCGCCATCAGTTCGTCATGGGTGCCGGACTCGACGATGCGGCCGTCCTCCATGCCGAAGATGACGTCGGCGTTGTGGATCGTCGAGAGCCGGTGGGCGATCGCGATCGTGGTGCGGCCGTCGCTGGCCCGCTCGAGCGCCTCCTGTACGAGTCGCTCGGTCTCGTTGTCGAGCGCCGACGTCGCCTCGTCGAGGATCAGGACGCGGGGGTCCTTCAACAGCACGCGGGCGATCGCCAGGCGCTGCTTCTCGCCGCCGCTGAGCCGGTAGCCGCGCTCGCCGGTGATGGTCTCGTAGCCGTCGGCGAACGACAGGATCCGGTCGTGGATGTTGGCGTCGCGGGCTGCCTGCTCGATCTCGGCGGCCGACGCGCCGGGCCGGGCGTACGCGATGTTGTCGCGGATCGTCCCGTGGAACAGGTACGGCTCCTGCGTCACCATGCCGACCGAGTCGGCCAGCGAGCTCAGGGTCAGGTCGCGCACGTCGTGGCCATCGATCAGGACCGCGCCCTCGGTGACGTCGTAGAACCGCGGAACCAGATACGTCGCGGTCGTCTTGCCCGATCCCGACGGGCCGACAATCGCGGCGAGCTGGCCGGGACGCACCGACAGTGTGATGTCGCGCAGTGCCCACGGCTCGGTGCCGTGTCCGTCGATGCGGACGCCCGACTCGCCGAACCGGTCGCCGTGGGTGGCGCCGGTGAGCTGCCGCGGCTCCGGATAGCGGAACGAGACGTCGCGCAGCTCGATCAGGCCGCGGGGACGCTCCAGCGGGATGGCCCCCGATCGTTCGGTGATGGCCGGGTCGAGATCGAGGTACTCGAAGATCCGGCGGAACAGCGCCAGTGACGTCTGCACGTCCAGCGTGACGCGCATCAGCTGCATCAGCGGCATCTGCAGACGGGCCTGCAAGGTCGTGAACGCGACCAAGGTCCCGGCCGTCAGGTCCGCGCCGCCCAGGCTGCCGTGCAGCATGTAGCCCGCGACCAGGTAGATCAGCGCGGGCGTGATGGCGAAGAACGTCTGCACCGTGGCGAAGAACGCCCGGCCCGTCATCGCCTGCTCGACCTGCAGGCGGGTCTGCTGCCGGTTCGCCTCGCGATAGCGCTCGACCTCGGCGTCGCCACGATTGAAGACCTTCGACAGCAGGATGCCCGAGACGCTCAGCGCCTCCTCGGTGATCGCGGTCATCTCCGACAGCGACTCCTGCGTCCGGCGCGCGAGCCGCTGGCGTCGCTTGCCGACCTGCAGCTGGATCCAAACGAACAACGGCATCAGGATCAGGGTCAGGATCGTCAGCTTCCACGACAGCAGGACCATCGAGATGAACGCCGCCGTGACGGTCACGGTGTTCTGCAGGATCGTGGTGGCCGTGTCGGTCAGCACGGTGCGCACGCCAGCCACGTCATTGGCCAGCCGCGACTGGATGGCGCCGGTCTTGGTCGCGGTGAAGAACGCCAGCTCCATCTTCTGCAGGTGGGCGAACAGGTCGCCGCGCAGATCGGCCATCGCGGAGTTCCCGACCGTCGAGGTCAGCCAGTTCTGCGCGATGCCGATCAGGGCGGTCACGACCGGGATCACGCACATCGCCGCGACCAGCCAGCCGAGCAGACCGAGATCGGGTTCGCCGGACGACGGGAACAGGGCTGAGTCGAAGACCGCCTTGGTCAGGAACGGGACGATCGAGGTCAACACCGCGGAGGCGACGACCGCGACCGCGACCAGCGTGATCTTGCCGCGGTAGGGACGGAGCAGACGGGCGATACGGCCCAGCACCGGCTCGTCGCTGCGCAACTCGTCCTCGCCGATGTGCGTGACGGCCGCTCCCCCGCGCGGCATCAGTCGGGAACCCGGCTGAGGAGGATCTCGTCCGCCTCATCGACCGGCACCAGATCGAGCGTGCCCCACCAGCCGACCTCGGTGCGCAGGGCGGCCCACACGAGCAGGCGCGACTGATCGGGCACGATCTCAGGGTCGACCGTCAGGGTCCAGGCGACGGGGACGCCGTCGGCGGGGATCGCGGTGGCGGCCAGGACCTCGCCATCGGAGTCGACGACCTTGACGGTCGCGACGGCGCCCGGCGGGATCGCGATCCGCTCGCGGATGCCGACGGTGCCGGAGATGGTCAGCAGCGCGGAAGTCATGCCGTGAAGCCTATGCCGTCACGAAACCCTGTCGGAATCGTTGGGGAACTGACTAGATTGAACTGATTGGGCTCGAATCGATCGGCCTCGGTGACCCAGACGGAGGGACGGCTGTGGACTGGCTGGAGAACTGGGCTGAGAACGTCCACTGGCTCAGTCTCATCACGATCCCGATCTTCACCGGCGTCATCGGCTGGCTGATCAACTGGACCGGCCTGATCATGCTGTTCAGCCCCGTGTACTTCCACGGCGTGCGCGTGCCGGGCATGCGGCAGCTCGCCGGAGTGCTTCCGCGCAAACTGCAGGAGGTGCCGGGCTTCCTGCAGGGCGGCCTGGGCTGGCAGGGCATCGTGCCGGCCCGTGCGGCCAAGATGGGCAGCATCGCGGTCGACAAGGCGATCTCCAAGCTCGGCACGCCCGCCGAGTTCTATCAGCAGCTCGAGCCCGATCAGATCGCCGAGCACATCGTCGAGGTGTTCCGCCCCGATGTGCCGCAGCTCGTCGACGACGTCATGATGCGCGAACACCCACGCCTGTGGAACGACCTGCCCCTGGCGTTCCGCAAAGCCGTGCACGAACGGGTTCAGGCCCAGCTGCCCAAGGTCGTCGGCAATGTCACGACCGAGATCGGCACACACATCGACCAGCTGCTCGACCCGAAGATCATGGTCATCGAGCACTTCCGCAAGAATCCCGCGCTCGTCGTCAGGATCTTCCGCGACTTCGGTCAGAGGGAACTGAACCTGATGGTGCTGTTCGGCTTCGTGTTCGGCTTCCTGCTGGGCATTCCGGTGGCCTTGATCGACTCGATCTTCCACCTCTGGTGGCTGCTGCCGATCATGGGCGTCATCGTCGGCTGGATCACCAACGCGCTCGGCATGTGGCTGATCTTCGAGCCGCCGGAGCCCAGGCGGATCCTCGGCATCCGGGTGCACGGACTGTTCCTGCGGCGTCAGGACGAGGCGGCCGAGGTGTACGCCCGCATCATCGCCGAGGACGTCATCACGCTGGAGCGCATCGGCGACTTCCTGCTCGACGGCCCGCGCGGCGACCGCACCCGGCAGATGCTCGCGACCGCCCTGCGACCGGCGATCGACCGGGCGCTCGGGCCGGCGCGTGGCATGGTGCGGGTCGCGGTCGGCTCCAAGCGCTTCGACACGATCCGCGACTCCGTCGCCGAGGAGGCCGTCGGCCGGACGCTCGTCCCCTTCAAGGATCCGGAGTTCAGCAAGCAGCAGTCCGAGAAGATCCGGGTGCTGGTCGCCACGCGCACCAAGGAGTTGCCGCCGCGCGACTTCGTCGAGATGATGCGCGCCGCGATCAAGGAGGACGAGTGGATGCTCTACGCTCACGGCGCGATCATGGGCCTGGCGGGCGGGTTCCTGCACTTGGCGATCTTCGGCGCGGGAGGATGATCAGGTGACCAAGGACGACGACCTGCCTCCGCTGCCCAAGCTGGACGGATACGAGCAGACGCTGTCCGACCGCCTCGCCCCGGCGATCGACGCGATCCCCGGCCTGGCCCGGGTCGGCGCCAGTGCCTGGCTGCACACCGCCGAATGGGGGGTGCGGAGTTCGGCGCGCACGGGTCTGCGCGTGCTCAAGGCGCTCGGCGATCCCGACGAGGCCGCGGCGCTGGCCCGCGACGCCGGCGAGGTCGCGGTGGCCCTGGGCGGCGTGCTGCGGGCGGTCAGCAGCGGGGTGCCGCTGTCGCGGGCCCTGTCGCTGACGGGTGACTCGATGTCGCCCGCACTCGGTGCCGAGCCGTCCACCACGACAGCCGACGAGCTGTTGCGGCGGCGCGGCGCCGAACTGCTCGAACGCTCGCGCAACGTCTGGGACGGCAGCGCCGCGCACCCGGCATTCGCGCGCATTCTCGAGGAGCTGGCCCCGGACGAGGCGCGCATGCTCCTCCTGCTGCTGCAGAAGGGGCCGCAGCCCAGCGTCGACGTCCGCACCGGCGGACCGCTCGGCCTCGTGAGCAGTGAACTGCTCGCGCGCAATCTGACCATGATCGGTCCCCAGGCGGGGGTGCGTTATCTCGACCAGGTGCCGGCCTACATCAACAACCTGTTCCGCTTGGGCCTGATCTGGTTCTCCCCGAACCCGGTGCACGATCCGCTGGACTACCAGGTGCTCGAGGCCCAGCCCGATGTCCTCGACGTCCTGCACGGTGCGCGCTTCTCACGGCCGGTGCGCCGCAGTGTCCATCTGACGCCGTTCGGCGATGACTTCTGTCGGCGCTGCCTGGTCGACGAGACGGTCGCGACCGAGGCGTTCCCCGAACACGCCAAGCCCGAGGGTGACGCCGGCACCGAGTGACGTAGCCTCGCCACCATGAGCGACATCCCCGGTCTCGACGGCGAACTCGGCGTGGAGTACGCCGAGTTGACCCGCGACAAGGTCGTGGCGACCTTCACCATCACCGAACGCCACCTGCAGCCCTTCGGCATCCCGCACGGCGGCATCTACTGCGCGGTGCACGAGTCGACCGCCAGCATCGCCGGGCAGACCTGGCTGGGCACCCGGGGCGTCGTCGTCGGCACCAACAACTCGACCGACTTCCTGCGCCAGGCCACGCTTGGCGACGCCATCACGGTCACGGCGACACCGATCCATCGGGGGCGTTCACAGCAGCTGTGGCACCTGGATTCGGTCAACCAGGAGGGCAAGCTCATCGCGCAGGGACAGGTGCGGCTGGCGAACCTGGACCAGGAGCTGCCGGCCGAGGCGCTCGCGATCTTCACCCGGTAGACTGGCCCAGTCGGCGCGACTGGCGTTGAGGTGGACATCCACCGGGAAGCGCCCGACCACTGCATCACGCGGGACCGTTCGCCTGGGCCCCGTCAGCCACCCACCGCTGACAGGAGCCCGTGCACCATGATGATGACCATGACCTCGACCAGAACCGAGTTGCTCGAGGACGGTGACGTCCGTGTCCTGCTGCTCGAGAACATCCATCCCGACGGCGCCGACTTCCTGCGCGGCAAGGGGTACCAGGTCCAGACCGCCGACCGGGCACTTGGCGAGGACGAGCTGATCGAGGCGATCCAGGGCGTCCACCTGCTCGGCATCCGGTCCACCACCTACATCACGCCGAGGGTCGTCGACGCCGCCTCCGACCTGATCGCCGTCGGCGCTTTCTGCATCGGCACCAATCAGATCGACCTGCCCGCCGTGACCGGCCGCGGCATCGCCGTGTTCAACGCGCCGTACTCGAACACCCGCAGCGTCGTCGAGCTGGCGATCGCCGAGATCATCTCGCTGGCGCGCCGCCTGCACGAGAAGTCGACCGACATGCACGCCGGCGTATGGAACAAGTCGGCGTCGGGCAGCCACGAGGTCCGCGGCCGCACGCTGGGCATCATCGGCTACGGCAACATCGGCAGCCAGCTGTCGGTCATCGCCGAGGCCCTCGGCCTGAAGGTGATCTTCTACGACATCGACGACAAGCTGGCGCTCGGCAATGCCAAGCGCTGCTCGACCATCGACGAGCTGCTCGCCGAGGCCGATGTCGTGTCGCTGCACGTCGACGGCCGGCCGGGCAATGCCGGGCTGTTCGGCGAGGAGCAGTTCGCCGCGATGAAGCCCCGCTCGCTGTTCCTGAACCTGTCGCGCGGCATCGCGGTCGACACCGTCGCCCTGCGCCGCCATCTGGAGTCGGGCCATATCGCCGGTGCCGCGCTCGACGTGTTCCCGGTCGAGCCCAAGCGCCAAGGCGATCCCTTCGTATCTGAGCTGCAGGGTGTCCCGAACGTCATCCTGACGCCGCACGTGGGTGGATCGACTGAGGAGGCGCAGCAGGACATCGGCCGCTTCGTCGCCTCGAAGCTGCGCACATACGCCGCCTTCGGCGGAACGTCCCTGAGCGTCAACCTGCCCGAGATCAACCTGCCGTCGGACCAGGGCAAGCATCGCATCGCCCATGTGCACCGCAACGCTCCGGGCGTGCTGGCCACGATCAACGGGCTGCTCGGCGACCGTGGCGTCAACATCGAGGCGCAGTCGCTCGCCACCCGCGGCGAGAACGGCTACGTCCTGACCGATGTGGCGGCACCGGTCCGCCCCGAGGTGCTCGCCGAGCTGGCGGCACTCCCCGAGACGGTCCGGCTCCGGCAGCTCAGCTGACGCCCTCGCTCGACCCTCGCCGCCGCTATGCTCCGGTCATGAGCTATCCCCCACCTCCGGCCGGCGGCTACGGGCAACCGGGCCAGGTGCCTGGACCGTACGAGCATCCCAAGGGAACGACGGTCCTCGTGCTCGGCATCCTCGGGCTGGTCTGTTGTGCCCCGCTGGGCATCGCCGCGTGGGTCATGGGCAACAACGCGATCAGGGAGATCGACGCTTCGGGAGCGTTCTACAGCAACCGGGGCACCGTGAACGCCGGACGCATCTGCGGCATGATCGGCACGATCCTGTGGATCGTGGGCATCGTCCTCTACGCGGTGCTGGCCGTCGCGGTGTTCAGCAGCGGAAGCATGTCGTCCTGATCCGATCGCTCAGCTGAGTCCGAACGGCGGGTAGTCGTCGGTCAGCAGATTGGCGTAGGCGTTGACCCGGGTCTGCCACCGGGTGAAGCCCACGGCGAAGTCGCGCAGGCCCGACGGCCAGCGGCCCAGGATCAGGACCGCGAAGAACGCGATGATCATGACGACGTACAGCGCGATAGCCAGGAAGAAGCCGACGATCATCAGCGGGATCAGCAGGATGCCGCGGAAGAAGATCGTCAGCCGACTGCGGCCCTCGATCTGCGGCACGACATCGAACCGCACGCGATCGGTACCCGGGTCCGCGAACTCGGTCGAGAACGCGAACGGCGGATACTCGGCGCGCAGGAACATCAGATACGTGCTCAGGCGGGCCGAGTAGCGGCTCGTCATGACCACGACGGACTGCAGCCCCTCGGGGATCCGGCCCGTGATCACGCCGGCGAACCAGCTGATGAAGACCACGATGCCCGAGACGATGCCGAGCGCGTACAGGATGATCATGTGCGGGATGGCCAGAAGCCAGTGCACGAGCGGACGCCAGCGAGCGATGCGCTCGGGGGCGTCGAAGGCGAACGTGACCGGATAGGTCGACGACAGGGGTGCTCCGGCGGGGGGCGGAGGCGGAGTTGGGGTGCTCATGTCGTCACGGTACTGCTCCACGAGGCCAGCGTCTCGGCACATCCGGCATCGATCTTGGTGGTGGCGAGGTCGTCGCCGCGGGTCGTGCCGCGGTTGACGATCACGACCGGGATGCCGCGCCGGGACGCCGCTCGGACGAATCGCAGGCCCGACATCACCTGGAGCGACGATCCGAGGACGAGCAGTCCCGAGGCGGCATCGACCAGGTCGAAACAGTGCTGAACCACTGGTTTGGGGACGCTCTCGCCGAAGAACACGACATCGGGCTTGAGGCGCCCGCCGCACGCGTCGCACGGTGCAACGACGAAGTCGTCGGTGCGCTCCAGGACGACATCGCCATCGGGTGCGATGTCGCCGGTGCGGTCGAACGTGGGGTTGAGGATCCGCAGCCGGCGTTGCACGTCGCGCCGGGTCGACGTGGCGCCGCACTCCAGGCAGATCACCCGATCGGCGCGCCCGTGCAGGTCGATGATGTCGCGATGCCCGGCCGCCGTGTGGAGGCCGTCGACGTTCTGCGTGATCAGGCCGAGCAGCTCGTCCTGACGCTCGGCCAGGATGCGATGCGCGGCATTGGGTTCGGCGGCACGGAAGTGACGCCAGCCGACGAACGCGCGCGCCCAGTAACGCTGATGAGCGGCGGGACTCGCGATGAGCTCCTGGTAGGTCATCGGGGTGCGCACCGGCGCCCCGGGACCCCGGTAGTCGGGGATGCCGGAGTCGGTCGAGACGCCCGCTCCGGTCAGCGCCAGCCAGCCCGAGAGGTCCACGGTCAGGCCGCCGGAGGGTCGGGGAAGACCCTGCGGCTGATCGCACTGACGTCGCGGTCGAGGTGCTCGAAACGGGTGGTCATGACGTCCTCGACCCGGCGGATCTCGGTGCGGACCGCCGACAGCCCGCTGTTCATCTCGCCGCGCAGCGCTCCGATCTCGTTCCGGACGGAGTCCATCTCGTTCCGGACGGAGCCGATCTCGTTCCGGACGGAGCCGATCTCGGTGCGGACGGAGCCGATCTCGGTGCGCAGGACCCGGAGGAACATCGTGCTCATCAAGGTCAGCATGCCGAACAGGGCGGCCGCGAAGACGCCGATCAGCGTCCAGACCTGGGGCTCGTTCACCTCGATCACCTCTCCATCATGACGGTGCCGTGATGAGACTGCCAGCCCTCGCCCGATCGCGCAGGGCGTCGTCCACAGGCGCTGTCAGTCGGCGGTCAGCTCGATCAACTGGTCGACGGTGTTGAGATTGCGACCCGTCGCGGGGACTGCGAGCCTGCGGCCGATGGTGTCGGTCTTCATCTGGCTGCGGCCCGCGCCGTCGGTGTAGCGGATATGCCAGTCGCGGCCGATGACCTCCCATTGGTCGTCGCCGGTCGGGACCTCGCGCGCCGCGGCGATCGCTTCGGCAGTGGGGGCCGACGGCATGAAGCTGATGTAGGAGTACTTCGGCTCGACGACCTCGAACGGGTGGGCTGCGCGCGCGGCGACCAGCTCGTCGTGGCTGCGCGAGATGGCCTCGCGGAAGTAGCCGAACTCGGCCTCGATGCGCTGTTCCAGCGCCCGGTCGAAGCTCTCGGGATCGTCGCCGACGTCGGCGATCAGATTGCCCGACGCGATGTACGTAGCGACTTCAGCGGCCCCCAGGTCCGTGGCGATCTCGCGCAGCCGGGCCATCGGCAGCTTCGCGCCACCCACGTTGACCGCCCGGAGCAGGATCGCGCGTCTCGTCACGAGCTCACGCTACAAGGCGACCTGGGCCTGGTGAGCTTGGTCGCCTACCCGGTCCTCGTACCTCGGACCTGGCGACCAAACAACCGGTCGCCAGCGGGGAGGCCGGCCACGGCCGAGCTCGTCGGGCTTGGTCGCCTACCCGCTCCCTCGTTCCTCGGTCGCTGGCGACCATGCACCGGTCGCCAGCGGGGAGGCCGGTCACGGCCGAGTCGCGGGGAGGCGACCGGACCCTCACCGGCTGGCTTGGGTTGTCGTGGGGCTCGCGTTCGTGGGGTTGCGACCGTACGGACGCTCGGCTGGGTGAGGTTGCGTGGGCGAGGCGCCCAGGCGGTCGTGCGTCGCGGCTTGCTTGCGTTGCGTGGCGCTCACAAGTCACACAGTTCGCACTCGCGAGCATCCATCCTGCGGACTGTCGTTCGTCTCACCGGCTCGCGAGAGCAACTCTGTGACTCGTGAGCGCGACCCGTGGTCACCTTTCACGTGATCGCCTTGTTCGGGGTCGGGTCAGAGCCGCGCGGCGAGCTCGGTGGCCTGCTTGATGGCGCGCTTGGCGTCGAGCTCGGCGGCGACGTCGGCACCACCGATCACGTGCACGGGGACACCGGTCGCCTCGAGCGGCTGCACGAGTTCACGGACTGACTCCTGCCCGGTGCACAGCACGATGGTGTCGACGTCGAGCACCCGCGTCTCTCGGCGGTCGCCGTCCCCGGTGCTGATGTGCAGACCGTCGTCGTCGATCCGGTCGTAGCTGACGCCCTTGACCATCTCGACGCCCGAGTCCTTCAGCGTCGCCCGGTGTACCCAGCCGCTTGTCTTGCCCAGGCCCTTGCCGAGCTCGCTGGTCTTGCGCTGCAGGAGCGTGATCTGTCGCCGCGGGGGCGCCTGGACCTTGGTGGCCAGTCCACCGCGCTCGAGTGCGGGATCGGTGACGCCCCAGCGCCGCATCCAGTGCTCGAGCGACTCGTGTGGATCGTGCAGCAGGAACTCGGCCACATCGAAACCGATGCCGCCGGCACCCATGATCGCCACCTTCTCGCCGACCGGCACGCCCTCGCGCACCACCTGCTGATACGAGACGACCTTCGGGTGGTCGACACCGGGGATGCTCGGGATGCGCGGCTCGACGCCCGTCGCGATGACGATCTCGTCGAAGCCGGCCAGGTCGCCCGGGCCGACCCGGCGGTCCGTGTGCACCGGTACCTGGGCGATCTCGAGGCGGCGCCGGTAGTACCGGAGCGTCTCGGTGAACTCCTCCTTGCCGGGGATGCGGGCCGCCAGTGTGAACTGTCCGCCGATGTCCGGCAGCGCCTCGAACAGCTCCACACGGTGGCCCCGGCCCGCGAGCTCGGTGGCGGCGGCCAGGCCCGCGGGTCCGGCGCCCACGACCGCGATGTGCTTGACCGTTCGGGTCGGCGACAGCACCAGGTGCGTCTCGTGGCCGGCACGAGGATTGAGCATGCACGTCGCGCGCTTGTTCTTGAACGTGTGGTCCAGGCACGCCTGATTGCAGGCGATGCAGGTGTTGATCTCGTCGGCGCGGTCCTCGGCTGCCTTCTGGACGAAGTACGGATCGGACAGCAGCGGCCGGGCCATCGAGATCAGATCGGCCTGACCGTCGGCGATGATCTGCTCGGCGATCTCGGGGGTGTTGATGCGGTTCGAGGCGACGACCGGCACGTCGACCTCGGGGCGGAGCTTCGCGGTGACCCAGGCGAATCCGGCGCGCGGCACCGACGTGACGATCGTGGGGATGCGGGCCTCGTGCCAGCCGATGCCGGTGTTGATGATCGAGACGCCCTCGGCCTGCAGCGCCTGGGCCAGCGCCACGGTCTCGTCCCAGCTCTGTGCATCGTCGACGAGGTCGAGCAGGCTCATCCGGTACATCACGATGAAGTCGTCGCCCACCAGCTCGCGGGTGCGCCTGACGATCTCGATCGGGAAGCGCATGCGGTTCTCGGCGCTGCCGCCCCAGCGGTCGGTGCGGTTGTTCGTGCGCGCCGTCAGCATCTGGTTGATCAGGTAGCCCTCGGAACCCATGATCTCGACACCGTCGTAGCCGGCCCGTCGGGCCAGGACGGCGGACTTCGCGAAGTCGGTCGCGGTCTGGTCCACCTGCTTGGTCGTCATGGCCTTCGGTGCCCCGAGCGGGGTGATGGGCGACTTGATGGTGGAGGCGCCCCGCTTGAACGGGTGGTAGCCGTAGCGGCCGGCGTGCAGGATCTGCAGCGCGATCTTGCCGTCGTGCTCGTGCACGGCGTCGGTCACGATCCGGTGCTTGTCGGCGAGTTTGGCCGATGTCATCAGTGAGCCGAACGGCAGCAGCCAGCCGTTCCGGTTCGGTGCGTAGCCGCCCGTCACCGACAAGGCCACGCCGCCCTTGGCGCGCTCGGCGAAGTAGGCGGCCAGCTCCGGCAGATGCTTGGCCCTGTCCTCCAGGCCGGTGTGCATCGAGCCCATGATCACGCGATTGCGCAGGGTCGTATGGCCCAGATCGAGGGGGCTCAGCAGATGCGGATAGCGGGTCATCGGGACTCCTGGGTCAAGATGGAGGGGTGATCTCGAGATTCACGGCGAAGTTCCTGGTGGTCGCGGGCGTGTTCAACATCGTCATCTGGCCGCGGTTCGCGAAGGCGATCGTCGACGACGACCGCGCGTGGACGGGCGAGCACTGGGACAGCACCCCCACATCGTTCTTCTGGGTGCACGCGGTGCTCATCACGGCCGCGGTCCTCATCGGGTTGGGCGTGCTGATCGTCGGGGTGCTGGCTCACCGTTCCCCCAGGGTCTGAAGGATCTCGTCGCACCACGCGATCGCGCCCTCCTCCGTGCGGATGCCGCCGCGCAGCACGAGCCAGCCGCCGAGGTCGTCGGGACCGATGTTCGAGGCATCGGGATAGAACCTGGCCGCGCTCTCCTCGTAGTAGCGCAGGGTGGCGCGGTGTTCGTCGCGCTGACGGCGGACGTCGGTGACGATCGCGTCGCGATCACCGAACGGCAGGGCGCGGAGTTTCACCGCGAACGTGCTGCGCAGGCGTTCGGGAGGTGTCGGCTCGGCGGTCCACCGGCGCAGTTCGGTGCGTCCGGGCTCGGTGATCGCGTAGAGCTTCTTGTCGGGCCGCCCGGACTGTTCGATCAGTTCGACGGCGACGAGCCCGGCGTCCTCCATGCGTCCGAGCACCTTGTAGATCTGCTGATGCGTGGCGCTCCAGAAGTGGCCGATCGAGGCGTCGAACCGGCGAGCCAGTTCGTAGCCGCTGGCGGAACGTTCCGCGAGGGAGACGAGGATCGCGTGCTCGAGCGCCATGCCGAGCACGGTAGACGTCGAGACGATGATATGCAACTAGTTGCATCCGCGCGTCCACTAACCTACCGCCATGGACCTGGAGCGGCGCGCGCAGGAGCGACTGGACCCCGGCGCGTTCGGCTACTTCGCCGGCGGCGCCGGCGAGGAGTTGGTGCTGCGCGAGAACGTCACGGCCTGGTCCGAGCATCGGTTCGCGCCGAAGGTCCTGGTCGACGTGTCCGAGATCGACACGTCCGTCACGATCCTCGGCCGGCGGTACGAGCACCCGGTTCTGGTTGCGCCGATGGCGTACCAACGACATGCGAACCGTGCCGGTGAGCGGGCCATGGCCCAGGCCGCGGCGGCCACGGGTTCGGGATTCGTGCTGTCGTCACAGACCACCACGCACCCGCGTGAGGTCGCCCTGTCGCGGGGCGAGGCCGGCCAGTGGTTCCAGCTGTACGCGATGCGTGAGCCGCAGGCGACTGAAGCATTGATCGCCGCCGCGCGCGACTACGGCTACGAGGCCCTGGTCCTGACGGTGGACTTCCCGGTCGGCGGACTGCGGCGGCGCGACGTCAGCTCGGGATTCGCCGTCACCCAGCCCACGTTCGTCGACTCCCTCACCGGCGACACCCGGCACCTGACGCCGGCGGTGCGGCATGCCCAGCACGATCCGGCGCTGACGTGGGATCACGTCGCGATCTTCGCCGAGCACTCCGGTCTGCCCCTGCTGCTGAAGGGCATCCTGCGGCCCGACGACGCCGTCCGCGCCGTCGAGGCCGGGGCCGGCGGCATCATCGTCTCGAATCACGGAGGGCGCCAGCTCGACGCGGTTCAACCGACCGCCCGAGCGTTGGCGGCGATCGTCGACGCTGTCGACGGCCGCGTGCCGGTCCTGGTCGACGGCGGCATCCGTCACGGCTGGGACGTGGCGATCGCTCTCGCGCTGGGGGCTGACGCGGTGCTCGTGGGTCGCCCCGTGTTGTGGGGACTGGCCGCCGGCGGCGAGCGCGGCGCGGCCGAGGTCCTGGAGCAACTGCACGCGGAGCTGGAGAACACGCTCGCCCTCGTGGGCTGCCCGCGCGTGGTCGACCTCGACCGATCGTTCCTGGCCGACTCGACTCCTCGGATCAGCGGGCGTCACGCAGCGCCGTGAGCACGCCGCGTGCAGCGGTCCGCCCGGCCCGGTTGGCGCCGATCGTGCTGGCCGACGGACCGTAGCCGACGAGCTGCACGCGGGGATCGGCGACCGCGGTGGTGCCGTCCAGCTGGATGCCACCACGCGGACTGCGCAGGTTCAGAGGCGCCAGGTGTTCGATCGCATAGCGGAACCCGGTGGCCCACAGGATCACGTCGACCGCCGCGAACGATCCGTCCGCCCAGCGCACGCCGTCGGGTTCGATGCGTCGGAACATCGGCCGTCGGGCGGAGTAGACGCCCAGGCGCTCGGCCTCGCGTTCCTGTTCGCGCAACCGCAGGCCCGTCACGCTGACGACGCTGTGCGGCGGCAGGCCCTGGCGTACCCGCTCCTCGACCTTGGCCACCACCTCGCGGCCGATCTCGGGCGTGAACTCGCGGGTCGACCACACTGGCTCGCGGCGCGTGGTCCAGATGACGTCGGTGGCCACGGGGGCGATGGCACCGATGAATTGGACGGCCGAAGCGCCTCCGCCCACGATCAGCACGCGCTTGCCGCGGAAGTGCTCCGGTCCCGGGTAGCCGACCGTGTGCAGTTGTTCGCCGGCGAACGTCTCGATGCCGGGGTAGTGGGGGATGAACGGCCGGGTCCACGTGCCGGTGGCGTTGACGACGGTCCGGGAGGTCCAGGTCCGGTCGCCCGCCGTGGTGACCAGCAATCCGTCCGGATCGGATTCGACGCGTTCGACGTGGACGGGCCTGATGACCGGCAGGTCGAATGTCTTCTCGTAGTCGGCGAAGTATCGGGGCACGAACTGATTGGCACGCTCGTCGTCACCGCCGGGTGACTGCTCGAGGCCAGGCAGGTCGGCGACGCGGTGCACGTCGTGCATCGTCAACGCGTCCCATCGGTGCTGCCACGCGCCGCCCGGTCCATCGTCGGCATCCAGGACCACGTGCTCGATGCCCCGGCGTTTCAGGTGATAGGACGACGACAGTCCGGCCTGACCCGCGCCGATCACGAGGCTGTCCAGAACATCCACGACCAGTACAACTCGACAGTGCGTCGAATCCATCCTATATTCAACGCATGTTGAATTATGCGATCGAGGTGCAGGGGCTACGCGTGGTGCGCGGCGGCCGTATGGTCCTGCCCGATCTGGATCTGAAGGTCGAGACCGGCAGTGTGACTGGTCTGCTCGGGCCCAGTGGTTGCGGCAAGACGACGTTGATCCGCTGTCTGGCCGGGGTCCAGGTCATCGCATCGGGCCAGGTGACCGTGCTGGGAGAGTCTGCCGGGGCAAGTGTGAACCGCGCCCGCGTGGCCTATGTGACGCAGGCCAGCTCGGTGTATCCGGACCTGACCGTCCGCCAGAACCTGGATTACTTCGCCGCCCTGCACGGCGCGTCGACCGCGGCGATCGAGAAGGCGCTCACCGATGTGGGCCTGGCCGATCGTGCCGATCAGCTGACGGGTGATCTCTCGGGCGGTCAGAAGTCACGGGTGTCCCTCGCGGCGGCGTTGCTGGCCGATCCGGATCTGCTGCTGTTGGACGAGCCGACGGTCGGACTCGACCCCGTGCTGCGTCGAGACCTGTGGAATCTGTTCACCGAACTGGCCGCCGGGGGCCGCACCCTGCTGGTGTCCAGTCACGTGATGGACGAGGCGGGACGGTGCGATCAGGTGCTGTTGATGCGCGAGGGTCGCATCCTCGCCCAGACGACTCCGGACGATCTGCTCGCCAGCACCGGCACGGACGACCTGGAGGACGCGTTCCTCGCGATCGCGGAAGGAGACGCCGCATGAGTACCTTCCACCGGTCGCCAGCGACGAAGGAGCGGGGAGGCGCTGGTGAGTTCGAGTGCTTGCTCAAGCCTGGAGCGTCACGAACGCCTTCCCGTCCGCCGGTCGCGGGTGGCCTCCGGCCTGGCGATCGGAGGGTGGCATGAAACGCACGATGGCGACGGCCCGCCGAGTCCTGGAACAGCTGTCGCACGACCGTCGCAGTGTCGCGATCATCGTCGTGCTGCCGTCGATCCTGCTGGTGCTGTTCCGTTATGTGTTCGACGGCAACCAGATGGTGTTCGACCGGATCGGTCCGCAGATGCTGGGCATCTTCCCGTTCGTCGTGATGTTCCTGGTCACCTCGGTGACGATGGTCCGTGAGCGCACGTCGGGCACGCTCGAACGACTCATGACGACGCCGTTGCGACGCGGGGAGTTGATCGGCGGCTACGCGATCGCCTTCGCCCTGGCGGCCCTGGTGCAGTCCCTCGTCAGCTCGGCCGTCGCGATCTGGGGGCTCGATCTGGGGGTCGAGGGCGCCTGGGTCGTCGTGCTGTTCGCCGTGGTCGACGCCCTACTCGGCACCGCGCTCGGCCTGTTCTTCTCGGCCTTCGCACGGACCGAGTTCCAGGCCGTGCAGTTCATGCCGGCCGTCGTGATCCCACAGTTGCTGCTGTGCGGCCTGCTCGCCCCGAGGGACAGGATGGCCGACGTCCTGGAGTGGCTGTCGACCGTCATGCCGTTGACCTGGGCCACCGATGCGTTCACCGAGTCACTGACGACGACGGGCCTGAACGGGGCCATGTGGCGCGACCTGGCGATCCTGGTCGGCTGTGTCGTGGTCGCGGTGGCCGGTGCCTCCCTGACGCTGCGGCGTCGCACGCCGTGAGCGGCCGGGGGCCGGGGCGTCCCCCCGGTGGTTCGGCCGGCGACACCCGTTCGAAGTTGATCGCGGCGGCGCGCGAGCAGTTCGCCGCCCGCGGCTTCGCCCGGACGTCGGTGCGTTCCATCGCGGCCGCCGCCGGGGTGAACGCCAGCCTGGTCAATCACTATTTCGGCGGCAAGGAGGCGTTGCTCGTCGCGACGATGGAACTGCCGGTCGATCCTCTGCAGAAGCTCGGCTCGGTCGTCGCCGAGGGCCGCGACGGGCTCGGCGAGCGGCTGGTGCGCACGTTCCTGGAGTCGTGGGATCCCCACCGCGAGGTGTTCGCGGCGATGCTGCGCACCGCGGTGGCCGATCCCGAGCACGCGCCGGCGCTCGATGTCGCGCGTAACGTCCTGGTGGGTCTGCTGGACGAGGCGCTAGGTGACGACCTGAAGGCGACCCTGGTGGCGTCGCAGGTCGTCGGCCTCGCGACGATGCGCTACATCGCACGGCTGGAGCCGCTCGCGAGCGCGCCGGTCGACGACGTCGTCACCCTCTACGGTCCAGCGATCCAGGCGGTCGTCACCGGGTGAGCGGTGAGTCTGTTCCCTTTCCTGGGGTGGAGCGGTGAGCCTGTTCCCTGACGGCACTGTTGATAGGGAACAGGCTCACCGCCCTCGGTTCAGGCGGCGCGGCCCAGGGTGTCGGCGGTGGTCTGCTCGATGACGCGGACGATCAGCTCGGGGTCGTCGATCATCGGGACGTGGCCACAACCGGGCAGGGCGACGTGGTGCGCGTGCGGCAGGCGTTCCTGGGCCAGGCCCGACTGGCTGTAGAGCAGGATCTTGTCGCGGGTGCCCCAGGCGACGGTGGCCGGAACGCCGACCGGCGACCGGAACGCGTAGCGGACACCCTGCTTGAGCACGGGGAAGAAGCCCGATCCGCCACGCAGGGCGCGGGTGTCGCCGACGAAGTCGTCGAAGCTGATGCGGTCGCCGTGCTCGTACAGCGACCGGCCGAGGATCCGGCGCAGTCGCTTGGAGCGCAGCGCCGGGGCGACGACCGCCTCGGGCAGGTACGACGTCAGTTTGAGGGTGAGCAGGACGAGCAGCGCGACGACGCGGTCCAGGCCACGGAAGAAGCCGGCCGGGCTCAGGGCCGTGACGGACCGGGCGAGTCCGCGGGCGCCGAGCTCGAGCGCGATGGCGCCGCCGAGCGAATTGCCGACGACGTGCGGACGCTCGATTCCCCAGGCCCGGAAGTTGTCGGCCAGGTTCTGGCACGCGACATCCATCGAGTACGGCGTGCCGGGCGCGAAGCCGGGCGATTCGCCGAAGCCGGCCAGATCGATCGCGATGACGTCGTAGCGCTGGGCCAGCAGCTCGAAGACGGGATTCCACGCCTGGCGACGGTGGCCGATTCCGTGGATGAGGACGAGCGGTTCGCCCGATCCTTTGCGCGTGTACACCAGTTCAGAAAGCACGTACCGAGAGTATCTGAACGACCCGCGGTTGAACAGTGACAGTGTTACTGTCACAATCGCCGGGTGACTGGTCCCCTCTCTGGAGTTCGCGTCGTCGAGATGGTCGGCATCGGCCCCGGCCCGTTCGCGGCGATGCTGCTGGCCGATCTCGGCGCCGATGTGATCCGCGTCGATCGTCCCGGCGGCAACGCCCTCAAGCTCGCACCGCCCGAGCGCGACATCACGGGCCGCGGCCGCCCGTCGGTGGCCTTGAACCTGAAGGATCCGCGCGCGGCCGAGGTCGTGCTGCAGCTGGTCGAGTCGGCCGACATCCTCATCGAGGGCTTCCGGCCCGGCGTCACGGAGCGCCTCGGCATCGGGCCCGACGCCTGCCTCGAACGCAATCCCAAGCTGGTCTACGGCCGCATGACGGGATGGGGCCAGAGCGGCCCGCTCGCCCAGACCGCCGGACACGACGTCAACTACATCTCGGTCGCCGGAGGCCTCGATCCGCTGGGTCGCGCCGGCGGGCCGCCGCAGATCCCGCTGAACCTGCTCGGCGACTTCGCGGGCGGCTCCATGTACCTGATCGTGGGCGTCCTCGCGGCCCTCACGCACGCGCGCGCCACCGGCGAGGGCCAGGTCGTCGACGCGGCCATCACCGACGGCACCGCCCACCTGCTGGCGATGCCGCTGACGCTGTCGGCCGCGGGAGCCTGGAGCCCCAAGCGCGGCACCAACCTGCTCGACTCGGGCGCCCCGTTCTACGACGTGTACGAGACGTCCGACGGGCTGTGGATGTCGGTCGGCGGACTCGAGGGTCAGTTCTATGCCGCGATGCAGGAACGGCTCGCGCCCTACCTTGACGGCGAGGAGTTGCCCGATCGCGACGATCCGGCCCAGTGGCCGGCCCTGCGTGCCCGGCTCGCCGCGATCTTCGCGACCCGCACGCAGGCCGAGTGGACCGAGCTGTTCTCCGACAGTGACGCCTGCGTCGCACCGGTCGTCCCGATGCACGAGGCGCACACCCACCCCCACAACGTCGCTCGCGGCACCTACGTCGAGCGCGACGGCCTGGTGCAGCCCGCCCCCGCGCCACGCTTCTCGGCCACCCCGGCCGAGCTCGACCGCCCACCGTCGAATCCGGGCGCCGACACCACCGAGGCCCTCACGGCATGGGGCATCGCCGACGTCGACCAGCTCGTCGCCGACGGTGTCGCCCTCCAGTCCTAGAGAAGGAAGAACAACCCATGCAGCGCAATATCTTCGACGTCGATCACGAGTCGTACCGCGACACCGTCCGGGTCTTCCTGGAGAAGGAGGTCGTGCCCTTCCACGATCAATGGGAGAAGGACAGCATCGTCCCGCGCGAGGTCTGGGAGAAGGCCGGTGAGCAGGGCATGCTCGGCTTCAACCTGCCCGAGGAGTACGGCGGAGGCGGTATCGACGACTTCCGCTTCAACGCGGTGCAGAGCGAAGAGGTCATCAAGGTCGGCGCGAGCGGTCTCGGTTTCGTGCTGCACACCGACCTGGTGGCCGGCTACCTGCTGTCGTACGCCAACGAGGAGCAGAAGAAGCGTTGGCTGCCGGGCATGGCCACGGGCGAGATCATCACCGCGATCGCGATGACCGAACCCGGCACCGGATCGGACCTGCAGAGCATCGCCACGACGGCGATCAAGGACGGCGATCACTACGTCGTCAACGGCTCCAAGACGTTCATCACCAACGGCATCAACGCCGACCTGGTGATCGTGGTGGCCAAGACCGACCCGAGCCAGGGCGCGATGGGCACCTCGCTGATCGTGCTCGAGCGCGGCATGGAGGGCTTCGAGCGCGGCCGCAACCTGGACAAGATGGGTCTGAAGGCTCAGGACACCGCAGAGCTGTCGTTCGACAACGTGCGCGTCCCGGTCGAGAACCTGCTCGGCGAAGAGGGCAAGGGCTTCATCTACCTGATGGAGAAGCTGCCGCAGGAGCGTCTGACCATCTCGGTCGGTGCCATGGCCGCGACGCGCCGCATCATCGACATGACGTTGGACTACGTCAAGGAGCGCAAGGCCTTCGGCAAGCCGATCGGCTCGTTCCAGAACTCCCGGTTCGTGCTGGCGTCGCTGGAGACCGAGTACCGCATCGGCCAGGAGTTCGTGGACCGCTCGATCATGGCGCTCAACGATGGCGATCTGACGATCGACGAGGCCGCGATGGGCAAGTGGTGGACCACCGAGCTGCAGAACAAGGCGGCGGCCCAGTGCCTGCAGTTGCACGGCGGGTACGGGTTTATGAACGAATACCCGATCTCCAAGGCCTACACCGACAGTCGCATCCAGACGATCTACGGCGGCACGACCGAGATCATGAAGGAGATCATCGGCCGCGGGATGGGACTCTGAAGCGAGGGCGCCCCGCGCCCGAGGTTTGGAGTCCGCCAGCGCAGCGGGAGCCGACGCGGCGAAGCCGCCGAAGCGAGGCGTGGTGAGGCCAAGGGCTCGAGCGAGCCATGGACCTCACCGTCGCCTTCCCGCGTGTCGGCCGTGGCCGGCCTCCGCGCTGGCGACCGGTGGTGGCGAGCCATGGGCCTCACGGGCGCCTTGCCGCGTGTCGGCCGTGGCCGGCCTCCCCGCTGGCGACCGGTGGTGGCGAGCCATGGGCCTCACGGGCGCCTTGCCGCGTGTCGGCCGTGGCCGGCCTCCCCGCTGGCGACCGGTGGTGGCGAGCGGTGAGATGAAGGGCTCGGGCGGTCAGTCTCCGGTCCGACGTCTGACGATCTCGCGCTTGCCCTCGTCGACGGCGGTCTCGTAGGCGCTGACGAGGGCGGCGATCGTCAGCGGCTTGAAGCGTTCGACGAGGGCGCTGATGTTCTCGGGGCTCCGGCCTGCGTCGCGCAGGGCCGGCCACCACATGGTCCGGAAGACCTCGGTCAGGTCGTTGGCTGCCTTGCGCCCGGCTTCGTCGAAGATCTTGCGCGAGGCGTGCGCCACTTCAAGGGGCAGGTCGGTGTCGAGGAACTGCACACCGACGGCCAGATGCGCCGGGGCGACTTGGAAGACGTCCTCCTCGGGGGTCGGTTCGATGACGCCGACCGCGACCAGGATCTCCAGGTCGTCGTCGGTCAGATCGCGTCCGGTGCGCGCTTCGAGCTGCTTGCGCTCGAGGACCTCGGGCTTGTCCGTGCTCCAGGGCGCCAGCAGGGTGCGGTGCAGGGCCACCTGTTCGGGCGTCGCCTCCGCGGGGATGTTGTCGAGGTAGCCCTCGATGGCGGAGAGCGTGAACCCGTGGGCCTGCAGCTCGCGCACCAGCTCGAGCCGGGCGATGTGATCGGGACCGTAGTAGCCGTTACGACCCTCGCGTCGTGGCGGCGGGATCAGGCCGCGGCCGGCGTAGAAGCGCACCGTCCGCACCGACATGTCGACCCGGGCGGCGAGTTCGTCTACGCTCAGGGTCTCCGCAAATCCAGTCACGCCTGACTCCTTTTGTGATTGATGCCACAGCGCTCGCCTACCACTTTGACAGTAATGGTGTCACAATCGAGGGACGTCGGGTTCGACGTCCCATTCCGTCTGTGAGGAACTTTCATGGCTGAAGCCTTCGTCTATGACGCCATTCGTACTCCGCGCGGCCGCGGCAAGAAGACCGGCTCGCTGCACGAGGTCAAGCCGATCGACCTGGTCGTCGGCCTGATCGAGGAGATCCAGAAGCGCAATCCGTCGCTCGATCCGAACCTGATCGACGATGTCGTCCTGGGCTGCGTGTCGCCGGTCGGCGACCAGGGCGCCGACATCGCCAAGACCGCGGCGATCGCGGCCGGCTTGCCCGACACCGTCGCGGGTGTGCAGCTGAACCGCTTCTGCGCCTCGGGCCTCGAGGCCGTCAACCAGGCCGCGGGCCGGGTGCGCTCGGGCTGGGAGGACTTCATCCTCGCCGGTGGCGTCGAGTCGATGAGCCGCGTGCCGATGGGCAGCGACGGCGGCGCCTGGGCCATGGATCCGCGCACCAATCTCGACACGTCGTTCGTGCCGCAGGGCATCGGTGCCGACCTGATCGCCACGATCGAGGGCTGGGACCGCACCGCCGTCGACACGTTCGCCGCCGAGTCGCAGGCCCGTGCCGCGAAGGCGATCGCCAACGGCTACTTCAGCAAGTCGGTCATCCCCGTCAAGGACCCGAACGGCTTGACGATCCTCGACCACGACGAGTTCGTGCGCGAGGGCACCACGGTCGAGAGCCTGTCGTCCCTGCCGCCGTCGTTCGCCCAGGTCGGCGACATGGGCGGCTTCGACGCCGTGGCACTGCAGAAGTACACGACGGTCGAGAAGATCAACCACGTCCACCACGCCGGCAACAGCTCGGGCATCGTCGACGGCGCCGCCCTGGTGCTGCTCGGCTCGGAGGAGGCCGGCCAGAAGGCAGGTCTGACCCCCCGCGCCCGCATCCTGTCGACCGCCGTCTCGGGTGCCGATCCGACGATCATGCTCACCGGCCCGGCCCCGGCCAGCCGCAAGGCGCTCGCCAAGGCGGGCCTGTCGGTCCAGGATCTTGACCTGATCGAGATCAACGAGGCGTTCGCCGCTGTCGCGATGCGTCTGATGAAGGACCTGGACGACTACCCGCACGAGCAGACCAACGTCAACGGTGGCGCGATCGCGATGGGTCACCCGCTGGGTGCCACCGGCGCGATGATCCTCGGCACGCTGATCGACGAGCTCGAGCGCCGCGAGAAGAAGTACGGCCTCGCGACGCTCTGCGTCGGCGGCGGCATGGGCATCGCGACCGTCGTCGAAGTCCTCTGACCCGGAACCACAGGAGAAAAGAATCTTCATGACTGACGCAGTTCGTTACGAGGTCAAGGACGGCATCGGACACATCGTCCTCGATGACCCGAACCAGAGCGCCAACACGATGAACGACGCCTACCGGGCCGGTATGGCCAAGGCGGTCGACGCCTACGTGGCCGATGTCGAGGCCGGTCAGGTGAAGGGCGCCGTCATCTCGTCCGCGAAGAAGACGTTCTTCGCCGGCGGCGACCTGAAGCTGATGCTGCAGGCCACGCAGGACGACGCACCCGCGCTGTTCGAGAACGTCGAGTCCATCAAGGCCACGCTCCGCAAGCTCGAGACCGCCGGCAAGCCGGTCGCCTCGGCGATCAACGGCGCCGCGCTCGGTGGCGGCCTGGAGATCGCGCTGGCGACCCATCACCGGGTCGCGGCCGAGGGCAAGTACAAGATCGGTCTGCCGGAGGCGACCCTGGGTCTGCTCCCCGGCGGCGGCGGTGTGACCCGCACGGTCCGCATGTTCGGCCTGGCCGACGCCCTGATGAAGGTCCTGCTGCAGGGCCCGCAGTTCGCCCCGGCCAAGGCGCAGGCGCTCGGGCTGGTCGACGAGGTCGTCGCTCCCGACGACCTGCTCGCCACCGCGGTGAAGTGGGTTCAGGACAACGCCGACGACGAAGAGGCCGCCACGCAGCCGTGGGACCGCAAGGGCTACAAGATGCCCGGCGGCAAGCCGTCGACCCCGTCGCTGGCCGCGATCCTGCCGTCGTTCCCCTCGAATCTGAAGAAGCAGCTCAAGGGCGCTGACTTCAAGGCTCAGAAGAACATCATGTCGGCTGCGGTCGAGGGCGCTCAGGTCGACTTCGACACGGCATCGCGCATCGAGAGCCGCTACCTGGTCGAGCTGATCGTGGGTCAGCAGTTCAAGAACATGACGCAGGCGTTCTTCTTCGACCTGTCGGCCATCAACGCGGGCAAGTCGCGTCCGGAGGGCGTCGCCCCGACCAAGGCCGAGAAGGTCGGCGTGATCGGCGCGGGCATGATGGGCGCGGGCATCGCGTACGTCACGGCTCAGGCCGGCATGCAGGTCGTGCTCAAGGACGTCTCGCTCGAGGCGGCCGAGAAGGGCAAGCAGTACAGCGAGAAGCTGCTCGACAAGGCACTCGAGCGGGGTCGCATCACGGCCGAGAAGAAGGACGAGGTACTCGGCCGGATCCTGCCGACCGCCGACTACAGCGATCTCGAGGGCGTCGACTTCGTGATCGAGGCGGTGTTCGAGAACGTCCAGCTCAAGCACGACGTGTTCGGCGAGCTGGAGAAGGTCGTCAAGCCCGACGCCCTGCTCGGCTCCAACACCTCGACGCTGCCCATCACGGGTCTGGCCGAGGGCGTCACGCGTCCCGAGGACTTCATCGGTATCCACTTCTTCTCGCCCGTCGACAAGATGCCGCTGGTCGAGATCATCGCCGGTGAGAAGACGTCCGACGAGGCCATCGCCCGTGTGTTCGACTACACGCTGGCGATCAAGAAGACCCCGATCGTCGTGGGCGACAGCCGTGGCTTCTTCACCAGCCGCGTCATCGGCACGTTCGTCAACGAGGGCATCGGCATGCTGGCCGAGGGCATCTCGCCGGTCGCGGTCGAGCGCGCCACGACGGCGGCGGGCTTCCCGGCTCCGGTGCTGCAGCTGACCGACGAGCTCAACATGGAGCTGATGCTCAAGATCCGCAACGAGTCCAAGGCCGCGGCCGAGGCGGACGGCGGCACCTGGACGGCCCTGCCGTCCGAGGGCGTCATCGACACGATGCTCGCCGAGGGTCGGGCCGGCCGCCTCAAGGGCGCGGGCTTCTACGACTACGAGGACGGCAAGCGCACGGGCCTGTGGTCGGGTCTGGCCGAGAAGTTCCCGGTGGCCGCCGAGCAGCCCGACTTCGAGGACCTCAAGGAGCGGTTGACGTTCATCATGAGCATCGAGTCGGTCAAGTGCCTCGACGAGGGCGTCTTGCGCACGATCCCCGATGCCAACATCGGCTCGATCTTCGGCATCGGCTTCCCGGCCAATCAGGGTGGCGTGATCCAGTACATCAACGGCTACCAGGCCGCTGACGGCTCGATCGGTGTCCAGGCGTTCGTCGACCGCGCGAACGAGCTGGCCGCGAAGTACGGCGACCGCTTCAACCCGCCGGCGTCGTTGGTCGAGAAGGCGAAGAACGGCGAGAAGTACGCCTGACCCTCCTCGGCCCAGACGGCCCCTACGCCTTCGGGTGTGGGGGCCGTCGCCGTCCTGCCTGATGAATGGATCACAGTCGGGAGCCCGGTGCTCTTCGTTAGGTTAGGCTCTCCTGTTGTTGAGTTCCCCGATCGAAGGTCCGCTGTGAAGAACCTCCGCCTGCTGGTGCTGGCACTCGTCGCCGCACTGTTCCCCCTGGCCGCCTGCGGCTCGTCCGATGACTCCGCCGACGGCGACGGCTGGTCGTACAAGAGCGGTGATGGCAAGACGTACACCGCCGACGAGATCCCGACACGCATCATCGCGCAGGGTGAGGCGGCGGCGGCCCTGCTGTCGTACGGCATCAAGCCGATCGGCATCTACCTCAGCGAGCCGCTGGAGCAGAACCGCTCCCTGGAGGGCTTCGACCTCGACGGCATCGAGATCCTCGGCACCGAATGGGGCAAGATCGACGCCGAGAAGGCCGCCCAGCTCAAGCCCGATCTCATCGTCGCCGCCTACTGGCCCGTCGAGAAGGCCTACGGCGGTTTCGAGAGCGGTGTCGAGGAGAGCTCCAAGAAGGTCGGCAAACTCACCACCGTCGTCGGTCCCACCGCGGGCGAGTCCGTGGAGACCATGCTGACCGGCTTCGAGGACCTGGCCGAGTCGCTCGGTGCCGACGTCACGTCCGGCGAGGGCGCCGACGCCAAGGCCGACTACGAGAAGGCGCGCGAGCGGTTCAAGAGCGTCGTGGCACAGAACAAGGGCCTGAACACGCTGGCCGTCTCGCCGGCCGACGACCTGCTGTACGTCGCGGTGCCGGAGCACTCGGCCGAGCTGACCGACTTCGTCTCCTGGGGCCTCGACGTCACGGTGCCCGACTCCCCGGACCCTGGCTTCCCGTACTGGGAGAACCTGAGCTGGGAGAAGGCCGACAAGTACCAGCCCGATCTGATTCTGCTCGACGACCGCACGTACGACGCGAGCCTGAAGGCCGCCGAGAAGCAGCCGACCTGGACCACGATCAAGGCGGCGAAGGCCGGCGCGATCACGCCGTGGCCGGCGTACTGGGTCAGCACGTACGCCGATTACGCCGAGCAGCTCGAGAAGCTGGCCGACGCGATCGAGAAGGCCGATCCGGACCTCGCATGACCAAGACGATCCGAATCCTGCTGCTGTCCCTCGCGGCGATGTCGCTCGTCGCGTGCGGTTCCTCGTCCTCGGACGACTCCGGCGATGCCGCCTGGTCGTACACGTCCGGCAACGGCGACGTGATCAAGCTCGATCACCGGCCGAAGCGCATCATCGCCAGTGCGGCCGAGGCGGCGGGCCTGATGCAGTACGGCATCAAACCGGTCGCGATCTACCTCGCCCAGGACCTCGACCTCGAGCCGGGCCTCGAAGGCGTCGACCTCGACGGCATCGAGATCATCGGCCAGGAATGGGGCAAGATCGACGCCGAGAAGGCGGCGCAGCTCAAGCCCGATCTGATCGTCGGTGACTGGTGGCCGCCGCAGAAGGCCTATCAGGGCTTCGAGGAGGGCGCCGACAAGGCCTCGCTGAAGGTCGCCGAGCTCGCCCCCGTCATCGGTGCCAACCAGGAGGGCTCGCTGGAGGACGTCGTCCAGTGGTACGAGGGCTTCGCGAAGTCCCTGGGCGTCGACGTCGATGACGCGAAGTACGCCGCCGGCAAGAAGCGCTACGCCGAGGCCAAGGCCGCGTTCCAGCAGGCCGTGAAGGCCAAGCCCGGGCTTACCGCACTCGCCGTCGCGCCCGGGGCCGATCTGCTGTACGTCGCGGTTCCGAAGTACTCGACGTCGCTGACCGACTTCAAGGACTGGGGCCTGGACGTCATCGATCCAGACTCGCCCAAGGCCGACTTCCCGTACTGGGAGTACCTGAGCTGGGAGAAGGCCGACAAGTACCAGCCGGATCTGCTGCTGATCGACGACCGCGGGTACGACTCGACCATCGACGTGGCCGAGAAGCAGCCCACCTGGGACAAGATCAAGGCCGCCCAGGCCCGCGCCTACACGCCGTGGCCCGGCTACTGGGTCCACACGTACGACGCCTATGCGAACCAGCTCGAGCAGCTGACCCGGGCGGTCGAGAAGGCCGACCCCGGCATCGCCTGATCTGATCCATGACCACCGACCTCCTTCACCAGGCTGCCCCGGCGACGCGCCACCGTAACGGCGCGGCGCTCGGGGTCGGCCTGCTGGTGCTCGTCGTCGTGCTGGGGGTCGTGTGCGTCCTGAGCATCACGCTGGGAACACGGGGTATCGGCCTGGGCGCCATCGTCGACGCGTTTCGCGATCGCGACGACTCGGTCGACGCCACCGTGATCCGTGAGATGCGAGTGCCCCGGACGCTGATCGGCCTGTGCGCCGGAGCGGCGCTCGGCCTGGCCGGTGCGCTGCTGCAGGGCCTGACGCGCAATCCGCTCGCGGATCCCGGGATCATGGGCGTCAACACGGGTGCTTCGGCGTTCATCGTCAGCGGCATCGCTCTGTTCGGCACGCAGAGCATGACCGTCTACATCTGGTTCGCCTTCGCCGGTGCCGCGGTCGCGACGGTGTTGGTCTATGGCGTCGCCTCGTTCGGCCGAGAGGGCGCGACGCCGGTCAAGCTCGCGCTCGCCGGCGCCGCGGTCAGCGCCGGCTTCTACGCCATCACCACCGGAGTCGTGGTCTCGAACATCGAGGCGCTCAACCAGATGCGGTTCTGGCAGGTCGGTGCCTTGTCGGGTCGGTACTGGGACGAACTGGTGCGCAGCGCACCGTTCATCGTGGTCGGCATCGTGATCACCCTGCTGCTGGGCCGGGCCCTGAACGGCTTGGCACTCGGCGACGACATGGCCGTCGCGCTCGGCCAGCGCGTCGGTCGTACGCGTACCGTCGTGGTCGTCACCGTGACCCTGCTCGCGGGTGCCGCGACGGCGGCCTGCGGACCGATCGTGTTCATCGGTCTCGTCGTGCCGCACGTCGCCCGAGCCTTGTGCGGCCCGGACTATCGCTGGATCCTTCCGTACACGCTGGTGCTGAGCCCCATCGTCCTGCTGGTCGCCGATGTGATCGGCCGTCTCGCGCTGCAGCCCGGCGAGCTGCAGGTCGGCGTCGTGCTCGGCATCGTCGGTGCCCCGGCCTTCATCGCCCTGGTCCGCAACCGCTCGCTGGCGAAGCTGTGAGGGGGCTGCGGTCATGAGTACGGTCGTCCAGGCGCGTGTGCACCGTCGCCGTCGTGAACTGCTGGTCACCGGAGTGCTGGCCGGTCTCGTGCTCGCCCTGTTCGTGCTGACCATGATGGTCGGCAGCTACCGGCTCTCACCGTTCCAGGTGCTGGGCTCGCTCCTGGGCATCACCGACGATCCGTCGGTCGACTTCATCGTGCGCGATCTGCGGCTGCCGCTGGCGGCCTCGGGACTCGCGGTCGGACTGGCCCTCGGGCTGTCGGGCATCGTCTTCCAGAAGGTGCTCTCGAATCCGCTCGCCTCGCCTGACTTCGTGGGCATCTCGCAGGGTGCGAGTGTCGCGGGCGTCGTGTCGATCGTCCTGTTCCACTGGGGTGCGGTGACCACGTCGCTGACGGCTCTGGCCGGTGCGCTGATCGCGTCGGCGCTGATCTATCTGCTGGCCTGGCGGGGCGGGGTCACGGGCTACCGGTTCATCCTGATCGGCATCGGGGTCAGCGAGTTCTGCATCGCCGTGGTCGGCTACGTCCTCGCGCGGGCCCAGCTGTTCGACGCCCGGGCCGCGATGACCTGGCTGGTCGGATCGATCGGGCAGGCCGGCCCGCTGCAGCTGCGGATCCTGCTGATCGCTCTGCTCGTGCTGGTTCCGCTCGCCCTGGTGCTCGGCCGGTGGCTGAACGCGCTCGAGCTCGGCGACGACACGGCCTCGGCGCTCGGCGTGCGGGTCGAGGTGGCGCGACTGTCGCTGCTCGGAGTCGCCGTCGTGCTGGTGGCGCTCTCGACCGCGGCTGCCGGCCCGGTCGCGTTCGTGGCGCTGGTCTCCGGTCCGATCGCCGTGCGGGTGGTCCGCACGGGCGGCTCGGTCCTGCTGCCGTCGGCTCTCGTCGGTGCGGCGGTGGTGCTCGGCTCGGACCTGGTGGCCTCGCACGTGCTTCCGGTGCCTTTGCCGACCGGTGTCGTGACCGGCGCCGTCGGCGCCCCCTATCTCATCTGGCTCCTGGCCACCGTCAATCGGGAAGGACGCGGCGGATGACGCAACAGACCCGTCAGCTCAGCGCGAAGGACGTGTCGTTCGGCTACGGCGGCGACGACATCGTCAAGCATCAGGACGTCCAGGTCCCCACGGGCCGCATCACCGCGATCGTGGGCCCCAACGGCTGCGGCAAGTCGACCCTGCTGCGCGGGCTGGTGCGCCTGCTGAAGCCCACGAGTGGAGAAGTGCTGCTCGACGGAGCGTCGATCCAGGGCCTGCGCAGCGTCGACGTGGCCAAGAGCATCGGCCTGCTGCCGCAGACCCCCGTGGCACCCGATGGCATCACGGTCGCCGATCTGGTGGGCCGCGGCCGCTACCCGCACCAGGGCTGGTTCCGGCAGTGGACCTCCGACGATGACCGAGCGGTGTCGAACGCACTCGAGGTCACCAACACCACCGAGCTGGCCGACCGCACGATCGCCGAGCTGTCGGGCGGCCAGCGGCAGCGCGTCTGGATCGCGATGACGCTCGCGCAGGACACCGAGCTGGTCCTGTTGGACGAGCCGACGACGTTCCTGGACATCCATCACCAGGTCGACCTGCTGGATCTGCTGACGGATCTGAATCGCGAGGCCTCGCGCACCATCGTCATGGTGCTGCACGACCTCAATCTGGCCTGTCGCTACGCCGATCACCTGATCGCGATGAAGGACGGCGTGATCGCCGCGGAGGGTGCACCGAACGACATCGTGACCGCCGATCTGGTCGGCGAGGTCTTCGGCCTGCGGTGCCAGGTCGTGCCGGACCCGGTGAGTCACACGCCCATGGTGGTCCCCCTGGGGCGCCATCACCGCTGAGAGGCGAGCGTCTCCGGTATGCTCACCGTCCAACGATTCGAGGGAGGCTGGTCATGACCAGCGTTGTTGCAAAGCTCACCACCGTCCTGGCCCTGGTGCTGGGCAGCCTGACCATGGCGACGGTCGCGGCGCCCGCGGCGAACGCCGGCACGGCGGGATGCGTGGCCGCGATCGCCGGTCACCCGAAGCCGGTCTTCAGCTGGAACACCCGTCCCTACGGCTCGATCGAGGTCATCGTGACCCAGCTGCGGCCCACCGACGACATCTACCTGCAGAAGAAGAACGCGAACGGCGTGTGGAAGACCAAGGCCTCGCGTACCGGAGCGCAGCGCCCCGCAGAGATCGTCAGGGCCTCGGCGACGAAGGGCTCGAAGTGGCGCGCGGTCGTCAAGCGAGGCGTCACGAGCAGCGGTGCGTGCGCGACGTACACCAGCGTCACGATCACCAAGAGCTTCAGCTGATCGACGGCGGCGCCGCGGGCTGACCCGCGCACGACACGCGAGCGCTCCAGGCCTGCTTCCGACAGGCCGACCTGTCACCATGAAGACATGGTGATGGAGCGGACGTACCGCGGGATCTCGGCCGATGAGCGCCGAGCCCTGCGGCGTCGCCAACTCCTCGACGCCACGCTCGAGATCTGGGGCGGTTCGGAGAACAAGGTGACCATGACGGCGGTCTGCCAGGCCGCCCATCTGACGGAGCGCTACTTCTACGAGTCCTTCCCGAATCTGGACCACGCCCTGATCGCGGTGGTCGACGAGATCGGCGACCGTGTGCAGCGGGCGACCGTGACGGCCCTGGCTGAGGCGGGCGACGATCCCGTCGACCGGGTCACGGCGGTCATCGAGGCGTTCGTGCACACTATGACGGCCGACCCGCGGGTCGGCCGGGCCGCTCTGGTCGAGGCGGCCGGTCCCGAGGTCACCCGGCCCCGGCGCGAACTGCTGCTGCGTCGCCTGGCCCGCTTGGCGGCCCGTGAGGCGCGCAAGCTCAACGGGCCGGCCGCGTGGAGTGAGGATGACGGGCCCCTGCTCGCGACGATGTTCGTCGGCGGTGTCGCCCAGGCCGTCGTGACGGCTCTGGACGACGACACCGAGCCGGCGGCGATCGTCGAGGCCGCCACCCACGCCTTCCGCGGCTTGACCGCCGTGTGAAGACGCGGTGTCGTGGCGTCGACTGTGGCCGAGGTGGTTGCGGGCGGGGCTGTGGACGAGGACGGGGTGGCAGTGAGCTGGTCGGCTGAGGTGGCGAGATAACAGAAAACCTGCGTTGATCACAGGAAACTTCCTGTGATCAACGCAGGCTTCCTGGGCGATCATGTCACCGCTGGTGCTTCTGACGCCGGCGTGCCCAACCGGGCCACGAGCAACGCCGGCCCGGTCGTCCTCGCCCCTTCCGCAAGCACCCGCTGGCGTTAGCCACATCGACGCGACGAGCCGTCACCCACCGATGTGTCATCAGAACCAAGGATGGTGACTCGTCAGTGGGCGAGCGCCCGATCGACGGCGGCGGCCCAGCCGTCGTGCCAGGCGGGGCCGTGGCCGGGCAGCACGTGATCGGCCGGGAGGTCCGCGGCGGCTCGCAGTGACCGACGGTTCTCCCCGAGGTCGTGATGGAACATCGGATGCAGGAGCTGCGGCCCGGATCGTGGGCTGATCGCATGCCCCGTGACCAGGGCGTCGCCACTGATGATCACGCCGTGTCCGGGCAGGTGATACATCGTGTGTCCACTGGTGTGGCCCGGTGTCGCGATCGGCACCGGATGTCCCGGCAGGTCGAGCGGGCTGCCGGTCTCGACCCCTTCGGCCGTCGGAACCGCGACGTCCTGGGTGCCGCCGGCCCGCATGACGTGCAGGCTCCATCGGAGCACTCGGGGCTGCCAGGCGCGGCGCGCGACCTGGGCGGGCGTGGCCTGCTCCAGGAAGTCCCGCTGCGCGTGCGCGGCCTCGACCTGCGACGTCAGGACCGGGATCGACCGGCCCTCGAGCAGGCGCGGGAGGGAGCCGATGTGGTCGACGTGCGCGTGGGTCACCAGCACCGCCGCGACGTCGTCGACTCCGCGACCGATCGCCGCCAGCGAGGCCACCACGTCGTCGTGGTCGCCCGGATAGCCGGCGTCGACCAGGGTGACCTCGCCATCGTCGACCAACAGGATCCAGTTCACCGCATCGCCCTGAACCAGGTGGACCCCGTCGGCGATCTGCGTGACGTTCATACCCTCTAGGCTGGCACGCATGGCCGAGCGATTCCCCGATGACGTCGTGCAGGCGGTGCTCGGGCACATGAACGAGGACCACGCCGACGACAGTTTGGTGATCGTCCGCGCCTACGGTGCGCCGGCGGCGACGGCGGCCGAGATGATCGATCTCGACACGGCCGGTGGGACCTGGAGCGTCACCGAACCGGACGGTCGTCGCGAGCTCGCGGTCGCCTGGCTCGGTCCGGTGGTCGAGCGCGCCGATCTGCGCCGCGAGGTCGTGGCGTTGTACGAGACCGCTAGCGCTGCTCGCTGACCGTACCGCCGACCGCCTCGGCCACGACCGCGGTGAACTTGTTCAGCCGCCGGGCCGGGACGGGTCCCCACTGCGGCGCCTTGGACTGCAGGCCGACCGTGACCTGGGTGCCGCCGTCGACCGCCTGCACGAAGCAGGGGTAGAAGTTGCCGTAGGACACGGCCGACAGGTCGTCCTCGAGCACGAACACCTGGCGCTGCGGGTCCTCCAGTGCGAAGCGGTACTTGTGCTGTGGCTGACCGGCGATGTCGCGCAGGCGGTAGACCGCGTCGGCGATGGGCAGCGCGGTGGTGACGACGCGATGACGACGCGGCACCGCCGTGATGTCGGGCTTGGCGTTGACGGCCAGCAGGATGAACGTGACGGCCACGGCGATGGCGACGCCGACCGGGATCAGCGAGAACATGCGGTCACGCTATCGGCCGTCCGCGAGGCGGGCTCACACGGTGTGCTTGATCGCGACGTCCTGGTAGGCGAAGCGATTGGGGAACCGATGCGGCGGAACGGGCCGACCCTGGGGCCGGACGGTTCCGGGATCGGGCACCGCTGCGGTGTCGCACGAGCGCTCGCACCAGTCGTTGAGCCGGACCAGCCGGTCGTCGACGACCGAGCCCAGATAGGAGCCGCGCGGGTCGACCACGTGATTGTCGTCCCAGGGGCACCAGCCGATCCAATGGCCGTCGAGCGCGAACAGGTAGGGATCGGACCACGTCCTGCGGAACGCGATCGGTTCACCGTCCATGTCGAACAGGTAGACGCTCATGGGTGCCTCACTCCTGCGACGACAGTACGAGACAACCACCCTGATATCGCGGATAAACCGGAGTTTCACCCCGAAAATGACCCGGAAGGACTATGAAACAGGGTCAGTGCAGGGACAGATCGGGGTTGTGGGGCCCCTTGGGCTCGACCCAGAAGTCGAGCGCCAGATCCTCCTCGCGCCCGCCGTTGAGGTAGACCGAGAAGTCGGTGACGCCGGCGGCCTCGAGCACGTCGTCGTCGATCTCGAAGCGTCCGGTGTACTCGCGGCTCGGCTGCGTCAGCATCGCGTGGGCGGCGTCGGCCATGATCTCGGGCTTGCGTGAATGCGACTCCAGGCCCGCGCCGACGACGTTGCGCACCGCGGCGGTGTCGATCGCGGTGCGCGGCCACAGGGAGTTGGCGGCGATGCCGTGCTCGCGCAGCTCCTCGCTCAGGCCGAGGGTCACCAGGCTCATGCCGAACTTGGCGATCGTGTACGCCGTGGCCGAGCTGAACCACTTGGGATCGAGCGTGATGGGCGGCGAGAGGGTCAGGATGTGGGGGTTCTCGGCCTGCTTGAGATGTTCGATGCACGACTTGCTGAGCAGGAACGTGCCGCGGGCGTTGATGTCGTTCATCAGGTCGTACTTCTTCATCGACACGTCCTCGGTGCGTGACAGGTCGATGGCCGAGGCGTTGTTGACGACGATGTCGATGCCGCCGAACCGTTCGGCGGTCTCGGCGACGGCCGATGCGACGAACGCGTCGTCGCGGATGTCGCCGACGAGCGGCAGCGCCCGGCCGCCGGCGGCCTCGATGGCCTCGGCTGCCGTGTAGATGGTGCCGGGCAGCTTGGGGTGCGGCTCGGTGGTCTTGGCCAGCAGTGCCACGTTGGCGCCGTCGCGGGCGGCTCGGACGGCGATCGCCTCGCCGATGCCCCGGCTGCCGCCGGACATGATGATGGTCTTGCCGGCCAGTGTCATGGGACCCACTGTTGCCGCTCCGGAACTTACCGTCAATACTGACGGTAAGTCTGGGGAGGCTCCGTATGACCGATGATCTGCCCGCGTGGTTCACGAACGCCATCGCGACCCCGTATGACGAACGCGAGATCGAGGTGCAGGGCACCCCGATCCGGTATCGAGCCTGGGGCAAGTCCGGCGACCCGGTCGCGGTCCTGATCCACGGTGGTGCCGCTCATGCGGGCTGGTGGGATCACATCGGTCCGCACCTGGCCGACCACCACCGCGTCGTGGCGATCGACCTGTCCGGCCACGGCGACAGCGGCCGGCGCGAGCACTACTCGCTCGAGGCCTGGGCCGCCGAGGCGGTCGCGGTGGCCGCCGCCGAGTCCGAGCTCCCGCCCGTCCTGTTCGGTCACAGCATGGGCGGATTCGTCGCGCTCACCGCGGCTCGCGATCACGGAGCGCAGCTGCGGGCGGTGGCGGCCATCGACTCACCGGTGCGCCAGATGTCGCCGGAGGCGAAGGCGTGGATGGACGGCAACGCCTCGATCCCGAGCCCCAAGGTGTACCCGGACCGCGAGACGATCCTCGGCCGCTTCCGCACTCTCCCGCTCGACGACGCCAATATCGACTACGTTCACCGGCACATCGCGGAGGGCTCGATCCGCGAGGTCGGTGGTGGCCACGGCGGTTCAGGCCAAGGAGATTCAGGCCAAGAAAATTCAGGCCAAGAAAATTCAGGCTGGTCGTGGAAGTTCGACCCCCGCTTGTTCCTCAGCACCCGGATGGAGCCTGAGGCGCTCGCGGGTGCGGCCTGCGATGTCGCGCTGATCCGCGGCGAGCGCGGCATGGCCACGCGGGACATCACCGACGACACGCGTGCCCGGCTGGGCCGAGACGTCCCGGTCATCCTGATCCCCGACGCGGGGCACCACATCATGCTCGACCAGCCGATCGCGATGATCGCGGTGCTGGAGACCCTGCTCAGCCAATGGAGGACACCATGACCGAAGCCGTTCTGATCGAGACCGTCGACGGCGTCCTGCGCATCACCTGGAACCAGCCCGATCGCCTGAACGGGCTCACGGCAGGGATGCTCGACGACGCAGCGGCCGCGATCGAGGACATCGGTCCCGAGGTGCGCGCGGTCCTGATCACGGGCAGCGGGCGGGCGTTCAGCTCGGGGGCCGCCCTGGGCGAGGACTTCGACGGCGCAGCGACGCTCGACGGCGCCAACCGGCTGGTGCGAGCCATCACGCGCTCCGGCGTGCCTGTCGTCGCGGGAGTGAACGGCCTGGCCGCCGGGGTCGGCGTCTCGATCGCTCTGGCGGCGGACCTGACGGTGGTCAAGCAGTCGGGCTACTTCCTGCTGGCCTTCGTCAACATCGGGCTGATCCCCGACGGCGGTGCGAGCGAGCTGGTCGCCGCGTCGATCGGTCGCGCTCGTGCCAACCGGCTGGCGATGCTCGGTGAGCGTCTCGCGGCGGATCAGGCGGCCGAGCTCGGACTGATCGCGTTCTCGGTTCCCGACGAGGAGTTCGACGCCAAGCTCGCCGAGGTGCTGGGCAAGGTCGCCACCGGGCCGACCCTGGCCCTGGGCTCGATGAAGCAGGTCATCACGGCGGCGACGCTGCCGACCCTGGATGCCACGCTCGATGCCGAACGAGCCGGTCAGCTGGCACTGTTCGGCACCCATGACGCCGAGGAGGGCGGCCGGGCCTTCCTGGAGAAGCGCCCCGCCGAGTTCCTGGGCCGATGACGCATGGGTGACTTCGACGTCCTCGACCGCCTGCTGGCGACCCGCCGGTCGGCCCGGGGCTTCCTGTCCGACGCGGTCGATCAGGCGACGATCGACCGGCTCCTGACCGCGGCTCAGCGCACGCCGTCATGGTGCAACACCCAGCCATGGCAGGTCGTGGTGACCACGGCCGGTGAGACCGATCGGCTGCGCGAGGCGTTCGCCGCCGGGGCTCCCGCGGGATCGGATCTGGACTTCCCGCCCGGCTACGACGGGGTGCACGCCGAGCGCCGGCGCGAGGTGGGCTGGCAGCTGTACGAGGCGGTCGGGGTCGCGAAGGGCGACCGTGAGGCGTCCGCTCGCGAGATGCTGCGCAACTTCGTGTTCTTCGATGCGCCGCACGTCGCGATCCTGCACGCACCGAAGAGCCTCGGCGTGTACGGAGTCCTCGATTGCGGGTTGTACGTGCAGAGCTTCCTGCTCGCCGCCGAGGCACTCGGCCTCGGCGCGTGCGCCCAGGCGGCCGTCGCGGCCTACAGCGGACTGCTGCACGAGCGCTACGACATCGGTGACGACCGGCAGATCGTGTGTGGCATCGCGTTCGGGCACGCCGATCGCGAGCATGCGTCGGCGGCCTTCATGTCCCGCCGGGCGGCTCTGGAGGAGGCAGTGCGGGTGGTGTAGCACCGCTCCACTAGCCTCGGCGCGTGGGAGCGATCCATCTGATCAGGCATGGCCAGGCGTCCTGGGGTGCCGCTGACTACGACCAGTTGTCCGAGCTCGGCGCCAAGCAGGCGGCGGCTCTCGGCGGGTCCTGGGAGGCCGGCGGCTTCCAACCCACGTGGTCGGTGTGCGGCTCGATGAAACGTCATGCGCAGACGGCGGTTCCGGCGCTCGACGCGATCGACGGGGACCTCTACGACATCGACTCCGGGTGGAACGAGTACGACCATCTCGCGCTGACACGGGTCTCCGATCCCGCGGACCGGCCGGCCGACGCCCGTGAGTTCCAGGCGATCCTCGACGTCGCCCTGGAGGGCTGGGTCGCGGGCGAGGCAGGCGCCGGCCAGGTCGACGACGGGGGTGCCGGCGAGCCGTTCTCCGCGTTCGAGTCCCGCGTCATGGGCGCTCTCGACGTCGCGACCGAGCAGGCCGGCAGCGGCCAGCACGTCGCGGTGTTCACGTCGGGCGGACCCATCGGGCTGGTCGCCTCGCACCTGCTGGTCGGTGACGCCTCCTTGTTCATCGCGATGAACCGGGTCGTCATGAACGCCAGTGTCACGACTGTCATCGTCGGCCGTGGCGGCCGACGCCTGCTCGCCTTCAACGAGCACACCCACGTTCCCCGGGACTGGCAGACGTTCCGCTGATCGTCGGCCTGCTCAGATACCGTTAGTATCTGAGCATGAGGATCACAGCGGGCGATCGAGCCCTCGTCACGGGCGGCGCCTCCGGGCTGGGGCTCGCGCTCGTCCGTCAGCTGGCCGGCCGCGGCGTGCAGGTGCTGGCCACCGATGTCCACGACGAGGCGGCCGAGGTCGCCGCGATCGACGGCGTCACGTATCGCAGGCTCGACGTCACGAGCGACGTCGACTGGGCCGCGACCCGCGACTGGGTCGTCGAGACTTGGGGAGGCATCGACCTGGTCTTCAACAACGCGGGCGTCGCCGCCGGCGGGCGGATCGAACTGACCGAGATGGACCAGTGGCAGTGGATCGTCGACATCAACCTGCTCGGCGTGGCGCGGGGCTGTCGTACGTTCGCGCCGATGCTCAAGGCGCAGGGTCGGGGTCACATCGTCAACACCGCTTCGGCGGCGGGACTGGTGCATCCTCCGCGCATGAGCGAGTACAACGCCACCAAGGCCGCGGTCGTCGCCCTCAGCGAGACGCTGTTCCACGAGCTCAAGGCCGACGGGGTCAGGGTCTCGGTCGTGTGCCCGACGTTCTTCAAGACGAATTTGACGGCATCACTGCGCGGCAAGGACGAAGCCGCCCAGCAGGCGGCCGCCAAGCTCATCGACGGGTCCAAGCGCACGGCCGACGACATCGCCGCGGTCGTGCTCGCCCAGGTCGAGAAGGATCGCCACATCATCCTGACCGACCGCGACGGCCGCATCGCCTACGCTGCCAAGCGGTGGCTGCGCCCTGTCTACTACCAGCAGATGGCCAAGGCCGCCGTCCGGATGGCCCGAAAGGATCGATGATGCGCAAGAACGTCCTCATCACCGGCGCCAGCTCGGGCCTGGGTGCCGGCATGGCCCGGATCCTGGCCGCGAAGGGTCACTCGCTGGCGCTGACCGCGCGTCGCGTCGACCGGCTCGAGGCGCTGCGCGACGAGCTGCTGGCGGCCCACCCGGACATCCAGGTCGTGGTGCACGCGCTCGACGTCAACGACCACACGCAGGTCTTCGCGGTGTTCGAGCAGGCTGCTGCGGATCTCGCCGCATCTGACGGCGATGGTCTCGACCGGGTCATCGTCAATGCGGGTCTGGGCAAGGGCGGACGCATCGGCACCGGCAAGTTCGAGGCCAACAAGCAGACGGCCGAGACCAACTTCATCGCCGCTCTGGCTCAGTGCGAAGCGGCGATGGAGCACTTCTACGCCCGCAAGACCGGGCATCTGGTCGTCATCTCATCGATGTCGGCGATGCGTGGCATGCCATCGTCGATGGCGACGTATGCAGCCACCAAGGCGGGCGTCGCGCACCTGGCCGAAGGCATCCGTTCGGACCTGATCGGCCGCAAGGGTCTCGACATCAAGGTCACGACCCTGTTCCCGGGCTACATCGCATCGGAGATGAACGAGGGGATCGAGCAGGAGGCCCGCCTGATGGTCGACACCGAGACCGGCTGCAAGGCCCTGGTCAAGGCGATCGAGCGAGAAGTGGTCGACGCGGCGATCCCGACCTGGCCGTGGGCTCCGCTGGGCCCGGTCATGAAGCACGCACCGCTCGCGGTCGTACGGCGTATGGTCTGATCATCGAGGATCGGGGGATCTGATGGGCAAGAAGCTCGGCGTCGCGCTGGCGGTGCTGGTCGTGGTCGTCGCGGGGGTCGTCGGCTGGCGGCTGTTCTCGAACGAGCCCGATCCCGGCCCGGCCGACCTCACGGCGACGCTGACCGACTACTGGACGTCATCGGGGCACCAGCAGTACGGCTATCCCGAGTGGTGGGCCGACGGCCGGTCGACGGCACGCTTCGCCGAGGCCTCGGGAGCCCTCGAGGTTCGGCCGATGGGTCCCGAGGGCGGTCTTGAGCTGCCGTCGACCGCGCGTGTCCTCGCCCAGGGAGACGGCGTGAAGCCCCGGGCGCTCGCCGTGACACCGGGCGACGGTCAGCGCGCCTTCGTGGCGGTCGGGATCCGGGAGGAGCCGAACGAGGCGGAGCGACAGCCCGTCCTGGCGTGGGCCGCGGTGCTCGAGCCGTCGAAGGACCTGCCCGATCTGGAGCCGTTGGAGCTTCCGGTGAAGGTCGAACCGACGACGTCGTCGGAGAACTTCATCACGGTCGACGCGGCGGTCATGTCGGTCGACGACCGGCCGGCCGTGGCCGTCGTGCAGGTCCATCAGGGTGAGACGACGCAGTTGGTCACATGCGAGATCGGTGACGGCCCGTGCGAGTGGAAGGCCGCTTCGGCACCGGGCGACGGTGGCTACGTCAGTCTCGGCGCCTCCAGCCGAGGCATCGTGGCGGTCACCGACGAGAAGCGCCCGACGATCTGGTCCGCCTCCGAGGCATCTCTGGACTGGGTCCAGATCGGTCAGGCGCCGAAGGGCTTCCGGTCGGCCGAGATCCAGGACGGCGCCGATCACGCGACGCTCATCTGGCGGTCGAAGCACGAGGCCGCGATCCAGACGGCCGATGGTGACAAGGCGGCGACCGTCGTCGCCAGGGCCGAGGTTCCCGGCGATCCCGGTCGGCTCGCGACCGCGTTGCAGCTCGGCGATCAGTGGTATCTGGGCGGCAGCACCGCGGGCGACCCCGATGCCCAGCTGGGATATCACCCGTCGGCCGCCGGCCTGTGGGCGCTCGACGATGATCGGTGGCGGCGGGTCACCGATCCGTTGCTGACCCATCAGGTCGACCAGGAGTTCGTCGCCCTCCTCGGCGACGACGAGGACGGACTGGTCGGTGTGACCAGGTCGGCCGTGCTCGACACCGAGCTGTTCTGGCGGTTCGCTCCGGTGCGGTAGCGCCTGAGGTGGCACGCGCACCGGTCAAGACACCGGCCCGGGCGTCGGTCGAGGGGTCGCCGACACCTCTATCGCGGCTCTGGCAGGCCGGTCGCGGCCGTAGCGGGCGACTTCTGAGAAGATCCTCGGATGGAGGACCTGTCGGTGACGCAACTGCGCACCCTCGTGGAGTTCTCGAAGCTGGGGACGCTGGCGAAGGTCGCCGACTCCCTCGGGTACACGACCGGGGCGATCTCCCAGCAGCTGTCCGCCTTGGAGAAGCGGATGGGAGTTCCGCTGCTGGAACGCGTGGGCCGCCGTTCGCGGCTGACGCCCGCCGGGACGCTGTTGGTGCAGTACGCGCGACGCATCCTCGCTCTGGCGCAGGAGACCGAGACCGGTGTGCGCGAGATCGCCGACGCGATGGCCGGAACCCTGCGCATCGGCATCTTCGCGACCAGTGCGACCCACGTGGTCGCACCTGTCACCGCCCGTATGCGTGAGCTGTATCCGCGTCTGGAAGTGCAGCTGATCGAGGTGCCTCTCGAGGAGGTGACGCTGGCGGTCCAGCGACGTGACATCGACGCCTCGCTCGCGATCAACTACTCGTCCGCACCGATCCCGCGCGTGGAGGGGCTGACCCTGACGTCGCTCACGGTCGAGCCGTTCCACCTCGCGGTCGCGGCCGACTCGCCCTACGGGCGTGACGGTCGGCCGGGGCATCTGGAGGAGTTCGTCGACGCCCATTGGATCCTGACCCCTGGCTCGACGTACTTCGGTCAGGCGATTCGGGCCGCCTGCCGGCGGCATGGGTTCGAACCCAATGTCGTGCACGATGTCACCGACACGGTGAGCTCGCTGTCCATCGTGGCCGCGGGCCTGGCGGTCACGCCCGTGACGGATCTGATGGCCGAGACGTTTCGTGGTCCGGGCGTGCGCCTGGTGCCGGTCGACCACTTCTTCGAGCGCGAGATCGTGCTCGTTCACTCCGATGAGAGCAATCGTCGGGCGACCATGGAGTTCATCGCCTTGCTGCGTCAGGCCCTGAACTGACCGGGGCGTTCTCACGCAGGTAAATGTTTAGCGAATAGAAACATTTTTCTGCATTATTGATCGATTGTGCTAAACCATCGATTAGGCAACTCTGAGGTGCACACATCCAGGCACCTGAGAGGAACAGCACATCCATGGCTGGTCGGGAGTTTCCACGGCGCGCATCTATCGTGGTGATCGGCGGTGGGGTGATCGGGCTCAGCGCGGCCTATCACCTGGCGCGAGCCGGTGTCCGCGATGTGGTGGTGGTGGAGCGCGACGAGTTCGGTTCGGGCTCGACCAGCAAGGCGGCCGGCGGTGTTCGGGCCCAGTTCTCCGACGAGGTCAACATCGCTCTCGGGCTGCGCAGCCTACGGGCGTACGAGAGCTTCGCGACGACGATGGGCCAGGAGATCGACCTTCATCAGGTGGGGTACCTGTTCCTCCTGGACCGGACCGAGCATGTAGAAGCGTTCGAGCACAATGTCGCTCTGCAGAACGATCTGGGCGTTCCGAGCCGGATGATCGACCCGGCGGAGGCGAAGAGGCTCTCGCCGCTGATCTCGACCGAGGGACTGCTGGCGGCCGCCTACTCGCCCATCGACGGTCACTGCACCCCGGAGTCCGTGGTGCTCGGCTACGCGACCGCGGCGCGGGCGGCGGGGGCCCGGCTGATCCGCGGCTGCGAGGTGCTGGCGATCGAACGAGACGGTGAGGCGATCACCGCGGTCGTCACGACCGAGGGCACGATCTCGACCGAGGCAGTCCTCTGCGCCGCCGGCGCCTATTCGGCCGCGATCGGCCAGATGGTGGGCGAGACGCTTCCCGTGGAGCCCCTGCGGCGGCAGATCCTGACGACGGAGCCGGTTCCGGGACTGGATCCCGCGACCCCCTTCACGATCGACTTCTCCAGCACGTTCTACTTCCACCGGGAAGGACCAGGGCTGCTGCTGGGCATGTCGGACCCGGACGAGACGCCTGGGTTCAAGCTCGGCCGTTCGGAGGCATGGATGCCCCGACTCGGCGAGGCGATCGCCCATCGTGCACCACAGGTGGCCGAGGTCGGGATTGCGAGCGGCTGGGCAGGCTTGTACGAGATGACGCCCGACCACAATGCCTTGATCGGCGAACTCGAGGAGGTTCCGAGATTCCTCTACGCCACCGGGTTCTCGGGTCACGGATTCCTGATGGGGCCGGCTGTGGGCGAGGTCGTGCGCGACCTGTACCTAGGCAGGAAGCCGGTCGTCGATGTGAGTTCGCTCGACGCTCGACGCTTCGCGCGCAGCGAGACCCGACCTGAGCTGAACATCGTCTAGACAACCGTCAAATGTTTAAAAGTTCTATCTAAATAATCGCAAAATCATTCAGTTGTTCTGGCAATCAAACACCCCTAGTGTGACGCACATATCACGGCGATGGGCATGCGCCCGGACCTTTGGAGCCCATGAGGAGGGCATCAGATGAAAACCATTCACAACGTACGACGGCCGTTCAAGAAGGCGGTCATCGTTGCGACAGCGGCGCTGGCATCGACGGCAGGCCTGGCCGCCTGCGGGAGCGACTCGGGCGCCGAGGGCTCCCAGACGCTGGTCGTCGCCTCCTTCGGTGGATCGTTCGACGAGGCGCAGACCAAGGTCGTGGTGGCCGAGTTCGAGAAGCGCTACGACGCGAAGGTCAAACTGGTGGTCGCGCAGGGCAACCAGGCCCTGACCAAGCTGAAGACCCAGGGCGCCAAGTCAGGATTCGACGTCGTCCAGTTCTCCGGCGGACAGGAGACCGAGGCCGCACGCCTGGGACTGATCGCGCCGATCGATCCCAAGCTGATGCCGAACGCCGCGAAGGTGGTCGATCAGGCCAAGCGCAACGGCGGCGAATACCCGCCGGCGTATGCGTTCAACACCACCGGCATCCTCTACAACACGGAGAAGGTCAAGACCGCTCCGACGTCGTGGGACGACCTGGGCGATCCGAAGTACAAGGGTCGCGTCGGCCTTCCGGACATCTCGGTGACCGCCGGGCTCAATCTGCTGCTGTCGCTGGCGCACATGAACGGCGGCGACGAGAACAACGTCGATCCGGGCTTCACCGCACTCAAGAAGATCGTGCCGGACGCGTACACGGTCTATCGCGACGGCCCGACCATGACCCAGCTCTTCGCGCAGAATCAGATCGTGATGGGCGTCTTCGACAGCGGCTACGGTTACCTGCTCAACAAGCAGCAGGGCCTGCCGGTCAAGTTCAGCATCCCGTCGGAGGGCGCGGTGCTCTACGGCCTGGTCGCCGACGTGGTCAAGGGCAGCAAGCAGGCCAAGCTGGCACAGCAGTTCGTCGATCTCATGCTCGACCCGGAGATCCAGGTCGCGTTCGCCAAGGAGGCCGGCTACACCCCGACCAGTTCCGAGGCCGAACTGCCCGCCGATCTCGCCGAGGCGCTGCCGATCCAGTCGGCGTTGGATCGCATGTTCACCACCGATCCCGAGGTCGTCAACGCCGGCCGACCGAAGTGGACCGAAGAATGGAATCAAGTTGTTGCGAAGTAGTACCGGTGTGACCGGGGGCAGGATCGCGCGGTCGCAGGACAAGTCCACTTGGCTTGCGACCGCGCCGATCCTGGCGCTCTACGGCGTTCAGTTCATGGTGCCGCTGGCCTTCGTCATCTACACCAGCTTCAGGAGCGGTGACGGATCGACCGACTCCGGATTCACCCTGGCGCAGTTCAAAGAGATCCTCACGAACGACTACTACCACCAGATGCTGACCCGCTCGGTGGTGCTCGGCCTGGCGACCGCCCTGCTCGCGGCGGTGCTCGGGTACCCGTTGGCCTATGCCATGACCCAGTGCGGCCGACGGGCCAGGGCCACGATCATGGCCCTGGTCCTCCTGCCGCTGCTCACCAGCACGGTGGTCCGATCATTCGGGTGGATGGTGCTGCTCGGCGGCGACGGATGGTTCGCGAAGCTCGCCGGCCCGCTGGCCAATCCCCGGACGGGACTCATGTACTCGTTCGCTGGCGTCCTGATCGCGATGGCGCACGTCCTGCTTCCGTTCATGGTCATGACCCTCTACGGCGTCCTGGACAAGATCGATCCGACCTTGCGACAGGCGTCGCTGAACCTCGGCGCCAGCCGGGTCCAGACCTTCTTCAAAATCACGTTCTCGCTCAGCCTGGGTGGCGTGGTCGCCGGCATGCTGTTGGTCTTCTCGGCCGCCGTGAGCACGTTCGTGACGCCGCAGCTCATCGGCGGCGCTCAGTACCGTGTCATCCCCACCGAGGTGTACGACCAGGCGGTCAATCTGCAGAACTGGTCGATCGCCAGTGCGCTGGCGCTGCTGCTGATGGTGGCCGCGCTGCTCAGCATGGGCCTCTACACCCGGCTGGTCCGAGGCATTCCGGGGGGTGCGGCAGTATGAGGATCGACAAGCTCGCGGGTCGCACGACGGTTGTGCTGCTGTGCCTCTTCCTGGTCGCGCCGTTGGCGGTCGTGGTGGCCACGGCGTTCACGACGACGCCCTATCTGACGTTCCCGCCCCGGGGCCTGACGCTCAAGTGGTTCGACGTGGTGCTGTCGGACCCGAGCTGGCGAGCGGCGCTCCTGAACAGCGCACTGCTCGCCGCCGGGAGCACCCTGATCGCCTGCCTGGTCGGCACCCCCGCAGCGATCGCGCTCACGAAGCGAGGGGTGGCGGCGTCCAATCTGATCGGGCTGCTGATCGTCGCCCCGATCGTGGTGCCGTCGATCATGTACACGCTCGGACTGATGTTGGCGTACTCGAAGATCTCCTTCACGCCGCAACCGTGGACGCTGGCGGTGGCGATCAGCGTCCTCGCGACGCCCTATTTCATGCGCACGCTGATGGCCGGGCTCGAGAGCATCGATCCCTCGTTGGAGATCGCGGCGATGAACCTGGGGGCGAGCCGGCTTCGTGCCTGGCGCGACGTGGTGCTGCCCGCCGTGATCAGGTCCTTCGTGTCGGGGGCGCTGTTGGCCTTCATCATCTCGTTCGATGAGCTGATCGTGCCGCTGTTCCTGGCGCGCCCGACCGACGAACTGCTGCCGGTTCGCATCTACGACATGATCGCGTACGACATCGATCCCTCGATCGCTGCGGTGTCGGCCATCTTGATCGTCGTGACCTGCGTGCTGGTCGTGATCTCCGCGCGTGACACCAAACGAGCCGTCGAACCAAAGAGCTAGGGAGCCTTCGTTGTCAGGACTTGAGGTCGCTGGGGTCTCCCAGCGGTACGGAAGTGTCGATGTACTTCACGACGTCACCTTCGAGGTGCGCAAAGGCGAGTTCGTCACCGTGCTGGGTCAGAGCGGCTCGGGCAAGACCACGCTGCTGCGTGCGATTGCCGGCTTCATCACGCCCTCGGCCGGCACCATCCGGCTCGGCGACCAGGACGTCAGCCAAGTGCCGTTGAACAAGCGGGACGTGGGCATGGTGTTCCAGAACTACGCCCTGTTCCCTCACATGTCGGTGCGGGAGAACGTCGGCTACGGGCTGAAGATCCGCCGGGTGGCCAAGGACGAGATCGCCGAGCGCGTGGACACCGAGCTGCGCCGCGTGGCGATGCTCGACTTCGCGGATCGTCGGCCCAGTCAGCTGTCGGGCGGTCAGCAGCAGCGGGTCGCGTTGGCGCGCGCCTTGGTGCTGCGGCCGCAGGTGGTGCTCTTCGACGAGCCTTTCAGCAGCCTAGACGCGATGCTGCGGGTCACGCTGCGCGCCGACCTGCGCGAGCTGCAGCGAAGCCTCGGCTTCACCGCGATGTTCGTGACACACGATCACGTCGAGGCGATGTCGATGGCCGATCGGGTGGCCGTGATGCATCAGGGGCGGCTCCTGCAGATCGACGATCCGGCCACGGTCTATCGCCGCCCGACCCACCGGGCCACGGCCCAGCTGCTGGGCCGGAGCAATCTCCTGCCGTGCACGCCCCGCGTGGAGAACGGCACGGTGACGGTGGACTGGATGGGCAAGACGCTGCGGACCGCCGTCGCCCGGGACACGGTTCCCGACCAGGCGTACGCGATGATCCGCCCCGAGAACGTCACGGTCGCACCCGGTGGGCCGTCGTCCGACGGCAATGACTTCACCGGTGCCGTCATCAACCAGGAGTACCAGGGCGGCTTCTGTCTGCTGACGGTGCGAGACGACGCCGGCCGGGAGTTGTTGTGCGCCGCGCCGAGTGAGGCCCCGGTTCTGTCAGCAGGCGTGGGGGCCGTCGTCACGGTCGCGATACCGCCGAGCAACATCTGGCTGGTCGATGACTGACAGCGTCTTCGTGTGGCGTGCCGACGAGCCGACCGCGTCGGATCTGTCGTTCGCCGTCAAGGACAACATCGCGGTGCGTGGTGCGCCGACGACCGCGGGGACCCGCGCCCTGGGGCGGCCGGCGGCAGACCGTGACGCCGAGTGCGTTGCGCTCGCCCGGGCGTCGGGGTGGACGTTGGTCGGTACGACCAACATGGACGAGTTGGCCTTGGGTAACAGCGGCTTCAACCAGCACTACGGCTGGGTCCGCAACCCGAGGGCGCCGGGCCGCATCGCCGGAGGTTCGTCCGGCGGCAGCGCAGCGGCCGTGGCGTCAGGTCAGTGCCGGGCCGCGTTCGGTACGGACACCGGCGGTTCGATCCGGGTGCCTGCCGCGCTGTGCGGCGTGGTCGGCCTACGTCCACGGCCCGGATACATCAGCGCCGATGGTGTGGTGCCCTTGTCGCCGACGCTCGACAGCGTGGGCGTGATCGCCCGGGACTGCCACGACGTGGCGCTCCTCCTGGCGGCCGCGCATCCGGACCCCGGGTCCGACGTGCATCCGCCCGACGTGCCGCTGCGCCTCGGGCGCCCGCCGGAGTCCTGGCTCGCGGACGTCTCCGACGAGGTGAGGACGCCGTACGAGGAACTCGTGGCGGCCTACTCGACGACACCGATCGTGTTGCCCGATCGAGCCGAGCTGTCGAGCGCCACACTGACGATCTCGCTCTACGAGGCGGCGCGCACCCATGCGGGGCTCAATGACAGTCCCAGATCGGTCCTGGGCCCCGGTGCCCGGAGCCTGATCGCGACGGGGTCGGCGATCGGACCGGACGACTACCGGCGGTGTGTGGAGCTGGTGCGGGCCTGGGGGGCCGAGATCCGGGCAGCGTTGGCCGCGGTCGACGCACTCGTGCTGCCGACGACGCCCATGGTGGCGCCGCCGCTGGTCGAAGAGGCACCTCCGGCCGGCGTCGGCTCCATCGCCGAGCTGTGCCGGCCGTTCAGCGGCTGCCAGGTCGCAGCGCTCAGCATTCCGATCCCTCGCCGGCCGCTGCCGGTCGGCGTGCAAATCGTGGCCCGTACCGAGTCGGAGGCGCTCCGGGTCGGTGCCGCGGTCGAGGCACGGCTGCGCGGCGATGTCGAGAATCTCGAGAGCTAGGACGCTCTCGCTCCTACAGGAAGAAGGAAAAAGTGTACGACCTGTACATCAAGAACGGACTCGTGGTTGACGGCACCGGTAAGCCGGGCCGCGTCAAGGACATCGGGATCGTCGACGATCAGATCGTCTACGTCGGCTTCGCCCGTCAGGGCGTCGAGCCCGAGGCCAAGACGGTGGTCGACGCCGCCGGCAAGGTCGTGACGCCCGGCTTCATCGACGTCCATGGCCACTCCGACTCGCTGCTGATCATGGATCCTCAGGTGGATTCCAAGATCACACAGGGCATCACGACCGACGTCGGCGGCAACTGTGGGTTGTCGTCGGGCCCCTACGACAAGGTCTGGTACGTCGACTGGTGGGTCGACAATCCGAAGAACTTCCACTCCGTACCGATGGCGGAGGGTGTTGAGATCCTCAAGGAGCACGGCCTGGATCTGACGTGGACCGATCTGGGCGGATTCTTCGAGCGGCTGCAGGCGGCGGAGCCGGCGGTCAACTACACCGGTCTGGTCGGCCACTACGTGCTGCGCGCCACCGTGTACGACGAGCCCGACACCCAGCCGTGGCGTCGTCCGTCGGCCGAGGAGTTGGAGCGGATGAAGTCGCTCGTGCGCACCGCGATGGAGCAGGGCGCTCGCGGTGTCTCGTGCGCGTTCCACCACACCGACCCCGAGCTCGACGTCGACCCCGAGGAGTTCAAGGAGCTCGCACGCGTCGTCGCCGAGTACGACGGTGTCTTCGCCTTCCACCTGCGGGACTACACCAGCGACCTGCTCGGTTCGGTGCGCGAGGCGATCGAGCTGGCCGCCGACACCGGTTGCCGGACCACGATCTCTCACCTGTGGGGCGACGGCAAGGAATCCTGGGGCAAGGTGCGCGTCGCGATCGAGTCCATCGAGCGTGCCCGGGCCGAAGGAGTACCGATCTGGTGCGATGTCCTGCTCACCCTCCAGCCGCGCAACTACATGTCGGGCGGACTGTCGACGCTCTTCCCCGATGAGGTCGCCGAGGCGGCCGAAGGTCGCTGGGCTGAGTACTTCGCAGACCCCGCCGTCGTCGCGCGGGTCGGCGCGCAGATGGCCGCCGGCGGCAGCAACCGGTGGTACAAGGAGCGGTTCAATCCCCTGACCTACTGGCCGATGTGGGACGAGATGATGCGCGTCATCGAGAGCCCGAAGCGTCCGGATCTGGAGGGACTGTTCGTCTACGACGTCGCGCGCAGGCTGAGGGTGACATCGACCGAGGCGTTGTGTCTGTTGATGCAGCTCAACGACGGCGCGGCCGAGACGATGATGGAGCGGACGGACGACACCGACATCATCACGGTCATGAACAGCCCCATCAGCATGATCGGCACCGACGGATCGCCCGTGGCGGCCCTGAAGAGCGTGCGCCCGCCGAATCCGCGTTTGTACAGCACGTTCCCGCGGCTCTTCGCCCACTTCGTGCGCGAACTGGGCGTCATCTCGATCGAGACCGCGGTGCAGAAGGCGACCGGCCTGCCGGCCGAGTTCCTGGGCTTGAAGGACCGGGGGCTGATCGCCGAGGGCTACAAGGCCGATCTGGTGGTCTTCGACGCCGGTCAGGTGCAGGACCACGCCTACCTGACGCGCCGACCAGAGGGCTACCAGGAATACTCCGACGGCATCGAGCACGTCGTCGTGAACGGCTCGCTGGTGGTGCGTGACGGCGACGTGACGGGAGCGCGGCCTGGACGGGTGCTGCTGCGTGATGCCTGAACCAGCCGTGCACCGGCTCGCGGCACGGGCCGCCGGCATCGCCGCTCCGGGCGGACTGCCGGCACCCGTGGCCGAGGCTGTGGAGGGGCTGGTCGTCAACGGGCTGAGTCAGCTGCTGCGCCCCGAAGGGCCGCATTTCGGCCCTTCGGCCTGGCTCGAGGACGAGATCGTGGCTGCGGGCATCGCGATCCATCGCGATGACTTCGACGACACCGATCCCGTCGGCGGCACGCATCCCACGGCACCACTGCTGCCGGCGGCGATCGGAGCGGTCCGGCTGCGGACCTCTCCGATCGCCGGTTCGCAGTTTCTGTCGGCCCTCGCCGCCGGTTACGAGGTCATGGGGCGGCTGTCGCGCACGGCGCCCCATGTGCTGACCCGGACCGGATTCCACGCGACCTCGGTGTTCGGTGCACTGGGAGCGGCCGTGTCGGCGGGGGTCCTGCTGGACCTCGATGAGGCACGACTGGCCGACGCGATGGGCATCGCGGCGAGCCAGGCCTCCGGAGTGATCCAGTCGGTCGCAGAAGGCGGCGACCTCAAGCTGTTCCACGGTGGATGGGCGGCCGTTGCGGGGCTCCACGCGGCACGGTGGGCCGCTCGCGGTGTCCTGACCCCGCCGGATCTCGCGATCGAAGGCCCCTACGGACTGCTCAACGGCTTCGCGAGGCGACCGGGTCTGAGCATTGATCTCGAGGCGCTCGATCTGGAGGGTTTCACGCTGGAGAGCATCGAGGCCAAGCGGTACCCGTGCTGCCACTTCCTGCATGCCGCGATCGAACTCCTGCTGGAGTTCCGGCGCGATCACCCCGAGGTGGCGGTGGAGGACATCGAGGCGATCCGCTGCACGCTGCCGACCGAGGCCAAGGACGTGGTGTGCGAACCCCGTGACCTTCGGCTGGCCGCGACCGGTTACGACCGCAAGTTCAGTCTGCCGCAGGTTGCCGCGCTGGTCGTGACCCAAGGCGTGCCCGGCCTCGACTGGTTCACCGATGCGGTCGAGTCGCCGGCGCTGGCGGAACGGGTCGAGCACCGCTTGACCGATGACGTCGAGCTCCGGCTGGGCTACGGGGCGGAGGTCGAGGTCGTCGTCGCGGGTCGCACGGTTTTCGCCGGTCGGCGCGTGTCGGCGGGATCGGACCGCACCGCAGCGATGCGCGACCGGGAGTTCCTGCAGCACAAGTTCCGCTCCAGCCTGGTCGCGCATGGCTTCGACGCGGACGACGCGGATCGCAGGCTCGCGGTCGTCGGCGGGGTGGGTCACGCCGTCGATGTCGCGGCCCTGCTCGACCAGTTGCTGGCACCGGCGGGGTGACCGGATCGCTGGAGTCCGCCGGTCCGGCTGGGCCACACTGGGTCCATGAGCCTGCTGATCACGGTGCGGGGCACCGCCGAGGAGACGTATCCGGCCGAGCGTGCGACGCTGTCGGTCACCGTGAGCATCGCGGGCGACGACAAGGCGGACGTGGCACGACGGGCCGGTGAGGTGCAGGGGCCCTTGCACGAGCAGCTGGAGCAACTGGAGCAGCTCGGGGCCGTCACGCGCTGGAGCGCCGGACAGGTGCAGGTCTACAGTCACCGGCCGTGGGGACCCGACGGCACCCGTCTGCCGGTCGAACACGTGGCCCGGCTCGACGCCACCGCGGACTTCGTCGACTTCGCGCGGCTGAGCGGGTTCATCGACCATTGGTCGGGGCAGGAGGGGGTCGAGATCTCGGGCCCGGCGTGGGACGTGACACCACAGAACCGCCGGGCGTACGAGGCCGAGGTGCGACGCGCGGCGGTCGACGACGCGATCCACAAGGCGCAGGCCTACTCCACGGCCGTCCGGCGGGGACGCGTCGTCGCGGTCGAGCTCGCCGATCCGGGCATGCTCGGCGACCAGCGCGAGGGGGGTGTGTCGCCGATGTTCGCGCGGATGTCGGCCGATGCGGCCGGTGGGGCCGCGATCGCCGTGACTCCCGAGCCCATCGTCATCGCCTCTGCGGTCGACGCGCGCTTCACGACCGAGACCCCCTGACCTCCGAGCGCGGCCCAAAGACCCTCTGACCTGCGGCGATGTGGGGAACGAGGATTGAATCCTCGACATACCGAGAGTATGGTCGAGATATGTGGATCTCCCTCGTGCTGGAGCGGATCGCCGGAGTCGTCGGCCTCGCCGCGTCCTCGACGCGCCAGCTGGCTGGGCGGAAGGTGACGATGCGCCGCCGACTGCCGGCGCTGCCGCGCGCCGGTCGCGGCGCCATGCGCGTCGTCTACACCGAGGCCGTGGTCCACGAGTCCTTCAGTCGGAGATCGCAACTCGTGCGGCGCGGGGCCCGTCTCGTCCTCAGGCCCTTCCTGCGGATGGCGCCCGTCAACGATCGGACGATCATGCTGCTGCGTGGGCTCGATCGTCTCCAGGCGCGGCGACCACGGTCGCGCTACGTCGAACCCGTGAGGTTCGAGCTCGGGGGCGTGCCGGTCGAGTCGATGACCCACCGGTACGGGCCGACGAGCGACCTGACCGTGCTGTACCTGCACGGCGGCGGCTTCCTGTCGTGCGGCATCGACTCGCACCGCCGGTTGTGCGAGCGGCTCGCCCTGCGTACGGGTGCCACCGTGATCTCGGTCGACTACGTCCAGCTGCCCGACGGCACGGTCGCGGACTCGGTGCAGGACGCCATCGGCGCTTACACCGCACTGGTGAAGTCGTCGGCGCATCCGGACAAGATCGTGGTCGCGGGTGACTCGGCCGGGGGCTACCTGGCGATGAAGATCGCCGAGCTCGCGTCGCGCCGGCGGCTGCCGCGGCCGGCCGCGATCCTCGGCTTCTCGCCGCTGCTGAGCCTGGATCCCGACAGCATCGACAAGGGCATCGAACAGGTCGTGCGGTTCGACGACGCCTATCTGCCGCTGCGCAAGATCGCGCGCATCCGGCCGCGCTGGATGCCGGAGAGCGCCGTGATGGAAGGCGAACTCTCGCCGCTCGACGCCACGCGGTGGATCTCGTCGCCGACCTTCATGACGGTCACGGAGGACGAGATCCTGCGGCCCGAGGTCGAGGCGATGGCGCTCGCCCTGGTCGGCCGGGGTGTGCCGGTCGATCTGCACATCTGGCGCAAGCAGGTCCACGCCTTCCCCGTGCTCGCGAACGCGATCCCCGAGGGCGATCTGGCGATCCGCCTGGCGGCCGACTTCGCCCGCCGCGCCGTCGGCGAACTCCAGGCGGAGCCGTTCCGCGATCCGCACGGCCACCAGGAGCTGCTCGACGGCATCGCCCCCGGCGCCGCGTAGCCGCAGCGTCGTGGGTCGCGGTCGGCTCGCGGTTACCAGGTTGACCTGGTAAACCGTCACTCCACCACGGGAATTTGCGTGGTGAAGTGACAGTTGCCGTGGCGAAGCGATCCGGCCAGCCTCTGGGCTGCGTTCGCGTCCCTCATCGTCGGTGCCCGACCGGCGCGCTCTAGCATGCGAGCATGAGCGAAACGTTCCGCGCCCTGGTCGTCGACGACACCGAGAACGGTCAGGTGGCGGCCTTCCAGGACCTCACCGACGCCGACCTGCCCGATCACGACGTGCTGGTCGAGGTCGAGTACTCCTCGCTGAACTACAAGGACGGCCTGGTCGTCGCCAGTCCGCAGAAGATGGCGCGACGCACTCCGCTGATCGCCGGCGCCGACCTCGCGGGCACGGTCCTGGAGAGCCGCAGCGCCGACTGGCAGCCGGGCGACCGCGTGGTCGTCAACGGCTGGGGTCTGTCCGAGACCGAGTCGGGCGGATACACCCGCCGGCAGCGGGTCAAGCCCGAATGGCTCGTGCGGATCCCCGACGCCTTCAGCACGCGCGATGCGATGGCGATCGGCACGGCCGGGTACACGTCCGCGCTGTGCCTCGACGCCCTCGACCGCCGTGGCCTGGCCGCCGGCTCGGAGGTGCTCGTGACGGGTGCCGCGGGCGGCGTCGGATCGGTCGCGGTCGCGCTGGCCGCGGCAGCCGGTCACACGGTCGTCGCCGCGACCGGGCGCCCCGAGACCCACGACTTCCTGACCGGCCTGGGCGCCTCATCGTTCGTCGACCGCGCCGAACTGCAGGGTGAGGGCCGCCCGCTGGGCAAGGAGCGGTGGGATGCCGCCGTCGACGCTGTGGGCGGCTCGGTCCTGGTCAACGTCCTCTCGCAGATCCGCTACGGAGGCGCTGTGGCCGCCTGTGGCCTGGCTGAAGGTCCGACGATGCCGGGCGCGACCGTCCTGCCGCACATCCTGCGCGGAGTCGCGCTGCTCGGGGTCGACTCCGTGATGGCGCCGGCCGCCCTCCGGCAGTCCGCCTGGGAGCGCCTGGCGCGTGATCTCCCGAGCGCCGTCCTCGAGTCCTTGTCGCGGGTCGAGGCGCTGTCCGATGTCCCCCGCCTGGCCGCCGAGATCCTCGACGGCCAGGTCCGGGGACGGGTGGTGGTCGACGTCAGTCGGTGAAGTTCACCCGGAGGCTGAACTTCGCGCGGTCGCCGTCGACGGCACCGGACATGCCGATCGCCTCGACGACGCCGAACTCCTTGATCTGCCGGCGAACGTCGCGGGGCGGATCCGCCTTGAGCAGCTTGTCGACGATCGTGCTCACATCGGCGTAGAAGGCGAACATCGTGTCGTCGCCGTACGGCATGACAGCCTTGAAGCGATCGGAGTCGCCGAGCTTTCCTGACTGGGAGAACCTCCGGGCCGCGTCGCCGCTGGTGGCGAGGACGGCACCGTCGTCGGACTTCTCGGCGACCAGCGGAATGCCGTTCTTCGAGGCGTAGTCGGCCAGCTTGGTCATGACATCGAGCGCCTTGCCGTTCTCGCCGTCGACGGTGCGGATCGCGATGTCGAGCTTCTCCAGATCATCGGGCCCGCGGAACTGCGGGAGCGCCTCGAGGTTGTTGCTGCCGATCGCCAGGGTGAACGTCGACCCGAGCAGCGATTCGAGGTCCTGGGGCAGTGACAGGCCCGTCTCGGCCTCGAACTGCTTGATGAACGTCTCGGGATCGGGGATATCGGCCGACGAATCGCCGTACAGCTCCTCGTAGTAGGCGCGCTCCTCCTCGCTCAGGGTGTCGAGGAACTCCTCGGGAGGCCCGGCCGGGCCCGACAGAGCGCCGACCTGGCTGTCGAGCTGCTTGAGGAACGTGTCCCATTCCCCGGCGATCTGCTGACCGACACCGGAGAACGACAGGGCGGCCACGGTGTCGGCGGGCAGCTGGCCGACCGGGACCGGCTTGAAGTCGTCCAGGTCGTCGCTCGCATCGCCGATCCCGGCCAGTTCGATCGCGTTGCCGTCGACGCGCAAGGCCGTCGCCACGGTGCCGGCCTCGTCGAGCAGCTTGCGGTCCTCGTCCGTCAGTTCTTCGGCGAAGCCGGGCATGCCGGCGAACAGATCGGCGAAGGCCGAGGCGTCGAACCAGGCAGAGGCGATGCCCTTCTCGCCCAGAGCCGACATGTCGTCGCGGAACTCCTTGCTGTCCGACAACGGCTTCTTCTTCGCGTCGTCGAGGGCGTCGTCGACCGACTTCTGGGAGTCGGACACGAGGGCGTAGCCCTCGTAGAAGGCGATGCCGTAGTCCTCGTCGGCGCACTGGAAGATGCCGTCGATGCCGTCTTCGGCCTTCTTCTCGTCCTTGACCTGCACCGCGATGACGAACTGACCCTCCTTCAAGTTCGCCCCGACGCCCACGCGGTCGCCGAGCCACGGCTCGACGTCCTTCTCGTAGTCGATGTCGGGGCAGGCGTTCTCGGTGATCTCGTTGAAGACCAGCTTGCGGACATCGGACTTGTTCGGGTCCTTGATGCCGAGGGCCTCGCCGACTTCGGGCACCTTGTTGAGCAGTTTGAACAGCTCGATCTTCTGGCTGGCTCCCGGATCGAGGTCGAGCCGGGCGTAGACCTGTGTGGTGGCGGGCAGTACGTCCTCGGGCTGCGGGCCGCCGCCGGACAGCTGGTTGTAGGCGTAGGCGCCGCCGCCGACGACCGCGGCCAGGACGACCACGCCGGCACCGCCGGCGACTGCCTTCCTCCGGCCGCTTCCGCCGCTGCTGGAGCCGGCCGGCTGTGGCGGCTCGGGCACCTCGATGGTGGGTGTGGTGTCGGACATGGACGATCCCCTTGCGTCTCGTGTCGATATGACCCGCTGAATCTATCGGAGCGTGACCGGGGTGGGCCGCCCGCGATACAAACAAGCAGGCTTGACTGTTTGTTGTTCCTCCTTCATGCTGGCGGGGTGGAGCAGCCAGTCAGGGAGCGCGTGCCGCAGGCCGAGCGCACCGCGGCGATGCGCTTGCGCCTGATGGAGGCCACGGTCGACGCGCTGGTCGAGCTGGGCTGGGCGGGCACGACGACCACCGTCGTCAGCCGCCGGGCCGGAGTCAGCCGCGGTGCTCAGCTGCACCACTTCCCGAGCAAGCAGGATCTCGTGGTCGCCGCGGTCGAGCATCTGACCAACCGTCGTCGTGACGAGATGCGCCGTGCGGCGGCCGACCTTCCGGTGGCGGGACGGACGCGCGCCGCGCTCGACATCCTGGGCGCCCAGTTCACGTCTGCGGTGTTCTTCGCCGCGCTCGAACTGTGGGTCGCGGCGCGTACCGATCCCACCCTGCGCGAAGCGGTCGCGCCGCTCGAGCGGCGGATCGGTCGTGAGACACACGCCTACGCGGTCGAGCTGCTCGACATCGACGAGACCGCGGGCGACAACCGCCGGCTGATCCAGGCGACCCTCGATCTCCTCAGGGGCCTCGGCCTCGCCAACTCGCTGAGCGACGATGCCCGCCGCCGTTCCGCGGTCCTCGACTCGTGGGCAACCGTCCTGGACCGGGAGTTGACGAGATGAGCAAGCTGGACGACATCCTGGTGGACCTGGCCGCCGAAAGTGCTCAGCTCGACGGCTGGGTCGCGGGCCTGGACGCCGCCGGCTGGGCGACCGTGACCACGCCGGAGGGCTGGACCGTCGCCCATCAGATCGCGCACCTGCACTGGACCGACGACATGTCGGTCACCGCGATCTCCGATCCCGAGGGATTCGCCGCGGCGCTCGAGGCGGCCGCGCAGGCGCCGACCGATTTCGTCGATCAGGCCGCCGAGAGCCTCGCGACCACTCCGCCCGAGCAGCTGCTGTCGGCCTGGCGCGACGGCAGGGCCGACCTGGACCAGGCTCTGCGCGGCGTGCCGGCCGGTGAGAAGGTCGCCTGGTTCGGCCCGCCCATGAGCCCGACGTCGATGGCCACCGCCCGGATCATGGAGACCTGGGCGCATGCGCACGACGTCGCCGAGGCGCTCGGTGTCGAGGTGCCTCGCACCGACCGGGTCAAGCACGTCTGCCATCTCGGGGTCAGGACCCGCGGCTTCGCGTACCTGGTCCGGGGCGAGGAGCCACCGGCCGATGACGTCCGCGTCGAGCTCACCGCGCCGAGCGGCGAGCTGTGGACCTGGGGCGGAGAAGATGCCGCGAACCGGGTGACCGGCGACGCCTGGGATTTCGCCCTGCTCGCCACTCGTCGTCGCCATCGCGACGACGTCGACGTCCGTGCCGAGGGCCCGGTCGCCGATCACTGGCTCGACATCGTCCAGACCTTCGCCGGACTGCCCGGCAACGATCCACAGCGGTTGAGCGATCGGCCTGCCGGCCGAGGGAGGCTGACCGACCGATGAGCACCGAACCCGTTCGTATCGGCAACTGCTCGGGCTACTACGGCGACCGCCTGTCGGCGATGCGCGAGATGCTCGAGCTGGCCGAGATCGACTATCTGACCGGCGACTACCTGGCCGAGCTCACGATGCTCATCCTGGGCCGCGATCAGCTGAAGGACCCGAACCTGGGCTATGCCAAGACGTTCGTGCGGCAGATGGCCGACGGCATGGCGCTGGCCCAGGCCAAGGGCGTGCGCATCGTGGCGAATGCCGGCGGCCTGAATCCCGCCGGTCTGGCCGAGCGGCTGCGCGAGATCGCGGCCGAGCAGGGGCTGGAGATCGCGATCGCCCATGTCGACGGCGACGACCTGCGCGCGCGTGCCGATGAGCTCGAGCTCGGGGACGTGCTGACCGCCAATGCCTATCTCGGTGCGTTCGGTATCGCGGAGGCGCTGCGAGCCGGTGCCGATGTCGTGGTCACGGGCCGCGTCACCGATGCCTCGGTCGTGGTGGGTCCCGCCATCGCGCATCATGGCTGGGACCGTGAGGACTTCGATGCCCTGGCCGGCGCGGTCATCGCGGGGCACGTGATCGAGTGCGGCACGCAGGCCACCGGCGGCAACTTCTCGGGCTTCCGCACGTTCGACACACTCGCGCCCCTCGGCTTCCCGATCGCCGAGGTCGCATCCGACGGTTCGACGGTCATCACGAAGCCGGCCGGAACCGGCGGCACCGTCACGGTCGACACGGTCACGGCGCAACTGCTCTACGAGATCCAGGGGCCGGTCTATCTGAATCCCGACGTCGCGGTGCGTCTCGACACCATGACGCTGACGCAGGCCGACGACGACCGTGTGCTCATCTCCGGTGTCGCGGGTTCAGCACCGCCGCCCACGACCAAGGTCTGCTTGAACACGCTGGGCGGTTTCCGCAACTCGGTCGAGTTCGTGTTGACCGGGCTCGACATCGGGGCGAAGGCTGCCTGGATCACGGCTCAGATGGAGGCCGCGATCGATCCGGACGCCACGGTCGAATGGCATCTGGATCGTACCGACGTGCTCGATCCCGCGACGCAGGCTCAGGCCACGTCGATCCTGCGCTGCGATGTCCGCAGCGCGCAGCCCGATCCGGTGGGCCGGGCGTTCAGCGATGCGGCGGTCCAGGTGGCGCTCGCCTCTTATCCGGGCTTCACGGTGACCCGCCCTCCGGCACCCGGTACCCCGGTCGGCATCTACCGCCCCGCCTACGTCCCGCAGGCCGAGGTCCCGCACGTCGTCCACCACGCCGACGGCACCACCACCGACATCGCGCCCCCCACCGTGGTCGCCGACCAAATTGTGCGGGGGGATGCACCGATTTCGGCGGTCCCGTCGGTGCATGAGCCCGCAAAACTTGGCGAGCGGTCCCGACAGGCTCTGGGCGAGATCGCGTACGCGCGGTCCGGGGACAAGGGCGGCGACGCGAACGTCGGCGTCTGGATCCCGGCTGCGCATCCGAGCCGAGCCGCGGCCGTCGACTGGCTCATCGGGCTGCTCGACGACGCCACGGTGCGCGAGCTGCTGCCCGAGGCCGCCGAGCTCGACATCGACATCACGCCGCTGCCCAATCTCGGCGGCGTCAACATCGTGATCCACGGACTGCTGGGCGAAGGGGTCGCCTCCTCGACCCGGTTCGATCCGCAGGCCAAGGCGCTCGGCGAATGGCTCCGGGCCCGCTTCGTCGACATTCCGGATGAGGTTCTCGCATGACCACCAGCCTCTGGGACACGCCCGAACGGCAGGCGCTGCGAGCGGCCGTCGAGGACTTCACGCGCGCTGAGATCGCGCCGCACCTGCCCCAGTGGGAGGACGACGGACAGCTGCCGCGCGATCTGCACGCCACCACGGCGCAGGCGGGTTTCCTGGCCGTTGGCTTCGACGAGGCGGTTGGCGGTGACGGCGGGGACGTGATCGACGCCTGCACCGTGACCGAGGCGATCCTCGCCGCGGGAGGCTCGACCGGCTTGCAGGCCGGCCTGTTCACGCACTCCATCTCGACGCCGCACATCATCGCCTCGGGGAATGAGGATCTGATCGACCGGTACGTCCGCCCGACGCTGGCCGGAGAGAAGATCGGATCGCTCGGCGTGACGGAGCCGGGCGGCGGCTCCGACGTCGCCGGACTGCGCACGCGTGCGGTGCGCGACGGCGACCACTACGTCGTGAACGGGTCCAAGACGTTCATCACCTCGGGCGTGCGGGCCGACTTCGTCACGACGGCCGTGCGCACCGGCGGTGACGGGCACGCGGGCATCTCGTTGCTGGTCATCGACAAGAACACCCCCGGATTCACAGTCAGCAAGAGCCTGCGCAAGATGGGCTGGCACTGTTCCGACACCGCCGAGCTGGCGTTCGACGACGTCCGCGTCCCGGTCGAGAACCTGGTCGGCGAGGAGAACGGCGGCTTCTACCTGGTCATGCAGCAGTTCGTCGGCGAACGCCTCGGCCTCGCGGTCCAGTCCTACGGCACCGCGCAGCGCGCGCTCGACCTCGCGGTGGCCTACGCGCGAGAGCGCGACACGTTCGGCAAGCCGCTGATCTCACGCCAGGTGATCCGCCACAAGCTGGTCGAGATGTACTCGCGCACCGCGGCGGCCCGCGAACTCACCCGCCGGGCCGTCGAGCGATCGCTGGAGACCCCGAAGACCGATCCCTCGCTGATCCTCGACGCCGTCGTGGCCAAGAACCAGTCCGTCGCCTGCGTCGAGTTCGTCGTCAACGAGGCGGTCCAGATCTTCGGCGGCATGGGCTATATGCGCGAGAGCGAGATCGACCGGCACTACCGAGACGCCCGCATCCTCGGCATCGGCGGTGGCGCCACCGAGGTCATGAAGGACCTGGCAGCCAAGTTGTTGGGCTACTGACATGAACCGATGTGACGTGACCCCGGTCGCCAGGCCGCGAGGTACGAGCGGCCGGGAAGGCGCCGGCGAGGTGATGGGCTCGAGCGAGCGCTCTTCCTCACCAGCGCCTTCCCACTCGCTTCGCTCGCTGGCGACCGATGGCCGTGGACGAAAGGATCAGCCATGAAGACCGCTGTCGACACCTCGAGCGAGACGTACGCGACCAATCGCGCCGCGATGCTCGAGCGGATCGCGGACCTGGGCGAGCAGCAGGCCAAGGCGCTGAACGCGGGTGCGAAGTATGTGGAACGGCATCACGCCCGCGGCAAGCTGACCGCCCGGGAACGGATCGAGCTGCTGCTCGATCCCGACGCGCCGTTCCTCGAGCTGTGCACGCTCGCGGCCTGGGGCACCGACTTCCCCGTCGGCGGCTCGGTGGTCGTCGGTCTCGGTGTCGTCGAGGGCGTCGAGTGCCTGATCGTCGCGAACGAGCCGACCGTCAAGGGCGGCACATCGAATCCGAGCACCCTGAAGAAGAGCTTCCGCGCTGCTCAGATCGCCCGCGAGAACGGCCTGCCGACCATCAACCTGGTCGAGTCCGGCGGTGCCGACCTGCCGACGCAGAAGGACATCTTCGTGCCGGGTGGCGGCACGTTCCGAGGCCTGACCAGGGCCAGCGCGGCACGCACCCCGACCGTCGCGCTGGTGTTCGGCAACTCGACCGCCGGTGGCGCCTACATCCCCGGCATGAGCGACTACGTCGTGATGGTCAAGGGTGGGGCCAAGGTGTTCCTCGGCGGTCCGCCCTTGGTCAAGATGGCCACGGGCGAGGAGTCCGACGACGAGACCCTCGGTGGCGCCGAGATGCACGCGCGCACATCGGGCCTGGCCGACTACCTGGCCGCCGACGAGCACGACGCGATCCGGATCGGGCGGTCGATCATCAAGAACCTGAACTGGCGCAAGAAGGGGACCGTGCCTGCGCCGGGCTATGCCGAGCCGGCGTACGACCCGGAGGAACTGCTCGGGATCATCCCGACGGATCTGAAGATCCCGTTCGACCCGCGCGAGGTCATCGCGCGCATCGTCGACGCGAGCGAGTTCGATGAGTTCAAGCCGCTGTACGGCACGAGTTTGGTCACCGGGTTCGCCCGGGTGCACGGCTATCCGGTCGGCATCCTCGCGAACGCCCAGGGCGTGCTGTTCAGCGAGGAGGCGCAGAAGGCGACGCAATTCATCCAGCTGGCCAATCAGATCGACACGCCGCTGCTGTTCCTGCACAACACGACCGGCTACATGGTCGGTGCCGAGTACGAACAGGGCGGCATCATCCGGCACGGCGCCCAGATGATCAACGCGGTGTCGAACTCGACCGTGCCGCACATCTCGATCGTGATCGGCGCGTCGTACGGGGCGGGCCACTACGGCATGAGCGGTCGCGCGTACGACCCGAGGTTCATGTTCAGTTGGCCGAACGCCAAGTCGGCGGTCATGGGGCCGGCGCAGCTGGCCGGCGTCATCTCGATCGTGTCGCGCCAGGCTGCCGAGGCGAAGGGCCAGCCGTTCGACGAGGAGGCCGATGCGCAGATGCGCGCCTTCGTCGAGCAGCAGATCGAGGAGCAGTCGCTGCCGTACTTCACGTCCGGGATGATCTACGACGACGGCGTCATCGATCCCCGCGACACCCGCAGCATCCTCGGCATCTGCCTGTCCACGATCAACACCGTGCCCGTCGAGGGCGCCCAGGGATACGGAGTCTTCCGTTGAGCATCACGTCTGTTCTCGTGGCCAACCGCGGAGAGATCGCGCGGCGGGTGTTCCGCACGTGCCGGGATCTCGGCCTGGCGACCGTGGCGGTCCACTCCGACGCCGACTCCGAGGCGCCGTTCGTGGCCGAGGCCGACCGCGCCGTCCGTCTACCGGGCGATGCTCCCGCCGACACCTACCTGCGGGGCGACCTCATCATCGAGGCCGCTCGTAAGGCCGGAGCCGATGCGATCCATCCCGGTTACGGGTTCCTGTCCGAGAACGCCGACTTCGCACGCCAGGTCGTCGAGGCGGGCCTGACCTGGATCGGTCCGAATCCCGACACGATCGACCAGATGGGTTCGAAGATCCGCGCCAAGGAGCTCATGAAGGCTGCCGGCGTGCCGATCCTCGAGGTCGATCCGGCGACCGCGAAGCCGGCGGACTTCCCCCTGCTGGTCAAGGCCTCGGCCGGTGGCGGCGGACGTGGCATGCGGGTCGTGACCGATCCGGCCGATCTCGACGCCGAGCTGACCAAGGCCGGCGCCGAGGCGAAGTCCGCGTTCGGCGACGACACCGTGTTCGTCGAGCCCTACCTGCCGGGCGCCCGTCACGTCGAGGTCCAGGTCATGGCCGACACCCACGGCACCGTGTGGATCGTCGGCGACCGCGACTGCTCGATCCAGCGGCGCCACCAGAAGGTCGTCGAGGAGGCTCCGGCGCCCAACCTCAGTGAGGCGGCCCGCGCCACCCTGCACGACGCGGCTCGCGCGGCCGCTCAGGCCGTCGGCTATGTCGGGGCCGGAACCGTGGAGTTCCTGGTCGAGGGCGACAAGGTCTTCTTCCTTGAGATGAACACCCGCCTGCAGGTCGAGCACCCGGTCACCGAGGAGGTCTTCGGCATCGATCTGGTGGCGATCCAGATCGCGGTCGCCGAAGGCGACCGGCTCGGCCGCCAGCCGAACGGACCCGGCGGCCATGCGGTCGAGGTGCGGTTGTACGCCGAGGACCCCGCTGACGACTGGGCACCGCAGACCGGGACGCTGCGGGCGTTCGACATCCCCGCGACCGAGGGCATCCGTGTCGACTCGGCGGTCGAGACCGGATCGACGGTCGGCATCCACTACGACGCCATGATCGCGAAGGTCATCGCGTACGGCGGAGATCGCCGCGATGCCGTGCGCCGGCTGTCCGCCGCCCTGCGTCGCGCACGGATCCACGGCCTGACCACCAACCGGGACCTGCTGCTGGCGATCCTGGCCGATGAGGACTTCGTCGCCGAGAACCTCAGCACCAAGCTGCTCGACGACCGGCTGGAGGCCTGGACCGCACCCACGGTCAGCGAGCGCGTGGTGCGCAAGGCCGCCGTCGCCGCCGCGTTCGCCGAGGCCGAGGCGGCCACCGCAGGTCGCCGGGTGCTGTCCCGCATCCCCGCTGCGTTCCGCAATGTGCCCAGCCAGCCGCGAACCCGGACCTACGCCACCCCCGCCGGTGTTGCCGAGCCGGGTGAGATCACCGTCTCGTACAGCGGCGGTCGCGACGGACTGGTGCCGACCGACGTCGATGATCTGGCCGTGGTCAGCACGTCGCCGGACCGGGTGGTCCTCGCTGACGCCGGGGTGAGCGAGACGTACGCCGTCGCGGTCCGAAGCGGTGGTGGGGCGGTCGACGTCGACGGGCCCGACGGCTCGTTCTCGTTCGTGCCGGTCCCGACGTTCGTGGATCCGGCTGATGTCGTCGCCGAGGGCTCCCTGCTCGCGCCGATGCCCGCGTCGGTCGTCGGCGTCGCCGTGACGGAGGGCCAGCAGGTGAGCAAGGGCGACACGGTCGTCGTGCTCGAGGCCATGAAGATGCAGCACACCATCAGCGCACCGGCCGACGGGGTCGTGGCGCAGCTGAGCGTCGCCGAGGGCGCTCAGGTCGAGTCCGGGGCCGTCCTGGCCGTCATCGCCAGCGACGAAACGACCGGCGACGAAGCACGAGGAGAGAAGCAGTGAGCAATCACTTCACCGAGTCCGAGGAGCGCCGCGAGCTCCGCAAGGCCGTCGCCGCGTTGGGCTCCAAGTACGGCGAGTCGTACTTCTATGCCGCCGCCAAGGAGGGCCGCAAGACCACCGAACTGTGGCAGGAGGCCGGCAACCTCGGCTATCTCGGCGTCTCGATCCCCGAGGAGTTCGGTGGCGGTGGTGGCGACATCGGTGATCTCGCCGCGGTCTGCGAGGAGCTGGCGACGGCCGGCTGCCCGCTGCTGCTCATGGTCGTCAGCCCGGCCATCGTCGGCACCACGATCGCGCAGTACGGCACCCAGGAGCAGAAGGAGCGATGGCTGCCCGGCCTGGCCGACGGATCGGCCACCTACGCCTTCAGCATCACCGAGCCCGACGCCGGGTCGAACTCGCACAACATCGTCACGAACGCGACGAAGACCGAGGACGGCAGCTGGGTCCTCAACGGAAACAAGACGTTCATCTCGGGAGTCGACGAGGCCAGCCATCTGCTCGTCGTGGCCCGTACGTCCGATGCCAAGACCGGCAAGCTCAAGCCGTGCCTGTTCATGGTGCCCACCGACGCCGAGGGCTTCACCGCCCAGCAGATCGACATGGGCGTCATCAGCCCGGAGAAGCAGTTCACGCTGTTCTTCGACGACGTCCGCCTGCCCGCCGATGCGCTGGTCGGCAGTGAGGACGCCGGCCTGGAGCAGCTGTTCGCCGGGCTGAACCCCGAGCGCATCATGGCCGCGTCGATGGCCACCGGAACGGCGCGCTGGGCCATCGCCAAGGCGGTCGCCTACGCCAAGGACCGTGAGGTCTGGGGCAAGCCGATCGGCGCGCACCAGGCGGTGTCGCATCCGCTGGCGCGACTGCACATCGACGTCGAGATGGCACGGCTCCTGACGCAGAAGGCCGCGGCGCTGTACGCGGGCGGCGATCTGCTGGGCGCCGGCGAGGCGGCCAACATGGCGAAAGTCGCAGCGGGTGAGGCGGCGGCCAAGGCGGTCGACCAGGCCATCCAGACGCACGGCGGCAACGGCCTGGCCAACGAGTACGGTCTGGTGCAGGCGGTCGCCTCGTCGCGGCTGTCCAATATCGCACCGGTCAGTCGCGAGATGGCACTCAACTTCGTCGCCCAGTTCTCGCTGGGCCTGCCCAAGTCGTACTGAGGGGAATCCGATGACCGAGCTGGTGCACCTGGACGTGGCCGATCAGGTCGCGACGATCACGCTCGACAGCGAGCACAACCGCAATGCCCTGAGCTCGCAGCTCGTGACGGAGCTGGCGGCGCACCTCGACACGGCCTCGGCCGACGCCGGGTCCCGGGCGATCCTGATCCGGTCCGCCCACCGGGTGTTCTGCTCGGGCGCCGATCTGAGCGAGGCCGCCGCGGGCGGGATGACGCAGGGTGCCGACGCGCTCGTCCAGATCCAGCGCACCATCGCGACCAGCCCCAAGCCCGTCGTGGTCGAGCTCGGCGGCCCGGTGCGGGCCGGCGGCCTGGGCATCGTGGGCGCGGCCGATATCGTCATCGCGGCCGAGTCGGTCACATTCCAGCTCACCGAGGTGCGGCTCGCGCTCGCACCGGCCGTGATCTCGCTCAGCCTGCTGCCCCGGCTGACCGACCGGGCCGCGGCCGATCTGTTCCTCACGGCCCGGTCGTTCGACGCTGCCGAGGCGGTCGCGCTCGGCCTGGTCACGCGAGCCGTGGCCGACGACGACCTGGCCGACGTCGTGGCAGCGGTGCTGGCGGACCTGGCCCTGGGCTATCCGCAGGGTCTGCGCGAGACCAAGAAGCTGTTGAACCACGATCTGGTTGCCCGAATCGATGCGCTGGGCGGGGACGTCGCCGAGCAGTCGACCGCGCTGTTCGGCAGCGACGAGGCGCGTGAGGCGATGCTGGCGTTCCTCAGCCGCAAGAAGAAGGGCTGACGCCGGCTCCGCTGCGTGGATCCCAGCAGGTGGGAGGGTGCACGCGGCCCGTGCTGACCGCGTAGACTTGTACGTTCCCCGCGGCGTTCGCGGGGTCGGTCGCGATGAGGGGAGCCCGGTGAGCTCGCACCAGGTCGAACAGGCGGAGATCGCCGCCGAACAGGCCTACGTCGACACCGTCTATCAGCGTCTCGATGCATCGGCGGTCGTCGCTCAGTCGCTCGTCCAGGAGGGACTGGCCCGCGGTCACGTCGGCAACGAGGGTGGTCTGGTCGAGCGCGATGCGATGGTCTATCAGGCCTCGCGCCGGCTGTCGGCGCTGAACGCCGCGCACGACGGACTGGTCTTCGGACGCCTCACGATGCTCGACGGCGAATCACGCTACATCGGCCGCATCGGTGTGCGCGACGAGCACCGCGACATCTTGCTGATCGACTGGCGTGCGCCGGCGGCCTCGCTGTTCTACCAGGCCACGGCCCAGGAACCGGCCGGTGTCGTACGGCGGCGGGTGCTGCGATGCAGCGGATCCACGGTCGTCGGGGTCGAGGACGATCTGCTCGACGCCGAGAACGCACCGGCCGATCTGCCGGTCGTGGGCGAAGGCGCCCTGCTCGCGAGCCTCAGCCGGGCCCGCGACTCCTCGATGCACTCGGTGGTCGCCACGATCCAGAAGGAGCAGGACGAGGCGATCCGCGCGCCGATCCGCGGCGTCACGACGATCGGCGGCGGACCCGGCACCGGCAAGACGGTCGTCGCGCTGCACCGTGCCGCCTACCTGCTGTACTCGGACCGGAGGCGGTTCGAGGGTGGCGGCGTCCTGGTGGTCGGCCCCTCGTCGGTCTTCATGGCCTACATCGAGCGGGTGCTGCCCAGCCTCGGCGAGACGGCCGTGACCCTGCGTTCGCTGGGCGATCTGGTCGACGGCGTCCGGGCTGCCCGTCACGACGAGCCGATCGCCGCGGCGGCCAAGGGGTCGTCGCGCATGATGACGCTGCTGAACCGAGCAGCGGCTGCTCCCGCGCCCGGAGCCCCCACGGCGTTCAGCTACTTCTACAAGGACGACATGCTGCGGCTCGATGAGCAGGCGTTGCATCGCGTCCGGCGCCAGCTGCTCGCCGGCAGCAAGCGCAACCGGGCCTATGCTCGTGCGCCGCAGGCTCTCGTCGACGTGCTGTGGAACCAGGTGTCGGGCGAGCGTGCCCTGGAGAAGGGCAAGTCCGGCTTCGTCGACACCATCTCGACCGATCATCGATTCGTCGACTTCGTCGAGGCGTGGTGGCCGGCGGTCGACGCGGTCGAGGTCTGGCAGACGCTCCCCGATCTGATCGACCGGTACGGCGGCGGGTTCAGCGGGCCGGAGCGGGCGGCGCTCAAGGCGTCGTGGCTCGACGGCGCGCCGAGCATCGAGGACGTCCCTCTGATCGATGAGCTGCGCTATCTGATCGGCGAAGTGCCGCCCGACGACGATGCCGACGACGACCAGCCCAAGCAGCTGATGAGCTTCGAGCGGCGTGAACGCGAGGAACGTGACGGCCTGCGGTCGACGTCCAGTACCGACGACGACGGCTACGCCCACGTGCTGGTCGACGAGGCCCAGGACCTGTCGCCGATGCAGTGGCGCATGGTGGGTCGCCGCGGCCGGTATGCCAGCTGGACCATCGTGGGCGATCAGGCGCAGTCGTCGTGGCCGTTCCCCGACGAGGCTGCCGAGGCGCGTGCCGCGGCGCTGGAGGGCAAGGCCGAGCACGCGTTCCGACTGTCCACCAATTACCGCAACTCGGCCGAGATCTACGACCTGGCGGCTCGCGTCGCCGATCACGCGATTCCGGGCGCCGATCTGGCCGAGGCGGTACGGCGCACGGGCGAACAGCCACAGCATCGGGTGGTGCCCGCAGCTGACGTCGTCGACAGCGCTGTCGATGCTGCGCGCGATCTGCTCGGCCGGGTCGACGGCACCGTCGCGGTGGTGGTGCCTCGGGCACGCCTGGCTCAGGTGACCAGGGCGTTCGGTGATCTGCCCGAGCGCCTGCGGGTGCTCGACGGGCTCGACACCAAGGGTTTGGAGTTCGACGCCGTCGTGGTGGTCGAGCCCGATGAGGTCGTCGAAGAGTCGTCCTCGGGCTGGCGCACTCTGTACGTCGTGCTGACCCGGGCCACGCAGCTGCTCACCACGGTCGGTTCCAGTGAGCGGTGGTCGGCGGCGATGCGATGAGGACCGTGATCAAGACGCTCGTGGTCGCGGCCCTGATGGTCGCGACCGGGGTGCCGACGGCGCTCACGACCTTCGTGCACAGCGAACGCGAGGTCGTGATCGGCGCCCACGACGCCACGGTCAAACCGGACTTCGAGGGCTGGGCTGTGTTCGACTTCGGTGCCGTCCTGCCGCGTATTCGCCTGCCGATGCAGGACTCGCCGGCGGGCATCGGCGTCACGGTCCGTCTCGGCGACTCCGATGTCTCGAGTCTCAACGAGATCGTCGCCCGCGACGCCGTCATCGCGTCCCAGCCGCAGGGCGAGGTCGAGACGGTGCGGGTGGCCGTGCGATCGATGGCGCTCGACGCCGCGGCGCGCGGTGCGGGGGTCGGGCTCCTCGTGGGGGCCGGATCGATCGTGGTGTGGCGCGCGGTCGGTCGCCGTCGTCGCCGCGAGCTGTGGGATAACTGGCGCCGGCCCGACACTCGGCGGTCGTTGATCGGCGGCGGTGTCGTCTTGGCCACCGTGGTGGCGCTCGTGCTGGTGGCGGTGCCCGATCGTCCTCGTGAGGACACGGCCACCTGGTCGCCGCTGCGTACCGTGTTCCCCGGCGTTCCCCGTGACGAGTTGCTCGACACCGTCCAGGTGGCTGACTCGGCGTCGGCGGCGGGCAGCCGTGCGCTGGTCGAGGGAGCGGTCAAGACGTATCACGAGTCGCAGGAGTTCTACGGCAAGCTGGCTCAGACCGCGGCCACGACCCAGGTGCGCCAGCCGGGGGCCGACGAGGTCACGGCGCTGGTCGTCACCGATCGTCACGACAACATCGGCATGGACCCCGTGGCCAGGGCCATCGGCCGCCAGGCTCAGGCCTCGCTGCTGTTCGATCTGGGCGACGACACGTCGACCGGGGCCTCGTGGGAGGCGTTCAGCCTGAACTCGCTGGCTCGCGAGTTCCGGGGCTATTCGGTCGTGTCGGTCGCGGGCAATCACGACACCGGCGGCTTCATCAAGCGCCAGATGCGCGACAAGGGTTTCACCCTGCTGTCCGGCGAACCGGTCGACGTCGAAGGCATCCGGTTCATCGGCGACAGCGATCCGCGCAGCTCCGGCCTGACCGCCGGGTACTCCGGCGACGAGAACGACAACATCGCGGCCATCGGACGACAGGACGAGGCGTTGACCCAGGCGGCCTGCGACGACGGCCGGGTGTCGGTGGCGCTGGTGCACTCGTCGGCCTCGGCGAAGAAGCTGGCCGCGAGCGGCTGTGTCGATCTGGTGCTCTCGGGCCACCTGCATCGCCAGGTCGGGCCTACCACCACGGTGGGCGCCAACGCGCGGTCGACCACGACGTTGGCGACCGGCTCCACCGGTGGCGCGGTCTATGCGTTCGCCCTCGGCAGCAAGCTGCGCCGCGAAGCGCAGGTCACGATCGTCACGTTCCGCGACGGCGTGCCGGTGGGCCTGCAACCGGTGTCGTTCAAGCCCGGCGGCATCATCGAGGTCGCCGACTACTTCCCGATCGACGCCAGCGAACGATAGCGACGGCTGTCGAGATAACAGAAAACCTGCATCGCTCACAGGAAACTTCCTGCGAGCAACGCGAGTTTCCTGGGTGATGATGTCACCGCTGTCGTTGCTGATGCCGGTGTGAGCAACCAGGCGACGAGCAACGCCGGCCCGGTCGTCCTCGCTCCTGCGGTGGGCCCGGACTGACGCAGGCCACATCGGTGCAACGAGCCGTCACCCACCGATGTGTCCATCAGAGCTGTTTTCGCGCGCGGGTGAGCCTAGGTGGGACCGTCCGCGAATCAGCCGCAACGATCCAGCAAGAGCCGGGCGTACGTCTCGGCGCTGCGGACGACCTCGGCGATCGGCACGTGTTCGTCGATCGCGTGGGCCTGAGCGACGTCGCCGGGACCGTACTGCACGGTGGGGATGCCGGCCGCGGCGTACTGGCGCAGATCGGACCCGTACGGTGCGCCGGTGAACGTCGGAGTGCCGCCACCGGCCGCCTGTACCGCGGCGGCGACCTGGGCGCCGAACGGATCGCCCTCGGGCAGTGCACCGGCGGCGAAACGGCCGCCCGGCCAGGTGATCTCGACCGGATGATCACGGAGCCACGGATCGTCGATGACGGCCAGGGCGGACTCGAACTCGGCCATCGCCTCGGCGAACGTCTCGCCTGGCCTGACGCCGTAGCGGCCCTCGGCGACCGCGAGATCGGGCACGGTGCTGGCCCAGTCGCCGGCCTGCACGATGCCGATCGAGATCGGCCACGGACGGTCGCCGAAGGGGGCCGGGGGAGTGGCGTTGCGACGGCCGTCGAGATCGCGCAGCGCGGCGGTGACGCGTTCGAGCACGTCGAGTGAGCTGACGCCGTGCCCGGCCATGGATCCATGCGTGGAGCGGCCGCGGACCTCGAGCCGGAACGTCAGGGAGCCGGCATTGGCCGCCACGACCTGTCCGGCGGTCGGCTCGGCGATCAGACACGCTCGCCCGACGTGCCCGCGCTTCAGGGTTGCGAACGTGCCGAGGCCGCCGTCCTCCTCGCCGATCACGGTGTGCACCGCGAACGGTCGGGTGAGCCGATCGCCCACCGCGCGCACCGCTGCCAGGATCGCCACGACCCCGCCCTTCATATCGCACACGCCGCGGCCGAACCAGTGATCGTCGGCTTCGTACAAGAACCACGGATCGTGCCCGGTCCAGCGGTCGGGATCGCCCGGAGGCACGACGTCGACGTGGCCATTGAGGATCAGCTCAGGGCTGCCTGCGCCTGATGTGCCGACACACCCCCACGCCTCGGGTCGTTCGACCTCCTCACCGGGATGGTCCGGATCGGCCCTGAGCGTGTCGAGATCGAGTGGCCACAGATCGACGTCGAGCCCGAGCCCCTGCAGGGTCGCGGCGCACCACCGCTGCACCGACGACTCGGCTTCGGAGCCACCCACGCTGGGATAGCTGACCAGCTGTGCCAGATCCCGCCGGATCAGATCGACGTCGATCTCTACGGATTCGTCCACTGCGCCAGTGTGGCAGCGCTCCGGTGGTAGTCGATACGTCCTTCGGCGATCCCGATCACCAGATCGTAGGCCTCGTCGTGAGGAGCGGGGAGCTCGATGCCGTTGAGCAGATAGCACGTCTTCATCGCGATCCACCCGAGTCGCTTGTTGCCGTCCACCAGGGGATGGTTCCGCACGATCGACTCCATCAGCACGGCCGCCTTCTCGTCGATGGTCGGGTAGGCGTCGTCCCCGAACACCGATGTCTGCGGGCGCATGGCCGCCGCTTCCAGCAGGCCGAGGTCCCGCACCGACTGCAAGCCGGCCTCCTCGACGATGAGCAGCAGCGTCTCCAGGTCGAGGTAGCGGGTCGTCATTGGGCCAGGCGGTCGAGCAGCGGGCCGTCCTGTGCGATCACCTGTCGCACGAGTCGACGAACCTCGCTGTCGTTGTCCAGGCGGCGCGCGCTTTCGTCGATCGCCCGGACCACGGCCTCGGTCTTGCTGATGCCGTGTGCTTTCGCCAGAGCGGCGAGTGTCGCGTCCTGTTCCTCGGTGAGTCGAAGTGTCATGGCCATTCCCCCATGGTATCTGCGTGGTATCAGTTCGCCAAGACGCTACGCTCCACCTATGACAACCGGCCTGAACACCTGGTGGCGCCGCCGTTAGGTGGCTTGTCGTTCCTCTACGCCCAGACCGCCTCCCGATCGAAGGGAACAGCGTCTGGGCGTTGTCGTCCCAGCGGTCGTGGGGCCACAGAAAGAAGACCCGTGATGACCTCCCTCGACGATCTGCTCGCCCAGCCGGCGTTCGCCCTGATCCGCGTCCGTGACGCCGACACCGTGACGCTGGTGGGCGGCCCGCGCACCGACATCGAGAGCCTGGCCGACATCCCGCTGGCCGCCGGCGAGGGTGCCGGGTGGGACAGCCTGGTGCTGGTGCCGTTCGCGCAGGCGCGCGAGCGCGGCTTCGAGGCGCATCAGGACGGCACGCCGCTCTCGGTCATCCGGGCCGATGTCTCGACCGAGGTGCCGCTGGCCGAGCTGCTGCCACAGCTGCCGGACGTGCCGGTCGAGTTCGTCGACCGCGGCGGCTTCGAGACGTCCGACGAGGACTACGCGGGTGTCGTGCGCCGCATCATCGACGACGAGGTCGGTCAGGGTGAGGGCGCGAACCTGGTGATCGGCCGGCACTACCGGGCCCAGGTCGCCGACTGGGGCCACGAGCGCGCGCTGACGGTGTTCCGCCGCCTGCTCGAGCGCGAGCGCGGGGCGTTCTGGACGTTCTGCATCTTCACGGGCGACCGCTATCTGATCGGCGCGAGCCCCGAGCGGCACGTGTCGGTCGGGGCCGGCCAGGTGCGGATGAACCCGATCAGCGGCACGTTCCGCGTCCGGGGCCTGGAGACGCACGCCGACCGCAAGCGCGAGCTGCTGAGGTTCCTGGCCGACGAGAAGGAGATCTACGAGCTCTTCATGGTCGTCGACGAGGAGCTGAAGATGATGTGCGACATCTGCCACGAGGGCGGCCTGGTGCTCGGGCCGTACCTGAAGCCGATGACGCACCTGATCCACACCGAGTACCTGCTCGCCGGACGCACCGACCGCGATGTGCGCGAGGTGCTGCGCGACTCGATGTTCGCCGCGACCGTGACCGGCAGCCCGGTCGAGAACGCCTGCCGGCTCATCAAGCAGTACGAGCCGGAGGGCCGCGGCTACTACGCGTCGGTGGCGGCGTTGATCGGCCGCGACGGCGAGGGTGCGCCACGCGCCGATGCGCCGATCCTGATCCGCACGGCCGACGTCGACCTCGACGGGCGTCTGAAGGTCACGGCCGGCGCCACGCTCGTGCGGGACTCCGATCCGGTGTCCGAGACGGCTGAGACCTGGGCCAAGGCGGCGGGCATCCTGTCGGCGTTCGGGCTGGTCGAGGCGGCGACCGTGCCGGTCGAGGGCTTCGATGCGGTCGCGCGCGAGGACGACGTGCTGATCGCCCTGGGCGAGCGCAACCAGCGGCTCAGCCAGTTCTGGCTCACCGACCAGTCGGGCGCCGCGCCGGTGCCGTCACTGGTGGGCAAGCGTGCCGTGGTGCTCGACGGCGAGGACGATTTCGTCAACATGCTCGCGCACGTGTTCGGCGTCATCGGCATGACCACCGACATCGTTCGCCACGACGAGTACGAGCCGGGCGCGCTCGACGGATTCGACCTGGTGGTCGTGGGTCCCGGGCCGGGCGATCCGCGCGACGAGTCCGATCCGAAGATGGCGGTCCTGCGGGAGGCGGTGCGGGGTCTGCTGTCCGAACAGCGTCCGTTCCTGGCGGTGTGTCTGGGCCATCAGGCGCTGTGCCATGAGCTCCGGCTCGATCTGGCGTTCAAGGACATCGTCTTCCAGGGCACCCAGAGCACGCTGTCGGTGCTGGGACGCGACGAGACGGTCGGCTTCTACAACACGTTCGTCGCGCGGGTGCCGGACTCGGGTCTGCCCGACGGCGTGACGGTCGACGCCGATCCGGCGACGGGCGACATCCACCTGATCGCGGGCCCGCATTTTCGGGGCGTGCAGTTCCATGCCGAGTCGATCCTGACCCAGAACGGCTTCGCGATCCTGCGTGACCTGGTGACGGATCTGGTGGGGTGACCGAATTCGCCGCCTTTCGCCAGGTCACTGCATGCGGGCTGCCCTGGCGACCTTGATGTCGTGGCCTGGCCGAGTGCAGTGAATTCGGTCCACCCCGGCTACCGTGGACGGGTGAACGACCCTGACCCCGATCTGACCTTCGCCGACCTCGGACTCGGGAAGCAGGTGCTCAAGGCTCTGTCGGACGTCGGCTACGAGACGCCGTCGCCGATCCAGGCCGAGACGATCCCGCTGATGCTCGGCGGGCACGACGTGGTCGGGCTGGCGCAGACCGGCACCGGCAAGACGGCCGCGTTCGCGCTGCCGATCCTCGACACGCTCGATCCCAAGGCCGGCGCCCCGCAGGCGCTCGTGCTGGCGCCCACCCGTGAGCTGGCGCTCCAGGTGTGCGAGGCCTTCGAACGCTACGCCGCGCATTTGAAGGGCGTGCACGTCCTGCCGGTCTACGGCGGTCAGGGCTACGGCGTCCAGCTGAGCGCGCTGCGGCGCGGCGTGCATGTCGTGGTGGGAACGCCGGGCCGGATCATCGACCATCTCGAGAAGGGCACGCTCGATCTGTCGCAGCTGACCCACCTGGTGCTCGACGAGGCCGACGAGATGCTCACGATGGGCTTCGCCGAGGACGTCGAGACGATTCTGGCCACGACGCCCGAGACCAAGCAGGTGGCGCTGTTCTCGGCGACCATGCCGGCTCAGATCCGGCGGCTGTCGAAGAAGTACCTGACCGAGCCGGTCGAAGTCACGGTCAAGGCGAGCACGGCCACGGCCACCAACATCACGCAGCGCTATCTGGTGGTCTCGTACCAGCAGAAGATCGAGGCGTTGACCCGTCTGCTCGAGGTCGAGAACTTCGAGGCGATGATCGTGTTCGTCCGTACCAAGAACGAGACCGAGACCCTGGCCGAACGGCTCAGGGCGCGGGGCTTCTCGGCCCAGGCGATCAACGGCGACATCGTCCAGGCGCAGCGCGAGCGCACCGTCAACCAGCTCAAGTCGGGCAAGCTCGACATCCTGGTCGCGACCGATGTGGCGGCCCGCGGACTCGATGTCGACCGCATCAGCCATGTGGTGAACTTCGACATCCCGACCGACACCGAGTCGTATGTGCACCGCATCGGACGCACCGGCCGCGCGGGGCGCCACGGCGACGCGATCTCGTTCATCACGCCGCGTGAGCGCTACCTGCTCAACCACATCGAGAAGGCCACCCGGCAGCCGCTGGCCCAGATGGCACTGCCGACGGCCGACGAGGTCAACACCACCCGCCTCGCCCGTTTCGACGACCGCATCACGGCGGCCCTGGAGTCACCGCAGGTCGACTTCTTCCGTGACGTCGTCTCCCACTACGTCCGCGAGCACGATGTGCCCGACGTCGATGTGGCCGCGGCGCTGGCCATCGCGCTGCAAGGCGATGCGCCTCTCCTGCTCGACGAGGAGATCGAGGCCCCGGTCGAGCGGGAGCGCCGACCCCGCGGCGACAAGGGCGGGCCGCGTCCCGACCGTGCGCCCCGACCGGTCCGTGACGATCTGGTCAGCTATCGCATCGCGGTCGGCAAGCGGCAGAAGATCAATCCGCGCATGATCGTCGGTGCCATCGCGAACGAGGGCGGTCTGAGCCGGTCCGACTTCGGCTATATCGGCATCAAGCCCGATCACTCGATCGTCGAGCTGCCCGCGCGACTGCCCGACGATGCCTGGGAGAAGCTGAAGTCGACGCGCATCAGCGGCAAGCTGATCGAGCTGCGCCGCGACCACGGACCGAGCCGCGGCAAGACCGGTGCGAAGCCCGCCGGCCGGACCAAGCCGCGCCACGGCAAGCGCTGACGTCAGCGAGTGCTCGCCGCAGGGGCAAGGACGGACCGGGATGGCCGTGCCGGTGGCCCGGTTGGCTACACCGGCGTCAGAAGCACCAGCGGTGACATGATCACCCAGAAAACCTGCGTTGATGACACGAAGCTTTGTGTCAGCAACGTAGGTTTCCTGTCATCTCGACACCGAAGGCCGACCGGCTCACCCGGTCCGCCGCCGTCGTCCGAAGCCCTACCGCAACCTCGGGCTCACGGTCGACGCCACGACACCTCGAAGCCACCGCCAGCCGATGCGTCAGAAGAACTCGCGCTTTGTGACTCGCGAGCGCGCGCTTTGTGACTCGCGAGCGGGGACTAATTGACTCGCGAGCGGGGGTGCCAGCGGGTGACGGCCACGCCGATGAGGCAGAGCCCGCCGCCGACGAACGCGAGCGCTGCCGGGACTTCGTCGAGCAGGAGCCAGGAGAGACCGGTGGCGATGACGGGCACCAGATAGGTGGTCGACGCGACCTGCCCCGCGTTGAGCCGCCGCATCGCGTAGGCCCAGGTCGTGAAGCCGATGGCGGTGGGCACGATGCCGAGATAGACGAGCCAGGCGATATCGCCCGCGGGGGCATCGCGAAGCTGGCGGATCAGCTGCGGCCCGAACGGCAGGGCGACGACCGCGCCGATGGCGCAGCCCAGCCACACCGACTGCGGACCCGTGAGCACCTCGAGGGTCGGCTTCTGCGACAGGGCGCCGACCGCGTAGCAGACGGCTGCGATGACGCAGAGCACGACGCCCGAGGTCGTGGCCGTGGCGACCGACGAGGCGTGCCGGGTGCTCAGCGCGATGAGGACGACGCCGGCGAAGGCGATCGCCATGCCCAGCATGAGCGGTCTCGGGAAGCCTTCGCGCAGCAGGACCCCGGCCAGCAGCGCGATCAGGATCGGGCCGATGTTGACGATCAGTGCCGTGGTGCCCGCGTCGAGATCGCGCTCGGCCGCGTTGAGCGCCAGGTTGTAGACGCCGAACCAGGTGACGCCGTACACGACGATCAGCAGCAGCGGCCGCCCACGCAGCTCGCCGAACCGGCTCACCCGCGGACGGACCAGAACGCCGAGCGCGATGACTCCGACCAGCAGCCGGCCCAGGGTGAGCGCGCCCGGCGAGAACGAGTCGGTGACCGCGCGGATGCCGACGAACGCCGACGCCCAGGCCAGCACCGTGACCAGCAGCGCGGCGAGCGACAGATCGCGGGTCGTGGTGCCGGTCGTCGTCACAGAGACACGCTAGCCGGGGACACCGACAGTGTCCCCGGCCGTGACTGCCAGCTAGGCGTGAGTTACCGCCGGGTGGCGGTCTACTGCTCCGCGTCGGAGCCCAGGGTCACCTCGACCTGAGTCGTCTTGCCGTCGCGCTGCACCGTCAGCTCGATCTTCTGTCCCGGCTGGTACGCCCGGATCGAGGCGACCAGGGCATCGTTCGTGGCGACCGCGTGTCCGTCGACCGCCGTGATGACGTCGCCCTTCTTGAGCCCCGCCTTGTCGCCGGCGCTGCCCGAGGTGACCTCCTGGATGCGGGCGCCGATGCCCGTGATGTCATCGTCGGAGACGGCGCCCTGCACCGTGACGCCGATCTGGGCGTGTTCGACCTTCTTGCCGTCGAGCAGCTGCTTGGCGACGTTCTTGGCCAGGTCGATCGGGATCGCGAAGCCGAGGCCGATCGAGCCGGCCTCACCGCTGGTTGTGGTGCCGGCGCGGATCGCGGAGTTGATGCCCACGACCTGGCCGGCCAGGTTCACCAGCGGGCCACCGGAGTTGCCGGGGTTGATCGCGGCGTCGGTCTGGACGGCCGGGAAGATCGTGGGCTTGCTGTCGCTGCCGCCGTCGCTGGACGACACGGGGCGGTTCAGGGCCGACACGATGCCCTCGGTGACCGTGCTCTCGAGACCGTACGGAGAACCGATCGCGACGACCTCCTGGCCGACCCGCAGGTCCGATGACGAGCCCAGCTCGGCCGGCTGCAGGCCGGACTTGCCCGACACCTTGATGACCGCGATATCGGTGACCGGGTCGGTACCGACGATCTTGGCCGAGGCGTTGGTGCCGTCGTTGAACGCGACCGTGATGGTGCCGCCGTCGCCGGCGACGTCGACCACGTGGTTGTTGGTCAGGATGTCGCCGTCGCTGCTGATGATGATGCCGGTGCCGGAGCCGCCTTCCTGGCCACCGCGGACGTTGATCTGCACGACCGACGGCAGCACGGTCTGGGCGACCTTCTCGACGGCGCCGTTGGGCAGCTTGGCGTTGACGGCCTCGTCGGAGGTCAGTGAGCTGGTGACCCCCGAATCGTCGTCGTTCTGCTGATCCTGCAGCCAGGCTCCGCCATAGCCTGCGCCACCGGCCAGCGCGACCAAGGCGACACCGGCGACCAGTTTGCGTCCCACGCGGCGCTTGGGCTTGCCCGCCGGCGCGACGGGCGGGAACTGATCGGTCTGGTCGAACGTGATGGTGGGCTCGCTCGCGGCCTGCTCGGCGACAGGCGCACTGGCGGCGATGTCTTCGGCCGTCGGGTAACGGTGCGCGTACTCCTGGGTACCCGGCACGACCGGTGCGCCACTGGCGGCGGCGTCGGGAGCGATCGGCTGTTCCTGGTGTGCCGCGACCGGGGTCTCAGGTGCCGGTGGAGGCGGTGCGTCGGCTGCCGGCGGAGTGGTCGGCGGCGCGTACGCCTGCTCGACGGTCGGCTGCTCGGCCGTCGTGGGGGTTGCCTCGTCCGTGCCGTGCTCGGTCGTGCCGCCCTCGGTTCCGCTGCCCTCGGGGGCCGGCGGGACGTACGGACGGTCGTTGTACGGATCTGACTGATCGCTCATGATGAAAGATTCTCCCGTATGACTGTGTGCGCCCTGAGAGTCCGGTGTCAGGTTGCTAAATGAATGCGGTCGGTTCGGTCAGGCCGGCGAGCCGGGGATCCGCAGGGTGAAGGTGCTCCCGTGGCCCAGGGTGGACTCGACCTCGGCGCTGCCGCCGTGCCGATCGGCCGCGCGTTTGACGATCGAGAGCCCCAGCCCGGAGCCCGGCAGCGTACGCGATTCGGTGGCCCGATAGAACCGGTCGAAGATGTACGGCAGATCGTCGGCTCCGATGCCGGGGCCCTCGTCCGACACGGTCAGGACACCGTCGGCCAGGCGCAGCCGCACCGTGCCGCCCTCGGGGCTCCACTTCGCGGCGTTGTCGAGCAGGTTCGTGACCGCCCGCTCGAGCAGCTGCGACTCGCCGACCACCATCCAGGACGACACGTCGACGTCGAAGGTGACGCCGGGCGCGCGGCGACGGACCCGGTCCAGGGCGCCTTCGGTAACGTCGGCCAGATCGAGCGGCTCGGGTGCCCGGCCGACCGGCTCGTCGCGGGCCAGCTCGACCAGATCGCCGACCAACGTCGTGAGCTCCTGGAGCTGGGCGCGGACATCGGTCATGATCTCGGCCCGCTGCTCGGGGCTGAGCGCGCGCCCGTCGCGGGTCACCTGGCCCATCAGTTCGATGTTGGTGCGCAGGCTCGTCAGCGGCGTGCGCAGTTCGTGGCCGGCGTCGGCCACCAGCTGACGCTGTTGGGCCTGCGAGGCATCGAGCGCGGTGAGCATCGCATTGAACGAGATCGTCAGGCGCGCCAGCTCATCGGTACCTCTGACCGCGATGGGAGTCAGCCGGTTGGTCCGGGCGACCCGCTCCGTCGCGGCCGTCAGGCGACGCACGGGACGCAGGCCGTTCGTCGCCACGGCCCAGCCGGCGAGTCCGGCGAGCGCCACGCCCACCGCACTCGTCAGCAGCAGGATCACCTGCAGTCGGTTGAGCGCCCGCTCGATGCTCTCCATCGACTGAGCCATCACCAGCGCCTCGCCCGGCGCGGACTGCACCGCGACGATCCGGTACGGAGTGCCGTTCCAGCGCGCGGTGCGGATCGAGCGGGCCGCGACGCCCAACGAGACCTCGCGTTCGGAGTAGCCGATGAACTGCACCGGGAACGAGGTCTCGGGGCGCGACCCGGTCAGCAGCTGCAGGGGCTGGCCGGCTCGCAGCACACTGACCTTGATATCGGACAGGGCCAGCGCGTCGGGGCCCGTGCCGCCGGCGAACGCCGAGCCGAGATTGGCCTCGACGCCGGCCTGCGCGCGCCGGATCATCGAGTCGTCCAGCGAACTCTCGAACTGCGACCGCACGGTCAGATAGATCGTGGCGCTGATCAGGGCGAGCGTCGCGGCCACCGCGGCGGTCGTGAGGACGGCGACCCGCAGGGCCAGCGACATCCGCGAGGTCAGGAAGCGGACCGGTCGCAGCAGGCTGTCGGCCGCGCTCACGGCCGGTGGCTGGTTCGCCGAAGAACCCGGATCGTGTGGTTCCGACGCGGGGACGGGGGTGCTCACGGCATCACGGCGGGGTCTCGCGCAGCACGTAGCCGACGCCGCGCACGGTGTGGATCAGCCGCGGTTCGCCCTCGGCCTCGAGCTTGCGGCGTACGTAGCCGACGTAGACCTCGAGCGAGTTGGCCGTCGTGGGGAAGTCGAAGCCCCACACCTCCTCGAGGATGAACTGACGCTCCAGGACCCGCTTGGGCCGGCGCAGGAACAGTTCGAGCAGGGCGTACTCGGTGCGGGTCAGTGAGACCTGGCGCGACCCGCGGGTGACCTCGCGGGTCACCGGGTCGAGCGTCAGATCGGCGAACGCCAGCGGCGCTTCGTCGTCCTCGTCGGACGGTCGCCAGGCCGACCGCCGGACGAGCGAGCGCAGGCGAGCGAGCAGCTCCTCGAGGGCGAACGGCTTGATCAGGTAGTCGTCGGCGCCGGCATCGAGACCGTCGACGCGATCCGAAACGGCATCGCGCGCCGTGAGCACCAGGATCGGCACGTCGTTTCCGGCGGCCCGCAGCGCGCGGGTCGCCTCGAGTCCGTCGAGACGCGGCATCATCACGTCCATCACGATCGCGTCGGGCGCGACACCGGGCACCGACGCGAGTGCCTCGGCGCCGTCGGACGCGACGTGCACCTCGTACCCGTTGAACTCCAACGAGCGACGCAGCGAGTCGCGCACGGCGCGATCATCGTCGACCACCAGGATCCGCATGGCACCAGTGTGCCCACATCGCCTGAGGGATTGCTGAGCCGTCAGGCCGACAGCAGGGTGCGCGCCGCCGCTGCCGCGCGCACGCCGTAGCTCCCGCCGAACAGGACCGCGTGCACCAGCAAGGGGTGCAGCTGGTGGAGGGCGACACGGTCGCGCCAACCCTCCGCGAGGGGCCAGGCCTCGTCGTAGGCGTCGAGCACCAGCTGCAGATGGGGGATGCCGAACAATGACAGCATCCCCAGATCGGTCTCGCGGTGTCCACCGTGCGCGGCCGGATCGATCAGCCACACGTGGCTCTCGGCGCCCCACACGACATTCCCCGACCACAGGTCGCCGTGGATGCGCGCGGGGCCCTCCTCGGGGCCGGCCAGGTCGTGGATCCGACGCATCGCCTGCTCGATCGCTTCGGCGTCGTCGCTGTTCAGCGCGGCGCGATCGACCGCGGCGCGGACGTACGGCATGACCCGGCGTGAGGCGTAGAACTCGGCCCAGGTGTCGAGCGGCCGGTTCGGCAGCGGGGCCAGCCCGATGAAGCCGTCATGGTCGGCGCCGTACGTCTCGGCGCCCGCCCGGTGGGTCTGCGCGAGCGACCGGCCGAACTCGGCGGCCGCCTCGGCGCTGGGGCGTACGGGCTCGATCCACTCGACGATCAGGCAGTCGTCGTCGACCGCCAGCACCTCGGGCACCGGAGCTCCGCCGGCCTCGCCCAGCCAGCGCAGGCCCTCGGCCTCGCCCCGGAAGAATCCCGCGGGTGCCTGAGGGCGTGTCTTGATGACCGCGTTGCGACCGTCGGTCATCCGCAGGCGCGTGGCGGTGCAGATGTCTCCGCCGGCGACCGGAGTGGTGGACACGACGCCCAGGCCCAGCAGCGCCTCCGCGCGCGCCGCCGTCCCCGCCATCCGTGCCATGACCTCGAGGTTACCGGCTGGTCAGACCCCGGGGGGCGGCCCTGCGCCACTCGCGGGACGGTTTGCGCCACTCGGCGACGTCAGAGGGTGGTGCGCAGATGTTCGATCAGGCCGTCGCAGGTGCGCTCGATCATGGCGAGCACCTGACGGAAGCCGTCGGCACCGCCGTACCAGGGATCGGGGACCTCGTCGTCGTGGTCGCCGGCGGCAGGATCGAAGGCCCGGAACATCCGCACCTGGGACTCCTGCTCGACGGTCGGAGCCAGCGCGATCATGTCGGCGCGGTTCGCGTGATCCATCGCGAGCAGCAGGTCGTGCTCGGCGTACCAGTCGCGCGTGAACGTGCGGGCACGATGGCGGCTGGGATCGTAGCCGGCGTCGCGCAGTACCGCGGCCGAGCGCGGATCCATCGGATCGCCCTCGTGCCATCCGCCCGTGCCCGAGGACGCGACGGCGACCCGGTCGTCGAGCCCGGCCTCGGCGAGCCGCTGCTCCAGCACGACGTGCGCCGTGGGAGAGCGGCAGATGTTACCCAGGCAGACCAGGGCGATCGCGTAGGGCGGCGCCGAGCTCAATCGCCCGACGGCACGAGGCTGCCGACGATCGACTGGGCGATCGAGATGACGATCGAGGCCAGGACCGCCCACCAGAAGCCGTCGAGCTCGAAGTGCATGTCGAGCTTGTCGGCGATCCACTCGGTGAACAACAGCAGCAGGGCGTTGATGACCAGCAGTGCCAGACCGAGGGTCACGATGATGAACGGGATCGACAGCGTCTTGACGACCGGCGCGACGAAGCTGTTGACGATCGTGAACACCAGGCCCACGAGCAGCACGCCGACGATGCGGGCGCCCGTCTCGGCGCTGTCGTCGCCGATCTTCATGTGATCGCCGAGCAGCCAGGCCGCGAAGGCGAGGGCGACGGTGCTGACCAACCAGGTCGAGAGGAACCTCTGCATGACCCGATACTGGCACACCGGACGTTCTCAGACGGGCGGCAACGCCTCGTCGGGCTCGTCACGCCGTGCTGTCTGGGCCATCGCGATTCCCGCGAGCACCGTGACGACTCCGCCGATCTGGACGATGGTGAGCGACTCCGCGAACCAGGCCCACCCCACCAGCGTCGCGACGACCGGCTCGAGCATCGCGACGACGCTCACGACGGTCGCCGGAAGCGATCTCAGTGCCAGCAGGAGCAGGAAGAACGGCGTCACCGTGCCGAGCACCACGACCCACGCCATCGCGGTCCAGGCCGGGATCTGCAGGTCCGAGAGCCGGCCGAGCATCGACGCCTGGCGCCCCAGCTCATCGGCTTGCCAGACAGGCGCGATCAGGTTCATCAGGACCGTCGCGGTGGCGAAGGCCCACAGGATGTGACGTAGTGGCTCTGCGGAGACGCTGTGCTCCTCGCCCAGCAGGAAGTACGCGGCGTAACAGACAGCGGCGAGCAGGGCCATCGTCACGCCGAGGCCATCGAACTCCAGTCCGTCCCACACCTGGCTGACGACGGCCAGCCCGATCAGAGTGAGTCCCAGGGCCGGCCACATCCGGGCGTGGACCGGCCGGTGGCGTGCGAAGCGCACCCAGAGCACGACCAGCACGGGGCCGGTGTACTCCAGCAGGAGCGCGATACCGAGCGGCAACCGGTTGATCGCGACGTTGTAGAAGCCCTGGAGGCCCGCGATGCCGACCGCACCCAGCCCGAGCACCAGCGGCCAGCGCCGCAAAGCAGGGGGCCGCAGCGCGGACCGGTTCGACAGCGCCGCGATGACCAGCAGGACCAGGAGCCCGGCCGTGATGCGCACCGTGGTGAACGTGGCCTCGTCGGTGCCCGAGCGCAGAGGGATGCGGGACATCCCGGCGTTCAGTCCGAACAGCACGGCCGCCGTCAGGACGAGCAGATAGCCCAGCCAGGGCCTTGGCTCGCTCACGACTGCGGATTCCCCACCCGCACCGGCCTCGTCAGCCCGCAGGTGTCGCTTCAGCGCGGCCCTCCAGCCGACCTTCCAGGCGGGCCATCGAGACATGCACCTGGACCACATCTCGGCCGAGCTCGGCGATATCGCCCTTGAGTTCGTCGCGCACGGCGTCCATGCGGTGGATCATCCACGCGAAGCCGCCGCCGATGGCCAGGATCAAGCCGACCGTCGTGCTGAGGTTGGTGACGACTTCGGCGGACATGTACATCTCTCCATTCTGCCCGATGGGCGTGAGGCATGCGACCGAAGCTACGGAGCGTGCCCGGGCGTCGAGAAGGCTCGATATGTGACCTGTGGACGACGTTTGATCACCGTGGACCCTGTGGACGCGCGGGTGCCTATCCTCGGATCATGAACCCGCCTCGGGCACGCTCGGCCCTCGAACGCATTCCGCTGTACCGCCCCGGCAAGGCCGCCGAGAGCGATGCGCTGAAGCTGTCGAGCAACGAGAATCCGTTCGCGCCGCTGCCGGGTGTCGTCGAGCGCGCGGTCGCCGAGCTCGGCCGGATGAACCGGTATCCGGACGCCGGCACGATGGCGTTGCGCGAGGCGATCGGGAAGCACCTGGGGGTTGCGCCGGCGTCGGTCGCGACCGGCACCGGCTCGGTCGCGGTGTTGTTCGCGCTCCTGCACGCCTATCTCGAGCCGGGCGACGAGATCGTCTACGCGTGGCGTTCGTTCGAGGCGTACCCGATCGCGGCGGACCTGACCGGCGCGACCTCGGTCGCGGTGCCGCTGTTGCCCGACGGCCGCCATGACATCGACGCGATGGCGGCGGCGGTCACCGAGCGCACCAGGGCGGTCCTGGTCTGCACGCCGAACAACCCCACCGGGCCGATCGTCACGCAGGCGGAGCTCGACCGGCTGCTCGACCGGGTGCCCGATCACGTGCTGGTGGTCGTCGACGAGGCCTATGTCGAGTTCGTCCGCGATCCGCAGGCCTGCTCGGGGCTCGCGGCGTTGGCCGGCCATCCCAATGTCGTGGTCCTGCGCACGTTCTCGAAGGCCTACGGGCTGGCGGGCCTGCGGGTCGGATATGCCGTCGCCGAGGAGTCCATCGCCGACGCCGTCCGCAAGGTCGTCCCGCCGTTCTCGGTGACGGATGTCGCCGCCGCGGCCGCGATCGCGTCGCTCGAGGCGTACGACGAGCTGGCCGCCCGTGTCGATCAGGTCGTGGCCGAACGCGAGACGCTGCGGGCCGCGCTGCTGGATCAGGGATGGACGGTCCCGCGCGCCGAGGGAAACTTCGTCTGGTTGCCGCTGGGCGAGGCGGCGCTGGACTTCGCGGCGACCTGCGCACCGGTCTCGGTGCGGCCCTTCGCCGGCGACGGCGTCCGGATCTCGATCGGCGAACCGGGGGTCGACCAGCGCTTCCTGGCGGCGGCCGCCGCGTGGCGTGACGCGCACGCGTGATGGGTTAGGCTGGACGACAGGTGTGATGCCCATCACGCCCGCGCGGTACAGTGCGATCCCGCACCCAGGATCGTGGTTCCGCGGACTTCGGACTCCGGACCGGTGACCCCGGGACGGTCGATGACAGTGGGGGTCCTCCTTGAGCACGCCAGTACAGCTCCTCACGCCGGACGGCGCACGAGTCGAGCATCCTGATTACGACTACGACGGCAGCCTGGCCGATGTCGCGGCGCTCTACCGCGACATGGTGTTGGTGCGTCGCATCGACACCGAGGCGTTCGCGCTGCAGCGCCATGGCGAGCTGGGGCTGTGGCCGCCGGCGCTGGGGCAGGAGGCCGCGCAGGTCGGCTCGGCGCGCGCCCTGCGGCCGCAGGACTACGCCTTCCCGACCTATCGCGAGCACGGGGTCGCCTGGTGCCGCGGGGTCGACCCGATCGGCCTGTTCGGCATCTACCGCGGCGTCGAACTCGGCGGCGGATGGGATCCGGCCGATCACAACCTGGCGCTCACGCAGATCATCATCGGCGCCCAGACACTGCACGCCACGGGCTACGCGATGGGACTGATGTTCGACCACGCCGTCGCCAGCGGCGACCCCGATCGCGATGCGGCCGTCATCACCTACTTCGGCGATGGTGCCACCAGCCAGGGCGATGTCAACGAGGCGCTCGACTGGGCCACCGTCCACCAGGCGCCGGTCGTGTTCTTCTGCCAGAACAATCAGTACGCGATCTCGGTGCCGCTGGCCCGGCAGATCGCGGTCCCGATCGCCCAGCGCGCCGACGGCTTCGGCCTGCCCGGCGTCCGGGTCGACGGCAACGACGTGATGGCGGTCCACGCGGTCACGCAGAAGGCCCTGCAGCGGGCCCGCGACGGTGAGGGTCCGAGCCTGATCGAGGCGGTCACGTATCGCATGGGCGCCCACACCACGTCCGACGATCCGACCCGCTATCGCGACGCCGCCGAGGTCGAGCAGTGGCGCGCCAAGGATCCGATCGACCGGCTTCGCAAGTATCTGGAGCAGCACGGCCAGCCGCTGTCGTTCTTCCACGATCTCGAGGCCGAGGCCGACGCCCTGGGCGAGCGGCTGCGGCGCGAGTGCGCGGCGCTGCCCGAGCCCGATCTCGCCGATCTGTTCGATCAGGTCCTGGTCGACACCCCGGCCGAACTCGACCAGCAGAGGGCCGAGTACATCGGATGGCGCGATGCGTTGGAAGGGAGCCCCGCATGAGCATCGAGCCCGGGGGCCTCGAGACGATGTCGATCGGCCGCGCCATCAACGAGGGCTTGCGGGCCGCCATGGAGCAGGACGACAAGGTCGTCGTGCTGGGCGAGGACGTCGGCCCCCTCGGCGGTGTGTTCCGCGTGACCGACGGCCTGCAGAAGGACTTCGGCGAGAACCGGGTCATCGACACGCCGCTGGCCGAATCGGCCATCGTCGGCACGTCCGTCGGCCTGGCGTTGCGCGGCTACCGGCCGGTCGCCGAGATCCAGTTCGACGGCTTCGTCTACCCCGCCTACGACCAGATCGTCAGCCAGGTCGCCCGCATGCACTTCCGCAGCGCCGGCAAGGTGCGTATGCCGGTCGTCATCCGCATCCCGTACGGCGGTGGCATCGGCGCGGTGGAGCACCACTCCGAGAGCCCTGAGGCGCAGTTCGTCATGACGCCGGGCCTGCGGGTCGTCGCATGCTCCACGCCGCACGACGCGTACTGGATGATCCAGGAGGCGATCCGGTCCGACGACCCGGTCGTGTTCATGGAGCCCAAGCGCCGGTACTGGGAGAACGGCGAGGTCGACCGCGCCACGCGGCCCGACACCACCTGGACGTCGTCGCTGGTCCGCTCCGGTCGCGACGCCACGCTCGTGACCTACGGTGCGACCGTCGCGACCTGCTGCCAGGCCGCCGAGGCCGCCGCCGAGGACGGCCTGGATCTCGAGGTCATCGATCTGCGCACCCTGTCGCCGCTGGACCTCGAGCCCGTGTACGAGTCGGTCCGTCGCACCGGCCACGTGGTCGTGGTGCACGAGGCGCAGCGCACGCTCGGGCTGGGTGCCGAACTCGCCGCCCGCATCACCGAGGAGTGCTTCTATTCACTCGAGGCGCCGGTGCAGCGGGTCACGGGCTACGACCTGCCGTATCCGCCGAGCAAGGTCGAGGAGGAGTTCCTGCCGGGGCTCGACCGCATCCTCGACGCCGTCGATCACGCCATCTCGTACGGAGACCGCTGATGCCGGAGTTCAAGCTGCCCGATGTCGGCGAGGGACTGACCGAGGCCGAGATCATCACGTGGCGAGTGCAGCCCGGCGACACGGTCGCGGTCAACGATGTCCTGGTCGACATCGAGACGGCCAAGTCGATCGTCGAGTTGCCGAGCCCGTTCGCCGGGGAGGTCTCCGCGCTGCTGGTCGAGGAGGGCCAGACCATCGCGGTCGGCACCCCGATCGTGCGCATCGGTGCCGCCGACGAGGCACCCGCCGCTGACGAGGCGCCGGCGACCGAGGGCCGCCAGGCGGTCCTGGTCGGCTACGGGCCGCGCACCGATGTGCCCACGCGGCGCCGCCGCCGCTCGTCGCTGCCCGAGGCGCCCACGCGGGTCGCGTCGGTCGACACCGACAAGGTCCCGCAGGCCGAACCACCGCACAAGCAGTGGCCGCTGCCCGCCCGACCCCTCGCACGTCCTCCGGTGCGCAAGCTGGCCAAGGACCTCGGGGTGGATCTGGCCGAGGTCCCGTGCGAGGGCGACTTCGTGACGCGCGCCGAGGTCCAGGCGTTCGCCGAGAGCGGCACGTCGCTGCCTCCGCCTCCTCCTCCCGCTCCGACCGCGGTCGGCGATGTGCGGATGCCCATCAAGGGCGTGCGCAAGATGACGGCCCAGGCGATGGTCCAGTCGGCGTTCACCGCGCCGCACGTCACCGAATGGGTCACGGTCGACGTCACGCGCACCATGGAACTGGTCGACCGGCTCAAGGCCGATCGCCGCTTCGCGGACGTCAAGGTGTCGCCGACCGTCATCGTCGCGAAGGCGATCTGCCTGGCCATGCGCCGCACTCCCGAGCTGAACTCGGCCTGGGACGAGGCCGCGCAGGAGATCGTGCTCAAGGCCTCCGTGACCCTCGGGGTGGCTGCGGCCACCGACCGCGGGCTGGTCGTGCCGAACATCCCGGGCGCCGAGCGGCTGTCGCTGCTCGAGTTGGCGCGGGCGGTGACGGAACTGACCGAGACGGCTCGCGCCGGGCGTACGCAGCCGGCGCAGATGGCGGGCGGATCGTTCACGCTGACCAACGTTGGTGTGTTCGGTGTCGACGGCGGCACGCCCATCATCAATCCCGGTGAGGCCGGCATCTTGGCCGTCGGGCAGATCGCGCGGCGCCCGTGGGTGGCCGACGACGATTCGATCGTGCCCCGGTGGGTCACCACGCTGGCGCTGAGCTTCGATCATCGGCTGGTCGACGGTGAGCAGGGCTCGCACTTCCTGGCCGATGTCGCCGCGATCCTCCACGATCCTGCCGAGGCGTTGACGTTCTGATCCCCGGTCGGGCGAGGTGCACGTCACGGCTGCCTGATTTCTGTCTCTCGCCGCGCGCAATTACGCTGGGGCGGTGAGTCAGAGCGTCATCGTCCCCGCCGGTGCGTGGCGGGTGTGGGGCGTCGGCGTCGCGGTCTATCTGATGGCGGTGTTCCACCGTTCCTCGCTGGCTGTGGCGGGCCTGGCGGCCTCGGACCGCTTCGGCATCTCGGCTTCGCAGCTCGCGACGTTCGTCATGCTGCAGTTGCTGGTCTATGCGGGCATGCAGATCCCGGTGGGACTGCTCGTGGACCGGTTCGGCCCGCGTGCGGTGATGATTGCCGGAACGGCCACGATCGTGCTCGGACAGACGGCGTTCGCGGTGGCCGGCACCTTCGCCGCGGCGCTCGGCGCGCGGGTGCTCGTCGGGGTGGGCGACGCGATGACGTTCATCTGCGTGCTGCGCCTCGTCAACGCCTGGTTCCCGGCCCGGCGCATCCCCCTAGTCACCCAGCTGACCGGTGTCACGGGACAGCTCGGTGCCGTCGCGGCCGCGGCTCCGATGACGTGGGCTCTGCGTGAACTCGGCTGGACCACGTCGTATCTCGCGGCTGCCGGTGTCAGCGCGGCGTTGCTTGTGCTGCTGCTCCTGCTGGTCCACGACACCCCGGACGACCGGGTGCTCCGTGGCGACCGACTGTCGTGGACGGCGATCCGGACCCGGCTGGCGGCTTCGTGGCGGCAGCCGGGCACGCGGCTGGGCTTCTGGATGCATTTCACGACGCAGTTCAGCGCCACCACGCTCGGACTGCTGTGGGGGTACCCGTTCTTCGTGCGCGGGGAGGGCCTCTCCGAAGCCGCCGCGGGCACCCTGCTGTCGATCATGGTGCTGTCGATCATGGGCGCGGGCCCGCTGTTCGGTGCCTTCATCAGCCGCCACCCGTGGCATCGGTCCTCGATCGTCATCGGCATCGTGCTGTCGATCGCCGCGGTCTGGACCGTGGTGCTTGCCTGGCCGGGCGACGCGCCGCTCGCGCTGCTGGTGCTGCTGGTCGTCGTGGCTGGCACGGGCGGCCCGGCCTCGATGATCGGATTCGATCTGGCGCGCACGTCGAATCCGACGGACCGGGTCGCGAGCGCCACCGCGATCGTCAACCAGGCCGGCTTCGTCGCCAGCCTGGTGCTGGTGATCGCGATCGGCCTGATCCTCGACTGGCGCACGCCGGGCGACAGCACCGCGTACTCCGCGGAGTCGTTCCGCTGGGCGATGTCGTTCCAGTACGTCCTGTGGGGCCTGGGGCTCACGCAGCTGTGGCGCTACCGCCGCCGCACCCGCGCCGCCCTGCTGGCCGCCGATCCCGACGCTCGCTCCAAGATGATCGGCCTCGGCTGACGCAGGAAAGCCTGTGAGGTCAGGCGGCGGGCTCGAGCACCATCATCAGGTTGGTCTTGCCGTTGTGGTCGAGGGCGCCGATCTCCTCGAAGCCGCGGCGGTGGTGGAATGCGAGCGAGGCGTCGTTGGTGTCGTAGACCTCGAGCGCGACCGGCAGATCGCCCTCGACCTCGTCGTACAGACGTGAGGCGACGCCGAGACGGCGATGACTCTGGGCGACCACGATGCGATCGAGATAGACGTACTCGTCGAGTCGCTCCTCGAACCAGCGATAACGGCTCGAGTCGTAGGTGGCGCCCGTGGGCAGCGTGATGACGAAACCGGCGATATCGCCGTCGTCGTCGAGCACCAGGGCCTGATCGGCCTGCTTGACGAGCATCGACAGCGACTCGTGATCGAGGCTGCCGACGCCCTCGAGGGCGGTCTGGTTGATCTCGACGACCGAGTCCAGGTCGTCGTGGTGCATATCGCGTAGCGTCATCCGGTCGGTGGCGGATCTCGTCAGATTCTTCGTGTTCTCTGGATTCATTGCGTTCGACGTTACGTCAACCCGCCGTCGATCGCCGTGAGTGCGATCACACCGTGCTAGACGTCGAAGATCACACCGGTGGCCGATTCGCTGGCCTCCCAGAGCGCTTCAGCCAGCTGCTCGTCGCGCGCCGCGTGGGTCATGCCGACCAGTCTGGGACGCCCGCGCATCTGGCCGGGGCCCGACGGCCCGACGTACTCGCCGCCGGTCAGCGACGGGTCGGTGGCGGCCATGAGGGTGGGCCAGGCACCGTGCTCGGCGGGCTGGCCGACGACGCGCGAGATCTGATGCATCGCCTGGCCCGGCAGAGCGCTGCGGCCCAGGTTGAAGCCCGCACTCTGCAGATTCGTGTTGGCGTAGCCCGGGTGGGCGGCGACGCTGACGGCTCGCGAGCCTGATGCCTTGAGGCGCCGGTTCAGCTCCTGGGCGAAGATCAGATTGGCGAGCTTCGATTCGCCGTACGACCGCCAGCGGCGGTAGCGGCGCTGTGAGCCCGCCGGCGCGAGGCTGCGCAGGTCGATGCCCTTCACGGTGCGGTGCATCATCGAGCTGATCGTGACCACGCGCGCGTCGCTGGCGGCCAGCGTGGGCCACAGGGTCGCCGTCCAGGCGAAGTGGCCCAGGTGATTGGTGCCGATCTGCAGTTCGAAGCCGTCGACCGTGGTGCGGTCGGGGGTCGCCATGACGCCCGCGTTGTTGACCAGGAGGTCGATGCGCGGATGCCGGCCCGCGACCTCGGCGGCCGCCCGCTTGGCCGAGTCGAGATCGGCCAGATCGAGCAGCTGCAGCTCGGCGTCGGCCGACGGCACCGCCTCCAGCAGGCGGTCGACATACTCCTGGCCTTTGACGGAGTCGCGCGCCGTGATGGTCACGGCGGCTCCGTGGCGGGCGAGTTCGACGGCGGTGGCTAGCCCCAGGCCACCGGTCGCGCCGGTGACGACGGCGCGACGCCCCGTCTGGTCGGGGATATCGGCGGTGGTCCAGGCCATGACTGGCACCCTAAGGTGTGACGGCCATGTGGGCTAGTACTGCGCGGCCGATCTGCTCGTCGCCCGTGATGGTGACCTCGACCTGGTCAGGGCCCCGCCGGCCGGCCGCAAGTGTCGTGAACGTCTCGGTCGACATCGCCAGATCGGTCACGGGCCCGTCGATCGCGTCGACCCGCGACGCGCGGCCGTCGTCGCCGACTCGTACGGCCAACTCGACCGGCACCTCGCCGGTGACCGACCACTGGACCGTGGTGCCGGCGGGAGGCTTGACCCGCTTGCCCAGGACGAACGGCATCCCGAACGAGAACGCCATCGTCACGACCTGCGCGGCGGTGCCGTCGAATCCGCCCGGACGCCCGAGCGCCCGTCGGACGTCCTGCTCATGGCACCACATGTCGACACAGCGGTTGCGCAGCAGGGTGTCCCACGACCAGCCGATGTCGCCGGGCGTCTTGTCGGCTACCGCCTGGGGGTCTTCCGGTAGTTCGGCGAGCTGCTCCTCACGGACCGCGAGGGCGTCGCGGAGCTCGGCGACATCGTCCGCGGCCGCGCGGCCGCGCCGCGCTTCGACGCCGGCCTCGGTGTAGTCCGCGATCACCTCGCCGCGCGCGTCGCTCGAGACATCGGCCACCGTGCCCGCGAGCACCGCCTCGAGATGCGCCAGATGAGCGACGACGTCCTTGACGGTCCAGCCGGGACAGTCGGTCGGGGTGGCCCATTGCTCGGGGGTCAGCTCCTCGACGAGGCCGAGTAGCTCGGTGGCCGACTCGCGCCAGCCCTGGACGTACACGGGAAGCATGCTCATGTGTCAGTCTCGATCCTCGTCAGCTCGGCCTGCCGCCGGAGGGAGCGGCGGGTCCAGAAGGTGGCCCCGATCACTGCGATTCCGCCGAAGAGCCCGATCAGCAGCACGATCTGCGCCGTGCGTCCCCGCGACGTGAATCCGTCGATGATGGCATAGGAGTAGGTGGCGTTGTCGACCTTGCGATCGCGGGGGGTGCAGCGTACGTCGACGCCGTCCTTCCCCTCGGGGAGCAGGCCCAGCAGGTGCCATTCGGTGCCGTCGACCTCGGCGATCACATCGATCTTGGCGGCAGGGATCTTGGTCTCGGCCTTCTTCTTCGAGCCCTTCGGGGCGGGTCCGGTCGCCAGACAGGTGATGGCGCGATCGGGCTGGACGATGTCGGTGTAGACGGCGAGCGAATGTCCTGCGGCGTCAGCCTTCTTCTCGGTGACCGGGGTCAGCGCGGCATCGCGCACGGGATCCCAGGCGCCGGCTGCGATCACCGTGGCGCCGATCCAGCCGGCCAACACGACCAGGACCGCGACCAGGTATCCGAACGGGCTGCGCAACAGCTTCACGTGGTCACTCTGGCACAGCGGGTCCGACGCCGGCCGTGTGGCGCGCCTGCTTGACCGGGTGCTTCGTGGGGTGTGGACTGGTTGAAATCTTGATCACAGAGGCCCCGCCTCGGAAGGAGACGACATGGACGAAGTGTTCCTGCTCGCTCGCATTCTCTTCGTGTACCTCATCATCGGTTCGGCCGTCGGACACCTGACCCAGACGGCGGCGATGGCCGGCTACGCCGAGGCGCGGGGGGTCAAGCCCGGCGCGCTGATGGTGCAGATCAGCGGAGTGGCCCTGCTGGCCGGCGGTGTCTCGGTCCTGCTCGGTATCTGGGGCGACATCGGTGCCCTCGGGCTGGCCGTGCTCATGGTCGTCACGGCCGTCATGATGCACGCCTTCTGGAAGGAGACCGACCCGATGGCCAAGCAGACCGAGATGGTCGCCTTCAACAAGGACATCGCCTTGGCCGGCGGCGCGCTGGCGCTGTTCGTCATCTTCGGGACTGTCATCGACGCGCCCTACGCTCTGACCGACGCGTTGGTCAACTGGTAGTGGCGTGCCGCCGTTCGATGAGGGCTCCCATCCGCTCGGGTGGGAGCCCTCATCGTTCAGTGCTGGTGGGAGTACTCGTGGTAGCGCGCGACCATGGCGAGCAGCATGAAGATCGGCATCGCGATGTGGCCGCCCATCATGACGCCCATCTCGCCGAGCCCGCCCGACCAGTGGAACGGCAGGAACACCGCGAAGCCGAGGTACATCGCCAGGGCCATCTCGACACATGGTGCCGGTCCGTGGCCGCGGTACAGCATCCAGGCGATCATCGGGATCGTCATGGCGGTCGCCATCGCCAGCGACGAGATGTCGACCCGGTCGGCCCAGGCGCCAGAGGTCGCGAGCTTCCACAGCGGGTAGAGCGTGGCCATGCCGACGAGCATCGCCAGAATCATCTCGAGGTAGTGGCGGATGAACCGCCAGGCGGGACGGCTACCGGTCGTGTGCGCGGTGATCGCCATGATGCACCTCCATAACTCGAACACCGATGTACGAGATAGGACGCTAGCACAACCCGAACACCGGTGTACAGGTTAGAGTTCGGTCATGCCTGCCACGAAGCGTGCCGACGCCCGGCGCAATGTGGAAGCCATCTTGGATGCTGCCACGGCCGTGCTCGCCGCCGATCCCGATGCGAGCATCGGTGACATCGCCGCAGCGGCAGGCGTGGGCCGCGTGACCCTGTACGGCCACTTCGAGTCGCGGGCCGCGCTCATCGCCCAGGTCGCCGAGCGCGCCATGGCCAGCACGGAGGCGGCCCTGGCCGCGATCGATGTCGGCGGCGATCCGGCGAGCGTCCTGGATGCCGTGCTCCGAGAGACCTGGGCTCTGACGCATCGGTTCGGCGCCCTCGTCGTCGCCGCCGAACACGCTCTGCCGCCCGAGCGGCTGACCGCACTGCACGAACAGCCCGTGGTGCGGGTCCGGACGCTGCTGACGCGTGGGCGGAAGGCCGGCGAGTTCCGCGCCGATCTGCCGGTCGCCTGGCAGTTGGTGTCGATCCAAGCGGTCCTGCACGCTGCGTCGACCGCGGTCCATCAGGGCGTGATCGCGCAGAAGCAGGCGCCCGATCTGGTGGTGCGGTCGGTCCGTGCCCTGTTGCGTCCCGAATAGGGCGACGGCCCCCACCCGAAGGTGAGGGCCGTCGCGACCGGGCTCGATCAGCGTCAGAAGGCTGCTTCGTCGAGCTCCATGATCGAGGCGTCGATGTTCTCGGCGATCGCCCGCTCGCCCGCCAGCTTCGGCAGGACGTTGCGCGCGAAGAACGAGGCCGCCGCGACCTTGCCCTCGTAGAAGGCCTGGTCGGCGCCCGATGCGCCCGCATCGAGCTTGGCCAGCGCGACCTCGGCGCCGCGCAGCAGCAGCCACGCCACCACGACGTCGCCCAGCACGTAGACCAGACGGGTCGTGTTCAGGCCGACCTTGTAGATGTTCTTGATGTCGCCGTTCTCGTCGGCCGGATTGGCCGACATCAGATCGGCGAACACCGCACCGAGGATGGCCTGCGCGTCGTCGAGGCCCTTCGCGAGCAGCTCACGCTCGATCTTGAGGCGGCCGTTGCCCGCGTCGCTCTGGGCGAACTGCCCGATCTCGTTCGCCAGGTAGCCGAGCGCCTGACCCTTGTCCTTGACGATCTTGCGGAAGAACAGGTCCTGGCCCTGGATCGCCGTGGTGCCCTCGTACAGGGTGTCGATCTTGGCGTCGCGGACGTACTGCTCGATCGGGTAGTCCTGCAGGAAGCCCGAACCACCGAACGTCTGCAGCGACTCGGTGCCCAGCAGGACCCACGAGCGCTCCGAGCCGTAGCCCTTGACCAGCGGCAGCAGCAGGTCGTTGACGGCCTCGGACAACGCCGCGTCCTCGCCGGCGGCCTCCTTGATCAGGATGTCGTCCTGCCACGTGGCCGTGTAGATCGCCAGCGAGCGCAGGCCCTCGGCGAACGACTTCTGCGTCAGCAGCGAACGACGCACGTCGGGGTGGTGCGTGATCGTGACGCGCGGGGCGGTCTTGTCCGACGCCTGCGTCAGATCGGCGCCCTGGACACGCTCCTTGGCGAACTCCAGGGCGTTCAGATAGCCGGTCGACAGCGTCGCGATCGCCTTGGCGCCGACCATCATGCGAGCGTTCTCGATGACCCGGAACATCTGGTTGATGCCGTCGTGGACCTCGCCGAGCAGCCAGCCCTTGGCGGGCTCGCCGCCACCGGTGGCCGGATCGCCGAACGTGACCTCGCACGTCGTGGACACCTTGATGCCCATCTTCTTCTCGACGTTCGTCACGTAGACGCCGTTGCGCTCGCCCGTGAGGTCGCCGGTCTCGTGGTCGAAGTGGTACTTCGGCAGCAGGAACAGGCTCAGGCCCTTGGTGCCCGGGCCGCCCACGCCTTCGACGCCCTGCGGGCGGGCGAGGACCAGGTGCATGATGTTCTCGGCCATGTCGTGCTCGCCCGACGTGATGAAGCGCTTGACGCCCTCGATGTTCCACGAGCCGTCCTCGTTGGGGAACGCCTTGGTGCGGCCGGCGCCGACATCGGAGCCGGCGTCGGGCTCGGTGAGCACCATGGTGGCGCCCCACTGGCGGTCGACCATGTGCTGGGCGATCGTCTTGTCGCGCTCGATGCCGTTCTCGAACACGATGCGGGCGAACGCGGGACCGCACGCGAACATCCAGATGGGCGGATTGGCGCCCAAGACGAACTCGGCCGAGCCCCAGACCAGCGACGCCGGGGCCTTCTGGCCGCCGAGCTCCTCGGGCACCTGCAGGCGCCACCACTCCGAGGCCATCCAGGCGTCGTAGCTCTTCTTGAACGACTCGTTCATGGTGACCGAGTGAGTGGCCGGGTCGTACACCGGCGGATTGCGGTCCGAGTCGACGAACGAGGCGGCCAGGTCTTCGCGTGCGATGCGCTCGATCTCGGAGACGATGCTCTTGGCGGTGTCGGCGTCGACCTCGTCGAACGGGGCCTTGCCGAGGATCTCGCCGCGGTCGAAGAGCTCGAACAGGTTGAACTCGACGTCGCGGACGTTGCTCTTGTAGTGGCTCATGCCAGCTGTCCTTCACGAATGCGGAAGAGGTGTTACCGACTAGTTCTACTAGCCAGTAACTTCAGTATCCGCCTGATCGCGTCCGGACACAAGTTCGCAGAGGTCAGAGCAGGTTCGGCAGGTGTCGGCCGAGGTCGCGCAAGGAGTCCAGGACGACCTTCGCGCCGGCTGCCCGGAGCTCGTCGGCCGAGCTGGTCCCGGTCGTGACGCCGATGCCGGGCACGCCGGCCAGGCGCGCCGCGTCCATGTCATGCACGTGATCGCCGACATACGCGGCAGCTCCGTGGTCGCGAAGCACGACGGCCTTCTGGTCACGCCAGGCGTCGCCCACCACCTGGCGCGCGGGCAGCTCGAGGTGATCGACGTGCAGCTGCGCGTTCGCGGCGTTCTTCGCCGTGATGACCAGGGAGCCGCCGAGATCGTTGGCGGCGACCAGACCCTCCGGGGCGCCCGGCAGGGCGGGGATCGCCTCGATGGCGAGCTCGGCGTAGATCGCCCGGTAGCGCTCGCTCCAATGATCGATCTCGTCGGCCGGCAGCCAGTGGGCCAGTTCCCATTCCAGGGGTGGGCCGAGGCGCGAGGTCACGAGGGCCGTGTCGATCGGGTGCCCGGACTCCTCGGCCAGCCGGGCCATGGCCGCGGCGACCCCGGGGCGGGAGTCGATCAGCGTCATGTCGAGGTCGAAACCGATCAACGCCACGAGCGGGATCCTGCCGGGTGCGGGCATGGGAAAGGCCGGTCACCTCGGGGGGTGGATGACCGGCCTCTCTTGAGAATACCCGATATCAGGAGAAACGGGTAGGGATTCGTCCGAATCCGTCGTTCGCGACGAGTCGGACCGTCCGGACGACGCCGACGACGCTGATGGCTGCGGTGAGCGCGATGACAGTGAACATGGTGCCTCCTTCAGGCGTTCTCGATGGCACCAGTGTCTCAACGTCAAACTATCAAGCACAAGCGAATAGAACTACTGGCTATGTGTAGCCTAGCTACATGGATGTGCGGAAGCTCCAGCTTCTCAGGGAATTGTCCGAACGCGGCACGGTCGGCGCGGTCGCCGATGCGATGCACGTCACGCCGTCGGCGGTCTCGCAGCAACTGAAATCCCTCGAACGCGAGGTCGGATACACCCTCATGGCGCCGGCGGGCCGAGGTGTCGAGCTGACGGTCGCGGGCAAGGCCCTGGCGCAGACCGCGACCGAGATCGCGGTGGCGATCGAGCGGGCCGAGGCGCGCTGGTACGAGTTCATCGAACGACCGTCCGGTGAGGTCAGGGTCCTGACGTTCCAGACCGGTGGCGAGATGCTGCTGCCGGGTCTGCTGGACCGGATGGCCGAGACGCCCGAGGTCGAGCTCGTGGTCTCCGACGTCATCGGCGATGTGTCGGAGTACGGCGATCTGACCGCCGACCACGACATCGTGCTGGCCGACACGGTCACGACGGACTCGAGTTGGCACGAGAGGGGCCTTCAGGTGGTGCCGTTGATGGTGGAGCCGCTCGATGTCGCGCTTCCAGAGGATCACCGGCTGGCGAGGAAGGCGAGCCTGTCGCCTCAGGACGTGGTCGGTGAGACCTGGATCGGCGTCCCGCGGGGCTATCCGTACGACGCCGTGCTGCAGCAGGTCGTCGCGGCGACGGGCGAGCCCGTGCGCATCGCGCAGCGGATCGCCGAGAACGGCATCGTCGAGGCGCTCGTGGCCGGCGGCCACGGCATCGCGATCCTGCCGCGCTTCACGACGCGTGAGCATGAGAACGGTCTGGTGACCCGCCCGCTGACCGGCATCCGTGCACGCCGCGACATCTCAGCGCTCCTGCGCCCCGACCGCTTCGAGCGCCCCTCGGTCCGTCTCGTCGTCGAGGCGCTCCGTGCCGAGGCCCACCAGGTCGCCGAAGCGCACGGCGCTCCCACCCCACCCCGCTGAGGAGTCACTCATTGGTTCTCGCGAGTCACTCGTTGCACGAGTCGCTGGCGGGTCATGAGGTGAAGCGAGCGGCGAAGGCGCGGAACTGATCGTTGCCGAGCGACTTGGCCTGTGCCAGCGCCTCGACCTCGACGCTGGCGGCCAGGTCGGAGGTCGTCGCGACGGCGATGGAGCGCTTGATGTCGGCCATCAGGGCCGGGTCGCGTCCGGCCCAGGCGGCGGCGAGCTCGCGGGCGCGCAGCGAGGGATGCTCGACGAGCTCCTGGGCCAGGCCGAGCTGGATCGCCTCCTCGGCGCCGATGATCTCACCCTTGTAGAGGGCGGCGGCGGTGTTGGCCGCGCCGATCCGTTGGGTCAGCATCCAGGTGCAGCCGCCGCCGGGATGCAGGCCGATCTGGCTGAAGGTCGGCCCGAACCCGGCTTGCGGACCTGCGACGATGACGTCACAGGCCAGCGCGATGTTCAGGCCCGCGCCGACGGCGGCGCCGTGTACCGCGGCGACGGTCGGGATGGTCAGGTCGCGTAGTCCGAGGAATGATCCGTACACCTTCATCAGGTGGTCGCGCAGCACCTCGACGGGCCGGTCCAGGTCGCCGAACAGGTTGGCGAGGTCGGCTCCGGCGCAGAAGGCCTTGCCGGCACCGGTCACGACCAGTGCACGCGCCTCGGGGTCGGCGGCAACGGCTTCGACGGCGGCTTTGAACTCGTCCAGCAGTGGCCAGCTCAGGGCGTTTCGGCGGTCGGGGTCGTTGATCGTCGCGATGCGGATCGCTCCGTCGGACTTCAGTTCCACCAGACTCATGAGGCGACGGTATCCGGTGCGGCTACCATGGCGATCACACGCCGGTGTAGCTCAATGGCAGAGCGCTTGCTTCCCAAGCAAGATACGCGGGTTCGATTCCCGTCACCGGCTCTGACCGGGCGAAGCCCGCGACTGCCGGTGGCGGGAATCGAATCGGGCCCCTTCGGCACCGGCCCGCGATCGCGGTAGAGCCGCCTGGCCCTGGATGGTCAGGCTCGGGTTCCCTCCCCGCCAGTCAGCCGCTCTTGGTTGATTGCTTCATGTGTAGTTCCTGTTTGACGGTGACGCCGTTGGTTCTCATCTCGTTCGAACCGTCGCAGTCCATCTCGATGAGTGGCGCGATGCCTCCTTCGCGCAGATACGCAATGCTGCCGTCGCAGTCGATCTGGCCACCATCGATCGTCAGCTTCTGTCCCTGGATCTCGGCGTCTCCAGGGATCATCGTCAACGTCTGGTCGATGTTCCCGATCACGCGGTCATCGGCGATGTCGGTGACCGTGACGGTCGTGCTGATCTTCATCGGCATGCCGACCATCGACAGTTCGGCAGTCGCCATCCAGGATGAGCCGACGGCCACTGGTTCGACGGGCGTGGGCACCCCCATCGACTGTGCGCTGTCCTCCATCGAGGTCATCAGCTGGTGCATCAGATCGTTGAATTCCTGAGATGAGACCCCCAATCCGGCAGGTACATCGACGTCAACGGTGGGCAGATCAGCCGAGATGATCGCACCGCGATCGGTCCACCGCTGAGTGCTGACGCTCCCTATCATCGCGTCGGCCAAGGCCTCGCCGAACTCGGCACTGGACGGGCCGCCGCCAAGGTCGGCCTCCATGCTGTCCAACGTCGACTGCACCACGATCTCGTCACCTTCGACCGCTGTGATTCGGAGCGTGTTGCTTTGCGAGCTGGATATCTCGGCTGTCTGGGTCGCACCGTTGACCTTGAACTTGATGCGCTGGGACAGCGTCGTCCGCAACGTCTGCTCCAGACCCACCTCGGATGGAAGTCGGAGCGCGACCTTCTCGCCTGCCCCGGACTTGATGAGCCCGACCGAGAAGCCGGCCTTGTCTGTGACGGCATCGATCACGTCGGCAGCCTCTTCGGTCGCGCCGCCGCAAGCAGCCATAGCGAACGCGAGCGCACCGGTCAGCGCGGCAGCACCTCTTCTCATACCAGGCAATCTAGTGACGGGAAGCCCCTGGCGGGCGCGAATCGCAACAATCGTCGCGGCGTGCCGCCTGCGTCGGCCTCAGCCGACGGATGCGAGGGCGAAGGGCAGGACGGCGCTGGCGCCGGCTTGACGCAGGGCGCGGGCAGCGACCGTGAAGGTCCAGCGGCTGTCGACCAGGTCGTCGACCAAGAGGATCGGACCGTCGACATCACGCAGCGCTTCGGCCAGATCCGGGCCGACGACGAAGCGTCCCCACACCGATGCCAACCGGTAGGCGCTATTGCCGCCGGGCTCTGAGCGCGGCACGCCGGGATCGAGGTCGAGGGTGCCGAGCAGTGGCAGGCGCCCGAGCCGGCTGATCGCGTCGGCGGTCGAGGCGACGAGCCGTGGGCGGGTCGCCGCCGGCATCGCGACGACCCCGACGGGACGCTGCGCCCAGGGCCAGTCACGCAAGGTGCGCACGACGGCGCCCACCAGCGGTTCGGGGATCTCCTGGTCCGGAGCGCCCGCGGCAAACAGCTCACGCAAGGTGCCGCCCCAGCCCAGATCGGTCAGCCGCGCCACGACACGACCCGGATCAGCCTTCTCGTCGGCGGCGATACGGCCCTTGACCGGGACGCCTCGGCGGTCGCCGCCCGTGGGCCATTGGCCGCGCGGCTCGATCTCGACCCCCACTCGGTCGAGCGTCTCGGTGGCCTGTCCGACGGATCCTGCGGGCACGTCGACGGGATACCAGGGACCTGTGCAGACATCGCATCGGCCGCACGGCGCCGCGGTGGGATCGTCGAGCTCGCGCTGCAGCAGCTCCATGCGGCACATCTGCCCTGCCTCGTACTGCACCATCGACTGCTGCTCGTGCTCACGTGCCTGAGCGAGGCGGCCGTAGCGGTCGGCGTCGTAGGTCCATGGCCGGCCGGTGCCGACCCAGCCGCCTCGCACGCGTTGCACGGCGCCATCGACGTCGAGCACCTTGAGCAGCAGCTCGAGCTGGGTGCGCCGGACATCGACCAAGGCCTCGAGGGCGGGGGTCGAGATCGGCTCGGATCCGAGTTCCGCGATGACCCGTTCGGCCCGCACCGGATCGGGCATCGACGCGGTGGCGAAGTAGCGCCAGATCTCGGGATCCTCGGGTCCCGGCAGCAGCAGGACATCGGCGTGCTCGGTGGCGCGACCCGCACGGCCGACCTGCTGGTAGTAGGCCACGGGTGACGACGGCGCGCCCAGGTGGATCACGAAGCCGAGATCGGGCTTGTCGAAGCCCATGCCGAGCGCGCTCGTGGCGATGAGCGCCTTGACCTGGTTGTCCTTCAGGGCCTGCTCGAGCTGCTCGCGCTCCTCGGGGTCGGTGCGGCCGGTGTACGCGCGGACCTGGTGACCGGCCTCGCGCAGCAGCCGGGCGGTGTCTTCAGCGGCCGAGACCGTGAGGGTGTAGACGATGCCGCTGCCGGGCAGGTCGCCGAGATGGGCGACGAGCCAGCCGAGGCGTTCCTTGGCGGAGGGAAGGGTGAGGCAGCCCAGCCGCAGCGAGTCGCGCGCCAGCGACCCGCGGAGGGTGAGGACGTCGCCGGAAGCACCGCCGAGCTGGGCCGCCACGTCGTCGACCACGCGGGCATTGGCCGTGGCGGTGGTGGCCAGCACCGGAACCTCGGCGCCCAACGACTCGATGAGCCGGGCGAGGCGCCGGTAGTCGGGCCGGAAGTCGTGACCCCAGTCGGAGATGCAGTGCGCCTCGTCGACCACCAGCAGACCGAGGCGCTCGGTCAGGCGCGGCAGCTGGTGGTCGCGGAAGGAGGGATTGTTGAGCCGTTCGGGCGACACCAGCAGGACGTCGATCTCGTCGGCGGCCAGCCGGGACTCGATATCGCTCCACTCGTCGGCGGTGGCCGTGTTGATGGCGGCCGCGCGCACGCCGGCCCGTTCGGCCGCGGCGACCTGGTCGCGCATCAGGGCCAGCAGTGGCGACACCAGGAGCGTGGGACCCGCACCGCGAGCGCGCAGCAGCGACGTGGCGACGAAGTACACCGCCGACTTGCCCCAGCCGGTGCGCTGCACCACGAGCGCGCGCCGCCGGTCGTCGACCAGCGCTGCGATCGCCTCGAGCTGACCCTCGTGGAACTCGGCCTCGGCTCGGCCCGTGAGCAAACGCAACCGGTTGAGCGCGTCGGTGCGGGTCGTGTCGGAGATCGATGCCGTCATGTCTCGATCGTGGCAGGACGATACGACGGTGCCGAATCGGTCATCCACAGGCCGACGTGCGAGCTGCTTTCGGATAGGTTCGTGTCGTGCTGCTCTCCGACCGCGACATCCTGGCCGAGATCGACGCCGGCCGCATCGGGCTGGACCCGCTCGAGACGTCCATGATCCAGCCGTCGAGCATCGACGTGCGCCTCGACAAGTTCTTCCGGGTGTTCGACAACCACAAGTACCCGCACATCGACCCGGCGGCCGACCAGAGTGAGCTGACGCGTCAGGTCGAGGTCGGCAACGACGAGGCGTTCATCCTGCATCCCGGCGAGTTCGTGCTCGGCTCGACGTACGAGCTGGTCACCTTGCCCGATGACATCGCCGCGCGCCTCGAGGGCAAGAGCTCGCTGGGCCGGCTCGGCCTGATGACCCACTCGACCGCTGGCTTCATCGACCCGGGCTTCTCGGGTCACGTGACGCTCGAGCTGGCCAATGTCGCGACCCTGCCGATCAAGCTGTACCCGGGCATGAAGATCGGTCAGCTCTGCTACTTCAGGCTCACGTCGCCGGCCGACAACCCGTACGGCTCGGCGAAGTACGGCTCGCGCTACCAGGGTCAGCGCGGCCCCACGGCGTCACGCTCGCACGTCAACTTCCACCAGACCGAGATCTGAGCTCGGCCGTAGCTCAAAGCTGCCCCCGCGCGCGCTGGTGCTCGTGCTGAGCGACCGACCGGCGGGGTCGACCACTAGGCCATGACGAGCGCCACGAGCAGCCCGGCGCTCATGACGGCGAACGCGCAGCCACTGACGACGTATCCGACCACCCGACGATCGCGCGGCAGCATCAGTGGGACGACCAGCGCCGTGGCAAGACCGAGCGCGACGGCGAACAGGGTGCCGAAGATCATGATGTAGCCGTGAGGGTCGTTCGTCGGAGGCCCGAACCGGCTCCTCAGGGCGCTGGAGGCGAACCACACGCAGGGCGCGCCGAACAGCAGCGTGAGTGCGCCGCCCGTGATCCGTTCTCTGACATCGGCCTTGGATCGCGCCCGTAATGGGTCATCCATGCATTGAGGATGCCAGGAAGCCTGCGATCGCGTCGGCGGTTTCGGTCAGGTTCTGGTGTTCGGTGCGGCCGCTGGCCTTGCGCGGCTTGAGCGAGTGGTCGCCGTCGGGTGCCCAGTGCAGCCGGATCGAGTCGGGCAGGCCGTAGCCGGGGATCTCCTCGACGGTGCCGAACGGATCGCGCTCGCCCTGGCACACCAGCATCGGGGTGCGGAGCGTCAGCAAATGGGCGGTCCGCAGGTTCTCAGGCTTGCCGGGTGGATGGAACGGGTAGCCGAGGGCGACGACGGCCGTGGCCTCGACGTCGTCGGCGATCATGCTCGCGACGCGACCGCCGAACGACTTGCCCCCGACCGCGACCGGACCGCCCACGTCGTCGACCGCGGCGCGGTACTCGTCGAGCACCGCTTCGGCGCGAGGCTGTCCGCCGCGCCGTCCCTCACGTCGCGCGGCCATGTAGGCGAACTCGAACCGTGCGGTCCGCACTCCGCGCTCGGCGAGCAGCTGCGCGACCAGGTTCATCCACGGCGAGTCCATCGGCGCGCCCGCTCCGTGCGCGAGCAGCAGCGTCACGCCGGCGTCCGGCCCGTCGACCAAGAGGTCCATGGGGCCATTGTCTCGTGGAAGACCTGTGACGTTCGGCGTGGACTACGGTGGCTGCGTGCTGCCTCTCGACGTCACCGACGAAGTCGCCACAGCCCTCGCCGAGAACCGGCCGGTCGTCGCCCTGGAGTCGACGATCATCTCGCACGGGCTGCCGCGCCCCGACAATCTGGCAGCAGCTCAGCGCTTCGAGCAGATCCTGCGCGACGCGGGTGTCGTGCCGGCGACGATCGCGGTCCTGGACGGTCGCCTGAAGGCGGGGCTGGGACCGGCCGATCTGGACCGGATCGCGAACGAGGACATCGCCAAGCTCAGCGTCCGCGACCTGCCGATCGCGCTCGGGCGCGGCGACTCGGGCGCGACGACGGTCGCCGCGACGAGCTTCATCGCCGATCTGGCCGGCGTCCGCGTCTTCGCGACCGGGGGGCTGGGCGGCGTGCATCGCGGTGCCGGCGAGACGTTTGACGAGTCGGCCGATCTGAGCGTGCTGTCGCAGGTGCCCGTCACGGTGGTCTCGGCGGGTGTGAAGTCGATCCTCGACATCGGCGCGACGCTCGAACGACTCGAGACCCTCAGCGTGCCGGTCGTCGGCTATCGCACAAGCCGGTTCCCCAGCTTCTGGCTGACCGAGTCCGAGCACGATCTCGACTGGTCGGTCGACGGCCCCGAGCAGGTCGCCGCGATCATGAGCGCCCGCGACGAGCTGGGGCAGTGCTCGGGCATCGTGGTCGCCAATCCGCTGCCGGTCGACGAGCAGCTCGATCCCGCGGTGCACGACGCCGCGCTCGACGAGGCGCTGCGCCTTGCCGACGAGCAGGGGCTCGTGGGCAAGGAGGTCACGCCGTTCCTGCTGCAGACGATCGTCGACCTCACCCGCGGCGAGTCGCTCGCGGTGAACCTGAAGATCGCCGAGAACAACATCCGGGTCGCCGCCGAGATTGCGCGGGCGTGGGCCGGTCGATGAGGACCAGTTGAATGAGGATGGGCCGATGATCCTCGTGGTGGGCGATGTCGTCGATGACATCGGCGTTCGTCCGCTGGGCCGGGTCAACGCGTGCAGCGACACTGAGTCCGAGATCCGGATGAGCCCGGGCGGGTCGGCGGCCAACGTCGCGGCGTGGCTCGGTCACCTGGGCGTCCCGGTCCGCTTCGTCGGCCGGGTCGGCGCCGATGCGGTCGAGCGGCATGCGGCGGCCCTCTCAGGCGTCGACGCGCGGCTGAGCGGCGATCCGGACCTCCCGACGGCCACGATCGTGCTCACGCTCGACGAGGCTGCCGACCGGACGATGTACGTCGACCGGGCGGCCAACTCGACCCTCGCGATGGAGCACGTCCCCGCCGATGTGTGGGACGACGTGACCTGGCTGCACCTGACCGGTTACACGTTCTTTGACGCCGCGACGCGCCCGGTGGCCCAAGCATTGATCTCTCGTGCGCGTGAGCTCGGCGCCGGGATCAGCATCGATCCCAGTTCCCTGGGCTTCCTCGAAGCGGTCGAGGCCGAGCTGGTCCATGAGTGGTTCGCCGAGGCCGATCTGTTGTTTCCCAACGAGGACGAGCAGGGACTGCTCGACATCGATCCCGAGCGTGCCGTCGTCACGCTCGGGGCGGCGGGCGCCCGGTTCGGTCGCCATGGGGTGGGCGCGCCGGATGTCTCAGCCATCGACACGACGGGCGCCGGTGACGCGTTCTGCGCCGGTTTCCTCGGATCGTGGGTGAGCGACGAGAATCCGCACGCGGCGCTCGTTTCGGGAACCGCCGCCGCGGCCGAGTGCGTCACGACCCGAGGTGCGCGGCCGGTGGCGAGACATCAAGAAACCCTCGGTGGCAACAAGTAGCTCCTTGTCGTCGCACCTCGTTCACCTGAGACCTGCTACAACTCGTCGAGATAGGGCGGATCGGCGCCGGGGCGGGAGACGGTGATGGCGGCGGCGCGGGCGGCGTATTCGCCGAGATCGCGCAACTCGGTGTCGTCGAGCTCGTCGATGCCGGGCCAGTCGTACATCGCGAACCAGGCCAGTAGCGCCGCCATGTAGGAGTCGCCCGCGCCGATCGTGTCGGCCACCCTGGTGGACGGCGCGGGGATCTCGAACGTCCGGCCGTTCTGTGACATCAGGGCGCCGGATGCTCCCCGGGTCACGACGATCAGGGCGCCGTCATACGACAGCTCCGCGGCCACCGTGGCCAACGGCACTCCCTCGGCGAGCACAGCGGCGTCCTCGTCGCTGAGCTTGATCAGGCGGGCATGGGCGCAGATCCGGGCGAACGCCGCGTTCCAGGCGTCGTCGTCGGCCGAGACGCTGGTGCGGACGTTCGGGTCCAGCGACACCGGAATGCCCAGGACGTCGGCGCTGAGCACCAGATCGGCCACGGCCGTGGCACCCGGCTCGAGGAACGCCCCGAGCGACCCGATGTGGATCGCCTCGAACCGGCCGGGATCGGGCAGCTGACCCGGATCCCACGAGATGTCGAACGTGTAGGTGGCAGCCCCCGTGCCGTCGAGAAGGGCCCGGGCTGTCGAGGTGCTCGGCAGCGGATGAGTGCCGGGGCTGAGGACGACGCCGTCGTCGTCGAGCGCCCGGCGCAGGGCGTCGCCGTGGGCGTCCGGTCCCAGTTGCGTGGCCAGTTCGGTGGCGACTCCGAGGCGACTGGCCCCGCGGGCGACGTTGAACGGCGATCCGCCGGGGTGCTCCGCGACGGTGCCATCGGCCTGCTCGACGATGTCGATCAGCGATTCGCCGATCACCAGGAGGGTCATGTCGTGGCATCCTCCGCCAGTCGGTCGGGCAGCGTCAACGCAGTGACGGCGTGATAGGCGTCGGGACGACCGTGCCACGTGCGGGTCGAGGGCTCGAGCGACGCGGAGAGCTCGTGCCGCCACGAGCCGCCCGCCCCCGTGTCGATCAGGTGCGTGTCGATCTCGGTCCACCAGCGATCGGCCAGATCGCGATACCGGGTCGTGCCGGTCGCCGCGGACAAGGTCTCGGCGGCCGACACCGCCTCGGCCATGACCCAGTGGAAGCGCTCGGTGACGATCGGGGTGCCGTCCCAGTCGGTGGTGTAGGGCAGCAGCGGGTGATCTTCGTCGAGCGCGTCGTCGACGGCCCGCGCGAACAGCTGCTCGGCGGCGTCGAGCAGCCACGGGACGGGTCGGACGCGGTCGAGTTCGACGAGCAGCCGGGCCCACTCCAGCCCGTGGCCGGGCGTCGCGCCGTAGGGCCGGAACGGGTCGTCGGGTCGGTCGCGGTTCAGGTCGGGCCGGGGGGTCCAGTCCGCGTCGAAGTGCTCGACGACGCGCCAGTCGTGCGTGCGGGCCGTGTCGTCGATGATGTGCTCGGCGATCGACAGGGCGCGTTCGAGCCAGGCGCGGTCTCCGGTCGCGTCCGCCGTGGCCAGGTACGCCTCCACGGCGTGCATATTGCTGTTGGCCCCGCGATAGGGATCGAGCGCCGACCAGTCGTGGTTCCACTCCTCGACGCAGCGGCCCGCCGCGGCGTCCCAGAATCGCGTGAGGTGGATCGAGGCCGCGTCGTCGAGCAGGCGATCGGCCTCGGGCACTCCCGCACGAACGGCCGTGGCCGCTGCGAGCAGCACGAAGTCATGGCCGTAGCAGCGCTTGGAGGCGTCGGTGCCGGCGAGGTCGTCGAACCAACCGCCGTGCTCGCCGTCGGCGAACCGGTCGGTGAGGGCCCGCACGCCGTGCTCGGCCAGCGCGAGAGCGTCTGTGTGGCCGCGCGTGTGGGCCAGGGACCACACATAGGTCATGCGGGCCGTGATCCACAGCTCGTCGGGTCGGGCCGGGTCGATCGTGCCGTCGTCGAGCAGCCAGCCGAAGCCGGCGGCGGTGCGGGCACCGCGTGCGACGTCGAGGATCTGCTCGAGCCGCAGGGCCCGCCAGTCGGCGCTTCCCGGAGTCACAGACCGAACCTACCGGCGGGCGGGCTGGCCGGCGTTCTTCGCCGACACGCCGGTCGGCGCGTGGCCCTTGGCTCCGGAGGGGGCGCTGTCGGGGTCGGCTCAGGGATGGATCGGGGTCGCTCCCCGATGCGCCTGCCGCCGCCGATCGCGAGGCTGGAGCCATGAACTCCACACCTGACGCCGCCCGGCGGTGGACCGCATGATCCGCGCCCAGGGGCTGACCAAACGATTCGCAGACACCACGGCCGTCGACGGCATCGACTTCACGGTCGAGCCGGGGCGTGTCACCGGCTTCCTCGGTCCGAACGGCGCGGGCAAGTCGACGACGATGCGCATGATCCTGGGCCTGGACGCACCGACCCGCGGCACCGTCACGGTCAACGGCCACCGGTACGTCGACTCGCCGGCTCCGCTCCGCGAGATCGGCGCCCTGCTGGACGCTCACGCGATCCACCCCGGCCGCTCGGCGCGCGATCACCTGCGCTGGCTCGCGGCCAGCAACGGCATCCCGACGACCCGCGTCGGCGAGGTGCTGGACATCGTCGGTCTCGACGCCGTCGGTGGCCGTCGCGTCGGCAAGTTCTCGCTCGGCATGGGCCAGCGGCTCGGCATCGCGGCCGCCCTCCTGGGCGATCCCGCCGTCGTCGTGCTCGACGAACCGGTCAACGGCCTGGATCCCGAGGGCATCCGCTGGGTCCGCTCGCTCGCCCGCCAGCTGGCCGACGAAGGCCGCACTGTGTTCGTCTCGAGCCATCTGATGTCGGAGATGTCGCTGATGGCCGACCACCTGCTGGTCATCGGCCGAGGCAGGATCCTGGCCGACTGCTCGATGCAGGACTTCATGACCGACCACGCGGCCTCGTACGTGCGAGTCCAGGCCCCGGACACCACCAAGATCGAGGCGCTGCTCGTCGATCACGGTGCCGACGTCACCCGTCGTGGCGCGGAGCTCCAGGTCCAGGGCATCGACGCCCCGGCCGTCGGCGAGCTCGCGGCCGCCCATTCGCTCGTGCTGCACGAGCTGACCCTGGTGCGCTCGTCCCTGGAGGACGCGTTCATGGCGCTCACGGCCGACAGCGTGGAGTACCACGCCAAGAGTGCGACGGAGGTGGCGGCATGACGACGACACTCGAGCGACCGACGGCCACGACCGCACGGCGCCCTGGATTCGACCGTGTCCTGCTGGCCGAGTGGATCAAACTCGGCTCGGTCCGTTCGACCTGGTGGACGCTCGCCGTCACGGTCTTGCTCGGCGCCGGCCTGACCGTGCTGCTGTGCTGGGGCAACGCGGAATGGCTCGCCAGCGCCGACGCCGACGAGTCGGCGGGATCGTTCATCACCTGGGGCATGATGATCGCCCCGGTCATGGCGGTCGTCCTCGGCGCCCTCGCGGTCACGACCGAGTACGGCACCGGGATGATCCGGACGACGTTCTCGGCCGTTCCGACCCGGGGACGCGTGCTCGCGGCGAAGCTGGTGGTGCTGGCGGCCTTGATGTTCGTGGTCGGCACGGTGACGGCGCTCCTGGGCTACTTCGGAGGGAACCCGTTCCTGGAGAACGAGGGCATCGGCCTGGCGCTCGAAGGCGATGTGGCCCGGTCGATGTACGGCAGCGGCCTGTACCTGGCCGGCATCGCGGTCATGACCGCGGCGGTCGGGTTCATCGTCCGGCACACGGCGGGCACGATCTCGATCGTGCTGGCGCTGCTGATGGTGATCGGCAACATGGTCATGCTGATCCCGGGCGATCTGGGTGATTGGCTCATGAAGGTGATGCCGGGCAACGCAGGCGCCGGGATCGCCACGCCGGTCTCGTTCAATCCGAACCTGCTCGATCCATGGGTCGGCTTCGGGGTGTTCGCCGCCGAGATCCTCGCGCTGCTCGCGCTGGCCGGGTGGCTCCTGAGGCGTCGCGACGCCTGACCTCCGGTGACGGCGCCGCGGCCGGAGGAGAGGATGGCGGCGTGACCAGACGGGCGTGGAGCATCGTGATCGCCACGATCACGATGCTCTGCGTCGTCAGCGCGGCCCCGTGGATCGCGGGCCGGCTCGACCCCGGCTCGGCGATCGGTCAGCGGCCGTCGGACGCCCAGCGTGAGCGGCTGGCGGCCGAGCGCCTCGATCGCGGCGATCGTGGCGCGCATGAGTTCATGGCCGAGCGCGACGACGGAGCACCCGTGCGCTACGACCCCTGCACGCCGATCCACGTGCGGGTCAACGAGGCGAAGGCGCCCGAAGGCTCTGCGCGGCTGGTGGGGCGTGCGCTCGGCGAGATGGCCGACGCGACCGGCCTGGTGTTCGCCGACGACGGCGTGACCGACGAGGATCCGCAGGACGACGAACGTCGCGCGACCGGCGACGGGACACGCCCGCCGGTGCTCATCGTCTGGACGACTCCGGCCGAGCACCCGGAGCTCAAGGGAGACACCGCCGGCGTGGGCGGCAGCGTGCGGTCGCTCGACGGCGATTGGTACGAGACCGGATCGGTCCTGCTCGACGCGCCACAGCTCGCCGAAGCGCTCCACGGCCGCGAGGGCGCCGCCGAGGTCAAGGCCGTCATCCTGCACGAGCTGGCCCATGTGGTCGGCCTCGACCACGTGGACGACCCACTCGAGCTGATGTACCCGAGGGCCAGGCCCGGCGTGAACTCGTTCGGCCCTGGAGACCTAGCGGGGCTGTCCGCGGTGGGATCCGGTGGCTGCCGCGAGTACTGACCCGCCGGCCCCTACGGAACGACGGGGAGCGTCAGCACCTGCGACGTGCCACCGGCGATCGACACCGGCGTCGGGACGAGCCCGCCGCGATAGTTGATCGAACCGCCGGCGACGACCAGCTTGAGCTGGTGGCCCTGGGCGAACCGATGGGCGAAGCCTGGCAGCGTCACCGTGAACGGCTTGTTCACATCGGGCACGCGCGCCGGGGCGATCAGATTGCGGACGACGGTCGCCTGGCCGGTGGCGTCGACGTCGAGAACCTTCACGAACAGCACCAGCTTGGTGCCCGAGGCCACCTGGGTCAGCGCCGCCAGGGGCGCCGAGACCCGCAGGTCGAGAGTCGGCTGGCCGACCACGTCGAGGGGCTTCGTCAGGGCCGGGGTCGACCAGGCGGCGAAGGTGCCCTGCAGATCGGTCACCGGAACCGGCAACGACGCACCGACGACATCGGCGACGTCGTTGGAGGTCGGCAGCCCGGCGACGGTCGTCATGAAGCTCTGCGCCTTCGTGGTCAGGCCCGTGGCCGAGGTGGTCAGCGACGTGCCGCTCAGGTAGAACTTCGTGGCGTTGCCGACCGGGTAGGCCGAGGCGCTGGCATAGGCCGGGGCGGCGCTGCCGCTGTAGTCGATCCAGTCGCGGAAGTAGGTGAACTCGGGCCCGGTGCTCACCGAGCCGTCCTTCAGGTAGTGCTCGAACCAGTCGAAGATGCGCTTCGTCAGGTGCTGGTCCGCCGGATCCGGAGCGCCGATGTTGAGCTCGCCGGGAGCGTTGGGGCCCGAGTGGCCGCCGTTCATCCAGACCATCTTGGTCGGCGTGCCCTGCTGCTTGAGCGCCTGGTAGACGGCGACGCCCTCGTTGAGGTTGAACAGGGTGTCGCTCTGGCCCTGGATGATCAGGGTCGGGATGCGCACCTTGTCGACGTATGACGCGACCGAGGCGTGCCGCAGGCGTCCGGCGGTGGTGTTGTCGACCGTGCCGACGGTGCCGGCGACCGCGAGGCCCGAGCACACCCAGTCGGCGAAGTTCGGGCACGGGATGATCCGCAGCGGATCGGTCGGCAGGTTCTGCAGTCCGTTGACGATGCCCAGCGCGGTGAACCCGAGGGCCCAGACGAGCTTGGCGGCGCCGGGGGTCGAGGTGCTGACGCCCGCGGTCTGGGACGTGTTGTTCGGCGACAGCGAGTACGACAGATCGGACCAGGTGATCATCGGGATGATCGTGTCCAGGCGCGGGTCGACCGCGGCGGCCGCGTACTGGACCTGGCCGCCGTAGGAACCGCCGACCATGCCGACGCGTGGGTCGTGCTCGGAGGCCTTGCCCTGATGATCCTTCTGATCGCGGACGATCACGTCGAGCACGGGTGCCGGCGTCTTGTGCGCATCGTCGGTGAACGCGATGCCGCTCTGGCCGCCCAGGTAGCTGATCAGCTGCGACGCGGCCTTGCCGTCGTAGTCGGGATCGTCGAGCGTGATCTTGCAGTCGGAGCCGCCGAAGCCGAGGCCCGAGTACGACAGCACGGCGTAGCCGCGCGCGGCCAGCGCCTTGCCGATGCCGGCCTGGTCGTTCTTGCTGCCGCCGAAGCCGTTGGTGGTCAGGACGGCGGGCACGGGGGCGGAGGCGCTGGCGTTCGCCGGCAGGTACAGGTCGCCGACGACGTCGCACACCTTGTTGTCGTTGGGTCCCACGACGGTGCGGAAGTGCAGCGGGGTGACGGTGTACGCGTCGGCGGCCTGAGCAGGCGAACCGAGCGCCGTGGCGCCGACGGCCACGAGGGACGTCGCCAACAGAGCTGACATGACACGGCGTGCGGACATCGAGAACTCCTACCCAGCGCAGGACTGCTTCCTACTGCTGAGTAACACAACGACGCGATGTGTCCGGAGTCACGCCCCGGGCCGGGCCGTCAGGACTTGGTGTCGTCGTCCTGCTCGTCGCCCGGCACGTTCTTGGTCGCGGCTTCGCTGAGATCGCCGCCGGACGGATTGGCATCGCTGAGTGCGACGACGTCGTCGGCCGGCTCCTCGGTGGGTGCGTCCTCGACCGCCGTGACCTCGGCCGGGGCCGGGTCGGCCGGAGCGTCGTCGGCCGGAGTCTCCTCAGCCGCCTCGGGCTGAGCCGTGGCCGGCTCGTCGGGGGTGAGGTCGGTGTTGACCGGGCCGACGTTGGCCCAGGCGGCCTCGTCCTTCTCCGTGGCCGTGCGATCGTCGGCCGGCTGATCCGGCGCGGCAGCGGTTTCGTCCGGCGTCTCGGCACCGTGTCCGTCGCCCTGATCGTCGACCGCGATGTTCTGCTCGGCGGCCGCTTCCTCATCGGAGGGCGTCTCGGTCTCGACCGCGACTTCTCCGGCGCTGACCGGCTCGTCGTCCGACGGTGTCTCGGGCTCGGCCTCGACCGCCGCGGCCACGGCCGGCTCTGCCTCGGGGGCCCGCTTGACCGCGGCCAGCAGCATCTGAGCGACGTCGAGGACCTCGACCTCCTCACGGGCCGCACCCTCGCTCTTGCGCGCGGTCAGACCGTCGGAGAGCATGACCCGGCAGAACGGGCAGCCGACCGCGATCTGGTCGGCACCGGTGGCGATGGCCTCGTCGGTGCGGTTGAGATTGATGCGCGAGCCGAGCGTCTCCTCCATCCACATGCGAGCACCGCCGGCGCCGCAGCAGAAGCTCTTCTCGGAGTTGCGCGGCATCTCGGTGAACTTCGCGCCCGGGATGACCTGGAGCAGCTCGCGCGGGGGCTCGTAGACCTGGTTGTGGCGGCCCAGGAAGCACGGATCGTGGTACGTGATGGTCTTGCCCTCGTCCTTGGCGGAGGGAGCGACCGGCTTGAGCTTGCCCTCGCGGACCAGGCGGTTGAGCAGCTGAGTGTGGTGCACGACCTCGAGCTCGACACCGAACTGCGCGTACTCGTTCTTCAAGGTGTTGAAGCAGTGGGCGCACGTGGAGACGACCTTCTTGACCTTCATCTCCTTGAAGACCTCGGAGTTCTCCATGGCCAACTGCATGAACACGATCTCGTTGCCGGCGCGGCGGGCAGGATCGCCGGTGCACGTCTCGCCGTCGCCGAGCACGGCGAACTCCACGCCCGCGGTGTGCAGCAGCTCGGCGACCGCCTGCGTGGTCTTCTTCGCGCGGTCCTCGAACGCACCGGCGCAGCCGACCCAGAACAGCCACTCGACCTCGTCGAGGCTCTCGATGTCGGCGCCGACCTGCTTGACCTCGAAGTCCAGACCCTTGGCCCAGTCCATGCGGTCCTTGGGGTTCATGCCCCACGGATTGCCCTTGCGCTCCAGGCCCTTGAAGATGTTGTTCAGCTCGGCCGGGAAGTTCGACTCGACGAGCACCTGGAAGCGGCGCATGTCGTCGATGTGGTCGACGTGCTCGATGTCGACGGGGCACTGCTGCACGCAGGCGCCGCAGTTGGTGCAGGACCACAGGACGTCGGGATCGACGACGCCGTACATCGACTCGTCGCCGATCAGGGGCCGCTCGAGCTCCTTCGTCTGCTCCTCGGTCAGCGTGTCGGTGTCCTGGCCCAGCAGCGGCGCCTTGGCATAGGCGTGCTCGCGCAGACCCATCATGAGCAACTTCGGGCTCAGCGGCTTCTCGGTGTTCCAGGCCGGGCATTGGCTCTGGCAGCGCCCGCACTCGGTGCAGGTCGTGAAGTCGAGGATGCCCTTCCAGGAGAAGTCCTCGACCTTGCCGACGCCGAGCTTCTCGAAGTCCTCCTCCTCGAGGTCCTCCATCTTCTCCAGGTCGAGCGGCTCGCCCTTGATGCGGATCGGCTGCAGGCCGCCGAGTGCCGTGCCGCCGTCGGCCTCGCGCTTGAACCAGATGTTGAACCAGGCGGTGAAACGGTGCCAGGCCACGCCCATCGTCAGGTTCGTGGCGATGACGATCAGCCAGATCATCGCCGACGCGATCTTGATCATCGCGATGACGAAGACGATGTTCTCGAGCGTGCCGATCGAGTCGTGACCCGTCGGGTAGAGGTTCGCGAAGTACTGCGAGATCGGGAAGTGGAACGCGGTCGCATGCTCGGCGTGCTCCCCGCCGTGGGCCTGCGCGAGGTTGTATTCGGCACCGCGGATGAACAGGATCGCGATGCTCTCCAGCAGCACCATCGCCTCGACGAAGTAGGCCTGCCACATCGTCGATCCGAAGAAGCGGCTGCGACGCTCGAGCCGCCGGGGATGCTTGACCTGGCGGTAGACGATCAGCGGGATGATCGCCAGCGCGCCCAGCAGTCCGAGGGCCTCGCCGATCCACTCGTACAGGAAGAACTTGCCGATGATCGGCCAGGCGAAATCGGGCTTGAACAGCTGGAAGTAGGCCTGCGCGACCGCGGTGCTCAGGAACAGGAACGCGGCGTAGGCGAACCAGTGCAGGGCGCCGACCCAGGTCCACTGCAGCATGCGGGTGTGGAGGAACGTCTCCTTCAGCATGTTGACCGTGCGGCCGGCCGGATTGCCGGTGCGGCCGGTGGCCTGTCCGCCGTGGCCGATGCGGATGACGCCGAGCATCTTGCGCACCGCGATGACCGTGAGCGGTACAGCGATGGCAGTGATGCCGAGCGAGACGATGATCGCGACGACCTGCATGAGACGGCCTCATTTCCGGCAGTGGCCAGGACAGTTACCGCCTGACGATAGACGGTGCGACAGCCGCGTGCGCACTAAGGCGAGCCAAAGGTGTCGTCGATCACGGTCGGAGGTGACGCCATGCCGATCGCGCCTCAGAGGTCGTCGAGATCGACCAGAGTGACGCTGATCGGCCCGGGACGGTAAGTGCCGTCCTTGCGCCGTTTCACGGCGAGCTCACCGTCGGCGACGATCCGCTTGCGCCGGCGTCTCGCTGTGGTGAGGATTCGATGATGCTCGGGCGGCACCTGGGTCAGACCGGCGATTTCCGCCCCGATCATCACCGCGGTGTGCGTCTCGCCCTCACGGCAGTCCAGCCAGACGGGGATGAGTCGATATCGATCGCCCTCGCCGTCGTCTGCGGCCTCGAACCAGTAGTGCACGCGAGTCCTGAACAGGGCGGACGGTGCGAACGTCAGTTCCGTCTCGTCTTCCTCGCCGTGTGTCCAGGTGCTGGTGGGGGCGAGGCCTTCGGGTCGTTGCATGTCGGCGGGAAGATCAGAGGAGAACAGGGCGCGAACCTCGGCGGGAAAGGCGCGCACCCGCCTCCAGCGATAGCGCAGGATCGCGCCGTGCAGGCGGTGGGGTGGGCGTCCTCGTTCCCAAGCGGACCACAACGTCGCTCGCAGGTCGGTCCCCTCCGCCCAGGCTTTGCGATCCACCCGGCGAGCTTCGAGGGCGGCGATCAGGGGATGGACCGTGATGTCTCCGGTCGACTCGCGGACCCGCCAGGCGTCGGCGTACGCGGCGAAGGCCAGGGAGCTGTCCGACGGCTCCCACTCGGAGTAGTCGTCGGCATCGGGATAGATCTCCACGCGTCAGCTGGAGCTGGTCGCGGTGGTGCGCTTGGCCTGCTGGTAGACGCGGATCGCCTCGTAGCGTTCGGCCGACCGGGCCTTGCGCTTCTCGGCCTCGGCCTCTCTGTTCTTCGGAGGCGCGGGGCTGACTAGTCCGTCGAGCAGCTGGCGGACCGATTGCGCGATCTCCTCCACGGCGTGGTCGAAGACCTCCGTGTTGGCCTTGGACGGCTTGGTGGTGCCGGCGAGCTTGCGGACGAACTGCAGCGCGGCGTCGTGGCACTCCTCATCCGTCGCGGCGGGCGCGAGGTTGTTCAGCGGGATGATGTTGCGGCACATCTGTCAACCCTAAGCCCGGCACCACGAATTCTGCGGGGCGTTGCCCCGGTTCGAGGGCTCGGCCCGGTGCATCACTCCGCAAAATTCGGTGGCTCGTCGCGAGGGACGAGGGCGATCGCGAGCAGGGGGAAGACGGCGACGAGGCCGTACGCCCAGCCGTAGCCGGCGTGGGTCACGAGCAGGCCGACGCCGGGCGGGACCGCCGCCGAGACCAGGTACTGCCCGGTGTTCTGCAGGCCGATCGCCCGCCCCGACCAGTAGGGGCCGCCCAGCTCGGCGACCGAGGTGAACGCCAGTCCGTTGTCCGCGACCGTGACCACCGTCGCGGCCACGATCAGCGCCACCGCCAGCGGCGTCGGTTCGAGCAGCCCGAGCAGGAGCATCGTGACGCACGCCGCGACGGCCACCTGACGCAGCGGGACGAGCCGGCTCCTCACCCGGTCCGACCACCAGCCGACCCCGATGCGTCCCGCGGAGCCGAGCAGCTGCGTCGCGGCGACGAGCCCACCGGCGACCCCTGCGGCCCAGCCGCGGTCGTCGACCAGCCACACCAGCATGTACGTCCACACCGTGAACTGCGGGATGACCAGGAGCGCGGACGCCGCGTGGATCCGCACCAACGTCCGGCTGCCGCGGTACGGATTGGCCAGCGCGGCGGGGTCGGTCACCTCGGCGCGGGGAACGCGCGGCGGATCGACCACGAGCACCGCGCAGAGGACCAGGGCGGCGAGGCAGAGTCCGGCGACGCACAGCAGCGTCGTGCGCAGATCGGTCGCGTGCACCATGACGGGGACGAAGACGGCGGCGAAGCCCATGCCGAGGGGCAATGCGGTCTGGCGAACCCCCATCGCCACACCGCGGCGCTCGGGCGGGAACCAGCCGACCACCAGACGCCCGCTGGCCGAGTTCGAGCTGGCCAGCCCGACACCGGCGACGAACCAGCAGGCGGCCAGTGCCACGTAACCGTCGGCTAAGGCGGCGGCACCCGATCCGACGGTCGTGACCGCCAGGCCAGCGACCAGCGTGAAGCGCTCACCGACGTGATCGACGACCAGCCCCCACGCCACCAGCGACACGGCCGTGCCGACGAGTGCCGCGGAGGCCAGCGCGCCCGCGTGGGCCAGGGTCAGTCCGCGCTCGGCGTGCAGATAGGGGATCAGGAAGACCGCGGTGTTCGCGGCGACGGTGCCGGCGGCCTGCGCCAGCATCCCGACCGTGAGCATGACCCAGCGGTTCGGCGCCCCTTGCGTCGTGACCGCTACCGACATGTCCACATCCTGATACAAATCGTCTCAAGATGCAGACTACTCCTAGGGGCCCCGGCGCGGAATCACGTGCTGCGGCTCTGCCGGTCGCCTCCCCGGTCCTCGTTCCTCGGACCTGGCGACCACCGCGGTCGCCAGCGAGGTACGAGCGGGGAGGCGACCGGACCTGACCGGCTGGCTCGAGTTGTCGTGTGGCTCGCGTTCGTGCGGTTGCGACCGCCCGGTTTCTCGGCTGGGTGAGGTTCCGTGGCGAGGCGCCCAGGCCATCTCGTGTCACGGCTTGCTTGCGTTGCGTGGCGCTCACAAGTCACACAGTTCGCACTCGCGAGCATGCAGCCTGCGGACTGTCGTTCGTCTCACCGGCTCGCGAGAGCAACTCTGTGACTCGTGAGCGCGACCCGGGGTCACCTTCCACGTGCTTGCGTGACCCGGGGTCACCTTGCGTGGGTTGCGGTCAGGAGGGGAGGGCGTTGAGGTGGGCGAGGGCCTGCTTGACCAGGACGCCGCGACCGCCTTCCATGTCGTCGAGGATCTCGGGACGCAGGATCTCCTCAGGCGTCATCCAACTCAGTTCGAGCGCATCCTGGCGCGGTGCGCACTCGCCGCGCACCGGCACGACGTACGCCAGGGCGACCGCGTGCTGACGGGGGTCGTACAGCGGCGCGACACCAGGGAGCGGGAAGTACTCCGCGACCGTGAACGGCGTGATCGAGACGGGGATCATCGGGAACGCCGTCGGACCGAGATCCTTCTCGAGATTGCGGAGCAGCGCCTCGCGCACCGACTCCCCGTGCATCACGCGCCCGGACACCAGCGTGCGCGTGATGGCTCCGTCGGCCGAGCCGCGCAGCAGGACGCCCACGGACTCGACCCGGCCCAGCTCGTCGACGCGCACCGGCACGGCCTCGACGTACAGGATCGGGACTCGCGATCGCGTCTCGTCGAGAGCGATGTCGGACAGCCAGCCGGGGTTCGGGTCGGGCGTGCGCACAGACATGCCGTCATTGTTCCCCACCGCTCCACGTCTCCGCCCACTCCGCCGTGTCGGGCCGTGCCGTGGCGAGTAGGCTGAGGTTCACCTAGACAGGGGAGCGTCGGGCGCGGGCAGAACGCGCGGGGCGCTGAGAGTGCGGGCCAGGAATCTGGCGGAGCCGCAGACCCTCCGAACCTGCTCCGGTTAGCACCGGCGAAGGGAGTCCTCCATGAGTTCTGCATCCACCACATCCACACGGCCGTCGTTCGGCGATCTGCTTCGGTATCGCACGGTCGACATCGTCACGGTCACGACGCTCGGGGTCGCGTTCGGCGTCGTGTTCTGGGGCTGGGGCAAGCTGTACGAGCCGATCTCCGGACTGGCCGTCTTCAGCTTCCCGCCGAGCTCGGCGTTGCTGGCCGGCCCGTGGCTGATCGCCGGTGTCGTCGGCGGCCTGATCGTCCGCAAGCCCGGCGCCGCGGTCGCGACCGAGCTGATCGCGGCGTCCGTGTCGGCACTCGTCCCCGGCGGCACGCAGTGGGGCTCGAGCGTCGTGGTCTCGGGGCTGCTGCAGGGTCTCGGCGCCGAGCTGATCCTGGCGATCTTCCTGTACCGCCGGTTCGGCGTCGTGATCGCGGCGCTCGCCGGTGCGCTCGCCGGCGTGTTCGAGGCGTTCTACGAGTGGAAGTCCTACTACGCCGACTGGCATCTGGACTACAAGCTGGCGCACCTGGGCTTCCTGTCGTTGTCCGGGCTGGTGGTCGCGGGTGTCGGGGGCTTCCTCCTGGTGAGGGCGTTGGCGCGGGCCGGGGTGCTCGACGCGTTCGGCCCCGGGCGTGAGCAGACCTCCGACGTCTGATCCGAGATGACCCGCGGGTCCGTCGCGTTCCGCGACCTCACGTGGCGTCCGCTGGGGCGCCGTGACCCGGTGATCGCCGGGCTCGATCTGACGATCGAGCCCGGCGAGCGCGTGCTGCTCGCGGGCCCGAGCGGAGCCGGCAAGTCGACACTGCTGCACGCTCTGGCCGGGGCCCTCGGCACCACGCTGGCGGGCGATCTCTCCGGGACCGCCGCCGTCGACGGCACGCTGGGTCTGCTGCTGCAGAACCCGTCCGACGCCGTGGTGGCCGACCGGATCGGTCGTGACGTCGCGTTCGGTCCCGAGAACCTCGGGCTGCCGCGCGACGAGATCTGGCGGCGCGTCGACGAGGCCGTCGAGGCCGTCGGGCTGCCGTACGGCCGCGACCACCTGACCGCCGCCCTCTCCGGCGGCGAGCAGCAGCGGTTGGCGCTGGCAGGCGTCCTCGCTCTGCGCCCTGACGCGCTGCTGCTCGACGAGCCGACCTCGATGCTGGATCCGGCGACGGCCGCCTCAGTGCGATCGGCGGTGTTGGCCGCGGCCGGCGATCGCACGCTGATCGTGGTGGAGCATCGACTCGAGCCGTGGCTGCCGCACGTGGACCGGGTCGTGGTGCTCGGCCGCGGCGGCGTGATCGAGTCCGACGGCTCCGTCGACGCGTTCCGGAGCGGGCCGGCGCCGGACGGGGTGTGGTTCCCCGGCCTGGCCGTCCCCGAGCCGGTCGTCGTCCCGCCCGCATGGGTCCGGCCAGCTCTGGCCGGGCGTGCGCATCGCCTCGAGGACGTCCGAGTGGAACTCGCGACCCGAACGTTGCGCGGCACCCAGCGCACGACGGCGCTGGACGGTGTGACGGCGTCATCGTCTGCAGGAGCCGTGACCGGGTTCGTGGGCCCCAGTGGTTCGGGCAAGTCGACGGCGCTCGCGGTGCTCGGCGGTCTGGTGCGGACCGTTTCGGGCAGCGTCACGCCGGATCTGTCGCGCACGCGGTCGCGCGATCTGGCTGCACAGGTGGGCTGGGTGCCGCAGAACCCGGAGCTCGGATTCGTCGCCTCGACCGTCCGCGACGAGGTGCTCCTGACCGGCTCCCGGCTGGGTCGGGAGGTCGAGGTGGAGGCTCTGCTGGAGCAGTTCGGGCTCGCGCGGTACGCGGCCTCGAATCCGTACCGGCTGTCCGGGGGGGAACAGCGCCGGCTCTCGCTGATCTCGGGGCTGGCGCACCGGCCCTCGCTGGCCCTGCTCGATGAGCCGACCGTCGGGCAGGATCCCGACACGTGGGCCGCGGTCGTCGGCTGGATCCGATCCGCCGCCCTGGCCGGGAGCACGGTCGCCGTGTCGACGCACGACCCCGATCTTCCGCTCGACCACACCGTCACCCTCACGCCGGTCGCCGGCGGGGAGGCGTCGGTGCGATGACAGGCTCGCGTACCCACCGCCGGTTGATCCTCGACGTCAACCCGCTGGTCCAACTCGCGGTCGGATTCGGCTCGTTGTTCGCGTCGTTCTGGATCCGCGATCTCGACACAGCGCTGTGGGCGCTGGGTGCCTACGGTCTGGCCGCGGCGCTGTTCCTGCCGGGCTGGCGATATCCGTTGGTGTGTCTGGCGTTCGCCTCGATCGCGGCGGTCACGATCGTGTACTCGACGTGGCGGCTCGGCGGTCACGACGAGCGTGAGGCGGTGAAGGCGGGCCTGCGGATCGTCGTGCTGGCGTGGCCGGGCTCCGTGATGGCCGGGTATGTGGATCCGCAGCGTCTGGCCGACCAGCTCGCGCAACGGCTCGGCCTGCCCGACCGGTTCGTCGCGGCGTTCGCCGCCGCGCTGGAGAAGGTGACGGGCCTGGGGCTGACCTGGGCGCAGCTGGAGCGGGTGCGTCGTGCCCGCGGTGTGGGGCCTTCACACAACCCCGTCGTCCTGACCCGGCATGCCGGTGCGATGTCGTTCGCACTCCTCGTGCAGGCCCTGCGTGGCGCCTCGCAGTCGTCGATCGCGATGGATGCGCGTGGATTCGCGTCGGCGCACCGTCGCACCTGGGCCGAGCCGGCGACCTGGACGCGTCTGGACTCGGTCGCGCTCGTGGTCGGCATCGCCCTGGCCTGCGTCGCGGTCGTCGTCGCGCTCGCCGGTTGAGGTCCCGCGCCGGCTCCGGTCCGGCGCTGCCTCTGGTCTTCGCCGCCCGGACCCGCTAGGGTCCGAACTAAGCAAGCGCTTAGTGAAGCGATATGAGACTCGACCACGCGGCGCTTCGACAATTGCTGGTCCAGCGTGGGAGGAAGACCCAATGGTTCGCGTGTTCGACAGTCTCGACGACTTCAAGGCGGCCGCCGGTGAGGAGCTCGGTACGAGTGACTGGCTGACCGTCACCCAGGAGCAGATCAATCTGTTCGCCGACGCCACCGGAGACCACCAGTGGATCCACGTCGATCCCGAGCAGGCCGCGAAGGGCCCGTTCGGCACCACGATCGCGCACGGCTACCTGACGTTGTCGCTGCTGCCGGTGTTCTCCGAGAAGATCTACCAGGTCAACGGGCTGGCGATGGGCGTCAACTACGGCGCCAACAAGGTGCGCTTCCCGAACCCGGTGCCCGTCGGCTCGCGCCTGCGCGCCACCGCGACCCTCAAGGAGACCGCCGACATCGCGATCGGCACCCAGGCCGTCATCAACTTCGTGGTCGAGCGTGAAGGCGGCGACAAGCCGGTCCTGATCGCCGAGGTCGTCTACGTCATGGCCGCGGCCCCCACATCGTCCGAGCAGTAGGAGAGAGCTGACATGGATTTCGCATTCGACGACAAGACCCGCGAGCTGGTCGACAAGGTCTCGACCTTCATGGACGAGGTGATCTACCCGGCCGAGGCCACGGCCCACGAGCAGATCGAGGCCAGCTACACCAACGACACCTGGTCGTTCCCGCCGATCGTGAAGGACCTGCAGGCCGAGGCGCGCAAGCGAGGCCTGTGGAACTTCGCGATCCCCGGAGCTCCCGAGGCCGGTGGCCTCACCAACCTGCAGTACGCCCCGATCGCCGAGCTGACGGGGCGCAGTATCCAGATCGCCCCGGCCTCGATGAACTGCGCGGCGCCCGACACGGGCAATATGGAGGTGCTGCACATGTTCGGCACCGATGAGCAGAAGAAGAAGTGGCTCGAGCCGCTGTTCAACGCCGAGATCCGTTCCGCGTTCGCGATGACCGAACCCGATGTCGCGTCGGCCGATGCCACGAACATCGAGTTGTCGATCGTGCGTGACGGCGACGAGTACGTGCTGAACGGCCGCAAGTGGTGGATCACCGGAGCGATGAACCCGGACTGCAAGATCTTCATCGTGATGGGCAAGACCGATCCGTCGGCCGACCGGCACCGTCAGCAGTCGATGATCCTGGTCGAGCGCGACACCCCGGGCCTGGAGATCGTCCGCGGCATGCATGTGTTCGGCTATCACGATCGCGATCACGGCGGCCACGCCGAGCTGCGCTTCACCGACGTGCGGGTTCCGGCGTCGAACATCATCGCCGGCGAGGGTGAGGGATTCGCGATCGCCCAGGCCCGCCTGGGACCCGGCCGCATCCACCACTGCATGCGGTCCATCGGCCTGGCCGAGCGCGCTCTGGAGATGATGGTCCAGCGTGCCTCGCAGCGGGTCGCGTTCGGCAAGTCGCTGGCCGAGCAGGGTGTCATCCGCGACTGGATCGCCGAGTCTCGCGTCAAGATCGAGCAGCTCCGTCTGCTCTGCTACAAGGCCGCCTGGCTGATGGACACGCAGGGCAACAAGGCCGCCCACAAGGACGTCCAGATCATCAAGATCGCGACGCCCAAGACCGTCGAGTGGATCCTGGACAAGGCGATCCAGACGCACGGCGCCGGCGGCCTGAGCCAGGACTTCCCGCTCGCGGAGATGTTCGCCGGCATGCGGACCCTGAGGTTCGCCGACGGCCCCGACGAGGTGCACAAGAACGCGCTCGCGCGGGCCGAGATCAAGCGTCTCGTCAAGTAGCGCCATGAACCTCGAAGGAACCAGTGCGGTCGTCACCGGTGCGGCGGGCGGCATCGGTGCGGCTCTGGCCGGGCGGCTCCTGGACCGCGGTGTGGATCATGTCGTCCTGACCGATGTCGACTCCGATCGGCTGAGCGCGACGGCAGAGACGTTGGCCGCCGAGCACGGTGCCGGGCGCGTCGCCTGGGTCGTCGCCGACGTCACCTCGGCCGATGGCATCGAGCAGGTGCTCGGCGCGACGCCGTCCGGCCTGCCGGATCTGTTCGTGGCGAACGCGGGCATCTTCCGTGGGTTCGGGCTCGACGCCTCCGATGACGACTGGTCGGCGATCCTCGAGGTCAATGTGTTGGCACACGTGCGGGCGGCCCGGGCGCTGGTGCCGCGGTGGCTCGAGGCCGGACAGCCAGGATGCTTCGCGGTCACGGCCTCGGCCGCAGGGCTGTTGACCCAGCTCGGCTCGCCGACGTACGCGACGTCCAAGCATGCGGCGGTCGGCTTCGCCGAGTGGCTGGCGGCGACGTACGGCGACCGCGGGGTCCAGGTCGCCGCACTGTGTCCCATGGGCGTCCGCACCCCGATGACCGAGGGCGGCACCGAAGCGGACGGCGACGCCGGGGTCGCCCACGGTTCGGTGGCGACGGCCGGCGACATGATGGACGCCCGCGATGTCGCCGACTCGCTGCTCGACGCGATCGAGGAGGGGCGTTTCCTGGCTCTCCCGCATGAGGACGTGGGCCAGATGTACGCGAACAAGGCGGCCGACCCCGACCGCTGGCTCGCCGGCATGCAGCGCTACCGCCGCTCCCTCGAATCCTGACCCCGAGATTTGCGCCCCAGTTGTTGCTTTGGGATGAGTGGAACCAACCACTACGGCGCAAATCTCGGGACTGAGGTGACCGCGTAGGCTGGGATCATCATGGCGATCGAGATCCTGACCCCTGCCCAGGTCGACGAGATGCGACCCGCGGGCCGCTTCGTCGCCGAGGTGCTGACCACCGTCTCGGCGGCGGCCGACGTCGGCGTGAACCTGCTCGACCTCGACGCCCTGGCCCACCAGATGATCAAGGACCGCGGGGCCGAGTCGTGCTACATCGACTACCACCCGTCGTTCGGCGCGATGCCGTTCGGCAAGGTCATCTGCACCTCGGTCAACGACGCGGTCCTGCACGGCCTGCCCTTCTCGTACAAGCTCCAGGACGGCGATCTGCTGAGCCTGGACTTCGCCTGTTCCGTCGACGGCTGGGTCTGTGACTCCGCGGTCAGCGTCGTGGTGGGCACGCCGCGCGACGAGGACCTGAAGCTGATCGAGCACACGCAGGAGGCGCTCGACGCCGGTATCGCGGCGGCCCGCGGCGGCAACAAGGTCGGCGACATCTCGCACGCGATCGGCGAGGTCGCTCGTTCCCACGGTCTCGCCGTCAACACCCAGTTCGGCGGCCACGGTGTCGGCCGGACGATGCACGGTGATCCGCATGTGGCCAACGACGGCCGCGCCGGCCGCGGCTTCCCGCTCAAGCCGGGTCTGGTCATCGCGATCGAACCGTGGTTCCTGCACACCACCGATGACATCGTCATGGACCCCGACGGCTGGACCATCCGCAGTGCCGACGGTTCGCGCGGCGCCCACGTCGAGCACACCATCGCGATCACCGACGGCGATCCGATCGTCATGACCGCACGGTCGTAGACCTCAGGCTCACCACTCCCATCGGGCCGCGAGCACGCCGGGCCCGAACGTGGTCTGCCGATAGTGGATCCCGGTCGCGCCGTCGAGGTCGACCGGCCAGTCGTGCCGCAATCCGTCCTCCTCGAACCAGACCCAGGCCCGTGACGGCAGGCAGTCGGGGCTGAACCGCACCCACACCATGGCCTCTTCCAGTCGCTGTTCGGCGACGAGGCCGTACTCGGTGTCGAGGTCGAGCCGGCCCTGCACGGCCGCCTCGTACTCGATGACGACGGACTCGGCCTTGCGCAGTGGCCGCTCGAAGCACAGCCGTGTCGCGCGGATCCCGCCGTCGGTGTCCCGGACCTCGTCGATCGAGCAGCCGGCGAGGGGCCGGAGCACCACGTCGTTGTCCTCGACCTCCGGGTCCGGTCCGACGAAGATCGTGATGCCGTCGACGTCGTCTCGGCGCGCGACGAACACCTGCGTGATGCGTGCCCTGACGACCTCGCGACGAGTCCCGATGTCGACGACCATGTGGAACAGCACGCGATCGACGTCGACCTCGCCGGTCAGAGGTTCGGGAAGGACGTGCCCGACGAGTTCGTCGAACGCGTGTGGGGCCGGGCCCCGGGGAGCGAGGCTGAGCCGATTGCTCAGAGTGCCGGTGGGCAGGTTCAGCAGCTGTTCGATCTCGGGGACGGCTTCGAGTGATCGCCGGCGGATGGGTTCGCGCTGACCCGCGCGCCAGTACGACAGGGACGCCAGAGACACCGAGTGCCCGCGTGCCTGGAGGCGGTCGCTGAGTTCGCTCAGGGTGAGGTGGCGCTTCCGCATCGCTTCATCGAGGGTCGTCGCGAACGACGTCTGGCTGCTGTCCGGCACTCCGACATTGTGATGCGGTCTTTCACTTTTGTCCGGCGTTTTAGTGAAAGAAGTCGCTCTACGTTTCGCTGCAGCGCCGTCCGCGAGGGCCGGTGCCGCCCACGAACCGGACGGTCCGCGGGTCTACCAGGGGAGCAAGAGATGAAAACAAGACGATTAGGATCGATGGCCATCGCCTCGGCATTGCTGGGCGGTGTGGTGATAGCGGGCGCAGGGTCGGCCTCGGCGCACACGCCGTCGATCAGCGCCTCGTGTTCGGGGGTCCGTGTCAACGGCACTGCCTACGACGCGGGCCAGGACAACCGCTGGACGGTGACCGTCGACGGCGTGACGACCAAGGGCACGTTCGGTGCCGGTGTGGACAAGACCGTTCCGGTCCCGCAAGAGGGCAGGACGACCCAGTGGTCCGCGACGATCGAGGCGTTCGACGGCGGCTACCGGCAGTCGAGGTCCGGCAGCGTCGGGCCATGCGGAACGCCGCCGGTTCCGGACCGGCCCGCCGACAAGGTCGAGACCCGTGAGCGGGTCACGCCGCCGGATTGCACGACGTTCACCGTGACGACCGTGAAGGAGAGTCGCACGATCCCGTGGACGTATGACAAGGCGTCCAATGCGTGGGTTGCCGGCACTCCAGGTGCCTGGGTTCAGACCGCTTCGCAGTCGCGCGAAGCGACCTCGCAGGAGTGTGTGCGGCCGCCCGAACCGGAGTCGTCCGAGCATCGCGAGGTCGCCTCGACGCCTGACTGCACCACGTACACGGTGACGACGCAGGAGCAGGTCCGCGACGGCGTGTTCGTCTTCGAGCAGGGTGCCTGGAAGCAGGACGGGTTCGGTCCATGGCGCACGGTCGCCTCTCGTTCGTCGGCGGCGACCCTGCAGCAGTGCCCGGCGCCGCCCCAGCCTGAACCACTCGTTCGCCATGCGACGAGCGAGAAGCAGGCCTGTGGCGACGATGTCAAGACGGTCTCCACCACGACCACCACGACACCCTTCGTGCTCGACGAGGCGACCCGCACGTGGAATGAGGGTGAGCCGGTCGTCGTCACGACCACCGCGAAGGAGCGAGCCGACACGATCGAGTGTCCGGTTCCAGCGGTCGATCGTGGTGCGGTGCTGCCTGCGACGGGTGCGCCGTCGTGGTGGTACGGAGCTGCCGCAGGATTGCTCCTCGCCTGCGGCGGGGCCCTCGTGATGTTCCAGCGGCGTTCGCTCGACTGGGACTGACCGACGGGTCGGGATCGCCATCTCCCTTGGCGGTCCCAGCGGCGGGGTGGGGACGAAGGGGGCTTTGTTCCCCGCCCCGTCGTCAGGAGTCGGACGGCCCGCTGCTCCGTGTGTGCTCAGCGGTCACGATGGTGTCGAAGCTCAGGACGGACGGCGCTTCGATGTCGAGGCCGGGCTGATCCTTGATGAGGATGTCCTCGTGGCCCAGCAGCTGGCCGTCGTCGGTGCTGATGATCAAGATCAGACGGTGCTGGGGGCGGCTGGCGGGAATCAGCGAGATGCCCAGTCCTTCGCGACCGGCCCTGTCCTCGACGGAGCCCAGGCTGGTGAACCCGGCCTCGTCGGCGAGCATCGTCCACAGGGCCGCGGAGGTCTCGTCGCGGACGACGTAGGTGCCGTACAGGGCGACGATCTCGCTGTACAAGCACAGCGACCGCTCGGATCCCACTTCCCTGTCGGGACAGTCGATGTGGTCCAGGAGTGCTTTCCGGAGGCCGTCCGGGTCGTCGGGCAGGCCAGCGGCGAAGCCGGCGTCGATGGAGTCAGCGGGGAGCTGGGAGACCTCGGCGTCCGGTGACGGCGACGGAGCTCGGGTGGCGATGCCGCGACCGTCGGAGCTCAGCGGCGGCGCCTTGCTGTCGCGACTGGTCTGGCTGCCGTCAGGCCGCAGCCAGGTCTCGGTGATGCGCGGGGTGATGACTGAGGAGCCCTTCTCGTCGATCTCCGAGTACCAGCTGTCGTGGACGTGGTGCTGCACGTCGCCGTCGCCTGCATCGGTCGTGGCGGCGCGGGCGGCGTCGGCGACGCGGCCGAGGTCGGCTCGGGGGTCCTGGCCCCCGGCGTGGGCGATGCGGACGGCCGCGGCGAACTCGAAGTCGAGGATCGGCGGCGGTTCAGCCGCGGCCGGTGAGCCCCACGGCCTGAAGACCACGATCGCGGACGCGACGGTCGCGGCAGCGATGATGGAGCCGGTCCAGGTCAGAGCCCGCCGGGTGCCGTGGCCGCGGTCACTCTGTTTCATTCTGGCGATGAAGTCGTCGACCGGCTCGACATCGAGATCGCTGTCGTCGTCATAGAGCCCGAGTGCCGCTGCTTGAGCGCGGATGGCGTCGAGCTCGCTCTGAGGATCCTGGCTGCTCATGTCAGTTCGCCTCGATCGTGTCGGAGTCGGAGTCGGAGTCGGGGTCGGGGTCGGTCTGGAGGGCGCGGGTCAGGGACTCGAGCCGCTGGCGCAGTCGGGAGAGCCGGGTGGTGTAGGCGGTGACGGTGATGCCCAGGACGGCGGCACCCGCGGCAGGCGTCAGGTCCTTGAAGAAGCAGACGATGCCGAACAGGTCCTGTTCGGCCGGGGTGAAGGCCTCGAACACCTGTCGTGCGACCAGCGATTGGGCCACGGTCGTCGCGATGTCTTCAGAAGCCGGTTCGTCGTCGGCGTCGACCCAGTCGGTCACGAATCGTGTGTCGTGGTGCTTTCTCCGGCGCCGCTGCAGCTCCTGGTGCACCTTGTTGCGCGCGATGCCGACCAGCCACGCCGGCCAGCTGTCACGGCTGCTGGGGAAGTCGTGTCGGTGGGCCCAGGCGGTCTCGAACGTCTCGGACGTCACATCCTGGGTGGCGTCGGCCGGTACTCGGTGTCGTACGTAGCGGTGGATCTGATCGGCCATGGCGAGGTACAAGTCCTTGAACTCACCCTCCGTCATGGCCACAGTCGGAGGCTATCCGGCTGTGGCCATGCGGGGGGCGAGAACCCCGAAACTCAGCAGTTGGCGATCGTGGCGAGATAGACGGCGTTGGCCGTCGCCTGCCAGCCCGACGTGCTGGCTTTGCTCACGCCCGGATTGATGCACACGTGCGATCCGCTGCCGTCGAGTGCCTGGTGCAGCCAGGTCCGCTTCGAGCGGTGGTTGTAGTACGAACGCGTGGTGCTGAGGGTGACGGCCCGGTAGGCGTTGGTGGCGGAGATGCGCTGGATGGTTCCGGTGTAGTTCGTCCCGGTCCAGACGCAGAAGTAGCCGGATGCGCAGTCGGACTTGGCGCGCGGTGCGGTGGCGGCGTCGGCGGTGGCGACGCCGGGCCCGACGAGTGCGGCCAGGGCGAGCAGGCAGGGGACGGCGATACGTGTGACGGCTCGATGCCGTGCGATGAGAGTGTTCATACTCTCTCGTCGCGGTGGGGAGCCTGCGATCACGCATGGCCGAAAGTCGCCGCCGGCGTGTGAATTCCGGGCCGCGAATGTGATGAGCACCGGGCACGGCGCACGTCACTGATTCGAGTACGTCGAAAAAAAGTCGAGGCTCGGCTGTGATCCGGGACCGCTGAGTGTGATGACTGAGTAGGGGGACGTCTGCTTGCTGGTGGTGAGGGTGGTGTTCTCGTGGTGCTTGGTCTGGTGACACGGCAGAGGATCCGTGCGGGTCGGATGGCTTCGATCGTGTGCTTGGTGACGTTCGCGCTGTCCGCTTCACTGCTCTCGCCGGCGTCGGCCGAGCCGACCGCTCCCGCCGCTGCGGAGGAGGACGCGGACGGTGATCGGGACGAGGAGTTGTCGCGTCCTGATGGGGTGTCGGCTGCGTTCTTGGCGCGGTCGAGCAAGAAGCGGGTCGAGGATCTGTCGCGGCGGACGCCGTCGACTCGCACGTTCGTGAACCCGGACGGTTCGTCGACCGACGAGATGTTCGGGACCGATCAGTGGGTGGAGTCAGCGTCGGGCAACTGGGTGGATGTGGATTACGACTTGCAGAAGCAGTCGGATGGTTCGTATGCACCCAAGGCCGTCAATCAGGATGTCACCGTCTCGGGTGGTGACACGACCGAGGCGGCTCGGTTGACGCTGAAGGATGGTTCGTCGTTCGCGGTGTCGTGGCCGGAGGAGTTGCCGGAGCCGAAGGTCTCCGGTGGTGTTGCGACCTACACGTTGTCCGCGGCGACGGATCTGGTGGTCTCGGTGACGGGCAATGGTGTGGCGACGCGGATCGTGTTGAACGAGCCTCCGGCTGAGGACGATCCGGTCTTCACACTGGGATTGCGCACCGACGACCTGGATGTGACCCAGTTGGCGCCGGGCACGTTGAAGTTCACCGATGACAAGGGCAAGCAGGTCGGTCAGACCGCGAGCCTGATGGCGTGGGACGCCGATCGCGACGATTCGGGTGATCCGGTCGAGTTCGTCGAGGTCGAGGCGGACTTGTCGAAGGTCTCGTCGAAGGGCGATGTGACGACTCACGAGTTGGGTCTGCGGCTGCCCGAGGGGTATCTGAGTGATCCGGACACGACGTATCCGGTGACGATCGATCCGGACCTGAACAAGGTCAACCACATTCGTGACACGTGGGTGCGGTCGGGCACGACGTCGCCGCAGGGCAGCTCGTATCGGCTGCTGATCGGGCGGATCGAGGGTGATTCGAACACCAACCAGGCGATCAGCTACGAGCAGTGGGCGATGCCGCAGATCGCGGGCAAGAAGATCCTGAAGGCCACGGTCGGGTTCTATCAGTACGACGCGGGCTCCTGTTCGCCTCGGCGGATCAACTTCCATCCGCTGACCTCGGGGTTCACCGAGGCGTCGACGGTGTGGACGAACCGTCCGTCGTTCACCAACACGACGACTGCGTCGACGAACATCACCACCAACCGGGGACGCACGGGCTGCACGCCGGGCAACGGTTGGGTGACCGCCGACGTGACGCAGATGGTCGATGACTGGACCCAAGGTGTCCGCACGAACTACGGCATGCAGATCAACGCGAACGTGACGACCGATGCCACCTACGAACGACGCTGGTGCTCCTCGCTGCCCGACAGTGGCGCGACCCAGACACCCTGCACGACGTCGTCGCGCGTGCCGTACCTGAACGTGACCTACAACGGGCCGCCCGGGAACGCGGCGGCACCGTCTGCTCAGTGGTCGCGGACGTTCGACGGTGATCTCCTGGTCGCCGGCACACGGCCGGTCTGGCAGACGGTGGCGACCGATCCCGAGGCGTCGCGGATGACGTACGAGATGGAGCTGCGGGCTACCCCGTCCGATCCGGTGCTGGGCACCTGCACCACGGCACTCGTGGCTTCGGGTGGCACGGGCGGGTGTGCACCTGATGTCGATCTGACCGATCAGAGCTCGTATGTGGTGCGGGCGCGCGCGACCGACGAGCACGGGCTGGCCAGCAGCTGGTCGGGTTGGACCGAGTTCACGTCGGAGCAGTCGCCTCCGCCCGGCGCCATGTCGATCACGTGTGAGGACTACGAGAACAACACCTGGTACGAGGACAACGATCCCGATACGACGACTTGCGAGTTCAATGCGACGGGGGCGTACGACTTCGAGTGGCGGCGCACGACGGCCGGCACCGTGGAGGACCGCAATGCGCTGCCGGCGACATCGGGGTCGGCGACCACGCCGGTGCTGGATGTCCCGGCGAACGGAGTCATGCGCATCGAAGCGCGTGGCAAGACCAAGGGCGGTCAGCCGACCGCGTGGAAGACGGTCACGTTCGGCATCGGCACGAGTGTGCTGACCGAGCCGTTGCGCGACGACCGGTCGACCTCGACGTTCCCGGTGGCGGCCTCGGCCAACGAGGGCGCGACCAGCGCGAAGATCCAGTGGCGGTACGCGCCGGAGGACGAGGACGACACCACGACGGGCTGGGCCGACGCGACCCAGGTCAAGGTCGCCGACACCGGTGATGCGTGGACGGGTTCGGTGTCGGGCACCGGTATCAGCAAGACACCGCGACTCATGTGGACACCCGTGCAGGAGTCCGGCGTGCACGCGCCGTCAGTGCTGCAGGTCCGTGTCGTGTTCATCTACCCGGGCGATGTGAAGATGCCGTCGCCGGCCGAGCAGATCCAAGTCGTGCCGCACGCGTTCGGGTCGTCGTTCCCGACCAAGCAGGTCGGACCGGCCGAGGTGGGCCTGTTCTCCGGCGAGATGCGGTACTCGGCGACCGACGTCGACATCGCGGGTCCAGACGACTCGTTGACGTTCGGGCGCACGCATCTGTCGCTGGCGGGCGAGCCCGCCGGTCCGGCCGGGGTGCTCGGGCCGGGCTGGCTGGCCGACTTCGGCAACGGTGAGGGCGCTTCGGGCTTCGTGGTGCTCGACCGCACGGGCGTCGACGGCACCATCACGCTGATGTCGCCGAACGGTGAGACCTACAACTACGCTCACTCCTCGGGCACGGTCGGTGAGCTGAAGACCGGAACGTACCGGGGGATCGGCGAGACCAAGCTGCAGAAGGACGGCTTGGATCTGGCCACGGGTGGAGGCGCCGGTTACAGCCATGTCCTGACGTTGACGGAGCGTTCGGGCGTGGTCACCGAGTTCAAGCGGACCACTGACGGAGTCTGGGGGACGGCGAAGGTCACGCAGCCCAAGGATTCGGGTGTCACGACCTATGTGCGCGATGCGGAGGGTCTGGTGACGTGGATCTTCTCGCCGTACGTGTCGGGGCTGACGTGTACGACCACGACTCAGCAGGAGGGCTGCCGGGCGCTGAAGTTCACGTACGAGACGGTGGCGGGCGATAAGCGGCTGAGCAAGGTCGAGCTGCGCGCCTGGGATCCCAAGCCACGCGCTGACGGCCAGCAGGACTCGACCGCGGCGATGGCGTACAGGGAGGTGGCCCGGTATGCGTACGACACCAACGGCTACCTGACCGAGGCCTGGACTCCGCTGTCGGCCGGCGATGCGGGTACGACGCCGCTGAAGACCACCTACGAGTACGTGACATCGGGTGGGCGCACCAGTCTGTCCAAGGTCACCGAGCCGGGGTTGAAGCCGTGGCGGTTCGACTATGACGGTCAAGGGCGGCTCGAGACGATCAAGCGTGCGCAGGACTCGGCGGTCGGAACCGGTGACGCGACGTGGACGGTCGAGTACGACCTGGCGACCTCGGGTGGCGGCCGGCCGGACTTGAGTGCCGAAGAGGTGGTGGCCTGGGGCCAGCACGCCGAGGATGCACCGGTTGCCGGCACGGCGGTGTGGGGCCCGAACCGGGTGCCCGCGTCGAGCCCCACGGCCGACGACTACGAGTACGCCTATCTGGCGTACCACTCGCAGGCCGGTCGTACGGTCAATGCGGCCGAGTACGGTGCCGGCCGATGGCAGATCGACACGCTCCGCTATGACGCGCACGGCAACGTGGTCTGGCAACTGGGTGCGGCGGGCCGTAACCAGGCGCTGGCCGAGTCGTCCGATCCGCAGATCAGCGGCGGCCTGGCCGATAAGTACGCCGCCTTCACCGTCTACAACGCTTCGGGTACGCGGGTCGAGAACACCTACACGCCGATGCGGCCGGTGGAACGCGACGGTAAGACTGTGATCGCCCGGACGACGACGGCCACCGACTACGACGACGAGGCCGACAGCCTGCTGATGCCGGGTCGCCCGACGCTTCTCGTGCCCGAGGGTGGCTACGACCTGCCGATCGAGGAGCGGGTCGCGGCGACCGACAAGTTGCACCCGGGCGCGACGGGCGATATCTGGGACTCCCGCAAGACCCGTTACCGGTACGACAAGATCGCCTCGGGCGATATCGACACCTGGACCACGGGGCAGCCGACCCGGGTGCTGACCGAGAACGGTTCGGGCTGGAGCACTCAGTTGTCCAGGTACGACAAGTACGGCTACCTGATCGAGTCGCGAGGGCCCGCTGGCACGTCGACCGTCGACGGCACCGCCAACGATGTGCGGTCGACCAAGTACGTCTACTTCACCGCGAACTCCGATGCGTCGGTGTCGTGGTGTCAGAACAAGCCACGGTGGGCCGGCATGCTCTGCCAGACCAAGCCGGGTGGCAGCCCGTCGGCGGGGCATCCGGTGCCGACGATCCAGGTCAGCGGCTACAGCATGGCGTCGGCCGTGACCCGGACGGCCGAGTTGAGCGGCACCACTCCGACGCGGATCACGATCGCCGGTTACGACTATGCGGGCCGCCAGACCGGTGGTTCGGTGGCCGTGACCGCCAATGGCGCCACCTCGAGCGCGGTGCAGGCCAAGACGATGTCGTACTCGACGACCACAGGCGCTTTGACCGAGATCGCGGCGGGCACGAGCGGAACCGAGACGTACACGTACGACTCGTGGGGTCGTCCCGAGACGCGCACGGACGGCACCGGCAATATCGCGACCACCACATACGACGCGGCTGGACGGGTCGCCACTGTCGATGACGGCAAGGGCACCTATACGTACGGCTACGACGGCACGGACAGTCGTGGCAAGAAGGAGCGGCGTGGTCTGGCGACGAGTCTCGACGTCGGTCTGGCCTCAGGCCCGGATGTGATCGAGGGCGCCTATGACGCCAATGGTCAGCTGATCGAGCAGGAGCTGCCTGGAGGCACGACGGTGTCGTGGTCGCGTGACATCACGGGTGTGGCGTCGACCATGGCCTATGTGCAGGGCGGCAACGAGTTGTTGTCGTTCTCGCAGTCCTATGACCATCTGGGCCGTGTGGTCACAGCCCACGGCCCGGACTCGGTGCAGACGTACGAATACGACGCGCGTGATCGTCTGTCGCGGGTCGACGACACCTATCAGGGTGCGTGCTCGGTGCGGACGTATGGCTTCGACGCGTCATCGAACCGGACGAGTTTCAAGAACTATGCGCCGGATTCGAATGGTGATTGTCAGGACACCACCACGTCGCAGAGTGTGACGAGCACGTTCGATACGGGTGATCGGATCACGACGAGTGGGTATGCGCATGACAATCTGGGTCGTGCGACGGCGGTTCCGGCGGCTCATACTGATCAGCCGTCGGGGTCGAGTCTGGCGGTGGGGTATTTCGCTAATGACATGGTGGCGTCGTTGACTCAGACGGTTCCGGACGAGGAGTCTGGCACGGTGGTGGTCAGGCAGGAGTTCGGTCTTGATGTGTTGGATCGGTTGGCTGTGACCAAGGGCTTCAGTGGCGGTGTGCAGCTCAGTGAATCCACGGCCAAGTACGCCTCCAATGGTGATGGTGCGGCGTGGACGTCGACGAAGACTCGTCCGAATGCGTCGGCGGGGTGGACGACGACGTGGACTCGCAATATCAGTGATCTCGGTGGTGGTCTGGGGATCCTGCAGTCCTCGGATGGGACGGCCAGGCTGCAGTTGTCGGATCTGCGGGGCAACGTGGTCGGCTCGGCCACGATCGGCGGCACGGCGATTGATTCGTATGCCAGTTACACCGAGTACGGTCTGGCTCGTACTGCGGTTCCGGCCGAGTATGAGGGTTATGGCTGGCTTGGCCGCCACTCGCGCAAGTCGGCTGGCAACGTCGGTGGCGTCACGCTGATGGGAGCACGTCTCTACAACCCGACCACGGGTCGGTTCCTGTCTAGAGACTCGGTCCAGGGCGGCAACGACAACGCCTATGTGTATCCACCCGATCCCATCAACAAAATCGACCTCGATGGCAAGTCGTGGTTAACTAGGCTAATCATCAAGTTGATTGTCAAGATTGTTGCTGCGGTTGTACGACAAGTCGTCGCAGGCGCATCAAAGGCGGTTAAGGCGACCAAGCGGCCTAAGAAGACGACGGTCAACAAGAAGACAAGCAAAGGCTTCAAGGGTGCCGGCGGGTCATCGAGTTTTGAGCCGTACACGGCCGTCGAGAAGCGTAATATCGCTGACGCTGAGGCGTTCATGAAGAAATTTAAAGAGGATTGGCGTTCGCCGAATTTTAGTTGCTTTATGGGGAGTGTTAGTAGTGCTGGAGGAGTTCTGACGACGGTTGGAAGCGTGGGCGGCCCGCCCGTGCTGCTCGTTATCGGCGTTGCGGCTTTCGGGACTGGTCTAGCCTCGGTGGTGTCAGGATGCTGACGCCACGAGGACAGCGTCGGTTCAGCAAGGCGGCGATTTTCGGGCTTGTTCTGGTGCTTGTTTCCAATGTGGGCCTGGCTGTAGCTAATTTCGGTACCGCTCTGGGGATGGTTAGCTCGGTTTTGGCTGCGGCAGCGGCAGGTGCGCTTGTTCTTGAGGGGTTGAGGACCGCGGGAGAACGTCGGTAGGGGCCTGACACCAATGGTGACTGCCGGGACATGACCACGTCGCAGAGTGTGACGACAACGTTGATACCGGTGGTCGGATCACGACGAGTGGGTATGCGCATGACAATCTGGGTCGTGCGACGGCGGTTCCGGCGGCTCATACTGATCAGCCGCCAGTTGTGAAGAAGGCTGCAGCGGTAGCCAGAAAGACAGCGGCGGCTAGGAAGAAGCCCCTTAAGACCAGCCTGGCTGCCGCTCGCGAGGCCGGGTTGCGGCCCATTCCCCAGCATGGGCCGCGCTGGTGAAGAAGGGGCATTGGAATCCATTTACCGACCCGCCAGAGTGGTATGATGGGGCTCATCAGTTCATATCATGACCACGACGCGGGCGTCAGGTGTGGCGCTGTCTTGCCTGGCACATCATATGGCGTGGTTCTGAGAGCATATGGCCTCGCCAGGGGGCCGGGATTAACGTTGCTGGGGCCTGCGCTCAGTTTTGGCAAAGATCTATTGACCGGCAGATTCGACCCATTTGGATCGGCAAAGGTGGCGTGCCCATGAGACGTCCCCATATGAGGCCGACCGAGTTCTGGGCCCTGTTCTTTCCCTTTCTCATCGGGTGCCTTCTCGTATCGGGTCTCAAGCTCGCTCATGCCAACTCACTAGCCGCCCAAATCGTGGGCGGAGCACTCTGGTTTGCGTATCTCATTCTTGTGCTCGTACAGACAAGCCGATTCCTGCCGCGGAATCTCGCGAAACAACACAACGACGTTGGTCGAACATCGAGGCTCTGCCGGTTCCTCTTCGTCCAGCCCCGCTATACAGCCGGATCGCTAGGCGCGTCTGGGGCACCACAGATGCCAGGCAATGGGAGCTAGCGGCTGAGTCTAGATTGGCTAAGTGAGTGGATATCTATCAGCGACTGCTGGGTGCAGCTGTGTATTTGATCGTTGCGTCCGCGGTATGGTTAATCCGGGAACCTATTACGCGGTGGGGTTTTCGCGCAATTGGAGTACGTCCCAGTGCGGAGACGGTGGCAAAGTTTGCTCGCTGTGCGAACGGATTGCTTTGGTTTGCGGGTTTGTCCGCTCTCGTTTTCGTCGTTGCTCCGTCCTTTGCTGTTTGACTCGCCCGCTGCGCAAAGAGAGATTCTGGGTATCGTTACTGCCCATGCGATCGGGCATTTCACCTGGGAGTCTTCCGGCGTCGTTTTTCGGTTCTATACTCTCGAATGGGAAGAGTCTCAATGCGGAGGGGAATGCGGGCTGAATGATTAGGTTCTTGGTGACGTTTCTGGTTGCGCTTGGTCTGTCTGCATGCGTTCCGACGACTCCTGAGCCGCATGACGCAGGTGTCCGTTGGCGTGATGGTCAGCTCGAGTACGCGATCGCGGTTTGCCAGGGGGAAGTGTTGACCAAGATCGAGCTGGAGGCCCCGGAGAATCCGGTCGCGCCGGCTATCACGGTATTCGAGGGCAGGAAGGCTGCGTCAGAAGGTCTGATTGTGACGGACGTAGCCAGCGCTGGCGAGTTCCGCAAGTTGTACGGGCCCGAGTTTAGAATCGTGGCATATACGGAGCTTGACGGTGCGAAAAACCAGACGGGCTACTTTCTGAAATGGGTCAGCCGTTTGCCCCCCGAGGGCAAGCGCTGGGTAGCACGTGACGGCAGTTACCACAAAGCTGGAGACCTGAGGCATGGGTCATGCCCTGGTGACGGGCTGTGGTGAGCGGCCTTGGCCGCGCAGCGTCATAAAGCGGTCAGCCGTCAGGGTCGGTTCTTCGCGTATGCGCATGACAACCTGGGTCGGACGACTGCGCCTGGCGCTGGACTGTGGTGAGCGCTGTCGAGCACACATGACCGTCAGGCGGTCGGTGGCACCCGACCGATCCAGGGCGCTGCGGTCTCGACTTGGGCGCAGAGGCTGAACAGCAGGTCGTCGCGACCTGGGTGAGTGGCGAGCATGACGCCGACCGGCAGTGCGGGCCGGTCGGGCGAGGGCTCGGTCCAGTGCAGCGGCAGGCTCGCCGCGGGCTGTCCGCTCATGTTGTACAGCGCCGTATAAGGGGTGAAGAGCAGCTCGCGGTGGTGGTCCTCGAGCGGATCGCCGGACTCGTTGAACCACTCGACCGGCTGGGCGACGCGTCCGAGCGTCGGCGTCAGGAACGCGTCGAAGCCGGTCAGACCGCTGACGACCTGGCGGGTCGTCAGCTCCAGGAACGACATCGCCGCGGCCAGCTCGACCGCACTGGCCGCCTGGCCCCGGCCCCGCCAGTAGCGTGTGTTTGCGCGCAGCAACGGATCGGCCTCGGGCGGGATCGGCGCGGCCGCGATACCGCTCGACCACACGACATTGAACTGTGTCTCCAGCTCACGGGGGAACGGATGGGCGATGTCGACGACCTCGTGACCCAACGACTCCAGCAGCTGGCCAGCTACCTCCCAGGCCTCGATCGCCTCAGGCTCCGCGGCGACGTTCGGCAGATGGGTGCCGCTCCAGCGCGCGATGCGCAGACGCCCCGGATCGCGCCCGACGGCCTCGGCGAACGGCGCAGCTGGAGCGGGCAGTGGCCTGATGTCGCCGGGCATCGGCACGGCCATGACGTCCAGCAGCGCTGCCGCATCGTGCACGGTGCGGGCGATCGGGCCGTCGACCGCCAAGCCGGTCCAGTCGTTGCCCATCGGGCCGGAACTGACGCGACCCCGGCTGGGCTTGAACCCGAACACCCCGCACGCGCTCGACGGGATGCGGATCGACCCGCCTCCGTCGCTTCCAGGCGCGAGCGGCAGGAGACGCGCGGCCACCGCCGCGGCGGCGCCACCGCTCGACCCACCCGCATTGCGCGAGACGTCCCACGGCGTGCGGGCCGGGCCGATCAGGTCGTTGTCGGTGTAGGAGGAAAGACCGAACTCGGGCGTGTTCGTCTTGCCCAGGCTGACGAAGCCCGCCCGCTCGATCAGCGTGACGACATGAGCATCCACATCGGGGACGTTGTCGCGCAGCAGCGCCGAACCCATCGTGGTGGTGACCCCGGCGGTCGACGTGAGGTCCTTGAACGCCGTCGGGACACCGAGGAACGGCGCCGTGTCGCCGTCAGCCAGCCGCCGGTCGGCCTCGGCGGCACGCTCGAGCGCTCGCTCCGGCGTCAGTGCCAGGAACGCGCCGAGGCCGGGTCCGATCCGTTCGGCACGCTCCAGGTGGTGGCGCACCAGCTCGACCGACGATGTCTCGCCGGAACGGAGCGCCCGAGCCTGCTCGTGCGCGTCGAGGTCGTGCAGTTCGGTCATGAGACCGAGTGTGTCAGGAAGCCCACTTCCAGCTGGCCGCCACCGACTCGGCGATCTCAGCCTGCTCGGACTCAGGACGATCCAGGCTGTAGCTGAACGTGATGACGTAGCCGGTGTCGTCGCGGGGCACGGCGTACTGGAGCACGGCGTACTTGTTGCCGTTCAGATTGAACGTCGACGTGATGGTGACCGCGTCGACGCCGTCGATCGTGATCGGGTCGCCAACCGTGATGTCTTCGGCGTCGGCCGACTCCAGGCTGGCCTTCGCGCCGCGTTCGATGTCGCCGGCACCGGCGCCGGCCAGCGTCTTGTCCTCGATGACGTTCACGTTGTCGGCGAACCCGTCGTTGTCCTGGGGGTCGTAGGCGAACGCCAGCGCCGTCGGGGCGGCCTGGTCGTTGTGCTCCCAGCCGTCGGGGGCCGAGAAGCTGAAGGCATCCGTGGTCTGCTTCTCACCTGTCGCCGCCTGAGCGGTCGACGTGGCCGCCGATCCGTCGGAGCTGGGCTTCTTGTCGTCATCCGACGAGTCGGAGCCGCCGCAACCGGCGAGCAGGAGAGTGCTGGACAGGGCGAGAGCTGCGATGAGACGCATGGGCGACATGAACCCAGCCTAGAACGTGTGTCCGGCAGCCTAGAATCGACGGGTGGCGACGCCGAAGATCCTGCTCTACTACGGGTTCGCCGATCTCACTGATCCCGAGGCCGTCCGCCTGTGGCAGCACACGTTGTGCGAGTCACTGGGGCTGCGGGGTCGCGTCATCGTCGCGCCGCACGGCATCAACGGCACCCTCGGCGGCGACGTCATCGCGCTCAAGCGCTACGTCAAGGCGACCAGGCAGTACCCGGCGTTCAAGGGCATCGACTTCAAATGGAGCGACGGCACCGCGTTGCCCGACGGGTCGACCGCCGACTTCCCGCGGCTCAGCGTGAAGGTCCGTCCCGAGCTCGTCGCGTTCGGCGCACCCGGCGAGGTCGAGGTTCGTGGCGACGGCGAACTGGTCGACGGCGGCACACATCTGACACCCGAGCAATTGCACGAGCTCGTCGAACGCGAGGACGTCGTGTTCTTCGACGGCCGCAACCGCATCGAGTCGGCGATCGGGCATTTCCGCGGCGCGGTGCTGCCGCCGGTCGACACCACGCGCGAGTTCGTCGAGCTGTTCGACAGCGGCGCCTACGACCACCTCAAGGATCGGCCCGTCGTCACGTACTGCACGGGCGGCATCCGCTGCGAGATCCTCACCCCGATCATGAAGCACCGGGGCTTTCGCGAGGTGTACCAACTCGACGGCGGCATCGCGACCTACGGCGACCGGTTCGGTGACGACGGATTGTGGGAGGGCGCGCTGTACGTGTTCGACGGCCGGGTCACGACCGAGTTCTCCGATCACGCCGCGGTCATCGGTCAGTGCGACACGTGCGGCGACGCGACCTCCGCCGTCGTCGACTGCTCCGATGTGTCGTGCGTGCGCCAGTTCGTGCGCTGCGATCGATGTGCCGCGGCTGACCTGAGGTGCGGTGCCCACGCCGCGTGACGAGCCCCGACAGGGTCCGCCTGTGGACAGGTCCCGGCAGCCGTGGTCGGTCCCTGGCAATGTGGCCGACACCATGTCACTATCGAGGGGATGATCGAGTTGAACGAACCGCAGGTGTGGGTGCTGATCGGTGTGTTCGCCGCCAGCATGTTCGGCATGCTCAGGATGACGCACAAGTCGTTCACCGACCTGCTCCGCGCCGAGATCGGTGGCCTGCGCGGTGAACTCCGTGCAGAGGTCGGTGGCCTGCGCGACGAGATGCGTGCAGAGGTCGGTGGCCTGCGCGATGAGATGAACGCCAAGTTCGATCATCTCGGGACCAAGATCGATCATCTCGACCGAGACGTTCAGGTGCTGTTCAGGCGGGTCTTCCCCGAGTACCCGGAGGCCGGCTGACGCGTTCGCCCCGGGCATCGCCGGGACGAACGCATCGCCGTCCGATCGCGCCTCGGCCTCGCTCAGTCCGTGCTGAGGCCCGCCGCCGGTGCCACGTGTGCCGCTCGTCGCGCCGGCAGCACGCAGGCGAGCAGGCCGGCCAGTGCGGCGACCACGGCGACGGCGGCCAGCTGTGCCCACGGGATCACGACGGGCGCGTCGGTCACTACGGTGCGCACGATCGTCACGGTGCCGAGCCATCCGTACGTGGCGCCGAGTGCGGTGCCCAGTACCGCCGCTGTCGCGGCCAGCAACAGGCCCTCCGCGGCCAGCAGCCGGCGTAGCTGACGACGGGTCAGGCCCAGCGCCCGCAGCAGGGCGTGCTCGCGTCCGCGTTCCAGTACCGACAGGCCCACGGTGTTGGCGATGCCGACCAGGGCGATCGCGATGCCGACGCCGAGCATGCCGAGCACGGCCCACACGAGGATGTCGAGCTGCTGCTCAACCCAGCCACGGTCCTTCACCGCATTCGTCAGCTCCAGATCGGTGCCTGCGGCGATCAGGCGCAGGTCGCCGCTCAGCTCGTCGGCGTCGGTGCCGGATGCCACGCGCGACCAGACGGCGAGAGGCGCCAGATCTCCGCCCAGCCTGCCCAGCGTGGCGGGCGACACGATCAGGGCCCGGCCCCAGTCGCTCGACACCAGCCGGGCGTTGAGCTTCGTCGTACGTCCGTCCACGACGAGTTCGATCCTCTGCGGTACCCCCTCAGGGAAGGCCGCCGCTGCGTCGGGCGAGACCAGCACCTCGCCGTCGCGGGCTTCGAGTGCCTGGGGGTCGTGGGCCACCGACCGTGCTTGCCGATCCGGCGCCAGCACCGCCAGCGGCTCGTCCGAGTCCGGCAGATGAGCCGGAACGCCGTCGACCGTGATGGTGCTGGTGACGTCTCGCGTCGCGGCGACCCGCTCGACGACGGAGCCGGGAATCCGTGCCGTGCCGGTCAGGGCTGCGTCGACGGGATGATCGGTGTCCATCTCGGACCCGATGGCGCCGCGCGCACTGGCCATGCCGGTCAGGACGGCGGTCGTCAGCGTCACGCCTACGAGGAGCGAGGCGGTCGTCGCCGCGCTGCGCCGTGGATTGCGGACCGCGTTCGCTGCAGCGAGCCGTGGCGAGATCCCGCCGACCCGGCCGAGCACCGCGCCGGCGAGCCGCAGCATCGCGGGCACGATCACCGGTCCCAGGAGCAGGACGCCCACGAACGACACCATGCCGCCGAGGATCAGGACCGGCATCGAGTGGGTGCTCGCTGCGACGGCGAGCACTGCGGCACCGCCGCCCGCGGTCACCGTTCCCGACGCGATCCGGAACCGGCCGGCCGGTGCGCCGACGCCGACGGCTTGGGGCGGGCGGAGCGCGGCCAGCGGACTCACCCGGACGACGGAACGAGTCGGCCACCAGGCAGCCGCGAGCGTCGCGATCAGGCCACCGGCGAAGGCCGAGACGAGCCAGGACGGCGAGAGGCTGACCGAGCCGATCCGGTCGGCGCCCGCGAAGGCTCGCACGATCGCCGCGATGCCATACCCGGCACCGATTCCTCCGATGATGCCGGTGGTCGCGGCGATCACGGCCAGCGCCAGAGACTCGATGCGCACCGACCGCAGGATCTGCCGACGGGTCGCGCCGACGCAGCGCAGCAGCGCCAGGTCACGAGTGCGCTGGGCGAACAGGATCGTGAACGTGTTCGCGATGACCAGGACCGCGACGAATCCGGCGATCGCGGCGAACAGCAGGAGCAGATAGCTGATGACGTCGACACCGTCGTTGACCATCCGCAACCGCTGGTCGACGTAGTCGGCGCGGGTGCTGACGGCCGCCTCGGCGAGTTCGTCCAGCTGAGCGATGCGCGTGTCGATGCCTCCGGAGCCGCGCACCTCGTAGACGACGGCATCGGGCATCGCGTCGGGAAGTCGGTCCAGGGCCGCCCACGGCACATAGAGATCGGACTCGTAGTACGACGTTCCGGCCGCCAGGCCGACGACGCGGACCGTCACCACGTGGTCGTCCGGGCCGATCCGCAACTCGTCGCCGATGCCGACGCCGGCCGCCTTGGCCGCCGAGGTCGTCATGAGCGCCTCGCCGTCCGATCGGGGAGCGCGGCCGGAGGCGATCTTCTGGTGCATCAACGCCGGATCGGTCGACACGGTGCCCAACGTGACGTCGTCGCCCACGTTGTGGTCGCCGGCGCGGACCGGTTGCCAGGACCGGGCGATCACATCGGCGAGGTCACCGGATCGTCGAGCGAGGTCCAGGGTGCGATCGACGTCGGCCTCCGGCACGCCGAACGGATCGCCGACGACCAGATCGCCGCGGTAGGTGTCGCCCACACCAGCGGCGAGCCCGGCCTTGGTCGCCGAGGCCAGGGCGTTGGTGACCACGACGAACCCGACCGCGATCGTCACGGCCACGAGAGCGGCGACGTAGCGACGGGTGTGGGTGCGCAGGGACGCGATCAGGACGCTCCTCATCGGGCACCCGCCTGGAGCTCGGCGACCAGCTCGTCGTGCGACGGCGCGGTCAGATGAGCGCGGACCCGGCCGTCGGCCAGCACGATGACGTCGTCGGCGTAGGCCGCCGCGTCGAGCTCGTGGGTCACCATGACGACCGTGCGCCCGAGTTCGCGCACGCTGCGGCGCAGAAACGACAGCACCTCGGCCGACGCGGTGCTGTCGAGATTCCCGGTCGGCTCGTCGGCGAACACGATCGCGGCGTCGGCCACCAGGGCCCGGGCGATCGCGACCCGCTGCTGTTGCCCGCCCGACAGCTCACCCGGGCGATGGTCGAGACGGTCGGACAGGCCGAGGACGTCCACGACCTCTTCGATGCGCGCCCGGGCGGCTCCGTCGATCCGGCGACCGGCCAGCTCGAGCGGCAGCACGATGTTCTGTCGCGCCGTGAGCATCGGCAGCAGATTGAACGCCTGGAACACGAAGCCCAGCCGGTCGCGCCGGAACCGGGTGAGGGCATCGTCGTCGAGGCCGGCGAGCTCGACCCCGTCGACGAGGACCGATCCGTCGGTCGGCTGGTCCAGTCCGGCCAGGCAGTGCAGCAGAGTCGACTTGCCGGACCCGGACGGCCCCATGATGGCGGTGAAGCGGCCGGGAGCGACATCGACATCGACCCCGGCGAGAGCGTGCACGGCTGCGGGGCCGCGCCCGTAGGTCTTGACGAGGCCGCGCGCCGAGGCCGCGGTGGAGGTGGTCTGGAACGTCGTCGTGGTCATGTCGACGACGCTATGGATCCACACCCCTGCCGGTCGTCGGAGTCAGGGCTGGTCCTGGCGTCATACCTGGGGCTGAGACGGATGAAGAAAGTCCTTCAGAAAAAGTTGTGAGGTTCGTGCCGCTCGGCGCTCCTATCCCCGAAGCACACCACGTGACACACGATCCAGGAGAACCTCATGAACACCACCCGCACTCTCGTCCTCGCCGCTCCGCTCGCCGCCGTCGCCCTCGCGTTCGGCGCGGGTACCGCTCAGGCTGCCGATCACGGTCCGGTCGACAAGACGGTCAAGGTCAAGCCCACCCACCCGGGCGATCCGAATCCGGATCTGCCGATCGCGATCCCCGAGGACGATCCCAGCGGACCGCTCGACGGCCCGAAGGACATCACGGACCGTGAGCCCACGGACGGCGGCGATGACTCGGATGATTCGATCGTGCGCCCGAAGCGCATCGACGCGGGGTTCGCTCCCGCGCGGACCGGTGGCGGCGATCTGTCGCTGACCTGGGCGATCGCCGGCGGTGTCGTCACGGCGGCCGGTGCCGCCACGGCGCTGCGGATGCGTCGCGCCTGACGACACGATCGACCGAAGCCGTTCCCGCCTCGCGCGGGGACGGCTTCGGTCGTGTCAGCGCGTGAGCCCGGCCTCGAGCGCGAGCAGCACCAGCTGCACTCGGTCACGGGAATCGGTCTTGGCGAGGAGTCGTCCGATATGGGTCTTGACCGTGGCCTCGGACACGACCAGCACCTGCATGATCTCGGAGTTCGTCAGGCCTTCGCCGACCAGCGCGAGCACCTCGCGTTCGCGGTCAGTGACCTCGGCGAGACGGCGTTCGGTCGTGGCCGAGAGAACGGCTGGCGCGGTGGCGCCCTGGACGAAATGATCGAGCAGTCGTCGTGTCGTCGACGGCGCGACGACCGCGTCGCCGGCATGGACCGATCTGATCGCGGCGAGCAGTTCAGCCGGGGCCGCGTCCTTGAGCAGGAACGCCGAGGCCCCCGCCTGCAGGGCAGCGAAGGCGTACTCGTCGAGATCGAACGTCGTCAGCACGATGACCCGAGGGCCGTGATCGGCTCGGGGCGCGAGACGGCGGGTCGCCTCCACGCCGTCGAGCCGCGGCATCCGCACATCCATCAGGACCACGTCGGCCTCGGCCGTCGCGAGCAGCTCCAGCGCTTCCTGGCCGTCGCCCGCCTCGCCCACCACGGTCATGTCGGGTTGGCTCTCGACGAGCATCCTGAAGCCGCCGCGCACCATCTGCTGGTCGTCGACGAGCAGGACCCGGATCCGCTGGTCCGTCATGCAGGGATCCTGGCACGCACCGCCCAGCCGCCGCCGGGCACGGGTCCGGCCACGACCGAACCGCCGTGGACGTCGACCCGCTCCCGCATGCCGAGCAGGCCGAGGCCGTGGTCGCTGTGGGTCGCCGATGCTCCTCGGCCGTCGTCGACGACCTCGATCACGAGGTCGGTGCCGTCGAGTCGCAGGCACACGGTGGCACGTGCTTCGGGACCGCCGTGCTTGCGCACGTTCGTCAGGGACTCCTGGACGACGCGGAACGCGGTGAGGGCGACGCCGTCGGGGACCTCGGGCAGCGGGTCGGGCAGCTCGGCCGTCACGCGATCGGGGTCGGCGGCGAGCAGTTCCGGTAGGTCGGCCAGGCCGGGCTGGGGGACGAGTGCGGGATCGCTGCTGCCTCGGAGCAGTCCGAGCAGCCGGCGCATCTCGGCCAAGGCGTCGCGCCCGGTCTCGGCGATCGTCTCCAGCGTGCGGACCGCGACGGTCGGATCGCTGTCGGCGGCGTAGCGGGCTCCATCCGCCTGCACGATCACGACCGTGAGGCCGTGCGCGACGACGTCGTGCATCTCGCGGGCGATGCGGGCCCGCTCGTCGGCAGCCGCCATCAGCGCACGCTGTTCGGCCTCGGCGGCGAGCTGTCGACCGCGTTCGACGAGGGTGTCCTCGTACGCCCGCCGGATACGGGCCTGGGTGCCCAGCGCCCAGGCGGCGACGACGATCGCGCCGATCGACAGGATGTAGGGGATGAAGTCGTTGATCGACAGCGGATCGCGCAGCTCCTCGGACAGACCGGACCTGAAGGCGCGGGTCCAGACCACGGAGGCTGTCACGGCGGCGACGGCTCCGATGCCGAGGCCGATCCAGCTGTCGCGGGGCCGGCCGAAGCGCGCGAGCGAGTACAGCGCGATGGGGAACGCGAGCTGTCCCCAGATCGGGTAGCCGTAAGTGACCGCCTGCAGCGCGTGGAGGCCGGCGACCAGAGCGAATGTCGTGGCCGGCCGGTGGCGGCGCAGGAGGAGCGGGGCGATCTCGGCCAGGCTCAGCAGGCCGGCTCCGAGCCTGCCGACGGCGACCGTGAACAGCACGGCACCCATCGCCAGTGCGCCGACGACCGCGAGGTCGAATAGCCACGTGGTGCGCGGCCCCATGCGCCAAGGGCGCGGTGCGGTCGACTCCATGCCGACGAGGCTAGGCCGTCGAAGCTCCGCCGTCGTCCACCCCAGGGATGACGGTTTACCTAGTTGACTAGGTAAACCAGCACTTGCCACGGCCAATTTGGCTAGGTCAGTGACAGTGTGCCGGGGTCAGTGCACATGCACGTCGACCGTGCGGACGGTGCGCCGTGCGTGGAGAACGGGAGTAGCGTCCATCAGGTGACCTCATCTGCCCCCTCCATCGGAACCGTCGGCGAGCTGAGGGCCTCGGGCCACGCTCAGAAGTCGCTGCGGGTCGAGTTGCGCGACAACCTGCTGGCCGCCCTCGCCGAAGGCCGCGATCCATGGCCCGGCCTGCACGGCTACGCCGACACGGTGATCCCACAGCTGGAGCGCGCGCTGATCGCTGGGCACGACATCGTGCTGCTCGGCGAACGCGGCCAGGGCAAGACCCGCCTGCTCCGCACCCTGGTGGGCCTGCTCGACGAGTGGGCGCCTGTCATCGCCGGGTCCGAGCTTGGCGAGCACCCGTACGAGCCGATCACGACCGAGAGCGTGCGCCGTGCGACCGACCTCGGCGACGACCTCCCGGTCGCCTGGCGGCATCGCGACGAGCGGTACGCCGAGAAGCTCGCGACCCCCGACACCAGCGTCGCCGACCTGATCGGCGACGTCGATCCGATGAAGGTCGCCGAGGGCCGCAGCCTCGGCGATCCCGAGACGATCCACTTCGGGCTGATCCCGCGCAGCCATCGCGGCATCGTCGCGATCAACGAGCTGCCCGATCTGGCCGAGCGCATCCAGGTCGCGATGCTCAACGTGATGGAGGAGCGTGACATCCAGATCCGGGGCTACGTGTTGCGACTGCCGCTCGACGTGCTGGTGGTGGCCAGCGCCAATCCCGAGGACTACACGAACCGCGGCCGCATCATCACGCCGCTCAAGGACCGCTTCGGCGCCGAGATCCGCACGCACTATCCGGTCGCGCTGGTCGACGAGATCGCGGTGGTCAAGCAGGAGGCCGAGCTGGTGGCCGAGGTGCCCGATCAGCTGATCGAGGTGCTCGCGCGCTTCACCCGTGCGCTGAGGTCGTCGACATCGGTGGACCAGCGCAGTGGCGTGAGTGCGCGGTTCGCGATCGCGGGCGCCGAGACCATCGCGGCGGCCGCCCTGCACCGGGCCACCCGTCAGGGCGAGGAGCATGCCGTGGCGCGGCCGGTCGATCTGGAGACCGCGGTCGACGTGCTCGGCGGCAAGATCGAGTTCGAGTCAGGCGAGGAGGGTCGCGAGGACCTGATCCTGGATCACCTGCTGCGCACGGCGACCGCCGAGACCGTGCAAGGCCTGTTCGCGGGCATCGATTTCGCGCTGCTGGTCGAGGCCATCGAGGCGGGCCGGCTGATCTCGACCGGCGAGCAGGTCGCGGCGCGCGACTTCCTGGCCGGGCTCCCGGTACTGGGAGAGTCCGATCTGTACGACCAGGTGTGCGACCGGGTCGGCGCCGATGACGACGGCACGCGCGCGAGTGCGATCGAACTCGCGCTCGAGGGCCTGTTCCTGACCCGTCGCATCAGCAAGGACACGGCCGGAGGCGAGACCGTGTATGGCTAGAGGCAACCGGCGGCTGCGGCGGTCGTCCCAGTACGGCCCGTACGACGGCGGCCCGGATCCGCTGGCGCCGCCGGTCGACGTGTCCGAGGCGCTCGACGCGATCGGCGAGGACGTCATGGCCGGCTACTCGCCCGAGCACGCGCTGCAGGAGTTCCTGCGTCGCGGGGGATCCGATCAGCGTGGCCTCGATGATCTGGCTCGCCGGGTCGCCGAGAAGCGCGCAGAGTTGATGCGGCGGCACAAGCTCGACGGCACGCTCGCCGAGATCAAGGAACTGCTCGACCGCGCGGTACTGAACGAGCGCAAGCAGCTGGCGCGTGACGTCGATCTCGACGACGGCGTCCGGGCATTGGCCGAACTCCAGCTCGACAATCTGCCGCCCTCGCCGGCCGCCGCGGTCAATGAGCTGAGCGGCTACCAGTGGCAGAGCTCGGAGGCGCGGGCCGACTACGAGCGCATCAAGGACCTGCTCGGTCGTGAGTTGCTCGACCAGCGATTCGCCGGGATGAAACAGGCGCTGGAGAACGCGACGGACGCTGATCGCGAAGCGGTCAACGAGATGCTCGACGACCTCAACGCGCTGCTCGAGGCGCATGCTCGCGGCGAGGACACCGACCAGCAGTTCGCCGACTTCATGGCCAAGCACGGCGACCTCTTCCCTGAGGATCCGCAGAACATCGACGAGCTGCTCGACTCGCTGGCCCAGCGGTCGGCTGCTGCCCAGCGCATGCTCAACTCCATGACCCCCGAGCAGCGTCAGGAGCTGATGGGGCTCTCGGCGGCGGCGTTCGGGTCGCCGGCGTTGCAGGAGTCGCTGGCCCGGCTCGATGGCAACCTGCAGGCGCTGCGGCCGGGTGAGGACTGGACCGGATCGACGCCGATGGACGGCGAGCAGGGCGTCGGCCTCGGCGACGGCACCGGCGTGTTCCAGGACCTGGCCGATCTCGACGCCCTCGCCGAACAGCTGGCCCAGGGCTATCGCGGATCGAGCCTCGACGACGTCGACCTGGAGGCGCTCTCGCGTCATCTCGGCGATGAGGCCACGGTCGATCTGCGCACCCTGAAGGAGTTGGAGAAGGCACTCCGCGACTCCGGCGCGATGCAGCGCGGTTCCGATGGATCGTTGCGGCTCACCCCGAAGGCGATGCGTCAGCTCGGCCAGGCGTTGCTGCGCGATGTCGCCGAGAAGATGTCCGGCCGCAGCGGCCAGCGCGATCTGCGCCAGGCGGGTGCCGCGGGTGAGCGGTCCGGTGCCACCCGTGCCTGGGCGTTCGGCGACACCGAACCGTGGGACGTGACGCGGAGCATCACCAACGCCATCACCAGGACCGCGGCCGAGGGTGGTTCCGTCGCAGACGGCGTGCGGCTGACGATCGACGATGTCGAGGTGCAGGAGACCGAGGCGCGGACCCAGGCGTGCGTCGCGCTCCTGGTGGACACGTCGTTCTCGATGGCGATCGACGGGCGATGGGTGCCGATGAAACGCACCGCGCTCGCGCTGCACACGCTCATCAGCTCGCGCTTTCGTGGCGACGCTCTGCAGCTGATCGGGTTCGGCCGGCATGCCGAGGTCATGGAGATCGAGGAACTGACGGCGCTCGACGCGCAGTACGCCAAGGGCACGAATCTGCACCACGCGCTGCTGCTGGCGAACCGGCACTTCCGCAAGCACCCGAACGCTCAGCCGGTGCTGCTGATCGTCACCGACGGAGAGCCGACATCGCACCTGGAGTCCGGGGGCAGGGTCTGGTTCAGTTATCCGCCGCATCCGGTCACGATCGCGCTGTCGGTCCGCGAGCTGGAGAACGCGATGCGGCTCGGTGCCCAGACCACGTTCTTCCGGCTCGGCGAGGATCCAGGCCTGGCACGGTTCATCGAGAACATGGCCCGGCGCGTCGACGGCCGGGTGGTCGCACCCGAGCTCGACGACCTGGGCGTCGCGGTCGTCGAGTCCTACCTGGGTTCACGCCGCGGGGGCTCGGCGGGATCGGCCGACTTCGGCGGTGGATGGTTCGGCGGTGGCCGGGGGTTCTGGGCCGGCTGAGCCTCCTGCGGGTCGGTGAATTCGCCCACCCCGGAATGAATCCGGCGTGGGTGAAGTTGATATGATCAGACTCAACTCATGTGACTGAGTTCCTGAAACTTTCATCAGCACCCGTAACCGCAGGAGGAATCAACCATGGCACGTGCCGTCGGAATCGACCTCGGCACGACGAACTCCGTCGTCGCCGTCCTCGAGGGTGGCGAGCCCACCGTCATCGCGAACGCCGAAGGCGCTCGCACCACCCCGTCCGTCGTCGCTTTCGCGAAGGACGGCGAGGTCCTGGCCGGCGAGGTCGCCAAGCGCCAGGGCGTCACCAACGTCGACCGCACGATCCGGTCGGTCAAGCGCCACATGGGCACCGACTGGTCGATCGACATCGACGGCAAGTCGTTCAACCCCCAGCAGATCTCCGCGTTCGTCCTGCAGAAGCTCAAGCGTGACGCCGAGGCCTACCTGGGCGAGGCCGTCACCGACGCGGTCATCACCGTGCCGGCGTACTTCAACGACCACCAGCGCCAGGCCACCAAGGAGGCCGGCGAGATCGCTGGCCTGAACGTCAGCCGCATCATCAACGAGCCCACCGCGGCTGCACTGGCCTACGGCCTCGACAAGGGCGACGACCAGACGATCCTGGTGTTCGACCTGGGCGGCGGCACGTTCGACGTCTCGCTGCTCGAGATCGGCGAGGGCGTCATCGAGGTCAAGGCCACGAGCGGCGACAACCACCTGGGCGGCGACGACTGGGACAACGCGGTCGTCGACTGGCTGGTCAACAAGTTCAAGGCGTCGACCGGTGTCGACCTGACCAAGGACAAGATGGCCATGCCGCGCATCCGTGAGGCCGCCGAGCGCGCCAAGATCGAGCTGTCGAGCTCGTCGAGTACCGCGATCAACCTGCCGTACATCACGGTCCAGGACGGCAATCCGGTCTTCCTCGACGAGACGCTGACCCGCGCCGAGTTCGAGAAGATCACGGCCGATCTGCTCGAGCGCACCAAGGCGCCGTTCAACAACGTCATCAAGGACGCCGGTATCAGCGTCGGCGACATCGACCACGTCGTGCTGGTCGGCGGCTCGACCCGCATGCCCGCGGTGACCGAGGTCGTCAAGCAGCTCACGGGCGGCAAGGAGCCCAACAAGGGCGTCAACCCCGACGAGGTCGTCGCGGTGGGCGCTGCGCTCCAGGCCGGCGTCCTCAAGGGCGAGGTCAAGGACGTGCTCCTGCTCGACGTCACCCCGCTGAGCCTTGGCATCGAGACCAAGGGCGGCGTCATGACCAAGCTGATCGAGCGCAACACCACGATCCCGACCAAGCGGTCCGAGGTGTTCACGACGGCAGACGACAATCAGCCGTCCGTGGCGATCCAGGTCTACCAGGGCGAGCGCGAGATGGCCGCAGGCAACCAACTGCTGGCCACGTTCGAGCTCACGGGCCTGCCGCCCGCGCCGCGTGGCGTGCCGCAGATCGAGGTCACGTTCGACATCGACGCCAACGGCATCGTGAACGTGTCGGCCAAGGACCGTGGCACCGGCAAGGAGCAGTCGATGACCATCACGGGCGGCTCGGCGCTGTCGAAGGACGACATCGACAAGATGGTCAAGGACGCCGAGCAGTACGCCGAGGAGGATCGCAAGCGCCGCGAGTCGGTCGAGGCCCGCAACCAGGCCGAGACTCTGGCGCACAGCACCGAGAAGTTCATCGCGGAGAACGGCGACAAGCTCGACGACGCGACCAAGACCGAGGTGCAGGCCGATCTCGACGCGCTGAACGAGGCGCTCAAGGGTGAGGACGCCGACGCCGTGCAGGCGGCGGTGACCAAGCTCGGCGAGTCCAGCCAGAAGATGGGTGAGGCGATCTACGCCGCCGCTGCCGCCGAGCAGGCTGCCGCGGGTGGCGAAGGTGCGCCGACGGCCGACGGCTCCGATGACGACGATGTCGTCGAGGCCGAGATCGTCGACGAGGACGAGGACACCAAGTGACCTCAGAACCCGACATCCCCGCTGAGGAGTCAGGTATCGACGCCGAGGAGCCACTCGTCGACGCCGGCGAGTCGGTCGAGGCCGACTCGCCGGCCGACGCGGGGCCGACGGTCGAGGAGCAGCTCGCCGAGCGCACCGCCGATCTGCAGCGGCTCCAGGCCGAGTACCTGAACTACAAGAAGCGCGTCGACCGCGATCGCGACTCCGTCCGCCAGGGCGGCGAGGCCGCGGTCCTCCAGGCCCTGCTCACGACGCTCGACGACATCCGTCGGGCCGACGAGCACGGCGAGCTGGAGGGCGGCTTCAAGTCGGTCGCGGATTCGATCCAGGCCGTCGTCGCCCGGTTCGGGCTCGAGGCCTACGGCGCCAAGGGCGAGCCGTTCGACCCGCAGCTGCACGAGGCGGTGTTCCACGCCGGGGAGTCGGCCGACGTCGAGGTGACGTCGATCGACACCGTGATGCTGGTCGGCTACAAGATCGGTGACCGCGTGCTGCGGGCCGCCACGGTCGGTGTCATCGACCCGGCCGGTGAGCCCCAGGTCGACGACACTGATCCCACGAACGACTGACTGAATCACGCAGATCCGAGACGAGAGGAGGGGTGAATGGCAGCCAGTGACTGGTCCACCAAGGACTTCTACAAGGTCCTGGGTGTGAAGAAGGACGCCAGCGCGGCGGACATCAAGAAGGCGTACCGCAAGCTCGCGCGCGACAACCACCCCGACTCCAATCCCGGCAACCAGGCGGCCGAGGAGCGGTTCAAGGAGGTCTCCGAGGCCTACGCGGTGCTGTCCTCGGCCGAAAAGCGCAAGGAGTACGACGAGCAGCGCACGCTGTTCGGCCAGTTCAAGGGAGGGTTCGCTGGTGCGGGCCAGCCCGGTGGCGGAGGCTTCAGCACCTCCGATTTCGACCTGAGCGATCTGCTGGGCGGGATGTTCGGCGGCGGCCGCGGCCGCGGGCGGGCCCCGCGCAATCCAGGCCGCAAGGGCGACGATCTCGAGACCGAGGCGACCATCTCGTTCGAGCAGGCCGTCAACGGGGTCACCCTGCCGCTGCGGTTGAGTACCGACGAGCCGTGTCCGACGTGTCACGGCACCGGCGCCAAGCCGGGCACCGTGCCCAAGGTGTGCAGCAAGTGTCAGGGCAGCGGCATGCAGACGGGCGCGGCCGGCGGGGTGTTCGCGATGACCGAGCCCTGCTCGCAGTGCCGAGGTCGCGGCTTGGTCGTCGAGGATCCATGCGCCACGTGCCACGGCTCAGGCCGGGCGCCGGCGTCGCGCACGATCCAGGTCAAGGTTCCGGCCGGGGTCAAGGACGGGCAGCGCATCAAGCTGCGCGGCAAGGGCGATCCGGGCCTCAACGGTGGACCCGACGGCGATCTCTACGTGGTCGTGCACGTCAGCGGTCACCGGACGTTCGGGCGCAAGGGCTCGGATCTGACGATCACGGTGCCGGTCGCGTTCGACGAGGCGGCCCTGGGGGCCGAGATCTCGGTGCCCACGCTCGACGGTCCCCCGGTGCGCATCAAGGTGCCCGCCGGCACGCCCAGCGGCCGCACGATGCGGGCCCGCGGCAAGGGCGGTACCAAGAAGGACGGCTCGCGCGGAGACCTGCTGGTCACGATCGAGGTCCAGGTGCCCCAGGAGCTGACCGACGAGCAGCGCGCCGCGGTCGAGGCGTTGCGTGAGGCGCGCGGCTCGGTGACTCCGCGCGACGGTCTCTTGTCCACAGAACCGGCCACGTGAGCAGGTGATGACGCATGACTGACATGGGATTCGTTCCTCCGGGCCCCGAGGCGAAGGTGTTCGTCATCTCGGTCGCGGCCGAGCTGTCGGGCCTGCACCCGCAGACCCTTCGGACGTACGACCGGCTCGGCCTGGTCGAGGCGGGCCGCACCTCGGGCGGCGGCCGCCGCTACTCGCTGCGCGACGTCGAGCTGCTGCGCACCGTCGCGCGGTTGACCGCCGAGGGTCTCGGCCTCGAGGGCGTCAAGCGGGTCATCGAGCTGGAGAACCAGGTCGACGCGCTCAAGCAGCGGGTCGCCGAACTGCAGGCCGAGCTCGCCGCGGCGCACCAGGTGCAGAACCTGCCCGTGCCGTTCGCGTCTCAGCAGGTCACCGTCTGGACTCGCCCGGCTCGGCGTCGCTGACCGGCGGGTCCTCCTCGGGAGGGGTCATCGGCGGCGCGAGATGGGTCAGCTCGGCGGCCCGGTGACGCCACGGACTGGCGTCACGGAGACGGTCCCCGAGAGCGGTGCGTTGGCCATCGCCCCAGAAGCGAGGCAGGCCGCGGGAGCGGTTGAGGGTGGCGGCGGCCAGGATCGTCAGGCCGGCGATGCCTTCGCGGCGTCGTGAAGGGTCGACGTAGACCTGGTCGACCTCGCCGGTCGCCGGATACCACCGCACCGCTCCGAGCTGGTCGGCCGACGTCACCCCGGTGACCCGTGCCGACTCGCTGGTGTGCAGCGTGCCGGGCTCGACTCCGTGCCCGGAGAACGCCACCAGATGCGCCGCCGGCGGTGTCGACGACTCCGCGATCTCGATGAACCACAGCGGTGGAGCGTCCGGTGCGAGGTTCGGGCTGCGTCGCAGCGTGGTGACGACCCCGGCGTCGAGGTGGGCGACCCAGTGCGGGTCATCGGCGACCTCGGTCCACGCGTCGGCCTCGGGTCGTTCGACCAGGAGGCCGTCGGCATGCCGGGCCGACAGGACCACGGCGAACCAGGCCCAGGCGCCGTCGGGGTTCAGCCCGGCGCAGGCCCACAGACCGCGCGGCGCCTCAGGTCCGGGCACGAGAGGTCGCCGGCCGCCCGCGCGATACCAGCCATGCGCCGCCGCCGACCAGCAGAGCGGCCAGCCCGAGGAGTCCGGGCTGCTCACCCCCGGTGTCGGGCAGCGGATCGTCGGTCCGGGGCAGCGACGCGGCCACGGCGGAGGTGCCGCGGACCGTGATGGTCACGGTGGCGTTCGCGCTGCCGTTCGCGGTCGACAACCGGTAGCGGAAGCGATCGACGCCGGCGAATCCGTCGTCGGGCGTGTACACGAAGCGATTGCCCTGCCGGGTCAGGCGACCGTGCTTGGGCTCGGCGGTCGTCTCGAGTGCGGTGAGCGGTGCGCCGTTGCCCGTGTCGTCGTTGCCCAGCACCGAGATGGTGACCGGGCGGCCGGCGTCGGTCGAGACCGAGTCGTTGGCTGCCTTCGGCGGCAGGCCGGTGTTGGCGAAGAGCACGGTCGACTGGAGTGGGACCTGGCCGCCGCCAGGCATCCAGCAGACGGGGCCGTCGTCGACCTTGCAGGCGTCGACGGTGCCGCTGCTGGCGGTGCGCCGCAGTCCGGGAGCCGTGCCGGTCTGCGTGACGGTCACGGTGGCGCCCGGCTCGGCCAGCCAGATGTCGGAGCCGGGGATCGGCTCGGGCACGACGTCGACGCCGCCGACCGCCGCGGCTCGCATCGTGGTGGACTCGAAAGAGCTGGACGGGCAGTACGACGCGCCGTCCGCGGTGGCATCGGCCGGCGCGGCCGTGGTGCAGGTGAACGTGCTGGGGGGACCGTCGCCGTTGTCGACGGTGACGGTGAAGGTGCTGCCCGCCGTGGTGGTTCCCGCCGGCACCCATGAGCCGTCGGCGATCTTGACGCCGACGCGGAACTTCTGGAAGCCGTAGTGGGGCTCGACGTCGACCGGCGGCGGATCGTCGGTCTCGACGGTCGAGGTCGGCATGATCCGCGCGGCATGACCCGTCTCGGGGGCCGGGGCCTCCTCGGCAGGCGGAGTCTCCTTCTCGGCGGGCGCGGCGTCCTCGACGGGCGGTGCTTCCTGGGCCGGTGGAGTCTCCTCGACGGGAGGAGCCTCAGCGGTCTCGGGCGCCAGGTCGTCCGCCAGGGCAGGCGGGGTGACCGACAGCGCGGTCGTGAGCGTCGCGGCACCGGCGACGGCGAGGCGTCCTGCGGTGCTGCGCAGGAGCGAGGTTCGGGTCCAGGTCACGAACAGATTGTTCCACCGTCAGGAGGCGGACCGTGGTCGTTTCCGGAAATTGGTCGCCAGCGCAGCCGAGACACGAACCAGTTCGTCAGATCTCATCGATCGGGCTGTCGGCTCGGACAGCGCGGTTTCGGCCGAGAACCTTCGCGCGATACAGAGCGGCGTCCGCCGACGCGATCGCCGCGTCCAGGCCTGTCGTCGTGTCCAGGGTGGCGATGCCGTAGCTCGCCGTCGGGATGGGGAAGTGGATCGACGATTGCGCGGCGCGCAAGGAAGCGCTGATCTCGGTCGTGATCTGTTCGGCACGTTCCGGGCTCGTCTTGGGAAGAAGCAGGATGAACTCCTCGCCCCCGTATCGGGCGGCGAGGTCGGTCTCGCGGACCGAGGCCAGGCAGGCTGCGCCGAAGATCTCCAGGACTTGATCTCCGGCCTGGTGTCCGTAGGTGTCGTTGACCTGCTTGAAGTGGTCGAGATCGACGAGGATCACGGTGGCGCTGTCGCCGCCGCGTTCCATGCGCCGCAGCGTCGTGGCGCTCAACCGGTTGAACTCTGCACGGTTCAGCAGGCCGGTGAGCTCGTCTCGAGCCGCTTGATGGGCCAACTCATTCGTCAACTCTTCGTGGGTGAGTGCGGACATGCTGAACGAGACTGACACCAAGAAGGCCAGGGTGAGCAGAGTCGTGGTCTGTGAGCCGAGGTAGTCCGCGAAGAACCGGCTGTCGGCGCCGGACAGGGCGAGCGCTGCCGTTCTGAGGGCGTAGTACCCGCAGATGACGGACGCGGCAACAGCCATCCAGCCGCGAATCTGGCTCCGGCCGCGATCGAGACGGCGTAGTTCATACGCGCTCAAACCGAACATCAGCGCCATCGCGCCGAGGAAGACCGTGCCGCCGGCCCACTCGTCCGCGGCGGGGTCATCGAACGTCGAACACAGCCAGACGGCGGCGGGTGCTGTCGCGATCTGCCACGCGCGGGTGGGTCTGCCGCCGAGCGCTCGGGATGCAGCCCAAGCGGCTGCCGCCCCGAGCACCAGCAGTGAGTTGCCGAGGGGGTTGGCCCACACCTGCTGATCCGTGCCGCTCCACAGGTAGGCGGACGATCCGACCAGGAAGCTGCTCAGGGCCACACACCACCAGCCGCTGTACCGGGACCGTGTAGGACGGAAGGAGGCGATGTAGAACAGCCCCAGCATGGTCAACGCAACAACGGAGAAGGCAACTTGGAGTGTCGGCGTCTCGAGTGTCATGAGGGCGTTCTCCTCGCTGGCCCCAGAGACCGAGATTGTCCCATGGGAGGGCCGTGCGGGCCACGATGCTTGCGTGGCGAAACCGAAGTTCGAGTGCCGGCCGGTGTGGCCGCGGGTGGATGCGGCGTCGCGACCAGTTCGCCGATCAGCCGCCGGCGAGCTTGCGCAGGTCGGCCTCGCTCACCGCCATCCACGGTGAAGGATCGTCACGTGTCGATGGCGCGGTGGGACTGTCTCCCTGCGTCCACCACTTCGCGGAGTAGGCGACGCCGTCGAGGAGTACCCGTTCGCCTCTCGTGTAGACGGTGTCGGCGTCCCACGTCGGGTAGGTGCCGGGTGGGACGGTGGGGACCGGCAGCGGCTTCTCGCCGGGCAGGACGGGCCCGACGAGCTGCCAGGGCGATGAACCCGCGTCGACTGTCGGGTCGTCGGGCAGGTCGCCAGTGGTCCACCACTTGGCGACATAGACGTTGCGATGCCAGACCACGCGGGTGTTCTCCACGTAGACCTCGTGGTCCTGCCAGATCGGGTAGGGACTACTTCGAGGGTCGTCAGTGGTCCCGGTGCCGGGGCTCGCTGTGCTGGGCGTGAGTTCCGCATCGGGCGTCGGCTCAGAGCCCAGGTCGCGGTGCAGCAGCGAGGCGAACGTCTCCTTGCGTTGCTCGACGCCGCTGCAGGAGTTGGAGACGACACGCACGTCCGGATAATTCTCGCTGCAGGTCCGGTCGCGATTGAGCGACCACATCGACAGGCGGCCCATGCCGTTCTCGCGGGCGAATGCGTTGAGTGCCCGTGCAGCGTCGAGGCCGAACACGTCACGGGGCGTGTCGTTCTGGCCGATCATGGGGGTGGCACCGAGCTTCTTCCACAACGTGGCGGATGGGATCGGGATACCTGCCTCGGAGTAGAGGCTCGTCAACTGCCGGTGAGTCGCGTCCAGCGCCGAGGCGGTGGCCCTCGCCATCGACTGACCGCCCGTGCCGAAGTTCATCGTCATCACGTTCACCCCCGTCACCTCGACGTGCTCGTCCAGCATCGTCATGACGGCGCTCTGCCCGGCCGCAGTCAGTCCCTGGGGCGAGGCGGGCAGGGTGAGCCACACCTGTAGAGCGTGGTCGTCGCGACGTCGCTCGACCTGAAGGGCGCGGACAGCGGAAGCCCGTCGAGCGTTGGCCCGCGTGTCGGTCAGGCCTCTGCCCTCGAGATCGAGGTCGATCGTGTCAACGTCATAGCGATCGATGACCTCGGCGTAGGCCTCCTCCAGGCGCTTCTCGTCGGTGCAGGTGACGGCGAGCTCGTCATGGGCGGCGCCGCCGAACGACACGATGATCTCGCCGCCGTTCTGTCGAAGGCGCGCGATGCGACGATCCAGGTCGAGGTCGGACGCCGCAGCGTCCAGCGTGTAGCTGCCTCCCCACATGGGCGTGCACGGCTCATCGTCGTGTCGCCCAGCGACCACGAAGGCCAATACGACATCGCGGGCCGCTTCGGATGTGGGTTGCTCGAACTCGAAGCGAGGAGTCACGGTGACGTCGACGTAGGCGGCGAACCAGGTGCGGACCGAGGCGGCGGCGCGGTTGTCCTCGAACCAGCGCCAACCCGACACAGACACGAAGGCGACAACGGCCAGACAACTCACCAACAGGGCCAAGCGCAACCACGACAAGCGGCGCCCGTCAAAGCGTCCCACGGCAGGCCTTCCCTTCGTTACCTGATTCATTGTGACGTGTCCGGCCTGCGGGCGCTTCTTTCGCTACGATGCCAGTGGCCGCGGAGGCCGTGAACCGATGGCGGTGATCCATGTCTGATGCCACACCGGCACCAGGGATGCCTCGTCGGCAATGGGGGGCGGAACGTCGGTCCGAGCCGCTGTCGATCCTTCATCCGCGACCTGGCCGGACGAAGATCATGTGGGGGCGCATCGCGATCGTCGTCACGGTGCTGTCGTGGGTGGGCTACGTGGTCTCGACCATCGTCAGGCAGTTCCTCGACGTCGACACGAGCTTCCGGTTCACCATGGAGGCGATCTCCTATCTGGTCGTCGTGACGTTCCTGACGTTCTCGGCGTTGATGTACCTGCTGGCGCGCCAGGGAGCGCTGCATCGGTTCGAGCATCATCAGCGTGCTCCGCGGGCGGTGATCGACCGCCACTTCGACCGAGATGATCATCAGTCGCTGACGGTGCTGATTCCCTCCTACGCCGAGGAGCCGGACGTCGTCCGGATCACCCTGTGGAGTGCTGCGCTGCAGGAGTATCCCGATCTACGGGTGGTGTTGCTGATCGATGACCCTCCGCACCCGACTGATCCGGACCACGCGGCACGGCTGACCGCCACTCGCCAGCTCGCGGTCGACATCGAGTCGGAGTTGCGTGTGCCTGCCGTCCGGTTCATCCGATCATTCGCTCGCGCGGAGGTCGACTACGCACGCGAGATGGCAACGGAGGAGTCGGTTCGTCGCCTGATCACGGACTACCGGGCTGCGATCGACTGGATCGAGCAGATGGCGGCGGCCGAGGACGTGGTGGATCATGTCAGCGAGTTCTTCGTCGACCAGGTGCTGATGGGCCTGGCCAGCGAGCTGCGACTCACCGTGATCGCGCTGGAGGCGGCGCTGGCCCAAGACAGCTACCCAGAACCACGGCGCCTCAAGGAGCTGCATCGTCGGTTGCTCTGGATCTTCGGCGCGCGGTTGGAGAACTTCGAGCGCAAGACTTATGCCTCCCTGTCGCACGAGGCGAACAAGGCGATGAACATCAACGCGTACCTGGGGCTGATGGGGAACGCCTGGCGCCCGAGGCAGGCTGCGGGCGGTACGGTGCTGGACCGAGTCGATGACCCGCGTGACGGCGACCTGATCGTCCACGACCCCGGTTACGTGTTGACCCTCGACGCCGACTCGCAGCTGCTGCGCGACTACTGCATCCGGCTGGTGCACTACCTGGAGCAGCCCGAGCACGGACACGTCGCGATCATCCAGACGCCGTACTCGTCGTTTCGCGGCGCTCCGACGCGGATCGAGCGGGTCGCCGGCGCGACCACCGATCTTCAGCACATCCTTCATCAGGGCATGACCTACTACGATGCGACGTTCTGGGTGGGTGCCAACGCGGTGATCCGCAAGCGTGCGCTCGAGGACATCGTCGAGGTCGAGCATGTCGGCGGCTTCGAGGTGCGCACGTACATTCAGGACCGGACGGTCATCGAGGACACCGAGTCCAGTATCGACATCGGCACGGCCGGGTGGTCCCTGGTCAACTACCCGGAGCGGCTCAGTTACAGCGCCACCCCACCCGATTTCGGATCGTTGGTCGTCCAGCGACGGCGGTGGGCCAACGGAGGACTGCTGATCCTGCCGAAGCTGTGGGAGCAGGTCAGGCAGCGGCGGTTCGATCGTCAGCGGGTTCATCTGCGCGAGATCGCGTTGCGAGTCAACTACATGGCCTCGATCGCCTGGGCCAGCGTCGGCCTGTTGTTCCTGTTGTTCTACCCGTACGACAGCAGGCTGTTGAGCCCGCTGGTGCTCGGTGCGGCGCTGCCGTACTTCCTGGCGATGGGCAGCGACCTTCGCGAGTGCGGCCACCGGTTCGGTGACATCTTCCGGATCTATGGATTCAATCTGGTGTTGCTGCCGGTCAATCTTGCCGGCGTGCTGAAGTCGGTGCAGCAGGCATTCACGGGCGAGAAGATCCCGTTCGCCCGGACGCCGAAGGTGCGTAATCGCACGGCCGCCCCAGGATGGCATGTGCTGGTGCCCTTCCTGATCGTCGGGTTCTCGTTGCTCACCGCTTGGCGCGATTACCATCACCAGCACTGGGGGAATTTCGCGTTCGCGGTGTTCAATGCGGTGCTGGCCGCGGGGGCGATCCGCGCCTACATCGGTTTGAGGGCTGCGGTCGTCGATATGGGGCTGGCGGTGCTGAACTGGCTCTATGTCGAGGAGCGCCCGCATCGGAAGCAGGCGGCGACGACTCAAGCCTCAGGCGACGAGATCGACTGGGCATCCATCCTCTACTACGGAGACCGTCGCCTGGCTCGGGATCTGCGACGGCGCGGTGACCGTCGTCGCCGTCTGCAGCATCGCCGGCGGTAGGCCCGCTGCAAGGACGCACGACGTTCACGGCGCGAAACGGGCGCCCTCAGCGGAGTCGATGTACTCGTCGAGACGGGTGATCCTGCCCTCATCGTTGACGGCGATGACACAGCAGGCGTGGAGGGCGACCTCCTCGCCGGTGGAGCGGCGGGTGCCGCGCAGTACGTGCTGCTGCACCGCGCCGCCGGGGAAGGTGTGGACACGGCGTTCGGTGTAGCGCCGGTCGGCGACCCAGCTGTCCATCAAGGTCAGCAGCTTGGCGTTCTTCTCGACGGTCTGCTCCTTGAGGTCGTGGTTGTGCCAGATCACGGCATCGGGCGCGTAGACGTCGAAGATGTCGGTGGGATCGCCGGCCTCGGCGGCGGCGACGATGCGGTCGAGCAGCTTCACGTACTCGGCGTGGTCGGTCATCGGGCGTCCTCTGCTTCTCGGTGGGTACGGACCAGGGCCTCCTGCGTGACCCGGACGGCATGCGTGCCGTCCGGGCCGAAGACGGCTGCGTCGATCAGGACGCGGGAGTCGTGGGCGGCCGCGGTCGAATGCTCGAACAGCAACCAGTCGTCGGCCCGGACCTGACGCTGGAACCACATCGTGTGATCCAGGGAGACCGCCCACCAGTCACGGGCGAGCGTCGTCTCGTGCCCGGTCGTGTGGCCGTGCGGGGTCAGCGCGGTCGACATCAGCATCAGGTCGCTGGCGTACGCGATGGCCGCACGGTGCAGCAGCGGATCGTCCCCGAGTGCTTCGACCGATCGCATCCAGACGTTCTCGGGCAGCGCGGCCCACGGCAGATCCGTCGTCGGGTGATGCTGTGGCTCGACCCGCACCTCGATCGACCCGAAGTCGTCCCAGTACTCGCCGAGGCCGCCGTCCGGCTCGGCCAGGATCCGCAGATCGGTCGCAGCCCGGGGTCCCCCGGTCGCGGGAGCCGGCCGAGAGTGCGACAGGCCGTCGGTGATCGTGGTGCACGACACCGTCGACCGGCACACGAGACGATCGCCCTGCCAGGCGCTCACGTCGCGCGTCGCGATCTGCCGGCCGTCGCGGAGCCGCTCGACGCGGTACGTCACGGGGGTCCCGGAGAGCCCCGCGCGCAGGAACGTCGTGTGGATCGAGTGCGGCAGGCATCCCTCCTCGACCGATCGGCCGGCGGCGACGAGCGACTGGGCGACAAGCTGGCCGCCGAAGAGCTGGGGCAGCCCGACGCCGTCGGTCGCGCCGGTCCAGGTGTCCGCGGCCGAGTGGTCGAGCTCGAAGAGCTGGCTCAGGCTCGCGACGCCGGTTGTCATGCGCTCGTCCGACGCTTGGGCGGAAGCGGGAAGAACCCGCTGGTCGACTCGATGTAGCGCTCGTACGCCTCGCCGCGCTTGCGACGCATGCCCTTCTCGAGCAGCTTCTTGCCGCTGTAGGAGACCAGCAGCTTGGTCATCACGATCGGTGCGATGATCGTGATGAACCCGGCCCAGTGGCCCAGGGCCAGGAGGAACAGGCCGACCCAGACGCACGAGTCGCCGAAGTAGTTCGGGTGGCGGGTCCAGGCCCAGAGGCCACGGTCCATGATCTTGCCCTCGTTGGCCGGATCGGCCTTGAAGCGGGCCAGCTGCCAGTCGCCGACGGCCTCGAAGCAGAAGCCGATCGCCCACACCGCGACGCCGATCCACCCGATCACGCCGAGCGGCTCGCTCTCGTACATCGCGAACTGCACCGGCAGCGACACCAGCACGATCAGGACGCCCTGCATGCCGTAGATCTGCTTGATCAGGAACGCGAACAGGCTGCCGCCCTTGCGTGACGCGAGCAGTCGCGTGTATCGGGGGTCTTCACCGTGGCCCAGATTGCGCCGGCCGATGTAGAGACCGAGGCGCAGGCCCCAGGCAGCGGTCAGGGCGAGGACGACGAGCCGGCGGGTGTCGTCGCCACTCTCCAGGTCGAAGATGGCACCACCGGACATGAGATACGTGACGACCGCGACGACGACGAAGCCGGGGCCCCAGAAGATGTCGATGATCGAGTGGTTCTTGATCGCGGTGGCGGTCGCCATGATCGCGCCGATGAAGACGGCGACGGCGACGATGCTGACGCCGAGATTGACGGCGAGATCGCCCCACGGGAAGTGCGAGTTCATGATCGGTCCTTCGGATCGGTCGGTCAGGTCAGGAGATCGGCGGCCAGGCTCTGGAAGGCGTCCTGGGCGTTGGTGAAGTGGTGCTGTTCGCCGGCGCGGCTGCGGTCCAGCAGCGAGGTCAGGTCGGCGGGCGACAGAGCCTGGAGATCGGGCCAGGTCACGGTGGCGCCCTCGGACTTGGTGGTCGCCCGGAGCCCGGAGCCCGCCGACACGATGACCTCGCCGTTGAGCTCGCAGGTGGGATCGGCCAGAGCGGAGACCACGGGAGCGACCAGGTCGGAGCGCATCCGGTCGGCGAGCCCGGAGTCCATGCCCTGCTCGGTCATCTGGGTCGTGGCGTACGGGAGCAGCACATTGGTCAGCACGCCCTTGGGAGCACCTTCGACCGCGGCGACCCGGCCCAGCGCGATGACCGCTCCCTTGCTGGCCGAGTAGGCCGACGCGGTGGGCTCGCCGTGCAGGCCGGCGGTCGAGGCGACGATGACGATGCGCCCGTGCCCCGCCTGGCGCATGTGCGCCGATGCGGCCGCCACGAGCAGCGCGGTGCCGGTGACATTGATGTCGATGACGGTCTTGAGGTTCTCCGCGGTGGTCTTGTGCAGCATCTGCGGCAGGCTCACGGCGGCATTGGGCACGCAGATGTCCAGGCGCCCGAAGTGGGTGATCGCATCGTTCACGAGGCTGTCGGCGGTGGCCGGATCGGCGACGTCGCCGTAGTTGGCGACGGCTCGCCCGCCGGCCGCGACGATCTCGGCGACGACGTGATCGGCCGGACCGAGGCCCTGCTCGTCGACCTCGCGATTGCGGTTGTTGACCACGACCGCTGCTCCTTGAGCGGCGAGATGGAGCGCGAAGGCGCGACCGAGCCCCTTGCCCCCGCCCGTCACGATCGCTGCCCGTCCGTCGAGGGGGCGTCCGGGAGGCGGGGTGCCGGTGTCTGGCTCGGTCATCGGGCGATCCTTCGGTTGAGAGAGCTAGAGTTACTCTGATAGTTGTAGTATGTTGACCGGAAGAAGACAAGCCCCCGCACCGAAGCGCGGCGGCGCCGGCTGAGAGGACGGACCATGAGCGAACAGAACATCTGGGTCCTGGGTGGGTATCAGAGCGACTTCTCGCGCAACTTCTCGCGCGAGGGACGAGACTTCGCCGATCTGGCCACCGAGGTCGTGGACCACACGCTCGATGCCGCGGGCGTCGACGGCTCGGCCATCGGCGTGATCCACGTCGGCAACGCCTTCGGCCAGCTGTTCACCGGTCAGGGTCAGCTCGGCGCGATGCCGGCCACCGTGCGCGACGATCTCTGGGGCATCCCGGCGTCGCGGCACGAAGCCGCCTGCGCCTCGGGCAGCATCGCTGTCCTCGCGGCGATGGCGGATCTGCGCGCCGGCAACTACGACAGCGCGCTCGTCGTCGGCATCGAGCTCGAAAAGACCGTGCCGGGCGATCAGGCCGCCGGTCACCTCGGCGCCGCGGCCTGGACCGGCCACGAGGGCGAGGACGCCAAGTTCATGTGGCCGCACATGTTCAGCCGCGTCGCCGACGAGTACGACCGCCGCTACGGCATCGACGAGACACACCTGCGGGCGATCGCACAGGTCAACTTCGCGAACGCGCGTCGCAACCCCCTGGCGCAGACCCGTGGCTGGGACGTGCCCGATCTGGTGGGCGGCGTCGGCTCGGACGACGCCGTGAACCCTGTCATCGACGGCCGTGTGCGCCGATTCGACTGCAGCCAGGTCACCGACGGCGGCTCCGGCGTCGTCCTGGTGTCCGATGCCTACCTGCGCGATCATCCCGAGGCGCGCCCCGTGGCCCAGGTGCTGGGCTGGGGCCACCGCACGGTGGGGCTCGGCCTGCAGCAGAAGCTCGACCGGGCCGCCGGCGATCCGTACGTCATGCCGCACCTGCGCGACGCCGTCAACGACGCCTTCGGCCGAGCCCGCATCACGCTGGATCAGCTCGACGGCCTGGAGACGCACGACTGCTTCACGCCCAGCGAGTACATCGCGATCGACCACATCGGCCTGACCGAGCCCGGCGAATCGTGGAAGGCCATCGAGAACGGCGACATCGAGATCGGCGGGCGCCTGCCGATCAACCCGTCGGGCGGCCTGATCGGCGGAGGCCATCCGGTCGGCGCCAGCGGCGTGCGCATGCTGCTCGACGCCACCAAGCAGGTCTCCGGCACCGCCGGCGACTACCAGGTCGAGGGCGCCAAGACGTTCGGCACCCTCAACTTCGGCGGCAGCACCGCCACCACCGTCAGCCTCGTCGTCGGCGCAGCCGACCACTGAGCGAACAGCACGAGAAGAGGAACAGCACCATGGACGTCGAGGTCATCGGACGGATCCTGTCGACCCTCCCCGAGGAGGACGACCACCCCTATCGCACGGGTCCGTGGCAGCCGCAGACCACCGAGTGGAAGGCCGACGACCTCGAGGTCGTCGAGGGACAGATCCCAGCCGACCTCGACGGCGTCTACCTGCGCAACACCGAGAACCCGGTGCACGCCTCGCTGAAGAACTACCACCCGTTCGACGGCGACGGCATGATCCACGTCGTCGGCTTCCGCGACGGCAAGGCGTTCTACCGCAACCGGTTCATCCGCACCGACGGATTCACCGCCGAGCAGGAGGCCGGGCACGCACTGTGGGCCGGTCTCGCCGAGCGGCCGTCGGTGGCGCTGCGCGAGGACGGCTGGGGTGCACGGCGTCAGATGAAGGATGCCTCCAGCACCGACGTCACGGTGCACCGTGGCATGGCGCTCACGAGCTTCTACCAGTGCGGTGACCTCTACCGGGTCGACCCGTTCTCGGCCGAGACCCTCGGCAAGGAGGACTGGAACGGCCGGTTCCCGTTCGAGTGGGGCGTGTCGGCTCACCCGAAGGTCGACGACCGCACGGGCGAGATGCTGTTCTTCAACTACAGCAAGGAGGCGCCGTACATGAAGTACGGCGTGGTCGACGACAAGAACGACCTGGTGCACTACGTCGACATCCCGCTGCCCGGGCCACGTCTGCCGCACGACATGGCGTGCACCGAGAACTACGCGATCCTCAACGACTTCCCGTTGTTCTGGGAGCCCGAGGCACTCAAGCAGAACGCCCACGTGGCCCGCTGGCACCGCGACATGCCGTCGCGCTTCGCCGTCATCCCCCGACGCGGCCAGACCTCGGACATCAAGTGGTTCGAGGCCGAGTCGACCTACGTCCTGCACTTCACGAACGCCTACGAGGAGGGCGACGAGATCGTCCTCGAGGGCTTCTTCCAGGGTGATCCGGAGCCGGCCGACAACGGCATGGGTGACAAGTGGGAGCGCGCCTTCCGCTTCCTCGCGCAGGATCGGATGGAGACCCGCCTGCACCGCTGGCGCCTCAATCTGGTCACCGGCCTGACCAAGGAGGAGCGCCTGACCGACACCGTCTCCGAGTTCGGCATGATCAACGGGGCGTACGGCGGTGTGAAGCATCGGTACTCGTACTCGGCCACCAACAAGCCGGGCTGGTTCCTGTTCAACGGTCTGGTCAAGCACGACACGGTCACGGGCTCGGAGGAGACGTTCGCGTTCGACGACGGCGTGTACGGCAGCGAGACCGCGATGGCGCCACGCGTGGGCAGCACGTCGGAGGACGACGGCTACCTGGTCACCTTGATCAGTGACATGAATCAGGACGCCTCGTTCTGCCTGGTGTTCGACGCGGCTCGGTTGTCCGACGGTCCGGTGTGCAAGCTCAAGCTGCCCGAGCGCATCTCGAGCGGCACCCACTCGACCTGGGCCGATGGTGCCGAGCTGCGCCGCTGGCGGACCGCCGACACCGCGGCCGAGGCCGTGGGCCTCTGAGCGGATCGAGGGCGGCGTGCTTCCTGCGAGGTGCGTCGACCGCAGACGGCCACGAGACGTTCGTCCCGACCGAGCTCTGCGGCAGCCCCTGGAGCGCTGATCTGCTGCACGGCGGCCCGGTGGGTGCCTTGTTGACGCGCGCCGTCGAGCGGCTCGACGGCGACGCCGCCGGACGGCTCGGCCGGATCACCGTCGAGATCCTCGGCCCCGTCCTGAGGTCCGAACCGGTGACGGTGGTGGCCGGCGTCGAGCGTCCCGGCCGCAAGATCGCCCTGCGCGAGGCCACGCTCGCTCAGGCGGGCCCGGACGGCCGCCCGCGCGACGTCGCACGGGCCCGCGCCTGGTGGGTGCGCGAACGGGACACGGCCGCGGCCGTGCATCGCCCCGGGCCCGTTCTCCGGCTTCCCGGGCGGACGGCGCCGAGCCTGTTCGAGGCGTCCGTCCCGAGTTCGTGGCGTACCGGGTTCATCGGCTCGATGCAGTGGCGGGTCGTCACGCCGATCGGCCCTGGCGACGCCCCTGCGGTGGCGTGGTCGCGGATGGGGGCCGACCTGGTCGAGGGCGAGGCGATCTCGGATGCTCAGCGTGCCGTCGCGACAGCGGACACGGCCAACGGGATCGGAGCTCGGCTCGACACCGGGGCCTGGTCGTTCGTGAACACCGAACTCACGGTGCATTTGTTCGACCGTCCCGACGCCGAGTGGATCGGCGTTGAGGCCGAGTCGGCGATCGGGCCGCACGGCATCGGTATGGGTTCGGCGCTGCTCCATGGTGAGCGCGGACCGTTCGGCCGCGTGACACAGTGCCTGCTGGTCGAGCCGGTCAGTTGACGGAACTCCACTCGGTGACGCGGTCGAACGCCGCGTGCATCTCGGCCTCGAGGCGGTCGACCACGGTCGAGACCGGCTCGACCGCTCGGATGGTCTGGAGCCCCTGCCCGGCCGCCCAGAGATCCTTCCATCGGCTGCCGGCGCCGTCCGTGGAGTCGTAGTCCCGGCCGGCAGGGCCGACGAGCGCGTCGGGATCGAGGCCGTTGGCGACGAGGCTGGGACGCAGCCAGGAGGCGGGGGTCCCGGTGATGCCGGCGCTGACGATCAGGTCGTCGGGCCCATGGTCGACGACCATCTGCTTGTAGGCCGTGGGCGCCAGACTCTCGTCGGTGGCCAGGAACCGGGTGCCCATGTAGATCAGATCGGCGCCCGCCGCGACCGCGCCGGCGACACCTGCACCGTCGGAGATCCCCCCGCCGACCGTGACGATGCCGTCGAAGAACTCGCGCACGGCCGAGACGAAGGCGAATGGTGACAGATGCCCCGTGTGGCCCCCCGCGCCCGCGGACACGCACGCCAGGCCGTCGACCCCGGCCTCGACCGCCTTGTGGGCGAGCTTGAGGGAGACCACGTCGGCGATCACCAGGCCGCCGTAGGACTTGACCGTCTCCATGACGGGCTTCGGAGAGCCCAGCGCGGTGATGACGACGGGCGGACGATGTTCGGCGACGAGCCGGAGGTCATCGGCGAGCCGGGCGTTGCTGCTGTGGGTCACCAGGTTGATCGCCCACGGCGCGGCGTCGGTACCGGCCAGGCCGTCGACGATCGTGCCCATCCAGGTGTCCAGATCCTCGGTCGTGCGGCAGTTGGGGCTCGGAAACGAGCCGACGACGCCGGATCGGCACGCAGCGACCACGAGATCGGGGCCCGAGATGAGGAACATCGGGGCAGCGACGACCGGGAGCCGGAGGTGGTCGAGGGGAGCGGGCAGCATGGTCATGTCTCTTCTGTCGGAACCGGGGACCCGGTCGTGGGACCGAACGTCGGTGGGCGGCGTTCGAGGAAGCTGGCGATACCCTCGGCGAAGTCGGCGGAGCCCAGGACGGTGGGCAGGGTCGCGTCGACCGAGGCGATGTCGTCACGGAGGCGGGACGTCCAGGGGTCGTTCAGGCGCTGCTTCATCGCGGCCATCGAGCTGGGTGCGCACCAGGTCGCCATCTCCATGGCGAGGTCCAGGGCGCGGGTCAGGGGATCCTCGGCCAGTTCGGTCACCAGGCCCCATCGGGCCGCTTCGTCACCTGTGAACGTGCGGGCGGTCAGCAGCAGTTCGTTCGCCACGGCGTCGCCGCCCGCCCGCACCAGCAGCGTCGTCATGCCGTGCATGGGCGGCAGGGCTCGGCGGGCGAAGGCCGTGGTGAATCGTGCGGACGGAGCGGCGATGCGCAGATCGCACATCAGCGCCTGGGCCAGGCCGACCCCGGCGCACATGCCTTCGATCGCGGCGATGATCGGCTTCGGCACGGTCGTGCTGAACCACTCGGGCTGTTCGATCAGCTCCATGTCGGGATTGGTTGCGCCGGTGTCGCTGTAGGTCTGCAGCGCCTCGGTGTCGGCGCCGGGGCAGAAGGTGCCGCCGGCCCCCGTGACCACGATGGCGCGCACGGCAGCGTCGTCCGCGAGCGTCTGCAACGCCTCGAAGTAGGCCGCCTGGAGGGGCACCGTCCACGCATTGTGGCGGTGCGGCCGGTTCAGGACGACGGTCGCGGTACCGGGCCGGTCGCGGCGCACCACGACGACGGATTCGTCGCCCACCGAGTTCACCCTGCCTTTCGCCACAACTGTCTTAGTGCAACTGTCGATGAGAAGTTTCCATATGTCAATGGGGAAATGTCACTTGCTATCTAGTAGTTAAGCGCTTCGTGTCTTACACTCGCCGCCATGGACCTGTTCGATCAGCAGGAGCGCGCTGCGTTCTACGACGGTGGGTGGTGGACCGACCTGACCTGGTCGTCGGCGTTGGCGGCGGCCGTGGACCAGAGCCCCGATCGACTGTCGCTGATCGACCCGCCGAACCGCACCGCGATCGACGGCGCCGCGCCTCGGCACCTGTCCTGGGCCGAGGTCGACCACGAGGTCCGGAACGTCGCGGCCGTGCTGTACGACGCCGGCATCAGGCGGGGGTCGGTCGTCGGGGTTCAGCTGCCGAACGTCGTCGAGCTGCCGATCGTGCTGGTCGCGGTGGCGCGGCTCGGCGCCGTGGCGTGTCCGTTCCCGGTCCAGTACCGCCACCACGAGTTGAGCAGGATGTGCGATCTGGCCGGCGTCGAGGCGATGGTCACCGCCGAGCACGCTGTCGGCCAACCCCTGGCCGCCGTCGCGCGTGAGTTGGTGAGCGATGTCGCTTCGCTGCGCACCGTGCTCACCCTGGACCACCTGGGCCATGATGATCCGCGGATCGCTGGTGCCTATGCCGAGGACCTGCAGCTCACGTCGGCCGACCCGGTGACGATCGTGTGGACGTCGGGCACCGAGGGCTTCCCGAAGGGAGTTCCCCGCAGCTACGGCGAGTGGGAGGTGCTCGGTCAGGCGTGCTCGCAGTCCCCCCGCATCGTCCCCGACGACGTACTGCTCAACCCCTTCCCGATGGTCAACGGCGGGGGCCTGGCGGGCATGTTCCTGCCCTGGCTCCTCAACGGGTGCACGCTCGTGCAGCACCATCCGTTCGACATCGACATCTTCTGCGCGCAGGTCGAGCAGCACCGGGTCACCTACACGTGTGCCCCTCCGCCTGTCCTCAACGCCGTCGTGGCGGGCACCGGGCCGGATGCGGACCTGTCGTCACTGCGTGCCGTCTCTTCGGGCTCCGCCCCGTTGGCCGGCTGGATGATCGATCAGTGGGAGCGGGTGCGCGGCGTCGAGGTACTCAACCTGTTCGGCTCGAACGAGGGCGGCATGCTGTTCTCAGAGCCGGAGACGGTACCCGACCCCGAGCAGCGAGGCCGGCTGTTCCCGCGCTACGGGATGCAGGACATGCCGTACCGCACCGACGTCGCTCGTGCGATGCAGGCACGGCTGGTCGACCTGGAGAACGGCGAGATCGTCGACGGCCCCGGCCGGCCGGCGGAACTGCGGCTGAAGGGGCCGGCGATCTTCTCCGGGTATCTGGGCCGCGGTCGCGAGGGCTTCGACGACGAAGGCTGGTTCTGCACCGGCGACGTGTTCGAGATCAGTGCCGACGACGATCGGCTCCTGGTACACGTGGACCGCGCCAAGGATCTGATCATCCGGGGCGGCTTCAAGATCTCCGCCGCCGAAATCGAGGCGATGCTGGTCGCCGACCCGCGCATCGCCGAGGTCGCGGCCGTCGCGATGCCCGATCCGGACCTCGGCGAACGCCTGTGTGTGTTCGTCGTGCCGGCATCCCCCCAGGGTCACGATCACGTCGTCGAGCTGCGACTCGACGACGTGATCGCGATCGTCCGATCGCACGACGTCGCCAAGTTCAAATGGCCCGAACGACTCGAGCTGGTCTCCGAACTCCCGCGCAATCCGGTCGGCAAGGTGCTCAAGCGCGATCTTCGCGAACGATTGAGAGGAAACCCATGATGTCCCAGCTACCCCGACTTCGACAGGTCGTGCTGATCACGGCCGATCTCGAGGCCTCCCTGGCGCGGGCGCGGGCAGCGTTCTCTCTTCCTGAGGGCGTCCGCGACACCGACGGCATGGCAGCGATCGGGTTCGAGCACGAGGTGCTCGGATTCGATCAGACGTTCCTGGAGATCGTCGCTCCGCTGTCCGCCGATTCGCCTCAGGCGCAGTTGGTGAACAAGCAGGGCGACAGCGGGTTCATGGCCGTGCTGCAGGTCGGCGATCTGGCCGCGGTCATCGAGCGCGCAGACGGGCTCGGGTTCGCGCCGGTGCTGCAGGAGGACTACGAGGGACACCCCATCACTCAGTGGCATCCCAAGGACCTGGGCACCATCGCCGAACTCGATCAGATGGAGCCGGTCGACACCTGGCATTTCGCGCCGCGGTGCTTCGAGATCGGCAGCACCGAGGTGGCTCAGGACATCGCGGCGGCCGAGATCGCGGTCGACGACCCGGAGGCGATGGCCTCCCGCTGGGCGACCGTGCTCGGGATCGAGGCAGAGGGTTCCGATGTGCGGCTCGGGGCCGAGGCGATCAGGTTCGTCCCGATCGCAGGCGGTCCGCGCGGGCTGCGGGCCGTCGACCTGGTCGCGTCCGACCCCGCGCGCGTCGGTGAGACGACCGAGCTGTGCGGCGTCGTGTTCCGGCTCGTCGCGGCTTCGTCGGCGGAGGCATCATGACGACCGAGCACATCCGCTACGACGTCACCGACTCGATCGCCACGATCACGATCGACCGCCCCGAGAAGCGCAACGCGCTGACGTACCCGATGCTCGACGCGATCCGCGAGTACGCCCTGCGGGCCGACGCCGATCCGGGCGTGCGAGCCATCGTCTTCACGGGGGTGCCCGGCCAGTACTGCGCCGGCACGGACCTGGGCCAGCTGCACGACGTGAAGCCCGGTACGACGGCCGACGACCGGCCCACCCACACCGACGGGACGCACTGGTTCTTCTGGGAGTCCTCGACGCCCGTGATCGCCGCGGTGGACGGTCCGGCCGCCGGACTGGGCGTCGAGCTGACCGCGCAGGCCGACTTCCGGATCGCCTCGAACCGGGCGCGGTTCTCGTGGATCTTCGTCCAGCGTGGGTTGATCCCCGACGCTGGTGTCGGCACGTGGCTGCTGCCGGATCTGGTCGGTCCGCAGGAGGCCAAGCGGCTGGTGTTCTCCGGCGACTTCATCGACGCCGATGAGGCGCGGCGCATCGGCTTCGTGCTCGACGTGGTGGAGCCTGAGCAGCTGCTGGATCGGGCGTATGCGTTGGCCCGTCAGGTCTCGACGGGTTCTCCGTTCGCGATCGCGCGCGCCAAGCAGCTGATGAACCGGGCGTCCCGCCGGACGCGCGACGAGCATCTGCAGCACCATGTCGTCGCGCTGACCGAGTGTCAGCTGTCCGACGACCACGCCGAGGGAGTCGCGTCGTTCTTCGAGCGGCGTCAGCCGAAGTTCACAGGTCGCTGATGCGTCCCTCGAACTTGATCTGCTTGCGCTCGTAGACACCGTTGCAGGCATTGCAGGTGAACTGCGGGATCAGTTCGTTCCCGCAGGGTGTGTGGACGAGGGACAGTCCCGAGTGTCCGTCGTCGGACAGCCAGCGCTGGGCCCACGCGTTGATCGTCGTCGTGACGTCGAAGAAGTCCAAGGCCTTGGGCGTCAGCCGGTACTCCTGGCGCTTGCCGCCGTTGACGTCTTCGCGCTGCATCAGGCCGGTGTCGACGAACAACTGCAGGCGCTGCGTCAGGGTGACCGGTGAGATGTCCAGATTGGACTGGAAGTCGTTGAAGCGGCGGGTCCCGGTGAAGGCATCGGACAGCAGGAAGGTCGACCAACGATCTCCCAGGACTCCGCTGGAATCGATCGGCGTGGTCATCGACGGCGAACGCCGGGAGCGTCGACGTCCGGTGTCGCGGAGGAGTTCGTCGTCGACGGTACCGGTCACGTCGTGGACGCCGACGCCGATGGCGCCGCAGGCCCCGCACCCGAAGACCGGACGTGAGACGTGCCCGCAGGTGACGTGGCGCAGGGTGATGTGGGCGTCGCGATGGTGAGGCCCGGCCCAGCGGCGGTCCCAGATCCACAGGGCTACCAGGACGCCCCACAGGTCGAGCCCGGCGTCGGTGAGGATGTACTCGCGACGAGGCGGATTGGACTGGTAGCTGCGGGTGTCGAGGATGCCGTCGTCGACCAGGGAGTTGAGCCGTCGTGACAGCACCGGATCGGAGATCGACAGCGCGGTGCGCAGGTCCTGGAAGCGCCGGTGACCGTTGAAGACCCACATCACGATGCGCAGTGTCCACATGTCGCCGAGCACGACGAGCGCGTGGACCAGCGGCGTCGTGTCGTCGTCGATCGCCGTCATCACATCACTTTCGTTGATATAGCAAGACTCAGCGTGTCCTACGCCACAGGAGCATAACAGCCGGTTCTCCCAGATGCTTGCGGAGGAGACGGACCTTGTTTAAGACTACGTTTGTTGTAGTAACTCTGCCTAGGGAAGTCGCGATGAAGTTGCATGGCGCCGAGCGCGTGGCCCAGTACGAAGCCGCCGGACTGTGGGGAGTGCCCACCTGGCCGCAGCTGCTGGAGGCAAGGGCCGCCGAGGCCGGCAACCGCACGGCGGTCGTCGATCCGCCGAATCTCGCCGAGGTCGCCGGCATCGAACCCGCACGACTGACGTGGTCCGAGGTGGACGCACGGAGCCGCGCGATGGCTGCGGTCCTGGCCGATGCCGGCATCGGTGTCGACGACGTCGTCGGACTGCAACTGCCCAACTGCAGCGACCTGGCGGTGGCCTATCTCGCGATCGTCCGGCTGGGGGCCATCGCCTCGCCGTTCCCGATGCAGTATCGCGAGTACGAGCTGGGGCAGATGTGCGAACTCGCATCGGTCCGCGCATTCATCGGGGTCGCCGAGTTCGGGGGCCGGCGGCTCACCGCGCGACTGGATGCGCTGGCGGCGCTCCCGGGTGTGACGACCGTCCTGGCCCTGACGGATCTCGCTGCGCGCATGGCGGACGCGCCGCGCGCGGCGCTGCCCGACCTCGTCGCCGACCCGAACGACGCGGTGACGATCTGCTGGACCTCGGGCACCGAGTCGGTGCCGAAGGGAGTGCCACGCTGCGCGAACGACTGGCAGCCGATGGGATTGACGAGCGTCGACGCGATGGGGCTGGGTGGCGAGGACGTGATCCTCAATCCGTTCCCGATGGTCAACATGGCCGGCATCGGCGGGATGTTCGTGCCCTGGTTGCTCACGGGCGCGAAGCTCGTCCTGCATCATCCGTTCGACCCCGAGGTGTTCTTCGGGCAGATCGCGCGTGAGCAGGTGACGTACACCGTCATGGCGCCTGCGCTCCTGGTGCAGGCGCTCGAACTGCCGGCCCTGACGCCGGACGTGATGGCGAGCGTGCGGGTGATCGGCTCGGGCTCGGCGCCGCTGCCGCCCTCGATGATCCGTGCGTACCGCGACCGGTTCGGCATCGACGTGGTCAACTGTTTCGGATCCAACGAGGGCGTCAACCTCGTCGGCGACGCCGCGACGATCCCCGATCCGGAGCTGCGGTCGCGGTTGTTCCCGCGGTTCGGCTCGCCTGACCACGCGTGGGACAACCGCGGGTCGCACGGCTATCGCACGCGTCTGGTCGACCCGGCCACTGGAGCGATCATCTCCGAACCGGGTGTGCCGGGGGAGCTGCATGTGCAGGGTCCCGGTGTCATCGCGGGATACCTGCCGGGCACCGCGGCCACGTCGCCGTTCACTGACGACGGATTCCTGCGCAGCGGTGATCTGTTCCAGTACGTCACCGACGAGGCCGGGGATCCTCGTTACCTGCGGTACGTCGATCGGGCGCGCGATCTGATCGTGCGCGGCGGTATGAACATCTCGCCGGCCGAGCTGGAGGCGCTGTTGGTCGAGCATCCCGACATCGTCGAGGTCGCGGTGGTCGGCGTTCCCGACGATCGGTACGGCGAACGGACCCGTGTGGTGGCCGTCGTCCGTGAAGGTGCGCGGCTGGATCTCGGCGCCGTCCTCGACTTTCTCCGTCGTCGCCAGATCGCCAGCTACAAGCTTCCCGAGAGCCTCGTCGTGGTCGAGGAACTGCCACGAAACCCAGTCGGCAAGGTGCTCAAACGCGAACTCCGCGAGCATCTGAGCGATGCTCAGTAGCAACGTTAGAGAAAGTTACTTCAAGTAACGAAGAAACTCTTGACTGTGCCTTGATATGGCGGGTACAAATGTCCAGTGCGATTCACGCCAGTGACGTGAGTCACGCGCTCAGCTTCACCGGTTGATCACCGCAACTTCGTTAGCGAAAGGCGCAAGATGCTCAAGGTTTCCGACGTCGTGCTTCGGTTCGGCGGCGTAACCGCGCTCAACCAGGTCGGCTTCGAGATGGCGGCCGGGCAGATCTGCGGACTGATCGGGCCCAACGGGGCCGGCAAGACCTCGCTGTTCAACTGCGTGACCGGCGTGTACCGGCCGGACAGCGGTTCGATTCGCTACGGCGATGTCGACGTCCTCGCCCTCCGTCGTCACCAGGTCGTCCGCTCGGGTATCGCGAGGACGTTCCAGAACCTGGCCCTGTGGCCGTCGCTCTCCGTCCTGGAGAACACGATCATCGGTGCCCACGGTGTCCGCCAGCCCCACCTGGTCCCGTCGTTGATCGGCTGGCCCGGCAGCAGGCGAGCCACGCGCGAGGTCGAGCGCGACGCCTGGGACCTGCTCGAGCGCCTGGATCTGCTCGAGGTCGCGCATCACCCGGCGGCCGGTCTTCCCTTCGGCACGCTCAAGCGCGTCGAGCTCGCCCGGGCGCTCGTCAGCCGTCCCAGCCTGCTGCTGCTCGACGAGCCCGCAGGCGGCCTGACCCACGCCGAGGTGGCCGATCTCGGCGCCTTGATCCGTGACCTGCGGGACGAGAAGCAACTCAGCGTCCTGGTGGTCGAACACCACATGGGCCTCGTGATGGGCATCTGCGACCACGTGGTCGCGATGGACTTCGGCAAGACCATCGCCGACGGCAGGCCGGACGAGGTGCAGCGCCACCCCGACGTCGTTGCCGCCTACCTGGGGAGGTCCGCATGAGCGGGCGCCAGACCATGCTGCTCGAGGCCGAGAACATCACGGCCGGGTACGGCGGTGCCACGGTGCTGCACGACATCTCGGTGAACGTCGCCGAGTCCGAGGTCGTCGTGGTCCTCGGCGCGAACGGCGCCGGGAAGTCGACCCTGCTCAGCGTGCTGTCGGGGCAGCTGCCGTCGACGGGGACGCTGAAGGTCGACGGTCAGGCCATCTCGACCGTTCGGTCCGACGTCATGCTGCAACACGGCATCAGCCTCGTCCCCCAGGGGCGCGGCACGCTGACCGCGCTCTCGGTGCTCGACAATCTGCGGGTCGGAGCCGTCAGTCGTCGTGACCGCGCCGGCGTCGATCAGGACGTCGATCGTTGGTTCGACGTGTTCCCGCGCCTCGCGGAGCGCCGCGATCAGATCGCCGGCACGCTGTCCGGTGGCGAGCAGCAGATGCTGGCGATCGCGCGTGCCTTGATGAGCCGACCACGGCTGCTGCTGTGCGACGAGGTGAGCCTCGGTCTCGCGCCGGTCATCGTCCAGGGCCTCTTCCGGACCCTGCGCGAGATCAACTCCGAGTCGGGCACCGCCTTGCTCCTGGTCGAACAGAACGCCGAGCTGGCGCTCGAGATCGCGTCGCGCGTCTATCTGCTCGAGGTCGGACATGTGACGACCAGCGGCTCGGCCGAGAAGTTCCGCGACGACGACAGCATCCGTGCTGCCTACCTGGGCTACTGAGGAAGAGAGACATCGATGGAGATCCTGCTGTCCCGGGTGTTCGCGGGAGCGACCTCGGGCTCGATCTACGTGCTGATCGCACTGTGCCTCGTGATCGTGTTCCGCAGCTCGTCGACGATCAACTTCGCGCAGGGCGAGTTCGCGCTGTTCACGACGTACGTCACCTGGTGGCTGACCGAGCACGGGCTCAACGTCTGGCTGGCCGTCCTGCCGGCGATCGTGCTGGGATTCGTCATGGGCGTGGTCGCCGAACGCGTGCTGATCCGCCCCGTCAAGAAGCGCGACGAGACCGCGGTCCTGATCGTGGCACTGGCGCTGTTCACCGGACTCAACGGCCTCGACGGATGGATCTGGGGCTCCGACGACAAGGTGTTCCCGCGCATGCTGCCCAGCGGTGACGACACCTATGTCACGATCGCCGGCGCACGCCTCCATTACGACTCGATCGCGATCATCGCGATCATGATCCTGGTGGTCGTCGGCCTGACGCAGTTCTTCAACCGCACCAGCATCGGTCTGCAGATGCGCGCGGTCGCGACCAACCCGACCTCGGCGGCGCTGTGCGGCGTGGGTGTCGGCCGCGTGCTGTCGCTGTCGTGGGGCCTGTCCGCCGCGTTGAGTGCCCTGGCCGGAGCCCTGCTGATCCCGATGGTGCCGCCCGGTCAGCTCGGCCTGGCGGGCATGTTCCACGTCCTGATCTTCGCGGCCGCTGCCGCGCTGCTCGGTGGACTCGACAGCATCAAGGGCGCCGTGGTCGGCGGGCTGAGTCTCGGCATCGGCCTGGCGCTGGTCAACGGCTACGTCGGATTCCTCGGCGGATCGATGTCGCTGACGGTCGCGCTCGTCGTGATCGTCGTGATCCTCGTGGTCCGTCCCACCGGCCTCTTCGGGGCCCGTCGATTGGAGCGAGTGTGAGTTCCCCCAAGGTCATCGACCGCGGCTCCGCGGCGCACCGGGCCCTGCTGGCCGGCGCCGTCGTCCTCGGCGTCGCGTTCGCCCTGTGGGGCAGCGGCCTGGCGCCGTTCGAGCAGGGTCAGATCACCCGCGTGATGATCTACACCGTCGCGATCGCCGGCCTGAATGTCGCGACCGGCTACGTCGGTCTGCTGTCGGTGGGTCACTCGGCCTTCTTCGGCATCGGCGCGTACACCACCGGCATCCTGGTCGTGCATCACGACTGGGGCGCCTGGGCCACGATCCCCGTGGCCTTCGGCGTGTGCCTCGTCGTCGGGCTCCTGGTCGGACTTCCCGCCCTGCGGATCCGCGGGCTGTACCTGGCCATGGTGACCCTGGCCTTCGGCGTGGCGTTCCCCGAGATCGTCGCCCGGTTCGACGACCTCACCGGCGGCTCGGGCGGTATGACGATCCACCGCACCGCGCTGCGGCCGCCGGAATGGTCAGGGTTCTCGCTGGGCGAGAAGAACCAGTGGCTGTTCTGGCTCGCCGTGGTCCTCGTGGCGGTGACCATCTACGTCACGGCCTGCCTGACCCGCAGCCGCTACGGCCTCGCGATGTCGGCCGTGCGCGAGAACGAGATCGCGGCCTCGTCGTCGGGCATCAACATCGCGATCGTCAAGACGGCCACGTTCGGCCTGTCGGGCGCGATCACCGGAGCCGCCGGTGGCTTGTTCGCGATGTACCTGGGCAGTCTGTACGCCGAGGGATCGTTCACGCTGCTGGCCGGCATCACGCTGCTCATCGGCCTGGTGATCGGTGGCGAGCGCACGATCCTCGGACCGATCTTCGGCGGGCTGATCGTCGTCTACGTCCCCTACTACACCTCCGACCTGGGTGGCGGGCAGTTCTCCGCGGTGCTCTTCGCCGCAGTCCTGCTGCTGGTCATCTTCGTCGCGCCGGCGGGCGTCGCGGGCGGTCTCAACCGCCTGGTCCGCCGGTACGTCGTGATCCGACCGGCCCGCCCGACCGGCCACGCACCTTCACCGTCGACACGCGGTGTGTCGAACGAGTCCCCCACCTCGAAGGAAAGGCAGTACTCATGACCGCACTCAACCCCAGCCGCCGCCGGCGACTGGCACTTCCTGCGCTGGTCGCCGTCGCCGGCCTGCTGATGGCGGCCTGCGGGTCGAGCAGCGACGACGGTGACGACAAGGCCTCGGACGGCTTCAGCATCAACGTCGACGACTGCGAGGATCCCGCTGCCGCGACGGCCAAGATCACCGACAAGATCGTCGTCGGCTACAGCGCCCCGTTGTCCGGCCCGGTCGCCGGTCCGGTCGAGCTGGCCACGACCGGCTACGACGCTCGCATCAAGATGGCCAATGACGCCGGTGGCATCAACGGCGTCAAGATCGAGGTCAAGTACCGCGACGACGCCTTCCAGCCCGACAAGACCAAGGCGAACGGCACCGAGTTCATCCAGAAGGACAAGGTCGACGCCCTCGCCACGTTCGGCTCAGGCGGCACCGGCGCCCTCGCGGACGACCAGAACGCCGCGTGCATCCCGCTGCTCTACCCGAGCTCCAGCGATCCGAAGTTCCTGGATATGGAGCTCTACCCGTGGACGGTGCAGTTCCTGCCGTCGGCGGCTGCCGAGACCGCTTACCTGGTCAAGTACATCCAGGACAACGTCGACGATCCGAAGGTCGGCGTGGTCGAGAACCCGACGGCCAGTGGCAAGGCGCAGGGCGAGGCATTCCAGGAGAGCGCCAAGGCTGCGGACATGAAGATCCTCGACACCGTCGAGGACACCGATCCTGCCGCCGCCGCGACCGCCATGAAGGCGGCCGGGGCCAATGTCGTCTACCACGGTGGCGTCACCGGCACGTGTGGCGTCTTCGACTCGGCCAGCGCGCGCGTCGACTACAAGCCGGAGCTGGTCGTGAAGGCGAGCAACTGCGCCAACGCGGCGGAGTACATCGCTGCCGGCGCGGGTGCCGACGGTGTCGTGATCGCCAAGTACCTCAAGGATCCGTCCGATCCCGACCTGGCGAAGGATCCGGCGGTCGTCGAGTACCTCAAGGCGCTCGGTAACGCTCCGGACCCGTCGAACACCATCACGGTCGCCGGCTGGGTGCAGGCCGATCTGCTGATCAACACGCTGCAGCAGGCTGCCGACTCCGAGGACGGGTTGACGCATCAGAGCATGATCGAGGCCGCACGCGATCAGGACTACGCCTCGCCGATGCTGATCGACGGCGTCAAGTGGGTCAGCTCGGCCGACCGCAACGCCGGCGTCAGCGGATTCGCGCCGTACGCGTGGAACGCCAAGGAGAAGCGGTTCATCAACGTCGGTGACGTCACGTCGATCGACTGACGAGCCGACGCAGTACCGAAGCAATGCGATGGACGGTGCTCCGGGCGGCGACGCCCGGGGCACCGTTCTTCGTCCCGGACCCGAGAGAACGGAATCACGATGACTGACGAGCAGTGGACCATCCTGCGGCAGGTGATCGTCGCCGCGCCCGACGACGTCGCCGTCGCGGAGCAGTGGCAGCAGGCGTTCGGTCTCGGCGAGGGCTTCGCCGATCCCGAGCTGGAGGGCATCGGGCTGCACGACGTGACCCTGCGGGTCGGTCACGAGGCCTATCTGCAGTCCATCTCCAGTGCCGCCGACGACGCGCCGGTCAACCGGTGGCTGCAGCGCAACGGCGGCCCGGGCGGCTACCTGCTGTCGATCCAGGTCCCGGACGTGGCCCGGCGGGTGGCGGCCGCGGAGGCGGCCGGGGTCCGCGCGGTGCTCGACACGGTCGCGTTCGACCATCGTGTCGTCCACCTGTTCAGCAAGGAACTCGGCCTGATCCTCGAGCTGGACGAGATCGACGACCCGGAGGTCTGGTTCTGGGACGACATCCAGCCGGCCGAGGATCTCGATCCGCTGGTGTCCGACGTGGCGGCGGTCGAGATGGCGACACCCGACCCTGACGCGCTCGCCGCGTTGTGGGCCGCGGTGTTCGAGGTCGACGTCGACCGGTCCACAGGTGCCCCGGTCGTGTGGCTCGGTCGGCGAGCCGTCCGGTTCGTCCAGGGCGACCGGACTCGGATGACGGCGATCGAGCTGACCGCTGCTCGCGCCGAGCCGTCGGCCCAGGTGATCGCCGGGGTCGAGACCCGGGTGGTGAGCGGGGCGGGCGCAACCTCGTGACCCACCCGACCCCGTACGCCGCGCGGTTCCCCGACAAGCACGCGGTCGTCGTCGCTGACACCGGTGCGGTGCTGACGTACCGCGAGCTGGACGATCAGTCCAAGCAGCTCGCGCAGGCGTGGCACGCCGCGGGCCTGCGCCCCGGCGACCACGTCGCGTCGATCGTGGGCAATCATGTCCGCAACCTCGTCGGGTACTGGGCCGCGATGCGATCGGGCCTGTACTTCACGCCGATCAACACCTATCTGCGCCACGACGAGGCCGCCTTCGTCGTCGAGAACTGCCAGGCCTCGGCCCTGATCGTGGAGGCGCGCTTCGCCGACCTCGCGGCCGGGCTGATCCATCTGCCGATGGCGCTCCGGCTCAGCCTCGACGGTCCGATCGACGGTCACCAGGACTATGACGACGTGCTGGCGCGGTACCCGGCCGAGCCGCTGACTGACGAACCGCTCGGCAAGGTCATGGCGTACAGCTCGGGGAGCACGGGCCGGCCCAAGGGCATCAAGCGTCCGCTGACCGGGGCTTCGATCCAGGATGGTGACACCGCCGGGCTGGACTACGCACGGCGCGCCTACGCCGTCGGCGAGGACACCGTCTGCCTGAGCCCGGCCCCGCTGTATCACGCTGCGCCGCTGTCGTTCGCGGCCGCGGTGATCGGCTCGGGCGGCACGTTCATCATCATGGAACGCTTCGATCCCGAACGGTTCTTGGCGGCCGTTGCGCAGTACCGCGTGACCCATGCGCTGGTCGTGCCGACCATGTTCGTCCGGTTGCTGCGCCTCCCAGCCGACGTCCGCGCCGCCGCCGACGTCACCTCGCTGCGGTTCGCGATGCACGGCGCCAGCCCCTGCCCGGTCCCGGTCAAGCGCGCGATGATCGACTGGTGGGGACCGGTGATCACCGAGTACTACGCGGGCAGCGAGGACAACGGCTCGACCGTGATCTCGTCCGCCGAGTGGCTGAAGCATCCGGGTTCGGTCGGCCAGGCGTTCGGAGACTCGGTCATCCACATCTGCGATGCCATGGGCGTCGAGCAGCCGGCCGGCACCGACGGCATCGTGTACTTCGAGTCGCCCTCGTCGCGACCCTTCGAGTACCACGGTGAGGGCGGCAAGACATCCGCCACCCGGCACCCGGTGCACCCGGCGTGGACGACGCTCGGCGATGTGGGCCACCTCGACGACGACGGCTATCTCTACCTGACCGACCGCACCGACTACATGATCATCTCCGGTGGCGTGAACATCTCGCCGCAGGAGATCGAGAACGTCATGATCGAACATCCCGATGTCCTCGACGTCGCCGTCATCGGCGTGCCGAACGAGGAGTTCGGCGAAGAGGTCAAGGCGGTCGTGCAGCCGGCCGAAGCCGCCAGGGTCGACGACCTGCCCGAACGGCTGCGCACGTTCGTCCACGAACGACTGGCACGCCACAAGGTGCCGCGCACCGTCGACCTGGTCGAAGCGCTGCCGCGCTCACCGGCCGGGAAGCTGTACAAGCGCCAGCTACGCGAGAAGTACCTCACCACCACTCATAGGAAGCAGTGACATGACTCAGACCGATCAGATCGACGCCGACCGGATCGATGCCGAGGCCGCGGCCGACGACACCATCAGTTTCAGCCGTCACGGCTACGAACGTCGCCGTCCGACGTGGGACGACTCGGACATGGCTGCGGTCGCGGGCCGTACCGTCGTCGTGTCCGGGGGGACCGCCGGGGTGGGACGCGGGGTCTCCGAGAGTCTGGCGGCCCTGGGTGCCCACGTCGTGATGCTGGGCCGCGACCAGGGGCGCGGCGAGACCGCGGCCCGCGAGATCCGCGAGGCCACCGGCAATCAGCGGGTCGAGTGGGTGCAGCTGGACCTGTCGTCGCTCGACTCGGTGCGCTCGACGGCCTCGCGCCTGCTGGAGCGGTTCCCGCAGATCCACGTCCTGGTCAACAACGCAGGCGGTATGTGGGACGCACGCGAGCAGTCCGCCGACGGCATCGAGATGACCTGGGCCACCAATCTGGTCGGGCCGTACCTGCTCACCGAACTGCTGCTGGACCGCATCGCCGCATCGGGCGGCGGACGGATCATCGAGATGACGTCAGGCGGTGCGTACAGCCAGCGGCTCGAGCTGGGTGAGCTGAACGGCACGTCCGAGGAGTTCGAGCCGAAGGCGGTCTATTCCCGCACGAAGCGTGCGCAGATCATCCTCACGGAGTTGCGTGGGGCCGACCTGGCCGACCGCGGCGTCGTCGCCCACGTGACGCACCCGGGGTGGACCGACACTCCCGGATTGCGGGACACCGTGGCGATGGAGAGCTTCGTCCGGCGGTTCGAGTCCGATCTGCGGACTCTGGAGCAGGGCGCTGACACGGCCGTGTGGCTGGCGTCAGCCGACGAGCCGGGGCGTACGACCGGTCTGTTCTGGCACGACCGCCGGCCACGCGAGACCCATCGCACCGAGGCGACCCGCGAGACTGAACAGGATCGCCGCGAGCTCGTCGACACGCTCCGCCGGCTGATCGGCTGAGTCAGTCGATCGCGCCGAGCTCGATGTCGGAGGCGGCCAGTGTCTGATGGCAGTGGTCGCACGTGAGGCGGCCGCGGAAGGCGCTGCCGCACGGGATGTGGGTCGAGTCGAACACCGGCCCCTCGGGATCGCCGAGCCAGCTTTCGGACCAGCCGATCGTCATGGCGAGCACGGGGAAGAAGGAGCGACCGCGCTCGGTCAACTTGTACTCGTGCCAGTCGGGGCGGTCCTGCTGCGAGGCCTGGTCGAGGAAGTCGTGCTCGCGCAACGCCGTGAGGCGTTCGGCCAGCAGGCTCGGCGGGATGCCGAGAGCCGCCTGGAAGTCGGTGTACCGCTGGACGCCCATGAACGCGGCGCCGACGATCGCCGACGACCAGCGGTTGCCGTAGACGTCCATGGTGCCGGGGTAGAAGCTGTGCGTGACCGAGTTGCCTCGCTTGGAAGATCGGCGCCGGGTCGTGCCCTCCGGTACGGACCGGCGCCAACCGCCGGACGGCCCCCACGTGGTGTCGAGATCGTGGAGGTGGACAGCCTGGCCGCAGTGCTCGCAGGTCAGGATCGGGCTGATGTCGTGGCCGCACGCGGTGTGCCGGATCGGTGGCGTCTCGTAGCTGTGCTCGCTGACCCAGCGGCGCTCCCAGGTCCAGATCGCCACCAGGATCGGCCAGGTCGCCCGCCCGGCCGGGGTCAGCACGTACTCCGACCGTGGGGGCCGTTGCTGGTACTCGCGGCGGGCCATGAGGCCGCCGTCGACCAGCCGATCCAGACGTGCGCTCAGGACCGCGTGCGAGATAGGCAGGCGCGCGGAGAAGTCGCTGTACCGGGTGATCCCGTGCAGGGCGTGGCGCAACAGGAACAGGGTCCACTCATCGCCCAGGAGGCCGAAGGCCCGGGCCAGGGCATTGGGTTCGGCGGACTGCTGATCGGGCTCGGGGCCACCGGGCAGGGCGCTCACACTCACGCACGCGAGCCTAGAGCAGATTGACTCTGGAAGTAACTCTGACAGTTGTAGTAACGTGGGAAATGTTCCCGACCCGAGGAGTCAGACGTGGATGGCCAGGCCTATGTGTACGACGCGGTGCGCACACCCCGCGGACGCGTGCGTCGCTCCGGGGGCACGCTGGCTGACCTCACGGCGGCCGATCTGTTCGGCCAGCTGCTGACGGCGCTGGCCGACCGCGGACTTCCCCCCGATCGGGTCGACGACATCGTGGCCGGTGTCAGCACGACCACCGGTGAGCAGGCTCCCGATGTGCCGCGGGTGGCCGTGATGCTGGCCGGATGGCCCGACGAGACGCCGGCCGGCACCGTCTCGCGGATGTGCTGCTCGGGCCTCGACGCGATCGCGACGGCGGCCGCGCAGGTGCGCTCCGGTATGGCCGATCTCGTGGTCGCCGGCGGAGCCGAGTCGATGTCACGGGTGCCCATGATGAGCGACAAGCCGGGCGTGGCCGTCGATCCGCGGCTCGCGGCAGCCACCGGATTCGTGACGATCGGCGTCTCGGCCGACTACACGGCGGTCAAGCACGGCTTCGCCCGCGAGCAGCTCGACGCGTTCGGCGTCCGTTCGCACGTCCGGGCGGCCGCGGCGCCGGCCTGGGAGTGCATCGTTCCCGTGACGCACCAGGGTGAGGTGATCCTCGCGGCCGACGAGGGCGCCCGTGCCGACACCACGATGGAGTCGATGGCGGCGTTGCCTGCGCTGTTCGGCGAGGACCCGGCGTGGGCCACGGTCGAGGAACGCTTCCCCGGCTTCGTCCGGCCCTCCGAGGGCCTGCACACCGTCGGCACCGCGCCACAACTGTGCGACGGCGCGTCCGCCGCCGTCATCGGCTCGTCAGCGGTCGCCGACGTGCTCGGCCGGGCTCCGCGGGCGCGGATCGCCGGCTGGGCGCACACCGCGGTCCGGTCGCCCGGACTCGACGGCACGATCGAGGCCGCGCGGCTCGCGATGAAGCGGGCGGGGATCACGACCGACCAGCTCGCAGTCGCCGAACTCAACGAGTCGTTCTCGGTCAGCCCGCTGCTCCTGATCCGTGAGCTCGGCCTCGACGAGGACATCGTCAACGAGCACGGCGGCGCCGTCGCGCTGGGTCACCCGCTGGGCGCCAGCGGCGGCATCATCTTGGCCAATGCGATCGAACGACTCGAACGGCACGCAGCGAATGGAGGGGGAGGCGGATACGGCCTCCTGGTGATTCCCGCCGGCCTCGGCGTCTCGATGGCCGTTGTGATCGAGCAGGTGGCGTCATGACGTACCGCGTCGTCCAGTGGGCCACCGGTGCGATGGGCAAGGCCGTGATGCGCACCATGATCGACCACCCGGACACCGAGATCGTCGGTGCCTACGTCTACGGCGACAAGAAGGCGGGGCGCGACGTCGGCCAGATCGCCAACCGCCCCCCGACCGGCGTCCTGGCGACCAACGACGTCGACGAGATTCTCGCGCTGGATGCCGACGTGGTCGTGCATGCGGGCCGCATCGGGCCGTACGGCGGGCACGACGACGACATCGTCCGACTGCTCGAGTCGGGCAAGAACGTCATCAGCATCAACGGCTACACCGACCCGTACGCCCACCCCGGCGAACGGCTGGAGCGGCTGCAGGCGGCGGGTGTCGCGGGCGGTGCCACGCTGATGGGCGTCGGGCTGAACCCGGGCTTCATCGGCGAACAGGTCGCTGTGCTCGCCACGGGCGTCTGCGCGTCGCTGGACCACATCGAGGTGGTCGAGGCCGCCGACGCCCGCGAGCTGCGCGATCCGGCGTACCTGTTCGACGCGCTCGGCTTCGGCGCCGAGCTGGACGCCCACGACCCGAACGATCCGGCGTGGGGCCCGGTCGGCGCGCTCAACGGCATGTACGAAGAGGTGCTCGGTGCGATGGCCCACCACCTCGGCCTGGAACTCGATCGCGTCGAGACCGACCATGTGTGCCATCCGGCCGAGACGGATATCGAGGTGCACGTCGGCACGATCCCGGCCGGCACGGTGGGTCACACCAACTGGCGCTGGCACGGCATCGTCGACGGCGAGAAGCGCCTGACCATGTCGATCCACTGGTTCATCGAGACCGCGCACCTGGACGATCCGAACCCGCCGCTGTGGCGCGTGCACATCACGGGACACCCGGGGGTGCGGATGTCGATCGATCTGGAGAAGCATCCCGACGACCACAGCCGCATGGGCGCCGAGCAGTACGCGCTCGCCGGCCAGGTCATCAACGCGATCCCGCATCTGGTCGTCGCCGAGCCCGGCGTCATGGTGCGGCCCGCCCTCACCCCCGTCCGTGGCGTCCGGTCGATCGACCTGGCCAACGTCTGAAGGAACGAGTCATGTCACGTACCGTTGCGGATCTGCTCCGCGCCAGCAGCAAGAGCCACCCCGACAGCCCGGCGATCGTCGGGGAGGGCCGCTCGGTCACGTACGGCGAGCTCGCGACGCGCACCGATCAGCTCGCGTCGGGACTGGTCTCGTGGGGCCTGGGCGCCGGCGATCGCGTGGCCTACCTGGCGCGCAACGCCACCGAGTTCTGGGAGCTGTTCTTCGGCGCCACCAAGGCCGGCGTGGCGATCGTGCCGCTGAACTTCCGGCTGTCGGCCGACGAGATCGCCTGGATCCTCGGCGATGCCGAGCCGGCCGCGATCCTGGTCGAGGACCATCTTGTCGATCTGGTGCCGTCGGACTACGCCGGTCGCCGGCTGGTGTTCACTCAGTCCGGCGACGAGGTGACGGCACCGGACGGCTGGGCGACGTACGAGGGCTGGCTGGCCGAGCAGCCGGCGCAGGACCCGCACCGCGACGCGGAGGGCGATGACCTGCTGTCGCTGATGTACTCCAGCGGTACGACGGGGCGGCCCAAGGGCGTCACGACCACGGTCGACGCGATGCTGTGGGCGGTCGAGGCGTTCAGTGCTCAGTTCGACGTGTCGCAGGACAGCGTCTCGCTGGTGCCGACGCCGTACTACCACATCGCGGCCGGTGGCTGGTCGCTCATCTCGCTGGCCAAGGGCGGCCGCATCATCCAGTTCACCGAGGTCACTCCGCAGAACATGCTGGGCCTGATGGTGGGTCACAAGGCGACCCACGTGATCATGGTGCCGACCGTGATGCAGCTGTTCATCACGAGCCCCGAGGCGTCGCAGGCGGACTACTCCAGCGTCGAGCACCTCGTCTACGGTGGTTCGCCGATCTCCGAGACCGTGATGATCGGTGCGCAGGAGACGTTCGGCGCTCAGCTGTCGCAGAGCTACGGCCTGACCGAAACGATCGGCGTCACGACGATCCTCAAACCGTCGGATCATGTGGTCGGTCCGGACAGCAAGCTGCGTTCGGCGGGACGCGCGGTTCCGGGCCTGGAAGTCAAGATCGTCGACCCCGACACCGGTCAGGACTGCCCGGTCGGTGTGGTCGGCGAGGTCGTCACGCGCGGGCCTGGTGTCACGAAGTCGTACTGGCGCAATCCCGAGGCGACGGTCGACGCGTTCTGGCCCGGGGAGTGGTTCCGCACCGGCGATGCCGGCTACATGGACTCCGATGGCTACGTCTTCCTCAAAGACCGCATCAAGGACCTGCTGATGTCCGGCGGCGAGAACATCTACCCGGCCGAGGTCGAGAACGCGATCATGGCGCACCCGGACGTGCAGGAAGTCGCCGTGATCGGCGCGCCCTCGGAGAAGTGGGGCGAGACGCCGGTCGCGATCGTCGTGGCCAAGCCCGGCACCTCGATCGAGGAGGCCGAGCTGATCGCGTTTACCCGAGAACGGCTGGCGCATTACAAGTGCCCGACCGCCGTCGCGTTCGTCGGCGAGCTGCCCCGGAACCCCTCGGGGAAGGTGCTCAAGCGGGAGCTGCGCGCTCCCTACTGGGCCGGACACGACAGGAGCATCGGATGAGTCAGATCCCGGCCGGCTGGTCGATCATGCGCCAGGTGGTCATCGGGGCCGAGGACCTCGACACCACGAGCAAGGAGCTGCGCGACACGCTCGGTCTGACGGCCGGTTTCGCCGATCCGCTGCTGGAGGACATCGGCCTGGCCGACGAGACGATCCGCGTCGGGTCCGAGGCGCACCTGGAGATCGTGGCCCCGCTGAACGACTCGGCGTCGATCAACGGCTGGATCGCCAAGGGCGGCGGTGGCGGCGGCTACGCGTTGTCGATCCAGGTGCCCGACGTGACGCCACTGGTCGCCAACGCCGAGAAGGCGGGCGTGCGGGTCGTCGCCGATGTGGAGGCCTACGGTCGCCGCATCGTCCAGCTGCACCCGGGCGACATGGGCCTGCTCGTCGAGTTCGACGAGATACCCGAGCCCGACCAATGGTTCTGGGACGACATCGAGACCCAGACGCCGCCCGCGCCCGTCGTCGACGACGTGCTCGCGGTCGACGTCCAGTCACCCGACCCGATGGCCCAGGCCGAGCGCTGGGCGTCCGTGTTCGGCATCGAGCTCGATGAGTGGGACGACGTCCCCCGCCTCGCCCTCGGCAACCGCTTCGTCAACTTCGTCCAGGGTCACCGCAGGATGCTCAGCGCCGTCGACCTCAAGATCGCCGACGGCTCCGAGCCTCGGGCTTACACCATCAGCGGAGCCCTCCTCCGCCTCCACTGAGCGATCATTCCGCCCAGAATGGGACACCTTCGACGATCCGCCGCTCCCCAGTCCTGGGGCATCGGCGCGGCTCTCTCGGGTTTGTCGGCGGGAGTTAGTACCGTCGGACTCCCGTCGAGTATAGAACTGGCCGATCCATGAATGACTCCGAAAGCCGATCAAGGGCCGAGCCCGCCTTCCGTCAGTTGTGCCACATGCTTTCGTTGAGCAAGAACCGCAAGGTGCAGAGCGCAGTGGACAATCTGGTTCTCACGACCTTGAGCATCGATCCGAAGGTCGGTGATGGCGTCGACCCGAACGAGCTTGCGCTGGCAGTTTCAACCTATTTCGGGGTCAGCCTGGACGTTGGCGACGTTCGGTTGGCAATCGAGAATCACCTAAAAGGTGGCCGCCTTCAGATCGACGTCTCTGGGCCCGATAGGCGGATCGTTCTAGCTCCAGACGTCCGCGCGATGTTGGCTCAGCGAATCGAAGACTCAACGTGTCTAGAGAATGACGTTCGGGCCGGATGGCTCTCGCTGCCTTCTGTTAGCGCTTTGGCCTTGCCGGAGGACAAACTCTGGACTGCGTTGCAGCAGTATCTCGGCCGCGTCTTCAATCAGCACGGGGCCGAGGCAGTTCAACTCCTGGACTCTCGAAGCGATGCGAATGACGATCACAGCACGCTCCCCCGACTCTTGGACGATGCAATCGACAAGGCCGGCCTTGCTGGCTCCAGGAACGACGCACGAGGAGCTATTCGGGCATTCTTCACCGCGCCAACTGCCAAGCGTCTCAAGTACATGTCCGAACTTCTCGATGGAACGTTCACCTTCTTTGCGCTAAGCGTCAGTGACTCGACGGCGGAGTACCTAAAGGGCCAGGTCCCAAGCCTGAAGCTCTTCCTGGACACTAACGTCGTTCTCGCGGTGTTGGGCTTGCAGGACAACCCGCTCCAGGAGGCGGATGTCGAACTTCTTGAGGTGATCAAGAAGGAGAAGTATCCGTTCAAGCTCTACTACCACGAGAGAACGTTGCGCGAGATCCTTGAGATCCTCGACGCTGCTCGCTCGAGCCTGAAGCAGCGCCACTTCACGCCAGCACTCAGTCAGGCGTACATGCAATACTTCGCGCGCCGCGGTGGCGGGTTCGGCCTGGAGCGCCATTTCCACGAGTTGAACGCGAACCGGGAGATCGACACCGAAGCGTTCCTTGCTCGATTCGACCACATCGAAGACATGCTTCGGGAACGAGGAATCCAGCGCTACAACCAACAGGGCGCGGAACTAGTGACGGACGAAAAGGGTGAGCTGATCGCCGAGTTCGAGCACTTCCTCTCAACTCGGCGAAAGCAAGGAAAGGCTGTTCGGCGCTATGAGGCGATGGACCACGATGTCGTGGTCTGGATGTTTCTTCAGCGGCAGCGCTCACGAAGCACGAACGCGTTGCGGTCAGGCGCGTTGCTGCTATCGAATGACTACTCTCTGCAGGCGTTCGACCGCGCTTACTTGCAGAGATCGCCAACTGGCAAAGGCGTATCTACGGTCGTACTGCCGCAACATCTGTTGCAAGTGCTGCGACCTTTCAGCCGCGTGATGACTGATTTCGACAAGCGCTTCCTAGAGATTTTTGCGGCACCCGAGTTCCGCACGACCCAGTCAGACTACGGGCCGACCGCGTCGAAGGTGCTCTCGTACCTGGCGAGTTTTGACGGGGTGCCGACTGAAACCGCCGTGCACATCTTGAATGACGACCTTCTCATGGGGCGTCTGGCGGATATTGAAGCTTCTGACGACGAGTTCGGCGAGCTCATTGAGAGTGCTGTGATCCAAGAGAACAGCGCCCTCGTTGCGAGCTTGTCTGAAACTGCGAGTCAGTTGAGCGCGGCACAACAAGAGGCACGCGCTGAGGCCGAGCGCGCTGAGGCCGAGCGCGCCGCTCGAGAAGCGAGCGAGTCTGAAGCGACAGCCGTCAAGCAAGAAGCAATCGACGCCGCGCTCAAGGTTGAGGCTGAACTCACCGAAGCCCGAGAGTCTCAGTCCGCAGAGTCAGTTGCCCGTCGCGTTGCCGAGGAAGCCGCTGAAGCTGAAGCACGAGAGGCCAGGAGACTCCAACAGGAGCTCGATGATGAACGAGCCCGACGAGAAGAGGCTGAGACCAAAGCCGCGACAGTCGTCCAGGCCTGGGTCCGGTTCCGCCGCGGGTCCTGCATTATTCTCTCGGCCGTTGCAGTCGCGTTCGTCATCGGTGGGCCTCACTGGTTTGGCTGGCAGTCGTTCCTTTCAAAGGACAACCACGTTGCGATGCAAGCACTGTCCGGCGTCGTTCTCGCCGGCGTTGGCTACCTCAGCGGCGGCTGGCATAGGTACCGGGGTGTCGTTGCAAGCGGCGTCGTCTTGGGCGGGGTCCTGACGCTTCTGTCGCTGCTCTAAGCGACCGCCTGAGTCAGACTGCGTCATTTTCACCGCGATCCTCTCGGACCCACGTCGAACCCGCTGACGAGATGGCTTGAGCATCATGTCTTCAGCCAACTTCGCGTCTGGCGTCGATTCTGCGGTGCAACTCGGAGTAGACGTACGCCTGCTCGGGGAAGTCGTTGGCGCCGGGGAGCGGCTGTTCACCACGCAACCATGCAAGAACCCCAGTGGCACTGGGGTGACAGCCAATGAGATGCTCCGCGTCGACCAGGTCCGGCACGTCTAGGCCGTCCGGCATGCGCGCCCACCCGTATCCATCGGCGCCGACCGAATAGAGGAGCCATCCGGGCGCATCGTCGAACGTTTCGCACGGACAGAGCCAAACGGCATGAGAGACCTGCAGCCGCCCATGACGTCGAGGCGGGGACGATAGCGAACATCCCTGTCGGAGGATCTCCTCGACGGGGGCAACGTCCGGGTCCATGCGTGGTTCGCGGTCGCGCCAAGCCATCTGTGAAGGATACGGTCTCTCGCTGGGCTCGAGCAGCCCGTTCGCGCTTGAACACTCCGTCGAACCGCCGCGAATGTGGCAGGCTGAACCGAAGGGCGAGCCGGAAGTGTTCGGTGATGTCGACCGGGCGCGATGCAGGTCGTCGCTGGCGGGCCGTCGCACCGCGAGTTGATGCGTGGATCAATCGGTTTTCCACAGTGAGGTCCGTCGGTCGAGTCTTGTCGGAGGTGGGTGTCTGACCCCTTGTCTACGTTGGAATTATGAGGAATTCGGGGGCTCCGGTGCAGCGGATAGGTGTCGCTCGCGCGCGGGCGCGCGCCGAGTTCACCGAGTGGGAATGGCTGCTGGCCGAGTACCACTCCGGTGTCGACGAACTCGAGGATGCACCAGGCTCATGGCACTGGCGGGCCGAAGAGAACGGCGTCGTCCTCGACCTCGCGCTGGCGTCCGGTTACAGCGAGCACGAGACCCGCACCCGGATCAACGCCATGACCACACTGCGCGACCGCACCCCGATGGTCTGGCTGTCGTTCCGTGACGGACGCATCGACGGTCGGCGCGCCCAACAGATCGCGAACACCGTCGGGCGTCTCGAACACGACGAGTCAGTGCTGGCGCTCGACCAAAACGTCGTCAGCTACGCCGAGACCCACACCAATGCAGAACTGCGCCGCTGGCTGACCAAGTTCGAAGCCCGCATCGAGCCCGTCACCGTCAACGACGCCGCCGAGCGAGCCCGCGCGCTACGGCACGTCCGCGTCACCACGATCGGTGACGGCATGGCCTGTCTGAGCGCACTGCTCCCGGCGCCCGTGGCCAACGCCATCGACCGGCGTCTCACCCGCGCCGCCAAGAACCTCACCGACGAACCCGGCCAGCACCGCACCGTGGCACAACGCCGCGCCGACCTGCTGGGCGCCTGGCTGACCCACTGCGACGAAGGCATCACCACCGCAGCAGTGAACATGGACATCGCCGTCGTCGTACCCGTCGAAGCGCTCGCCGGCCACTCCGACCTCCCCGCCGCCTCATACGACTGGGAATGGACCGCACCCGCCGATTGGCTGATCGACCTCGCCGGCACCGGCAACACCCTCTGGCACCGCATCGTCACCGACCCCGCCGGCCACATCCTCGACCACACCTACCTCGGACGCTTCGCCCCCGACATACTCAAGACCGCTCTCGCCTACCGCGACCAGGTCTGCAGCGCGCCCGGCTGCACCCGGCCCGCCGCCAGCTGCGAAGCCGACCACGTCATCGCCCACCCGCGCGGCCCCACCGCCGGATACAACCTCGACTCCAAATGCCGCCGACACCACACGATGAAAGGCTCAGGCGTGCTCTCACCCGGGCTCACCCGACCGCGGCACAGTGCACCGCGACCGCAGGAGCATGAGCCAACCCTCGACGTGTCGTTCGTCCAGCATCAACTCGCCGAGATGACGGCTGAACGCGCCGCGTGAATCCGACTGAACCTCAACGTTCGGGCCAGACTGAGACGATCCCCTTGCCCTGTGGCTTGACCCAGAGCACCACCCTCATCTCGCCAGTCTGTGATCGGAAAGCGGCACGGTAGCGAGCGGCGTTCGCTCGCGACAAGTACGCTGCGGTCCGCCCTTCAATCTGGACGGCCACAGCGTTCGGATCGTGCGGGTTGCGAGGTTCCGGAACGAGGCGCGCAACGAATGTTTCGCTCACAGGCTGGGTGCACGTCGTCAATGACGCGGTGGAGTACCCGAGCCCAACCAACAAGTTCGTCAGGTGCGGTTGATAGCTCATCTCACCCACGAACAACTGTTCGCCGTCCACTGGCGTGAACGACGCTTGAGTCACGCCCGACCGCGTTCGACTGAACAGTCCCATGACCACTCCTCGCGACGAATCCGTAGACGTCGGTATATCAGGATTCGACGGGGGTTGTGGCAGCTTTACAACAATTCACGCGTAGGTCGCACGGAGCTCCGTCTTCAAGAGCTTGCCGCTGGCATTCAACGGCAGCGCCTCGACAAACGCCACAGCGACCGGACACTTGAAATGCGCCAAGCGCTCACGCGACCACTCGATCAGCTCAGACTCCGTCAGGTCCGTGCCCTCAGGTGAACGCACCACCACCGCCATCGGCGACTCACCCCAACGCTCCGACGGCACCCCGATCACCGCCACCTGCGCGACCCCCGGATGCCCCGTCAAGACACTCTCGATCTCCGCCGGATACACATTCTCGCCACCCGACACGATCATGTCCTTCAGGCGGTCGTGCAGATACACATACCCGTCCGCATCCATCGACCCGCCATCACCAGAACGCAACCAACCATCCGGCGTGATCGCAGCCGCCGTCGCATCCGCGTTGCCCCAATAGCCCTTCATGATGTGACCGCCACCGATCAACACCTCGCCACGCTCGCCGAACGGAAGATCCTCCAACGTCTCAGGATCGACGATGCGCACCGGCACATTCGGCATCGGCCGACCGACCGAACGCAGCCGCTCACCACCCGCCAGATGATCCTCAGGCGTCAGGATCGTGACCCCACCCGTCGACTCGGTCAGACCGTAACTCTGCAGGAACTTGCACCCGAACACCTCAGTCGCCTCACGCAGCACCGGCTCCGGCATCGGTGAGGCGCCGTACACCAGATAACGCAAGGCCGACCAGTCGGCCGTCCGCACCTCGGGCAAGCCGAGCAGGAACTGGATCACCGTCGGTACCGCGACCGCGTGCGTCACCGCATCCTCCTGCAGGATCCGGCACAGATCCTCCGGCCCCGTCGGATTGCGCAACAGCAGCGCAGCACCATTGACATTGGCCACGACCGCCAGGCCGAACCCCGACACATGGAAGAAAGGAATCGGAGCGAGCGCCACACAATCGGTGTCGAGCTCCATGACGTAGTGCATCGCCGCGATCGCCTGCCCCAGATTCGCGCCCGTCAGCTCGATGCCCTTCGGCCGGCCCGTGGTGCCGGACGAATAGAACATCAGGGCCGTCGCCTCGGGATCGCGCGAATACCCGGGATCCACCGACTCGGTGTCCACCCACGCGTCCCAGTCGGCCACGGTCACGACCCGCTTGACCGACGACTGCGCCGCGGCCACCGAGGCCAGGCGTTCCTGGTCGCGACCGAGCACCACGACTGCCGGACCGCTGTGCTCGAGGATGTACGCCACCTCGGGTTCGGCCAGCCGGAAGTTCAACGCCGTCGGGATCGCACCCATCTTCGAAGCGCCGTACAGCACCGCCAGGAACGACGGCGCGTTCTCCCCGACATACGACACGCGGTCGCCCGGCAGCACACCGTCGGCGATCAACGCCTGCGCCACCCGGTTCGACAGCTGGTCCAGCTCGGCGAACGTCGTGACGCGACCCGGCTCGATCACGGCCGGCAGATCAGGCGTGGCCTCCGCACGGCGCCGCGGAATGTCCTCGATGCGTTCGACCCGGCTGTCGTCGGCGTGCAGCGCGTAATGCGGGTCGCGATACTCAGGTGGCGTCGGCGTCATGAACGGCGCGACATGCTCGGCCGTCATGCTCATGCCTTGGTGCTCAAGGTCTCGGCCCACAGCAGTTTGCCCAGACCGCGCTCGTAGCGGACCGGGTCGAGTGCCAGCCGGGCACGAGACTCGTAGGCCATGCGGTCGGTATCGGCCGTCCACTCGCCGCGTTGCATCGCGCGCAGCCCGGCGATCGCGATGTCGCGCGGATCCTCCTTGTGGCCCTGCACATGCGCGGCCATCCGGGTGTCGACGGAGCCCACGATCAGGGACGTGACCGTGATGCCATCCGGTTCGAGCTCGGCGCGGGCGATGCCCCCGAGAGACAGGGCGGCCGCCTTCGACGACGAATAGCCGCCCATGAACGCGGTGGGTGCGATCGCGGCGACCGACAGCACGTTGACGATCGAGCTGCTGGTGCCGTTCTTCTTGGCGTTGGCGGCCAACACCGGCGCGAACAGGCGGGTGGCCATCAGCGGTGCGAAGTAGTTGACCTCCATCTCGCGCCGGGCAGCGTCGTCGTCGGCGCACTTGATCAGCCGGTCCTGCGCGTGCAGGCCCGCGACGTTGATCAGCACGTTCGCGTCGGTGCAGTGGGCCGCGGCCGCAGCGACCTGTGCATAGTCGGTGACCTCGAACGGAATCACCTCGGCGCCGGTGGCCACCAGCTCTGGCGTGACGTCGTCGAGATTGCGCACGCCGGCGTAGACCTTGGCCGCGCCACGCGCCAACGCCTCGGTCACGAACCCCAGGCCGATGCCTCGATTGCCCCCGGCCACGACGATCGTCGATCCCTCGATGCTTGCTCCTCGCAGGGTGCTCATGGTGCTCCTGTCCGCCCTCATCGGGCGTTGCCGTGACTGGTTACTCTGGTTATTGTAGTGATCCGGGCCACGCTGTCGAGCACGGTCCGAAACGAGCGATATCGAGAGGACCAGCACGATGGCGATGGCGCGTGGGCTGCACCCGGCCGACAAGGTGGCCGACTATCAGTCGAAGGGATGGTGGACCGACGAGACCGTCGACCAACTGTTCGACCGCCACCTCGTCGAGCGCCCCGACGAACTCGCTGTCGTCGACCCCGCGAACCGCGCTGCGCTGCTGGGGTCTGAGCCGCGCCGGCTGACGTGGCGCGCACTCGAGACCGAGACCACGGCGCTCGCCGCGCGGCTCGACGACCTCGGCCTGAAGCGCGGCGACGTGCTCGGCGTCCAGCTGCCGAACACGATCGAGCTGGTCGAGGTCTACGTCGCGGCCTGGCAGCTCGGCATCGTGATCTCGCCCCTGCCGATGCAGTACCGCGAGCGCGAGATCGTCGGCATGGCCAATCAGGCCGAGTTCGCCGCCTTCATCACCTGTGCGTCGTTCGGCGACCGGTCGCCGGTGCGTGACGTACTCGAGGCGCGCGCTCAGATCCCCAGTCTGACCGCGATCGCCGTGTTCGGAGATCCCGCCGAGCACGCCGACCTGCCCGACGGCGTCCTGAACTGGTCGCCCGCCTCGGCAACCGACGAGGAGCGGGCGCGAGTGGCGCGGCGCCGAGCCGACGACCCCAACGACGCCAATGACTGCCTCACCATCTGCTGGACATCCGGTACCGAGAGCGAGCCGAAGGGCGTCCCACGCACGCATCTGGAGTGGATCGCCATCAGCTGGGCGACCGTCGAAGCACCCGTCGTCACCTCCGACGATGTGTTGCTGAACCCGTTCCCGATGGTCAACATGGCCGGTATCAACGGCATGTTCCTGCCGTGGCTGCGCACCGGGTGCGTCCTGGTGCAGCATCACCCGTTCGACCTGCCGACCTTCCTACAGCAGATCGCCGTCGAGCGCGTCACCTACACGGTCGCGCCTCCGGCCCTGCTGTGGATGCTGCTCCACAACGAGGAGCTGTTGGCGAAGGCCGATCTGTCGAGCCTGACCCGCCTCGGTTCGGGGTCGGTGCCGCTGCAACCGGCCATGGTGCGTGGCTGGCAGGAGAAGTTCGGCATCGGGGTCATCAACTTCTTCGGCTCCAACGAGGGCATCGGCCTGCTGTCCAGCGTCGAGGACTTCCCAGGTCCGGACGATCGTGCCCAGTACTTCCCGCGGTACGGCGCACCCGGCGTCACCTGGTCGTCGCGCGTTTCCGAGTGGGTGGGCGTCAAACTGATCGACCCCGTGACCGGTGACGAGGTCACCGAACCGGGCATCCCGGGCGAGCTGCACCTCAACGGTCCGACGGTGTTCTCCGGCTACCTGAACCCGGAAGGCCGGGCGAACCCGTTCGACGAGGACGGCTACCTGAAGACCGGCGACATCTTCGAGATCGCCGGCGACCGCAACCAGTTCCTGCACTACCTGGACCGCGCCAAGGACCTGGTCATTCGTGGCGGCATGAACATCGCACCTGCCGAGCTCGAAGGCCTGATCGGCGACCACCCCGACGTCATCGACGTCGCCGTGATCGGTGACCCCGACGAGGTCCTGGGCGAGCGGGTCGCCGCTGTCGTCACGTTGCGACCAGGTGCGTCGATGGAGCTGAGCGACCTCGTGTCGTTCCTCAAGGAGAAGAAGATCGCCTCGTACAAGCTGCCCGAGCGCCTCACCGTGATGGATGAGCTCCCGCGCAACCCCGTGGGCAAGATCCTCAAACGTGAACTGCGACAAGGAGCACCGGCATGAGCACGATGACCGATACCGAGAAGCTGGACCTCGCCCGCGAGATGTTCGCTGCCTGGGACACCCTCGACTGGGACAAGGTCGTCGACCTGTTCGCCGAGGACGGAGTCCTGCACAGCGTGATGCAGGAACCGGTCACCGGACGCGATGCGATCGCCGAACGGATGACGATCCTCGGTAGCAAGGCGACACGGTGCGAACTGCAGATCAAGACGCTCGGCATCATCGACGGCAAAGTGTTCGTCGAGCGGGTCGACGACTTCGACTTCGACGGTCATCACGGTGTCGTGCCGGTGGTCGGAGTGATGTCGATGTCCGGAGGCCGTGTCACCGAATGGCTCGAGTACTACGATCGGCCGACTCTGCTGGCAGGGCTGGGCATGGCGAACGACTTTGCCTGAGACCTGGGCCGCGCCCGTCGCTGCCGCGATGGCGCGCGCCGGCGACCGGATAGCGTTCCGCGGTGACTCGGTACGGACCCACCGCGAATCACTGGAGCGCGCCTCGCGCCTCTCCCACGCGCTGATCGCCCGCGGGATCGGGCCCGGCGACCGGGTCGCCCTGGTCGTCGACGCTGATGCCGACGCGGTCGAGGCCTATCTGGCGGTGGGGCTCACCGGCGCGACCGCGGTGCAGGTGAACGACCGGCTCCAGGGTCCCGAGATCGCCGAGATCCTCGACCTGGCCGCGCCGCGGGCGGTGGTCCGGTCCGCGGCGCACGTCGACAGGATCGAGACCGCCGATCTGCTGAGCATCGGGCCCGACGGAGACGTGGACCCTGACCGGTTGTCGGGTGCGCCGGTCCCCCCTGCCGTGGAGGTCGCGTCCGGCGCCGGAGGGATCGTGGGATTCACCAGCGGCACGACCGGACGGCCCAAGGGTGTCGTTCACACGCACGAGAACCTGGCTCGGATCATCCGGCACATGCCGGTTCACGACGGTCTGCGCTGGGGCAGCCGCTGCGGCTTCACCGGCACCTTGGCGTTCGCGGCCGGCATCTGGGGCGTGGTCATGCCACACCTCTACATCGGAGGCGAGCTGTCGTTCATGGCCGGATCGGCACCGGATCAGTGGGTCGATCGGATGATTCGCGAGCGGACGAACTTCACGTATGCTCCGACGCCTCTCATGACCGCATTCGCCCAGGAGGTGCGTCGCCGTCCCGAGGTGCTCGAGCATCTCGACGGCGTCCTGCACTCGGGGTCCTTGGCCTCACGAGAGGTGACCGAGGATCTCGTCGACGCCATCGGGCATCGCTACGTCGAGACGTACGGCATGACCGAGACCGGCGCGCCGGTGACCGCCACCGTCCCCGATGACTGGCGGCCCGGGGCCGAGGCCGACGACGTGTTCTCGTCGGCCGGCCGACCGGTCAGCATCGCGCAGGTTCTCGTGCTCGGCGACGACGGGCGAGTGCTGCCGGCCGGCGAAGTGGGTGAGGTCGTGGTCGAGAGCGAGACGCTGTTCGCGGGCTACCTCGACGACCCGGACCAGACGGCCGAGGCGCTGCGCGAGGGACGCCTGCACACCGGCGATCTGGGCAGCCTCGACGCGGCCGGCTATCTGTACGTGCGGGGTCGTGCGAAGGACATGATCGTGACCGGGGGCATGAACGTCTACCCGGCCGAGGTGGAACGAGTCATCGCTCAGGCTGACGGCGTCGCCGACGTCGCGGTGTTCGCGGTGTCCGACGAGCGCTGGGGTGAGACGGTGGCCGCGGCGGTCGTTCCGGCTCCAGGTGTCGCGCTCGATCTGGATGTTCTCAGTGGCTTCGTACGTGAGCGGCTCGCGGGTTACAAGAAGCCGACCAAGGTGCGCCTCGTGGACGAACTGCCTCGGAACGCCAGCTTGAAGGTGCGCAAGGACGTGCTGCGGCGGGAGTTCGAGGAGACCGTCTGAGTCACCGGGCGGGTTCGATCAGCCGGACTCCAGTCCGTGGCTGCGGGCCTGGTGATCGGCTAGGTGCGTGGCGAATGCGGCCCAGTCGCCGCGTCGCGCCTGCTCCAGCAGTGCACGATGCTCCTGGATGACCAGATCGGGATCGCTTGCGATGCGCTGCGAACTGCGGATGATCGAGAGCTGCTGTCGATCGAGCAACCGGTCATAGATCTCGAGCAACACGGTGTTCGCGGCCAGTTCGGCGAACGCGCGGTGGAAGCTCATCGCGAGCGTCGTGAATGCCGCGAAGTCCCGGCGTCCGAGCGCTTGCGTCTGCTCGTCGATATTGCCCGAGAGCGAAGCGGTGAGGCGTTCTCGATCAGGAGGCGTGGCCCGCTGAACGCCTGCGGTCTCCAGCGCGTGCCGTACCTCGGCCGCCTCGCGGACCTCCTGGTCGGTGAGTTCGCGGACGAGGGCGCCGCGTTGCGGATAGATGGTCACCCAGCCCTCGTCCTGCAGTCGCGTGAGCGCTGCGCGGACCGGCGTGCGGCTCATCGACAGGTTCGCCGCCAGTTCGTTCTCGCTGAGCATCGTGCCAGGGGCCAGGCGGCCGTGCAGGATCTCGTCGCGGATGAAGCCATGCGCGCGGTCGGCGGCGGTCGTTCGGGGCACTGATGTCTCCTCACTGGGATACAAGTAGGATACCAGTTGAACCTGATGAAGGAGATGCCGATGTCCGACCTCGAGCGCGCCCGAGTGCAGCGCCGCACCCTGCGTGTGGTGGTGGCTGCCCAGGTGCTCGGTGGAGCGGGCCTGGCCGCCGGCGTCACGGTCGGTGCGCTGCTGGCCCAGGACATGCTCGGCTCGGACGGCCTCGCCGGCCTGCCCGTCGCCCTGTTCACGCTCGGGTCGGCCCTCACGGCCTACCTGGTCGGACGACTGGCTCAGCGCTCCGGCCGCCGCATCGGTCTCGGCAGCGGCTTCGCGGTCGGTGGCGCTGGTGCGGCCCTCGTCGTGGTCGCGGCCGCGATCGACAGCGTCCCGCTCCTCCTCGTCTCGCTGTTCGTCTACGGCGCCGGTTCGGCGACGAACCTGCAGGCGCGCTACGCGGGCACGGATCTGGCGACCCCGGCGACCCGCGGATCGGCCATCAGCGTCGCGCTGGTCTCCACGACGTTCGGTGCGGTGGCGGGCCCTAACCTGGTCGACCCGCTAGGGAACCTGGCGACCGAGCTCGGTCTGCCGGCCCTCTCGGGCCCGTTCCTGCTGGCGGCCGTCGCCTATCTCGCGGCCGGCGCCACCCTGCTGACGTTCCTGCGTCCGGACCCGTTGCTCCTGGCCCGACAGCTCGACGCCCAAGCGGCCGAACACCAGGACGGCCCGGAACCGACGATCGTGCCGGCGCCGGATCGCGGCGCCTACGTGGGCGCCACGATCATGGTGCTGACGCAGATCTCGATGGTCGCGATCATGACGATGACGCCGGTGCACATGCGCCATCACCAGCACGATCTGTCCGCCGTGGGCCTGGTCATCGGGCTGCACATCGCGGCGATGTACCTGCCGTCTCTGCTGACCGGGATGCTGGTCGACCGGCTCGGGCGCACGTTCGTCGCGATCGCATCGGGCCTGGTCCTGCTGGCAGCCGGAGTCACCGCGGCGGCCTCGCCGGGCGATTCGCTCGCACTGATGATCGTGGCGCTCATGCTGCTCGGACTGGGCTGGAATCTGGGCTTGATCTCGGGCACCGCGCTGGTGGTCGACGCGACCGTGCCGGCGAACCGCCCCCGGGTGCAGGGCAGTATCGACGTCCTCGTCGCCTTGGCGGGTGCCGGGGGCGGGGTGCTGTCCGGGGCCGTCGTGTCGATGAGCAGCTTCGCTGCGCTCTCACTCGGGTGCGGGCTGCTCGCCCTCGCTCTGGTGCCGGTCCTGATGTGGCAGGCGCGCGCAGCGGCCTGACGTCAGGAGCGGTCGCCGGCCGCAGCCGTCATGAGGGCCGCCACGGCGGTGCCGGCTGCCGCGGCGGCGAGTGCGAGCATCGGGTCGAACAGGCCGGTGGCGGCGAGCAGCATCGCGGCGGCAGCGGAAGCGAAGCTCAGCCGGTCGACCCGGCGCAGGCGGGCGGAGGTGGTGCGGGCCCAGCCGAGGGCCGCCGTGACCCGCCCGACCGCGATGTCGTCGAGTTCGAGACTGTCGCCGTCGGCACTGGTGAGCGAGGGCGTGGTGCCGCGCAGGCCGGCGATCACGGCCCGATCGAGATCGGCGATCTCGTCGCGGGCGTCGGTGCCCGGGTCGACGTAGCGCACGTCGGCGATGCCGGCCGCAGCCGCCAGCATCTCGGTGCGATCGACACGGTCGGTCGAGAGCAGCACGACGTCGAGCCCGAGCTCGCGCAGTCGTTCGACATCGTTGCTCACCTGGGGCCGGAGCTCGTCGGTGATCGTCATGGTGCCGAGCGGGCGGCCGTCGACCTCGACGGCGACACTCGTCCACACCGAGTCGGGCGCCTCGACACCGACCCAGTGCGGATCGCCCACCCGCACCGGGTGTCGGTCGACCGAGCCGCTGATGCCGCGCCCGGCATGCTCCTCGACATTGCTGAGGCGTCCGCGACCCGACAGGTGTGCGACGGCCTGCCCGATCGGGTGGGCCGATGCGTGCTCGAGGGCGCCGGCGAACCAGCGCATGTTGCGTTCGTGATCGGGATCGTAGGGATCGACCGAGGCCACGACCAGGTCTCCGGTCGTGATGGTGCCGTCCTTGGTCAGGACCGCGACCTTCGCCTGGGCGATGCCGGCGATCGCCGCCGCGTCGCCGTCACGGACCCCGAGGCGTAATCCGTGACGCCGCGCCGTGATCAGTGCCAGGGACGGCGCGACCATCAGGGCCGACGGCATCGCGGCGATCAGTACGGTCACGGCGGCGTCGAGACCGAACCCCAGACCCTCACGGATCCAGCCGATGCTGCCGCCCGCGAGGACGATGGCCGCGACGGTCCACGGGTAGGTCCGGGGTCCCTGTGCCGAGTCGTCGATGCGCATGGCGGCGTGCCCGAGTCCGGCGAGGGCTGCCGGGACGACCGCGGTGAGCACGACCGCGTCGCTGCCGTCGTGGGTCACGGCGTACGCGGCCCAGGCCCAGCCGGCGATGATGCCGAGACTGGCCACGGCATGCAGGACCGACGGCCGCCAGGCGGCGCGGTGCACCGGCGCGACGAGAGCGAATCCGGTCAGCGCTCCGGCGGCCAGGCAGGCGTCCTGCCAGGAGTCGAACTGCCAGCTCGGCACGAAGACCAGGGCCGTCACGAGGACCGCGACCGCGACGGCGGTCAGCGCCCACCAGGGCACGGCTGCGTTCAAGCGTCGAAGCATGGGGTCTGGTGGCACCGGTTCGTAGGTGCCGGTGTGGGAGTTCACCGGTTCTCCTCGGCACGGAATCGTTCGAAGTCGCTCTGATCGCCGGCCTTCCACAGCGGGACGCTCGCCTTGAGCAGCATCGTGATCTGCACGATGAACTCGGGCACGTGCAAGGCATCGCCGAACAGCTCGTTGATGCGCTTCCAGCGATAGCGGATGGTCTGGGGGTGCACGCCGAGCTGGGCCGCGATCGCCGGAGCGCTGTCGCGGGTCTCGAGCCAGACGAGCAGGGTCTCGGACAGGATCTCGCGGGAGTTGGGGGTCTCGGCCAGGAGCGGGCTGAGCAGGTCCTGGCAGAGCTGTTGTCGCAGGGCGGGCTCGGAGTGCAGCCAGATCTGCGTGCGGTGTTCGCGGCAGTCGATGATCGGCCCGCCGTCGATGACACCCCGCTCGGCCAGCGTGAGGGTGCGTCGCGCCCAGCGGTACGCGGCCGAGACATGGGCGACGCTGACCGGCCAGGAGACCGCGATCCGTGACTCGGCGTCGCCGCTGAGCGTCGAGACGACCGTGTCGCGGTGCGCGGCGTGGGCGATCACGATGACGCGATTGAGGTGGCGCACCACCAGATTGGCGGGGGTGAGCCCGGTCAGATCCGGCTGTGCGCGCAGGGGATCGGTGACGACGACCACGATCTCGTCGGGCGCAGTCCACACATCGTGGTGATGTGTCTCGGGGACGTCACCGTTGAGCAGGCGTTCGGCCAAGCGGGTGCGGGCCAGCCCGGCATCGTTGGCGCGTCGAACCCGGGCGTTCGCGTGACCGGCCTCGGCCTGCCGGCTGAGATGCTCGATGAACTCGAACACGGCGTCGGCCAGATCGCTGCGGGCGCCGGAGTCATCGGGCAGGCGTGATCCGAGGAGGCGCAGGTACGGCCAGGCGCGGCTGACCGCGATGCGCAGCGCGGCGTGGAAGGCGATGAGGCTGCGGCCCCGAGCGGCCTCGGCTCGGCCCAGGGCGCGGAACAGATCGTCGACTCCACGATCACGATGCGGTGCGCCGTCGACGGAGTCCAAGAACCGGTTGAGCGCGGCCGTGACCGCGTCGTACACCAGATCGTCGCTGTCGTTCCGCGGCTCAGCAGGAAGCTCGGCCCGGATGGCCGCGGTGACGTCGTCGGCGATCGCGCTGACTCGGCCGCGCAGGTCTCGAGCGCCTTCGGCGATCAGGCTGGCCGAGGCTTCGGTGCGATGGTCGGCAGTCACAGCGGCGCGCGCCAGGTCTTGCCACGCGAGACTCGTGTCATCGCTGCCCCGATTCTGTGGTCCGCCCTGAGACATGTGTTTCTACCGCCGCGGTCGGGTCAGGGTCAATCCCGTCAGCGCGGGACGCTGGGCAGCGTGAACCGGCTGGGGGTCGTGACCAGGAAGCGAACAGGGCTGCATGCGACTCCGGGCGCGGGGGCAGTCGGGGGCGACCGGGCCAGGCCCGATCGAGGACTGTCTGCATTGTTGTTTCGCGAGTGGGGCCACATCGGTGATACGCCTCGTGACGGCGTTTCGTAATCGTTTCGTAGTCGACTCTTGTCACGCCCATGACAAAGATTCGGCCGCAATCGGGTCGATCGATGCGGGGTGCTTGGCGGTGACACCCCAGGTGTGTCGTCATGGAATGGCCACCCGTGGGGCCGACGCCTGGACTGTCGGCCGGCGGATGCGCACGAGGGAGGCCGAACATGTCGATCTGGGCGACCGAATCGCCGGGCGACGGCTACGAGCGACGTGCAGGATCGCTCGGAGGGGGAGTCGATCTGGAGTACGAGAACGACGGGCTCGAGGCCCTCAACGTGTTGCTGCGTCGAGCCGTCGACACCTACATCACGGGTCGCAATCGCCTGCTCGACCGGCTATTGGCGGAGTCTGTCGAGGCGTTCATCACCGCGCGTGGTGTGCCCGAGGTGGCTGCGCAGCAGGTGGGACCGCTCGCCCGGGAGCTCGGCGATCGTCATGCTCGTCATGGCTATGACCTGGACGATCTGACGGCGTCGTTCTGCCGTGCGCAGAAGGCGGCACAGCGTGGCCTGCAGTTCGTGATGGGTGCCGCCGCGACGCAGGATGTCGGACGTCTGATGCGTCGGGAGGTCGACCGGTTCATCGACATGCTGCACCGGGAGGCACGGTGTGCGGGCGAACGCGTGCTGGCGGTACGTGGCATGCCGCCGGCCGAGCGTCGGCGCCGTCTCGGCCTGGCGTTGACCGGTCCGGCCGACATCGTGCGCATCGAGCTGCTCGCGCGGTTCTCCGAGATCGACCTCGACGCCGAGTACACCGTGGTCGTCGCGGTCGGTGACGACCTGCCGGAACTCGACGGTGCGAGCGGGGCGTTGCCCGGTGGTCTCGATCGTGAGCTGCTGGTTCCGGTCGGGTACGTGTTCAAGGGGTGGCCGGGGCAGGTGGTGGTGGGCCCGCCGGCCCCGTTGCGTGCGATCGCCGCGACGGTCGGCCCGACCCGGCGTGCTGCCGATCTGCTCCGCGACGGAGCCATCGCCGACCCGCGTCGCGTCGTGCCGTGCTCGGATCTGCTGGCCAGCCTGATCGTCGACGGCGACCCGAATCTGACTGAGCTAATCGTGAGCAAGCATCTGGGCAAGCTGGACGGCCTGAGCGCTCAACAACGGCTCAACTCGGCCGAACTGCTGCTGCAGTGGCTCGAACGAGGCGTTCCGCTGAACCAGCTGGCGCGTGATCTGGGACTGCCGGAGCAGACGGCGCACAGCAGGATGAAGCGGATCCGTCAGATCTTCGGCGATGTGCTCGATGATCCGACCCAACGCCTGGAGTTGATCGTCGCGCTGCACGCGGCGGTGCCCCGGTGGCGCGCCGAACTCGAAGCCCGACGCTGATCACGAACCCGGGTCGGGTGCGGTCGCCTACCCGCGCTCGTTCCTCGCGCTGGCGACCGGTGAGTGGGTCGTGGTGTGGTCGCCAGCCGGAGGCCGGCCACGGCCGACGGCGGGTAGGCGACTCGTACGTCACCGGCTCGCTGAACCCGGCGGGTCAGAACAGCTTCAACGCGGTGAACAACAGCCCCTGCGCGGCAACGAAGCTGCCGATGATCCTCCACGTCTGCTGGGTCATGGCTCGATACAACTCAGTCCGCACGCCGGCAATCTCGATGCGCACGTCGGCGAGGCCGGTGTCGATTTTTGTGTGTACGTCGGCGAGGCCGGTGTCGATTTTTGTGTGTACGTCGGCGAGGCCGGTGTCGATCTTGGTGTGTAGGCCGGCGAGTCCGGTGCCGACCTTGGCGTGCACACCGGCCAGCTCAGCGTTGAACTCCATCCGCAAGCTGTCGATCCTCAGCCCGAGCTTCTCTTCGAGGACATCCAGATCGTGCTTGGTCGCCACGTCGGCCCAGCCGACGGGCGGCAGGTAGTGCATCAGCGTGTCGGCAGGCCTGGGACCCAGCGTGTTCACGAGTGCCTCCTGCAGGACGCGACGTTCTTGCTCTTCGACTGTCATGGTGCCACCCCGGCCTGCTCGACGCTACTGATCAGGATCAGCCCACCATGCGGTGGAGACGTCGCGAAAGACCAGAACAGGCGACTGTGGACAAGTGGTGCCCTGACGGCGTTGTCCACAGTGACTCCGATCGGCCTGGTGGTGCATCGTCCTGGCCGTCTTGGCTGTGGTGATGACGAAAGGACCTGCCTACGATGACTGCCATGACGACCGATGCGCCGGCTGGACTGCCTCGCGGCAGGGCGCTGACGCGCGCCGATCTGGATGCGATTCCCGATGACGGGTACCGCTACGAACTCATCGACGGGGCGCTCATCGTGAGTCCGGCGCCTCGCATCGTGCACCAGGTGGCTGTCGTCCGACTCCTGGTGACCGTGGAGGGTGCTCGGAGCGATGAATTCCTGGCGCTCACCGCGCCCACCGACGTCGTCCTGGCCGACGACACGGTGGTGCAGCCGGATCTCATCGTCGCTCGACGTTCAGACTTCACCGATCGCGATCTGCCTGTGGCGCCGTTGCTGGCGGTCGAAGTGCTGTCGCCGTCGACTCGTGGCATCGATCTGTTGTTGAAGAAGGATCGGCTGGAGCGAGCGGGGTGCCGGCACTATTGGGTCGTCGATCCCGACGAGCCGAGCATCACTGCGTGGTCACTCGTCGACGGTGGCTATCAGCAGACCGGCCGCGCGACCGGCGACGATCCTCTTGAGATCGTGGACCCGTTCGTCTGCACGGTCATCCCGTCGGCTCTTCTGGCCTGAGCCGGTCTCACGGTGACGTTGCGGGTTCCCTCGCATCGCTCAGGATCGCGGGAGGCGGGGGCGGCGGTGGCGGATCGGGAGGTGCCACGGGATGGGCGCGGGCGTGATCGCGGAGCTGTCCGTCGATGGCGGCGACGACCTGCTGCCGGCCCTCAGCGCTGGGGTCGATGGCCAAGGCCAGCAGGATGCGGGTGCGCTCCGGATCGTTGTACGAGACCCCGGACAGAGTCTTGCGGTTGCTGACCTTCAGCAGGGTCGTGTCGGTGCCGGACTCGAGCTGATGCTCGAGCTTGTCGTACGCCCAGTCGCGACTCTTGCTCGGCCCCTGGAACAGGACGCGCACACTGGTAATGGCGACGCGGCCCCTTTCGACCGTCACCAGGGTCGGCACGTTCTGTCGTGAACGCTGTTCGATCAGCGATCCGTCGACGACGGCATAGACCAGCTCATCACGCTTGACCTTGGCGCCGAGGAGGTCGGTGCTCGCGGGGGCGGTACCGGCGAACGTGCGTGCTTCGTGGCGGAGTTCGCTCAGGCGGCGTTCGCGCGCCGACCAGGCGGACAGGCGTTGCCGGTAGTCGGCGACCTGCCCTGCGTGTTGCCGGAGCTGTTGGTCATGGAGCTGCAGGGCGGCGGTGTGTGCCCGTTGGGCCTTGCGGACGTGCCTGGCATGCTGCTGCTTGGCCAGCCATGGCTTGATCTGTCCGCGTCGCTTCCAGCCCATCCCGCCGCTCAGGACCAGGGCGGCCAGTATGACGATCAGGACGATCCAGTCGAAGACCGTCAGCGGATCGGCCGCCACATCGGCGGTGAACGTGTCGGTACTGCTGTTTCCGGCCTCGTCGACGGCTTCGGCGACGAGCTCGACGGTGCCCTCGTCGGCGTCGACGTCCACGATGTGCGCCTGCCCGGTGGCGACATAGCTCGCGCTCTCCACCGTGTCCCCTGCGTCGTCGACGATGCGCCAGGTCACGCGGGCATCCTTCTCGGCCGTGATGACGGCGACGAGGTGTCCGGTGTCGGAATCGTTGTTGCGCCGAACCGCAGTGAGGGTCGGCTTGACGGTGTCGACGACGAACGAGGGGACCGCGACGGTCCCAGTGCGACCGACCTCGTCCGTGACGTCCAGCGTCCCGTTCGCGTACTCCCCGTCGGGGAGGTCGAGAGCGACGTCCACGGAATCCTCGGTGAGCTTCACCGGGAGTGTCTGGCCGGCGATCTTCAAGGTGCCTTCGGATCCTGGGGTTCCGGTGATGGTGAAGCGCTGCGTTGCTTCATTGGGCTTCGTGCCTTGGCTGACGGTCGGCGCGAGCTCTGCGATGTCGACCGACAGGTGCTGCTTGACGACGCTCTTGTTCCCGGCCTCGTCGGTGAGCGTGAGCACCACATCGTGCTTGCCGTTGTCGACGGGGAATCGGACCTCGACGTCGCCGTCCTCGGTTCGCCCGGAGCGTTGCTTCTCTCCGTCGACGCTGACGGAGTACTTGACGGGTTCGTCTGTCTCGAACGACGCGATCGCGTAGGCGTTCTGGGGCGAGCCTGCCGCGATCGAGGCGCCTTCGGTGGACGGCGCCTGGCTGTCGGCCGTCGCGGTGAAGGTCGCGACTGAGCTGGTGTTGTCCGATGAGTCGGTGGCGCTCACCTCGTAGTCGTGGGATCCGTCGAGGCCTTTGAACTTCAGGGTCTGTGCGCCGCCTGTCGCGACGGCCTTGTGCACCGTCTTGCCCTCGGACTCGATCACGAGTGTCGAGCCACGTTCGGCTGTCACGGTGATCGACACCTTGCCCTTGGCCAGGGGCTTCGGTCCGGAGACCTTGGGCCGCTTGGGTGCTTCGGAGTCGTAGAACTGCGTCTTCGGCAGGGAGGAGTATCCGCATTCGCTGAAGTATCCGAGGTCGCCGCAGACATAGCTGCCGGTGTCGGACGGGCACGAGTGCCAGCGATGGCAGTCGTCGCGATGTGCCGATGCCGGGCTGGGCCACGCGGCGACGAATGATCCGACGAGCAGGATGGCGGCGAGGTACCGGCCTGCGGTGGTCAGGCGCAGGCCGAGGATGTGGGGGATGTCATGGCGGGTCCTAGAGGGGGGTCGATGCCTGGGACCAGTGTGGTGATCGCGCCTGCGGAATATCGGTGATCGGCTCAAGATCCGAGGATGACGGACAAAGTTGTCATCCCCGTGACAACATTCTCGGCCTCGTCAGTCGGCGCGTACCTCGAGAACTGACCAAGGATTTATCGCGCGGGTGACAAGTTTTCGGTCGAAGTGACCCCGATCACGCGATGATGCTTGCCGCCTCTCGCGGGGGTGTGGGCAGATGGGCTTGCGGTTCCCCCACCGTCTCGAACGGGTCCGCAGGAGGAGCATCGACCATGCCGACGCACAGCCCGGCCACCCCCACCCGGCGTCTCGCCGGGTGTCGTTCGCTGCGGTCCTGCGATGGCCGGATCGGCCGATTTCAGGCGTCGATGACCTCGATTTCATACGTTCATATGAAATTCGGAGCCGATCGATGAAGCGCGCTGGCGGATTCGATGTGGCGCGTGCCACAGTCCCGGACATGTCCCGGACACCACGCCGCATCGCCGGCCGCCTCATCAAGGTGGTCGCCGCGATCGCTGTCGTGCTGGGCGTTGCGTCGCTCCCGTCGAGCGCGGCCGAGAGCCCCGACTATCCGGGGCTCCCTGATATCTCTCGCGGCGGCGATTGGGTTGGTCCGAGAGCCACAGGGATTAACGAGGTGGCTGCAGCCAAGCAGTGGGTCCGGCTTCCGCCGCTCTTTGCCATTGCGTACAACGATCCGCTCAGAGGTCAGCAGGACTCGAGCTGTCGGCGCTTGAAGCCGTATGAGAGCACCACGACTTGGCACGCATCGCTGTTCTATATCTCGACGTCTGAGGGCGCCCCGAAGTCGTTCGGCACCATCGGCCCGTTCACCGTTCGCACAGTGGCTTTCGGCAGTATCCCGGTCGAGGCTCGGGTTCTGATCGCCCAACCGCGCGATGATCAGGACCTGCCGATCGGCTATGACCTCACTCAGCTGACCCACGTCTTCTGTGCTCCCGGCGTCAACGGGGCACCCGGTGGACCGCATGCGGGGCCCGGGGAGAAGGAGACCTATTGGGAGCCCGTGGAACTGCAAGCGCCCACCGACATCTCCATCGTGAGTCTCAAGGTCGACGGAGTCGACCTCGATCTGCAGGAGGGGTGTACTCCAGGTCAGCAGAGCGTCATGTCGTTGACCTCGCGGCCGTACTACGACCTGGATCCGGAGGTCGCGGCTGATGAGAAACCCACGGCGGAGAATCTGATGACCACGCCGTTCTTCGGTCTCGCCAACGGCGGTCTGTTGACAGGGACGATCGACATCGCGCCGTTCGCTGGCTGTCGGACGTCGTCCGGCGAGGACGTCTCCGCCTTGCTGACTGCCACCGTGTCCGGCAAGAACAACAAGGTCCAGGTGCGCAGCGAGGGGTTGCAGGTCAGTTCGCTGCCTTGTGCCGCAGACCGGAGCCAGTGCACGAATCCGTTGCCGGGGTTGTCGTTTCCGGAGGGTAACGAGTGATGCGGCCTTCACATTCTTTCTGGCCCGCGCGGCCAGAAGGTGTCCTGATCATCCGACCAGGGCGAGTCAGTTACGAGGAGAAATCATGAAGCGGAAAGTTCTCACTACCGCCGCAGCTGCTGCAGCGGCGCTGGTCATGGTAGGGGCGCCGGCGGCGTTTGCAACGTCGGACGGTTACACCCACGTGACGATCGACGGCAGTCTCACCTCGCCGGGCGGCTGGGTCGGGTTGTCGGGCACGAACGATGGCACGCTGAACTTCGAGACCGACTTCAGTACGCCGGTTCCGATGTCATGCACGGTCGCCGACGTGTCCGGGCGCATCTTGCAGGACACGAGCGCCAGCGGTCAGGTCAAGGCCGGCAACACCATCGGGTACATCGATTCGCTGACGTTCGACAACTGCGATGCCACCGACCTGCACTACGACGTCAAGGTGACGGAACTCAACGGTCCGTGGCCGATCGTGGTGAAGACCACTCCGACTGTCGCCGGTAGCAATGTCGCGGTCACGATCCAAGGTGTGTCGGCCTACATGCACAGTGATCTGCCGGCCCCGACGCCGGGCAACCCTGCCACCAAGTGGCCGTGTGAACTGATCGCAACGTCCACTGGAGTCGACGCCACGGTGATCCCGGGTGTTGTCGGTGGCCATGACGGACGGATCGAGATCGATACCACGGGCAACTATCCGTTGGCACTGCAGGCGGCCGATGGTTGGGGTACCAAGACCCCGACTGGTTCCGGTACGTGTGGTGGCCAGGTGTACACGGGTGACAACGCTGACATGACGGGTGACTTCAACGTCGATGTCGATCCCGGTAACCCCGGCGACAACCCGATCTCGCACGCGTTCCTGCCGTGACGTTGCTCGTTCGCGCGAGCAATCAACCGGTCTGAACGGTGGGCCGAGCGCGAAAGAGGCGCGCTCGGCCCACCTTCCCTCAGCCTATTTGGTTCATCGAAAGGACTTCTCATGACTTCAGTTACATACACGCGACGACGCCGGTCGTTGTATCCCGCCTTGGCTTCGCTGGGCGCCATGATCGCCCTGGTGTTCGCCGCGACACCGGCGAGCGCCGCCACGATCGATGTCGACTACGACGTCAACGGCACGACTCGCATCGCTTCGACAGGGTCGAACATCACGCTCGGACCGGCTGTCATGCACTCGTTCGTGGAAGGCGACGGTTCATTCCGAGGCGAGATGGTACTGCCCGGCACACGCACCACGTTCAACCTGCTCGGCTTCATTCCGGTCACAGCTGACGTGGACTTCGAGCCGGTGGGTGACGGCGCCACGACAGGCACGCTGACCCGGACCCCGGATCGTCGCCAGGAGTTGCACTCTACGACGCAGTATTACGTGCGACTCAGCAACATCAAAGCGAGCATCTTCCCGTTGTTCGCCGGTCCAGACTGTCGCACCAGCAACCCGGTGACGATCAATGCGAACACGCCTGCGGGCGAGTCGTTCAACGTCGCGTCGGGAGGCGATCTCACCGGGGAGTACAGCATCGGTGAGTTCGAGAACTGTGGGCTCAACACCTGGCTGATCAACCAGATCATCCCCGGCGGCGGCAACACAGTGACGCTGCATCTGACCGACGGCCGATTGGCCGGCTGACCAGAGGGTGGTGTGGTCGCGCGGGTCTCGCGTGACCACACCGCTCTTCGCAACCACTGCACGACCCACCACAGGAGAATCCATGGAACGACAAGACCGCAGACGTGTGTCATCCGATACGGCCAGGCCTGAACGTCGAGCGCTGGCGAAGAAGCGGCTTGTCGCATGCGCCGCTGCCGCGAGTCTCGTGGCGGCGGCTACCACCGCCGTCGCAGTAGCGGTACCGGCGATTCGCGATGCGGTCACAACGGATGCGGTCACGACGACTGCGGCCGGCGGTATCGAGCAATGGGGTGGCACACGGACCAGCTATCCGGCCGCCGACGGCCCTTGGCTGAGTGCCAGCTCGGCGGGAGCTGGGGTGATGGCTCAGCGTGAGGGTGGAGCCCTCGAGCTGCTGGCCGATGGTGGGGCCGGTGCGATCCCCGCCAGTCTCGTTGATCAACCTGTACTTTCCTACGGAAAGTACAACACCTACAGCGGAGCGGTGAAGGCCGACGGCTCGGTGCAGTTGTGGGGCAGTGCGCGATCGACGATCCCCAATGGACTGCTCCTGAGCCCGGACGATCTTGACGGTTCGCCGGGAGACGGCCACTCCGTCAAGGCGAAACAGGTCGGGGTCGGCAATGCGGCATACATCCTGCTCGAGGACGGCCGGGTCGGCATGTGGACCAGTGGCTTCGGCTACGAGATCGTGGCTGACTGGGATACCGGTGATGAACTCACGGGTGTCGTGCAGATCGCCGGCTTCGCGAGTGAGGGGTACGCGTTGCGTGCCGGTGGTGGCTTGTTCCGTATCACGACCAGCGGGCTGGAGAGTCTGGAGGCTGACGGTTCTGCTGATCCGATCGTCAAGCTCGCGCAACACTCGAGTGGTTTCGTCGCGCTACGTGCCTCTGGCCGAGTGGTCGAACGAGACTCGTCTGGTCTGATCGAGGATGGTCATGTGCCGGCGGTCAGCGGTGCGGTCGCCCAGGTGGCGAGGGCGGGCAATGTGTGTGCGCTGCGCACGACTGACGGTGATGTAGGCGTCTGGACCTGCAATGGCGAGCTTGCGCCGTCGGACGCCTATGACGTACCTGACGGCTTGCAGGGCCGGGTGCTTGACCTCGCCGGTGGGGCCAACTCTTTTCAAGCCATCGTTGGCCCAGAAGATGACACTCCGGTCACGCTGAACACGGCCGCGTCGATCACCGGGACCCCGGAGGTCGGACAGACGTTGACGGGTGTTCCTGCAACCTTCAACGGCACGCCAGATTCGATCAGCTACCAATGGAAGCTGCAGAACGGGAGGACACTGACCAACATCGATGGTGATGCAGGCGACCCGAAGAAACTGACGCTCACGTCGGAGATGGAAGGCGCCAATGTCATCTTCCAGACCGTCGCCCACAAGGCCGGCCAGAACGACGTCTTCTCGACGACCAATCCATACGGACCGGTCGAGGCGGCCCAGTCCGTACCGTTCGCCGTGGACGACGTCGCCACGCTCAGCGGCACGCCCGAGGTCGGCCATGCCCTCACGGGCACGCCCGCCACGTTCACGGGCGATCCGGACTCGGTGACCAGCCAGTGGTATGCCGACGACACCGTGATCCTGAACGCGGTCGGCAACTCCTACGAACTGACGGCGAACGAGATCGGCAAGAAGATCACGTTCCGCACCACCGCGACCAAGGAGGGCGAGGACGACCTGACGTCCACCTCCAACGAGCTCGGTCCGGTCACGGCAGCGCCGGATCAGGACGTCGTCAACGACACGGCGCCGTCCATCACGGGCACCGCGAAGGTCGGCGAGACGCTGACCGCCGACGGCGGTTCGTGGACTCCGTCCGATGTGTCGCTGTCGTATCAGTGGTTGCGCGACGGCGCTGATATCTCCGGCGCCGACTTAGGCAGCTATGTGCCGACCACCGACGACATCGGCACGAAGTTGTCGGTCACGGTGACCGCGAGTAAGAGCGGCTACAACAGCGCCAGCCAGACGTCCGACGAGACCTTGGAAGTCGCACCGGCCGACATGACTATCGTGTCCGACCCGGTGATCTCGGGTACGGCCAAGGTCGGGGAGCAGCTCACCGGTACGCCGGCGACGTTCACCGGCAGTCCGTCGGTGGCGAACCAGTGGCTGCGTGACGGTGACGAGATCTCGGGCGCCACCGGTACCAGCTACACACTGACCGCCGACGACGAGGGCAAGACCATCACGTTCCAGTCGACCGCCACCCGCGGCTCGGAGGAACCCGTGGTCGCGACCTCGGCGCCGACCGGTCCCGTGCAGGCGGCCGACATCCCGCTCTCGTTGACCAAGGCGGCTACCGCCTCGGGCACCGCGAAGGTCGGTCAGACCCTGACCGGTACGGCCGCAGAGTTCGCGGGCACACCGGAGCCGACCGTCGAGAACGCGTGGCTGCGCGACGGCTCGCCGATCAGCGGCGCGACCGGCACTAGCTACACGCTGGCCGCCGACGATGCTGGCAAGACGATCACGTTCCGGTCGACCGCGACCAACGACAACGGATCGCTCGAGTCGGTGTCGAACGCCATCGGCCCGGTCCTGGTCGTGCTGGAGGCCACCACGGCTCCGACCGTCAGCGGCACCGCCGAAGTGGGCCAGGAGCTGACCGGAACGCCGGCACAGTTCAGCGACCCGACCGCGGTGGTCACCAACCAGTGGTTCGCCGACGACGAGCCCATCGACGGTGCCACCGGCACCACGCTGGCGCTCACCGAGGATGAGATCGGCCAGAAGATCACGTTCCGCTCGACCGCCACCCGTGGCGACGAGACGGTCACCTCGTCTTCTGAGGCGACGGACACCGTGGTGCCCGCCGGCGACGGAGACGGTGACGGCGATGGGGATGGTGACGGCGATGGAGACAACCCGGGCGAAGAGCCTGGCGACGGCTCCACGGAAGACGCCATCACGGTGCTGCCGAGCACGACGTTCCACCAGGGCGACGAGCTGGCCGTCGAGGTCGGCACCGACTGGGCCGATGAGGATGTCGCGGTGTGGCTGTTCAGCGATCCGGTCAAGTTCGGTTCGTACACCGTGAAGGTCAACGGCCGGATCGCGGTCACCGTGCCCGACGACGCACCGTTGGGTCAGCATCGCCTTGCGGTGTACGACTCGAGCAATCAGCTGATCGGCTGGCAGTCCGTGACGGTGCTCAAGGCACCCTCGTTGGGCGGCTCGAACGGCACACCCGCAGGCGCGTCGAGCGGCTCCGGCCGCGGCGGTGGAATCCTGCCCGACACCGGAGGCGACGTGCCACGCTACGTGGTTCCGCTCGGTCTGGTGTTGGTGCTGGCCGGTGGATTGGTCGTCGCGCGCCGACGCCGCGACGACGCCTGACCGAGTTCGGTCACCCACCGGTAGACCCCGGCCGTTCCTCCCTCCCACTTGGGACGGCCGGGGTCTTCGCCTGCCCTTGTTCCGGGTGGGGTATCCGAGTCTCGGGCGAGAGGCAGGACCCATTGCACACCAGTGCTACTTATCAGTAGCGTTAGGTGCGCGCGAGCCCGAGACGCCGCCCTCCTCGTCGGTTTCTCGGGCTCGTGCGTTACGTGGCAGGTGCGAGCATGTCGCGCGGATCGAGCCCGAGTCGTTTGGCCATCGCCTCGACCGTCTGCAGCGTCAGATTGCGTTCACCTCGTTCGACCCCGCCGATGTAGGTGCGGTCGTAGCCGATCTGCTGCCCCAACTCTTCTTGGCTGAGCCCGCGCCGTAGGCGTTCGGCTCGCAGGTGTCGTCCAAAGCTCGTCTGCAGGTCTCCGGGCATCCTTCGACTTTGCCGTGCCGCTACTGATCGGTCGACAGTCTGATCAGTAGCATGATCTGGTCGGGAGGTGTCAGCTGCGCAGGAGGTCGAGCGGGTCGATGCCGAGCCGTTCGGCCAGGGCCTCCAGCGATGTGAGGGTCAGATTGCGCTCACCGCGTTCGAGGGCACCCAGATAGGTGCGGTGATAGCCCAAGCGCTCGGCGAGCTTCTCCTGGCTGAGGCCGAGCTTCTCGCGCTCGGTGCGTACGCGTCGTCCGAGGGTCTTCTGGAGTTCACCGGCCATGGTTCCAGTCTTGAGTGACCGCTACCGATCGGTCGACAGACTGATCGGTAGCATCGTCGATCACTCGAGTGCGTCGAGATGTTCGGTGAGCGTGTCGATGAGGTGCCGGGCGCTCTCGCGACTCAGCACCAGGCGTTGACCGCTGCGGTCGGGCTCGCCGACGAACGTCCAGTCGCGGTGGCCCCCGGCGCGCCGGGACGTGATGACGTAGAGCTCGGCCGGTGTGGCCGTGGGCTCGGGGTGGGGTGGCGACGCGACACCGAGCGTGACCGACACGTAGCGCGTGCGACTGTCGTGGAAACGGTCTTCGGGGAAGTCGTCCTCGTGATGATCGACGACGCACCAGGACGGGCATGCGTCGTCTTGCCAGCTCGGTCTCTGGTTCGTGGTCGATGTCATGGTCCCCCTTCGGGTGCGCACCGGCGCCGCGCGCTGAGATCACTGACGTTAGGCAGGGATTCGGACATCGGCGTGCGGTGGTCGTCGGGTTGTCCACACGCGGGTCGTCGATGCCTCGCCCCTCGCCAGTATGCGACGTATCAGTAGCGGATGACCGGCTGTGGCGCCTGCCGCGCCGACGGTTTCGGATTCTTGTCATCCGGCTCACAAAGCTTGGTTACGAAACGATTACGAAACGTCCCTCACGTGGTGAGGCCTATCGCCGTGACGTGCGGCACACCTACCGTCGCTCAGACGCACAGACTCGATGCTGCCCCAGACGCGGCCTCGAGCAGGAGGGAACGGACACATGGGCGGAACCGTCGAAGTCCGCGGGCTCAGCAAGACCTACGGACGCCAGAACATCTGGAGCGACGTCACGCTCACCCTCCCGCCCGGCGAGATCACCGCGCTCCTCGGCCCCTCGGGCACCGGCAAGTCGGTGTTCCTCAAATCCCTGATGGGCATCGTCGAGCCCGAGCAGGGCGAGATCCTCGTCAACGGCGTCGACATGGTGCAGGCCAAGGAGTCCCAGCGGCTGCAGATGCGCAAGTCGTTCGGCGTGCTGTTCCAGGACGGCGCACTGTTCGGGTCCATGAACGTCTACGACAACGTCGCCTTCCCGCTGCGTGAGCACACCCGCAAGTCCGAGGCCGAGATCCGCGAGATCGTGCTCGACCGACTCGACATGGTCGGACTCGCCGGTACCGAGCACAAGCTCCCCGGAGAGATCTCCGGTGGCATGAAGAAGCGTGCCGGCCTGGCGCGCTCGCTGGTGACCGACCCCGAGATCATCCTGATCGACGAGCCCGACTCCGGCCTCGATCCCGTCCGCACCTCGAACCTGGCGCAGCTGCTGGTCGAGGTCAACGCGGTCTCCGACGCCACGATGCTGGTCGTCACCCACAACATCGAGCTCGCACGCACGCTGCCCGACAACCTCGGCATGCTCTATCGCCGCGAGCTGGTCATGTTCGGACCCCGTGAGGAGTTCCTGCTCACCGACCACCCGGTGGTCAGCCAGTTCATGAGCGGCGATCCCGACGGACCGATCGGCATGAGCGAGGAGACCGACCATCGCAGCGCGGATCTGTTCGACGGGCCCATGGACTACCCGGGCGGCGACACAGCGGTGCTCACCCGGCACGCCGGTGCCCGGCCGGTCGAGGTCCTGCCCCGGCAGCTCGAGCCACGTTCGGGTGCCGTCCGGCCCGCGGCGCAGCGACATCGCGAGCGGGTCTCGTCCGGCGCGGCACCCCTGTACGTCGCCGACGACGAGGAGAAGCACCGAGTCGCGCCGGTTCTCGATCTCGGCTTCGTCGGACGCGCCCTCAACTCCGTCGGCGATGTCTTCGCGCTCGCGCTCGACACCACCCGCGCGACGTTCCGCCGGCCGTTCGCCGGCCGCGAAGCGCTCGAACAGTTCTGGTTCGTCGTCAGCGTGTCGTGGGTTCCGGCGATCCTGGTCGCGATCCCGTTCGGTGCCGTCATCGCGCTGCAGCTCGGCACCCTGACCGTCCAGGTCGGCGCGCAGTCGTTCACGGGTGCCGCGAGCGTCCTGGCGGTCGTCCAACAGGCCGCGCCGATCGTGACGTCACTCGTGATCGCGGGCGCGGGCGGCGCGGCGATCTGCGCCGACCTCGGCTCGCGCACCATCCGCGACGAGATCGACGCCATGAAGGTCATCGGTGTCTCGCCGATCCAGCGCCTCGTCGTACCGCGCGTCCTGGCCTGCATCGGGGCGGCGACGATGCTCAACGGTCTGGTGTCGGTCGTCGGCGTGCTCGGCGGCTACTTCTTCAACGTCATCGTCCAGGGCGGCACGCCCGGCGCCTACCTGGCCAGCTTCACCGCGCTGGCCCAGATCCAGGACCTGTGGGTCGGCGAGCTCAAGGCCGTGATCTTCGGCTTCATCGCCGGCATCGTGGCCTGCCATCGAGGGTTGAACACCGCGCCCGGCCCCAAGGGCGTCGGCGACTCGGTGAACCAGTCGGTCGTCGTGACGTTCCTGATGCTGTTCTTCGTCAACGCCGTGATCACCACGCTGTACCTGCAGCTCGTCCCGGGCAAGGGGGCCTGACATGGTCGCCTCGGAAGCCGCCCTCGTCCCCGACCGCCGCTGGTGGGACCCGGTGCTCGACCGCATCGCCGCGACCGGACGAGACCTCCGGTTCTACGGGTACGTACTGGCCAAGATCCCCACGACCGTGCGGCACTACCCGCGCGACGTGCTCCGCCTGCTGTCCGAGGTCAGCTTCGGTTCCGGCGCGTTGGCGGTCATCGGCGGCACCATCGGCGTCATGGTCGGCATGACCCTGTTCGTCGGCTCCGTGGTCGGCATGCAGGGCTACGCCGCCCTCGACCAGATCGGCACCTCGACCCTCAACGGCTTCATCTCCGCCTACTTCAACACCCGCGAGATCGCGCCGCTCGTCGCCTCGCTCGCGCTGTCCGCGACCGTCGGATCCGGCTTCACCGCCCAGCTGGGCGCGATGCGCATCAACGAGGAGGTCGACGCGCTCACCGTCATGGCCGTGCCGAGCATCCCCTACCTGGTCACGACCCGCGTGATCGCCGGATTCATCGCGATCATCCCGCTGTACGTCGTCGGCCTGCTCACGTCGTACGCCGGCGCACGGCTCGTCACGACGGTGCTCTACGGGCAATCCGCAGGCACCTACGACCACTACTTCAACCTGTTCCTACCGCCGATCGACATCCTGCTGTCGTTCGCCAAGGTCCTGGTGTTCTCGGTCATCATCATCTTGATCCACTGCCGCCTCGGCTTCACCGCCTCGGGCGGACCGGCGGGCGTCGGCCGTGCGGTCGGCGCCGCGGTGCGCCGCACCATCGTCACGGTCGCGGTGCTCGACCTGATCCTGTCGCTGGCTCTGTGGGGCAGCACCACGACGGTGAGGATCGCCGGATGAACAAGACCCCCCGCATCGTCGACGTGCTGCTCGGCCTCGGCTACGGCGTCCTGGTCGCCGCGTTCGTCGGTGCCGCCGTGCTGGTCTACAACCGCGCGTTCGTGCCCAGCGTCGACGTCACCCTGACCACCGGCACGGTCGGCAGCGCGCTGCAGAAGGGCTCCGACGTCAAGCTGCACGGTGTGCCGGTCGGCGAAGTGAAGTCCATCGACACCGCGCCCGGTGGCGCTCAGCTGCACCTGCAGCTCGATCCCGACACCGCCAAGACCCTGCCCGCCGACACCACGGCGCGGCTGCTGCCCAAGACGTTGTTCGGCGAGCGGTACGTCGCGCTCCAGGTGCCGACCGGGTCGAACGGCAGCGGACTGAGCGACGGCGCCGTGATCCAGCAGGACACGACCCACCAGGCGGTCGAACTCGAGGAGGTTTTCGACCAGCTGCTGCCGCTCCTGCAGTCGATCCAGCCCGAGAAGCTGTCGGCCACGCTCGGCGAGCTGTCGACCCTGCTGCGCGGCCGCGGCGGCGACATCGGCGACACGATGGCCGCTTGGGGCGACTACCTGAAGAAGCTCAACCCGCAGGTCCCGCAGATCACCGAGGACTTCGACCGCCTCGCCCGCGTCGCCACGACGTGGGGCGAGGCGGCACCCGATCTGCTCGATGCTCTCGACTCGTTCACCACCAACGCGCGCACCCTCGTGGCCAAGCGAAGTCAGCTGGCCGATGTCTACGCCAACGTCATCACAGGCGCCAACACCACGCGCGGCTGGGTCAGCGACAACCAGGACACCATCGAGATCCTGTCCGACCAGAGCCGCAAGGCCCTCGAGGCCACGGCGCCCTATGCGCGCGAGTTCCCCTGCCTGCTCAAGGCCTTCGCCGAGTACATCCCCGAGATGGACCGCAATCTGGGCAAGGGCACCGACGAACCCGGCATCCACGTGCGTCTCAACGTCGTCGAATCCCGGGGCAAGTACGTGCCCGGGCGCGACAAGCCGAAGTTCTCGACCGGCGGAAAGGCTCGCTGCCCCTATGTCACCGGACAGACCGGCACTCAGCCCGTGAACGCCTCGATCAGCGGACCCCAGGCGATCGCGCCGCCCCCGGCGGCCGTACAGCAGCAGATCCTGGTCGGACAGGGCCTCGGCCCCGCCAACTCACCGGGCGAGAACCAGCTCATCGCCGAACTGATGGCGAAGGCCGACGGCACCTCGCCGGCCGATTACCCGGCCTGGGGCAGCCTGGTCATGGGCCCGGCCCTGCGGGGAGCGCAGGTGAGCCTGCGATGAGAGCGATCCTGATCAAGAGCATCGTGTTCGTCGTCGCCACCGCGCTGGCCACGATGGCGCTGGCCGCCACCATCCGCAACGACAGCGGCGGCGCCTCGTCGACCTATCACGCCGTGTTCTCCGATGCCACGAGCCTCAACAAGGGCGATGACATCCGCATGGCCGGAGTCAAGGTCGGCAGCGTCCGCTCCGTCGGCGTCATCCAGGGCCGGCTCGCCGGTGTCGCCTTCACGGTCCGCGACGACGTGAGGATTCCCCAGGGCACGACCGCCGAGCTGCGGTTCCGCAATCTGGTCGGTCAGCGCTACATCTCCCTCGAGCCTCCCGCCGAGGACAATCCACCGGTCGAGGCCGGCTACACGTTCAGCCTCGACGAGACCAAGCCGGCGCTCGACCTCACGGCGTTGTTCAACGGCTTCCAACCGCTGCTGAAGTTCCTGAACCCCCAGGACGTCAACAACCTCAGCGCCCAGATCATCTCGGTCTTCCAGGGCGAAGGCGCCACGGTCGACGGACTGCTCTCGAGCACCGCCAGCCTCACCTCGGCGCTCGCCGAGAAGGACAAGGTCATCGGCGAACTGATCACCAGCCTGAGCGCCGTGCTGACCACCATCAACGACCGGTCGGGCCAGCTGAACTCCACGATTGTGACCCTCCAGCAGCTCGTCAGCGGCCTCGCGCAGGACCGCGCCACGATCGGCGGCAGCCTCGACAGTCTCGGCCGGCTCACCACGTCGGTGTCCGATCTGCTCAAGCAGGGCCGCGCGCCGCTCAAGGGGTCGATCGCGGCGCTGGGAGATCTGTCGGCGAACCTCGCCGACGCCGAGCAGACGCTCGACCACTTCTTCGAGCTGCTGCCGCTGAAGCTCGATCGCATCGGCCGGATCGGCTCCTACGGCTCCTGGCTCAACTTCTACGAGTGCTCGATCGACGGCAAGATCCCCCATCCCGAGGGCTACTACGGCGACCTCGGCGCCCAGCCCATCGCCCCGAGGTGCCACGCATGAACACATCGATCCCCACCCCCGGTCGCCAGCCCGAGGTACGAGGGCGGGTAGGCGCTGGTGAGGTGTGGGGCTCGGGTGGGTCTGTGGTGTTGTGGTCGCGTTCCCGGGCGCTCGTTCCTCGCCCCCTGGCGACCGGTGCTGCTGGTTGTGGTCGCCTTCCCGCTCCTTCGTCGCTGGCGACCGAGGTTCAGGGAGGTGGCGCATGAGCGAGCGGAAGATCACCAAGTTCCCGACCGCGTTCGCCGAGCGCAACAAGATCCTGACCGCCACGATCGGGCTCGTCGTGATGACGGTGCTGTTCCTGGTGGCCTTCAACGCCGACGCCATGCCGGTCATCGGCGGCGGCCAGAAGTACCAGGCCGAGTTCGCCGAGGCGGGAGGGCTCAAGGCGGGCAACGAGGTCCGGGTGGCCGGAGTCAAGGTCGGCAAGGTCACCGACATCGAGCTCGACGGCGCCACTGTCGTCGTCACGTTCCGTGCCAAGGGGGTGCGTCTGGGCGACCAGACCACCGCGGCGGTCAAGGTCAAGACCACCCTCGGGCAGAAGTTCCTGTCGCTGGATCCGCTTGGCCGCGGCGAGCTCGATGGACCCATCCCGAGGGCCCACACCACGACGCCGTACGACGTCAACGCGGCCTTCTCCGATCTGTCCAGCACGATCGGCGAGATCGACACCGACTCGATGGAGCAGAGCCTGGCCGTCCTGGCCGACGCCTTCGAGAACACCCCCGAGTCGGTGCGCACGACCCTCAAGGGCCTGACCGATCTGTCGAAGACCATCTCGAGCCGCGACGACGAGCTCGCCGATCTGCTCGAGGCCACCAGCAAGGTCAGCGGCACTCTGAAGAACCGCAATGCCGAGTTCGCCCGGCTCATCAACGACGGCAGCGATCTGCTCGGGGAGCTGGAGCGCCGCCGGCAGAGTGTCGGCAAGATGCTGGCCGGCACCGCGAGCCTCGGCACGGAACTGCGCGGACTGGTCAAGGACAACGAGAAGCAGCTGCGACCGGCCCTGGCCAAGCTCGACAAGGTCGCCGACATCCTGCAGCGCAATCAGGACGAACTCGACGAAGCGCTCGAGAAGCTCGGACCCTACTACCGCATGCTCGCCTCGGCCACCGGCAACGGCCACTGGATCGACTCCTATGTATGCGGCCTGTTCGACGACCAGCATCATCCCGTGCTCGACAACGACGTCACGCGCGACTGCGCCCCGGCGAAAGGAGGAGGCGAATGAGGCTGACCAGACGTAGTCGCACGATGATCATCGCGCTGGCGGTCGCGCTGCTGCTGGCGGGATTCGTCACGCTGCGGATCGTGCAGCGCTCGGGTACCACATTCTCGGCGTTGTTCGACTCCACGGTGGGGCTCTACCCGGGATCGGACGTGCAGGTGCTCGGCGTTCCGGTCGGCACGGTCACGAAGGTCGAACCGACCGACACCAAGGTCCGGGTCACGATGCGGCTCGATCGCGGCCAGGCCGTCGCCGCCGACACGAATGCCGTGATCGTGGCGCCCACGCTGGTCTCCGACCGGTTCGTGCAGCTCACCACGCCGTACACCGACGGCAAGGCCAAGCTGCCCGATGGCGCGACCCTGTCGAACGACCGGACCGCCGTGCCGGTCGAGATCGACGACCTGTACGCCAGCCTGACCGATGTCGCCGAGAAGCTCGGACCCAACGGGGCCAACCAGAACGGCGCGCTCAGCGACTTCCTCGACGTCGCCGCCAAGAACCTCGACGGGCAGGGCGCCAACATCAACCGGGTCATCAGCGAGTTCGGCAAGGCGTCGGGCACCCTGGCCGACGTCGATGACGACCTGTTCGCCACCATCGCGAACTTCAAGGAGTTCAACGACATGCTGGTCGCCAACGACCGCGGCGTGGCCGACGTCAACCGCCAGTTCGCTGCCGTGACCCGCTACCTGGCCGACGACAGCGACGACCTGTCGGCCGCCGTCGACAACCTGGGCGATGCCCTCGCGATCGTCGACGACTTCATCCGCGACAACCGCGGGCAGCTGAAGACCAGCGTCGAGAAGCTGCGCGGCCCGACCCAGGTCCTGGTGCAGCAGAAGAAGTCCCTCGAGGAGTCGGTGCGCCTGGTGCCGCTGGTGCTGCAGAACTTCCTGCGGGCCTACAACCCGACCACGCAGACGCTCGACGGCCGCGGCAATCTCAACGAACTGACGCTCTGGCCGGCCGGTTCCGGGGTGACGTCGTCCTCCTCGGCTGCCAAGAAGAAGGACGCGGAGAAGCCTTCGCTTCCTCCGCTGCTGCTTCCGGGGGTGGACCAGTGAGGCGCGCGTCGGCGGTCGCTGCGGTGCTGGCGTTGCTGCTCAGCGGCTGCGGGATCCTCAGCGGCGGCGTCTACGACACCCCCCTGCCCGGCGGAGCCGACATCGGATCGCATCCTCTGACGCTGTCAGCCGACTTCGATGACGTGCTCGACCTGGTGCCGCAGTCCAGTGTCAAGGTTGACAACGTGGCGGTCGGCCGGGTCTCGACGATCGACCTGAACGCCGATGGCCGCAGCGCACGCGTCACCCTGCTGGTGAATCGCTCCACCGAGCTGCCCGCCGGCACGACGGCGCGGCTGCAGCAGACCTCGCTGCTGGGCGAGAAGTACGTCGCGCTGGTCAGGCCCACGTCACCGCAGGCCGGCCCGGCGCTCAAGGACGGCACCCGGCTCGGGCTGGCCGACACGTCGCAGGCCGCCCAGGTCGAGCAGGTCCTCGGTGCGCTGTCGTTGGTGCTCAATGGCGGCGGCATCGGACAGTTCGAGGAGATCTCGCGCGAACTGCAGAACATCTCGACCGATCGCCCCGATGAGATCAAGGCGTTCTTGCGTGAGATGAAGACGTTCGTCTCCGGCCTGGACCGCCGCAAGGAGTCGATCACCGCGGCCATCGACGGGCTCGAACTGCTGTCGAGGAATCTCGAGGCCGACCAGGGCAAGATCCGGTCGGCGCTGTCCGGCCTGCAGCCGGGCATGAAGGTCCTGGTCGACCAGCGCAAGCAGCTCGTCGCGATGCTGCGATCGCTGGACCGGCTGTCCGATGTCACGGTCGAGACGCTCGACGCGGCACAGAAGGACATGATCGCCGACTTCAAGGCGCTCGAGCCGATCCTGCAGCAGCTCGCCAAGGCGGGGTCGGATCTGCCCGATGCGCTGCAGATCCTGCTGACGTATCCGTTCCCGGACTCGGTGCTCGGCGCCATCAAGGGTGACTACCTGAACGTCTTCATCGAGACGAACTTCCGCACCCTGCCGGCCGACTGTGCCGCGATCGGCTGTGCCTGGCCCCAGATCAGCGGACAGGCGCCGAGCGGGTTCGCAACGTCGCAGAAGAGCGCGAAGACACCGGCTCCGAGTCTGTTGCCTCCCACGGCCTCACCAGCGCCCGGTCTGCCCAGCCCGACCGTTCCCGTCCCGACCACGTCGGTGCCGTCGAGTCCGAGTCCGAGCCCGACTCCGAGCGACACGCCAGCGACACCGGGCTCCGGTGGTACCGAGGAAGGCGGTCAGGACTGATGCTGACACTCGCGATCAAGATCAAGCTCGTGATCTTCGTCGTCGTCGCGATCGTCGCGACGATGTACCTGGGGGTGCGCTATATGGGCTGGGGCGTGGTCGACTCCGGCTACCGGGTCAGCGTCACGATGCCCAACGGCGGCGGCACGTTCGACAACGGCGAGGTGACGTTCCGCGGCGTTCCCGTGGGCCGTATCGAGAAGCTCTCCGCGACGCCCGAAGGCGTGCGGGCGGTGCTGGCGATCGACGGCGGCAGTCCTGACATCCCCGGCGATGTGTCGGTCAAAGTCGCGAACCGGTCGGCCATCGGCGAGCAGTACATCGACCTGCGCGGCGGCACGGCCGCTGCCGAACCACTCACCGACGGCGACACCCTGCACGGCACCGAGGCCTCGCAGCCCCCGGCGATCGACGAGGTGCTGCGCTCGGGCCGCGACTTCGTCGAGTCCGTGCCCAAGCGGTCGCTGACGACCGTCATCGACGAGTCGTACGAGGCGTCGCGCGGCGCCGCGAACCATCTCGGTCGTCTGCTCGAGGCATCGCAGAAGTTCCAGAAGACCGCCGACAAGAACTTCCTGGTCACGTCGGCACTGATCGAGAACTCGTCGACCGTGCTCGCGACCCAGGAGCGCTCGGCCGCCAGCATCCGGTCGTTCAGCCGCGATCTCGACGTCATCGCCTCGACGCTCGAGAGCTCCGACGGCGACCTGCGCAAGCTGATCGACTCATCGCCAGCCGCCGCCCGCGAGTTCGACCGGCTGTTCAAGCAGGTCGGACAGCCTCTGGGTGTGCTGATGGGCAATCTGGTGTCGACCGCGCAGGTGTTCGGCATCAATGCGACGGGCATCGAGGACGCCTTGATCCGAGCACCTGAGGCGGTCAGCATCGGCTGGGCCGTCAACGGTTCCCGGGGCCTCAACCTGGGGCTGGCCCAGACGTACTTCGACCCGCTGCCGTGCACCAGCGGCTACGGCGATACCGCGGTCCGCCGGGGCACCGACACCGGCGCCGGCGATCCCTTCAATCTCAAGGCCGGCTGTTCGCTCGACCCGTCGACCGGCGTCAACGTCCGCGGTCCGAAGAGCGTGCCGGCCAAGTCGACCGCTCCGACCGTGGCCCGGGTGTCCGTGGCATCGTCGCTGGCTGATCTGATGGGTGGTGGACAGTGAGCACCCGTGGGGGCAAGCGGGTCAAGCGACCCGATGAGGAGATCGAGGCGCCGATGGACGACGAGACACCCGTGGTCGACCCACCATCGGGCAAGCCGGGGCGCTGGAAGGTGCTCGGCCTGGTCGCCGCGGTCCTCGTGCTGATCAGCGGCGCGGGCGCCTGGTGGTACTCGGCGTCCGACGACACGCTCGACGCGGCCAAGACCCGCGATGTCGTGCTGGTCGAGGCGCGGCGCAACGTCGAGACGCTCAACACACTCGACTACCGCAAGGTCGACGAGGGCCTCAAGGCCTGGACCGCTGCCACCACCGGAACGCTGGGCGATCAGCTGCGGGCCATCGGCCCCGAGGACCGCAAGCTGCTGGCGGATCAGAAGAAGATCTCGACCGGCAAGGTCGTCGACGCGGCGGTCGTCGACCTCGATGACCGCACCGCGACCGTGATCGTCTCGGTCGAGATCACGGTGCGCGACGGCGAGGACGCATCGGCCGATCCCACGGTCAAGCGCAATCGCTTCAGTGCGGACCTCGCTCTGGTCAAGGGCGACTGGAAGCTCGAGAACCTGCAGCAGGTGGCGGTGAGTCTGTCATGAGGACGTTCCGGAGTCTGGCGCTCGTGGTCGTGGCGGCGCTGTGCTTGGCGGTCGGCGGTTTCGGCTGGTGGCAGTACATCGATGCCACGACATCGTCGGCCGCGGCCAATCACGCGGTGGTCGACGAGAAGGCCACGTCGGCGGTGCAGTCCGAGGTGTCGCAGGCGCTCGAACGCGTGCTGACCTACGACCATGCCGATCCGCAGACCACCAAGGCCGCGGCGGACCGGGTGCTGTCCGGTGCCGCGCGCACCGAGTACGACACCCTGTTCGCCGATCTGCAGAAGCAGGCGCCGGGACAGAAGCTCGTCCTGACCGCGCAGGTGCAGGCCGTGGGCGTCAAGGAGCTGACCGATCGGCACGCAGAACTGCTGGTCTTCATCGATCAGTCGAGTCGCCGGGCCGGCGAGGACCAGGCCAGCGTGTCGGCCGCCCAGCTGGCCATCACCGCCCGCAAGAGCGGCGGGAGCTGGAAGATCACCGAGCTCAAGCCGCTCTGACCGTCTGTGCGTCGAGAGGAACACCCATGTCCCGTACCCCAGATCCCCAGGTGGTCGAGGCGCTGACCCAGGTCACCGACTTCGACGCCGACACGATCCGTCGCCTGGCGCGAGTGGGCCGGCCCATCAACATCCCCGAGCGCTGGGCCGTGATGGTGCAGAACACGCCCGCCGACAAGGCGTACATCATCCTGGCCGGGTCGGTCGAGATCCGGCGGGGCGATGCGGTGGTCGCGACGTTGTCGGCCGGCGATGTGATCGGCGAGATGGCGATCGTCAGCGGCCGGCTGCGCAATGCCACCGTCATCGCGGTGACACCGGTCAAGGCCCTCCACCTCACCGACGACGATGTCGAGACCCTCCTTCAGGAGGACCCTGACTTCGCCGCCAAACTCGACCGCGTCGCCACCTCCCGCCTCACCTGACCCCGCTGAGGAGTCGCTCGTTGACGCTGAGGAGTCACTCGTGGGTGTTGAGGAGTCACTCGTTCGCGGCGACGGTCGCCTCGACAGCGGTGTCCCATGGCGTGGGCGGCAGGCCGAGGAGCTCTTCGGACGCCGAGGAGTCCATGACCTGAGGCCGGGTGAAGAGGTGCAGCATCTCGGCCAGCCCTGCGGTGCCGCGATGGACGCGTCCGATCAGGCGGATCAGACCCGGCCTCAGCGGCTTGACGCGCGCCCGCTCGCGACCGGCAGCACGGGCGTAGGCCTCGGCCAGCTCGCGCTGCGTGCGGGGCGCCGACGTGGGCGCCAGCAACAGCCGATCAGGTGCAGCGGGCAGCTCGGCGGCGCGGATCATCGCCGCGGCCAGATCGGGCAGATAGGTCCAGCTGTGTGGCTGCTCGGCGTCGGCGAGCGGACGTACGGTCCGGCCCGTGATCGCCGGATTCACCATGCGATCCCCGGCGTGGGCATTGGCCCCCGCGCCAGGTCCGAAATAGTCCGAGGCGACGACGCTGATCGTGCGCGCGGGGGAGGCGGCGCGTGCCGCGAGCAGGCGCGCCCGTACGCCTGGCTTGCCTGATGTCTCGACGACCGGCGTGTGTTCGGTGACGGGCTGACGTGCCAGATCGAAGGCGTACAGGCTCTCGGGGAAGACGACGACCGCGCCCACCTCGGCGGCCGCTTCGAGGATCGTGTTCTCCATCGGCGGGAGTTCACGTTCCCAGACCTCGGCGTCGTACTCCGAGGCGTGGACGCAGTGATGGATGACGGTCGCGCCTTCGACAGCGTCACGGACCGCCTCGAGGTCCGTGACGTCGACGGCTCGTCGCTCGACCAGGGCATGGTTCGGACCCGATCCGGAGCGGGTCAGCATGCGGACGGATGTGCCGGCGTCGATGTACTGACGCGCGATGGTGGTGCCGATGGGTCCGGCTCCCGTGATGACGATCATCTGATCTCCTCAAACTGAGAGCGGTGCTCTCTATTTGTTCCAGTGTGATGCGCGGGGCCTCGAAATGCAAGAGCAGCGCTCACATTTGCGTGCAGGGATCACTATCCGGCACGATGCGAAGGTGGCGAAGACACCCCGGGCCCTGGCGCGCGAGCAGACCATGCGCGAGATCGTCCGGATCGGACGAGAGCAACTGACCACGGTCGGTCCGGCCGATCTGTCACTGCGCGCCATCGCGCGTGAACTCGGTGTGGTCTCGTCGGCGGTGTATCGATACGTCGCCAGCCGCGATGAGCTGCTGACCCTGCTGATCGTCGACGCCTACGACGAGCTGGGTGACGAGGTCGATGCTGCGCTGGCGCACGGACCGAAGGCCCCGAGGGCCCAGGTGCAGCGGATCGCCACGGCGGTCCGTGAGTGGGCTGTGCGCGAACCGTCGCGCTATGCGCTGATCTACGGCACGCCGGTGCCCGGCTATGCGGCCCCGGCCGATCAGACGGTCGATCCGGGCACGCGGGTGGTCTACGCGCTGGTCCACATCGCCGAACAAGCCTATGTGAACGGCCAGCTGACCGTTGCCGGCGGCGCGTCGTTGCCCCGGTCACTGCGGCCCGATCTCGAGGCGATCCGTCGCGAACTGGATCTCACGATGCCGGCACCGCTGCTGGCGAAGGCGTTCGCGCTGTGGACCGGGCTGTTCGGCGCCGTGTCGTTCGACGTCTTCGATCAGTACGGAGCCGACACGATCAGCGACCGACCCGCGCTGCTGAAGCTGCAGATCGACCTCCTGGCCGATGCGCTCGGCCTGCCCTGATCAGCCGCGGCGGCGCCTCCTAGGCTGGCGCCATGAGGTCGCTGCAGCAGTTGAACCATCGTGAGCGACCGGTCGTCGTTCAGGTCCCGGATCCGGTGCCGACCGGCGAGCAGGTCTTGGTCCGTGTCCTCGCTGCGGGGCTCTGCCACACCGATCTGGGACTCATGGCGCTCGGCCCCGACCAGATGCGGTGGCCGCTGCCGTTCGCGATCGGCCATGAGGTGGTCGGAGTCGTCGAGCAGATCGGCCCGGACGTGCCGCCCTCATGGGTGGGCGTTCCGGTCGCCGTCTTCGGCGCGTGGGGTTGCGGTGACTGCTCGCAGTGCGCGCGCGGTCGGGAGAACTACTGTCCCGACGTCGCCAGCTGGAACATCAGCCGACCGGGCCTGGGCGGACCGGGCGGGATCGCGGACCTGGTGCTGGTGGATCATCCACGCCATCTGATCCCGCTCGACGGGCTCGATCCGGTGGCTGCGGTGGGCCTGACCGACGCCGGTCTGACGTCGTACCACGCCATCTCGTCCGAACTCGACCGTCTCCCCGAGGGTTCGGCGGCCGCAGTCGTCGGGGTGGGCGGCCTGGGCCATGTCGCGATCCAGCTGCTGAAGACCATGACGTCGGCAACGGTGGTGGCGATCGACATCGCGGAGAGCAAGCGCGATGTGGCTCGGCGGTCGGGTGCGGACCGGGTGCTGATCGCGCCGGACGAAGATCAACTCCGCGCGGCCGTCGGCCACGGCGTGGATGTGGTGTTCGACTTCGTCGGAACCGACCGCAGTGTGCGGCAGTCGCTCGAGCTGGTGAGTCCGGGCGGCTCGATCTCGGTCGTCGGGGCAGGGGGAGGCCGGGTTCAGGCCGGTTTCGACACCCTGCCGCGCGGCGTGCGGATCAGCTTCCCGTTCTGGGGTGGGCTGGACGACCTGCGGGCTGTGCTGGACTTGGCCCGGCAGGGCCGGATCGCCGTCGACACCACGCAGTATCCGCTCGACCAGGTGGTGCGGGCCTACGACGACCTCGAGGCAGGGCGCATTCCTGGCCGTGCCGTCGTGGTGCCCTGAAGCACATCAGCGTCAACGAGTGACTCCTCGGCGCCAACGAGTGACTCGTCAGCGCCAATGAGTGACTCGTCAGCGGGAGCGGCGCTGGAGTCGCTCGAGGTCGAGGATCACGACGGAGCGGGGCTCGAGGCGCAGCCAGCCGCGGGACGCGAAGTCGGCGAGGGCCTTGTTGACGGTCTCGCGCGAGGCACCGACCAGCTGGGCCAGCTCCTCCTGCGTGAGGTCGTGGTTGACGTGGATGCCGTCGTCGGCGCGACGGCCGAAGCGCGATGCGAGATCGAGCAGGGCCTTGGCCACCCGGCCCGGAACATCGGAGAACACCAGGTCGCCGACGACCTCGTTGGTGCGGCGCAGCCGGCCCGCCAGCTGATGCAGCAGGGCCTTGGCAACGCCGGAGTGCTGAGCCAGGATCGGCGCGAGCGCATCGTGACCGAGACTGCGCAACTCGACCTCGGTGACCGCCGTCAGCGTGGCCGAACGAGGGCCGGGGTCGAAGAACGAGAGCTCGCCGAACATCTGGCCGGGGCCGAGGATCGCCAGCAGATTCTCGCGGCCGTCAGGTGACGTACGACCGAGCTTGACCTTGCCGTCGATCACGACATACAGCTGATCGCCGGAGTCGCCCTCGTTGAACAGCACCTCGCCGCGTCGCAGCAGCTGGGTCGACATGGAGGCCGCCAATGCGTCCGCCGCGTCATCGTCCAAACCGGCGAACAGCGGCGCCTGCCGCAGAACCTCGTCGCTCACGTGCCGTCCTTCGTCACCTGTTGCGCATCTCACAACCTCAGCCAGTTTCCCACATCCCGTGCCGTCACGGCGACCGACCGGTGCGTTTCGTGCCTCCGTAGGGTGAATCCGTGTCGCCTCTTCCACCCGAACGCCCACCCACGGCGCTGGTGCGACGTGCCCGTCGCATCGACCGCGTGCTCGCCGAGACCTATCCCGAGGCCGGATGCGAGCTGGACTTCACCGATCCGTTCGAACTGCTCGTCGCGACGGTGCTGTCGGCCCAGACCACCGACCGGCGGGTCAACGCGGTCACCCCGGCCCTGTTCGCGGCCTACCCCGATGCGTTCGCGCTGGCCTGCGCCGAGCGTGCCGCGGTCGAGGAGCTGATCCGACCGACCGGCTTCTTCCGCGCCAAGACCGAGAGCATCCTCAAGCTCTCGGCCGCTCTCGTGGAGCGTCACGACGGGCAGGTGCCGGCACGCCTGGCCGATCTGGTGAAGCTTCCCGGCGTCGGACGCAAGACCGCCAATGTCGTGCTGGGCAATGCGTTCGGCGTTCCCGGCATCACCGTCGACACGCACTTCGCGCGCCTCGTCGGGCGGTTCGAATGGGTCGATGCCGCGACGCTGAAGGATCCGGTCAAGACCGAGCACGCGGTCGGCGCACTGTTCGCGTGCCGGGACTGGACGATGCTCAGTCATCACCTGATCTGGCATGGCAGGAGGCGCTGCCACGCCCGTAAGCCGGCCTGCGGTGCCTGCCCCGTCGCCCGGTGGTGTCCGTCGTACGGAACCGGGCCGACCGATCCCGAGGTGGCCGCTGCCCTGGTGACCACGCAGGGTCCCGCCTGACCGGTGGAGGCGTTCTCGGGCATGACTGGTCACAATGGTGGGGTGAGTGAACATCGGCTGCCCGACTGGCTGCGACCGGTCGCCGAGCGTGCCGACGGGTTCACGAGGGAGGCGCTCACCCGGGTGCCGACGCCGCCCGACGACGCGCGTCCCGCAGCCGTGCTGATGCTGTTCGCCGACGGACGCCGAGGCCCCGAGATCCTGTTGACACGGCGCGGTGCCGATCTGCGGCATCACGCCGGGCAGATCTCGTTTCCCGGCGGCGGAGCCGATCCCGGCGACATCGGGCCGGCCGACACCGCCCTGCGCGAGGCCAACGAGGAGGTCGGCCTCGATCCGGCCACCGTCGACGTGTTCGGCGAGTTGCCGACGCTCTGGCTGCCGCCCAGCAATTTCGCGGTCACACCGGTCCTCGGCTACTGGACGGACCCGGCCGAACTGGTGTCGACCAGTGAGATCGAAGTCGTCGAGGTGCTGCACCAGCCCATCGCCGAGCTGGTCGACCCGGCCCGGCGATTCAGCGTCACGCACCCGTCCGGCTGGATCGGCCCGGCGTTCGACGTCGGCCTCGACGTACCCCTGTGGGGATTCACGGCAGGTCTCGTGGCGCGGCTGTTCGAGGCCGTCGGCTGGGAACGACCGTGGGATGCATCGGACCATCGCGAGCTGCCTGCCGCGGCCTGGCAGTGATCGGTGGCTGCCATGAACTCGCTCGACCTCCTGCTGATCGTGGTCATGATCGCGTACGCGATCAGTGGCTACATCCAGGGCTTCGTCGTCAACCTGATCGCCACGATCGGATTGCTGGTCGGCGGCGTCATCGCGGTGGCCGTGGTGCCGCGATTCCTGTCGGGTGGCGAACGCGATCTCGGCACGTCCCTGCTCGCGCTCGGCATCGTGGTGGCGAGCGCGGCGATCGGCCAGGCCGTCGGCACGTTCGTCGGCACCGAACTGCGCACGGGCGTCAAGGCCAGATCGCTGCGATGGCTCGACGCGGTGGGCGGCAGCGCCCTGAGCATCGTCGCGGTGCTGTGCGCCGGCTGGGCGCTCGGCTACTCGGTCAGCGGCACCCAGATCCCGTATCTGGCGCAGGCGTCGCGCGGGTCGACGATCCTCGATCACGTCGACCGGGTCATGCCGTCACAGGCCACCTCGGTCCTGCGGTCGTTCAACAAGGTGCTCGACACCAATCTGTTCCCGCGCTACATCGACCCGTTCGAGACCGAGACCATCACCGAGGTCGGACCACCCGATGACGCCACCCTGCGCGCTCCGGGCGTGGTCAAGGCTCACGACAGCGTCGTGAAGATCCTCGGCGAGGCGAAGTGCAACCGGGGGATCGAGGGCACCGGATTCGCCTATGCGCCCGGACGCGTCATGACCAATGCGCACGTCGTGGCGGGAGTGCCGGAGCCGACGATCGAGCGCGACGGTCGGCGCATCCCGGTGCGCGTCGTGCTGTTCGACCCGAAGCTCGACGTCGCCGTGCTCGCGGTCGATCAACTCGACGTGCCGCCGTTGACATTCGACCTGAGCGGCGAACGCAACGATCCCGCGGTCGTGCTGGGCTATCCGGAGAACGGTCCGTACGACATGCGCGCCGCACGCATCCGCGATCGCATCGATCTGCGCAGCCCCGACATCTACGACAAGGGCCAGGTCGTGCGCGACACGTTCGCGGTCCGGGGACTGGTCCGCTCGGGCAACTCGGGCGGACCGCTGATCTCTCCGGAAGGCAAGGTGCTCGGAGTGATCTTCGCCGCCTCGATCTCGGACCGGTCCACCGGATATGCCCTGACCGCCGACCAGGTGGCCGCCGACGCTCGCAAGGGCATCGCGGCGACCCGTTCGGTCTCCACCGGAGGATGTGCCTGATGCGTTCGTTCGTCTCGTTCCTCGCCGGACTGCTCGCCGCCGCGCTGCTCGTGCTCGTGCTGCCGTTGGTCTGGGTGGCCACCCATGTGGCGTCCGAGGACGGCTACGTCGACTTCTCGGCCTCGCTGATCCAGGACGAGAGCTTCCGTGACGAGGTGATCGCCGCGGCCGGCGACGAAGTGGTCTCGCGCGTCGGTCTGCCCTCGGCGGCGGTCACTCCGGTCCGCCAGGCACTCGCCGCGGCGTCCGATCGTCTGGTCGAGCAGGACGGCTTCGATGCGGCATGGGCCGAGGCGCAGCGTCAGTCGCATCGAGCGGTGTTCTCCGATCCGCGCGAGCTGTCGCCCGATCTCTACGCCAGCAACCGGCTGGTCATCGACGTCGCTCCCATCGCGCAAGCGGTCGTCGACGGTGCCTCGGAGCGGCTGCCCGTCTCGGTCGACGTCCCCGGTCAGATCCTCGTCCCGGTCGGTGGGAACGACCAGCGTCAACTGGTCGAGCGGATCCGCGATACGCCCGAGCAGGCGGTGCTCGCCGGGATCCTGGCCGCCGGCTTGGCGATCATCAGCGTGCTGGCCGCCCGTCGTCGCGGCCGTGCGGTCGCGTGGCTCGGCCTGGGCGCCGTGGCTGCTGCCTTGGTCGTGCGGCTGATCTCTCACGAGGTGGTGCCCGAGATCATGGCCCGGAACACCTCGACCGGGCCGCTCGGACAGCGCATGCAGGACCTGCTCGCCGAACACGCGGTCGCCTCGATGGACCGGTTGGGCGTCATGGTGATGATCGCGGGCGGCGTCGTCGCGATCGCCAGCACGCTGGTCGCCGTCGGCACCCGCAGGCCCGCCCGCTAGTAGGGCAAGGACGGGCCGGGGTGGTCGTGCCGGTGGCCTGGTGGGTGACACCGTCATCTGAAGCACCAGCGGTGGCATGATCACCCAGGAAACTTGCGTTGATCACAGGAAGTTTTCTGTGACCAACGCAAGTTTCCTGTTATCTCGTCACGTCAGCCGACCAGCTCGCCGCCCCCGGCCGGCGATCGCCATCGTCAGGCCCAGGAGGATCATGACGATGGCGGTGGGCACGAGATAGCCGGACAGCGATGCCCCCGCGGCAGGAAGCTGTGCTCCGCCGGATCCCAGGCCGCTGCCACTCTGCCCCAGACCTCCGGCGCCCGCGGGCAGGACCGTGACGTTCTGCCAGCCGATCAGGTCGCCGGCGGCGTCGTAGACCGCGAGCCGGTGCTGTCCGGTCGGCGCGCTCGTCGGAACGACGAACGAGATGATCCCGTCGGCTCCGACGGTGAACGAGCCCAGGCGCAGTGGATCGGAGAACAGCCAGGCGGTCACGTCGGCGCCAGCGTGCTCATCACCGACGTCGACCCGGATGGTCTCGCCGACCGTGAACGTCGCGTCGGGGAGCACCCGGATCTTGTCCTTCGTGTCCTGGTCGCCGGGCTCCTGCGGCCCCGCCGGAGCGGGCACGCCCTGCTCGCCCAATCCCAGATCGCAGTCGACGCGTCCGCTGTAGAGCGCGTGGCCGTAGCCCTCCGATCCCGGGCCGCCGGCCCACAGGCCGTCGTCTGACCACACGGCCTCCTTGGTGCCGTCGACGCAGGTCGAGCTCGGGGCGAGGGCGAAGCCTTCGATGTTCACATCGGGCAGGCTCGTCGGGCGGGCGTACGAGGCCTCGGGCACGATGCTGCCGTCGGAGCTCACCTTCAAGACGGTCGAGACGACGCCACAGGTGTTGTCGCACAACGCCCAGATCCGCTGGTGGTCGGCGTCGTACAACACGTCCATGACGTGACCCATGCCGGTGTCGACGACCGAGACGCGGTGCGCCGAGCCGTCGCTGCCGAGTGCGTACGCATACAGCTTGCCGTCGTTCTCCAGGGCCGCGAAGTGCAGCCCGCCACCGTGCTGCGGGTAGTCGGCTGGCCGGTACGTGCGTCCGGCCGAGTCGTCGACGAAGCCGTGCGCCGTCAGATAGCCGTCGGGCACGAACGCGATGCCCTCGAAGCCGAGATTCGCCTCGGTCTTGCTGCCAGGATGCAGTTCGGGGAAGTCAGCCGTCAGGTCCCACTGCTCGGTCGCGACCAACTGGCTGCCCGGCTGCTCCGGGTCGAACCGCAGCACCGAGTTCAGCGGCACCGTGTTGGCCTGGTTGTTGCGTTCGGTCGTGATGTAGAGCGCGCCGTCTCCGCCGACCGTGAGTCCCTCGGTATCGGGCTGATTGGTCGACGTCTCGCTGTTGCCGGGGAAGAAGATCTGCTTGCCGGCGCCCCATCCGTTGCTGGTGTCGGGCACCCAGAGGCCACCGGACTTGACCAGACGGAACACCCAGCTCTTGTTCTTCACCGCGTACAGGACACCCGAGTCGCTCGGGTCGAAGACCAGGCCGCTGATGTCACGGCCCTCCGGTCCGGTCGACGTCATCCAGGCGCACTGCTGATCGGCGACGGTGACGCTGTCGCTGCCCGGCCAGGCCGTCGGCGTCAGCGCACCGCCCGGGAGGACTCCGGTGCCTTCGGGAGCCTCCGGCTGGCATTCCAAGGTGGGTCCGCCGCCGTCGCCGGGATTGGTCAACGGGGCCTCGCAGGCCGCGGCGTTCGATGCGCCGAAGCTCTTGTCCGAGACCGAGACGAAGTCACCACTGCCGTCGGGGCAACGGGCGAAGGATCCGGCGCCGAAGTCGTGGTCCTCGTCGCTGCCCGCCTCGCCGGCGGTGTAGGTGACCGAGTCGACCAGCGTGCCGGCCGTGCCGCTCGGTCCGTCGGGCAGGTAGAGGTTCACACCGTCGCCACCGCTGCCCAGTCCCTTGGTCGAGGCGAAGTAGACGTAACCGTGTGCCGGGATCGTGGTCGTGTCGCTTCCGTCGGCCAGTTTCGCCTGGAAGGTCTTGGCACCGCTCGCGGCCCCGCTGTCGATCTGCAGCCAGCCGGTGATGCTGACGTCGGCGTCACCGCTGTTGTGGAGTTCGATCGCGTCGCCGACCGGCGTGTCGTCGTTATCGGACGACACCTCGTTGATGTGGACGGCGGTCCAGTCGGCCGGATCGTCGTCGTCGCCGTCCCCGCCGCCGTCTCCGGCGAAGCGGCTGGTGCCCGGTGAGCCGATGTCGCCGCCCGTCGAAGCCCAGGAGCCCTCGTCGTCGCCGACCGCCGAGAGCCGCCATTGCGCGGCCTCGTTGGCGCCCAGCGCGGCTTCGGTCTTCGGGACGCCCGAGACGCCCTGGGTCCGGGGTCCCTTCACGGCGCCGGTGCCCTGATCGTCATAGGTCAGCCGGTCGGCCAGCTCCGTTCCGTCGAACAGGTTGATCTCGTCGGCCCGTCCCAGGCCGACGGTATTGCCCTCGAGGATCTTGACCCCGGCGTCGAGATCCCACTCGCCGCGGAACGTCGCCGCGGACGATTCGGTGATGATCGCCGACTCGCCGGCCGCCAGGGTGCCCAGGCCGTCGAGCGGGACCGTGCCCGCGGTGCGGCTGTCGTCGTCGAACGACCAGCCGGCGAGGCTGACGGGGGAGTCGCCCAGATTGGTGATCTCGATGAACTCGCCGGAGGAGTTGACCGGGTTGTACATCCATTCGGTGATCGTGAGGTCGGGGGTGGCGGCACCGGCAGCACCGGACCACCCGAGGGCCATGGAACTCGCAGTCGCCAGCGCGGCGACCGCCGCGGTGACTCGGGGGAGATGACGTCGCATGTGACGTCATGGTGGTCAGCCCGGACGTCCGGAAGCGGACCTCAGCGTGAACGGCCGGAGAACACCCGAGCGACAGACCGGATTCAGCTGTTCGGCGACTTGAACGCCTGGGGGATGGCCTTGGCGGTCGCGATGGTCTGCTCGGGCGCCTTGATCTTGCGCACCTTCAGATAGGCGCCGACCAGCAGACCCGCGATCGCGAGGATGTACAGGCCGCTGACGATCAGGAAGGCCCATGCCGGATGCAGCCCGGTCATGGTCAGGAAGTAGGCGAGAGTGATCGACAGCATGATGATCAGCAGCAGGCCGAGGAAGGCCGCCACCGCGACGAACACGGCGGCCAGCCCACCAGACCTGACGCTAATCTTGAGCTCGGTCTTCGCCAGCTGGATCTCGGACCGCACGAGGGCGGACAGATCGCGACTGGCATCGGCGACCAGGCGCCCGATGGTCGGGTCGGTAGCGGTGGCCGGATTCGCGGGGGTGCTGCTGCTGGGCTGGCTGTCGCTCATGCTCCCGACAGTACAGCGACCAGCAGGCGCCCGACGACCATGAGGCCCAGCACGCCGACACCGACGATCAGGTCGGCGCGCACGCGGCGGGTGGGCGTCTCCGGGCGGGTCAGCTCTGTCGTGGTCATGCCTCCACGCTGACCGGTCAAGATGAGAGGAACCTGAACAACAGCTGTCCGCCGGCGGTGAACATGGCGAACGTCACGCTCGCACGCCACCCCATGCGCGCTGACGAGTCACTGGTTGGCGGTGAGGAGTCAGTGGTTGCGATGGGTTCGCCCGGGTGGTCGCCTTCCCGCTCGTTCCTCGCTGGCGACCACTTCGCTGGTCGCCAGCGAGGAACGGTGTGACGAGCGGCTGCGGTGCGTCAGTCCTCCTGGTTCTTGGCGTCCTGCATGCCGGAGGAGATCAGGTCCATGACACTCGAGTCGGCCAGGGTCGTCGCATCGCCGACCTCGCGGTTCTCGGCGACATCGCGCAGCAGGCGCCGCATGATCTTGCCCGAGCGGGTCTTGGGAAGCTCCGGCACCACCATGATCTGACGCGGCTTGGCGATCGGGCCGATCTCCTTGGCGACGTGATTGCGCAGCTCCTGCACCACGTCCTCGCCACCGTCTCCCGCGGCCGAACGCAGGATCACGAACGCCACGACGGCCTGACCCGTGGTCTCGTCGGTGGCCCCGACGACGGCCGCCTCGGCGACCTTCGGGTGCGACACGAGCGCCGACTCGATCTCGGTCGTCGACAGGCGGTGTCCCGACACGTTCATGACGTCGTCGACCCGGCCCAGCAGCCAGATCGCGCCGTCCTCGTCGCGCTTGGCGCCGTCGCCGGCGAAGTACATGCCCTCCCAGCGCGACCAGTAGGTCTCCTTGTAGCGCTCGTCGTCGCCCCAGATCGTGCGCAGCATCGACGGCCAGGGATCGCGGATCACCAGGTAGCCGCCCGAGCCGTTCGGCACCGAGTCGCCGGCGTCATCGACGACATCGGCCGTGATGCCCGGGATCGGGGTCATGGCGGAGCCCGGCTTGGCGGCCGTGACACCGGGCAGCGGACTGATCATCACCGCGCCGGTCTCGGTCTGCCACCAGGTGTCGACGACGGGCGTGCGGCTGCCACCGATGTTCTCGCGGTACCAGACGTACGCCTCGGGGTTGATCGGCTCACCGACCGATCCGAGGACCCGCAGACTGGACAGGTCGTACTCGGCCGGGATCTGCTCGCCCCACTTCATGAACGTCCGGATCGCCGTCGGCGCGGTGTAGAACTGGTTGACCTTGTAGTTCTGGATGATCTCCCACCAGCGGCCCTGGTGCGGCGTCTCGGGCGTGCCCTCGTACATCACCTCGGTCACGCCGGCGGCCAGCGGGCCGTAGACCATATAGGAGTGTCCGGTGACCCAGCCGATGTCGGCGGTGCACCAGTACACATCGCCCGGCTTGTAGTCGAAGATGCTCCAGAACGTGTACGCGCACTGGACGAGATAGCCGCCCGTGGTGTGCAGGATGCCCTTGGGCTTGCCCGTGGTGCCCGACGTGTACATCACGTAGAGCGGGTGCTCGGAGTCGAAGGCCTCAGGCGTGTGATCGGTCGAGGCGCCACCGACGACATCGGACCACTTGACGTCGATAGCGTCGTTCCACGCGACGTCCTGGCCTGTGCGCTCGACCACCACGACGTTCGTGACCGGGCTGGAGCCGCCGAGCTTGGCCAGCGCCTCATCGACCGCCGGCTTGAGGGCGTTGGGGGCACCACGCCGGTAGCCGCCGTCGGACGTGACGACGATCTTGGCGTCGCAGTCCTCGATGCGGCTGGCCAGGGCGTCGGCCGAGAAGCCGCCGAACACGACCGTGTGCGGGGCGCCCAGGCGCGCGCACGCCAGCATCGTGATGACGGCCTCGGGGATCATGGGCAGGTAGATCGCGACACGGTCACCGGCCGTGACACCCAGATCGGTCAGGGCGTTGGCGGCCTGGCTGACCTCGTCCTTGAGCTGGGCGTAGGTGATGTCGCGGGTGTCGCCGTCGGGCTCGCCCACCCAGTGGATCGCGACCTGATCGCCCCGGCCGTCCTCGACATGCCGGTCGACACAGTTGTACGACGCGTTCAGCTTGCCGCCGACATACCACTTCGCGAACGGTGCGTTGCTCCAGTCGAGCACCTCGGAGAACGGTTCGGCCCACGTGATGCGTTCGGCCTGCTCGGCCCAGAACGCCAGGCGATCGTCGGCGGCGCGATCGTACGCCTCCGCCTTCAGGTTCGCGTCGGCCGCCAGATCGGCCGGAGGCTGGAACACCCGGTCCTCGTGCGACAGGTTGCTGATGGCTTGCTCAGTCACGGCTTCTCTCCTCATCGAGTGCTAGTGGCGCACATCACTCATCGTGCCACCACCGTCGTTGCACCGCGGTTGCGGTGGTGCCCGACCCGAGTCGAGGCACCACCGCAACCGTGCGGGTGGGTTACTTTTCGGCGCCTGCGCCCGTCAGGGAGCGGACCTCGAGCTCGGCGAAGCGCGCCTCGCTGTCGGTCTCCCGCGACGTGATCGTCCCGATGTAGCCGAGCAGGAAGCCCAGCGGGATCGAGATGATGCCGGGGTTGCTCAGCGGGAACCAGCTGAAGTCGGCGTTGGTGAACAGCGCCGTCTCGCTGCCGGAGACCGTCGGGCTGAAGAACACCAGCCCCACGGCGCTGATCAGGCCGCCGTAGATGCTCCACACCGCTCCGCGGGTGTTGAACCGCTTCCAGAACAGGTTGTAGATCAGCGCGGGCAGATTCGCCGAGGCGGCCACCGCGAAGGCAAGAGCCACGAGGAACGCCACATTCAGCTTCTGGCCGGGGATCGCCAGGGCGATCGCGACCGCGCCGATGACGAAGGCCGCGATCCGCGCCACCTTGACCTCCTCGGCCCCGGTGACCTCGCCCTTCTTCCACACGTTCGCGTAGAGGTCATGGGCGACCGACGACGCCGACGTCAGGGTCAGGCCGGCGACGACCGCCAGGATCGTGGCGAACGCGACCGCCGAGATCAGGGCGAGCAGCACCGCGCCGCTGGTCGAGTCCGCGCCTCCGCCGACGGCCTGCGCCAACAACGGCGAGGCCAGGTTGCCGCCGGATGCGGCGATCTGATCCTTCTCGGCCCCCGTGACCAGGGCGGCCGCGCCGAAGCCCAGCACCAGCGTCATCAGGTAGAACGCACCGATCAGGCCGATGGCCCACAGCACCGACTGACGCGCCTGCTTGGCCGTCGGGACGGTGTAGAAGCGCACCAGGATGTGCGGCAGGCCGGCCGTGCCGAGCACGAGTGCCAGGCCGAGCGAGATGAAGTCGATCTTCGTCGTCGTGGTCGCGCCGTACTTCAGGCCGGGCTCCAGGAACTCCTTGCCGTGGCCGCTGTTGTCGGCCGCCGTGCCCAGCAGATCGGACAGGTTGAAGTTGAACTTCGCCAGCACCAGGATCGTGATCAGGATCGTGCCGCCCATCAGCAGGATGGCCTTGACGATCTGGACCCACGTGGTGCCCTTCATGCCGCCCATCACGACGTAGAAGATCATCAGCACGCCGACACCGGCGATCGTGATGTTCTTCGCCGAGTCGCCGTCGACACCGAGCAGCAGGGCCACCAGGGCGCCCGCGCCGACCATCTGCGCCAACAGATAGAAGATCGAGACGATGATCGTCGATGTCGCCGCCGCGGTGCGCACTGGGCGCTGCTTCATCCGGTAGGCCAGCTGATCGGCCATCGTGAAGCGTCCCGAGTTGCGCAGCAGCTCGGCCACCAGCAGCAGCGCGACGAGCCACGCCACCAGGAAGCCGATCGAGTACAGGAAGCCGTCGTAGCCGGACAGCGCGATCGCGCCGGAGATGCCGAGGAACGAGGCCGCCGACATGTAGTCGCCGCCGATCGCGAACCCGTTCTGCACGCCGCTGAACGAACGGCCGCCCGCGTAGTAGTCGGCCGCGGTCTTGGTGTTGCGGCTGGCCCAGAACGTGATGGCCACGGTGACCAGCACGACCAGGATGAACAGGCTCATCGTGAGGCCCTGGTGACCGTGCGTGTCATCGGCCGCCTGGACGAGGGTGAGAGTGCTCATCGGCCGACCTCCTTCTCGAAGTCGTCACGCAGCGCGTCCGAGAGCGGGTCCATCTTCTGGGCCGAGTGCTGGGAGTACCAGTACGCGATGCCGAACGTCGTCACGAACTGCAGCAGGCCGAACACCAGGGCCACGTTGATGTTGCCGAACAAATAGGTGTTCATGAGGCCCGACGCATAGTTCGAGCACAGGACGTACAGCAGGTACCAGACCAGGAACGCCACGGTCATCGGAACGACGAAGCCCGTATACGCCTTCTTCAACCGCGCGAAGTCATCCGAGGCATGGATGCGTTCGTACGCTGCATGTGCTTCGGGAGAGACCTTCTCCACCACGGCATTCACCTCTTTCGTCAGCAGGTCGGCACCCGGACGTGCCGCTCGTTCGACGCTAGGAGTGCGCGTGGCCTGTGAGCCAGGTCACCGGACGGGTGCTGCGACGGGCGCCCGCGGAACTTGCGCTCTGCGGCGAGGACGTCGCGACGAGCGGTCGTTCCCGCACGACGAACGGCACCGCGCCCACCGGTCGCCAGGCCGAGGGACGAGGCCGGGTAGGCGCTGGCGAGTCACAAAGTGCACCGCGACGAGTCACAAAGTGCGCGGTGGGGAGTCGGAAAGTGTCGCCGCGGTCACCGTCGAGTGGTTGCGGTGGGTGCAGGTGACACATGGCGCTCACGAGTCACACAGTCCGCACTCGCGAGCATGCAGCTGACGGACTGTCGTTCGTCTCACCGGCTCGCGAGAGCAACTCTGTGACTCGTGAGCGCGCCTGGGAGGCGGGTGGCTACCGACTCCGAAGCCACCCGCCTCGTCGTGGTGTCAGTTGACGTTGACGGCGCTCCAGGCGGAGGCGACGGCGTTGTACTGGACGCTGCCGGCGCCGTAGAGGTCCGACGCGGCGTTCAGCGATGCGGTGCGGGCACCGGCGTAGTTGGTGCTGGACGTCATGTAGACCGTCAGCGCGCGGTACCAGATCTTCTGGGCCGCATCGCGTCCGATGCCGCTGACCGACGAGCCGTTGCAGGTGCTCGAGCTGTGGGCGACACCGTTGATGGTCTTGGCGCCCGACCCCTCGGCCAGCAGATAGAAGAAGTGGTTGCCCACACCCGACGAGTAGTGCACGTCGAGGTTCTTCACGCTGCTGGACCAGCAGTTCACCGACTTGCCGTCCGACGCGGGATCGTCCATGCGCCGCAGGCCCTGACCGGTCGCGTCGAACTGCTCGCCGATCAGGTAGTCGCCCTTGTCCTGGCTGTTGTTCGCATAGAACTCGACCATCGTGCCGAAGATGTCGCTGGTGGCCTCGTTCAGGCCGCCGGACTCACCGGAGTACGTCAGATTCGCCGAGTTCTCCGTGACACCGTGCGACATCTCATGCCCGGCGACGTCGAGCGATGTCAGCGGGCCGTAGCGGTTGCCGTCGCCGTCGCCGTACGTCATCTTCTCGCCATCCCAGAACGCGTTGACGTAGTTCTTGCCGTAGTGGACGCGGTTGAACGACCCCTGCCCGGTGCCGAAGATGCCGTTACGGCCATGCACGTTCTTGTAGTAGTCCCACGTGACGTTCGTGCCGTACTGGGCATCGACCGCCGCCGACTCGCGGCTCGACGTGCTGCCGGTGCCGAAGTGCGTGTCGGGACTGCTGAACACCGGTCCGGTCGCGCACGCGATGCCGAGCAGTTGGCACAGGATCGACTCGGTCTTGTTGTTGACGTCGATCGTGTACGTGTTGCCGCGGGTCGGATCCTTGAGCAGATAGCTGCTGCCGGACTGGGTGAGCTGCAACGGGACCGTGCCGCCGTAGAGCGACTGGCCGTCGCCGTCGACCGTGTGGATGCGCTGCACCGCGTGCAACGTCCGGCCGGTCGAGGCGTCGATGTAGTGGTCGATGCGGCTGGGAGTGCCGTCGGCCTGCGTGCCGCTGGTCGTCACGAGCCAGGCGAGCCGGGGGTTCGCGCCCGCGATGGCGTCGACGACCAGTTCGGGTGCGCCTGACTTCTTGACGGTCGTGCCGAGCTGCTTGAGCACCTTCGCGGCGGTGACCCGCGGGGTGGTGGCCAGGTCCAGCGTGCGGGTGAGCGTCTGGGAGGACGTCACTCGGCCGGCCTTGGTGGTGTGGACGACCAGATCGCCGCCGACGACTCGCAGGCCCGCATACGTCCGGTCCATCCGGACGTGCGTCGTGCCGGTCGAGTCCGACAGCGCTGCGACGGGATCGAGTGCCTGCTTGGCGCCGACCTTGGCGGCGGCGAGATCCTCGGCCGCCGAGACGGCCGCCTCGGCGGCCGACGAGTCGGCCGGGAGCTGGCGTGTGGAGGTCACACGGCCGGGTCCCGGCTCTGCAGCGGTGGCCGCCTGTGTTCCGGCAGCCACCATGGCCAAGGCCGCGAGTGCCGTGGTGCCGGCACTGGACAGCCTGGCCAGGGATGAGCTTCTGCGCATCGCTTTTCCCCCTAGTGAACGCGTCCCCCCGAGGAAGCCCCCCGAGGCGTCCGCAGTGCGTGTGACCCTAGGGGAGGTCTCCGGGACTGGCAAGGGATTCGGAGGCGCGATCGCGTCGGTCGACGTCGAGCCGTTCGGGCGTATGCAGCCGCACCATGGTGCGGGCGACGTTCAAGGGGATGGCATCGCGGGTCATCAGCGACACCGCGATCATCAGGCCGAAGCCCAGGGGCACCGACCAGAGGGCGGGCTGACTCATCACGGTGCCGAACCAGCCGTCGGGATGCGCCACGATCGTCAGGACGGGGCCGAGCCCGGCCGCCAGCCCTCCGCCGACCAGTCCTGCGATCGCGCCGGGGGCGGTGAGCCGGCGCCACCAGATGCCGAGCACCAGCAGCGGGCAGAACGTCGAGGCCGCCAGGGCGAAGGCGAAGGTCACGGAACTCGCCACAGCGATGCGCTCGGCCGAGAGCGCGAGTCCGAGCGGGACGAGCACCGAGGCGGCGGCGGCGATCCGCAGGGCCGAGATGCTCGACAGCCGGCGCTGCCGGAGCCGTCCCCGGTCCAGACCGGTCAGCTCCTGACCGACGACGCCGGCGAGCGCCATGGTCAGGCCGGATGACGTCGAGAGGAACGCGGCGAACGCTCCAGCGGTCAACAGTGCGGCCAGCACCTCTCCCATCGAGCCCTCGATGATGCGGGAGGGCAGTTCGAGTACGACCGCATCGGATCGGCCCGCTTCGACCAGGTCGCCGGCATAGACCCGGCCGAGGACGCCGTAGACGGTCGGCAGCAGATAGAACAGGCCGAGCAGGACGAGCACGATCAGGGTCGTGCGGCGCGCGGTGTGTCCGTCGGGGTTGGTGTAGAAGCGCACCACGACGTGCGGCAGGCCCATGGTGCCGAGGAACGTGGCGGCGATGACCGAGTACGTCAGGTACAGACCGGGGCCGTCGGTCGTGGTGAACGGATCGACCCAGTCCGACGGGGCGACGGGGGACGGCCGGCCGTCGTCGTTCCACGCCTGCAGCAGGAAGAACAGCGGTACGAGCAGGGCGGTCAGCTTGACCCAGTACTGGAACGCCTGGACGAACGTGATGCTGCGCATGCCTCCCAGCACCACGTTGACGACCACGATGCCCGCGACGACCACGGAGCCGACCCAGCCGGGCGCGCCGGTCACGGTGCGCACCGTCAGCCCGGCTCCCTGGAACTGAGGCATCAGGTACAGCCAGCCGACGGCGACCACGAGCACGGTCGCGACCTTGCGGACCGCGTCGGATTGGAGGCGGACCTCGGCGAAGTCGGGGACCGTGTAGGCGCCCGAACGTCGCAGGGGCGCCGCGACGAACACCAGGAGGAGCAGATATCCGGTGGTCCAGCCGATCGGATACCAGAGCATGTTGGCGCCTGAGGCGAGCACGAGTCCGGCGACGCCGAGGAACGATGCCGCGGACAGGTACTCGCCGCCGATCGCCGAGCTGTTCAGCCAGGGCTTCACCGAACGGGACGCGACGTAGAAGTCGCTGGTGGTGCGGCTGAACCGCAGCGCGAACGCCCCGATGCCGATCGTGGCGACCGCGACCAGCGAGATGGCGACGATGCCGTACGTCGTGTTCACGCGGGATCCTGGGGGTCCTCGTCGCCGACCGCCTCGACGAGTTCGGCGAAGTCGCGCTCGGCTCGCTCGGCCTGGCGGACGTACAGCCAGCCCAGCACCACCAGGCAGGGATACGTGACGACGCCGAGCAGCAGCCACGGCAGCGGCACGCCCCAGATCCGGTAGGTCGCGACGCTGTCGACCGTGAGCAGGACGATCGGCAGCACACCCAGCGACAGCAGCAGGGTGATCACGACGGTCAGGGCGGCCCTCAGCTGCGACCGGATCAATGACCGCATGTAGACCTCGCCCACGCCGGTCGACTCGTCGATCTCCTGGCGCACGGTCCGCCTCACATGCCGTGGCGCCGAGGCGAGCGGGCTCGTCACCCGGACCCGGCCGGTGTAGGTCGGGGCGGGTCCGGTCTCCTCGGGGTGCTGATCAGGACCGGCCGGATCAGGATTGGGCCCCTCAGGATTGAATGGCGATCCGCTCACGCAGCTCCTTGGCATGGCGACGGGCGACGTCGACCTCGATGGGCCGGCCGAGGTCGATCACGACCGTGGTGCGGCCCGAGCCCGAACGCACCTCGCGGACATAGGTGAGATTGACCAGGTGGCTGCGGTGCACCCGCACGAAGCCCGCGTCGGCCCAGGCCTCGGCGAGGGTCGTCAGCGGTGAGCGGATGAGATGACTCGTGCCCTCGGTGGTGTGAAGGCGCACGTAGTCGCCCTGGGCCTCGGCCAGCCCGACCGTCGAGCGGCGTACGAACCGGGTGACTCCACCGAGTTCGACCGCGATGCGCTCGTCGGCGACCTCGGTCTCGTCGACCTCGGCCAGCCGGCGGATGCTCTCGGCGAGACGTTCCTCGCGCACGGGCTTGAGCAGGTAGTCGACCGCATTGAGTTCGAACGCGTCGACCGCGTGCTGGTCGTGTGCGGTCACGAACACGATGCGCGGTGGGGTGCGGAACTTGTCGAGCAGCCGGGCGATGTCGAGGCCGGACAGGCCGGGCATCGCGATGTCGAGGAACACCGCGTCGACGTCGCCGCGCTCGATGATGCGCAGTGCCTCGGCGCCCGACGACGTGGAGCGCACCGACGCGATCCGGTCGTCGCGCTCGAGCAGGTACACCAGCTCGTCGATGACGGGCTGCTCGTCATCGACCACCAGAGTGTGCAGCGGCTCGGCGGACATGGGGCGATAGTAGGGCCCACCCACCCAGGTCTCCAGCGAACCCGGGCTCACGCCACCACGTGCAAGGGGACCCCGTGAGCGCCACGCGACGCGAGCATGTCGTAACGCGAGATGGCCCGGTCGCCTTCCCGCTCGTACCTCGCTGGCGACCGGGGTGGGGTGAGCCGGTCGAGGTCTGGTCGCCTTCCCGCTCGTACCTCGCTGGCGACCGGGTGGGGTGAGCCGGTCAGGTCCGGTCGCCTTCCTGCTCGTACCTCGCTGGCGACCGGAGTTCGGTCGCCAGCGACCGAGGAACGAGGGAGCGGGTAGGCGACCAAGCCCGTCTAGCGATCGGGGATCGAGACTGTGGTGTCGACAGGACCGGGTGAGGATGGGACGGTTGAGCGGATTGGCGTGCCTTGAGCACGTGAGATATCTTGACGTCAAGACAAATCTTGCCGAGCAAACCTGCGCGAACGGAGACCCCGTGGCCGAGTCGACCATCATCTACACCCACACCGACGAGGCGCCGGCGCTGGCGACCCACTCGTTCCTGCCGATCGTCAGCGCCTACGCCGGCAAGGCGGGCGTGCCGGTCCAGACCCGCGACATCTCGCTGGCGGGCCGCATCCTCAGTCAGTTCCCCGATCGCCTGACCGCCGACCAGCAGGTCCCCGACGCGCTGTCGGAGCTCGGCGCCCTGGCCAAGGCGCCCGAGGCCAACATCATCAAGCTGCCGAACATCTCGGCGTCGGTCCCACAGCTCAAGGCCGCCATCGCCGAACTGCAGCAGCAGGGCTATGACCTGCCCGCGTATCCCGAGGATCCGCAGACCGACGAGGAGCGCGAGGTCCGCGCCCGCTACGACAAGGTCAAGGGCTCCGCCGTCAACCCGGTGCTGCGCGAGGGCAACTCCGATCGTCGTGCGCCCGCCTCGGTCAAGAACTACGCGAAGTCGCACCCGCACTCGATGGGGGCCTGGAGCAGCGACTCGGCGACCAATGTCGCCACGATGGGCCACGACGACTTCTTCAGCAACGAGAAGTCGGTCGTGCTGCCCGCCGACGACACCCTGACGATCGAGCTCGAGGGCTCCGACGGCACCGTCACGGTCCTCAAGGAGGGCTTGAACGTCCTGGCCGGCGAGGTCGTCGACGGCACGTTCCTGGACGCCGCGCAGCTCGACACGTTCCTGGCCGAGCAGATCGCGAAGGCCAAGGCCGATGACGTGTTGTTCTCGGTCCATCTCAAGGCCACCATGATGAAGGTCTCGGACCCGATCATCTTCGGCCACGTCGTGAAGGTGTTCTTCAAGAGCGTCTTCGACACCTACGGCGCGGACCTCAAGGCCGCCGGCCTGAGCCCCAATGACGGACTCGGCGGCATCCTGGCGGGCCTCGACGCACTCGACAACGGCGCCGAGATCAAGGCCGCGTTCGAGCAGGCGCTCGCCGACGGCCCGCGCCTGGCGATGGTCGACTCCGACAAGGGCATCACCAATCTGCACGTGCCCAGCGACGTCATCGTCGACGCCTCCATGCCGGCCATGATCCGCACGTCGGGCCACATGTGGGGACCCGACGGCCAGGAGGCCGACACGCTCGCCGTGATCCCCGACAGCAGCTACGCCGGCGTGTACCAGGCCGTCATCGACGACTGCCGCGCCAACGGCGCACTCGATCCGTCGACCATGGGCACGGTCCCCAACGTCGGCCTGATGGCGCAGGCGGCTGAGGAGTACGGCTCGCACGACAAGACGTTCGAGATCCCCACCGACGGCACCGTCCGGGTCAAGAACGCCGCCGGCGACACCCTGATCGAGCACCAGGTCACGGCCGGCTCGATCTGGCGGGCCTGCCAGACCAAGGACATCCCGATCCGCGACTGGGTCAAGCTCGCCGTCACCCGCGCCCGCGCCTCCGGCATGCCTGCCGTGTTCTGGCTCGACGAGAACCGCGCGCACGACGCGAACCTGATCGCGAAGGTCACCGAGTATCTGAAGGACCACGACACCGAGGGCCTGGACATCTCGATCCTGGCGCCGGCCGACGCCGCGAAGCTCAGCGTCGAGCGCATCCGTCGTGGCGAGGACACCATCAGTGTCACGGGCAACGTCCTGCGCGACTACAACACCGATCTGTTCCCGATCCTCGAGCTCGGTACGTCGGCCAAGATGCTGTCGGTCGTGCCGCTGATCGCCGGCGGCGGCCTGTTCGAGACGGGAGCCGGCGGCTCGGCGCCCAAGCACGTGCAGCAGCTCGTCAAGGAGGACTACCTGCGCTGGGACAGCCTGGGTGAGTTCTTCGCGCTGGTGCCGAGCCTGGAGCAGTACGCCACGTTCGCGGGCAACGCCAAGGCTCAGGTCCTGGCCGACACGCTCGATCGCGCGACCGGCACGTTCCTGAACGAGGACCGTTCGCCGGGCCGCAAGCTGGGCACGGTCGACAACCGTGGCAGCCACTTCTACCTGGCCCTGTACTGGGCTCAGGAGCTGGCGCAGCAGACCGACGATGCCGAGCTGGCGGCCGCGTTCGCACCGCTGGCCGAGAAGCTCACCGCCGACGAGCAGACCATCGTCGACGAACTGCTCGCGGTGCAGGGCAAGCCGGCCGACATCGGCGGCTACTACCAGCCCGATGCCGCGAAGGCCTCGGCCGTCATGCGCCCGTCGGCCACCTTCAACGCCGCCATCGACTCGTTCTGAGAACGGCGACCGTCGGTCGCCAGCGACGAAGGAGCGGGTAGGTGCGGGTGAGATGCTGTGCTTGCTTGAGCCCGACATCCCAGCTGTGCCTTCCCGCCCTTCGTTCCTCAGGGCTGGCGACCGGGCTACAGCCAGAGGTGCTGACGGATCGCTCGACGCCGTAAGGTGTCCGCCGGGCGGGATCGACTGATCGACAGGGCGTACATGAAGCGGGCACTCATCACCGGCATCACCGGTCAGGACGGGTCGTACCTCGCCGAACTCCTGCTCGAGAAGGGCTATGACGTCCACGGGCTGGTGCGCCGCTCGTCGTCGTTCAACCGGGGCCGTATCGACCCGATCTGGTTCACCTACCCGCAGGCCGCCGATCATCTGCACCTGCACTACGGCGACATGACCGACGGGGTGAGCCTCGACCGCATCGTGCGCGACGTCCGTCCCGACGAGGTCTACAACCTGGCGGCGCAGAGCCACGTGGCGGTGTCGTTCGAGATGCCCGAGTACACCGCATCGGCCGATGCCGTCGGCGCGGTCCGCCTGCTGGAGTCGATCCGCAACGCCGGGCTCGACAGCCGCTTCTATCAGGCCTCGACCTCGGAGATGTTCGGCTCGACCCCGCCGCCGCACGATGAGACCTCGGCCTTCCATCCGAGGTCGCCGTACGGCGCGGCGAAGCTCTACGCCCACTCGGTCACGGTCAACTACCGCGAGGCCTACGGCATGTACGCGGTGTCGGGGATCCTGTTCAACCATGAGTCCCCGCGGCGCGGCGAGTCGTTCGTGACCCGCAAGATCACGCGCGCGGCCGCTCAGATCAAGCTGGGCCAGCAGGATCGCCTGAGCCTGGGCAATCTCGACGCGATCCGCGACTGGGGCTATGCCAAGGAGTACGTCGACGGTATGTGGCGCATGCTGCAACAGGACGAGCCGTCGACGTTCGTGCTCGGCACGGGCGTCGGCACCTCGGTGCGGGAGTTCTGCCGGTATGCGTTCGATCGTGTCGGGCTGGACTGGCAGGAATACGTCGACACCGATCCGCGGTATGAGCGCCCGGCCGAGGTCGACGCGCTGATCGCCGACCCGTCGCGCGCCGAGGCGGCCCTGGGCTGGAAGGCCTCGACCACGGTCGAGGAGCTCGCGCGGCTCATGGTCGACGCCGATCTCGAGACCTGGTCGCAGCAGGCGTGACCCGTACCGCGCTCGTCACCGGTGTCGGTGGCCAGGACGGCGTGCTCACCGCGCGCCGACTGCTCGCCGACGGCCTGCGCGTCGTCGGCACCACGCGGCCCGGTGGCGCCGGCTCGATGGCGCCGTATCTGGACGGGATCGCACAGGTTCCGGTCGACCTGCGCGACGTCGCGGCGCTGACCGGGCTGGTCGAGGAGGTGCGACCCGACGAGATCTATCACCTGGCCGCCGTCACCACGGTCGGAGCGGGGTGGGCCCGGCCCGACGAGGTCGAGGCCGTCAACGTCGATGCGGTGGACGCACTCGTCGCGGCGGTGCGGAGCACGGTGCCCGAGGCACGGGTGTTCCTGGCCTCGAGCTCGGAGGTGTTCGGGCCCGACGCAGCCAATCCGCAGGACGAGACGACCCCGTTGGGCCCGCAGAACCCCTATGCGCGGTCCAAGGCGCGACTGCATGAGATCGCCGCGGCCGCTCGCGATGCCGGGATGTTCGTGACGGTGGGGATCCTGTACAACCACGAGAGCCCGATCCGGCCGATCCACTTCGTCACCCGCAAGGTCGCGCGCGCCGCCGCCGAGATCGCCTCAGGGCGCCGGGAGTCGCTGTCGTTGGGCAATCTGCACACCTCGCGCGACTGGTCCGCCGCCGAGGACGTCGTCGACGCCATGGTGCGCATGGTGCGGGCCGGGGTGCCCCGCGACTATGTCGTCGCCTCGGGGCGGTTGCACACGATCCGCGCGTTGGTCGAGGCCGCCTTCGACGCCGCGGGTGTCGGCGATCCGTGGTCGCACGTGACCCAGGACCCGGAGCTGATGCGTTCCGGCGACGCCACGGGCTGGCAGGGCGATGCGTCGCTGTTGCGCACCGAGCTCGGCTGGACCCCGGCGACGTCCTTCGACGATCTGATCGGCTCGATGGTCCGCGCCGATCTGCGCCGCCTCGAGTCCGGTGTCGAGGAGGACCCGATCTACCTGGCGTGACTGCAAATTTTGCGGAGAGATGCACGGGTCCGGACGTGGATATTGGTGCATGAGCCCGCAAAATTTGGTCAGTCGTCGCCGAGGCCGCGGGCGTGGAGGGCGTCGCCGGTCTCCAGGGCGTGGGCCACGGTCCGGATCGCGAACGGGGTGAGCAGGGCCCGGGGGCTGCGTTCGAGGCCCCGGGCCTTGGCGGCCGCGCGGGTCTCGGCGGCGATGTCGATCAGATTCGGCAGGGCCGCGAGCATCAGGGAGAACGCGAGCGCGACTCGTTCGGGCCTGACGCCGAGCGGCCGCAGTGGTCGCAGGCCCCGCTCGACCGCGTTGAGCACGCCGTCGACGGGGGTCGTCGCGGTGAACGCCAGGCCGATCAGGAACAGCGCCAGAAGGTCACCTGAGACCGAGACGGCGACCTCCCAGCCGCGCTGCCAGACCTGGAACGCCGACACGATCGCCAACATGATCAGCAGCCCGCGCAGCGATCGGAGGGTCCGACGTGCGTCGAGCCGGGCCCAGCTCGCGACGACGATCGCGACCGCCAGGCATGCCAGCGCGGCCTGCCAGCCCTTCGTCCCGACGACCACGACCGACCACAGGGCGACCAGACCGAGCTTGGGTCCTGCCGGAATCCGATGCAGGAGCGTCGTGCCGGGGCGATAGATCCCGATGAGGCCGGTCACGAGGAACTGACCAGCCCGCGGTAGTGGTCGATCGCGGCTGCCGGTGCACCGTCGAACACGACCTGGGCGGAGTCGACGACGAGCACGCGATCGCAGCGATCCATCAACTCCAGGTCGTGGCTGACCAGGACCAACTGCTGGCGCATCGAGAACAACCGGTCGGCGACGGCGATCGTGTTGCGCAGGTCGAGCAGGGTCGTGGGCTCGTCGGCGACCACGACATCGGGGTCGGTGGCGAGCACGCCCGCGAGGGCGAGCAGCTGCTTCTGGCCGCCGGACAGCGCGTGCACCGTCACATCGGCCTTGTCGGCGAGACCGATCGTCGCGAGGACCTCGAGTGCCTGCGCGCGCCGGGCGGCCTTGTCCTTGACGTGGCGGCGCAGCGAGAGCATGACGTCCTCGATCACGGTCGGCATGACGAGCTGGGCATCGGGCTGGGTGAACACGAACCCGACGTGTCGTCGCACCTCGCGTCCGTCATCGGCCACATCGCGCCCGTCGACGAGCACCTGGCCCGACGACGGACTCACGAGACCGTTGATCAACCGGGCGAGCGTCGACTTGCCCGAGCCGTTCGATCCGATGACCCCGATCCGCTGCTCGGCCAGCGACAGGGTCGTCGGCGCCAGGACCGTCAGATCGCCGTCGGGGGTGTCGACGACGACCGAGGCATCACGGAACTCGATCACGGATGAACGTTAGCCCCGCAGGAGCTGGGGGAACGCCCGATGCACGGCCGCCGCGATGATCGCGGCGACGACTCCCTTGGAGATGTCGGCGACAAAGAACGGCGTGGCCCATCCCCACGCCTCCGCCCAGCTCGTGTCGGCAGAGCGCATCATGCCGTAGGTTCCCAACGTTCCGACGACGGCCACCGTGACGACGACGATGGCGACGGCGACCACGCCGACGAACGCGGTGGGGCTTCGGCGCACGACGAGATAGGCGGCCAGACCGACCAGGCACGCAGCGATCGGGAACGATACGAGGTAGCCGCCGGTGACACCGGTCCAAGTCCCGGGCCCCGCTGCGCCCTTGGCGAAAACCGGTACCCCGGCTGTGCCGACCGCGAGGTACAGCAAGACGGCCAGCGTGCCGCGTTTCGGTCCGAGAACGGCGGCAGCCAGAAAGATTCCGAACATCTGGAAGGTGAACGGGGTCGGCGAGCTTGCGTTGATGGCCGGCAGGATCGCGCATACCGCGATGAGGGCGGCGAACGTGGCGATCAGAGCGAGATCGGTGGTGCTCGACGAGGCACGGCGTGATGTGGTGGGGCTGCTGCTCATGGGGGGTCCTGTCGGGAAGTTGCCTGAACACCGTTCAGGTGAACGGTGTTCAGGTTAGCCGATAGGGTGGGGTCGTGGTCAACCGGTTGGACGACGTCGTCTCGGGAGCGCTGGAGGTGCTCGACGCGTACGGACTGGAGTTCTGCTCGATGCGCCGGGTCGCCGGCCACCTCGGGGTCCAGCCCAGCGCGCTGTACCACCACGTGCCCGACAAGCAGACTCTCCTGGCCCTGATGGCCGACCGGATCGTCGCCGATGTCTCGGCTCCGGAGGCAGGACCGGCGGATCAGCGGGCGGTGGCACTGTGTCAGGAACTGCGCGCCGCGATGCTGGGCATCCGTGACGGTGCCGACGTCGTGGCCACCGCGTCGGCCTTCCGGCTGGGCGTCTCACGGATCGAGGTCGAGCTGACCGAGGTCCTCGGCGACCGCGAGGGTGCGCGCACCTTGCTGCTGTTCGTCTTCGGCCACACCCAGGCGACCCAGATGCACCGGCTCGCCAGCGCCGTCGGCGCCGCCGAGCCCGACGACGAGGACCTGGACGCGTCCTTCGACCGCGGCCTGGCCATCGTGCTCCGCGGCCTCGACCCCCGCTCGCGAGTCGATTAGTTCGCTGTCGGGAGTCACAAAGTTCGCGGCAGGTGACTCGCGAGTGCGCACTTTGTGACTCGCGAGCGGTGACTTTGTGACTCGCGAACGGGGGTCAGGACCAGGAGGCGTGGAGGGGGCGGCCCTCGTCGTAGCCGGCCGAACTCTGCAGGCCGACGACGGCACGGTCGGCGAACTCGGCGATCGTGCGGGCGCCGGCGTAGGTGAAGCTGGAGCGGACGCCCGCGACGATCTGATCGAGCAGGTCCTCCACGCCCGGGCGCTCCGGGTCGAGGAACATCCGCGACGAGCTGATGCCCTCCTCGAACAGCGCCATGCGCGCTCGGTCGAAACCCGCCGCATCGCGCGTGCGGTTCGAGACCGCCCGCGAGGACGCCATGCCGAACGACTCCTTGTAGGGGCGGCCGTCGGCGCCGTACCGCAGGTCACCGGGGCTCTCATAGGTGCCGGCGAACCAGGACCCGATCATGACGCTCGCCGAACCCGCGGCCAGCGCCAGCGCCACATCGCGCGGGAACCGTACCCCGCCGTCGGCCCACACATGAGCACCCAGCTCGGCCGCGGCGGCCGAGCACTCCAGGACCGCCGAGAACTGGGGCCGGCCGACGCCGGTCATCATCCGCGTCGTGCACATGGCGCCCGGTCCGACGCCGACCTTGGCGATATCGGCACCGGCCGCGACCAGATCGGCCACCCCGGCGGCGGACACCACATTGCCCGCGGCCACGGGGACGCGGCGCCCTGTGGCGGCCGCGTGCTCGTCGCGCGCCGCGACGACCAGCGGCAGCGCCTCGAGCATCTTCTCCTGATGGCCATGCGCGGTGTCGACGACCAGCACGTCGACACCGGTCGCCAGCAGGGCCCGTGCCTTGTCCTCCACATCGCCGTTGATGCCGACCGCCGCACCGATCACCAGGCGCCCCTCGGGATCGACGGCCGGGGTGTAGATGGTCGAGCGCAGCGCGCCCTTGCGGGTCAGGACGCCGACGAGCCCGTCGTCGCTCACGACCGGGGCGATCGAGACGTGGTTCAGGGCCAGCTGGTCGAAGCCGGCGCGGGGATCGACCGACGCCTCGAAGGTGAGCAGATCGGTCGTCATCACCTCGCGGACCTGCGCGAACCGGTCGATCTCGGCGCCGTCGTGCTCGGTCACCACGCCGACCGGGCGGCCGTCGTCGACCACCACGACCGCGCCGTGAGCCCGCTTCGGCAGCAGGCTCATGGCCTCGCCGATCGTGGTGCTCGGGGCGACCGTGACGGCGGTGTCGAACACGGGGTGCGCGCCCTTGACCTGCTCGACCGTCTGCTCCACGACGTCGAGCGGGATGTCCTGGGGCAGGATCGCGATGCCACCGCGCCGGGCGACCGTCTCGGCCATCCGCCGCCCCGAGATCGCCGTCATGTTCGCGACCACGATCGGCAGCGTGGTCCCGGTGCCGTCGGCGGTCGCCAGATCGACGTCGAACCGACTCGTGACATCGGACCGGCTCGGGACCATGAACACGTCGTTGTAGGTCAGGTCGTGCGACGGCTGCAGGTCGTTGAGGAACTTCACCGGGCAAGTCTAGGACCGACCTGGGTGATTCGAGCCGGCCGTGCTTCACCACGCGCGCTGTCACTTCACCACGTGAATTCGCATGGTGAAGTGTCGGTTTACCAGGTCAACCTGGTAAACCGACACCCGCGGCTCACAGGCTGTCCCGGGCCGTGCGGCTGTCCTCGACCGCGGGCGAGAACTTCGGGATCCGCAGAAGCACCTTGGTGCCGTGACCGGGCGCGGTCTCGACGATGAGTCCATGGCGGGGCCCGTAGACGGTGCGAAGGCGCTCGTCGATATTCGCCAGGCCGACCGAGTCGCTGGGAGAGCGCCCCGCCAGTACGGCCCGGATGCGTTCGGGATCGGCCCCGGCGCCGTCGTCCTCGATCGAGATGAGGCACTCGGCGCCTGCGTCGCTGGCCTCGACGACGATGACCCCGCGGCCCGTCGTGCCCTCGACGCCGTGCCGGACCGCGTTCTCGACGAGAGGCTGCACCGACAGGAACGGCAGGCGGACGCTCAGCACCTCGGGAGCGATCCGGGTGCGGACCTGCAGCCGCTCGCCGAACCGCGCCTTCTCCAGCTTCAGGTACCGCTCGATCGAGCGCAGCTCCTCGGCCAGGGTCGTGAATTCGCCGTGGCGGCGGAACGAGTAACGGGTGAAGTCGGCGAACTCCAGCAGCAGCTCGCGAGCCCGCTCGGGGTCGGTGCGCACGAACGTGGCGATCGCGGCGAGCGAGTTGTAGATGAAGTGAGGTGAGATCTGGGCGCGCAGGGCGCGCAACTCGGCCTCCATCAGGGCCGTGCGTGAGGCCTCGAGCTCGGCGAGCTCGAGCTGGCTCGACATCCAGCGCGCGACCTCGGTGACGGCGCGGACCAGGCCGGCGGATGCCTCGTCGGCATGCACGAGCAGGCTGCCGATCACGGTGGCCTCGACCGACAGCGGGGCCACGACGGTGTGGGTCGACGCCTGAGTGGTTCCGGTGCGGAGCACGTCCGCGAGCAGGTCGCCGGCATCGGAGTATCGGGCGCCGCCACTCCAGGCGAGCGGGCCCGCGGTATCGGTGATGGCGACGGTGTAGCTGCCGAGCAGCGCCCGGACGTGGGGCACCGCTGACGCCGCGCTGTCGGCGTTCAGGCCCGTGCGTAGCGACGGGGCCGCGAGGGATGCCGTGGACAGCGTGGCGTAGGTGGCCCGGTCCTCGGCCGAGCCCAGGGTGCGCCGGTGACTCAGCAGCCACCAACGGGCCCCTGCCGCGGCGACGATCAGGACCGAGGCGGCGAGCACGACGACCAACACGCTCGGCATCGACGCTCCCGCTACTGCAGATCGAAGAGGGTGACGTCGGCCGTGTCGTCGTCGTCCTGGATCTGCGACTTGTCGACTTCGGCCCGGACGTACTGGGTGCGGTGCCGCAGCCGCAGGGTGCCGGTCTGCTGGGCGCTCTGTGCGAACAGATCGCGCACCTGCTCGACGCGGTCGTCGCCGAGCGACGGCCCGGCGAGATCTCGCGCGAAGCGCACGGTGTTCGCCAGGTCGAGGACCTCCCAGTCGGCGACCTCGTTGACCTCGGCCGGATGGAACAGGCCGGTCTGAGCCAGGCTCTGGTCCGGCAGGCCACTCGGCGGCTCGACGCCGGCGATCTGCAGCAGGCGCCGCACCCACGGGATCGTGTCGTCGTACACGCGGGCGACCGTGGCGGCATAGCCACGAGGCCGCAGGACGCGGGCGATGCCGGCCAGCTCGACGGGCGATAGATTCAACGAGGGAAGCACCACCAGGTCGAACGAGTTGCCCACGAACGGCAGGCGGTCGACCCGGCCGCACACGTACGAGATATCGCTGTCGGGGCGGTTCCGGGCATCCTCGCCGGCCACGACGACCTCGTGGCCCTGATCGCTGAGCCGATAGGCCAGCTCATGGTCGCCGATGTGGAGGACGTCGGACAGCCGGTCGCCGGCGAGCCAGTTGAAGGCGCGCGACGCGGTGTCGTTCGATCCGTCCACGGTCCGAGACTACTCGGTCGGGGCCATCGAGATTTGCGCTCTCGGGGCAGGTCGTGGCCGGGTCGCGCCGGATACTCGTGCCAGACTTCGGGCGGGGATGTGGGGTCGACGGCCGACCTCGACGTCGGAAGGTGGGCAGATGACCGAGGCATCCGGGGCGCGCAGGCTCCGATCCGTCCAGGGCCTGCGCGGTATCGCGGTGCTGCTCGTCGTGCTCTATCACGTGGGCGCGCCGATCGGCGCGGGCTACATCGGCGTCGATGTCTTCTTCGTGATCTCCGGTTTCGTCATCACCCGGCTCGTGCTGTCCCGGTCGGCGACGACCATGCGGCTCAGCCTGCGTGACTTCTGGGCCGCCCGCGTGCGGCGTCTCGCGCCTGCGCTGGGCCTGGCGATCCTCCTGACGTTGCTGCTCAGCGTGCCGTTCTCCGGTCCCGTCGGAGTCCAGGGTGATGTCGGCGTGACCGGCATCGCCAGCATCATGTGGATCGCCAACATCGTGCTGGCCTGGCTCACATGGGGCTATTTCGCCGACAGCGCTGACCAGAACCCGCTGCTGCATATGTGGTCGCTCGGCGTCGAGGAGCAGTTCTACCTTGGGTTCCCGCTCCTGGTCGTCGCGGTCCTCTGGTGGGCGCGGCGCCGCGAGGGACGCGGCCGCATCGGCCTCTTCACCGCGGTCGTCGCCCTGATCACGGTCTTGTCGTTCGCGCTGTCGGTGTACGCGACCTACGGCGAGTTCTCGCTCGGCATCGGCCCGACGCTGGCGTTCTTCGCGCCCGTCACCCGTGCCTGGGAGTTCGGCATCGGCGCTCTGGTCGCGCTGTTGCCCGCGGGCCTCCTGGCGGCTCGGCGCGCGCGGTGGCTCGAGCCCGTGGGGGCCGTGCTGCTCGTCCTCAGCCTGGTCGTGATCGACGATCCGTCGGTCTTCCCCGGCTATATCGCGTTGCTCCCGGCCGTCGCGTCGGCGCTGATGTGCTGGTCGTCCGCGGCCTCGCAGAACGGTGCGCTGTCGTGGCGTCCGCTCGTGTGGCTCGGCGACCGGTCGTACGGCTGGTACCTGTTCCATTGGCCGCTCATCGTGCTGATCGGCGGCATCGTGACGAGCCCGGTCGCGGCGCTGCTCGGGCTCCTGCTCGCGCACTGGAGTCTGCGATTCGTCGAGGACCCGATCCGTCGACGCCAGCGCTGGCCGCGCCTCACAGCTCCTCGCCTGTGGCTCGTCAGCAGCGTTCCGGTCGTCTGCACGAGCGTGCTGCTGATCTTCGCCGCCTCGAACCATTGGTGGAATCCGTCGGTCGAGGCGTTCGCGGCCGACGTCTCGCGCGGCCACCACCCGGTGCAGGCCGAGTGCCAGGCGGTCACGGCCCTCACCGAGCGGGATATGTCGGACTGCACGTTCGGGCCGGCAGACGACCGGTCGCCGATCATCCTGATCGGCGATTCGAACGCGGGCATGTACGCCGACATGGCGGTACGCGCCGCCGAGCAGGCGGGTCGCCGGATCACGGTGGCGACGATCCCGTCGTGTCAGACGACGGATCTGGCCATGGCGCGCCGGAACGTGCGGCCGACCTTCCTGGTCGACTGCCTCGACCGGTACCACGACACGATCGCCTGGCTCGAGAAGCAGCCGCCGTCGACCGTGATCGTCGCGTCGGGCTCACCGGCACCTGATCTGAAGGACTTCGTGCTGGTCGGCGCCCACGACCGCGAGTACGTCGGCGGCGCCGCCAAACAGGCCGCGTGGACCGCGAGCCTGGAGCGGGCGTATTCGGCGATCGAGCGGGCGGGCCATCAGGTCGTGGCCGTCGAGTTGATCCCGCAGTGGATGGACTCCGACGGCACCGCCTGGTCGCCCTCCGACTGCCGCCTGGTGGACCTGCTGAGCGATGCCGCCGGATGCCACCGGCACCTGTCGTTGGAACGCATGGACCGTCAGCAGCGCCGCACGCTCGCCGCCGGACGGGACGCCGCCGCCGAGGCGGGCGCGACCATGATCGAGGTCCGCGATCTGCTCTGCCCCGATCAGCGCTGCGGGACGGTGTCGGCCGACGGGACCGGGCTCTACAGCGACAGTGCCCATCTGACGCCGGTCGGAGCCGAACTGCTGCAGGCGAGGTTCAGCGACCTGATGTCGCATCCGCCGCGATGACCTCGAAGCGGTCGGTCACCCGGGCCACGTCGAACTTCTCCTCGGCGACCGCTCGCGCGCGCGCCCCGATCTCGGCGACCGCCGAGGCGTCGAGTGAGCCCAGCCAGTCGATGGAACCGCTCACGCCCTCGAGGTCGGGGGTGCCGACGTGGCCACCGGACGCGACGATGTCGGTGGCCGCCGGATTGTCCGACGGCATGAGTCCCAGGATCGGCCGTCCGGCCGCCATGTAGGACAGCACCTTGCTCGGGATCGAGAAGCGCGTGGCGTCGGGTTCGAGCAGGGCGACCAGGACATCGGCCGAACCCAGCACATCGGCCAGCGCCTCGGCCGGCTGAAACCTCACGACCCGCAGATCGGGATCGCTGCCGACCAGGTCGTCGGCGGCATCGCCCTCGGACACGACGGTGAGCTGGGCCTCGACACCGGCCTGACGCAACTGCTGCATCAGATCGACCAGCAGCGCCGGATTGTGCTTGCGGCCGATCGTGCCGGCGTACAGCAGTCGCAGGCCCGGACGCTCCACGAACAGGTCGTCGGCCGACGGGTTCTCGCGCGGCCGCGGCCGGATATCGCCCAGCGGAGCCCAGTTGGGGATCACCGACACTCGGCCGGGATCGACGCCCCAGCCGTCGTACACCTCGGTGAAGGCATCGCCGATCGCGACGACGTGGGCGGCCTTGCGGGCCAGGTACGCCTCCATCCGGTCGAGCACCCGGGCACCGGCCGCTGCTGCCGGCCGAGGCAGGCGGGTCCGGAGCTCGTCGCTCATCGCGGCGCTGTACACGTCCTGGTGCCAGAACACCCACGGCAGCCGGTGGCGGCGCGACCAGCGGGCGATGCGGTGGCTGGCGAGCAGCGGGATGTTGCACGAGATGAATGCGTCGAAGCGTTCGGACCTCAGGTGGTCGATCGTCGCGTCGGCGTAGGCGCGCTCCCACGCGAGGCGGGCGCGCGGTGAGTTCTTCTCATACGGGCGGTCGATCGCGAGCCGGACGAACGAGAGACGAGGATCGTCCTCGGCCGCCAGGTCGCCCTTGCCGCTGACGTACTCGGCCGCCGACGTGTGCACGACCTCGTGGCCACGGTCGGCGAGCCGGCGGGCCAGCTCGGCCTGGAACGGGTGGCCGGAGAAGTCGTGGAGACAGATCCGCATCGGGTCAGTAGCGCGACTTGATCTGGTCGTGGATCCAGGAGTAGGTGCGCTCGAGGCCGTCGTGCAGCGTGATCGAGGGTTCCCAGCCGTAGAGGTCGTGGAACATCGTGTTGTCGCTGTTGCGGCCGCGGACGCCCTGGGGCGCCGACAGATCGTGCTGCTTCTCGACCTTGATGCCGGCGATGTCCTCGAGGATGCCGATCATCTGGTTGATCGTGACCAGCTCGGCCGAGCCGAGGTTGACCGGCTCGACGTTGTCGCCGGCGAGGATCTCCTGCGATCCGCGCACGCAGTCGTCGATGTACATGAAGCTGCGGCTCTGCTCGCCGTCGCCCCACACCTCGATCGTGTGGTCGCCGCTGAGCTTGGCGTGCGCGATCTTGCGGCTCAGCGCCGCGGGAGCCTTCTCGCGGCCGCCCTCGAACGTGCCGTCGGGCCCGTACACGTTGTGGTAGCGCGCGACCCGGGTCTCCAGGCCGTAGTCCTCGCGGAAGTGGCGGGCCATGCGCTCGCTGAACAGCTTCTCCCAGCCGTAGCCGTCCTCGGGGTCGGCGGGGTAGGCGTCGGCCTCCTTCAGTGCGGTGACATTGGGATCGGTCTGCTTGTCGCCGGCGTAGACGCACGCCGAGCTGCTGTAGAAGAACCGCTTGGTGCCGGCGTCACGAGCCGCGACGAGCATGTTGGTGCTCGTGAGCACCGACAGCATGCACTCGGCCTTGTTGTTCTCGATGAAGCCCATGCCGCCCATGTCGGCCGCGAGGTTGTAGATCTCCTCGCTGCCCTCGGCGAAGGCATGTGCCTGCCGCGCGTCGGAGCAGTCGCCGACGATGTTCTCGGCCGCGTCGTGCACCTGGTACCACTCGTCGAGCGGCTTGACGTCGACGCCGCGGACAGACTTGCCCTGCTTCAGCAGGTCGGCCACCAGATGTCCGCCGATGAATCCACCTGCACCAGTCACGACCACGCTCATCGGCCGGATCACCTCATGTCTGTCGGGGAGTTTGGGGGTGTGGGGACCGCGGGCGCGATCTGCCGACCCCGGTCACAGTGGAGACACCGTACCTCTCACCCGGTCTCTCACCCGCCACCGCCCGCCCCGGCGAAACGGACGCGCGCCGTGGGCCGCCGAGCGCTTCATTACGCTGCAGGGGTGCCGGACCAGCCTGACCACTTCCTCACGGTCGCCTCGTTGGAGGGCGTCCCGTCGGCGTTCGCCGCGACCCGTGACGGGATCGATGCCCTCCTGCGCGATCGGGGGCTGCGCAGGTCGACCCCGGAGGACACGGCCCGTGCCGTGCTGTTGGGCGCGGCCGCCAGCGCGTCGCTGGAGGGCGACGAGGTCACGGCCGAGGAGCTGTCGGAGGGCGGGGGCGGTCCTGTCGCGCGTGGCGTGCTGCAGATGTCCGGCGAGCTGCTGGGTCTGCTGCCCGAGTGGCGGCGGTCGCCGGTGCAGGTCATCGCACGCCTGCACGCGGTCGCGGCCGCCGCGTCCGGTCCGGCGGCCGAGCCGGGACGCCCGGTCAGCCCCGAGGGAGCCGCCCGCCTGCACGAGCTCGCGCGACAGCTGGCGTCGCCGACCGGCGCCCCCGCCCTGGTCGTCGCCGCCGTGGTCCACGCGGAGATCGCCACGGCCGCCGCGTTCGCCAGCCACAACGGCGTCGTGGCCCGCGCCGCCGAACGGCTGGTCCTGGTCGCCTCGGGTGTCGACCCGGCCTCGGTGACGGTGCCCGAGGCCGGTCATGCCGCGGCCCCGCGGAGCTACCAGCAGACCTTGTCGGCATACGCCTCGGGCGGCCCTGAGAGTGTGCACGAGTGGCTGTTGTACGCCGCGGACGCGTACGCACGAGGTGCGGAGGCCTCGCCCCTCACGCGTCGCTGACCGCCGCCCGCCAGGCAGTACGATGCCGTCCCATGAAGGTCCGGTTGCTCGTCGCCGCAGTGCTCGCTCTGCTCCCCAGCCGGCTGCACCGGCTGGGCGGACGGCTCCTCCTGGGGTGGAACGTGCACCCGACCGCCCACCTGGGCCACAGCATCATCGCCGCCCGCCGGGTCACGATCGGCGCCGGCGCCGTCATCGGCACGGGCAATGTGATCAAGGGGCTCGAGGAGCTGACGATGGGCGACGAGGCCGTCATCAGCTACCTCAACTGGATCTCCGGGCCGCCGGTGGGCAGCGGCGCCTTCCAGCATTCGCCGAACCGTCGCCCGGCGCTGATCATGGGCCGTGGCGCGGCCATCAGCGGGCGGCACATCGTCGACTGCTCCGACACCGTCACGTTCCACGAGTTCGCCTCGATGGGCGGCTATCGCTGTGTCATCTTCACCCACAGCGTCGACCTGATCCGCAACCGGCAGCGGTGCACTCCGGTGACGATCGGTGAGCGCACCGCGATCCTGAGCAATGTCGTGCTGCTCGCCGGAACCTCGGTGGCGCCGCGCTCGATCGTGTCGGCCGGATCGGTCGTCAACACCCCGCTGACCACGGAACTGACGTTCTACCGAGGCAATCCCGCCGAGGCGGTCCGCTCCCTGCCCGAGGACCTCGGCTACTTTGTTCGCACCTCTCCCCACGTCGACTGATCACATCAGGAGCACCGCACGTGTCCAGCACTGACGACGCAGCCACCAGCCACGACCCGGCCTCCCACTACGACCGGGTCACCCGGGCGTGGGCGCTCCTGCTCGGTGCGGAGCTGCACTACGGGGTGTTCGACAGCCCTGACGGCCCGCTCGAACCCGCCACCGCGCGGCTGACCGATCTGATGATCGAGAACGCCCGGCTCGAGGCGGGACTGCGCCTGCTCGACGTCGGCTGCGGATCGGGCACGCAGGCCTGCCGGCTGGCCGAGGATCACGGCATCGAGGTGCTGGGCATCACGACGAGCCAGGTCGGCATCGAGGAGTCGACGGCCCGGGCACAGTCCCGCGGCATCACGACCGCGACGTTCGAGCTGCGCGATGCGACGGCCAATGGTCTGCCCGACGACTCGTTCGACCGGGTGTGGGCCCTGGAGTCCTCCCACCTGATGCCCGATCGCACGGCGTTCGTCAGCGAGGCGGCCCGCGTGCTGCGGCCGGGAGGCCGGTTCGTGATGTGCGACATCGTGCGCCTGCGCGAGATCCCGTTCGGCGAACTGCGCCGCCGCCACGAGGAGTTCGCCCTGCTCCGCGCCGCCTACGGCTCGGCCCGGATGGATCCGATCGAGTCCTACGCGGCGACGGCTCGCGACCACGGTCTCGAGGTCGACCAGGTCGTCGACCTGTCCGAGGCGACGTTCCCGACGTTCGCGCGGTGGCGGGAGAACCTGGAGCGGCACATCGACGACGTCACGCCGACGCTCGGCGCCCAGGGGGTCGACGAGTTCGCCCGCTCGCTGGACGTGCTGGCGAATCTCTGGCAGGAGCAGACGCTCGGCTACGCCCTGTTGTCCGCCTCGGCCCCGCGTTAGCTGGTTATAGTCACTCCGACCGGCACTACCACGACGACCCCTGGAGCCCCTCCCATGTCGAACTCCCAGAACCCCGCCGAAGAGACCATCCGCGGGTTCCTCGCGCGCATCGGCAAGGACGCCGAATTCGACGCGTCCACGTCGCTGTACGGAGATGGTCTCGGTCTGGACTCCCTCGAGGTCGCCGAGCTGTCGGTCCTGCTCGAGGACACCCACGGCCGCGATCCGTTCAGCGCCGGTCTCGACGTCACCACGGTCGGCCAGGTACTCGACTTCTACGCGCCTGCTGCATGATCGGGCTCGTCGAGCGGTCGGCCGAGCGTGATCCCGACCGCCTGGCGATCGTCGGCGAGTCGCGCAGCCTGACCTACGGCGAGCTGCTCGCCGGTGCACGGACCGTCGCGGCCCAACTGCTGACCCGTGGCGTCGAGCGGGTCGCGATCGCCGAGCAAGACCCCATCGACACCATCGTCGTCCTGACCGGGTGCGCGCACGCCGGACTCGAGGCGTGCGTGCTGCCCACCGCGGCGACCGATGAGACGGTCGTGTCGATCGCCGACCAGATCGGCGACGCCGTCATCGTGACGTCCCGGTCGCTCGAGCACCCGCGCGTGCTCGCGACCGCGGACATCCTCGCGCCCACCGACGAACCGGCCGGCGACGCGGCGACCGACGGGGTCGTCCTGGTCCTGACCACCGGCACCACGAGCGGGCGCCCCCGTGCGGCACGTCATCTGTGGAGCCGGGTGCTGATCCCGCACCAGGAGACCCGCCCGACCCCCGACCACCGGTGGCTGCTCGTCTACGGCCTGAACCAGTTCGGTGGCCTGCAGGTGCTGCTGCACGTGTTCGTCGCCGGCGCGACCGTCTACGTGCCCGACTCGTTCCAGCCCCGGCACGCCGGCCGACTGCTGTCGCCATGGGGCATCACCCACGTCAGCGCCACGCCGACGTTCTGGCGGTTCGCGCTGGCCGAACTCGGCGGTGCGACGCCGCCCCCGCTCGCACAGGTCACGCTGGGCGGTGAAGCGGTGCCCGCCGCCTTGCTCGCGGACCTGCGCGAACGATTCCCCGACGCCAAGATCTCCCAGATCTACGGAGCGACCGAGTACGGCGGCAACATCACGGTCCGCGACGGGCTGCCGGGCATCCCGCTCGACCTGCTGACCGCGCACGACCGCATCCAGTTCGAGGTCCGCGACGGTGAGCTCTGGGTCCGGTCGAAGACCGCGATGCTGGGATACCGCGACGACGCGGCGAATGCCGGACAGGAGCAGGACCTCGACCGGTCCGAGTGGCGCCCCACGGGCGACCTCGTGGAGATCGTCGGCGACCGCGTGCAGTTCAGGGGGCGGGCGTCCGAGGTCATCAACGTCGGCGGCGTCAAGGTGCATCCGGCGCCCATCGAGGAGCGCATCGGCACGGTCGACGGCGTCTTCGTGGTGCGCGTCGGCAGCCGGTCGAACGCCGTGGTCGGCTCGATCGTGGCGGCCGAGCTCGTCATCGAGCCGGGCCATGACCCCGAAACGGTGGTCGCGGCGGTGCGCGCGGCGTGCGAGGATCTGCCGCCGGCTGCGCGGCCACGCAGCATCAAGGTCGTCGACGAGCTGCCGACCACGGGCAACAAGATCGCGAGAGGCGCACTATGACCAGCACCGACGGGCACACCACCGATGCGGGCCGCGTCGTCGTCGTCACCGGAGGCAGCCGGGGCCTGGGCGCCGGCCTGGTCCAGGCCTATCTCGACGAGGGCTACCGCGTCGCGACGTGCGCGCGCTCTCGCACCGAGCAGGTCGATCGGTGGGCTGCCGATCCCGAGATCGCCGACCGCCTGCTGTTCCGCGAGACCGACGTCAGCGATCGCGCCGAGGACGCCGCCTTCATCGGCGCCGTCATGGAGCGGTGGGGTCGCATCGACATCCTGATCAACAACGCGGGCGTCGCGCGCGACGCGATCCTCGCGACCGCGCAGCCCGACGACGTCGACACGGTCATCGACCTCAATCTCAAGGGCACCCTCGAGATCACCCGGCTGGTCAGCCGCCGCATGCTCGCCCAGGGCGGGGGCTACATCGTCCAGATCTCGTCGATCGTCGGACTCTCGGGCTACCGGGGCCTCGCGGTCTACAGCGCCACCAAGGCGGCACTCGACGGCATGACGCGCGCGCTCGCCCGCGAGCTCGGATCGCGCGGCATCATCGTCAACTCGGTCGCGCCGGGCTACCTGCGCACCGAGATGTCGCACGGCCTCGACGAGGATCAGCTGCAACAGATCGTGCGGCGCACTCCGGCCGGACGCCTCGGCGAGCCCGAGGACATCGCTCGGTTGGTGCTGTTCCTGACCAGCGAGGACAACACTTACATCACCGGCCAGACACTGGTCGCCGACGGGGGACTCACGGCATGAGGAGCCCATGATGTCTTCAGTACCCCAGCTGCCCCTGCGCATCCTGTTCAAGGGTCCCAGCACTCTGGTGTGGACCTCGATGATGAGCGGACCACGCACCGACCTGGTCTTCCCGCGCGTCATGGAAGCCGAGCTGATCCAGCGTCACCGGCAGGTCGACACCTGGAACGCCGCCCGCAACGGCTGGCTGACCCGCGATCTGTTCGCGACCTGGGAGGACGAGATCTCCTCCTGGTCGCCCGATATCGTCGTGATGACCCCGGCCCACATGGAGACCGTCCACGCGATCCTGCCGCCCCGGCTCGAACGAGGCGCCAACGCGGTCAGCCGTCTGCCCGGGCGCTTCCGCCGGCTCTACTACCGCCGGATCCTGCGCGGTCTGGCGCGGTTCGTCCTGCACGTCCAGCGCCGCGTCGACGCGCCGGGGCGGTTCCAGGGACGGGTGAAGCGTGCCCTCGGCTACACCGACGAGTACCTCCGCATCACCCAGCAGGTCCAGAATCCGCTGATCCTGCTGCTCGAGTTGCACCAGCCCACGCAGAAGAAGATCGACTGGTTCCCCGGCTGGCCGGCGCGCCGCGAGCTGCTGAACGACGGCCTGCGGCAACTGGCCGATCGGTACGACAACGTCCGGTTCGTCTCGATCAGCGATCTGATGGGACAGTTCGATCCGGGGACACCCGAGGACCTGTGGGCCGACGGCATCCACTTCAGCTCGGCCTTCCATCGCGCCATCGGCGAGAAGCTCGCGGCGATCGCGGACGACTGGGCCGCATCCCAGGCACACCTGGGCGGTGTGCAGCTCGCGGCCGTGCCGGTGGTGCCTGCCTGACACGGTCTTCGCGACGCGCGCAGGCGCGACCCAACGCCACGGTGCCGAGGCCATTCGGAATACTCTCCCTGACATGTCCTCACCGATTCAGCTTCCGCTGCGGGTGCTCGTCAAGGGCGCCAGCAATGTGCTCTGGACCTCGATGATGAGCGGCCCCCGCAGCGACCTGGTGTTCGCTCGGGTCATGGAGCAGGAACTCCTGGCCGGCGGACGCGCGGCCGAGGTCCGCAATGCCGGGGTGCTGGGCATGGAGATCCACGAGATGTTCGATACGTGGGAGGACGACATCGCCCGGTGGTCGCCCGATGTCGTGGTCATGGCCGTGGGGCAGTACGACATCCTGCACACGCTGCTGCCGCACTGGCTCGAACGCGGGGCCAACCGGGTCAACCGGCGTCCCGGGCTGTTCCAGCGATGGTTCTACCGCCGGTTCCTCCGCCTCGTGGCGCGGGTCGTGCTGTTGGTGCAGCGGCGCGTCGATCGGCCCGGCCTCAAGCTCGACCGCCGTTCGCGGCGCGCGATCCGCGATCTGACCGAGTACATCAAGATCACCCAGCAGGTGGCCCACCCGCTGATCATCCTGCTCGAGGTGCACCCGCCGACGGCCGCGAAGATCGCATGGTTCGGCGGCTGGGACGAGCGCATCGCCGTCTTCAACGATCGGATGCGCGCGATCGCCGAGGCCGACGAGAGCGGCACGGTGCGCTTCGTCGAGATGATGGATCTCGCCGCGCAGTTCGACCCCGGTACGCCGGAGCAGCTGTGGGCCGACGGCATCCACTTCAATCCCGACATGCATCGGCTGGTGGGCCAGCGGCTGGCCGGCGTGGCCGAGGAGTGGGCCAGCACGCAGCCGCACCTGGCGCGACCGTGACATCGTCCGGTGCCGGTCGCGCGCTGCGGATCGCGGTCGTCCACAGCTTCTACTCCAGCCGTCAGCCCAGTGGCGAGAACGTCGTGGTCGATCTGCAGGTCGAGGCGTTGCGGCGCGCGGGGCACGAGGTCGCGGTGGTGAGTCGCTCCACCGACGAGCTGGAGCAGGCGGCGACGTACCCTCTGCGGGCCGGGTTCCGTGCGGCCACCGGCCGGGGGGACTCGCCGCTGGCCGAGGTCCGGGCGCACCGCCCCGACGTCGTCCACGTGCACAATCTGTTCCCGAATCTGGGTCGCCGCTGGGTCGAGCGGCTCGACGTTCCGATGGTGGCGACTCTGCACAACTATCGGCCGCTCTGCCCGGCGGGCACCCTGCTGCGCGATGGCGCCACCTGCACCCTGTGCCCCGACACGGGCAGCGCTCGGCACGCGGTCGTGCACGCCTGCTTCAAGGACAGCCGCGCGCAGACCCTCCCGGTCGCGCTCGGCACGCGGTTCGCCGACGATCCCGTGCTCCGGTGTGCCCGCCGGGTCGTGACCCTCAGTGAGGCGATGAGCCGGACGTACGAGCACTTCGGCATCTCGGCCGACCGTCTCGTCACGGTGCCCAACTTCGTGGGCGCCGCCACGCCGTCGCCGGGTGACCGCGACGATCGCTGGCTGTTCGTCGGACGGCTGACCCCGGAGAAGGGCATCCTCGCGCTCCTGGAGGCCTGGCCGGCCGATCGACCGCTGCTCGTGGTCGGCGACGGTCCGTCGGCCGAACGGGCCAGACAGCTCGCCGGGCCCGCGGTGACGTTCCTCGGCCAGCGGCCGCATGCCGAGATCCTCGAGCTGATGGGCCTGGTCCGCGGGCTGGTGTTCCCCAGCCTGTGGCCCGAGGGCCTGCCGACGGTCTACCTGGAGGCGCTGGCCGCCGGGCTCCCCGTCCTGGCGTGGCCGCAGTCCGTCGTCGGCACGCTGGTCGCCGCCGACGGCACCGGCCTGGTCCACGACGGTGCCGACCTGCCGGCCCTGCTCGCCGAGGCGGACCGGCTGTTCCCGACCCTGGGCGACCACTGCCACTCGGTCTTCGACCGCCGCTACAGCGAACAGGCCTGGTCCGCGACGATGACCGACCTGTACCGGTCGGTGGTGGACGCGACGTGACGGCGACGCGTGCACGCTCCAACATCAGCTGGGGCCTGCTCGACCAGGTCGTGGCGAGCGGATCGACCTTCCTGTTCGTCGTCGTGGCGGCGCACAGCGTCGCGCCGGTCGAGCTGGGTGCGATCGCGTTCGTGTTCGAGCTCTACCTGCTCGGTGTGATGGTCACGCGCGGACTGACCGGCGATCCGTTGACGTCGCGCTTCGCCGGACGGGACCGGGAGGGACTGGCGCGACCCATCCGCTCCGCGGCCACGGCAGCGGTGTTGGTGGGCGCCGGACTCGGCGTGCTGGTCGCGATCGGCTCGACGATCGCCCACGGACCGCTGAGGCAGGTGCTGCTCGTCGCCGCGATCGCCCTCCCGGGCCTGACCCTGCAGGACTACGTCCGCAGCGCCCTCATCGTGCAGGGCCGGGTGCGCTCGACGTTCGCCAATGACACGTTCTGGGCCGTTGTACAGCTGCCCGCGATGCTCGTGGCGGCCGAGATCCATCCGTCGGCCGGCGCCGTGTTCGGTGCCTGGGCCGCCACCGGCTGCCTTGCGGCGGTCATCGGCCTGGTGCAACTGCGATCGGGTCTCACCGGTCCCCGGGCCGTGCGTGGCTGGTTCGCCGAGACGCGGGACCTGTGGCCTTTCTACCTCGGCGACAACCTGCTGTTCCAGGCGTCGTCGATGCTGCTGATGGTCGTCGTGTCGGCCACCGCGGGTCTCACCGCGATGGCGGGCTTCCGGGTCGCGATGACCGTGTACGCGCCGCTGTCGCTGATCGGTCGCGGTGTCATCACGGTCTCGGTCGCGATGCTCGCCCGCCGCCGCGAGAACCCCGCCGAGGTGCGTCGCCAGGCACTGCTGATCTCCTTCGTGCTGACCCCGTTGGCGATCGGGTGGGGCCTGCTGACACTGCTGGTGCCGACCTCGGCCGGCGTCGCCCTGTTCGGCGAGTCGTGGCACGAGGCCGAGCCGGTGGTGTTCCTGGCGAGCTTCGTGTGCGCCGCTGGCCTGTTCGCGACCGGCGTGGCGATCGGCCTGCGGGCCCTCAGCGCCGGGCGGCACGCCCTCGTCGGACGGATCGTCGTGACGGCCGGTGCCGCGATCGCCTCGGCGATCGGCGGCTACCTCGGCGAGGAGCACGGGCTGTTCCTCGCGCTCGCGATCTTCTTCCCGGTGCAGGCGGCGGTGTGGTGGGGCCTGCTCAGTCACGCCGCGCGCACGACGCGCGAGCCGGTCTCAGACGGTGGCCTCGACGTACAGTGAGCCGGGCCGGTACTCGGCGCCCTCGGTGTCCTGGTCGAGCAGGTAGCCCGGCCAGTCCTCGAGAGCGCTGGTGTCGAACGTGCGGATCTGGGGATCCTTGAAGCCGGCCTCGGTCAGCACCATCGGCAGGTTCACCCTGTCCCACATCCACTGATGGGTCTCGCCGCGCTTGCGGGCATCGCCCAGCACCGTGTTCTCGGCCCAGCGGCGGAAACCGGTGCGCTGCGACGTGCCCCAGGACTCCTTGCGGACCATCTGGTGCACCAGCAGCAGGACGTTCCACTCGTGTTCCTCGGCGGTGTTGGTGCCAGCGAGCGCGCCCTCGAGCGTGGCGAGATAGCGACGGACCTCGAACTCCAGATCGGGCACGACCATCCGATGCACGCCTCCGGGCTTCAGCACTCGCTTGACCTCGGTCAGGAATCCGCCGACCGCATCGCGGTCGAGGTGCTCGAACAGGTGCGAGTGGTAGACGGCGTCGACGGAGGCGTCGTCGAACGGGATGCCCTTGCGCAGATCGTGGCGCATGACGTCGTCGCCGCTCATCGCGTCCCACGCGATCCGGCGATCGCCCGTGATGACCAGGGGAGCGACCTTGCGGCCGATGCGTGAACCCTTCAGGCGGATGGGCAGCGACCAGTCGATATTGATGCAGCGCTCGCTGGTCTGATAGCCGCAACCGAGGTTGAGCACCTTCACCGGTTGCCTCCGAACGGCTTGACGGCGATGCGGCCCGAGGTGTCGATGCGGTGCAGGAACACCGGGCGGTCGTAGTCGGCGAGGTAGTCGTCGACGGCCTTGCGGGGCCCCTCGAGGTACCCGTAGTCGTCGACGATGAGGATGCCGCCCTCGGACAGCCGCGGGAACATCGTCTCCATCTCGACCTTGGTCGACTCGTACCAGTCGGTGTCGAGCCGCAGGAACGCGATCTGATCAGGCGCGTTGGCCGGCATGGTGTCCTGCACCATGCCCTTGACCATGTGGATGCGCTCGACCGGGTAGCCGGTCTGGGCGATATTGGCCCGCACGACCTCGATCGGGGCGTCCAGATAGGCGGTGTCGCCGGCCTGCGCGCGCAGCTCGGCGAGCAGTTCCTCGACCGGCTGATCGGAGCCGACGATGCCGTCGTGCTCACCGGGCTCGGGCAGCCCCTCGAACGTGTCGTAGAGGTACAGATCGCGATCGGTGACGCCCAGCTCGACCAGGGTGCGCGCGGCCGCCATGATGCTGCCGCCCATCCACACACCGGATTCGACGAAGTCGCCGGGGATGTCGTGCGCCACCACGTGCCGCGTCGCGGACACGACGGCCTCGATGCGCTCCACCGTGGTCATCGTGTACGGGCGGACGGACTTGATCGTGGCCACCGTCTCAGGACTCAGATCGGGGCCGATCTCCCGGGAGATCGAGATGTTCCGCTCCCGCAGTGCCCTGGACACCCGTTTGGCCGCACGTGCCTTGATTCCCATCCCACCAACTCTCGATCACGCCATTCTCGACGACACGGACGCGCGTCACGGTACACAACCGCCTTGGCCCCTGCGGAGTCACGCGCCCATGTGGACGCGCCTATGATCGCCAGGTGTCTCGCGCCGACCGCCGCCCCCGTCACCCCGCCGATGCTCCCGCGCCGCTCCAGCTCACCACGGAGCAGGAGGACGGCCTGCGTCGCGCCCAGCTGGAGCTGCTCGCCGAGTTCGACCGGGTGTGCTCGGCCCTGGGGGTGGAGTATTTCGCGATGTACGGCACGGCGCTCGGCGCGGCCCGGCACGCCGGCTTCATCCCTTGGGACGACGACCTCGATGTCGGGATGCTCCGCTCCGATTACGACCGCCTCGCGCGAGGCATCGACGCCGAACTGGGGTCCGACTTCTTCTTCCAGACCGTCGACAGCGATCCGCACTACGGTTGCATGTTCGGCAAGCTGCGCCTGCGTGACACCCGGTGCGTCGACCGGATCAGCTACGGATCGCCGCAACACGGCGGCGTGTTCATCGACGTCTTCCCGCTCGATGCCAAGGCGACCGGTCGGTGGAGCCGATTCGAGCAGAAGACGATGCGGTATGTGGGCTTCCGCCTGCTCTACCTCAAGGCCGGCTATCTGTTCATGAAGGGTACGTCGATGCCGTCGCGCCTCGTCCAGGCGATCGCGCGCGGTGTCATCCGGGTGTCGCCGCGCCGGCTGCTCGTCGCGTTCACCGAGCGGCACACGCGACTCGGCCGCACTGATCCGCCCGAGCAGTACGTGAGCCTGTTCGGCGCCTATGTGTACGAGCGCGACACGATCGACGCGGCCTGGATCCATCCGGTGCGGACCGTGCCGTTCGAGGACACGACGATCCCGGTCCTCGGCGACCTCGACGCCTATCTGACCCAGATCTACGGCGACTACCGCCAACCCCCGCCGCCGGAGCAGCAGGTGGGCCACCACGAGATCGTGGAGCTCGAACTCGGAACGTGAGCGAGATGATCGAAATAGCGATCATTTGGGCCGAAATGATGCTATGATCGAAATATGAATCTTCGGCGGGTCGTCACGGCACAGGATCTCGGCCTCGCGGTCCGGGCTGCTCGGCACGCCAAGGGCTTGGACCAGGCGGAGCTGGCGGAACGCTGCGGTGTGACCCGCATGACGATATCGCGGCTCGAGCGCGGTGAGTCGGTCAATGCGGCCACCGCCGTGACCGCGCTCTCCGAGTGCGGCTACGAACTGCTCGCTGCACCCAAGTTCAGCAAGGTCTCGGTGCGCTGATGGCGCGTCCGGTGCTGGACGTGTGGCTGTACGGTCACCGGATCGCGGTGCTGTCGGAGCCGTCGCGATTCCGCTACCGGCTGGAGTACGTCGAGGAGGCGCTGGACGAGTACGGCGAGGGTGCCAGGATCCTCAGCCTCGCGCTGCCCGTGACGAAACGCCCGATCACCGATGCCGGGCCCAGCGGGCGGGTGTCGGCGTTCATCGAAGGGTTGCTCCCGGAGGGCAACCTGCGGCAGCAGGTTGCGGCGACAGCAGGGGTACCGACGGTCGACAAGATCGGATTGTTGACCCAGATCGGTGCGGAGTGCGCCGGAGCGGTCCAGATACTCCCACCGGGGCTCGACCCGGCGAACGGCAACATTCGACCATTGACCCGAACCGATGTCGATCGGCTGGTGGCCGACCTGCCGACCTACCATGCGCCCGAAGGCGCCGCACTGCAAGCGTCACTGGCCGGGATCCAGGACAAGGTCTTGCTGACACGGTTGGGTGATGACGGCTGGGGCTGGCCAGAGAACGGCGCCGTCTCGTCTCATCTCATCAAACCGGAGCCGACCTCCGGTGCTGTCGCTCACCTGATCTCCACCGAACACTGGTCGCTCGAGGTCGCCCGGCGGGTGGGAATCGCGGCAGCACAGGCGCAGCTGGACACCTTCGACGGCCGGCTCGCGCTGGTGGTGAACCGATACGACCGCACCGACCAGGGGATGCGGATCCACCAGGAGGACTTCTGTCAGGCACTCGGACTCGGCCCCGAGGCCAAGTACGAGAGCACCCCAGAGGCGCAGAGGCTCGGGACTAGGCTACGACGGCTGGCGGAGCTCGCCGCACCACGTGCCGTCGATCCGACGTCGTTCCGGCTCGACCTGTTGCGTGCCGTCACGTTCAACATGGCGATCGGGAACGGCGATGCGCATTCGAAGAACTATTCGGTCCTGATCGATCGAGACGGTGCGGTCACGCTCGCGCCCGTCTACGACTGCGCTCCCGTGATGTACCTCGACGCCAGGTTCGGCTCGACCGGACAAGTCGTCAACGGACAGACCAGCATCTCGAGTCTCAGCGTCGACGATCTGGTCTCGGAGGGTCGGTCCTGGGGCATCCCGCAGCGACTCGCCGTGGAAGCGGTCGAATCGGTCTTCGGCGCGGTCAAGGAGTCCGCTCACGCGATCGCTCCACCGGAGGGGACGGACGAGGTGGTCAGGAACCTCGACGCCCTGTGGGAGCGGCGTTCCTGGCCGGTGTAGCGAACCCGGTCGCGACTGCCGTCAGGCCAGCGGCTTGCGCGCGTACAGGTCGAGGACGTTGCGGAAGAACAGATCGCGATCGACCGCGACATCGAATCCGCGAGCTGTCACGCGAGCCGCTCGCTCGGGGAGGCCGAGGGAACGCAGGTACGACTGGGTCTGCAGGCTGTAGCGGGCGACCGGCTTGATCTCGATGATCTCGAAGCCCGCCCGTTCGGCCTGCGCCGTGAGTCCCTTCCGGGAGTTCAGCACGATGTGCGCATCGGTGACCCGGCGGTCCAGCACCCGCGTGACCCGGCCGCGTGACAGTCGCGCCGCGGTGAGACCGGCCGTGTCCATCGCCGACCAGCGTGGGGTCTGCAGGAACAGGACACCGCCGGGCTTGAGCACCCGCAGGATCTGGGCGAGCAGGTCGTCGGGATCGGGCACGTGGGCCAGGACGCACCACATGGTGACCGCGTCGTAGAGGTTCTCGCCCTCCAGCGTCGAGAGATCGCCGTGGTGCAGTTCGACGCCGGTCTGCTCCTTGGCCATCTCGATCGCGCCGGGCGCCAACTCGTTGCCGTGCGGTTCGAAACCGCGCTCGCGGGCCAGGGCGACGAACTCGCCGGCACCGGCGCCGACGTCGAACAGCTCACGCCCGCCCGACCCGATCAACTCGCCGAGGCGGCGCAGCGTCACCTCGTAGGCGCCCTCGAGGGTGCCGTGACGCTTTGCTGCGACGTACTCGGCATACATCTCGCGATCGAAGTCGTAGCTCTCGGCGATCTGCTGGACCGGCGACGGATTGGTCAGCCAGTGGCAGTCGCACCGCTTGCAGGTGGCGACGATCGAGCCGCTGCGATGCGACCGCGGACCGGTTCGCACCGTGTCGGCGCCGCACGCGGGGCAGACCAGGTGAGAGGTCGCGACTTCGGATCCGGGTCCAGGCATGAGAGTCCTCTGTTCACAAACGCGTGGTGCTCGGGTGGCGGTCAGACCTTAGCCTGAGTGTCGATGCCGATACCGGACCCCGCGGACGGAGCGTCCTCGTCAGAGGGCGGCGATCCCCTCATGATGCCGACGACGGCGACCAGCGACAGACCCAGTGACATGCCGAGATAGTGGTCGGCCATATTGGGCTGGAAGGGTCCGGCGAGGATCACGGCCAATGCGGGATAGGCCAGGGCGCGCCGCGGCGACGACGCCTTGCGGAGGGCCGCGACGAAGCCGGACAGCAGCAGCAACAGGCCGACCAGACCGAGCACGCCTTCGGCGGCCAGCACCTGCAGGTACAGGTTGTGGATGACGTACGTGTGCTCGACGCTGTAGCCGTTGCCGACGATGGGGCTCTGCTGGACCTGCTCGAGACCGTCGCGGATCGTCGACAGGCGGGTGGTGTCGGAGTTCTGGGCGCCACCGCTGCCGAACAGACGGGCCAGCGCCGAGGTGGAGCCCCGCGACGGGTCGAGGCTCAGAATCGACGGAAGGATCAGGACGACGCCCGCGATGAGAGCGAGGCCGAGCTTGATCGACCGCTCGAGCAGCGGCACCAGCAGGGCGAGCGCGAACAGCACCACCAGGCCCGTGCGGCTGCCGCTGGTCCAGACACCCACCAGGGCGATGGCCGCCAGCGGCGGGACGAACAGCCAGCGGCTGCGCGCGTGCTTCGATGCCATCAGATACGGGACGAAGCTCAGCGCGAGCATGCAGGTGTAGGCCAGCGCAACCGGGTGATATGTGAATCCGTAGTTGCGGTACGTGTAGCCGGGCAGGCCGTACAGCGTGCTGAATGCGGCGCCGAACGCGAACGCGAGCATCATGGCGTACATCTGGCGGTCGCTCGGGTTCATCCAGACCATCACGGCCGGGATGCCGATCAGGGCGATGACCGCCGTGACGAGGTACCACAGGCTGACGAGCGAGTTGATGGCGAAGGGTGCCGCGACCAGGCCCATGATCGTGAACAGGAGCCCGCCGCCCAGGAACAGCTTCGGCAGGTGCAGCGCACGATGCACCAGGCGCGGCAGCACCAGGACGAACGACAGGAAGAACAGGAAGCTGGCCAGCACGAACGGCTTGGGCCCGGCCGCCAGATTGGTCAGGGGCGCGAAGAAGAACGCCAGCACCAAGAGATGCCGGCTCGACCGTTCGGCGCCCAGGGCGGCGATGTAGGCGGTCAGTCCCACGAGCCCGAGCGCCCCGACAGCGATCAGGGGCGACTTCAACGACATCGGCAGCAGCAGCCCGAGCACTACCGCGACGAGCAGCAGCGGGGTCACGATCGTCACGAGCGGAGTGGGTGCCCCCGGTCGGCGGGCACGCCAACTCGTGCGGGATCGGCTCGATCGCGTACTGTCCATGTCGCGGACACGATACCCGGGCATCCTCGTCGGGCAGGCACTCCGCCATACACTGAGGCGGCGTCGGATCGGGGCGAAGGAGCGGGATGCCGGAGAACACAGCGGGCCGCAAGACGGTCTATGTCGGGATGAGCGCCGATCTGATCCATCCGGGTCACCTCAGCATCCTCGAGCGCGCGGCGGAGCTGGGCGACGTCACGGTCGGTCTGCTGACCGATCACGCGATCGCCAGCTACAAGCGCCTGCCGCACCTGACCTATGAGCAGCGCCGTGCCGTCGTGGCCAGCCTGCGCACGGTCCATCAGGTCGTGCCGCAGGAGACCCTGGACTATGTCGACAACCTGCGCCGGTACCGCCCCGACTACGTCGTGCACGGCGACGACTGGCGGTCCGGCGTCCAGCGCAAGACTCGTCAGCGGGTCATCGACGCCCTGGCCGAGTGGGGCGGCGAGCTGGTCGAGCCCGCCTACACCGAGGGCATCTCGTCGACGCAGCTGAACGCCGCGCTCAAGCAGGTCGGCACGACTCCGAACGTGCGGCTCTCGCGGCTGCGCCGCCTGCTCGACAGCAAGGACCTGGTGCGCATCCTCGAGGCACACAGCGGTCTGACCGGACTGCTGATCGAGAGCTCTTCGGCCCAGCGCAACGGGGTCAACGTCGAGTTCGACGGCATGTGGTCGTCGTCGTTGACCGACTCGACGGCGCGCGGCAAGCCCGATATCGAGGCCGTCGACATCTCGTCGCGGCTGCAGACCATCAACGAGCTGTTCGAGGTCACGACCAAGCCGCTGATCTTCGACGGCGACACCGGCGGCAAGCCCGAGCACTTCGCGTTCACGGTGCGGTCGCTCGAGCGCCTCGGAGTCTCCGCCGTGATCGTCGAGGACAAGGAGGGCCTGAAGCGCAACTCCCTGTTCGGTACCGACGTGGAGCAGAACCAGTCGTCCATCGAGGACTTCAGCTTCCGGCTCCGCACCGGCAAGCAGGCGCAGATCACCGACGACTTCATGGTCATCGCACGCATCGAGAGCCTGATCCTCGGCAAGGGCGTCAAGGACGCGCTCACGAGGGCCGAGGCCTATCTCGAGGCGGGTGCCGACGGCATCATGATCCATTCGCGGGAGAAGACGCCCGACGAGGTCTTCGAGTTCGCGCAGGGATACGCCGAGTTCGGAGGCGCCGCGCCCCTGGTGGCCGTTCCGACGAGCTATCACACGGTGACCGAGGACGAGCTGGCCGAGCGAGGCTTCAACGTCGTCATCTACGCCAACCACCTGATGCGGGCGGCCTATCCGCAGATGGCGCTGACCGCTCGCACGATCCTCGAGCACGGCCGGGCCACCGAGGCCGAACCGCTGCTGGCCTCGATCAAGGACGCCCTGGCGATCATCCCGGAGAACTTCGCGTGATCTCGCCGGGAGCGTTCGTCGAGGCGCTCGGCGGCGACACCCCGTTCTTCGCGGGCGTCCCCGACAGCCTGCTGAAGAACCTGGGCATGCACATCGAGACGACGCTGCCGGCCGCCCAGCACGTCATCGCCGCCAACGAGGGCGCGGCCGTGGGCCTGGCGATCGGCCATCATCTGCGCACGGGCAGCGTTCCCGTGGTCTACCTGCAGAACTCCGGTGTCGGCAACACGGTCAACCCGCTGCTGTCGCTGGCCGACCCCGAGGTCTACGGCATCCCGCTGGTGCTCGTGATCGGCTGGCGCGGACAGCCGGGCGTCAAGGACGAGCCCCAGCACGTCAAGCAGGGCCGCGTCATGACGCAACTGCTCGAGGCCATGGAGATCCCGTACTGGGTGCTGCCCCACGACGAGGCCGAAGCTCTCGCGGTGGCGACGCAGGCGCGCGACCAGGCCGCGCGGGTGTCCGGGCCTGTCGCGATCCTGGTCGAGGCCGGCACGTTCGCGGCACCGGAGTCGTCGGTCGCGACGGCCCCGCTGGCAAGCGATCTGCCCAGCCGCGAGGAGGCGCTCGTCGCGTTCGCCGAAGCGGTGGGCGGCGATGCGGTCATCGCGTGCACCACGGGCATGCTGGGACGTGAGCTGTTCGAGTACCGCGAGGCGCATCCGCAGACCGTCCTGCGTGACTTCCTCTCGGTCGGTGGCATGGGACATGTCTCCTCGATCGCTCAGGGCATCGCGCTCGCCGATCCTGACGCCGACGTCTGGGCCTTCGACGGCGACGGGGCCCTGCTGATGCATCAAGGCACGCTGGCGGTCATCGCGAAGACGGCCGGTCCGAATCTCTTCCACGTCGTCTTCAACAACGGGGTGCACGACAGCGTGGGCGGTCAGCCCACCGCGATCGCGAATGTCGACGTACCGGCCCTGGCCCTGGCCTCCGGCTACCGCGGCAGCGCCCGGATCCGCCACTGCGACGACGTCGTCGAGGCCGTCGCGGCGGCTCGTTCGGCCGGCGGCCCGTACCTGATCGAGATCCAGGTCCGTCCCGGCAATCGCGACGGCATCGGACGTCCGACGCGCACGCCGAAGCAGAGCAAGGAGGCCTTCATGGCCGCCCTGCGGAACGGCGACTGAGCGTGCACGAGGCGGCGGTGCAACCCCTTCCTGGACACGACGCCCGCCCGGGCGTCTTCGGTTCTCACGCGGTGGCCGAGCTGCCGCGCGTCGTCCGAGAACTCGGACTCGACAGCCTGCTGCTGGTCACGGGCCGCAGCAGCTTCGCGGCCTCCGGTGCGGCCGACGTCCTGCCCGAGCTGCGCCGTGTGGCCACGGTCCACACCTGGTCCGACTTCTCGCCGAATCCCAGGGTCGAGGATCTCGCGGCCGGCGCCGAGATCGTGCGATCGGTCCGCCCCGACGGCATCGTGGCGATCGGCGGCGGCAGCGTGCTCGACATGGCCAAACTGCTGTCCGTCCTGGGCGACCTCGATCCCGATCGGATCCCCGAGGCCGTGCGATCGAACGCGGTGACCGGCCGGTCCCGCCCGCTGGTCCTCGTGCCCACCACCTCGGGCTCGGGTGCCGAGGCGACGCATTTCGCGGTCGCCTACATCGGCCCCGACAAGTTCTCGGTCGCCCATCCGGCCCTGCTGCCCGACTTCGTGATCCTCGACCCGGTGCTCACCGAGTCGGCCGGCGCGTATCAGAAGGCGACCTCGGTCATCGACGCGATCGCGCAGGCGGTCGAGAGCCAGTGGGCGCGCGGCGCATCCGACGACAGCCGCGCCTTCTCCCGCGCGGCGCTGGGCGAGCTCGTGGCGGCGGCGCCCGAGTTCGTGGCAGGCGACACGGCGGCGGCCGTGCCGGCCGCACGCGGCAGTCACCTGGCCGGCCGCGCGATCGATCTGTCCAAGACCACCGGCGCGCACGCCCTGGCCTACGGACTCACGCACCGCCACGGCATCAGCCACGGGCATGCCGTGGCCACCACGCTCGGGGCCTTCGCGCGCTTCCACGCCGATGCGGCGTCGCTGGGGCAGGGTCACGACAGCCTGGCTCACGATCTGGATGTCATCGCCGAGTCGATCGGCGCCGACGGTGCCGGGGGGGTGGGCGACCGGCTCGATGCGCTCGCCGGACAACTGGGTCTCGAACTGCGCCTGAGCGCACTCGGGGTTCCCCGGTCCGATCTGGAGATCATGGCTCGCTCGGTGAACCGGGAGCGGCTCGGGAACAACCCCGCCGAGTTCGGCGAAGGCGAGCTGCTGGAGCTGCTCGAGTCCTGCTGGTGACGGCCTAGCGCTTGCGGGCGCAGAGCAGCAGGGTCAGGCGGTTCGCCTTCGGCAGCCGCGCCTCGACGACCTGGGCGACCTTCGCGGTGCGCGGCCAGGGCCCGAGGTAATGCTGCAGGCCGCCGTGGCTGGTGATCGACCAGTCGTAGGCGCCGTCGAGCAGTGCGGCCAGCGCCTTGCGGTTGTTCATGCGGTACACGGTCGGGAAGACATCGCGCTCCTGGCGCCCGGGCTGTAGCTTGCCCACGACCTTGGCGTGATGCCGGTTCGGCACGATGCGCGCCCCGAGCGCGGGCACGGAATTGCGGTTCACGGTGCGCGCGACGATGGCCCCGCCCGGACGCAACACCCGGGTCAGTTCGGCCACGAAGGCCTCGGGTGCGTCGACATGTTCGAGGGTCCAGTCGGAGATCACCAGATCCACCGAAGCGTCGTCGAGCGGCCAGCGGTCGCCGTCGATGAGCCGGAACTCGTCGATCACGGGATTGTCGGTGCCGACCGGATCGACGTCGATGCCGATGACGCGCCGGCCCTCGCCGCGAAAGTCCAGGGGATCGCTGCCGTCGAGCGTCTGCACGGCGCCGCCGCGGCCGCAGCCCACGTCGACCACGACCTGGGTCTGAGGAAGCAGCGCATGGATGATCGAGCAGAACATCGCCGCGGAGTCATCGCCGGACGCGGTCTCGAAGATCGGGGACCAGCCCACCGGACGTTCATGCGATGTCGACATCTCGTGCTCCGCCTCATCCGTCGTGCCGCGGCCGCTTCGCCGGGGCACGCCGACAGTAACAGTCGGTGTCCTGCTGCACGGATCACCCTGGGCGTGCCGCTAGAGTTGCGGACGGCGCGTCGCCGGACGGCTGGCCGTCGCCACATACACTCGGGCGCATCGCGGTGGCACCCGGCCGCCTGAGAGAGCCACGACAGCGGAGGCTACATGGATCTGCAGCAGTTCATCGGTGTCCTTGCTGCGCGCTGGAAGTTCATCGTGATCACGATCTTGCTGGGCTCCTTCCTCACGGTCGGGCTGGCGATGACCAGAGCGCCCGTCTACGCGTCGACCGGGCGCGTCTTCATCGCCGTCCCGAACACGTCGCCCACCGATTCGCTGTCGACCTTGCTCGTCAACCAGCGCGTCGCGTCGTACGCGGCGCTCGCCACCGACCCCGTCCTGCTGCAGAAGGTCGTCGACCGTTCGGGCCTGCGCATCACCCGCTCGGAACTCGCGGGCCGCATCAGCGCGAACGTGGCGCTGAACACCCAGATCGTCGAGATCACGGCGACGGGTGCCACGCCGGAGGAGGCCAGGGATCTGGCCGATGCCGAGATCCAGGAACTGGTCTCGCTCGTCGGCGAGCTCGAACGACCCGCCAGCGACAAGTCCGCGGCCGCCGTCGTCGCCCGGTCCACCGGTACCCCGACCCTGAGTTCGGCGCCCGTGGGCGTGCCCATGGTGCTCATGATCATCATCGGTGTCGTGCTCAGCACGCTGGCCGGTATCGCCGGCGCCCTGGTGAAGGATCTGCTCGATCGCACGGTCAAGTCCCGGCAGGACGTCGAGACCGCGACCACCTCCGCGGTCATCTCCGCACTGCCGCTCGACCCCGCCGTTGCGAAGGACGAGCACAGTGCCGTCGCGGCCAACAGCCCGCTGGTCGAGGCGTTCCGCGTGCTGCGCACCAATCTGCGCTTCGCCAATCTCGACGCGAACCGCCAGATGGTGCTCGTCACCAGCGCGCTGGCCAGCGAGGGCAAGACGCTCACGGCGATCAACCTGGCCCAGTCGCTGGCCGCCTCGGGCCAGTCGGTCCTCCTGGTCGATGCGGATCTGCGCAGCCCCAGTGTCGCCAAGAACCTGGGCCTCGAGAACGCCGTCGGCATGTTGTCGGTGCTCTTGGGCCGGGTGACGCTCGCCGAGGCCATCCACGTGCACGACGCCGGCCTGCACGTGCTGTCGACCGGACCGACGCCGCCGAACCCGGCCGAGGTGCTCGAGACCGACGCGGTGCACGGCCTACTGACCTCGTTGCGCTCCGAGTACGACTCGATCGTCATCGACGCTCCGCCGATCCTGCCCGTGGCCGACACCTCGATCCTGGTGCGGTACGTCGACGGCGTCATCCTGCTGTCCCGGTTCGGCCGCACCCGCAAGGATGTCCTGCGCCTGGCCGCCGAGCGCGTCGTCGGCCTGGGCGGCCGGCTCTACGGTGTCGTGCTCAACGGCCTGCCCAAGCGCACCGGCGGCAGCTACGGCTACGGCTACGGCTACGGATACGGCTACGGCGAGCCGTTCGAGATCGAGACCACGGGCAAGCGGGCCAAGCCCGGCGGCGCACGGGTGCGCGGCAAGTCGCCCTACAGCTGAGCACCGTCGGCACAGAAAGGCGGCGCCGAGACGAATCGATCGGCGCCGCCGGGTTCAGCATCGTCGGGTACCAAGCGTGCTTCCTGTCGAATCTGTCGAACCGGGGCCGGTCGGCCGCCCTCTGAGCGGGGCGGGGACGAGCGGTTGTCCCGGAAGCGACTTCCCTTGGGGACGGGTGATCGCCGCGTGGGTGCCGAGTGCTGGACCGTCTGTGAAGTTCTGTCGCCATCGTGACCCGCGGACCGTGCCGGAGTACACCCCTACCCGTTCGTAATGTTGTGTGCCCGGCTTCACGAACGGGCCACGACGCCTAGGCGGCCGCTGAACGACGCCGCCGGAGCAGCGACCAGGCGACGGTCGCGACGGCGCTGGCGACCAGCACGGCGGCGGTGGCCTGACCGGCTCGGCTCTCCAGCCCGAGGCGCCGGCGCAGTGACACCGGATTGCCGAACGTCAGGACCGGCCAGTCGTTCTCCTCGGCGATCTTGCGCAGCGCCTTGTCGGGGTTGACGGCGAACGGATGCCCGACCGCGCGCAGCATCGGCGCGTCGGTCTCGGAGTCGGAGTAGGCGTACGAGGCATCGAGGTCGTAGCCGTGCTGCGCGGCCAGTCGCTCCATCGCGACGGCCTTGTTCGGGCCGTAGGCGTAGAAGTCGACCTCGCCGGTGTAGCGGCCGTCCTTCTCGACGAGGGTCGTGGCGATGACCTGGTCGACGCCCAGCATCGCCCCGATCGGCTCGACGACCTCGGAACCCGACGCGGAGATGATGACGACGTCGCGCCCGGCGGCACGGTGCTCCTCGATCAGCGCCACCGCCTCGTCGTAGACCAACGGGTTGATGATGGCGTGCAACGTCTCGTTGACCGCCTGCCGGACCGTGGCGACATCCCAGCCCGTGACCAGATCGGTCAGGTAGGCCCGCATCCGCTCGAGCTGATCGTGATCGGCACCCTGGGCGCCGAACATGAAGTTGGCGTAGGCCGAGCGCAGCACGGCGCGGCGGGTCAGCAGGCCGCCTTCGTAGAACGGCCGGCTGAAGGCCAGCGTCGACGAGCGCGCGATGATCGTCTTGTCGAGATCGAAGAACGCGGCCGAACGCATGCGTCCAGGATAGGCCGTCCACAGGGCATCGCCGCGCGGGTCGATGTCCACAGGTGCCGAATCGGCGGTGTCGCGAGCGTTCGTGCGCGTTCGACGATCGATGGATGGAAACGGAAGAACCAGTCGTCGTCGCGACCGCGAGCACGGCGGTCGGTGAACGGATCGGGCGCTGGTGCGCCGCGTCGGGGGTCGCGGTGCAGCGGTGCCCCGATCTGGACTCGCTACGTCGCCGGTGGCGGTCCGCGCGTCTGATCCTGCTCGGCGAGGATCTCGTGCCGGTCGTGGCCGACGCTGCACTGCCGCGGTCCGAACACCTGCACCTGGTCGTCGCCGAGCCCGATGCCTGGTGGCGCACGGCGGTCGATGTCGGCGCCACGAGCGTCCTGCGTCTCGACGACGAGGCGGCGGGCGTGGCGACGGTGGGCGCCGCGCTCGACGCTCATCGAGAAGGGTGTGGCATCGCGGTCGTCGGTGGTCGCGGTGGGATCGGGGCCACCACCCTGGCTGTCGCTCTGGGCCTGACGGCCGCCCGGCGCGGGTTGAGCGCCGCCGTCGTCGATGCCGATCCGTGGGGTCCCGGTGTCGCCCTGGTGGCCGGCGCCGAACGTGTCGAGGGCCCGCGATGGTCGACCCTCGGAGCGACGGGCGGCCGGGTCTCCCCGGACTCGCTGGCCGAAGCACTGCCGGTGCATCGTGATCTCGCCACGATCGGATGGGACGTCCACGACGATATGCCGGTGCTGCCCGACTCGGCCGGATCGGTGTGGGCTGCCGCGACCCGCGCCTTCGATCTCGTGGTCGTCGACCAGAGAGTGGGGTGCGACGACGCCTGGAGCCGTCAGGTGCTGGGCGGATCGGCGCTGACCGTTCTGGTCGTCGCCGACGATGTCACGGGTGTCGCATCGGCTCGCCGCCGCGCCGCGTGGCTGCGTCCGCGCAGTGCGATGCTCGCCGCGGTCATCGCGGCCCGGCCCGGAGGTCTGGGAGCGTCCGGAGTCGCCGAGGTCGTCGATCTCCCGGTCGTGGCGCGCATCCGCCACGACCGCACAGTCCGTGCCGCGATCGATCAGGGCCGAGGGCCCGGCGGATCGCGCACCCTCTCCCGGGCCGCCGCCGATGTGCTCGATCTGGTCGGACTCGATCGAGGCCTCTCCTCATGAATCCTGCCCTGGTCGAACGGGTCCGCAACCGGCTCGTGCTCGGCGGAGCGGAGCCGACTGTCGAGGCCGTCGCCGACGCGCTGCGAGCCGAACATCAGGTGGCCGGTAGCGACACCTTGCTCGCGCTGGTCGACGTGCTGCGATCCGATCTGATCGGTGCCGGCCCGCTCGACCACCTGCTGGGCCGGCCAGGCGTCACCGACGTTCTCGTCAATGGCCACGATCAGGTCTTCATCGACCGCGGCGACGGACTCGAACCGGTCGATCTCGACCTGGGCGACGAGGCCGCGGTGCGCCGGCTCGCCCAGCGGCTCGCCGTCTCAGCCGACCGCCGGCTCGATGAGTCGAAACCCTTGATTTGACATATGATTGAGGAGTGGAAAAGACCCCAGGAACAGCGGAGAAGGCGGCTGCCATCCCGGCGGTCATATACGCGAGAATTTCCCGTGATCGTGAGGGCGATGGGAACGGAGTCGATCGGCAGGAGGCGGACTGTCGAGCCCTTGCCGAGCGGCTCGGGTGGGACGTGCGTGGGGTGTATGTCGACAACGACACGTCGGCATATAGTCGCAAGCCGCGACCGCAGTACCGGGAGATGCTCGACGCCGTGAAGACTGGCCGTGTGCGGGGCGTCATCGCGTGGCACCCGGACCGCCTCTACCGTCGTGCGGTCGATCTGGAGGAGATCGTCAGCATCGCGGAGAATCACCACCTGCAGATCGTCACGGTGACGAGTGGGGACGTGGACCTCTCGACGCCGACTGGCCGGATGAACGCGCGGATCATCGCGTCGGTGGCTCAGGGCGAGGTCGAGCGGACCCGTGAGCGAGTGAAGCGGGCCAAGGCTCAGGCGCTCAGCGACGGACGGCGGCGCGGTGGACATCGGCCGTTCGGGTTCGAGTGGGACAAGGAAAACAAGACCCTCGTGATCCGTGAGGACGAAGCGGAGGTCATCCGCCATGCCACGCAGGCGATCATCGCGGGGCGCAGCCTGGCTGCTGTCTCGCGTGAACTGAACGCAGCGGGAGTCAAGACCTCGACGGGCAACACGTGGACCTACCAGCGGCTGCGTGACGTGCTGATCCGGCCGACCAACGCCGGGCTCAGTGCCACCGGGCGTGCGGACCGAGGGAAGGTCGAGATCGTCGGCAAGGGTGACTGGCCAGCGATCGTTGACGAGGAGACCTGGCAGACGATCTACAAGCTCCTGGTCGATCCGGCGCGCCTCTCCCCTCGGAGCAGCAAGTCGGTGTGGCTGGGCTCGGGTCTGTACATCTGCGGGCGCTGCGATTCGGTGATGCGCGGGACGGCCAAGAGGTTCCACGAGCCCGACTGCGCTCGTCGGCCTGGGTGCCCTTGTCCGATGACGAACTACTACCGATGCGTCGAGGCGGGCCATCTAACAATCTCGGCGACCCACACCGATAACCACGTCCGCCGGTTCGTGGCCGAGTACATCCGGGACCCCAAGGTCGTCGCGGGGCTGCGCCCGGACGATGCCTCGCTTGATGCGGCTCGTCATCGCCGCGCGGTGCTGCTGGCCTCGCGCGATCAGACCGAGCGTGACTACGACGACGACCTGATCGAGGCGCGCCGCTACAAGGCCAAGGTCGAGAAGATCAACGAGGAGTTGGCTGAGATCGAGGACCAGCTGACTAGCGGCGTGCAGCAGAGCGTCGCGGAGTCGCTGCTGAACGCAGTGGACCCGGGCGCGGCGTTCCTGGGGGCACCGGTGGACGTGCAGCGCGGCATCGTGCGGGCAGTGGGCCTGACGATCACGATCAAGCCAGCGGCCTACCAAGGCACACAGTGGAGAAGCGACCGAATAGAGATCGACCCCTCGGAGGAGGAGACAACGGAATGAGCGTCTCGCGGGCTGACCTGGACTGGTGGTGGAAGTTGGCCCGCGAGGTGGAATGGACGTGGGCGAAGACGTTCGCGAACTCGCCTTCTCAACACTGGTACATCCGTCTCGCGACCAGCCGACTCATGGATCGCGAAGATTTCGTGAAAGTCGGCCACCTAATACGCACCTACGGGACGCCGGCCCTATACTTCGGTCGGCCCAATTTGTATCTGGTCAATCCTGAGGGCACGCACCGCTGTTGGCGCATGTGGGAGGACGAGCCGAAGATCGACGCGGCTGATCTCATCAACCTGGCGAAGGTCGGGCCGGTTTTTGGGCCCCAACGATTCACGCCTGCCCACCTGGCTCGCGTGAATCAGCTACGCCTCCCGGCTCAGGACTAGCGCCGCTCCTGAAGATGTTACTGATAGGTAATACTCCAGGTGCTAGATACACCCTCGCGGCACGCTCCGTCAGCGAAATTCCGCGGGCCGTAGTCGACGAACGGCGACTACCGGGCAACAAGATCAGTAGCATCTGTTTGTCCTGATCCTAAGAGAGCCTAGGTTCCAGTCGTGTCCTACCCGCCAGCCCCCTCTGGCCCTCAGCCGCTCAACACTAAGTTGCTCTGGCTGTTCGGCTTCCTTCTTCTCATCGCCATACCGGCACTTCCGATCTACTTGTGGCGCAAGGGCAGGCTTTCGGCTCCGGTTGGAATCGGGCTCGCGATTATCTGGATCGCCGGTTATCTGACTGTCGGTGCGCTCCTGCCGGAGGAGCCGGAGAAGGATCACAAAGTTTCGAGCGCTAAGAGTACGTCGAAACCCACACCCGTTGAGACCAAGCCGACGGTCGAGGCGACGAAAGAGCCGGCCAAGGCAACCACGCCGACCCCAGTCGCGACGACTCCGGTAGCAACCAAGAAGCCGGATCCGTGCGCAGGCATTGGCAAGAACGTTCTGAAGAACAAGAAGCATGTGTTCAGCTGCCAGTTCGGTGCAGAGTGGCCGTTGAAGCCCGATAATGGCTTGGTTGGCTGTCGTGACAAGCCCGGCACCAACGTTCAGGTTCTCACCTTCATTGACCCCGACGGCAAGGAGTGGGCTTTGAACGGAATCGCCAAGAGTTCCGGCTACCCGGCGATCGACCCGATTTGGCGCGACGACCCGGACCTTGACGGGGCGAAGATCAACATCTCGCCGCTGGTCGACCGCGCTGAGGCAGCCTGCTAGTCGTTGAGCGGCGAGAATTGAGCCTCGCGAAAGGTACGCCCTTGAACGGCCTCGGTCAGCGGTATCCCTGCCAGATCGCGTGCTCGTCCGGTGCCGCTTCGCAGATCAGTCGCTGGTCCCCGACGAAGGTCTCGCCCGCCGCGATCTCGTGCCGCTCGATGAGGACCTCGGCCCCGCACTCCTCGCAGTACATGTTGGTGCGCTCGTGGGTGGTTCGCATGGACGCCACGCTATTCGAGAACGTGGAGAGCGCCCAGGCCGATTTCCACAGCCCGCGAGCGGCTCACGGCCACTTGGCAGCCTCGGTGAGATTTGCGATCTGAGGGCCCCGATTGCGTCGGGTGGGGAGATCTTGTCGCGTGACCTATTGCGGGGCCGCCAGAATCGGTCGTAGCGCCGTTGAAATGCGGTGTGGTGGCGGCGTAAAATGAAAAACGTGGCGCCGAGGAGCCACCGACAAGTAAATACTCGCACGTCTGTACCCCAGCCGAAGAATTGGCTGCGAGCGCAGGCGTCAGGCTGGTAATCCAACTCATGTGAGTCCAAGCCCCCACGGGTCTGATGGCAAGAGAGCGGCACCAGCAAACCGACCTGGAGGCAGAGCCTCTAGTGGCGTGCGAACGATTCCACTCCTCGGAGTGAGAAGGAGTTCGCACAATGTATGGAAACACCGAGCCAGGCCCACTGGCTCATCGAGACGACGGCCCGAGCACATCAAGCCTTGCTGATGCGGCTGTGCGAGGCGCGCCCTCGGCTTCTGGTCACGCATCCCTTCGCGCCGCCACCTTCGCGACGTTCGATAGGTACGCCGAGTGCGTCCCGTCTTCTGAGCGTGTCTCCAAGGACAAGCTCTATTCGCTAGCCCGGCAGGGCAAGATTCCGGTCTACCGCCTGCCGGGCGTTGGTGCTGCCTGCGTCAAGGTCGCTGAGGCCCGCGCGGTCCTCGCGGACCTCAGCGCGAAGGGGAAGATCCGCCGGGGCTATGGCTCTTTCGGGCCTGATGCTGTCGTCCGTGATCTGAGCAAGGTTGCTGATGACTTCGAGGTTCTCCAGTGAGCCCCGAGGACGCGGCGCGCCGCCTGCGCGAAGAGCACCCGCTCACTCCCGAGCAGGTGCAACGCGTTGTCGCGCTGCTGCTCAGCGCCCCGGCGAGTAAGGCGGTTGCCTGATGGTCGACTTCATCAGCAGCGACGACCTCAACAGGCTTCCGGCGCGTGACGGCAATTGCCGCGAGTGCGGCGAGAGGATTCGTGGCCGTCCTCGGACGGCGCGGACCTGCCTCCTTCACTGGGGGCCTTCAACCCAATGACGCGTCCCGAACTGGTCGCGCTCATCGAGGAGCACGAGGCCATCGTGTCCTCGCTCCACAAAGAACTGAAAGACATGGACAAGAAGGAGACAGTCGAATGACTGAGCAAAGTACGACGCCGATTGTGCAGCCAGGCTACGAAGGTATCGGGCCGGTCCGCGGTCTCATCCGAGCAGACCACCAGGCCCCGATTCCGGACGAGTGGTGGGAGCGTCGATCTCATGCTGCGGGCCGCTGGGTAGTTCCGGGACTTTGGCCGTGGGGGCACGTCCCGCTACTCACCGGGCAGCCGAAGGTGGGTAAGACCAGTCTTGTGGTCGATCTGGTGGCATCGCTGCTTATCTCGGGCCGTAGGTTCCTGGATCATTTCGAGTCGTCTGGCTTGACCTCGGACGATCTAGGGCGGGGCATTGTCCTTATCAATGCGGAGACGCCGGTCGACGCGCTTGTCGAAGAACTCATGACTGCGACGGAGGATGCCCCTGCCACGCGCCCTTACCTGGACCCAATCCATCTGGAACAGGAAGGCGGCGCGGCTGTCTTCGACCTCACAGACCCGGGTCTATTCGATCGGTGGGCGCACCAACTGACGTCATGCTTGGACTGCAATCGCTCTGACGACTGGACGCCTTCTGTGGTGATCGTGGATGGGCTGACGGCGGTCTTGCAGGCATCTGGGAAGGGCGTTGACCACTACGGGCTCTGGTACGCCGCTTTTCGGCAGCTGATGATCGAGTTGAGGGTGCCCAACGCGCTCGTCGTTGGGCATTCGACGCTGACCGGCAATCATTCGATGGGTGGAACCGAGGCGCTTGCCGGACCTGATGGGCTGTGGATGTACGCGTCGGACGCTGTGGATAATCCTCGCGCTGTTCGACGGTTCAGTGTGGCGCCGCGCCTGGGCGGTGAGGTCGTTCAGCCGTTGCGTGTCGTGCGCGACGATTCCGGGCGGCTGGTAGTTCCGAGGCAATCCGCCGAGGCTTCCGATGCCGAGTCGGTAGACGATGAGCCCGATGGTCTGGCCGTTGCGGCCGACGAGGTACGGGCGAAGCTCCGTGAAGCGTGGTCGGATGGCCTGCGCAAGACGGACGTGACCGGCTCCGGCAGTTGGGGCAAGGTCAAGCGCAAGGCGCTCGCTCAACTCGTTGCCTCGGGAGAGGTCATCGAGAAGGCGGAGGGCCAGGGTTTCCGCTACTGGCTCGCTGAGGCGGTGCCGTCATGACCGCTGTGTCCACAGTGTCGGTGTCCTTAGCCAGTGTGAGTGTCGTAGACACTCACTGTCTAAGGACACTGGACACAAGGTCAGTGTCCCGGCATCGAGCAGGCGCGGTTCCGTCCGGGTCGCAGAACGAACTGGTCGAGATGCTGATGCAGCGCGAGGTCGTAGGCGATCGGATCGACCTCACGCGCCCGGGTGGCCAACCGGAATGAGCGTGCTGCCTCGGCGGCCTGGCTGCTGGTGTTGGTTGTCACTGGCTTCCTCCACTCTGGAATCTCAGCACAATTCTACGCTGTCGCACCCTGGCCGAACAGCGGAAGCGAGGTGGCCCTCGTGAGTGAGAGTGCCGCCCTCGGGTGGCCCACGCATCGCGCCAGGGACAGGAACAAGCGGCGCCGCCGCGGGCGTAAGCAGCGGCGCAAGACGCGGAAGTAAGCACGCTCCCGCCCACCCATAGACCGCCGAGCAGGCCAGTGGATCTCTCCGTGACGCTGGCCTGCTCGGTGCCCACCCGAAGGACCAGAAATGACCCAGATGAACGACGAGACCGCTCCGTGCGGTGACTGCGGGATCGCGGTCGATGCGCCTGACCCCGCCACGATCGAGAAGGCCGAGATGGCCCGCAACGGGCGCGCCACGATGGTGCTGGTCGCGAAGTGCGACCAGTGTCAGCGCCGTGACCAGACCAGCACGGCGCTGGCTGGGCGTTACCTGCGAGGTGGCGTCACCCGCGACGGTCGCCGGTACGCCGCGAAGGATGCGTGCACGCTGTTGATCGACGCGCGCGCGGCGATCGACGCAGCGGGAATGGAGCCGTCGTCGGTCTCAGACCGGTTGCGCCCGGGCGCCGTGTTGGCGATCGAGGTCGAGCACCTGAGCCAAGCTGTCCGTGGTCTGCGGTGGCGGGACCGGCTCAGCGCGCCGACGTCGTTGGTGGCCGATCCCGTCCGGCTCGTGGAGCCTGACCAAGCCAACGCTCGGCCCTGGGGCCATCTGAGTGATGAGGACCGCGCTCAGTTGCTCAGGGCCGTCGTGGCGACGCTGGGGGAGCGCGTAGCGCTGCAGGCTCCTGACGTCGCTCTCACGCCGCCCACGACCCCTGATGAGCGCACGGGCGCTGAGCGCGGTGGACCCCTCGTGACCGGAGGGTGTCTCTACTGTGGTGTCGGCTCAGTCACTCGGTCGGCCCTCGCGGTCCTGCGCCTCGGAGGTGCGGAGGAGGCTGCCCGGTCGGTCTGGACACTGCGCCAGGTGAGCCCCTCGGCCCTTGGAGCACGTCGCGGCGGGCCGTCTCGGGTTGTTGGCTACTTGTGTCCCGACTGCGACGACGCGGCTATCGCTGAGGGCTCAGCCAGCTCGGCCGGCGCTCTGGAACGCGCGCTGAGCGCCGCCCTGGGTGTCTCGCGCTACACGGTGGCCGGGGACGAGCTGCAGGTCGTGGGACTCCAGGGCTGGGGCGCGCTGGTGGTCGACGCGCTGCGTCGTCATCGGCCCGCGCCACCACCGAATGCTGAGCCGTGGGCTCACATCTCGAAAACCGACCGCGAAGGGCTGGCGCTCGGGTGGAGGCTGGGCGGGTCATGAATGCCGGTGAGTCACACCGCTGCAGCGTCGCTGTCTTCAGCCAAGGCTGCGGGGAGGACGTCGCTGTGGTGCGTCCGTAGGTAGTGGCGGGCATCGGCCAGCGTTGGCGACACGTTCAACTCATCGTGCATGAACTGAAGCCGCGAACGCGCTTCCTCGATGATCTCTGCCCATGTCCGAACCCAGGCGCGGACAATGACGGGACGGTCCGAGATATCAGGCTCGTATGCGAGGCCATTCGGCTTGTCCTTCTGTCGAACGTCGCCGATGATTTCACCCTCGATGCCCGACGTGATGAGCCAGAAATCCCAGACCACGGGAAGCGAGCCGAACTGGTCGTCGCTGTGGACGGCATTGGCGTACTGCTTGATCTGCTTCAACTGGTCGTATCCAGCGTCAACCGATGGGCGTTTGAGTTCAACGACGAGGTGTCGTCGCCGGTCGTGCTCGCGTGCGGCTGCAGAGAGGAAGAGGTCTACCCGCCCGACCTTGCCGCTCGACGTTGTAACGGGCTCGGGCCGGGGGAGTGGATCGTTCATCAACTCGCGATGGCGCTGCAGCACGGCGGTTAGCCCGGTCTCGGAGGTCATGGCGTTGAACTCTTCACCGAAGATCCAGAGTTCTCGCTCGATGATTCGGTGGAGGTGGTCGCGCTCGTTCACCAAGTCCTTCGCTTCGGTCTCGAAAACCATGAACTCAAGCGCCTGGAGGAATGCCAGCCTGTCGGTGACGGTCGTGGCGGCCTTGATCACGTTGGAAAGTGATGTGTGCCGGAGAAGGTCATTCATGCGGGTGACGTCGTCGGCGGGGAGTCCCAGCAGTTTCTCCAGGAGATCGCCGAGAGAGTCCGGGCTGTGTTGCATGGACTTCTTCAAGAGCCCGAGAACGAGTTTCTGGCTCGACTTCTGTGATGGAACATGGCGACTCAGGGCAGTGGCGATTGCTGCATAACCCGCCTCCTCAAGCGCGGCTGCCTCATTCTCGGGCGTTTCCGGGTAGGGATAGGTGCCGTTGTTCCGCCAAGTCGCGATGGCCTCTGCTTGTCGCTCGCGACGCACCAAATCGAAGTGGTCTCGCAGTTTCTCTTTGCAGGCGTTGAGAACTGCCGCTGGTGGGGTGCCTTCGAGCAGGTAGTCGTTGCGACCGTCCGATGCGCCGTCCCACCGTAGGTACGCCGAGTAAGTGAAGTCCGATGCAATCTTCGTCGGGATTTCTACCAGGGAAACGCCGGGCTCCTCGCACAGGTGTATCGAACGGGTCGAGCCTTGTTCCCATTCGAGGAGCAAGAGGTCAGCGACGATCTGGTCCGAACCGAGGTCCACCGGGACCTTGAAGTCCCTGCGAGACCGGATGTTCGCCTCGGGGTCGATCAAGCGGTCGTCGTAGGTGATCTGTACGTCATGGTGCTGAACGAGATATGGAGCGAACGTCGCGGTGAGGTCTGAGAGCGCGTTGGGGGCGGTCAGTCGCTCGATGTACTGGGACTGTCCGCCGGAGCCGACGAACTCGGTCCCAGTCGCGGCGGTCGTGGGACGGGGACCGGAGATGTCGAACTCATCGCGATGGCCCTGGGCTGAAGTGATCTCGATCGTGTGGGGCGCCTTGGTCGCATCCAACGCCGTCGAGGTCCATCGAATCTGACTGCCCAGAGCGAAGGCACGAAGTCGGCCCTGTCCCGAGTTGCCATGAAGCGGACGACCGAGGTCCTTGGTGCCGGAGGCGTGCTTCTTCCAGGAACCGCCGATACGAGTGAAGGCGGAAACGGCCTCCTCGGGGCTGATGCCGTGACCGTTGTCGACCACCGCGACCCGCTCGATCCCGTCGGCTGCGTTCCGTTCGAGCACCACCCGGACCTCGGTGGCGTCAGCATCGAGCGAGTTCCATATGAGTTCTGCGATGGCGCGAACTGGCTGCTTCTCGCTCGCGAGGCCTTCAACGTGGTCTGCAGAAGCCTCAAGCTTGTGGCGCGTCATGTTCCGACTTTGCCACGTGCCGGGGACAGTACGTGCCGTGTTGTCTAGGTTGCGTTGAGCAGTTTCGCCTTGGCGCTCGCGAACTCGTCATCGGTGAGCACGCCGTCACGATGGAGGGCCGCCAACTTGGCCAGTTCATCGGCGCTACTCGGTGCGTGGGCATTCGTCACGATGACCTCTGCGGGTTTGGATTTCGCCTCGAAAGATCTCTGCGTGATCATGTCCACGGCTTCGCGCACCCTCGCGGTCGGCTCCACCCTGAAATCGAAGGTGTGCGTCGCCCCCCGGGCGTTGAGGGTGATCGACTTCTGCTTTGAAGCTGCCAGACTCAGGCCGCCCGAGAGAACGGCTCCTGTCACCCCGCCGACGGGCTTGATCGCTGAGCCCATGCTGACCGAGGTGATCTCGCTATAAAGAACTCGCTGCACATTGTCGGCGACGCCCACCATCCCCAACTTCCACTCCAGATAGTCTGGATAGAGCCGCAGGAAGCCTTGAGTACTGACGAGTTGAAACTCTCTCGCGTCACGCTTTTCACGGGCGGTCTCTAGCGTCTCCTCACCGATCGACTGCCGGTAGGTGGTAGCGATCGAATCCTTGGCCGCTGAGAGGCGATCCTTGAACGAGGCCACGACTGTCCTCCTGATCTAGTGGTTGGGCGGCTCGGCGCGCGCCTAGAACGCCCGGTATGGAAAGCCAGCATAAGGCTGGATAGCCATACTGACTGGCACTTCTTGTCCGACTTGGCTTGAGGGGTGTCCAACGCCCTCGATTCGTCCCCGGATTTTGAGGCGCTCCGGCTCCGGCTCAGCGAACTTCGCGCTGAACGCGGGTGGACCTATGACGACCTCGCTGCGAAGTCTGGTGTCAGTCGGGCTACGTTGGTGAGCATCGAGACCGGAGCGGTGCGCAAAGACAGACCTTCTGGCTCTGCTGCCTCGCGAGGCTCGTTAGAGACGTGGTGGCGGATCGCCCGCGCTCTTGGGGTGCCTCTGTCTGATCTGCTCGAAGCCCTCGATTGAGCCCGATCGCCGTGGGGCCTCAGTCCGGTCGCTGGTCTCTCTGCGTAGCTATCGAGAAGTGTGGGTAGCTGTCTTCATGAGCTACGCCTTCCGGGATTTCATCGCCAGTCCAACAGATTGCGGTAGGCCGTAGAAGCGGTCATCTGATACCTGGGCGGCCTCTTGCTATCCACTCTTGTAGCAGGTCTTGTGACGGTGTCCTGTCAAACAGCGTTTCGATGCTTTGGAGACCGAATACGTCCATGAGAGCTAGCAAGGTGCTCAGGGTTGGATTCGGTAGGGGGTCGCGCTCAATATTCGAAAGGGTGTTCCTCGAGAGTCCTGCCTTGGCAGCGGCAGCGTCGATCGAGAGTCCCTGACTCTTCCTTATGCGGCGAATGGCGCCACCAAGATGAACAGTAGAATGTGTATCACCTCCCGCCATTTGCGTCTCCTATCCGCATGAACCGCTTCATTGCGTGTCGCATCCACTCTGATCAAAATAGCCAGTATAATGGGTGCTGATCGATGCAGTAGATTCAAAGCCTGGCCGGCTGACCCGGTTCTTGTCAGACCTCGAACATATGTTCGAGAAGTGATGACGGAGATGAGATGGAGATGACCGAGACTCAAGGCGATGCGAAGCGCCTTTCGGCGATCGATGGAGCTACCTCACTAGGTCGATTGGCGGATGGAGCGGTACTGGTGCTCTCTCACTGGCAAGATCGCAAAAGACTTTCGTCAGAGGACGTGAATACTCTTCAAGCTTTAGCCGACTGGCTCGGCCGGGCTGCCGAGCGCATTGCGGATCCGCTCACAGCGGCCTTCGCGGTGGGTCGGTACGAACTCCTGCCAGGTCTTGACAACTTCGGTACTGGAGTTACTTCTGCAGCTATTGAAGCCATCGCTCCTGGGCTCGACAGCGAAACCGAGGTAGCGACTCTTCGAGACCTGCGAGAAAAGGTGCTCGAGGTCGTGGACCGCAGTGCCAACGCGGAGTCAGTCGAGTTCCTCGCAGGGGTATTTGAATCTGTGGCCAAGGCAATGCTCGCGGCAGCTGACTACATGTTGACTCCTTCATCGAGGGCGGCGTGGACGCGAGCCTTGGTTTCCTAGGTCGCCTAGTAGAAGAGCGCGCTCAGCGGATCCTCACTCGGCTCGAAGCCAAACGGGGTCGCGGGTCAACCTTCGCCGCCGCGTTCTCGACGGTTTGCGAAGACCTGATCGCCCAAGGCCAGGCGGCCCAGAGCGGGGCGTCGCCGACCGGCAAGGACTTCGAAGTTGCCGTCCGCGAGATGCTGCGGACGCTGCAGCAGCTTGACATCCTGTACTCAGTTGTTGCTCATTTTGAGGCAGACGTTGGCCGACGTGACCTACCCGTCGGTTTGCTCTACTTGGTGGACGAACTCGTCAAGGATTTGTTACCGCAGTCGGCGGATCCACTGATTCACCTTGATGATCGACACATGTACAGCACCCTGCCCATTCTCGAAACCCTCCCCGGCCTTCTGAAGCCCGACACCGTTACCGGTATTCACCCGGTGGCTTTCAACTTGCCTGGGCTCGATCCGAATAATGCGATGCTGGCGCCGATTCTTGCTCACGAGGTGGGGCACACTTCCTGGCGCCAAGGGATCGCAAGCGAGCTTGACCAAGAGACTGATCAGGCTGCAGTCAAGGGCGCTCTGGACATCGCGGTTTCGAAGGGCGTCGACGCCAGCGAGTTGACAAAGATGTACGCGAGTTGGGGCCAAGAACTAATGTGCGACGTCCTCGCGGCCACCTTGACAGGGCCGAGTTTTTTGTTCGCTTCAGGGGTCTTTCTGCCTGGGCCCGGTCATGCTGTGCTTGGAACGCACCCCTACCCTCAGGATCGAGTCGCGCTGACGCTCCGTATTCTCGAGCGGTTCGACTGGATTGAGTGCATTGAACGCCAGGCTCCCAAGACACTCCAGTGGTTTGTAGATCTGGCCGGCAGGCCAGAACTATCTGGTCATCCTGCCGAAACTGCTCTTCGCGACTCAATGAGTCTCATCGAGCCGGCTCTCCTGAAGGTAGCCGAAAATCTCTGTACTAAACGGCTTACCGCGAGCGCATTTGTCGAGCGTGAGACGGAACTCGCTGACTTCCACCGACTGCAGATTCCACCGGCGGTGCTCTCTGGCGAAGCAAGTAGTCCCTGGCTGATCATTTGCAGCACGTGGATGAACGAGATTGTGCGTTTCGGCGATGACCCGGTCGCCCTGCCGAGGATCGCGGTCGACGATCGAGCCAACCGATTTTCACTGAAGGCAGTCGAGTTGGCCGCCATCGCGAGTTGTTGGGGTGAAGATGAGCCTGCTTCTGCATGAGCAGTTGATGGCGGCTATGGCTGCCCCAAACATCCTCGAGCGGTTGGTTGTCACTCCGTTGCTCGACGAAACGCAGGTCGGGCCTGGCAGTATCGACTTGAGACTTGGGACAGAGTTCATTGAGACTGAGCGTCGCAGTGAAGCGATTATCGATCCGTATGGAGATGTGCCAGCCATTTCGGACTCGGACAACCAAGCCTTTGTGCCGCTTGGACGACATCTGGTTCTTCACCCGGGCCAGTTCATTCTCGGGGCAACTCTTGAGTTCATCCGCCTCCCAGACAGTCTGGGTGCGCAGGTCTTATCGCGGAGTTCTTGGGGCCGGCTCGGGCTGCTGGTAGCGACCGCGGTGGCGGTTCAGCCGGGATTCGCTGGATGCCTGACGCTGGAGCTCGTCAATGCTGGAAGCCTTCCGATTCGTCTGCGACCTGGATTGCGGGTTGCTCAACTTCAGGTCTGGTCATCGGAGGGTCGCACTGAGTCCTCCTACGCCACAGGCGACGAGAAGTACAGGGCTCCGCTGGGTCCACAAAGCAATCGACTTGCCTGGGAGACCGATGAGCTCGACAGAATCCGGAGCATAGGAAGCAAGTTCCTTCGCGCAGACGGCCCGTAGAGCTGAAAATGTGATTGAGATCACAGGTATGTCAAAACGCGAGTTTTGACGACGCGTCTCCGTGGGTCGATGCCCGCCTCGCCGACGGGACCCGCCTGCATGCGGTCCTCTCGCCGCTCGCGCGTCCGGGCACCGCGATCTCGCTGCGGGTCCCCGCGCGGCGCACGTTCTCGCTCGACGAACTGTCCGCCATGGGCATGGTCACGCCCGAGGCCACCGCCGATCTGGGGGCCGTCGTGGCGTCACGTCGCTCCTATGTCGTGACGGGCGGCACCGGCAGCGGCAAGACCACCGTGCTGGCCGCGTTGCTCGGGCTCGTCGATCCGCGCGAGCGGGTCGTGGTCGTCGAGGATTCCACCGAGCTTCGTCCGGATCACCCGCACGTGATCGGTCTCGAGGCGCGCCCGGCCAATGTCGAGGGCGCGGGACAGGTCACGGTCCGCGACCTGGTCCGCCAGGCGTTGCGCATGCGACCGGACCGCCTGGTGGTCGGCGAGGTGCGGGGTGCCGAGGTGGTCGACCTGCTCGCCGCGCTGAACACGGGCCATGCCGGCGGCTGCAGCACGGTCCACGCCAACTCGCCGGCCGATGTCCCGGCGCGGTTCGAGGCGCTCGGGGTCGCGGCCGGGATGCCCAGGGCCGCCGTGCACAGTCAACTCGCGGCCGGTCTCGACCTCGTGATCCACCTGGATCGCGATCGCAGCGGCCGCCGGGTCGGCCAGCTCTCCGTGCTCCGTCGCACGGGAGATCTGGTCGAGGCCGTCGTCGCCCGCACCTACCGGCGTGACGGGTCGATCGACGGGCCCGCGGCAGAGTACCTGTGCGAGTTGCTGCGATGACGGTGTTCGCCGCCGTCCTGACCGCGGTCGCCGTCGACCTCTGGCGGCCCACGGCACACCGGCTCGTCGTGGTCCGGCTCGGCCCCGCACCACGAGCCTGGAGGCTTCCGCGGCCGCGACCCGTGATGCTGGCGGTCCCGATCGCCGCGGTGGCGTTACTGCTGGGCCGGGGACCGCTGGTGCTGGTCGGGCTCGCCCTGGCCGGCGCGGTATGGGCGGCCGCCGGTGTCGTCGGGGCCGCCCGACGGCGATCACGCGCCGCCGGGCGTCGTCGCGCGATGGTCGAGACGCTGTCCTTCCTGGTGTCCGAATTGCGGGCGGGCGCGGTTCCGGAGCTCGCCCTCGCTTCCGTCGCGGCCGAGTCCTCCGATCTCGCGGCCGCTGCCCGTGCGGCGGCACGCGGTGCGGATCTGGTGCCGGTGCTGATCGAGAGCGCCGCGACTCCCGGGCTGGAGGCGCTCCGGTCCGTGGCGGCGGCCTGGCAGGTCGCCGATCGCTCCGGGGCTCCCGTGGCCGATGTCCTGGCGCGAGTCGTCGACCGCGTGCGCGACGATCTCGACCTGGACCTGAGATCGAGGCTGAGTTGGCGCCGGCCCGGGCGACGGCCCGCATCATGGCGCTGCTCCCCTTGGCGGGGCTGGCCCTCGGTTCGGGGGCCGGCGGAGATCCGATCGGCGTCGTCACCCAGACGTGGCTGGGTGGCGCGTGCGTCGCCGTAGGCGTCGGGCTCGCGGTCACGGGTCTGTTGTGGATCGAGCGCGTGGCCGCCACGGTGACGCGATGACCACTGCTGTGTTGGCCGGAACATGCGCCTGGCTGCTGGTCAGCGCACCAGCGCGTCGCCGGGTCAGGCGTGTCTGGACGCCTGCGCCACCGTCCGGCCGTCGCCCCACCCCGGACCTGCTGGCCGGCGCGCTGGCCCCGGTGGCAGGCCTGCTGATCGTCGGCTGGCCGTGGGGGCCGGTGGCGGGCCTGGCCGCGGCGCCGATCGTCCGCGAGCTGGTGCGCTCCATGGAGACCTCCGGATCCCGGCGTCGTGCCGAACGCATCCGCCGGCAGCTGCCGGCGGCGCTCGACCTGATCGCGGCAGCGCTTGCGGCCGGTCGACCGCCGGCCACGGCGCTGACCGTCGTCGCCGAGGCGGTGGAGCAACCCCTGGCGTCCGATCTGGGTGCGGTCGCGGGCCGGTTGGTGGTGGCCGGCGACGTCCGGGCGGCTCTCGTCGACGTGCCGAACTCGCTCACGGTGCTGGGTCGGGCTCTGCGTCGCGCCGAGGAGAGCGGTGCGCCCGTCGCGGCGGTCGTCAGTGCCGCCGCCGACGACGTCCGACGCGATGCCCGGGCCGCCCGTCGCGAGGCGGCGCGGCGCGTCGGGGTCCGCACCGCCGCACCGCTCGGGCTGTGCTTCCTGCCGGCCTTCCTGGTCGTCGGGATCGTCCCCACCGTCATCGCCCTGGCGCGCGACGTCGTGCTGTCGTGACCTGCGCCGACGCACCACCTGGTGTAACCGCGCGTGACATGACGTGCCTCACATCGTTGGATGCGGTGTGAAAGCTGCCTGGATCCGTGCGTCGCTGATCGCCGTCGCACTCATCGCTCCCCTGTTGTCGGCTCCGCTCGCCGCCGAAGCCGTCACTGCGCCTCCCACGCCGCAGGCGCGCGATGCGCGCGGCCCCCTGGCGGTGCAGGTGCTGTCGAACCGCGCCGATCTGATCTCGGGCGGCGACGTGCTCGTGGCCGTCCGCTTCCCGGCCAACGTGAAGTCATCGGCGATCAAGGTCACGGTCGGGTCGTCGAACGTCACCAAGAAGTTCGCGGTCCGAGCCAACGGCCGGTTCGAGGCGTTGCTGACCGGACTCAAGGTCGGCAAGCACACGATCACCGCGACGGCCAAGGGCAAGACCGCCAAGGCCACCGTCGTCAACCATCCGAACGGCGGGCCCGTGTTCTCCGGGCCCCAGACCAAGCACTACCGCTGCCAGGAGGGCGCGAAGGACGCCACGTGCAATCAGCCGGCGACCTACACCTACCTGTACAAGTCAATCAATCCGCTGGCCACCGATCTGTTGCCGTACGACCCGGCCAAGCCTGCCAAGGACATCGCCACGACGACGACCGACCAGGGCGTCAAGGTTCCGTTCATCGTGCGCCGCGAGGACGGTTACCAGGACCGCGACCGCTACACGATCATGATGCTCTGGCAGCCGGGCCAGGACTGGAAGCCCTGGGCGCCTCAGAGCCAGTGGAACCACAAGCTGCTGGTCACGCACGGCGGCGGCTGCGGTGCGTCGTACGCCCCGGGTGATCCGCCCCTCGCCGACGCCTCGGGCACGCTCGACGCGATCCCGGTCAAGATCGTCCAGCAGAGCTATCTGACGGCCCTCGGCAAGGGCTTCGCCGTCGCCTCGACAGCGCTGGACAACACCGGCCACAACTGCAATGTCGCGCTGAACGCCGAGTCGGTCATGATGGCCAAGGAGCGACTCGTCGAGCAGTACGGCGAGCTGCGCTACACGATCGGCACCGGCTGCTCGGGCGGCTCGATCGCGCAGCACACGGTGGCCAATGCCTACCCGGGCATCTACCAGGGCCTCATCACGACCTGTTCCTACCCCGACACGTTCACGGCCGGGGCGCAGTTCGCCGACTACCACCTGATGCGGCTGTACTTCGAGAACCCGAGCCGCTGGGGCGGCGTCCTATGGCTGCCGACCCAGATGGCCGCGGTCGAGGGGCACCTGACCCACATCAACGCCATCGTGGCCGACGAAGGCCTGTTCAAGGCGGCGCTCAACCCGCAGCACGCCTGCTCCGGCACCCTCGACCCGGTGCCCGGCCAGACCTCCACCCGGTACGAGCCCACCACCAACCCCGGCGGCGTGCGCTGCTCGGTGCTCGACCTGCTGGTGAACCAGCTCGGCCGGCGTGCCCCGGCGTCCTGGGGACCGCAGGAGAAGAAGGTCGGTTACGGCTTCGGCGGCGTGCCGTTCTCGAACGAGGGCGTGCTGTACGGACTCACGCAGGTCAAGCAGAACGTCATCTCGGCGGCTCAGTTCGTCGACCTGAACGAGAAGATCGGCGGCCTCGACGTCGACTCGGTGCGTACCGATGCCCGTCTCAAGGGCGATGACAACGCGATCGCGAACGCCTATCGAACGGGCCTGATCAACGAGGCCAATCATCTCGACGATGTCGCGATCATCAACCATGGCGGCCCCGATCCGGGACTCGCGCACGACTATGCGCACGCCTTCTGGACCGAAGAGCGGCTGATGGCCGACCAGGGCCACACCGACAACCGCGTCATGTGGTTCGGCCCGGTGCCGTTGATCGGCAATCTCAACTGGCCCAACGAGGCGCTGTTGAAGATGGACAGCTGGCTGTCGGCCGTCGAGAAGGACACCAGCGCGACCCCGCTGGCCCAGAAGATCGTCCGCGACCGGCCGAAGACCATCACGGATCGATGCATCATCGGCCCCGTGCTGAACGCGCTCTGCAGCGTCAAGCAGCTGCAGGTGCTCCAGACTCGCCTCAGTACGCCGCGCCAGGAGGCCGGGGGCCCCACGGCCAACGACGTCATGGCCTGTGTCAAGAAGCCGTTGACCAAGGATCTGTTCAAGGGCATGCTGATCGGCTTCAACGCCGACCAATGGTCGCGGCTGCAGAGGCTGTATCCCGACGGGGTGTGCGATTGGTCGAAGAAGGGCCGCGGTCAGGGCCCGGCCACGACGTGGCTGCGCTACGACTCGGCCTCGGGCGGCGTGCAGTACGGCGGTCGCAAGCTGGGCGCCTGGCCGTCGGGCTCGGGTGGCGGCTGGTACAGCGCGTCGTTCATGGACTTCACGCGCCAGAAGTAGCTCGCTCGTCGTGATGTCTGCGGCCCCGTCATCCACAGGGTGACGGGGCCGCAGCGCGTCATCCCCAGGCGATCGATCGGTCCGCAGATCGCCGGGCGGGCCGCGCATCTTCCTTCGACACATCATCGATCGAGGGGAGACCTCACCATGAGGATCACGCAGTTCTTCACGCGTCGCGGCGAGCGGGGCATGTCCACGTCCGAGTACGCGGTCGGCACGCTCGGCGCGTGCACCATCGGCGGCGTCCTGGTCAAGATCGGCCAGTCTGAGTGGTTCGGCGATCTGGTTCGCGACGTCCTGGCCAAGATCCCGGATCTGCTGCCGTTCTGACGTGTGGCCGGGCGGGACGTCACGTGCCTGGTGGCGTCCCAGCCCGGCGGGAGGAGGAGACATGACGTCAGTCGTTCACGACCGCCGCGCCGACGAGCGTGGCATGTCGACTGCCGAATACGCGGTCGGCACTGCCGGGGCGGCCTGCATCGCGTGCGTGCTGTTCAAGGTCGGCCAGGACGCCACGTGGCTGCACGATCTGTTCGAACAGTTGCAAGACACGATCATGCGGATCGTGTTCAAGGTGCGCATCCCGTGGCGCACGTTGATGTGAACCGGCGTTGCGAACGTGGCATGGTGACCGCGGAGTTGGCCACGATCGCCCCGTTCGCGGTGGCGTTGGCGTTCCTGCTGCTGTGGGTCGTCACGCTCGGGCTCACCCAGGTCCGTCTCACCGATGCTGCCCGCGAGGGCGCGCGCCTGGTGGCCCGGGGTGAGACGACGGCCACGGCCACCCGGGCCGCTCAACGGTTGGCCCCCGAAGGCGCGCACGTCGCGGTCGAGATCGAGCAGGGTGTCGTCGTGGTGCGGGTCGACGTCAGATCGGGCATCGATCTGCCGGGGCTGGCCGATATCGGCTCTCGGCGCTTGAGCGCCGCCTCGACGGCGGTCCTGGAGGCCGGGCCGTGAACCGCGGCGAGCGAGGTGCGGTCAGTGTGCACGCGGCGTCGGTCGCTCTGGTCGCGGTGCTCGTCACGGCCGGGCTGACCGAAGCGGGTGCCCTCGTGGCGATGCGACATCGCGCCGCCGCGGCGGCCGACCTGGCTGCCCTGGCCGGTTCGCGGGCCAGCGTCAACGGCGACGACGGCTGTACCGCTGCTCGCTCGGCGGCCCGGGTCAATCACGCCGAACTGGTGGCCTGCCGCATGGACGCCGACGTCGCGACGGTCACCGCTCGCGCCACCAGTGCGCGGTGGTGGGGTCATCGCTGGGCCGCCGAGGTGAAGGCGCGTGCGGCCCCGGAGTCCTATCTAGACCCGTGAAAGGCCGCGTGGGCCATCTGTTTAGCCCATCTTGACAGCTATCGTATAGGGGGTCTAAATTCGCGATGGCCAAACCGATGAGATATCGCGAGGTGGCGAAGGCGCTCGCGGGCCACGGGTGCATCAGCCGTCGTGGGCGGGGCGATCATGAGAAGTGGTATTGCCCGTGCGGCGAACACGTCGCCGTCGTCACCAGACCCGGCCGCGTATCGGCCGGCGTGGTTGCCGACACGATCAAGAAGATGAAATGTCTCCCGGAGGGGTGGTTGCAGTGAGTCGGTCCTACCTGGTGCGGGCCGTCAAGTGGTCGGAGGGCTGGGAGCTCCATGTGGAGGGCGAAGGAGTCACCCAAACCCGTACGCTGGACAAGGCGGTCGATCAGGTGCGCTCGTACCTTGAGACCTTGCACGGTGGCTCGTTCTCCGAAGCGGATATCTCCGTGACTGCCGATCTTGGTCCGCTGACCGAGGAAGTGTCAGCAGCGCGCCAGGCGGTGCGGGATGCTGCCGCTGCCCAGGAGGCTGCGGCGAAGAAGTCGCGTGCGATCGCAGGCAAGCTCCGCAGGGAGGGCTTGAGTGTGACCGATGCCGCTGTCGTCCTGGGCGTGTCACGCGGCCGTGTCTCTCAGTTGGTGAGCGGTAGTCACTAACGCTCAGCGGGCGCGTCGGCCAGCAGTAAGTCGAGCATCAGCACGGCACCGGCCTTGTCGAGCGGTTCGTTGCCGTTGCCGCACTTGGGCGAGACCACGCATCCCGGGCACCCGGTGGTGCAGGCGCAGTCGGCGATGGCCTGGCGCGTCGTGCGCAGCCAGTGAGCAGCGACCTCGTAGCCGCGGTCAGCGAATCCGGCTCCGCCGGGATGGCCGTCGTGGACGAAGACGGTCAGCCGGCCGGTGTCCGGATGGAGCACCGTCGACAGTCCGCCCAGATCCCAGCGATCGCAGGTCGCGAGCAAGGGGAGCAGGCCGATCGAGGCGTGCTCGGCGGCGTGGGCCGCGCCGGCCAGGTCCACTCCGGCCTCGCCGAGCACTCGTTCGACCGACTCCGGATCCAGAGTCCACCACACCGCCCTCGTGGCGAGGGTGCGCACCGGCAGGTCGAGCGGCTCCTCGCCCAGCACGCGGTGGTCCTCGGTGCTGCGCTTGAGATAGGCGACGACCTGGGTCGACACGTCGACCGTGCCGAGCGACACCGTCGCCGAACCCCAGCTCGTCGTGCGCTCGACCTCGGTGATGGTCACCTCGGTGGCCGAACGAGCCTGCGTCGAATAGTGCGGGTCGTCGCGATGGACCAGGGCGATGCCGAGCTCGACGTCGTAGTCGGCGACCACGAACAGGTCGCCCTGATGCACGTAGACGGCACCGGTGTGCACGGCGGCATCGGCGCTGCCGGCGTCGACCGTGCCGATCAGCCGGCCGGTGGGCTCGTCGACGATCTGCACGGGTGCGCCGCCGCTGGATCGTAGATCGGCCAGGGCCGCGGCGCGCTCGCGGCGCGTCCAGAACCAGCCCGCCTCCCGTCGGCGCAGCCAGCCGGCCGCCTCCATCGCCGCGACGCCCTCGGCGGCCCGCGGTCCGAACAGCGCGAGATCGGCCTCGGTCAACGGCAGCTCGTGAGCCGCAGCGGCCAGATGCGGGCCGAGCACATGCGGATTGTCGGGGTCGAACACGGTGGCCTCGACCGGCGCCTCGAACAGTGCCTCGGGGTGGTGCACCAGGTAGGTGTCGATCGGCTCGTCGCGTGCCACCAGCACCCCGAATGAGGTGTCGCCGGTCCGGCCGGCGCGACCGAGCTGTTGCAGCAGCGCGGCCCGCGTGCCAGGGAAGCCCACCGACAGCACCGCATCGAGACCCGAGACGTCGATGCCCAGCTCGAGCGCGTTGGTGGTGGCGAGGCCGAGCAGGTCTCCGGACCTCAACCGCTGCTCGAGGGCACGTCGTTCCTCGGGGAGATAGCCGCCGCGGTAGGTCGCGACGCGCGACACCAGGTCTGGTTCGACCTCCGCCAGGCGTCGTTGAGCGGTCGCGGCCACCGCCTCCGCGCCCCGGCGCGAGCGCACGAACGTCAAGGTGCGGACCCCGCCTGCAACCAGGTCCGTCAGGAGCTCCGCCGCTTCGCTCGTCGCCGATCGGCGCAGGCCGTCATGCTCGCCATCCGTGCCGCGTCCGCCGATCAGCGGCGGTTCCCACAACGCGATGGTCCGGGCGCCGTGCGGCGAGGCGTCGTCGGTGACCCCGACGGCGGGCCGGCCCGTCAGCCGGGCCGCGACGCCGGCCGGATCGGCCATGGTCGCCGATGCGAAGACCACCTGGGGGCTCGACCCGTCGTGCGCGCAGATGCGCAGCAGGCGTCGCAGCACGTGTGCGACGTGCGCACCGAAGACACCGCGGTAGTGATGGCACTCGTCGACCACCACGTGGGTCAGTCCGCCGAGCAACCGCGCCCATCGCTGGTGCCCGGGGAGCAGGGAGTGATGCAGCGTGTCGGGATTGGTCAGCAGGTAGTTGGCGTGCTCGCGGGCCCAGTCGCGTTCCTCGCGCGTGTTGTCGCCGTCGACCGTCGCGGCCCGCAGGATCGGCGTCCGGGGCAGGCGCCGCAGCTGATCGGCCGCCAGCGCCTTGGTCGGCGCGAGATAGAGCACCGAGGGACGGCGCCCCGCGTGCTCGCCGGAACCGATCCGACCACGTGCGAGCGCCTCGAGCGCCGCGGCCTGGAACACCAGCGACTTGCCCGATGCCGTGCCGGTCGAGACCGCCACATCGTGCCCCGCGCGGAGCAGCCGCAGTGCCTCGGCCTGATGAGCCCACAGATGGGTCACGCCGTCCGTGGCGAACAGCTCGCGGACCTCGGCGCCGATCCACTCCGGCCACGGCTCCACCACCGCGTCACGTGCGGGGATATGCCGTACATGAGTGACGCGATCGCCGTGGCGTGCGAGCAGCTCGGCAGGGTCCACGGCGAAAGTCTCGCACTCGGTCCCAGACCATTCGGCAGACGACCTCCGAACGCGCGACAAGCGTGGTTGAATGCTCGCGGGAGGTGTGCTGATGGAGTTGACGGTCAACGCGACCACGGCCGAACCATTCGAGATCATCGAGGTCGGCGGTGAGGTCGATGTCTACACGGCGCCGAAGCTGCGCGAGGCCATCGTCGCGGCGGTCGACGCCGGACACACCCGCCTGATCATCGATGTGCAGAAGGTCGAATTCCTCGACTCCACGGGACTGGGCGTGCTGGTCGGTGCGCTCAAGCGGGTGCGCGCCGACGACGGATCGCTCGACATCGTGTGCACCCAGGAGCGCATCGCCAAGATCTTCGAGATCACGGGTCTGGACAAGGTCTTCGGACTGCACGACTCGATCGAGGCCGCCCGCGCCGCGCACGCCTGAATCACCCGTCGGCGACCCGTTCTGCGATCGGGCCGAGCCACCTGTGTAGCCTTCGTCACACGGCCCGGCGTCGGGCCGTGTACGTCTGCCCTGTGATTCATGGAGGAATTCAATGGCGAACGCGACATTGGTTGCGGCAGCCTCGGACCTCACCCTCTCCGACGACAACACCATCCTGGTCGCCGTCGTTCTGGGTGTAGGTGTCCTGGCGCTCATCATGGCGGTGGTCTTCCGCGCTGAGGTACTTCGCGCGAGTGAAGGCACCGAACGCATGCAGGAGATCGGAAAAGCCGTCCAGGAAGGTGCGTCGGCTTACCTGACCCGTCAGTTCAAGACCCTGGCAGTGTTCGCGGTCATCGCGTTCGGCCTGCTGTTCCTGCTGCCTGGCGACTGGAACATCAAGATCGGTCGCTCGGTCGCGTTCGCGGCGGGTGCCCTGTTCTCGGCGCTGATCGGCTACTTCGGCATGTGGCTCGCGGTGCGCGCCAATGTGCGTGTGGCCGCTGCCGCCCAGAACGAGGGCCGCAATCCGGCCATGCGCATCGCGTTCCGCACGGGCGGCACGGTCGGCATGTCGACCGTCGGCCTGGGCCTGCTCGGCGCCGCCGCGGTCGTGCTGATCTACAAGGGCGACGCCCCCTCGGTGCTCGAGGGCTTCGGCTTCGGCGCCGCGCTGCTCGCGATGTTCATGCGTGTCGGCGGCGGCATCTTCACCAAGGCTGCCGATGTCGGCGCCGATCTGGTGGGCAAGGTCGAGAACAACATCCCCGAGGACGATCCGCGCAATGCCGCGACGATCGCCGACAACGTGGGCGACAACGTCGGCGACTGCGCCGGCATGGCGGCCGACCTGTTCGAGTCCTACGCCGTGACCCTGGTCGCCGCGCTGATCCTGGGCTCGGTCGCGTTCGGCGAGGAGGGCCTCGTCCTCCCGCTGCTGATCCCCGCGATCGGCGCCCTGACCGCGATCCTCGGCGTCTACATCACGCGTCCGATCGAGGGCGAGAACGGTCTGACCACGATCAACCGGTCGTTCTACATCTCGGCCACGATCTCGGCGGTCGCCTCGGCGGCGCTGTGCTGGTTCTACCTGCCGTCCTCGTTCGAGGACCTGAACTTCTTCGACAAGGGCGAGACCAACGCGCTCGTGGCGAACTTCTTCGGCACGCCGGAACTGATCGACAAGGACCCGCGCCTCATCGCGATCTTCGCGGTCGTCATCGGCATCGTGCTGGCGGGCCTGATCCTGGCCCTCACCGGCTACTTCACCGGCACCGAGACCCGTCCGGTCCAGGACGTCGGCAAGACGTCGCTGACGGGTCCGGCCACCGTGATCCTGTCCGGCCTGTCGGTCGGCTTCGAGTCGGCGGTCTACACCGCGTTGGTCATCGGCGCCGCCGTGTTCGGTGCGTTCCTGCTCGGCTCGGGCTCGATCGTCGTGTCGTTGTTCGCCGTCGCGCTCGCGGGCTGTGGCCTGCTGACCACGGTCGGCGTCATCGTCGCGATGGACACGTTCGGCCCGGTGTCGGACAACGCGCAGGGCATCGCCGAGATGTCGGGCGATGTCGACGAGGAGGGTGCTCAGATCCTCACCGAGCTCGACGCCGTCGGCAACACCACGAAGGCCATCACGAAGGGCATCGCGATCGCCACGGCGGTGCTCGCGGCCACGGCGTTGTTCGGCTCGTTCGCCGACGGCATCAAGAAGGAGTTCTCGCGGATCCTGGGAACCTTCAACATCGACGATCCCAGTGCTGCCGAGCAGTCGGCCCTGAAGAAGTTCGCCGAGTCGCTCAAGGAGGCTGACGCCAACGCGCTGCGCGGTGTCATCAACGTGGGCGATCCGAGCATCCTGGTCGGCTTGATCATCGGTGTCGCGGTCGTGTTCCTGTTCTCGGGCCTGGCGATCAACGCCGTCGGTCGCGCCGCGGGCGCGGTCGTGTTCGAGGTGCGCCGCCAGTTCAACGAGATCCCCGGGATCATGGAGGGCACGGGTCGTCCCGAGTACGGCCGGGTCGTCGACATCTGCACGCGCGATTCGCTGCGTGAGCTGGCGACACCGGGCATCTTGGCGATCTTCGCGCCGATCGGGGTCGGTTTCGGTCTGGGTATCGCGCCACTCGGCGCGTACCTGGCGGGCGCCATCGGTGCCGGCACGCTGATGGCCGTGTTCCTGGCCAACTCCGGTGGTGCGTGGGACAACGCCAAGAAGCTGGTCGAGGACGGCAACCACGGTGGCAAGGGATCGGAGGCCCACGAGGCCACGATCATCGGCGACACCGTCGGCGATCCGTTCAAGGACACCGCCGGTCCGGCGATCAACCCGCTGCTGAAGGTCATGAACCTGGTGGCGTTGCTGATCGTGCCGCTGATCGTCAAGTTCTCGTACGGCGAGGACGAGACCGACTGGCTGCGCTACACGATCGCCGGCGTGTCCGCGCTGATCATCGTGGTCGCGGTCTACGTGTCGAAGCGTCGTCCGATCGCGATCGGTGGCGACGACGCCCCGGCGCCGGCCCCGGAACTCGCCGACGCCTGACGCATCATCCTGACGGCCCCCTCCGCTGCGGCGGAGGGGGCCGTTCGGCTTCGTGGTGGCGGTTTACCTAGCTAACTAGGTAAACCGTCACCGACCACGGCGAATTCAGGGTGGTTGGTGACGGAATGCCGTGGTCACTGAGTCGATGAGAGGGTGGGACCGTGCTCGATGACGCGACGACCGCCCGGCTGGCCGATGCTCTCCGTGCCGCCGATTCCACGGCGACCCACGCCTACGAGATCGTCGGCGACGAGGCGCACCGCGCGCTGGCCCGCAATCAGGTGGTCCCGGCGCTGCGAACCACTCGAGGAGGATCGCCCGCCGAGACGCTGATCCGGCTGTTCTCGCTGCAGGTCCCGGTCGAGCGCACCGCGGCCGACACCGCGCTGCCCGGCCTGATCGATCCTCTGAGGTCTGCCGGTCTGTTGGCCGAGTCCGGCGGCGATGTGCGGGCGCTCGTCGATCTCCGGCCGTACGGCGACGAGGACCATGACTGGTGGGTCGTCTGCGATGCCACTCCCGGACTGGGTCGCCCGTTGGAACCGATGGATCCGCAGCACGTGCTGGGCATCAGCGAGGCGTCCAGCAGCCTGGCGCAACTCGTGGTGCGCGAGCCGGTCGGTTCCGCGCTCGATCTCGGCACAGGATGCGGTGTGCAGGCGCTGCACCTGGCCCAGCACGCCGGCCGCGTGGTGGCCACCGACGTGAACCCGCGCGCCCTGGCGATGGCCGATCTGACGGCACGACTGAACGGCGTGCAGATCGACGTCCGCGATGGCAGCCTGTTCGAGCCCGTCGCGGGCGAGCGGTTCGATCTGATCGCCACGAATCCGCCGTTCGTCATCTCGCCCCCTGGCAGCCCCGTTCTGGTGTATCGCGACTCGGGCATGCCCGGCGACGCCGTCGTGCGGCATGTCGTCGAGCGCGCGGCCGATCACCTCAACCCGGGCGGCTGGTGCCAGGTGCTGGCCAACTGGGCCATCCGGAGCGACCGCGCGTGGCAGGACGAGCTCGGGTCGTGGATCGACGGCTGCGGTCTCGACGCCTGGGTCGTGCAGCGCGAGCAGGTCGATCCGGCCGAGTACGTCGAGATGTGGCTCGCCGATGCCGGCCTGTCTCCCGGCCCGGAGCACACCCGGCGGTACGACGAGTGGCTCGACTGGTTCGGTTCCGAGGGCATCGAGGGTGTCGGGTTCGGCTGGCTCTCGCTGCGCCGCACGGACCAGGCGCCGACGACGCGGTTCGAGGAGTACGCCGGTGCCCTGGCCCCGCCGATCGGTCCCGCCGTGTTGCATTGGGGCCGGGCCGTGGACCTGGTGCGCGACGCCTCGGACGATCGGCTGTCGGAGCTGCGGCTGGTCGCTGCCCCGATGATCCAGGAGACCGCGGGGCGCCCGGGCGCCGAGGATCCTGAGCGCATCGTGCTGCACCTGCGCGATGCGTTGCAGCGCACGCGACAGGTCGACACGATCGAGGCCGCCCTGGTGGGTGCCTGCGATGGGGACCTGACGGTGGGCCAGATCCTGCACGCCCTCGCCGATCTGCTGGACCGCCCGGAGCTGCCGGTCTCAGCCCTCCCGGCGGTCCGCGATCTGCTGATCGAGGGCTTCCTCCACCCCTGAGGAGTCGTCGACGGGGACGGGCCGGAACCGGGGGAGCAGCTGGCCGCCCCAGCACAGCACAGCGATGCCGGCGGCGATGCTGCCGCCCAGCACGAATCCGCCCCATGGTCCGATCTCGTCGATGGCCAGGCCGATCGCGGGGCCGGCCAGCGCTGCGCCGACCGTGTGGGCCGTGCCGAACCAGCCCATCGCCTCGCCCCGTCGCTCCTCGGGCGTCAGCTTGGCGAGCCACTCCGACGCGGCCGTCAGCGTGGGTGCACAGAGGAAGCCCGCGGGGATGACGGCCAGCGCGAGTGACGGCACCGATTCGGCCAGGCCGACGGGGATCGTCGCCAACCCGAGACCGAGCAGCAGATAGGTGGGTCGGATCGAGGTGTGGAGCGCGCCGTAGAGCAAGCCTCCGAGCAGGCTGGCACCGCCCCAGAGCGCGTAGACGAGCGCGATGGCGCCGGTGTTGCCGAGGTCCTCGAGCTCGGCGACGATGCCGAGGTCGGTGGCGTAGAGCCCGAACACCGACCCGGCGGCGATCAGGAACAGGAAGCCGATCGGCACCGACATCCAGCGCACCGGGGCGGTGTCTGTGTCGGGGGACACCGGGTCGGTCGTCGAGCGGGTGGGCGGGTCGAGGCGCAGGAGCACCAGGCCGGCGATGACCTCGCAGGCGCCGATGAAGGCGATCGCTGCCGCCGCGCCGAACTGGGTGACGACCAGCACCCCGATCGCGGGACCGATGATGAAGCTGGCCTCGGTGACGACGCTGTCGGCCGAGAACGCGGTGCGCCGCCGTCCCTCGTCGACCATGACGCTGAGGGACTGCCGCATGACCGAGAAGATCGGGATCAGGAACAGGCCCATCACGAACGTCGTGGGGACCAGCAGCCAGTACGGCGCGAACACGGCGACCGGGTAGAGCAGCCCGACCACGACGATCGACGGCACCACGGCCCGCCGCAGGCCGACCCGGTCGATCCGGCGGCCGCGCCACGGGCTGCCGATGGCGGCGCCGATCGTCGTCGCGGCGGCGACGACACCGGCCTGGGTATAGGTGCCGTCGAGGTGCTTGACGACCAGGAGCGTGAAAGCCAGTGGCGCTGCCATGGGAGGCATGCGGGCGAAGAAAGCGACGACGAACAGGTGCCGGATCCGACTGTCTCGGAGGAGGTCGAGGTAGCCGGACAGATTCACCGGCCTATCCTCGCATCTGGGGCCGACAGAGCGAGTGCCTGCTGATCGCTTGACAGCAGGCGTTAGCGTATGGCCCGTCGCACCATCCCCAGGAGAATCTCGTGACCAGCCTCGTCATCGTCGAGTCGCCGAACAAGGTCCGCAGCATCGCGGGCTACCTCGGCGACGGCTACGTCGTGGACTCATCGGTGGGTCACATCCGTGATCTGCCGCGCGGAGCCGACGAGGTGCCCGCCAAGTTCAAGGGCCTTCCCTGGGCGCGGCTGGGTGTCGACATCGACAACGACTTCGAGCCGGTCTACGTGGTCGCGGCCGACAAGAAGAGCCAGATCAGCAAGCTGAAGAAGCTGCTCAAGGACGCCGACGAACTCGTCCTCGCGACCGATGAGGACCGTGAGGGCGAGGCCATCGCCTGGCACCTGCTCGATGAGCTGAAGCCGAAGGTGCCGGTCAAGCGCATCGTCTTCAACGAGATCACCAAGGACGCGATCCAGCGGGCCATCGCCAATCCGCGCGATGTCGATATGGACCTGGTCGACGCGCAGGAGACCCGCCGCATCCTCGACCGGCTGTACGGCTACGAGGTGTCGCCGGTCCTGTGGAAGAAGGTCATGAGCGGTCTGTCGGCCGGTCGTGTGCAGTCCGTCGCCACCCGCCTGGTGGTTGAGCGCGAGCGCGAGCGCATGGCGTTCAAGGTCGCGTCGTACTGGGACCTCGAGGCGTTCTTCGACGCCGGCGAGCAGCACGACCCGCGGACGTTCCCGGCCAAGCTCACCAGCGTCGACGGCAAGCGCGTCGCGACCGGCCAGAGCTTCGACAACGCGGGCGAGCTGAAGCGCACCGACGTCATCCACCTCGACGAGCCCGCGGCGGCGGCCCTGGCCGACGGCCTGCGCGAGCAGCGGTTCACGGTCACGTCGGTCGAGTCCAAGCCGTACACCCGGCGCCCGTACCCGCCGTTCCGCACCACGACGCTGCAACAGGAGGCCTCGCGCAAGTTCGGCTTCGGTGCGGCCCGCACCATGCAGGTCGCACAGCGGTTGTACGAGGGCGGCCACATCACCTACATGCGTACCGACTCGATCACGCTGTCGAACACCGCCATCAACGCGGCGCGTGCGCAGGTGGCCGAGCTGTACGGGCAGCAGTACGTGCCTGACAAGCCGCGGGTGTACTCCGGCAAGGTCAAGAACGCGCAGGAGGCGCACGAGGCGATCCGGCCGGCCGGCGAGAAGTTCACGACCCCGCAGGCCACCGGCCTGTCGGGCGACGAGTACAAGCTGTACGACCTGATCTGGAAGCGCACGCTGGCCTCGCAGATGCCGGATGCCAAGGGCAACACGGTCACGATCAAGGTCGGGGCGGAGGCCACCACCGGCCAGGTCGCCGAGTTCAGCACGTCAGGCCGCACCATCACGTTCCACGGCTTCCTCAAGGCCTACGTGGAGTCCACCGACGACGACACCGAGGGCGACGACCAGCAGACCAAGCTGCCGAACGTGGCCGAGGGAGATGTCGTCACGCCGGTGGAGCTGGGCCAGTCAGGTCACCAGACCAAGCCGCCGGCCCGCTACACCGAGGCGACGCTGATCAAGGAGCTGGAGGAGCGCGAGATCGGACGCCCGTCGACCTACGCGTCGATCATCGGCACGATCCAGAACCGCGGCTACGTCTACAAGAAGGGCACGGCGCTGGTGCCGGCCTGGATCGCGTTCAGCGTGATTCGCCTGATGGAGCGGCACTTCAGCCGCCTGGTCGACTACAGCTTCACCGCCGAGCTCGAGGACGTGCTCGACGAGGTCGCCAAGGGCCAGGAGGACCGCGTCGCGGTGCTCACGTCGTTCTGGACCGGCGAGACCGCGAACGACACGGGCCTGAAGCGTCTGGTCGAGAACCTGCCCGAGATCGATGCCCGCGAGATGGCCACGTTCCCGCTCGGCGACGACATCAACGTCCGGGTCGGCCGCTACGGCCCGTACCTGGAGGGCCCGCCGTTCACGGAGGGCGAGGACGGCAAGCAGGTGCCCACGCGCGGCAACATCCCCGAGGACCTGCCGCCCGACGAGCTGACGCTGGACAAGGCGAAGGAGCTGCTGGCCACGCCGGCCGGCGCCGAACGCGAGCTGGGCATGCATCCCGACACCGGCCGCCTGGTCACGGTGCGCAACGGCCGGTTCGGTCCGTACGTCACCGAGGCGCTTCCCGACGACGCCAAGAAGGGCGACAAACCGCGCACCGCGAGCCTGTTCAAGACCATGTCGCTGGACCTGATCACGCTCGACGAGGCCGTGCAGCTGCTGACCTTGCCGCGTACGGTCTACGTCGACGAGGACGGCACGCCGGTCACGGCGCAGAACGGCCGCTACGGCCCGTATCTGAAGAAGGGCACCGACTCCCGCTCCCTGGAGAAGGAGGAGGAGCTCCTCACGATCACCGAGGAGCGGGTCCGCGAGATCTACAGCCAGCCCAAGACGTACGGCCGCCGCGCTGCGGCGGCGCCGTTGAAGGAGCTGGGCGACGACCCGGTCAGCGGCAAGCCTGTCGTGGCCAAGGACGGCCGCTTCGGCATGTATGTGACCGACGGCGAGTACAACGCGACGCTGCGCAAGGACGACTCCCTCGAGACCCTGACGCCTGAGCGCGCTTTCGAGCTGCTGGCCGAGCGGCGCGCCAAGGGTCCGGCGAAGAAGGGCGCCAAGAAGACGGCGAAGAAGTCCGCCAAGAAGACCACCGCCAAGAAGACCACAGCCAAGAAGACCACAGCCAAGAAATCGCCTGCCAAGAAGACCGGCGCCAAGAAGTCGTGAGCGCGCCGTAGTCTCGGCCCATGGCGGAGACCGACCCGGAGTTCCACGAGCGGGTACGCCGCATCTGCGTGCGGCTGCCTGAGGTCGTCGAGCAGGACGCCTGGGTGGGTCAGCGGTGGCGCATCCGCACCAAGACGTTCGCCCACGTGTTCACCCTCGACCCCGGCGACGAGTCGCTGCTGATGCCGCCCGGCTGTCGCGATGCCGGCGCCACGGCGCTGTCGTTCCGCGCCAGCGACGACGAGCTGTTCGCGCTGGAGCAGGCCGGCCCGCCGTTCTGGCGCACCCGGTGGGGTCGCAATGCGATGGGACTCGTGCTCGGCTCCGACACCGATTGGGACGAGGTCGCCGAGCTGCTCACCGACAGCTACCGCGTCATGGCGCCCCGGCGTCTGGCCGACCAGGTCTCCGGTGCCGTCAGGGCCGACGACTAGTCTCGACGCCATGCAGCCGCGGTATACCGACACGGGCGTCTTCATCGCGTTCGAGGGCGGCGAAGGCGGCGGCAAGTCCACCCAGGCGCAGCTGCTGGCCGACCGACTCACCGCACAGGGTCGTCAGGTGCTGCTCACGCGCGAGCCCGGTGCCACCGCGGTCGGGCAACAGCTGCGCGCGATCGTGCTGGGTCACGAGACCGGCGAGCTCGCGGCCCGCACCGAGGCGCTGCTGTACGCCGCCGACAAGGCCGAACACGTCGAGTCGATCGTCCTCCCGGCGCTCGCCGCCGGCCAGGTCGTCATCACCGACCGCTATGTCGACTCGGCGCTGGCGTATCAAGGTGCCGGGCGCACGCTCGACGTCGCCGAGGTGGAACAGGTCAATCGCTGGGCCACCGCCGACCTGCGGCCCCATCTGACGGTCGTCCTCGACGTCGACCCCGCCGTCGGACTCGGCCGGTTCGACGGCGCCGATCGCATCGAGGCCGAGCCGCTGGAGTTCCACCAGCGGGTGCGCGACGGCTTCCTGGCGCTCGCGGCGCGCGATCCCGAGCATTACATCGTGGTGTCCGGCACCGAGCCGCCCGAGACCGTGCATGCCGCCGTCTGTGCCGCGGTCGATGCCTGGCTGGAGCAGGCGCGATGACCGTGTGGGACGAACTGGTCGGCCAGCAGCCGGTGGTCGACACGCTCGAGGCGGCCGTCGCGTCGGCGTCCGGCGAGGGCCGCTCCATGACACACGCCTGGCTGTTCACCGGCCCGCCGGGCTCGGGGCGCTCCAATGCGGCGCGAGCCTTCGCGGCAGCGCTGCAGTGCGACCGCGAGGGGGGTGGCGCGGGCGGCTGCGGCGAGTGCCGGTCCTGCACGACGGTTCTGGCCGGCAGCCATCCCGACGTCACGCTCATCAACACCGACGGCTTGTCGATCGGCGTCGACGCGGTGCGCGAGCACGTGCGCACGGCCGCGCTCCGTCCGGCGGTCGGCCGCTGGCAGATCATGATCGTCGAGGATGCCGACCGGCTCACCGACCAGGCCGCCAATGCCCTGCTCAAGGCGGTCGAGGAGCCGACCGCGCATGCGATCTGGATGCTGTGCGCCCCGGCGGTCGAGGACGTCGTCGTCACCATCAGATCGCGTTGTCGCCCGGTGCTGTTGCGCACCCCGCCGATCGCCGACATCACCCGGCTGCTCGTCCAGCGCGACGGTATCGAGCCCGATCTTGCCGCGGCCGCGGCCGCGGCCTCCCAAGGACATATCGGCCGGGCTCGTGGGCTGGCCCGCGATCCCGAGGCTCGCGAGCGGCGCCGTGCCGTACTGCGCATTCCGTCGACTCTGCGTACGGTGGGCGACTGCCTCGCGGCCGCGCAGGCGGTGGTCGACGAAGCGACGGTCCGAGCCGACGACCGTGCGCAACGTCTCGAACAACGCGAGCTCGACGATCTCAAGCAGGGTTGGGGCGTCGAAGACCGCGGCCGCCGGCCGGCCGGCTACGCGGGTGCGCTCTCGGCGCTGGAGAAGGAGCAGAAGCGCCGCCGGACCCGGCTGGCCCGCGACTCGATCGACGCGGTGCTGCTCGACCTTCTGGCGCTGTGCCGCGACGTCGTGTCGGTGCAGTGCAGCACGGGGGTTCCGTTGATCAACGCCGATGTCGCCGACGAGGTCGATCGACTCGCCGACCTGTGGACGACCGAGTCGACGGTGCGCACGATCGATGCGATCGTCGAATGCCGTGAGTCCCTGGCCGCCAACGCGGCCCTGCCCCTGACCCTCGAACGCATGATGCTGGAGCTGCGCCGATGATGACCTCGCCACCTGTTCCCACCCGCCCGCGGGGCATCATCGCCCTGCTCGTCCTGGCGCTGGTCGTGGTGCTGGTCGCCGCGGGCCTGATCGGCTGGCGCCTGCTCGACCACGACGACGACTGGTCGAAGCCGGCGCCGACGCGCGAGAAGATCGACGGCGATCTGGCCAAGTTCTACGACCAGAGCCTCGACTGGCGTGACTGTGGCCGGGCCCGGTGCACCAAGGTCACCGTTCCCGTCGACTACGAGAAGCCCGACGGCGAGACGCTGAAGCTGGCGGTGCGGCTGTACCCGGCCGGCGACGGCAAGGCCGACCGCACCATGTTCGTCAACCCCGGCGGTCCGGGCGGCTCCGCCACCGACTTCGCCGCCACGATGTGGAGCCAGCTCGGCCGCGATGTCACCGCGATGTACGACATCGTCGGCGTCGACCCGCGTGGCGTCGGCGACAGCACGCCGCTGGCCTGCCTGTCCGATCGCAAGATGGACGAGTTCGTCGACACCGATCCCGATCCCGACAACAGCGACGAGATGCGCGCTCTGCGTCGCTCCGTCCGCGCGATGGGCGACGCCTGCGAGAAGAACTCCGGCGATCTCGCCTCACATGTCTCGACGGCCGAGGCCGCGCGCGATATGGACGTGGTCCGGGCTCTGCTCGGGCGCAAGCAGCTCGACTGGTTCGGCGCCTCGTACGGTACGCAGCTGGGTGCCACGTATGCCCATCTGTTCCCGAAGAATGTGGGCCGCATGGTGCTCGACGGCGCCGTCGACCCGACGATCGGCGCGTTCGGCGCCGCACTCGGCCAGGCCACCGGATTCCAGCGGGCCTTCGACTCCTACGCCGCGCACTGTGCCCAGCAGGCCGATTGTCCGGTGGGATCGTCCGTCAAGGAGGCCCGCGCCAAGGTCGCGGCGCTGATGGCCCAGCTCGACGCCAGCCCGATCGAGGTCGGCGACCGCGAGCTCACCGAGGGCACGGCGTTCTACGGCATCGCCCTGCCGCTGTACAGCGAGGAGTCCTGGGACTACCTGACCCAGGCCCTGACCCGTGTGTTCGACGGCGACGGATCGGTCCTGCTGGCGCTCTCCGATGCGTACTTCTCGCGCCAGCCCAACGGTCGCTATGCCGAGAACATCGGCCAGGTCATCTACGCCGTCAACTGTCTCGACGACGACGAGCGGCCCGGTTTGAAGGCGGTCGAGGACAAGATCGGTGAGTTCGAGAAGGTCTCGCCGGTGTTCGGCCGGGCGCTGGGCTGGGGCGTGCTCGCGTGCGCCGACTGGCCGTTGACGTCCAGCACCCCGCAGGGCTCGGTCAAGGCCGAGGGCGCGCCGCCGATCGTCGTGATCGGCACGACCCGCGATCCCGCCACCCCGTACGAGTGGGCCCGCGCGCTCGCCGACCAGCTCGGTGTGGGTGTGCTCGTCTCACGCGAGGGCGACGGCCACACCGCCTACGCCTCGGGCAACGACTGCATCGACGACCTGGTCGACACGTTCTTCGTCAAGGGCACCGTCCCGAAGGACGGCACCATGTGCAAGGAGTGACGACGGCCGTTCGTCCCCGCCCGATGAGTTGCTGATCGCTACCCCGGTCGCCAGTGAGGAGCGCTGGCGACGAGCGGGTAGGCGCCGGTGAGATGCGCGGCTCGGGTGAGCCCGCCGTCTGACCCGAGTGACGCGAGCTCGCGATCAGCGACCGAGGATGGAACCGAGGATGGAGCCGAGGTCGGGCGTCTGGGCCTTGGACTGTGCCTCGGCGCGCTCCTTCTGGACCTGTTCCTTGACCTGGCCCGGATCGGCCTTGCCGCCCGAGACGACGTTCTTGGCCAGATACGCCATCACGATCGGCGCCACGACGGCGAGGATCTTCTTGACCGCGCCCGCGTCGATGCCGGACTTCTTGCTGATCGCATCGGCGACATCGGGGGTCGAGCCGCCGAGTACGTGCTTCAGGATCGAGCCGCCGAGATCGCCGCCCAGCAGTGAGCCCAGATCGCCCAGGGGATTGGCCCCGGCGTGATCGCTCAGGGCGTTGGCGAGCGAGGCCGCCCCGCCTTCGGTCTGGGCGTTGTTGTCCATGCCGCCGAGGATGGCCGGGAGCGCATCCTTCACGACGGACTGGACCTGGCCGCTGTCGAGGCCGACCTGCTGGGCGATGTCGGCGATCGGACCGGAGTCGAGTGCCTTGAGGATGTCGTCAGTGAGAGCCATGGGTCGAGCCTAGGGCTCTGACCTGCGCGCTGACCAGCATCGGCTGGTTGCTCTCAGCCGCGGAACGCTTCGTGGTGACGGATGACTTCCTCGATGATGAAGTTCAGGAACTTCTCGGCGAACGCCGGATCGAGGTCGGCCTCCTGGGCCAGGCTGCGCAGCCTGGTGATCTGCCGGGCCTCGCGGTCGGGGTCGGCAGGAGGCAGGTCGTGCTCGGCCTTGAGCCGGCCGACCCGCTGGGTGTACTTGAACCGTTCGGCCAGCACGTGCACCAGGGCGGCGTCGATGTTGTCGATGCTGGCCCTGATCTCTTCGAGCTCGGCGAGCACGTCGTCAGTCACCCTACGATCGTAGGGGCTGGACTCGAGAGACCCGCACCCCCTTGGGAGGCTGGGAACATGCCGCACCTGCTGTTCACCTACGGAACGCTTCATCTCCCGCGCGTCCAGCAGGCGGTGTTCGGGGGTGAGCTGCCCAGCGAGGCCGATGCCGTGCTGGGGCATGTACTGACCGAGGTCGAGATCACCGATCCCGAGGTCGTCGCGACCAGTGGCTCGGCGGTGCACCCGATGCTGCGGCCCAGCGGTGATCCGGCTGACCGGGTCGAGGGTCACGTGCTCGAGTTGGACGATGCCCAGCTGGCGGCCGCCGACGCCCTACGAGGTCGACGCGTACCGCCGGGTCGAGGTTCCGCTGCGGTCGGGACGTACCGCCTGGGTGTACGTCCTGGCCGGCGACGGAAGTGCCGGCGATGCGGACTACGCGGCGATCGGCACCGGCTACGCCCGCTACCGGCGGCCGGATCCCGCGATCGCGGATGCTCTGGCCGATGCGCTGGGCACGGCCCGCACCGTCGTCAACATCGGTGCTGGAGCGGGCTCCTACGAGCCACGTGACCGCGATGTGACGGCCGTCGAGCCGTCGGCGACGATGCGTGCGCAGCGGCCCTCCGATCTGGTGCCGGCGATCGAGGCTTCGGCGGAGCGGTTGCCGTTCGAGGACCGGACGTTCGAGGCGGCGATGGCGACCTTCACGGTCCATCAATGGTCCGATCTGGTCGCGGGTCTGGGCGAGATGCGACGGGTGACGGCTGGACCGTGCGCGGTGCTGACCTGCGATCCGGCGCTGCTCGACCGGTTCTGGCTCGCGGAGTACGCCCCCGAGGTCATCGAGACCGAGGCCCGCCGCTATCCGGATCCGGCGCTGATCGCCGAGCTGTTGGGCGGCGGTGAGGTGCGGTCCGTCCCGATCCCGTGGGCGTGCACCGACGGCTTCGGCGAGGCCTATTACGGGCGACCCGAGTCGCTGCTCGATCCAGGCGCCCGCCGCGCCAACTCGGCCTGGAGCTTCGTCGCGCCATCGGTTCATGAGCGCTTCGAGCGCGAACTGAAGGGCGACCTCGAATCGGGCCGCTGGGACCGGCGCCACGGCCACCTGCGCACCCAGGCGGCGTTCGACGGCTCGCTCGTGTTGGTGGTGTCCGAGCAGGAAGGTTGAAACCTGATCAGGCTCAGCGGGGCGGCGCAGCGTGTCGTCTACGGAGCTGCCCGCTAGACGGGCTCGGCCGTCAGGCTTGGTGCCGGCGCACCGGCACCAAGTCTTGATCCTGTGGGTCGCGGCTGGGGTCAGCAACGTCCGTCTCAGCGGGCGTTGTCCTCGTCGGGTGCCTGCATGTTCTCGGCAAGAATGCATGCGATGACCGAGCTTGAAAGATCGTGGAAATCTCGTGGGTTCCAGCCGGTGAGCTTGGTCCATCGGTCCAAACGGTACGTCACGGTGTTCACGTGCAGATGGCTGACGCGTGCGCAGGCTGCTACGGACATGCTGGTGTCAGCAAACCGCAGGATAGTGTCGGCGAGTTGAGGATTGCTCACGGCTATCGCGACCGATCTGGCGGTCACTGACCGTAGTAGGCCAGCCTGGCTAGTGGCGCACGACCGCAGCCAATCCTCGGCGAACAAGCTGAGCGGGTTCGATTTGGTCACCGATGTCAACGCCAGGCGTGACTGCTGGATCGAGAGTGCAGCTCCGCTGATGCCGACTTCTTCGCATCCGGCTCCGACACTTCCTGTCATCGATAGGTCGCGCGCGGCCGTCCTCAGGGCAACTGGATCAGCGCCTTGGACCAGAATCAGGCAGTCGTTCCTGAACTGAGCGTGTGTGGAGGAAAACGCTGAATGATCGGCGAGGCGTTGCAGTTCGGCCGCTGCGGCGTGTGGATCCGATGGATGCCAGGCGAGTGCGGTGAACGACCGGGCAGGGTCGAAGCCGAGGAACTGTGCGAGACGCTCTGATTCGATATCAGTCCGTCCGGCCGAGAGCAGGTCGAGAAGTCGCTGCGATACCGTCGCGCGTGAACTCTGTTGGGCGCGTGACTCCGAGCTGTGGGCCGATACCAACGTGCTGGAGATGGTCTGCATCGACTCCAGGAGTAACGAAGCAAGCTGAGCGAAGAGAGCCGGTGTATCCGCCGGTTGCGCCGAGATCCGGCGCCATATCTCCCGGTCGCCGAGATGATAGGCGCAGATCAGAGTGTCGATGGGTACGCCCTGTCGGGCGCGTCGCCTAGCCAGGATGACGGCCTGTTCGAGATCTTGAGGATCCCATGCTCGTTCATCGCGAAATGCCGCCAGTCGTCGACTGAGCTGTTCGTGGACGGTGGCGCGGTGTTCTTCGAGTGGGACCAGTGCGTAGTCGGGATAAGTGCTCCGGATCAGTCCTGCTGTGGTGTCGACGATCTCGTCGATGTCGTCCAGCAATCGGTCGCACAGCGCGACCATAGGGGCCCAAGATGAATCCGTCATGTCGGCAGTATGTAGGAATCGCACAAGGCGGGCGTACTCGGCGGTCGAGAAATTCAGGGCAATGCGACGCTGACTCAGCCAGCCGATCAGGGTCAGGCTATGACGTGTGCCACCTCGAACGGTGCAAGAGGCGAGAAGTGGTCGAAGGAGACAGGTGGCAACGTGCACCAGCACTAGCGTGGCCAGATCGACATGCACGACATCGGGCCAGCGCGGATCCGGGACTGACCGCGAGGCAGATTATGCGAGAACGCAGTCAACGAACAAACTAAGTGAGAAGATTCCGTGAAAATTACTGGCGTTGAGACCGTCCATGTGGCTGATGGCAGGCCGTTCCTGTTCGTCTTGGTGCACACTGACGAGGGCATCACCGGCATCGGTGAGTCGGGCTTGATCTGGCGAGAAGAAGCGGTTGCCGGAGCGATCGTGCAGCTGGAGAAGCAGATCGTCGGCCAGGATCCGATGCGCACGGAGCACCTGTGGCAGACGATGTTCCGCCACGACTTCTTCCCCGCCGACAAGGTGACATGTGCGGCGATCAGCGCGATCGATCTGGCTCTGTGGGATATCAAGGGCAAAGCCTTGAACCAACCGGTGTACAACCTGCTCGGTGGACTCGTTCGCGACAAGGTGCAGGCCTATACGCACAACTACGACGCGGGTACGACCGAGGAACTGGTCGAGGACTGCGTCCGGACGGTCGAAGACGGATGGAAGTTCGTCCGTTGGCGTCTCGGCCCGGCGGTGCCGGGGATCTTCGAGCTGCCGTCAGCAGTCCGGCATGCGGTCGAGCAGGTGGAAGCCGTTCGTGACGCGGTGGGCGACGACATCGAGATCATCGTGGACGCACACAGCCGACTGTCGCCTGCCTATGCTGTCAGATTGGCGCATCAGCTCGAGCCGTACAACGTCTTCTACTTGGAGGATGCGCTCCGCTCGGAGAATCCCGAAGCCTACCGCCAGGTCCGCCGCACCGCACGCGTGCCGCTGGCCGCCGGTGAGCAGTGGGCGTCGAAGTGGGCGTTCCGCACCGCGATCGAAGAAGACCTTATCGACTACGCACGAATCGATCTGTGCATCGTCGGAGGGTTGACCGAGGCGCAGAAGATCGTGGGCTGGGCCGAATCGCACTACATCGATCTCGCTGCGCACAACCCGCTCGGACCGGTGAGCACGGCCGCATGCCTGCAGCTGAGCCTGGCGACCTCGAATGTGGGTGTCTTCGAGATGAAGTACCGGAGCGCGCAGGTGTTCGAGGACATGTTCCCCAACCAGGTCGAGTGGAAGGACGGATTCGTCTTCGCACCGACCGCACCGGGTCTGGGGATCGACATCGACTTGGGGGCACGTGAGAAGTACAGCCTGGAGAGCGGCGGGGGGGCCGAACTGAGTCAAGCGCCCGAGTACCGCAGGCTCGACGGGTCCTTTACCAACTGGTGATCGGGCGGCGGTCTCTCAGCCGCCGACTTCTCGGTGAGTTGCAACAAGTACGTCCAACTATTCGAAGTTCTGGAATGGCAAGGAGTCATCATGAGACGTAAGACGTTCATCGGAGCGTTGGCGGGTATCCTCGCCCTCTCCATGGGGGCATGTAGCGGTGGGTCCGACGACGGGTCGACAGCCAAGGCCACGCTGACGATGGGCAATGCCTTGGCACCCCAGTCACTCGATCCGGTCAAGAGCAATCCGGGCGACAGCCTTCCGTACCTTTGGCTGGCTTACGACTCGCTGGTGCGGGTCGGCCCGGACGGCAGTCTCGAACCGGGATTGGCCACCAAGTGGGCCTACAGCGATAACAACACGACGTTCGAGCTGTCCCTTCGGCCGTCCTTGAAGTTCTCCGATGGAGAGCCCTTGGATGCGGCCGCGGTCAAGGCCAACTTCGATCGCGCGATGACGATCAACGGCCCGGTGAGTTCGACCTGGTCGGCCGTCAAGTCCACCGAGGTCGTGGACGACACCACGGTCCGCGTCCACCTCAGTAAGCCGATGCCGGCTCTTCCCACGGCTCTGAGCCAGAACTACGGAATGATGGTCAGCCCGGCGGCATTCGACAAGCCGGATCTCGACCAGGCCCCCGTGGGCGCAGGCCCCTACACACTGGATGCGTCGGGAACGGTGCAGAACGATCACTACACGTTCGTGCCCAATAAGCAGTACTACGATCAGGGAGCGATCCACTACAAGAAGATCACGATGCGGGTCATCGCGGACTTCACCGCCATTTTGCAGGCCGTGCAGGCCGGAGATGCTGACGCAGGCAAGGGCAACCCTGATAGCGCGACGACGGCCAAGAAGGCCGGCCTGGAGGTTCTCTCGGAACCGACCGACAGCACCGGCTTGATGCTGTATGACCGTACCGGTGCCCTAGTCCCCGCCCTGGGCGACGTGCGAGTTCGCCAGGCGCTCAACTATGCGATCGACCGCGAGCAGATGGTGGAGACGATCCTGAAGGGGTACGGCACCCCGACGTCGCAGTTCATCGCCAAGGGCATGGAGGGTTACGATCCAGCCCTGAGCGAGGCGTACAGCTACGATCCCGCCAAGGCGAAGGCATTGCTGAAGGAAGCCGGCTATGAGAAGGGCTTCACGCTCCCGATCCTCTCGCGCCCGACCGATGCGACAGTCGTGCAGGCGATCGGTGAGTATTTCAAGGCGATCGGAGTCACGGTCAAGATCGTGACGGCCTCACCGGCCGGTCTTGCCAGCGACACGATCGAGGGCGGACACGCGGCCGCATGGCAGCCCTGGGGCATGACCAACACCTATCTGGACATGCAGACGCTCCTGACCAAGGACAGCCCACGCAATCCGGAGCACTCGGTGGACGCGGAGATGATCTCCTTGCTCGATCGCGGTGCCGGTGAGGACGACCAAGCACGCAACGCCACGTTCCAGCAGCTCAGCAAGCGCATGACGGAGCAGGCATGGTTCGTCCCGGTCTTCACCGCGGACGCCTTGGGAATCGTTGCCGCGGACACGGTCAAGAATGCAGCGATGACTCCGCACGTGATCATGCCGAACATCATCGGATGGCAGCCTGAATGACGATGTCGGACCTTCGATCCGGACGAAAGTCCGGACCGAACTCACTCGGCGGGATCGCCGTCATCGGGCGGCTGGTACTCCAGCGCCTGCTGGCGGCGGTCCCGCTGGTCTGGGCAATTATGACGCTCACGTTCTTTCTCCTGCGACTGACACCGGGAGATCCAGTCGTGCAGATCCTCGGTGATCGTGCCTCGGGAGCGCAGTACGACGCGATGCGTACCGAGCTCGGATTCGATCGTCCGATGTTGTCGCAATACTTCAGCTTCCTCGGCTATCTGATCCAGGGTGACGTCGGCAGCTCATTGTTCTCCAGCCGATCGGCGACCGATGTCGTCCTCGACCGTCTGCCTGCCACACTTTCCCTGGCGATCGGTGCCACGATCTTGTCGGTGATCGGCGGCGTCGCTGTCGGGGTGTTCGCCGCCCTGCGCAAGGGCCGTGACGGGACGGCTGTCCAGGTCGGGGCCGTGGTGGGCCAGTCGATTCCAGACTTCTGGCTCGGGCTGGTCTTGATCAGTGTCTTCGCTGTCAATCTGAAACTGCTCCCTGCCAATGGCTACGTCAGTATCGACGAGTCACCCGGTGGATGGATGAAGTCGCTGATCCTGCCGGTCTTCACGTTGGGTCTGGCCGCGATGGGGTCGGTGGCGCGCATGACGCGCGCCGCGATGGTCGAGGCCCTCGACCGTGACTTCATCCGCACGTTGCGAGCCAATGGCGTCAGCGACCGGAGCATTGCGTTTCGTCATGCGCTGAAGAACGCGGCGATCCCGGTGACGACGTTGGTCGGGGTCCGCTTCATCGGCATGCTGGGTTCGGCCGTGATCATCGAGCAGGTGTTCGCGCTCCCCGGCATCGGGAGCCTGGCGGTCTCCGCTGCGTCCACGCACGACTATCCCGTCATGCAGGCCCTGGTGCTGTATCTGACCCTCCTGGTCGTCGTGGTCAACCTGATCATCGACGTCATCTACAGCTGGCTGAATCCCAAGGTGCGAGTGGCATGATTACGTGGAAGGGCCTCCTGGTTGGCTTGCGCCGTCCGATGGCGATCGTCTGTCTGACCTTTCTAGGTTGCCTGGCGGCAGCAGCGTTGTTGGCGCCGTGGATCGCGCCACACGATCCCTATGATCAGAATTTGACGAACGTCCTCTCTGGCCCGTCCTCGCAGCATTGGCTGGGCACCGACGAGTTGGGCCGCGATATCCTCAGCAGGCTGTTGTACGGAGCGAAGCTGAGCCTGCTGTCGGGCGTTGAGTGCATCGTGGTCGCGGTCGTTCTGGGTGTGACGGCGGGGGTGTTGGCCGGCTTCTTCGGCGGCCGGGTGATGTGGGTGTGCGACCGCATCGCGGATCTGCTGCTCGCCACGCCCATGATCATCATCCTGCTCACCGTTCTGGCGGTGTTCGGACCGAACATGCACGCCGCGATGACGACGCTTGGCATCATGTTGAGCGCTGACTTCATGCGTCTCTCACGAGGTTCGACGCTCGCGGTGCGCGAGGCCTTGTACGTCGACGCGGCGCTGGTCTTCGGCCTGTCACGTCCGCGCATCATCGTGCGCCACATCGTGCCCAACGTCCTGGGCCCGGTGATCGTCCGGGCCTCGACTCTGTTCGGAGCCGCGCTCTTCATCGAGGCGGGACTGAGCTTCATCGGCCTTGGCGCGCGTCCGCCGAAGCCGACCTGGGGGACGATGGTGGCCGAAGCCGGCAATGCGATCTACACCCAGCCGTGGTACCTGGTGCCGACCGGCGGGATCATCATCTTGACGGTATTGGCGTCGAACCTGTTCGGTGACGCCTTGTTGGATGCGAGCGTCGGGCGGGTTCCGGCGCGGCGACGTAACGAACGCCGACTCAAGGAGGAGTTGGTACGCCGTGAGGCGGCGCATGCGGTCCGTGTCGTCGCTCCGACGGCACCAGATGCCGTCGTCGTGACGTCACTGGTGCGGGCCCGGAACCTGGAAGTGTCGTTCCCCGCCGATGGTGGTTGGCAGCCGGTGGTGACCGATGTGTCGTTCGATGTGCCTCGGCGAGGCGCTCTCGGCGTTGTCGGCGAGAGCGGTTCGGGCAAGACGGTGAGCATGCTGGCCTTGTTGGGCCTGGTTCCTCCGCCCGGGCGGGTGACCGCCGGACAGATCGTCTTCGATGGAAATGAGCTGGACCCGGCCGATCAGGGGTCATTCCATCGTCTGCGTGGCAGTGAAGTCGGATACGTCGCTCAGGAACCGATGGTCAGCCTCGATCCGGTCTTCACGGTGGGCGATCAGATCCGCGAGCCGATGCGCAGACGAGGCGGAATGTCGGCAGCGGCGTCGCGTGAGCGTGCCCTGGAACTGCTTCACCTGGTCGGCATGCCTGATCCGCGGCGGGTCGCGGCCAGCTTTCCGCACGAGCTGTCCGGAGGTATGGCGCAACGGGTGTCCATCGCCCTGGCACTCGGGCTCGAGCCCAAGTTGCTCGTCGCCGACGAACCGACGACGGCACTCGATGTCACGGTGCAAGCTGAGATCTTGGACCTGTTCCGCTCGTTGCAGGAGCAACTCGAGATGTCGATGATCGTGGTCACTCACGACCTGGGAGTGCTGGCCGATTTCTGCGACACCGCGGTCGTCATGTACGCCGGCGAAGTCGTCGAGCAGGGACGCGTCGAAGATGTCCTGTCCGCTCCGGCCATGCCGTACACCGCAGGACTGCTCGGCTCCAATCCGTATTCGGCCACTCCGATGGGACGGCTGCCGGCGATCCCGGGCACCGTTCCGCTACCGAGCGCTTGGCCCACAGGATGTCGATTCCAGGCGCGGTGCGATCGCGCGACGGAACTGTGCTCGCGTGGCCCGATTCCACTCACGGAGGTCTCCGACCTATGGCAAGCACGTTGTATTCGGATTGGCGAGCGGGCCGCTCATGACTGAAGCAGGGGCACCGTTGCTCGCCGTCGAGGACCTATCAGTTGCCTACCGAGCCAAAGGAAGGCATCGTCGGTCCGGAAACGTCGTCCATGACGTCAACTTCAGCATCGCGAAGGGCGAGACCCTCGGAATCGTGGGAGAGTCCGGATCCGGCAAGTCGACGATCGCCCGGGCGATCCTTGGGCTCGTGCCGGCGAGCGGCGGGCACGTTCGGTTGGACGGCCGCGACATCACGCACGCGAACCATCGAGAACGTCGCAAGGTGGCGGCGGATCTGTCGGTGGTGTTCCAGGACCCGTATTCCTCGCTGAACCCCGCGCTCACGATCGGCACGATCCTGGGGGAGCCGTTGATCGCGCAGAAGCTGGGTAGGTCGCAGGCCCGCGACCGAATCGCCGGCTTGCTTGATGAGGTCGGGCTTCCTGCTGACGCCCTCGACCGGTTCCCGCGTCAGTTCTCCGGAGGGCAGCGACAGCGGATCGCGATCGCGCGTGCCTTGGCCGTTGGCCCCCGGCTCATCGTGTGCGACGAGCCGGTCAGCGCTCTGGATGTCTCTATTCAGGCCCAGATCGTGAACCTCTTGGCCGATATCCGCGATGAGTTCGGGCTGGCTATGTTGTTCGTGGCTCACGACCTGAGCGTGGTGCGCCACGTCGCGGACCGGACGGCGGTGGTGCTGGGCGGCAGGATCATGGAGATCGGGCCGGCGGAGCAGATCTATGCCGATCCGCGGCACCCGTACAGTGCTGCTCTGAGTGCGGCTGCTCTCGTCCCGGTTCCCCACGTGCAGCGGCAACGTCGCGAAGCGAGGGGAGCGTTGTCGCGCATCAACGACGCGGCTGAGGTCGGTGCCGGCGGTTGTCCGTTCTGGGCCAGGTGCCCTGAGCGCATCTCGCTGTGCCGATCCGTGGTCCCGCCGATGGTCCAGATCACGCCCGAGACCTCGGTCGCCTGCCATGTGCGTGCACCGGCTTCACCACCTGCACCGGCGACCGGACACCCTGCCGCCGGCGGCGACGGCGCAACTGCTGCAGAGGAAAGGAACAAGCAGTGATGGAGACAACCGGAGACGGTCGTACTGACGGGGCGAGGCTCTCGAATCCGTTCGCGGCCGCTCTAGCGCGCGATCGCACGTTGGTCGGCTTGTGGCACGTGATCAACGATCGCGCGGCCACCGAAGCGCTGGCCGACGTCCCGTTCGACTTCGTCATCGTGGATATGCAGCACTGGATGGCGACCTTGGACGATATCGCCCAAGTCGTGTCGATCCTTCGGCACAGCTCGGTCTCTGTCGTGGTGCGGGTGCCGGGGAACACGCCGGCTGTGATCGGTCAGGTCCTGGATATCGGGGTCGATGCAGTGATCGTCCCGATGGTCAACTCCGCGGTGGACGCGATGGCCGCCGTCCGAGCCGCCACGTACCCGCCGGCGGGAATCCGGAGCTGGGGACCGCGTCGGCTACATCGATTCGATAGCCCGCAGGACTATGCACTGCGCGCCGACGCGAATGCCGTCGTGATCGTCCAGATTGAGACCGCCGAATCGGTGGCCGCGATCGAGGACATCGCGGCGGTGGCCGGCATCGGTGCGATCGCAGTGGGCCCGGCCGATCTGGCCATTTCCATGGGCTTCTCACAGGATCGCTCCCACGCGGCAGTTGCCGAAGCGGCACGTCAGGTGCGGGCGGTCTGCCAGGACGCCGGTGTTCCTTTCGGATTCTTCGCCGGGTCGCGGGCCGATGCTGTGCAGTGGCTCGCTGAAGGGCTGGCGATCACCGCCTGCGAATCGGATCTCGGCTTCGCGATCCAGGGCGCTCGAGAACTGGCCGTCGAGTTGGACACGGCACGTGCTGCGGTGCCTGGAATCTGAACAGAACGACCTCGAGAACAGACGGCAGGTATCCAGATGACTGAGAGCCACGACGCACAAGCTGGCACTCCGGCGATGTACGACACCAGCAAGGTCACGGGCGGGCAACGCAGCCAACAATGGCTCGAGGCCGCCGACCGCGGTCGTCTCGCACACCGTGGCGCATTGTGGTCTTTAGGGTACGGGCCGGACGCCACGGACGGTCGCCCGATCATTGGCATCGGGCACTCTGCCTCAGATCTGAGCCCGTGCAACGTACACCTGGATCGGCTGGCTGAATCGGTCGCCAACGGCGTGTGGCAGGCGGGTGGTGTGCCGCTGATCTTCCCGACCATGTCCACGGGTGAGGCGTTCATGCGTCCCACCGCCATGCTGTATCGCAACCTCATGTCGATGGAAGTCGAAGAGCTGATTCGGGCCAATCCGCTAGATGGTGTCGTCCTGCTGTCGGGTTGTGACAAGACCACCCCGGCCATGCTGATGGGCTTGGCCAGCGTCGGCATTCCCGGCATGGTCATCACCGGGGGCCCGAAACTGAACGGCAAGTTCCGCAACGTCGATGTCGGATCGGGTACGAGCCGATGGCAGTTCGAGCAAGATGTCACGGCCGGCCGGATGACTCAAGCCGAGTATGAGGAAGCCGACCAGTGTGCGAAGCGCAGTGAAGGCCATTGCATGACGATGGGCACCGCCTCGACGATGGCGGCGATCGTTGAGGCCCTCGGTATGCAGTTGCCTGGCTTCTCCAGCCTGCCGGCGGTGGACAAGCGCCGGTATGCGCTGGCGCATACGGCCGGCCATGTCATCCTCGACATGGTCAGGGACGACCTGACGCCTGACCGCGTCATGACTCGGGCTGCCTTCGAGAACGCCATCCGCGTCAACACTGCGATCGGCGGGTCCACCAACGCCATCGTGCATCTGCTCGCCTTAGCGGGGCGGATCGGAGTTCGGCTCGCGCTCGATGATCTGGACACCCTGAGTCGCGACGTGCCACTGCTCGCGAATGTGCTACCCAGCGGCAAGTACCTGATGGAGGACTTCCATTACGCCGGCGGGTTGACGGCTTTGATGAGCGAGCTCGGGGATCTGCTCGACCTGACCGCGATGACGGTGTCGGGAGGCACGCTCGCAGATCAGATTAAGGGCGCCCGCGTGTGGGATCGCGATGTCATTGGAAGTCGCGGGCAGCCGGTCCTGCCAGCGGGCATGGGTACGGCCGTGCTGCGGGGGAATCTCGCACCCCAAGGTGCTGTGATCAAACAGTCGGCAGCGTCGATCGAGTTGATGCGCCACCGCGGTCAGGCGTTGGTGTTCGACACGCCGGAGGCCTACCTCGACGTCATGGACGATGCGGACCTACCGGTCGACGCCTCGACCGTGCTAGTGATCCGCAACGCCGGCCCGGTCGGATATCCCGGCATGCCGGAGATCGCCAACGTTCCCTTGCCTAAGAAGCTGGTCCAGCAAGGGGTGTCCGATCTAGTCAGGATCTCCGACGGCCGGATGAGCGGCACTGCGTTCGGCACGGTCGTATTACATGTTGCTCCCGAGGCGGCGGTGGGGGGGCCGCTGTCCCTGGTCCGTGACGGCGACTGGATCGAGCTCGACGTCGAAGCTCGCCGCCTGACCTTGGATGTGTCCGATGCCGAGCTCGATCGTCGGCGAGCCGAGGGTCGCGACTCGGGTACGCCGACGGATGTGACGCGTGGATATGCCTGGCTGTATCGCAAACACGTCCTGCAAGCCGACCAAGGTGCGGACTTTGACTTCCTGAGCGGAGCGGGTGGCCGCGGTGTGGGTCGTGAGTAGTCCGAGCGCGCGTCAGCCATCTGGGGTTGAGCTCGATTCAGACAGAGACGAAAGGGAAGCCCTATGAGGACTGAGAACATCAGCTACACCGTCAACGAACGCATCTATCGCGGCTATCTGGCACTCCCGGACCGCTCACGGCCCGGCCCGGCAGTCCTAATCTGCCATCCGGGAGTGGGCTTGGTCGCGCACACCCGCGAGGTGACGGAGAAGCTGGCCGAGTTGGGCTATGTCGCATTCGCCTTGGACTACTACGGCGACGGCCAGCCGATCGCGATCGAAGAGGTCGACCCCCGCATCAACGAGCTCAAGGACGATGTGGATGCGCTGCTGGCGATTGCGCGTGGCGGGTTGGCCGAACTGCTGGTCCGAGACGAGGTGGATCCGGCCCGTGTTGCGGTGATCGGGTACTGCTTCGGAGGCAGCCTGGCCTTCGAACTCGCTCGCTCGGGCGTCGATCTCCGGGCCGTGGTGGGCTTCCATGCCGGCCTGTGGAAACTGGCCCCGGAGCGTCCGTCACAGATCAAGGGCAGCGTTCTGGCCTTGGCTGGTGGTAGCGATCCACACGCCAGCCACGAGGAGCAGTTGGCATTCGAAGCCGAGATGAATGCCATCGGCGCCGACTGGTCGCTGACGATCTACGGGGGCGCAGAACATGCGTTCACCAATCCGGAGTCGTCGACGCGCGGCATCGGCGGGTTGGCCTACCACCAGACGGCTGACGAGCGTTCTTGGCGTGCGATGCTCGCCCTGTTCGACGAAGTGCTGTAGCCCGCTGTGATGCTGACTGATCTGTGTCTTGGCCGAAGGACGAGCCGTGCGAGCGCTTAGATGGCACGGCCGGCTCGACGTCCGTCTCGATGACGTCGCACCTCCGCGGGCACGCGGCGCTGGCGAAGTACTTCTCGAGGTGCTCTACTGCGGCATCTGTGGAACTGATCTGGAAGAGTTTCGCCAAGGCCCTCGCTTGATGCCGTTCTCAGAGCCGCACCCTCTCACGGGCGCGCAAGCACCGCTGACCTTGGGACACGAGTTCGTCGGGCGGGTGGTGGAAACCGGTCCAGGCGTCACGGGGGTCGCACCGGGTGACATTCTGGCGGTCGACGGGAACCGGACGTGTGGGGTGTGCTTCTGGTGCCGGAACGATGAACGGACGCTGTGTCCTCAGATCGCCCAGTACGGGCTCAAGGCCGACGGTGGACTTGCCGAACAGGTCGTGGTCGAGGTGGGCACGTGTGTGCTCGTTCCGCCTGATGCCGATCTTCGTATCGGTGCGTTGGCCGAACCCGTGAGTGTTGCGGTCCGCGCGGTTCGCCGCTCACGATTGGAGCCCGGCGAACGGATCGTGGTCGTCGGCGGAGGCCCGATCGGCCTTCTGGTCGTCGAGGTCGCCCGGGCAATGGGCGCGGCCTGGGTGGGTGTCGTCGATCCGCGGCAGGAGCGACGTGAGTTGGCCGAGCGTGTCGGTGCCGACGCCGCGTTCGACAGCGTGGACGACATCGTGGTCCGAGTGGAGGCGGGCACTTGTGCTCCGGGTCCGGATGTGGTGTTCGAATGCGCCGGACAGCCGACTACGGCCGCCGACGCGGTGGGGCTGGTCCGACGGGGTGGGCGAGTCGTGCTCGTGACACGGTTGAAGGACCTGAGACTCGACGCGTCCTTCACTGCAGGGGAGAAGGAGCTGATCGCCGCCCTCACCCATGATCGGTCCGCGGATTTCGAGACGGCTGTGGATCTCATGGTGTCCGGACGAGTCGCTGCCGTCGACATCGTCACCCATGAACTGACCCTGGAGTCAGCGGCCTACTCGATCTTTAGCGCCGACTCCGATTTCTCGCCTGCTGGCAAAGCCCTAGTGACTTCGAATCGGGCACCTCAGGACCGGGTGCCCAGAGCGCTCGAACTCTGAACGTCGGATCAGATCGCACACCGAAAGCTGGAATCAGTGACACATACAGAATCGAATCATCACCTTTTCATCAATGGTACGTGGACCGATGGTTCGGGCCACGAACGGCTCGATGTGATCAATCCCGCGACCGAGGCGGTGATCGCAACGGTGCCGCAGGCGACCCTGGAGGACCTGCAGACCGCGGTCGAAGCCGCTCGCCGCGCGTTCGACAGCGGGCCTTGGCCGACCATGCGACCGGCCGATCGTGCTCGAATCATGCTCCGGATGGGCGAGATCATGCAGCGTCGACGTAGCGAACTGGTCGAACTCAATATCGCCGAAGCCGGGTCGATCCGTTCGCTGGCCGAGGCCCACCAGACTGACGTGCCGATCCTGTATTGGAATGACATCTCCGAGCGGGTGATGGGCTCGTATCGGTTTATCGAGCCGTTGCTGCCGGCTGTCCGTGAAGGGAAGAACGGGTCGATCGGGCAAGGCGTGGTGCGCCGTGAGCCCGTGGGTGTTGCTGCGCTGATCACGCCCTACAACTTCCCCTTCATGCTGAACACGTGCAAGCTGGCGCCGGCGCTGGCGACCGGGTGCACCGTCGTCATGAAGCCGTCCCCGGATACGCCGCTGTCGGCGCTCATCCTCGGGGAGATCGCCGAGGAGGCGGGTCTTCCCGAGGGCGTGCTCAACATCATCACCGGCGATGTCGCCGTGTCCGAGACCTTGACGACCCACCCCATGGTCGACCTGGTCAGCTTCACCGGTTCCGATGCCGTGGGACGACAGGTGTATGCCCAGGCCGCTCGTTCCCTCAAACGAGTGGTCCTGGAGCTCGGCGGTAAGTCGGCCAACCTCATCTTCGATGATGCTGACCTGGATCGTGCCGCGGCGAGCATCGTCGATGGGTTCACCGTGCACGCGGGCCAGGGGTGTGCGCTGCTGACCAGGACCCTGGTCCAGGAGAGCGTGCACGACGAACTGTTGGCGCGCGTTCGCGCACTGGCGGCGTCGGTCAAGGTCGGCGACCCGGCGGACTCGGGCACGACGATGGGCCCGTTGATCTCTGCCCGGCAGCGCGAACGGGTGGAGCAGCACATCCAAGCGGGCCTCGACGCCGGAGCTTCTCTGGTCCTGGGCGGCGGCCGGCCGCCTGTGTCACGGGGGTTCTTCGTAGAGCCCACTTTGTTCGCAGGGGTCAACAACTCGATGCCGTTGGTCCGGGAGGAGATCTTCGGTCCGGTCGGTGTGATCGGGACGTTCACGACCGATGACGAGGCGGTCGCGTTGGCTAACGACAGCGAATACGGGCTCAGCGGTGGTGTCTGGTCCCAGAACACGGCACGAGCGTACGCCGTGGCGGCCCGGATCCGCACGGGTACGACATTCATCAACGGTGGGGGCGGCCTCAGCCCGTATGCGCCGTTCGGTGGATACAAGAACAGCGGTCTGGGTGTCGAACGCGGGGAATATGGCCTCGATGAGTACGTGCAGCTCAAGCATGTGAGTTGGGCCGTTCGATAGCTGGTGCCCCTCGTCGAATATGTGAGAAGTCCACAAGCACAACCAGGGCGAGTTGCTGAATTTCGGTCCGAATCGACGCTGACTATGGCGGACTTTCACGTCAGGCTTGGATGCGTAAGCCATTCCTGCCGGGCAGCCGACAGAACGCTGAAAGGACCTCATCAGTGCCCTCGACGATCGACCGAGAGGTCAAGCTGACCGACAAGTACGAGTTGGCTGACGGCGAGGTCTTCATGACGGGTCTTCAGGCACTCGTGCGGCTTCCCATGGTCCAGCGCTCGCTCGATGAGGCCGCCGGTCTGCTGACCGGGACCCTCATCAGCGGCTACGAAGGATCACCGCTGGCCGGCTACGACCTCGAACTGGCGCGGCAGCGCGCGCTGCTGGATGAGAACAACATCGTCGTCCGGCCGTCGGTCAACGAAGAGCTTGCGGCCAACGCCGTACAGGGTTCACAGCTTGCGGCAGAGATGGAGGACTGCGAGTACGACGGTGTGGTCGGCATCTGGTACGGGAAGGCGCCAGGGCTGGACCGGGCGTCCGATGCGTTGCGGCACGGCAATCTTGGCGGCGCGCACGTGCGGAGCGGCGCATTGGTGCTCGTAGGGGACGACTCGGTGGCGAAGTCGTCGACCGTCCCCAGTAGTTCTGAGGTGGCGATCGCCGAACTCGGCATGCCGGTCCTGATGCCTAGTGATGCCGATGACATCGTGAGCCTCGGCCTGCACGGCATTGCGATGTCCCGGTTCAGCGGGTTGTGGGTGGGGATGAAGCTGGCCACCAATGTCGTCGACGGCTCGGGCACGGCCCACCTCTCATCCGATTTCATTCCACCGGCACCACCCGATCGCACGATCGGCGGCAGCCGGTTCACGCACACGGTCTCGGCGAACTTCCTTCAGCCGAATCTGGCCCAACTTGAAGCTAGTCTGTTCGGCGCACGTCTGGAACTCGCCAGGCGCTACGTGGCCGAGAACCGTCTATTCGAAGTGCTCGGCGACCCAGCGGCGAAGGTCGGCATCGTCAGTTCCGGCGCGGTGTTCCGTGACACAATGCAAGCTCTGCAGCGGCTGGGGATCGGCGATCGATTGGACAGCTCCGGTGTACGAGTCCTCAAACTGGGTGCGATCCACCCACTCGATCCAGCGTCGATCCGCGAGTTCGCCGACGGCCTCGATGAACTGATCGTCGTCGAGGAGAAGCGAGCATTCATCGAACTGGCCGTGAAGGACATCCTGTTCGCCGAGGAGGTTCGACCGGCTGTCCATGGTCGCCGTGGGCCCGACGGCACTGTCCTATTTCGAGCCGAAGCCGACTTGCCGCCGGCGTATGTCGCCGGGCGACTCAAGACGAGGCTCCTCGGCCACGGGATCGTCCTGGACGAACGCCGCGATCGCCCGTCGGCGCCGCAACTGCTCCCGATCGTTGATCGATCCCCGTACTTCTGTTCAGGCTGCCCACATAACCGTTCGACCGTGGTGCCGGACGGTTCGCTGGTGGGCGCCGGGATCGGTTGCCATGCGCTCGCCGCGTTGATGCCGGGTGAACGTGTCGGCGACATCTATGGCATGTGTCAGATGGGCGGTGAAGGTGGTCCCTGGATCGGTATGGCTCCGTTCGTCTCGACGCCACACTTGTTTCAGAACATCGGCGACGGGACCTTCCATCATTCCGGATCACTGGCTATCCGGGCCTCGGTCGCGGCCGGCACGAACATCACGTACAAGCTGCTCTACAACGACGCCGTCGCCATGACCGGTGGCCAACAGGCCGTTGGAAAGATGTCGGTGCCCAACATCGTTGCTCAACTTCTGGCCGAAGGCGTTCGGCAGATCGCGATCACTACCGAGGATGTGCGCAGGTACCGCAAGGTGCGTCTGCCGCGGGGCGTGAAGGTCCACGACCGGTCACGTCTGATCGAGGTCCAGGAACAGCTGGCGCAGGTCCAAGGTGTGACGGTACTGATCCATGATCAGGAGTGCGCCACGGAACTGCGCCGTAAACGTAAGCGCAAGCTGGTCCAGGAGCCGTTCGAGCGGGCCTTCATCAACGAGCGTGTATGCGAGGGATGTGGAGACTGCGGGCAGAAGTCGAATTGCATGTCGGTACAACCGGTCCAGACCGAGTTCGGGCGCAAGACACGCATCGACCAGTCGTCGTGCAACAAGGACTACTCATGCTTCGACGGTGACTGCCCCTCGTTCATCTCCGTGGTGCCTGGCGGGAAGTCTACGACCACACCGACTGAGCTGGAGTCGGTAGCAGCGCTTCCTGAGCCGGTTCCGGTGACTGATCTCAGTGACTTCGGATTGCGGATCGTCGGCATGGGTGGCACCGGAGTCGTCACGACCGCTCAGGTTATCGCTACTGCGGCTACTCTGGCCGGGGTTCAGGTACAGGGGTTGGATCAGCTCGGCATGGCCCAAAAGGGTGGTGCTGTGGTGTCCGATCTTCGCTTGTCGACGGACGCGAGAGCAGGAACGAACAAACTGGCGCCCGGTGAGTGCGACTTGTATCTCGGCTGTGATGTGCTGGTCGCCGCTGATGCCAGCCATCTGACCGTGGCGGCGAAGGATCGTACTGTTGCCGTGGTCTCGACCTCTCAGGTTCCCACCGGCGAGATGATCCTGTCGCCGCAGACGCCGTTTCCCTCGACGAAGGAAACTACGGGTCGAATCTCAGAGTTCGTCCGAGCCGAGGATTCGGTCTTCGCGGATGCGCGGCGCATCAGTGAGGACCTGCTGGGATCGGATCAGTACGCGAACATCATGCTGGTCGGCATGGCAGTTCAGGCCGGTGCGCTGCCGCTCCCGGTGGCAGGGCTCGAGAAGGCCATCAATCTCAACGGTGTGGCGGTGCAGACCAATCTGCGCGCCTTCGAGATCGGCCGGCGCGTCGTCGTGGACCCGGGTCACTATGCGAACGGCCCAAAATCGGAGCGTCGTCGCCGTCGCAAGGTCGCGACGTTCGACGACTACGTGAACGCGGACCTGCCGGACGCGACGATATCCGTCGTGCGCATGCTTGCTGCGGAACTGGTTGACTACCAGAGTCGGGACTACGCTCACGAGTTCCTTGCAGCGGTCGACGACATCCAAGAATTGGAGACTTCGAAGATCGCACCACGCGGTGAGATCGCGGAGAGATTCGCCCGATCGTACTTCAAGTTGCTGGCATACAAGGACGAATACGAGGTTGCTCGCCTCAGTCTTGATCCTGCGCTGGATGCCTCGATCCGCCAACAGTTCGGTGATGGAGCGAAGCTCAAGTACCGACTCCACCCCCCGTTCCTGCGAGCGCTGGGTTTCCATCACAAGATCGCCTTCGGGCGTTGGTTCCGGGCGGTATTCCGGCTGCTGCATGCCAGCCGCAAGTTGCGTGGTACGCGGCTTGATCCGTTCGGGTACGCCAGAGTCCGCCGGGTTGAGCGTCAACTTCCTCGGGATTTTCGCTTGGCTGCCGTGAATGCGATGGCGTTTCTGTCGGCCGACACACACGACGCGATCGTGGCACTGATGGAGTTGCCCGAGCTGGTTCGCGGCTATGAGGGCATCAAGCTCGCCAATGTCGATGAGTACAGGCGCCAGATGTCAGGGGCTCTGGCTGCTCTGGACGTCTGACAGCCGAGCTTCGGATCCTGCCGCGGGGCGCGCTCTCCTTGAGATGGCCGCGCTATACGAGCGAGACGCTAGGGTGCGCTGCGCACCTTCGCATCGAGGTCAAGAGGGAGCGTGACACGCCCCGGTCTCGTTAGGTGCGATGTCCAGCAGGTTACTTAGTCGGTTGAAATAGTGTGCTGCCGATAGCGGAGTGGATCCTGTGGTCATGTAGAAGTGGATCCAGTTTGGCAGGGTTGCTCTGCGGGTGGTTACTGAGTCGTAGAAGCGGGCGTAGGCCCAGCCATCGGCCGGGGACGTCCGGCGCGGACATGACCGCTGCCGGTTTGTCCATTTGCGAGCGGTCGGGCGGAGACCTGGAACATCGCGGCCGCCGTCGCGGCTGTCCAGCCATCCTCGACGATCGCCCGAGCAAAGCCGGAACCGGTGTTTGGGCGTCAGAGCAGCGTTAGCGTGGGAACGGAGGCGTCCTGGGTGTGAAGCGGAACCTAGACAGCTCCACTCTCACCCGAAGGCCTTCGCCTATCCGGAGAAACATCGTCCCTGGACATCACTGCCAGGTTGTGTCGCTCATATCAGCGGGTTGGTCAGACTCCGTCCAGCAAGGCAGGGGGCCGAAGCAATACCGGCCTCCGCAGGTTCGGGGTTCCGATGTCCTGAGACACTAACCTGGAGCCGCCTGTCGGAATCGAACCGACGACCTTGTCATTACGAGTGACATGCTCTACCGACTGAGCTAAGGCGGCGAAGGCTCAGCGAGGATCGCCCGCCGAACCGGGACGAGTCTACCCGGGCTGGCCGCCGAGGACGAACCGGGCCGAGCCGTCAGCGACGAGGCAGGCTCGACAGCCGGTCGAGCGCCTCGGCGATCGCTGATTCGGGGGTGCAGAACGCCCAAACGAGCGGTTTGCTGCATGGCGCACCGGACATGTAGGTCAGGAACCGATCGGCGCCGATCGGGGCGCGGGGAGTTCAGCAGGATCATGCGCATGCATGGCATCAACAGGCCCCACGAAGAAGCTGTTACGCGGTTCTCGGCATCTGATGGCGCACTCCGCTGCGCGACGAGACCGGCTCGTCGGAACGTCTGAGCTGGCACAAAAAGGTTGTCCCGCCGTTCTCGGGGGGTGAAACGGCGGGACAACGAGTAGAACTGTACTAGGTCCGTGGTTCAACGTCTCGTGATCGGCCGAAATATCTGCCCGAATCGGCTCACGGCGTCCGGTCCGCGGACGCCGTGGGACGAGAGTGCGACAATCTGAGCCATGACCATCACGGCCGATCCCCCCTCGGTACCGCCACCCCCGTCCCCGCATCGCCGTCGCCGGAGCACCGGCCGCCGGATCACGACGGCGTTCGGGCTGCTGCTCATCGCCGCGGGCCTGGGACTGCTGGGCTGGTTCCTGTGGCAGTACTTCGGCACCAACATCGTGTCCAAGCACGCGCAGGAGAAGATCACCGAGAACACGCTCGCGCAATGGGAGAACGGCATCGACGGCGATGCCGTGGGCCTGCTGCGGATCGAACGATTCGGCAAGGACTTCCAGGTCCCGATCGTCAAGGGATTCGACGACAAGTCCCTGGCCAAGGGTGTCGGGATGTACAAGAAGGGCGCGATGCCCGGCCAGATCGGCAACTTCGCGATCGCCGGCCACCGCGTCACGCACGGTGAGCCGTTCCGCGACTTCCTCAAGCTCCGCAAGGGCGATCTGGTCGAGGTCGAGACCCGCACCCACGTCTACACGTACGAGCTGGAGAACAACGGCGACAAGATCACGGTCGACTTCACGACGTCGTGGCCGCTGTGGAAGGTGCCCGACCCCGACTGGGACAACACTCCGCCGACCGAGCGGAAGATCACGTTGCTCACCTGCTCGGAGTTGTTCCACACGCGCAACCGCAACGTCGTGATCGGTCACCTGGTCAAGACGGTCGACAAGAGCAAGACCGCGCCGCCGGCCGACCGCGCGGCCAAGGACAAGAAGAAGACCGACACGCAGAAGGCGGCGGGGCGCTGACGTGAGTACCCGCCACCGGCGCGAGTTCATCGAGCTCGCCCTCGATCTCGACGTGTTGCGCTTCGGCGAATTCACGCTGAAGTCGGGCCGCACGTCGCCGTACTTCTTCAACGCCGGCCTGTTCAACACCGGTGACCGGCTCGCCGCGCTGGGCCGTTTCTACGCAGCCGCGATCGTCGAGTCCGGCGTGGAGTTCGACGTGTTGCTCGGCCCCGCCTACAAGGGCATCCCGATCGCCGCTGCCACAGCCGTCGCGCTGGCCGATCACCACGATCGCGACGTGCCGTGGTGCTTCAACCGCAAGGAGGCCAAGGACCACGGCGAGGGCGGTCTGATCGTCGGATCGCCGCTGCGCGGCCGTGCCCTGGTCGTCGACGACGTCATCACCGCCGGCACCGCGATCCGCGAGGTGCAGCAGGTGGTCGCCGCCGAGGGTGCCGAGATCGCGGGCATCGTCGTAGCGGTCGATCGCCAGGAGCGCGGCACCGGCGAGCTGTCGGCCATCGAGGAGGTCGAACGCGACCTGGGTGTCGGCGTCAACGCGATCATCACGCTGACCGACATCGTCGACTTCCTCGAGAGTGCCGGCCACCATGCCGAGCACCTTGACGCCGTCCGGGCCTACCGGGACGAGTTCGGAGTCACGTGAGCGAGGTCGGCGTCGGCCCGTGGCAGGGCGCATGGCCCGACGACCCGCGGTACGACCCTCAGCTGCTGCGAGACGGTGATGCCCGCAATGTCGTCGATCGGTACCGGTACTGGACCGTCGAGGCCATCGTCGCCGACCTCGACACCCGCAGGCATGGCTTCCATGTCGCGATCGAGAACTGGCAGCACGACTTCAACATCGGGTCGATCGTGCGGACCGCGAACGCGTTCTGTGCCGCCGAAGTGCACATCGTGGGGAAGCGCCGGTGGAATCGGCGCGGCGCGATGGTCACCGACCGGTACCAGCACGTGCGCCATCACCCCGATGTCGCGGCGCTGGCCGCGTGGACCTCGGCCGAGGGCATCGCGCTGATCGGCATCGACAACGTCGACGAATCGCTGTCCATCGAGACGGCCGAGCTGCCCGAGCGATGCGTCCTGCTGTTCGGCCAGGAGGGTCCGGGGCTCAGCGACGCGGCCCGCGACGCCTGCTCGCGCACCCTGTCGATCGCCCAGTTCGGCTCGACCCGGTCGATCAACGCCGGAGCGGCGGCCGCGATCGCGATGCACGCCTGGATCCGTCAGCACGGTGACGCGGTCGGCGGGGCCACGTAGGGTCGGTCCATGGCTCGAGTGGTGGTCATCGGAGGCGACGCGGCGGGTGCCACCGCAGCGTCCGGGCTGCGGCGCAGACTGCCGACGGAGTACGAGGTCGTGGTCCTCGAGCGGGGATCGTGGACGTCGTACTCGGCGTGCGGCATCCCCTACTGGATCGCGGGCGAGGTCGCCTCGCCGCATGACCTGGTGGCGCGGACGCCTGAGGAGCACCGGGCCAACGGCATCGACCTGCGCATGGGTGTCGAGGCCACCGCGATCGACGTCGAGAAGCGCGTCGTGACCACGTCGGACGGCGATCTGGACTACGACCGGCTGGTCATCGCCACAGGTGCCGAGCCGATCCGGCCCGACCTGCCGGGCATCGACGCCGATGGCATCTACGGGGTGCAGTCCCTTGACGACGGCCAGCGGGTCTTCGACGCCCTGTTCGAGGATCCCGAGCACGTCGTGGTCGTGGGCTCGGGCTACATCGGCCTGGAGATGGCCGAGGCATGCGTGGTCCGCGGGCTCGACACCACCGTCGTGGAACGGATGGGCACCCCGATGCCGATCCTCGAGGCGTCGCTAGGCGAGCACGTCGCCGACGCCATGCGGGCGCGCGGCATCGAGTTGCGCACGGGTGCCACGGTCACCGGATTCACGGTCCAGGACGGACGTGTCACCGGGGTCGAGACCAGCCTGGGCACCCTGCCCGCCGACCTGGTGATCCTGGGCCTCGGGGTCACCGCCCGGTCCGCCTTGGCGCGCGACGCGGGTCTGGAGCTGGGCGTCAAAGACGCGATCGTGGTCGACGAGCGACTGCGAGCCGCCGATGGCGTGTGGGCCGCTGGCGACGTCGTGCAGTCGACCGACCGTGTGTCGGGCCGACCGATGCACGTCGCCCTCGGCACCCACGCCAACAAACAGGGCGTGGTGGTCGCCGACGCGGTCGCCGCCGATCTGCTGGGCGAGGAGCCTCGGCTGTCCTTCCCCGGGGTGGTGCAGACCGCGATCACCCGGTTCTGCCGCCTCGAGATCTCCCGCACCGGTCTCGGCGAACAGCAAGCGCGCGACGCCGGGTTCGACCCCGTCGTCGCCACGATCGAGACCACCAACGTCGCCGGCTACATGCCGGACGCCGCGCCGATGACGGTGCTGATGATCGCCGACCGTCCGTCGAGGCGTCTGCTGGGCGTCCAGATCGTGGGCGCCGAGGACGCCGCCCTGCGCATCGACACCGCCGCCACGGCGCTCGCCGCGGGCATGACGGTCGACGACGTCGTGATGCTGGACCTGGCCTACGCGCCGCCGTTCGGCTCGGTGTGGAGCCCCGTGCAGGTGGCGGCGCGAGCGGTGGTCAAGCAGCTCGACCGGTGAGACATACTGGCCCTGCACCCGACGAACACAGGAGAGATTGATGCCCGTCGCCACTCCCGAGGTCTACGCCGCGATGCTCGACAAGGCCAAGAGCGAGTCGTTCGCGTTCCCGGCCATCAACGTCTCGAGCTCGCAGACCCTGAACGCTGCCCTGGCGGGCTTCGCGGAGGCGGAGTCCGATGGCATCATCCAGGTCTCGACCGGCGGTGCCGAGTACTTCTCGGGCCCCACAGTCAAGGACATGGTCTCCGGTTCGCTCGGCTTCGCCGCGTTCGCCGAGGAGGTCGCCAAGCAGTATCCCGTCAACGTCGCGCTGCACACCGATCACTGCCCGAAGGACAAGCTCGACGGCTTCGTGCGGCCTCTGCTGGCGGCGTCGACCGAACGGGTGCGGGGTGGGGGCCTGCCGTACTTCCAGTCGCACATGTGGGACGGCTCGGCAGTGCCGCTCGACGAGAACCTGCAGATCGCCGAGGAACTGCTGGCGGCCTGCGCCGCGGCGAACGTGATCCTCGAGATCGAGGTCGGTGTCGTCGGCGGCGAGGAGGACGGCGTCGAGAACGCCATCAACGACAAGCTCTACACCTCGCCCGAGGACGCGCTGGCGACCGCCGCGGCGCTCGGGCTGGGCGAGAAGGGCCGCTATCTGACGGCGCTGACGTTCGGCAACGTGCACGGCGTCTACAAGCCGGGCAACGTCAAGCTGCGTCCCGAGGTGCTCGAGGCGGCGCAGGAGGCGGTAGCTGAGAAGTACGGAACCGATCGGCCGTTCGACTTCGTGTTCCACGGTGGCTCGGGTTCGCTGCCCGAGGAGATCTCGGCGGCGGTCGACTACGGCGTCGTCAAGATGAACGTCGACACCGACACCCAGTACGCCTTCACCCGTCCCGCCGCCGCCCACATGTTCCAGAACTACGACGGCGTCCTGAAGGTCGACGGCGAGGTCGGCAACAAGAAGGCGTACGACCCGCGTGCGTGGGGCAAGGCCGCCGAGGCCGGCATGGCCGCCCGCGTCGTCGAGGCCTGCCAGAACCTCCGCTCCGCCGGCACCAAGCTCTGAGGTCCCAGGCGTCACAAGTTTCCCAGGAGATCCTGGGAAACCCGCAATGATCACAGAAAGCTTTCTGTGATCACCGCAGGTTCTCTGGGTGCAGTCAACCGACGAGGTGGCCGAACTGGCGCCGTGACTCGTTCAAGGATCGTTGCAGTTCCTCGGTCAAGGCGCGGCGGACTCCGGGGCTCAGTTGTGACCAGATGATCCGAGTCACTCCCCACCCTGCTGCGCGGATGGCATCTTCGCGCGCCTTCTCCTTCGCCAGGTCGCTGGAATGTGAGTACTTCAGTAAGCCGTCGAACTCCACGATGTGGCGGTATTGCGGCCACGCGAAGTCGACGATGGCGACGAGGATGCCCTGGTTGTCGTAGATCGGATGCTGCGGAACTGGACGCGGAAGCCCCGCGTCCGCGATGGCGATTCGCGTCCTGCTTTCGCCCGGCGACTCAGCACGTCCGTCGGCGCGACTCAAGCTGACCTTCGCGCGCCGGGCACCCCTCCAGCGGGTATGTCGGCCGGCGATCTCCTCGAGCTCAGGCTCGGTGACAACGCCTAGATGAAGGGCGGAGTCAGCGGTCACGATGCCGGACTCGATCGATGACGTAGTGGCGATGTCCCACACCATCCGGCTGGGCGTGACAACCGGTAGGCCGTCGACGGTCGTGACATGGGCGTCATCGAGGTCGCCGACGTGGTGGACCACACCGGCTTCGACCCGGCCGCGTCCCGTATCGGTTCGGGTCAGATGGGGCTGGTCGAGCGACAGGCCGAAGGTTGCGACGCCGTGCAGGACTGCCGCTGACTGGTGACTGAACGCGACGCTATCGGTGAAGCGGGTCGCGACTGCTTTGCACGTGACGATGTGCTGGTCTTCCGGACTGAGGTCTGAATGCCAAGCACCGGTGTAGAGCCCCGGCCCGAGGCGGACGAGGTCGCCGGCGCGTCGTGCGTTAAGGATGTATCGGTCGTCAAGACCGAGGCTGAGTATCTGGGGGCGCGTGACAAAGCCCGCGCACTGGATGAACGCTTCGACGTCGGACTGCATGTCTTGACGATGGCGTGATTCGCGGAAGTCTGCAGAAAAGTGTCCACAGGCTCAACCGCACCCAGGAATCATGCGTTGATCACAGGAAGCTTTCTGTGATCAACGCAAGTTTCCCAGGATCTCCTGGGAAACTTGGGACTCGATAGGCTCGCCGTATGACGAACTTGCTGGGGGAGCCGCCGGAGACCTTGTTGCCTGCCGATCCGGGCGCGGAGGCCCTGGGCGCTGGCGACGATCCGCGCAATGTCGCCGCTGCGCATCCCGACTCCGTGCTGGCGTGGGCGACCCTCGCGGAGGCGGCGCTGGCCGACGGACGCGATCTCGAGGGGTACGCGTTCGCGCGCACGGGCTATCACCGCTCGCTGGATCTGCTGCGGCGCAACGGATGGAAGGGCCACGGGCCGGTGCCGTGGGCGCACGAGCCCAATCATGGATTCCTGCGCGCCCTCGCCGCGCTCGGCGAGGCGTCCGCACGCTTCGACGACGAGGCCGAGGCGCACCGCTGCCGCGAGTTCCTGCACGAGTCGAGCCCCGAGGCGTACGCCGAACTGGTGAGGTAGCCGCCCGGCCCGGCAAGATCAGACTTCCGGCCGATGCCGGTTGTCGGTGCCCTGTGATTGGCTGGCGCGCATGTCGATGATCGAGGCGCGCGGGCTGGTCCAGGTGTTCCAGACCCGTCAGGGCAAGAAGAAGACCGAAGTACGAGCTGTCGACGGTGTCGATCTCGACATCGCCGAGGGCGAGGTGGTCGGCTTCCTCGGTCCGAACGGCGCGGGCAAGACCACGACGCTGCGCATGCTGACGACGCTGCTCAAGCCCACCGCGGGCACGGCACGCGTCGCCGGCTACGACGTCACGACCGAGTCCGAGCAGGTCAGGCGCAATATCGGCTATGTCTCGCAGGCCGGCGGCATCTCGTCGTACGCGCGCGCCGGTGAAGAGGTCATGGATCACGGCATGCTCTACGGCCGTACGCGCCAGCAGGTCGAGCAGCGTGGCAAGGAGCTGTTCGAACAGCTGCAGCTCGACGGCCTGTGGGAGCGCACCGCCCGCCAGATGTCCGGAGGGCAGAAGCGCCGCCTCGACATCGCGATGGGCCTGATCCACGATCCCACGCTGATCTTCCTCGACGAGCCCACCACGGGCCTCGATCCCCAGGCGCGCGCAAACCTCTGGGAGCACATCGCCGACCTGCGCCGCAAGCACGGTGCCACGATCTGCCTCACCACGCACTACCTCGACGAGGCCGATGCGCTCAGCGACCGCATCGTCATCATCGACCGCGGCCGCATCGTCGCGTCCGACACCGCCGACAACCTGAAGGCGGCGGTCGCCGGCGATCTGGTCGACCTCGAGGTCGCCGACCCGGCCCGCGTCGCCGAGGCGGCGCGACAGCTCGACGCCCTCACGGAGGCCGAGGTCGAGATCGACGGCAACCGGGTCAGCGGACGGATTCCCCAGGCGGGCCGTGCGGTGCCCGGTCTGCTGCGCGAACTCGACCGCACGGGCATCGTGCTCGACGCCATCGAGGTGCACCGGCCCACGCTCGACGACGTGTTCCTCGAGCTCACCGGCCGTTCGTTGCGCGATGCCGAGGCGGCCACCGAGACTCCGCAGAACGAGGGAGGGGAGGCTGCATGAACTTCCTCCACGACTCGTTCATCGTGTTCCGCCGGCAGCTGCGGATGAACCTGCGCAATCCCGCGTGGGTCATCATCGGCATGCTCCAGCCCGTCATGTACCTGGTGCTGTTCGGTCCGCTGCTCAAGCCGTTGATCCAGCAGTTCGGCGCCACCAACGCCTATACCTTCTTCGTGCCCGGCATGCTGATCCAGCTGGGCATCTTCGGTGCGTTCTTCGCCGGCTTCGGTCTGATCGGCGAGTGGCGCGACGGCGTCATCGAGGCCGAGCGGGTCACGCCGGCCAGTCGCACCGCGCTGCTGTTCGGCCGGCTCCTGCGCGATCTGCTGCAGCTGTTCGTCCAAGCCATCATCCTGGTCGGCCTGGGCTACCTGATGGGCATGGACGCCCCGTTCGGCGGGGTCGTGCTCGGCGTCGTCATCACACTGCTCGTCGGCGGAGCCTGCGCGGCGGCGTCGAACGCGTTCGCGCTGACGGTCAAGAGCGAGGACGTCATGGCACCGGTCATCAACATGGTGATGATGCCGGTCCTGCTGCTGTCGGGCATTCTGCTGCCGATGACGATCGGACCCAAGTGGCTCCTGCGCGCCAGCGACTTCATGCCGGTCCGGCACATCGTCGACGCCACACGCGATGTGTTCGGTGGAGAGGTGATGACCTCCGCGGTCGGGTGGGGCGTCGGCTGGTCTGTCGTGTTCTTCGCCGGCGCCCTGTGGTGGGGCACCGCGGTGTTCAAGCGCGAGAACAGTTAGGCCTCAAGCGCCGAGCACGATCCAGCGGCCGCTGCGGCGTCGTAGTTCCAGCGTCACCCAGCGGGCGGCGATGAAACCGATGTAAGCGGCCCACAGCCAGGTCAGGCCGCCGTCGGCCACGGCGACGGCCCAGACCAGCGGCGCGTATGCCACGAGTACGGCCAGACCGGCCCAGGCCAGGTACCGGCCGTCGCCGGCGCCGATCAGCACGCCGTCGAGCACGAAGACGGCGCCCGACAGCGGTTGTACAACCGCGACGACCAACAGCACGGGCACGAGCCGGTCGGCGACCGACGCGTCGGAGGTGAACAGACCCGGCAGCCAAGGCGCCGCGACGGCCAGCAGAAGACCGATCACGGTACCGACGCCCCAGCCCCAGCGGACCATCACCGACGTGAGGGCACGGGTGATCGCGGCGTCACCTGCCCCCAGCGACCGGCCGGTCAAGGTCTGGCCCGCGATCGCGAGGGCATCGAGCGCGAAGACGCAGAACGTCACGATGGTCGCCGCCACCTGGTGGGCGGCCAGCGGCGCGTCGCCGAAGGTCGCCGCCACTGCGGTCGCCAGCAACAGGGCGGCACGCAAGGTCACAGTGCGCACCAGCAGGGGCACGCCGGTGCGCGCGGCCTCGACGACAGGTCCCACACGCAGCGCCGCGCTCGCGCCGATCGATCGGGCGCGTCGCACCACCACGGTGGTCAGCCACGCCGCGGCGCCCCACTGTGCCAGGACGGTCCCGGTTGCCGCACCCGCGATGCCCCAGTCGAGCCCATAGACGAACGTGACGTTCAGGACGACGTTCGCGAGGCAGGCCGTGACGGTCACGATCAGCGGGGTGCGCAGGTCGAGTACGCCGCGCAAGGCGCCGGTCGCGGCGAGCACCAGGAGCATGGCGGGCAGCCCGATCGTGCTGATCACGAGGTAGTCGCGGGCCTGCGCCGCGACGTCGGGGGAGCTGGACAGCGCCGTCGTCAAGGGCTCGGCGGCCAGCGCCGTGCCGGCGGCGAGTGCGACGCCGAGACCGGCGGCCAGCCACAGTCCGCCGATCGCCTGGCCCATCGCGTCCCGTTCGCTCCCCGCCCCGTGGCTGCGCGCCACCGCCGAGGTCGTGCCGTAGGCCAGGAACACGCAGAGCCCGACGACCGTGCCGAGCACGACGGCGGCCACGGCCAGGCCCGCCAGCTGGGTCGTGCCGAGGTGACCGATGATCGCGGTATCGGCCAGGAGCATCACGGGCTCGGCCACGAGCGCCGCGAATGCGGGGATCGCGACCGCCAGGATGTCGCGGCTGGTGCTCATGCCGGGTCTCGGACGACGAGGCGCCAGGCCTCTGGCAGGACCCGCCAGGTGTGCGCAGCGGACGGCTCCGCCAGCTCGCCGTCGTTGGTGGCCCGGGCTCGCTCGCCGCGGACGACGATCTCGCGACCACGCCAGAGGCGGACGTCGGCGCTGCGGTGGTGCGTGCCTCGCCGCAACCGCAAGGCGTACATCAGGCGCCGCAGTCTCGAGGCGGCCGTCACGACCGCGATGTCGAGCAGTCCGTCGCCGGGATCGGCCTCCGGCAGCAGGGCCGCCCCGCCGCCGACATACCGGCCGTTGCCCGCGGCCACCTGGAGCACCTGGCCGCGCGGAGAGACGATCGCGCCGTCCACCGGGACCTCCAGCTCGACCCCGGGCCGGGTCACGCCGGCGATCAAGGTGCCGATGGCGTAGCCCGCGGGACCGAAGCGGCGCTTCCAGGTCGCAGCATCGGCGGCGGCATCGGCCCCGACGCCGACGTGGATGGCGTTGACCACGATCTCGCCGTTGGCGGTGAGCGCCAGGTCCAGCGGCCGAGGCGTCCCGGTCATGATCAGACGCACGGCCTCACGTGGATCGGCCGGCACGTGCACCGTCCGCGCGAAGTCGTTCCCGGTGCCGAGCGGGATCAGGCCGAACCACATGTCGGCGAGCCGGTCGGCCCGCATCGTGGCCTGCAGCACCGCGTGAAGCGATCCGTCGCCACCGAGCACCACGACGCCGTCGATGGCGGGGTGCGCGGCCAGCGCACGGTCGAGATCGTCGACACCCGAGGTCGCCGCGTGGATCACGTCGGCGGCACCGCGCAGCTGTGCGATCACCTCATCGATCGTGGCGTCGTCCGAAGAGCCGGCGTCGGCATTGCTGATCGCCAGCACGGTCGGTCGATCCGTCAGCACGGCCCCACCCTAGACGTCGGACCGCGGTAGGCTGTGGTGGTAAGAGCCCCTGAGACGGGGCTTGTCGCACGTCAAGGGTGGTGCCGACTGATGCCGGCTGTCGTGATCGTGGGAGCCCAGTGGGGCGATGAAGGCAAGGGCAAGGCGACCGATCTGCTCGGCAGCCGAGTCGACTACGTCGTCAAGTTCAACGGCGGCAACAACGCCGGCCACACCGTCGTCATCGGCGACCAGAAGTACGCGCTGCACCTGCTGCCCAGCGGCATCCTCAGCCCCGGGTGCGTGCCGGTCATCGGCAACGGCGTGGTCGTCGACCTGTCGGTGCTGTTCGAGGAGATCGACGGCCTGGAGGCGCGCGGCATCGACACCTCGGCGCTCATGATCAGCGCCAACGCCCACGTGATCGCCGACTACAACCGCACGCTCGACAAGGTCACCGAGCGCTTCCTCGGCAGCCGCAAGATCGGCACCACGGGCCGCGGCATCGGTCCCACGTACGCCGACAAGATGAACCGCCTGGGGGTGCGCATCCAGGACCTGTTCGACGAGAAGATCCTGCGACAGAAGGTCGAGGGCGCCCTCGAGCTGAAGAACCAGATCCTCACCAAGATCTACAACCGCCGTGCGGTCGAGGTCGACGACGTGGTCGACGAACTGCTGGGATACGTCGACCGGCTCCGGCCCATGGTGGCCGACACCAGCCTGTTGCTGCACGATGCGCTGAAGGCCGACAAGACCGTGCTGCTCGAGGCCGGCCAGGCCACGCTGCTCGACGTCGACCACGGCACGTACCCGTTCGTGACGTCGTCGTCGGCGACGACGGGCGGCGCGTGCACCGGGTCGGGCATCGCTCCGACCGAGATCACCCGGGTCATCGGCATCGTCAAGGCATACGCGACCCGCGTCGGCGAGGGCCCGTTCCCGACCGAGCTCTTCGGTGATGGACAGGACGGGGCCGACGGCGAACAGTTGCGTCAGAACGGCGCCGAGTTCGGCACCACCACGGGTCGTCCGCGCCGTTGCGGCTGGTACGACGCACCGATCGCCCGCTACGCCGCCCGGGTCAACGGAGTCACCGACTTCGTGCTCACCAAGCTCGACGTCCTGACCGGCTGGGACCGCATTCCGGTCTGCGTGGCGTACGAGGTCGACGGCGAGCGCGTCGACGAGATGCCGATGACCCAGACGGGCTTCCATCATGCCAAGCCGATCTATGAGTACTTCGAGGGCTGGCACGAGGACATCTCGGGCGCGCGCGCACTGGCTGATCTGCCGCAGGCGGCCCAGGACTACGTCGCGGCGCTCGAGGCGATGTCGGGCGCCCGGATCTCGGCGATCGGCGTCGGTCCGGGCCGCGACCAGACCGTCGTCGTGCACGACCTGCTCTGACTCGCATTCACCTGGATAGGTTGATTCCGTGAAGACCCTCGTCATCGGCACTGGTGGCCGTGAGCACGCACTGGCACTCGCCCTGTCGCGCGATCCGGCGGTGAGCGAGGTGCATGCGGCGCCCGGCAATCCGGGCATCGGGTCGTTCGCGACGCTCCATGACGTCGACCCGCTCGACGGTGAGGCGGTGGCCGCGCTGGCGGTGTCGATCGGCGCCGGCCTGGTGGTCGTCGGTCCCGAGGCCCCGCTCGTCGCGGGCGTCGCCGACGCGGTACGCGCCGAGGGCATCGCTTGCTTCGGGCCGAGCGCCGCCGCGGCTCAGCTCGAGGGTTCCAAGGCGTTCGCCAAGCAGGTCATGGCCGCTGCCGAGGTGCCGACCGCGATGGCTCGCGTGTGCACCACGGCCCACGAGGTCTCGGCGGCCCTCGATGCATTCGGCCCTCCGTACGTCGTGAAGGACGACGCTCTGGCGGCCGGCAAGGGCGTCGTGGTCACCGACGATCGCGCCGAGGCCGCCGCGCACGGTGCCTCGTGCGATCGTGTCGTGATCGAGGAGTTCCTCGATGGTCCCGAAGTGTCGCTGTTCGCGATCACCGACGGCCAGACGGTGCTGCCGTTGCAGCCGGCGCAGGATTTCAAGCGCGCACTCGACGGCGACGAAGGGCCGAACACGGGCGGCATGGGCGCCTACACGCCGTTGGCCTGGGCGCCCGATGACCTGGTCGCCGATGTCTCGCGGCGGGTGCTGGTGCCGACGGTCCAGGAGATGGCGCGTCGCGGCACGCCGTTCCAGGGACTGCTGTACGCGGGTCTGGCGCTGACCTCGCGCGGCGTCCGGGTCGTGGAGTTCAACGCGCGCTTCGGAGATCCCGAGACGCAGGTGCTGATGGCGCTGCTGCGTACTCCGCTGTCGGCGCTGCTGCTCGGGGCGGCCACCGGCACGCTCGCCGAGGTCGGCCTGCCGCAGTGGCACGACGGTGCCGCCGTCACCGTCGTCATGGCGTCGGCGGGGTACCCCGCATCCAGCAGCAAGGGCGATGTCATCACGGGTGTCGACGCGGCCGATGCGATCAACGGCGTCGACGTGATCCACGCGGGCACGGCCACCGACGCCGACGGGCGCCTGGTCACTGCCGGGGGCCGCGTCCTGGCCGTCACGGCGGTCGGTGCTGACCTGGACCAGGCGCGTCAGCGCGCGTACCAGGGGGTCGCCGCGATCGACTTCGAAGGCGCCCAGCACCGCACCGATATCGCGCGGTCGGCTGAGCGCGGCGAGATCGTTCTCTGATGCGCTGGAGACGGCGGCGTGACCAGGGTGATGCCGAGGACCGTGGCTCGCAGCCATCGGCGGCAACGGCCCGCTCCGCACAACCCGACGGATTCCGGCTGCCGGAGGGGCTCGCGCTCAGTGCTGAGGCCGAGAGTGGTCTGCGCGACGCGTTGTGGCGCGAGGTGCTGCTCGGCTGTACCGATCCGGACGACATGCTCGAGTCTCTCGAGGAGGAGCTGTCGGGCTGGGGCATCGACGACGCGACGGCCGAGGCGGCCGCGCAGGCCGTGGTCCGCGCCCGAAGCGCGCAGCAGGCCCGCTGGGCCGACGAGGTCACCGTCAGCAACCTCCTGGCGGCGTTCGAGGACCTAGCCGGCATCGGCGTGGTGGCCCGCGATCACTTCAGCTGTTGCGGCACGTGCGCGTCGAGCGAGATCTGGGACGAGCGCGACGACTCCCGGACCTGGCGTGGATACGTCTATTTCCATCAGCAGGACACCGAGTCGCTGATCGAGGAGCGCAGTACCTACATCGGCTACGGCGCGTTCCTCGACGCCTGGCTGCCGGAGGCGGAGTGGGTCGCGTTGCCCGACGACCAGAAGGATGCGCGATACGCCGACATCGTGCGCGGCCTGATGGAGGGCGAGGTGTTCCCGCTCCTGCGACGGCACGGGATCGCGGTCACCTGGGACGGGGACCTCGGCCGCCGGATTCTCCTGGAGAACGCCGACTACTACGTCCCGGTCTGATCCACGGGTGGGACAATGGACCGCGTGACCACGCCGAATGTCCTCGCGTCCCGCTACGCCTCCGCTCAGCTGTCCCGCATCTGGTCGCCCGAGCACAAGATCGTCCTGGAGCGCCGACTCTGGATCGCGGTCCTCAGGGCCCAGCGTGATCTGGGCGTCGAGACACCCGACGGGGTCATCGAGGCGTACGAGGCGGTCGTCGACCAGGTCGACCTGGCCTCCATCGCGGCACGCGAGAAGGTGACCCGGCACGACGTCAAGGCGCGCATCGAGGAGTTCGCCGCCCTGGCCGGCAGCGAGCACATCCACAAGGGCATGACCTCGCGTGACCTGACCGAGAACGTCGAGCAGCTGCAGGTGCGCGAATCGCTGGAGATCCTCCGTGACCGCGGTGTCGCGACCCTCGCTCGGCTCGGCCGGCTCGCCGCCGAGCATGCCGAGTTGGTCATGGCCGGTCGCAGTCACAACGTGGCGGCCCAGGCCACCACGTTGGGCAAGCGCTTCGCGACGGTGGCCGACGAACTGCTGGTCTCCCTGGCGCGTCTCGAGGAACTCCTGGCACGTTATCCGCTTCGGGGCATCAAGGGCCCGGTCGGCACGTCACAGGACCAGCTGGACCTGCTGGGCGGCGACGCCGAGAAGCTCGCCGAACTCGAGCGCCGCGTCGCCGAGCATCTCGGCTTCGATCACGTGCTCACCAGCGTCGGCCAGGTCTACCCGCGTTCGCTGGACTACGAGGTCGTGACGGCTCTGGTCCAGCTGGCGGCGGCACCGTCGAATCTGGCCACGACGATTCGCCTGATGGCCGGTATCGAGCTGGTGACCGAGGGGTTCAAGCCTGGCCAGGTCGGTTCGTCGGCCATGCCGCACAAGATGAACACGCGGTCGTGCGAGCGCGTCAACGGGCTCGCGGTCATCCTGCGCGGATACGCGTCGATGGTCGGTGAGCTGGCCGGCGACCAGTGGAACGAGGGCGATGTGTCGTGCTCGGTGGTTCGACGGGTCGCCCTGCCCGATGCGTTCTACGCCGCCGACGGACTGTTCGAGACCTTCTTGACGGTGCTCGACGAGTTCGGCGCTTTCCCGGCCGTGATCCAGCGCGAGCTCGATCGGTACCTGCCGTTCCTGGCCACCACCAAGGTGCTCATGGCGGCGGTCCGGCACGGGGTGGGGCGCGAGGCCGCCCACGAGACCATCAAGGAGCATGCGGTGGCCGTGGCCCTGGAGATGCGTGAGAAGGGCCTGTCCGAGAACGATCTGTTCGCCCGCCTCGGTGGCGATTCTCGCCTCGGCCTGACCGAGGCCGACCTCGCGTCGCTGGTCGCCGCGCCGCTGGAGTTCACGGGGGCCGCGACGCGCCAGGTCGCCGATCTCGTCGCCCGGATCGAGCAGGTCGTCGCCGCGCATCCGCAGGCCGCCGCCTACTCGCCGGGTGCCATCTTGTGAAGGACGTCGACAAGTACCGGTTCATCGGCCTGATCGTCGCGGTCATCGTGGTGATCGCGAGTCTGCTGTACCACGTCGCGTGGTGGGACGAGCTCGGTCGCTGAGCGGCGCTGCTGGTCCGTCGGGTTCGCAGGTTTCACGCGCCAGCGTGTGAAACCTGGGACTCCAGTGGCTCTGCTGACGCCCCGCGGACGCCGGATAGGCTGACCGCGTGCCACTCGACATCCCCGGCGCGACGCACCTGCACTCGGGCAAGGTCCGCGACCTGTACACGCTGGAGGACGGCCATCTGCTGATGGTCGCCTCGGACCGCATCTCCGCGTACGACTTCGTGCTGACCCCCGGCATCCCCGACAAGGGCGAGATCCTCACCCGCATGTCGCTGTGGTGGTTCGAGCAGCTCGCCGATCTGGTGCCCAATCACGTCATCAGCACCCAGGTGCCCGAGCGGGTGCGAGGCCGGGCGCTGGTGTGCGAACGCCTGGAGATGTTCCCCGTCGAATGCGTGGCGCGCGGCTACCTGACCGGCTCCGGCCTGGTCGACTACCGCGAGAGCGGTGCGGTCTGCGGGGTCGAACTGCCCGGCGGGCTGGTCGACGGATCGCGGCTTCCCGAGCCGATCTTCACGCCCGCCACGAAGGCCGAGCTGGGCGAGCACGACGAGAACGTGTCGTTCGATCACGTGGTCGACACGATCGGCCGCGAGGACGCCGAGGCCCTGCGCGATCTGACCCTGCAGGTGTACGCGCGGGCCGAGCAGATCGCCCGCGACCGCGGCATCATCCTGGCCGACACCAAGCTGGAGTTCGGACGCCGTCTCGACGGCACCATCGTGCTGGCCGACGAGGTGCTCACGCCCGACTCGTCGCGCTTCTGGCCGGCCGACACCTACCAGCCGGGCCGTACGCAGGCCTCGTTCGACAAGCAGTTCGTGCGCGACTGGCTGACGTCGCCCGGCAGCGGTTGGGATCGCGCGAGCGATACGCCTCCGCCCGCCCTGCCCGACGACATCGTCGAGAAGACGCGCAGTCGCTACGTGCAGGCCTACGAGCTGCTGACCGGCCTGCCCTTCTGAGCGGACGGCCGGATCAGCGCAGGTACCAGGTGGCGACCGCGGCCGAGGTGAAGCCGACGAGCATCAGCACGGCCACCAGCCATGCCGGAATCCGCCCGGGGCCGGCATCGCCCGAGGCGAGGGCGTCGGCGAGCGCCTGCGCGGTGGGCGGCCGGTCGTCGGGGCGGATGGCGAGCGCCGAGGTGATGACGCGGTCGAGACCCGCGCCGGCACCCGACGGTTCGATGCGATCCGATGCCGTGCGGCCGAGCGGGCCGTCGAACGGCAGCCGCCCGGTCAACAGCTGATAGCTGAGGACCCCGAGTGCGTAGACGTCGGTGCGTGCGTCGAGCGACCGTCCGTACGCCTGCTCGGGCGACATGTAGGCGGGCGTGCCGGTCGTGACCGTGACGCCGCTGGCCTCGGCCAGCCGCTTCGCGCTGCCCAGATCGCTGACCAGCACCGCACCCCGCGCGTCGATCAGCAGATTCGACGGCTTCACGTCGCGATGCAACACGTCGTGGTCGTGCAGCGACTGGACGGCCAACGCGCAGTCGCGGGCCAGTTCGATCGCGCGGTCGGCGTCGACCTGCCCGACCAGGTCGCCCACGGTGCCCGCGGGCGCGAAGTCCATCACGAAGTACGGCCGGTCGTCCTCGACGCCGACGTCATGGACGCGCACCACCCGGGGATCGTCGATGCGCCGCAGCAGGCGGGCCTCCTCCAGGAAGCGCTCACGGACGTCGGCATGGTGCGCCCAGTTGTCGGCGAGCACCTTGACCGCGACGGGCACGTCGAGCTCGGGGTCGTGGCCGCGCCACACCGTGGCGAAGGCACCCACCCCGTGCACCGAGTCGAGCCGGTAACGTCCGATCTGTTGCATCGTGGTTCCAGTATCGGTGGGGAGGATCCGTGGAGGTCGATGAGGCCCTGATCGAGCGGGCCCGAGCCGGAGACCGGGACGCGCTGGAAGAGCTGCTGACGGCCGTCCGCCCGTTCGTCTCGCGCCGCTGTCGGCGCATGCTGCCGTATCCGCAGGACGCCGAGGAGGCCACGCAGGATGCTCTGCTGACGATCGCCACTCGACTCGACAGCTACACGGGTCGTGGATCGTTCGGCGGCTGGGTCAACGTGGTGGCCGCGAATCAGGCGCGCATGACGTATCGGACGCTGAAGCACCGATTCGCCGAGCGCGGCCTCGACGCGACGCCCGACGTGATCGACCCGGCGCGCACGAGCGTGGTCGCGGGGACCCGGCTCGACGTGCTCGACGCAGTGGAGGCGCTCGAGGCATCGCACCCGGAGACCGTCGAGGCCTTCGTGATGCGTGATCTGGGCGGCCTGCCGTACGACGACATCGCCCAGGCCACCGGGGCGCCGCTGGGTACCGTCAAGGCACGGATCCACACGGCCCGCGGATTCGTGCGCGAACGCCTGAGCCGATGACAACTTTTCCGCCTCGCGTCGCATCAGACTCCACGAGGGTCGCCGCCGTGGTGGCCGAGGAGATGCCATGAACCGCAAGATCGCCGTCGCGCTCGTCGCGCTCAGCATGGTCGCCGGCGCCGGGGTCGGATTCCTGATCCACCAGCTGAACGACGGGCCGGCCGAAGCGCACACCGCGACCCCCTCGGACACCGCCTCGAGCCCGACCCCCACACCGACCAAGACGACCCCGACGACACCGAAGACGTCGGTCGACGCGCCCCCGGTGTCGTCCGAGAGCCTGATCGTGAGCCCGGGCCGCATCGGCCCGATCACGATCGGCATGACCAGCCAACAGGCCTTGGCGACCGGGCTGATCGTGCGTGACACCGAGCGCGAGAACGTCTGCGACGGCACCTTCTACCGCTGGAAGTCCGACCAGGCGCACGCGGCGCTCGACCTCTACACCGACAACGCGGGAAAGATCGTGTCGATGGGTGTCAGTCGGGGCACCTATCCGACCGACCAGGACATCCGGATCGGTGACCGGCTGAGCGCGGTGCGCGAGGCGTACGGTGACCGGCTGTCGGACGTGCAGAGCGCCGGCTATGACCAGGACGGGGTGTTCGTCCATGACGGCGACCGCTGGCTGGGCTTCCTGCTCGACTCGGCCCGCGACGGTGTCAACGACTCCACGCGCGTGATCTTCATGGAGGTCACCCGCGGCGACAAGCCGGGCCTCATGCGCGACGGGTGCTGAACTGGCTGTGCCCGGCACCAAGCCACTGGTCGATCCTGTCCGGATGACCAGTCGCCGCGTATGGACGAACCGCTACGGTGACCTTGACATCACACCCGACTAGGAGCCGTCGTGACGAACCTCGCCGCCCTGCTGGACCAGACCACCGCGAAGTATCCCGAGCGCGAGGCGATCGTCTTCGGCGACACCCGCCTGAGCTACGCCCAGCTGGCGGGTGCGTCCAACCAGGTCGCGAACCTGCTGGTCTCGCGCGGCATCCGTCCCGGCGACAAGGTCGCGCTGTCGTGCCCGAACCTGCCGTACTTCACGATCATCTACTACGGCATCCTCAAGGCCGGCGCCACGGTCGTGCCGCTTAACGTGCTGCTGAAGCCCCGCGAGGTCGCCTACCACCTGGCCGATTCCGACGCGAAGGCCTACTTCGCGTTCGAGGGCAGCGCCGATCTGCCGATCGGCGATGCCGCCTGGGCCGGCTTCAACGAGACACCGGGCTGCGAGAACTTCTTCTTGATCAAGCTCGACTCGTCGGCCCCGGCGCCGCTGGAGCCGCCGGAGTACTACGCGCCGCTCGTCGCCGAGCAGTCGCCGGTGTTCGAGACCGTCGACGTCGACGATGACGACACCGCGGTGATCCTCTACACCTCGGGCACCACGGGCCAGCCCAAGGGCGCCGAGCTGCGACACCGCAACATGCGCGACAACGCGCTCAGCGGTGAGGCGCTGTTCAACGCCGACGAGGCGAACCCCGACACCTATCTGTGCGTGCTCCCGCTGTTCCACTCGTTCGGCCAGACCGTGATCCAGAACGGCGCCATCGCGTACGGCGGCACCGTCGTGATGCTGCCCCGGTTCGAGCCCCAGGCGGCGCTGCAGCTGATGCTGGCCAACGACGTCACGTTCTTCGCCGGCGTGCCGACGATGTACTGGGGCCTGCTGGGCGCGCTGGAACAGGGCGTCGACGTGTCGAAGCTCGCGGCGAACCTGCGGGTCGCCGCGGCCGGTGGCTCGGCGCTGCCCGGCGAGGTGCACAAGAACTTCCAGGAGCGCTTCGGCGTCACGATCCTCGAGGGCTACGGGCTCAGCGAGACGTCGCCGGTCGCGTCATTCGCGCCGTGGGGCCAGCCCGTGCGCGTCGGCTCGATCGGCACGCCGATCCCGGGCGTCGAGATGAAGCTGATCAATGACGACTGGACCGATGTGCCCGACGACCCCGAGGCGATCGGCGAGATCGCGATCAAGGGCCACAACATCATGAAGGGCTACTACCAGCGGCCCGAGGCCACCGACGAGGCCATCAAGGACGGCTGGTTCCGCTCCGGCGACCTGGGCAAGAAGGACGCCGACGGCTTCTACTACATCGTCGACCGTTCCAAGGACATGATCATCCGCGGCGGCTACAACGTGTACCCGCGCGAGCTCGAAGAGGTCCTGATGACGCATCCGGCGGTGTCGCTGGTCGCGGTCATCGGCGTCCCGCACGAGTCGCACGGCGAGGAGATCAAGGCTGTCGTCGTTCCCGCGCCGGGCGCCGAGGTCACGCCCGACGAGCTCGTCGCGTGGGGCAAGGAGCAGTTCGCCGCCTACAAGTACCCGCGCATCGTCGAGATCGTCGACGCCCTGCCGATGACGTCGACCGGCAAGATCCTCAAGCGAGAGCTGAGCTAGCCCCGTCCCCGCGAGTGGCGCAAGTTTGCTGCGATCGGTCGTCCATGACAGCCAGGTTGCGCCACTCGCGGACAGGTTTGCGCCACTCGCGGGCGCGGCGATCGTCGCGGGCGGCGGCCCGATAGGATCGAGTCATGCCGCGTGTGATCGTCGACGTCATGCCCAAGCCCGAGATCCTCGACCCGCAGGGCAAGGCCGTCCACGGCGCGCTGCCGCGGCTCGGGTTCTCCGGAGTCAGCGACGTCCGCCAGGGCAAGCGCTTCGAACTCGAGGTCGCCGACACCTCCGAGGCCACGCTCGCCGAGGTCGCGAAGATCGCCGAGACGCTGCTGAGCAATCCGGTCATCGAGGACTTCACGGTCCGGGTCGACGCCTCATGAGGATCGGAGTCGTCACGTTCCCGGGGTCGCTCGACGACACCGATGCGCAGCGGGCGGTCCGACTCGCCGGCGGTGAGCCGGTCGCGCTGTGGCACGGCGATCACGACCTGCAGGGCGTCGATGCCGTGATCCTGCCCGGGGGCTTCAGCTACGGCGACTACCTGCGCTGCGGGGCCATCGCTCGCTTCGCGCCGGTCATGACCGAGGTTGTGGCGGCAGCTCACGGCGGCATGCCGGTCCTGGGCATCTGCAACGGTTTCCAGATCCTGTGCGAGTCGCATCTGCTGCCGGGCGCGTTGATCCGCAACGACCACCGCACGTTCATCTGCCGCGACCAAGTGCTGCAGGTCGAGAACGCCTCGACGGCCTGGACCTCGGCGTACTCGGTGGGCCAGCAGATCACGATCCCGTTGAAGAACGGCGAGGGCGGATTCGTCGCCGACACCGACACGCTGGATCGCCTCGAGGGTGAGGGCCGTGTGGTGTTCCGTTATGTCGACGTCAATCCCAACGGCTCGCTGCGCGATATCGCCGGCATCACGAACGAGCGCGGCAATGTCGTGGGGTTGATGCCCCACCCCGAGCACGCGGTCGAGGACCTCTGCGGCCCCGGCACCGACGGTCTCGGCTTCTTCACCTCGGCGGTCCAGGCGTTCATCCACGCCTGACTTCACCACGCAAGCCGGCACTTCACCACCCGAATTCACGTGGTGAAGTGCAGGTTTACCAGGTCAACCTGGTAAACCGACAGCCCGCGCGACGCGGGACTGCCGCGAGCCCATGAGCCACGACAGCGCGGCGGCGAGGACGCAGAGGCTGGCGCCGCCGGTCCAGGCGAGCGTGTAGCTGCCGGTCTGGTCGCGCACGACGCCGGCGGTGAACGCCGCGGCGGCCGCCCCGAGTTGGTGGGCGGCGAAGACCCAGCCGAACACGATGGTCCCCCGGTCTCCGAAGATCTCCTGGCACAGCGCGACGGTCGGCGGCACGGTCGCGACCCAGTCCAGCCCGTACACCACGACGAACAGCACGATGCTCGGGTGCACGCTGTCGGCCAAGAGGGTGGGCAGCAGGAGCAGGCCGGCCCCGCGGAAGAAGTAGTAGCCCGTCAGCAGGATGCGCGGATCGAAACGATCGGTCAGCCAGCCCGAGAAGATGGTCCCGGCGATGTCGAAGATCCCGACGACCGCCAGGAGTGACGCCGCCGTCGTCTCGCTCATACCGTGGTCGTGGGCCGACGGGATGAAGTGGATCCCGACCAGGCCGTTGGTCGTGGCGCCGCAGATCGCGAAGGCCGCGGCGAGCGCCCAGAAGGCTGGACGACGCGAGGCGAAGCGCAGCGCCTCGAGGGCACGGGCCGCACCACCGCCGGTGTGCCGGACCGGCGGTGTCCAACCGACCGCGGCGCCGTAGGGCGCCAGGCCCCTGTCCTCGGGGTAGTTGCCCACGAAGAACCAGACCAGCGGCGCGACCAGGAGCGCCGATCCGCCGATGACCAGCGACGCGATGCGCCAACCCTGGTGATCGGCCAGCGCCGCGACGACCGGCAGGAACACCAGCTGTCCTGTCGCGCCTCCCGCGGTCAGGATGCCCATCACGAGACCACGCCGCTGATCGAACCACCGGGTCGCGATCGTCGCGGCGAACGCCAGCGCCATGCAGCCGGTGCCGAATCCGATCAGCAGGCCCCAGGTGATGAGCAGCTGGAACGACTCGGCGACCAGGGTCGTCAGGCCGCTGCCCAGCGCCACCAGGATCAGCGCGATCGTCGTGACCCGGCGGATGCCGAACGTGTCCATCAGGGCGGCCGCGAACGGAGCGGTCAGGCCGTAGAGCACCAGGTTGATACTGACCGCCAGGGACATCGACGCCGTCGACCAGCCGAACTCGTCGTGCAGCGGCCCCATCAGCGGTCCGGGAGCGGCCCGGAACCCCGCGGCCCCGATCAGCGCGACGAACGCGATCGCCGCCACGAACCACGCGGGATGGATCCGCGGGCGGATCGAGGTCGTCGTCACGGGACAAGTCAACCGCGGGAGGTGGCCGGCGATTCCGGCACGGGATGGAATGGCAGGATGTCGAGCATGGATGTCCCTGTCGGCTGGTCCCTGCTGCTGCTCGTCGCCGCGGCGTGGAACCTGTTCATCTGGCCCCAGTTCCTGCGCCGTATCCGTGGCGACGAGCGGTCGCGCGATGCCGACGGCCGGCCGACCAAGTTCCTGCAGGTGCATGTCGTGCTGATCTCGATCTCGCTGGCCCTCGCGGTGGCGATCGGCGTCCTCGGCGTGATGGCGCTCGTCTGAGACTTCGCGCACCTCGGCGGGACCGAAATGCAGTGATTCCTGTGCCCCAGGCGACCCCGAGCGAGTCGGGAGTCACACCGCGACGGTGCCGGCCGCACGGGCTATCGCTGGTAAGATGGAGATACGTGAACGCGCCGTTCCAGCGCAGTTCTGGCCCGACGATGTAGCGCGGATATCGCGTCTCTGGCAAGCGGGCACTCTTCAGTAACGAGAACCCGTGAATCAGCAAGACAACAGCCACGCGCTGCCCACTTTCCATGACTTCGATCTGCCCGACGGGCTCGTGCGCAAGCTCGCCCAGCAGGAGATCGTCAACCCCAGCCCCATCCAGCAGGCCGTCATCCCGGCCGCCCTCGAGGGCCGCAACGTCCTCGGCCGAGCCCGCACCGGCTCGGGCAAGACGCTCGCCTTCGGGCTGCCGGTGCTGGTGCGCCTCGCCGGCGGCGCCAGCCGGCCCAAGGCGCCCCGCGCGCTGATCCTGCTGCCGACCCGTGAACTCGCGATCCAGGTGCACACGGCCCTGATGCCGCTGGCGCAGAAGATGGGCCTGAAGCACACCACGATCTACGGCGGCGTGCCGATCAACAAGCAGATCAACGTGCTCAAGGGTGGCGTCGACATCGTCATCGCGACGCCCGGCCGGCTCACCGACCTGCTCGAGCGGCGCTGTCTGACACTCGACGACATCGAGGTCACGGTGCTCGACGAGGCCGACCACCTGTGCGATCTCGGCTTCTTCAAGCCGATCGACGCGCTGCTGGCCCGGACGCCCGAGGACAGCCAGCGGCTGCTGCTGTCGGCCACGCTCGACGGTGACGTCGACAAGCTGGTCAAGCGGCACCTGCCGGTCCACCGCTTGTTCGAGGTCGACCAGGTCGACGACCAGGTCGAGACGATGGAGCACCACGTCCTGATCAGCGAGCCGACCGAGAAGACCGCGACCGTGCGGGCACTGCTCAGCGCCAATCCGCGCTCGATCGTGTTCACCCGCACGCGACGTGGCGCGACCCGGCTGGCCCGCCAGCTGTCGCAGAAGGGCATCGAGGCCGTCGACATGCACGGCGATCTGTCGCAGAAGCATCGCGAGCGCAATCTGGCGCGATTCACGCGGGGCGAGGCGACCGTCATCGTGGCGACCGATGTCGCGGCCCGCGGCATCCACGTCGACGGCATCGGCCTGGTCGTGCACTACGACGCTCCGGCCGAGCACAAGGCCTATCTGCACCGTTCGGGACGCACGGCCCGCGCCGGCGAGTCCGGATCGGTCGTCACGATGACCACGCCCGAGGCGCTCGACGACGTGATGAAGCTGCAGCGCAAGGCCGGCGTCACGGCTCGCCATCACCACGCGGACACCGCGCCTTCCCCGATGACCGTTGCGTCGTTGTCGACATCGGGCACCGAGGCGCCGCGGCCTGCCGCCCGTCAGGATCGTGGGCCGGGCCGCCAGCAGTCGGCGGGGTCTCGATCGGGCGGTCCACGGCCCGGTGGCCAGCAGCGGCGCCGTCGCCCCCGGCCGAATGCGCGCCGCGGCCCGCGCTGATCTTGTGTCGTGGGGTCGGGCGCGACAGACTTGCCGCGTCATATCGACTCAACGACCAGGGGGTTCTCATGGGCATCTTCGACAAGGCCAAGGACGCGATCAACCAGAACGAGGACAAGGTCGACGACATCGTCGAGAAGGCCGGTGACTTCATCGATGACAAGACCGGCGGCAAGTTCTCCGACAAGATCGACGCCGCTCAGGACGCCATCGAGGACAAGACCGGCGATCTCTGAACAGCACTCTCACAGCGAAGTCTCCGGCCGGATTCGGTCGGAGACTTCGCTGTTTTCAAGCCCGGGTGCGGCCGCTTGCCCGGCGCCGCAACCACTGGTCGCCAGCGGGGAGGCCGTCTGCGGCCGAGTCGCGGGTAGGCGCTGGTAAGGCGGCGGGCTTGCGGGTGTGGTCGCTTGCCCGGCGCTCGTTCCTCGCGCCTGGCGACCACGGTGGGCCGCGACTTTGCCCTGTGTTGTCGGGGCGACACGCCCACCACAAGATCTTGGGGTTACATCGGTGTGATTCACCGTATATGGTGGATCGTGCAGCTGGTTCGGCTCCTCAGCCAGAGGGGTCGTCGTAAGAGGGAACCCGGTGTGAATCCGGGACTGCCCCGCAGCGGTAAGTGGGAACGACCTCCGTCAACAGCACTGGATCGGCCGATCTGGGAAGCGACGGACAGTAGGCGGCGCGCGATGCGTGCCTGGCTCACGAGTCCGAAGACCTGCCAGTGCCCACCAACGGTGGGGTCCGCGACCTCGTGGGAAGGTCAGGGGATCCAGGTCTTGACGACCCTCCTCGTGTCACGGACTGCTCCGGCACACGAGTTCACGAGGGGTGGACCACATGAGCATCACCGTCATCAAGCGCGATGGCACCCGAGCCCCGTACGACGGGTACGAGGTCGCGCGTTCCATCGAGGAGGCCGCGGTCGGTCTCGACGACGCGGTCACCCGTGCGACCCAGCTGCGCTCGGAGCTGGAGATCACGCTGTTCGACGGCATCAGCAGCGAGCAGCTCGACGAGGCGGTCGTGCAGGTCGCCCTGCAGAACGTCAAGGACGATCCGGCGTTCGACACGATCGCCGCCCGTCTGCTGATCAAGTCTCTGTACAAGCGGATCTTCGGTGAGGGCGTCACCCGCGATGAGGTCTACGCGTTCCACGGGCCCGCGTTCGTACGGTCCATCACCCGCGGCGTCGAGCTGAAGCTGCTGGACGCGCGCCTGGCCGAGCTCTTCGACCTGGAGGCCCTGGGCGCGGCGCTCGATCCCGACCGCGACGACCTGCTGCGCTACATCGGCGCCCAGACCATGCGGAACCGTTACATGATCACCGAGCCCGACGGCACGCCGCTCGAGGTGCCGCAGTTCTTCTGGATGCGCGTTGCGATGGGCCTGTCGCTCAACGAGGAGGATCCGACTGCGGCAGCTCGCTCGTTCTACGACAAGATGTCGCGCCTGGAGTACCTCGCCGCCGGATCGACCCTGGTCAACGCCGGCACGGCGTACAGCCAGCTCTCCAACTGCTTCGTGATGCAGATGGAGGACGACATCGAGCACATCGCCAAGAGCGTCCGCGACGTCATGTGGCTGACCAAGGGCACCGGCGGCATCGGCCTGTCGGTCTCCAAGCTGCGGGCTGAGGGATCGCCGATCCGGTCCAACAACACGACCTCGACGGGTCCGATCCCGTTCATGCACACGATCGATTCGACGCTGCGGGCCATCAGCCGTGGTGGCAAGAAGTTCGGCGCCCTGTGCTTCTACATGGAGAACTGGCACCTCGATTTCGGCCAGTTCCTGGACCTGCGGCAGAACTCCGGCGATCCGTACCGCCGCACCCGCACCGCCAACACCGCGGTGTGGATCAGCGACGAGTTCATGAAGCGTGTGCAGGACGACGCCGACTGGTATCTGTTCGATCCGCTCGACACCCCCGACCTGGTCGAGCTCTACGGACAGGACTTCAGCCGCCGCTACGCCGAGTACGCCGCTCAAGCCGAGGCCGGCGAACTGCGGCACAAGAAGCTGCGCGCCCGCGAGCAGTACCGGCAGATCCTGATCACGCTGCAGTCGACCTCGCATCCGTGGCTGACCTGGAAGGACACCGTCAACACGCGAGCGCTGAACCACAACACCGGCACGATCCACCTGTCGAACCTGTGCACCGAGATCACGCTGCCGCAGGATCGGGACAACGTGGCGGTCTGCAATCTGGCGTCGATCAATCTGTCCCGGCATGTGACCGGGCGGCGACAGGATGCCACGGTCGAGTGGGAGCGGCTGGCCGAGTCGACCCGTCTCGCGGTGCGCCAGCTGGACAATCTGATCGACATCACGCTGAGCTCGGTGCCCGAGTCCGAGCGCTCCAATGAGCTGAACCGGGCGCTGGGCCTGGGCGTCATGGGCTTCACCGACATCGTGGAGCGCTTCGGCTACTCCTATGAGTCCGAGCAGGCGTACGACCTGATGGACCAGATCATGGAGTTCGTGTCGTGGCACGCGATCGACGCGTCGTGCGATCTGGCGCGCGAGCGTGGTGCGTACCCGAACTTCGCCGGCTCGCGCTGGAGCGAGGGACTGGTGCCGGTCGACTCGCTCGAGCTGCTCGAGGCCGACCGCGGCGTTCCGGTCACGGTCGACCGGACGACCCGCCTGGACTGGGACGCGCTGCGCGGCAAGGTGCAGGTCGGCATCCGCAACTCGACGCTGATGGCGATCGCGCCCACGGCGTCGATCGGCCTGGTCGCGGGCACGACGCCGGGACTCGATCCACAGTTCAGCCAGATCTTCAGCCGCTCCACCAGCTCCGGCAAGTTCCTCGAGGTCAACCGCAATCTGGTCGAGGACCTGCGGCAGCTGGGTCTGTGGGAGACGGTCCGCGAGGACTTGCTGCGCCACCAGGGCGATCTGTCCCAGGTCGAGGGCATCCCGGCCGAGCTGACCGAGATCTACCGCACGAGTTTCCAGCTGTCGCCGTATGCGTTCCTGCATGTGGCGGCGCGGGCGCAGAAGTGGATCGACCAGGCCATCAGCCGCAACATCTACCTGGAGAGCCGCGATCTGGACGGCATGGTCGACGTGTACGCCAAGGCCTGGGAGATGGGCGTCAAGACGACCTACTACCTGCACATGAAGCCCCGCCATACCGCGGAGCAGAGCACGGTCAAGGTGAACAAGGCCGAGACTCCCGCCAGTCACGGCAGTGCACCACGCCGGGGCTTCGGCGGCTCAGCCCCGGCCAAGCGGGGCTTCGGTGCCGCAGCGCCCGCGCCGGTCATGGTCGAGGAGAAGGTCGAGCCGGTGGTGCCCGATGAAGCGCAGGAGCTCGACATGGTCGATGGGCAGATGTGCCCCATCGATCCGCAGGAACGACTGAACTGCGAGTCGTGCCAGTGAGCGGCATCCTGGGCACCGGCATCGAAGAAGGCCTGCTGCTCAAGCCGGTCACGTATCCGTGGGCGATGGAGCTGTACGACCAGGCGGTGGCCAACACCTGGTTCCCGAACGAGATCCAGCTGGGCGAGGATCTCGGCGACTTCGAGCGGATGACCGACGAGGAGCGCCACGCCCTGACGTTCCTGATGAGCTACTTCAACCCGAACGAGCTGCTGGTCAACAAGGCGCTCGCGTTCGGGGTCTATCCATACGTCAACGCCGCGGAGTGCCACCTCTATCTCGCCAAGCAGATGTGGGAGGAGGCCAATCACTGCATGAGTTTCGAGTACGTGCTGGAGACGTTCCCGATCGACCGGGTGGCGGCCTATGAGTCCCACGTGACGGTGCCGTCGATGGCTCAGAAGGAGGAGTTCGAGGTCCGGTTCATCAAGCGGATGACCGAACAGTCGCTCGACATCACGACGGTGGAGGGCAAGCAGGACTTCGTCCGGAACCTGGTCGCCTACAACGTGATCCTCGAAGGCATCTGGTTCTACTCCGGTTTCATGGTGGCGTTGAGCTTCCGGCAGCGGAACCTGCTGCGCAACTTCGGCTCGCTGATCGAATGGATCGTGCGCGATGAGAGCCTGCACCTGAAGTTCGGCCTCAACCTGATCCTGACGGTGCTCGACGAGAACCCCGAGATCGCCACCGAGGAGTTCTCCGCCGAGATCAAGCAGATGATCCTCGATGCGGTGGAGATGGAGTCGCAGTACAACCGGGACCTGCTGCCGAACGGCATCCTGGGTCTCAACGCCGACTACATCAACCAGTACGTGCGCTATCTGGCCGACCGCCGTCTCGACGAGCTCGGCTTCGGTGCGCACTACGGCGACGTGAATCCGGCGAAGTGGATGGCCACGGCGAACGACACCCTGCAGCTGGTCAACTTCTTCGAGTCGACCAACACGTCGTACGAGGTCAACAGCCGGGCATGAGTTGCGTCTCGTTCGGGGGTGAGGGCTGGCTGGAACGCCTGCGCGCGGCCGCCGCCGATCCGCGCCCGGTCGCGGCCTTCCTGTCGCCCGAGGTCACTGACGCCAAGGTGCGCCGGGTGCGGCTGCTGGCCGAGTCGCACGACCCGAAGATCCGCGAGAGTGCCGCCCTGTCGTACCTCGCGCCGCCGGACCTGTTGACCGTGCTGGCCGCCGACGAGAACCCGGGGGTGCGTTGCTGCGTCGCCCGCAACGAGCACACACCGTCCGACGTTCTCGAGCTCCTGGCCGCCGATGCCGACCATGGCGTCCGTGGCTGGGTGGCCGCGAACCCGGTCGTCCCGCTCACTGCCCTCGAACTCCTGGAGGCCGATGCCGAGGAGATGGTGCGGTCGTTGGCTTCCTGGGCGCGTGGCTGGGAACGGACGTGAACACCCCGGTCGGAGACACCCCGGCCGATCGGACATGCTGGTCCCCATGTTCGTGAGGAGACCGGTCTTGCCGAGGGCGGCACTGCTGGGTCCCGCGTTCATCGCGGCGGTGGCGTACGTCGATCCGGGCAATGTGGCCACCAATGTCACGGCGGGCGCCCGGTTCGGCTACACGCTGGTGTGGGTCGTGGTGCTGGCCAATGTCATGGCCGTGTTGGTGCAGTACCTGTCGGCCAAGCTCGGCATCGTCACCCAGCGTTCGCTCGCGGGACAGATGGGCGATCGTCTGCCGCGGTCGGCGCGCTACGCGTACTGGCTGCAGGCCGAGGCGATCGCGATCGCGACCGATCTGGCCGAGGTCGTCGGCGGAGCCATCGCACTGAACCTGCTGTTCGACCTGCCGCTGATGCTGGGAGCCGTCCTGACGGCCCTGATCGCGATGGTCGTGTTGCGGATCGGCGACGTCCGGGGACAGAGCGCCCTGGAACGGGTCATCGTCGGCTTCCTCGCGCTGATCGCGGTGGGCTTCGTCGCCGGCCTGGTCGTCGATGCGCCGTCGGGTGAGGCGCTGGCCGGCGGTCTGGTGCCGCGGTTCGAAGGCACCGACAGCGTGCTGCTCGCCTCGGGCATCATCGGTGCCACCGTCATGCCGCACGTCATCTACCTGCACTCGAGCCTGACGACCGACCGCCTGGGCGCACGGGGTGCGGGTCTGGACATCCGGCGACTGCTCGCCGCCACGCGCACCGATGTCGGCCTCGCGCTCGCTCTGGCCGGGTTGTTGAACCTGTCGCTGTTGGTGGTGGCGGCGACGAGCCTGAACGGGCTGCCCGGCACCGACACGCTCGAAGGCGTGCACGCGGTCATCACCTCGGAGCTGGGGGCCGGAGTCGCGCTGCTGTTCGGCGTCGCACTGCTGGGGTCTGGCCTGGCCTCGACGTCGGTCGGCAGCGCCGCCGGTGCCGAGGTGATGTCGAGTCTGCTGGGCCTGCGGGTGCCGACCGTGGTGCGGCGGGTGGTGACGCTGATCCCGGCGCTCGTCGTGCTGGGTGTGGGTGCCGATCCGACACGGTCGCTGGTGGTGTCGCAGGTCGTGCTGTCGATGGGCATCCCGTTCGCCCTGGTCCCGCTGGTCGTCCTGACGGCTCGGCGTAGCGTCATGGGCGAGTACGCCAACCACCGGGTGACGAACCTGCTCGCGATCGCGGTGGCCGCTGTCGTGATCGGCCTGAACGTCGCCCTGCTCTGGCTGACTTTCGCCGGCTGAGCCTCGTCCTGGACGCGAGGGGTCGCCGCTGACGGTGTCGTCGGGCACGATGGGGGCATGCCCGAGCTTCCCGAGGTCAATGCGCTGGTCGAGTACCTCGACGAGCAGCTGCGCGGATCGGTGGTCGCCGGGGTCGAGCTGGCATCGTTCGCCGTGCTCAAGACATTCGATCCGCCCATCGACTCGTTGGCCGGTCTGACCGTGTCCGGCGTCTCGCGGCACGGCAAGTTCATCGACTTCGACGTCGACGGCATCCACCTGGTGATCCACTTGGCCAAGGCCGGCTGGCTGCGCTGGTCGTCGGGCTTCTCCGACAAGCGGCTCAAGATGGGCAACGGGCCCCTGGCGCTGCGGGTTCGCGTCGACCGGGGTGACGGTCCGCACGAGGGATTCGACCTGACCGAGGCGGGCACACGCAAGGGCTTGGCGGTGTACGTCGTGCGCGACCCGCAGGATGTCCCGGGCGTCGCCGCGCTCGGTCCGGAGCCGCTCGACGAGGGCTTCACGATCCGGCCGTTGCTCGGGCGCCACATGCAGATCAAGCGGCTGCTGCGCGATCAGCGGACCGTCGCCGGCATCGGCAATGCGTACAGCGACGAGATCCTGCATGCCGCGAAGCTGTCGCCGTTCGCCCTGGCCGACACTCTCGACGACGACGAAGTGGCACGCCTCGACGCCGCGATCCAGGACGTATTGCGCGAGGCGGTGTCCGAGGCGCGAGGCAAGCCCGCCGCGGAACTGAAGGACAACAAGCGCACCCGCATGCGCGTGCACGGCCGTGCCGGGCAGGAGTGCCCGGTGTGCGGCGACACCGTGCACGAGGTCGTCTACAGCGATTCCTCGCTCCAGTACTGCCCCACGTGCCAGACCGGCGGCAAGCCGCTCAAGGACCGGTCGACCTCGAAGTTCCTGAAGTGAGAGGTTCCGCCCGTAGGGGCGCCGGTCAAGTGAGCGATCCGCGAGTCAGCCGACCTCCCTACTGGCGCGATCTCTAACCGTCATCCCGGTCGCCAGCGACCGAGGTACGAGGGAGCGGGGAGGCGCTGGTGAGCTGCTGTGCTCGCTCGACCGGCCGGGTGCGGGCGCCTACCCGCCGTTCGGCCGTGGCCGGCCTCGCGGCTGGCGTCCGAGGCGGTGCCGGCTAACCGAGCGCGACCAGGGAGACGGCGAGCGCCGCGAGCGCCAGGCCGACCCCTTGCGCGCGATGGATGCGTTCGCGCAGCAGCAAGGCGGCGAGCACCACGGTTGAAGCGGGGTACAGCGACGAGATCACCGAGACCACGCTCAGCAGTCCGTGGTGGGTGGCGTAGAGGAACGCGCCTTGTGCGCTCGCGCCGATCGGGCCCATCATCGCGGCCCGCCACGAGGCCCGATCCGTCGGCAGCCACGCCTGGCGCAAAGCCGTCGCCAGGACCACCACGGTCACGGCCGAGGTCAGCTGCGACATCGCCAGCGGTGCCAGGCCCGAGTCGTCGGATGCCCGGCCGAGGAACGTGAACAGAAGCCCGAACCCGATACCGGCCAGGATCCCGTCGATCACGCCGCCGCGATGGTTCGGGTCGTCATCGATGACACGTGAGATCAGTGCGATGGCGGGGAACGCCGCGACGATCCCCGCGGTGGCCAGCCAGCTGGGGCGTTCGCCGGTCACCAGCCCGAAGACCACCGGGATCAGAGCCGCGCCCACGGCGGAGAGGGGCGCGACCACACTCATGCGTGCGCCCGCGAGCCCGCGGTAGAGGAAGGCGACGCCGGCCCCGCTGCCGAGCCCGGCGATCGCGCCGTTCAGCAGATCGCTCTGGGAGGCGTGCCATCCCAGAGCGCAGGTAGCGGCCACGGCGCAGACGGCCGACGACGACTGGCCGACGACGGCGACCCGCCACGGACCCGACCGTTTGGCGAAGATGCCGCCCAGGAAGTCCGAGATGCCGTAGGCGAGAGCCGACAGCAGCGAGAGGACGATCGCCACGTCAGGACCGGCGCTCGTCGAGCCAGCGCTGGCCGGTCAAGGCGAGGAACAGCACGACGGCGGTCACGAGCAGGCCCCACTTGATGCCACCCGCGGTGCTCAGTGCGTCGATCGTGGACTGCTTCAGATCCGAGCCGTTCCGCAGGGCGATCAGGACGAACGCGTTCTCGACCTCGTCGGCGAGGGCGGCGCCGACGATCGCGATGGTGCCGATGAGGCGCGGCACGCCGGTGGACGCCCAGGCGAACGCGAGAACACCCAGCGTGCCGTACGCGAGCGAGAACACCAGGTCCATCACGGCGGCGGCGGTGGCCCGTGGCGTCGCATCGCCGAGCACCCCGAGGAACTCGTCGGGCGACGGGGCGGACTGCAGATCGACGTAGTCGGGGAACGCCACGAAGATCGCGGCACCCGACAGGATCGTGATCGCGAGCACCGGCTTGAGGCCATAGGGCATGCACGCAGGCTATCGGGATCGCACTCCTACCATGGCGGTATGGGAACATCCTGGCGCCGCGGGGCGGCCTCCTGGGGGCAGCGAGCCAATGCGGCCGCGCATAGCGCGGCCCAGCGGGCCGATGACACCACCGGTGAGGCCAGCGAGCGGTTGGCCCGGGTCATCGTCCCCGCGGTCCGGCTGTTGCGTTGGCCGACCGGGGCGCTGCTGGTGCTGCCGCTGCCGTTCATCGCGATCGTTCTCGTGTCGGGGCTGCGCGGCGACGGATGGGGCCGGATCACGGTGCTGGTCGTCGGCATCGCGATGGCACTGGTCAGTGCCGCCTTCTGGGGTCGTCGGCGTCGCATCCTGCAGGCCGTCGAGGATCCGGCCCTGCTGGCCGACGAGCTGCGTCAGCTGGCCAATCTGACCGGCCGGATCGATCAGACCAACGACACGCTGCGCGATCTGGCCGGTGGCGGAGGCTGGCGGGTCTTCTCACGCCTGCGCGCCGCCTGGCGGGGCGCCACCTTGCCGGCTCGATGGCTCGACCAGATCGGCGATCTGCCGCGCGCCCGTTATTTCGCGCCGCCCAAGATCGGCACCACGATCTCCGTGACCGTCGCCGCGCTGTGGCTCGTGCCCGCGTCGATCGTCTTCGCCGTCATCGTGCTGATCGGCTCGTTGGCCGGCTCCGTCTGACCTCGCCTCGTCACACTCAGCGGCAGGTGGGTCGGGCGAACGGTGCGTCGATAGGATCGGGGGGTGACCGACGCCCGGATGCTCGACACCGTCTCCCTCGCCGCCGACACCCCCGACAAGGACCAGCCGTGGTCCGAACTCGGGCTCAAGCCCGACGAGTACGACCGCATCCGCGAGATCCTCGGTCGTCGGCCCACCGGCGCCGAGCTGGCGATGTACTCGGTCATGTGGAGCGAGCACTGCTCGTACAAGTCCAGCAAGGTGCATCTGCGCAAGTTCGGTGAGCTGGCCCAGGAGACGCCGCGCGGCAAGACGCTGGCCGGCATCGGCGAGAACGCCGGCGTCATCGACATCGGCCAGGGCTATGCCGTCACGTTCAAGGTCGAGTCGCACAACCATCCGTCGTACGTCGAGCCCTATCAGGGTGCTGCGACCGGCGTCGGCGGCATCGTCCGCGACATCCTCGCCATGGGCGCGCGCCCCGTGGCTGTCATGGACCCGCTACGCTTCGGGCCGCTCGACGCCCCCGACACACGGCGGGTGATGCCCGGCATCGTGGCCGGCGTCGGCGGCTACGGCAACTGCCTCGGCCTGCCGAACATCGGTGGCGAGGTCGTGTTCGACGAGACCTATCTGGGCAATCCGCTGGTCAACGCCCTGTGCGTCGGCGTGCTGCGGCACGAGGACCTGCACCTGGCGTTCGCGTCGGGTGTCGGCAATCAGGTCGTGCTGTACGGCGCCCGCACGGGCGGCGACGGCATCGGCGGCGTCTCGGTGCTGGCCTCAGAGACGTTCGACGAGACGGGTCCGGCGAAGCGGCCCAGCGTCCAGGTCGGCGATCCGTTCATGGAGAAACTGCTGATCGAGTGCACGCTCGAGCTGTTCGCGGCCGGCGTCGTCAACGGCATCCAGGACCTCGGGGGCGCGGGCCTGTCGTGCGCCACCAGCGAACTGGCCTCGGCCGGCGACGGCGGTATGCATGTCGAGCTCGACCAGGTGCCGCTGCGTGACTCGACGCTCTCGCCCGAGGAGATCCTCATGAGCGAGTCACAGGAGCGCATGATGGCGGTCGTCGAGCCGGAGCATCTCGACCGGTTCATGCAGATCTGCGCCAAGTGGGACGTCGAGGCCGTCGTGATCGGCGAGGTCACCGACGGCGACCACCTGGTGATCGACTGGCACGGTCAGACCGTGGTCGACGTCCCGCCGCGCACCGTGGCGCACGACGGCCCGGTCTACGAACGTCCCTACGCGCGCCCGTCCTGGCAGGACGCGTTGCAGGCCGACACCGCCGAGGCGCTGCCGCGGCCGTCCACGCCGGCGGAGCTGCGCGACCAGTGGGTTCGGATCATGACGTCGCCGAATCTGGCCGACAAGTCGTGGGTCACCGACCAGTACGACCGGTACGTCCAGGGCAATACGGTGCTGGCGCAGCCCGATGACGCGGGCGTCGTGCGCATCGATGAGCAGACACACCTCGGTGTCGCGGTCTCCACCGACTGCAACGGCCGATTCGCACAGCTCGACCCGTACGCGGGTGCGCAGCTCGCGCTGGCCGAGTCGTACCGCAATGTGGCCGTCGCCGGGGGCGAGCCGCTGGCCGTCACCGACTGCCTCAACTTCGGCTCGCCGGAGAATCCCGACGTGATGTGGCAGTTCGAGCAGGCCACGCACGGCCTGAAGGACGCGTGCGCCGTGTTGGGCATCCCGGTCACGGGCGGCAATGTGTCGTTCTACAACCAGACCGGCGACACGCCGATCCTGCCGACCCCGGTCGTCGGAGTGCTCGGCGTCATCGACGACGTTCGCACCCGCGTGCCGTCCGGCTTCGCCTCCGAGGGCGCCCACGTCGTCGTGCTGGGCGAGACACGCGAGGAGCTGTCGGGCTCGAGCTGGGCGCACGTCGTGCACGGTCACCTGGGCGGTCTGCCGCCCCAGGTCGACCTGGAGGCCGAGCGCGCCCTGGCGACGCTGCTGCGCGAGGCGGCGGCGTCCGGCGTGCTGGAATCGGCGCACGATCTGTCCGACGGCGGCCTCGCGGTCGCGTTGACGGAGTCGGCGTTCCGGCATGGTGTGGGCGCCACGGTCGTGCTCGACGATCCGTTCGTCGACCTGTTCAGCGAGTCCGTCGCGCGGGCGGTCGTCACGGTGCAGCCCGAACGTCATGAGGCGCTGGTCGACCTCGCCGAGAAGCACGGCGTGCCGCTGGCGTCGATCGGCCGTACCGGTGGCAGCACGCTCGAGGTCGAGGGCGTCGATCCGATCGACGTGGTGGAGCTGCGCGAGCAGTGGAAGGCCGTCATCCCGGCGGTCTTCGCCCGATGATGGGTGGGGCCTGACGATGGCCGTCGTCCGCCGGGTGCTCGATGAGGAGACGTTCTCGGCGATCTGCGGCCGCATCGACGCAGGCACCGCCGACCGGGCGGACCTGAAGGCGGCCACGTGGCACACGCTGACGCTGCTGGCCGAGAAGGCGCCGGGCGCTTCGGTCGAGGTGCGGGTGCCGCCGTTCGCGGTCGTGCAGTGCATCGCCGGCTCTCGTCACACCCGCGGTACTCCGCCGGCCGTCGTCGAGACCGATCCCGAGACCTGGATTGCCCTGGCCCGCGGCACCCTCGCGTGGGCCGATGCCTCGGTCCGCGCCTCCGGCGAACGCTCCGACCTCACCTTCCTGCTGCCCTTGGTGTAGCTCGCCGGGGGTGGATTCGAGGGGGGAATCCCGACTCGATCGTGGTGATGGCTCGACCGCGCGGGATACGGTCGAGCCGGTCCAGACGGCGGAGGCACCCATTCCATGACCAGCGCGTCCCACCCCGCCAACACCCACGATCCGGTCGTGCAGTGGGCGCATCTCATGGGTGGGCTCTCCCCGAAGTCATGGGGTGCGGTCGCTGAGACTCTGCGCCATCACGCGGCTCACGGCGGCGTCGACACCGCCGAGACCGTCGGCCTACTGGTCGCCTACGCGGCCGGCCGGATCGATGCGCGCGCCTACGCATCCGGATCGCTCAGGCTGCTACAACTGGAGCACCGCGACACCTGGGTGAACCAGGGCGACCCCTTCAGAGTGGATCCGCCGGCGCAGCAGCGGGTGACATCCGTGCCGCGTGAGCATGCGGTGCAGGCGTATGTCGACGGCAGGATTCCGCTCGAGGAGTTCTTGAAGGTGATCATCGCGCGGCAGATCTGATATTCGAACGCGACCCCTGGCCCGACCCTGGAGGGTGAATTCGGGGAGTGAAGATGTGGTTGAACCCCTCACTACCGTCGGGAATTGCCCCTACCATGGCACGAACGCCGGTCATGTCGTAGCGGCGCGCCTGAAGGAGCTGACCGATAGCCCCCCGCCCACTCGGTACAGCGGCCCCCTGGGTCGTCACTGCGGTCGAGCAGTTGACCGAGGCCAGGGAACATCCAGCTCACGCCCGGATGGATGCCATCCTGCGAGATCACTGGGCCGACCTGATGTTCAGCGGCATGAGTGCCTATGTGGCCGAGACCGTCGGCTCGTTGCCTGACGATGTCCTACTGAACCACAGGTCGCTGGGGCTCCTGGCGGTCATGACGAGACGCCTGAGCCTCGCGGAATTGGAGTCCAGCGGGATATTCGCTCGGCGGACCGCTGGCGTGGCCCGCTGGCTGCCCGACCCGGACGACGATCCCCATGCCCAGCTGATGCACACGCTCACGGTTTCCGCGGTGTTGCGTGGCCAGGGGCGACTCTCTGACGCCCTGCGGCTGGTCGATATCGGCAACGGCGTCATCGCTGGATCGCATCTTGACGACCAGCGAGGCGCCTCGTTGCCGATCTGGTATCTGCAGTCGGGCATCACAGCCCATCTGGCCGGTCAGGATCTTCGGGCCGAGCAGTGGCTGACGTCGGCGTGGCAGCTACGTGATCGCAGTTGCCACGAGCGATTGATCAGGATTGACGCCGCGGGGACTCTGGCCCTCATTCATGCCATGCGTGGCGACCCGGACCGAGCGGCTCTCTGGGGAGAGCGCGCGGATGACCGGCTGGACGGCAATGACTGGATCGCGCAAGTGGTGCAGACCGGACGACTGGTCAGCGAGGCGATCGATGCTGCCGATCGCCTCGATGAACAGACCGTTCATGACCGACTTGCGCAGGTTCGCCCGTTGACCATGCTCGACGAGCGATGGCCGTTCACGCTGTGGGCACGTATCCATGCAGGGCTGGCTTTCGATCACCCCGCCGGTCTGCGCGAGATCCTCGACGAGACGACAGCGGCCCAGGTGCTGACCGCAAGTGGAACTGCTGCGGTAGAGATCGTCACGGAGTCCGCCGTGCAGTTGTCCTTGTCGTTGGGTCATGTGGCGGCGGCATCACAGGCGCTTCGCTCGATCCCTCCCGACGGCTGGCCCGCGCTGCGGGCGCGGACCGCCCTGATCGGTTCGTCTCCGGCTGATGCCGAGCGGATCGTGGATTCGGTCCTCGACGATGAGTCGCACTCGTCGAGGACCGTGATCGATCTGCTGATGGTCCGGGCCGCTGCGCGGCACGAGTTGGCGAATCTGCCCGGAGCGGCCGATGATCTGATGCTCGTTCTGAAGCTGGCGGGCCCGGATGTACTCCGGCCGTTCTTGACCGTGCCGCGGCATGTGCTGACCGATCTCGTCGATCACGTGACGGGTTTGGACCGTGTGGTCGCGACGATCACGGAACTGCGGCTGCACCCGATCTATCCGACTCGCGTCGACTCGGTTCGTCTGACCGAGCGTGAGAGGTCGATCGCCGCGTCGCTGGCGGCCGGATTGAGCGCTGCGGAGATCGCCAGGCAAGACTTCGTGGGGCTTCCCACCGTCAAGAATCAGGTCCGCCTGCTGTATCGCAAGTTGGGCGTACACACTCGGCAGGAGATGATCACCAAAGTGCGAGACCGTGGCCTGCTGGAGTGACGATTCGCGCCACGAGCTGATCCGTGCGGCTCGCGACGGCGACGCTCGGCGGGTGCTCCGTCTGTTGCGCGGCTGGTGGCCCGAGTACTTGTGTGCTGGCCAGGCCGACCTGGTGTTCGACGCGCTCTCCGTCGTGGAGCCCGAGGTGTTGCGCGAGCATCCTGACGTCGGCTTGTTGGCCGAGATGTTGGGCCGGCTGCCCCACGGGAGCGTGCCCGACCCCGGTGCCGTGGCCGAACGGCGATATCGTGATCTGGCGTTCAGCGATCACGCCAAAGGCTGGTTGCAAGCCAATCTGCTGGCCGTTCTGCGTGCCCGGCGGCGGGGAGACCTCGGTCATGCCCGACGTCTGATTCTGCAGGGGCGACCAGTGGCTGACAGGACACGCTGGGATATGGGGAGCACGGCGATCGCTGTGTTGCCGATATGGTTCTGCTCGGCCGGTGCGACCGCGCTGCTCGCGGGAGACTTGGCGTTGAGTCGAGAGTTGCTGAGGTTGGCCAGGCTCACCAGGGAACGACTGCCCGTCGTCGCCGGCGACGTGTTCGCTCGCGTCGATCAGGAGATCGCGGAATCGTTGGCCCTGCTTCACGCCTTGCGGGGTGACCTGCGGCAGGCCGAGTTCGAGCGTCGCCGACACGAGACGGGTCCGATGACGGCGATGGGGCGTATCGCCGACGAGCTGATCGACCTGGATCAAGGCAACCCGGGGCCCCGCGTTGCGACGGAGGCGGTGGGCGACGGTCTGGGTCTGGTCGGCGTCGATGTACCGGTCTGGCCGTTCGAGCTCTTCATTCAGGTCCAGAGATCGTTGTCGAACGGTGCCCTAGCCAGCGCGCGTGACGTTCTGGATCAGGCGCTGATGGCACCCGCATCGCCCCTCGAACGGCACACCTTCGGTCGGACGATCGTGCGCATGGCTCAGATCGATGTCGCCTTGGCCGGAGGTGACGGCGACGAAGCGCGAACTCTCCTGGGCTCCGTGCCGCCCGATTGGTTGATCGGCCGAAGGGCGCGGCTCGAACTGCTGGTTGATCGTCCTGCCGATGCGATCGTATCGGCCACTGCGGCGTTGTGGGGCTCCCAGAGCGGCCCGCGCGAGCGCGTCGAACTGCAGACGCTCAAGGCTGTGGCGCAGTGGCGGACCCAGGACGTCGACGGGGCCCGCGACAGTATCGCCGGGGCCATCACGGCGGCGCGGCCGCACCGGCACCTGCGCCCCTTTTCCTTGTTAGGGCGGCACGAACTTGAGCAGTTGGCTCGCGAAGTCCAGGAACTCGACCCGATCCTGCAAGCCATCGACGAGCGTGGCTTGCGCCAGATCTTCGGCGACAACGCCACTATGACGCGGTTGACGGATCGAGAACGCGCTGTGCTCGAGGCCGTTGCTGCGGGTGGGTCCACCCTCGACGTGGCTCAGCGGCTCCACGTGTCGACGAACACCGTCAAGTCCCAGTTGCGGACGACCTACCTGAAACTGGGCGTCCGCACGCGTGCGGACGCGGTGGCCCGTGCTGTCGACATCGGGCTGCTCGAACCACGTGGCGCGGAGGCCGGATGTCGATAACGACGAACCTGGCCGCTCCTCGGCTGTCGTCGACGATCGCGGTGCTGGTCATCACCGAGATCTGTGCGCTGGGCTCACTTGTGATGCCGATCCTGGTCGGCCTGTCGGTGAAGGTCGCCTCCTTCGATCTCGAGATGAAGCCGGAATCGGCGTTGGCGCTGGTGACAGCGATCGGGGCGGCGGCCGCCATGGCGGCCAGCCCGGTGTTCGGGCGGCTCTCCGATCGCCGGCGTCACGAGCCGGGCGGTCGGTCCCCGTGGCTGTGGGCCGGCAGCCTGACGGGAGCCGTCGCCGTCGGTGCCGTCGCCCTGGCGCCGGATCTGACCACCTTGACGATCGCCTGGGTCCTGGCGCAGGTGTGCTTCAACTCCACGTTCGCCGCTCTGTACGGGCTGATCGCCGATCTGGTCCCCGAAGAGCACCGGGCCCTGGTGTCGGGTTGGTTCGGGACCGCCGTCGTGATGTCGATCGCCGTATCGATGGGATTCGTCGCGCTGGCGCCCGACACCGGACCGTGGTTGTTCGCGCCCATGCCGATCCTGGCCGTGCTGAGCTCGGGCTACGCGGCCTGGTTCTTCCGCCGGGCCCACGCGGCCGACGACCCCGCACGAGCCCCACGACTCCCGTGGAGCGCGATGTTCTCGTTCGGGCAGTTCACCTGGGTCTTCGTGCAGCGGCTGCTGGTGCAGCTGGCCTACTCGATCGGGGTCAGTTTCGGCTTCTTCTTCCTGATCCGACGCATCGGCATGGACGTGGAGGGGGCCACGCGCTGGGTCTCGCTCGTGACCGTCGTGACGTGTCTGACCAGCGCTGCAGCCTCCGTCGTCGTCGGTCGGCTGGCGGCGAGAACCGGCAGCTACGGCCCGTGGATCGTGGCAGCGATGGTCTTGTTGTGTGCGGGTCTGACGGTCAAGGGGCTCGGGCAGTCGCTGGCGGCCTATGTGGCGGCCGGCCTGATCGTCGCCTTCGGCATCGGGCTGTACTACGCCGTCGATGTGGCCCTGGTCCTGCGAACGACACCGATGCAGTCGGCCGGCCAGTTCCTCGGCGTGTACAACATCGCGCGGACCCTGCCGCAATCGCTGGCGCCGGCGATCGCGCCGCTCCTGCTCGCGATCGGCGCCGGTGACGTGATCGGTGACGGCCCACAGAACTACTTCGCGCTCTACCTGACAGGTGCTCTTCTTGCGTTGGTCGCTCTCATCCCGTTGAAGACCATCACGGTATTGCGTCGGGCCGATGATCTGCCGACAGGGTGAAATCGAGTGGTGAATACCGGCTGAGGCGTAGTCGGCGACGGTCGTGCAGCGCTTGAGTAGCGGAGTCGCGGCGTGCTCTGTGCGCGCCCATCCCCCGTTCTGACGAAAGCCGAGCACTCCACGTGAACTCCCACGCGCGTCCTGTCCGTCTGCGAAACAAGTTGCTGAAGGTAGTGGTCGCCTCGACGCTGGCGCTGGCGCCGGCGTTCGCTGCCCACCTGGCCATGGCCGCGAACCTGGGCAGCAACGTCTCACCGAACACCAGCAGCTACAACACCCAGAACGCGGTGACGTATTTCGCCTATGTCAAGCCAGGGGAGTACTTGGTGACCGCTGGGAGCAATGGCACCGGGGTGGTCACGGCGCCGGATGGCACGTCGGACACTGCCGCCACCAACGATGTGACGTTCTCGGCGCCACGCGCGGTGACGGCCGCCGATCAGGGAGTTTGGACGGCCGTTTATTCGAACGTTTCGACCTGGTCGATCACGGTGTACGACGGAGACCCTGCCGATGCGAGCACGCAGGAGATCCCGGGGCGCGTGTGGAGCGAGCGTTACGAGATCAGCCAGGGCGGCAGCTCGGGCAAAGACATCACATTCTGGATGGTCAACGATCACGGCTACCAGTACGAGGTCAAACTGCTCAACTACAATGGCCAGTCGTCGACGATCCAGGCTACCGACACCGGTATTCCGGTCAGCGATCTGAACTGTGCTCCGTCGAACCGGTCCTGGGATCGTCCGCACCCCGATCCGTCGTGTGGTGACAGTGCGCGCATGTTCTTCGAGCCGCCGGCCGCTGATCTGCCCGTGTCCGCACCGATGTGGTCGACCGTTGACGGTGCGGCCGTCACGCAGACCGTCAAGCCTGCTCCCTACCTGCCGGACTCGGTGGTGGCCAGCGACTTTTCGTTCACGCGGACCGGTGCCCTGTGGGCTGAGGGCACGTTCGACTACGACCTGGGTGCCGCGTTCAGCGGTTCGCACCTGGTGCAGATCGACGTGAACGGAAACGGCGTGTTCACCGACGCGGTGGACCGGCAGATCCGGGCGAACGCCGAGGGCGCTGCGCTGGAGGTCGACTTCGACGGACTCGACGGAACTGGTGCTGCCATCCCGCAGTGTTCGGAGCTGACGGCACGTGTCCTGATCGACCGGGTCGGCGAGATTCACGTACTACAGAACGACGTCGAACTGCGTGGCGGAATCGAGGTGACTCGCCAGAATGGTGCCGCGTCGCCGTCGGACGTCATCTATTGGGATGACACCCAGCTGGGCCCGCGAGCCAACACCACCGCGGTCGTCGACGGCATGACCGGCGTTGCCAGCACCGGAGGCGTCCACGGTTGGGCCAATAACTCCAACTCGTGGGGCAACAGCCGGATGATCGACGACTTCACCTACGTGCCGACCAGCCGCATCGCCGGTACGACCACGGTCGGTGGCACCTGTGACGACGATGCGGCGCTGACGATCGCCAAGTCGTCGGTCCTCGACGACACCAACAGCAACGGTCTGGCCGATATCGGCGAGCAGATCACGTACAGCTTCCTGGTCACGAACTCCAGCGATGTGGACATGACCGGAGTCGCGGTGAATGACGACAAGGTGACCGGCATCGCGCCGGCCACTGCCGACATCGCGCACGGCGGAGCACAAGTCTTCACTGCCGCGCCGTACACGGTGACCCAGGCCGATATCGACGCCGGACAGGTGCTGAACGAGGCGACGGCGTCAGGGAGCTACACGACTCCGAACGGCACGGAATCGGTCACGTCGGACCCGGACACCGAGACCACGCCGACTCCGGCGCGTGCCCCGGGCTTGACGGTCGAGAAGTCGGCGCAACTGGTCGACACCAACTCCAACGGTGTGGCCGACGCCGGCGAGACGGTGAACTACACGTTCGATGTCGAGAACACCGGCAACGTGACACTGACCGGTGTCACGGTCGACGACCCCAAGGTCTCGTCCGTGTCGCCGGGCCCGGTGACGCTGGCCCCGACGGACACCCAGACGTTCACTGCCAGCTACGTGGTGCAGTCGTCGGACGTCACGGTCGGCGGGGTCTACAACGAGGCCACGGCGACCGGAACCAGCCCCTTGGGACCGTTCCGGTCGGTCCCTGACGACGTCACGGTGGACACGCCTGATCCGCAGACCGGTCTGCAGATGACCAAGTCGGGCGCCCTGACGACCGATCAGGACGGCGACGGTGAAGCCGACCTGGACGACGTCATCACGTACACGTTCACGGTCCAGAACACGGGTAACGTCGATCTCGAGGATGTCGTCGTCAACGATGCGAAGGTCACCGGCATCTCGCCGGCATCGGCCGGCATCGCGGCGGGTTCATCGCAGGTTTTCACCGCGACGTACACCGTGACGCAGGCCGATGTGGACGCCGACATCGTGTACAACTCGGCGACGGCATCGGGAACATTCGACGATCCGAACGATCCGGGCAATCCTGTGGGCGTCGATTCTCCGCCGGACACGGACATCATCGAGGTCGACCAGAATCCGGGCTTGTCGGTCGAGAAGAGTTCGTCGCTCGATGACACCAACGGAAACGGCTACGCCGATGTCGACGAGGTCATCACGTACACGTTCGATCTGACCAACACGGGCAACACGACGCTGGAGAACGTCACTGTCGTCGATCCGAAGATCGGTGCGACGTCGCCGGCGTCGGTCACTCTGCCGGTGGGTGGGCACGCGTCGGTCACCGCCACGTATGTCGTGACCCAGACGGACGTCGATGACGGCGTCGTCCACAACGAGGCAACCGCGCGCGGCACCGTGCCCGGTGGGCCCGAGGCTGTGGCCGATCCGGACGACGACGACGTTCCCGTCCCGCCTGCCGCACCGGCGTTGTCGATCGAGAAGCATGCCGATCTGGCCGACGACGACAGCGACGGTATCGCCGACAAGGGTGAGACGGTTGTGTACTCGTTCGTCGTCACCAACACGGGCAACGTCACGCTCCACGACGTCACGGTCGACGATCCGATGCTGGTCGACGCCGGTCTCGCGGTCGATCCGGCATCGGTGACCCTGGCGCCCGGAGAACATGTCACTTTCGTCGCCGAACCGTACGAGATCACCGCGAGCGATGTGAAGGACAGGTCGTTGAAGAACGTCGCCACGGCGACCGGTACGGCTCCGGCAGGCGACGACGTCGAATCGGACACCGACACGGTGGTCGTCGACACGGCGCCCGACTCCGACGGCGGCACAGCTGGGGGCGGGCTGCTCCCGAGCGCGGGCGGCCCGGCCGGAACGGCGTTGGTCGCGGGACTGGCAGCGATGGGTATCGGAACGATGCTGCTGTGGTTCCGCCGAGCCGGACGCCGCGAGGAATCGGCTGCCTGACCACGGAACGGTGGGTTCGCCTCGCCCTGGTGTGAGGCGAACCCATCGATCGTTGCCGGGTGATCGCCACGTCAGCGATCGCGTGAACGCAACTCCAGGGCGCGGGCCGGGCGGTTGGTCGTGACGATCGTGGCGCGGGGGTCGTCGAGCCAGCGCTGTAGATCGCGGTCCTCGTCGACGGTCCATACCAGCAGCGGAAGGCCGCGGCGGTGGGCCCAGCGTGCGAGCCACCAGCGGGCGAGGACGTGATGAGAGACCACGAGGTCAGTACCACTGCGTCGCATCCGGGTGCGGGGGAACCACGACACGCATCGGGCGCGTAGGCCGTGTCCAGGCGGTGGCACAGAAGTCGACAAACCGACCAATAGCCCGGGCGCGTGCTCGGCTGCCCAGGTCCTGAGCCGGCGCACGTCGGCGTCGCGGTTCGTGGTGACGACGACCCGGCCCGCGCCCAGTGCGGCGACCGCCTGGCCCACGATCACGGCGCCGGGGTCTGCGCACTTCAGGTCCAGGTGGAGTGCGGCCCGATCGCCCAGCGTGTTGAGCGCATCGGCGAGCGTCGGGCTGGTGTCGTCGGCCTGATCGTGTCCCAGGCGCGCAGCGCCTGCGTGCAGGTGCACGTCGATCTCGACCAGATCGGCGCCGAGCTCGACTGCGGCGGCGATCGCGTCCAACGAGTTGGGCTCGACCGTCTCGCCCGGTCGCGTGTCGCCCCCCGCCCGGTGAGCCGAGATTCGCGCCATAGTGGTTGATAATTCCACAGGAGAACCAACCACTATGGCGCGAATCTCGAGGATAGGGGGCCCTCGGAGTCAGTTGACCTGGCGGTCGCCCTCGCTCCAGTACTGCTTGCGCAGATCGCGCTTGAGGATCTTGCCTGACGGATTGCGCGGCAGCTCGGCGACGATGTCGATCGAGCGGGGGGCCTTGTAGCCCGCGAGCCGCTCCTTGGCGAACGCGATCAACTCGTCCGGCTCGACGGACTGGCCGGGCAGGAACGCCACGACGGCCTTGACCGATTCACCCCACTGATCGTCGGGCACGCCGATGATCGCGACCTCGGCCACCGCCGGATGCTCGGTCAGGACGCGCTCGACCTCGGGGGAGTACACGTTCTCGCCGCCGGTGATGATCATGTCCTTGATGCGGTCCTCGATGAACAGGAAGCCGCCGTCGTCGACGCGGCCGACATCGCCCGTGCGCAGCCAGCCGTCGTCGGTCAGCAGCTCGGCCGTGGCCTCGGGCTGGCCGAGATACCCGGCCGTCGCCTGCGGCGTGCGGAACCACACCTCGCCGGACTCGCCCGGGGCGACGTCCTGCAGAGTGCCGGGGTCGACGATGCGCATCTCGGCGTGCTTGACCGGCAGGCCTGCCGAGACCAGGCGCTCGGGGTGCTCGGTGTCGCGGTGTGCCGCGTCATTGAGGACCGTGATGACGCCGCCCATCTCGGTCATGCCGTAGACCTGCTGGAACTCGGTGTTCGGCCAGGCCTCCATCGCCTCGCGCAACAGGCGCAGCGGCATGGGCGCGGCGCCGTAGCCGAACGACTTGAGCTTGCTGAACAGCGCCATCGCCTGCGGCCCGGCTTGGATCAGGGCGGCGACGACGGCCGGCACCAGGAAGACATGGGTGCAGCCGGCCAGCATGCCGCCGGCCAGCAGCGCGCCGTCGACCTCGGGGACGATGTACGCCGTCACGCCGACCACGGGTCCGAGCAGGGCGTACGACGTGCCGCCGACGTGGAACATCGGCATCGCGACGAGCATCATGTCGGTCTCGGAGTCGTACGTCGCGTCGCCGAGGCCGTTGACGCTGTGCTCGACCATGGCCGACTGGCTGAGCTGGACGCCCTTGGGGCGGCCGGTGGTGCCCGAGCTGTACATCACGACCGCGATGTCCGATGCCTCGACGCCGGGCTGTCGATCGGTCGGGGTGCCGGCGGTCAGCCAGGCGTCGAACTCGTCGTTCTCGCCGCCGATCACGATGACCTTGCGGACTCCGGTGAGCTTGTCGCGGATGCCGTCGAACTGCTCGAGCAGCTGGTGGCCGACGAACACGACCTCGGCACCGCAGTCATTGATGACGTAGTCGAGCTCGTCGCCGGCGAGGCGCCAGTTCACGACGGTCGTGGCGGCGCCGAGCTGGCAGCCGCCGAGGAGCACCTGCAGGACGGCGGGATCGTTCTTGGCCAGGATCGCGACGTTGTCGCCACGCCCCACGCCGTCGGCGCTGAGCGCTCCGGCCGCCTGTCGCACCGACTCCCAGGCCTCGGCCCAGGTCCAGGTGCGGTCGCCGAAGATCCAACAGCGGAGGTCGGGGCGCTCGCCCGCGCGGTATTGCAGGAAGTCGGGCAGATACGTGGCAGCGGGGACGTTGAAGGCCATGGTGGTCGCTCCTGTGGTGGTCGCGCGCGTGACGGGTCATTCGAGTGATGGGGGTCACGTCAGACTAGACCAGTCAGGACTGACTGGTACAGGGACGCGCACGACCTGCTCAGCATGTGATCACATACGTGATCAGTGCAACGGTCTCAGCCGAGCATGTAGGCGCAGAAGAAGCCGCAGGCCGTGGCCAGGCCGACCCACCAGCCGCCGTCGCGGTACGCCTCGGGCATCAGGGTGTCGGCGAGCACGGCGATGGTCGCCCCGCCGGCGAACGCCTGCGTGGTCGCGATGCTGGTCGGACCGACGTGTCCCGAGACCGCGTGGGCCAGCACGGTCGTCAGCACCAGGACAGCAGCCGTCACGGTCCACAGCAGAAGGCCTCGACGAGCGCCCAGATGCGGATCCTCGCGCAGCGTGGCGGCGCTGCCGATGGCCTCCGGCATGTTGCCGACCGCGATCGCGATCAGCAGGACGACGCCCCCGCCGTCGGCCAGGGTGACGCCGAGCGCTGCGTTCTCGGGGATGCCGTCGAGCACCGCGCCGAGGAGCAGGCCCAGGCCGACCGCTCCGCCGGCCGCACGTAGATCCAGGGCATGTGAGGCGAACACGTAGACGCCCGCTCCGGCGAGCAGGGCCAGGCCCGCATGCCAGGGCGGCAACTCGGCGAACGCCGGTCCGAACAGCTCCTCGGCCGCCGCGGCGATCATGGTGCCCGCACCGAACGCCATCAACGCGGCCAGGACCGCCTGCGGCAGCCGCCAGCGCAGCCCGATCGCGGCTCCCGCGACGAGCGGGACGGCCGTTCCGAGGCCGTAGAGAAGCGCGGTCACCATGGGGTCACGGTAGCGAGATCGGCCCTCTACACTGGTGCCGTGCCCCGCGGAGACGGACGACTCACCCACGAGATCGATCCCCAGGACGCCGGACCCCAGGACGCCTGCGGTGTCTTCGGTGTCTGGGCGCCCGGTGAGGAAGTCGCGAAGCTGACCTACTTCGGTCTGTACGCGCTGCAGCATCGCGGCCAGGAGTCGGCCGGCATCGCGGTCAGCAACGGACGTCAGATCCTGGTTTACAAGGACATGGGCCTGGTGTCCCAGGTCTTCGACGAGTCCACACTGGAGTCGCTGACGGGCTCGCTGGCGATCGGCCACGCCCGCTACTCGACGACCGGCTCGAGCGTCTGGCAGAACGCGCAGCCGACGTTCCGGCCCACGGCGCACGGCTCGGTCGCGCTGGCGCACAACGGCAATCTGACCAACACGCACGATCTGTCGGCCCGCCTGACCGAGCGCACGGCCGAGAACAGTGCCGTGAACGGCGCCGACTCCGGCCGCGGCGAGGCGGCCACCACCGACACCGCCGTCATGGCCTCGCTGCTGTCGTCGTATCTGGACCGCTCGGTCGAGGAGGCCGCGCTCGAGGTGTTGCCGACGCTGCGCGGTGCCTTCTCGCTGGTCTTCATGGACGAGACCACGCTGTACGGCGCCCGCGATCCGCAGGGCATCCGGCCCCTGGTGCTCGGCCGGCTGCACAGCGGCTGGGTGCTCGCCAGCGAGACCGCCGCCCTCGACATCGTCGGCGCCTCGTACATCCGCGAGATCGAACCCGGCGAGTTCGTCGCGATCGACGAGAACGGGCTGCGCAGCGAGAAGTTCGCCGAACCGGCTCCCAAGGGCTGCCTGTTCGAGTACGTCTATCTGGCACGCCCGGACACCACGATCAACGACCAGCGGGTCTTCAGCGTCCGGTCCGAGATCGGCCGGCGTCTGGCGCGTCAGCATCCGGTCGACGCCGATCTGGTCATCCCGGTGCCCGAGTCCGGCACGCCGGCCGCGATCGGATACGCCGAGGAGAGCGGCATCCCGTTCGGTCACGGCCTGGTCAAGAACTCCTATGTGGGCCGCACGTTCATCCAGCCGTCGCAGACGCTGCGCCAGTTGGGCATCCGGCTCAAGCTCAATCCGCTGCGCGATGTCATCGCCGGCAAGCGGTTGGTCGTGGTCGACGACTCGATCGTGCGCGGCAACACCCAGCGTGCGCTGGTCTCGATGCTGCGCGAGTTCGGCGCCGCCGAGGTGCACGTGCGCATCTCCAGCCCGCCCGTCAAGTGGCCCTGTTTCTATGGCATCGACTTCGCCTCGCGCGCCGAGCTGATCGCCAACGGCCTGAGCGTCGACGAGATCTGCCGGTCCATCGGTGCCGACTCGCTGTCCTACGTGGAACTCGACGAGCTGGTCGAGGCCACCGGCGTGCCCAAGGACAATCTCTGCCGCGCTTGCTTCGACGGCATCTACCCGGTCGCGCTCCCCGAGGACGATCTGATCGGCAAGCACCTGCTCGAGCCGGCCGACGGCCGTCCGCGCCTGGACGTCATCTCGTGAACGACGTCGACTACGCAGCGGCCGGGGTGTCGGTCGCCGAGGGCGATCGTGCCGTCGAGCTGATGAAGGAATGGGTCGAGAAGGCTCGCAGGCCCGAGGTGGTCGGCGGCATCGGCGGATTCGCCGGCCTGTTCGACGCCTCGGCGCTGAAGGACTACGCGCGGCCCTTGCTGGCGACCTCGGCCGACGGGGTCGGCACCAAGGTGCAGATCGCACAGCGCATGGACCGCCACGACACGATCGGCTTCGATCTGGTCGGCATGCTGGTCGACGATCTGGTCGTCTGTGGTGCCGAGCCGTTGTTCATGACCGACTACATCGCGTGCGGCAAGGTGGTGCCCGAGCGCATCGCCGACATCGTCAAGGGCATCGCTCAGGCGTGCGCCGAGACCGGTACGGCGCTGCTGGGCGGCGAGACCGCTGAGCACCCGGGGCTCTTGGATCCCGACGAGTACGACATCGCGGGCTCCACGACGGGCGTCGTCGAGGCCGATCAGGTCATCGGCGCCGAACTCGTGCGTGACGGCGATGTCGTGATCGCGATGGCGTCCAGCGGATTGCACTCCAACGGCTACTCCCTGGTGCGGCACGTGTTCTTCGATCGGCTGGGCTGGGCGCTGGATCGTGAGGTGCCCGAGCTGGGCGGCACGCTGGGCGATGCCCTGCTGGTGCCGACGCGCCTGTACACGAAGCCGTGCCTGGACCTGTTGCGCCGGGTCGAGGTGCATGCGATGTCGCATGTGACCGGGGGCGGGCTTGCGGCCAATCTCGAACGCGTCGTGCCGGCCGAGGTGTCGGTGCGTGTCGATCGAAGCACGTGGACCCGTCCGGCGATCTTCGATCTGGTCGCCGAGGCCGGGGGTGTCACGCAGCCCGCGCTCGAGCAGGCCCTGAACGTCGGGGTGGGCATGATCGCGCTGGTTCCTGCCGCCGAGGCCGATGCCGCGGTCACCGCGTTGACCGACTCAGGAGTCGACGCCTGGATCGCCGGAGAAGTCGGCGCTGCTGGGGCGCATGGGGCGGGTGGGACGGTGAGCCTCACGGGGCGGCACGCCTGACCGACCGCCGGTATGACACGTGCCACCCCATGAGCCATTCGTGGGGTGTCTTGGGTAGGCTTGACGGCACGACATACTGACTATTTCTTGTGCGAGGGGGTCGGACCCATGGGGCGCGGCCGTGCTAAGGCAAAGCAGACGAAGGTTGCACGCAACCTCAAGTACCGGACGTTCGATACGGACTTCGATGATCTGCAGAAGGAACTCCACGGCGACGAGGGTGATGCGATCCCCGAGCAGTACGCCGACCTGGCCGACAAGCTAGAGGGCCCCGCCGCCAGCTGATCGGCATCCCCACTGCCGTCCCGCTGAGGAGTCACTCGTTGGTGGTGACGAGTCACTCCAAGTGACTCCTCGGTGACAACGAGTGACTCCTCAGCGGGGTCAGGGGATCAGGATCGTGCTGAGGCGGCCGACGTCGCGCATGCGCTGCTCGGCGACCCGGTCGGCGGCGATCGACGGCGGCACGCCCTGCTCGGCGGCATGCCGCAGCACCTCGAGCGTCGTGTCGTAGATCTTCGTGGCCCGCGCCTTCGCCCGGTCGAAGTCGAAGCCCGACGGATCCAGCTCGTCGGCGACCTGGATGACACCGCCGGAGTTCACGCAGTAGTCGGGCGCATACACGATGCCACGCTCGTCGAGCCGCTTCTCGATGCCGTCGTGCGCCAGCTGGTTGTTCGCGGCACCGCACACGATGCGGGCGCTGAGGAGCTCGACGACCTCGTCGTCGAGCGCTCCGCCGAGCGCACAGGGTGCGTACACATCGAGCTGCTCGCGCACCAGGGCGTCGACATCGGCCACGGTGCGGACCCCGGGATGCGTGGCGGTGACCGCCTCGAGGGCCGGGGCGTACGGGTCGGTGACGACGACCGTGGCGCCGTCCTCGACCAGGTGCCGCGTCAGATGCCTGCCGACCTTGCCGACCCCGGCGATGCCGACCGTGCGGCCGGCCAGCGACGGCTTGCCCCAGACGTGCTGCGCGCTCGCCCGCATGCCCTGGAAGACGCCGAACGCGGTGAGCACCGAGGAGTCGCCGGCGCCGCCGTGCTCGACGGTGCGACCGGTGACGAAGTCGCACTCGCGGGCGATGACATCCATGTCGGCGCTGTAGGTGCCGACATCGCACGCCGTGAAGTAGCGGCCGTTCAGGCTCTGCACGAACCGGCCGTACGCCCGCAACAGCGCCTCGCTCTTGAGCGTGCTCGGGTCGCCGATGATGACGGCCTTGCCTCCGCCCAGATCCAGGCCGGCGAGGGCGTTCTTGTACGCCATGCCCTGGCTCAGGTTGAGGACGTCCTGGAGGGCGTCGGCCTCGCTCTCGTACGGATAGAACCGGGTGCCGCCGAGCGCGGGGCCCAGGGCGGTCGAGTAGATGCCGATGATGGCCTTGAGGCCGGACGCTTCGTCGTGGCAGAACACGACTTGTTCATGATGGGTGCCGAAGGCGGACGGTGCAGTCACGGTGGTGCTCTTTCGTCGATGGTGATGGCCGTCGCGGTGTGGGCGGGGCCGAGGTCGGAGCCGCGGGGTGGTGGGCTCGTCCTTCGGATGCTACTCGCACCGAGGCGTCAGGGGCGCGTGTGCACCAAGACGCGTGCCGCGGTGATCGCCTCGGTCGAGGTGGGGAACAGGCGCCGGTCCGATCGCAGGCGGTCGAGGATGCCGAGCGAGTCCAGCGCCGGCTCGTGGACCGGCGACAGCCCTGACATCAGCACCGTGATCCCGCGCCGCTCGAGGTGAGCGATCGTGTCGCGCAACAGCACGGCTCCGGTCGCGTCGACCGACGTCACGCGCGACATCCGGATGATGACGACGCGGACGTCGGTGAGATCGGGCAGCTGCGCCATCAGCTGATGGGCCGCGACGAACAGCAGTGGCCCCTCGAAGCGGACGGCCACGATGTGGTCACGCAGCAGCGCGTGTTCTTCCTCGGCGGCGTGCCCGGTCAGGTCGAGGGGGACGGTTTCGAGGCGTGACGTGCGCGCGATCGATCGAAGCCCCAGCACCATGGCGACCAGGAGTCCCACTCCGACCGCCGCGATCAGGTCGACCAGCACCGTCACGGTGAACGTCGCGATCAGGACGACCGCATCGCTGCCGGATGCTCGGGCCAGGGCCAACAGTCCCGACAGTTCGACCATGCGGATCGTCGTAGCGAGCAGGACCCCGGCCAGGGCGGCGACGGGGATGTGCGCGACCAGGCCCGCGGCGACGATGACGACGGCCAGGAGCGCGAGTGCGTGCACGATCGACGCCAGGCGCGACCGGGCGCCCGCGCCGACATTGACCGCGGTCCGGGCGATGGCGGCGGTGGCGGGGACGCCGCCGAAGAACGGCACGGCGACATTAGCCAGGCCCTGGCCGAACAACTCCCGGTCGGGATCGTGCCGCTGATCGACCGTCATCGAGTCGGCGACCGTGGCGCAGAGCAGGCTCTCCAGGGCGGCCAGCGCTGCGACGGCCAAGGCCGAGGTCAGCAGCAGCCCGATCGCGTCGGGGTCGATGAACCCGGCGGAGGGCACGGGCAGGCCCTGGGGTAGCGCGCCGATCGTCGGCACGTCCACGCCGAGCAGTTCGACGCCGAGCGTCGCGACCGCGACCGCGCCCAGGGCGTGCGGCCAGCCCGGGCGCCACCGCTGGCCGAGTAGCACCGCGATCGTCACGAGTCCCGCGATGGCTGGTGCCGGCAGACTGGGCTCGCGGGAGAAGTCGACGACCGCGTCGAAGGCGACCCGCCACATCCGTTCGGCATCGCCCGCGGGCACGCCGAGAGCCAGGGGGATCTGCTGAAGGGCGATCACGACGGCGATGCCAGCCGTGAATCCCTCGATCACGCTGACCGGCAGATAGCGGACGAACATGCCCAGCCGCAGCAGCGCCATGGCGATCAGGATCAGGCCCGCCAGGAGGCCGACGAGCAGAACGCCGTCGCGTCCGTGGTGGTGCACCACGGGCACGAGCACGACGGTCATGGCCCCGGTCGGGCCGGACACCTGGAGATTCGATCCGCCGAAGACCGCGGCGACCAGGCCGGCGACGATCGCGGTGATCAGGCCCGCCTCGGCGCCGAGTCCTGAGGCGACTCCGAACGCCAGCGCGAGCGGGAGGGCGACGACCGCGACGGTCAGGCCCGCGACGAGATCGGTGCGGGGTGACTGGAGGGCGGCTCGCGCATCGGCGGCCCGGGGGAGCAGTTCGATCGCGCGTCCGGCGAACTGGGACGCCGAGGCACGGACGCTCACGGCGCTCAGCGTAGCCACTGCTTGAAGATTTCTTCAAATAGATGTGGCCGACATCATGCGGCCGGACGGATCGGTCAGAAGTCGACGGCGTACAGCTCGACCGGGTGCGTGATGCCCTTCAGGTCGACCGTGTCGTGCAAGGTGCACGAGATCCGATCGCGAACCAGCAGCCAGGTCGCGCGGCTGAGCAGGATCTGACCGGGGCGGCTGTGGGTCTGGATGCGGGCGGCCAGATTGACCGCGCGCCCGATTGCCGCGTACTTCTGCCGCGCGCCGGACCCGACGTTGCCGACCGCGACGACTCCGGTGTTGATACCGACCCGGATGCGGAACACGACATCGATGCCCGCTTCCTCCCACCGCGCGTTCAGGCGCGAGACGGCGCCCTGCATGTCGACGGCCATCCGGATCGCGCGTTCGGCGTGATCGCGGTCGTTCGTCGCGGTGGGGGCGCCGAAGAAGATCAGCACGGCATCGCCGACCAGCTCGTCGATCGTGCCGTTGTACGCGCCGGCGATGCGGGCCATCTCGGAGAAGTACTCGCCGAGCACGATCTCGAGTTCCTCGGGCTCCATGCGCTCGGTCGTCTCGGTGAAGCCGACCACGTCGGAGAAGAAGACGGTGATCTTGCGGCGCTTCAGGCGGGTCGCGGTGTCGCCGTGTTCGAGCACGGCGTCGACGACCTGGGACGGCACGTAGGTGCGGATCAGGTCGTGGCTGCGCGCCAGCACCTCGCGCTGATGGTCGACGACGCCCAGCATCGCGAAGGCCAGCACGATCGTCAGCACGACGAACACCAACAGCGGGCCTCCGGTGCCGAACGCCCAGGTGACCTCGCCAGATCCCTGGATCGAGTCGTTGACCAGGGCGGGCGCGTAGTCGACGTGGCCCAGGAACCTGAGCAGCTCGAGCACCAGCGTCGCGGCGACGGAGACGCTGACCGCCCCGAGGGCGTAGCGGCGACCGAACAAGATCGCGACCAGCAAGGCGTTGACGGCGGGGAACAGCAGGAACGGCGAGGCCCAGAATCCGAACAGGAAGGCGATCCATACGCCGAACAGCCCGTAGCCGATGGACGTCGAGCTGAGGACGATCTGGCTGATCATGGAGGCACCGTCGGGATCGCGGCGGCCCAGCAGGGACAACGACGCCGCGCTGACGACCACGACGGCGACGCCGGAGACCAAAGCGGGGACGAACAGTTCCATCCGCACCTCGTGCGACCGGTCGACCAGCCATCCGCTCACGACCGACGCCGACAGCTGCAGCACGCTGAACGCGGACATGATCCATGCGGCACGCAGCACCACGGGGCGGCGGAGCAGCGATTCCAGCGCCCGCTGCAGTTGGGAGTGGCCGGCCTTGGTCATGGCGGCAGCGTAGTGGGTCAGTCCCGCCGGGAACGGCGGGTCAGGTTGCGGTCCATCCGCCGGAACATCGGCGCCGACACCTTGGTGAGGACGCCCGGGAGCACCGACATGCCGACCTGGCTGATGGCTCCACTCAGACCGGTCACGCGCGTCGGCTGGTCGACCGCGGCCTTGACCAGCCAGCGGCCGGCCTCGTCGGGGCTGAGCATCTTCATCGCGGAGTAGATCGCCGTCGCGCCGGACATCGTGGTGCGCACCATGGGGAAGTACACGATCGTCGTGCTGATCCCGGCCGCTCCGAGCTCGGCCATCAGCGACCGCGCGTAGGACTCCAGGGCGCTCTTGCTGGCCAGATAGGCCGAGAACAGCGGGATCGGCAGCTGGGTCGACATCGTGGAGCTGAACACCACGTGCCCGCGACCCCGTTCGAGCATCGACGGCAGTAGCGCGTGGGTCAGCCGGATCGCGCCGAGGTAGTTGATCGCCATGACGCGCTCGTGGTCGTGCAGGCGGTCGAGGGAGTCGCGGATCGGTCGCCGGATGGACCGGCCCGCATTGTTGATCAGGACGTCGACGCGGCCGTGATCGGCCAGGATCTGCTCGACCACGGTGTGCGTGCCCGCATCGTCGGTCAGGTCCACCGGATAGGCATGGGCGTCGCCGCCGGTCTGTCGGATGCCGGCGACGACCGTGGCGAGTTCCTCCTCGCGCCGCGCCAGCAGGCAGACGGTTGCTCCCCGGGCGGCGAGCTGGCGTGCGGCGGCGGCGCCGATGCCGCTGGACGAGCCGGTGATGACGATGACCCAGCCGTCCGGGTTCACGAGGTCGTCCGTCCGACGTCGACCAGCAGTGCGCTGAACAGCCGGGTGACGCGCTCGGTCATCGCGGCAGCGTCCTCGCCGGGATGGTCGACCCACCAGTCCATCAGAGAGTCGACGATGCCCAGCCATCCCGCCGTCATGGCCGAGATGTCGAGATCGTCGGTGAGCCCGGCCAGGTGGAGCAGCTCGCTGACGCCCTCGTGAGCGAGCTTGTCGATGCGTTCGGTGTGGGAGGCGACGACCTCGACGATCTGGCCGGTCCTCGGCGCCGTGGGATCGTGCAGCAGGCGCCACACGTGCCGCCGGTCGGCCAGTACCTCGAACATGCCGGCCAGGGTCAGCAGGCCGCGTTCGATGCCGACGGCCCGGCCGCGGGCGATGCGTTCGATCTCGTCACCGAGCAGGGCGCCGGCGTCGTCCAGACAGGCCGCGTAGAGGCCCTCCTTGGATCCGAAGTAGCTGTAGATCAGCGGCTTGGAGATCCCGGCGTCACGGGCCACGTCGGCGATGTTCGTCGCCGCGAATCCGTCGGTGCCGAAGGCGACGGACGCGATCTGCACGATCTGCTGCTCGCGCTCGGCGCGGGGGACCCCCTTCGTCCCGGCATTCGCTCTGGCCACGGGCACAGTCTAGCCACGGATATGAATGCGTGGTAACTTACTCGAAAGTCATATCTGTGAGGAGGCGCTGTGGAAGAGATCCTGGACCCGCTGAAGAACCCGGTGACGTACGCCGCCCCGTTCTTCCTGCTCACGATCCTGATCGAGCTCGCCGCCCTGAAGTGGCTCGACCACGACGACAACACGACCGGGTACGCCATGAAGGACGCCCGGGCCTCGATCTCGATGGGCGTGCTCTCGCTGATCTTCCTCACGGCGTTCAAGGTCGTCACGTTCTTCGCCTTCGTGGCGGTGTTCGCCTACCTCGCGCCCTGGGAGCTGCCCACCGACACGTGGTGGTACTGGATCCTGGTGATCCTGGGCGTCGACCTCGGCTACTACTGGCACCACCGGTTCAGCCACCGCGTCAACATCGCCTGGGCCGGGCACCAGGCGCATCACTCCAGCGAGTACATGAACTTCGGCACCGCGCTGCGGCAGAAGTGGAATCCGTGGTTCGAGTTCTTCTTCTGGCTGCCGCTGCCCCTGCTGGGCTTCGCGCCGTGGACGCTGTACGTCGCGTTCGGCTTCAACCTGATCTATCAGTTCTACGTGCACACCGAGCTGATCGGGAAACTGCCGCGACCCATCGAGTACGTGTTCAACACGCCCTCGCATCACCGTGTCCACCACGGCAGCGATCCGGAGTACCTGGACAAGAACTACGGCGGGATCCTGATCATCTGGGATCGCCTGTTCAGGTCGTTCACCGAGGAGAAGCAGCGGCCCACGTACGGCCTGACCAAGCCGGTCGGCACCTACAACCTGCTCAAGCTCCAGTACGGCGACTACGTCAAGATCGCCCGCAACGTCCGGAGCACGAGCCGCTGGCGCGACAAGCTCGGCTACGTCTTCGGCCCGCCCGGCTGGGCCCCGGCCGATGCCCCCGCCGACGTCGAGGTCACGGCCCGCGGCTGATCCAGGCCGTACTCGAGGGTGTCGGCAGTCAGAGGCTGCGCAGCGACCCGCCGTCGATCGGGATCATGGCGCCGCTCAGATAGCCGGCGGCAGGCGACAGCACGAAGGCCGCCACGGCGCCGAACTCGTCGGGCCGGCCGTACCGGCGCAGCGGAATCGTCTGCTCGGCCGCGGCCCGTGTAGCCGCCGGATCGCTGGATCGTGCGTCCAGTTCGCGCACCCGGTCGGTGTCGAGGCGTCCGGGGAGGAGCCCGTTGACCCGGATCCCCCGAGGCCCCAGCTCGTCGGCCATCGACTTGGCCGCCATGGCCAGGCCCGGCCGTAGGCCGTTCGAGATGCCCAGGCCCGGCACCGGCGCCTTGACGGAGGTCGACAGCACGAAGGCGAGCGCGCCGCCCTCGCCGAGTTCCTCTGCGACCGCCTTCGCGATGCGAAGACCGCCCAGCAAGACCGACTCGACGGCGTCGCGCCACTGCTCGTCGGTGGTGCCCATGACGCTGCCGCCGGCCGGTCCGCCGACGCTGATGAGGGCGCCGTCGAGCCGGCCGAACGCCTGGCGCGCCGTCTCGATCAGCCGGGCCGGTGCCTCGGGATCGGCGTTGTCGGCCACCAGGCCGACCGCATGATCGCCCAGTTCGCCGGCCGCTGCGTCGGCCGATTCCTGCCGGCGCGACGACACGACGACGTTCGCGCCGTCGGCGACGAGCGCCCGGGCGGTCGCCAGCCCGAGTCCCGCGGTGCCGCCCGTCACCACGTACACGCGGTCGCGGAGTCCGAGATCCATGCTCCGACTCTACGGCTGCGTCATGAGGAGCCTGGACGTACGGTGCTGCCAGGCATTGATTGGATTTGTCCTCATCGCAATGTCGGCACTGGCAACGACAATCCTGCTGTGCTCCTTGCTTATGCGGACGAGTCGTTCTCGAAGAGGTTCTTCTTCATCGTGGCGGTCATCGCGACACCTGAACAGGCGAAGTCGCTCTCGGACGCACTGGACGACTATGTCAACTTGTTAGCTGCGGAGCACGCGGAGATCCGTGGCCATGAGGAACTCCACGGATACGAGGTATTCCATGGCAACGCCGGCTGGGCTGTCCTCGGCGCCCGGCAACGGGTCAAAGTGTTCATCGACGTGTTTCGGATCATCGCCGAGTCCGGTGTTCGTATCGCCATCCGCGGTCTTGACATTGCTGCTCAACGGAAGCGGTACTCAAAATCCGCACCCTCCGTACTCGGTGGTGCTGACCAAGATCTTCGAGAAGATCCAGTCCGTAGCAAGCCAGGAAGACGACCTTGCTCTTCTGATCTGCGATGAGTATCACGAAGATGATCGCCATCGGAAGCTTCTGACAAGCTATCGGAAGTGGCGTACTCCGACTTCGTCGTCGATGAAGATTGACCGCATCATCGACACCATCCACTTCACTCCGTCGCACGAAAGCCGACTGATCCAGGCGGCCGACATGATCGCCTTCGTCCGCCTCCGCCGGAGCACCATCACCTCTCCGGATCCCCGTGAGGCCACGGCGATCAAGAATCTCTGGGAAAGCATCAGCGACCAGATCATCGTCGATTACATCTGGAGCCCGTAAAGCACGACGACCCCGCCGGAGCGGGGTCGAAGGCGATGCGGGAGGCCGTGCGGCATCCTGCGTCTACCACGCTAGCGCTGTGGACCGACAAAAACCATCCCGGCCGAGGGCCTGCCGGCGGCGATGCCCACGTCGACACGGCCGAGGCGAGCGGATCGAGCCTACGATGGTGACCCACGTCACCCGCCAGAGGAGCAGCCCGTGCAGAGCACCATGCAGGAGTACCCGCTGACCATCACGTCGATCCTGCGGCACGGGACGACGATCCATCACGACTCCGAGGTCGTCACCGCGACACCCGACGGATCGCGATCGATGTCTTACGGCGAGCTGGGCCGCAGATCGGCGCAGCTCGCGCACGGGCTGCGCTCACTGGGCATCACCGGCGATCAGCGGGTCGCGACGTTCCAGTGGAACAACGCCGAGCACCTGATGGCCTATCTGGCCATCCCCTCGATGGGTGCGGTGCTGCACACCTTGAACATCCGGCTGTTCCCCGAACAGCTGGTCTATATCGCGAACCATGCCGAGGACAAGGTCGTCATCGTCGACGACTCGCTCGTGCCGTTGCTGGCTCCGCACGTACCGGCGTTCGAGACGGTCACGCACGTCGTGGTCGCCGGTCCCGATGCAGCATCCGCGGATCTGGACTCACTGCGTGCCGGCGGGAAGGAGGTCCTGCTCCTCGACGACCTGCTCGAGGGGCAGCCCGAGACGTTCGACTGGCCCGAGATCGACGAGCTCGACGCCGCCGCGATGTGCTACACGTCGGGCACCACCGGGAATCCGAAGGGCGTCGTCTACAGCCACCGGTCGACGTGGCTGCACTCGCTGTCGGTGTGCAGCGGCACGATCGCGGGTCTGACGGCACACGACCGGATCCTGCCCATCGTGCCGATGTTCCATGCCAATGCCTGGGGTCTGGCGTATGCGGCGCTGATGAGCGGCGCCTCGCTGACGATGCCGGATCGGTGGCTGCAGGCCGAGCCGCTCGTGCGCTTCATCGAGGAGTCCCGGCCGACGCTGTCCGGCGCGGTGCCGACCGTGTGGACCGACGTCCTGAACTATCTCGACGCCAATCCGGGCCACGACGTCTCGTCGATCTCCACGATCCTGGCCGGCGGCTCGGCCGTCCCGGTGTCGCTGCAGCGCGGCCTGCTGGATCAGCACGGTCTGCTGGTCAAGCAGGCATGGGGCATGACCGAGACGTCACCGGTCGCGACCGCGGCGGGCGAGCCGCTCGGCGTCACGGGCGAGGACGTGTGGAAGTACCGCGGCGGCCAGGGCCGGTTCGTCGCGGGGGTCGAGGGTCGCATCGTCGACGACGAGGGGCAGGCGCTGCCGCACGACGGCGAGACGGTCGGCGAGGTCGAGGTCCGCGGTCCGTGGATCACAGCGGAGTACTACAAGTCCGATGACCCGGAGGCGCCGCTGAAGTTCCACGAGGGCTGGCTGCGGACCGGCGACGTCGGGCATATCGACGCCCTCGGCTTCCTGACCTTGACCGACCGTGCGAAGGACGTCATCAAGTCAGGTGGCGAGTGGATCTCGTCGGTCGAGCTGGAGAACGCGTTGATGGCGCATCCCGCGGTGCTCGAGGCGGCCGTCGTCGGCATCCCCGACGAGAAGTGGCAGGAGCGGCCGCTGGCGTCCGTCGTGGTCAAGGAAGGAGCGACCGTGACGACCGCCGAGCTGCGTGAGCATCTGGCGGCCGACTTCGCCAAGTGGCAGCTCCCCGACGCCTGGACGTTCATCGACGCGGTGCCCAAGACCTCGGTCGGCAAGTTCGACAAGAAGGTCCTGCGCCGCCAGTTCGCCGACGGCGAGCTGGATGTCCAGTAGATCGGGCGACCACCGGTCGCCAGCCGCGAGGAACGAGCGGCGGGTAGGCGCCGGTGAGATCCAGGGCTCGCTTCAGCGATTCGACTCGCTGCGCCTCACATCGGCGGCTTCGCCGGGGAGGTTCCCGCTGCGCTGGCGTTCCTGACACGTCGCTCGCAGAGCGAGCTCCGCATCAGTAGCCGCCGTTGTCCTTGAAGCGCTGGAAGCTGGCCTCGATCTCGGCCTCCGCTTCGGCGCGACCCGTCCAGGTCGAGCCCTCGACGCTCTTGCCGGGCTCGAGGTCCTTGTAGACCGTGAAGAAGTGCTCGATCTCGAGACGATCGAACTCGGGCACGTGGTGGATGTCGCGTAGGTGCTCCTGGCGAGGATCGCTGGCCGGCACGCACAGCACCTTGTCGTCGCCTCCGGCCTCGTCGGTCATGCGGAACATGCCGATGGCGCGGCAGCTGATGACGCAGCCGGGGAACGTCGGTGCGGACAGCAGCACGAGGGCGTCGAGCGGATCGGTGTCGAGCCCCAGCGTGTCGTCGATGAAGCCGTAGTCGGCCGGGTACTGCGTCGCCGTGAACAGCGTCCGGTCGAGCCGGATCCGATGGGTCTCGTGATCCACCTCGTACTTGTTGCGCTCCCCTTTGGGGATCTCCACGGTCACGTCGAAAATCAGCACCACTGCCTCCTCTGGCGATATCTATAGTCTGACGGACGTGGGTGAGGAGTCGAACAGTCGGGGTGACCGCCCGCGATTGCGTCCCGTGTGGTCGTCCGTCGTGACGCTGGCGTTCGCCGTGCTGGTGACGGTGCTCGCGGTCGGCTGGAGCCAAGGACGTCTGAATTCGGTGATCTGCGGGGGTGACTGCGGCGCGGAGAACGCCACGGCACCCGACGGCCTGCGCGACGCGGGTGCGGCGGTCGTCGCCGCCGATCCGGCCCCGGAGGGACAGGCGGATCTCGACGCGATGCTGGACGCGACGAAGCCGGCGCGCTCGTCCGCTGTGCTGGGCGATCACGTCGGACTCGCGATCGGCGCGCCGCAGATCGGCGGGCCGGTGGTCACCGCCGGCGAGGGCGGCTATGTGCCCGCCTCCACCACCAAGCTGCTCACGACGTTCGCCGCGCTCGCCCGGCTCGAGCCCGGTCAACGGTTCGCCACGTCGGTCGTCGCCGAAGGGGATCGACTGGTCCTGGTGGGCGGCGGCGATCCCTACCTGACCGGGCGGCGGGCCAAGGGCGATCCGCCGGTCGTCCGGGCCGAGTTGTCGACCCTGGCCGAGAAGGCGGCCCGCAGCCTGAAGGCGTCCGGCACCACGACCGTCACCCTCGGATTCGACGATGCGTTGTTCGCCGGGCCCGCCGTGAATCCGGCGTGGCCGGCGACGTACGTCCGCGACAACGTCGTGACGCCGATCGGTGCGCTCTGGGTCGATCGCGGCATGCTCGACACCAGCCACCCGGAGACCACGGCCCGGCGCTCCGATCCGCCGCAGCACGCCGCGGACCTCTTCGCCGGCTACCTGAGGCGCGAGGGCATCCAGGTGAGGGGCGAGATCGCCCGGACGGCCAGTCCGCGGGGAGCCACCGCGGTGGCCAGCGTCGAGAGCGCGACCCTGGCCCAGATCGTGGAGTCGACAATCCGCACCAGCGACGACGAGGCCGCCGAGGTTCTGCTGCGCCATGTCGCCATCGCCGCGGGAGAACCGCCGACGTTCGAGGGGGGCACCCGGGCCGTGGTGGCGACGCTGAGCGCCGCGCACCTGGACATCGACGGCCTGAAGCTCGAGGACGGCAGCGGGCTGTCGCGCGACAACCGCATCAGTCCCACGACCCTCGTGGCGGTGCTGCGGGCCGCCCTGGCCGAGGGACGCTTCGCGCCGGTGCTCGACGACCTTCCGGTCAGCGGCTTCTCCGGGACTCTCGCCGCCCGGTTCGCGCATCAGGCGCACGGCCTGGTGCGCGCCAAGACGGGGACGCTCACCGGGGTGCACTCGCTGGCCGGGGTGGCACTCGACGGCCAGGGCCGTCCGGTCGTCTTCGCGGTCATGGCCGATCGCACGGATCGTGCCCAGCCCTTCGCGGCCCAGGCGGCGCTCGACAAGATCGCCGCCGCCCTCACCAGCCCCTGAACGCCTGTCCCGAGATTTGCGCCCTTCTGCACCATTTCTGTCTCGGAATCGGTGCAGAAGGGCGCAAATCTCGGGACAGGGCGCCACGTGTGGGCGGGTAGGCTCACGGCATGATCGACTGGAAGGTCGCGCTGGCCACGGCTTCGCGGCTCGCGCGGCCGGGGCCCGACCTGGGCGCGGCCGAGGTCGCCGTCGTCGTTGCCGAGTTGCGCGAGGCCGCCGCCCGAGCCGAGGCGCCTGTCCGCGACTACACGAGATTGCAGGCGACCGGTGCGCTCGGTGCGCCGTCGCCCGTCCTGGTGGTCGACCGGCCGCGCTGGGTCGAGGCGAACCTCGGGACGTTCCGCCTGCTGACCGATCCGATCAGCCGCAAGCTCACCGAGGCGGGCCGTGTGCCGACGGCCGGATGGTCCAAGTCGGTCGGCGAGAAGGTCAGCGGTGCGCAGGTCGGTGCCGTGCTGTCGTTCGTCTCGTCGAAGGTGCTCGGACAGTTCGACCCGTTCTGGACCGGTCCCGGAGGAGAGGGCGGCCGCCTGCTGCTGGTGGCGCCCAACATCGTGGCGGCCGAGCGGCAACTCGACGTCGATCCCCACGACTTCCGGCTGTGGGTCTGCCTGCACGAGGAGACGCATCGGGTCCAGTTCACGGCGGTGCCGTGGCTGCGCGAGCACATGCGATCGCTGATCGACGAGCTGGTCGATGCGACCGAGCTCGACGACCAGGCCGTCGGAGCGGTCATGGAACAGCTGGTGGGGCAGGTCGTCAAGGCGATCAGAGGCGAGGGCGACGCGTCCCTGTCCTCGGTGTTCCAGAACGAGCGACAACGCGACCTGGTGGACCAGATGACCGGCGTGATGTCGCTGCTCGAGGGTCACGCCGATGTGGTCATGGACGGAGTCGGGCCGCAGGTCGTGCCGTCGGTCGCCGAGATCCGGCGCAAGTTCCAACGACGCCGTCAAGGATCGGGCGGACTCGACCGCATCGTGCGCAAGCTGCTCGGCCTCGATGCCAAGGCCCAGCAGTACCGCGACGGCGCCGTGTTCGTCCGCCAGGTCGTCGACGCGGTCGGTATCGAGGGCTTCAACGCCGTCTGGTCAGGGCCCGATCACCTGCCTAGCAAGGCCGAGATCCTCGAGCCGGCCTCGTGGCTGGCGCGCGTGCACGCCTGACATGACCGGTCTCGACCCGGTCGAGGCGCGGGCGCGGCGCGCGGTCGCGGCGTCGCTCGACGACCTCGAGCCCGGCGCGCGGCTGACGGTGGGACTCTCCGGCGGCGCGGACTCGCTGGCGCTGACCGTGGCGGCGGCGTTCGTGTCCCGTGCGGCGGGACACCGCCTGGAGGCGGTCGTCGTGGATCACGGCCTGCAGCCGGGCTCGGCCGAGGTGGCCCGGCGTGCGGCCGAACAGGCCGAGGCGTGCGGGGTGCCGGCGGAGGTGGTCCGCGTCGACGTGGGCGCCGACGGCGGCCCGGAGGGAGCGGCGCGGACGGCGCGGCTGGCGGCGCTGACGTCGCGCGGGCCCGATGCCGTGCTGCTGGGTCACACGCTCGACGATCAGGCGGAGACGGTCCTGCTCGGTCTCGGTCGTGGATCGGGCCCGCGCTCGATCGCCGGCATGAGCGTGCGGTCGGGGGCGTTCCGACGGCCGTTCCTCGCCCTGACCCGCGCCGAGACCGAGCATCTGTGCGAGCTCCACGGGCTGTCGTGGTGGAGCGATCCGCACAACGCCGATGCCCGGTTCCGGCGCTCGCGCCTGCGGACCGAGGCGCTGCCGCTGCTCGAGGACATCCTGGGTGGCGGTGTCGCCGCGGCCCTGGCCCGCACCGCCGATCTGGTGCGGACCGACACCGACCTCCTCGACACCCTGGCCGCCGAGGCGCACACCGTCGAGGTGGCGGAGCTGGCAGTCCTGCATCCCGCCCTGCGGTCGCGGGTGCTGCGCCGAGCCGCCCTGGAGGCCGGAGCCGCTGCCGACGAGCTTGCGGCCCATCACATCGACGAACTGGCTCGTCTCGTCGTCGACTACCGCGGCCAGCAGCGCATCGAACTGCCGGGCCGGGTCGCCGCCCGCCGTGCCGACGGCCGCATCGAGTTCTTCACGACTCCGGGCCCTGGGTAGGGTGGCCGCGTGGACCAGCAGCACGTCGAGGCCGACCTCGCGCTCGACCAGACCCTGATCACCGAGGACGAGATCCAGGCCCGCCTGGCCGAGTTGGCCGCCGAGATCTCGCGCGACTACGAGGGCAAGGACCTGCTCCTGGTCGGCGTGCTCAAGGGCGCCGTCATGGTCATGGCCGATCTGGCCCGATCACTGGACCGGCACGTCGAGATGGACTGGATGGCCGTGTCGTCGTACGGCTCCGGCACCAAGTCGTCGGGCGTCGTGCGGATCCTCAAGGACCTCGACACCGATCTGTCCGGCCGCGACGTCCTGATCGTCGAGGACATCATCGACACCGGCCTGACGCTGTCGTGGCTGGTCACCAACCTGCGCTCCCGGGGGCCGGCATCCGTCGAGATCGCCACGTTGCTGCGCAAGCCCGACGCGGTGCAGAACGACATCGCGGTCAAGTACATCGGATTCGACATCCCCAATGCGTTCGTCGTCGGCTACGGCCTGGACTACAACGAGAAGTACCGCAATCTGCGCTGCGTGGGGACGCTCGCCCCTCACGTCTACTCGTGAGGGAACGAACGCCGAGCCGTGGCCGTTGAGCCTGACGCGACGCCTCGTCATCGCCGATGACCCTGTACCGTCGTAGGCCCCAGCAGCAGACGAAGAATTGCGGATGAAGCTCAAGAATCTCACCAAGGGCCCCTGGCTCTGGATCGCCGTCATCACGGCCGCGATCTTCGTCGTCATCGCCTTCTCGCAGGGTGCCGACGGCTACAAGGAGGTCAAGACCGCCACGATGATGCGGTACTTGGACTCGGGCAAGATCAAGGACGTCACGTTCATCGACCGCGACCAGGTGATCCAGGCGACGCTCGACGACGACTCCAAGGTCAAGTCCAAGTACCTGATGGGTCAGAACGAGTCGCTCATCGAACGCGCCGAGAAGGGCTACAGCGACAAGACCATCAAGTCGTTCAACGTCAAGGTGCCGTCGGGCACGACGCTGGGCGGATTCCTGCTGTCGATCATCCCCTTCGTCCTGTTCATCCTGCTGTTCCTGTGGTTCATGAACTCGATGCAGGGCGGTGGCGGCCGGGTCATGCAGTTCGCCAAGTCCCGCGCGAAGCTGATGAGCAAGGACACCCCCAAGACCACGTTCGCCGACGTCGCGGGCTGCGACGAGGCGATCGAGGAGCTCGGCGAGATCAAGGAGTTCCTCCAGGAGCCGGCCAAGTTCCAGGCGGTCGGCGCCAAGATCCCCAAGGGCGTGCTGCTGTACGGGCCGCCCGGTACCGGCAAGACGCTGCTGGCACGGGCTGTCGCCGGCGAGGCGGGAGTGCCGTTCTACTCGATCTCGGGCTCGGACTTCGTCGAGATGTTCGTCGGCGTCGGCGCGAGCCGTGTCCGTGACCTGTTCGAGCAGGCCAAGGAGAACGCCCCCGCGATCGTGTTCATCGACGAGATCGACGCGGTCGGGCGTCACCGCGGCACCGGCATGGGCGGCGGGCACGACGAGCGCGAGCAGACCCTCAACCAGCTGCTGGTCGAGATGGACGGCTTCGACGTGCGCGGCGGTGTCATCCTGATCGCCGCGACCAACCGGCCCGATGTGCTCGACCCCGCGCTGCTGCGTCCGGGCCGCTTCGACCGGCAGATCGGCGTCGAGGCGCCCGATCTGAAGGGCCGCGAGACGATCCTGAAGGTGCATGCGCGCGGCAAGCCGATCGGTCCCGGTGTCGACCTGGGCAGCGTCGCCAAGCGCACGCCGGGCTTCAGCGGCGCGGATCTGGCCAATGTGCTGAACGAGGCCGCGCTGCTGACGGCCCGCAACAACGACAAGGTCATCACCAACGAGGCGCTCGATGAGGCGATCGACCGCGTCATGGCCGGCCCGCAGAAGCGCACCCGCCTGATGAACGAGCACGAGCGTCTCGTGACGGCGTACCACGAGGGAGGCCATGCGCTGGTCGCCGCGGCGCTGCCGCAGAGCGATCCGGTCCACAAGGTCACGATCCTGCCGCGCGGCCGTGCGCTGGGCTACACGATGGTGCTGCCCGATGAAGACAAGTACAGCCAGACCCGCGCCGAGCTGCTCGACAAGCTGGCCTACATGCTCGGCGGCCGGGCCGCCGAGGAGCTCGTCTTCCACAACCCCACCACGGGCGCGGGCAACGACATCGAGAAGGCCACCAACCTGGCCCGGGCCATGGTCACGCAGTACGGCATGACCGAGCGGCTCGGCGCGGTGCGTCTGGGCGAGGACCAGGGCCAGCCGTTCCTGGGGCGCGACATCGGCCACTCGCGGAACTACTCCGAGGCGGTCGCCGGCATCATCGACGAGGAGATCAACCGGCTGATCTCGACCGCCCATCAGGAGGCGTTCGACATCCTCGACGACAATCGCGACGTGCTCGACACGCTGGTCACCGAGCTGCTCGAGAAGGAGACGCTCGACAAGGCGCAGGTGGCGGCGATCTTCGAGCCGCTGCGGCGCCGAGAGCTGCGACCGGCGTGGACCGGCTCCGACACTCGGCAGCCGTCGTCGCGCCCGCCCGTGGAACACACCGATCCCATCTCGCTGAACGGATCCGGCTCAGGAATCGTCGTGGGGCCCGACTCCGGACCCGATGCGCCGCCCCCGGACGCCCCTGCCTCGGAGTGAACCGATGAGCATCGACCTGCCACGCGCCGAGGCCGCCGTGCGCGAACTGCTGGCCGCGGTGGGCGAGAACCCCGATCGAGAGGGCCTCAAGGACACGCCGTCGCGCGTCGCCAAGGCCTATGGCGAACTGCTGGCCGGCATGGACCAGGACCCGCGCGAGGTGCTGTCCAAGGTGTTCGACGTCGGCCACGACGAGCTCGTCCTGGTCAAGGACATCGAGGTCTGGTCGCTGTGCGAGCACCACATGGTGCCGTTCTACGGTGTCGCCCACGTGGGCTACATCCCGCAGGAGGGCGGCCGCGTGACGGGCCTGTCGAAGCTGGCCCGCCTGGTCGACGTCTACGCCCGCCGGCTGCAGGTCCAGGAGCGGCTCACGACGCAGATCGCCGAGGCCGTCGTCGACGTGCTCGATCCGCGCGGCGTCATCGTCGTGATCGAGGCCGAGCATCTGTGCATGGCGATGCGCGGCGTGCGCAAGGGTGGCGCCAAGACCGTCACCAGCGCCGTGCGCGGCCAACTGCGTGATCCTGCGACCCGGGCCGAGGCCATGGGCCTCATCACGGCCGGCTGATGGCGCTGGACTCCCTGCCGTCCGGGCGTTGCCTGGTCATGGGCGTCGTCAACGTCACCCCCGACTCCTTCTCGGACGGGGGCCGTTGGCTCGATGCCGACACCGCGATCGCCCACGGCCTCGAACTGGTCGAGGCGGGGGCCGACCTGGTCGACGTCGGCGGCGAGTCGACCCGTCCGGGCGCCCAGCGCGTCGACGAGGCGACCGAGCTGGCGCGCGTGCTCCCGGTCGTGCGGGCCCTGGCGGCCGAGGGCATCCGGGTGTCGGTCGACACGATGCGCTCGGCGGTCGCGCGCCAAGCCCTCGACGCGGGCGCCGTGATCATCAACGACGTGTCCGGCGGACGCGCCGATCCGGCCATGATCCCGGTCATGGCGCGGTCCGAGGCCCCGGTGGTGCTGATGCACTGGCGGCAGCATTCGGCGCACATGCAGGAGCACACCGACTACGCCGATCTGGTGAGCGATGTGGTCACCGAGCTGACGGAGCAGGTCGACGCTGCCGTCGCGGCCGGTGTGGCGCCCGAACGCATCGTGATCGACCCGGGCCTGGGCTTCAGCAAGACCGGCGAGCAGAACTGGACGGTGCTGGCCCATCTCGACGCGTTCACGGGGCTCGGCCATCGGGTCCTGGTGGCCGCGAGCCGCAAGCGGTTCCTGGGCGAGCTGCTGGCCGAGGGCGATGATCTGCGCCCGGTCGACGATCGTGAGGACGCCACGGCTGCCATCACGACCCTGTGCGCGGCCGCGGGCGTCTGGTGCGTCCGCGTCCACGACCCGCGTCCTTCCGCCGACGCCGTCCGTGTCGTGTCCCGCGTCCGCCAGGAGTCGTCGTGACCCCGGATGTCCTGGCGGCCCATCGGGCGCTCTATGACGCGGTCGAGACCGGCGACGCCGATCTGATGACGGCGCTGTGGATCGACGATCCCGACACCTCGTGTGTGCATCCGGGTTCGGTGATGTTGCGGGGAACCGCCGACGTGGTGCGCTCGTGGATCGTGCTGATGGCCCACGTGGGATACATCCAGTTCTTCCTGACCGATGTCGAGGTCACGCTGCTGCCCGGACGCACCGGCGAGCCGACCACGGCCGTCGTGACCTGCACCGAGAGCATTCTGTCCGGAGCGCCCGGGGATCCCGAGGGGTTGTCCGCGACGACGTCGTTCGGTGCGGGCACCGCGATCAGCACGAGTATCCTGATCAGGGACGAATCGGGCTGGAAGTTCTGGCTGCGGCATGCATCGCCGTCCGGTTCGCCCATGGACCCCGACGAGCAGGAGGAGGCTGGCGCGTGACCGTCCCGGACGGACTCGATCGGATCGAGCTGCGCGGCCTCGAGGTCTACGGTCATCACGGCGTGCTGCCCGAGGAGCGCCGCGACGGCCAGCCGTTCGTCCTCGACGTCACGCTCGGCCTGGATCTGCAGCCCGCGGCCGACGCCGACGATCTCACCCTCACGGTCGACTACGGGACCCTGGCGCAGCAGGTACACGATGCCGTCGCGACCGACCCCGTCGACCTGATTGAGACCGTCGCCGACCGTGTGGTGGGATTGTGCATGGCGGTGCCGTCGGTGCGATGGGTTAGCGTGACGGTGCATAAGCCTCGAGCGCCCATCGCGGTGACGTTCTCCGACGTCAGCGTCACGATAGAGCGGAGCAAGCAGTGACCGAAGCGCCCACACCGTACGAGCTGGACGCCGACACCATGACCGGCGGCATGCGACCGATCCGACAGGCTGTCCTGTCCATCGGCTCGAATCTCGGCGACCGCATGGAGCGGCTCCAGGGGGCCGTCGCTGCCCTGGAAGACACGCCCGAGGTCACGATGGTGGCGGTGTCGTCGGTGTACGAGACCGAACCGGTCGACGCCCCCGAGGGCTCCGGGTCGTTCCTCAACGCCGTCGTGCTGATCGACACCACGCTGACCGTCCACACGCTGCTCGACCGTGCGCTGGCGATCGAGGACGCATTCGGCCGCGAGCGCTCCGAGAAGGGCGCTCCGCGCACGCTCGACGTCGACATCATCGTCGTGGGCGACCGGGTCGCCGACGACGACCAGCTGACCCTGCCGCATCCTCGCGCCCACGAGCGGGCTTTCGTGTTGCAGCCGTGGCTCGAGATCGATCCCGAGGGCGAGATCCCCGGACACGGCTTCGTGGCCGATCTGATCGGTGGCGTCGACACCGCCGGCGTCAGCAAGCGCGACGACCTCACCATCCTGCTGTCCTGAGTCATGAGCCGGCGCCCGATGAGACGCACCCCGCTGCTGCGGGTCGTCGGACTCGGTGTGCTGGGCTTCGCGGCCGGGCGCCTGACGCCGCCCCTGATCGTGCGCGCCGACGGCACCGTGCCGCAGATCTCCTGGCTGGCGTCGATCCTGCTCGGGCTGGCCGCGCTGCTCGTCGGCGGGCTGGCCTGGAGCACCTGGCAGTCGCTGCACCGTGACAAGCAGCGGATGACCTCGGTCCACGCGCTGAGGCTGCTGGCGCTCGCGAAGGCCGGCATCGCGGTCGGCGCCGTGGTGGCGGGCTACTACGCGGGTTTCGCTGTCGCGTTCCTGGACTCGCTCGACATCGCACTCGGTCGTGAGCGGGTCGTCCATGCGACGGCCGCGGCGCTCGCGAGCGTCCTGCTGGTCGTCGCCTCGATCCTGCTCGAACGAGCCTGCGTGATTCCCACCGATGGCGACGACGAGAACGGCGGCAAGGGCAAGAGGTCCGGATCCTCCTCGAAGGCATCGCCCGAGCCTGCTTGACCCCTGGTCAGAGGTCAGATCTGCCATTCTCCTGCGGAATCGGAGCCGCTCGGCTAGCGTCGATTCGTCCAACTCCCAGGCTCTGAGGACACACTCCCATGCGCGCTTCGTTCTGCAGATCTGCCCTGACCACCGTCGCCTTGATGGCCGGCTGGATCATCGTTCCGGCGGGCGCGGCGGTGGCCGCCGGCCCGAACCTGCTCGAGACGTCGCACACGCTCAGCTGCGGCAAGGTCGAGATCACCCTGCGGAACGTCTCGCCGTGGATCTACCCGGTGACCGTGACGATCGACGGAGTGCAGTCATACGGACCCACGGTCGACAATCGCACCGACACCGACAACAACGGCACGCTCGACCTGAACGGTCCACAGCAGGATCGTTCGGCCACACGCACCATCACGTTCCCTGAGGACTCCGGGACCCATACCGTCACGTACGTCGTGAACGCCGGCTCCGAGAACCAGCTGTACGTGGGCCAACCGGTCGGCACACCCACGACGGTGCAGGTCGACTCCGACTGCTTCGGGCCGAACCTGCTCGAGACATCGGATGTCGTGACCTGCGGCGCGATCGACATCACGCTGCGGAACGTGTCGCCGTGGATCTACCCGGTGACCGTGACGATCGACGGTGTGGATTCGTACGGTCCGACGGTCGACAATCGCACCGACACCGACAACAACGGCACGCTCGATCTGAACGGTCCGCAGCAGGATCGTTCGGTCACGCGCACCATCACGTTCCCCGAGGACAGCGGCACGCACACGGTGTCGTACGTCGTGAACGCGGGCTCTGAGAACCAGCTGTACGTGGGTCTGCCCGTCGGTACGCCCACGACGCGGACGGTCGAATCCGACTGCGTCACGGACGCCGGCTCGGGCGCGGGCTCCACGGGCGGCGGCGGCCAGGGCCAGGGGGCGGGCAGCTCGGGGGCCTCCGGTGATCAGCGGACGAGCGCGGACCTGCCCGCGGCCGGCAGTTCCATGTCGCCGGCGGTGCTGTGGTGGGCCATGGCGCTGCTGGCGACCGGCGGGGTCGCGATACGGATGGGCGCTCCTCGCGCCCGCGGCCGCCATCTGGCCGGCTGAAGGCGCGAGAGCCCGCCCGGGCCGTCATCACCAGGCCGGCAGCAGGACCTCGCGGAGGGTTTCCATGCCGACCCCGCCGACGGCCAGGGCCGTGGCGTGGAAGCGTTTGAGATCGTCGCCGTTCGCCGCGACCCAGTCATCGCGTAGCTGCTCCCAGAGGCGTTGACCGACCTTGTACGACGGCGCCTGCCCGGGCCAGCCGAGATACCGGTTGGACTCGAAGCGCACGAAGCCGTCGTTCATCGAGACGTGCTTGGACAGGAACGGATACACGTCGTCGCCGGTCCAGTTGCCGGAGCCGTCGGGCTTGGGCAGGCCCAGGTGCACGCCGAGATCGATCACGACGCGGGCGGCGCGCATGCGTTGACCGTCGAGCATGCCGAGCCGGTCGGCCGGATCGTCCAGATAGCCCAGATCGGCCATGAGTCGTTCGGCGTACAGCGCCCAGCCCTCGCCGTGGCCGGAGTTCCAGTTCTCGCGGCGCCAGGCGTTGAGGGTCTCGCGGTGATGCACGGCGAGACCGCACTGGAGGTGATGGCCCGGGACGCCCTCGTGGTAGACGGTCGTCAGCTCGCGCCATGTTTGGAACTCGGTGACGCCCTCGGGCACACTCCACCACATCCGGCCTGGACGGCTGAAGTCGTCGGTGGGCGGGGTGTAGTAGATGCCGCCCTCCTGCGTGGGAGCGATCATGCACTCGAGCCGCCGCATCTGCTCGGGGATGTCGAAGTGCGACCGGCCCAGATCGGCGACGGCGCGATCGCTCGTCTCCTGCATCCACGCACGGAGTGCGTCGGTGCCGTGCAGCACACGCGCAGGATCGGCGTCGAGGGCGGCGATCGCGTCGGCGACGGTTCCACCGGGCACGATCTCGCGTGCGATGCGCTCTTGTTCCTCGACCATGCGGGCGAGCTCCTCGACGCCCCAGGCGTACGTCTCGTCGAGATCGATCGTGGCGCCGACGAAGTAGCGGGAGGCGAGCGCGTAGTGATCGCGTCCGACGGCGTCGGCATCCGGGGCGTGTGGCGCGAGCTCGTCGACCAGGAAGCGTTCCAGGCGCCCATAGGCCTCGGCCGCCGCTCGTGCACCGGCGGCGAGATCGGTAGCAGCGGCCGCCGAGGCGTCGCCGCGGGCGGCGAGCTCCGCGAAGAAGCCGTCGCGGCCGGTCTGCTTGGCTGCCTGACTCGCGACCTCGCGCACCTGGCGGATCGCCGGGACGTTTCCCGCGGCGATGCCCGTCCGCAGGGACTCCAGGTAGCCGTCCATGGCCGCCGGCAGGTTCGACATGCGCCGGGCGATCGTGGCCCAGTCGTCGTCGGACTCGGCCGGCATCAGGTCGAACACATCGCGCAGATCCTGGCCCGGTGACGCGATGACGTTCAGATCGCGCTGCCAGAAGCCGGCGTCGTGCATCTCGAGCTGCAATCCGATCGTGCGGTCGAGCTCGGACAGCGTCACGCGGTCGATGTCGTCGGTGGGCTCGGCGGCGCGTACGCGGACGTGCATCGCGCGGGCGGCCTCGGCGCGGGCGTTCGCGCCGTCCGGTGACAGATCGGAGTACTCGGCCAGGTCGCCCTGCCGGCCCAGGTGCACCCGGAGCTCGGGGCTCAGGTCGGCCTGCTGGTCCATCCACTCCTCGGCGAGGGTGTCGACAGGGGTCCGGCGGCGTGGGTCAGGCGTCATGTCTTGACGATAGACACAGCGGCACGATGATACGCTCGCGACGCTGTCACCCAGCCGTCGGAGGACACCATCGCGAACTCGCAGAGCGCTCCAGCGCCAGAGCGAATCCGGTTGGCCGTCACTCTCACCGCCACGTCTCTGCACCTTGACGGGCTGCTCGCCGAGGGCTGGTCCGTCACGGGACTGCGGTCGACGGTGACCGGGTCGGAGCGGTCGTTCGACACTCAGATCGAGGCATCGCCGCACTTCGTGTTCGACATCGACCTGATGACGCAGTACCGGTCGCTGGGCGAGACCACCGGCAGCTATGACTTCTTCCTCATGATCCGGCGCCCCGACGGTACCGACGCGGCGGTCAGGCTGGGGCGCTTCGCCCGGACCGACCGGTCCGGAGCCGTCGACCCGGCGTCCGTCGGAACGACCAAGGCATGGGTGCACCTCACAGAGCCGGGCAATATCTCGCTCGTCTTCGGCGAGGAGCCGCCGCGCAGGGTCACGGCCGTGACCCTGCGGCTCGTCTCCGGCGAACGCGGCCTGCACGCGCGCCAACTACTCACGACGTATGCGCGCCCGCTGGACTCGGCATCGCTCAGCTGGACGTCGCGGTCGACCGGGCACCGTCACGCCGAGCCGCTCGAGATCCGTCGAAGCCTCGATCCCGGGGAGCGGTTCGGGCATTTCGCCTACGAGGTGTCGGGGACGCTGCACCCGCCAGCCGAGTTGGTCGCGGAGCACAGCGACGTCCACGATCCGTTCGTCGAGGTCCGGCTGGCCGGCATCGCGTCCGCCATCCGTGTGCCGATCCGGCCGGGGGCGCATACCCGACTTGGTGATCTCGTCGTGGCCGACGGCGATCTACGCCACGTCCTGGTACCGCATCTGACGTTCCGCGGGCAACGGCTGGCGTTCTGGCCGGAGCACTTCCCGGTCGAGGCGCACCGCCACCTGCGCCGGTTGCTCCCGGTCGCCTGGCTCCTGGCACCGCTGCGTCCGCTGCTCGGCATCTGGCTGGTGGGAGAGACGCCGTACAAGGCCCAGGACAACGGCTATGCGTTCTTCGCGTGGATCCGCGAGCACCATCCGCGGCGGCGGGCCTACTACGTGATCGAGGGTGACTCCCCGGATCGGCCACGCGTCGAGTCGCTGGGCCACGTCGTCGTCCGTCACTCGACCGCACACGTCTGGCTCACCCTGCTGGCCTCGCGGCTGGTCGGCTCGCACGACGCCGACTACCTGGTCGTGTCCAGGTCACGCCGCGCGCTGCGCCGCACCGGGGGCATCCGGGTGTTCCTGCAGCACGGGGTGACCGCGATGAAGGACGTGACGGCGAAGTACGGCCTGCGCCGCATGGTCGAACAGCCGCCCGATCTCTTCGTCGTGAATGCCGAACGGGAGCAGGACATCGTGGTGGAGCGCCTGGAGTACCGGCGTTCCCAGGTGCCGATCACCGGTTTCACGCGATTCGACCGGCTTCTGGCCGATGACGTCCTCCCAGAGCGACGCATTGTTGTCATGCCGACATGGCGCGACTGGCTGGCCGACGCCGCGACGGTGCGGGCCAGCGACTTCCTGCGGCATTGGCGGGCCTTCGTGACCGACCCGCGTCTGGTCGAGGCTGCTCGTGACGCCGGCATGACGATCGAACTCGTCCTACACCCGAACATGCGACATCTCGCCGATCTGTTCGACGCCCCGGGCGTTCAGGTCAGAGGTGCCGACGACGACGTACAGCACCTGCTCAAATCGTCGAGCCTATTGGTCACGGACTACTCCAGTGTCGCCTGGGACTTCGCGTTCCTGGAGCGTCCGGTCGTGTTCCTGCAGTTCGACGTGGAGCGCTTCGTCGGGCGCGCTACGCCATACCTCGACTACGCCGCCGAGCTCCCGGGCGAGGTCACCGACACGCCGACCGAAGCGGTCGGTGCGGTCGTGCGCGCGCTGTCGACCGGAATGCGCCCTGAGCATCAAGAACGGGCACGCGCTTTCCTCCGTGATCGCGACGGGCGGGCGAACGAGCGAACCTACCGAGTCGTGCGCCGGGCCGACGGGCTGACGACTCGGTGGTCGCGCTGGCGGTCGACCTGGTTGCGCCGCGACCTCGACATCCACATGCGGCGGCATGCCCAGCGGGCGCGGCGGGTCGTGGGCCGTGTCCTGCGCAGGCTCGGGATGAAGCGTGGAGCGCCGGCGGGCGGGCCGGCGCCGGCCGTCCTGGCTCAGATCCGGCTCGCGCCGCGACGTGGTGACGCCTGGTGGGCACAGCTGCGGGAGCGGATGCGCACGCTGCCGGCGACCGAGCGTGAAGGATGGGGCCTGCACGACCGGGTCGCTTGCTGGCTGGTCGAGCACGATCGACGGGACCTGCTGGTCGGAGCCCTGGTGGACCGCGACCGGTTCGGGCCGTCGTTCCGGTCGGTTCGCGACGATGCCGACGGGCTGGCGCGTCCGGGCTACGACCTGCCGCACGACATTTCGGACTCGCTCCTCAAGCCTCGGGCTCGCGATCTGGTCCTCGGCCTGCAGATCGACCAGGTCAGAACGCCCGAGGCGTGGCACGTGCGTGGCGCGGCCTTCGTACGGGGCATGCGATTCATGCTTCCGGCCGACACGATCGAGCTGTCGATCGGTGGCCACCTCGTCGATGTCGAGTTCGATCCCGACCCCCTCGTCGACTCGGTGTCGGACGACCGCTGGGTGTCGTACGCGGCATCGGGCTTCCGCGCCCAGGTCTGCCCGCCTCCACCTCCAGGCACCGAGGTCCGGGTCACGGTCGTGTCCGGCGGAATCAGCAGAACCGGCACGATCTCCGTACAGGCCGCGCCAGCCGATCCGGCGACGGTCATCGAGGTCGCGCCGACCGCGCAGGGACTGCAGCTGCGTCTCGACGCAGTCGCGGACGGCGCAATCCTCATGGCGCACGGATTGCGGCACGAGTATGCCGGGGAGGTGAGCGACGCGACGGTCGAGCTCGGTCCCGGCACGTCGCCGCCGGGCGACTATCGGATGGTGCTGTCGGACGCGGGATCGAGATCCGCCGTCGTCTTGGGTGATGCCGTGGCAGCTCAGCTGCCGGTGCACGGATCGACCGGGAGCGTCGCCTGGCGATTGACGCAGGACGCCGACGGCGTGCTCATGACGGTGCGGTCGCCGCTCGACCTCGCCGAGCGGGGTCGCTTGGGGCAACGGCGGTTGATCGAGCGGGTGCGGGAGAACCCACCTGAGCCCACGGAGGCGATCGTGGCCCTCTGCTTCGAGGGACGCGCGGCAGGCGACTCGGTGGAACCGGTCGTCCACTCCCTCGCCCGGACGCTGGGTTGGCCCGTGCTGTGGGGCGTCGCCGATCGATCCGTGCCGATTCCGGAATGGGCGACTCCGGTCGTCCTGCATTCGGCGGCCTGGCACGATGCTCTCGCCTCGAGCCGACTGTTGGTCAACAACGCGCATTTCCCCTGGTACTTCCAGAAGCGACAGCATCAGGTGTACGTCCAGACCTGGCATGGAACGCCGTTGAAACGCATCGGTGACGACGTACCCGCTGATTCGCTCGGCCTGGCGTACCGCGATCTGATGAGCCGCGAGACCGCGTCCTGGGACCTGCTGATCGCGCAGTCGCCCGAGGCGGCGGCGCTGCTCTCGGGTGCGTTCGGAGTCGATCCGCGACGGGTCATCGCGTCCGGGTACCCCCGCAACGATCCTCTGCTGTCGGCGACCGCTCAGCAGCACCGTGCCGACGTCAGGACCAGGCTCGGACTGCGTGACGACGACCGGGCGGTGCTGTATGCGCCGACCTGGCGCGATGGAGCGCGAGTCCGTGGCTCGGCTGCCCTGATCACGCACCTGGACCCGCTGCGATTACGCGCCCTGGCCGGCAGCGACGTGACGGTGCTGCTGCGTGGCCACTCCAATACGGCACGCGGCCGCGAACGGCAGCGCCATGTCGTCGACGTCACCGACGACCCGGACCTCCCCGGCCTGTACCTGGCCGCCGATGTCCTTGTCACCGACTACTCCTCGGTCATGTTCGACTTCGCAGTGACCGGCAAGCCGATGATCTTCCTGGCGCCGGACCTCGCGGAGTACCGCGACGCCACCCGGGGGTTCTACGTCGACCTCGAGGAGATCGCGCCAGGACCTGTCGTGTCGACGACCGACGAGGTCGCCGCTGTGCTGGCATCGGCGGACTGTGGCCGAGATGCCGCCGGGTACGCCGCCTTCGTCGAGCGTTTCGTCCCGCACGACGACGGAGGCGCCACCGACCGCGTCGTCTCGCGGATCATGGATCTCCTGTCGGACGGATTCGGCGGGGACGTTCCGGACGACTAGAGTCTGGTGCGGAGATCTCCCCGGTTCCCGAGTCATGTGAGGAGTGCGGCGTGGCGTCACGCTCGACGTCCAGGTCCCTGAAGCGCACCCTCAGGACCTTGGCCGGGAAGGTGGCCCGTCGCCTCAGTCATCGTCTCGACAGCGTCCAGCAGCGTCTGTTGTGGGACGATCCGGCGACTGATGCGGCGCGTGTGACGGCGATCCGGCACCGCGCCCTCTACGAGTTCGCCGACCGCATCCGCCGGATCGACGGCGACATCGATCCGACGCGCACCCGCGACGGTCGCCCAGCCCTGCCCGAGGTCGCCACGACCACGGCGATTCGCAAGGAGGCGCTGCTGCACGGCGCGGAGCATCGCTTCTTCGACTCCCTGTCGGCCGGGCATCCCACCGATCAGGCCGTGGTCCGTGCCCTCCGGGCCCTACTGTCCCAGGGACAGTTGCACCGGGCCCGGGCAATCGCGGCCTCCCTGCAGTCACGGCCCGAGTTCGGTCATACGGGCGATCTGGCGATGGCGCTGGTCTGTCTGCGCGACGAGATGCCCGAGACAGCCTGGCAACTGTTCGAGCGGGTGGAACTCGAGGCCGTCTTGCGGCTCGCCGCGGCGGAGTACCTGCGGTCCACGTTCAAACATGAACCCGCGAAGGGCGTCGACCTGCTGCGCCGCATCCTGGACGGTGAGTACCGGATCGTGGCCCGGCCGGAGCAGTGGCTGGACATCGCGCGATCCTCGTTCGTCGTCGATCTGGAGCTGTCACGCCGGGCGCTAGCGGTCGCACGCTCGGTCGCCGCCGATGCCACGCGCGAGGACTTCGTTCAACGGCTCGACTGGATCGAGCGCTGGTATCCCGTGGTCGCACGCGCCCAGGACGAGGTCAGAGCACCCGAAGGCACGATCCCCTTCGCCGTCCTGGACTACGACATGCCCGACCAGGACTTCTCGACCCGGAATCTGGGCGACCACGTCCAGACGATCAGCTCGCTGGGCCATCTGGTCCGCCACACGGGCTTCTCGTTCACCGGCGACCCCGAACTGGTCGGCGTCGCCGAGAACCTGCAGTCCCGCGTCAAGCCCGAGCGCCGCATCGACGGCGACGACGCGACGTTCTCGCTCTACCGAATAGATCGCGACGCCACGAGTTGCTATGCGGTGCCGGACGGCACTTGGTCCGTCGTGTTCGGATGGTTCATGTTCCCCATCTTCAAGATGCGGTTCGATGTCCCCCTGAATCCGCGGCTGCGACCGATCTTCATCTCGTTCCATGTCAACAACATCGCGATGCTGACGCCCGAGATGATCGAGTATCTCCGCACCTACTCGCCGGTCGGGTGCCGGGACTGGAACACGGTGCACCTGTTGCTTGCCGCTGGGGTTCCCGCGTTCTTCAGTGGTTGTCTGACGACGACGGTCGACACCGTCTTCCCCGCCGGCGTGGGTCCTGCTCGCAAGGGCACGATCTTCGTCGACTCGCGGCCGACCGGTCCGGGTGAGGAGTGGAGCCAGGTCTCCGACGAGGTGCGATTCGGATCGTTCTCGCACAACATCGATCAGGCCCTGGCCCAGCTGGAGCGATACCGGTCGACGTTCCGGCATGTCATCACCTCGCGTCTGCATTGCTATCTGCCGTCGCGGTCCCTGGGCGCCGATGTCACGTTCAAGCACAAGAATCCCGCCGACAGCCGGTTCGACGGGCTGGTCGGCATCACCGATGAACAGTTCGACGCCGTGCGCCGCGACATCCTCGACAAGCTGAACGTCGTCATGACGGCGATCGGCCGGGGGGCGAGCGAGGACGCGGTCTATGCCGCCTGGCGTGAGATCTGCCAGCCGGCGGTCGACGAGGCCCTCGCCCGGCGTGCAGCCGTCGAGCCGATCGCTCCTCCGACGTTCGACGTCGCCGAGGCATGCCGGACGGTGCACGCCGGGTCGGTCACGATCGAGCGCCGCCAGCCGGGCCCTGCCGGTGACGAGGTACATGTCGAGTTCTCGCTCGACGGCAATCTGAAACACCAGCTCGACGTGGTGCTCGACTCCGTGGTCCAGAACTCGTCGCGGCCCGTCCGTGCCTATCTGCTGTGCCGCGACCACGACCGCGCCGACTTCGAGCGCGTGGCACGAAATTTCCCGACGGTGTCGTTCGTCTGGCTGCCCACTGATGCGGTCGACTACGGCGAGATCCTGGGCATGATCGTGCACATCACGATCGCTACGATGGATCGCCTGCTGCTGCCCGAGTTACTGCCCGATCTGCCGAAGATCATCCACCACGACCTGGACGCGTTGTGCGTGGGCGACATCGCCGAGCTGTTCGACACCGAACTGGATGACAGCCCGCTGGCGGCCCGCACTTCGCCGCAGCCCGATGCCCGCAGCGGCTTCCGTGGTTTCATCAAGGCGAGCGCACGACTCGGGCAGCGCCCTGAGCGTGCCCGTGAGCTCATCGTGCGGACCCACACGTCCCACAGGTTCGACTTCGAGGGTTTCAACGCCGGCATCATGGTGATGAATCTCGATCGCATGCGCCGCGATTCGTTCTGTCGGAACTTCCTGCCGTACGCCGAGCGATTCGGCATGAACGATCAGGAGATCCTCAACGCCTACGCCGGTGCGGACCGGGTCCACCTTGATCCCGACTGGAACCGGCTGCCGCGTCTGGAGGTCATGACCGGCCCGAAGATCATCCACTGGGCCGGATTCCAGAAGCCGTGGAACGCTGAGTGGGTCGTCGCGAAGGAGTACTGGGAGGAGTACGAGCGCCGCTTCAGCGAGCGAACCGGCGCGCCAGCCTCCGCTTGAGCCGGCCCAGACGAGAGCGCCACCGGGACTGTTCGAGCCTCTCGATGCGTTCGAGGGCGCGGTCCAGGCGATCGCGGGTCGCGTCCATGCGCTCGCGGAGCTCGGCATCGCGACGCGCGTGACGACTGCCCGCCCCGGCCCACGCGGGATGCTCGAAGGGGTACTCGTAGCGACCCGGGTGTCGCGTCATGTCCAGCACCATGCCCTGGCGCAGCCACTGCAGACGGTCGGCGACCTCGCGGACGTCGGAGCCGAGCGGCTGGACCCGGCGGGGCAGTACCGCGGCATCGAGCCGTTCCTGGAAGGCTGGATCGGCCCCGAGCGGTCCCCAGACATGATCGAGACCGTTGCGTGACAGGAACGCCCGGTAGCGGCCGAAGCGCTCGGGCATCCCGGCGTTGAACGGGCCGAGATCGGTCTGTTCGTACAGGCCGTGGACATCCAGGTCCGCATCGAATCGCGGCATGTCGACGTACGGCATCTGGTGATACTGGGCCAGCTCGAGCGTGCGGGAGTCGTGCGCCAACAGCAGAGCGGGGGTGCCGGCGAGCAGGGCCGCGACATTGCCGTGGAACCGGGTTCCGTAGGCGAAGTCGTACTCGGCGAGGAAGTCGTACCAGGTCCAGGTGTCCACGAACGCGACCTGGCGGTTCTGCCGGTACAGAGGATGGTCGAGGTGGACCGGCACGAGGGGATCGTGCACATGCGGGAACGGGGTGCCCCACAGCAACAGGCGCAGATCGTGCTGGTCCTGGCCGATGTACATCAGGTTCGGGTGGCGCTCGGCCTGAGCCGTGGCGAATGCGCCGATGCCCGGCACCTCCGGCGTCAGATTGAGCGCCAGGCGGCTGTCGTCGCGCAACTGCTCGACCTTGCGTGTCACTGTGTGGTCCCCACCGTGCAGGAACAGCGACGGGCAACCGATGATGTCGATCGCGGAATCGGGGAATCCCAAACGCAGCAGGTAGTCGCGGGTGAACTCGCCGCGGACGCCGATCGACGAGGACCGGTCGAGAACGGCGCGGACGAATCGTCTGGTCAGGTCGTCGACGGTGGTCATCGACTCCATCGACAGATCGTGGCCGGCCTGGGCGCCCACTCCCACGACCGTGACCGGGATGTGCAGCTGCTCGATGAGCGTGGTCAGGTTCTCCAGGGCGCGGGAGAAGTCGGGACGGAACGCATTCGCGAGGGGGATCACGAAGTGGTCGAACTCATCGTCGATCCGCTCGGCGTCGCCGGGCTGGGGGGCGCGACGCTCGGACAGCGTGCTGTTCGAGACCAGCTCGGCGCCGGGGGTCGACAGATGCTTCCAGACCGCGTGCTGGAACAGGTAGTTGCCGGTGTTGCTGTTGAAGACGTCCTGCACCAGCGTGGTCTCGGGCGACACTGCGGTGAACGGGTCCTTGCCCGAGCGGAGGAGGAGCCGCGTCATGGCGCTCAGTCTCCCACGATCGGGTGTGATCCAGTCCATAGCCCTGGCCCCTGGCGCGGGTGCCGTGCGGCGATAGAATCGAAGGGTCAACGACGTCTGGTACCCGCTCGCGGGACTGGAACCGAAAGGCACAAGCGCATGTCGCACATGACTGTCGCGCCCGAATCCATGGGCGCTCACGGCACCCGCCGACGGATCGGTGTCATCGGCACCGGCCGAGTGGGTGCGGTCCTCGCCGCGCAGCTGCGCGCCGCGGGTCACGATCTGGTCGCGGTCAGCGGCGCCTCGCCGGCCTCGCGCCTGCGCATCGACACGCTCCTGCCGGGCGTTCACGTGACCAGCCCGGCCGAGGTCGTCCGGTTGGCCGACACGGTGGTCGTCGCGGTCCCCGACGACGCCCTGATCGCGGTGGCCGAGCAGTTGGCCTCCCAGGTCCGGCCCGGCCAGGTGTTCGCTCACACCAGCGGCCGTCACGGCCTCGAGGCGCTGGCTGCGCTGACTCGTGCCGGCGGGCGCGCCATCGCGCTCCACCCGGCGATGACCTTCACCGGCACGGCCGTGGATCTGGACCGCCATCCCGTCTTCGGCCTGACGGCCGGGCCCGACGAGCGCGAGCTCGCCGAGTCGCTCGTCGCCGATCTGGGCGGTACGGCGATGTGGGTCGCCGAGTCCGACCGCACGTTGTATCACGCGGCTCTCGCGCACGGCGCCAATCACCTGGTCACGCTGGTGGCTCAGTCGCTCGACCTGCTGCGCGACACTGGCGCGGAGGATCCGGCCGCCGTTCTGCGTCCGCTGCTCACCGCAGCGCTCGACAATGCACTCGCGTACGGCGATGCCGCCCTCACCGGCCCGGTGGCCCGTGGCGACGTCACCACGGTGCGGGCCCACGTCGACGCTTTCGCGGCCGCCGACGTCCCCGACGCGACGGTCGACACCTATCTGACGCTCGCCCGCGCCACCGCGGGCCGCGCCGAGGCCGACGGCCGGCTGTCACCCGCCGATGCCGGTCAGATCCGTCAGGTCCTGGCCGAGGCCGACTGGGACACCCTCGCCGAGATCGCCGCGGGGATCTGACATGACGGTGCACGTCGTCCGGACGCGTGACGAGCTGACGGCGGCCCTGAAAGGGGCCGACCGGGTCTCGTTCGTGCCCACGATGGGCGCGCTGCACGAGGGACATCAGCAGTTGCTCGAGCACGCCCGGCCGCTGGGCGACCGGCTCGTCGCGTCGATCTTCGTCAATCCGACGCAGTTCGCGCCGGGTGAGGATCTCGACGCCTATCCGCGCACGTTCGAGGCGGATCTGGACCGTTGCGCCGCCGCCGGCGTCGATCTGGTGTTCGCGCCCGAGGTCGCCACGATGTACCCGAACGGCGTGATCGACGCCGTGACGGTCGATCCCGGCCCGCTCGGCTCGATCCTCGAGGGCGCCGCCCGGCCGACCCACTTCCGGGGCGTGCTGACCGTCGTGGCCAAGCTGTTCGGCCTGGTGCGTCCCGACGTCGCCGTGTTCGGTGAGAAGGACTACCAGCAGCTCGTGCTGATCCGCCAGATGGCCGCCGAGCTCGCGATGGGCATCGACGTGATCGGCTGCCCCACGGTGCGCGAGCCCGACGGTCTGGCCCGCAGCTCGCGCAACGTCTACCTAGATCCGGAGCAGCGCGAGCGGGCCACGGTCTTGCACCGCGCGCTCCAGGCCGGCATCGCCGCCGGTCCCGACGGTGCCGACGCGGTCATCGACGCCGCGCGCCGCACCCTGGCGGACGAGTCGGTCGAACCCGACTACGTCGCCCTCACGAACCCCGCGCTGGGCGCACCTGTGCCCGGCGAGGAGGCCCGGCTGCTGATCGCGGCCCGGGTGGGCAAGCCCCGCTTGCTCGACAACACAGCAGTCATCCTCGGAAAGGGAGCCTGACCATGTTGCGCACCATGATGAAGTCCAAGATCCACCGTGCCACCGTCACTCAGGCCGACCTGCACTATGTGGGATCGGTGACGGTCGACCAGGACCTGCTCGACGCCGCCAACCTGCTGCCGGGCGAGCTCGTGCACATCGTCGACATCGACAACGGCGCCCGCCTGGAGACCTACACGATCGCCGGCGAGCGCGGTTCGGGCGTCATCGGCATCAACGGCGCCGCGGCGCGGCTCGTCCACCCCGGCGATCTGGTGATCCTGATCGGCTACGGCCAGATGGACGACGCCGAGGCCCGTGAGTTCAAGCCCAGCGTCGTGTTCGTCGACTCCGAGAACCGCATCATCGGCACGGGCGACGACCCGGCCGAGGCGCTGCCCGGAACGGGCCTGATCCGCGGAGACATCGTCGACAATCCGCTCGTGTCGAGGTGACGCTGCTGTGCCTCGACGTCAGCAACAGCGTCACGACGATCGGGGCGTTCGACGGTGAGGAGCTGATCGCTCACTGGCAGTTGTCGTCGGACGACCGGCGCACGGCCGATGAGTGGCAGTTGCTGCTCACCGGGTTGGTGCGCACGACGGGTCTGCGCGAGGTCGGGGCCGTGAGCCTGTGCTGCACGGTGCCGACGATCCTGGTCGAACTGCGGCACCTCCAGGAGCGCTACTACGCCGACGTGCCGGTCGCGATCGTCGGCCCTGGCGTCCGCACGGGGGTGCCGATCCACACCGACAATCCGCGCGAGGTCGGTGCCGACCGGATCGTCAATGCGCTCGCGGCCGCCGAGCTGTACGGCGGCCCGGCGATCGTGGTCGACATGAACGGCACCGCCACGATCTTCGACGTGATCGACGACCGCAACCGTTACGTCGGTGGTGCGATCGCGCCCGGTGTAGAGATCTCGCTCGACGCACTGTCCAGGCGTGGCGCCCAGCTGCGCAGCGTCGAGATCGCGACGCCACGCGATGTGATCGGCAAGAACACGGTCGAGGCGATCCAGTCTGGCGCCGTCTTCGGCTTCGCCGGCCTGGTCGACGGGATGGTCGAGCGCATCATCGAGTCGCTCGGCGAGGATCCCGAGCACGTCAGCGTGATCGCGACCGGCTCGTTCGCCGATGAGGTCATCGGCCAGTGCGAGACCATCACGGCCCGCGATCCCTGGCTCACCCTGACCGGTCTTCGGCTGGTGCACGAGCTTAACCGCGCCTGAGCGTGCTGGGACGCGGTTCCTGAAAAGTCCCTCGCGCACGGTCCGATCCCGATAGCGTGATGGCGTGAAGCGCCCTGCCCGTGTCCTTGCGGTCGGCATCCTGCTGGTCTCCGTGACCGGATGTGGCACCCAGGAGCAGGAGGATCGGAAGCCCCGGGTCGCGACGGTCGGGCAGGTGCTCGACGACGCCGTCGATGCCACGCTCGCCAAGCGCACCGGGACCTACGCGACCGGATTCGGCCAGGCGTCGGACGTCTCGGTCATGGTCCACTACGACTTGAAGGCGCATGTGGCCGATGTCGACGCCAAGCTCCTGCTCGGTGACGGAACGCCCGACTCCGAGGAGCGCTACGTCTTCCAACGCCGGGTCGTCGGCGGCCACGTCTTCGTGCGCGAGGGCGAGTATGAGTTCGGTGTGTCGACCGATCCGAAGGGTGAGCCCTGGATCGACGTGACGGGCTCGAAGGAGTTCGACACGGCGATCGCGCGCCGACCGGAGGGCATCGCCCTGCTGGAGGCGCTCGAGGTGCCGGACCAGCGGACCCGCAGCGTCCGCAAGACGATCGAGGCGACGGTGCCGACGGGACTCGTCTACGCGGTGCTGGTGCCGGGATGGGTGCGTCCCGGGGTGGCGGACGACAAGGACCTCGGTCGAGCCGATGCCGAGGTCCTCATCGTCGACGATCAGATCGTCAACGTCCGGATCGATGTCCTCGGCATGGCGAAGAAGGCAGGGAAGAACCTGCAGAAGAAGGTGTTGATGGACGGATTCAGGTTCGATCCGAGCTACTTCGGCACGGTGAACATCTCGTTCACCGGCCTCGGCGATGCGGTCTCGGTCGAGGCTCCGCGCGCCGCCACCGCCTGACGCCCGGTGGTCCACACCTACGATGTACGGGTGACTGAGACGCCTCCGAATCCCGCCGACGACCTGCCTGAGCAGATGCGGATTCGCCGCGACAAGCGGCAGGAGCTGATCGCCGCCGGTGAGGACCCGTATCCCGTCGTGGTCGACCGCACCCACACGCTGCGCGAGATCGTCGAGGCATACGACCCCGAGGCGCTCGGCCCGGACCATCAGACAGGTGTCGTCGCGTCGATCACCGGGCGTGTCATCTTCCTGCGCAACACCGGCAAGCTGTGCTTCGTCCGGCTGCGCGAGGGCGACGGCGCCGAACTTCAGGCCATGCTGTCGCTGGCCGAGATCGGCGAGGAGCGACTGGCCGCGTTCAAGCACCTGGTCGACATCGGCGACCACCTGCAGGTCACCGGCGAGATCATCACGTCCCGCCGCGGCGAGCTGAGCGTGCAGGCGACCTCGTGGCGGATCGCGGCCAAGACGGTCCGTCCGCTGCCGAACGAGCACAACCCGCTGTCGGACGAGGCGCGTGCACGGATGCGCTACGTCGACCTGATCGTGCGGCCGGAGGCACGCGACAATGTGCGGGTCAAGGCCAAGGTGCTGCAGTCACTGCGCCGCACGCTCGACGGCCGCGACTTCATCGAGGTCGAGACGCCGGTGCTGCAGCACACCAACGGCGGCGCGGCGGCGCGCCCGTTCACGACGCACACGAACGCCTACGACGAGGACATGCTGCTGCGCATCGCCTTGGAGCTCGACCTCAAGAAGGGCCTGGTCGGCGGGGTCGACCGGATCTACGAGATCGGCAAGACGTTCCGCAACGAGGGCGTCGACAACTCGCACAATCCCGAGTTCATGATGCTCGAGGTGTACGAGGCGTATGGCTCGTACGACACGATGGCCGAGCTGGTGAAGGCGCTGGTTCTCGACGCGGCGCGCGCCGTCGGCAAGACCGTGGTGCCGGGCCGCGACGGCTCCGAGATCGATCTCGAGGCCGACTGGCGCCGTGCGACGATCCACGAACTGGTGTCCGAGGCGACCGGGATGCCGGTGACCGTCGGCTCGACCGAGGACGAGCTGAAGGCGCTGGCCGACCGGCACGAGGTCGCCCTGCAGCCGCACTGGGGAGCCGGTGAGATCCTGCTCGAGCTGTTCGAGAAGCTCGTCGAACACACCCTGATCCAGCCCACGTTCGTCTGTGACTACCCCGAGGCGGTCCGCCCGCTGGCCAAGAGGCACCGCACGGTGCCCGGCCTGGTCGAGGCCTGGGACCTGATCATCAACGGCGTCGAACTGGCCCCCGCCTACTCCGAGCTCAACGACCCCGTGGTCCAGCGGGAGCGGCTCGAGGAGCAGTCGCGCCTGGCCGCCGCCGGCGATCCGGAGGCGATGGACGTCGATGAGGACTTCCTGCGCGCGCTCGAGTTCGGCATGCCGCCGGCCGGGGGCATGGGCCTCGGCGTCGACCGCCTGGTCATGCTGCTGCAGGGCATCGGCATCCGCGAGGCGATCCTGTTCCCGCTGTCTCGCGCTGAGGCCTGACGGCTCAGACGATCTCGAGCACGGCCTCGATCTCGACGGCTGCGCCCTTCGGCAGGGACGGGAAGCCGAGCGCGCTGCGGGCATGGTGTCCGAGCGTGGGGCCGAAGAGCTCGCGCACGACCTCCGAGGCGCCGTCGGCGACCCTGGGGTGATCGGCGAAGTCCGCCGTGGCCCGGACGCACGTCAGCATCCGCACCATGCGGAGTCCCTCGAAGGTGCCGTGGGTCGCGTAGACGTTGGCGAGGAGTGCTCGGACGGACTCGGCCGCCGCCACGCGTCCGGCCTCGATGTCGAGATCGAGGCCGAGGGCGCCGACCGTCGTGCTGGTGTGGCCCGACGTCAGGTACAGCCCGCCGACGCGTGCGCATCGATCGAGCGGTCCATCGGGTGAGGCGGTCAGGTCGATGCCGAGGTCGCGGGCGCGCCGGTCGATCTCGGGAAGGTCGAGGGAGGTCATATCGCTCCTAGTGTCTAGGGCCGGTTTTCAGATGAAGACGACTGCGCTACAGTCGCGAGTGAGATTAGCGCATCGGTGTTGCGATGAATGCATCAGAGCAAGCGGCGCTTCGCGAAGGAGATGGTCTGGGTGGATGCTGCGGTCTTCGAACGTCTCGGGGCGGTCAGCACCGCCACCGTGCAGAATCAGCTGTTCCTGCGCGGCCTCCGCCACACGGTCATCGAGGGAGTGCTGCCGCTGTCCTCGGCACGTGCGCGCTTCGTCGCCGAGGCGTTCACGCTGCGATACATCCCGGCGCGCGAGGACCTCGACGTCGTGGCCTCGTTCCGCGATCCGGCCCATCCGCAGCGGGTCGCGATCGAGTCGGTGCCGGCCGGCCAGGCGCTCGTGGTGGACAGCCGCGGCGACGGCACGGCCGCGTCGGCCGGCGAGATTCTGACGACGCGTCTCTCGGTACGCGGCTGCGCGGCGCTCGTGACGGACGGCTCGGTGCGCGACTCGTACCGGATCAAGGACATCGACCTGCCGGTCTTCGTCAAGACGGTCACACCGACCACGAACCTGGTGCTGCACCACGCGGTCGACATGCAGGTGCCGATCGGTTGTGGGGGCGTGGCCGTGTTCCCCGGCGATGTCCTGGTCGGTGATGCCGAGGGCGTCGTCGTCATCCCGAGGCACCTGGCCGAGGAGGTCTCCGTCGACGCCCTGGAGCAGGAGCGCCTCGAGGAGTTCCTGCTGGCCAAGGTCGCCGGCGGGGCACCCGTTCCGGGAACCTATCCGCCCAGTGACGAGGTCAGGGCCGAGTACGACGCACAGCGGGACCGGGCGTGACGACCGAGTCGCGGCACGCGCCGCTGCGGTGCGCCGTCATCGGCCTGGGCAGCATCGGCAAGGACCACGCGGCCATCCTCGACGCGCTGCCCGAGACCGAACTGGTCGTCGGCATCGACGTCGACCCCGCTCAGGCCGACGTTCTGCCGTCTGGTGTGCGGTTCTCGACCGATGTCGCCGATGCCCTGGTCGAGGGCATCGACGCGGTCTGGGTCTGCACTCCACAGCACCTGCACCGCGACCTCGTCCTCGCGGCGCTGGAACACGGCCTCCACGTCTTCTGCGAGAAGCCCATCGCGCACACCGTCGAGGACGCCGACGCCATGATCGAGGCGTCGCAACGGCACCCGGACCTGACGCTCGCGATCGGTCACACCCTGCGCTTCCACCCCGACTTCGTGGCGGCGCGGCAGGCCGTCGCGAACGGGCAGGTCGGCACTCCGATCCACCTCTCGGCACGCTGGAACACCGGCGATCACGAGGGCAAGGTCATCTCGGGCCGTACCACCGTGCCGCTGGAGATGTCGATCCACGACATCGACATCCTGCGCTGGATCGCCGGAGAGATCCGCACCGTCACCGCGGTCGCCTCGACGATCGCACCGTGCGGGCTGGGACCCGACGCGGTCGTCGGGACACTGGAGTTCGAGTCCGGCGCCGTGGCGGCCCTGGAACACAACTGGATCATGCCGGCGGCCTCCGGCATGCACAGCGACCACCGGCTCGCGGTGTTCGGCGATGCCGGCACCGTCTACGTGGAGGCGCGGCCCACCCCCACTCAGGTGTTCGGCGTCGACGGCCCCTGTTTCCCCAACACCACCTACCGCCAGGCCGACTCCGTCGTGCCGGGCGGTGCCCTGGCAACCGCGGACCGGCATTTCGTGCGCACGGTCCGGCACGGTGAGCCGTGGCCGCTGGAGCTCGAGGATGCCCGCGCGGCGCTCACGGTGGCGCTCGCCATGGATCGTTCGATCGCCGAGCGCCGGCCGATCGTGCTCGAGCCCGAAGGAGAAGGACGATGAAGATCCGCTCGATCCGCGCCATCCCGGTGCACGTGCCGGTCTCCCCGCCGCGTGTGTCGAGTCTGGGCACGTTCAACGGCTATGACTACGCGGTCGTGATCATCGAGACGGACAGCGGCCTGCAGGGCATCGGTGAGATCTCGACCCTGTGGGACGGCACCTCGGCCGTCCAGTGCGTGATCGTCGAACACGTCCTCGCGCCGGCGCTCATCGGCCTCGACCCGCGTCGGATCAACGTGGCGCGCCGCCGGATGGAGATGCTCAAGGAGAGCGGCCTGCCGGCCCGTGCGGGCATCGAGATGGCCCTGTTCGACCTGGCCGGCAAGGCCCTCGGTGCGCCGGTCCATGACCTGCTCGGCGGAATGACCCGCGAACGGGTGACGCTGTCCCGTTCGATCCACATGGCACCGCTCGAACAGCTGCGGGCCAACGCCCAGCAGTACGTGGCCGATGGATTCGGCTGCGTCAAGGTCAAGGTCGGGCGCTCGATCGACGACGATGTCGCCGCGGTCGCCGCGGTCCGGGACGCGGTCGGCCCCCAGACCCTGATCCGGGTCGACGCCAATATGAGCTGGCGCTCGGCGAAGGAGGCGGCGCACCACATCGCGCGGTTGAGCGAGTTCGACCTGCATTCGGTGGAGCAGCCGATCGCGCCGGGCCATATCGAGGAGATGAAGCTGTTGCGCGGCCTGTCGGCGGTCCCGATCATGGCCGACGAGTCGGTCTGGGGCGCGGGCGAGGCGTGGGAGCTGCTCCGGCAGGGGGCGGTCGACCTGCTCAATGTGTACGTGGCCGAGTCCGGCGGGCTGGCCGAGGCCGCGCTGATCTTCCGGATGGCCGAGCTGGCCGGGGTGAACTGCGTCATCGGGGCCATGCCGGAGCTGGGCATCGGGACCTCGGCCGCGGTGCACCTGGGCGTCTCCGTCGGAGTGCTCGACGATCCGTGCGACGCCTCGGGAGCGATGTACCAGCAGCATGACGTGATCCATGAGCGCTTCGACATCGTCGACGGCACGATCGCACCGCTGCCCGGGCCCGGCCTCGGCGTGACGCTGGACCTGGATCGGGTCGAGGAGTTCGCGGTCCGCCCCGGCGACCGCTCGGCGGACGCGACCGTCGGAGCGCTGGCCCGGTGAGCGGCCCTGACACCTCGACGGCAGGACGCGCCGCATCGGCTGCGCCGGCACTCGCCGAACTCGGCCCCGACCGGCGCCAGCGCGGTCTGCGTGCCCTCGCCGACGCGGTGGAGTCGGCCCGCGCCGGCCTGGTCGACATCGCCGACCGGGAGACGCGTCTCGGCCGCGAACGACTGGATGGCGAGGTCGGGCGCACCGCGACACAGCTGCGCCTGTTCGCCGATGTCCTGGGCGGTGACGGCTGGCGCGACGTGAGGGTCGACCGGGCGACTCCGGGGCCGCCGCCGACCCCGGAGATCGTGAGATACCGGGTCGCGATGGGGCCCGCGCTGATCTTCGCCGCCAGCAACTTCCCGTTCGCGTTCGGGGTCCTGGGAACCGACACGGCCTCGGCGTTCGCCGCCGGATGCCCCGTCGTGCTCAAGACCAACCCGGGCCATCCGCAGACATCGCGCGCGACCGTGGAGCTCGCCCAGGAGGTGCTCGCGTCGGAAGGGTGGCCGGCCGGATCGCTGACCGTCGTCGACGACGAGCAGTCGGCCGTGGCGATCTTGCAGGATCCACGCATCCGGGTCGCCACCTTCACCGGCTCGCCGCATGCCGGCCGGGCCTTGTTCGATCTGGCCTCCCGGCGCCCGGACCCGCTGCCGTTCTTCGCCGAGATGGGCAGCGTCAATCCGGTGCTCGTGACGCCGGCAGCGGCCCGGGAGCGCAGTTCCGAGCTCGCGCTCGGTCTGGCCGGCTCATTCTCGCTGGGTGTCGGTCAGTTCTGCACCAAACCGGGCCTGGTGTTCGTCCCCGAGGGGTCGGAACTGGAGCGCGACCTGGTCGATGCCGTCTCCGGGCTCTCGGCGGCACCCATGTTGACGCCGCGGATCGCGGCCGGTCACGCCGCGGCGCGACGAGCGCTCAGCGACCTCGGCGGCTCGACCACGATCGCCCACGGCCGTTCCGGCGCGCCCGACGAGGTCAGTGCCGAGGTCATCGCGGTCGACGCCGACGCGTTCGCGCGCGACGCGGCGGTCTACACCGAGGAGTGCTTCGGCCCGACCGTCGTGCTCGTGCGCTATCGGGACGTGAATCAGCTGGATGCGCTCGTCGACCAGCTGCCGGCCAGCCTGACCGCGACGATCCACGTCGCCGCGGACGAGGAACCACCGGCCGCGCTGGTGGAGCGGCTCGTGGGCCGGGTCGGCAGGCTCGTCTGGAACGGCTGGCCCACCGGCCTCGTGGTGGGGCAGGCGATGCACCACGGCGGTCCGTATCCGGCGACCACCTCGGCGCAGTTCTCGTCGGTCGGTGCCACCGCGATCGATCGCTTCCTGCGACCCGTAGCGTTCCAGAACGTCCCGCACACGATGCTCCCGCCCGACGTCGTGCGACAGTTGAATGGGGCGGCGTCCGCCGACGAGGAGGCGTCGTGACCATGACCGTGACGCACCGTGACAGCTGCCGGTCCCCTAGAATCGCTTCGCGTCCTGGGACGTCCAGGCGATCGGAGGCCAGATGACGACGAGCAGTTCAGGCATGCTGAACGCGACGCGAGTCGTCCGGACGATCGAGTACCTGGCCGATCACGGCAGTGCCCGCATCGACGACATCGCAGAACTGCTCGGCGTGCACAAGACGAGCGCGTCGCGCCTGCTGGCGACCTTGCGCGGCTGCGGGTGGGTCAGCTCCAACCCGGGACACACGCTGTACGCCCTCGGCCCGCGCCTGGTGCGCATCGGCCAGGCGGCCCTGCCCGATGTGCAGATCGAGCGCGCGATCCAGCTCGCGACCGAGATCCGCGAGCTGAGCGACGAGACCGTTCACATCTCGGTGCCGGATGTCAGTAGCGACCGGATGATCGTGGTGGCGCGGGTCGACAGCAAGAGCCCGCTGCGCGTGACGCAGCCGGTCGGCTCATTCGATCCGCTGCACTCGACCGCGGTCGGCAAGGTCTACCTGGCCTCGCTGCAGGCCAGGGAGCTCGAGGCCGAACTGGAGAGGCTCGGCCCGCTCGACAAGTTCGCTTCGCGCACCATCACGTCCACCGACCAGCTGCTCAAGGAACTCGACGGCGTGCGGCAGCGCGGGTACGCACTGAACCTGGGGGAGTCGCGGGTCGGCATCGCCGCCGCGGCCGTGTTGCTGCGATTCTCCGAGGACGGCTCGGTGTTCGCGCTGTCGATCACGGGTCCGTCCAACCGATGGTCGGCCGAGAAGATCGAGGCCACGATGCCGAGCGTCCTCGAGCACGTCCACAACTATCTGGTGCCGTTCGAGCTCTGATCGGTCTCAGCCGATGCGGCCGCCCGGATAGCGGTCGAACACCAGAGGCTCGTGGATCGGCACCAGGTGGTCGGCGCACCGCTTGAGCCGCTCGACCGCGGCCAGTGACTCCTCCATGCTCTCGTTGAGGCCCAGGAGGCGGTTCTCCTCGGCGTTGGCGTAGTAGAACACCGCGTCCGTGACGGCGACGGTGCCGGCCGGGGTGTCGATCTCGACGACGATCGACTCGCGGTGGTGCGATCCGGCCCACCAGGTGCGGATGCCGGGCAGGATCTCGTCCTCGTCGTCGAGCAGTGCGACGCGGTCCCAGGAATCGGTCACCAGGTCGACCAGCGTCGTTCGGGGGAACTTGCGCCATCTCTTGTCATGGGGATGCTCGTGGACCGTGTGGAGGTGGACCCATCCGCGGCGCGATATGTGGATGCGGGCGCGGCGCAGTTCGTGCAGGGTGCCGGTCGTGTACAGCTCGAACGGGGTGAGGACGACGTCGTCGATGTCGTCGGGGCTCAGGCCGTGTGCCGCCAGCGCGGCCGTCAGCTGCTGATCGGGGGAGCGTACGAGGTCGCCGGTCGGCGCGTCGTGCAGATAGCGCATCGCGGGGAACAGCTCCTCGACCATCTCCGTGGTGACCGGCGGCGAGGTGTTGACGAGGACCACGCGGTCGGTGCTGCGCACCAGGACCGCGTTGAACGCGAGGGGGACCATCGTGTCCCAGGCGTCGTTCCAGAACGCCTGCGGTCCGCGGATCAGCGAGCGACCGAGATCGAGTATCTGCACCGACCACTCGGCTTCGGGGTGTTTCACGGGCCCTCCTCGGCATCCGGTCGAGCCGACGCTCGGCTCCGACATCCCTGCGTAACGCACTCTTAATGCGCTCAGGGCATCAACGTTGCGAAAAACGCTTGACACCCCCATTCAAGCAGGGTCTACTGGTGTAGCGCTAGCCACATCACCGATGCGGTGAACGCATCAGATCGGATCGAGATCAAGAGGAGCACCGTGACCGACCACGACGTCACCGGCCATGCGGCCCGTCGGCCCTGGGCCTTCGTGGACCACACGCGGGAGCAGTTGTCCCGCCGGGCCCGCGACGGCGCCGTCCTGGTGATACCGGTCGGCGCGATCGAGCAGCACGGCCCGCACCTGCCGGTGTGGACCGACACGCTGATCGCGTCCGAGGTCGCCGAGCGGGCCGTCCGGCAGATCGGCGACGCCGCGGACCTGCTCGTCGCGCCGGCGGTCAGCTTCGGCTCGTCGCAGCACCATCTGCCGTTCGGCGGCACGCTGTCGCTGCGCAGCACGACGCTGCTGGACGTGCTGATGGATCTCGGCCGGTCCGCGGTCAGCTCTGGTTTCCAGCGCATCTTCTTCGTCAACGGGCACGGCGGCAACGACGAACTGGTTCAGATCGCGGCCCGCGACCTCGCCCTGGAGCTGGCCGTCCACACGGCCTGCATCTCGTGGTGGAACCTGGTGACCCCGATCGTGCGCGAGTCGTCGCTCGACGCAGCGCAGGCGCGTATCCCCGGGCACGCCGGAGCGTTCGAGACCGTCGTGGTCTCGGCCCTGCTCCCTCACCTGGTGGGTGCGCCGCCCGCCGAACAGCCCGCTCCGGAGGCCAAGCAGCAGCGGTCGCGCATCGAGATGCACGGCGCCTGGCTGCGGGCCGACGGCTACACCGATGCCCCCGGTTCTCTGCCGGCCGGCGACGGCGATCAGATCCTGCAGATCGCCGTCACGGCGCTCGCCGAGGAACTGAGCCGCTTCGCCGCGATCGCGGACCGGCAGCCACTGCACGATTCCCCCACGCCTGAGGAGGCGACAACCCGTGACTGAGATGACACTCCCCGCGATCGACCAGCAGCATGTGGTCGATCTCGCCGCAGAGCTGACGGCCATCCCGTCGCAGGCGACGAACGAGCTCGAGGTCGCGGAGGTGGTCTACCGGGAGCTGGACCGTCCCGGCATCGACCTGCATATCGAGGAGGTCGTCAAGGGGCGGGCGAACGTGGTCGCGAAGGTCCGCGGTGTCGGCGAGCGTCCGCCGCTGGTGCTCAGTGGCCACCTCGATGCCTCGGTGTCGGAGCGTTGGAGCCGCGATCCCTATCAGCCGTGGGTTGCGGACGGACGGCTGTACGGCGCGGGCGTCGACGACATGAAGGGGGCCGTGGCCTCCATGATCGCCGCGCTCCAGGCGGCGGCCGACGGACAGGTCCGCCTCGGCGGCGACCTGATCCTGCACGCCGTGATGCACCACGACACGATCGGTCTCGGCGAGAAGTACGTGCTGGCCAGCGAGGGCCCCGACGAGGGATACGCGATCTGTGGCGAGCCGTCGTCGATGGACATCCACACGGCCAACGGCGGCGCGTTGAAGTTCTCGGTGCGGTTCACCGGCGAGACGGCCCACATCTCCAGGATCGAGGGGGCGCGAGATGCCCTGGCGGCGGCCGTCGCGGGATACAACGCGATCAACGAACTGGAACTGCCGCACGAACCGTGCGACCGGCTCCAGCACCTGCCGCGCAAGCTGATCGGACGCCTGCAGGCCGGCTTCGATCCAGGAAAGGTCGCCGAGGTGGCCGAGCTGAACGGTGACATCCGGACCGTTCCGGGCATGAAGCGCGAGGTCATCAAGCAGGCGATCCGCGATGCCGTGACCGACGCCTGCCCCGACGACATCGAGGTCGACGTCAGGATCACGGCCGTGCAGCGACCGTTCATCGGGCCGCAGTCGGGTCACCTGATCGACACGATCGTCGCCACGCACACCGCGGTACGCGGCAGTGCGCCCGAGATCACCAGCCGGCTGCCGACCCAGGCCTTCGTGACGGATGCGTCCGATCTCGCGGCCCATGGACTCGAGACGGTCGTCTACGGACCGGGGGACTGGCATTTCGGTCCCGATCAGTCGGTCGGTGTGACCGAGCTGGCCGATGCAGCTCGGATCTATCTGGGGGTGGCCGCCACGCTGTGACGGCGCCGCCGCATTTGTTCGGTTCGACCGTGTCGGGGATCACATGAATGAGAGGTTGTACCCATGAAGATCAAGAGGTTCCTGCTGGTGGGGGTGTCGATGACATCCCTGCTGCTGGCAGGCTGCGGATCGACGGACTCCGACGAGCCCGACGCCGCGCCCGTGAAGGCGAACGCCTGCAAGGACGCGACGGTCAACTTCATCGGCCTCGAAGGCGAAGAGGGCAAGGTCGAGCTCGAGGAATGGCGCGATGAGCGCGGCATGAAGCTGGCGAGCTCGTGGCCGGGCGACTGGGCGCAGCTGATCGCGGCGATCAAGGTCGGTCAGCCGTACGAGCTGTCGACGATCCCCTACCACTGGGCGCAGCGGATGATCGCGGCCAAGGTCGTGCAGCCGATCGACGTCAGCCGGCTCAAGAACTGGGACAAGATCGCCGAGGGCCTGCGTGAGAGTCCCTCCCTGCGCGGATCCGACGGCAAGGTCTACGGCGTGCCCATCGCCTGGGGCGATGCGCCGTACGTCTACGCGCCCGACCGGGTCAGCAATCCGCCGAAGTCGATCGAGGATCTGCTCGATCCGAGCTGGAAGGGCCGGTTCGTGATGTTCGACGCCCCGGACTCGCCGTTCCACCTGCTCGCCAAGGCGCACGGCTTCGACAAGTCGCCCCTGCTCACCCCTGAGCAACTCGACGTCGTCGTGGCCGATGCCAAGAAGCTGGTCAAGAACGCGGCGGCGTTCCAGAGCAACTACCAGGACGCCAACGACCGCCTCATCAACAAGGACGTCGATCTGGCGATCGGTGGCTGGGAGGCCCAGATCGCGTGGGCGAAGAAGAAGGGCGTGACGCTCGACTTCGGCTTCTTCGATGAGGGCCGTCACGGCTGGTGGGACGGCCTGGCCATCCCCGCGACCTCGGAGAACGTCGACTGTGCCTACGAATACATCGACCAGATGATCTCGGCCGACATCCAGGCCGATATCGCGACGAACCTGGTCTCGGGCGCGGTCAACGTCGATGCCTTCGACAAGGTCGAGGGCGAGGCGAAGACGTACGACTACTCGGTGGTGACGGGCGGTGCGAACTCCGATGACTTCGCGTCGAGCACGCCGCCGGAAGAGGTGCCGGACGGTTATGTGAACTACCAGGCATGGCTCGACGCCTGGCAGAAGATCAAGTCCTGACACTGCCCGCCGATCGATCGACGTAGAACAGGGATAGGCCGTGAGAATCAGCACCCGCGCTTTGCAGCTGTCGCCTGCAGCGGCTTACTACATAGCGCTCTTCTTGATCCCCCTGCTGCTTCTCGCGGCCTATTCCTTCTACTCGGTCGAGTCGTTCGAACCGGTCCCGAAGCTGACCTTCCACAACTACGTGGAGGCGGCCACCAGCGATGTCTATCGCGGCTTCTACCTGCGGACCCTCCGGGTCGCGCTGATCGTCGCGGTCCTGGTGACGGCGATCAGCTTCCCGTTCGCCTTCGTCCTGAACTATCTGCTCCCGGGCCGCAAGCATCTGCTGTACTTCCTGGTGCTGGTCTCGCTGTTCGGCGGCTACATCGTGCGCGTGTACGCCTGGCGCAACATCATGGGCCGCGAGGGCATCATCAACCAGACCCTGATCGGCACGGGTGTCATCGACTCGCCGATGACCCTGTTCCTCAACAGTGAGTGGGCGGTCGTCGTGGCGCTCGTCAACTACCTCATCCCGTTCGGCGTCCTGCCGATCTACGCGGCGATGCAGAACGTGCCCCCGACTCAGATCGAGGCCGCCCAGGACCTGGGCGGTAGCCGCTGGCGGGCGGCGACCAAGGTCGTGCTCCCGCTGACGTCCAAGGGCTGCGTCGCGGCCTTCGCCGTCAGCTTCATCGCGACCTCCGCCGAATGGGTCACGCCACAGCTGCTGGGCGGCACCGGCGACCAGCTCATCGGCAACCAGATCCAGCACCAGTTCGGCGGCGGGCTCAACTGGCCGCTCGGTGCCGCGCTCGCGCTCACGATGGTCGTGCTCGTGGTGCTGCTGCTCAGCGCCGCGTACCTGGTGATCCGGAGGTGGCTGCGATGAGCACGCCGAGCATGCCCCGCAGCACCAAGGCCATGGCGCGGCTCTACGTGGTCGCGGTCCTCGCGTTCCTGTTCGCGCCGCTGGTCGTGGTGGTCCTGTTCTCGTTCCACTCCGCGCCGCGGATGAGCTTTCCGTTCGAGGGCTTCTCGCTGCGCTGGTACGACCAGGTGCTGCACGACCAACTGGTGATCGACGCCATGAGGCGCTCGGCGATCGCCGCGGTCCTGACAGGCCTGATGACCGCCGTGCTGGGCCTGACCGCGTCGCTGGCGCTCGTCGGCGCCCGGACCCGTGTCCGGGCCACGACGATGGTGGCGGCGATGGTTCCGCTGACGTTCCCGACGCTGCTGTACGCCATCGGGCTCGCGATCACGTACCACTTCTTCGGTGTCGGCTACTCGCTGCGCGCCACCATCGCCGGCCACGTGATCGTGGCGCTGCCGTTCGTGTTCCTGATCATCGGCGCCAGCCTGGATCGCTTCCGGTTCTCGCTGCTCGAGGCCGCGTTCGACCTCGGCGCGAGCCCGTGGCTGGCGTTCCGCAAGGTGACCCTGCCGCTGATCCTGCCGGCGGTCCTGGGCGCCACGGTCCTGGCGATGGCCCTGTCCGCCGACGAGTTCGTCGTGGCGTTCTTCACGGCCGGTCAGGAGAAGACGCTGCCGCTGCTGCTGTACGCGCGCATCAACCAGGGACTCGATCCCAGCCTCAATGCGATCGGCACCATCCTGCTGGTCGCCACGACCAGCCTCGCCTGGGTCAGTGCTGCCCGAACCTCCAAGGAGAACCAGTGAAGGAACCCCAGCGAGTGAACGATCCGGCGACGACGCCCGCCGCTCCCGCCGCCCTCGAACTGGTCGGTCTGAGCAAGAACTACGGTGCGGCCGAGGCCGTGCGCGGCATCGACCTCGAGGTGCGATCCGGCGAGTTCTTCTCGCTGCTGGGTCCGTCGGGCTGCGGCAAGACCACCACCTTGCGGATGATGGCGGGCTTCGAGGTCCCGACGACCGGGAGCATCCGGATGCACGGTCGCGACGTGACCTCGATGCCGGCCAGCGCTCGTCCGACCAATCTGGTGTTCCAAAAGTACGAGCTGTTCCCGCACATGACCGTGTTCGACAACGTCGCGTTCGGCCTGCGGGTCAAGCGCGTCCCGAAGTCCGATATCGCCCGGCGCGTCGGCGAGATGCTCGAGGTGACGGGCGTCGCCGAGCTGGAGCGGCGCAAGGCGGAGCAGCTCTCGGGCGGCCAGCAGCAGCGGGTGGCCCTGGCTCGCGCGCTGGTCAACCAGCCCGAGGTGCTGCTGTTGGACGAACCGCTCAGTGCGCTGGACGCCAAGCTGCGGACCCGCATGCAGATCGAGCTCAAGGAGATCCAGACCCGTCTGGGCACCACGTTCGTGTACGTGACGCACGATCAGGGCGAGGCTCTGATGATGTCCGATCGCATCGGCATCATGAACGCCGGTCTGCTGGAGCAGGTGGCCACCCCGCACGAGATCTACGAGCGCCCGGCGACCCCCTTCGTCGCCGACTTCATCGGTGCGATGAACTCGCTGAAGCTGGTGGCCGGAGCGGTCGAGGACGGCGTCCTGGTCGACCGTCGCGCCAGCGGGCGCGTCGTCGTGCCGGCCGGCGTGCAGCCGGGCCAGGAGGTGTCGGCGATCCTGCGGCCCGAACGCGCCTCGCTCAGCGGCGTCACCGACGGCACCCACGACTCGTTCCTCGACGGCACGGTTCTGCACGTCGTGTACGGCGGCGCCACGTCGAACGTGATGGTGAGTACCGAACTCGGTGACATCACGGTGAGCATGGTCAGCGCGGACCAGTCACGCGTCGTGGTGGCGGGCGAACAGGTGCGTGTCGGCTGGGCGGCCGATGCGTTGAGGACCGTCGAGGCGCCGACGGAGAGCGAGGCGTCGTGACGGTGACGAGCGAGGCGCTCGAGGGCACGATCATGACCGTCGCCGGTCCGATCCGTCCCGAGGAGCTCGGACCGACGATGATGCACGAGCACGTCTTCATGGACGCCAGCGGACGCTGGAGCGAGGGCGACTCCGAGGTGCCGGATGCCGGGACCCGGGCGTTCGAGGCATCCTTCAACGCCCGGGCGCGTTGGGCCAGCCACGTGCTCCGCGACAATCTCGCACTCGATCCGGTGAAGGACTACGAGGTCATGGAGGCCGAGGTCAGAGCCTTCGCCGATCAGGCCGGTCCGGGCGGTTGCCTGGTCGATCTGACCTCGGGTGGCATTCATCCGGATCCGGCGAGACTGAGGTCGCTGGCCGAGGCGGCCGGCATCCGGGCGGTGACCGGCGCCGGGTTCTACGTGTGCTCGACGCATCCGGAGTGGGTCGAGACCGCCACGATCGACGAGCTCGCCGGCTTCATCCGCCACGAGGTCGAGGTCGGCCGGTGCGAGACCGACGTGCGGGCCGGCATCATCGGCGAGATCGGCACCTCCGAGACGCTTCAGGCCTGTGAGGAGCGGGTCCTGATCGCCGCCGCGCAGGTCGCGTCGGGCTCGGGTCTGACCTTGAACATCCACTGTCATCCCGGCACGCGCGAGGTCACCCACGGGATCATCGACATCGTCGAACGGGCCGGTGCCGACCTCACGCGGTGCTATCTGTCCCATCTCGATGAGATCGCCGACGAGGACTACGTGCGGTCGGTCCTGGACCGTGGCTGCGTGGTGGGATTCGACAGTTTCGGCCAGGAGGGCTACTTCGGACCGGGCTGGGCCGCTCGCACCGATCTCGACAAGGCGCGCATGCTGAGCCGGCTTGCCGGCGAGGGCTACGCCGATCAGCTGGTGGTCGCTCAGGACGTCTGCAAGAAGCAGCACCTGGAGACGTTCGGCGGACTCGGATACGGCCACATCCTGCAACGCGTCGTGCCGCGGATGCGGGAGCTGGGTCTGCTCGACGCCGGCCTTCAGCAGCAGATCCTGGTGGAGACTCCGCGCCGCCTGCTGACCCGGGTCGGATCCAGGTGACGGCCACGCCTCGTGTCGCGATCCTGTGCGAGGGCGAGCCTGCCGGCTCGATCGACACGGTGGCTGATCGCGCGGTCGTCAGCGTCCATGCGCTCCGAGACGCCCCGCCGGAGGCATTCGACCCGGACATCGTGTATCTCACCGAGGCACCGGACCCGGCCTGGGCCGCGGCGCTCGCCTCTGCGCCGAGCCTGACCTGGGTGCACTGGGGCGGCGTCGGCATCGACGGGGTCGCGCTGCCGGACGGCGTGCGGGTCACCACGTCCCGCGGCGTGCTCAACCAGGCGATGGCCGAGTACGCCGTCATGCTGACGCTGGCGGCCCTGCGCGGCCTGTGGGAGACCCGCGAACAGCAGGCGCACCAGGTGTGGGCGCCGCGTCCGACTCGTCGCCTCGCCGACAGCCGGGTCGTGGTCCTCGGCGCCGGCTCCATCGGCCGCGCCACGGCCGACGCCCTGCGCGCCCTGGGTGGGTCGGTCCGTCTGGTGGGAACGGCACGCAGGGCCGACGAGGTGTACGGCGAGATCCTCGGTCCGGAGGATCTGGATGCGGCGCTGCCGCTCGCCGACGTCCTGATCGTCACCTTGCCGTCGACCCCGGCGACCCGCGGCCTGGTGGACTCCCGGGTGTTCGACCGCCTGCGCGACGTCGGATATCTGATCAATATCGGCCGGGGTGCCGTCGTCGACGAGTCCGCCCTGGTCGATGCGCTCCGCAGCGGCCGGCTGAGTGGCGCTGCGCTCGACGTCGCATCGACCGAGCCGCTCCCGCCGGATCATCCGCTGTGGTCCGAGCCGGGCGTCCTGATCTCACCGCACATGTCGGCCTCGGCGGAGGGTGACTGGGACCGTCTGCTCGAACTCTTCGTACAGAACCTGGATCGTCACCTGGCCGGACAGCCCCTGCTGAACGTCATCGACGTCGGCCGCGGATTCGTCGCCACGGAGTCCACCCGATGACCGAGGCTCCGGAGACGACCGATGGCACGGCCGCGGCCGCCATGGCGGACGTGCTGGTCGGACATGGCGTGGATCGCGTGTTCACGGTGCCCGGCGAGAGCTTCCTGCCGCTGTTGGAGGCGTTCAGGCAGCGGGGCGTCGACGTGATCACATGTCGTCATGAGGGTGGCGCGGCGTTCATGGCGCAGGCCCAGGGCCGGCTGACGGGCCGCCCTGGGGTGTGTCTGGTGTCGCGCGCCCCTGGTGCGACCAATGGATCGATCGGCATCCACGAGGCCGACCAGGCCGGCACGCCGATGATCATGATCGTGGGGCAGGTGACCCGGCCGCTGCTCGGGCTGGGCGCGTTCCAGGAGATCGATCTGCCGCGGGTCTTCGCGGGGCTGGCCAAGGACGCGGTCCAGGAGGAGCGGCCCGAGGCGCTGGCGTCCACGACGGAGCGCGTCTGGCGGACGACCGTCGAGGGACGGCCGGGACCCGTCGTGCTGTCGGTGCCCACCGACGTCCTGCGAGCACCCGTGCTCACGGACGGCGCACCGGAGGCGGCACCGCACGTCCCGGCGCGCGATCGACAGCTCGGAGCACAGGTCGACCTGATCTGCTCGGCGCTCGCCGGAGCGCGTCGCCCGGCCGTCATCGTCGGTGGCGGCAGCTGGTCGGCCGCGACCGCCGAGTCGTTGCGGCGGTGGGCGGAGGCGTCGAACCTCCCGGTCGTCGCGGACTTCAGATGCCAGGACTACCTGGACAACCGGTCGCCCGCCTACGTGGGCGACCTCGGCAACGGCCCCAGTCCTCGGCTCAGGGCCGCATTGGCCGACGCTGACGTGGTGCTGTGCCTGGGCAGTGAGCTCGGCGACATGATGACGCAGGGCTACACGCTGTTCGCGGACCGCCGGACGGGTCAGCAGATCGTGCAGGTGGTCGCCGATCCTCAGCACGTGCGCAACCGGACGGCCGACGTGGTGATCGGTGCCGACGTCCTGGCCCTGGTGGAGGTGCTGGCGCAGCGTCCTCTGGCCGGATCGTGGCCACGGTCGTGGGGGGCCGGGCTGCGCGCGCAGTGGGAGCAGTGGACCTCCCCGGCCGGCCTGGACGAGGTACCGGATCTGTTGGCCGCCTGCATTCGAGGCATGTCGGACCGGTCGAGCGACGACACCGTCGTCACGGTGGGAGCCGGCAACTACACCGCCTGGGTCCAACGGTTCTGGCACTTCCGGGAGTACGGGACGCAGGTGGCTCCGCGGAGCGGCTCGATGGGGTACAGCGTGCCGGCGGCCGTCAGCGCAGCCCTGGCCGCGCCCGAACGGCCCGTCGTGGCGTTCGCGGGCGACGGGTGCTTCCTCATGACGGCCCAGGAGCTCGCGACCGCCGCGCGCTATGGCGCGGGTCTGGTGAACGTGGTCGTGAACAACGGCGTCTACGGGACGATCCGCATGCACCAGGAACGGCACTACCCGTCGCGCGTCGTCGGAACCGATCTGACGAATCCGGACTTCGTCGGCTTCGCCGAGTCCTTCGGCTGCTGGGCCGCACGGGCGCGCACAGCCGAGGAGGCGCTGGCCGCCTATGACGACTGCCTGGCCCATCCCGGCCGGCTGTCGTTGATCGAGATCCAGGTGGACCCCGATGTGATCAGTCCGACGGCCCGGATCGATGCCGATGGGGGCCTCCGGACACGTGAGGCCGGGGGCGCCTCGACGTGACGGTTCAGGTGGCCGGGTGCAGCGCCGCCACCAGTTGGTCGCCGAGCCACCGTTCGTAGGCGTCGGGGGTCCAGCCGCAACGCCGGATCAGCCGGTCGGCGACCTCGGGCGCCGTGAGGGTCCACACGATGTCGTGCAGGGTGGCCCGACCGGGAGGATCGGGGATGCCGTGTGTCGTCTGCAGGGCGTCCAGGGCGTGGCCGTTGCCGGTGCGACGCTCGCCCTCGATCGTGGCGACGAAAGCCCGCAGCGTGGCGTCGCCGCCGGCCCCGCCCTCGAGCAGAACGCCGAGCAGCGGCCCCACGTGCTCGAAGATCATCCTGGAGACGCTCGCATAGGCGCGCATGAAGGCGACGGGATCGGGGCTGTCGCGCATCGCCAGGAACTGCGGTCGTTCGCTCATGGGAGTCGGGTCGTCGTCACCGGCCAGGGTGACGTCGTACACGGCCTTGACGACCTCGGACTTGCCGCCGATCGAGTTGTAGACGGTCTGCGGGCTGACCCCTGCGGCGCGTGCGAGCCGGGCGACCGTCATCTGGTCGTATCCGTCGGACAGCAGCATCGCGTAGGCCGTGGCCAGGATGCGTCGCCGCGTCTCCTGCGCGGCCTCGAGCCGCCGGGAGACGTCGTATCCGCGCTTGGCCATGGCCGGCTCTCCCAGAATTCACTAGAGTGATATTCCAATGGAATTGGATTCCATCCAAATCTAGGAAGGAGCATCTCATGCCGAACCCCGCCCTCCCCGCCGCACACGCCGTCTTCGCGGCCATCAACTCCGGCGATCTTGCTGCTGTTCCCGCGTGCGTGACCGATGACTTCGTCGACCACGGCTCGCCGTTCACGATCCCGCCCGGCCCGGACGGTTACGTGCGGATCCTGACGTGGGTCACTCGCGTCCTGCGCCTCCGCTACGAGATCGCCGACACGATCACGACCGACGACCGGATCGTCCTCCGGGCCGTCGCGCACGGAACCGGAGCGGCCGAGATCCACGGTCCCGATGCCGTCGGACGCGAGTACGCGATGTCGACGGTCCACATCTACCGGACGGAAGGGCCGCTGCTCGCCGAGCACTGGGGCGTGCGCGACGAAGTCGGTGCCATGGTCCAGCTGGGCGTGCTCCCCGCGCCGGATCCCCGCGCCCTGGACGCTGCGGCAGGCTGACGAGTGGCGCAAACCTGTCGCTGAGTGGCGCACGTTCGGGCGGTTCCTCGACCGAAACGCCCGAACTTGCGCCACTCGGCGCCACGGGCTCGGTTACGCCCAGGGCGAACGGGGGAACGCCGGGCGCCCGGTGACGGTTGGATTACGTATCGGACAACCGCCAGTGGCTTGTCCGTCCACGTCTAGACTGGACACCTAGTCCAGCAGAGGGGGACGAATGTTCGAGAGATTCACCGATCGTGCTCGCCGTGTGGTCGTGCTCGCCCAAGAAGAGGCGCGCATGCTTAGCCACAACTACATCGGCACCGAGCACATCCTCCTCGGCTTGATCCACGAGGGCGAGGGCGTCGCGGCGAAGGCGCTCGAGCAGCTCGACATCTCGCTCGAGGCCGTCCGCGGCAAGGTCGAGGACATCATCGGTCAGGGCCAGCAGGCGCCGTCGGGACACATCCCGTTCACGCCGCGTGCCAAGAAGGTCCTGGAGCTGAGCCTGCGCGAGGCGCTGCAGCTCGGCCACAACTACATCGGCACCGAGCACATCCTGCTCGGCCTGATCCGTGAGGGCGAGGGCGTCGCGGCCCAGGTCCTGGTGTCGCTCGGCGCCGACCTGAACCGGGTGCGCCAGCAGGTCATCTCGCTGGTCAGCGGCTTCCAGGGCAAGGAGGCCGAGGCCGCCACGTCCGGTGCTCCCAGCGAGTCCGGCGGCGGCGGATCGTCCGCGGTGCTCGACCAGTTCGGCCGCAATCTGACCCAGGCGGCCCGCGAGGGCAAGCTCGACCCGGTCATCGGTCGCGACGACGAGGCCGAGCGCGTCATGCAGACGCTGTCGCGCCGCACCAAGAACAACCCCGTCCTGGTCGGTGAGCCGGGCGTCGGCAAGACCGCCGTCGTCGAGAGCCTGGCCCAGGACATCGTGCGCGGCGACGTGCCCGAGACCATCCGGGACAAGCAGATCTACACGCTGGACCTGGGCGCCCTGGTCGCCGGCTCGCGCTACCGCGGTGACTTCGAGGAACGCCTCAAGAAGGTGCTCAAGGAGATCCGCACCCGCGGCGACATCATCTTGTTCATCGACGAGATCCACACCCTCGTGGGTGCGGGTGCCGCCGAGGGCGCGATCGACGCCGCCAGCATCCTCAAGCCGATGCTGGCCCGCGGCGAACTGCAGACCATCGGCGCCACGACGCTCGACGAGTACCGCAAGCACTTCGAGAAGGACGCCGCGCTCAACCGGCGGTTCCAGCCGATCCTGGTCAACGAGCCGTCGGTGGCCGACACGGTCGACATCCTCAAGGGCCTGCGCGACCGGTACGAGGCGCACCACCGCGTCACGATCACCGACGAGGCGCTCGCGGCCGCCGCCACGATGGGTGACCGCTACGTGTCCGACCGGTTCCTGCCGGACAAGGCCATCGACCTGATCGACGAGGCCGGGGCGCGCCTGCGCATCCGCCGCATGGCCGCGCCGCCGGAGCTCAAGGAGTTCGACGAGCAGATCGCCGACGTGCGCCTCCGCAAGGAGGGCGCCATCGACGCGCAGGACTTCGAGGCCGCCGCCTCGCTGCGCGACGAGGAGAAGAAGCTCATCGCCGCCAAGGGCGAGCGCGAGAAGGCCTGGAAGGCCGGTGACCTCGACACCCCCGCGGTCGTCGACGAGCACCTGATCGCCGAGGTCCTGGCGAAGGCCACCGGCATCCCCGTCGGTCAGCTCAGCGAGGAGGAGTCCAGCCGCCTGCTCAACATGGAGGAAGAGCTCCACAAGCGGGTCATCGGGCAGGACGAGGCCATCAAGGCGCTGTCGCGGGCCATCCGGCGTACGCGTGCGGGCCTGAAGGACCCCAAGCGTCCCGGCGGGTCGTTCATCTTCGCGGGCCCCTCGGGCGTCGGCAAGACGTGGCTGTCCAAGGCGCTGGCGAACTTCCTGTTCGGCGACGACGAGGCGCTGATCCAGCTCGACATGTCCGAGTTCAGCGAGAAGCACACGGTCTCGCGGCTGTTCGGCTCGCCCCCCGGCTACGTCGGCTACGAAGAGGGCGGCCAGCTGACCGAGAAGGTCCGCCGCAAGCCGTTCTCGGTCGTGCTGTTCGACGAGATCGAGAAGGCGCACCCGGACATCTTCAACTCACTGTTGCAGATCCTCGAGGAGGGCCACCTCACCGATGGTCAGGGTCGCGTCGTCAACTTCAAGAACGCCGTGATCATCATGACCACCAACCTCGGTGCGCGTGAGATCTCCAAGGGCGTCAACCTGGGCTTCAGCCAGGCCGGCGACACCGCGGGCACGTACGAGAAGATGAAGGAGCGTGTGTCGACCGAGCTCAAGCAGCACTTCCGGCCCGAGTTCCTCAACCGTGTCGACGAGGTCATCGTGTTCCCGCCGTTGACGCAGGACGAGATCCTGCAGATGGTCGACATGATGGTCGGTGCGCTCGAGGAGCGGTTGCTCGATCGCGACATCAGCATCGAGCTGACGATCCCGGCCAAGGAGCGGCTGGCGTCCATCGGCTTCGATTCGGTCCTGGGCGCGCGTCCGTTGCGTCGCGCGGTCCAGCGCGAGATCGAGGACGTGCTCGCCGAGAAGATGCTCTACGGCGAGGTCCGGCCGGGCCAGCTGATCCTGGTCGACGTCGAGGGCGAGGGCGCCGAGGCGCACTTCACCTTCACGGGTCGCGACAAGGCCACGCTGGAGCTCGAGGAGGTCGCCACGGCGGCCGTCGAGGCCGGCACCGGCGACTGACCGACTTCATCGGACGACGAGCCCGGTATCACCGCGAGGTGGTACCGGGCTCGGTCGCTTCTGTGCCGGCTCGCAGACGGCTGGCTCCGTAGGATCGCAGCATGACACCGGAACGGCTGCTGGACTTCTCCGCGGGGGAGAAGCAGCCGCCGGATGGGATCAGTGCATGGTTGCCCGGCTTCGGACCGAGTACGGACCTGACGATCGCGGACCCCGATCCGCGCTGGGGGCGCGACTACGACCTGCTGGCCCGCCGGATCGCGACGACGCTCGGCGCGGTGGCGTCGGAGATCGATCACGTCGGGTCCACCTCGGTGCCCGGATTGCCGGCCAAGCCGATCATCGACATCGTGATCGTGGTGGCCGACACGGACGACGAGGCCGCCTACGCTCCCGCGCTCGCGGCCGCCGGGTTCGTCCATGTCGTCCGCGAACCGTGGTGGCACGGCCACCGCCTGTTCCGCCACGAAGACCCGCGTGCGAACGTCCACGTCTTCGGACCGGACTGCGTCGAGGTGGCGCGCATGAGGATCTTCCGCGACTGGCTCCGCACGCATCCGGATGACCTCGAGACCTACCGGCAGGCCAAGATCGCCGCGGCCGCCGGGGGCGGACACGTGATGGAGTACAACGAGCGCAAGCAGCAGGTGCTGCGCGACATCATCCGGCGTGCCGTCACGACGGCAGGCTGAACAGGCCGTCGGTCGTCAGATCGACCAGACCGTCGTCCAGCAGGGAGTCCAGGCAGCGCTCGCGTTGTACGGCGTCCGCCCACACCGCGTCGAGGGCCGCCTTCGGCACCGGACGGTCGGACTCGCGCAGCACGGCCATCAGTCGTCCCCGAACCTGGCGGTCGGTGCCCGCCCAGGCCTGACCGCGCCGGGGTGGTCCGTCGTGCGCCGGGTGCCCGGCCAGGTGCCAACGGCACAGATCCGAGACCGGGCACGCACCGCATCGCGGCGACTTCGCCGTGCACACGACAGCACCCAGCTCCATCGTCGCCGCCGCCCAGCGATGAGCGTCGTGCTCGGGCATCAGATCGGCCGCGATTCGGCGTTCCGCGGCGGTGACCGCATCGGCCGGGAACTCGACGCCCTCGATGATCCGGGCGAAGACGCGGCGCACGTTCGTGTCGAGCACCGGATGGGCCTGCTCGAACGCGAACGAGGCCACCGCCGACGCGGTGTAGTCGCCCACACCGGGAAGTGCCAGGAGCGCCTCGCGGTCCGACGGGACCTCGCCGTCGTGACGCTCGACGATCGCGACCGCCGCGGCGTGCAATCGCAACGCGCGCCGCGGGTAGCCCAGCCGTCCCCACGCCCGCACCGCATCGCCGGAGGGTTCGGCGGCGAGTGCCGCGGGCGTCGGCCAGCGGGACATCCACGCCTCGAAGACCGGCAGGACGCGCGACACGGGCGTCTGCTGCAGCATGAATTCCGAGACCATGACCGACCAGGGTGAGGTGTCGCGCCGCCAGGGCAGGTCCCGCGCCTCGCGATCGAACCACGCCAGGATGCGTTCGTGCAGGTCGGCGAGATGGGTATGCGGGGTCGGCATGGCGCGTCGATCGTCCCACGAGCACGGTGAGCGCCTACCGTTGAGGCGTGCCTCAGCAGCCGCTTCCCGCCGCCATCTACTGGCGTCGCCGGCTGATCGTGCTGGCAGCTGCGATCGCGGTCGTCTGGGTCCTGGTGCAGCTGTGGCCGTCCGGTGGTGACGAGCCCTCGACGAAGCCGACCACGACCCCGTCCGCACCGACGCCGACCGCGCCCGTCGTGACCGACGGCCCGGTTCAGGTCCGGCTGACCGCTGCCGACACCGCGTGCGACCCGGAGCAGATCCGCGTCACTCCCAGCGTCCGCCCGGACCAGAAGAATCGGGCGCCGGTCGAGATCGGACTGGTCGTCAGCAGTTCGGCCCAGGAGTCGTGCACCCTCCAACCGTCCGATGCCAAGCTGATCGCGGTCATCAGCGCGAACGGCAAGGCCGTGTGGGACTCCACGGTCTGCAAGCAGTCGTTGCTGACCGAGCCGGTCCAGGTCTCGGCGCGCTGGGCCACGTTCGTGCGCACCACCTGGTCGGGCAAGGGCTCGGGCGCCGCCTGCTCGAAGAAGGAGGGCTGGGCCACCGCCGGCACCTATACCGTGCAGGCCGGCACCCTCGGCGGCGAGCCGGGCAAGAGCACGTTCAAGCTCCTGCCCGCACCGAAGCCGACCAAGACGCCCACGCCGACCAAGACGCCGACGAAGAAGCCCACCGCGAAGAACACCACCAAGCCCGCCGACTGAACCACGTGCAAGGTGCCCACGGGTCGCGCTCACGAGTCACAGAGTCGCTCTCGCGAGCCCGTGCGACGCAACCACGTGTGAGGTGACCACGTGTGAGGTGACCACGGGTCGCGCTCATGAGTCATAGAGTTGCTCTCGCGAGCTGGTGAGACGAACGACAGTCCGTAGGTTGAATGCTCGCGAGTGCGAACTGTGTGACTTGTGAGCGCCACGCAACGCGAGCACCAGCCAGGCCAGACACACTGGGCGCCTCAGCCACGCAACCTCACCCAGCCGAGAAATCCGTCCGGCCGCAACCCCACGAACGCGAGCCCCACGACGACCCAAGCGAGCCCGTCAGGTCCGGTCGCCTCCCCGCGACTCGGCCGTGACCGGCCTCCCCGCTGGCGACCGGTGTGGAGTGAGCCCGTCAGGTCCGGTCGCCTCCCCGCTCGTACCTCGCTGGCGACCGGCAGAACTCGGTCGCCAGCGACCGAGGAACGAGGGAGCGGGTAGGCGACCACACCCGACCAACCCACGCAACCACCGACTCCTCACCACCAACCACCGACTCCTCAGCGGCAACGAGTGACTCGTGAGCGGTCAGACGTAGCGTTCGAGGATGCTGGACTCGGCGAGCCGGGCCAGGCCCTCGCGGACTCCGCGGGCGCGCAGATCGCCGACGCCCTCGACCGCGGTGAGATCCTCCATGCTCGCGGCGAGCAGCTTCTGCAACGATCCGAAGTGTTCGATGAGCCGGTCGATGACCGAGGCGGGTAGGCGGGGCACACGGGCCAGCAGCCGGTACCCGCGCGGGGTGAGGGGCGTGTCGAGGGTCTCGGCGTTGCCGACCCGCAATGCCTGGGCCACCAGGCCGAGGTCGACCAGGAGCGACGAGTCGAGCTCGGCCAGATCGGCCAGCACGGTCTCGGTCGGCCGGGCGCGCCGGCCCGACGGCATGTAGTCGCGGATGATCAGCTCGCGCTCGGTGTCGACACCGCTGATGAGCTCGTCGAGCTGCAGTGACAGCAGGCGGCCGTCGGTGCCGAGTTCGAGCACGTACGTCTCGATCTCGCGTGCGATGCGGCTGACCATCTCCAGTCGCTGCGCCACGGCCGTGACGTCGCGGACCGTGACGAGATCTTCGATCTCGAGCGCCGAGAGCGCGTCGGAGACCTCGTCGAGGCGCATGCGGTAGCGCTCGAGGGTCTGCAGGGCCTGGTTGGCGCGGCTGAGCACGGCGCCGGTCTCTTCGAGCACGTGGCGCGTGGTGCCCAGGTACAGGGCGATGATGTGCATCGACGCCGAGACCGAGATGACCGGGAAGCCGGTCTGGCGGGCGACCCGGTCGGCGGTGCGGTGCCGGGTGCCGGTCTCGTCGGTGGGGATCGTCGGATCGGGCATCAGGTGCACGCCGGCGCGCAGGATCCGGGTGGCCTCGCGGTCGAGCACGATGGCGCCGTCCATCTTGGCCAGTTCTCGCAGGGCCGTGGCCGTGAACGGGACGTCGAGGACGAAGCCGCCGGTGGACATCTGCTCGACCGTGCGATCGAGACCGACCACGACGAGTGCTCCCGTGCGTCCGCGCAGGATGCGTTCGAGGCCCTCGCGCAGCGGTGTGCCGGGCGCCACGGAGGTCAGGGCCTGACGCAGCGTCTCGGCATCGGTGGCGTCGACGCGTTCAGTACCGGCGGCCATGGCTTGTCCTCCTCCTCATCCCAGTCGGCGTCTCAGTCTAGGGCGGGACGTGTCAGAACGGCGCGGGTGCGTCGAGGACGCGTACGGCGCTCGCGATATCGCGCACTGGTTTGACCCGCATGCCGGCGACCTGGTCGACGCCCTCGGAACCGGCGGGCACGATCGCGCGGGTGAAGCCGATGCGGGACGCTTCGCGGAGCCGGGCGGCCAGGTGATTGACCTTGCGGAGTTCGCCCGCGAGCCCGACCTCACCGATGACGACCAGATCGGTGGGGACCACGGTGTCGCGGGCGGCCGAGTACACGGCCATCGCGATCGCCAGATCGACCGAGGGCTCGTACAGGCGGGCGCCGCCGACGGAGGCGGTGTAGACGTCGGCCTTCGACAGGTCGACGCGGCAGTGCTTGGTGACGACGGCCAGGGTCATGGCGACCCGTGAGGACTCCAGTCCGCTGCTGCTGCGGCGGGGCGATGCCATGGACGAGCCGACCGTGAGCGCTTGCACCTCGGCCAGGAGGGGACGTCTGCCCTCCATCGTGACGGTGACGCACGTGCCGGCGACCGCGGTCTCGTGCCGCGACAGGAACAGGCCCGTCGGATCGGGCACCTCGACGATGCCGTCGTCGACCAGGTCGAAGCAGCCGATCTCGTCGACCGGTCCGAATCGGTTCTTGACCGCGCGGAGCAGCCGGAGGCGAGAGGTTCGGTCGCCCTCGAACTGCAGCACGACGTCGACCAGGTGCTCCAGCACGCGGGGCCCGGCGACACTGCCGTCCTTCGTGACATGGCCGACCAGCAGGGTGGCGATGCCGGCGGACTTGGCGCGGCCGATGACGGCGGCGGCGACCTCGCGGACCTGGGTCACGCCGCCCGGCACACCGTCGACATCGCTGGACCCGATGGTCTGTACCGAGTCGACGATCAGCAGGCTCGGTTGCACCTGGTCGACATGGGTCAGCAGCGCGCCGAGATCGGTCTCGGCGGCGAGGAAGAGGTTGTCGTCGAGTGCGCCGGTGCGTTCGGCCCGCAGACGCACCTGGGCGGCAGACTCCTCGCCCGACACGTACAGGGTGCGGCGGCCGGCCCGGGCCCAGCGCGCCGCGACCTCGAGGAGCAGCGTGGACTTGCCGACGCCCGGTTCGCCGGCGAGCAGGAGCACGCCACCGGGCACGACACCGCCGCCGAGCACCCGGTCGAGCTCGGCGATGCCCGACGTGCTGGCCCGGGCGGCCTCGACCGCGATCTCGGTGATGGGGCGTGCGGCCGTGGCGACGGGTGCGGCCTGGGTACGGCCCGCCTTGGCGGCGCCGCCCTGGAGGTCGACCGTGCCCCACGCCTGGCATTCCCCGCAACGACCGACCCATTTGCTGGTGGTCCACCCGCACTCGGCGCAGGCGTACGCGGGCTTGGCGGTCTTGGACGGCGGCACCTGGTCAGCCTAGAACGTGGGTCGGACAGCCGGGCCGGCCGTGCGTCGTCGACCGGCATCCTCTGCCACTGACCACGGCATCCCGTGACTGACCACCCCGAATTCGCCGTGGTCAGTGCTGGTTTACCTAGTCAACTAGGTAAACCGACGAACCGAGCGTCAGAGCCGGACGGTGCCGTGCGGAGTCTCGAACGTCGCTGCCATGATGCCCGGGGCGGCGTTCGGGGCGGTCCAATTGACCTGGAGGCTCTCCAGCGCGGTGATGGCGGGCTCGCCCAGCCAGTCCTCGAGACGCTGCGGCGAACCCGCGATGTCCAGCTGGGTCAGCGTCGTGGTGGCCTCGGCCATCTGCGACGGATGCTCGGAGTCGTCGATGTCCCAGCTCAGGACGTACGGCAGCTGCGGATCGACCCGGCTGCTGCTGGTGCCGATCTGATGCCACTCCAGGTTGAAGCCGTCGGGTCGACGGCGATTGCCCGGAACCGCGTGGCGACCGATGCGATGCTCGACCTCGGCCATGTCATCGACCGAGACGCACCAGGCCATCCAGCCGCCTCCGGCCAGCGACCGTTCGCGGACGAACTGTCCGAACGCCGCCTTCTCCGAGGCCGGGTGATCCAGTACTTCGACGATCTCCAGGTACTGATGTCCGGTCAGCGGCAGGATCATGTTGCGGGTGCCGAACCGGGGGTGGGCGCCGCCGTCGAGGAACTCGGCTCCCAGCAACTGCCCGATCTTCTCAGTCGTCGCGGCGAGTCCGTCGGGACCGGCGGCGAAGCTCACGTGGTCGAGGCGCATACGGCATTCTCACAACACCGTGGGTCACCGATGTGCCCAGGGTCACCTATGCCGATCGGCCGGGTGTGGTGTATACGGGCCGCCGCGCTCGAACTCGGCGCAGTACTCGGCCAGGCGGTCGTAGCCGGTGTCGCCCATCAGGGCGGTCAGTTCGGCCCGGTTGCTGAGATACACCGGTGCGGTGCCCACGTGCGCCTCGGTGTTGGCCGAGCAGTACCAGTCCAGATCGGCCCCGCCGGGACCCCAACCGGCCCGGGTGTACTCGCCGATCGAGACCTCGGTGTAGGTGCTGCCGTCGCCTCGATCGACCTCGCGGAATTGGCGGCGCAGCGGCAGCTGCCAGCAGACATCGGGCTTGACGGTGTGCGGTGCGCGGCCCGTGCGCAGGGCCAGGGCGTGCAGGGCGCAGCCGTAGCCGCCGGCGAAGTCTCGCGAGTTGTGGAAGATGCACGCGCCGTCCACGGTGCGGGTCTTGCGGTCGCCGTCGGCGTCCTTCTCGGTCCATCGGCGACGTCCTTCGGCGTGCCGCTCCCAGTCGTCGGGCGTCAGCTCGGCCACGTAGCCGGCGACGCGCTGCTCGTCGTCGTCATCGGCGAAGTGGGCGCCCAGCGTGCAGCATCCGGCATCCGGGCTCGATGCGTAGATGCCGGGACAGCCCTGCCCGAAGATGCAGGTCCAGCGCGACGTGAGCCAGGTCAGATCGCAGCGGAACACCTCGGTGTCGTCGTCGGGGTTCTCGAACTCGACGAACGTGCGGGGAAATCCCAGGTCCACTTCAGGCATATCGCCACGAGCGTAGTTCGCGGGCCCAGGTTTCACACGCCGGCGTGAACCTGCGCACGCCGTGCCCGGCCACGACGTCCCACGGTTCTAGGCTGGACCCATGCGCATGGGCGTGCTGGACATCGGGTCGAACACCGGTCACCTGCTCGTGGTCGACGCCTTCCGCGGCGGACCGCCGGTGCCGGCGTACTCGTTCAAGGAGTCTCTGCGGCTCGCCGAGCACCTCGATCCGGGCCAGGCGGTCTCCGAGGTGGGGATCCGACGACTCGTCTCGTACGTGCTCGGCGCGCGTCAGGTCGCCGAGGACAAGGGCTGCGGCACGGTGCTGGCGTTCGCCACGTCGGCGGTGCGTGACGCCGTCAACGCCGATGAGGTCATCCGCCGGGTGCAGGTCGAGACAGGGGTCGACCTGGAGGTGCTCGCCGGCCCCGACGAGGCACGGCTGACGTTCCTGGCGGTCCGCCGCTGGTTCGGCTGGTCGGCCGGCCGGCTCGGCGTCTTCGACATCGGAGGCGGATCGCTCGAGCTCGCGGTGGGCGCCGACGAGACGCCCGAGGTGGCGACGTCGGTGCCGCTGGGAGCCGGTCGGCTGACGCGCGAGTGGCTCGCGGCCGGCAAGTCGGCCGATGACCTGCGCGCCCACGTCCGGGCGGTCATCGCCCACGAGGCCGGTCCGATCCTGCGCGGCGGCGCCTTCGACCGCGCTGTGGCCACCAGCAAGACGTTCCGGTCGCTCGCCCGCATCCTGGGCGCGGCGCCCTCGACCGAGGGTCCGTACGTGTCGCGCGCGCTGGCCCGTGACGACCTCGCCCCGCTGGTCGACCGGCTCGCGCAGTTGTCCATCGACGAGATCGCCGAGCTGCCCGGCGTCTCGCCCGATCGCGCGCACCAGATGCAGGCAGGAGCGCTCGTCGCCGAGGCGACCATGGATCTGTTCGACCTCGACACGCTCGAGGTCTGCCCCTGGGCCCTGCGAGAGGGCGTCCTCCTGCAGCACCTCGACCACCTCTGACCCCGCGTTCCACCAGTCCAGGCCTACTCTGGACGGCGTGTCCCGTACCCCGCCGCGCGTCAGTCTCTCGACGTCGTCGGTGTACCCCGGCTCGACCGCGAGTGGTTTCGAGCTGGCGGCCCGCCTGGGATACGACGGGGTCGAGGTCATGGTCGGCATCGACGACGTGAGCTCCGACATCACGGCGATCAAGGCGTTGGCCGCGTTCCACGAGGTCCCCGTCGTGTCGGTGCACGCACCGTGCCTCCTGGTGACGCAGCGGGTGTGGGGCAGTGATCCCTGGGGCAAGCTGCACCGCAGTGCCGAGATGGCACTCGAGGTCGGCGCCGGGGTCGTGGTCGTCCATCCGCCGTTCCGCTGGCAGCGCGACTACGCGCGCGAGTTCGTCGAGGGCGTCTTCAACCTCGAGCGGGAGTACCACCTGGTCTTCGCGGTCGAGAACATGTACCCGTGGCGCACCGGCAAGCGCGAGTTCCAGGCCTACTCGCCCGGCTGGAATCCCGCCGAGCAGGACTATGCCCACGTGACCGTCGACCTGTCACACAGTTCCACGGCGCAGCAGGACGTCCTGCAGCTCGCCCGCGACCTCGGTCCGCGACTGGCCCACGTGCACATCGCCGACGGCTCGGGCTCGGCCAAGGACGAGCACCTGGTGCCCGGGCACGGCGATCAGCCGTGTGCGGAGTTCCTCACCCAGATCGTCGAGGCCGGCTTCACCGGTGAGGTCGTGGTCGAGATCAACACCCGCAAGGCCGCCGACGCGTCGGCGAAGGAGGCCGCGCTGCTGGAGGCCCTGGCGTTCAGTCGCCTGCACACCTCCTGATTCCCTACGATCAGGACATGATCACGGTCGAGCAGGCGCTGGCGTTCGGGATCGCGGCGCTGGTGCTGATCGCGATCCCGGGGCCCTCGGTCGTGTTCACGATCGGCCGTGCCCTCGCCTACGGCCGGGGTGTCGCCCTCGCGACGGTCGTCGGCAACACGCTCGGCCTGCTCGTGATCGTGCTGCTGGTGTCGGCGGGCCTGGGCGTGATCGTCGAGGAGTCGATCGTGGTCTACTCCGTGATCAAGCTCGCCGGAGCCGCCTACCTGGTGTGGCTGGGTATCCAAGCCGTCCGGCACCGCAGGGAGTTCGGCTCGCCCGGAGCGCACGACACCGCCCGCACACTGCCGAGCGGCACGGCGATCCGCCAGGGATTCGTCGTCGGTGCGTCGAACCCGAAGGCGTTCATGATCTTCGGTGCGGTGCTGCCCCAGTTCGTCGACCGCGACGCCGGGCAGGTGACGGCGCAGATGGTGCTGTTGGGGCTCATCGCGGTCGTGATCGGCCTGGTCTCCGACAGCGTGTGGGCCCTGGTCGCCAGCCGCCTGCGTGACTGGTTCGGCGCCTCGGCTCGACGGGGCGAGGCGATGGGGATCGTGGGAGGCACGTCGATGATCGGCCTCGGTGTCGGGCTGGCCGTGAGCGGCCGGCACGACTGACTCAGCGGGTGCCGCGGGCCAGCCGTGACGCCACGACGGAGCCGGTGATGATCTGCAGCTGGTGGTAGATCATCAGCGGCAGCACCATGAACGCGACCGCCGGCCCGGGGAAGAGTACCGACGCGATCGGTAATCCGCTGGCGAGGCTCTTGTTCGAGCCGCAGAACAGGATCGGCAGCCGGTCTTCACGACTGAAGCCGAGCGCTCGTCCGACGACGACGCACCAGGTCATCGCGATCGCGAGCAGGGCCGCGCAGACCAGCGCCACGGCCACCAGATCATGGGCCGATGTCGACGACCACAGACCGGCGTCGGTGCCCTTGCTGAACGCGACGAACACGATGAGCACGATCGTGCTGCGGTCGAACACCTTCAACGGCTCGTCGTGCCGAGCCACCCAGGAGCCGATCCACGGGCGCAGCAGCTGGCCGAGCGCGAACGGCGCGAGCAGCTGCAACACGATGCGTAGGACGGAGGTGGCGTCGACCTTCGCGTCGGTCGACATCAGCCAGGCGACGAGCGCAGGGGTGACGAACACGCCGAGCAGGCTCGACAGCGAGGCGCTCACGACGGCGGCCGCGACATTGCCGCCCGCGATCCGGGTGTAGACGACGCATGACTGGACCGTCGACGGCACCAGGCACAGCAGCAGCACACCCGAAGCAAGCCCAGGGGTCAGGAGCGACGGCTCGAGCCACTGGGCCGTGAGCCCGAGCAGCGGGAACACGGCAAACGTCGTGCCGAGCACGACCGCGTGCAGGCGCCAGTGCTTCAGCCCGGTCACGGTCTCGCTGGTCGACAGGCGTGCACCGTAGAGGAAGAACAGCAGTCCGATCACGACGGGTGCCAGGCCGTTGAGGAGGTCGAGCGCCCACCCGCGTGCCGGTACGAACGACGCCAGGACCGCCGCCGCGACCAGCGCGACGATGAACGGGTCGAGGCGGAGGCGGCGCACGGACCGAGCTTAGGGGCATGATCTCCATCGCCATTCGCGGCACGGTTTGCGCCACTCGCGGGGAATGGGAGGCGAGAGCGCCTAGGGTCGGTGTCATGAGTCTTCGTGTGGCGGTCCTGGGTGCGGGCGTGATGGGCGAGACGCTGCTGTCGGCGATCCTGCGGTCCGGCACGCCGCCCGGTCAGATCGTGGTCAGCGAGAAGAGCGAGGATCGCGCGGCCGAGTTGCGCGAGCAGCACGGCGTCGAGGTGACCGACAACGCACGCGCGGTCGAGGGCGCCGACGTGATCCTGGTGGTCGTCAAACCGCAGGACGTCCCGGCGCTGCTGTCCGAGATCGCGCCCGCGGTGTCGCCCGATGCCGTCGTGGTGTCGCTCGCGGCGGGCGTGCGGATCGAGACGTACGAGCAGGCCCTGCCCGAGGGCATCGGCGTCGTCCGGGCCATGCCGAACACCCCCGTGCTGGTCGGCGAGGGCATGTTCGGAGTGTCCCCCAACGCGGCCGTCTCCGGCGACCGGCTCGACCAGGTCGTCGCGCTGCTGGCGTCCGGTGGCCGGGTCGTGGTGGTGCCCGAGTCGGCCCAGGACGCTGTCACCGCCGTGTCGGGATCCGGCCCGGCCTACGTCTTCTACCTGGCCGAGGCCATGATCGCCGGGGGCGTCGATCTCGGCCTGGATCCCGAGGTCGCGCGGACCCTCGCCACCCAGACGGTGCTGGGCGCGGCGAGGCTGCTGGCCGAGTCCGACGAGCCGGCTGAAGAGCTGCGTCGGCGGGTCACCTCACCGAACGGCACGACCCACGCCGCCATCACGACCTTCGACGCTCAGGGCGTCCGCGACGGCATCGAGGCCGGGGTGCGAGCCGCCGCCGCCCGCTCCGCCGAGCTCTCCGGCTCGTAGGCTGGTCCGCATGTCCGATCGCGCATGTGTGGTGTTCGACGAGTCGCTGACGCAGTACGACTTCGGCGCCTCGCACCCGATGGCGCCGGTGCGGATCGACCTGACGATGCAGCTGGCGCGCGAACTCGGGGTGCTCGACCGGCTCGACGTCGTGGGTGCCACCGCGGCCACCGACGACGAGCTGGCGCTGGTGCACGCCCCGCAGTACATCGAGCGCGTCCACCACCTGAGCGCCCATCCGCAGGGCAGCGACCTGACGGTCGGACTGGGCAGCGAGGACAATCCGGTCTTCGCCCACATGCACGAGGCGAGCGCGCTGATCGCCGGTGCCAGCGTCGAGGCGGCCCGGCGGGTCTGGACCGGCGCGGCCCCCCGAGCGGTCAACATCAGCGGCGGCCTCCATCACGCCATGCCCGGCAACGCCAGCGGCTTCTGCATCTACAACGACGTCGCCCTGGCGATCCGGTGGCTGTTGGACAACGGCGCGCAGAAGATCGCCTACGTCGACGTCGACGCCCACCACGGCGACGGCGTGCAGAAGATGTTCTGGAACGACCCCCGGGTCCTGACGATCTCGATCCACGAGGGCCCGCAGACCCTGTTCCCCGGCACCGGCTACTCGACCGAGACGGGGGGCGAGGGGGCCGAGGGCTCGGCCGTCAACATCCCGCTGCCGCCGGGCACGTCCGACGCGGGCTGGCTGCGGGCGTTCCACGCCGTCGTGCCGCCCTTGCTGCGCGCCTTCGGCCCCGAGATCCTGGTGACGCAGCACGGCTGCGACTCCCACATGGACGACCCGCTCACGAACCTGATGCTGTCGGTCGACGGCCAACGGGCGGCCTACCTCGCTCTGCGCGACCTCTCCGAGGAGATCACCGGGGGACGGTGGGTCGCCACGGGTGGCGGCGGCTACGCCGTGATGGACGTGGTTCCGAGGGCGTGGGCCCATCTGCTGGCGATCGTCTCGGGCACACCGCTGGCCCCCGAGCAGCTGACGTCGCCGGGCTGGCGTGAGCGCATCGCGCACCTGCGGGCGGTTCCGGCTCTCACCACGATGACCGACGGCCGCACGCCGTTGTATCGCGACTGGAGCGAGGGCTACGACCCCGCCAGTTGGCTGGACCGATCGGTCCAGGCGACGCGGGTCGCGTCGTTCCCCTGGCTCGGTCTCGACCCGCAACCATGATTCACCCTGAAATGACAGGCTGTTTCATCTGACCGACAGAATTTGAACATCCCCTGTACCTCAGGCCACGTGAACCACTAGTCTCTACTTCAGGCACGCGCGCTACATCTCTGGTGGGGAAGCCAGAGAGCGCGCGTGCCCCTACTTCGCAGGAAGAGGTGGACAGATGACATCCGGACCGAGGTTCTTGACCGTCGCCGAGGTGGCGGCCCAGATGCGCGTCTCGAAGATGACGGTGTACCGGCTCGTCCATTCAGGTGAGCTCGAGGCCGTCCGTGTGGGCCGATCGTTCCGGGTCCCCGAGGACGCGGTCGAAGAGTTCCTTCACAAGTCTTACTTCCAGGCCGGCTGACCGGACCCCCACGATTCGCCTGTAACCTAGGGGCACCCGTGGGCACGCCTGTCGACGGTTCGAGCGTGTCGGTCATCGATCCGACAGAAGTGGAAGTCTTTTCGTGGGTTCTGTCATCAAGAAGCGCCGCAAGCGCATGTCGAAGAAGAAGCACCGCAAGATGCTGAAGCGCACGCGCGTCCAGCGTCGCAAGCTCGGCAAGTAGTCGGTTCCGCCCCCGTTCCGTCATGAGTAGGACCGTGCTGGTGACCGGGGTCGCGCGCAGGTTCGCGTCCGCGGTGGCGCGACACCTGGCGGATCTCGCCGACACCGACCCCGATGCGGGCGTCTCACGCGTCATCGGGGTCGACACGGTCGTGCCCGATGAGGACCTGGGCGGCGTCAAGTTCGTCCGGGCCGACATCCGCACCCCGGTCGTCGGCAAGGTCATCGCGGTCGAGGACGTCGACACGGTCGTCCATCTCGACGTCAACCCGGGATCGCGCAATCGGCTCAGCGGCAGCTCCAGCAAGGAGCTCAACGTCATCGGCACGATGCAGCTGCTGGCCGCGTGCCAGCGGTCCGGCACGGTCACCAAGGTGGTCCTGGGCTCGAGCACCGCGGTCTACGGCACGTCGCCGCGCGATCCGGCGATGTTCCGCGAGTCCATGGCCGCTCGTGGCGGCGTGCGGTCCGGCTTCCCCAAGGACGCGGTCGACGTCGAGTCGTACACGCGCGGCTTCGCGCGCCGACGCCCCGATGTGCTCATCACGATCCTGCGCACCGCCCAGGCCCTCGACCCCGAACTCGAGATGCCGTTGTCGGCGTACCTGCGCAATCCGGTGCTGCCGGTCGTCGCGGGCTACGATCCACGCCTGCAGTTCGCGCACGTCGACGATCTGCTGGCGGTGTTCGCCGAATCGGTCACACACGACCGCCCGGGGACGTTCAACGTCGCGGGCGACGGCGTCATCATGCTGAGCCAGGCGGCGCGCCGGCTCGGACGCCCGATGCTGCCGCTTCCCGCGCTGGGGTTCGCCGGCGCCCTGAACCGCATCGCGCATGCCGCGGGATCGGACATCTCGCCCGATCTGCATCGCCTGCTGAAGTACGGCCGAGCCGTCGACACCTCGGCGCTGCGCGAGATCTTCGGTTATGAGCCGAAGTACACGACCGCCGACGTGTTCGAGCAGTTCCGTCAGCAGGTCCGCCCGGGCATCCTGGCCGGGATCGGGGCGCGCTGATGGTCGACGAACGCAAGCAGATCGGATCGGGCGGCCGCGCCGGCCGCGGCAATCGTCAGGTCTCGCCGTCGAGCGCTGCCCGCAGTCTCGCCGGCAGAAGCGCGGCCTCGGCCCCGGCGAAGAAGCAGGCGGCCAAGAAGGCCGCCGCACCCGCCAAGAAGAAGGCGGCGCCGGCGAAGAAGGCAGCAGCCCAGAAGTCAGCGCCCGCCGCGAAGAGCACTGCCAAGAAGGCTCCTCCCGCCCAGAAGACGGCACAGAAGAAGACTGGGCCGAAAAAGGCTGGGCCGAAGAAGACTGGGCCGAAGAAGGTCGAGGCGGCGAACACCACGCCGCCGGTCGCCGATGCGCCGTCGACCGAGACCCCGCCGACCCGCCGTCCGCACCTGCGGGCCGTCACCGCCGACGATGCGGCGGCTGCGGCCGCCGCCGCGGCCCAGGAGGCCGAGCGGCGTACCAAGTCGGCCGGCGCGCCGATCCCGGCCGGTATCCCGCTCGACGACATCCTGTCGGCCCTGCTGGGAGCGTTCCAGCGGGTCATGGGTTCGGACTGGGAGGCGCGGCTCGCGACCCTGCTGCATGCCGTGCGCATGCGCCTGTCCGGTGAGTACGAGGTCGACGAGTTCGGCTTCGACCCGGCGATCGTCGAGGTGCTCCAGAACGCGGTCGAGCCGATCGCCGAGAAGTGGTTCCGTCTCGAGGTCCGGGGTGTCGAGAACATCCCCGCCGACGGAGGCGCCCTGCTCGTGGCCAATCACTCCGGCACCGTGCCGGTCGACGGCCTGATGACCGGATACGCGGTGCACAAGTACACGGGCCGGCATCTGCGCCCGCTCGGCGCCGATCTGGTGTTCGCGTTGCCGTTCGTCGGGCAGATCGCTCGTCGCATGGGCGCCACGCTGGCCTGCACCGAGGACGCCGAACGCCTGCTGACCGGCGGCGAACTCGCCGGTGTGTGGCCCGAGGGATTCAAGGGCATCGGCAAGCCGTTCACCGAGCGGTACAAGCTGCAGCGCTTCGGACGCGGCGGCTTCGTGTCCTCGGCGATGCGGGCCCAGGTGCCGATCGTCCCGGTGTCGATCGTGGGAGCCGAGGAGATCTACCCGCTCGTCGGCAACGTTCCGTCGGTGGCCCGTCTGCTCGGGCTGCCGTACCTGCCCATCACGCCGTTCTTCCCGCTGCTCGGGCCGCTCGGCATGATCCCGTTGCCCAGCAAGTGGATCATCGAGTTCGGTGAGCCGATCCGCACCGACGCCTACGAGCCCGAGGCCGCCGACGACCCGATGCTGCTGTTCAATGTCACCGACCAGGTGCGCGAGACGATCCAGCAGACGCTCTACCGCCTGCTCGTCGATCGCGGCAACGCCTTCTTCTGAGGTGTGCTCGGTGGCTGCCGAGTCGACCACCGGCCGAGCGAAGCGAGGCTAAGCGCCCGGGCGTAGCCCGGCAGCGGTGAGGAACGAACCGCTTGAGCTGCGAGGAACGAGCAGCGCGCCCTACTTGCCGCCGCCGAGCAGGCCGCCCAGCAGGTTCGGCACGAGGCCGTCGTCGCCGAGGAGCGAGTCGACGGTGGATTCCAGAGCGCCGCCGAGCCCGTTGGTGGGGGTCGAGCCGCTGGGCTTGGAGCCGCCGCCGGACGAACCGGACGTGATCGGAGCGATGAGGCCGGGGGCCGGGGTGGTGGCCGTGGCCGCCGGTGCCTGCTCGTCGGCGGACTCGGTCTTGGGCGTGGAGGACGCCAGCGCCTGGACCGTCTTGACCAGAGCGCCGATATCGGCTGCCGTGCAGGTGGCGCAGAGTCCGGATGCCTCGGAGGCGACACCGGTGACCAGGTTCGTGGCGTTGTCGAACGCGGACCGGGCGTCAGCGGGTACGGAGGCGGACAGCGACGCCAGCTTCACCGAGGCGTCGGCGACGAACGTGTTGACGGTGTCGATCGTCGCGGTGGACCCGTCGGAGGCATAGGCCTTGAACAGATCGTCGGTGCCCGAGCGGGCCTGCGACGTGAAGTCGGCCAGTGAGCTCGCGAGGTGCTCGGCATCCTGGCGATGGTCGAGGGTCTGCGCCTCGGCGAGACGCTCGCGCGCCTGCTGGAGCTTGAACTCGCCGCGGGAGGCATCGTCGCGGTGCATTGCCATCTGGACGTTCTCGACCCCTCGCTTGACGGGATAGAGCAGGTCGCCGGGCACCGCGGAGGCGCTCGACGCGGCCATGCCGACCGCGCCGATCGACGCGACCAGGGCGGTCGCGACCGCGGCCAGGCGTCGACCGTGGCGCCGGCGGGCGCGAGGCGCCGGCCGGCGCTGCTCGACCGGCTGGTCGACCAGGACCGTGGCGGCCTCGGTCATCAGGCGCTCACGCAGGGACGCGCGGAAGTCGGTGGACGGGGTCATCACAGCGGATCGGCAGATGAGTTCGGCCGCGTGCACGAGTTCGCGCACCTCGGGGTCGGCGGAGCGCGTGTGCTCGCGTGAACCCCAGGCGTCCTCGAACGCCTGCGAGGCGTCGTAGCTGCCGCGCCGGATCATCGACTCTTTCCGTTCTGTGTGCTTGCCCATCTGCCCGGTACAACGAGGAGAGCGGTCCGGACGTTACGTACGGGACGGCGTGACGGCCCTCGCATGACGCGGTTCATCGGATGTCCGCCGGCATCTGCTTGGCGAGTGCCCTGACGGCCCTCAGCTGGAGCTGCTTGATGGCGCCCTCGCTGCGTCCCAGGGCCGCTGCGGTCTCGGCGATCGAGAGCCCCTGGATGAAGCGCATCAGGATGCACTCGCGCTGCTCGGTCGGCAGCGCGTTGACGGCCTCGAACAGCAACTCGTTCGAGATCAGGGTCATGACGTCGTGCTCGGGGCTGTCGACCGGCGAGGTGTCCTCGGGCATCGAGTCGCTGACCGTCTCGAGGCGTACCCGGCTGGACTTGTAGTGATCGGCGATCAGATTGCGTGCGATCGTCGTGAGCCAGGCGCCGAAGTCCTTGCCCTGCCAGTTGAAGCGCTGGATCGCACGCAGGCCCCGCATGAAGGTCTCGGAGGTCAGGTCCTCGGCGAGCTGCCGCGAGCCGGTGCGGTAGTAGACGAACCGGAAGATGCCGGTGACGTAGTGGTCGTACAGCTGCCCGAACGCCTCGGTGTCGCCGCTGCGAGCGAGGTCGACGAGTGCTCGGAGGCGCAGCGCCTCGGGGTCGTCGCCCGGGCCGCCGGATCCGCCGGATCCGTACGCGTGCTCGGTGACCGTGCCGGCGCTGGTGTCGGACGTGGTGGCACTCGCCAACGCCATGGCCAGGCCGGTGTCGTCGGCGAAGGCCCAGCTCATGAAGATGGCGTCGTGCAGCGCGCGGGCAGATGTCACTGCCGAACGCCGTGCGTGCACGAACCTCACGAGCCCTCCCTCGTCGGCGAGATCTTTCCCCCCAACGCCGACGCCTGATTCTAGGCCCTTCGCCTCGGATCTGTCAGCAGTTTCGCGACAGCCGATCTCATCAGCGCCTGAAACGACGGGAGCGGGCGATCCGCCAGGCTGCTCCGGCGGTGGCGCCGACGACGGCGGCCTTGCCGCCCAGGACGGCGGCCTTGCGACCGGTCCGGTAGTCGCGGATGCGCCAGCCGTTCGCCTTGGCGTGGGCGCGCAGGGTCGAGTCCGGATTGATGGCGCACGGATGGCCGACGAGCGACAGCATCGGCAGATCGTTGCTGGAGTCGGAGTAGGCATAGCACTCGTCGAGCACGAGTCCCTCACGCTCGGCGATGTCGCGCACAGCGACGGCCTTGCCCTCGCCGTGCAGCATCTCGCCCACCAACCGACCGGTGTAGACGCCGTCGACGTGCTCGGCGACGGTGCCCAGAGCGCCGGTCAGGCCGAGCCGGCGGGCGATGACCTGGGCGATCTCGACCGGTGCGGCGGTGACGAGCCAGACCCGCTGGCCGCGATCGAGATGCCATTGGGCGATGGCCCGGGTGCCCGGCCAGATCTTGTCGGCCATGTGCTCGTCGAAGATCTCCTCGCCGACCTCCTCGAGCTCGCGCACGCTGTGGCCCGCGATGACGCCGAGGGCCGACGACCGTGCCTTCTCGATGTGCTCGGGGTCCTCGACGCCGGCGATCCTGAAGTAGGCCTGCTGCCAGGCCGCCTTCACGATGTCCTTGGTCGTGAAGAACTTGCGCCGGTGCAGGCCGCGCGCGAGATGGAAGATCGACGCGCCCTGCATCACGGTGTTGTCGACGTCGAAGAACGCCGCGGCCGTGGGGTCGAGGGCCGGAGTGAACGCGTCCTCGATCTCGGCCGCCGCGGCGGCGGCCTGACCGGACAGGACCGACCGCGATCGCAGGTTGCGCGGCGGCTTGGCGCGGCCTTCCGTCATGTCTCGACCCTAGGCCATGGGTGAGGAGCGCCGGGGGCGTTCGAAGACGCCGGAATCGGTCGCCAGCCCTGAGGTACGCATCCACCGGCATAGAGAGACGCATCCCCCGGTCGCGGGGGACGCATCCACCGGTCGCCAGCCGGAGGTCGCTCAGCGACCGACGGCGGGAAGGCGCCGGTGAGGCTGGCAGGCTCAGGTGACCCACGGGTCGATTCGCATCAGGGCTGTGGACGACAAGCCGGAGCCCGAGACCGTCGGCAGCCTCACCACAACGCGTGCCTCTACCACCCACCACCGACACAGACGGCACCTGAAAACAACTGAATTCACAGGCAAAAACACCTTGTCATCGAACACCCGTTCGACTAGACTATTGGGATGAACCTCGGGGACCTCACACAGCAGCTGCACCACACCGCAGCCCTGCTCGACACCCACCCCGACACCACCGACACACTCCGGGTCCTGGAAGCAGCCAAGAACGCCATCACCACCGCCCAAGCCCACCTCGTCACCGAAATGACCGACACCCTCGCCCACGAAACCGCCGGCTACGCCAGCGCCAAAGCCTTCCTACGCGCCGAACTCGGCCTCGACACCCACCAAGCCAACGAACTCATCGCCGCCGGACCCACCCTGAAAGCACTACCCGAACTCGATGAAGCCGCTAGGCATGGCACGGTGTCGCTGGACCACGTCAAACACTTCACCTACGCCCTGACCCACATCAGCGAACCCGTCACCCGCGAATTCCTCCCCGAACTCCTCGACGTCGCCGTCAAAGCAGAACCCGCCAGCCTGCGGATGATCACCCGCAAACTCCGCGAAGCGGTCTACCCCGACGACCTCGACAAAGCCTGGACCGAAGGCATGGCCAAAGAAGACCTCCAGATCAACCCCGTCCCCGACGGCTTCCACGTCACCGGATTCCTCAACTCGACCACCGGCGCGAAGTTCAAGACCCTCCTGCAGTCGCTGTCAGCGCCCACCGGCGCGGATGATCCGAGGACTCCGGCGCAACGTCGCGTCGACGGACTCGAGAAGCTGCTCGACGGCGTTCTGGCCAGTGGCCTGCCGCAAGACAAGGGCATCCGGCCACACGTCACCCTCACCGTCGACGCCGACACCCTCACGAACCACGAAGGCACCGGCGACCTGATCGGCTACGGAGCCATCGGAGTCGACCAGATCCAGCAGATCGTCTGCGAAGCCGAGATCACGCCGATCGTGATCGACCGGGACGACAACAAGGTTCTCGACGTCGGCCGATCCAAACGACTCGGCCTCCCATTGCAACGGCAGGCGATCCTCGCCCGACAGAACAGCATCTGCGCGGCACCCGGCTGCCAGGCACCTGTCGTCCATATCCACCACATCATCTGGTGGTCACACGGCGGCACGACCGACCTGGACAACCTCATCGGCCTGTGCCCCCGATGTCACCACGCCGTCCACCGCGGCGTCATGACCATCGACGCCGCCACTCACGAGATCCGCAACCAGAACGGCCTGCTCCTGTCCGGGCCCGGACATCGACCACCCCGCCGGCTCGCCCCCGAACATCTGCGCCGGATCCTCGCCACCGTCAGCTGACGGTGCGCGTGGGTCGTGGGGCCGGTTCGTGGTTGACTCGGGGTGTGAGTGTGAACGTCAGCGACCTGCTGCGTGACGCGGCCGATCGAACCCCCGACGACGTCGCCCTGGTGGAGCGACGCCCTGAGCGTCGCCACGTGTCGTGGCGCGAGCTCGACATCGCCGCCGACGGATTGGCGCGAGCGCTGTCGGGACGCGATCTGGTGGCCGGCCAGCGGGTCGCCGTCGTGATGGCGAATCGCATCGATCTGCCGATCGCGTACTTCGGCATCCTGCGCGGCGGCATGGTCGCGGTGCCGATCAACCCGCGTTCCACGACCTCCGAGATCTCGCGCATGCTGGCCGATGCCGCCGTCCGGGTCGTGCTGTGCGACGAGACGGGTGTCCAGCAGGTCCGCGAGGCGATCGGTTCGCTCGAACGCCCGCCGGTCGTCGTGGTCGACGGGATCGCCCCCGAGGCCGGCGAGACCGCGTTCGACGCGTTCCTGTCCGAGGCCAGCGGCACCGCTCCGGCGGCGCCACAGGACCCCGAGTCGCCGGCGGTCATCCTCTACACCTCGGGGTCCAGCGGCCGTCCTCGTGGAGCCACGCTGTCGCACCGCGCGCTGCTGGCCAATATCGAACAGATCGCCTCACTGAAGAATCTGCCGGTGGGACCCGATGACGTCGTGCTGGGTCTGCTGCCGCTGTTCCACGTCTACGGACTCAATGCGATCCTCGGTCAGGCGGTCCGGCAAGGCGCCTCGGTCGTCCTGGTCGACGGCTTCGACCCGGGCGGGCTGCTGCAGCTGATCCACGACGAAGGCATCACGAACGTCCCGCTCGCTCCGCCGGTCGTCGCCGCGTGGGCCGGTCGCGACGACCTGCGTGAGCGGCTGGCCGGGGTGCGCACCGTGCTGTCGGGTGCCGCCAATCTCGATCCCGACCTCGCCGAGGCGTTCCAGGAGTCCTCGGGCCACTGGATCGAGCAGGGCTACGGGATGACTGAGACCAGCCCGGTCGTGGCGGTCACGCTGGCGTCCGATCGCGATCCCGCCACCGAGCCGCCCAAGGCGGGATCGGTCGGCGCCGTGATCCCCGGTGTCGAGATCCGTATCGCGGAGCCCGACGGCACCCCGGCGGCACCCGACGATCCGGCCCAGATCTGGGTGCGCGGCGCCAATCTGTTCTCCGGGTATTGGCCCGACGGGGCCGACGGTCCCCAAGAGGACGGCTGGTATCCGACCGGCGACGTCGGTCTGCTCGATGCCGACGGGGATCTGACGATCGTCGACCGGCTCAAGGAGCTGGTCATCGTGTCGGGCTTCAACGTCTATCCCACCGAGGTCGAGGACGTCATCGCCGAGGTCGACGGCGTCGTGCAGGTCGCGGTCGTCGGTCAGCCCGATCCCGAGACGGGCGAGGCGGTCGTCGCGTTCGTGCAGGTCGACCCCGATCGAGATGCTGATGTCGTGCTCGAGGCCGTCGACGCGCAGTGTCGTACGCGACTGGCACGTTTCAAGCAGCCGTCCCGGGTGGTCCCCGTCGGCGGCCTGCCTCGTTCAGCGACCGGCAAGGTCGAGAAGGGCCGGCTCCGTGCCTTGGCCCGGTCCGAGGATCTGGGCCTGCAGTGACCGCGCGAGTCGTCGTGTACTCGCGTGAGGGCTGTCATCTGTGCGAGATCGCCGAGCAGATCGTCGCCGAGGTGTGCACCGCGACCGGTGATACCTGGGAACGCATCGACATCGATACCGATCCGGAGCTGGTCCGCCGGTTCACCAATGAGGTTCCCGTGACGTTCGTCGACGGCCGGCAGCATGACTTCTGGCAGGTCGATCCCGAACGGTTGCGCACGGCCCTGGCCTGACGCGGTCGCCGTCGGGCCCGGGTGAATCTCCGGGGGATGTCAGCGGGATCCGGCGGGTTCTGGCGGGGTGACGTTCCGGGGCTGGCACACTGTCGCCCGGGGGATCGTGCACTTCCTGGAGCGATTGAGACACCATGACGCAGAATGATGTCGAGCGCTCCCGCCTGTCCAAGGTGCTGGATCGCCGCGAGACCCCGATGACGGTCCTGCAGGCGCCGTCGGGTTACGGGAAGACGACGCTGGTGCGCCAGTGGGTCACGTCGTTGGATCCGGGCGACGTGGCCGTGGTGTGGGTCGCGCTGAACGCAGAGATCGCCGACCGTGACCTGTTCTGGCGGACCGTGCTGGCGAGCGCGAGCCGGCTGGGCCACGTGGCCCAGGGCCGCGCCGACGAGGTGCAGCAGCACGTGGCGGCTGTCGACGACCCGGTCCCGGTCCTCGCCGACCTGCTGGAGGGCGGCCGGGCCGTGGTGGTGGTCCTCGATGCGTACGAGCACGTGCGCGAGGCCGCCGCCGAAGTGGACGAGGACCTGCTCCGGCTGGTCGCGACGATCGAGGGCCTGCGCATCGTGGTCACGACCCGTGCCACGACCTCGTTGACCGATCCGACCCTGCGGCTCCGGGATCAGGTCCGGGTGGTGACCGAGCACGACCTGGCCTTCACGGTGGAGGAGACCGCCGACTTCCTGCGGATGCACGGAGTGAGCGGCGCGGAGGACGGTCGTGCGATCCACCGGGACACGCGCGGATATCCGCTGGCCATCCGGGCGACGCAGGTCGCGACGGAGACCCGGCCGCTGGCCTCCCAAGACACCGCCGCGGAGTGGCGGTCGATCGTGGCCCGCGACCTGCAGGCGCAGCTCACGGGCACACCCGCCTTCGAGTTCGTGCGCGACACCTGCGTCGCGCCGTACTTCGACGCCGATCTGGCGATCGCGCTCACGGGTGTCGCGGACGTCGCCGCCGTCATCCGAGAGCTCGAGTGGAACGGGCTCGGACGCTGGGTGCCCTACCGGGCCGATCGCCCGGTGTTCCAATATGTCGACGCACTGCGCGACATCGTCCGCTCCGATCTGTCCACCGTGGACCCGGAACGTCATCGACGCGCCGCCGGTCTGGCGGCGTCATGGCTGCACGAGCAGGGCGAGCACGAACTCGCGCTCGAGTTGGCGGTCGACGGCGGACGGTACGAGCTCGCGAGCAGGATCTTCCGCAGCGTGCTGCTGAGCTCGCCCGAGACGTACACATCCGATCGGCTGGACCGGCAGCTCAGCCGGATCCCGCGAGCCGCTCTCATCCAGCACCCCAATCTGACGTTCGCCCGGGGGCTGGCGCTGTTGAGCAATCCCGCGACGCGTGGCGCGGCGGGCGAGTTCCTGCTGCGAACGGCCGAACAGACCGGGGCCGACTGGCGGGGGCTGGACCGTCCGTCCTCGTTCTTCCAGCGAGTCGCGAAATCGGCCTGCCTGCGGTTCGTCGGGCGCTACGTCGAAGCGGCCGATGCCGCGCAGGCCGCGCTCGACTTCTATGACGACATCGACATCGGTGACGACGATCGTCTGGTCGAGCTGCGCGCGTTGTGCCTCCGCAATGCCGCGTACTCGTTCTTCCAGGCCGGTGACCTGGACCAGGCGCGAGCCGTCGTGTCGCGGGCGATCGGCTCCGCCACGATGCCGTGGTCGCGCAACTACACCCTGGGATACGGCATCGGGATGTCCGCGATCGACGGTCGGGGCCGCGATGCGGAGAGCATCGCGCAGGTCGTGGATCCCGACGCCTGGCCGCGCGACGCCGAGTTCACGTTCGTCAACGCACTCGGTCGCGTCGGTCGCGCGATGCTTCACCTGGACGCGTTCGACTTCGAGGCCGCGCTGGCCGAGTACGACGGCTGCGAGTCCTTCCTCCACACCGCCGAGTTCTGGCCGTTCATCACCTGGACGCTGCTGCACGCTCGTCTCGGCGTGGGCGAGGGGGCGATCGAGACGAACCGGGTGGTCGAGGCGCTGGCTGCCTCACCGTCGCCGCCGGGCGCCGGGGAGAACTTCGGCACGGCATCCCTGCACGGCCTGCTCGCGATCGCCTGTCTGGCCCAAGGGCGAGGCGCCGAGGCCGCCGCGATCGTGCGCCGGCCGTCGCGGTGGCCCGGCCAGCTGGCACCGGCGCAGGTGCTGAGCCACCTGGTGGCGGGCGACGCCCTGAAGGCGTTCCATCAGGTGCCACGCCTGGAGAACGCGGCCGGCCACAGTGTCCGCTCCCGGGCCGCCCTGAGCACGATCGGAGCCGCAGCGGCCCAGCGCGCGGGTCATCGCGACGCGGCGGTGACCCTGCTGGAACGGGCCGCCGCGCTCCACGCCGAACACGGCGTCCGTGCCCATCTGCTCTATGTGCCCACCGAGGATCTTGAGAGCCTGAGATCGTTGGCGAGATCGGTCGACAGCTCGGTCGCCGAGGGATACCTCGATGTGTCGGTGCCCGCGCGCGTCAAGGCGTCGGTCCTGTCGGCCCCGCTGACGGCGCAGGAGATCGCGGTCCTGCGGGCCAGCGTCACACACCCGCAGCGCCGTGACGTCGCCGCCGCTCTGCACGTGTCGCCCGAGACGGTCAAGTCGCACATGCGCAGCATCTATCGCAAGTGGGACGTGAGCACTCGCACCGACGCGATCGAACGGGGACTCCAACTGGGAGTGCTCCATGAACGAGAGAGCGGGAACCGGCCATGATGCTCCCTGTCGCGAGCGGCGTCGACGACATCGAGGTGGCGTTCAGCGAGCCGGCGCAGCTGGTGCTCAAGCTGGTCGCGGTCGTGATCCTGTTCAGTGTGGCACTGGATGTGCGTGTCGAAGATCTGCGCCGCATCGCGCGTCGTCCCTGGGCGGTCCTGCTCGGCGTGGCGGCCCAGTTCGTCGTGCTGCCGCTCGTGACGGTCCTGATCGTGCGGGTCCTGGAGGTCCAGGGGTCCATCGCCCTGGGCATGATCCTGGTCGCGTGCTGTCCCGCCGGCAAGCTGTCGAACCTGTTGACGCTGCGGTCTCATGGCGACACGGCGCTGTCGGTGTCGTTGACCCTCGTCTCCAACCTCGTGTCATTGGGCACCCTGGCGTTGGCGTTCCCGGTGTGGGTCGCTCTCGACCCTCGGGCCGAAGCGCTGCTGACCGATCTCGATCTGCCGGTCCGCGACGTTCTGATCGAGGTCGTCCTGATCGTGGGGCTTCCGCTGGCGCTCGGGGTGCTGGTCGGCGCGCGGGCGCCGCGGTGGGCCGAACGGGTGCAGCTTCCCTTGAGCCGTGTCGGGCTGTACGCCCTCCTGCTCCTGGTGGCGGCGAGCCTCGTCGCGAACGCGGGGATGCTGCGCGACCACCTCGGCACGGTCTTCGCCCTGGTGCTGCTCCACGACGCGGCCGCCTTCGCCGTGGGCTATCTGGTGGCGCGTGGTGCCGGTGTCGCCGAGCCGGGCCGGCGTGCCCTCACCTTCGAGGTGGGCGTCCGCAATGCCGGGCTGGCGCTCGTCCTGGTGTTCGAGTTCTTCGGTGGCCTGGGCGGGATGGCGCTCGTGGTCGCGTGGTGGAGCGTGTGGGACATCGTGATGGGCCTGGCGCTCGCCCGCTGGTGGCGTTCGCGTCCCACCGGCCGGCGCGATGTCGTGCCCGCCGGCGCAGAACGCGACTGAGCGCAGTCTTCCGGCCCCGGCGGACACGTCGGGGGTCACCCGGGTGAATCCAAGGGTGAAATCCTCCGGTTCGCCGCGGTGGCCCCAGGCCGGATGCGCGACACAGGGGCCGAATGCGCGCACGACCTGATCGGAGACCGAAATCCCTGTCCTGGCGGCGAATGCCAGCGACCGCGCCGACCTGAGAACGCCGGCGCCCCGGGGTGATCGGGGCGCTCTTCACCCCGTTCTCGCACCCGGTGGGCATGCCCTCGATCTCGCTACGCTGCCGTCGCCTGGAGCTGTCTGGTCCAGGATCCTCCCGCCAGAAGGACTTGCACCCGTATGCGTCATTCGCTCTCGTACCGCCGCTCCCGCCCTACGTCGGGCCCGAAGCGATCGGTGGTCGCGCTGGTCGTGCTCGCCGTCGTCTCGACCTTCCTGTGGATGGGGGCGTCGCCCGCCAGTGCGGCCGGCAACGGCGTGCTGGACGTGGCAGTCGCCCCGATCGACGCGAGCGACAACTCCTCGATCACCGAGATCGCCGACACACAGCACGACAACCGCATCACCTACGAGGTGCAGTACTCCTGTGGTGTCGAGGCGTGTGAGGACGCCCAGGTGAAGTTCTCGCCGGCCCAGCCCGATCCGTGGGGTGTGTTGCCCTCGGGGCGCACCCTGCTGCTGTACGAAGGCTGGACGCCTCCGTCGGCCGGCGGCACGATGGGCGGGGACGACGTCACGGGCCGGACGATCTCGCTAGGCGACCTCGCGCCCGGCGATGCGGGCACGTTCCGGGTGACGTACCGGATCGAGCGCCAGTACTCGACGCCGGGCAACGACTCGGGCCGTGATGTGCCGAACGGCGCCTTCTACCCTGACGGTTTCAAGATCAAGCTGGACGCGACGATCTCCTCGGAGACAGCGGTGGCTCCCGTGACCGCGCATGCGTCCGATGTCACCTGGCACATCGGGGTGCCGAACGGACCGTCCACCACGATCGGCAGTCCCGCGAGCATCCGACCGGGCGAGGACATCATCCAGCAGCTGGTCATGAACCCCGGCAACATGGTGTACGGCTCCGGGGCCAACGTCACCGGCTCGGCGGCCGTCAACGCGGTCGGCAACTACACGGTCGTGTATCACGCGCCGCCGCAGGCCACGATCGTCGACGCCCCGTACGGCGGAGTCATCGACCCGGTGGCGAACACTGTGACGTGGACGATGGGCTCGCAGGCCAACCCGGTCTACGGCGCTCGTGGCGGCTGGGGACTCAACCAGGCGACGGGATTCAACGGATGGGGCCCGGCGGGACGGAATGGTTCCGATCCCTCGACGCAGGCCGTCTGGAACCCGCGGAACGTCACGCTGAACTTCGACGGATCCAAGTTCGCGGGGGCCGACGCCAACGGCTGCAACTTCGCCGCTGAGGTGACCAGCACGATCGACGTCTCGGTCACCTACCTCGACGGCAGCCGTACGACCAAGACGGTCAACAACAGCAAGAAAGCCCAGGTCGCGTGCTGGGATCCGTTCGGCGGCATGTTCGCGGAGAAGCGCCTGCCGGCCAGTCAGACCAGCCGGCTGGACGGCGCGATCAGCAACAGCCCGTACTGGGTGAGTGCGTTGAACGTCCCGGGCCCGGGACAGCCCGACCGCGTAGGACCGTTCTGGCAGATCGCCGTGAGCAACCGTGGCAATGTGCCGGGCGTCGCGGTGATCGAGGACAACAGCATCTCGCACGATCACATCAAGGTCGACCGGATCCAGCCGACCGGCGTCGGTATGAGCATCGAGTGGACCGCCGCCAACGGCGATTCCGGAACCGACACCGTGGCGAACAACGGGGTCCTCAACGCCCCGGCCGGTAGCTGGTTCACCAGCGTCAAGGCCACGACGAACCCCATTGCCCCGGGTCGTATCCAGCCGACGGACAACACCGAGTCCTGGGCCTACCTGAACATGTACTTCCGCACTGACAGCGGCGCGAGCGCCAAGCTCGGCGAGCAGCGTCTCAACACGGCGACGGTCGAGATGACCTATCCCGATTTCGGCGGTTCCGGCGAACCCGCGATCTATGAGCCGTGGACCGACATCGCCGATCGCGATCTCCTGGCCCAGCCGTTGACCGCAACGCTGCAGCACGCGGCGCAGTACACGCGTGCGACGCCGGCGCTCGTCGCCTCCTTCACGGGCGCCCCGGTGGTCGACGGCGGTGGCAATCCCGCACCGGGCACGGAGGTCAGCTACGAGATGAGGGCGCAGACGTCGAGCGTGTGGCCCGGGACCCAGATCCTGCCGCAGCTGGTCTTCCTGGCCCCGGTGGGCTGGAATGTCGTCGCTGGCTCGGCTGAGATGAGCGCTGACGCGCCGGCCGGTGTGACGCTGCAGTACGCGACCCGGACGGTCGGCGGGCAGCAGCGCGACGTGGTGATCGCGACCTGGCCGGCGTTGATCACGCCGAGCGCCACTGCCGCGGAGAACTGGCCGACCCTGACGGTCAAGGCGGTGCCCGGTCCCGGCGCTCCGACCGGTACCAACGCCGCCGTGGCCAACGTCTGGGCCGGCGACGCGAGCGGCACCTGGTACGACGCGGTCGGTGCCGCCTACATCACGAACGAGAACCAGTTCCGGGCGTCGAGCCCGGTCGCCGACGTGACCGACATCGATGCCGACCTGAACCTGGGCGAGGAGTTCGCGACCGCTGCGAGCGGGGCACTGACCGTGACCGCGTCGACCCTGCTCTCGGTGGTCAAGGAGATCTGCGTCCCCGATGCGACCGCCTCCGACGGCTGTGCCTGGACCGCGGACACGGCGTCCGCTCACCCGATCCCGGTCAACACCGACGACGTGAAGTACCGGATCACAGTGCGCAACGCCGGTAACACGACGGTCAACGGTGTCGTCGCGTACGACGTGTTCCCGTATGTGGGCGACACCGGGCTGCTGGCCAGTTCATCGGCACGCGGCTCGCAGTTCGACATGACGATCGCGTCGGTCGAATCGGTCTCGTCCGGCACGACGCTGGCCTTCTCGGCGTCGACGAACCCTGAGCGTCCTGAGGTCAATCCTGGCGCCGCCGGCACGACCGACGACTGGGATGCGAACGCCGCGGGCAAGAAGGCGATCCGGATCGCGGTCGATGCGGCGATGGCACCTGGCGACTCCAAGAGCGTCGTGGTCGTCGCCTCGGTGGCCGACGGCGCAAGCGCCGATCAGCGGGCCTGCAACTCGGTCGCGGTCGACTCGGCCCAGACGCTGCCCGCCGAGCCGCGGGCGGTCTGCCTGACGCTGGCCGAAGCCGATCTGCGGATCGTGCTGGGCGACATCAGCGACCTGTACCCGAACACGTCGCGCACGCTGGACTACACCGTGACCAACCTGGGCGGCAGCGCGAGCGCGCCCGGCACGGCCACGGTCGCGATTCCGGCCGGCGTGACGGTGACCGATCTGGATGTCCCGGGCTGGACGTGCGAGGTCGTGGGCGGCGGCAGTGCTCCGGTGGCCGGTGCGGCGTCGCTGGAATGCTCGCCGGTCGACGCCCAGGGTGATCCACGTGAGCTGGGCATCAACGCCCCCTCCGGGCTCTCCCTGCCGATCGACGTGGGCGCCGTGACCGGCGACGAGCTGTGCTTCCCGGCCTCCGTGACCGGTCCGCTGTACGACCCGGCGTTGTTGAACAACACGACGACGGGCTGCCGTGCCCTCGCCACACCGGACATGCCGGTGCTGCGGGTCGTGAAGTCCTGGGAGCTGACGCAGGACGCGATCACCCCGGACGAGGTCGACGAGGGCGACACGATCACCTACACGTTCGACGTCTACAACGACGGTCCCGGCACAGCCCACGACGTGAGCGTCGAGGACCTGCTGCCCGGGCTGTCCGCGGTGACGCCATCGTCCGTGACGATCATCGCGAACTCGTCGGCGACCTTCACCGCGACCTACGTCGTCACCGGGGACGACGCGCAGGCGGGGGTGGTGGAGAACTCGGCCACGGCGACGTTCACGCCGCCGACGCCTCCGGGCGGCACGACGCCGCCCGAGGTGACGACGCCGCCGTCGAACCTGGTCGAGGTCCCCGTGGTCATCGCCGAACCGGAACTGGAGGTCACCAAGTCGGTCGACCCCGACACTGGAACCGCGATCGCGACCGGTGACGTGCTGACCTACACGCTGCGGTTCGAGAACACGGGCTACGTCGACGCTCCGGTCGACTACACCGACGATCTGTCCGATGTCCTCGACGACGCCGACCTGACGGTCGCACCGGTGCCGCAGAACGGACTGTTGACGGTCACGCCGAGCGCCGCCGGGGCCGATATCACCGGAACCCTGCAGGTCGGTGAGGTCGAGACCATCACGTACACGGTGCAGGTCCGGCCACGAGCTGAACGCGACAACGACACGTTGGCGAACTTCCTGCTGACCGGCAATCAGCAGCCGCCGACCAACGGTGCCTGCGATCCCGCCGGGTCCATCCCGTGCACCGCGAACCCGGTGTCGGGCGACATCGACGTGGTCAAGTCGGTTGATGCCGACGGTGAGGTCAAGGACGGACAGACCGTGACGTACAAGCTGGTCGTCACCAACACCGGTGTCCACGCCGGCACGGTCGACCTGGTCGATCATCTGGGCAACGTCCTCGACGACGCCTCGTTCGGCAAGATCGTCTCGTCGGGCGGCCTGACCGTCGAGCGCGACGGCGACCTGCTGCGGATCACCGGAACCCTCGACGGTGGCGAGTCCACCGCCGTGGTCTACACCGTCAAGGCCAAGGCCGGCGCGAAGGACGGTGACGGGATGCTCCTCAACGCCGTCGCCGGACACGGCATCGACGTCGACCTGAGCGCCTGCGACGATGACGATCCGCTGTGCACCCTCACCCCCGTCGCACCTCCGGCCAGCGCGCTGCCCGACACCGGCGCCCCGTTCGGCCTCGGCGGCCTGCTGGGTGCGCTCGGACTGGTCGTCGCGGGAGCCGCGATGATCGTGACCGCACGCGCCGGGAACGGACGTCACCGCGCGATGATCTGAGCCCTCGCCTGGGCGACCGGCCGGACCGGTCGCCCAGGGCGGGGGAATTCGCGGGGGAGGTTCGGGCCGATGGCGGTCCTGAGGCCGCTGGCGCCGGGAGACTGAACCGGTCTGCGCGGGGGGCGCCGCAGGCCCTCATACTCCCAGGAGCCTTTGCTGATGTCTTTCCCGTCGTGGGCCGCTCGTATCCGTGCGAGCATGGTCCTTCTTCTGAGCACGATGCTCGCCATCTCCGGACTCGCGCTGACCGCGCAGGCCGCCCCGAACCTGGAGCACGGCCGGCTCGACGTCGAGCATCAGATGAACCAGAGCTTCGGCGGGCAGTTCGTGATCGCGAACGAGGACGTGAACGGCGATCCGGTCGACATCGGCGATCCACAGGACATGTGGGACGGCGACCCGTACACGACGCCCGAGGGCAATCCGTGGGGGTATGCGATCCCGGCGAGCTTCACGCCGCAGCTGCTCGGCAGCGTTCAACCGATCCCCGATCCGTCCTGCGTGGCCGACACGGTCAGGATCCGGATCACCGCGACGTTCACGAACCAGGGCCCGGCCCCGGGCGTCTGGAACATCGGGTCCGCTCAGATCGTGAACCGCAACATCGCGGGGACCGAGAACGACCAGATCGTGCACACGCAGGGATTCGGCAGCAGCGGCTCGAGCTATCCGATCGGCGCGCAGGTTCAGCTGTCGCTGTCATATGACGCGCCGCTGGCCGACATCCAGGACGGCGCCATCGATATCGCCCTGTCGATCGAGCTGAATCACGACGGTCCCAAGGCATGGCGGATCACCGACTTCGATCCGACCTACGACGTGTTGTGCGATCCCGTCGCGACGGCGGTGACCCAGACGGTCTCCCCGCACACCGCGACCACGCTCGACCTCACCGGGCACGTCACGACGGATCTGGTGGATCCGGACTGGTCGACCCTGCGGCTGGTCGACGAGAACGACGATCCGGTGACGACGCTCGAGACGTCCGCGGGGCGCTACACCGTCGAGCCCGACGGCAAGGTGACCTTCACCCCGGATCCCGACTTCCCGGGCGGGCCGACGCCTCCGGTCAAGTACGTCGTCGCCGACCAGAACGGCACGAGTGCGACCAGCACGATCGACCTGACCGTGGCCGAGCCGGACCCCGGTCCCGCGTTCACCTGCGACGCCGGCTTCTACGCGGTGTCCGGGGCCAACTTCTATCGCGGCAACGCTGCGACAGGCGTCTGGTCGAGCATCACGACCAACCCCGGTGGCGTGGCCAATGCGCTCGGCTACAACCCGAACGACGACTACCTGTACGCGGTGCAGGGTTCGAATCAGCATGTGCTGCGGATCGCCGCCGACGGCACCCTCACAGACCTGGGAACCGTGACCGGTCTGCCGACCGGCTCGTACAACCGCGGCACCTTCGACGAGAACGGCACGTGGTGGGTCGCGGCCGGGGCGAACACGGTCTACAAGGTCGACCTCGACACGATGACGGCGCAGGCGTTGGCCTTGACCGGGTCACCCTTGATCGTCTCGCCTGATCTCGGCTACTACGACGGCTCGCTCGTCGGGCTCAGCAACCGTGTCATCCGGGTCAATCCCGTGACTGGTGCGAAGACCCAGAGTCCGGTGATCTCCGGTCTGCCGACCAGCCCCGGTTTCAGCTCGAACTCGCTCTGGACGACCCACGACGGCCGCCTGTTCGCGGCGTACGACAACGCACCGTCGGGCTCGCCGCTCGCCGGGATCTGGGAGATCGTCGCCCCGTACGGTTCGTCGCCCACCGCGGTGCAGCGCACCACGACCCCGCCCACGGGATCCGGTGACGGCGCGAACTGCTACGGCGCCGACGCCCCATGGGGCATCGTGGCCGGTGACGACGACTTCTCCGCCACTCGGGTGACGTCGTCCGCGGGCGGCACGGTCGGCTCGGTCTTCGACAACGATCGCCTGCTGCACACCAGCGACGACGTCACGGCCGAGGGCGCAAGCGCGAACGTGACGGTCACGCTGACCGACGACGGTGGCCTCGACGGCGCCACGATCGGCGACGACGGCACGATCACGATCCCGGCGGGCACTGCGGCAGGGACCTACGAGCTGACATATCGCATCTGCGAGAAGGACGTACCCGCTTCGTGCGACACCGCGACTGTCACGGTCACGGTCCTGGGCGAGGTCGTCGACGACACCGCGACGATCACACCCGGTGGCCCGGCGGCCGTCGTGGACGTGCTCGACAACGACGGTCCCGAGGTGCCCGGTGTCACGCTCGACCCCTCATCGGTCGTGCTGCGCCATCCGGATGCGACCAACGGTGGCAAGGACCTGACGGTCGCGGGGGTCGGCACCTGGCAGGTGGGCACCGGCGGCGCGGTCACCTTCACCCCCGATCCGGGCTACGTCGGCCCGACGCCGACGATCGAGTACGGCGTCACCGGCGACGACGGCAACATGTACGTCGCGGGTCTGACCGTGACCGTGATGGGGGCGCTGGTCGGCGACACCGCGACGGTCAGGTTCGGCGAGGCCGCGACCGTCGACGTGCTCGACAACGACGGCCCGGGCTATCCGGCCGGCGAGGGCCCCGAAGCCGGCAGCCTGCGCCTGGTCGACCCCGCGACCGGTGAGGTCGTGACCGATCCGGCGACGCCGGTGGTCGTGCCCGGCGAGGGCACCTGGACCGTCGACCCGGCCACGGGCGAGGTGACGTTCACGCCGGAGACAGGCTTCATCGGCACGGCCACCCCGATCGACTATCGGGTCGAGGGCACCGACGGCAACACCTACGGCGCGAGCGTCGAGGTCACCGTCTGGGGCCTCGCCACCGACGACGAGGCCACGATCGACCCGGGCACGACCTCGGTCGCGATCGACGTGCTGGACAACGACAGCGCCGGCGGACTCGATCCCACGACCGTCCGGCTGCTCGATCCGTCCAGCGGCGACCCCGTCACCAGCGTGACCACGGCGGAAGGCACCTGGACCGTCGATCCCGCCAGCGGCGAGGTCACGTTCGCTCCCGCGGCCGGATTCACCGGCGTCACCCCGAAGATCTTCTACGTGGTGGAGGGCACCGACGGCACATACATCGCCGGCATCACCGTCAACGTGCGCGGCGAGGCGGCTCCCGACACCGGAAGGATCGGTCCCGGCGAGTCGGCGGTGACGGTCGACGTGCTCGCGAACGACGAGGACGAGCTCCCCCCGGGTGTGGACCCCGATCCGAGCACGGTGCGGCTGATCGACCCCGACACGGGCGATCAGGTGACGCACCTGGTGACGCCGGAAGGCACCTGGACGGTCGAGCCCGATGGCCGGGTGACGTTCGTGCCGGGATCGACCTATGTCGGCACGACACCTCCGGTCCGGTATGTCGTGACGGGCACCGACGGGGTCGAGTACACAGCCGAGGTCAGGATCGACGTCGTCGGCAAGGTGACGCCGGACCGGGCGACCGGTCCGCACGGCAAGCCGATCGTGATCGACCCGTTGAAGAACGACGAGGTGCCCGGCGTCGAACTCGATCCGTCGACGGTCCGGCTGATCGACCCGCGGACCGGAGACCCGGTCGACGAGCTCGAGATCGATGGTGTCGGTCGCTGGGTCGTGGACCCGCAGACGGGCCAGGTCACGTTCACGCCGGAACCCGGTTTCAGCGGCACGGTTCCCGTCGTGGGCTATGTCGTCGAGGGCGATGACGGCAACATGTACGGCTCGACGATCGAACTGACGGTCAAGGCCAAGGGCGCGACGTCCGGCGAGCCCGACGGCCACGCGCTGCCGGACGCCGGCTCCGACGTCCCGTGGCCGGCGCCCCTGGCGGGTCTGTTCCTGATCCTGGCAGGCGGCCTCCTGGTGCGCCGCCGTCGCCAGAGCTGAAGGTGCACGTCGGGCCGGCGACCAGCAACCGCTGGTCGCCGGCCCGACGCCCGCTTCCGCCGGCCGCCGGGAGGTGGTCCGATGGGTCGCTTCCGCCGGTCGCCAGCCGCGAGGAACGAGCGGCGGGTAGGCGCTGGTGAGGTGCTGTGTGTGGTGAGCTGTTCGTCTCACCACGCCTCGCCTCGGCGGCTTCGCCGCGGCCAGCTCCCGCTGCGCTGGCGCGCGTGCGGCCTCGTCGCTGCGCTCCTCGCTCGCACGCGGATTTTGTTACATCGTTCACAAGCTCGTAAACTGCCTGTGTTCGTTGCGTTCTCCTCGGTGCAGGAAATCCCCGACGTGGCGGACAGGAGCACTGTGAAGATCCTTCCTCACCCTTCGTTCGGCGAACCTGTCGACCGCGGAATCCCTGATGCGACGGTGGCTCGGCTGCCGGTGTATCTGCGTGCCCTGACGGGCCTGCGCGACCGCGGCGTGGTCACCTGCTCGTCCAATGAGCTCGCCGAACTGGTCGGGGTCAATCCGGCCAAGCTGCGCAAGGACCTGTCGCACCTGGGCTCCTACGGCACCCGCGGCGTCGGCTACGAGGTCGAGTTCCTGTGCCATCAGATCGCACGCGAGATCGGCCAGACCCAGGACTGGAACGTCGTCATCGTCGGTGTGGGCCACCTCGGCACCGCGCTCTCGTCGTACCAGGGCTTCAGCACGCGTGGCATCCGGGTCGCCGCCCTCGTCGACGCCGATCCCGACCGCGTCGGTCGCGTCGTGTCAGGCGTCGAGGTCACCGCGCTGGCCGATCTGCCGCGCCTCGTGGCCGAGCAGGGCGTCGCCATCGGCATCATCGCGACCCCGGGCGACGCCGCCCAGTCGGTGGCCGATGCGCTCGTGGCCGCCGGCATCACCAGCATCCTCAACTTCGCCCCGGCTCTCGTGCAGGTGCCCGACGGCGTCGACGTCCGCCAGGTCGATCTGTCGATCGAGCTGCAGATCCTGGCGTACCACCAGCAACGTAAGGCGCAGGGTGCGGAATTGCAGGCGCCCGAGGTCCAGGAGGGGGTGCTCTGATGAGCGTCTTGGTCGTGGGCATGTCCCACCGCACGGCTCCGATCGACCTGCTCGAGCGTGCCGCGCTCGACACGGAGGGGGCCGTCAAGCTCGGTCACCAGGTGCTCGACGCACCGGCGGTCAGCGAATCGGTCATCGTGTCGACCTGTAACCGGGTCGAGATCTACGTCGAGACCGATCGCTTCCACGGATCGGTCGAGGAGGTCTCGCGCCTGCTCGCCGAGCGCACGGGCCTCGACCTGGCCGAACTGGCCCGCCATGTCTACGTGCACTACGACGACGCGGCCGTGGCCCACCTGTTCGGCGTCGCCGCGGGGCTCGACTCGATGATCCTCGGCGAGAGCCAGATCCTCGGCCAGGTCCGCGACGCGCTGTCGGCGGCCCAGGCCGAGTCGACCGTGGGTTCGGCGCTCAACGTCCTGTTCCAGCAGGCGCTGCGCATCGGCAAGCGCGGTCACGCCGAGACGGGCATCGACCGCCTCGCGCCGTCGCTCGTCACGGCCGGCCTGGCCCAGGCGGGCAGCATCATCGACGATCCCGACGCGATGTTCCTGGTGGCCGGCGCGGGCACGATGGCGGCGCTCACGGTCAAGACCCTGATCGAGCGGGGCATCTCCCCGACCCGGGTGGTCGTCGCGAACCGTACCTACCAGTCGGCGCTCTCGCTCGTCGCGACCCACGGGGTGCGCGCCGTTCGCTGGGATGAGATCGACGAAGCCCTGGCCGGCGCCGACGTGCTCGTCAGCTGCACCGGCGCCCGCGGCACGGTCTTCGACGTGGCCCGGCTGATCTCCGCCGATCGTCCGCTGACCGTCATCGACCTCGCGCTGCCGCGTGATGTCGACCCGGCCGCGGCCGACCTGCCCGATGTCAAGGTCGTCGATCTGGCGTCACTGGCACGCCTGGGCGCCGACACGGCGCTCGCGGGCGATGTCGCCCAGGTCCGTTCGATCGTCGACGGCGAGGTCCGTTCGTTCCTGGCGGCCAAGGCCGCCTCGCGGGTCACCCCGACCGTCGTCGCCCTGCGCACCATGGCCACCGAGGTCGTGGCGGCCGAGGTCGACCGTCTCGAGGGGCGCCTGGACGGCCTGACCGACGACCAGCGTTCGGCGGTGCGGCAGGCATTGCACCGCGTCGCCGACAAGCTGATCCACGCGCCGACGGTGCGGGTGCAGCAGCTGATCGACGGACCCGACGGACTGACCTATGCCGACGCGCTCGCCGATCTGTTCGCGCTGGATCCTGCCGCCGTCGATGCCGTGACCCGGGTGGGCGGTGACGACACATGACGATCGAGACGAAGGTGCTGCGCATCGGGACCCGTGCCTCGCAGCTGGCCACGACCCAGACGGGTCACGTGGCCGATCTGTTGCGCGCTCAGGGCGCCGAGGTCGAGATCGTGCACATCTCGACCGAGGGCGACCGGTCGACGGCTCCGTTGGCCACGCTCGGCGGGCAGGGCGTGTTCGTCGCGGCGCTGCGCGAGGCGCTCGCCGCGGGCGAGGTCGACATCGCCGTGCACTCGCTCAAGGATCTGCCCACGTATCCCGATCCCCGGCTCACGCTCGCGGCCGTGCCGCCGCGTGAGGATCCGCGCGACTGTCTCGTCGCGCGCGACGGGCTCACGCTCGGCGAACTGCCGCAAGGTGCCCGTGTGGGCACCGGATCGCTGCGCCGTGAGGCGCAGTTGAACGCGCTGGGTCTGGGCGTCGAGGTCGTGCCGATCCGGGGCAACGTCGACACCCGCATCGGCCGGATCGCGGCCGGCGAGGTCGACGCGGTCCTGCTGGCCCGCGCCGGACTCGCTCGTCTCGGCCGGGTCGACGAGGCCACCGAGATCATCGATCCTCTCCAGATGCTTCCCGCTCCCGGGCAGGGAGCACTCGCCTGCGAGTGCCGCGCGGACGACGCCGCGACCGCTCGCCTGCTCAGCCGGCTCGACGACCGCGATACCCGCGCGGCCGTCACGGCCGAGCGCAGCCTCCTCGCCACGCTGGAGGCAGGCTGCAGCGCACCCGTCGGAGCCCTCGCCGAGATCGCCTCGGGCGATGACGGCGACGAGCTCTGGCTGCGCGCCGTCGTGTCCGATCCGTCGGGCACTCCGTCCATCCGACTGTCCGCGACCGGCCTCCCCGACGAGGCTGCCGCGGTCGGTGAGCGTCTTGCTGCCGAGATGCTCGCCGAAGGGGCCGACACCTTGATGTCGTCCGCCTCGTGACACGGCAGCACGAAACCGAAGGAACACCCAGTGACCGCACAGATCACCGACCGCCCCATCTCAGACGGCCGAGCTCCCGGCCGGGCTGCCGACCAGAGCAAGAAGGCTCTGGGCAAGACGCTGGGCCATGTGAGCTTCGTCGGTGCCGGACCAGGCGACGAGAGCCTGCTGACGGTGCGCGCCGTCGAGCTGCTCGCCCAGGCCGATGTCGTCATCATCGAGACGCCTGAACAGGCCGCGTTCGTCGTCAACGGCGCGGAGATCGTCGACGGCGGCGTCGGCGAGGACGGCGAGCTGCTGACGCACGCCGCCCGGGCCAAGCTCGTCGTGAAGCACGCCAAGACCGGGGCTCACGTCGTGCGCCTGGTCGTGGGCGATCCGTTCACGTACGCCACGGCTCCCGAGGAGGCGGCGGCGTGCACCAAGGCGGGCATCGGCTTCGAGATCGTTCCGGGCGTCTCGTCGGTCGGTGCGGTTCCCGCGTACGCCGGCGTCCCGCTCACCACGCGGACGCACCGTGAGTTCGCGGTGGTCAGCGTCGGCGACGCGAAGATCCACTGGGCCGATCACGCGGGCGACGACACGCTGGTGCTGCTGTCGGCGGTCAACCGCATCGACGAGGTCGCCGAGGCGCTGATCGACGCGGGCCGTTCGCCCGAGACGCCGGTCGCGATGACCCGGGTCGGCACCACCACGGAGCAGAGCACCGTCGTGTCGACCCTGGCCGATATCGCCGCCGACGCGAAGGCCGCGGGCATGACGTCGCCGGCCATCACGGTCGTCGGCGAGGTCGTGGCGATGCGCGAGTCGCTGTCGTGGTTCGAGACCAAGCCGCTGTACGGCTGGCGCGTCCTGGTGCCTCGTACCAAGGAGCAGTCGGCCTCGCTGGCTCGCCGTCTGCGCGGCTTCGGCGCGATCTCCGAGGAGGTCCCGACCATCTCGGTCGAGCCGCCGCGCAATCCGCAGCAGATGGACAAGGCCGTCCGCGGCCTGGTCGAGGGTCGCTACGAGTGGGTGGCGTTCACCAGCATCAACGCCGTCAAGGCGGTGCGCGAGAAGTTCGAGGAGTACGGGCTCGACGCCCGCGCCTTCTCGGGCCTGAAGATCGCCGCCGTCGGCGACAAAACCGCCGAGGCGATCCGCACCTGGGGCATCAAGCCCGATCTGGTGCCCAGCGGCGAGCAGTCGGCCGCGGGCCTGCTGGAGGACTGGCCGCCGTACGACGAGCTGCTGGACCCGATCAACCGGGTGTTCATGCCGCGAGCCGATATCGCGACCGAGACGCTGGTGGCCGGGCTGATCGATCTGGGCTGGGAGGTCGACGACGTCACCGCGTACCGCACGGTGCGTGCGACGCCGCCGCCCGCGCCGACCCGCGAGGCGATCAAGTCGGGCAAGTTCGACGCCGTCCTGTTCACGTCGTCCTCGACGGTGCGCAATCTGGTTGGTATCGCCGGTAAGCCGCATCCGCAGACGATCATCGCCTGTATCGGTCCGGCCACGGCCAAGACCGCCGAGGAGCACGGCCTGCGGGTCGATGTGTTGGCCGAGCAGCCGTCGGTCGAGGTGCTGGCCGATGCGCTCGCCGAGTTCGGCGCGGCGCGCCGCCTGCAGTTCGTCGAGGCCGGCGAGCCGGTGCTCAAGCCCTCGCAGAAGCGTCCCACGTCGCGCCGCAAGGCTTGAGAGATGCACCCCGCCCGCCCAGAACCCCGCGAGTGGCGCACGTTTGTTGATTTCCGGCGTGGAGTTCAGCAGATCTGGGCCACTCGCGGAGCGGTTCGCGCCACTCGCGGATCTGATGCGGTGGCCCGATGACGTTTCCCGCCGATCGTCCGCGTCGTCTCCGTCAGTCGCCCGTCATGCGCCGGCTGGTGGCCGAGACGCAGGTGTCGGCGGGGCAGCTCGTCCTGCCGATGTTCGTGGCCGAGGGGCTGACCGAGCCGAGGCCGATCACGTCGATGCCCGGTGTCGTGCAGCACACGCGCGAGTCCGCCCGGGCGGTCTACGCGGAGGCGGCCCGGCTCGGGCTGGGTGGCGTGATGCTGTTCGGTGTGCCCGAGCGCAAGGACGCACAGGGGTCGGGAGCGCTCGACCCCCAGGGCATCCTCAATCTGGCGATCGCGGATGCTCGCGCCGAGGTCGGTGACGATCTGCTGGTCATGTCCGATCTGTGTCTCGATGAGTTCACCGATCACGGGCACTGCGGCGTTCTGGACGACCGGGGCCGGGTCGACAACGATGCGACGCTCGAGATCTACGGCCGCATGGGGGTGGCGCAGGCCGAGGCCGGCGCCCACGTGGTCGGTCCGAGCGGCATGATGGATGGTCAGGTCGGCGTCATCCGCCGCGAGCTCGACGCCGCCGGTCATGCCGACACGGTGATCCTGGCGTATGCGGCGAAGTATTCGTCGGCGTTCTACGGGCCGTTCCGTGAGGCGGTCGACTCCTCGCTGTCGGGCGATCGCAAGACGTACCAACAGGATCCGGCGAATGCCCGCGAGTCCCTGCGTGAGGTGGCGCTCGACATCGCCGAGGGCGCCGACATCGTCATGGTCAAGCCGGCGCTGTCGTATCTGGACGTGATCCGGCAGGTGCGTGATCGCTTCGACGTGCCGGTCGCGGCGTACAACATCTCCGGTGAGCTGGCGATGGTCGAGGCCGCGGCGGCGCAGGGCTGGATCGATCGCGACCGCGCCATCGACGAGATCGTGCTGTCGATCCGCCGCGCCGGCGCCGACATCGTGCTCACCTACTGGGCAGCCGAGATCGCAGCCCGCCTGTAGCGCGGAGTGCCGTTCGCGGGCGTTGCGAGCTCGCAAGGGGTCTGAGATCGCAGCCCGCCGAGTGTGACGTTTCTGCTGTAGAAGGCCAGATCCTGCAGCGGCGACGTCACGCGTAGCGGGCTTCATTGACATCTGAATACTCAGTATTCATACTGAGTATGTGAGTGTTCGACACGGCCTGCTCGTCCTGCTGGCGGAACAACCGCGGTACGGCGCGCAACTGCGCGCGGAGTTCGAACGGCGCACCGGCGGCACCTGGCCGCTGAACATCGGACAGGTCTATACGACGCTGGCCCGACTGCACCGCGACGGCCTCGTCCGGCCGCACGACGGCGCCGCGGGCGACCGCAAGGAGAAGGAGTACGCGATCACACCGGCCGGTCGCGAGGAACTGCGAATCTGGTGGGCCTCGGCCACGCTGGCCCATCCGGACCCGCGCGACGAGTTGACGATCAAGCTGGCGCTCGCGGTCGAGGCGGCCGAGGTCGACGTTCGCGATGTCGTGCAACGGCACCGCGCCGAAGGAGTGCGCCGCCTGCAGGAGCTCACCGCGATCAAGCGTGGGGGCGTGCCCGATCTGTCGTCCGAGCTCGTGCTCGAGCGGCGCATCTTCGACACCGAGGCGCTGATCCGCTGGCTGGATCACGTCGAGGAACGCCTGCAGGCCAAGGAGGATCGATGACCAGGATCGATGATGCGCGGAGCGCGGTGCCTGGTGATGCGCGGAGCGCGGTGTCCGATGATGCGCGGGGCGCGGTGCCCACCACCGTCCTGGCCATGAAGGGGGTCGGTCGCCGATTCCCCGACGGGCAGACGACCAGATCCGTGCTCGACGGCATCGACCTCGAAGTGACGACCGGCCGCCTCGTCGTCGTGATGGGGCCGTCGGGATCGGGCAAGTCGACGCTGCTGAGGCTGGCCGGCGGACTCGACACAGCCGACTCCGGCACGATCGAGGTCGAAGGACACGATCTGGCCCGCTGCTCGGCCGCCGAGCTGGCGGCCGTGCGACGTCGCTCGGCCGGCTACGTGTTCCAGGAACTCAACCTGGTGAGGTCGTTGTCGTTGCTGGAGAACGTCGCCCTCCCGCTGGAGCTCGACGGCATCGGGCTCAGGGAGGCCTGCCGTCATGCTGTGCGCGCGCTCGGCGACCTGGGCCTCGACGAGAACATCGCGCGACGCAGGCCCGAACAGGTCTCCGGCGGCGAACGCCAGCGCGCAGCCATCGCCCGCGCGCTGGTCGGTGACCGCCGGCTGATCCTCGCCGACGAGCCGACCGGCGCTCTGGACTCACGCACAGGAGACGACATCATGAGGCGACTGCGAGACCGGGTCGACGCCGGCGCCGGGGCCGTCGTCGTGACGCACGATCCGCGCCACGCCGGCTGGGCCGATGCGGTGGTGTACCTGCGTGACGGCCGGGTGGTCGACCGATCGACCGGTGGGAGCGCATCGTGATCGCGCGGTGGCGTGTGGCGCTCCGGCTGGCCGGGCGCGATCTGCGGCTGAACCGAGTGCGCGCCGTCCTGACCGGGATACTGATCTTCCTGCCGGTCCTGTGCGCCGCGGTGTTCAGCGCCGTGCTGATCGATGAGAGTTCCGGTGCAGAGCTCAGCTGGCTGATCGCCGTGCAATTGCCCATCGCGGTGCTGGTGGCCCTCCTGGCCGCCCCGGCCTTCGTGGTGTCGGCACGAGCCCGGACCGACGACTTGGAACTGCTGATCTCCGCGGGGGGTGCACCCCGTGACCTGTGGCGGGTCGTACTCACCCAGGGGGCGCTCGTGGCAGCCGGGGCGATCGTCTCGGCGCTCCTGGTGGCGATCCCCCTGTCGTATCTGGTGATGAACGTGATCGACCCGCTGGGGGAGGACCAGAGCCTCACCCTGGTGGCGACCGCGGGATGGCCGATGCTGGCCGTGCTCGCCTTCACCGGGTCCCTGCTCGCCGCCGCCGTGCCCGCCCACCTGGCCTCCCGGCCGAGGCGGGACGATCCGTCCCTCGCGGTCAGTGGGCTGCTGGCGTTGATCGGCGGACTGCTGATCCTGTGGGGGGTCACGCTGCTGGTCGATGCCAACGGCGGAGAGCCGAGTATCGCCTGGAAGACCGTCGTCCTGGTGGTCGGGGTGCTCCTGATGCTGCCGGCTCTGGTGTCGATCGTGTCGTGGGCCGCCGGGCGGCTTCCGCTGCCGTTGAGACTGGTGACGCGCGACGCCGAACGCCACCGGTCCCGGACCGTTCCGGCGATCGCGGCGGTGATGGCGGGCATGGCCGCGGTGACCGCTCTCGGCGTGGGCTCCCTCAGCGACATCCAGGGGCGGATCCGCGACACGACCTATCGCATGCCGGTCGGCGCCACGACGGTCGTGGTCGGGGACGACGCCCGGTTCGGCGACGTGGCCGAGCGCGCCCAGGCGGCCGGCGTCGCGTTGGTGCCGCTCGCCTCGCCGGATCGCGGCAGCGACTACCTCTGGGCGCGGCGCTCGACCAGTGAGGTGTTCCCGCCCGAGGTCGTGGTCGAAGTCGCCGTCGCCGACGCGGCCACGTTGCGCGGTTGGGGCGTCTCGCTGACGAGCGCTCAGCAGGACGCGCTCGCCGCGGGCCAAGCATTGGCCGGCGCCGATACGGAGATCGTCGGCGGGCACGTCCGTCTGGAACACGATGACGAGACCCGCGTGGAGCAGGTGGCGGCGGTACCCGCGGACCTCGGGCTGGGGAGCGTGCCCCGCGGTCCCGAACCACAGGTGGCAGCGGTCGTCATCTCACCTGAGACGGCGGCCCGTCTGAACCTGGCGGTCACGACCTACGACGCGCTGGTGACGGCTGGGTCGTCCTCCTCGTCGGCCGCCGAACTGGAGAGGACGCTGGGACCGGGGGTCTACGTCGAGCATCAGCAGGTCGAACGCCACGCCTATGCGGTTCAGTGGTGGCTCCTGGTGCTCATCGGGCTGGCGGTCAGCTCACTCGCCACCGGGACCGCTGTCGCGCTCGCGCGGCTGGACGGTCGGCAGGACGCCGAGACGCTGTCCGCGGTCGGCGCGCGTCCTTCGACATCGCGCGCCACCGCGGCGCTGTCGGCGCTGTTCATCGGGTTGATCGGGTCGGCGATCGGGCTGGGGGTCGGTCTCCTGCCCGGTGCGCGCGCCGCTGTCAGCTTCACCACGTCGTCAGGCGACGCGTCCATCATCGCCGTGCCGTGGTCGCTGCTGGCCGTCGTCGGTCTCGGCGTCCCGCTGGCGGTCGCGGTCGTGGCCGCCGCCACGTCCACCGATCGGCGAGGAACGGCCCGCTGAGAACCGACCGCTTCTCGAGACGCGCTCAGTAGCCGAAGTCGGCCATGCACGCCTTGAACTTGCTGGACGGTCCGAGCGGGAATCGCAGGGTGCACTGCAGCGTGGCCTCGGTGCGCGAGAGCAGATCGGTGACCGGCTTGGTGACCCCGCCGAGGCCCAGGCTGTCGCCGACGCCCTGCACCGCACCGCCGAGCGTGCTGCCACCGCCACCGGTCGAGCCGCCCGTGCTGGGAGTACCGCCGGTGCCGGGCGTGGTGCCGGGGGTCGGCGTGGTGCCCGGCGTGGGCTCGGGCTCGTTGGCCTTCTGCTCCTGCTTGGCCGCCTTCTTGCGCTGGGCCTCGCTGAGCGTCTGATCGAACGACTTGTTGGTCAGCTGCGGAGCGACGCTGTAGCCGTCGGGCGACTGCGTGAAGTCGCCGGCCGCGTATCGCTTCGAGATCTGCAGCACCAGATCGACGTACGAGCTGGAGTGGTTGTAGCGGCCGACAGCGGTGCGGGCATCGGACTCGTCGCGCATGTCGCCGGGTCCCGCGCACAGATAGACGCCGGCCGCGGTGGCGGCGTCGTCGATGTCCTGCGGGTTCTTGGTGCCGTCGCCGTCACCGTCGACCCCGACCGAGGCCCAGGTGCTCGGGATGAACTGCATGGGCCCGACCGCTCGGTCGTACACGGTGTCCTTGTCGAGCCGGCCGTTGTCGGTGTCGGTGATGCGGGCGCGCCCGTTCTTGCCGTCGAGCGCGACCCCGTAGATGCCGGGGGTCGCGACGCCGTCGGCGCCGAGGCTGTTGCCGTTGGAGCGGCCGTGATTGGACTCGACTCGTCCGATCGCGGCGAGCAGGTTCCAGGGCAGGTGGCAGTCGGCGTCGGCCTTCGCGAGCAGCGACTCGGCTCGGCGGTAGGCGTAGAGTGCCGACGACGGGATGCCGTTGGGCGAGAGTGTGGAGACGGCCGTGGCCGAGCCGCCGCGGGCGTCGATGCCCGGAGCGTCCTGAACGCTCGCGGGCTGCTCGAGGGCCGCGGTCGGGACGTCGGGGACTTCGGCTCCGCTGGTGCCCGAGGCGCTGGCCAGGCCAGAGGTCGACAGCGCGGCACCCCAGGCCGTCACCAGCAGCGCCATCGGTACCAGAGCACCGGCCTTCTGCCAACGCGACAAGCTACGAGCAGCCATGGTTTCCCTCCCTGACTCTTGCGGTACGAGACCGGACACGTGATGTCCGCCACGTCGTACCAAGGTCCAACGATAGGGTTACTCACGAGTTACGTCTACTCGATCGACAGCCCGATCTCCTCCATGAGACGGACGGACGGACAATGGATGACGTGACTTCGAACCAGCAGTCCCATCAGCTCTTCGAGCGCGCCCTCGCCGTCTCTCCGGGTGGCGTGAACTCCCCGGTCCGCGCGTTTCGTGCCGTCGGCGGTTCTCCGGTCTTCATGGCCTCGGGCCGAGGGCCGTGGCTCACCGACGCCGACGGCCGCCGCTACGTCGATCTGGTCGGCTCCTGGGGTCCGATGCTGCTCGGTCACGCGCACCCCGAGGTCATGGACGCAGTCGCCGCCGCGGTCTCGCGGGGCACGTCGTTCGGCACGCCCAGCGCACCGGAGGTCGAACTGGCCGAGGAGATCGTCGCGCGCACCCCGGTCGACCAGGTCCGCCTGGTCTCGTCCGGCACCGAGGCGACGATGTCGGCGATCCGGCTGGCCCGCGGGTTCACCGGCCGCGACCTGGTGATCAAGTTCGCCGGCTGCTACCACGGCCACGTCGACGCCCTGCTCGCCGAGGCGGGATCGGGCGTCGTGACGCTCGGCATCCCGGGCACCCCCGGCGTTCCGGCGCACGTCACGGCCGACACGATCGTGCTGGCCTACAACGACGTGGCCGCGGTCGAGGCCGCGTTCGCCGAACTGGGTGATCGCGTCGCCTGCGTCATCACCGAGGCATCGCCGGGCAATATGGGCGTCGTGCCGCCGGCGCCCGGCTTCAACCGGTTCCTGTCCGAGATCTGCTCGCGTCACGGTGCGTTGCTGATCAGCGACGAGGTGATGACCGGCTTCCGGGTCACGCGGTCGGGCCACTGGGGCGTCGACGGTGCCGTCGAGGGCTGGCGGCCCGATCTGCTGACGTTCGGCAAGGTGATGGGTGGGGGATTCCCCGCCGCCGCGTTCGGCGGTCGCCATGACGTGATGCAGCTGCTGGCCCCGGCGGGTCCGGTCTACCAGGCGGGCACGCTGTCCGGGAACCCGGTCGCGACGACCGCCGGGCTCGCGACCCTGCGAGCCGCCGACGGCGATGCGTATGCCCGGCTCGACGCCGCGTCGGCGACCCTGCAGCAGCTCGTCACGGGAGCGCTCACGGCGGCCGGTGTCGCCCACAGGCTGCAATCGGCCGGTTCGATGTTCAGTGTGTTCTGGGGCAGCGACGCCCCCGTGACCGACTTCGCGGGCGCGCAGGCGCAGGAGGCCTGGCGGTACGGCCCGTTCTTCCACGCGATGCTCGACGCCGGGGTGTACCTGCCTCCGAGTGCGTTCGAGTGCTGGTTCGTCTCGGCGGCGCACGACGAGGAGGCACTCTCTAGGATTGCCGATGTACTGCCGGTCGCGGCCGAGGCCGCCGCGGCGGCACGCCCCCTCTGATTCCGGCGAGTCAGTCCCACCTGAACACCCACGACGAGGTTCACCCCGCATGAGCACCCGCACGACCGTCCATCTGATGCGCCACGGCGAGGTGCACAATCCCGAGGGCGTTCTCTACGGCCGTCTGCCGGACTATCACCTGTCGGAGCTGGGGCAGAAGATGGCGTCGACGGTCGCCGAGTCGCTGCGCGATCACGACATCACCCATGTCGTCGCCTCGCCGCTCGAGCGGGCCCAGGAGACCGCCACGCCGGTCGCCGAGATCAAGGGGCTTCCGCTGCACACCGACGAGCGCGTCATCGAGGCGGGCAACAGCTTCGAAGGGCTCACGTTCGGCAAGGGCGCGGGTTCGCTGCGCCGCCCGCAGAACTGGTGGTTGGTGCGCAATCCGCTGCGACCGTCGTGGGGTGAGCCGTACGCCGACATCGCCGTGCGGATGCGAGCCGCGATCGACGATGCCCGTGAGGCGGCGCGGGGCCACGAGGCCGTCATCGTGTCGCACCAGCTGCCGGTGTGGACCGCGCGGCGGTCCTATGAGAAGGCGCGCTTCGCCCACGATCCCCGCAAGCGTCAGTGCACACTGGCCAGCCTGACCTCGTTGATCTTCTCCGACGACGAGTTCGTCGGGCTGGTCTACAGCGAGCCGGCGGGCGAACTGCTGCCGTTCGCCAAGGGCGCGTTCCAGGGGGGCGTATGAAGGCCAGGGTCTTGACCGTGTTCCTGGCGCTGGTCGCGGGGCTGCTGGCCGGCTGCGGCGGCTCGGGCGGACCCGAGAAGACGTCGGGTTTCGTCGAGGGCACCGGCATCACGGTCGTGCCGGTCAAGGAGCGTCAGCCCGCGCCGATCCTGTCCGGCGACGATCTGACGGGCCAGGCGCTGAGCACGGCGGACTGGAAGGGCCAGACGATCGTGGTCAACGTGTGGGGCCCGTGGTGCGCACCCTGCCGCAAGGAGATGCCCGCGCTCAAGGAGGTCTCCGAGCAGTACGCCGATCAGGACGTGAAGTTCGTCGGCGTCCTGAACCGCTCCAAGTCCGATACCGCCCAGGCGTTCGTCAAGAAAGTCGGCATCACGTATCCGACGTTCGCCGATCAGGGCGGTCGCCTGGAGCTGAAGTTCAACGACACGCTCCCGACGATCGGCGTGCCGACGACCTGGATCCTCGACTCCGAGGGCCGCGTCGCGGTGCGCATCGCGGTCAACGACCTCACGGCGAGCACGCTCGCCGGCCTGATCGACGACGTCAAGAAGTCAGTGGCGTGACCCAGTCTTCCCCCCGCAACCCCCCTGTCCCGAGATTTGCGTCCTTGTGCACCGTTTCGGCCCAAGAAACGGTGCATAAGGACGCAAATCTCGGGACCAGGGGTGGCTCGGAGGGCGGGGTCACGTGAACGGGTGGTTGGACGACACGGTGGTGTCGGGGAATCTGCTGCTGGCGGCGCCGGTCGCGCTCGCCGCCGGGCTGGTGTCGTTCTTCTCGCCCTGTGTCATCCCGCTGCTGCCGGGATATCTGTCGTACGTGTCCGGCGTCGGGGTGCAGGATCTGGACTCGGGCCGGCGCAGCCGCGTCGTGCTGGGGGCGTTCCTGTTCGTGCTCGGCTTCACGGCGGTCTTCGTGCTCAGCGGCGCGCTGTTCGGATCGATCGGACGCGAGCTCTGGGCCTATCAACGGCAACTGTCGATCGTCACCGGGATCCTGGTGATCGTGCTCGGGCTGGTCTTCGTGGGCGGCGTGCGGTTCCTGCAACGTGACGTCCGGGTGCACGCGGTGCCCGCCGTCGGCCTGTCCATGGCTCCGGTCCTCGGGGTGTTCTTCGCGGTCGGCTGGACTCCGTGCATCGGCCCGACCCTCGCGGCGGTCCTGGGCCTGAGCTTCTCGGCCGATGACGCCACGGCAGCCCGTGGCGCGCTGCTCGCCCTCGTCTACTGCCTCGGCCTCGGCGTGCCGTTCCTGCTCGCCGCGCTCGGCTTCTCCCGCTTCTCGCGGTCCGTCAGCTGGATCCGAGAGCACCAGCGGGCCGTGTCGATCGCGGGCGGCGTCCTGATGATCGCGGTCGGCGTCATGCTCGTCACCGGCCTCTGGGACAGCCTGGTGACCGACCTGCTGAACTGGGCCGGCGGATTCGAGACCGCCCTGTGAGCGCACAGAGGCGGGACGAACTCGCCACCGAGCTCGGCTGGCGCGAGATGGCGCGCTGGACCTGGCGCCAGCTGACGTCGATGCGCACAGCGTTGTCGCTGCTGCTGCTGCTGGCCATCGTCGCGATACCCGGCTCGTTGCTGCCCCAACGCGGCGTCAACGCCCGCGCCGTCGAGGCGTACCTGACGGATCACCCGAAGGCCGGCCCTCTGCTGGACCGGCTCGGCATGTTCAGCGTCTACACCTCGCCGTGGTTCAGCGGCGTGTACCTGCTGCTGATGGTCTCGCTGGTCGGCTGCATCATCCCGCGCGCGCTCGTGTACGCCCGGGCGTTGCGAGCACGTCCGCCTCGTGCTCCCCGGAATCTGCTGAGGTTCCCCGCGTCGACCGAGATCGTCACCGCGTCGCCGCCCGACGAGGTCATCGCCGCCACGCGTTCGGCCCTGGGGCATGCCCGGATCGACGTGGTCGAGCGTGACGGCGCACTCGAGCTGTCGGCCGAAAAGGGCTATCTGCGCGAGGCCGGGAACCTGGTGTTCCACATCAGCATCGTCGTGGTCCTGATCGGTGTCGCCGCCACGGTCCTGTTCGGCTATCGCGGCGCGGCGATCGTCGCCGAGGGCGATCGGTTCAGCAATGTGCTGACCCAGTACGACGAGTTCGGCTCGGGCTCGCTGTTCGACCGCGATTCCCTGCCGCCGTTCTCGCTGAAGCTCGACGACTTCGCCGCGACGTACCAGCCCGACGGCCCGCAGCGCGGTGCCCCGCTGTCGTTCAAGGCCACCGGCACCTACTCCGACGGCGTCGACGGCCCCGACCGGCCGTTCACGATCCGCGTCAACCATCCGCTCAAGGTGGCCGGAACCTCGGTGTTCCTCGTAGGACAGGGCTACGCGCCGGTCATCAAGGTCACCGACCCCGACGGCGAGGTCGTGTTCGACGAACCCGTGCCGTTCCTGCCGGCCGATCCGTCGTACACGTCCAACGGCGTCGTCAAGGTGCCCGAGGCCAAGCCGGAACAGCTGGGCTTCCAGGGCTTCTTCCTGCCGACGTTCGTGATGGGAGGCGACGGCGCCACCCGGTCGGCGTTCCCCGCGCCGTTGTCGCCGATCCTGGGCCTGTTCGTGTGGCACGGCGATCTCGGACTGGACGACGGGCGGCCGCAATCGGTGTACGTGCTCGACAAGCGCAAGATGACCCAATACATGGACGCCGACGACCCGAAGAAGGGCTTCCGCGTGAGCCTGCAGCCCGGTGAGAGCCAGAGGCTGCCCGACGGCCACGTCGTCGAGTTCGTCGGTCTCAAGCAGTTCGCCCGGTTCCAGATCGCGTCGACACCGGGCGTCCAGGTGCCGCTCATCGGCATCGTCTTGGGCCTGATCGGTCTGATCGGATCGCTGTCGGTCAAACCGCGTCGCACCTGGGTCCGGGTGCGACGCGACGGCTCGCGTACCGTGGTGCATGTGGCGGTGCTCGATCGCGTCCCGCGCGTCGACCTGCCAGCGGATCTGGAGCGCTTCGTCCAGCGCATGCAGGAACCGCTCGATGAAGGAGAAGTCTCGTCATGACACTCGAGCAGCTCGGCCGACTGTCCAACTACAGCGTGGTCTCGGCGACCATCGTGCTGGCCTTCGCGTTCGTCGCGTACGCGGCTCAGTGGGGACTGGCGCGCCATGTCGCCCCGGCGCGCCCGGTGACGGTGCCAGAAGGTGGCGGAGCCACGGTGCCCGAGTCGGGGTCGACCGACACCGGTCCCGAGGCCGACCGCAGCGACACGGCCGGTGGCATCGGCTTCTCCCTGACAGTCCTCGCCGAGCTGTTGCTGGTGATCGGCGTCGTCACCCGCGGACTGGCCGCCGAGCGCGTGCCCTGGGGCAACATGTACGAGTTCAGCTGCATCGCGATCATGGGTGCGCTGGCCGTCTACCTGCTGTTGGTGCGGCTGTGGGACATCGACTGGATCGGTGCCCTGGTCACGGTCTTCGCGATGATCGTCCTCGGCGCCTCGATGCTGTTCGTCTACGTGCCCCCCGGCCCGCTGGTGCCGGCCCTGGACTCGTACTGGCTCGTGATCCACGTCGTATGCGCCATCCTCGCCGGCGCGGCCTTCCTGGTGGGCGCCGCCGCCTCCGTGCTGTACCTGCTCAAGGCGCGTGCCGAGCAGAACACCCCGGAAGACCAGCGAGTCGGCTTTCTCTGGCGGATCCCGTCGTCGGCCGTGATCGACCAGGTGGCCTACCGGGTGCACGCGTTCGCCTTCCCGATCTGGACGTTCGCGGCCCTCATCGCGGGCCCGATCTGGGCCCAGGCCGCATGGGGTCGCTACTGGGGCTGGGACGCGAAGGAGGTCTGGGCCTTCATCACCTGGGTCGGCTACGCCGCCTACCTGCACGCGCGTGCGACGGCCGGCTGGCGCGGCAAGGCGGCCGCGATCCTGGCCCTGCTCGCGTTCTCGACCTTCCTGTTCAACTACATCGGCGTCAACCTGTTCGTCGGCGGTCTGCACTCCTACGCCAAATAGCCCGTCTGCCTGCGGGCCGCAGGGCGCAGACGCTACGATCCCTCCAAGATCGGGGCAGAGGGAGCAAGCATGACGAAGACGCCCTGGTTGGCGGTGGGGGTGCTCGCCGCCTGGTTGGTGGCGGTGCCCGCCCCGGCCCATGCCGACGATCCGCAGGTCACGACGCACCGAGACGGCTCCGTCAGCTACGTCGACCCGGCCCTGGCGGATCGTGAGACCTCGACGTTCGTCGGCACGCTCCGACCCGTCGTGCGCGACGACTTCACGACCGGGACCGCGACCTATCTCGATCCCGTGCTCGTCACGGAGTCCGGCGACACGATCCCGGTCGATCTCGACGGCGAGCTGCTGAACGCCGGGCCCATCACCGCGAAGCTGGTCGAGGGACCGGCCCTCGACAGCGCACTGGCCGGCCGGTCCTCCGCGCCGGTCGCGGTCGCACAGGCCAAGGTCGCCAGTGCGGCCGCGGCGACGCCGTCGTCCCACCGCGTCTACCTGGCGGTCGTGACCAACAAGGGCAGCGTGCGGTCGACCGCGTCGATCGAGGCCGCCGTCGATCAGGGCATCGCCTGGTGGAAGGCCGAGGCGGGCCCGGGCGTCGAGAGCTTCGTTCGGGCTGGCGGAACCAAGAAGCTGAGCATCTCGGCCAGCCAGTGTGGCTTCGCCAACCCCGGGCAGACCTGGGTTCAGGCTGCCCAGAAGTTCCCGTCCGTCAGCTTCGCGCCGGGAGACGGCAACCATCTGGTCGTGGTGACCTCGAAGAGCTGCAATCACCTCGGTGTGGGTACCGTCGGTGAAGGCCTGTCCGACGGCGGCGGCGTCCTGATGGCCGACGTCCCGAACGTGTTCGCTGCGACCTTCGCGCACGAGATCGGCCACAACCTGAGCCTCGACCATGCGAATCGCGATTGCGCATCATGCGAGTACGAGAACCTGTACAGCGTCATGGGCTTCGCGATCTCGTTCAACAACCAGGCGTTGTCGATCCCGGCCCTGGACACGGCCTATCGCGCGCAGCTGGGCCTGACCGGTCCGGCCGAGGTGAGAACCGTGCAGGCCGGCCGGTCGGCCACGGTCGAGCTGACGGGTCGCGGGGCGCCTGCGGGGGTGCGCGGCATCGCGGTGCGCTCGACGTCCGGGCAGACCTATTGGGTGGACTATCGCGCGGGCACCGGGCGGGACGCGGGATCCTTCTACCAGCGGGCCGGCGCGACCACCACGATCGTTCCTGGAGTCCTCTACCCGTCGGGTGTCACGATCGAGCGCCAGGTCACGGACCCGATGCAACAACCCATCGATGCGCGGTCCACCTGGCTCGCCGAGAAGTCCACCGGCTCCTCGTCGCTCGCGCGCTTCACCACGGGCGACACCATGACCGCGGGCGATGTGACGATCCGGGTCGACGAGATCACGGCGGCAGGCGCCAAGGTCACGATCAATCCGGGTCTTCCACCCGCTGCCACGGATCCGGTCGCCGCCGGCCAGCCGACGATCTCGGGCACGGTGCGGGTCGGCCAACGGCTGACCGCGGCACCGGGCGCCTGGGCGGGCGGCACCGGCTTCGGATACCAGTGGCTGGCCGACGGCACGGCCATCACCGGAGCGGTGGCCTCCTCGTATGTCCTGACGGCGGCGGATCGAGGCCGGGCGATCTCGGTGAACGTGACCGGATACCACGACGACTACCTCCCGGTGACGATCGCGTCGGCCGAGACGGCTGCGGTGCTGTCGGGCACCCTGACGGCTCCGACGCCGAAGATCTCCGGCACGTCGAAGGTCGGCAAGAAGCTGACCGCCAAGCCGGGGACGTGGACCAGCGGCACCAAGCTGACCTATCGCTGGAAGGCCAACGGCAAGTCGATCTCCGGCGCCACGAAGTCGACCTACAAGATCGCCAAGAAGTACAAGGGCAAGAAGATCACGGTCACGGTGACGGGAAGCAAGTCCGGCTACACGACCGTCAGCAAGACCTCGAAGTCGACGTCCAAGGTCAAGAAGAAGTAGCCGGTCACAGGCCCCGCAGGTAATCCGGGTCGTCGTCGGGGCCCCTGGGTCGGTACGGCCGCGGTGCGGGCCGCCCGCTCGACGGCGGACGCCACACCCGGTGGTGTCCGTAGAACAGCCACGCCATCGGGCCGATGATCGGGGCGAGGATCAGCACGAACCACAACGGCTTGGGCACTCCGCGCACCTGGTCGCGCGGCGTCGCGATCAGATCGAACAGCGCGTACACCAGCAAGGTGAGCGCCACGGCGACCAGCAGGAACTTGCCCATGCGTTCGAGCCTACCGACGCGGCCGTAGAGCCCAGCCAGGACGGCCGTAGGACCGTACCCATGACAGCCGTAGGACTATGCCCATGACAGCCGTAGGACTATGCCCATGACAGCCGTAGGACTATGCCCATGACAGCCGTAGGCTGGGGGCCATGAAGGCGTTCTGGCGGTACACGATCGCGCGGCTGGCCCTGTTCGGTGTGTGCTGGCTCGTGCTGTGGGGCATCGGGCTGCTGATCTTCGAGCAGTCCACGCTCACCAATCTGATCGTCCTGATGATCGCGATGCTGGTGTCGGCCGTGGTCTCGGCCTTCGTGTTGGCTCCTCTGCGTGACGACCTGGTCCGCCACGTGCAGGCGAGGGCCGAGCGCATGACCGAGCGGCTCGAGGAGGCACGGGGGGCCGAGGACGTCGACTAGTGTCGCGGCATGCCCAAGACCACCGTTGAGCAACGCGCCTGGATCGCCGAGGCGATCCGCCGGGTCGATGCCGACGCGAACCGGAGCGCCGACACGCACCTGCACGTCCTGCCGCTCCCGGTCGACGGCATCGATCTGTATCTCAAGGACGAGTCGGTCCATCCGACGGGGAGCCTGAAGCATCGCCTGGCGCGGTCGCTGTTCCTCTACGCGCTGTGCAACGGCTGGATCGGGTGCGACAGCACCATCATCGAGGCGTCGAGCGGCTCGACGGCTGTCAGCGAGGCGTACTTCGCCCGGCTGATCGGCCTGCCGTTCGTGGCAGTCATGCCCGCCTCGACCAGTCCCGAGAAGATCTCGCTGATCGAGTTCTACGGCGGCCGCTGTCACCTGGTCGACGACGCCGGCGCCGTGTACGACGAGGCACGCCGGCTCGAGGCCGAGACCGGCGGCCACTACATGGACCAGTTCACGTATGCCGAGCGCGCGACCGACTGGCGGGGCAACAACAACATCGCCGAGTCGATCTTCGAGCAGTTGCGGGCCGAGCCGCACCCGTGTCCGTCGTGGATCGTGGTCGGCGCAGGCACCGGCGGCACCTCCGCGACGATCGGGCGGTTCGTCCGGTACCGCCGTTTCGACACCCAGATCATGGTGGCCGATCCGGAGAACTCGGCGTTCCTGGAGGGGTGGGAGCAGGACGTGTCGACCGCCACGACGTCCGCTCCGTCGCGCATCGAGGGCATCGGCCGGATGCGCATCGAGCCCTCGTTCGTCGGCGGTGTGGTCGACGACATGATCCGGGTCCCCGACGCCGCGTCCATCGCGGCGGCGCGTTGGGTCTCCGAGATCCTGGGCCGTCCGGTCGGCGGATCCACGGGCACCAACGTCTGGGCGAGCCTGCAGGTCGTCGACCGGATGCGTGAGGCGGGACAGGACGGCAGCATCGTCACGCTGCTGTGCGACGGCGGCGAGCGGTACGCCCACACGTACTACGACGACGCCTGGCTCGCCGCCCAGGATCTCGACATCGCGCCGTACCGGGACTTCCTCGACCGGTTCACGCCCCGAGCGTGAGTCCCACCGCCAGGCCGACGGCGTAGATCAGTTCGGCCTGGCCGATGTCCTTCAGCACGGGAATGAGCGCTGGCCCCTGAGCGCCCCTGGCGACGGTCTGTCGCGCGCGGACGGCCAGGGGCAGGAACAGCAGACCGAGCAGCGCCCACAGCGTGTAGGCGGCCGCGGCACCTAGGGCGACGATCGAGACCAGCACCAGCAGGCTGAAGAAGCGACGGGTGCCTCGGTCGCCGAGCACCACGGCCAGGGTCTTCTTGCCGCTGGCCGTGTCGGTGGGGATGTCGCGCAGGTTGTTGGCCACGAGGATCGCGCAGGCCAGGGCGCCCACTCCGACCGCGGCGGTCACGGCCGGAGCGGTGATGTGCTCGACCTGCACGTACGCCGTCCCGAGCACCGCGACGATGCCGAAGAACACGAACACGCTGACCTCGCCCAGGGCGCGGTACCCATAGGGCGAAGGGCCCCCCGTGTAGGTCCAGGCCGCGAGGATCGCGGCGGCGCCGACGAGCAGCAGCCACCAGGTCGTGGTGGCCGCCAGCGCGAAGCCGAATGCCGCGCCCAGGCCGAGGAACGCGAAGGCCGCCAGCTTGACCTGGCGGGCGGGCACCAGGCCTGATCCGACCAGGCGCAGCGGGCCGACGCGGTCGTCGTCGGTGCCCTTGATGCCGTCGGAGTAGTCATTGGCGTAGTTGACCCCGATCTGCAGCGCCAGCGAGACGCTGAGCGCGAGCAGCGCCTTCCACCAGACGACCGACTCGGCGTACGCGGCCGCGCCGGTGCCTGCGACGACGGGTGCGACGGCGGCGGGGAGGGTGCGGGGCCGCGCGCCGGCGATCCAGAGGGCCAGGCGTCCGGGGGCGGGCGGACCGGGCGCGGGAGAGTCGGGAGCGGTCGGGTTCACCGGGTCAGTGTGCCAGCCGCGCCTCTGTCAAGTTCTGGTTGACGGTCCTTGGCTCGTCAATCTATGATTGACATATGGCGACACGGCGACCGTCCGGCGACGATGACGCGTTCACCGACGAGGTGGCGCGGGCGATCGCCCGGCTCGACCCGGAGCTGGAGAGGCGGCTCGGCAGTGACCCCCAGGCGCACCTCGATCTCGTCGTGCTGACCAGTCGGGCGCAGTCGGCCGTCGGCGATCTGCTGAGGTCCGCCGTGTCGTCCGCGCGGGCCGCCGGCTGGAGCTGGGAGGCGATCGGCGGATCGCTGGACATGTCACGCCAGGCCGCGCAACAGCGCTTCGGTCGCGCGGCCGACGAGGACAGCGGCGACGACAGCCGCCGCCTGATCGGCTTGACGGCCTTCAACGAGATCGAGACGCTCAACAACTGGGGGCAGCACGGCTGGCACTCGATCGGCTTCGGTCCGATGTTCCACGACGTGGTCCACACGCCCGTTCAATGGGAGCATCGCCGGGCGGTGGTCGGTGGACGCGGTACCAAGTCGCTGGAGAACCAAGGCTGGGAGCGGATCGGCTCCGTGTGGTTCCCCTGGGTGTACTTCCGTCGCCCGCTGGATGCGCCGGCGTTGCCGGGTGAGCCGGAGTGACGACGGCCTCCCTGCATCCGGTACAAGGCGAGCCGCTCGCCGTGCTCGAGGCGTTGCGGGCGTGGGTCGACGACGGTGGCGACCCGCTCGCGATGCGCACGTCGGGCAGCACGGGCGAGCCGAAGGACGTCCTGCTGTCGCGCGACGCCATGGTCGCCTCGGCGACCGCCGCACTCGACCGTCTCGGCGGGCCGGGTGGCTGGCTGCTGACCATTCCGGTCACCGGCGTCGGCGGACTGCAGGTGCTGGTGCGGTCGATCCTGGCCGGCGTGGACCCGGTGGTGTCGGGCGACATCTCGGCCGCCGAGGTCGGCGGGTCTCGTCACTACGTGTCGATCGTGCCGACCCAGCTCCACCGACTCGATGTCGCGGGGCGACTCGGTGCGCTCGCCGAGTTCGACGCCGTGCTGCTCGGTGGCGCGGCCGCCGATCCTGGGCTGCTGGCGCGTGCTGCCGAGGCGGACGTCAACGTGGTCCGCACGTACGGGATGACCGAGACGTGTGGCGGCTGCGTATACGACGGGCTGCCGCTCGCCGGCGTCTCGATGCGGATCGCCTCCGACGACATGGTCGAGCTGTCCGGTCCCGTGCTGTTCGACGGCTACGGCGATCCGTCCGCGACCGCGGCGGTGCTGAGCGGCGGCTGGTTCCGTACCGGCGATCTCGGCGAGATCGGCGCCGATGGGCGGCTGCGCATCACCGGACGGGCCGACGACATCGTGCAGAGCGGAGGCGTCAAAGTGCCCCTGCCCGCTGTGGCGACCGCCGTGAGCCGCGTGGCAGGCGTCGCCGAGGCCGTCGTCCTGGGTCGTCCGGACCGTGAGTGGGGCACCGAGGTGGTCGCCTTCGTGGTCCCTGAGACAGGTGCTTCGCCGCGTCTCGACCAGGTGCGCGACGGCGTCGAGGCGCAAGGCATCGCCAGGACCTGGGCGCCCCGCGATCTGGTGCTGGTCGACGAGTTCCCGCTGCTCCCCAACGGCAAGATCGACCGCCAGCGTCTGCTCGGGCGGGGTTCGACCATAGGTCGCCAGGAGTGAGGGACGAGCGCTGGCGTGGTGGAGGGTTCGTCGTCGTCTCACCGGCGCCTGCCCGCCCTCGCTCGTAGAGCGAGCTCTGGCTGGCGACCGGTGCGTTTTGTTCCGGCCGCCAGCGGTGAGGCCGCCCGCGGCCGAGGCGCGGGTAGGCGCCGGTGAGCCGGAAGGCTCGCTCGACCGAGGTCAGACCAGGGCGTCGATGGCCTGAGCGATCGGCAGGCCGCCGCCGACCAGGTTCCACTGGTGTCCGATGGTGCGCGGGTCGTCGATCACGGCGGCCAGGACGGCTGCGACATCGGCTCGGGTGACCTCGCCTCGCGGCACATCGGGTCCGAGGGCGATCGATCCGGTCGGCGGGTCGTCGGTCAGGCGGCCGGGCCGGATGATCGTCCAGTCCAGGCCGCTGGCCCGGAGCGCCACGTCGGCGTCGCGCTTGGCCTCGACATAGGCGCGCCAGACCGGTTCGGTGTCGTCGGGGAGCGGAGTGTCGACGGAGATCGCCGAGACCTGGACGAAGCGCCTCGCGCCGGTGGCCGTGGCGGCCTCGATCGATTTCAGCGAGCCGCCGAGGTCGACGGTGCGCTTGCGCTCGATCTTGCCGTCCGGCCCGCCGCCCGCGGAGAACACGATCGCGTCGGCGCCGGTGAACAGTTCGGCGAAGCGGTCGGTCGGGTCGGTCTCGATGTCCAGCAGGGCCACCTCGGCTCCCAGCGGTTCCAGATCGGCGGCATGCGCCGGATCCCGCACCAGCGACACGACCTGATGGCCCGCCTCGACCAGTGGGGCGACGAGCAGCCGGGCGATCTTGCCGTGACCCCCGACGATGACGATTCGGCTCATGGGTCCACGGTAGGCGCAGGGTCCACACCCCGAAGGCCACTAGTGTTCACCGCGTGCAGTTCAGGACGTTCGCGATCGACATGCCCACGCGGTTCCGCGGTGTGACCCGTCGCGAGGGCATGGTCGTGCACGGACCGGCGGGCTGGGCCGAGTTCAGTCCGTTCCTGGACTATTCGGCGGCCGAATGCGTCCCCTGGCTGAGGGCCGCGCTGGATTCGGCCGAGCGGCCGTGGCCGACCCCCGTCCGCGACGTGATCCCGGTCAACTGCACGATCCCGGCGGTCGGGCCGGAGCACGCGGCACGGATCGTGCGCGAGTCCGGTTGTTCGACCGCGAAGGTCAAGGTCGCCGAGCCGGGCCAGAACCTCGGCGACGACATCGCACGGGTCGAGGCCGTCCGGGACGCCATCGGCCCGGCCGGCCGGGTGCGTGTCGATGCGAACGGTGGCTGGGGCGTCGATGCGGCGGTCCTGTGCATCGCCGAACTCGACCGGGCGGCCGGAGGCCTGGAGTACGTCGAGCAGCCGTGCGCCGAGGTCGAGGACCTGGCAGCCGTGCGGCGTCGCGTCGAGGTGCCGGTCGCGGCCGACGAATCGATCCGCCGGGCCGACGACCCCTACCGGGTGCTCGCGCTCGAAGCGGCCGATATCGCGGTGCTGAAGGTACAGCCGCTGGGCGGCGTCCACGCGTGCCTCGAGATCGCCGAGCGCATCGCGATGCCCGTCGTGGTCTCGAGCGCGGTCGACACCTCGGTCGGGCTCGCGGCCGGGCTCGCGCTGGCCGCGGCGCTTCCCGATCTGCCGCACGCCTGTGGCCTGGCGACGACCTCGCTGCTGGCCGGCGATGTCGTGGCATCTCCGCTGCGCCCCGTCGGCGGTGTCCTGCCGGTCGGCAGGGCCGAGCTCGACGAGTCCGCCTTCGCGGCCGTGGCTGCCGATGCCGAGACCGAAGAGCGCTGGCAGCAGCGCCTCGCCGAGGTTCGGGAGTTCCTGCGATGAACGCGGTCGAGACCGCCCGTCGGCTGGTCGAGAGGCTGCTCGCGGCCGGCACCACCGACGCCGTCCTCTCGCCGGGATCGCGCTCCGGGCCCCTCGCGCTGGCGCTGCACGCCGCCGACGCCCAGGGCCTGCTGCGCCTGCACGTGCGAGTCGACGAACGCGAGGCGGCCTTCGTCGCGCTCGGGCTCGCCAAGGTGCAGGGCCGCCCCGTCCCCGTCGTGACCACGTCGGGCACGGCGGTCGCGAACCTTCACCCGGCGCTGCTCGAAGCCGTCCACAGCGGTGTGCCGGTCGTGGCGGTCACGGCCGACCGGCCTGCTCGTCTGCGGGGCACGGGTGCGAACCAGACGACCCAGCAGGTCCGCATCTTCCCGCTCGTGGCGTACGCCGACGACCTCGAGGCGGTGCGACCGGGTCTGGATCACCCGCTCCAGCTCAATCTCGAACTGGACGAGCCGCTCATCGAACCGGTGTCGTGGGAGTTCTCGGTGCCCGGACTGGACCAGGCGCCCGATGGAGCGTCGGCCACCACCGGCGTCGACGCCTCACGGCGGACCGTCGTGGTCGCCGGGGACGGCGCGGGTCCTGGCGCCCGTGAACTCGCGGAGTCGGCCGGGTGGCCCCTGCTCGCCGAGCCGAGCTCGGGGGCACGAAACGGCCCCAACGCGATCGCGGCCTATCGGCTGCTGCTGCGGAGCGATCTGGCGCACGGCATCGAGCAGGTCGTCTCGTTCGGCCATGCGACTCTGTCGCGGCCCGTCACGGCCCTGCTCGGTCGCACCGACCTCGACATCGTCCACGTCGGCGATCAGGCGACCTTCCCGACGCCTGCGGGTCCTCGCGTCTTATTCGCCGAGACGGTCCGGATCGAGGGCGTGGCCGATCCCGGCTGGCTCGACACGTGGCGTGCCGCGGGCGAGGCCGCGCGGTCCGCGATCGACGCGCTTCTCGACGGCTTGACCCCGTACGACGTCGCGCGCACCGTCGACGCGGCGGTGCCCGACGGCGGTCTGCTCGTGGTGGGCTCGTCGAATCCGATCCGTGACCTCGATCTGGTCGGCGGCACGCGATCAGGCGAGCGGACGGTCCTGGCCAATCGCGGTCTGGCGGGCATCGACGGGCTGCTCTCGACCGCGATCGGCGCCGCGCTGGCCCACGGTCCCGCGCGGGCGATCGCCTACGTCGGCGACCTCACGTTCCTGCACGGCAGCAACGGTCTGTTGATCGGTCCGGGCGAGCCCCGCCCGGATCTGACGATCGTCGTCGTCAACGACGATGGTGGCAGCATCTTCGCGTCACTGGAGCAGGGCGCGGACGAGTACGCGGCCGCGTTCGAGCGGGTGTACGCGACCCCGACCGGGGCCGATCTGGGGGCGCTGTGCGCCGGCTACCGGGTCGCCCACCGCCGCGTCGGGGCCGGCGATCTCGCGGCCGCGCTGTCGGAGTCGCCGGCGGGCGTCGAAGTCATCGAGGTTCCGCTGGACCGTGCCGACCGGCGAGCGCTGGGTGCGCATCTGGCGGAGGCCGGGGTGGCCGCCGCGAATTCACGATGACACCAGTTGTGTCACCGTCATACTCGCAGTAGGTTGTGGTGCACGTCACCACTGGCGAGAGGTTGGCATGGCAAGCGACACGTTCGATCACATCGTCATCGGCTCCGGGAGTGCCGGCGGCGTCGTCGCCGCGCGGCTCGCGGAGGACCCGCAGGTGCGTGTGCTGCTGCTCGAGGCCGGGCCCGCCGACGATGACGAGATGATCAAGATGCCCGTCGGCTTCTCGGCCCTGTTCCGCACCAAGTACGACTGGAACTACCGCACCAGCGGGCAGAAGCAGCTCGAGGGGCGTCGCAAGACCTGGCCGCGCATGAAGGCGCTGGGCGGCTGCTCGTCGCTCAACGCGATGATCTACATCCGCGCGGCCGCCGCCGACTACGACGAGTGGCGCGATGCCTACGGCGCCGACGGTTGGGGCTACGACGACGTCCTGCCGTACTTCAAGAGATCTGAGGGCAACCAGCGGCTGTCCGATCAGTTTCACAACACGCAGGGTCCGTTGCACGTCGAGGACCGCGTGTTCACCCACGAACTCAGCGAGGCCTGGGTCGAGTCCGCCGTCGCAGCCGGCATGAAGCGCACCGACGACTTCAACGGCGCCTCGCAGGAGGGCGCCGGCATCTATCAGGTGACCTGCAAGAAGGGCCGCCGCTGGTCGGTCGCCGACGCGTTCATCCGGCCCGCGATGGAACGACCGAACTTCACGGTCCGCACCGACGCGTTCGTGACCCGGATCCTGGTCGACGGCGGCCGGGCGACCGGTGTCGCCTACCAGTCCGGGGGCGAGGAGCACGTGGTGCGCGCCGAGGGCGAGATCATCCTGTCCGGTGGTGCCATCAACAGCCCGCAACTGCTGATGTTGTCGGGCATCGGCCCAGGCGCCCATCTGCGCGAGCACGGCATCGAGGTCCTGGTCGACTCGCCCGGCGTCGGCCAGAACCTGCAGGACCATCCCGTCGGCGGCCCGCTGTACTACACGCACAAGACCTACGACCTGGCCGGCGAGCTCGGCTTGAAGAACCTGATGCGCTGGAAGGCCACCGGCAAGGGCCCCCTGGCGTCCAACGTCGGCGAGGCCGGCGGCTACTTCAAGAGCCACGATGATCTGGCCGATCCCGACATCCAGGTGTTCGTGGCACCCACCGGCTTCTACGACAACGGCGAGCACGAGCCCACCCGCGCGGCCGTCACGGTCGCCGCGTGCCTGGTGCGGGTCGAGAGCAAGGGCCAGATCCGACTGCGCTCGGCCGATCCCACCTGGCACCCCGAGATCGACCCGGCCTACTTCGACGACCAGACCGATCTCGACGCCATCGTGCGCGGCATCCGCCGCATCGTCGACATCAACCGCGAGAAGCCGTTCGACGACTACATCGCCGCACCGTGGGTCCCCGAGACCCGCGATCCCAGCGACGCCCAGATCGAGGCCGCCGTCCGCCGCATGGCCCAGACGCTCTACCACCCGGTGGGCACGTGCGCGATGGGCACGGTCGAGGGCAGCGTCGTCGGACCTGATCTGAAGGTCCACGGCATCGACGGCCTGCGGGTCGCCGACGCCTCCGTGATGCCCCGCGTCCCGCGCGGCAACACCAACGCCCCCACCATCATGATCGGCGAGAAGGCCGCCGATCTCATCAAGCAGGAGCCCACATGACCGCAGTCGTTGGCCCGTCCCTGGACGAGGCCGTCACCAGTGCTCAGACATTCGACTCGCTGAACCCGTCCAACGGCGATGTCGTCGGAACCCACGCGATCCACACCAAGGAAGACGTCGACGCCGCCGTGGCCCGCTCGCGCGAGGCCGCGCAGTGGTGGGGCGCGCTCAGCTTCGACGAGCGCGCCGAGTACCTGCTCACGTGGCGCAGCGTCATCACCCGGCGCATCGCCCAGCTGGCCGAGGTGTCGCACCGCGAGACCGGCAAGCCGCACAGCGACGCCCAGCTGGAGATCGTGCTGGCCATCGACCACATCGCGTGGGCGGCCAAGCACGCCAAGAAGATCCTCGGCCAGCAGAAGGTCAAGTCCGGTCTGCTGATGGCGAACCAGGCGTCGTACGTCGAGTACAAGCCGCTGGGCGTCGTCGGCGTCATCGGCCCCTGGAACTACCCGGTGTTCACGCCGTGCGGTTCGATCGCGTACGCCCTGGCGGCAGGCAACACGGTCGTCTTCAAGCCCAGCGAGTACACGCCGGGCGTCGGCGAGTGGCTCGCGCACACCTTCACCGAGGTCGTGGGCGGCCGGCCGGTGTTCCAGGTCGTCACGGGGCTGGGCGAGACGGGCAACGCGCTGTGCCTGGCCGATATCGACAAGCTGGCGTTCACCGGTTCGGGCCCCACGGGCAAGAAGGTCATGGCCGCCTGCGCCACGAACCTGACCCCGGTCATCATCGAGGCCGGCGGCAAGGACTCGCTGATCGTCGACGAGGACGCCGATCTGGAGAAGGCGGCCGAGGCCGCCCTGTGGGCCGGCATGGCGAATGCGGGCCAGACGTGCATCGGCACCGAGCGCGTGTACGTGCACGAGAAGGTCTTCGAGCCGTTCATGACCGAGATCCTGGCCCAGGCCAAGGAGCTGCGCGCCGGCTCCGACAGCGGCGCCAAGATCGGGCCCATCACGATGCCGTCACAGATCGACGTGATCCGCAGCCACGTGCAGGACGCGGTCGACAAGGGCGCACAGGTGGCACTCGGTGGCCCCGATGCCATCGGCGACCGGTTCGTGCAGCCCACGATCCTCACGCATGTGCCCGAGGACTCGACCGAGATCACCGAGGAGACGTTCGGTCCGACCTTGGCCGTCAATCCGGTCAAGAGCATGGACGAGGCCATCGAGCTCACGAACGCCACGCAGTACGGACTGGCCGGCGCGGTGTTCTCCAAGAAGCGCGGCATGGAGATCGCGCGGCAGATCCGCTCGGGCATGACGTCGATCAACGCCGTCACGGCCTTCGCGGGGGTGCCAGGCCTGCCGTTCGGCGGCGTCGGCGACTCCGGCTTCGGTCGCATCCACGGCCCCGACGGCCTCAAGGAGTTCACGTACGCCAAGGCCATCACCCGGCAGAAGTTCAAGCCGCTGATGATGCTCACGGCGTTCAGCCGCGACGACAAGACCGACGCCAAGGCGATGAAGCTCGTCACGATGCTGCACGGCGGCAAGCAGACCCTCCGCTGAGGAGTCACTCGTTGGCGCTGAGGAGTCACTTGTTGGCGCTGGCGAGTCGCTCGTTGGTGGTGAGGAGTCGGTTGTTGCGTGAGCTTGTCGGGCTTGGTCGCCTACCCGGTCCTCGTTCCTCGGACCTGGCGACCGAGTGTGCCGGTCGCCAGCGGGGAGGCCGGCCACGGCCGAGTCGCGGGGAGGCGACCGGATCTTGACCGGCTGGCGTGGGTTGTCGTGTGGCTTGCGCTCGTGGGGTCGCGACTGGACGGGCTTCTCGACTCGGTGAGATTCCGTGGCGCTCACCAAGTCACACCTGCGCACTCGCAAGCAGGCAGCTTGCGGACTGTCGTTCGCCTCACCAGCTCGCGAGAGCGCATCTGTGACTCGTGAGCGCGACCCGTGGTCACCTTCCACGTGGTCACCTTGCACGGGGTCGTGGGGGCTAAGGCGCCGATCCTAGGAATTCGTCCGATGTGGGGGACTACCTCAGACGCGCAGGATCGAAGCATGTTCATCGTCGATCCTCTTGAATTCGTCCGTGACGATCACCGCACGCGGCTCCGGACGGCCGCGGGGTACAGGGCCGTGGCACCCGTGTCGCGTCCGGTGCGCCGTCGCCGCTGGGCGGTCCGTCTTCACCTCACCCGTCGCGCCGCCTGAGAGCGGCGGGCCTTGACCGCTGTGTTGTCCGATCCGTCGGCCATGATGGAACCCATGGCCGACGATCGCACGCTGCCGCCGCTCGTCGGCCGCGCGACCGAGCTCGCCGTACTGCTCGAAGCCGTGGGACTGACGCCCGGCGGCACCGGGCCGGTCATCGTCGGCGGCGACGCAGGCATCGGCAAGACCCGTCTCATGCGAGAGCTGGGTGTCACCGCTCGCGCCGCGGGCCATCGTGTCATGGTCGGCCACTGCCTCGACCTCGGCGACAGCGCGATGCCGTTGCAGCCGTTCGTCGAGGCGTTCGGGGCGCTGCTCGATGCGGACCGGTCGCTGCTGGCCGACGAACTGCCGGCGCTGCACCCGCTGTTGTGGCGCGATGTCGCCGAGCACGCCGAACGGGCCGAGCTGTTCGCGGCGGTCGCCGCGGGCCTCGACCGGTTGGCGGCCGATGCGCCGGTGCTGCTGATCGTCGAGGACGCGCACTGGGCCGATCCGTCGACGCGCCGATTGCTGCGGTTCGTCCTGAGCTACGCGTTCACGCACGAGGTCCACATCGTGGTGAGCTACCGCGCCGACGATCTGCACCGGCGGCATCCCTTGCGTGAGGCGCTCGCCGAGTGGGTGCGGCTGCCCGATGTCCGGCGCCTCGAACTCGAGCCGCTCGGTGACCTCGAGCTGGCCGATCTGCTCACGGGGCGCGCGGGGCGATCGCTCGACGTCGAGGCAGTGCGGGCCATCGTCGGCCGCGCTGCGGGCAATGCGTTCTACGCCGAGGAACTGCTCGACGCCGGGCTCGCCGATATCGGTGCAGGCCTGCCCGACACGCTTGCCGATCTGCTCCTCGTGCGGCTCGACCGGCTCGACGAGCATGCCCGCGCGGTCGTCAAGGTCATCGCGTGCGCGGCCGGTCCGGTGGGTCATCACACGCTCGAGAACGTGGCCGACCTCTCGGCCGCCGACATCGCGGCCGGGGTCCGCGCCGCGCTCGATCACCGGGTCCTGGCGTTGCGCGGTGAGCAGTACACGTTCCGCCATGCGCTGCTGTCCGAGGCCGTGCGCGACGACCTGTTGCCCGCCGAACGCCGCCGGGTGCACGCCGCCTACCTCGAGGCCATCGGCGCGGGTCGCCTCGAACCGAGTGCTGCGGCGCTTGTCGCCCATCATGCGCTCGGTGCCGGCGATCTGGCTCAGGCGTTCGTGTCGTCCGTCGCGGCCGGACACGAGGCCGTCCGCCTGGCCGGACACGACGAAGCCGCGCGACACTTCGAGCAGGCACTGACCTTGGTCGACCATGCGCCTGCCGACGCCGATCTCGTGTCACTGGTCATCGACGCTGCCGATGCCACGATGGCGGCCGGCCATCCGATGCGCGCCACGGCACTCCTGCGCGATCATCTCGCCGCGGCGGGCGACGATCTTTCGGTCGACGACCGGGTCCGGCTGTTGATCGCGATGGCCGACACCGCGTACCTGGGCAGCGACGACGATCTGGCCGATACCGCCAGTGCCGAGGCTGTGGCTCTGGTGGGCGAGGTCGAGCGCCCTCTGCTGGCGCGGGCGCTCGCCAAGCGCGCCCTGGTGTTGCTGTCGATCGGTCGCGACGACGATGTCGTGGCATTCGGCGAACGTGCCCTGGCGCTGGCCGAGCGGCTCGAGCTGTCCGATGTCACGGCTGACGTCAATACCACCTTGATGCGGGCCGCGGCCCGCACGGGCACGGCCGATCTCGACAAGGCGCGCCTGCGGTACACCGAGCTGATCGAGCGGTCGCGGGCCGACGGCGACATCGTGGGCGAACTGCGAGGGCTGCACAATCTGGGCTTCGTCCTGATGTCGGCCGGCCTGCTGGCCGATGCCGAGGCGTCGTTCACCGCCGCGATGGAGTCGGCCGGGCGACATGGCCGGGCGTGGGCGCCCTACGGATTCGACGGGCGGGCGTTCGCGGCGTTCGCCGCCATCCTTCGCGGTGCGTGGCGCGAAGCCGAGACGCTGCTGCAGCACGGTCCCGAGGCTCCGCGCCTGGCGTCGGCGATCCTCGACGCCATGCGCTCGTTGATCCGTGCCGCGCAGGGTGATCTGGCCGCGCTCGACGACGCGCCGCGCATGCGCGCGTTCTGGGAGCGCGACATGGCGCAGCTGTCGCACTCGGCCGCGGCACAGATCGAGCTGTACGGCATCACGGGCGATCACCTGGCTGCCGAGGATGTCCACGATCAGGCGGCCCGAGTCCTCGCGGAGCACTGGAAGTCGCCGCTGAGCATGATGCGCATCCGGCACACCGCGCTGCTGCTCGACGCCTGGACACGCGTGCTGCCGTCGTTGGACCGTGACGAGACCGCCCGTGTGGTCGAACGCGCGATGGCGGCCGAGGCCGGTCTCGACGATGTGATCGGCCACTGGGGCAATGTGGGGCCCGAGGCACGCGCCTGGCGCCTGAGGGCGGCGGCCGAGCTACTGCGCCTGCAGGTCGGCGCTGGCATCGCGGCGCCCGCGCGCGATGAGCTGATCGCCGCCTGGCGGGCCGACGCCATCGCGTTCGAGGGCCTGGGTCAGCCCTACGAGCTGGCTCGCAGCCGCACCAGGCTCGCCGCGGCGCTGGGCGCCGGAGCGGAGGCCACTGACCTGCTGGCGCAGGCGAGCGAGGTCGCCGAGCGTCTCGGCACGCGCCCCCTCGCCGACGAGATCGCCGCCCAGCGCCCGCGCGCGTCGGCGTCCCACGGCGGCCTGACATCGCGCGAGCACGAGGTGCTGGGTCAGGTCGCGCTCGGCCGCAGCAACGGCGAGATCGCCAAGGCGCTGTTCATCAGCACCAAGACCGTGTCGGTGCACGTCTCGAACATCCTGGCCAAGCTCGGGGCCTCCAGCCGCACCGAGGCGGCCGCCATCGCCCGCCGCGAGGGTCTGCTCGACTAGCCTGTCGTGGTGAGTTTTCGTCGTTACGTCGCCCTGGGCGACTCGTTCACCGAAGGCGTCGGCGATCACGACGTCACCCTGCCCAACGGCGTGCGCGGCTGGGCTGACCGTCTCGCGGCGGTGTTGGCCGCGCGCGAACCGGGCTTCGAGTACGCAAATCTGGCCATCCGGGGTCGCAAGCTGCGCCCGATCCTGGGTGAACAGCTCGAACCGGCGCTGGCGATGAAGCCCGATCTGGTGACCCTGTACGCCGGCGCGAACGACGTGATGCGTCCGCGCATCGATGTCGACGGCCTGATCGCCGACTACGACGCCGCCGTGGCCCGACTCGTCGAGAGTGGAGCACGGGTCGTGCTGTTCACGGCCTACGATCCGGGCAGTCATCCGATCTTCGGCGCGCTGCGGGGCCGGTTCGCGATCTACAACGAGCTGGTGCGCGAGGTCGCCGATCGCCACGCGACGACCCTGGTCGACTTCTGGCGGCTGCGCGACTACCGCGACGACCGCATGTGGGACGAAGACCGTATGCACATGTCGAGCGCCGGCCATCAGCGCATGGCGATGGCCGTGCTCGACGCCCTGGGCATCGAGCACGAGTTGCAGACCCTGCCGTTCCCCGAGCGGGTGGCGCTGTCGAATCTGGCCTGGGCGCGCACGCACGCCGGCCCCTGGATCAAGCGCCGCCTCACCGGCACCTCCTCCGGCGACTCCCTCGATCCCCGCTGGCCCACCCCGGCCCCCATCGCCGCTGGCGAGTCACAAAGTTCCCGCTGACGAGTCGCAAAGTGCGCTGTCGCGAGTCACATAGTTCGCACTTTTCTGACGCATTGGTGTCTGGTCGTTCCGGTGGCCGTGGCGTCGAGCGCGGTCGGTGTGGTTGCGGTGGGGGCTGGGGATGACGGCGGGGCAGCGGTGAGCTGGTCGGCTGATGTGACGAGATAACAGGAACCCTGCATTGATCACAGGAAACTTCCTGTGATCAGCACAAGTTTCCTGGGTGATCGTGTCACCGCTGGTGTTACTGGTGCCGGTGTGACCAACCAGGTCATCGGCCCGGCGCCCCGGTCGTCCTTGCCCCTGCCGTGAGCACCCGCTGACGTTAGTCACCTCGACACGACGGACCACGACCCACCGTTGTGCACCAGGGCCAAACTATCTGACTCGCGAGCGCCAACGAATGACTCGCGAGCGCCAATGAGTGACTCGTCAGCGGGGGTTGAGGGCGTCGCGGATGGGGATGAGCTTGGCGTCGGACTCGGCGAGCTCGTCGGCCGGGGACGAGTCGGCGACGATGCCGCAGCCGGCGAACAGGCGCACGGTGGTGCCGTCGGGGTCGATCTGGGCCGAGCGCAGTCCGATGCCCCACTCGCCGTCTCCGTGGGCGCCGATCCAGCCGACCGGCCCCGCGTAGCGCCCGCGGTCGAGGCCTTCGAGGCTGTCGATCAGCCGGACCGCAGCATCGGTCGGGGTGCCGCCGACGGCGGCCGACGGATGCAGCGCGGCGGCCAGGTTCAGCGCGCCTGCCTCGCCCTTGAGCACACCCGTCACGTCGGTGGCCAGGTGCATCACGTTCGGCAGATGCAGGACGAACGGCGCCTCGGGCACGTTCATGCTGGAGCAGTGGGGCGACAGCGCATCGGCGACCGAGCGCACCGCGTACTCGTGCTCCTCGAGGTCCTTGCTGGAGCGCGCCAGCGAGCCGGCCAGGGCCAGGTCGTGGACGTCGTCGCCCGTGCGGCGGATCGTGCCGGCCAGGACCCGCGAGGTCACCAGGCCGCGCTCGAGCCGCACCAACATCTCGGGCGTCGCTCCGAAGAAGCCGTCGACGTGGAACGTCCAGCAGCTGGGGTACTCCTGGGCCAGCCGCGCCAACGGAGCTCGCACGTCGATCGGCTCGGGCAGCGCGGCCGCGAGGTCTCGGGCGAGGACGACCTTGTCCAGATCGCCCCGGCCGATGCGTTCCACGGCCTCGGCGACCAGGCCCTGCCAGGTCATGCCGTCGACAGAGCCGTCGCTGAATGTGGGGGCGGCGGCGACCGGCCCCGGGTCGTGGACGGCGAGTGGGGGGACCCCTGACAGGCCGGTGCCGATGACGGTGACCCAGGCGGCATCGCCCCGTCGTCCCACGACGACTTCGGGCACGATCAGGGTGCTGGTGGCCTCGGTGTGATCGGCGAAGGCGAACGAGCCGAAGGCGATCAGGCCGGAGCCTGGCAGATCGACCTCGTCGCGCACGACGGCCGACGAGGCGATGGCATCCCACCAGCGTTGCGCCTCGGCGAAGCGGTCGGGCCCACTGACCTCGATCTCGGCCGCACGGCCCCAGCCCACGAGGCCGTCGCCGTTGTGAACCCAGGCCACGCCGTCCTGGATTGGGGCGTCCGACTCGGGCAGGAGCGCCAGGAGCGAATCCGGTAGATCGACGATGTGCTGCGACCGGGCGACCAGTGGCCCGACGACACCGCCGACTGCAGGGTTGCTCACAACGGTCGAGCCTACTCGTGGCACAGTGAGCAAGTGAGCCGAGCCGGTCTGGACAAGGATCCCCGCGACGTCGCCCGCATGTTCGACACCGTCGCGAAGCGGTACGACCTGACCAATGACGTGTTGTCGATGGGCCAGGACCGCCGGTGGCGCAAGCGTGTCGTCGATCTGGTCGGCCCGCGTCCGGGTGAGGCGATCCTCGACCTGGCGGCCGGCACCGGGACGTCATCGCGCCCGTTCGGCGACGCCGGTGCGTTCGTGGTGCCGTGCGACTTCTCGGTGGGCATGCTCGAGATCGGCAAGGCGGCACGGCCGGATCTGCCGTTCACCGCCGGCGACGGCATGCGACTGCCGTTCGCCGACGACACGTTCGACGCCGTGACGATCTCGTTCGGCCTGCGCAACATCGTCGATCCGCATGCGGGGCTGCGCGAGATGCTCCGCGTCACGCGTCCGGGCGGCCGGATCGTGGTGTGCGAGTTCAGCACGCCCACCTGGGCGCCGTTCCGCACGATCTACATCAACTATCTGATGCAGGCGCTGCCGGCCATCGCGCGCACCGTCTCGTCCAATCCCGAGTCGTACGTCTACCTGGCCGAGTCGATTCGGTCGTGGCCCGATCAGAGGGCGCTCGCGATGCGCATGGTCGCGGCGGGCTGGGGTCCGGTCGACTGGCACAACCTGTCCGGCGGCATCGTCGCCCTGCATCGGGCGGTCAAGCCCGGCGGCGCCACGCGGAGCTGACCATGCAGCATCGGTACGAGCTCGACGTCGTGTGGCAGGGCAATCGCGGCTCGGGGACGACCGGATATCGCGACTACGGTCGTCAGGTCCTGCTCGCGACCGCCGGGAAGCCCGAACTCCTGGGCTCGGCCGATCCGGCGTTCCGTGGCGACGCCGACCGATGGAATCCCGAGGAACTGCTGGTCGCGGCGCTCGCGCAGTGCCATCTGCTGTCGTATCTGCACTCCGCGGTGAATCACGGCGTGATCGTGACGGCGTACACCGATCACCCGGTCGGCGTCATGGAGCAGATCGGCCAGGGCGGCCGGTTCACCAGCGTCACGCTGCGACCGCACGTGACGGTCGCCGATGAGTCGATGGTGCAGACCGCTCGGTCGATCCATCGCGAGGCCGGCGAGAACTGTTTCATCGCGGCGTCGATGGGTTTCCCGGTGTCGCACGATCCGACGGTCTCGACCGCCTGATCCAGGCCGTTTCGGACTTAGCGTGACCTAAGTTACAGGTCGGGTTTCCAGGGCGTATCGTGTGACGCGAAGCACGTTGTGAATGCGTTCACAAGCGCACGAGGGAGGTGGGATGAACAGCTACACACCGATCCTCGCGCTGGGCGTCCTGGCGGCCGGATTCGCGGTCTTCAGCGTCGTGATGGCCGGCATCACCGGGCCCAAGCGGTACAACCGCGCGAAGCTGGATCGCTACGAGTCGGGCATCGAGCCCAGCCCGCTGCCCGAAGGCGGCGGCAAGGTCTCGATCCGCTACTTCATCATCGCGATGCTGTTCATCGTCTTCGACATCGAGATCATCTTCCTGTACCCGTTCGCGGTCGCGTTCGACTCTCTCGGCTGGTTCGCGCTGGCCGAGATGGCGATCTTCATGGTCACGGTGTTCATCGCCTACGCCTACGTGTGGCGTCGTGGCGGATTGGAGTGGGACTGACATGGGTGTTGAGGAGAAGCTGCCGTCCGGTGTGCTCCTGACGACGGTCGAGGGCCTGGCCGGCTACATGCGCAAGGCCTCGTTCTGGCCGGCCACGTTCGGTCTGGCCTGCTGTGCCATCGAGATGATGACGTTCGGCGCCCCGCGCTTCGACTCGTCGCGCTTCGGCATGGAGGTGTTCCGCCCCAGCCCGCGTCAGGCCGATCTGATGATCGTGGCCGGCCGTGTCAGCAACAAGATGGCTCCGGTCCTGCGCCAGATCTACGACCAGATGGCCAATCCCAAGTACGTGCTCGCGATGGGTGTCTGCGCCAGCTCCGGCGGCATGTTCAACAACTACGCGATCGTCCAGGGCGTCGACCACGTCGTGCCGGTCGACATGTACCTGCCGGGCTGCCCGCCTCGCCCCGAGATGCTGATCGACGCCGTGCTCAAGCTGCACGACCAGGTCCAGCACACCAAGCTCGGCGCGCACCGCCAGGCCGAGATCGCGTCCGACGAGCGCGCCGCGCTGATCGCCGAGCCCACCTCGGCCATGAAGGGCCTCATGCGATGAGCGAGGGCGAGGGCCCGAAGGACGAGGCCACGAAGGACAACACGCAGGACGTGAGCACCGACGTCGTCCCGGCGGGTGTCGAGGAACTGGAAGTCGTCGACGTCCGCGAGGGCTCGTTCGGCGCCAAGGGTTCCGGCGACACCAGCGGCTTCGGCGGGCTCGTCCGGCCGATCGTGATGCCGGGCGCCGCCCAGAAGCCGTACGGCGGCTGGTACGACCAGGTCGCCGACGACCTGGAGCGGCTGGCTCCGCCCGATGCGATCGAGAAGATCGTCATCGACCGCGGCGAGATCACGTTCTTCATCCGGCGAGCGGCGATCCTCGAGGTCGTCACGCAGCTGCGCAACGCCGAGTCGCTGCGCTTCGAGTTCTGCTCCAGCGTCAGCGGTGTGCACTATCCCCACGAGACCGGCCGTGAGCTGCACGTCGTCTATCACCTGGCCTCCATGACCCACAACCGCCGCATCCGGCTCGAGGTCACCGCGCCTGACGACGATCCTCACGTGCCCAGCGTCGTGCCGATCTACCCCACGGCCGACTGGCAGGAGCGCGAGGCCTGGGACATGTTCGGCCTCCAGTTCGACGGCCACCCGGCGCTGACCCGCATCCTGATGCCCGACGACTGGCCGGGCCACCCGCAGCGCAAGGACTATCCGCTCGGCGGCATTCCCGTCGAGTACAAGGGTGGGACCGTGCCCCCTCCGGACCAGAGGAGGAACTACTCGTGATGGCCGAGCGGCTAGTCCAGGACACTCCGCTGAACTTGCGCGCATCGCGCGACGGTTCGGTGACCGACCTCGAGTCTGTCCGTCGGAGTCGCGCGATGCGCGCGGGGTTCGGCGGCATCCCCGTGGAGTACAAGGGCGGCACGATCCCACCGCCGGATCAGCGGAGGAACTACTCATGACGAACCCAAGCCCGGTCGCCAGCGCTAGGCCGGCCACGGCCGACGTGCGGGTAGGCGCTGGTGACGGTCAGAGCCCGCTCGAGCACATCGCCTCACCGGCGCCTTCCCGCCCGCTCGTGCCTCGCGGGCTGGCGACCGGTGGTGGCACAGGAGGTCCACGATGACCACCACGGACCCGTACGCCGGCACGACCGAGACCACCGAAGGCACTGTCTTCACGGTCACCGGCCAGGACTGGGACACGATCGACGCCTCCGCGGTCGAGGGCGACCGCATGGTCATCAACATGGGCCCGCAGCACCCGTCGACGCACGGCGTGCTCCGCCTGATCCTCGAGATCGACGGCGAGACGGTCCGCGACGCCCGAGCCGGCATCGGCTACCTGCACACGGGCATCGAGAAGAACATGGAGTTCCGCACCTGGACCCAGGGCGTGACCTTCTGCACCCGCATGGACTACGTGGCGCCGTTCTCCAACGAGGCCGCCTACGTCATGGGCGTCGAGAAGCTGCTCGAGATCGAAGCGCCCGAGCGAGCCCAAGCGATCCGCGTGTTGCTGCTCGAGCTGAACCGCATCAGCTCCCACCTGGTGTGCATCGCGACCGGCGGCATGGAGATCGGCGCCCTCACGGTGATGACCTGCGGCTTCCGCGACCGTGAGCTGATCCTCAACATGTTCGAGGCCATCACGGGCCTGCGCATGAACCACGCGTTCATCCGCCCCGGCGGCGTCGCCCAGGATCTGCCCGACGGTGTCATCCAGCAGCTGCGCGACACCGTCAAACTGCTCAAGAAGCGCCTGCCCGAATACGCGGCGCTGTGCAATGCCAACCCGATCTTCAAGGGGCGCCTGAAGGGTGTGGGTCATCTCGAGCTGGCCGGCTGCCTGGCGCTCGGCCTGACGGGCCCGGTCCTGCGCTCGACCGGCTACGACTGGGACCTGCGGCGCAAGGACCCGTACTGGGGCTACGACACGTACGACTTCGACGTCGTGACCCGCGACGAGCCTGACGCCTACGGCCGCTTCCGGGTGCGCCTGGATGAGATGTGGGAGTCGCTCAAGATCGTCGAGCAGGCCACCGATCGCCTCGCCCAGACGCAGGGCGATCCGGTCATGGTCGCCGACAAGAAGATCGCCTGGCCCGCGCAGCTCAGCGTCGGCGCCGACGGCCAGGGCAACTCGCCCGAGCACATCCAGCACATCATGGGCGAGTCGATGGAAGCGCTGATCCACCACTTCAAGATCGTGACCGAAGGCTTCCGGGTCCCGCCCGGCCAGGCATACGGCGTCATCGAGGCGCCGCGCGGCGAGATCGGCTGCCACGTCGTGTCCGACGGCGGCACCCGGCCGTATCGGGCGCACTTCCGCGATCCGTCGTTCGTGAACCTGCAGGCCACGTCGGTCATGAGCGAGGGAGCGATGCTGTCCGACGTCATCGTCGCGATCGCCAGCATCGACCCCGTCATGGGGGGTGTGGATCGTTGAGCTTCACTCGCTGCGCTCCCTCAGCCCCACGATCCACGCGCGACTTCGTCGCGCCCACGCTTCGCGTGGCCCCTACCTCGCTTCGCTCGGCCGTGGATGCGTTCTCGAACGTGTGGGAGGGAACCGATGACTCTTTCTGACATGACATTGGCGGAATTGCAGGAGCTGGCGGGGCGGTATCCCGAGAAGCGGTCGGCGCTGCTGCCGATGCTGCACCTGGTGCAGTCGGCCGAGGGCAGCGTCACGACCGAGGGCATCGAGCGCTGCGCCGAGATCCTCGACCTCAGCACCGCGCAGGTGTCGGGCGTCGCGACGTTCTACACGATGTACAAGCGCCGTCAGATGGGCGAGCACCACGTCGGCGTCTGCACCAACACGCTGTGCGCCGTCATGGGCGGCGACGAGATCTTCGCATGCCTCAAGGACCACCTGGGCGTCGGCAACGACGAGACCACCGAAGACGGCAAGATCACGCTCGAGCACATCGAGTGCAATGCCGCGTGCGACTACGCCCCGGTCATGACCGTGAACTGGGAGTTCTTCGACAACCAGACCCCCGATTCGGCCGTCCAGTTGGTCGACCGGCTGCGCGCAGGCGAGACGGTACAGAGCACCCGGGGCGCCACGATCACGTCGTGGCGCGAGGCCGAGCGGGTCATCGCCGGCTTCGAGGACGGCCTGGTCGACGAGGGCCCCACGGCTGGCCCCGCGTCGCTGGTGGGCCTGGAGATCGCGAACGAACACGGTTGGACCGCCGGCATGAAACCGGTCGCGGGCACAGCCCAGAAGGCGGCGCGCAAGCGTCCCGCCAGCAAGACCGCAGCGGTCGAGGAAGCGGACACGGCGCGCGCCGAGTCCGAGACCGTCGACGAGACGAAGGGTGATGCATCGTGACCGACACCTTGACGCCCGTCCTCACCGACGACTGGGCCGACGACCGTGCGTGGACGCTCGAGGCGTACCGTACGCGCGGCGGTTACTCGGTGCTCGAGAAGGCGCTGAAGACCAAGCCCGCCGATCTGGTGGAGCAGGTCAAGGACTCCGGGCTGCGCGGCCGCGGCGGCGCCGGCTTCCCGACCGGCATGAAGTGGTCGTTCATCCCGCAGGACAACCCCAAGCCCAAGTACCTCGTGGTCAACGCCGACGAGTCCGAGCCGGGCACGTGCAAGGACATCCCGCTCATGATGGCCTCGCCGCACAAGCTGATCGAGGGCGTCATCATCGCCTCACACGCGATCGGTGCGAAGAACGCCTTCATCTACGTACGCGGCGAGGTGCTGCACGTGATCCGCCGCCTCCGCGCCGCGTGCCGTGAGGCCTACGAGGCCGGGCTGCTCGGCCAGGACATCCTCGGCACGGGCGTCGACGTCGACCTGGTGATCCACGCCGGCGCCGGCGCCTACATCTGCGGCGAGGAGACCGCGCTGCTCGACTCCCTGGAGGGCCGCCGCGGCCAGCCCCGGCTGCGCCCGCCGTTCCCCGCGGTCGAGGGCCTGTACGCGTGCCCGACCGTCATCAACAACGTCGAGTCCATCGCGTCGGTGCCGTCGATCGTGCGCGAGGGCAAGGACTGGTTCGCCGGCCTGGGCACCGAGAAGTCCAAGGGCTACGTCATCTATTCGCTGTCGGGCCACGTCAAGACCCCCGGCCAGTACGAGGCGCCGCTCGGCATCACGCTGCGCGAGCTGATCGACCTCGGCGGCGGGATGCGTGAGGGTAGCGAGCTGAAGTTCTGGACCCCGGGCGGATCGTCGACCCCGTTGCTGACGGCCGAGCACCTCGACATCCCGCTCGACTACGAGGGCGTCGGATCCGTCGGGTCGATGCTGGGCACCCGCGCGCTGCAGATCTTCGACCAGACCACGTCGGTCGTGCGCTGCGTGCTGCGCTGGACCGAGTTCTACAAGCACGAGTCCTGCGGCAAGTGCACCCCCTGCCGCGAGGGCACGTTCTGGCTGACCCAGATCCTGCAGCGGCTCGACTCCGGGCAGGGCCAGGAGGGCGATATCGAGCTGCTGCTCGACCTGTGCGACAACATCCTGGGCCGCTCGTTCTGCGCGCTCGGCGATGGTGCCACGAGCCCCATCACGTCGGCGATCCAGTACTTCCGCGACGAGTTCGAGGCGGGCATGCACACCGCATCCCACGAGCTGTTCCCGCCCGCCGCGTCGACCCTGTTCAAGCAGGAGGCCACGGTATGACGCTCGAAGCGACGCCTGAGACCGACCTTCCGGTCGAGCTGGTCACGCTGACGATCGACGACGTCGAGGTCAGCGTCCCGAAGGGCACCCTGGTGATCCGCGCGGCCGAGCTGATCGGTGTCGAGATCCCCAGGTTCTGCGATCACCCGCTGCTCGAGCCGGTGGGCGCGTGCCGCCAGTGCATGGTCGACATCCCCGATGCGGGCAACGGTCGCGGTTTCCCCAAGCCGCAGGCGTCGTGCACCATCGAGGTCGCTCCCGGCATGGTGGTCAACACCCAGGTCACGTCGCCGGTGGCCGAGAAGGCCCAGCAGGGCACGCTGGAGTTCCTGCTGATCAATCACCCGCTCGACTGCCCGGTCTGCGACAAGGGCGGCGAGTGCCCGTTGCAGAACCAGGCCATGACGCACGGTCGTGGCGAGTCGCGGTTCGTCGAGACCAAGCGGACGTTCCCCAAGCCCATCGAGGTCAGCCAGCAGGTCCTGCTCGACCGCGAGCGCTGCGTACTGTGCCAGCGGTGCACCCGGTTCTCCGAGGAGATCGCGGGCGATCCGTTCATCGCGCTGGTCGAGCGCGGAGCGAGCCAGCAGATCGGCATCGGTCCCGATGAGCCGTTCGAGTCCTACTTCTCGGGCAACACGATCCAGATCTGTCCGGTCGGCGCGCTCACCAGCTCCGACTACCGCTTCAGGTCGCGGCCGTTCGACCTGGTGTCGACTCCGTCGATCGCCGAGCACGACTCGAGCGGCTCGGCGATTCGCGTCGATCATCGACGTGGCAAGGTGATGCGCCGCCTGGCGGGCGACGATCCCGAGGTCAACGAGGAGTGGATCACCGACAAGGACCGGTTCGCGTTCACGTACGCCACGCAGGGTGATCGGCTGCGCACGCCGCTGGTGCGCAATGCCGACGGCGAGCTCGAGCCCGCGTCGTGGCCGGCCGCGCTCGCGGTGGCGGCCCGGGGCCTGAAGGCAGCGGGCGCCAAGACCGGTGTGCTGACCGGTGGTCGCCTCACGCTCGAGGACGCGTTCGCCTACTCGGTGTTCGCGCGGGTCGCGCTCGGCACCAACGACATCGACTTCCGGACCCGGGCGCACTCGAGCGAGGAGGCCGACTTCCTCGCCTCGCAGGTGGCGGGCACCGGTCTGGGCGTCACGTTCGCCTCACTCGAGCAGGCGTCCACGGTCGCCCTAGTGGGGCTGGAGCCCGAAGACGAAGCGGGCGTCGTGTTCCTGCGGCTGCGCAAGGCGGCTCGCAAGCACGGCGTCAAGGTCGTGTCGGTGGCCAGCCACACCACGCGCGGCCTGACCAAGATGTTCGGCACGTTGGTGCAGACCGCTCCTGGCCGCGAGGTCGACGCCGTCGCCGGTCTCGACCTCGACGACCGGTCGGTCGTGCTGGTCGGCGAGCGGCTGGCGACCTCGCCCGGCGCCTACAGTGCCGTGGTCGCCGCGGCAGCCAAGGCCGGTGCTCGCGTCGCCTGGGTCCCGCGGCGCGCCGGTGATCGGGGCGCGGTCGAGGCCGGCTGCCTCCCGGGTCTGCTGCCCGGCGGCCGCCAGGTCGGCGACGCCGAGGCGCGCGCCGATGTGGCGGCGTCACTCGGCGTCAAGACCCTGCCGTCCGCGGAAGGCCGCGACACGGCGGGCATCGTCCAGGGTGCGGCCACCGGAGGGCTCAAGGCCCTGGTGATCGCGGGTGTCGAGATCGACGACCTGCCCGATCCCGTCGCTGCACGCGTTGCGCTGCGCAAGGCCGATTTCGTCGTCAGTCTCGAGGTGCGCGAGAGCGAGGTGACCCGGGCGGCCGATGTCGTGTTGCCCGTGGCGCCGATGGTCGAGCGTCCCGGGTCCTTCGTGTCGTGGGAAGGTCGCCGTCGCTCGTTCGACGCCGTGCTCCACGAGCCGAACTCGCTGACCGACATCCGAGTGCTCGCCGGCATCGCCGAGGAGCTCGGCCGGCCGCTGGGCTTCCGCACCGTGGCCGCCGCACGCGCGGCGCTCGACGAGCTCGGCACCTGGGACGGCGCCCGCGCCGCTGTCCCGACCGTCGCCGCGAGCCAGCCGGCCGCGGCCAAGCAGCAGGTCGTGCTCGACACGTGGCGCCAGCTCATCGACGACGGACGAGGCCAGGACGGCCAGCCTGAGTACCACGCGACGGCGCGCCGAGCCGTGATCCGCGCCAGCGAGGCCACGTTCAAGGCGTTCGACGTCGAGCCCGGCGACACCGCCACGCTGAGCACCGAGTCCGGTTCGGTCTCGCTGCCCACCGAGGTCGCCGATCTGCCCGACGGCGTCGTCTGGGCCCCCGGCAACTCCGGTGTGAACCTGACAGTGCTCGGAGTGCCTCGTGGTGGTCTGGTCACACTCAAGCCGGGAGGTGCGGCATGATGCGCGACCATCGGTCGCCAGCCTGGAGGCCGTCCGCGGCCGATGGGCGGGTAGGCGCTGGTGAGATGCCGGGATTGCGCGACCACGCCACCGCACCGGTGGTTCCTAGGGACGAGGTACGAGTCCCGGGAGCGAAGCGAAGGGCGCCTTCCCGCCGCTCGTTCCGCCCCCACTCGCTGCGCTCGCGGGAGGTACCCCCAGCGGCTGGCGACCGGAGTAGAGGAGGTGCGCAGTGAGTGAGCTCTTCGGCCACGAGGACTGGTGGGTCGTGATCGTCAAGGCGGTCATGATCTTCGCGTTCCTGGTCGTCTACACCCTGTTCAACATCTGGTTCGAGCGTCGTCTCGTGGCGCGCATGCAGCACCGCATCGGGCCCAATGTGCATGGCCCGTTCGGCCTGCTGCAGAGCCTCGCCGACGGGGTGAAGCTCGCGCTCAAGGAGGATGTCACGGTCAAGGCGGCCGACAAGGTCGTCTACACCCTGGCGCCGATCCTGGCGACGATTCCTGCGTTCATGGCCTGGGCGGTCATCCCGTTCGGGCCCGAGGCGAGCCTGTTCGGCACCATGACGCCGCTGCAGCTGACCGATCTGCCGGTCGCGGTGCTGTTCATCTTGGCCATCACCTCGATCGGCGTGTACGGCATCGTGCTGGCCGGCTGGTCGTCCGGCTCGATCTACGCGCTGCTCGGCGGCCTGCGCTCCAGCGCCCAGATGATCTCGTACGAGGTCGCGATGGGCCTGTCGCTGGTCGCGGTCTTCATGTATTCCGGGTCGATGTCGACCTCTGAGATCGTCGACGCCCAGACGAGCATGTGGTACTTCCTGCCGCTGTTCCCCAGCTTCGTGATCTACATGATCTCGATGGTCGGTGAAACCAACCGCGCGCCGTTCGACCTCCCCGAGGCCGAGGGCGAGCTGGTCGGTGGCTTCCACACCGAGTACTCCTCGCTGAAGTTCGCGCTGTTCTTCCTGGCCGAGTACGTCAACATGGTCACCGTCTCGGCGGTCGCGACCACGATGTTCCTCGGCGGCTGGCGTGCCCCGTTCGGCATCGCCCAGATCTGGGAGGGCGCCAACCACGGCTGGTGGCCCGTCCTGTGGTTCTTCCTCAAGACCCTGGCCTTCATCTGCGTCTTCGTCTGGCTGCGCGGCACCCTGCCCCGCATGCGCTACGACCAGTTCATGCGATTCGGCTGGAAGGTCCTGATCCCGATCTCGCTGGGTTGGATCGTGTGCGTCGGAGTCATGCGCAAGTTGAGCACCGAGGGGATGCTCGACGGCGACTTGCTCAATCGTCAGAACTTGATCGTGGCGGCGGTCGTGGTCGGCATCGTCGCGCTGCTGTCGTTCTTCATTCCGGAGAAGCAGCGACCCGAGCCGGAGCCGGAGGCCGAGTTCGACGCCTTCGCCGGCGGCTACCCGGTTCCGCCGATGCCCGAGAGGAGTGCCAAGTCATGAGCAATCCGCTGCAGGAGCTCAAGGAGGTGGCCTGGGATCCGATCGCCGGCTTCGGCGTGACGTTCCGGACCATGTTCCGCAAGCCCGTCACCGAGCAGTACCCGAAGGAGAAGCTGCCGACCGCGCCGCGCTTCCACGGCCGGCATCAGCTGAACCGCTGGCCCGACGGTCTGGAGAAGTGCGTCGGCTGCGAGCTGTGCGCCTGGGCGTGTCCAGCCGATGCGATCTACGTCGAAGGGGCCTCGAACGAGGACCTCGCCGACGGTTCGGGTCGGTTCAGCCCCGGTGAGCGCTACGGCCGCGTCTACCAGATCAACTACCTGCGCTGCATCCTGTGCGGCCTGTGCATCGAGGCGTGCCCGACCCGTGCGCTGACGATGACGAACGAGTACGAGCTGGCCGACAACAATCGCGCCGATCTGATCTGGGAGAAGTCCGATCTGCTCGCCCCGCTGCTGCCCGGCATGGTCGAGCCGCCGCACGAGATGATGATCAGCGACGATCACCACGACTACTACAAGGGCAAGACCCTCCCGATCGTGGAGGCCGACTGATGGCGAGGAGCGCAGCGACGAGGTGTCAGTCGCGCCAGCGGAGCGGGAGCCCGACACGGCGCAGCCGTTCCACCGCGAGGCGTGGTGAGGCGAAGAGCCCGGTCGAGCACGCGACCTCACCGGCGCCTTCCCGCCGTTCGGCCGTGGCCGGCCTCTCGGCTGGCGACCGGGGGTGGGACGCATGACGGCGTTCTGGTTGCTCTCGCCGCTGATGGTCGTGGCGGCCCTGGGGCTGATCTTCGCGCGCAAGGCCGTGCATGCCGCACTGTGCCTGGCGGTCGTGATGATCAGCCTGGCCGTGCTGTACGCGGCCCAGGACGCTCCGTTCCTGTTCGCGGTGCAGATCATCGTCTACACCGGCGCGATCATGATGCTGTTCCTGTTCGTGCTGATGCTCGTCGGCGTCGATGTCTCCGACTCCGTGCGCGAGACGATCGTCGGACAGCGCCTCCTCGCGACGGTCCTGGGTCTCGGCTTCGGTCTCGTCGCGGTGCTCGCGATCGGTCAGACCGTCACTGGCGTCGTGGTGGGTCTCGACAAGGCCAACGGCAACGGCAATCCATACGGCCTGGCTGAACTGCTGTTCGGCCGCTACGTGCTCGCCTTCGAGTTCACCAGCGCCCTGCTCATCACCGCCGCGCTCGGCGCCATGGTGCTCGCCCACAAGGAGCGCCTGGCCAAGCCGCGCACCCAGGCCGATCTCGCCGCGAAGCGCATGCGCGACTACGCCGAGTCCGGCCGCCATCCCGGCAATCCGCCGACTCCGGGTGTGTTCGCCCGCCACAACGCGGTCGACACCCCGGCGCTGCTGCCCGACGGCTCGCCGCTCGAGGAGTCCATCTCCGAGAGCATCGTGGCGCGCGGACAGCTCCGCGACGGCTACGACGACGACATCGACGAGGTGCGCCGCCAGCTCGACGGTGGGGACGACCCGGCCGGAGGTGACGAGAAGTGAACGAGTACCTGACTCTCTCGCTGATCCTGTTCACGATCGGCTCGGTGGGCGTCCTGGTGCGCCGCAACGCCATCGTCGTGTTCATGTGCATCGAACTGATGCTCAACGCCACCAATCTGGCGTTGGTGTCGTTCAGCAGGCAGCACGGCAATCTCGACGGGCAGGTCGCGGCGTTCTTCGTCATGGTCGTCGCCGCGGCCGAGGTCGTGGTCGGCCTGGCCATCATCGTGTCCATCTACCGCACGCGTCGCTCGATCTCGGTCGACGACGCGAGCCTGCTGAAGTCCTAGGGGTAGCCGATGTTCGACTTGCAGTGGCTGCTCATCGCGGTCCCGCTCGCCAGTGGCCTCGGCCTGCTCGCCTGGGGCAAGGAGGCCGACCGGTTCGGTCACCTGATCGCGACCGCGGCCTCGACGTTCTCGTTCGTGTTCGGTGTGGTGCTGTTCGCCAACCTGCTCGGCAGCGATGCCGGCGACCGGTCGCACACCGCGAATCTGTTCACCTGGATCGACGCGGGCCGGTTCCACGTCGACATGTCGTTCACGTTCGACCAGTTGTCGGGCCTGTTCGTCCTGCTGATCACGGGCGTGGGCACGCTGATCCACGTCTACTCGATCGGCTACATGGAGCACGACGAGCGGCGCCGCCGGTTCTTCAGCTTCCTCAACATCTTCGTCGCCGCGATGCTCACGCTGGTGCTCGCATCGGACTACCTGGTGCTGTTCCTGGGCTGGGAGGGCGTCGGTCTGGCGTCGTATCTGCTGATCGGCTTCTGGCAGCACAAGGACTCGGCCGCGGCCGCCGCCAAGAAGGCGTTCATCGTCAACCGCGTCGGCGATGTCGGCATGGCGCTGGCGATCATGACGATGTTCGCCCAGTTCGGCACCTCGTCGATCGCGGCGGTCAACGGCGCGATCACGTCGGCCAGCGGCTCCGTGGCCACGGCGCTGGGCCTGCTCCTGCTGCTCGGCGCGTGCGGCAAGTCCGCCCAGGTGCCGCTGCAGAGCTGGCTGCTCGACGCGATGGAGGGTCCCACCCCGGTCTCGGCGCTCATCCACGCCGCCACCATGGTCACTGCTGGTGTGTACCTCGTGGTGCGCTCGGCCGGTGTCTACGACGCCAGCGAGGCCGCCCGCACCGCGGTCATCGTGGTCGGTCTCGTCACGCTGCTGGCCGGTGCCTGGATCGGCTGCACCAAGGACGACATCAAGAAGGCGCTTGCCGGTTCCACGATGAGCCAGATCGGCTACATGATGCTGGCCGCGGGTCTCGGCCCGGCCGGATACGCCTTCGCGATCTTCCATCTGATCACGCACGGCTTCTTCAAGGCCAATATGTTCCTCGGCGCCGGTTCGGTCATGCACGGCACGAACGACGACGTCAACATGCGGCACTACGGGGCTCTCCGCACGGCGATGCCCATCACGTTCGCGACGTTCGGCCTGGGCTATCTGGCGATCATCGGATTCCCGGGCACCGCGGGCTTCTTCTCCAAGGACAAGATCATCGAGGCCGCGTTCGGTCACTCGTTCTGGGTCGGCCTCGGCACGCTCGTCGGCGCCGGTGTCACCGCGTTCTACATGACGCGCCTGATGATGATGACGTTCTTCGGCGAGAAGCGCTGGCTCGACGACGTGCATCCGCACGAGTCGCCCAAGGTCATGACCTATCCGCTGATCGCGCTCGGCGCACTGTCGGTGCTCGGCGGCGCGCTGATCTTCGGCGACTGGATCCCCGACTGGCTCGAACCTGTCGTGGGCCATGCCGAGCATCACGAACTGAGCGTCCCGGTCTGGGCGATGACGCTGATCATCACGGCGGTCGCGGCCTGCGGCGTCGCGGCGGGCGTGCTGCTGTACCGCAGCAATGTCGCGGCCGAGACGCCGGCCGACAGCTCGGTCTCGGTGTTCACCCGCGCGGGCCGTCACGAGCTCTACGGCAATGCGATCAACGACGCGGTCGCGGTCCGGCCCACCATGCATCTGACCCGGTTCCTGGTCTGGCTCGACGCCAAGGGCGTCGACGGCCTCGTCACCGGCATGGCCGACCGGCTCGGTGACACCTCGCAGTTCCTTCGCAAACCGCAGACCGGGCACGTCCGGTCGTACGCGGCGACTCTCTTCGGCGGCGCACTGATCGTCGTCCTGGCCCTCCTGGCGGTGACCCTCGCATGATCCTCACCCTGCTCGCCGCCCTCCCGCTCGTCGGCGCGGTCGTGGTGGCCGTTCTGGGCCGGTTCAGGTCCGATCACCCTGCCGAGCGTGCCCGGGGTGCCATCGTCGCGATCGCCTGGTCGCTGATCACGCTGGCCGTCGCGCTGGTGGCGCTCAGCCGTTACGACATCGGCCAGGGCGGCTACCAGCTGACCAGCGAGCACGAGTGGATCGAGGTGTTCGGCGCGCATCTGGCGTTCGGCGTCAACGGCATCGGCATCACGATGGTGCTGCTGACCGCGATCCTCACGCCGCTGGTCCTGGTCGCCGCGTCGGGTGAGCGGCTGGCGCAGCCCGAGCGGATGCCGACCTACCTGGCGCTGATCCTGTCCGTCGAAGGCCTGGCGCTCGCGGCGTTCAGCGCCACCGATGCGTTCATGTTCTACGTCCTGTTCGAGGCCACGCTGATCCCGCTGTACTTCCTGATCGGGTCGTTCGGCGGCCCGAACCGGTCCTACGCCGCGGTCAAGTTCCTGGTCTACAACCTGGTCGGCGGCCTGCTGATGCTGGCCGCGATCGTCGGCCTGTACGTCGTCAGCGCGCGGGCGGGCACCCCGTCGTACCTGCTGAGCGATCTGCAGCAGCTCGACATCTCCACCACGACCGAGCGGATCCTGTTCTGCGGCTTCATGGCCGCGTTCGCGATCAAGGCACCGCTGTGGCCGTTCCACACCTGGCTGCCCGATGCCGCAGCGCAGGCCACCCCCAGCACGTCGGTCATGATGGTCAGCGTGCTGGACAAGCTCGGCACGTTCGGCATGCTCGTGTGGTGCCTCGGCATCTTCCCCGACGCCGCCGACTGGGCCGCCCCGGTCATCATCGTGCTGGCGGTCGTCAGCATCATCTACGGCGCGCTGGCCGCGATCGGTCAGGACGACCTGCGCCGCCTCGTCGCGTTCACGTCGGTGTCGCACTTCGGCTTCATCATCCTGGGCATCTTCGCGTTCACCACGACGTCGATGTCCGGCGCGACGCTGTACATGTTCAACCACGGTCTCTCGACCGCGGCGCTGTTCCTGGTCACCGGCATGATGATCGCGCGGCGCGGTTCGGCGGCCATCGGCGACTTCGGCGGCGTGCAGAAGATCGCGCCGATCATGTCCGGCTTCCTGCTGGTGGCGGGCCTGTCGAGCCTCTCATTGCCGGGTCTGGCACCGTTCATCTCCGAGTTCATGGTGCTCGCCGGCACCTACACCCGGTCGATCCCGGCCGCCGTCATCGCCACGCTCGGCATCGTGCTGGCCGCGATGTACATCCTGATCATGTACCAGCGCACCATGACCGGGCCGCTGTCCGACGATGCCCGAGGCGTCACCGATCTCGTGGTGCACGAGAAGGTCGCGCTCGCCCCGATGGTCGTGCTGATCGTCGGCCTGGGCTTCTTCCCGCAGCCGCTGCTGAACGTCATCAACCCCGCCATCGACTCGGTCGCGAGTCACGTCGGCGTGGGTGATCCCGAGCCGCGGACACCGACCCAGATCGTTGTCCCGGCCACGCAGGAAGGGGGTCACTGATGCTTCCTTTCGCTGATCTTCCGCCCATCGCGGCGCCCGAGCTGGAGTACGCGCTCCTGGCGCCGTTGTTCATCGTCTCGGCCGGTGCCGTGCTCGGCGTCGTGATCGAGGCTGCCTGGCCCCGCAGTACCCGGTTCACCGCGCAGGTCGTGCTGACGGTCGTCACGGTCGTCGCCGCGCTGGCCGACACGATCTGGGTCTACACCGATCTCGACGTCGTCGACGGTGATCGCCTCGCCCGAGGACAGGTCGGGGGCGAGGGCGCCCTGTCGATCGACGGCCCGGGTGTCTTCACGTGGGGCATGTTGCTGGTCTTCGGCCTGCTGAGCGCCCTGCTGTATGCGGAGCGCCGGCTCGACGGCGGCCTGAGCTCGTTCACGGGCCGCGCCGCCGATGCCCCGGGTTCGGCCGCCGAGGCCGAGGCGACCAAGGCGCGCCTGGAGCACTCCGAGGTCTTCCCGCTGCTGCTGTTCGCGCTCGTCGGGATGATGCTGTTCGCGACGTCGAACGACCTGCTGACGATGTTCGTCGCGCTCGAGGTGCTGAGCCTGCCGCTGTATCTGATGTGCGGCATCGCGCGCCGGCGCCGCCTGCTGAGCCAGGAGGCCGCGCTCAAGTACTTCCTGCTCGGCGCGTTCAGCTCGGTGTTCTTCCTGTACGGCGCGGCGCTCGCCTACGGCTATTCCGGCAGCTTCCGGCTGTCCGACATCGCCGACGCGGTCGGTGCGCGTACGGGTTCGGAGAATCTGCTGCTCGCGTCGATGGCCATGCTGGCCGTCGGCCTGCTGTTCAAGATCGGTGCGGTGCCGTTCCACAGTTGGACGCCCGACGTCTATCAAGGTGCTCCGACGCCGGTGTCCGCGTTCATGGCCGCCGGCACCAAGACGGCCGCGTTCATCGCGCTGGTCCGGGTGTTCTACGTCGGCTTCGGCGGCTCGTCGTGGGACTGGCGGCCGATCTTCTGGATCATCGCGATCGTCACGATGTTCGTGGGCTCGATCGTCGCCGTCTCCCAGACCGATGCCAAGCGCATGCTGGCGTACTCGTCGATCGCGCACGCCGGCTTCATCCTGGTCGGCTTCGTCGGCGCGTACCAAGGCCCGGCGGACGCCGATCGCATCACGTCGGTCTCCAGCGTGCTGATCTACCTGACGATCTACGGCATCAGCTCGATCGGTGCGTTCGCGGTCGTCATGCTGGTGCGCGACAGCAGTGGTGAGGCGACCCATCTGGCCAAATGGGCCGGGCTGGGCCGCGTCTCGCCGTGGCTGGCCGGCACGTTCGCGCTGTTCATGCTGTCGTTCGCCGGGATCCCGTTGACGGCCGGCTTCATCGGCAAGTGGGCCGTCTTCAGCGCAGCCTGGGCCGGTGGCTTCTGGCCGCTGGTCGTGGTCGGCGTGCTGATGAGCGCCATCGCGGCGTACTTCTACGTCCGGGTCATCGTGCTGATGTTCTTCACCGACCCGGTGGGCGACGGGCCGAGCGTCGTGGTGTCGGGTCGATTGACTACCGTGGTCATCGCAGTGTCGGCGATCGCGACGGTGGTGCTGGGCATCGTGCCCGGGCCGCTGGTCGATCTCGCACAGCATGCCGGCGCCCTGGTGCGCTAGCCGTATCCGACGAACGGAACTGGAGAGCTCGCATGACCACCGGACTCGGGGTCCCGTTCGACGACGCAGCGCTCGAGCAGCGCGTGTTGAGCGGGGTCGAGCAGGTCGAGGCGCAGTTGGTCGTCGCCTGCCAGGCCCCTGAGGACTACATCTCCGAAGCGGCGGCCCACCTGCTCAACGCCGGGGGCAAGCGCTTCCGTCCGCTCGTCGCGATGCTGGCCGCCGATTTCGGCGATTCGACGCGCCCCGAGGTCGTGCAGTCCGCCGTGATCGTCGAGCTCACGCATCTGGCCACCCTGTATCACGACGACGTCATGGACGAAGCCGACAAGCGGCGCGGCGCGCCGAGCGCGAACGCCCGCTGGGACAACGCGCTGGCCGTCCTGGTCGGCGACTACCTGTTCGCTCAGGTGTCCGAACTCGTCTCGCACCTGGGTCCTGAGATGGTCCGCATCCAGGCCCAGACGTTCGGCCGGCTGGTGCGGGGCCAGATCCGCGAGACGGTCGGTCCGCAGGACGGTGACGATCCGCTGGCGCACTATCTCGACGTCGTGGCCGACAAGACCGGTTCGCTGATCGCGACGGCTGCCCGGTTCGGCGCCAAGATGAGTGGGGCGCCGCTCGAGGTAGAGACCGCGTTGACCGAGTTCGGTGAGCGCATCGGCGCGGCGTTCCAGCTCGCCGACGACATCATCGACATCGCCAGCGAGACCGACGACTCCGGCAAGACGCCCGGCACCGATCTGCGCGAGGGCGTGCCGACGTTGCCCACGCTGATCGCCCAGCGTCTGATCTCGCAGCAAGCTGCGGGGGAGAGCACCGGTCCGGCCGATGCGCGCCTGCTCGACCTGCTGGCGCGGCCGCTGCACGACGAGGCCGAGGTCGACGAGGCCCTCCGCTTGCTCCGGGTGCATCCGGCGATGGACGAGGCCCGCGCCTACGTCCGGGCCGAGGCCGATGCCGCGCGCGAGATCCTCGGCCGGCTGCCCGACACCGCGGCTCGCCGCGCCCTCGACGACACCTGCGATGTCGTCGTGACCCGCCTGGGCTGAGTCTGGCCAGGTGTCGTCGAACGGGGCGGCCTCCTGATCCACCCGGCTGGGACGTACGGCATCGGTGGACGACTGCACCTCCTCACGGCCGTTGCGGTGGGCTAGATTCGATGTCCCGAGGCGAATGGGCCGGTGATGCAGAGTGCGTACAAGATTCCTAGGCGCTTGTTCACAGAACGGCAGAGTCAACGTGAGAGCCGGGATCGTCACGGGCTTCACCGCGGCAGTGCTCGGCGCTGGTGGGCTGGTGGTCGCTCACGCAGCTGCGACGCCGACGCTGAACTCGGATGAGTCCTCACTCGTGCCCGGGGCGTCAGGGAGCCGACCCGCCAAGATTCTGGGGACGCTCGGAAACGGTTCGACGTACGGCAAGTGGTACGTCGACACCCCAGCTCGCCTCCGGCCTGACTACATGCCGGTGACGCTGTCCGACGGTACTGAGGCTTATGTAAGGCTCGAGGAAGCCTTCCCTCCTGAGGATCCCAAGATGTACGAGTCGAGCGACGAGGGCCGCAGGCTTCGCCTCGAATACATGGAGAAGCGCGCGCCCAACGCCCAGGGAGAGATCACGGCGCCCGCCTACGCACGGGATGGAACCACCGTCGTCGGTGAGGTTGTCATCGCCGATATCTCTGACGCAGAGGACAGCTGACGCCCCGGAAGTGCTGACGGGACGCGCGGACGTGTCGCGCAGGCCGTCCCGTAGTCTGTGCTCTGAACTCGATTGACGGTGCAACCATTTTGCCGCCGCACCGACCATGACGCGACTGGACCGACCTTGACCTCCCCTGCCCGCCGTACGCACTATCTGCTGACCTACGCCATCATCGCGGTCGCCGCCGCCTCCTTCGCGCTGCTGCAGTCCATGACGGTGCCGGTGCTGCCCCGGATCGAGACCGAACTCGGCACCGATCAGTCCACCGTCACGTGGGTCCTGACCGCGTATCTGCTGTCCGCCTCGGTGTTCACCCCCATCATCGGGCGCCTCGGCGATGCGTACGGCAAGGAGCGGATGCTGGTGCTGTCGCTCGTGTGCCTGTCGGTCGGTTCGTTGATCGCGGCGGTGGCTCCGTCCATCGAGGTGATGATCGCGGCGCGCGTGGTCACCGGCGTCGGCGGGGGAGTCCTGCCCCTCTCGTTCGGCATCATCCGCGATGAGTTCCCCGAACGGCGCATCTCGGCCGCCGTCAGCTTGGTGTCGTCGCTGATGGCGGTCGGTTTCGGCGCCGGTATCGTGATCGCCGGCCCGATCGTGTCGTGGCTGGGCTACCACTGGCTGTTCTGGCTCCCGTTCATCGTGACCACGGTCGCGGCCCTCGCGGCGAAGCTGTTCATTCCCGAGTCCCCGGTACGGACTCCCGGCCGTGTCCCGGTGCTCCCCGCCCTGCTGTTGGCCGGATGGCTGGTCCCGCTGCTGCTGGGGCTGAGCCAGGCTCCGCACTGGGGATGGGGGTCTCCGGCGGTGATCGCGCTGGTGTTGGTCGCGGTGGTCGTCGCGGTGTCGTGGATCCTGGTCGAACAGCGGATCGCGGTGCCCTTGATCGACATGCGCATGATGCGTCGGCGCGGCGTCTGGACCACCAACCTGGTCGCGCTGCTGATCGGCTTCGCGATGTACTCGATGTTCGGCTTCCTCCCGCAGTTCCTGCAGACCCCCGCATCGACCGGCTACGGCTTCGGACTGGACACCACCGCGTCGGGGCTGCTGATCCTGCCCAATGCCGTGGCGGCCTTCGTCTGCGGTCTGCTCGCCGCGCCCTTGGCGCGGCTGATCGGGGCGAAGTCGGTGGTCGTCGCGGGCAGCGCCCTGGCCGCGGTCGGCATCGGCACATTCGTGATGTTCCACGAGACGTCGTGGCAGATCCTGATGGTCAACACGCTGGCCGGTCTCGGCACCGGCATCGTGTTCTCGAGCCTGGGGCCGTTGATCATCGCGGCCGTGCCGCCCGAGCAGACCGGCGTCGCCAGCGGCATGAACGCCAATATCCGCACGATCGGCGGCGCCATCGGCTCGGCGGTGACCGCCACGATCGTCACGTCGTCGGTCGACGCCGCGGGCCTGCCGTTCGAGTCCGGCTATCTCCATGCCTTCACGGTCATCGCGGTCGTGGCCCTGGCATCCGGCCTGGCCGGCCTGTCGATCCCGTCGATCTCGTCGAGGCGTCTGGAACGACGGCTGGCCGCCGAACCGACGAGCGGCCTCGAACCGGCGGCCTGCCCGGCCTGATCAGCAGGCGGCCGCGGCTTCGCCCGCGCGCCGCAGGGCCCGTCGCCGGTTGAGCAGACCGTCGGTCGTGAAGATCACCAGCGCGAGCCAGACCAGCACGAAGCCCGCCCAGCGGGCGGGGGTCATCGTCTCGTCGAAGATCGTCAGGCCGAGGATGAACTGGATGAACGGCCCCAGGTACTGCAGCAGGCCGATCGTGGTGAGGGACAGGCGGGTCGCCGCGGCTCCGAACAGCAGGAGCGGGATCGCGGTGATGATGCCGGTGCCGGCCAGCAGCAGCGCGTTGCCCGCGCCCTCGTGACCGAACGCCAGATCGCCGGTCGACTGCAGGAACAGCAGGTAGACGATCGCGACCGGCGTGAGGATCGCGGTCTCCATGCCCAGTCCGTCGAAGGAGGCGAGGTTCGCCTTCTTCTTGAGGAAGCCGTAGGTCGCGAACGAGAACGCCACCAGCAGCGCGATCCACGGCAGCCGGCCGTAGTCGACCGTCAGGACGACGACCGCCGTACCGCCGACCGCGACGGCGAGCCACTGGACCGGCCGCAGCGTCTCCTTCAGGACGAAGACCCCGAGCAGCACGGTCACCAGAGGATTGATGAAGTAGCCCAGCGACGTCTCGACGACATGATCGTGGGTGACTCCGTAGATGAAGCCGCCCCAGTTCAATGCGATGACGATGGCGGCGCCGGTCAGGATCAGCATCAGGCGGCGGTCGCGCGCGATGGCCAGGAAGCGTCCCCAGCCGCGCATCGCGGTGATGCCGATCAGGACGAACACCATCGACCAGATGAAGCGGTGGGCCAGGACCTCCAGCGACGACGCCGGATCCAGCAGAGGCCAGTACAGCGGGAAGAACCCCCAGCACAGATAGGCCGAGATGCCGAACCAGACGCCCGACTGCGAGTCGGTACGAGTCTGGGTGTCGGGCACGACGAGAGCCTACTCGCTGAGGAGTCACTCGTTGCTGTCCGCGGGTCACGCTGTGCGGGTACGGTGCCGCCATGGTCCTGGAGAGCCGCCGGTTCGAGGCGTACGACGCCTCGCACCTGACGGTGCTCGCGGTGTTCGCGGCCGGCGCGTTGCTGGTGATCCTGATCGGGCGCCGTGTCCGGGGCACCGACCGCGAGCAGGCCGTCCGGAGAACGTCGGCGTTCGCGGTGGTCGCCGTGACGGTGCCCCTGCAGATCCTGCAGCTGCTGCCCGGTGAATGGGACCCTGACACGTCGCTGCCGTTCCAGTTGTGCGATCTGGCCTGGATGTTCGCGGTCCATGCCCTGTGGACCGGCCACCGGCTGACCGCGACGATCACCTGGCTGTGGGGCGTCACGCTGACGACCCAGGGCATGCTGACGCCCGATCTGGCCTCGGTGTTCCCCGAGCCCCGATTCCTGATGTTCTGGGCGATGCACCTCCTGATCGTCTGGTCAGCCCTGCTGCTGGTGCCGGGCCTGCTGATCCGGCCGACCTGGCGCACCTACCGGCAGACCGTCGCGATCACCCTGGTCTGGGCCGTGGCGGTCTTCGTCTACAACGTGATCGCCGGCTCGAACTACGGCTATCTGAACCGGTTGCCGCAGAACGCCTCACTGCTGGATTACCTCGGCCCCTGGCCCGCCTACGTCGCCCTGGAGATCGCGATCATCGCGCTGGTGTGGGCGCTGCTGACGTGGCCGTGGACGCGGTTGCTCCACGCGGATCGGGCCGTCAGCGCATAAGGTCGAGGCCATGGGAGCCTCGATCAACGTCGAGGGGCTGGTGATGACCTACGGGTCGTTGCGTGCCGTCGACGACATCAGTTTCGCGGTGGGACCGGGTGAGTTCTTCGGGCTGCTCGGCCCGAACGGTGCGGGCAAGACCACGACTTTGGAGACCGTCGAAGGGCTGCGGAAGGCAACGGCCGGCCGCGTCGATATCGACGGATTCGACCCGTGGAAGCGGCAGCCCGAGCTGCAACGGCGCATCGGTGTGCAGCTGCAGGCGTCCTCGTTCTTCGAACGCCTCACGGCTCGCGAGCAGCTGAGCACGTTCGCCGCCCTGTACGGCATCGGGCCCGAGCGCGCCGACGAACTGCTCGAGCAGGTCGGCCTGGTCGAGAAGGCGGGCGATCCGGTCGAGAAACTGTCGGGTGGGCAGAAGCAGCGGCTCTCGATCGCCTGTGCGCTCGTGCACGATCCCGAGGTGCTGTTCCTCGACGAGCCGACCGCGGCCCTCGATCCGCAGTCACGCCGCAATCTGTGGGACTTCCTGCAAGGCCTCAACGACTCGGGCCGCACGGTGGTCCTGACGACCCACTACATGGAGGAGGCCGAGACGTTGTGCGACCGGGTCGCGATCATCGATCACGGCCGCATCCTCGAGCTCGACACGCCTGACGCCCTGATCCGGGGCCTGGACGTGCCGACGCGCATCAGCCTGGAGCCCGAGGCGATCGGGCTCGACGAGGCTCGCGCTCTGCCCGGCGCGCTCGATGTGCAGCAGACGGCGGGCTCCGTGGTCATCGAGACGCGTGAGCCCGGTCCGCTCCTGGCGGAGTTGGCCTCCCGCGACGCCCTGGCCGGCCTGGCCGTGTCCAAGGGAACGCTCGAGGACGTCTTCCTCAGCCGTACCGGACGGGAGTATCGGGAGTCATGAAGACCCGCTCACCGCTGATGTCGCTCATGGTCGCGATGGCCAAGGGCTTCGTCCGCGACAAGATGACCCTGTTCTGGTCGGTCGCCTTCCCGCTGATGTTCCTGGTCCTGTTCGGCGGTATCTTCACCGACCAGGGCGCTGCGAAGCTCGACGTGGTCCAGGTGGGCCAGGTCTCGGTGCTCGACGACCTGCCGAAGCCGGCACGCGAGGCGCTCGGCGAGGGCTTCACGGTCGAGAAGCGCGAGAGCCTCGATGCGGCGCTGCAGAAGCTCAAGGACGGCGATATCGACGGAGTCGTGACGCAGCAGGGCGACGACGTCGTCATCCACTTCTCGGCCGCCGATCAGGTCAAGGCGGCGCAGGTGCAGGGCTGGTTCTCCGGCCTCGTGCAGGTCGCTAACCAGGCCGCCACCGACTCGCCCCCGAAGTTCCGGCTGAAGACCGAGCAGGTCGAGGACGAGGGCCTCAAGCAGATCCAGTACGTCACGCCGAGCCTGCTGGGCTGGGCCGTCGCGATGAGCGCCGCGTTCGGAGCGGCCCTGAACCTGGTGTCGTGGCGGGTCAACGGCCTGCTCCGCCGCCTGCGCCTCGCGCCCATCCGCACCTCCTCGGTCGTGATGGCGCGCGTCGGCGTCAGCCTCGTGGTCGCGCTCGGTCAGGCCGCGATCTTCATCGGTCTGGCCACGGCGTTGTTCGGCCTCAAGCTGAGCGGCTGGTGGCCGCTGGTGATCCCGCTGCTGGCGGCGGGCACCTTGGCGTTCCTGTCGATCGGCATGCTCGGCGGTGCCATCTCCAAGACCGAGGAGGGCGCGATCGGCCTGGCCAACTTCATCGTGCTGCCGATGGCGTTCCTGTCCGGCTCGTTCTTCCCGCTCGACGGCGCTCCGAAGTGGTTGCAGATCATCAGCAACTGTCTGCCGCTCAAGCACCTGAACCAGGGCATGCTCGACGTGATGGTGCGCGACCAGGGTCCATCGGCGATCGTGCTGCCGATGATCATCCTGCTGGGCTTCGCGCTCGTGCTCGGCGGCATCGCGGCCAAGCTCTTCCGCTGGGACACCTGACGTCGACGGCGGGATCGGCCATGATCGTGACATGGACCCTTCGGCCGAGATCGAGATCGACGCGCCGCTCGAGCTGATCTGGCGGGTCATGCTCGACACCGGCGCCTACGGCGAGTGGAACTCGTTCGTGCCTCGCGTGGAGCTGGCGCGAGCCCAGGTGGGCGAGCCGATCGTGCTGCATGCCTCATGGGCCGACGGCTCGACGAGTCGCTCGGTCGAACAGGTGACCGCGCTCGACGAGCCGGCGACCGACGGTGACGGGACGACGACCGCCGTCATGTCGTACCGGTACCGCGGGGCGCCCTCGCGGTTGGGATTGGTCCGCAGCACGCGCCACCAACGCCTGACCAGCCGCGCCGGCGAGTCGATCACCACCTACGCGACGGTGCTCCATCTGAGCGGACCGCTGGCCAGACTCGCCGGGCCCGGCCGGATCGCCGACGGCTTGCGCCGGCACGCCGCCGATCTCAAACAGCGTGCCGAGGCGCTCGCTCGTCAGTGACGATCGGCGGGCGCCGCCGGCATCATCCGGTCGATCAGGGCCAGCCCGATCGCGGAGGCGATGAACGCCATGTGGATGATCGTCTGCCACATCAGCTTGTCGTTGTCGATGCGTTCGGCCTCGATGAACGACTTGAGCAGGTGGATCGACGAGATGCCGATGATCGACATCGCCAGCTTGACCTTGAGCACGTTCGGGTTGACGTGGCTGAGCCATTCGGGCTTGTCGGGATGGCCGTCCATGCGGATGCGCGACACGAACGTCTCGTAGCCGCCGATGATGACCATGATCAGCAGATTCGCGATCATGACCACGTCGACCAGGCCGAGGACCAGCAGCATGATGTCCTCTTCGCCCATGCTCCCGAAGTCGCTGACGAGGTGCACCAGCTCCTTCCAGAACAGGACGACGTAGACGCCCTGCGCCAGGATCAGGCCCAGATACAGCGGGGCCTGCAGCCAGCGGCTGACGAAGATGGTGGACCCGACGACGGTGGCGAGCGTCCGTTCGTGGGCGGTGGTGGTGGGCGCAGACAAAGGCTGGGTCCGTTCGTACGGGGGATGGTGGGGTCACGATAGCGAGCCCCGGCAAGCCGGGACTCGCTAGGTGATCGGCCGAGGCTCAGCGATAGTTGACGAACTGGACGGCGAAGTCCAGATCGGCGCCCTTGACCAGGGCGATGACCGCCTGGAGGTCGTCGCGGCTCTTGCTGGAGACCCGCAGCTCGTCGCCCTGGATCTGGACCTTGACGCCCTTGGGGCCTTCGTCGCGGATCAGCTTGGAGACCTTCTTGGCCTGCTCCTGGCTGATGCCCTCGGTGACGGTGGAGGAGAGCTTGACCTCCTTGCCCGACTGACGCGGGTCACCCGTCTCGAGCGACTTCAGCGAGATGCCGCGCTTGATCAGCTTGGATTGGAACACGTCGAGCACCGCGAGAGCCCGCTCGTCGGCGTTCGCGGTGATCTCGATGCCGTTCTCGCCGCTCCAGGCGATCGACGCACCGGTGCCCTTGAAGTCGTAGCGCTGGGCGATCTCCTTGGCGGCCTGGTTCAGCGCGTTGTCGACCTCCTGACGGTCGATCTTGTTGACGATGTCGAACGACGAGTCGGCCATGGTGAGGATGCTCCTGCGTTTCGAGGTGAGGCGATTTCTCCCACCCTAATTGCCTGCGATAGGCTAGCCAGCCGCGGCAGGTTACCCAAGCGGCCAAAGGGGGCTGACTGTAAATCAGCTGGCATTGCCTTCCGGGGTTCGAATCCCTGACCTGCCACCCGTGAGAGTCAAGAGCCTCTGACCAGCATTCCGCTGATCAGAGGCTCTTCTCTTCTGGTCGCTCCGGCCGCTCACGGCGCGATCTCGGTCAAGGTAGGCCGGCGAAGTGCGCGGCGAGCCGGCGATGCCGGTGGCGGAAGAACGCCGCGAGGACGACGCGCAGGAGCGTTCCGGAGAGCCGCAGCCCGAGACGAGGGGTGAAGGTGATGACGTCGGTGACCACGGTGCTGCCATCGGCCGCCGGGTCGACTGTCCGGTCGTGGATCCACTGCCGCATGCTGATCATGGTCGATTCCTCGCGGAACCGGCGGCCGGGCTCGATTAGCGTCACCTTCAGGTGATCGAAGTCGTAGGGGATGACGCCGAACAGCCGCAGCCAGGCGCGCCCGATCGGTTGACCGATCTCGACGCTGTCGATCGTGATGCCGTCGGCGCCGCGCGGCACCGACATCGTCATCCAGGGCCGCATCTCGTCGTTGATGCCCTCGGGCGTCACGACGCGTTCCCAGACCGCCGTCGCCGGGGCGACGATGGTGCTGCTCTGCCGGAATGCCCAGGTGCGTCTCATGAGCGCTACCAGGAGGACTTCGTGATGCCGGGGAGCTCGCCGCGGTGGGCGGCTTCGCGGAACCGGATGCGCGACAGCCCCGCAAGGCCGATGTAGCCGCGTGGACGTCCGTCGACCTGATCGCGGTTGCGCACGCGGCTAGGACTGGCGTCGCGTGGCAGGCGAGCCAGGGCACGGACCGCTGCATCGCGCTCAGCTACCGTGTCGGCGGTGCGGACGGCTTCTTTGAGCTTCGAGCGACGTCCGGCGTAGCGGGCGACGATCTCCTTGCGGCGCTCGTTGGCGACGATCTTGGAGCGCTTGGCCATCAGCGTTCCTCCCTGAAATCGACGTGCCGACGCACGACGGGATCGAACTTGCGCAACACGAGCCGGTCGGGATCGTTGCGACGGTTCTTGCGGGTCACATAGGTGAAGCCGGTTCCGGCAGTCGAACGCAGCTTGATGACGGGCCGCACGGCGTGGCTCTTCCCGGCCATCAGATCCTCCCGCCGCGGGCGATGATGTCGGCCGCGACGGCATCGATGCCGCGCTGGTCGATCGTCTTGATGCCGCGTGCGCTGACGGTCAGGGTGACGTGACGCTCCAGGGAGGGCACCCAGTAACGCTTGGACTGGATGTTCACGTCGAAGCGACGCTTGGTGCGCCGGTGCGAGTGAGAGACGTGGTGACCGAAGCCGGGCTGGGCGCCGGTCACCTGGCAGATGCGCGACATGCGACCTCCTGATATAAATGAGATTCATTCTCAATAAGAAGATAGCAGGTGCCCGGCAGGGCTGACAGGAGAACGTCTCGTGAAAGTACGCAACTCATTGCGATCGCTGAAGAGCCAACCGGGATCGCAGGTCGTGCGCCGTCGTGGCCGCACCTACGTGATCAACAAGCGGAATCCGCGGCTCAAGGCGCGCCAGGGATGAAGCGCCGCGTGGGCCCCGGCAAGATCCCCGTGATCCTGATCAGCGGGGTCGAGGACGAGCCGATGGCGTCGGCCGCGATCGCGATGCAGTGGGACCTGCCCCAAGCGGTCGCGGTTCACCACATCGTCGATCCCGAGCGCGAGGTGCTGTGGCGGATCGTCAGCGACGCGCACGGCGTGATCGAGCGGGTCGAGATCGACGTCGAGCACGCCTGCGTCAGCTGTGCGATCCGCGAGGACATCGTGCCGACTCTGGAACGCCTGGGTGCGGACGGCCGGTGGGAGACGATCATCGCGCAATTGCCGGTGACGGCCGAGGCCACCCAGGTCTGCCGTGTGATCGGCTGGGCGCCACAGCACGCGCCCCACATTCGGGTAGCGGCGTCGGTCGTGGCGCTGTCGGTCGAGCACCTGCTCGACGACCTGCTGGGCGACGACCTGGTCAACGAGCGCGATCTGCCGGTCCGCGCGGACGACAACCGCGGGGTGGCCGAGGTGGCGTGCGCGATGGTCGAGTACGCCGACCTGGTAGCGGTCGGCGATGTGCTCGGGGCGGCCGAGGCGGAGGTGCTGCGGGCTCTGGCTCGTCCCGAGGTGCCCGTGGTCGAGTCGTTCGGCGATGTCGACCCCCGCCGTCTCGCCACCGGCGTGCACCAGCACCGACGCAGCGAGACATGGGTCGCCGAGGTCCGGCGCTACGCGTTGCCCGAACGGAACCTGCGCGAAGCGTGGGTATTGGATCTGGAGTCCGAGCGGCCGTTCCACCCCGAGCGACTTCACGCGGCGATCTCGACCCTGGGTGGCGGGCCGCGCCGTTCGCGCGGTTGCTTCTGGCTTCCGACCAGGCCCGACCAACTGTGCGTCTGGGACGGCGCGGGCGGACAGCTGAGTGTCGGGACCACTCAGGCCTGGGGGCACCGAGAGCCGCTGACCCGGATCACGATCGTGGGTGTCGACGACGATCGCGAGGAACTGGAGCGTGCCTTCGGCTCCTGCCTGCTGACCGACGACGAGATGGTCGAGCGGGGCCCGTACTGGGAGGCGAGCGAGGACGGCTTCGAACCGTGGCTCGGCCCCATCTCTCGCGCCGCTTGAGGGGTCGCGACGACGGGGCGGGCCCATGAGGCATGATAGAACGTGTTCTAGTTCTGTCAGCTGGTCGGTACCATTCGATGGTGGTGATGGTGATGTCGTCGGACGTGTCCACGATCGGCGTGCTGGGCGGTACCGGCGCCCAGGGCCGCGGGCTCGCGGTGCGCTGGGCGGCGTCAGGACTGGACGTCGTCATCGGATCGCGCGATGCCGGCCGGGCCACGGCTGCCGCCGCCGAGATCGCGGAACTGGCCGGCAGTCAGAACGTCCGAGGCGCCGACAATATGACGTGCGCTTCGGAGTCCGACGTCGTCCTGGTCGCGGTGCCGTGGGACGCGCACGCGTCGACGCTCGAGTCGGTCCGTGACGCGGTCGCGGGCAAGATCGTGATCGACTGCGTCAATCCGCTCGGCTTCGACCGGCAGGGCCCGTTCGCGCTGGACCTGCCGATGAGCGCGGCCGAGGCCGCCCAGGAGCTGCTGCCCGAGTCGCGGGTCGTCGCGGCATTCCACCACGTGTCGGCCGAGCTGCTCGTCGATCCGTCCCTCACCACGATCGACACCGATGTCCTCGTGCTGGGTGAGGACCGCGACGATGTCGCCGTCGTGCAGGCGCTGGCCGAACGGATCCCCGGGGTGCGTGGCCTGTTCGGCGGGCGGCTGCGCAATGCCGGTCAGGTCGAGGCGCTGACGGCTAACCTGATCGCGATCAACCGCCGGTACAAGACCCACGCCGGAATCCGCATCACGATGCCAGAGACGTAACCATGACCCGATGGACCGCGATCGTCCCGATCAAGTCCTGGCGTGCAGCCAAGTCCCGGCTCGACTCGCCGCACCGCGAGGAACTGGCGCGGTCGTTCGCCCTGGACGTCCTCGAGGTGCTGGAGGCGAGTGATCGGATCGAGCGCGTCGTGGTCGTCAGCGGTGAGCCCGAACTGACGGTGGGCCGGCTCGTGATCGACGATCCGGGCAGCTTGAACGAGGCCGTCGTGGCCGCCCGTGATCGCCTGATCGGCGAGGGCGTCAGCGGTCCGGTCGTCGTCGTTCCGGCGGACCTGCCTGCACTGACCCCCGAGTCGTTCGATGCCGCGCTCGATCTGCTCGGCACTCACGACGAGGCCTTCGTCCCCGATGCCGACGGTGAGGGGACGACACTGCTCGCGGCGCGCGAGGTCAGTGCACTGGACCCACGCTACGGCGCCGGGTCGGCGGCGGCCCATGCCCAGACGGCGCTCGCGGTCACCGATGTCGACCCCCGCGTACGTCGAGATGTCGACTCGGCGACCGACCTGTCGGCTGCGATCGCCTTGGGTGTTGGTCCCCACACCGCCGCTGTGACGAGCCGGCCCAACGACCGTCAGATCGCTCGCGCGGTGGCTCGCGCCGAGGCGGGCAAGACGCTCGACGCGGCTGAGGTCGAGGCGTTGCTGGCGGCCAGGGGCGAGCCGCTGGAGCGCCTGATGACGGTAGCGCGGCGGGTCCGAGACGCGGGGCTGGCCGATGCGGGCCGTCCCGGGGTGGTCACGTATTCGCGCAAGGTGTTCATTCCGATCACGCGGCTGTGTCGCGACCGGTGCCATTACTGCACGTTCGTCAAGACGCCAGCCCAGCTGGCGCGGCAGGGCGAGGCGCCGTTCCTGTCGATGGACGAGATCGTCGCGATCGCCCGGGCCGGTGCCGAACTGGGCTGCAAGGAGGCGCTGTTCACGCTGGGCGACCGACCCGAGGATCGCTGGCCCGAGGCCAAGCAGTGGCTCGAGGAGGCCGGATACGACTCGACGCTGGAGTACGTCCGGGCGGCCGCGATCCGGGTCATCGAGGAGACCGGCCTGCTGCCGCACCTGAACCCGGGCGTCATGTCGTGGGCGGAGATGAACCGGCTCAAGCCGGTCGCGCCGTCGATGGGGATGATGCTGGAGACGACCAGTCGCCGGCTGTTCGAGACCAAGGGCCTGGCGCACTTCGGCAGCCCCGACAAGGATCCAGACGTCAGGTTGCGAGTGCTGACCGATGCGGGCCGCCTGTCGATCCCGTTCACGACGGGGCTGCTGATCGGCATCGGCGAGACGCTGACCGAGCGTGCCGACTCGATCCTGGCCCTGCGGCGGGTGGCGCGCGAGCACGGACATGTGCAGGAGGTCATCATCCAGAACTTCCGCGCCAAGCCGGCCACCGCGATGCGACACGTCGACGACCTGGGACTGGCCGAATACCTGGCCGCGATCGCCACGGCCAGGGTCGTCCTCGGCCCTCGCATGCGGGTTCAGGCGCCGCCGAATCTGGTCGATCTGGTCGAGTCGCGCAGTCTGCTCGACGCCGGCGTCGACGACTTCGGTGGCATCAGCCCGCTCACGCCCGATCACGTGAACCCCGAGCGGCCGTGGCCGCAGATCGAGAAGCTGGCGGCCTTGTGCGCCGACTCCGGATTCGAGCTGCGCGAACGGCTCACCGCGCACCCCGAGTATCTGGATGCTCCGTGGCTCGACCCTCGTCTGCGCGCCCATGTCGATGCGCTGCGCGGGTCCGATGGACTGGCCGACGCAGGCGCCACGGTCGCTGGCCGCCCGTGGCAGGAGCCCGATGGCGGCCAAGAAGGTGGAGGGTGGCAGACGGTCGGGCGTGCGGATCTGCACGAGACGGTCGACACGACCGGGCGCACCAGCGACCGTCGGGGTGACTTCGACGAGATCTACGGCGACTGGGAGAGCCTGCGCGAACAGGTCCGTGGCCGCAGCGCTCCCGAACGGGTCGACGCTGATGTCGCAGCGGCGTTGCGAACCGCGGAGCGGGACACGTCCGCGCTGTCGCGCGACGAGACCCTCGCACTCATCACGGCGGACGGCGCCGGCCTTGACGCGGTCGCGCGGCTGGCCGACGACCTGCGGCGAGAGACGGTCGGTGACGAGGTGACCTACGTGGTCAACCGGAACATCAACTTCACCAACGTCTGTTACACCGGCTGCCGGTTCTGCGCCTTCGCCCAGCGCGAGACCGATGCCGATGCCTACCGCCTGTCGCCGGAGGAGGTCGCTGTCCGGGTGCGCGCCGCTCGTGCCGTGGGTGCCACGGAGATCTGCATGCAGGGCGGCATCGATCCCGCGATGCCTGCCTCGGTCTATACCGATCTGGCGCGCACCGTGAAGGACGCCGATCCCGACATCCATCTGCACGCCTTCAGCCCGATGGAGGTCATGACCGGTGTCGCCCGCACCGGGCTCTCGCTCGAGGACTTCCTGATCTCGCTGCGCGAAGCCGGGGTCGACTCGCTGCCCGGCACCGCCGCCGAGATCCTCGACGACGATGTCCGGTGGGTGTTGACCAAGGGCAAACTGCCCACGGCGCAGTGGATCGACGTCGTCACCAGCGCCCACCGCATCGGCCTGCCGACCACCTCGACGATGATGTACGGCCACGTCGACCATCCCGGTCACTGGGTCGATCACTTGCGGCTGCTGGCCGGTCTGCAGCGCGACACCGGCGGCTTCACCGAGTTCGTGCCGCTGCCGTTCGTGCACCAGTCGTCGCCGATCTATCTGGCCGGTGTGGCTCGGCCCGGGCCCACGGTCCGCGACAACCGGGCCGTGCACGCGGTGGCACGGATCGTGCTGAACGGACTGATCGACAACATCCAGTGTTCGTGGGTCAAGCTCGGCCCTGAGGTTTGCACCGCCGTGCTCGACGGAGGCGTCAACGACCTGGGCGGCACGCTGATGGAGGAGACCATCAGTCGCATGGCCGGCTCGACCAACGGCTCGCGCAAGGACGTCGCCGAGCTCGAGGAGATGGCCGCCCTCGCCGGTCGTCCGGCGCGTCAGCGCACCACGTTGTACGGACGCGTCGAAGTGCCTGTCTGACCATCGGTCGCCAGGGAGCGGAGCGACCGGGAAGGCGCTGGTGGGGTGCAGGGCTCGGGCGAGCCCTGCAGGCGCTCGCCGGCGCCTACCCGTCCTCGTGCCTCGGACTGGCGACCACCTCCGCGCTGGCGACCGATGGCTGGGTCAGGGCTTGACTTCGATGCTGATGGGGAGGCGGTGGGCTGTGGAGAGGATGCGGAGGCGTTCGGCCATCCGACCGGCCTCGAGCAGCTGGTGCGGTTCGGGGCGGAGTGTCACGTGATCGCCGTCGACGGTGATCGCGATATCGGTGTCGAGCAGGTCCCTCAGGTCCTCGACGGTCGTGTCGGGGGAGGGGAAACCCCGGGAGAGGCCTCCGACGGCCGCGACGACGGCATCGCGGGCGCCGAGGCCGAACAGATCGCCGTCCTCCTCGCGGATCAGGGCCGCGGCGCCGGGGCCGTCGTCGTCGAGCAGCAGGTGATCGGGCAGTCCCCGTACCACCACGATGGGCCGGCCGCCCAGCTTGCCGGAGGCCAGTTCGGCGGTGCCGGCGATCTCGTCGGCCACGGCGGGGGCGGTCACGGCGAGCGGATTGCCATGCGTATCGGTGCGCCCCGCGAACGACTCGAACGGCAGGACGCCGGCACACCCGATCGCCATATCGGTCTGGCCCACCCGCCAGGCGCGTCCCGCCGTGTCGCTGATGATCACGCCCACGCGCAGTCCGCTGAGTTCGCCGACGCCCGCCCGGATGCGGCGAGCCTCGCCGTCGGGATCGGGCGGCAGCGGCAGGACGGATCCGGCATCGAGATTCGAGGCGTCGACCCCGGCGGCCGCCATCGTCAGCCCGTGGTGGGTGCGCACGATCCGGGTGCCACCGCGCTGCGCGACGACTCGGTCGGTGCCCTCCGCGATGACCTCGTCCTTGTCGCGCGCCGTCGCGAGACCGAGCGCCTTGCTGACGATCTTGCTGGTCACGACCACGACATCGCCGTCTCGCAGATCGGCGTGCTCGACCACCAACGCGGCCAGATCGGCGCCCGGTCGCACCTCTCCGATGCCCTCGACCGCCGTCACCGTCAGTGTGCTCATCGACTCACTCGCGGGGCCTGGGGGCGGGGCTGAGAGGAGATCTGAGGCGAGTTCACCGGACGGTCTCCGCGAGATCGAGCGCGTCCTGCGCGAGTTGGGTGGTCGTGACGTCGTCGCTCATCCACAGCGGGACGGCGCGAGCGGTGAGACCGGCGGCCTCCAGGCGGGCGACATCGGAGGCATCGGTGGTGTCGACCAGCCAGCCGTCGAGCACCCCGCCGGCCGCTCGGGCGCCGTGATGCAGCCCGACCGCGGCGGCGCTGTTCTCGATACCCAGCCCGGCGAGTAGCTGATCGGCCATGCCTCGCACGGCAGCTCCGCCGATGACGGGTGAGACACCGACGACCGGTGCGCTCGTTGCGCGCAGCGCTTCGCGGATGCCCGTGACACCGACGATGGGCCCGACCGAGACGATCGGGTTCGACGGCGGAACCAGGACGACGTCCGCGTCGGCGATGGCCTCGACGACACCGGGTGCCGGGGTCGCGGTCTCGAGCCCGCGCACCCGCACCTCCTTCACCGGCACCTGGGCACGATGCTTGATCCAGAACTCCTGGAAGTGGATCGTGGTCGGCTCGCCGTCGACGACCGTGGCGATGTGCGTCTCGACCTCGTCATCGCTCATCGGCAGGAGTCGGACCGGCGGCCGCCAGCGTCGGCACAGGGCCTGGGTCGCGTCGCTCAGCGTGCCGCCGTCGCGCAGGATCGAGGTGCGCACCAGATGGGTCGCCAGATCCCGGTCGCCGAGTCCGAACCAGGCCTGCTCCACGCCGTAGTCGGCCAGCTCCTCCTTGGCATTCCAGCTCTCGTCGGTGCGGCCCCACCCGCGCTCGGCGTCGATGCCGCCCGACAGCGTGTACATGACCGTGTCGAGATCGGGCGAGACGCGCAGCCCGAACAGCCAGATGTCGTCGGCCGTGTTGGCCACGACCGTGACGTCGGCCTCGGGTGCGGCCTTCAGGACTCCGCCGATGAACTTCGATCCGCCGATCCCGCCCGACAGCACCGTGATCCTCATGTGGGAATCCTGTCACGCTGCAAGCAGCCATCGATCGCTAGCCGGAGGTCGCCCAGCGACCGACGGCGGGTAGGCGTTGGCGAGAGATATGGGGCTCGCTCGAGCCTGCGCCTTCCCACCGCTCGTTCCGCACCTACGCGCAGAGCGCGTGGGTGGTACCCCCAGCGGCTGGCGACCGGGGTCAGGAGAGGTTGAGGCGGGAGGCGAGTGTGTCGAGGTAGGTCAGCACCTCGGATTCCGAGGCGTCGGGGACGCCCCAGATCAGCTCGGAGGGGCCGGCAGCGAACCAGTCGGCGAAGTCCTCCTGGGTCGGCTTCTTCGCGACCAGGATCCGGATGTCGGGATCACCGTCGCGTCCGGCATCGGTCCACTCCCGGCGCAACATCTCGGCTTTGTCGGAGATGTCGGTCTCGATCGGCGTGGTCATCCAGCCATCCGCGTGCTGCGCGATCCACTTCATGGTCTTGGGGCCACCGCCGGCACCGATGACGACCGGGATGCGCCCCTGAGGAGGCTTCGGATAGGCCCAGCTGGGTCCGAACTTCACGAACTCGCCGTCGAACGACGCCTCCTCCTCGGTCCAGAGCGCACGCATCGCGGCCAGGTACTCGGCCAGAACGGTGCGGCGCTTGGCAGCCGGGACATGATGGTCGGTCAGCTCGTCGGTGTTCCAGCCGAAGCCCGCGCCGATCGACACGCGCCCGCCGGACAAGTGATCGAGCGTGGCGATCGTCTTGGCCAGCGTGATCGGATCGGACTCGACGGGCAGTGCGACAGCAGTCGACAGACCGATCCGTTGGGTCACCGCAGCGGCCGTCGCAAGCGAGACCCACGGGTCGAGCGTGCGCAGATAGCGATCATCCGGCAGCTCCTCGCCGCCGGTCGGGTGGAGTGCATCGCGACGGACCGGGATGTGCGTGTGCTCGGGCACGTAGATCGTGTCGAAGCCGCGATCCTCGGCCGCCTTCGCCAGCGTCGCGGGCGCGATGCCGCGGTCCGATGTGAAGAGGACGATTCCATTGCGCGTACCAGCACTGCGGGTCTCAGAGGCCACGGGCCCACACCTTCTGTTCGGTCAGTCGTTCGCTTCGCCAGCCGTCGGGCGTGCGGATCATGCGGTGGTGATAGAGGCCGGCGACCTCGACGGGCTCGCCGTCGAGCATGGTCATCGGATTGGTGAAGTACGCGCTGACGTCGGCAGCGTCCGGCCCGTCGAACGTCACGTCGAGCTGGCCCACCAGGTGCAGCCAGTCGGTGAAGAACAGCGGCAGCGTCTCGGCCAGCCAGGTCTTGATCTCGTCGCGGCTGCCCGCGGTGCCGCCGGTCGACGTGTAGTCGATCTGAGCGTCCGCGGTGAAGACGGTGTCGAGCCGGTCCCACTCACGCAGGTCGACCGCCCGCGTATAGCGCGTGATGACGTCGGCGATCTCGATCCGATCGCTGATCTGTTGAAGAGGGTCCACGGTCATACTCTGGCACGAAACTGAAACACGTTCTAGTATCGAGCGATGCGCTTCACCTACGCCGAGGGCATGACCCACGCGAAGTACTACGTCCCGCTGGCCCAAGCCGCCGAGGCCGCGGGCTACACGTCCATGACGGTCGCGGACAGCCTGATCTACCCCCAGGAGTCCGATTCGACCTATCCGTACACCGACACCGGCGACCGGGAATTCCTGGAGGGCAAGGAGTTCATCGAGACGATGATCCTGTGCGCCCAGCTGTTCGCGGTCACCACGACGCTGCGGCTCACGCCGTTCGTGCTGAAGCTCCCCGTGCGGCCTCCGGTGCTGGTCGCGAAGCAGGCGTCGTCGCTGGCGTTCCTGTCCGATAACCGCCTCGGCCTGGGGGTCGGCCTGTCGCCATGGCCCGAGGACTTCGCCGCACTCGGCGTCCCGTGGGCCAAGCGCGGCAAGCGCATGGACGAGTGCATGGACATCCTGCGCGGCCTCACGACCGGGGAGCACTTCGGCTACGACGGGGAGTTCTACCAGTTCCAGCCACTCCAGCAGTGCCCCGCGCCGACCGAGCCGATCCCGCTGCTCGTCGGCGGCCACTCCGATGCCGCCCTGCGCCGCGCGGTCCGCAAGGGCGACGGCTGGATGCACGCCGGCGGCGACGGCGAGGAGCTCGACCGGCTGCTCTCCCGCCTCGCCGAGATCCGCCAGGAGGAGGGCGACACTCGCGACGACTTCGAGATCCACGTCATCTCCTACGACGCGTACACGCCCGACGGTGTCAAGCAGCTGGAGGAGAAAGGCGTGACCGACTGCATCGTCGGCTTCCGCGTCCCCTACATCAAGGGCGACGACACCGAGCCGCTCGACGCCAAGATCCGGCACCTCGAGCGGTACGCCGAGGACGTCATCGCGAAGGTCGACTCGTGACGTATCGGGTCGTCGCCTGGAGCACCGGCAACGTCGGCAGGAACGCGATCGCCGGCATCGTGAACCGGCCCGATCTGGAGCTGGTCGGCCTGTGGGTCTCGAATCCGGACAAGGTCGGCCAGGACGCGGGCACCCTCGCGGGGCTCGGGCGGGAGCTGGGCGTCACGGCGACCGACAGCGTCGACGAGATCATCGCGCTCGAGCCGGACTGCGTGTGTCACACGTCGATGGCCGACGACCGGCTCATGGAGGCCATCGCGGACCTGGAACGACTGCTGCGAGCCGGCATCAATGTCGTGTCGTCGGGCCCGGTCTTCCTGTCGTTCCCGTCGGGCCCGCCCGCGGACCTGGCCGAGGGTCCGCGCCGGGCCGCACTCGAGGGCGGCGCATCGCTGTACGTCAACGGCATCGATCCCGGCTTCGCCAACGACGTCCTGCCGCTCGGCATCACCAGCATCTCCGAGCGCATCGACGAGGTCCGCTGTCTGGAGATCCTGAACTACAACACGTACGACCAGGGCATGATCGTGCTCGACGTGCTGGGCTTCGGCCAGCCGATGGGCCACGTCCCGATGATCCTGCAACCGGGCATCCTGACGATGGCCTGGGGCAGCGTGGTGCACCAGCTCGCGGCCGGCCTGGGAGTCGAGCTCGACGAAGTCGAGGAGTTCCACGAGCGGCTCCCGGCGACCCACACATTCGACATCGACTGCGGCACGATCGAGGAGGGCACGGTCGCCGGCCTGCGGTTCGAGCTGCGCGGCAAGATCGGCGGCAGGACGGTCGTGGTGCTCGAGCACGTCACGCGGGTGCACGACGACATCGGCCCGGACTGGCCGCAGCCGGCCGGGCACGGCTGCTATCGCGTCGTCGTGTCGGGCGAGCCGAACTACACGGTCGACCTGCAGCTGCTGGGAACCGACGGCGATCACAACACCGCGGGGCTCAAGGCGACGGCGATGCGCCTGGTCAACTCGATCCCGGCCGTCGTCGAGGCCGAGCCGGGCCTGCTCACGGCGCTGGACCTGCCTCTCGTGACGGGCAAGGGCCTTGTGCAAGTCTGACGCAACGATCGGTCGCCAGCTCGACGAGCTCTAGCTGGGGGTACCTCCCTGCTCGGAGCGCAGCGGAGAGCTTGGGGGCGGAGGGCGGGAAGGCGCCGGTGAGAGGTCGTGGTTGCTTGAGCCTGGATGCTCAGGGACGCCTGCCCGCGCTTCGGCTGTGGCCGGCCTCTGCGCTGGCGACCGGTGGGCTCGTCCGGGTCTGGCGCAACGATCGGTCGCCAGCTCGACGAGCTCTAGCTGGGGGTACCTCCCTGCTCGGAGCGCAGCGGAGAGCTTGGGGGCGGAGGGCGGGAAGGCGCCGGTGAGAGGTCGTGCTTGCTTGAGCCTGGATGCTCAGGGACGCCTGCCCGCGACCGGTGGTTCAGACCGAGTAGCCGCCGTCGACATTGAGCTTCTGGCCGCTGACGAAGCGAGCACGGGGTGAGGCCAGGAAACAGACAGCCTCGGCGACATCGTCGGCCGTGCCGAACTCGCGTAGCGGGATGTTGCGGCGGGTGACCTCGAGGGCCGCATCGTCCAGATCGCCCGAGGCCATCAGTCGTTCGGCCATGCCGTCGGTCAGCATGCCGGGCCCGACCGCATTGACACGGACGCCGAAGCGGCCCTCCTCGGCGGCCAGGGCCCGGACCGTCGCCTCGACCGCGCCCTTCGGTGCGGCCGACAGCCCGTCGCGGACCGGGAACCGATCGGTCGCGGCCGTCGTCACCACGACGATCGAGCCGCGGGCCGCCCGCAGGTGTGGGAGAACCGGTCTGGCGACGTTGAAGAACCCGGCGGCGTCGTCGGACAGCTGGTGGGCGAAGTCCTCGGGAGACACCGTCGACAGGTGCACCATCGGCACGTGCGGCCCCGCCGCGTGGACCAGCGTGTGCAGACCGCCGTGCTGCGCGGCCACGGCGTCGATCACGTCGGCGCACGCTGTCGAGTCGGAGACGTCCAACCGGTGCGCCGAGCCGCTCAGGTCGCCGGCGAGCTGCTCGGCAGCCCCGCGGTTGTTCCGGTAGGTCACCGCGACGCGACTGCCGCGACCGGCCAGCATCCGGGCGATGGCGGCACCGATGCCACCGCTGCCGCCCACGACCAGGGCAGCCCCCGGCGCGCCGGCGAAGTCGGCGTCCATCAGCGCAGGAGGAGCCTGACCGCGACGTCCATCGACGGGGTGACCTCGTCGGCCTTGGTGCGACCGGTGACCCAGCCCATCAACGCCGACAGCCACACATCGCCGATGACGCGCACGATGGCGGTGTCCTCGTCGGTGACCTCGCGGTACTCGTCGGTGCCCTCGATGGCGTGCGTGATCATCGAGGTCAGCTTCATGCCCACGTAGTGGATCTCGTCGGCGACCGAGGCGTCGGCGAACATGAACGCACGGGTCAGGGCCTCGGTGAGGTGCGGCTGCTTCTGCAGGGCCTTGGTGGTGGCGCCCAGGATGTGCATGACCCGCTCGTGCGGGGTGTCGCCCGGCACGGGCCGGCCGCGCGACTGCTCCTCGGCGCGCTCGAACTGGCGCCCCAGCGCGGTGACCAGCAGGTGGATCTTCGACGGAAAGTAGCGGTACAGGGTGCCGAGCGCGACTCCGGCCTGATCGGCCACCTCGCGCATCTGGACGGCCTCGAACCCGCCTTCGTCGGCGAGGGCGATCGTGGCGTCGAGGATCCGGCGACGGCGTTCACGCTGGGCGTTCGACCCTGTGCTCTCGGTTACGACACTCATCGCAGCCATTGTCCCCTCTCCTGCGGGCAAACGCGGTAGCGACCCCGGGCCCTCGGTATGATTGAAACACGTTCTACCTGGGAGGCACAGCGATGGTGCTCGGGATCACGCGCGATCATCTGGCGCTCTCGTCGACCCTGCGCGACTGGGCGGCGACGATCGACGGCTCGGCGACCGTGCGTGCGGCCGAGGTCGACGGCACCGCGACGTTCCCCAAGGCCTGGTCCGAGATCGTGGCGATGGGGCTCACCGGCATCGGCGTCGCCGATGAGCACGGCGGTGGCGGCAGCGATCTGCTCGATCAGGCGATCGCGCTGGAGGCGGCCGCCCGGGCACTGGTGCCCGGTCCGGTGCTCGCCACGACGGTGGTCGCCCAGATCGTGGCCTGGTCGGCTCCGGGGCGCGACCGGGTGCTGCGGAGCATCGTCGACGGTCGGACGGCCTCCGTGGCCCTCGGCGGCACGGTGCGCGAGGAGGACGGCCGATTCACCGGAGTGGTCCCTGCCGCGCTGGACGTCGTCGACGCCGACTGGCTGCTGGCGCCCGCGGACGACGACCGGTGGCTGCTGATCTCGCGCGATGGATGGACCAGCGACCCGGTCGCGGTCGGCCTCGACCTGACGCACCGCAGTGCGCCGGTCTCGATCTCGGCCGGCCACGAGCAGATCGTCGAGCTGCCGGGCATCGGCCGGTCGGACGTGACCGCGCTCGTGGTGGCACTCGCCGCCGCCGAGGCGTCCGGTCTGGCCGCCTGGTGCCTCGACACGGCCGTCGAGTACGCCAAGGTGCGCGAGCAATTCGGCGCTCCGATCGGATCATTCCAGGCGATCAAGCACCTGTGCGCGGCCATGCTCGAGACGACCGAGTCGGTTGCCGCCACCGCCTGGGACGTCGCCGGTGTGCTGGCCGACGGCACGACCGGGCCGGACCGGGACTTCGCGGTCGACGTGGCGGCAGTCGTCGCGATCGACGGTGCAGTGCGGGTGGCCCAGGACTGCATCCAGGTGCTCGGCGGCATCGGTTTCACATTCGAGCACGACGCGCACCTGTACCTGCGGCGTGCGCTCGGTCTGCGTGCCGTGGTGTCTTCGTTCTCGGGTGGCCCGGACGAGGCCGCGATCCGGCTCACCGCGGCGGCCGCCGCCGGTCGTCGGCGTGAGGTGCAGGTGGACTTCGCGGGTGCCGACGAGCCGTTCCGTGGTCGCACCCGGGCGGCGCTGGCCGAGATCGCCGCGCTCCCGGCCTCCGAGCAGCGCGCGGCCCTGGCCGACGGCGGCTACCTCATGCCGCACCTGGCGGCGCCGTACGGACTCGGCGCCGGAGCGATCGAGCAGGTCGTGATCGATGCCGAACTCGCACGCGCGGGCCTGCAACGGCCCGACATCAAGATCGGCGGCTGGGCGATCCCGACCGTGATCGCGCACGGCACCGACGAGCAGCGCGAACGCTTCGTGCGACCGACCATGACCGGCGACATCACCTGGTGCCAACTGTTCAGCGAACCGGGAGCCGGATCGGACCTGGCGTCATTGACGACCCGCGCCGAACGCGTCGACGGCGGCTGGCGCCTGACGGGCCAGAAGGTGTGGACATCGCTCGCCCACGAGGCCGATTGGGCGATCTGCCTGGCACGCACCGACCGCGAAGCCGCGAAGCATCGCGGCATCACGTTCTTCCTGGTCGACATGACGGCAGAGGGCCTCGACATCCGGCCCCTGCGCGAGCTGACCGGCGACGCGATGTTCAACGAAGTGTTCCTCGACGGTGTCTTCGTCCCCGACGACTGCGTCGTCGGCGAAGTCGACGCGGGCTGGAACGTCTCGCGCACCACCCTGTCGTCGGAGCGAATCGCGATGGCCGGCACCAAGCTGGGGCTCAGCACCGAACGCGCCGTGGAGCTGGTGCAGGCGCTGGGCAGCTCCGTGGCCGAGGTGCGGGTCGGGCATCAGGTCGCGCTCGCGACGGTGTGCCAGCTGATCGGCGTCCGGGCCACCCTGCGTTCGATCGCGGGACGAGGGCCGGGCCCGGAGTCCAGCGTCGCGAAGCTGCTCGGCGTGCGCAATCGCCAGGAGGCCTCCGATCTGGTCGGCGATCTCCTCGGCCCGCGGATCCTGCTCGGCGACGATCCGCAGGTGGCCGCCGACGTGCACGAACTGCTGCTGACGCGCTGTCTGTCGATCGCCGGCGGCACGACCCAGATCCTGCGCACCATGGTCGCCGAACGGGTCCTCGGCCTCCCCCGCTGAATCCATCGGACCGGCTACAGTCGCGGACCTGTTGGGCTTGGTCGCCTACCCGGTCCTCGTTCCTCGGACCTGGCGACCGAGCTTTGCCGGTCGCCAGCGGGGAGGCCGGCCACGGCCGAGTCGCGGGGAGGCGACCGGACCTGACCGGCTGGCTCCACCCCGGTCGCCAGCGGGGAGGCCGGCCACGGCCGAGTCGCGGGGAGGCGACCAGACCTGACGGGCTGGCTCCACCCCGGTCGCCAGCGAGGTACGAGCGGGTAGGCGACCAGACCTGACTGCTGGCTTGGGTTGTCGTGTGGCTCGCGTTCGTGCGGTTGCGACCGCCCGGTTGCTCGGCTGGGTGAGGTTCCGTGGGCGAGGCGCCCAGGCCATCTCGTGTCACGACATGCTTGCGTTGCGTGGCGCTCACAAGTCACACAGTTCGCACTCGCGAGCATTCAACCTACGGACAGCCTTTCGTCTCACCAGCTCGCGAGAGCAACTCTGTGACTCATGAGCGCGACCCGTGGTCACCTCACGCAGGGGTCACCTTGCCGTGGTCTTGGCGTGGTGCCACAGGAGCCAGCGCTGGACGGCGTCGACGGCGTGCTGGCTGCGGATCGAGGAGAACACGTCGAAGGCGTGTTGCGTTCCGGGCAGTTCGGCGTAGGTGACGGTGGCGCCGGACTGCTCGCGCAAGGCCTCGACGAATGCCCGCGCCTGGCCGACCGGGACCAGCGTGTCGTTGCGACCGTGCAGCACGAAGAAGTCCGGTGCCTGGTCCGAGATCCGGCTCAGCGGTGACGCGTCGACGAACGCCTGCAGGTCGGTCGCGGGATCCTTCTTGAAGACCCATGGCGCCAGGAAGCGATCGCGCAGCTCCACGGCGGCGCGGGTGCCCGTGAGGCCGGCGAGGTCGTAGACGCCGTAGAACGGGACACAGGCCGAGACGCTGGTGTCAGCCTCTTCGAAGCCGGGTTGCAGGCTTGGATCGTTGGGCGTGAGGGCCGCGAGCGACGACAGGTGGCCGCCGGCCGATCCGCCCGTGACGACCAGATAGTCGCGGTCGCCGCCGTACTCGCCGATGTGCTCGTGCACCCAGGCGATGGCGCGTTTCACGTCCTGGATCTGGGTCGGATAGCGGTGCTTGGGTGCCAGCCGGTAGTTCGCGGCGACGCACACCCAACCCTGCTGGGCCATCCGGTTCATCAGGATCAGGCCCTGCTGCTCCTTGGTGCCGATGGTCCAGCCGCCCCCGTGGATCTGCAGGAGCACGGGCGCGTTCTCGAGCGCGACGCCCGCAGGACGGTAGATGTCGAGCCGGGCGCGCCGGCCGCCCTCGACGTACGGCACGTTGCGCAGCACCTCGACATCGTGCTGTCGGAGTCGGAACGGGCGTGTCACCGTGCCCCGGGCACGTGGGTGATGCGGTGACAACTCGACCTCCGGCCCCAGCCCGCCGGCCAGGGCCGTGTCGAGGTCCACGCGGGCGTTACGGGACAGGGAGATCGAATAGCCGAGCAAGCCCGCCGAGACTCCCGCGGCGAGCAGCCCGAGCCGCGAGGGCGGGCCGCTGCGCCGCCGGACCGTCAGTTCCGCCACGGTGTCGATCAGCGACGCCGCCAGCAGGTGAGGTGCCAGTTCGGTGGTCGGCCAGCCGACGGAGAATCCGGCGATGCCCGACCGCCCGCCGGTCGGTGGGCGCACGGCGTTGACGGCCAAGGCAGCCAAGGTCAGCTGACGTCTGCGATAGTGCCGGGTCATGGTGAGATTGTCCCGAAGAAGTGTGTAGAACGCGTTCTAATATCACCTACACTACCGCCATGGACCGGCTCAGCGGACTCGATGCGAGCTTCCTGTATCTGGAGAGCGGCGCGCAGATGATGCACGTCTGCGGGCTGATCCTGGTCGATCCCGAGACGATGCCGGGCGGCTACGACTTCGACACGTTCAAGGACGTGTTGCAGAGCCGGGTCTCGCACATCGCGATGTTCAACCGCAAGCTCAAGTTCGTCCCGGGGCGCATCGACTTCCCGGTGTGGATCCTCGACCGCGAGTTCGACATCGACCGGCACGTTCATCGCATGGCGGTCCCGTCGCCGGGCGGCGACGCCGAGCTTGCCGAGGTCGCGGGACATCTCGCCGGGATCCCGCTGGACCGCTCACGGCCCCTGTGGGAGATGTACGTCATCGAGGGACTGGCCAGCGGCCAGATCGCGGTGTTCACCAAGATGCATCACGCCTCGGTCGATGGCGTCTCGGGATCGAACATGATCTCGTACCTCTGCAGCCTGGAGCCGGATGCGCCGCCCCTGGACACCGGCGGCGATCCGAGCGCGGCGGTGAACGACCGAGAGCCGTCGGACCTCGAACTGGTCGGACGCGGCGTGGTCGCCACGGTCACCAAACCGTGGCAGGCCGTCCGGATCGTGTCGCCGACCGTCAGGACACTGGTCGACACGGCGAGCCGGGCGAGACAGGGCAAGGCGATGGCCGCGCCGCTCACCGCGCCGCGCACCTCATTCAACGGCACCATCACGGGTCATCGTTCGATCGCCTTCACCGATATCGCGCTCGATGACATCAAGCAGGTCAAGAACGCCGTGCCGGGCGCGACGGTCAACGACGTCGTCCTCGCGCTCACGGGCGGTGCGCTGCGGCGCTATCTGTCGGATCGGGGCGAGCTGCCCGAGGCCTCGCTCCTGGCCAGTGTGCCGGTCTCGGTGCACGGGGAGTCGCGACGACAGGGCCGCAACAAGGTCTCATCGATGTTCTGCCGGCTCGGCACCGATGTGGAGGACCCGCGTCAGCGCATCGAGTCGATGGCCGTCGCGAACGCGAACGCCAAATCGCATCATCAGGCGGTGCCGGCCGACACGCTGCAGGAGTGGGCCGAGTTCGCGGCGCCCCGCACGTTCGGCCTCGCGGTGCGCATGGTCTCGGGCCTGGGGCTCGCCGAGCGCGGCCCGGTCATCCACAACCTGGTGATCTCGAACGTTCCGGGGCCGCCCGTGCCGCTGTACTTCATGGGGGCCCGCATGGACGCGCTGTACCCGCTCGGCCCGATCTTCCACGGAGCCGGCCTGAACGTCACGGTCATCAGCAACAACGGGCGCATGAACATCGGCGTCATCGCGTGCCGCGAGATGATGCCGCACGTCGCCGATCTGGTCGCTCAGATCCCCGTCGAGCTGGCGGCCATGAAAGATGCCTTGATCGTCTAGCCGTGCCTGGGTCGGCGGTCGTTCATCCGCGCCGTCGTGGCGTGGACCGCCTCAAGGAACGCTGGCACGAACGCCCGGTGCTCCAGGACGCAGCCGGCATGTCCGCAGGCGGCCTCGTGGATCGTCGCCCCGGGGATCAGGGCGGCGACCTCGAGCTGACGCGACGGCGGGATGACGCGGTCGTTCGTGGTCACGACGACCGCGGTTGGCACGGTGATGCGCGACAGCCACGGTGACGAGTGGTGCCGGCCCAGCGAGGCGACCGCCTGGCCGATGGTCCACGGGCTCGTCGAGCGCCACTGGTTCATGGCCCAGCGAGCGGTGTCGGTGTGATCGCCGTCGAGGGCGTCGACCGCGGACACGCCGGCCTTGCGGACCATGCGCGAGCGGGACAGCGTCCGGGTCAGGCCCATGCCGAGTTCCATCGCGGCGTGGAAGAGCCGCTCGGGTCCGTTGCTGCGCAGATGGCCGCTGGTCGCGGCGAGGACCAGCCCACCGACCGCCTCGGGATGCTGTCGCCAGACCCGTTGGGCGATCATCGAGCCCATCGAGTAGCCGGCCACGATCGGACGGTCGAGGTCCAGGGCCGAGACGAGCGCGGCGACATCGTCGGCGCAGTCGGAGATGAGGAATCGTTCGGACGTGATGCCGCGGCCGTGCCAGCGCTGGTCGAACGTCACGACGCGGTAACGCTCGGCCAGACGGGGGATCGATGGGAACCAGGTCAGCTGGCCCGTGCAGCCGACAGCGTGCAGCAGCACGATCGCGGGTGCGTCGGGCGTGGGGCCGGGCACGTCGGTGACCCAGGTGCGACCGCGCTGCGGCAGCTCCAGCCAGAAGCCGTCGGGGAGGTCCACGTCGGGCAGATCGGGGAGCGCGGGACGCAGTGAGGCCGCCGCGTGGTGGACGGCACTCCGAGCGGTGTCCTGGACGGCGGTGCGCACGGGATCGAGCACAGCATCGAGCACGGGTTCTCCTCTCGCCCCGCCCCAGACTAGAACACGTTATATTTCTGACGTGGACTCGGTGGTGGATGAGGTGCGTTCGGTCGCGGTCGACGTCTTGGACCGCGGCGACGGTTCGTGGTCGGCTCTGCGCGGGGCGGGCCTCGTGGCGCTGGTCGCGCCTGAGGCGTTCGGGGGCGAGGGCCTGGGCATGACCGAGGTGTCGGCGATCTTGCACGAGGTCGGTCGTCGCGCTTCGGACCTTCCGGTCTGGGAGACCGTCGCATGCGGTCTGCTGCCGCTGATCCGGTCGGGGTCGACCGAGCTGCAGGCCGAGCTCATTCCGCAGATCCTCGACGGATCCCTGCTGCTCGTCCCCGCTTTGAACGAGCCGGGTCTCGCCCTGCCCCGCCGGGCCGCGACGACGTTCGACGGTTCGACGATCACGGGCGTCAAGACCGCCGTGCGCGTCCTGGAGGAGCCGCATCTGCTGGTGGTCTCGGCCACCTCGGCCGATGGAGCCCGGGTCGCCGTCCTGGTCGATCCTCGGGACGGTCACGCGACCACGACACCGTCGTCGCGGGGTGTCGCGGAGGCCACGTACGTCTTCGACGCGGCCCCGGTACGAGGCGTCCTCGACGGCACGGTCGTGCGCGATCACGCGGTCGCCGGACTGGTGTCGCTCGGCGCCGGTCTGGTCGAGGGTGCGCGCGATCTGACGGCCGGCTACATCGCCGAGCGTCGGCAGTTCGGCCGCCCCCTGGCGCAGTTCCAGGCCGTCGCCCAGCAGATCGCCGATGTCTTCATCGCCTCGCGCACGTTCCGGCTCACGGCCGACGAGGTCGCCCGCCGTCTCGATGCCGGCGACCCGGCCGACGACGACCTGGCGGTGGCCGCGTACTGGTTCGCCGACCGTGCCGGAAGTGCGCTGCAGACGTGTCACCACCTGCACGGCGGCATGGGCGTCGACATCACCTACCCGTTGCCGCGGTACTTCGGATTCGTCCGGGATCTCACCCGTCAGATCGGTGGGCCGGCGACGCTGGCCGCGGTGCCGACGACCGAGACGGCCGGCAAGAACGCCGAACTGACGCCCGAGCAGCGCGCCTTCAAGAACGACGCGCGCGAGTATCTCGGCGGGCTGGCCAGTGACGCCGACCGCGACGAGATGCGCACGGACCGGCACGGCCCGGCCTATCACCGCATCATCAAGCAGATGGGCGCTGACGGCTGGATGGGAGTCGGCTGGCCCGTCGAGTACGGCGGACAGGGCCGGGGCGGCATCGAACAGCAGGCGTTCGTCAACGAGGCGTCGCGGGCCGACATCCACCTGCCGTCGGTGACGCTGCAGACGGTCGGGCCGACGTTGCAGGCGTACGGCACTGAGAAGCAGAAGGAGCTGTTCCTCGCCGACATCGTGTCGGGCGACGTGCATTTCGCGATCGGCTACAGCGAACCCGAGGCGGGGACGGATCTCGCATCCTTGCGCACGACCGCGCGTCGCGAGGGCGATCACTACATCGTGAACGGCCAGAAGCTGTGGACCACGGGCGGTCATGCGGCGGACTACATCTGGCTCGCCGCGCGCACCGATCCCGATGCTCCGCCTCACCGGGGCATCTCGATTCTGATCGTCGACACCCGCGACCCGGGGTATTCGTGGTCGCCGATCGTGACGGCCGACGGCTCCCACCACGTCAACGCGACGTCGTTCGACGACGTGCGGGTGCCGGTCGACATGCTGGTCGGCGAGGAGAACAAGGGCTGGCAGCTGATCACGACGCAGCTCAACCACGAGCGCGTCATGCTCGGTCCCGCCGGCCGCGTCGAGGGGCTGCGCGATCTGGTGGCCGAGTGGGCCGAGGGTCGCACGTTGCCCGACGGCACGCCGGTCGCGGACGTGCCCTGGGTGCGCGACACCCTGGCCCGGGCCACGGCGTCCCTGCGGGTCAACGAGCTGCTCAACTGGGCGGTCGCGGGTGGCGACGCGTCGCAGAAGTCGACCGTCGCCGACGCGTCGACCTCGAAGGTCTTCGCCAGCGACGAGGTGCAGCGGCTCGGCTTGGCGCTGGCCGATGTGGTCAACGGTTGCGGTGATCTGGCCGATCCCGCAACGGCGCGACTCGCGTCCTACCTCGACGACACCAGCAAGCGGAATCTGGTGTTGTCGTTCGGCGGTGGCGTCAACGAGATCCAGCGCGAGCTGATCGCGATGTTCGGCCTGGGGCTGCCGAAGGTGCCGCGATGAGTGCGCTGGAGGAGCGGATCGAGGCGATCAAGGCGCGCGGCGAGAGCCCGGCACGTACGGCGCTCGACGAGGTCAACCAGCCGATGATCCGGCACTGGACCGAGGCGATCGGCGATACGAATCCCCGCTGGGCCGCGGGTGAGGCGCCGCCGGCGATGGCGCAGGTCTGGACCATGTACGGACTCGACCCGCACCGCCCCGACAGCGATCCGCTGCACGAGACCATGCGAGCGCTCACCGACGCCGGGTATACCGGCGTGCTGGGCACGAACTCGGACCAGACGTACGCCCGCACGCTGCGGCTGGGGGAGCGTCCGCGCATCACGTCGCGGCTCGAGGACGTGGTCGGCCCGAAGCAGACCGGCATGGGCGAGGGCTATTTCGTCACGACCAAGAGCACGTGGACCGTGGGTCCTGACGACGACCCCGAGACGGTCGCGACCATGACGTTCCGGGTGCTCAAGTTCAAGCCCGGCACGGGTCGTCCGACGGTCGACCGCTCGCGGACCGTGCGCCCCGTCGTCAACGCCGACTCGCAGTTCTTCTGGGATGGCACGGCCGCCGGCGAGCTGCGGATCCAGACGTGCAACGCCTGCGGCGAGCTGCGCCATCCACCCGGACCGGTGTGCCCGTCGTGCCACGCGATGGACCGCGGGTTCGTCGTGGCGTCCGGCCGCGGTCGCGTGCACTCCTTCCTGGTGCATCACGCGCCGCAGCTGCCCGGCAAGGCGCTGCCGCTGCCGATCGCGCTGGTCGATCTGGCGGAGGGGGTCCGCATGGTCGGCGAGGCGGCGGACGGAGTATCGATCGGCGACGACGTCGAGGTCTGGTTCGACCGGATCGACGACGATCTGACGCTCGCGAAGTGGCGCCGTCCCACTCCCGCTGACGAGTCACGTGTTGCCGCTGGCGAGTCACGCGTTGCCGGTGACGAGTCGCTTGTTGCCGCCGAGGAGTCACTTCCAGCGTGGGAGCTGCCGATCACGCCGACGCTGGTCGTCTCGACCGCGATCGCGACGCGTGACTTCCAGGACGTCCATCACGACAAGGCCCGCGCCCAGGCCGCCGGCAGCAAGGACGTCTTCGTCAACATCCTCACGACGACCGGCCTGGTGCAGCGCTACGTGACGGACTGGGCGGGGTCGGATGCGCAGGTGCTGTCGTGCGCGCTGCGCCTCGGTGCCCCGGCCTATCCGGGCGACACACTCACGTTCACGGGTGTGATCGCGTCCGAGGATGACGGGGTGACGACCATCGACGTGACCGGTCAGGTCTCGATCGGCGCCCACGTCACGGCACGCATCCAGCTCCGTTCGCCAGCCGCGAGGCGGTGCGCCAGCGCGAGGGACGAGCGCGGGGAGGCGAACGAGCGGCGGGGAGGCGGCTCATGACGTCGTTCAGCGGCGCCGCCGCGGTCGCGGGGATCGGCGCGACCGAGTTCTCCAAGGAGTCCGGCCGCTCGGAGCTGCAGCTGTCGGCCGAGGCGACCCTGGCGGCGCTGGCCGATGCCGGTCTGTCGCCGTCGGACGTCGACGGCCTCGTCACGTTCACGATGGACACCAGCTCCGAGATCGCCCTCGCACGTGAACTCGGGATGGGCGAGCTGCGCTTCTTCAGCCGGATCAACTACGGCGGCGGCGCGGCGTGCGCCACGGTCCAGCAGGCCGCGATGGCGGTCGCGACCGGAATGGCTGACGTCGTGGTGGCCTATCGCGGGTTCAACGAGCGGTCGGGTCAGCGCTTCGGTCAGGTCCAGGCGTGGGCCGCGCAGCAGGTCAACACCAACGGCCTCGACAACGCCTGGACGTATCCGCACGGTTTGTCGACGCCGGCCGCCACGGTCGCGATGCAGGCGCGCCGCTACATGCACGACTTCGGGGCGACGTCGGAGGACTTCGGGCGCGTCGCGGTCGCGGACCGCAGGCATGCGGCGACCAATCCGAAGGCGTTCTTCCACGGCAAGCCGATCACGCTGGAGGACCACCAGGCGTCGCGGATGATCGCCGATCCGCTGCGGCTCCTGGACTGCTGCCAGGAGAGCGACGGCGCGGTGGCGATCGTGGTCACCTCGACCGAGCGCGCGCGTGATCTGGCGGCCGGAGCCGTGCCGATCCTGGCGGCGGCGCAGGGCAGCGCACCGGATCAGTTCGTGATGTCGTCGTACTACCGCGACGACATCGGCATCCCCGAGATCGGCGTCGTGGGCCGCGACCTGTGGCGCCAGTCGGGCCTCGGTCCCGACGACATCGCGACGGCGGTGCTCTACGACCACTTCACGCCGTACGTGCTGATGCAGCTCGAGGAGCTGGGCTTCTGCGGTCGCGGTGAGGCCAAGGACTTCATCGCCGATGGAGCGATCGAACTCGGTGGGCGGCTGCCCATCAACACCCACGGCGGCCAGCTCGGCGAGGCCTACATCCACGGCATGAACGGGATCGCCGAGGCGGTGCGCCAGGTGCGCGGCACCTCGGTCAACCGGGTGCCGGACGTGAACCACGTCCTGGTCACCGCCGGCACCGGCGTCCCGACGTCCGGCCTGATCCTCGGCCGCCCTTGATGCAGCGGTGACCCTGTTCCCTTTCGTCCGGGTGAGCGGTGACCCTGTTCCCTTTCCAGGGCGTGGATTGGGAACAGGATCACCGCTCACGGACCCGATAGGGAACAGGCTCACCCGCGCAGGCTAGTGCCGGATCAGGACGCAGTCGCTCAACGCGGGGCGACGGTCGTCGCCGACGGTGGCCGACACGATGATGTCCGCCCCGGTGTCCCACGCGTCGATCGTCAGCGTCTCGCCGGGGAACACGACGCCGGAGAACCGGGCGTCGAACGACCGCACCGCGGAGGCGTCGCCGTCGAGGAAGTGATCGGTGACCTCGCGCAGGACGATTCCGTAGGTGCAGAGACCGTGCAGGATGGGCGCGGGGAATCCGGCCGCCTTCGCGAACTCGGGGTCGGCGTGCAACGGGTTGCGGTCGCCGCAGAGCCGGTACAGCAGGGCCTGCTGGGGGCTGACGTCGAACGTCAGCGTCGCGTCGGGTGCGCGGTCGGGCACCTCGACGCTCGTGCCGGCGCCGCGATCGCCGCCGAAGCCGCCCTCGCCGCGCACGAAGATCGAGGAGCGGACGCGCCACAGCTCCTCGCCGGACGGCAGCGTCGCGACGCCCTCCTGCCAGATGACGGCGGCCTTGCCCTTGTCCCACACGTCGGTGATGCGCGTCGTCAGCGAGGCGCTGCCGCTGGTGGGCAGTGATCCGGTGATCTCGACGGCCTGCGAGCCGTGCACGACCTGCGCCAGGTTGATGTCGCAGCCGGGCAGCTCCAGGCTCGGCGCGTCGGTCTCGTGGAACGTCGGCGCCACGACCGCGAAGCTCGGCAGCACCTGAAGACCCGTGGTCTCCAGCGTGTAGCTGAGATCGGTCGCGCCGATGCCCAGGTGGTACAGCAGCACGTCGCTCTCGGACCAGCTGAACTCGCGGGTGCCGACCTCGGCGCCGATCGCGACGGACGGATCGATGGGCATCAGGCGCCCTTTCCTGCGATGTCGAGGGCGGCGAGGTAGCCGAACGTCATGGCCGGTCCGATCGTGGCGCCGGGGCCCGCGTAGGTGTGACCCATGACGGCCGACGAGCAGTTGCCGGCGGCGTACAGGCCCTCGATGACGGTGCCGTCGGGCCGCAGCGCTCGCGCGCGCTCGTCGGTGACGATGCCGCCCTTGGTGCCGAGGTCGCCGGGGACGATCTTGACCGCGTAGAACGGACCCTGGTCGATGCGGTGCAGCGACGGGTTGGGGCCGATCTTCGGATCGGCGTAGTACTGGTCGTACGCGCTGTCGCCGCGACCGAAGTCCTCGTCGACGCCGGACTCGGCGAAGCCGTTGAACCGCTCGATCGTCGATCCGAGGCCGTCGGCCGGGACGCCGATCTTGTCGGCCAGCTCGGCGAGCGAGTCGGCCTTGACCACGACGCCGTGCTTGTACCAGCGGCCGGGGAACGGCTGCCGCGGCGACAGGCCGGCGAACAGGTACCGGTTGCGGTAGCGCTGGTCGATGATCATCCACGCCGGGACGTGGGAGACGCCGGTGGCCTCGCCCGCGTAGATGGCGTGGGTCGCCTCGACGTACGGCAGCGCCTCGTTCATGAACCGCTGGCCGGCGGAGTTGACGATGATCGAGCCGGGCAGGTTGCGCTCGGCCAGGCAGAACCACGGGCCCGACGGCAGCGGGATGGTGGGGCCCCACCACGCGTCGTCCATCAGGTCGAGCGCGGCGCCGGCGGACTCGCCGGCCTGGATCGCGCCGCCGGTGTTGAACTGCGATGCGGTGCTCCAGCCCGCGTCGGTCGGCGTCGGCAGGTACTTGCCGCGCATCGCGTCGTTCTTCTCGAAGCCGCCGGCACCGAGGATCACGCCGCGGGTCGCGCGGTACTCGACCTCCTCGCCGTCGCCCCTCTCATCGGTGTGCAGTGCGCGCACGCCGACGACGCGGTCGCCCTCGACGATCAGGTCGGTGAGCTCGGTGTCGTAGACGACCGGCACCTTCGCGTCGATCAGGCCCTGGCGCAGGCTGATGGTCAGGGCGTTGCCCATCGCGTACATCTTGCGGCCGCGGAACGTGTTGACCACCTTGGACACCAGGATGCGCAGCATGGTGCGGGCGCCGCGCCACGTGCGCAGCGGGCCGAGGCTGATCTTGCGGAAGTCGGCCTGCGTGACGATCAGGTTCGCAGGGGCCTTGGTGTACGCGGGGTGCAGGCGCTTGAGTTCCTCGCCGAGGAACCGGGCGTCCATGGGACGGGGTTCGACCGACCGGCCGCGGACGCGGCCACCGGGCTGCTCGGGCAGGTAGTCGGCGTACTCGGGGACCCAGGCCAGCTTCAGCGGCGTGTGGTCGAGGACGAAGTCGATGACCTCGGGGCCGCGGTCGATGAACGTGTCGCGGCGGGCGCTCGGCACGTCGTCGCCGACGATCGACTGCAGGTAGAGCTTGGACTGCTCGGCGTCATCCGCATCGACCTGGCCGGCCTCGCGGAGCGCGCGGTTGCCGGGGACCCAGACGCCGCCGCCGGACCGGGCGGTGGAGCCGCCGAAGTAGCCGGACTTCTCGATCAGGACGGTGTTCAGGCCCTGGTGGGCCGACGCGAGCGCTGCGGTCATGCCGGCGCCGCCTGCGCCGACCACGATCACGTCATAGGTCTCTGCCATGGGGCCCCCTCCGGGACGGGTCCGACTTCCGCAAAACTGTAACAGGTTCTAGTATGGCGAGGTGACGTCCACTCAGGCAGATCCTGTCGCCATCGCCGCAGCCACCGAGCGCCTCGCTCAGGCGCTGGAGACCCGGGTGCCGTGCGCCGCGGTGCGCGACCTGATCGGCACCGACGACCTGCCCGCCGCCTACGTCGTCCAGCAGGGACTCGTGCAGCAGCGGCTCGCCACCGGCGCGACCGTCGTCGGCCGCAAGATCGGCGCGACGTCGGAGGCCGTGCAGAAGCAGCTGGGTGTCGACCAGCCCGACTTCGGCTACCTGCTCAGCGACATGGATGCCAGTCACGGGTTGGCTAGCCACGATGACCCCATCTCGATGCGCACCCTGGTGCAGCCGCGGGTCGAGGCCGAGGTCGCGTTCCGGCTCGCGCAGGACATCGACGTGCCCGAGGAGCAGATCACGATCGATCTGGTCCGCGATGCGGTCGACGTCGCGATCCCTGCTCTGGAGATCGTCGACTCGCGGATCGAGAACTGGGACATCGAGTTCACCGACACGGTCGCGGACAACGCCTCCAGCGGCCTGTTCGTCGTGGGCGACGACGGCCTGCCGCTGAGCGAGATCGAACCGCGTGACGTCGTCATGAGCCTGACGATCAACGACGAGGAGCGCTCGTCCGGCACCGGCGCCGCCTGCCTGGGCGATCCGCTCGAGGCGCTGCGCTGGCTGGCCGTGCAGGCCGCGCGCTTCGGCGACCCGCTGCGCGCGGGTCACCTGATCCTGTCCGGGGCCTTGGGGCCCTTCGTGCCGTTCGTCGCGGGTGACCGCGTCACGGCGTCCATCAGCGGATTCGCACCGCTGAGCGTCACCTTCGAGGAGTGACATGAAGAAGGTCACCGCAGCGATCGTCGGGCCGGGCAACATCGGCACCGACCTGCTGTACAAGCTGCTGCGCAGCGATGTCATCGAACCGCGCTGGATGATCGGCGTCGACCCGTCGTCCGAGGGGCTGGAACTCGCCCGCGGCAAGGGGCTCGAGGCATCGCACGAAGGCGTCGACTGGCTGCTCAAACAGGACGAGCTGCCCGATCTGATCTTCGAGGCGACCTCAGCCTATGTGCACCGCGAGTACGCCCCGCGCTATGCCGAGGCCGGCATCCGGGCCGTCGATCTGACGCCCGCCGCGGTCGGACCGGCCGTGATCCCGCCGGTCAACGGCACGGAGCACCTCGACGCCGAGAACGTCAACATGATCACGTGTGGCGGCCAGGCCACGATCCCCATGGTCAACGCCGTCTCGCGGGTCACGCCGGTTCCCTACGCCGAGATCGTGGCGTCGGTGTCGAGCGCGTCCGCCGGTCCCGGAACCCGTGCGAACATCGACGAGTTCACTCGCACGACCAGCGCCGGCGTCGAGACGATCGGCGGCGCCGAGCGCGGCAAGGCGATCATCATCCTCAACCCGGCCGAGCCGCCGATGATCATGCGCGACACGATCTTCTGCGCGGTCGACGCCGACGCGGACCGCGACGCGATCGCCGAGTCGGTGCACCGGATGGTCGCCGCCGTCCAGGAGTACGTGCCGGGCTACCGGTTGCTGCAGGATCCGCAGTTCGACGATCCGTCCGCCGCGACCCAGGGCCGGACCAAGGTCTCGATCTTCGTCGAGGTCGAGGGCGCGGGCGACTACCTGCCTCCGTACGCGGGCAATCTCGACATCATGACGGCCGCGGCCACCCAGGTGGGCGAACTGATCGCCCGGCAGCTGACCGACCAGGAGGTGGCCCGATGACCGTCGTCGACTTCAGCAGCCAGGACATCACGGGGCCGGCCGAGCTCAACACGCTGAGCCGCACGTGGACCGACACCGATCCGGGCAGCGGTCTGGATCTGCGGTTGACCGATACGTGTCTGCGTGACGGCTCGCACCACAAGCGGCACCAGTTCGTGCCTGACGAGGTGCGCGGGATCGTCGCCGCTCTCGACGCGGCCGGCATGCCGGTCATCGAGGTGACCCACGGCGACGGTCTGGGCGGGTCGTCGTTCAACTACGGCTTCTCGGCGACGCCCGAGCAGGAGCTGATCAAGCTCGCTGCCGAGACCGCGAAGAACGCCAAGATCGCGTTCCTGATGCTTCCGGGCGTCGGTACGAAGGACGACATCCGTGAGGCGCAGGCGAACGGCGGTCAGATCTGCCGTATCGCCACGCACTGCACCGAGGCCGACACGTCCCGCCAGCACTTCGGCCTGGCTCGTGAACTCGGTCTGGAGACGGTCGGCTTCCTGATGATGAGTCACACGCAGAAGCCCGAGGTGCTGGCTCAGCAGGCCCGCATCATGGTCGACGCCGGCTGCCAGTGCGTCTACGTCGTCGACTCCGCGGGCGCTCTCGTGATGGAGGGTGTCTCGGATCGTGTCGCTGCGATCGTCGCCGAGATCGGCTCGGAGGCCACCGTCGGCTTCCACGGTCACGAGAACCTCGGCCTCGGTGTTGCCAACACCGTCATCGCCGCCCGCGCTGGTGCGACCCAGATCGACGGCTCGGTCCGTCGCTTCGGTGCCGGCGCGGGCAACACGCCGCTCGAGGCCTTCATCGGCGTGTGCGACAAGCTCGCCTGGAAGACCGGCATCGACTTCCTCCAGGTCGTCGACGCTGCCGAGGACGTCGTGCGCCCCGCGATGCCGGAGGAGTGCACGCTCAACCGGATGACGCTGATGATGGGCTACGCCGGCGTCTACTCCTCGTTCCTCAAGCACGCCGGCAACGCGGCCGAGCGTTATGGCGTCTCCGGCGCCGAGATCCTGCTCGAGGCGGGCCGTCGCAAGCTGATCGGCGGCCAGGAGGACCAGCTGATCGACATCGCCCTCGGCCTGCGGGCCGAGAGCGGCAGCGGCGCGGCCTGAGATCGCGTGCGCCGCGTCAGCGTCCGCCGCTGGCGTGGCGGACGCCCTTGTAGATGCCCCGGCGCACGATGAGGTGCTCGAGGAGCCAACGCAGCGTCCACGCGGGGAAGCGGAAGGATCTGCCGCGTGGCGTGAAGACCTCGAGGCCGTTCGGCTGGGCGCCCACGACCGAGCCCCAACGCCGCCGCGCCGGCCGGAACTCGCGCAGTGGCCTGCCGGCCAGCTCGGCACGGACGTTGTGTGCGAGCAGGCGGTCGGCTCGCCCGCGGGCCGACGAGCGGAGCGGGTCCGTGGCCGCGACGTCGCCGATCGCGAAGACGCCCCGATATCCGGGTGTGCGCAGGGTCGAGTCGACCCGGACGAATCCGTGTTCGTCCAGCAGTGACGACGGAAGCCATGAGGTGTTGGGCCGGACTCGGCCGATCGTCCAGAGCACGGCGTCGGCCGTCACCGGTGCCTGGCCCGTGCTCCAGGCGATCGGCGCATCGGTGATCCGGTCGCCGTCGAAATCGTCCGGTACGGCCGCACGATGACCGGGATGGAGCCCGACGCCGCGGCCGCGCAGCCGGCCTTGCAGGACGTCGGCGACCCGGGCGTGATGGTGAGGGAGGATGCGGTCTCCGGGGTAGTACAGATCGATGCGGTGATCCGGCCAGGTCGCCGCCAGGTTCAAGGCGCTGCTGACGCCTGCGGCGCCTCCGCCGAGCACCGCGATCGATGTCGCGTCGTGCAGGCGTGCGTGGTGGGCGGTGAGATCGGCCGCGATGTCCTCGGCGGCCTGGAGCCCCGGCCTGCGCCAGAAGCCGTTGCTGACTCCCGTCGCGACGATCAAGACGTCGAATGGCTCCTCGGTGACCTGGCCGTCGGCCGTCGTGACGGCCAGGCGGTGATCCTCGAGGTCGACTCCGGTCACGATGCCGTGGACGGTTCGGACACCGTCCAGGCGCCGGTAGCGATCGAAGGTGACCCAATGGTCACGTGCCCACACGTCGGGTCGAGTCAGGCGCGTGCCGAGTTCGCGGCCGCTGACCAGGCCGGGACGAGTGGATATCCCGACGATGTCGACATGCCGGGCGAGATGGACGGCGGTCAGCAGGCCGCTGTCGCCGAGGCCCGCGACGGCGACGCGTGGCCTCGTCATGAGCGTCGAGGGGGACGGGGCACGAACCGCGGCACCCGGGCGATGACCTCGGCGTACTCGGGCCGGCGTTCCAGGCTGCGGTGCTCCATCATCGGGATGCTCGCGAAGGCGAACATCGCGTAGATACCGGCGGCGCCGAGGAACACCCACCACCAGGTCGACGGCGCGGCCGACAAGCCGAACAGGGCCAGGGCGAACCAGAAGCCGAACTCGCCGAAGTAGTTCGGATGGCGGGACCACGCCCACAGCCCCCGATCCATGGTGTGTCCCTCGGCGCCTGCCCGCGCGAAGACGGTCAGCTGTCGGTCGGCGACCCACGACACGGTGACGGCTGCCAGGCCGACGATCACGGCGATGACGTCGAGCCATCCCACGTCGCGCTCTGTTCGCGTGACGACGACATACACCGGCAGCATGCCGGCGAAGACCTGGAGCGTGGGAACGACGTGGATGCCGATCAGATCGACGATGCCTCCGGCCCGCCCGGCTCGGTCGCGCAGCAGCCGATAGCGCCAGTCCTCGTGGTGCAGGCCGGTGAAATGGGTGAGCCAGTTGCCCGTGAGCCGGACCGACCAGAGGCAGACGACGGCGAGTACGCACCAGCCGCGGGCATCATCGACTCCCGTGTCGGATCTGATCCACCAGCCGATCGTCAGCAACGGCGGCAGCACGCTCCAGTAGGCGTCGTACATGCTGGAGTTGTGATGCACGCGGCTCGCCGCGAAGATCACCAGCGTCGCGATCAGATCGGCGATCAGTCCGTCCAGCCAGAGCCGGGTCGAGGGGCCCGTGAAGAACCAGGCAGCGGCGGCGCCGATCGCCACCGTGTAGACGGCGGCGATCCGTGTCAGCGACCGTCGCCGGCCGCTCGGCTGGCCGATCATGCGGCGACCGTATCGAGCACGTGCCCCTCCTGGGGAGTCGATGGACGTAGGAATAGAACGTGTTCTAGTATTGAACCATCGAACACCCGAGGAGCTGTGATGACCCAGGCTGTGCTGGATGGCGTCCGCGACATCCTCCCCGCGCTGCGTGACCGCGCGGAGGAGACCGAACGACTGCGCCAGGTGCCCGAAGCGTCGGTGAAGGAGCTGGAGGAGACCGGTTTCTTCCGACTGCTGCAGCCCCGTCGCTTCGACGGCCTGGAGGGCGATCCGGTCGACTTCTACACCGCCGTCAGCATGATCGCGTCGGCCTGCGGCTCCACCGGCTGGATCTCGTCGGTGCTCGGCGTGCACCCGTGGCAGGTCGCCCTGTTCCACGATGACGCGCAGCAGGCCGTGTGGGGCGATGACACCTCGACACGGCTGAGCTCGTCGTACGCCCCGACCGGCAAGGCGGTCGTCACCGACGGCGGCTACACGCTGTCGGGCCGCTGGAGCTTCTCGTCGGGCTCGGCGCACGCCACCTGGGTCCTGCTGGGCGGCCTGGTGTCCGATGCCGACGGCAACATCATCGACTTCAAGACGTTCATGGTCCCGCGCGACAAGTACGAGATCGTCGACGTCTGGAACGTGGTCGGCCTGGCCGGCACGGGCTCGAACGACATCGTCGTCGAGGACGTCTTCGTGCCCGACGAGTTCACGCTGGCGATGAGCGACACCGGCCGGTGCTTCGGCCCGGGGCAGGAGCAGAATCCCGGCGATCTGTACAAGCTGCCGTTCCACTCGCTGTTCACCACCACGATCACCTCGCCGATCGTCGGCATGGCGCGCGGCGCCTATGCCGAGCACGTCGAGATGCAGCAGCAGCGAGTGCGCGCGGCCTACCTCGGCGAGAAGGCCTCGTCCGATCCATTCGCCGCGGTCCGCATCGCTCGCGCGTCCAGCGAGATCGACGGAGCGTGGGCGCTGTGCATGGCCAATATCCGCGAGGAGCAGGCCCTGGTCGCCAAGGGCGAGAAGATCCCGCTGTCGCTTCGCCTGCGGGTGCGCCGCGACCAGGTGCTCGGCACGCAGCGCGCGATCGACGCGATCGACGAGCTGTTCGAGGCGTCCGGCGGTCGGGCGCTGGCCAACGGGACGTACCTGCAGCGCGCCTGGCGCGACGCGCATGCCGGCCGTGTCCACGCGGCGAACGACCCGGAGCGGGCGCTGTTGATGTTCGGCAATGCGGAGTTCGGACACAAGGTCGACCCGGGGATGTACTGATGACGCTCGACCGGGAGTCCGTGCGTCGCTCGGCCAGCTTCTCCTCCTCCGGCGTCGGGGAGCTGACGCTCAACTACTACGAGGCCGGCGAGCCGACCGAGGTGGGCGGCGGACTGCCCCTGGTGATGCTGCACGGCGGCGGGCCAGGCGCGTCGGCGTGGTCCAACTTCGGCTCGGCGCTGCCCGGGTTCGCGCAGGACTTCAGGACGCTGCTCGTCGACCAGCCGGGCTTCGGTCAGAGCGACAAGCCGCCGGTGCAGGGCAACTACTTCCGGCACTCGGCGCAGATCGTCAAGGACTTCCTCGACGAACTGGGCATCGAGCGCATCCACCTGCTCGGCAACAGCCTGGGCGGGGGCACCGCGGCCCGCTTCGCGCTGATGTTCCCGGAGCGTGTCGGCCGCCTGGTGCTGATGGGCCCCGGCGGGCTCAATCTGAGCCTGTTCCACGCCGACCCCACCGAAGGGGTCAAGCGACTGATGGACTTCGGCGCCGAACCGACGCGTGAGGCGTTGCGCGCGTTCATCGGCACCATGGTCGTCGACCAGTCACTGGTCACCGACGAGCTGGTCGAGGAACGGTTCGCCGACGCCACCGCGCCGGGTGCGCGTGAGGCGATGCAGTCGATGGGCATGTCCTTCTGGAACCCCGACAGCTTCGAGGACGGCCTGATCTGGCGAGATGCTCACCAGATCAGGCGGCCCACTCTGCTGACCTGGGGGCGCGAGGACCGGGTCAATCCGCTCGACGGCGCGTTCGTCGCGCTGAAGATGATCCCGAAGGCGTCGCTGCATGTGTTCCCGAACTGCGGCCACTGGGCGCAGATCGAGGCGGCCGAGGAGTTCCGCGAGGTCTGCACGGCGTATCTGGCCCGGCACCGCGAACGTCCGAAGGGGGAGAAGAAGTGATCGACATCAAGTCCATGGGCTATGCCCGCGTCGCCAGCACCGATCTGGACGCCTGGCGCCTGTTCGCCGGCAAGGTGCTCGGGCTGGCCGAGGGACGCGGCCCGACCGAGGGGAACCTGTACTACCGCATCGACGAGGTCTCGGCGCGGCTCGTGGTGTTCCCGTCCGACGTCGATCGGCTCGAGTGCGTCGGCTGGGAGCTGGCCGATCACGACGCGCTGCAGCACGCGCGTGAGCACCTGGCCAAGGCCGGCGTCGAGTTCGTCGAGGGCACCCAGGAGGAGCTCGATGAGCGTCGCGTTCAGGAGCTGATCCGCTTCACCGATCCGTTCGACAATGTCTTCGAGCTGTTCCACGGCATCACGTACGAGTCGCGGCCCGTCGTCACGCCCTACGCCGCGAAGTTCGTGACCGGCGACCAGGGCATGGGTCATGTCGTGATCCCGGTCGACGACGACGTCGAGGCGCTGCGGTTCTACCGCGATGTCCTCGGCTTCCGGCTGCGCGACTCGATGTCGATGCCCGGCGAGTTCGTCGGCAAGGAACCGGGCAGCAAGGTCTGGCTGCGGTTCCTCGGCATCAACCCGCGGCACCATTCACTGGCGTTCCTGCCGATGCCCAATCCGAGCCGCTGCGTACACATCATGTTCGAGGTCGAGAAGCTCGACGACGTGGGCCGGGCGCTCGAGCGCGTGCGCAAGCACAAGGCGCCGCTGTCGGCCACGCTCGGCCGTCACATGAACGACGAGATGGTCTCGTTCTACGTCCGCTCACCGGGCGGCTTCGACGTCGAGTTCGGCTGCGAGGGCCTGACAGTCGACGACCAGCGGTGGGTCGCGCGCGAGTCCACCGCCGTGTCGTACTGGGGCCACGCCTTCGGGCAGTCGGGCTGATCGGCTGCCATCGTGGGATCTGTGACCGACGCCGACATCCCCGAGGGCATGAGCCCGGACGCCGCGACGTCCTGGCCGCCTCGGGGCCTCATCGACTCCTTCCTCAGCGGGAGCCACGAGGAGTTCGCCTGGCGTCCCGGTGAGGTCGTCCACATCGACGGCGAGGAGGCCCAGGCCGCGGCCCGGAAGTTCCGCGACGTTCTCGGCCGCTACGCCAGCGGCGTCACGGTCGTCACGACGGTGCAGGACGGCGCGCCGGTCGGCATGACCTGTCAGTCGTTCACCAGCGTCTCGCTCGATCCGCCGCTCGTGGCGTTCCTGCCCATGAAGACGTCACGGGCGTTCGCGGCGATCCGCCTGTCCCGGCGGTTCTGCGTGAACTTCCTGGCCGCCGGTCAGTCGGAGCTGTCGAACCGGTTCGCGTCGCGGATCGAGGACAAGTTCGAGGGCGTCGCCTGGACGCCGACGAGCGGTGGTGTCCCGCTGCTGGACGGCGTGGTCGGCTGGGTCGACTGCGCTGTGCACGCGGTGTACGAGGCCGGCGACCACTACCTGGTCATCGGCCGCGTCGAGGATCTCGGCGAGGGCGATGCCGCCCAGCCTCTGCTGTTCCACCAGGGCCGGTACCGCACCACCGACTGATCCCGACGGTCATTGTGGACGACGACGTTGCTCCTCTATATAGACTCCTATATAGAGGAGTGATGACCATCATGGCAGTCACCAGCATCGACCTGGACAAGGATCGGCTCGAACTCGCACGCAAGCTCACCGGCGCGACGAGCAATCGCGAGGTGGTCGAGTACGCACTGGAGTTGTTGATCGCCCAGAAGCGGCAGGGTGAGGCAGTGGAGCGCATCATCGCGAGGGGCCCCGGCGATGTCGACGCACCCGTCATCCACTATGACCTCGACCAGTGACCACCTACATCGTTGACCAGAGCATCTGGTCGCGAGCAGGCCGCGATCAGCGGGTCGACCGGATGCTGTGGTACCTGCAGGGTGAACACACGATCGTGACCTGTCCGCCACAAGTGCTTGAGTACTGTCACGCCGCGCGCTCGCCGAAGGAGTTCCAGGAGCGGCGCGAGGACATGGGCGTATTCTTCGCCCTCAGGCAACACCCAGACGTCAATGATGTACTCGATCTGCAGCAGTCGCTGTGGGACAACGGGCTGATGCGTGCCGCCGGCGCGGTCGACGTGTTGATCGCGGCCTACGCCGTTCTCAACGACGCCACGGTGTTATCGGCTGACCGCGACTTCGATGCGCTGTCCCGCGCCACTCGCGGCCGGGTCAAGCATCATCGCGTCGACGTCACTCGATGAGTGCGGCTCGGTGCTGGTGCGGCGCGCCGAAGAGCTCGCGCAGTACTTGGGCGCGCTTCAGGACCAGGTGGGCGTCGTGCTCCCACGTGATGCCGATGCCGCCGTGCAGCTGGACCGTCTCGGCCCCGACGGCGGTGACGGCCTCCGCGCAGTAGGACGCGGCGGCCGCGGCCAGGCGGTCCGCATCGGGGGCATCGGTCACCTGCGCCTGTACGGCGGCCCAGGAGCCCGAGCGCGACATCTGGACCCGGACGAACAGGTCCGCCAGGCGGTGCTTCAGGGCCTGGAAGGATCCGATCGGCCGGCCGAACTGTTCACGCTCCTTGGCGTAGGCGACGGTCATGTCGAGTCCGCGCTGAGCGCAACCGACCTGCAGCGCGGTCGTGGCGAGAATGCCCGCACGGTCGGCGGCCGCCAGCGCTGCCGTGGCGTCGAGGGTGAGCGCCTGCGCTGCGACCTCGGTCAGTTCGATGCGCGCGAACGGCGTCGTCGGGTCCAGCGGGGTGAGCGCGGTGCGGGCCAGTCCGGCAGCCTCGGCGTCGACGTGGAACAAGCCGATCCCCGCGGCGTGCTCGGCGGCGACGAGCAGGATCGATGCCTGACGCCCCCACAGCACGGGCGACAGCGAACCGTCGAGGAAGGTCCCGTTCCAGGTCGCGCCGGTCGCGAGCGTGGCGATCTCGCCGCTGGCGACGCGCGCGCACAGCTCCGAGCCGCCGACGGCTTCGAGTGCGGTGGCCGAGACGATCGATGCCAGCAGGGGAGTGGGCGCCAGGGAGCGGCCGAGTTGCTCCAGCGCGACCCAGGTCTCGGCGAGGCTGAATCCGGCGCCGCCGCAGCTCTCCGGAACGGCCAGGGCGGCCACGCCGATCTGATCGCACAGGGTCGACCAGAGCGCCCGGTCGTATCCGTCGGCTGACTCCATCGCGGTGCGCACGGCGCCGCTGTCGGCACGGCGCTCGAGCAGACCGCGGACCGCCTGGGCGAGCTCGCGCTGTTCGGGAGTCGGGGCCAGATCGGTCATGACGGTTCCGTGGCCGTCAGCAGCGTGAGCAGTCGGGACCGGTGTGCCGCTCGGGTGCCCCAGGCGGAGTCGAGCGCGCGGATGCGCAGGAGCCAGCGGCTCAGGTCGTATTCGGCGGTGTAGCCGATCGCCCCGTGGACCTGCAGGCCGATCCGTGCGGCCAGCCGGGCCGCTTCGCCGGCCTGGACCTTGGCGGCAGAGACGGCGCGAGGGCTCGGGTCGACGGCCGCGCCGTGGACGAGCGGCCGGGCGAAGTCCAGGGCGATCCGGACGTTCGCCAGGTGGTGCTTGATCGCCTGGTAGGAGCCGATCTGGCGGCCGAACTGGGTGCGTTGCTTGACGTACTCGACCGCATCGGCCAGAACGCGTTCGCCCGCGCCCAGGAGCTCGGCCGCGGCGGCGAGCGAGGCGAGGTCCTGCGCGCGGTCGATATCGACCGACTCCAACGGTTCCGCGGCCTCGACCTCGAACAGCCGCCGACTCGGGTCCACCGACGCCCGAATTCTGCGGGCTGATGCACCACTTTTCTCGTCAGAACGGTGCACGGTCCCGCAGAATTCGGGGGCTCGGTAGACGATGTCGGCGATATCGGCGTCGAGGGCCAGGGGGATGGCCACGGTGGCGACGGCGCCCTCGGCCACCGCCGCGTGCGCATCTCCGCTCAGCGCCGTCGCCAGATAGGCCGCGGACTCGATCCAGGGGCCCGGCACGACGTGACGCCCCAGCACCTCGAACGCGCAGACCAGCTCGACGGGCGACGCGTCCTCCAGCAGGGCCGGCACGCCCATCGCGGCGAGCTGCTTCCACAGGGCCAGCCCGGGCGCGGTATCGCCCTCGCCCCAGGCGCGATTGACCGCGATGGGATCGGACGCGGAGATCAGGCGGTCCAGCGATGTCATGAAGTCGCGCTGGTCAGCGGTCAGCTCGAATCTCATCCGCGCACTTCCTTGGGCAGTCCGAGGATGCGTTCGGCGATGATGTTGCGCTGGATCTCGTTCGTGCCCGCGTAGATGGGTCCCGACAGCGAGAACAGGTAGCCGTCGGTCCAGGGCGACTGCAGCTCACCGGCCGGCCCCAGCAGGTCGAGCGCCGTCTCGTGCAGGGCGACGTCGAGCTCGCTCCACCAGACCTTGTTGACCGAGCCGCTGGCTCCCACGTCGCCGCCGTCGGCCAGCGTTGTGACGGTGTTCCAGGTGTAGAGCCGGTAGGCCTCCGCGCGGAGCCAGGCATCGACCACGCCGTGACCGAGCGCGGGATCCGGCGCCTGCCGATACAAGTCGATCAGCCGGTCGGCGGCGGCGCAGAACCGCCCGGGGGAGCGCAAGGACAGTCCGCGCTCGTTGCCGGCGGTGCTCATCGCGACGCGCCAGCCGTCGCCGGCTGCTCCGAGCACGTCCGCGTCGGGCACGAACACGTCGTCGAAGAACAGCTCGGCGAAGCCCGGCTCGCCGTCGAGCTGGGCGATGGGCCGCACCGTGACGCCACCCCCATGTTCTTGGTGGGCGTCGAGGGGGAAGCAGAAGTAGGTCAGGCCGCGGTGCCGTTGTTGGTCGGGATCGGAGCGGAACAGGCCGAAGCCCATGTGGGCGTACGACGCTCGCGACGACCAGGTCTTCTGACCGTTCAGCAGCCAGCCCCCGTCCGTCCGGGTCGCGGTCGAACGCAGCGAGGCCAGGTCCGATCCGGCCTCGGGCTCGGACCAGGCCTGCGCCCAGATGGTCTCGCCCGTCGCCATCGACGGCAGCCAGCGTCGCTGCTGATCGGCGGTTCCGTGGTCGAAGATGATCGGGGCGAGCAGGAAGATGCCGTTCTGGGACACCCGCCCCGGTGCGCCCGCACGGTAGTACTCCTCTTCGAAGATGACCCACTCGATCAGGGAGGCGCCGCGGCCGCCGAACTCCTCGGGCCAGGAGACGACCGACCACCGGGCGTCGGCGAGCCGTCGCTCCCATTCCTGGTGGGCGGCGAACCCCTCGGCAGTGTCCATCGACGGCAGCGGCTCGGCGGGGACGTTCGCCGCGAGCCACGCCCGTGCCTCGTCGCGGAACTGCTGCTCCTCGGGAGACAGGTCGAGGTTCACTCCCCAGCCTGCTTCTTGTTCTTCGCGGCCATCGACTTGGCGTCGAGGCCGCCGAGGGAGTCGTCCGAGGTCTCGGCGTTGTGGGCGTGCGCGAAGTGGTGCAGGCCGAACACCGAGTCCATGCCGGCCCGCATGCCCTGGGCGTCCTCGGCCTGGTTGACGGCCTTCTTGGTCAGCGCCAGGCCGAAGCGCGGCATCTCGGCGATGCGGCCGGCCATCGCGAGCACGGTCGGCTCCAGCTCATCGGCCGGTACGACCTGGTTGACCATGCCCAGCTCATGTGCGCGCTGTGCCGTGAACCGGTCGCCGGTGTACAGGAACTCCTTGGCCGCGCGCGGATTCATGACCCACGGGTGCGCGAAGTACTCGACGCCGGGGATGCCCATGCGCACGACCGGATCGGAGAAGAACGCATCGTCGGAGGCCACGATGAAATCGCACGACCACGCCAGCATCAGGCCGCCGGCGATGCACGCGCCGTGGACCATGGCGATCACCGGCTTGGGCACTTCGCGCCAGCGACGGCACATGCCCAGGTAGACCTCGGATTCGCGGGCGAACCGCTGGTCTCCGCCCGCCTTGTCGGTGTGGTCCCACCAGATGACGGCCTTGCGGTCGAACGTCTGGTCGGCGTCGCGTTCGGGCGTGCCGATGTCGTGCCCGGCACAGAAGTGCTTGCCTTTCCCGGACAGCACGATCACGGCGACGTCGTCGTCATCGGTCGCCTTCTGGAGCGCGGCGTCGAGGGCGTAGGTCATCTTGGAGTTCTGCGCATTGCGGTACTCGGGGCGGTTCAGCCGGATGCGGGCGACGCGGTCGACGACCTCGTACGCGATGGGCTGGGTGTCGGGTCCCAACTCGGTCATGATGAGTTCCGTCCTTCGGCTCGTGATCGCAGCTCGGTCTTGAGGACCTTGCCGCCGAGATTGCGGGGCAGCGCGTCGACGAACTCGACGCGGCGCGGCACCTTGAAGTTGGCGAGTCGTTCCCTGGCGAATGCGATGACGGCCTCGGCCGTCAGCGCGCTGCCGTCGCGGCCGACGACGAAGGCCTGGCCGACCTCGCCGAGCCGCTCGTCGGGGATGCCGACGACCGCCGACTCGACGACACCGTCGAGGTGGGCGAGCGCCTGCTCGACCTCGGCGGGATACACGTTGAAGCCGCCGCAGATGTACATGTCCTTGAGGCGGTCGGTGATCCGCAGATAGCCGTGCTCGTCGAGCTCGCCGACATCGCCGGTGTGCAGCCAGCCGTCGGCGTCGATCGCCTCGCGGGTGGCCTGCGGATCGTCGAGATAGCCCTGCATCACCTGCGGCCCCCGCAGCAGCAGCTCTCCCGCCCCAGAATCAGAACCAGTGCCGATGCGGACCTCCATGCCGTCGATCGCGCGGCCGCAGGTGGTGGCGATGGTCTCGTCGCTGTCGCCTCGTCGGCACATCGTCGCCACGACGCACTCGGTCATGCCGAATGCGGTGATGACCAGGTCGAAGCTCAGCTCGGTCTGCAGGCGTTCGATCAGGGTGACCGGCACGTTGGCGGCACCGGTGTTGGCGAAGCGTAGCGACGATGTGTCGGTGGTGGCGAACCTCGGCGATTCGAGCAGGCCCAGGAAGATCGCCGGAGCGCCGGGCACCATCGTGATGCGTTCGCTCTCGATCAGGTCCAGGGCGGCGTCGGGGTCGAACACGGCGACCGGATAGATGGGGCAGCCGTGCATCAGCCCGACGAGCAGGCCGACCTTGTAGCCGTAGGAATGGAAGAACGGGCTGATGACCAGATAGCGGTCATCGCTCGTCACCTCGCCGATCGCGCTCCAGCTGGCGGCCGCGGCGACGGTCTGGGAGTGGCGTGTCAGCACGCCTTTGGGGCGGCCGCTGGTGCCGGACGTGAACAGGATGTCGGCGATATCGTCGGGCGAGACGTCGGTGGCCGCGGCGTCGACCGCGGCCAGGTCGTCCTCGGTGAACGGTGCTCCCGCGAGATCGGCCAGATCCAGGACCGGGGCGGCCGGGTCGAGAGCCAGCAGGTCCGCGATCTGGGTGCGTCCCAGGAAGCCGTCGGCCACGATCACCAGGGCCGCATCCGTCCGTTCGACCAGATCGGCGACCTCGTGGGCGGTGTAGCGCGAGTTGGCCGGCACCAGGACGCCGCCGCCGTACGTGGCCGCCAGCCCCGCGACGACCCATTCGATGCTGTTCGGCGCCCACACCACGACGCGGCGCCCGGGCGTCACGCCGCGGGCGCGGTAGTGTGCGGCGGCCCGGCGCACCAGCTCGAGCAGCTCGGCGAAGCTCACGGTGCGGCCATCCATCACCAAGGCCGGCCGGCCGCCGAAGGTCTCGGCGGCGCGGAGCAGGAGTCCCGGAACGGTACCGGCCACGGATGCCTCCTCGTCTCCCAGTGCCCAACCTAACATTTGCTTGGTAGGCTACCGTAGACACGACCGAACGGAAAGGAGACCTCGGTGACGGTGAACCGCGACGAGGCCTTCCGCGCCGAGGTCCGCGACTGGCTGACCACCGAGCTCGCCGGTCGCTGGTCGCACCTGGTCGGTCTGGGCGGGCCTGGGCGAGATCACGAGGCGTTCGAGGAGCGCCGGGCCTGGAACCGCCACCTCGCCGAACACGGCTGGACCTGCCTGGGCTGGCCCGAGGAGTTCGGCGGCCGTGGCCTGTCCCTCGCGCATCAGGCCATCTTCCACGAGGAGTACGCCCGGGCCAACGCCCCCGCGACGGTCAACCACCTGGGCGAACAGCTGCTGGGGCCGACGCTGATCGAGTTCGGCACCGAGGCGCAGCAGAAGCGCTTCCTGCCCGCCATCCGCGCTGTCGACGAACTGTGGTGCCAGGGCTACTCCGAGCCCGGCGCGGGGTCCGATCTGGCTGCCGTCAGCACCCGGGCCGCACTCGACGGGCAGGCCTGGACCATCGACGGCCAGAAGGTGTGGACGTCGCTGGCCGTCGAGTCCGACTGGATCTTCGTGATCGCGCGCACCGAACCCGGTTCGTCGCGTCATCACGGCCTGTCGTTCCTGCTCGTGCCCCTGGACCAGGACGGCGTCGACATTCGCCCGATCGAGCAGATCACCGGCGGCTCGGAGTTCAATGAGGTCTTCTTCACCGGAGCGCGCACCGACGCCGACCTGGTCGTCGGCGAGATCGGTGAGGGCTGGAAGGTCGCGATGGCGCTGCTCGGCTTCGAGCGGGGCGTCTCGGTGCTCGGTCAGCAGGTCGGGTTCGAACGCGAACTCGACGAGCTGATCGCCCTGGCCCGTGCGAACGGCGCGCTGGACGATCCGGTGCTCCGCGACCGTCTGGCCGCCCACAGCGCCGAGTTCGAGGTCATGCGCGTCAACGCCGTCCGGTCGCTGACCGAGCGCAGCCCCGGGGCCGACAACGTCGCCAAGCTGGTGTGGGCGACCTGGCACCGCCGGCTGGGTGAACTGGCGATGGAGGTCGTCGGTGCTGCCGGACTGGCGGTCGACGCGCCGGAGCTCGATCGCTGGCAGCGCCTGTTCCTGTTCTCGCGCGCCGACACGATCTACGGCGGCAGTGACGAGATCCAGCGCAATATCATCGCCGAGCGTGTCCTCGGCCTTCCCAGGGCGGCACGCGGATGAGCCATCACCGGACTCACCCCCTGGTCGCCAGCGCAGAGGCCGGGCACGGCCGGCGCGCGGCAAGGCGTACCGAGCGTCCAGGCTCGCGCAGGCCAAGCCCCTCACCAGCGCCTACCCGCCGCTCCTTCGTCGCGGCTGGCGACCGGGGCAGGGCGTCGGTCATCGCGGCTGGCGACCGGAATCTCATCCGAGGAGAAGCATCATGACGACCATGCGACCGGAGCAGCCGGCACCCGACTACGTGCCGGGGCACGGACTGCTGGCCGACCGGGTGGTCGTCGTGACCGCGGCGGCCGGTGCAGGCATCGGTGCCGCCGTCGCCCGGCGTGCCCTGGAGGAGTCGGCGCGTGTACTGGTCATGAGCGACACCCACCAGCGCCGGCTCGACGAGTCTCATCGGGTCCTGGCTGCGGAGTTCGGGTCCGAGCGGGTGGAGTCGCTGCTGGTCGACGTCACCGACGAGGCGCAGGTACAGGCGATGTTCGACCTGGCGGATCGGCACGGCGGCGCCGATGTCGTGATCAACAACGCCGGCCTCGGCGGCACCGCCGACATCCTCGACATGACCGACGAGGAATGGACCCGAGTCCTCGACATCACCCTTACCGGGACGATGCGCTGTATCCGTGCCGCGGGGGCCCGGATGCGCGACGGTGGCAAGCGCGGCGTCATCGTCAACAACGCGTCGGTGATCGGCTGGCGTGCTCAGGAGGGGCAGGCGCACTACGCCGCCGCGAAGGCCGGCGTCATGGCCCTGACCCGTTGTGCCGCGCTGGATCTGGCGCCGCACGGCATCCGGGTCAATGCGGTGGCTCCGTCGCTGGCGATGCATGCTTTCCTGGCGAAGGTCACCAGCGACGAGCTGCTGGCCGAACTGAAGCAACGGGAGGCGTTCGGTCGCTCGGCCGAACCGTGGGAGGTCGCCAACGTCATGATCATGCTCGCGTCGCAGTACACGTCGTATCTGACCGGTGAGGTCGTGTCGGTCTCGAGTCAGCATGCCTGAGTCCAGTCGACCCGCCGCCTCGGGCCGCCGCGACGAGCTGCTCGCGATCGCCGCCGAGCTGTTCGCGACCAAGGGGTTCAAGAACACCACGGTGCGCGATATCGCCGACGCCGCGGGGATCCTGAGCGGTTCGCTCTATCACCACTTCGACTCCAAGGAGGCGATGGTCGACGAGATCCTGTCGACCTTCCAGGCCGAACTGTTCGACCGCTACGAGCAGATCCTGGCCGGGTCCGACGATCCTCGCGCCAAGCTCGAGGACGGCGTGCGCACGTCGTTCGAGGCCATCGACCAGCATCCGCACGAAGTCGCGATCTTCCAGAACGAGGCCGACTACCTGGGCTCGGAGTTCGAGCGGTTCGGCTATCTCGCGGACCGCAATCGCCAGTCGCGCGACTTCTGGCTCACGCTGCTGACCGAGGGTGTGAAGGCGGGCGCGCTGCGCCGAGACCTCGATGTCGAGCTCGTGTACCGCTTCATCCGCGACACCGTGTGGGTCGCGGTGCGCTGGTACCGGCCCGGCGGCAAGCTGACCCACGACGACGTGGCCGACCAGTACCTGACCATCCTTCTCGACGGGATCACTTCATGAGCACTCCTCCTGCCTACATCATCGATGCCGTCCGCACGCCCGTCGGCCGGCGACGTGGTTCGCTGGCGGGGGTGCACTCGGCCGATCTCGGCGGGCACGTGCTCGGCGCGCTGATGGAGCGCACCGGGGTCGATCCGGGCGCGGTCGACGACGTCATCATGGGCTGCTGCGACACGATCGGCTCGCAGGCCGGCGACGTCGCGCGCACGGCCTGGTTGGTCGCCGGGCTGCCCGATCACGTGCCGGGCGTCACGATCGACCGTCAGTGCGGCTCGTCGCAGCAGGCGGTGCACTTCGCGGCTCAGGGCGTCATGTCGGGCACGCAGGATCTGGTGGTCGCCGGCGGCCTGCAGAACATGAGCGCGATCCCGATCTCGGCCGCGATGCTGGTGGCCGATCAGTACGGTTTCACGACCCCGTTCGCGGAATCGCCCGGCTGGGTCGAGCGGTACGGCGACCAGGAGGTCAGCCAGTTCCGGTCGGCCGAGATGATCGCGGAGAAGTGGGACATCTCGCGCGAGCGGATGGAGGAGTTCGCGCTCGCGTCGCACGAGCGTGCCAGGACCGCGATCGCCGAGGGCCGCTTCGACCACGAGATCGTGCCTGTCGGTGACTTCACGACCGACGAGACGCCACGTGAGACGTCGTTGGAGAAGATGGCCGCGCTCGAGCCGCTCGCCCCGGGCGGTCGGATCACGGCGGGCGTGGCCTCGCAGATCAGCGACGGCGCCTCGGCGATGTTGATCGCCTCGGAGGCCGCCGTGTCGAAGCACGGGCTGACTCCTCGCGCGCGGGTGCACCACCTGTCGGTGCGCGCCGACGACCCCGTCTGGATGCTGACCGGCCCTATCGGAGCCACCCGGCACGCGCTGGCCAAGGCCGGCATGACGGTCGACGACATCGACCTGTTCGAGTGCAACGAGGCGTTCGCGTCGGTCGTGCTGGCCTGGATGCAGGAGCTGGACGTCCCGCACGAGAAGGTGAACGTCAACGGCGGCGGCATCGCGCTGGGTCACCCGATCGGCGCCACCGGCACGCGGCTGATGACGACGCTGCTCAACGAGCTCGAGCGCACCGGAGGCCGCTACGGTCTGCAGACGATGTGCGAGGGCGGCGGCCAGGCCAATGTCACGATCATCGAGAGGCTGTCCTGAGCATGGCGGTCACCGGGAGCACCGAGATCACGATCGACGCCACTCCGGAGCGGATCCTCGACGCCCTCGCGACCGTCGAGGACCTGCCGAAGCGGTCCGGCTCGCATCAGTCGGCCGTGGCCGAGACGCGCCATGCCGACGGACGCCCCGACCGGGTGCGGGCCAAGGTCAGCGCCGTCGGATTCAGCGACGAGGAGGTCACCGACTACACCTGGAATGAACCGGCGTCGGTGTCGTGGACGCTGGTCGAGAGCGCCTTCCAGTCCACGCAGAACGGCGCCTACACGCTGACTCCGGCGGGCGACGGCACGCGCGTGCGCCTCGAGCTGGAGATCGACGTCAAGATCAAGCTGCCCGGCCTCGTGCTCAGGAAGATCCTCAAGAGTGCTCTCGACACCGGCACCCAGGGCCTGAAGACGTACGTCGAGTCTCGCTGACCGGCGGCTCGGGGAAACCTGGGACTCAGGTGACCCAGCGCTCGGGCGATCGAGGGTGGAGCAGGGCGTCGGTGCCGCCGTCGGCGAACACGACCGAGCCGACCAGGAGGCTCCCCGCGTCCGACAGCAGGAAGCCGATCAGGGCGGCGATCTCGTCGGGCCGCCCGGGTCGCCCGATCGCGGTGGGATAGGCATCGGCGAAGACACCCAGCTCGGGGTCGTCGCGCAGACGGTCGGTCATCGGGGTGGCGATCAGGCCCGGCGCCACGGCGTTGACCCGGATGCCCTGCCCGGCCCACGACGGCGTCACGCCCTCGCGCCGTGCCCACCAGGCCAGCGCCGCCTTGGTCGCGGGATACACCTGCACCGCCTCGGTGGCCGCGGCCTCCGCGCACGCGGCCGCCTCGTCACCGGACAGGCAGAGGTCGGCGACCGACGCCGCCCAGCCCGGCTGGCAGGTGATCGAGTTCGAGGCCAGCAGCACCACGGCCGCGCCCTCGGCCGCCGCCAGTCGCGACTGCAGGCCCTGAACCAGCTCGACCGCACCGAAGTAGTTCACCGACACCACGCGTGCCGAATCCACGCCCGTCAGCCCGGCGATCCCCGCGCAGGGCACGATCCCGTGCACGACGTCGGTGAGTTCCTCCACCGCCGAGAGCGCCGTGGCGCGACCGGCTGGTGTCGACAGATCGGCGATCACGTCGGTCCCGTGCTGGTCGATCCCGATGACCCGGTGGCCCTGCCCGTGCAGCAGGTCCGACGTGGCCGCCCCGATGCCGCTGGCCGCCCCGGTGACGACGTACGTCCTCACGAGTCGGTGACCCTGACCAGCCCCGCCAGGGTCGCGATGTAGGCGGCCCCGTCGGGACCGAGATAGATCGACGCATAGTGGTTGTTCCACTGGATGCCCGTGCCGGTCAGGCGGCTCCACGCGGTCTTGCCGGTGCGGATGTCGATCGCGGTGAAGTACCACGCGTCGAACAGATTCGTGACGCCGTTGATCTTCGCCGGCTTGGTGTATGCGTAGAGCAGGCCGTTGCCCAGCGACGCCTTCGGCACGGAACTGGGGGCAACGGAATCGTTGGTCCAGGCGACATGGCAGCCGTCGTCGTCGACCATCACGCGTGAGATGCCGGGCGTCGCGGTCTTCCCGAGCAGGGTCGTGGTCGGTCCGCCGTAGCCGTAGTTGTTCTCGATGATGAACGAGTTGCCGGCGGCGACCAGGCTGTTGTCGGTCGTCCCGGCGTTGGCGGCCAGGACCGGCTGCGTGCAGTGCAGGCGATCCGTCACTCCCTTGCGCCGGTCGTACACCAGGATGTTGGTCTGCGGGTCGGCGTTGTCGTTGATCGCGACCCAGCGCTCGCCCAGCAGGGTCGGCGTCGTGCCGGAGCCCTGCGACAGATTGCCCGGCTTGAGACGCGTGCCGTGGTCGTACCCCTCGCGCCAGGTGACCTCAGGCAGGCCGTTGGCCGCGGCATCGAGACGGTACAGCGCATGGGTCGAGACCACGTACATGCCGCCGGTCTCGTCGGTGGCGACCGAGTTGGTGACCTCCTCGCCCTCGGGCAGATGCATCGAGCGGACCGCGCCGCTCGCCCGGTCCAGCGTGCCCACGACGCCCTGCTGCGTGAAGAACCAGACCCGGCCGTCCCAGTCGGGCATCGTGGCGATCAGGCAGTCGCCGGACGGCACCACGGAGGCCAGAGACCACTCGTCGACCTTCGTCTGCGTGCCGTCCGCGTGGATCGCGATCTTCAGGATCGACCGGTTCCCGGTCGTGGGGTACGCGACATCGTCGTCATCGAGGAAGAAGTAGGTGCCGCCGCAGATGTCGGTGAACGGATTGGCTCCCGTCGCCAGGTTCCGCGCGGAGGTGCGCATCTCCGAGATCGGCTTGAGGGTGACCGGGTCGATCACCATCATCGTGAAGCCCTCGAGACCGCCGCAGAGAGCGACGATCCGGCCGCGGGAGTCGAACGCGATGGTCGCGCACTCACGCACCCCGTACGACGCCGAGTTGACCTTCAGTCTCTGCCCGAGTGGTCCGCTGACCCGGTAGGCGTCGGAGGCGTAGGCGTCGTTGTGCATCGAGTTGGTGCCGTCGGCCGACAGCCAGGGGTTCTGCGGGATCGCCGGGTGCTCGAGCGGCTGCTGTGGTGCGGGTGCGCCGACGAAGCGGGGTACGAGCAGGTCGGTCGGCAGGGTGGGGATCGGCAGTCCCTTGAGGGCCGGGATCGGCGGCAGCGTGATCTCGACGGCCGACGCCGGCGTCGAGGTCAGTGGCACGGCCAGGGCGCTGGCGATCACGAGGGCGGCCAGGGCTGGGAGTCGGCGCATCCTGGGAGTGTAACCATTCGGTTACGGTCTGGATAGACTGTCCGCATGACCAGACCGCGAGGACGTGAACAGGTCCGCTCGGCCGTGCTGACCGCCACCAGCGCGCTGGTGGCCGAACGCGGCCCCGACGGCTTCTCGGTCCGCGACATCGCGGCGCGAGCTGACGTCAATCACGCCCTGGTGCACCGCCACTTCGGGACCAAGGCCGATGTGCTGGAGCAGATGCTCGCCGCCGATGCCGCCGCGGTCGTAGCCTCGATGCTCGATTCGGGCCTTCCGTTGACGACCGAGGAGGCTGACCCCGACTCCATCGCGCAGTTGCTCGACCTGCTCGCGGCCCGTCCGTCGTACTGGCGCACGTTGGTCCACGCCGTGCTGGACAGCCCGGAGGCGGCGCTGCCGGGCACGGCCTCGACGACCGAACTGTTCGCCGGGCTCTGGCGGGGTGCTGACGGTGACAGTGCCGTGCAGACCTCGGTCGCCGGGGCCACGGTGCTCGGCTGGTTGATCTTCGGTCGCTTCATGTCCGACTCCACCAGCGCCGACCCCGATGACGTCAGGACAGCGATCGCCGAACAGGTGTCGTCGTTGTTCGCGGCCACCGGTCGCCAGCCGCGAGGGACGAGCGGCGGGTAGGCGCCGGTGAGTTGATCGGCTCGCTGTCGCTCTGGTCGATCGAGCCTTGGTTCGCGCCAACGCCTTCCCGCGGAACCGGCCGCGGCCGGCCTCCCCGCTGGCGACCGAGATCAGGTCAGAGTGTGGAGGAGTTGGCCTGCTTCAGCGCCGCAGCGGCCTGCGTGACGATGCGATCGACGAGCTCCTCGCAGGTCGGGAGGTCGTCGATGACGCCGGCGACCTGGCCCGAGGCGAGCACACCGGCGGTGGGATCGCCGTCCACGAGCCCGGCCTTGAGCATCATCGGGGTGTTGGCCGCCAGTGCGAGCTGGCCGAACGTCCGGCCCTGCGCCTTGCGCATCGCCCGGCCGTCGACCATCAGCTCGCGCCAGGTCATGCCGGACATCTTCTTGAACTCCAGCGTGCTCTTGACCGTCGGGACGATCCGGCGGGCCCGGCTCGACGACTCGACCTCCTCGACCAGGGGCGTGCGCAGCATGCGGTGCGGCATGCCGTCGACCTTCGCGGTGACGACCGTGTCGGTCAGCGACGCGTCGAGATAGCGCTGCTTGACCGAGTCGGGCACTCGGCTGTCCTGCGTCAGCAGGAAGCGCGTGCCCATGCCGACCCCGGCGGCGCCGTACGCCAGCGCCGCGGCCAGCCCTCGTCCGTCGAAGAAGCCGCCGGCCGCGACGACCGGGATGTCCACCGCGTCGAGCACCGTGGGCAGCAGAAGCGTGGTCGGGACCGGTCCGGTGTGCCCACCGCCCTCGCCGCCCTGGATCATGACGGCGTCGGCACCCCACGACGCGACCTTCACCGCGTGCTTGGGAGCGCCGATGCTGGGGATCACGACGATGTCGTGCTCCTTCAGTCGGGCGATCAACTCGGGCTTGGGGGCCAGGGCGAACGAGGCGACCTTCACGCCGTGCTCGATCAGCAGCGTGCAGCGATCGCCCGCGTCGGCGGCGTCGGCGCGCAGATTGACGCCGAACGGCTGATCGGTTCGCCCCTTGACCTCGATGATCGCCTGCTCGAGCTCGGCCAGGGTCATGGTGGCGGAGGCCAGGATGCCGAGGCCCCCGGCGTTCGCCGTGCCGCTGACCAGGCTCGGCCCGGCGACCCAGCCCATGCCGGTCTGCACGACCGGATGCCGGCAGCCGACCAGTTCGGTCAACGGCGTGCTCAGTAGCTGGTCGATCACGGGATCGGCACCTCGCGGTGGCGCAGACCCTTCGGGTCGAGCATCTCGCGGATCAGCATCAGCTCGCCGGCGCTGGGTTCGCGGGTGTCGGGGATCTCGCCGTCGACCACGATCTCGCAGCCGCTGGCCTCGCGCACGTCGTCGACCGTGACGCCCGGATGCGTCGAGACCAGGCGCAGCGTGCCGTCGTCGCCGTTGAAATCCAGGACGGCCAGATTGGTGACGAGGCGTCCGAGCTGGTGGTAGCGGGTCGCGGCGGGTCCGGCGGCCTCGGCGCGCGCACGCCCCACGCCGGACACGATGTCGACCTGTTCGACGACGACGCGCGGGGAGTGCTTGGGCACCCAGTACGACGTCTTGTTGTTGACCGTGTTGCCCGGTCCGCCGCGTACCCCGAGCAGCTGCCGGGTCGGCTGCTCCCAGGGGCCGATCGCGGAGATGTTCTGGTTGCCGTGGCGGTCGATCTGGGTCGCGCCCATCATGACGTGCCGCTTGCCGTAGGGAACCACGTGTTCGAGTACGTGACGGAACGGCATCCAGCCCTCGACGACGTCGGCCGTCTGACCCAGCGGCGGTGTGCCGCTGAGGATGCGTGCCTCGCCGTCGGTGAGCATCAGCAGCGGATTGGACGTGTTCTTGGCGAGGCGGGCGCCGAGCATCGGCAGTAGACCCATCGGGCTGCCCATGATCTCGCCGTCGTCGGCGAAGCAGTCCGCGATCGCGATGGCGCAGTACTCCGCGCGGGTCACGTCACTCACCACCGAACTCCTTCACCGCGGCTTGATAGGCCGCCTCATCGCCGGACAGGAACCGGGCTTTGAAGGCGGCCCAGGTCTCGGGATCCTTGGCGGCCGTCGCGTACTCCTTCTGGAACTTCTCGTCGCGCTCATACGTCGGCGAGCAGGTGGTGAAGTGGGCGCCGCGCGGGGTCTCGACGACACCCGCCACCATCGTCCGGTTGATCAGCAGGCTCTGCAGCGGTGCGTCGACCGTCAGGCCGGCCGTATCGATGATCTGTTCGGTCGACACGAACGCGGTGTCGGCGGCCATGCAGAACAGGTCGTCGAAGTACGGATCGGGCCCGAGGTACTGTGCATTGCCGTACTGATCGGCACGGTTCATGTGCACCAGGGCGACGTCGAGTCGCAGCGCGGGCACCGCGACCAGCTGCTCGCCGTCGGCGTACGGCGAGGTGACCAGGCGCAGGTCGGGGTCGTGGTCGAGCACGCCTGAGCCGAGCCCGGCCCGCATCGGCAGGAACGGCACCCGCTGCGCGGCGGCCCTCAAGCCCGTCTGGAACATGCCCTCGTCCCACTCGCGGAACGCCGCAGTGCGATTCTGGCGGGCCTGCCCGAACAGCGGCTCCAAGGGGATCGAGTCGAGCGTCGCGAACGCGTATGTGATCTTGCTGGCCTTGCCCGCGTCGAGGAGCAGGCCGACGTCAGGGCCGGCGTACGACACGATGTGCAGATCGGTCAGGTCGCTGCGCAGGATCGCGCGGACGAGTGCCATCGGCTTGCGCCGCGATCCCCAGCCGCCGATGCCCAGCGTCATGCCGCTGCTGATGTGGCCGACCACGTCATCGATCGACAGTTCCTTGGACGGCGCCCTGGTCATGCCTCAGCCTTCCGGTGTGCCTTGTCGGTTCCGGCGAACTGATCGCGCAGCTCATCGCTGGCGCCCATCAGATTGAGCTCCATCGTGAAGCCCTGTTCGAACCGGTAGCTCTTGTTGACGTCGATCGGATCGATGCCGTTCAGCGCTTCCTTGGCGGCCCGGATGACCCTTGGGTCCTTGGCCGCGACCTCGCCGGCCACCTTCAGTGCGAGCTCGTCGAGCTCGTCGCGGGAGGCGATCGCGTAGACCGACCCGTGCTGCACCAGATCGACTGCGGGGATCGTGCGGGCCGTGAAGTACAGCGCACGCATCAGGTGCTGGGGGACCAGGCGTGCCATGTGGGTCGCGGCGCCGAGTGCGCCCTGGTTGACCTCGGGCACGCCGAAATAGGCGTCGTCGCTGGCCACGACGATGTCGGAGTTGCCGACCAGGCCCACGCCCCCGCCGACGCAGAAGCCGTGCACCGCCGAGATCACCGGCACAGCGCACTCGTAGACGGCCTTGAAAGCGGCGAAGCAGCCCTTGTTGGCGCCGATCAGGGCGTCGAATCCGGTGGTGTTCTGCATCTCCTTGATGTCGACGCCGGCGTTGAAGCCTTTGCCCTCGGCGCGCAGGATCACGACGCGGGTCGCGGGATCGGCGGTCGCGTCGTCCATCGCCGTGGCGACCTCGAACCAGCCGCTGACCGGCAGCGCGTTGACCGGGGGATGCGCCATCGTGACGACGCGGATGCCGTCGGATCGCAGCTCGGACGTGACGCTCATGGCACCAACCTAGCACTTGCTTGGTGTACTCTGCGACGCATGAGCCTGTTCGTCGATCTGAGTGGTCGCGTGGCCCTGGTGACCGGCGGCTCGCGTGGGATCGGCCGCGGGATCGCCGTGGTGCTGCGCGAGGCCGGCGCGACCGTCGTGACCTGCGCGCGGTCCGAGGCCGCGGATGAGGCGTTCGAGCACCTGATCTGCGATGTGCGCGATCCCGAGCAGGTCGCCGAGCTGGTGGACCAGGTGGTCGCCGCGCACGGCCGTCTCGACATCCTGGTCAACAACGCCGGCGGCGCTCCGTTCGCACTCGCGGCCGATGCCAGTGCGCGGTTCGACGACAAGATCCTGGGCCTCAACCTGTCGGCCGTGCTGGCGGTCTCCAAGGCCGCGAACGCCGTGATGCAGGAGCAGGCCTCCGGCGGCGCGATCGTCAACATCTCCTCGGTATCGGCGCTGCGCCCGTCGCCCGGCACGGCGTCGTACGGTGCGGCCAAGGCGGGCGTCGACTCACTGACGCAGACGCTCGCCGTCGAGTGGGGTCCGAAGGTGCGGATCAACAGCATCGACGTCGGGTTGTGCCGCACCGAGCAGACCGACGACCACTACGGCGACGACGCCACGGTCGCCGCCGTCGAGGCCACGATCCCCGCCGGGCGCATGGCCGAGCCGAGCGAGGTCGGCCAGGTCGCGGCGTTCCTGGCCAGCGACCTGGCGTCGTACGTCTCGGGCGCCCGCGTCGCCTGCCACGGCGGCGGCGAGCCCCCCGTCTTCCTGCACGTCGTCGACAAGGAGCAGCAGAAGTGAGCATTCTGGAAGGCCGTATCGCGATCGTGACCGGAGCGGGCCGTGGCATCGGCCGCGCGCACGCGCTGGAGCTGGCCCGCCAGGGGGCCAAGGTGGTGGTCAACGACTTCGGTGTCTCCCTTGCGGGAGAGAAGGAGGAGTCGCCGGCGGATGCGGTGGTCGGCGAGATCGAGGCACTGGGCGGTCAGGCGGTCGCCAACGGCGCCGATGTGGCCGACTTCGCCGATGCCGAGGCCATGGTGCAGCAGGCCGTCGACACCTTCGGCGGGCTCGACATCCTCGTGAACAACGCGGGCTTCGTGCGCGACCGGATGCTGATCAACACCTCCGAAGAGGAGTGGGACGCGGTCGTCCGCGTCCACCTGAAGGGGCACTTCGCGCCGTTGCGCTGGGCCGGCCAGTACTGGCGGGCCGAGTCGAAGGCCGGCCGCCAGCGCGACGCGCGTGTCATCAACACCTCCTCGGGCGCCGGCCTGCAGGGATCGATCGGGCAGACCACGTACTCGGCGGCCAAGGCCGGCATCGCGGGCATGACGCTGGTGGCGGCCGCCGAGATGGGGCGGTACGGCGTGACGGTCAACGCGATCGCACCCGTAGCGAAGACGCGCATGACCGACGGCGCGTTCGACACATCGCAGATGGCGCTGCCGGAGGACAACTCGCCGATCGTCGCGTGGCTCGCCTCGGTCGATGCGGGCGATGTGACGGGCCGGGTCATCGAGATCGACGGCGGGCAGATCTGTCTGGAGCAGGGCTGGACGCACGGCCCGAGCCGCGACGCCGGCCGGCGGTGGGAGACCTCCGAGGTCGGGGCGGTCGTGCGCGAGCTGATCGCCGAGGGATCTGCGCCGGAGCCGGTGTACGGCACCTGATGCGCCTACCCTGCGGGCATGGGTCTGCTCACGCCGCTCGCGATACGCATCGGGGCGATCCCGTGGATGCCGAAGCTGCTGCCGCAGATCATGTGGTTCGACAAGCAGCTGCAACGACTGACCCGTGGTCGGCTGACGCTGCTCGACATCGCAGGCCTGCCGAACCTGATGCTCACCGTCGTCGGCCGCAAGAGCGGGGTGGCCCGCGAGACACCACTGCTGTGCGTCCCCGACGGCGACGACATCCTCATCGCGGGATCGAACTTCGGCCAGGACAAGCAGCCGGTCTGGGTCCTCAACGTCGAGGCGAACCCGCAGGTCACGGTCCGCTTCCGGCGGACCACCCGCGCGATGGTCGCCCGCCGGCTCGACGACGACGCCGAGCGGGCCGCCGCTTGGCAGGTCATGCTGCGCACCTGGCCGAACTTCGCCCGGTACGAGCAGCGCACCGAGCGCCGGATCAAGGTGTTCCGACTGACGGCAGGAGCAGGCGATGAGTGAGCAGCGGTTCGACGGCCGCGCCGTCCTGGTCACGGGAGCCTCGTCCGGGCTAGGGGCAGCGGCCGTGCGCCGCTTCGCCGCCGCCGGCGGGCGGGTCTACGCGGCGGCGCGTGATCAGGAACGTCTGGCCGAGGTCGCTGCCTCGTGCGCCGGGGGCGAGGTGCTGTTCGGACCGCTCGACGTGTCGTCGCCTCAGGACTGCCGCGCAGCGGTCGCTGCCACTGTCGAGGCGTTCGGGCGCCTCGACGTCCTGGTCAACAACGCCGGCCGGCACGACTTCCGGCGCACGACCGAGGTGACCGACGACGAGTGGGCGCACGACGTCGCGACCAACCTCAGCGGTGCGTTCTTCATGTCCCAGGCGGCGATCCCGCACCTGCTCGAGACCGGCGGCAACATCGTCAACGTCGCCTCGGTCGCCGGGGTCATGGGGGAGGCCTACTCCGCCGCGTACACCGCCGCCAAGCACGGCGTCGTGGGCCTGACCAAGGCACTCGCGGTCGAGTACCTCAAGACGCCGCTGCGGGTGAACTGCGTGTGTCCCGGTGGCATGGACACTCCGCAGGCGCACGACATCTCGGTGCCGGAGGGCGCCGACTGGGAGCTGATCATGCGCGTTGCCGCCCAGCGCGGCTTCATGGCGGCCGACGACGTCGCCGCGATCATCGTGTTCCTGGCGTCCGACGACGCGAGAGCGGTGCACGGCAGCATCCAGCTGGTCGACGCGGGCCATCGAGCCGGCTGACGCTAGCCAGAAACTAGAACCTGTTCTAGATTGATCGCATGAGCGATGCGGTCGAGGCGGTCACCTCCGGACAGGCGTGGAGCGAGTTCTGCCAGGCGCTGGAGGCGGCGGGGCAGGAGATCCTGCGCGAGAGCGCACCGGACACCCCGCTCGACCGTGCCGAGGGCTACCGCTATCTGACTCGGCTGATGCGCGAGATGGTCTACTCGGTCGTCGAGAACGGCGATCCCGACCATCCGCGACTCCACCAGCTGGACCTGGTCAAGATCGGCGCCGACAACCCCGACAACGTCTACCTGTCGGCGAACATCCGTGGTGACCGTACCTACCGGATCACCGGCACGCGCGGGACGATCGCCTACTTCAGCATCGGCTCCAAGGCCAACCGCTACGCGATCGACGGCACGATGGCCTCGACCGGCGAGCTCTCCGACGCGGATCTGCAGGTCGGCGCCGACGGCACAGTCGAGATCATCGCCAGCGCCACGCCGCCCAGTTCCGAATCGTCTGGGGGCAACTGGCTGCCGCTGGCCGAGGACTCGACGGGCCTGGTCGTGCGCCAGACCTATCTCGACCGCAGCACCGAGACGCCCGGCAGCTGGACGATCGAGCGGGTCGGCGACCCAGTCGAGAAGTCCGAGCTGGACCCGGCCGCGTTCCGCAAAGCCCTGCAGCGCGCGACGCTGGCGGTGCACGGCACGGCCGCCACGTTCGCCAACTGGACCGAGCTGTTCATGTCGCGTCCGAACGAGCTGGTCGACTTCGGCCAGGAGATGTTCTTCAAGGCCGGCGGCGACCCCGAGATCTTCTACCTGCACGGCTACTGGCGCCTCGAGCCGGGCCAGGCCTGGGTCATCGAGACCGACGTCCCCGACTGCCCGTACTGGAACTTCCAGCTCGACAACTGGTGGATGGAATCGCTGGACCACGAGCGGAAGGTCACGGTCAACCAGCACACCGCCCGTCTCGAGGACGGCCGGCTGAGGCTGGTCGTCGCGGAGAAGGACCCCGGCTGGGGCAACTGGATCGACCCCTGCGGGCACACCTCGGGCACCGCGCTGCTGCGCTGGCTCGGCGCGTCGGAGCACCCGACCCCCACCTGCCGCGTGATCGATCTGGAGACCGCATGAACGTCGATCAGCTGATGTCCGCCGCCCGCGAGAAGGTGGACCTGGACGACTTCGGTGACGACTGGTTCGTCGAGCCGTTGACCGTGCTCGTCGGTTCGCTCGACGCCGAGGCGAATCTCAACGAGCTGGGTCAGCAGCTGACCGAGCGCCGGTTGGTCGCGATGCTGGTCGAGCGGCTGCGGCTGCGCGCCGTGCAGGCCGAGCACCCCGAGGTCCTCGACGAGCAGGTGCGGGTGGCCGCAGAGATCTGTGGTCTGCCTCGCACGGGCTCGACCTTGCTGCACCGTCTGCTGTGCGCCTCGCCGGAGGTCACGTCGACCGCCTCGTGGGAGATGACCTATCCGCTACCGTTCCCCGGCGAGAGTCCCGCTGCGGAGATCCGCAAGGACAAGGCCGCCGAGCGGACGCGCCTGTTCATGGAGATGATGAGCCCCGACTTCGGCGACATCCACACGGTCGCGTGGGACGAGCCGGAGGAGGACATCCTGCTCCTCGACCGCTCGTTCACGTCGCAGAGCTTCGACTCCTACTACCGTGTGCCGACGTACGGACTGTGGCTGCGCGAGTTCGACCAGGCACCCGCCTATGCCGAGCTCAAGCAGTGGTTCCAGGTGCTGCAGTGGCAGGATCCGTCGCGGGCCGGGAAGCCGTGGGTGCTGAAGTCGCCGCACCACCTCACGGCGGTCGACACGGTGCTCGACACATTCGAGGACTGTCGCCTCGTCATGACGCACCGCACGCCGACCAAGGCCGTGCCGTCCTACGCCTCGATGGTCACGACGCTCGCCGCGCAGTACAGCGACGAGGTCGACAAGGCGTTCTTCGGGCAGTACTGGAGCGACCGGTTCGTCACAGCGCTGCGGCAGTACGGCGAGGCCCGCGACCGCCGGCCGGACCGCTTCATCGACGTGCAGTTCGCCGACACGGTCTCCGACCCGGTCGCCGTCGCCGAGCACGTGCTGACCCAGCTCGGGCTGCCCGTCCACCACGAGGCGCTCGAGGCCTACGTCGAGAAGAACCGGGCGCAGCGGCACGGATCGCACGCCTACACCCCCGAGGAGTTCGGGCTGTCCGAGGACGGACTGGCCGAGGACTTCGCCTTCTATGCCAGCGAGGTGGCGTGATGTTGCTGCAGGACCAGGTCGTGATCGTCTCCGGCGTCGGCGCCGGGCTGGGTGCGAAGCTCGCGGCGCGTGCCGCCGCCGAGGGGGCCAAGGTCGTGCTCGCGGCCCGCTCGGACCGGGTGACCGGCCCGACGGTCGAGGAGATCACCGCCGCCGGGGGCGAGGCGGTCGCGGTGAGCTGCGACGTGCGCAAGACCGAGGAGGTCCAGAATGTCGTCGACACCGCCGTCGAGCGGTACGGGCGGATCGACGGCCTGGTCAACAGCGCCTACGCCCATCCCGGCTTCACCGATCTGCTCGAGACCGAGGAGAAGCTCCTGCGTCGTGCGATGGACGTCATCGTGTTCGGCGGGCTGAACATGGCGAGGGCGGCGGCTCCCCATATGCCGGCCGGTGGATCGATCGTCAACGTCGGCACGATGGGCACCCGCAAGCCGCTGCGCGGCGAGGGCGGCTATGCGGTGGCCAAGGCCGCGATGGGCATGGCGTCGAAGTACCTGGCGTTGGAGCTCGGCGAGCAGGGCATCCGGGTCAATCACGCGGTTCTCGGCTGGCTGGACGGCCCGGGCGTGCGGTTCTATCTGCAGATGACCGCCGAGCAGCGCGGCGTCACCGAGCAGGACATCTACGACGAGATCGCCGGTCAGAACCCGTTGAACCGGATCCCGACCGACGAAGCCTGCGCCGGCGCCATCCTGTGGCTGCTCTCGCCGTATGCCTCGGAGGTCACGGGCGCGACGATCGACGTCAATGGCGGGGAGCACATGCCCGCCTGAGGAGTAGGTCGGTTTACCAGGTTCACGTGGTAAACCGACACTTCACCACGTGAATGCGCGTGGTGAAGTGTCAGGTTGCGTGGTGAAGCTACCCCACGTGAGGCGAAACCACTCGATGACGACCCCTTGACAGATATGGCTGACTGTCTCAGGATCGAAACATTGTGATGAGTATGACTCGTTCGATGGGCTACGTCCCTCCCAACGCCGACACGTGGCGCGATCCGTTCGGGATGTACGCGGCACTCCGCGAGCACGATCCGGTGCATCACGCCGACGACGGCGACTACTGGGTCCTGACGCGTCATCGCGATGTGCTGGAGGCGGTCCGAGACCACGGCACCTGGTCGTCCGCCGCGGGCCTGACGACCGGCTACGACGAGCTCGAACGTATCGGCCTGGCCGACAACCCGCCGATGGTCATGACCGATCCGCCCACGCACACCGCGTTCCGCAGGCTCGTGTCGCGCGGGTTCACCCCGCGTCAGGTCGACACGCTCGAGCCGCTCGTCCGCGATTTCGTCATCGAGCGACTCGAGCCGCTGCTGGCCGACGGCGGCGGCGATATCGTCACCGATCTGTTCAAGCCGCTGCCCAGCATGGTGGTGGCGCACTATCTCGGTGTCCCGGAGGAGGACCGCGACCGGTTCGACGCATGGACCGACGCCATCGTCGCGGCGAGCGCCACCGCGAGCTATGCCGATGCCGGCGTGGCGACCGCCGAGCTGATGGGCTACTTCGCCGAGCTCATCGAACGGCGACGTCGTGAGCCGGGCGACGACACCGTCTCCCATCTCGTGGCTGCGGGCGAGGCCGGTGACGACGACGGGATCATGCGCGTCCTGGCCTTCACGTTCACGATGGTCACCGGCGGGAACGACACCTCGACCGGGATGCTGGGCGGCGGGGTCCAGCTGCTCAGCGAGCGCCCCGATCAGCGGGCGCGAGCGCTGGAGCAGATCGACTCGACCGTCGAGGAGATCCTGCGGCTCACCAGTCCGGTCCAAGGCCTGTGCCGTACTCCCCTTCGTGATGTCACGATCGACGGCATCACGATCCCGGCGGGCCGCAAGGTCTTGATGTGTTATGCCGCGGCGAACCGCGACCCGGCGCAGTACGGCCCCGACGCCGAGGGCCTGGACGTGCTGCGCGCGCCGCGCCACGTGTTGTCGTTCTCCCACGGCGCCCACCACTGCCTCGGTGCCGCCGCCGCTCGCATGATGGGCCGCGTCGCGCTCACCGAGCTGCTGCACCGCATCCCCGACTTCCGCGTCGACCTCGACGCGGTGACCTGGGCGGACGGCCCCTACGTCCGCCGACCGCTCTGTGTGCCCCTGGAGGTGCTGTGATGACCAAGACCTGGCTCGCCGACGACGTGACCGAGGCCGCCACCGAGCGCATCCTCGATGCGGCTGAGGCGCTGTACGCCGAGCACGGACTCAACGGCATCAGCATGGACGCCGTCGCCCAGTCGGCGGGATGCTCGCGAGCCACGCTGTACCGGTATTTCGAGAACCGCCGGGCTCTCCAGTTCGCCTTCGCCCACCGCGAGGCGCTGCGGATCGTCGAGGTCGTCGGCAATCGGCTCGAGACGATCGACGACCCGCTGGAGCGCGCTGTGGAGGCGGTCGTCGGTGCGATCGGAGAGGTCCGTGCCAAGCCGTCGCTGCTCGCCTGGGTCGTGCCGGGCCAGGCCGGCCAGATCAGCGCTGTGCTGCGCGAGTCGCCCTTGATCGAGTCGTTCACGGCACGCTTCGTCGGTGGCCGTGACGACATCCCCGATCTCGACCTCGCGCGGTGGGTGCTGCGCTGCATCGTGTCGCTTCTGGCCGTGCCGGGCAGCGATGCGGCCGAGGAACGACGCCTGATCGAGCGCTTCCTCGCGCCTCACCTCACCGTGCGCTAGTCCGGTCGTCGGTCGCCGATGAACGGTCGCCGAATCCCTCAAATCTTGTCAGACAAGTAGCTAAGTACTATGCTGCGTGAACGAGCTGACAGGCATGGGCAGGCGGTGCTTCATGATGCTGCGCGTGGGGACGGAGACGTGAAGTGGCCTTCCTTGACGAGTTGCGCACGCTGGTTCCCGCGGGCCTGATCGACGACCCCGACGTCGCTCTCTCCTACGGCCGCGACATGTGCCTGTTGGCCGACAGCGGCCGCCCCATCGCGGTGGTGAAGGCGCGTACCACCGAGGATGTCGTGGCGACGCTGAAGCTGGCGAGTCGCTATCGGGTGCCAGTGGTCCCTAGAGGCGCCGGAACGGGGCTCGCGGGCGCCGCCAATGCGATCGATGGCGGCATCGTCTTGAGCTTGGCCGACATGGACCGGATCCTCGAGATCGATCCAGTCGCCAAGACCGCGCGGGTCGAGCCGGGGGTCGTCAACTCTGTTCTGAACGAGGAAGTGGGACGTCACGGCCTCTTCTATCCACCTGATCCGGGTAGTAGGAGCCTTTCGACCCTGGGCGGCAATTTCGCCACGAATGCCGGGGGGATGTGCTGCGTCAAGTACGGAGTGACCGGCGATCATGTGTTGATGCTCCAGGCCGTCCTGGCCGATGGCACCGTCATCCGTACCGGCTCGTCAAGTCGTAAGGATGTCGCCGGGCTCGATCTGACCCAACTCCTCGTCGGTTCGGAGGGCACACTGGCTGTGATCGTCGAAGCGGTGGTGCGACTGCGTGAGTTGCCTGAAGCCGCGGCCACCGTGGCGGCCACCTTCACCACGCCGCACGATGCCATCGACGCGGTTCTGACCTGGGGCGGGCGGGCGGCGCCGTCGGCCATGGAGATCATGGACCGGACGACCGTCGCGGCGGTCGAAGACATGGCCCACATGGGCCTCGATCTCGATGCCGGCGCGATGATGCTGACGGTCTTCGACGGCGCCTCGGCTGCGCAGGACGCCGATGAATGGGCTGTCGTTGCCAGGCGATGCGGGGCGCTCGAGGTCTTCACCACACACGATCCCGACGAGGGCGAGGCATTCATGCATGCCCGGCGTATCGCGTACAACGCGCTGGAGGCCAAGGGGTCCACCCTGCTCGACGACGTCGCGGTCGAACCCTCGGTCATGCCCGAACTGCTGCGGTCCATCGAAGGCATCGCGAGTCGCCATGGCGTCACGATCGGGACGTTCGGGCACGCAGCTGACGGCAACCTGCATCCCACCATCGTCTTCGACGCCGCAGACCATGATGCGTCGAGGCGCGCGCGCGACGCATTCGAGGACATCCTCGAGGTGACGCTGCGGCTCAAGGGCACGATCACGGGTGAGCACGGGGTCGGTCTGCTGAAACTGGCCCAGCTCTCGAGGCAGGTCGGCGCTCGAGAACGTCAACTGATGAGTGGTATCAAGCAGGTCTTCGATCCGTTGAATATCCTCAACCCGGGCCGGGGCTACTGATCGCCGCTCAGCGCTTGTAGAAGTTGTGAATATGTAGGCTGATCTGCGCAGCGGCCACTTCCCGCTCACCCGACTCGACGGCGTCGACGATGCGGCGGTGCTCGTCGAGCAGGGTCGAGAGCGTCGCACCCACGTTGTCGACTTCACTGAGGGACTGCAACAGATACGAGGCGATGCAGTCGCGCAAGACCGCGATCACCATGCCGAGCGCCTTGTTCCCGCTGGCCTGCGCGAGCGCGACGTGGAAGTTGACGTCGGCCATGTGGAACGCCTCGTGGTCGCTCTCGGCGGCGGCGGCCTCCATGGTCGTGAGCGCAGCGTGGACTTCTTCGGGCAGTCGTTCGACATGTCGAACGGCTTCGGATTCGAGGAGGACACGCAGTTTGACGAGGTCCTCTAGGGGGATCGCGCCGACCCGTAGCGCTGTGCTGAGTGCCGTGGCCGCACTGTCCGCGGTTCTCTCGTACGAGACCTTCGGCCGATTCGTCGACACGGCCTCGGAGCCGGTGATCAGCCCCTGCGACTGGAGCACTCGCAGGGCCTCGCGAATCGTGGATCGGCCGACCGCGAACGACCGTGCAAGGTCTTGCTCCGTCGGCAACTCGGTGCCGGGCGGAAGCGTTCCGTCCAGAACGGCCTCGCGCAGGCGGGCCGCCACCTCGACGCTGAGCGGCACCCGGGAGATTTTGCTGATTTCCATACGCAAACTATAGCTTGCATGCTAAGCAGACAAGATGCTATGTTGCCTGCGTCACACACCTCTGTGCCGAAACGAGCGGAACGATCCGCGAATCATTCGTCATCTCGGTGTCTAGGAAGGAAATTCCCATGAGAACTCGACCCTCAAGCAGGTGGCTCCGCGGCAGTGCGGCGGCGCTCTCCTTGGCGCTCGTGGCCCTGGCGGCCGGTTGCGGATCGGACTCCGACAGCGGCGGTGCCGACGGATCGAACAAGTTGACTCTGACGGTCGCCGAGGCGGCGAAGGAGATCAACTTCGCCGCGTCGTACGTCGCCCAGACCAAGGGGTACTTCGACGATGCAGGAGTGTCGGTCAAGCTGATGGACGAGACCGGCGCCAACACCACGACCCTGATCGCGTCAGGACAGGCCGACCTGGGCGAACTCGGTCCCGGCGCGCCGTTGCTGATGACCAAGCAGGGCAAACCCACCACGATCGTGTATTCGCAGGTCGATGCTGCGGCCGCCGCCTACCTGGTGGCGGATAAGAAGACGGCCTCGATCGATGACATCAAGGGAAAGCGGCTCGGCACCTTCTCGATTGGAAGCGGCACCTACGGCTTCGCGGTGCACTACAACGACTCGCTCGGTCTCAAGGCCGACATCGTGCCGTTCCAGAATCCTTCGGCGATGGTGCAAGCACTGATCGCCGGTCAGGCGGCCGCGGGAACCGGCAACTACACCAACTACGCCAATGAGGTGAAGGACGGCAAGTTGCACCTGTTGATCGATCCCAATGACCCGGCCCAGCGTGACAAGTACGTCGGCGACCCCTACCCCGCCGGTGTGACCTTCGGCCTGCAGGACACGGTCAAGAAGAAGGGCGATGCGATCACCGCCTTCCTGACCGCACGCACGCGTGCCCTGGAGTGGATGCGCGACTCTGATGCCGACGAGGTGGTGGCGGAGCTTCGCAAGAGCGAGGCCTTCAAGGCCTACTCGCCCGACGCTCTCAAGGTCGCCTTGGAGCGTGGTCTGGAGTTCTGCTCGCCAGATCAGGGCAATATCGATCAGAAGACCTGGGACTACGCGTTGAAGCAGTACGGCACGTGGGGCTTGGACGGCTTCGATCCGAGCGATCCGCAATACGCGTACGGCGAGCGGGTGGACATGAGCTACCTCCAGGCCGCCCTGAAGAAGTGACGCTGGCCGAATCGATGTTGACTCAGACCAATGAGCTGGCCGCACCGCTGGTGAGCCTCGACCAAGTCTCCTTCACGTACCCGAACGGTACGCAGGCGATCGGCGAGGTCTCGCTGGCGGTGCGCCCCGGTGAAGTCGTCGGGATCGTGGGGCCCAGCGGGTGCGGGAAGTCCTCGTTGCTGTCGGTTCTCGCGGAGTTCGGCCGCCCGACGAGTGGTTCCGTGACCTGGCCCCAAGGCGAGCATTCCAACCGTCACCGGCTCAGCATGGTGTTCCAGAAGGACACGCTGTTGCCCTGGCTGACCGTCGAAGACAACGTCAAGTTGTTCCAGACGATGAACAAGCGCCGAGCGGTGGAGAAGGCTGACATCGTCGACGAGTTGATTGGACTGGCCGGACTGGACGACTTCAGGAAGTCCTATCCGTATCAGCTCTCAGGTGGCATGCGACGACGAACGGCATTCATCTCGGCGATGGCTGCGACACCACGTCTGTTGCTGCTGGATGAACCGTTCTCGTCGCTGGACGAGCCGACGCGGATCGCCATTCATCAGGACGTACTCAACATCGTGCATCGGCTGGACACGGCCGTGCTGCTGGTCACCCACGATCTGGGGGAGGCCGCGACGCTGTGCGATCGGGTCATCGTCCTGACCGCGCGCCCGGCGAGAATCGCCTCGTCGCACGATGTGCAGTTCGGACCGGAACGCGATGTGCTGGCGCTGCGCCAGGACCCGGTCTTCCTCGACCTGTACGGGCGGCTGTGGCACGACCTCAGTGAGCAGATCGAGCGCAGCCGGGCCAGTCAGGGAGAGGAGCGACCGTGAAGGCGAAGACCGGCGTGCGCCTGCAACAACTCGCCCTGCTGGTGGGGCTGTTGGTCGTGTGGCAGTTCGCTCCCCAAGTCGGTTGGGTGCACGACTCCATCAAGTTCGCCGACCCTTACTTCATCAGCTCTCCCTCGGAGATCGTGACCACGATCTACGACATGGCGACCGGGCACAACGACTCGCTGGTCATGTGGTCCTATCTGCTCTCGACCGTGGTGGCGTCGCTGCTCGGCGTCCTGGTGGGCACCGTTCTCGGTGCGGTCGCCGGTCTGTGGCTGAGCAACAATCAGCACTGGAGCGACGTGTTGCGACCGTTCATCGTCGCCTTGAACGCCGTTCCGCGCATCGCGCTCATCCCGGTCTTCATCATCATCTTCGGACCGACGCTGAAGACCGCCATGGTCACCGCGATCACCGTGGTGTTCTTCATCGTGTTCTTCAACGCGTATGAGGGTGGACGCACGGTTCCTCCCCACGTCATCAACAACGCCCGGGTGCTCGGTGCCACGGCGTCCCAGGTGATGTGGCGAGTTCGCTGGCGTTACGTGCTGGCGTGGACGCTCGCGTCCTTGCCCAACGCCGTCAGCCTCGGACTGATCACGGTCGTGACGGCGGAGATCCTCACCGGCACCACGGGCATGGGCCGTCTCATCCTCAATTCCGTCACGACGGTCGACGCTGGCCTGACCTTCGCCGTGGTCGTGATCTTGAGCGTGCTGGGCTCCGTGCTGGTGGGCGCCACTGCGGTGGCCGAGCGGCGTTGGCAGCACTGGTGGAACCAGGGCGACGGAGTCATCGGCAGCTAGCCCGCGCGTACGAATGCGGCGAGACAACGACAGGAAGAAGCAAGATGGTGAACAGTTCAGCGCAGAACCCCCAGGTCGCGCCGGGCGGCCCGACGGTGAGGATCGGATGCGGCTCGGGCTACGCGATGGACCGGCTCCAGCCCGCGATCGACCTCGCGGCGAGCGGTGAGGTCGACTATCTCGCGTTCGACATGCTGGCCGAGCGGACGCTGGCTCAGGCGCAGATGCGTAAGAACGTCGATCCGGCGACCGGATACAACCCGGAGCTGATCCCGATCATCCGTGCCATGGCGCCGTTCGTGGATCGGGGCGTCAAGATCATCGGCAACTTCGGCGCGGCGAACGTGCCTTCGGCACTCTCGGCCACGGTTGAGGCACTGCGCGAGAACGGCGTGCGCAATCGGGTCGTCGCGGCGATCCACGGCGATGACGCCCTGGACGCATTGCGGGATCTCGATCCGGAGATCCCTGACCTCGGCGTCAGCTTGAGTGAGCTGGGAGAGCGGGTCGTCTCGGCCAATTTCTACCTGGGATCCGAGTACATCATCGAGGCGCTGCGCCAGGGTGCGTCGTGGGTCCTGGGAGGGCGCATCGCCGATGCTGCACTGTTCGCGGCCCCTGTCTGTCACGAGTTCGGGTGGTCCTTGGACGATCACGATCGGGTCGCGCACGCGACTCTCGTCGGCCACATCCTGGAATGCAGTACCCAAGCCACCGGCGGGTACTTCGCCGACCCGCCGCGACGGGTCGTACCCGATCTGCATCGCATGGGCTTCCCCATGGCGTTGGTGCGCGACGGGGACATGACCATCACGAAGTTGCCTGGCACGGGAGGAATCGTCGACCATCGCACCGTCGGTCTCCAGGTCCCCTACGAGGTCCACGACCCGTCGGCCTATCTGACCCCCGACGTGACGGCTGACTTCAGCCAGGTCACCTGTGTCGACGAGGGACCCGATCGGGTGCTGGTCAGCGGGGCGCGCGGCAGAGCCAAACCTTCGAAAGTCAAGGTGTTGGTGGGCGTCAAGCTGGGCCACAGGGTCACGGCCGAGATCGGCTATGCGGCGTCGGGTTGCGTCGGCCGAGCACGGCTGGCAGCCGACACGCACCGCGAATCGGTGCGGTACGTCGACGACCAGATCTCGGAGATCCGCTACGAGGTGGTGGGACTCAATGCATTGGTCGGTGACCGATTCGAGAGCCCCGATCCCGCCGAGGTCAGGTTGCGGATGGCCGCGCACTGCACGACGGAAGCGGCGGCGCGCTCCCTGGCGACCGAGTTCGACCGCCTTTATATCCACGGGCCGGCGGGCGGTGGAGGCGTGGTCTCGGACGTCAAGTCCATGATCGGGGTCTATCCGGTGTATGTCGATGCAGGGCTGGTCGAGCAGCGATTGGAGCTGGTGGAGTCATGAACGCGCGGTCCGAATCTGGTGTCCTGTTGCGTGATATCGCGTACTCCCGCTCAGGCGACAAAGGCGATATCTCCAACATCACAGTGATCCCGTTCGATCGCTCGGACTGGGACTTCCTGGTCGAGAACCTGACGACCGAGCGTGTCGCCGAGCGGTTCGCGGGGCTCGTCACCGGACGGGTTGAGAGGTTCGAGATGCCTGGCCTGTGCGCACTCAACTTCGTCATGTACGGGGCGCTCGATGGCGGTGTCTCGACCTCGTTGCGACTCGATCCACATGGCAAGTCCTATCAATCCGTGATGCTCGACATCGTCCTGCCGAGATGACCGTGGCGGAAGCCTCCGGCGCCACCGCCCGACCAGGCGACGTGCTCTGGCGCCCGGCGCCCGAGACGATCGAGTCGAGCACGCTGCTCGAGTTCGCTGCCTTCGCCGGGCAGGGGAAGGTGGTGGACTACGACGCCTTGTGGCGCTGGTCGACGACCGCCCCGGAGGACTTCTGGGCGGCACTGTGGTCGTTCTACGACTTGGGTCCACTGGATCAGGTCGGCCCGCTGATCGGCGACCAGCCCATGCCGCGCACCCGCTGGTTCGCGGGCGCGACGATCAACTTCGCCGGCTACCTGGTCGGCCGAGGGCGTGACGACGATCCGTGCATCATCAGCGCATCGGAAGTCGACCAGCCGACGGTCTGGACGTGGGCCGAGGTGCGGCAGAGGGCCGCATCGTTCGCGCAGACCTTGCGTGAACACCGGATCGGAGCGGGCGACGTGGTCGTCGGCTACCTCCCCGATATCCCCGAAGCGGTCATCGCATTCCTTGGCGCTGCGCTGGTCGGCGCGACCTGGGCGGCGGTCGGACAGGACTATGCGTCGGCCGCCGCGGTCGAACGCTTGGGCCAGCTGCGCCCCCGAGTCCTGGTCGCCGCCGACGGATACCATCACGGCGGCCGTGTGCTGGATCGTCGCTCCGAAGTGAGCACCCTCGTCGATAGCCTCACCTCCACGCTCACCCTGACCGTGCTGGTCGACAACGTGGGCACCGGGGACCTGGATCGTGAGGCGATGCGGTGGGCTGATGCGACATCGTCGCAGGCGCCGCTGGTCGCCGAGCAGGTCGCCTTCGAACATCCGTTGTGGATTCTGTTCACCTCAGGGACGACCGGTCGCCCGAAGGGGCTGATCCACGGTCACGGTGGCATCCTCCTGGAGACGCTCAAGCAACTCGGTCTGCACTGGGACCTCAAAGAGGGGGACCGGCTCTTCTGGTACACCTCGCCCAGCTGGGTGATGTGGAACATCCGGGCATCGGCTCTTGCTCTCGGAGCTGCGATGGTCTGCTACGACGGCGCGCCGGGTGCGGGTGAATCGTGGCGGCTCTGGCGGTTGGTCGCCGAGACCGAGACGACGTTCTTCGGCACCAGCCCGGGATATCTCGGTCAGTCCCGCGCCGCGGACACGCGGCCGGATGATCTCGACCTGTCCTGCGTACGTGCCATGGGAGTCACCGGGTCGCCGCTTCCCGCGGACCTGCATGGTTGGGCGTCGGAGCAGGTCCCTGGCCGCCCGGTCTACTCCATCAGCGGGGGAACCGATGTGGCCGGGGTCTTCTGTGGTGGGGCTCCGTGGCTGCCGGTCTATGCCGGCGAGCTGTCCGCGCCGGCTCTCGGTGTTGCGGTGCAGACCTGGGACGACGACGGCAACGCGGTGCGCGAGCGGGTGGGCGAACTGGTCGTGACCCGTCCGATGCCCAGCATGCCGGTAGGCATGTGGGACGACCCAGGCGATGAACGATACGGGTCGGCCTACTTCGATACCTTTCCCGGGATCTGGCGCCACGGCGATTGGGCCACGATCACCGCACGCGGAAGTGTCGTGATTCACGGACGGTCCGACGCCACGCTGAACCGACAGGGCGTTCGCTTCGGCTCGGCCGACCTGTGTTCGGTCGTCGACGCGATGCCCGAGGTGGCCGAGTCGCTCGTCGTGGGGCTCGAACTGCCAGACGGTGGCTACTGGATGCCGATGTTCGTCGAGCTGAGCCCGGGCACCGAGCTCACTACCGAGGTCGCCGATCGCATCCGCGCCGCCATCAGGCGGTTGGGGTCTCCCCGCTACGTCCCGGACGACCTCCTGACTGTGCGCGCGATCCCGCACACGCGGACCGGCAAGAAGCTGGAGGTCCCGGTCAAACGAGCACTACTCGGTACACCGGTGGAACAGGCGGTCAGTCTCGCCGCGGTCGATGACGTGGAGGCGTTCTCGGCCCTGGTTGCCACGGCTCAGCACAGATTGAAGGAACGACAGAAGGAGAAGAGCGCGTCATGAACGATCGACCCGTCGAGGCATTCCTCGGCCTTCCGGACTACGCCGGTCTCCTGGCGCGCACGGACGCCCCGGCCGGTTCGAGTTGGGGTCTCTTCGGCCCCGATGACGATCTGGGCACCTTGAACCTCCTGACACCCGAGCGCGCCGTCAGGGCGGCTTCGCTGGTACGGGAGGGGACGGTCTTCAATCTCGATCTGACGTTGGATGCGTTCGATCCCCCGGTCAGCCATCGCAGTGCTCCGGAGCACAAGATCTTCGGAGCGGCCGAGTATCACCGTGACGACACACTGGACGGCTTCTACCTGCAGGGCAGCACGCAGGTCGACTCGCTACGGCACATGAAGCATCCTCGTTTCGGCTTCTACAACGCGACCCCGGATGAGCAGGTGGCCGTGGGCAAGTCGGCACTCGGAGTGGGTTCGATGGCCGATCACGGCATCGTGGGCCGCGGAGTGCTGATCGACGTGGAGACGTTCCTGCGTCAGGACGGCCGGCCCCTCGATCATGCCTCGGGTGCTGGCTTCGACATCGCCGACGTTCAGGCGGCCGCTGAGAGCCAGGGTGTGACCCGTGAGCCTGGTGACGTGGTGCTGGTGAGAACCGGTTGGATCGCGTACGTGCTCGGACTCGACCCGGCCGAGCGCGAGACCCGGGCCAAGTCGCCCGCGCACTCGTCCGGCCTGCTCCAGTCGCGCGAAGCGCTCGCGTGGTTGTGGGACACGCGCACTGCCCTGTTCGCCTGCGACAACCTCGCGGTCGAGAAGATCCCCACGTCGCTGGAATCGCCGTTCCGGACCGACCCCGACCTCAGCGCCCTCCAGGGCCTGCACACCGGGATGATGCACCCGGTGATCCTCGGTCTGCTCGGCATGCCGCTCGGCGAGCTGTGGTGGCTCGACGACCTGGCCGCGGCCTGCCGCCAGGACGGCAGATGGGACTTCATGCTCACGGCGCACCTGCTCAACCTCGTCGGTGGTGTGGGCTCACCGGCGAACGCGTACGCGATCCGATGAGAGGCGTCGCGCGCAGCGGGGCGTCGACGTGATCGATCACCGAGTGCGGTTGTGCGATGTGACGCTCCGCGACGGCGAGCAGGCGGCCGACGCCGCTTTCACGGTCGCCGAGAAGGTGGCGCTCGCAGGTCTGCTGGGCGAGTTGGGCGTGGACCAGATCCAGGTCGGCTTCGGTTCCGGTGACGGTCCCGAGGTGGTGCGGCGGTTGCGCGACAACGGCTCGACGCCTCCTCTTGAGTTGCTGTGCATCGGCTTCGGGGCGGACTGGCAGGAGCAGATCGAGGCCGCCGCCGATGCAGGCGCCGACGTGGTGCAGGTGCTGATGCGCAGCAGCGGTGAGCTGCTGAGCTTCCTGGGTTTGTCGCGAGCGGAGACGCTTCGCCGGGTCGGCGATGCCGTCTCGCTCGCGCGGGCGGCGGGTGTCCATGAGGTGGTCTTCGGCACATCGTTCAGCACTCAGGCCGATCGCGCCTTTCTCGCCGAGCTGAATGAGTGCGCGGTGGTGAGCGGTGCCGACCGGATCAGCATCGCCGACACGATCGGTGTGACATCTCCGGCGACTTTCGCTGAACTCGTCGCCGGGACGGTCGCCGAGAGTGCCGTCCCGGTGGGGGTGCACTGCCATGACGACTATGGTCTCGCGGTCGCGTGCACTCTGGCGGGTCTCGAGGCCGGTGCGTTGTGGGCCGATGTCTCCGTGCTGGGCATCGGCGAGCGGTGCGGAAACACCGCGCTCGAACCGACTGCGCTCGCACTCGCCCACCTCCACGGCTCGCCTACCTCTATCGATCTCAGCCGACTTCACCAGATCTCCAGTGAGGTTGCGCGGGTCCTCAAGCGCGACGTCCCCGCGAACCATCCCGGGGTAGGTGCCCATGCCTTCGCTCAGAAGCTCGATCTCCACGTCAGAGTCGCGGCGGAGCGACCGGAGTTGTTCGAGCCGTATGATCCGCAGACCGTCGGCAATGCGCGAGTCATCCGGCTAGGCAAGGGCAGTGGTCCCCACGCTGTCATCGCCCGATGCCATCAGCTCGGTCTTGCTGTGGACGGCGACCGCGTCGACCACGTCGTCCAGCAGGTCAACGCATATGCGGAACAGTTCAAGTCGTGGACACCAGATGATGAACTCGAACGGATCGTCGACGCCGCATCGGGCAGATCGTCGTCTTCATGACGAGCCGACGGCGTGGCTGGGCAGGACGCACACCGCGTCCAGGCCGAGCACGCGGTTGAGTCGGCCGAAGGACAGCCAGGAGCCGAGACACATGCTCAGCTCGACGATCTCGCGCTGGTCGTACTCCATGAGCATTCGGGCCCAGAAGGTGTCGTCGATGCTGTGGTGGTCGGTCGCGTAGAGCTCGGCGTACTCGGCCGCGAGCCGGGTGCGGTCGTCGAACGCGTCGGTCGTGCGCCAGTCACGCACGGCGGCGTCGAAGGAATCTTCGACCTTCTCGCCGTCGCGCTCGGTGCGCCAGTCCTGGCAGAACAGGCACCCGTTGATCTGGGCGATCCGCAGGCGTGCCGCCTCGAACTCGCGCAGCCCCAGCGTGGAGTCGGAGTAGACCTTGAGCGACAGGTTCGCTGCCGCTCCGCCGATGCCGGGCACCAGCTCGCCCCACACGTAGCCGATGGGGTCCTTGCCCTCGGGGACGTCGATGATCACGAGCTCGCCTTCCTCAGCTTGCCGACCGCGGGGACGAGGGGGACCTCGAGCGCGTCGTAGAGCCCCGGACCGGCGGCACGCAGCCAGCCGATCGCGTTGACGAGACGGCCGACCGCGGTGGCGTTGCCGCCCGCGGCCCGGTTGCCGCCCTCGTCGGTCGCCTCGACCGTGACCTCGATGCGTGGCCGGCCCTCGATGACCACGCGGTGGGCACCGTCGCCGCCGTCCGGCGGCAGTGGCCACTCGGGAGCGCACGCCGGGTGGATGCGGGTGACGTGCTCGACCACGATCAGCGGCTCGCCGTCGACGATGCCCTGGACCTCGAAGCGCAGCGCACCCTGGGTGCCCGCCTCGAACATGCCCATCGCGGCGTTCTCGACCGTCTCCTCCAGCGGACGGCGCTCGACCGTCTCGCGGATCTCGTCGACCTCGACACCCAGCGCGCGGGCGATCAGGCGGACCTGCCCGCCCCACACCATGGTCGGGATCGTGGGCGCGACCATGGGCGGCTCGTAGTCCATCGGCTCGCCCATGCCGATCAGGAAGCGCACCGAGTCGGGCTGGTCGTACGTCGTGTAGTCGAAGATCTCCTGGCAGCGCACCTGCTCGACGGTCGACGCGAGCCCGCTGGCCAGCACCGGCAGGATGTCGTTGCCCCAGCCCGGATCGATGCCCGACACGAACAGCGAGCCCCCGCCCTCGGCGATGGCCTTCTCGACCGGCTCACGCATCTCCGGGGGAGCGGACTGCGGGTCGTACAGGGCGTATAGGGCCGGGGTGACGACTGTGGCACCCGAGGCGATGGCCGCGACCACGTCGGCCAGCGCGTCGTCGGGGCGGATATCGCCCGACGCGGCGTAGACGACGGCGTCGACCGATGCCAGCACGCTGTCCGCGTCGTCGGTCGCGGTCACGCCGAGGTCTCGTCCGACGTCGCCGAGGTCGCCGGCGTCGCGCCCGACCTTGTCGGGATTGCTGACGATGACGCCCGCCAGTTCCAGCTCCGGATGCGCGTCCACCGCGCGGATCGCCGCCCGTCCGACGTTGCCGGTACCCCAGACAGCTGTGCGGATCGGCGCGCTCATGACAGGCCGAGCACGCGCTTGAGGCAGCTGGTGACCAGGTCGTCGATATTGCACAGCCCGGGCTTCAGGACCGGCTCGTAGTCCGACGCGACGCCGCCATCGGCGATGACGTCGGTGTACGTCGCGACGCCATCGGTGGGCGTGCGGCTCAGGGTGGGGTCGGTCGCGGCGTCGACGGTCCACAGGCCGAAGCGCGGCCGGTAGCTGCCCCACTCGTAGTTGTCGGTGATCGACCAGTAGTTGTAGCCGATGACCGGCACGCCGTCGGCCATCGCCCGCTGCATCCAGTAGATGTGGTCGCGCAGGTGCTGCGAGCGCGTGTATCCGTCGGGGCGCGGTTTGCCGTCGTCGGTGGCCATGCCGTTCTCGATGATCCAGATCGGCTTGCCGGGGAAGCGTTTGGCGTACAGCTTCAGCGCGTAGTACAGGCCCTCCGGGGCGTACTTGATCTTCCAGAACTCGCCTGTGAACGCGTTGACGGCGGTCGGATTGTCGACCGCGGCCCCGTAGTAGTAGTCGATGCCGAGGAAGTCGGTCTTCATCTTCTTGAGGAACACCGCGTCGAGCACGGGCTCGACCCCGGGAATGTAAGCGACGTTGCTGGAGACCAGCGCATCGGGATCGCGATCGTGGATGACGTCGTAGACGAGGTTGTGCGCCTTCACCAGTTTGGCCGGGAGCGCCAGCGTCGACAGCAGGGCCGGCGCACCGCGGGTCTCGGTCAGTTCGTGCTGCAGATAGATGAACGGCTCGTTGAAGGTGATCCAGCTGACGTCGTCACCCGCGTAGCGGTCGATGATGCGGGTGGCGTAGTCGACGAACCGGTCGACCGCGTGCGTGTCGCCCCAGGCGCCCTGGTCGACGAACCACTGCGGATGCACCCAGTGCGACAGCGTGATCATCGGCTTCATGCCGTGGGAGCGGATCTCGGCGATGACGTCGTCGTAGTAGGCCAGCTCACCCGCGTCGAACACACCCGGCTGCGGTTCCACCCGGGCCCACTCGATGCCGAACCGGAAGGTGTCGACACCGAGACTCGCGGCGTTCGCGATGTCCTCGGCGTACCGATGACGGAAGTCGACCGAGTTCAGGTACGGCTCCTTGGCGTCGTCGTACGCCGACCAGTTGCTCGGCGGTGCGTCGCCCTCGCTCTGATAACCGCTGGTGGCGACGCCCCAATGGAAGTCGGACGGAACCGGCGCGAGATCGGCCGCGTGCGCGGGCGACCCGAGTCCCAGACCGAGGAGAGAGCCGAGAACCGAGGCGACCAGCACGCGGCGCATGTCAGCGGATCCCCAGCTTGCGCATCAGCTTCAGCGACGTCTGCGTCTGCTTGGCGTACTGCTCGTAGGTCTGTTTGCCCTGCGGTTCCATGACCTGCTTCTTGAGCACCGCGATGTTCTGGGCATCGGTGTACTTCAGCAGGCCCTGGTCGCCGTGCCGGGCACCGACGCCGGACTGCTTGAGCCCGCCGGACGGGGAGCCCTTCGACGCGTATGCGGTGGCGAGGATGTCGTTGATGTTGACGTTGCCGGAGTCGATGCGCCGGGCGACCCGTCGGGCATGGTCGAGATCGGTGCTCCACACGCTCGCGTTGAGGCCGTACTCGGTGTCGTTGGCCAGGGCGATGCCGTCCTCGTCATGGGAGAAGCGATGGAGCGCGACGACCGGGCCGAACGTCTCGACGGTGCCCGAGACCATGTCCTTGGTGACGCCCTCGAGGATCGTGGGCTCGAAGAACGCCGGCCCCAGGTCCGGGCGGGCCTTGCCGCCGGCCAGGACCGTCGCGCCCTTGGCCACGGCGTCCTCGACGTGGCTCACGACGCGGTCGCGGTGGTCGACCGAGACGAGCGAACCCATGTCGTGCTCGAAGCCGTACGAGGCGCCGACGCTGAGCTGCTCGGTGGCCGCGACGAACTTGGTCTTGAACTCCTCGTACAAGGAGTCGTGCACGTAGAGCCGCTCGATGTGCATGCAGATCTGGCCCGAGTTGCCGAAGGCGCCGAACAGGGCCGCGTGGACGGCCTCGTCGACGTTCGCGTCCTCCAGCACCAGCATCGGGTTCTTGCCGCCGAGCTCCAGGCACGCGCCGATCAGGTGTTTGCCGGCCATCTCGCCGATGATGCGGCCTGTCGCGGTGGACCCGGTGAACATCACGTAGTCGGCGTTGCTGAGCATGGGCTCGCCCATGTCGGGGCCCTCACCGCACACCATCTGGACCAGACCCTTGGGTAGGCCGGCCCGCTCGAGCAGCTCGACGCCGAACAGCGGCGACAGTGCGGTCTTGTTGTCGGGCTTGACCACGACGCCGTTGCCGGCGATCAGGGCGGGGATGGTGTCGGAGATGCCGGTCGCGAACGGGAAGTTCCACGGCGCGATGATCGCGACGACGCCCTTGGGGCGACGGACCTCGGTCGAGTTCGACAGCACCGGGATCGGGCCGGCGTGCTTGCGGTCCTTGAGCACCTTCGGCGCGCGCTTGATGTAGTGGCTGGTGCCCATCGGGACGTCGCAGGACTCCTCGAACGCCATGCGCCGGTTCTTGCCGCTCTCGGCCTGGATCAGGTCGGTGATCAGGTACTGGTTCTCCAGCACCAGGGCGTGGAACCTCTTGAGGACGCCGAGCCGCTTCTTGAGCGACCACGAGCCCCAGATCCGCTGCGCCTCACGTGCGGTCGCGAACGCGGTGGCCACGTCCTGCGGCGACGACTGCGGCAGCTCGACGAGCAGATCGCCGGAGTAGACCTCGGTGAGCTTCCAGGTGTTGCCGCTGGTGCCCGGCACCCGACTGACCAGGCCCTCCAGGAACTCAGGTGTCAGGCTCGACGGACGAGCGGGCGCAGTCATGCCAGCACCAGCTCGGCGGCCTTGTCGCCGATCATGATCGACGGTGCGTTGGTGTTGCCGCCGATGATGCTCGGCATGATCGACGCGTCGGCGACGCGCAGGCCCTCGACGCCGCGGACCTTCAGATCCGGCCCGACGACCGCCAGCTCGTCGACGCCCATCCGACACGTGCCGACACCGTGGTACACCGAGGTGGCTCGTTGGCGGACCTCGTCCTGCAGTGCGGCCGAGTCGTACTGGGTGCCCGGGTGCAGCTCGCTCTTGACGTTGCCGCCGAACAACGGCGATGCCATGATCTCGCGGATCATCTCGACGCCCTCGACGAGCACCTGGCGGTCGGAGTCGTCGGCCAGGTAGTTCATGTCGATGAGCGGGGCGTCCTTGGCGTGGGCGGTGGCCAAGCGCAGGGTGCCGCGGCTGCGCGGGTAGATCAGCGTCGACATGACGGTCAACGCCGAGCGCTTGTCGACGTCGTGGCGGATCGGCGCGTCCTGGTTGGGCGACGGGTACGCCCAGGGCAGGACGTGGATCTGCAGGTCGGGGACGTCGGCGGCCAGTGACGTGCGCACGAACGCGACCGTCTCGAACACCGAGTTCTCCAGGAACGAACCGCCGCGCAGCGTCTCCTTGGCGATGCCGCGGGCGAAGTACCCCGGGGTGCCGCGGTGCACCGCGTTCGGCATGATCCAGGTCGTCGGCACGAACAGGTGGTCGTGCAGGTTGTCGCCGACCGGCAGATCGCTGACGATCTCGATGCCGTGCTCGCGCAGGTGGGCCGCCGGTCCGATGCCGGACAGCATGAGCAGCTGGGCGGAGCCGAACACGCCGGCCGACAGGATCACCTCGCGGCCGGCACGCACGATGTGCCGGCCACCCTTCTTGTCGGTGTACTCGACGCCGACGGCCCGGCCGTTCTCGATCACGACCCGCTCGGCGAGCACCTCGGTGAGCACTGACAGGGTCGAGGGGCCGTTCTCGGTGATGTAGCCGCGAGAGGCCGAGTATCGCTTGCCCTTGTCGGCGCTCTGCTGGAAGGAGCTGACGCCCTCCTGCTCGGCGGCGTTGTAGTCGCCGAGGATCTTGACGCCGAGGGTCTCGGCGGCGGCCTGCTCGAACTGCTGGGACGCCTCGGTCCGCTGCGTGTGGCGCTGGATCTTGATGGGTCCGCCGGCGCCGCGGTACTCGTTGGCGCCGTCCTCGAAGTCCTCGACGCGCTTGTAGACCTCGTTGACGCTGTCGGCGTCCCAGCCGGTGTTGCCCTCGGCCGCCCAGGAGTCGTAGTTGGCGCGATTGCCGCGCACCCACAACAGGCCGTTGATCGAGCTCGACCCGCCCAGCACCTTGCCGCGCGGCTGGGGCAGCTTGCGCTCCTCGAGGTGCTTCTGCGGTGTGGTGTAGAAGCCCCAGTCGACCGTGCGCTTCAGCCTGGGTTCGGCGTGCATCGGGCCGATCATGCCGGGCTTTGTGACCAGATAGGCCTTGTCCTTCTTGCCGGCCTCGAGCAGCACGACGGATGCGCCTGAGGCGGCCAGTCGAGAGGCAGCCGCGGCGCCTGCGCTGCCGCCGCCCACGACGACGTAGTCGGCTTCGGTGATGAGGTCGCTCATGGGGGTCCTGTCCGTGGGTTCGATGCCTAGATGCGTTCCAAGATGGTGCCTGATGCCTGTGCGCCGCCGGCACACATCGAGATCAGCGCGGTGCTGGCGTCGCGGCGTTCCAGTTCGTGCAGCGCGGTGGTCAGCAGCCGGGTGCCGGTCGATCCGACCGGGTGGCCGAGGGCGATGGCGCCGCCGTTGACGTTGATGCGGTCCTCGGCCGGGCCGTGGACCTTGGCCCACGACATCACGACGCCGGCGAAGGCCTCGTTGACCTCGAACAGGTCGATGTCGGAGATCGTCATGCCGGTGTCGGCCAGCAGCTTCTCGGTGGCCTGCACGGGTCCGTCGAGGTGGTAGTAGGGATCGGCGCCGACCAGGCAGGACGCGACGATGCGGGCGCGCGGCGTCAGGCCCTGCGCGCGGGCAAGGTCCTCGTCCATCAGCAGAAGGGCGGAGGCGCCGTCGGAGATCTGTGACGAGGTGCCGGCGGTGTGGACGCCGTCGGGGAGCACGGGGCTGAGGCCGGCCAGCTTCTCGAGCGAGGTCTCACGGATGCCCTGATCGGCGTCGACGACCTGGGTGTCGCCGGTCGGATTGCCTTCGTCGTCGAGGACGGGGGCCTTGATCGAGAAGAGCTCGCGATCGAAGCGACGCTCGGCCTGGGCGGCCGCGGCCTTCTGCTGAGACCACAAGCCGAACTGATCGACATCGGCCCGCGAGAAGCCGCGGTCGCGCACGATGCGGTCGGCGCCCTCGAACTGATTGGGCAGATCGATCGACCAGTCGTCGGGCCGGGGATTGCCCAGGCCCTTCGGCACATTGGAGCCCAGCGGCACCCGGGACATCGACTCGACACCGCACGCGACGCCCGCGCCGATCATGCCGGCGCCGATCATCGCGGCGATCAGGTGCGTGGCCTGCTGCGCTGAGGAGCATTGGGCGTCGATCGCGGTACTGGCCGTGGCATTGGGCAGTCCTGCGTGCATCCAGGCGCGGCGCACCATGTTGTTGGACTGCTCACCGGCCTGCGAGACGCATCCGCCGATGACCTGGTCGACGAGCGCGGCGTCGGCGCCGGCCCGAGCGATGACCTCGGACTGGGCCAGGCCCAGCAGAACGGCGGGATGGATTCCGGCGAGCATGCCGTTGCGCTTGCCCTGGGGCGTGCGGACAGCGCTGACGATCACGGGGTGGCCCATGGACCAAAACTAGAACACGTTCTCGTGTGAGACAAGTCTTTCGATTCGTCTTGAGTCGTGGCACTATGAACTAGAACGTGTTTCAGAAATGCGAGGATCCGACGTGACCGTGACACCTGCCCGCCCCGCCCTTCCCGTGGGCTTCGATCCCACCGATCCCGAGCTCAACGAACAGCGCATCCCGCACGACGAGTTCCTCGAGCTGCGCAAGACCGCGCCGGTCTTCTGGGTGGAACAGCCCGAGGAGTCGCGCGCCGGCATGGAGGGCGGCACGGGTTACTGGGCCGTCAGCAAGCACGCTGACATCTCCGCGGTGTCGAAGAACAGCAAGGGGTTCGTCACCAGCGAGAACACCGCGATCATCCGCTTCGGCCCCGATATGACGCGTGAGCAGGTCGAACTGCAGCGGGTCATGCTGATCAACCTGGACCCGCCCGGCCACACGGCGATGCGCGGCATCATCAGCCGCGGCTTCACGCCCCGCTCCATCGGCGCCCTGCACGACACGCTGGTCGAACGCGCGCAGACGATCGTCCGCGATGCGCTCGAGCGCGGCGAGGGCGACTTCGTCCAGGAGGTCGCCGCCGAACTCCCGCTGCAGGCCATCGCCGATCTGCTGGGCGTCCCGCAGGAGGACCGCCGCAAGATCTTCGACTGGTCCAATCAGATGCTCGCGTACGACGATCCGGACTACGACGTCGATCCCGAGGCCGCCAGCATCGAGATCCTCAGCTACTTCATGGCGCTCGCCGAGGAACGCAAAGCCGAGCCCAAGGACGACATCGTCACCAAGCTGGTCACGCCCGGCGAGGACGGCTCGGTGCTGACCGCCGACGAGTTCGGCTACTTCACCATCATGCTCGCCGTCGCGGGCAACGAGACGACCCGCAATGCCATCACGCACGGCATGAAGGCGTTCTTCGACCACCCCGATCAGTGGGAGCTGTTCAAGAAGGAACGTCCGAAGTCGGCCACCGACGAGATCATCCGCTGGGCCACCCCGGTGACGGTGTTCCAGCGCACCGCAACCGAGGACACCGAGGTCGGCGGCGTGCCGATCCAGAAGGGCCAGCGCGTCGGCATCTTCTACGCCAGCGGCAATCACGACACCGACGTGTTCGAGAACCCCGAAGTGTTCGACATCATGCGCGACCCGAATCCGCACCTGGCGTTCGGCGGCCACGGCGCGCACTACTGCATCGGTGCGAATCTGGCTCGCCTCGAGATCGACATCATGTTCAACACGATCGCCGACATGATGCCCGACATCGCTCCGACCGGTGAGCCGACCCGCCTCCGCAGCGGCTGGATCAACGGCATCAAGTCGATGCCCGTGAAGTACGCCTAGACCCCCCTGGACGCAACGGCCTGCCCCACTCCCTCGGGGCGGGCCGTTGTCGTGCCCGCTGGCGAGTCACTCGTTGGTGGTGAGGAGTCGGTTCTTGGCGCTGCCACCGGTCGCCGGCGCGAGGGACGAGCGCGGGGAGGCGACCGAGCCGTTGTGGTCGCCTACCCGCTCCCTCGTTCCTCGGTCGCTGGCGACCGAGTTGCTGGTCACCAGCGACGAAGGAGCGGGGAGGCGACCGGACCTGACCGGCTGGCTATGCCGGTCGCCAGCGGGGAGGCCGGCCACGGCCGAGTCGCGGGAAGGCGACCGGGACCTGACCGGCTGGCTTGGGTTGTCGTGTGGCTCGCGTTCGTGGGGGTGCGACTGGACGGATTTCTCGGCTTGGTGAGGTTCCGTGGGCGAGGCGCCCAGGCGGTCGTGCGTCACAACGTGCTTGCGCCGCGTGGCGCTCACAAGTCACACAGTTCGCACTCGCGAGCATCCAGCTTGCGGGCTGTCGTTCGTCTCACCGGCTCGCGAGAGCAACTCTGTGACTCGTGAGCGCGACCCGTGGTCACCTTGCACGTGGGCGCGGCGCGCTTGGGTCGATCAGGAGGGCTTGTCGGAGCCGACGACCCACATGGAGAAGAACTGGGAGCCGCCGCCGTAGGCGTGGCCGAGCGCTTTACGGGCGCCGTCGACCTGGTGTTCGCCAGCCTCGCCCATGACCTGCAGGGCCGCCTCGCCGAAGCGCAGCATGCCGCTCGCGCCGATCGGATTCGAGGACAGCACGCCACCGCTCATGTTGACCGGGATGCGGCCGCCGATGCGCGTCTCGCCCGCTTCGGTGAGCTTCCAGCCGTCGCCCTGCTCGGCGAAGCCCAGGTTCTCCAGCCACATCGGCTCGAACCACGAGAACGGCACATAGATCTCGGCGCAGTCGATGTCGTCGATCGGCGACGTGACGCCGGTCTGCCTCCACAGCGCGGCGGCCGCCTCTCGGCCCGCCTGGGGATTGACCTGATCTCGCTCGGCGGCCGTGGTCGGCTCGCTGCGCATCTGGGTCCCCAGGATCCAGGCCGGGTTCGCGATATCGGACCTCTCCACGGCGGACTCCGAGGCGATGACCATGGCGCACGCGCCGTCGGACGACGGGCAGGTCTCGTCGTACCGGATCGGATCCCACAGCATCTGCGAGGCGAGCACCGACTCGACCGTGGTGTCGGGATTATGCAGGTGCGCGTACGGGTTCTTCAACGCGTTCTGCCGGTCCTTGGCCGCGACGATCGCGCCGATGTGGGTCGGCGCGCCGGAGCGACGGATGTACGAGCGCACGTGCGGGGCGAAGTAGCCGCCCGCGCCGGCGTGCACCGGCATGATGAACGGGACGGGCACCGACAGCGCCCACATCGCATTCGACTCCGACTGCTTCTCGAAGGCGACGGTCAGCACGCGCTGGTGCACGCCGGACTGCACGAGCGACGCGGCGACGATCGCCGTGGTGCCGCCGACCGAGCCGGCCGTGTGGACGCGCAGCAGCGGCTTGCCGGCCGCGCCGATCGCGTCGGCCAGGTACAGCTCGGGCATCATGACGCCCTCGAACAGATCGGGGGCCTTGCCGACCACGACGGCGTCGATGTCGTCGAACGTGACCTGGGCGTCCTCGAGGGCGCGATCGATCGCCTCACGCAGGAGCCCGGCCATCGAGACGTCCTTGCGCTGGGCGCGGTGGTGGGTCTGGCCGAAGCCGATGACGGCGGCAGGCGTCTTGCTCATGATCGGGCCTCCCCACGCTCGGAGCACATCGTGAGTACGAGATTCTGTTGCAGGGCCGGACCCGAGGTCGCGTGCGCGAGGGCGCGCCCGGCCTCGCCGCTCTGGACGCGTCGGGCCGCCTCGCCGATGCGGTTGAGACCGCCGGTGAACATCGGATTGGCGGTCAGTGCACCGCCGGACGGATTGATGCGCACACCGTCGCCGAGATCCAGCGCCTCGCGCAGGATCAGCTCCTGATGGGAGAACGGGGCATGCAGCTCGGCGACGTCGACCGACGCGGTGTCGAGTCCCTCGGCGGCCGCCCGCGTGCTCGCCGAGACGGTCAGGTCCCGGGCATTCAGGCTGATCGGCTCGATCCGGTGGCTGAAGCCGGTGATCCATACCGGAGTCGTCTTCAGGCGGTCGAAGCCGGGCGCGTCAGCCGCGGCGATGACCAGCCCCGCGGCACCGTCGGAGACCGGCGAGCAGTCCCAGCGGCGCAACGGATCGGCGTAGAGGGGCTGGTCGAGCACCTCGTCGGCTGTCGTGGTGCCCTTGCGGATCGCGTACTCGTTGTCGGCGGCGTCGGTCATCGACCGGGCGACGACCTCGGCCATCGCCTGCTCGCTCCACCGTCCGGCGTCGATGCCGGCCCGCGCCTGGATGCCGGCCAGTGACACCGCGTCGGGCCACAGCGGCGTGGCCGTGTACGGGTCGAGCTGCAGGCTCATGATGCGGCGCAGCGTGCCGGCGGAGGACTTTCCGAAGCCGTACGCCACCGCGCTGTCGACCTCGCCGGTCTGGATCTTGACCCACGCCTCGTACAGCGCCCACGCGGCGTCCATCTCGACGTGGGACTCCATGACCGGCGGCAGCGCGCCGATCGCGTCGACCGCCTGGACGAACGAGAAGGAGCGTCCGGCCAGGTAGTCGCTGGAACCGGAGCACCAGAAGCCGATGTCGTCCTTGGTCCAGCCAGTCGTCTCGAAGAGCTCCTGGAAGATCGGGACCAGCAGCTCGACGCAGGTGGGCGAGCCGGCGAACTCCTTCATCTGTCGCTGGGCGAACCCGACGATCGCGACGTCTCTCGTGCTCATCAGAGGTGCACCTTGTAGCTCTCGAAGTCGGCGTCCGGTTCTCCGGTGGGCTCGAAGTGGCTGATGTTCTCGATCGTCGTGCCCCATTCGTCGCGGGGCTTCCAGACCGCTCGGACGCGCATGCCCATGCGCACGTCGGCCGCCTCGACGCCGAGGATCAGGTGCAGGAACGCGATGTCCGCGCCGTCGAGCAGGACGTAGGCGGAGACGTAGGGGATCGGGATCTTCTGGCCCGTGAACGGCACGTTGACGATGCAGAACGTGGTGACGGTGCCGGTGTCGGCGACCTCGACCTCGTCGGTCGTGGGGACGCCGTCGGTCGGGCAGGCGCCGCGCGGGGGCACGTAGACCTTCTCGCACGACGGGCAGCGCTGGCCGAGCAGCCTGCCTTCGGCCAGGCCTCGGAAGAACGCCGATTCCTGGGCGGAGGCCGCGTAGTCGTAGCTGAGGTTGATGGGGGAGACGATGCCGTCGACGGATTCGCCGCCGGGATCGGCCGGCCGGGCATCGGGTGCCGTCGCCTCGGGCTCGAACCAGGCGATGTCGGTGATCGCGCCGACCAGGTCGTCGGCCCAGCGGGCGCGCACCCTCATGCCGGTCGAGATCGCGTCGGGGGAGTCCACCGCGACCGCGTGCAGAAGCGGACGGTCGGTGCCGTCGAGCAGGACGTGCGCGAAAGCGAAGGGGCGGTCGAGCGGCTGGCCGTCGACCGGTTCGGGCACCCAGGTCCAGCTCTGCACCGTGCCGCTATCGCTGACCGGCACCAGGTCGGTCACTGCCGCATGCGTGGCTGGATCGAACTCCGGCGGCGGTACGGCGAGAGTGCCATCGCCGAGCCGGCCGGCGAAGATCTGGCGGTGTCGCAGACCAGTCATGAACTGCGACAACGTCGGTCCGAGGGATCGGGTGTAGTCGAACTCGACGGCGAGGGGGGCGTGCAGGGTCGGTGGTTCAACCATGTCACGAAGTGAAACACGTTCTAGTTTCTGTGGCAAGAGAACTGAAACGTGTTCTACAGTGACCGGCATGATCTCCTCTGATGCCATCGAGTGGAATGCGCCGAACGACGACCACCCCGCTCGCGCCGCCTCGCAGCGTTCCTACTCCGCGGTCGCCAAGGGCGATCTGGCCGAATGGCTCACGGTCTACGCGCCCGACGCGGTGATCGAGGACCCGGTCGGTCCGTCGATGTTCGATCCCGACGGCAAGGGCCACCACGGTCACGAGGGCATCAGCGCTTTCTGGGAGGCCGCGATCGCGCCCATCGCGTCGTTCCGTTTCGTGATCAACGACTCGTTCGCCAACCCGGGCAGCAACACCTGCGCCAACATCGGGGCGATCACGACGACGTTCCCCGACGGCAGTCACTCCACGACCGACCTGATCATGGTCTACGTCGTCGACGATGCCGGTCAGGTGAAGTCGATGCGGGCCTACTGGGAGCCCGAGCGAGCCATGGCCTCGTTCGTCGCGGCGGGTTCCGACGCATGAGCAACCACCGGTCGCCAGGGCTGGGGGTACCTCCCTGCTCGGAGCGAAGCGGAGAGCTTGGGGGCGGAACGAGGCCGGGAAGGCGCTGGCGAGGTTCAGGGCTCGAGCGAGCACGGATTCTCACCTACGCCTACCCGCTCCACTCGTCCCTCGCGGAGCTGGCGACCGGGGTAGAGACAGGGAGTGCAGCATGAGCGTGTTCGGGACGGACGTCCTGGTGGGCAAGGTCGCGTACGTCGCGGGCGGCACCCGCGGGTTCAATCTGGCGATCGCCAAGCGATTCGCCGAGCACGGGGCGAAGGTCGCCGTCATGAGTCGCGACGAGGCACGGTGCGCGTCGTCGGCGAAGGAGATCGCCGAGGCCGGTGGCGAGGCGATCGGCCTGCCCGCCGACGTCCGCGACTACGACCGCGTCGCCGAGACGATGGCCGAGACGGCCGCGACGTTCGGTGGCCTCGACATCGTGGTCGCCGGCCAGGCGGGCAACTTCTACTCGCCCGCGCTCGGGATGTCGTCCAACGGCTTCAAGTCGGTCATGGACATCGACCTGCTCGGCACGTTCAACCTGTTCCGCGCCAGCTTCGAGCACCTGCGCCGTCCCGGCGCCTCGCTGTTCGCGATCACGGCGCCCGAGGCAGTCAAGCCCCTGCCGTTCCAGAGCCACGTGTGCTCGGCCAAGGCCGGCGTCAACGCCCTGATCAAGAGCCTCGCGATCGAGTGGGGTCCCGGTGGCGTGCGGGTCAACGGGCTGAGTCCGGGCCCGATCGAGAACTCCTGGGGCATGGACAACGTCATCGCGACCCGCCCTGGCATCAAGGAGAAGATCACCCAGGGCGTGCCGCTGCGCCGCTGGGGCACCCACGACGACATCGCCGACGCCGCCCTGTTCCTGGCGTCCGACGCCGCGTCCTACATCACCGGCACGGTCCTCGACGTCGACGGCGGCGTGACGATCAAGTCGACCGGACCCGAGGACATGGACGCGATCGACTTCGAGAACCACCCCCGCGTGAAGGGAGCCGGCCGTGGCGACCGCTGACCTACTGCGCCATCCTGAACTGCATCGGGGCCCGCACTCGGGCGAGATGCTGCTGCACTCGCTGCGACGACACCGTGACACGACCGTGATGGAGCTGGGCGACCGCAGCATCACGGGCGGGGACATGGTCGACGCGATGAGCCAGTACGCGCAGGCACTGGAGGACCTCGGCGCCGGCGCCGGGACTGCGGTCGGCCTGCTGGCCGCGAACCGTCCCGAGGTCCTGGTCTTCATCGGGGTCGGCCAGACCCAGGGTTACCGCCGCACCGCGCTGCACCCGCTCGGGTCGCTTGACGACCACGCCTACGTCCTGGAGGACGCCGGCGTGAGCGTGCTGATCGTCGACAACGTCCCGGCGTTCGTCGAACGCGGCGAGGCGCTGCTCGAGCGCGTTCCCTGCCTGGAGAAGCTGATCACCCTCGATGATCTCGCAGCGAAGGCGGCCGAGTACCCGGTGCAGCCGCTGGTGCCGGCCGAGCTCGATCCCGACTTCGTCGTCGGCATCACCTACACCGGCGGCACGACGGGCAAGCCGAAGGGCGTCATGGGCACCGCGTCGAGCATCGCGGCCATGACGCACGTGCAGCTCGCGGAGTGGGAGTGGCCCGAGCAGCCGGTGTTCCTGATCTGCACGCCGTTGTCCCACGCAGGCGCGGCGTTCTTCGCCCCCACCATCGCGAAGGGCGGCAAGCTGGTCGTGCTGCCGAAGTTCGACCCCGCCGAGGTGCTGCGGACCATCGAGGAGCAGAAGATCACCGCCACCATGCTGGTGCCGAGCATGCTCTACGCGCTGATGGACCACCCCGACTCCCAGACTCGTGACCTGTCGAGCCTGGAGACCGTCTACTACGGCGCCTCGGCGATCAACCCGACCCGGCTGGCCGAGGCGATCGAGCGGTTCGGGCCGATCTTCGCCCAGTACTTCGGCCAGTCCGAGTGCCCCATGGTCATCACGTACCTGGCCAAGGGCGACCACACGCCTGAACGCCTCGCCAGTTGCGGCCGCCCGAGCGCGTTCCTGCGCACGGCGCTGCTGGGCGAGGACGGCCTGCCGGTCGCCCAGGGTGAGCCGGGCGAGATCTGCGTGGCCGGACCCGTCGTGGCGGGCGGTTACTGGAACAAGCCCGAGGAGACGGCCGAAGCGTTCCGCGACGGCTGGCTGCACACCGGTGACATCGCGCGGGAGGACGCCGACGGATTCTGGTACATCGTCGATCGAGTCAAGGACATGATCGTGACCGGCGGGTTCAACGTGTTCCCGCGCGAGGTCGAGGATGTCGTCGCGACCCATCCGGCCGTCGCCCAGGTCGGGGTCATCGGGACGCCCCACGAGAAGTTCGGCGAGGCGGTCACCGCGATCGTGGTGCTGCGCGACGACGCCGACCGCAGTGACGAGGCCGTTGCCGCGATGACCACCGAGATCCAGGACCTGGTCAAGGAGCGCAAGGGCTCGGTGCAGGCGCCGAAGCAGGTCATCGTCGCCGACGCCCTGCCGCTCACGGGGTTGGGCAAGCCCGACAAGAAGGCGCTGCGTGCGCAGTTCTGGTCCGGCGACAGGAGCGTGGGTTGAGCATCCTGGACCGCTTCCGCGTCGACGGTCAGGTCGCCGTCGTGACGGGGGCTGGGCGTGGGATCGGCGCCGGTTCCGCCGTCGCGCTCGCCGAGGCCGGTGCCGACGTGATCATCGTCGCTCGGCATTCCTCACAGCTCGCCGAGGTCGCCGCGCAGGTCGAGGCGGTCGGGCGACGTGCGCTGGTCGTCAAGGCCGATCTCAGCGATCTCGAGCAGGCTGCAGGGTTGGCGCAGAGCGCTTACGACGAGTTCGGGCGGCTCGACATCGTGGTCAACAACGTGGGCGGCACGATGCCGCTGCCGTTCCTCGACACGGACGAGGATTTCCTGACGGATGCGTTCCGGTTCAACGTCACGACGGCGCACGCCCTGACCCGGGCGGCGGTGCCGCTGATGCTGACCGGCGACGACCCGGGCGGGTCGATCGTCAACATCTCGTCGGTCATGGGCCGTGTGTCGGGGCGAGGATACGCGGCGTACGGCACGGCCAAGGCGGCGCTGTCGCACTGGACCCGACTGGTCGCCAAGGACCTCGCACCGCGGATCCGGGTCAATGCGATCGGCGTCGGCTCCGTCCTCACGAGCGCACTCGACTACGTCGCTTCGGACGAGGCCGTCATGGCGGAGCTGGCCGAGAAGACGACGGTGCGGCGGGTCGGCCAGGTCGAGGACATCGCGGCGACCGTCGTGTATCTCGCCAGTCCGGCCGGTTCGTTCCTGACCGGCAAGGTCGTCGAGGCCGACGGCGGCCTCGACATCCCCAACCTCGACTTCCACCTCCCCGACCTCGAACCACGCTAGGAGCCCGCCCTCGCCCGAATTTTGCGGAGGAATGCACGGGTCGTCCGGTTTGAAATGGTGCATCAGTCCGCAAAACTTGGCGATGGGTCAGGCGCCGGTGAAGTTCGGGGTGCGCTTCTCGGCGAAGGCGCGGGGGCCCTCCTTGGCGTCGGCCGAGGCGAACACGGCGGCGCCGACGGCGGCGTCGTCGGTCCAGCAGTCGTTCTCGTGCTTGCCCTCGGAGTCGCGGATCGTCTTGAGCACCGACTGCACCGCGAGCGGTCCGTTCGCCGCGATGAGATCGGCGAGCTCGTGCGCCTTGGCGAGCGCCTCGCCGTCCGGCACGACGTGACCGATCAGGCCCAGCTCCTTGGCCTCGGGCGCCTTGATATGGCGTCCGGTCAGCAGCAGGTCGGCGGCGACCGTGTACGGGATCTGCCGGGGGAGCCGCACTGCGGAGCCGCCGAGGGGGTACAGGCCCCACTTGACCTCGGAGACGCCGAAGCGGGCGGATTCACCGGCGACGCGGAGATCGGTGGCCTGCAGGATCTCCGTGCCACCGGCGATCGCGGGACCCTCGACCGCGGCGATCAGCGGCTTGGTCAGGCGGAATCCCTTGAGCAGCGATTTGATGACGGCGGGATCGAACTCGCCGGACTCGAACTTGTCCGACGGCGCGTTGGACGACATCGCCGTCAGATCGGCGCCGGCGCAGAACGCACCGCCCGCGCCGGTGAGGATCGCGACCTTGACGTCGGAGTCGGAGTTCACCCGGTCCCAGGCGTCGCTCATGATCTCGAGCATTTCGCCCGACAGCGCATTGCGCTTCTCGGGTCGGTTCATGGTCACGACGAGGGTGCCGCCGTCGAGCTCGACGAGGCAATGGGGCGCATTCGGGGTCTCAGACATGAGATAAGCGTAGTCAGAAACGAGAACGTGTTCTAGTCTTGCCCGCATGGCCCTCAACATCGCCGACCTGTTCGAGCACGCCGTCGACGTCGTCCCCGACCGCCACGTCCTGCAGGTGGGAGACCGCAAGGTGTCCTACGCCGAGCTGGAGGCCGAGTGCAACCGGCTCGCGCACTACCTGCAGTCGCAGGGGCTCGGGCCCGGCGACCACATCGGGATCTACGCGAAGAACAGCATCGAGCACGTCGTGGCGCTGCTCGCGATCTTCAAGATCCGCGCCGTCGCGATCAACGTCAACTACCGGTACGTCGAGAGCGAGCTCGACTACCTGATCGACAACAGCGACATGGTCGCGATGGTGTTCGAGCGCCCATACGCCCCGCTCGTCGCCGCGTGTGCGCCCAAGCACGACGCGCTGACCGCGTTCATCGCGATGCCCGATCCGACCGATCCCGCCAACGACGCCGACATCTCCTCCTTCGGAGGGGTCACCTGGGCCGAGGCGGTCGAGGGGCAGAGCGCCGAGCGTGACTTCGGCGAGCGCAGCGCCGACGACCTCTACATCGTCTACACCGGCGGCACGACCGGCTTCCCGAAGGGCGTCATGTGGCGTCACGAGGACTTCTGGCGCGTGCTCGGCGGCGGTATCGAGTTCATGACCGGGGAGCGGCTGGAGGAGTACTCGCAGTCGGAGTCCGCCAAGACCAACACCCCGATGGTCACGTTCCCCCTCAGCCCGCTGATGCACGGCGGTGCCGCGGCGGCGCTGCTGATGCACCTGTTCGCCGGGCACCTGACGATCCTGGAGCCGACGTTCGACCCGGTCCGCACGTGGGAGATCGTCGATCGTGAGGGCGTCCAGCTGATCTTCATGACCGGAGACGCGATGGCCCGCCCGCTGATCGAGGCGCACCAGGCCGGCGACTTCGACGGCACCTCGCTGTTCGCGATCGCCAGCAGCGCGGCGATCTTCAGCCGTCCGGTCAAGGAGGTCTGGATGGCGACGTTCCCGAACGCGATCTTCACCGACTCCGTGGGCTCGTCCGAGACCGGCTTCTCCGGCTCCGGCATGCAGGACGCCGAGAACATCAAGGGCGACGGACCGATCGTCTCGCTCGGCGCCGAGACCCTCGTGCTCGACCACAACAACCAGCCGATCGACCCGTCCGCCGTGGGCGAGATCGGGCGCCTGGCCCGCACCGGCAGCATCCCGGTCGGCTACTACGGCGATCCGGAGAAATCGGCCAAGACGTTCATCGAGGTCGACGGCACCCGCTACTCGGTACCCGGCGACTTCGCCCGCATCGAGGCCGACAACAAGGTCACGCTGCTCGGGCGTGGTTCGAACTGCATCAACACCGGCGGCGAGAAGGTCTACCCCGAGGAGGTCGAGAACGTCCTCAAGGGGCACCCGAAGGTGTACGACGCCCTCGTCGTCGCGGTCCCGGACGAGCGCTGGGGCCAGGCCGTCGCCGCGGTCGTCCAGCCGCGCGAGGAGGGCGCTCCGACGCTGGACGAGCTGCACGAGTACCTGCGCCCGCTGCTGTCCTCGTACAAGCTGCCGCGCACCCTGGCGATCGTCGAGGAGATGCCGCGCACCGCCACGGGCAAGGCCAACTATCCGGCCGCCAGCGAACTGGCCCAGGCGGCGCGCGCTGAGGTGTCGGCCTGATGCACACCGACCTCTGTGAGCGGTTCGGCATCGAGGTGCCGATCTTCGCGTTCACGCCGTCCGAGCACGTCGCGGCGGCGGTGTCGCGGGCCGGCGGCCTGGGCGTTCTGGGCGCAGTGCGCTTCAACGACGCCGACGAGCTGGACCGCACCCTGACCTGGCTCGACGAGAACACCGACGGCAAGCCGTACGGGGTCGACGTCGTGATGCCGATGAAGGTCCCGACCGAGGGCAAGCAGGTCGACCTCCAGGCGATGATCCCGCCGGAGCACATCAGCTTCGTCGAGCGCACGCTGCAGCAGTTGGGCGTCCCGCCGCTGCCGGAGGGCGAGGGTCGTGACGGCGTGCTCGGCTGGCTGCACTCGGTGGCCCGCTCGCATGTCGATGTGGCGTTGGCGCACCGGCCGGTGCTGCTGGCCAATGCGCTCGGCTCGCCGCCGGTCGACGTCATCGAACAGGCCCATGAGCACGGCGTGCAGGTCGCGGCGCTGGCCGGTGCCGCCAAGCACGCGCTGTCGCACGTCGCGAACGGCGTCGACATCATCGTCGCCCAGGGCTACGAGGCCGGCGGCCACACCGGCGAGATCGCCAGCATGGTGCTGACACCCGAGATCGTCGACGCGGTCGGCCCCGACGTCCCGGTGCTCGGCGCGGGCGGCATCGGTCGTGGCCGTCAGGTGGCCGCGTCGCTGGCGCTGGGCGCTCAGGGGGTGTGGACCGGCTCGATCTGGCTGGGCACGCAGGAGTATCAGAACCTGAACACGAACCAGGCGATGCTCGAGGCATTCATGCGGGCGAGCAGTTCCGACACGGTGCGGACCCGCGTGTACACCGGCAAGCCCGCGCGACTGCTCAAGACCAAGTGGACCGAGGCCTGGGAGGCCGAGGACGCGCCGTCGCCGCTGCCGATGCCGTTGCAGAACCTCCTGGTCGCCGACGCTCACAACCGGATGAACCGGGCCAACGATCCCGATGCGATCTCGATGCCCGTCGGTCAGATCGTGGGCTCGATGAACGAGGTGCGCTCGGTCGCCGACGTCATGACCGATCTGCGCCGGGAGTTCGATCAGACGGTGGCACGCCTGGCCGGCCTCTAGGCGCTGGCCGAGTCACATGAGTCACATCCGCAACAGAAAGTGGTACGACACGCGGCCGTGCTCCTCGGTGATCTCCGCCTGAGTGCCTACCGTTCTAGACGTGGGTGCCAGTAGCGGGTTGATCATCGCGTTCGTCGTCGCCGTGTGGGCGGCGTACTTCGTGCCGCTCGCCCTGCGCCGCTACGACGACGCTGGTCGCAATGCCACGGTCGAGGAGGCGGGCAGCGCGGGTCGCGTCATCGCCCCGCGGGCGACCGAGCCCGAGCCGGAGCAGGTCGCTTCGCCCGCTCCGTCCGCTCCGTCCGCACCGGTGGCACTGGATCGCCCGGCGGCCCGGCTGGCAGCTCGCCGCCGGCGTCGCACGCTGCTGACCCTCATCGCGCTGCTGGTCGTCACGTCGGGCGTCGCGCTCGCCGGGGTGGCCCCGAAGCTGATCATCGCAGTTCCTGCGGTCTTGATCGTGGCCTGGCTGGTGGCCTGCCGCATCCAGGTCCGCGGAGAGCTGGGGCTGTCGAAGCCCCGGGCACCGCGCTCGACGTCGACCGCCGTCGCGGACGACGAGGAGGAGACCATCGTCGTCTCCGGGCAGGTCGAGGACGTCGATCCGGGCCGCGAGCACGTCATGGAGGACGAGCCGCTGACCGTCGACGCGCTCGACGACCAGGTCGTCATCGCGGTGCCGAGTGTCACCAACTCCGGTGAGGCGGTCTGGGACCCGCTGCCCATCACGGTGCCCACCTACGTCACGAAGCCGCGCGCCGGCCGCACCGTGCGCACGATCGACTTCAACCAGCCCGGCACCTGGACCTCAGGACATGTCGAGGGCGAGGACACCGAGCTGCCGCAGCGCAAGCCTGAGACCCCCGATGAACGTCAGGCCGTGAACGGGTAGAATCCTGCGCTGAAGGGGCATTGGCGCAGTTGGTAGCGCGCTTCGTTCGCATCGAAGAGGTCAGGAGTTCGAATCTCCTATGCTCCACCCGAGACACGAGGGTCCCGCCGTTCGCGGCGGGGCCCTTCGTCGTCTCAGCCGGGGGCGGGCCTCTTGCGGTCTCGTCGCCTTGATTCTTGCCCGTCACGTGGCGACATAGGCACCGTGGCCGCTTGAGCTGGTCAAAACTCTGTTTGTTGTAGCATGACGAGCCACGTCATGCACAGGAGGCGCAGTTGTGAACACCGCCGAGTCCGACCAGCAGAAGATCGAGTGCGCGACCCGTGCCCTCCGGGCCTGGGAACGAGCCGACTGGGATGCCACGGCGGACTCGTTCTCGCCCGACGGGGTCCTCGAGGCTGCCACTGGTCGACCCGTCGTCGGCCGCGGTGCGATCCGTGAGGCGCTCGACGTGATGGCGGTCGGCGTCGAGGACCAGGACCTGCAACTGCTGCGTGTCGGAACGATCGACGGGCGCGTGTTCGAACAGCGCAACGACGTGGTGATCGTCAACGGCGTACGCGGAGAGATCCCCACCGTCGGCGTCCTGACGATCGAGGCCGACCAGATCGTCCGATGGACCGACTATGTGGACCGGGCCATGCTGCGTGAGCATCGAGTCGCACCGGTGACGCCGGCTCCAGATCCCGCGCCTTCGGCCGGCGACGACACCGACGAACAGAAGATCGCCGTCACGCTCGCCATGATCGAGGCGCGATCCGATCGGGACTGGGACCGTGCCGCCGAGCTGTTCACAGACCGCGGCGTGCTGCATCACGTCATGCAGGAGGCCGTCGTCGGTCGCTCGGCCTTCCGGGCCGAACTCGCGTCGATGTACGACGGTCTCGGGCGGCTGGAGACGCAGATCAGATCCGTCGGCGTCATCGACGAGCGGGTCTTCGTGGAACGGGTGGACACGCTCGACCTGGACGGCAGACACACCGAACTGCCGGTCATGGGCGTGTTCGGCGCCTGCGACGGGCAGGTCTACGAATGGCTCGAGTACTACGACCGGCGCACCTTGCTTCGAGCGATGGGGTTGCTGCCACCGCGCGTATCCTGACGCAGTGACACCCGAGCAGCTTGCCGACCTGGCCAGACTGCGGCAGGCACGCGATCTGATGGATCGCGAGTACGAGCGCCCGCTCGATGTCGCCGAGATCGCGCGCGTCGCACTCATGTCGCCGGCACACTTCTCGCGCCGGTTCCGGGCCGCCTACGGCGAGACACCCTACGGCTATCTGATGACTCGCCGCATCGAACGGGCGCAGCTGTTGCTGCGTCGCGGCGAGCTGAGCGTCACCGACGTGTGCCTGGCCGTCGGCTGTACCTCGCTCGGCTCGTTCAGCGCCAAGTTCACCCAACTGGTCGGGGAGACGCCGACCGCGTACCGAGCACGGTCGCACGACGAGCTGGTCGGCGTGCCGGGCTGTATTGCGAAAGAGGCCACGCGCCCCAGTCGGTGAGTGGTGTCTCCACCAGGGAGGGCTGGCGGGTTTGGCCGCCTACCCGCTCCCTCGTTCCTCGGTCGCTGGCGACCGAGTTTGCCGGTCGTCAGCGAGGTACGAGCGGGGAGGCGGCCGGACCTGGCCGGCTCACTACACCCCGGTCGCCAGCGGGGAGGCCGCCTGCGGCCGAGTCGCGGGGAGGCGACCGGGTCTTGACCGGCTGGCTCCACCCCGGTCGCCAGCGAGGTACGAGCGGGTAGGCGACCGGACCTGACGGGCTCGCTTGGGGTTCGTGTGGCTCGCGTTCGTGGGGGTGCGACTGGACGGATTTCTCGACTCGGTGAGGTTCCGTGGGCGAGGCGCCCGGCCATCTCGCGTCGCGGCTTGCTTGCGTTGCATGGCGCTCACAAGTCACACAGTTCGCACTCGCGAGCATGCAGCTTGCGGGCTGTCGTTCGTCTTACCGGCTCGCGAGAGCAACTCTGTGACTCATGAGCGCGACCCGTGGTCGCCTTGCACATGGTTGCGTTGTGTGGGGTGAGCAGGATCGAAGAAGCGAGGCGGCCTGGTCGGTGCCTAGGGTCGTGGGCATGGAACTGACTCTCTCGACCTGCTTCGTCCAGGTCCACGACCCCGATGCTGCTCTCGCCTTCTACCGTGATGTGCTCGGTCTGACCGTGAGCAACGACGTCGCCAACGGCGACGCCCGATGGATCACGGTGGGCTCCGATGCCCAGCCCGACATCCGGATCGTCCTGACCAACTACGTCAACGGCGGCCCGGACGACGTCGACGTCGTCGCCGGCCTGCTGGCCAAGGGCGCGATGAACGGCGTGCACTTCCGCGCCCGCGACCTCGACGCGGTGTTCGCGAAGCTGCGCGAGGCCGGGACCGAGATCGTGCAGGAGCCCACCGACCAGCCGTGGGGCGTGCGCGACGGCGCCTTGCGAGATCCGTCGGGCAATCTGATCCGTATCGACCAGGCCGGCTGACGTGTGCCAGCCCGGCCTACGGGACGCGATGCTGGCGTCGGCGGACGGCCCTGACCCCTCGGTACCCCGCGTACAGCAGGGCCAGGGCACCGAGCCACGGGAGCGCCGCGCCGAGTCCCTCGACCAGGTGATTCACCACGTCCACCAGGGCGTTCCAGCCGTCCTTGAGCCCGCCGCGGAAGCCGCCCGGATCGACGGTTCCGGTCTTCTCGTGGGCTGACAGGTCGACCGAGAGCGTCGCCAGGGCGGCCTGCTCCGAGAGGGCCCTGCGCTGCGCTGTGAGCTGCTCCAGCTGCTCCTGGCGTTGCGTCAGGGCCTGCTCGGCCGCGACGACATCGCGGCTCGACGAGGCCTTGGACAGGATCGCCTCGAGGCGATCGATCGAGATCCCCAGCGCCTTGATGCGGGCATCGAGGTCGCGGCCCGTGGCGGTCACGTCGTCGTTCGACACCGAGACGCCGGTGACGTCGCCGTAGGACTCCAGGTGCTTCAGGGTCGCCGTGACCTGGCCGGCGGGAACACGCAGCGTCAGGAACGCATGGGCGGCATCACCGCTGTCGTCGATCTCGCGAGCATCGATCCGTCCGCCGTGTCCTTCGACCCAGGCGGCCAGGCGCGTGGCCGCATCACGCGGATTCTTGACGGTCAGGCTCGCCGACCCGGTCACGACCACCTCGCGCGTCGCTGTGTCATCGATCGGGGCCACCGACTTCTCGTCGCCGTCGTAGGCGGCCGACGGTTCGGCGTTCTCGAGGGCTGCGCCCCCGGCGGAGTCGCGCGCCGCGGACGAGCTCATGGCCGTGTCGGCGACGTCGTCACCACTCGAGGCGGTCACCAAGGAGGTGCCGACGGTGCCGACCACCAGCACCGCCGCGGCAGCGGCTGTGATGCCCAGACGGCGGCGCATCTTCTGACCGCGGCGGCGCGCGTCCTCGGCGACCGCGGCCATCACGGTCGAACGCATGCGGGTCGTGCGGTCTTCATCGAGCAGGTTCGTCATGACGGCTCCCTCAGGGCGTGCAGGTCGGCGCGCAGCCGGCTGCGGACACGGGACAGGCGGTTGCGGACCGCGGCATGGCTGACGCCGAGCTCACGGGCGGCCGACTCATAGGAGTGGTCGCCGTCGAGGCACAGCTCGTACACGCGCCGGTCCGGACCGGAGAGGGCGGCGACGGCCTTGTCGATCTCGGCCTGAACCTCGCCCCGGAGTACGGTCTCGTCGACCAAGTCGTGCCCGGCGTCCAGAGCGCGCAGCTCGTCGTCGAGCGAGCCGGATCGGAGCCGCTCTCGCTGCAGGTGCCGACGGGCGTTGAGGCCCTGGAAACGGGCCGTGACCAGCAGCCAGGGCAGGACCGACGTGTCGACCACGCGGACGGTGCGGACCTTGTGCCAGAACGTGATGAACACGTCCTGCGTGACGTCTTCGGCGAGCACTGCATCGCCGACGACGCCCAGCGACTGCCAGTAGACGGCGCGCACATGCCGGTCGTACAGGTCGCCGAACGCGACCCGGTCGCCCTCGCAGGCGCGAGTGAGCAGCGCACGATCGTCAGGACGCGGCTCACCCGGGTCCGTGGCCACGGCGGTCGTGATGAGGCTCATCGGCGCCTCCTCTCACCTCAAGGTGTCGTCCGTGGCCAGATCGTCTCATCCGGTTGAGCCTGTCGTCCGTCACGATGGGGGTATGACCCCGACTGGACTGACCTGGCGACGCAGGTTCGATGGTCGTGCGCACCGCCTGGGCATCGCGCTGATCGGGCTGGTGGTGCTTGGGCTTTGGTCCGTTCTGGCCGGCTCATCGACATCGGTGTCACGTGCTTCGAGCACCGACACAGACACCGATATCGCCTTATACAACGCGATTATCGAGCGGATGGACCGGGGCGAGAGCTACTACGAGGCGGTCGCCGACGAGCAACCCGCACGCCACTATCCAGTCTCGCCGGTGGTTGCCGTACGCGAGCCGACTCTGGCCTGGTTCGTGTCGACGGTCGGCCGCCCGGCCGCTGTGGGTGTGATGCTGGCCTTGGGGATCGCCGCGCTGGCTGTGTCGGTTCGTACCTTCGAGTTGACGGAGTCATCCCGATCGGCCTGGATCGCGACCACGGCCTTGGCCGCCGCGGGCATCGGCACCCTGTGCCGGCCTGGGGTCGTAGGACAGCACGAGATCTGGGCAGGCCTGCTGATCTATCTGGCGTTCATGTTGAGGGGATACGGCCGTGTTCTGCTGCCGGTGCTGCTGCTCCTGCTCGCGGCGATGATCCGCGAGTTGGCCGCTCCTGCGATGGTCGTGATGCTGGCGCTGGCTGTGCGCGATCGGCGGAACCGGGAGGCGACGCTGTGGTTGGTCGCATGTGGGGTGTTCTCGATGTTCTATGCCTGGCACTTCTGGCAGTACTCGCAGATGACAGGTCCCGACGGGCCGGCCGGGCCGGGCTGGCTGGAGCTGGGCGGATGGCCGTTCGTGGTGGATGCGTTCGGCGGGAGTTCGTTGTTGACATTGTTACCGCACGCGGCGCTGGCCTTCGCGGTTCCGCTGGCGTTCCTGGGCTGGCTGAGCCGGTCAGGCGACCTGTTCGACCGGGTCACCCTGTTGCTCGTCGGCTATGCAGCGCTCTTGTGTGTCGCGGGACGACCGGACAACTTCTATTGGGGGATGCTCAGCGTCGCGCTCCTGCTTCCGGGCATAGCGTTCGGCATCGGAACCATCTCGCGATCGATCACCGCAGTCGTGCGTGAGCGGTCATCGACCTGACGGTAGGCGCGGTCATCACTCGTTGCGTGACCCTCCGCTGGCCTTACCGTGGAATCGGGGGAGGGCGTGAGGGAGGATGTCATGGCGAGATCGGCATGGCGCAGACGGCACCTGGCACTCAACGAGCGAGGCGCCACGGCGGTGGAGTACGCGCTGGTCGTCGGCTTGGTGAGCCTGGTGGTGATCGCCGGCCCGGTCGGCTTGGGGGCGGCCTTCGTGGAGTACGCCGATGGTCTGGTGACGCAGCTCGCCGGCCTACTGGGTGTGTGATGTCAGTCACGTGGCAATAGCCCTTTGGGACCATTCAGAATGATCCGTTCGCGTCTGTTGCGTCCTTGCGGCGATGCTCCATGGTTCCTCGTAGGGAGCGCCACTTCGGTGGCGATAAGTACACACTGAGGGAGTAATCATGTTCAATGCTGCATTCGCCTACGTCCTGTCCGTGCTGAAGGCTGACAAGAGCGACGAGAAGGGCGCGACCGCCGTCGAGTACGCACTCGTCGTGGGCCTGGTTTCGCTGATCGTCGTGGCTGCCGTTGCACTCTTCGGCCCGAAGATCTCCACGTTCGTCGGCAACGTCAACTTCGGCGCCTGACGTGGTTAGTGGAGCGGGGCCACGTGGCCCCGCTCCACTACGCCATCTACTGAGCCGAGAGGGAGCCGGCTCAGCGGAGTCTTAGACCCGACTCGGCACAGCATGGGTGGGAGTGCATGCCTGCATCACGAGAACGTGGTGCCGCCGCCGTCGAGTTCGCCCTGATCGTCCCTCTCCTGGTCGCGTTCCTGTTCGCGATCGTCGAGGGTGGTACGAGGTACTCGCAGCAGAGCGAGGTCAACCACTGGGCGTTCCTCGTGGCGCGGGACCTGTCGATCAATCCGAACGCGTCGGTGAACACGCTCGTCGGGAACCTCAAGGGTTCCGGCGACTCGCACACCTACAGCGTGACGGTCAAGAACGCGTCCGGCACGACCGTGACGCCCAGCTCGAGCACGGTGTGCTCGAGCATCACGAACAACCAGGTCACCGTGACGATCTCGTCGGGGCGGACCTCGCCCAGCGGCCTGTTCGGCAGCTACACGATCAACGGCAAGGGCGTGGCCCGATGCGAATGATGCATGTCGTGAATCACCCGCGCGACGAGCGCGGCGCCAGCGCCGTCTTCATGGGCCTGGCCATCACGGTGCTCGTGGCAGCCGTCGGCCTGGCGGTCGACATCGGCAACGTCGAGTACCAGGCCAGTAAGGCTCAGCACGCCGCCGACGCCGCGGCCCGCCGGGTCGCGGTGGCGTGCGCGAAGAACGAGTCGGCATGCACGGCTGCCACGGCCACGGCGCAGGCCACGGCCGCCCAGAACATCGACGGAGCGAGCGTCAGCGCGACCGTGACGGCGCCCCAGGTCGACGTCAGCGTCACGAAGACCGTCGACACGCCGTTGCTGAGCCTGGTGGGTGTGCGGTCCAAGAACGTGGCCGCGACGGCGCGTGCCAGCTGGAACGGCGGCTATCCGACCGAGGGCTATCCTGTCCTCCCGCTCGGCGTCAGCTACTGCACCTGGAAGAACCACAGCGCGAAGGCTGGCACAGCGACCGAGGCCACCGACAAGATCGCCCTGCGAACCGACACTCTGCAGGCGGTCACCAACCTGCTGAGCCCGGTCACGGGTGGCGCGCTCACGATCCTGCCGATCGACAAGCTGCTCGAGAAGCTTCTCGGCGTCGATGCCACCGAGACGTGCACGCATCCTGATCAGGGTCAGCTGCTGACGCTGACCGGTGCGGTCTGGCTCACCGGTGAGAACGTGCTGACCACGTTGCTGAGCGGCCTGTTCTCCTGGGACGCCTCGAGCTGCCGGTTGCGGGTGGGCTCGGATCTGCTGGCGTTCGTGGGCGGCGTCGAAGGCGCGCTCACGATCCCCACGGCGTGCGCCGCCAAGTTCGGTCCGGGCAAGGACGTCGCCGTCGGCAAGACGATCCTGCTGCCGGTCTACGTCCCGCGCTCGAATGCTCAGAACGCGGGTTTCAAACTGCTCAGCACGTGTGTGGGCCTCGGCCTGCTCAACAGCAAGTACGGCAAGACTTGCGTCGAGATCCCGCCGAAGATCGGCATCGATGTCGTCGGCTACGCGCCGTTCAAGATCACCGGCTGGACCTATCCGGGCACGCCGAGCGGCTACACCGATACGTCGGTGGGCTGCAGCACCAAGACGACGGTCCTCAACATCAACACGATCGTCAACGGCATCCTCTCGGCGCTGGAGTATCTGCTCAACGTCGTCGGTGCGCTGCTGAGCACGCTGCTCGGCCTGGGCAATCTCACGTTCTCGCTGGCCTGCAACGGCCTGCAGGGCTACTTCACCAAGAGCTTCACCAAGGACCCGAACTTCCAGTACTCGTCCGGTGGAGCCGACTTCGGCGCGACCGCCGTCCGGCTGGTCCGCTGATCCATCCATCCACGATCGATGAAGGGAAACCATCGACATGAACAAGAGAGTCATCGCCGCCATCGCGGCAGGCGCGCTCGCCCTGCTGGGCGTCGGCGTGCTGTACATGTGGGCGCAGGGCGCCAACGACCGAGCGTACGACGGCGCCGAGCTGGTCAAGGTGGTCCGGGTGACCGAGACGGTTCCGCAGGGAACCAAAGCGGCCGATCTGGCGGCCAGCACCGAACTCGCGAAGCTGCCCAAGGACGCTGTGCCCGAGGGCGCGGTGACCGACCTGGCCGAGGTGACTGGCCTGACCACCAATGCCGCGCTCACCAAGGGCGAGGTGCTCCTGGCGAGCCGCATGGTCGCGCCGGGCGATCGGGGTGAGGGAAAGCCGGATGTTCCGGAGGGCTATCAGGAGGTCACGATCTCGCTCGAGGGGCAGCGGACCGTCGCGTCGCAGGTCAAGGCCGGCGATCACGTGGGGGTGATCGCGAGCTATCAGTCGGCCGACGGCAAGACCGACGTCTCCAAGATGGTCGTGAAGGACGTTCTGGTCACCCGTTCGTCCGCCGTGCTGAACGCCGAATCGGCGACGGGCTCGCTGGTGACCGTCGCGGTCAAGACCAAGGACGCCACCAAGATCGTCAACGCGATGGAGTTCGGCAAGGTCTGGCTGACCCTGCAGAACGCCGACACCGACCAGGACGGCGATGTTCTCATCGATCCGACGGCGGCCGTGCGATGACCAGGGCACTGATCCTGGCCGGGGCGCCGGAGTTCATCGCGCGGATCAACGTGCTGCCGGGCACCCAGGTGGTCGCCTTGCCGCAGGACACGATCGAATCGGGCCGATTCGACCTGATGCGCAGCCTGGACCCGCAGGCATTGCCCGATCTGATCTTCTTCGGCGAGGATCTCGCACTGGAGCAGGTGCTGGAGATCGCGCGGGCCGCCGACGAGCGGTATCCGTCGATCGATCTGGTGTACATCGGCGAGCTGCCCGCCGCGGACGTCATCGAGGCGATGAGAGCCGGGATCCGCGACATCGTCCCGCTGGTCGCCCCCGATACCCACCTGGTCGAGGTGTTGCGCCGCGCCGAGCAGCACCGCACGGTGGATCTGCCTCCGCCGCCCGGCGCGGTGCCGGGCAAACCGGGCGCCACTCCCGAGATGAGTCGCGTCGTCACCGTGATCTCGCCCAAGGGCGGAGTGGGTAAGACCAGCATCTCGACGAATCTGGCGATCGGCCTGGCCGAGGACCATCCGATGGACGTCGTGCTGGTCGACCTCGACCTGCAGTTCGGCGACGTCGCCTCCGTGCTCGACATCAATCCGGCCAGCACGATGGAGGACGCGCTCGGCCCCGATGCGGCGGCCGACACCCTGGTGCTCAAGACGCTGCTGAGCGTTCATCCGGCCGGCTTCCACGTGTTGTGCGGGGCGGATTCGCCGGCTGCCAATGAGCATGTGAACGGCGCTCAGATCAAGCGGTTGCTCGAGCAGTTGGCCAGCCAGTTCTCCTGGGTCGTGGTCGACACCGCGGCCGGCCTCGACGAGCCCACGCTGGCGGCGCTGGAGGTGACCGACGACGCGATCCTCGTCTCGACCATGGACGTCTCGTGCGTGCGCGGGGTGCGCAAGGAGGTCGAACTGCTGAACCAGCTGGGCCTGCTGCCGGCGTCGCGATCCCTGGCGCTCAATCTGGCCGACCGGCAGTCGGGCCTGAAGGTCAAGGACGTCGAGGCGGTCATCGGCCTGCCGGTCGAATCGGTGATCCCGCGCGCGCCCGAGGTCCAGCTGGCCTCCAACCACGGGCAGCCCCTGATGTTGAAGGGCCGCAAGAAGGGCGGACCGTTCGTCAAGGCCGTCAGCGGCCTGGTCGACCGGCTCGTGCGCGATGTGCCGCCCGACAACAAGCACAAGCGGCAGGAGGTGGCGTGATGAGTCTGAGTGACCGTCTCGCGACGGCGCGCGACCGCGCGGAGCTGCAGACCATCGCCTCGGGCGGTGCGCCGACGATGCGGCGCAGCGACGAGATCGCGCCTCCGGCGCTGAAGGTCACCGATGCCCTCGCCGCCGTCAAGGCCCGATCCGTCGAAGAGCTGTTCAAGCGGCTGGGGTCTCGGATCAACGACTCGGCGGTGACCGAGGCCGAGTTGCACGAGTACGTGCGCGAGGAACTCGTGCAGATCATCGATGACGAGCAGCTCCTGCTGACCAATGAGGAGCGGGCACGGTTGATCCAGGACATCGAGGACGATGCCCTCGGCCTGGGTCCCCTGCAGCGAGTGCTCGAGGACCCGAGTGTCACCGAGATCATGGTCAACGGCCACGACACGATCTACGTCGAGCGCGACGGCAAGATCACCTTGAGCCATCTGCGGTTCGCGTCCGAGCAGCACCTGCGCCGGGCGATCGAGCGCATCGTGAGCAAGGTCGGCCGGCGCATCGACGAGTCGTCGCCCATGGTCGATGCCAGGTTGCAGGACGGCTCGCGCGTCAACGCGGTCGTCCCGCCCCTGGCGGTGCGCGGATCGTCGCTGACGATCCGCAAGTTCTCCGAGACGCCCCTGACCGTGGACGACCTGATCGAGTTCGGCTCGATGACACCGCAGATCGCCGAACTGTTGCGGGCTGCCGTCGAGGCGCGGCTGAACATCCTGGTCAGCGGCGGCACGGGTACCGGCAAGACGACGCTGCTCAACGTGCTGTCCAGTTTCATTCCCGATGGTGAGCGCATCGTGACGATCGAGGACGCGATCGAGCTCAAACTCCAGCAGGATCATGTGGTGCAGTTGGAGTCGCGCCCGGCGAACATCGAGGGCTCGGGCGAGGTCACGATCCGTGACCTGGTCCGCAACTCGCTGCGCATGCGACCCGATCGCATCGTGGTCGGCGAGTGTCGCTCGGGTGAGGCGCTCGACATGCTCCAGGCGATGAACACCGGACACGACGGCTCACTGAGCACCTTGCACGCCAACTCGCCCCGCGACTGCGTCGCGCGTCTGGAGACGCTCGTCCTGATGGCCGGGATGGACCTGCCGTTGCGGGCGATCCGTGAACAGGTCGCCTCGGCCGTCGACCTGATCGTGCAGATCCAGCGACTCCGTGACGGATCTCGCCGGATCACCCACGTGACGGAGGTGCTCGGGATGGAGGGCGATGTCGTGACGCTCCAGGACGCCTTCCTGTTTGACTTCTCCTCCGGGGTGGACGAGCACGGGCGATTCCGGGGCGTTCAGCAGCCCACAGGAGTGCGCCCGCGCTTCTCGGATCGGTTCGAGGAACTGGGCATCGGCTTCGACGTGGGCAACTTCAGCGTCGTCCGTACTCCTGGAGAAGGTGCCTCCGCATGACCGCGTTCCTGGTGGGTGCCACGTTCCTGACGCTCGCGGTGGGACTCCTGGCTCAGGCGTTGTTCGCCGACCCGGTGCCTCGGGTCGCCAAACGCCGGTTGGCGGGTACCGCCGCGCGGACCGAGCCGCTGTGGCGATCCGCCTATCGTGCTGTGGTCACCGGCGTCGACCGGGTGCTCAAGAGCCGCGGCTGGGTGCCGTTCCGGGCGTCCGAGCTCGAACTAGCCGACGTTCGCCGGCCGCTCGGGGTTGTGGTGACCTGGGTGGCCGGCGCCGCGGTCGTGATGTTCCTCGCGGGATCGCTGCTCGGTCGTTCACTGTTCGAAGGCGTCCTCCTCGCGCTGCTCGCGCCGCTGCTGGCCAAGGCGGTGCTCAAGATCCGGACCAGCCGCCGGCGCCGCTCCTTCGCCAAGCAACTCGATCCGACGCTGCGGGTCGTCGCCTCGGCACTGCGTGCAGGACAGAGCCTGCCGATGGCGCTGGCCTCCGTCGCGGCCGATGCGGTCTCGCCGATGGCCGAGGAGATGACACGCGTCATCAACGAGAACCGGTTGGGTCGTGATCTGGTCGAGGCGATGCAGGAATCGGCCGACCGCATGGAGAGCGAGGATCTGGAGTGGTTCGCCGGAGCCGTCCAGGTGCAGCGTGACGCCGGTGGCAATCTGAACGACATCATCGACACGGTCGCCGAGACCATCCGCGAGCGAGCCGAGATTCGCGAGAAGATCCGCGCCAACGCTGCGGAGGGCAAGGCATCCGCGTATGTGCTCATGTCGTTGCCGATCGCTTTGGGACTCATCTACTCGTTGATGAACCCGGGCTACCTCGATCCACTGTTCGTCACCACGATCGGGCGGATCCTGCTCGCTCTGTCGACCATCCTGTACGTCGTCGCGTTCTTCTGGATGCGCGCCATCGTGAACTTCAAGGTGTAGGAGAACCAGGATGATCCTGCTCGGACTGCTGCTGATGGTCGCGGCGATGGGTGCTCTGTTGGTGTCGATGGGCCTCGTCGCCGTGCCGGACAAGGCGATTAGGTCACGGCTGCTTGAAGGCGGTGATTCGGCGGAGAACAAGGGGGAGCGTCGCCGGATACGGCAACTCGACCGGCCCGAGGAGGCAGCGCGATTCGTGGTCACGCAGTCGATGGTCAGCGGGATCGAGCACCGGCTCGTCCTGGCCGGCCATCCGGCCGGCTGGTCGTTCCGCAATATCGTCTTGGCCAAGATCCTGGTCCCGGTGGCGTTGCTGGTCTTCGTGACGCCGTTCGCATTCGTGGACACCTCGTTGCTGAAGTTCGGCGTCGGAGTGGCGGTCCTCGTAGTCGGCTACTTCGTGCCGGACCTGCTGCTTCAGAGCAGAGCGCAGGAGCGTCAGGAGCAGATGCAACGCGAGTTGCCCGATCTGCTGGACAAGATGGTGATCTCGATCGAGGCTGGGCTTGGCTTCGAGGCGGCCTTGGGCAAGACCGCCGAAGCCGCCGAGGGCCCCCTTGCGGACGAGTTCGTCAGGACCGTGCAGGACATCCGGCTCGGTATGTCGCGTCGCGCCGCCTACGAGGCGCTCCAGGCGCGGACGGCGAACGAGGACGTGCACCAGTTCATCCGCGGCATCATGCAGGCCGAGGAGCACGGCTCGTCGATCTCGAGCATGGTGCGCATCCAGTCCAAGGAGATGCGGATGAAGCGCAAGTTGCGCGCCGAGGCCAAGGCGGGGCAGGTCTCGGTCAAGTTGCTCGGGCCGCTCATGGTCTGCATCTTCCCCGTGTTGTTCATCGTGATCCTGACCCCCGGCATCATGCGCGCGATCGAGACGTTCCGCTAGACCGCCGCGTCTGTCGGGTCCCCTCGGTGCTCGGTAGGCGCGGTGGGCGGTCGCCGAAGCCGAGCAGTTTCCCACCCGGCACTCGGCCCGCCCGTCGCCCCGGGGCCATGGCCCCGGGGCGACACCTGACCGCAGACAAGAACTTCACCAGCAGACAAGGAGCGGAGGGTGGCTGATGACCTGCCGACGCAGCGCGGATTCTCACTGACGCGGGCACAGTGGGCCTTCTTTGCATTCTTGGTAGGGCCCGTGGTGGTGCTCGACGTGGGACTCAAGATTCGCCGGATGGCCCGGGCAGGCTCGTGGACCGGGCCGGTGCAATTGGCCGACCAGGTGCGGTCCGAGCTCTTCGCCGGCGTCGCAATGGCGCTACTGGTGTTGCTCGTGCTCGGAGGGCCAGGCGCGCGCCGCATACGGGTTCTGATCGCTCGGCTATTGATAGTCGTCTTCGGGACGGTCGTGCTCGCCGTTCACGTGTACTTCTGGATCACCGGATCTTTCTTGGACGCCGATACGATCAGGTCGGCGCTGACCGACTGGCACGATGTCGATGGCGTGGTTGCGGCCTCAGTGCCCCAGCAGTATGTCGTCGGTCTTGTCCTCGTCCTCGGCTGCCTCTGGTGGCTCCCAACTCTCGTGGCCGGAGTCCTGGAAAGGGACCGGCACGCGATGCGTCGCGATCCACCGCGGCCTCTCAGCGCCGGAGAGGCGGCTGTCGGCGCACTGCTGGCGCTCGTTGCCATTGGGCTGAGCGCGGTGCCGGCGCATTCGACCGGAACGCTGTTCGGGCGCGATGTTGCGGTTGATCTCGCGCTGAGTCCGTTCCGCAAGGCCGACCTGCCGGAGCCCGACGGCTACCGGCCTCCCATGAGCGACGATCTTCCGACGCGGACCCAACTGGTGGGAGGTACGGGCGACACTCCGATGAACGTGGTGGTGGTGGTGCTGGAGTCAGTGGGATTGACGGCAACCTCCTTGGGCGACGGCTCGTGGGACACGACACCGTTCCTGAAGCGGTGGTCCAAGGGCACGATTCAGGCAACCCAGGCTCGTGCAGTCGTGACTCATACATCGAAGTCGGTCACCGCGATTCATTGCGGCACTCCGCCACCGTTCGACAACCAGCACACCGAGGCGTCTGCGGGGGGTGTCTATGCCAGATGTCTGCCCGAACTACTCGCCGGAGTCGGCTATGACACAGCATTCATGCAGACGGCCACCCAGGAATTCGAGGATCGACCGGCCCTGGTGCGAGAGCTCGGCTACGCGACCTTCACGCCTCTGGAACGGCTCGACACCGCGGGGTACTCGAAGGTCAACTACTTCGGCGTCGAGGACGATGCGCTGTTGCCAGAGGTCGAACGGTGGGTCACTGAGCGTGCCGAGCGTCCCTTCATGCTTGGCCTGCTCACAGTCGCGACCCATCACGACTATGTCGTCCCCGAAGGATTCGCTCAGCGTCGATACGTCGACGACGAGGAGCGCAACCGTTATCTCAATCTGGTCCGGTACGAGGACCGATTCGTCGAGCAACTGGTCGCCGTCCTGGAACGCACCGGTCACCGAGACGACACGATCGTGGTAGTCGTCGGTGATCACGGGGAGGGCTTCGGTCAGCACGGTCGGTGGCAGCACGACAACGTGATCTACGACGAGGGCCTGCGGGTGCCGTATCTGATCTTCGACCCGCGTAGATCCTCTGGCACGGTGATCGATGAACCCGTGCAGACCTCGTCGGTGCTGCCGACAGTCGTCGACCTGCTGGGTTACACGATGGCGGGCGGCCATTATCAGGCGCCGTCGCTGTTCGCGCCCCCTGAGCCGAGTATCTCCAGCTGCCTGCGGGTCAACTCATGTGTCGCGATCGTCGACGGGACCACCAAGTACATCCATCACTTTGGCAGTCAACATGACCAGGCGTTCGATCTCGCCGCTGATCCCGAAGAACGTCACGACATCGCTGACCGGATCGCGCCGGAGACGAAGGCGAGGCTGCTCGACACGATCTCGCGGTGGTGGTGGTGGAATCGAGATGCCTATCGGATCACACATGAAGGGGAGACTGCCCCTTGACGTCGAGCTTTACATTTCCTATGGTTTTGTAAACCCGACCAGGAGGTGGGACGTTATGACCGTTCAGGCAACCGTCGACGGCCGCGTCATCGAATGGACCGACCGCAAGCGCTACATGTGGATCCTCGGTGCCGTGATCCCGCTGATTCCCATGCTGATGTGGGGTCTGTACGCATGGACCGACTCCACGCTGGCCTGGTACTTCGGACCGGTGTTCGTGTTCGTCCTGATCCCGCTATTCGACCTGATCGCGGGTCTCGATCCCGACAATCCGCCCGACGAGGTGCTCGAGGCGCTCGAGGAGGACCGTTACTACCGCTGGGTCACGTTCGCCTTCATCCCGCTGCAGCTGGCCGGTTTCGTGTGGGGCGCCTACCTGCTGGGCGGCGGGACGCTGCCGGGCATCGAGGACCCGCTGACCGTCGCGCAGAAGATCGGCCTGGCCCTGGGCCTGGGCATGGTCGCCGGCATCGGCATCAACACGGCCCACGAGCTGGGTCACAAGAAGGAGGAGCTCGAGCGCTGGTTCGCCCGCATCGCCCTGGCCCAGACCTTCTACGGCCACTTCTACATCGAACACAACCGTGGGCACCATGTCCGCGTCGCGACACCCGAGGACCCGGCGTCCGGACGCCTGGGTGAGACGGTCTGGGAGTTCATGCCCCGCACCGTCTCGGGCAGTCTGCGCAGCGCGTGGGGTCTGGAGAAGAAGCGTCTCGACCGGCTGGGCAAGAAGCCGTGGACCCTGAAGAACGACCTGATCAACGCCTGGGCCTTCTCGGTCGTGCTGTGGGGCGCGCTGACCATCGCGTTCGGCATCGAGATCCTGCCCTACCTGGTGCTCCAGGGCATCGTCGGCATCTGGCTGCTGGAATCGGTCAACTTCCTGGAGCACTACGGCATGAAGCGGGCCAAGCTCGAATCCGGCCGGTACGAGCGGGTGCGTCCGGCGCACAGCTGGAACAGCAACAACATCGGCACCAACGTGCTGCTGTACCACCTGCAGCGCCACAGCGACCACCACGCGAATCCCACCCGCCGCTACCAGGCACTGCGCGACTTCAAGGAGGCGCCGGCCCTGCCCACGGGCTATGCCGGCATGATCGTGCTGACCTGGCTCCCGCCGGTGTGGCGCAAGGTCATGGACCGCCGGGTGCTCGCGCACCTCGACGGCGATCTGGAGCGCGCCAACCTCCACCCGCGCGTCGCCGCCAAGTACCAGCGCCGCTACGGAAACCATGACGCGGCATCCACTATCGAAGCCGGGGTGTGACGTGGGCGCCCAATACATCTGTCCCAACTGCGAGTACGTGTACGACGAGGAGCGGGGTCACCCGCGTGAGGGCTGGCCGGCCGGTACGGCCTTCGCCGACATCGATCCCGACTGGACATGCCCGGACTGCGGCGTGCGTGAGCAGGTCGACTTCCTGCCGATCGAGCAGTTCGTCCGCAACGACCAGGACGGCGAGGTCATCAGTATGGAGACGCGGGCAGAAGCCCAGCAGCAAGGAGAGACCCAGTGAAGCGGTTCCAGTGTCAGCAGTGCGGGTTCATCTACGACGAGGCCGAGGGCTGGCCCGAGGAGGACATCCCCCCGGGCACCAAATGGGACGACATCCCCGACGACTGGACGTGCCCGGACTGCGGCGCCGCCAAGGCCGACTTCATCATGGTCGAGCTGTGAGTCGATGACCATCGACATGACCGCCCCCACCCGGGACCGGCTCCTCGACGCAGCCTACGAGCTGACCGAGGCCGACGGGTGGGGGTCGGTCACGATGGCCCGGGTCGCCCAGGCGGCCGGGGTCAGCCGACAGACCGTCTACAACGAGTTCGGCACCAAGCACGGCCTGGCCCAGCAACTGGCGCTGACCGAGACGGTCAAGTTCCTCGACGTGGCGCGCGAGGCCCTGGTCGGTGCGGACGATCTGGTCGACGGGCTGCGCGCCGCCTGCGAGGACGTGCTGCGCTACGCCGAGACGAGCGTCATCATCCGCAGTATCGCCGGGCCCTGGACCGAGGACACCGACACCGACTTCCTGATGCTGCTGACCACCGAGTCCGGCCAGATCGTCGACCTGGCCTCCGTGGCCGTCCACGATCTGATCGTCGAACGGTTCGCGCCGTTGCCGATCTCCGATGCCGAACTCGAGATCGCGGTCGAGGTCGTCATCCGGCTGGTGCTGTCGCACCTGACCCGCGCTGGAAAGCCCCCTGCCGAGGCCGCCGCCGACATCGCCTGGCTCGCGTCCCGCGTCATCGGCTCCTGACCCCGGTCGCTGAGGAGTCACTGGTTGGTGGTGGCGAGTCGGTTGTTGCGTGGGCTTGTCTGGGCTTGGTCGCCTTCCCGGTCCTCGTACCTCGGACCTGGCGACCGAGTTTGCCGGTCGCCAGCGAGGTACGAGCGGGTAGGCGACCGGACCTCGACCGGCTGGCTCCACCCCGGTCGCCAGCGGGGAGGCCGCCTGCGGCCGAGTCGCGGGGAGGCGACCGAACCTGACCGGCTCGCTCGGGGTTCGTGTGGCTCGCGTTCGTGGGGGTGCGGCCCGACGGCGTTTCGGCTGGGTGAGGTTCCGTGGGCGAGGCGCCCAGGCCATCTCGTGTCACGACATGCTTGCGTTGCGTGGCGCTCACAAGTCACACAGTTCGCACTCGCGAGCATTCAACCTACGGACAGCCTTTCGTCTCACCAGCTCGCGAGAGCGACTCTGTGACTCGTGAGCGCGACCCGTGGTCACCGTTCACGTGGTTGCGTTGCCGGTGGGTCAGATCCAGCGGGGGAACCACATGCGTGAGTGCCAGGTGTCGTAGGGCACGAGCTGATCGGTCAGGATCGGGCGGAAGTAGATGAACAGCCCGATCACGACGGCCAGGTACAGGCCCGTGGCGAGCCAACCGCCGTACCGCTGGCGCGGGGTGTGCGCCTGCCCGACCCAGGCGTGCGCCAGCATGGCGATCGCGATCACCATGAACGGCAGCACCGTCACGGCATAGAAGGAGAAGATCGGCCGGTCGGCGTTGGCGAACCACGGCAGCCAGCCCGACAGGACACCGACGACCGGGATGAGCCAACGTCCCTCGCGTGAACGGATCCAGGTGATGATCGCCCCGACCGTCGCGGCGGTGCCGATCCACCAGACCGCGGGATTGCCCAGGATCGTGGTCACCCGCATGCAACTGGAGTCCACCGGCGCACCGCACCGGGCGGCCGGCAGGTCGTTGACGGCATCGACGCCGACGGGACGCTCCATCAGCAGCCAGCCGATCGGGTTCGACTGATACGGATGAGTCGCGTCGTTCAGGCCCTGGGTGTGGAAGTCATAGGTCATGACATGGAAGTGCCACAGCGACCGCAGCGCATCGCGGGTCTCGCCCAGGAACCCCGTGGCCGGCCGGTCCAGATAGCTGCCCCACGGCTTGGAGTAGGTGCCGTAGCCGTGGCCGAAGCGCGCCTCGAACGCCTCGTGGTGGATCAGCCATCCCGTCCAGGTGAGCAGATAGACGACGAAGGCGGTGCCCACGATGATCACGAAGGCCGGGATGCCCACCTTCAGCAGAACCAGCGGCCACCGGGCCGGAGTGGGCCGGCGACGAACCGTCTCGAGGATCACGAACAGCAGGCCGAACACGGCCAGCCCATACACGCCGCTCCACTTGGTCGCGCACGCCAGGCCGAACGTCACGCCGGCGCCGAGCTGCCAGAACCGGTAGCGGATCCCGACGGCATCTCGAGCGGCGGCCAGGCAGGCCACACCGCAGACCAGCCAGAACGCCAGGAAGATGTCGAGCAGGGCCAGCCGCGACAGTACGAAGTGAGCGCCGTCGAAGCACAGCAGCAGTCCGGCCAGGCAGCCCGCCCAGGTCGACCCGGTGAGACGCCGCACCAGGCGGGCGAGCACGAGCACCGTGAGCGCTCCGGCGAGCACCGCTGCGATGCGCCAGCCGAAGGCGTCGAGCCCGAACAGTCGCTCGCCGGCCGCGATCATGAGCCGCCCGCCCTCGGGATGGACGACCCACGAAGGATCCTGGGTCGTCAGGCCGGTCAGATCGCCGTGCTGGATGCGGGTGTTGGCGTCCTCGACGAAATCGAGCACGTAGCCGTGGTGCAGCAGCGACCATGCGTCCTTGGCGTAGTAGGTCTCGTCGAACAGCAGGCGGTTCGGGCGGCCGACGTGCCAGATGCGGACCAGGAACGCGAGGGTGGCCACCGACACGGGGCCGATCCACCCCCAGGCCCGATCGCTGATCCGTTGCACCACCTCACCCTACGGTGGGGTAACTCCGTGTCACCTCGGTCGTTGGTCGTGATGCAGGTCACTCCCGAACGAAAGGCCCGCCGTGCGCCGTCCAGGCTCAGTTTCCTCCCGTCGCCTTCTCTCCGCCGCAGTCGCCGCCATTGCGGTGTTCCCGCTCGCGGCCGCGACCCTGCCCACCACCGCGGCCTCGGCGGCGAGTACGCCGACCAATCCTAAGAACGGCAAGTACTCCGCCACCATCACCAGGACTCAGCACGGCATCCCGCACGTCGTGGCCAAGGACTGGGGATCGCTCGGATTCGGCCACGGCTATGCGACCGCGCAGACCGGCATCTGCAATCTGGCCGACACGCTGCTGACGGGGCGTGGTGAGCGGTCGAAGTACCTGGGTCCCGACGGGACCTACGACGACCGGGTGTCCCTGGTCGCCACCAATCTGCAGACCGACGCCTTCTTCACTGACGTGCGCAACCGCAAGGCCGTCGAGAAGCTGCTCGCCGACAAGGTCCGCGGTCCGGGTGCCGAGACCCGCGCGATGGTCGAGGGCTACGTCAAGGGCGTCAACCAGTACCTCAAGGACGTCGGCGGTTCGAAGGGGATCGCCGACAAGTCGTGCCGGGGCGCGGCGTGGGTCAAGCCCGGTTCGGTGATCGACCTCTGGTACGGCCTGTACGCAGCGAACATGCTGGCCTCGGCCGGCCCGTTCGTGGGGGCGATCGCCGATGCCGATCCGCCCTCGCTGAACGACACCGGCTTGCCGCTGCCCAGCCTGGGCCTGCCGGGCGTGCTCGACCTGCCGCTGCTCAACTTGCCGGCCACGCTGGGCCTGCTCGGCCTGGATTCTGCGCTGCCGTTCGCCAAGCCGCCGGCCAAGGTGCCGACCGCCGACGAACTCAAGGCGGGCCTCGGCAAGGACCCCAGCTCCCCGTTCGGGTCCAATGCGATCGCGGTCGGTGGCGACCAGACCGCCGACGGCCGGGGCATGCTGCTGGGCAATCCGCACTTCCCGTGGCAGGGCCGGTACCGCTTCGAGCAGGTGCAGTTGACGATCCCGGGCAGCTATGACGCCGCGGGCGCCAGCCTGATGGGCTCGCCCGTCATCAACATCGGCTTCACGAAGGACGTGGCCTGGAGTCATACGGTCTCGACGGGCTACCGCTTCACGCCATACGAGTACCGCACGATTCCGGGCTTCCCGAAGAAGTACCTGACGGATCAGGGGATCCGCGACCTCGAGGAGCGGCCGGTCGACGTCCAGGTCAAGCAGGCCGACGGCTCGCTCAAGACGGTGCACAAGACCCTGTACCGCACCGACGAGGGCTATGTGATCGACAATCCCGCCACCCTGATGGGCTGGACGCCGATCGGCTTCGTCGCGATTCGTGACGCCAATGCCGAGCAGTTGCGCACCCTCGACTCGTTCTTCGAGATGAGCCGCGCCAAGGACGCGAAGGGCCTGCTGGCCGCTCAGGACCGCACGGGCGGCATCCCGTGGGTCAACACGATCGCGGCCGACCGCAAGGGCAATGCGCTGTACGCCGATCACGCCGTGGTGCCGAACGTGCCCGATGCCCTGGTGAATCGCTGCATCACGCCGATCGGACTGATCACCCGGGCACAGGCGGGTCTGCCGATCCTCGACGGCACCCGCGCCTCCAGTTCGTGCGCGTGGCGTGACGACGCCGATGCGGCCCGCCCCGGTGTCTTCGGCACGAAGAACATGCCGGCGGTGTTCTCGCGTGACTGGGTCATGAACGCCAACGACTCGTACTGGCTGCCGAATCCTGACACCCGTCTCGAGGGCTACGCGGGGATCATCGGATGCGAGGGCTGCGAACGCACTCTGCGCTCCCGGATGATCTACGAGACGATGACCGATTCGCTGTCGGCCAAGAAGATGACCCACGAGCGGCTGGCCGCCGTCGAACACACCGAGCAGAACCTGGCGGCCATCCTGGTCCGCGAGAACGGCGACCTCGACAAGGTCTGCCAGAAGGCGGGCGGTGGCCAGGCGTGCGACGTCCTGAAGCGCTGGGACGGCCTGGGCAAGGTCGACAGCCGCGGCACGATCCTGTTCCGCGAGTTCTTCATGCGGTTGCCGGCCAATCCGTGGAAGGTGCCGTTCTCGGCCGATGATCCCGTCAACACTCCGCGCGATCTGAAGGAGGCCGATCCCAAGGTCGTCCAGGCGATGAAGGACGCGATCGCCTATCTCGACGAGCAGGGTGTCGCGCTCGACGCGCCGTGGGGCTCGCAGAACGTCGCCGACAAGTCCGGAACGCCCATCGGCGTGCCGGGCGGACCGCACGAGCTGGGCTTCATCAACGTCGTGCTCGCCAAGCCGCCGTTCCAGAACCCGGAAGCGGGCCTGTATCCGATCACGTACGGCTCGTCGCACATCCAGGTGGTGTCGTTCACCAGCAGTGGCGTCAAGGCCTCGACGATCCTGACGTACGGGCAGTCCATGGATCCGTCGTCGCCGTGGTACCGCGATCAGACTCAGTTGTTCAGCAAGGGCGGCTGGGTCTCGTTCCCGTTCACGTCGTCGCAGATCAAGGCGCAGAAGATCTCCGCGAAGTCGGTGTCCGCCAAGCGCTGACGGGAGTCCCGGTGACGGGCACGGTTCTCCACAGGATCGAGCCCGTCATCGGGTTGTGCACAGAGAAGTTTCCGGTCCTTCCAGCCCGGTTGTCTCCGAGGTTGGCTCATGGTCATGAGCGAAGGAGCGACCTACCATGACAGCTATGACCGTGACGCCGACGCATCGACCCTGGCCTGGGCTGCCGCCCGGTTCCGTGACGCGCGACGTGCTGGACTCGATGCCCGATGACGGGCACCGCTACGAACTCATCGACGGGATCCTCATCGTGAGCCCGGCGCCACGTGTTTCCCACCAGCGGGCGGCCTTTCGGGTGGCGGTACTACTCGATGCCGCGTGCCCCGAGGACTTCGAGGTGTTCATCGCGCCCTTCGATGTGGCGCTGGCCGACGACACGGTCATGCAACCGGATGTGCTGGTGTGCCGGGTCGCCGACCTGACCGAGCGCGATCTGCCGGCCGCTCCCGTCCTGGCGATCGAGGTGTTGTCGCCGAGCACACGAGGTATCGATCTGCTGCTCAAGAAGGACCGCTTGCAGCGGGCCGGATGCCAGCACTATTGGGTCGTGGATCCCGACGTCCCGGCTCTGACGGCGTGGACGTTGACCGACGGCGTCTACACCGAGGCCGCCTCGGTCACCGGCGATGAGCGACTCGTCGTGTCCGATCCGTACGACCTCGAGCTCACGCCGAACGGTCTCGTCGCTCGTTGACCTGAGAGACTGGGCCGGTGCTGATTCTGGCCGGGACGCCCATCGGGCGGGTGAGCGATGTGGGCCCGCGTCTGGCCGAGGTACTGGCCGAGGCCGATGTCGTCGCGGCCGAGGACACCAGGCGCCTGCAGCGCCTGGTCGACGATCTCGGCGTCAAGCTGCGGGGCCGTGTCGTGTCCTACTTCGAGGGCAATGAGGAGCGGCGGACCGCCGAGCTGGCCGACCGTCTTGAGGCCGGTGAGACGGTCGTCCTGGTCACCGATGCGGGCATGCCGAGCGTGTCCGATCCGGGATATCGGCTGGTGGCAGCGGCGGTCGAGCGCGGTATCGCGGTGACTGCCGTGCCGGGTCCATCGGCCGTCACCACGGCGCTGGCCGTCTCGGGTCTGCCGGTCGACCGGTTCTGCTTCGAGGGTTTCCCGCCCCGTAAGGCGGGGGAGCGGGCCCGAGCCTTCGCTGCCTTGACCGATGAGCGGCGGACCCTGGTGTTCTTCGAATCGCCGCACCGCACGGGTGCCACGCTGGCGGCGATGGCCGAGGCGTTCGGTGCCGGCCGCCGGGCCGCGGTCTGCCGCGAGTTGACCAAGACCTACGAGGAGGTCGTGCGCGGCACGCTCGGCGAACTGGCGGAGTGGGCGTCGGGTGAGGTGCGCGGCGAGGTGACGCTCGTCGTCGAAGGTGCCGTCGAGGCGGTCCGCGCCTATGGGGCCGACGAGCTGCGGGCGATGGTCGATGAGCTGCAGGCCTCGGGGTCCAGCCGCAAGGACGCGGTGGCCGAGGTGGCCGCCCGCACCGGGGTGCGTCGCCGCGAAGTCTTCGAAGCCGCCCACTGACGGCGGTGAGCCTGTTCCCTGTCCTGGGGTGGGCGGTGAGTCTGTTCCGTATCCAGATGGTTGATAGGGAACACACGCACCGCTCCGGGTGGGGAAAGGGAACACACGCACCGCTTTCGGTGTCGACGCGGCTCACTAGGATGTGGGGGTGGCCGAGACCTTCTATCTGACGACGCCGATCTACTACGTCAACGACGCCCCGCACATCGGCCACGGGTACACCACCGTGATGGGCGACATCATCGCCCGGTGGCATCGCCAGCGCGGTGAGCAGGTCTGGTATCTGACCGGCACCGACGAGCACGGCCAGAAGGTGCTGCGCAAGGCCGAACAGAACGGTGTCAGTCCCCAGGAGTGGGTCGACCGGCTGGTCGAGACCGAATGGAAGCCGCTGCTCGAGACCATCGACGCCAGCAACGACGACTTCATCCGCACCACCGACGAACGGCACCTCGCCGGCGCCAAGGCGTTCTGGCAGAAACTGCACGACAACGACGCCGTCTACAAGGGCGAGTTCTCCGGCTGGTACTCCGTGGGCTCGGAGGAGTTCGTCGCCGACGACGATGTCCTCGACGGCGAGGGCGACGACGAAGGGCACAAGATCTCGGCCCTCGACGGCAGCCGGCTCGAGCGCGTGACCGAGGAGAACTACTTCTTCCGGCTCTCGGACTATCAGGACAAGCTGCTCGCCCTCTACGAGCAGAACCCCGACTTCATCCAGCCCGAGTCGTCGCGCAACGAGATCATCCAGTTCGTCAAGCGCGGTCTGAACGATCTGTCGATCTCGCGGTCGACGTTCGACTGGGGCATCCAGATCCCGTGGGACCCCTCGCACGTCATGTACGTGTGGATCGAGGCGCTGCTCAACTACGTCACGGCCATCGGCTACGGCACCGACACCGAACGCTTCGAGAAGACCTGGCCGGCCGATCTGCATCTGGTGGGCAAGGACATCGCGAGATTCCACGCCGTCATCTGGCCGGCCATGCAGATGGCGGCGGGCATCGAGGTGTCGCATCGGGTGTTCGCCCACGGCTGGCTGCTGGTCGGCGGCCAGAAGATGTCCAAGTCCAAGGCGAACGGCATCCGGCCCGACGAGCTGGTCTCGGTGTTCGGCTCCGATGCGTACCGGTACTACTTCGCGCGGGCGCTGACGTTCGGTCGCGACGGCTCGATCTCGTGGGAGGACATTCACGCCCGCTATCACGCCGAGCTCGCGAACGGGCTGGGCAATCTGGCGTCGCGGGTGGCCGCGATGGTCGGCAAGTACTACGACGGTCAGTTGCCGTTCGCCGGGCCGATCAGCGAGGCCGAGCAGGCGATCATCGATCTGGTCGCCGACGCCACGCGCCGGGCCGACGAGGCGATCGACCGGGTCGCACCGCACGAGGCGGTCGCCGCGGTGTGGGAGATCGTCGACGCGCTCAACGGATATCTGGCCGATCAGGCGCCTTGGAAGGTCGCCAAGGACGATCTGATCCGGACCGGCACGATCCTGGTCACGGCCGCCGAGGGCCTGCGCGTGCTCGCGGTGCTGCTCGCGCCGGTCATGCCGAAGGCCACGGCCGCGCTGTGGGAGTCGCTGGGTGCAGAGGAGAAACTCGGGCCGTTGTCCGAGCAGCGCATCGATCAGGTCGCGGCGTGGAACCAACTCAAGCCGGGCACGCCGATCACCAAGGCCGAGTCCTTGTTCCCGAGGATCGAGTTGGACGAGGAAGCGTGACCGAGGGCTGGCCCGAGGCACCCGAGGCGCTGCCCTCGCCGGTCGTCGACAACCACTGCCACCTGGACCACCGCAGCTGGTCCAAAGAACTCGGTGGCGGCCTGCTGATCCCCGTCGATGAGGCGCTCGACCGTGCGGCGGCCGTCGGGGTGACTCGCATCGTGCAGGTCGGCTGCGATCTGGAGAGTTCGCGCTGGGCGGTCGAGACGGCCACGGCGTACCCGTCGGTCGTCGCGGCGGTGGCCCTGCATCCCAATGACGCCGCCCGGCTCGAGGGCGACCTCGAGGCTGCGCTGGCCGAGATCGACCGGCTGGCCGCGGACCCGGCGGTGCGCGCCGTCGGCGAAACGGGCCTCGACTACTTCCGTACCGGCGCCGCGGGCCGACCCGCCCAGCACCGCTCGTTCCGCGAGCACATCGCGATCGCCAAGCGGCACGACCGCACGCTGGTGATCCACGACCGAGACGCTCACGACGACGTCCTGGCCGTCATCGACGAGGTCGGTGCACCCGATCGCTGGGTCATGCACTGCTTCTCCGGCGACGCCGAGTTCGCCCGCGCCTGCGTGGAACGCGGGGCGTTCCTGTCGTTCGCCGGCACCGTCACGTTCAAGAACGCAGAGAACCTGCGCGAAGCCCTCCTGGTGACTCCGCACGACCGGATCCTGGTCGAGACCGACGCGCCGTTCCTGACTCCCACACCGCATCGCGGCCAGCCCAACGCGTCGTTCCTGGTGCCTCTCACGGTCCGGTTCATGGCCGATCACCTGGGCCTCGATCTAGCCCGACTGTGCCGGGCGATCGACGCGAACACCGACCGTGCTTTCGGCGGTTCCTGGCCCCGACGCGCCTGAGGCCACTGTCGTGACTGTGGTCACGACGTTTGGCGTGCACCCCTCTGGCCAGTATCGTGGAGTGCTGCTGTGCCCCCGACCCTAGGAATTCTTCGTGAGCCGCAGGTCTCTGCCCCTGATCGCCCTCAACCTGGCCATCGGTCTCGTGATCGTCGGCGCCACCGCCGCCTACGGCGCGTTGAGCACCACGATCACGGTCGTGGTCGACGGCCAGTCCGAGAAAGTGCGCACGTTCGGTGACTCGGTCTCCGACGTCCTGAAGGCGCGTCAGATCACAGTGCGTTCGGGCGATCGCCTCAATCTGACGCCCTCGCACCAATTGGCCGACGGCGACAAGATCGTCGTCGAGTACGCCAAGCCGGTCACCGTCGCGGTCGACGGCGACGTCAGCGAGCACATCGTCTACGCCCCGACCGTCGGCGACGCGTTCGAGACCCTGGGCGTCGCGGTGCCGGACGGGGCTTACCTGTCCGAGCCGCTCGACAGCCGCATCCCCCGCTCGGGCGACACGCTGGTCGTCAGCAGTGAGAAGCGGCTGACCGTCGTGGCCGACGGCGAGAAGCACCAGGTCACCACCTCGCGGCCCACCGCGGCCGGCGTTGTGGCCGAGGCCGGCGTCAAGCTCGACGGCGACGACGAAGTCGACCCCGGTGCCGACAGCTTCGTGAAGCCCGATGCCACCGTGAAGGTCATCCGGATCAAGAAGGTCGAGAAGACCGAGACCGTCGACGTGAAGTTCGACGTCAACGTGCAGAACGACGACGACGCGATGGTCGGCGACACCGAGGTCGTCAAGAAGGGCGTCAAGGGCCAGAGCCGCGAGCGGGTCACCCTCGTGTACGCCAACGGCAAGCTGCGCGAACGCGTGGTCATCTCGCGGTCGGAGCTGCGCCCGCCGATCACCCAGGTCGAGAAGCGCGGCACCCAGACCACGCCTCCGAACAGTGTCTGGGACAAGATCGCGCAGTGCGAGTCCGGCGGCAACTGGCACATCAACACCGGCAACGGCTATTACGGCGGTCTGCAGTTCAGCGCCGCCACGTGGCGCAGTGTCGGCGGCACCGGCTTGCCGCACCAGCACAGCCGCGAGGAGCAGATCAAGCGCGCCAAGATCCTGCAGGCCCGGTCCGGCTGGGGCCAGTGGGGCTGCGCTCACGCGAGGTTCAACTGAGCGACGCCGACGGCGTGCGGCTGCTCGGGCCGAACGACGTCCGTGAACTCGCCGCAGCCTGCGGCATACGACCGACGAAGCAGCGGGGCCAGAACTTCGTCATCGACGCCAACACGGTCCGCCGCATCGTGCGGGCGTCAGGCGTCACCCCCGATGACATCGTGGTCGAGATCGGTCCGGGTCTGGGATCCCTGACCCTGGCGCTGCTCGAGGTGGCGGCCCACGTGACCGCGGTCGAGATCGACGAGGTCCTCGCGGCACAGCTGCCGTCGACGATCCGGACGCACGCAGCCGGTCGGTCGTTCGAACTGGTCGTGGGCGACGCGATGCAGATCGAGTCGCTCCCGGAACCGGCACCGACCGCGCTCGTCGCCAATCTGCCGTACAACGTCTCGGTCCCCGTGCTCCTGCACTTCCTCGAGACGTTCGACTCGATCCGTCACGGACTGGTGATGGTGCAGGCCGAGGTCGCGCACCGGCTCGCGGCCGGGCCCGGCTCCCGCACCTACGGCGTGCCGTCGGTCAAGGCCGCCTGGTACGGACATCTGCGACTCGCGGGATCGATCGGCCGCAACGTCTTCTGGCCGGCGCCCAACGTCGACTCTGCACTTGTCGCCTGGGAACGGCGCGAACCGCCGGGCGATGACGCACTGCGCCGCCGGACGTTCACCGTGATCGACGCAGCATTCGCTCAGCGCCGCAAGACGCTGCGGGCGGCGCTCGCCGGGCTGGCCGGCTCGCCGACCGCAGCGGAGCAGGCCCTCGTGGCCGCCGGAGTCTCGCCTCAGGCCCGCGGCGAGCAGCTCGACCTCGCCGCCTTCATCGCCATCGCCCGCGCGCTGCAATAGGTTGACTGCGTGACCACAGCGACCGTCCGGGTGCCGGCCAAGATCAACCTGTGCCTGGGCGTCGGACCGGTTCGCCCCGACGGCTTCCATCCGCTGGCGACCGTGTACCAGGCGGTCGACCTGCACGACGAGGTCAGGGCGACGGTCCGCGACGACGCGATGGTGACGATCACGGTGCACTCTGAGCTCGACGTCCGCACGGAGGAATCGGTCGTGCCCGAGGACGAGCAGAACCTCGCCGTCCGGGCCGCGCGAGCCCTGCAGCGCGCCACAGGCGTCACGTACGGCGTCGACCTGGCGATCCGCAAGGCGATCCCGGTGGCCGGAGGCATGGCCGGCGGATCCGCCGACGCGGCCGCGGCCCTGGTCGCCTGCAATGAGGTCTGGGGGCTCGGACTGTCCAAGCACGACCTCGAACCGATCGCCGCGTCACTGGGCAGCGACGTCCCGTTCCTGCTGCACGGCGGCAATGCCGTGGGCGGAGGGCGTGGCGAGACCGTGAGCCCCGTCCTGGCCCGCGGCAGCTATCACTGGGTGTTCGCCACCTCGGCGCGTGGCCTGTCGACCGCCGCGGTCTATGCCGAGTTCGACCGGCTGGCCCTGGACGGCGACGTCGCCGAGCCACGGATCCCCGATGACCTGCTCGCGGCGCTCCGGTCAGGCGATGCGCGTCGGCTCGGCGAGAACCTCTCGAACGACCTGACCGCGGCCGCCCTGTCGCTGCGCCCCGAGCTGGCCGACACCCTGGCGGTCGGCACCGAGGCCGGTGCGCTGGGCGCCATCGTCTCCGGCTCCGGCCCCACGTGCCTGTTCCTGGTCGACCACGAACAGCACGGCCTGGATGTGGCCTTCGCCCTCAGCAGCACCGGCACGTGCGCCGACGTCATCACCTCGACCGGCCCCGTGCCCGGAGCTCACCTGGTCTCCTGAATCCCGCTGAGGAGTCACTCGTTGGCGCTGACGAGTCGGTTGTTGGTGGTGAGGAGTCGGTTGTTGCGTGGGTTGGTCGGGTTGGGTCGCCTCCCCGCTCCCTCGTTCCTCGGTCGCTGGCGACCAAGTTTCCGGTCGCCAGCGACGAAGGAGCGGGGAGGCGACCGGACCCTGACCGGCTGGCTTGGGTTCTCGTGTGGCTCGCGTTCGTGGGGGTGCGACTGGACGGATTTCTCGGCTGGGTGAGGTTTGCGTGGCTGAGGCGCCCAGTGTGTCTGGCCTGAGCTGGTGCTTGCGTTGCGTGGCGCTCGCAAGTCACACAGTTCGCACTCGCGAGCATGCAGCCTGCGGGCTGTCGTTCGTCTCACCGGCTCGCGAGAGCAACTTCTGTGACTCGTGAGCGCGACCGGGGTCACGTGGCGCGTGGTGCTTTGCGTCAGGGGGTGACGTTGTGGTCGCGGAGAGCGATCTCGGGGTCGATGGGGGCGCCGCCGCCCGGGTGGACCTCGAGGTGCAGATGCGGGCCCGTGACGTTACCGGTGGAACCGGTGTAGCCGATCACATCGCCGGGACCGACCTGTTGGCCGGGGGAGACGATGATGCGGCTCTGGTGGCAGTACCAGATCTCGGTACCGTCCTTGAGCCGGATGATGGTGCGGTTGCCGTAGGCGCCCTCATAGCCGGTCGACACAACCGTGCCCGCGGCGACCGACACGATGGTCGAGCCCGACGGCCCGGCGAAATCCAGGCCCGTGTGGCGCCGTGCCCAGAGCCCCGAAGCCTGGCCGAAGCGGGCTGTCAGGTGATAGCCGGTGACCGGGATGACCCACTGCTTGCTCTTGTTGTCCTTGTTGGTGGCGTTGACCTTGGCCGCCAACTCCTCGACAGCGGTCTTGGTCTGGGCCGCCTGTGCCTTGGACTGCTTGTTGAACGTGGCGCGATCGAAGTCGCGGCTGATGGCGACACTGCCCGTCGTCGCCGAGTCACTGGTGTAGGACTCCGAGATCGTCTGATAATTGTCGGCCGCCAGCGCGTCCTTGTCCGTGGCGTTACCGACCACGGTGGACAACAGCCCCGCCATGATGAGCACGACCGACCCCGCCATGGCCGGAGTCGGTCGAAGATGCCTGCGTGAGCGCCGCTTGCTGGCCACCCGTCGTCCGCCACGAGCTGTCGCGGCGGAAGAAGAAGGGGTCGCTTGACGGGTGTCGAGCCGACGTTTCGGCGCAGGCGACACTCGCGACCTCCAGGGTGGGGATCAGAAAGGGGGCCCCACGACCATAACCGACGAGAGGGGCGTCCGGAAATCCCTCAGGTGAACCAGTTCATCCTGTGACCGCTCTCACGCCGCGCCGGCCGCCGGTTCCGTGGGACGATGCTGGGCATGTCGGCCCAGTTCGACCGTGCGGACCGGGTCGTCGTCGGTGCTCTCGACGACGACAGGACGGCACGGCTGAAGGCGCGCGCCCTGCTCATGTCAGGGCGCGAAGTGGTGTTCGTCGGTGGCGGTCAGAGCATCGAACAGCTGGCTCGGACCGTCGTCGCCGAGGACGCCGGCACGCTCGTCGTCGACACCTCGCCAGCCGCATCGGACGAGGTGCTCGACGAGCTGCGGACGGCGCTCCAGGGCCTGGAACGACCGGACGTCGAGGTCGAGAATTGCAGAGAGTAGAGTCGATGCGGCTTGCTGCCGGGGCCCGTTCCGAGGTACCCGTGCGCCGCACACATTTCCTAGCAGGACGGAATCACCGTGGATCTGATGGAGTACCAGGCGAAGGAACTCTTCGCCAAGCATGGCGTCGCCACGACGCTCGGCAAGGTCGTCACGACCGCTGACGAGGCCAAGGCCGCCGCCGAGGAGCTCGGCGGCGTGACCGTGATCAAGGCCCAGGTCAAGGCCGGCGGCCGCGGCAAGGCCGGCGGCGTCAAGCTGGCCAAGACAGCCGACGAGGCGTTCGAGCACGCGTCGAACATCCTCGGCATGCAGATCAAGGGTCTGACCGTGAACCGGGTCCTCGTCACGCCGGCGACGCCGCCGCAGGAGGAGTACTACTTCTCGTTCCTGCTCGACCGCGCGAACCGTCAGTACCTGTGTATCGCCTCCGTCGAGGGTGGCGTCGAGATCGAGGAGGTCGCCAAGACCAACCCCGACGCCGTCAAGCAGATCGCGGTCGACCCCGGTGCTGGTGTCGACGAGGCCAAGGCGCGCGCGATCGCGACCGAGGCCAAGTTCCCCGAGCCCGTCTTCGAGCAGGCCGTCGCGATGATCCAGTCGCTGTACCAGGTCTTCGTCGAGGAGGACGCGACGCTGGTCGAGGTCAACCCGCTGGCACGCCTCGAGGGCGACAAGCTGGAGGCCCTCGACGGCAAGGTGTCGCTCGACGACAACGCCTCGGAGGTCCGCCACCCGGACCATGAGCAGTTCGAGATCCGCGAAGAGGCCGACCCGCTCGAGGCCAAGGCCAAGGACAAGGGCCTCAACTACGTCAAGCTCGACGGACAGGTCGGCATCATCGGCAACGGCGCGGGCCTGGTCATGAGCACGCTCGACGTCGTCGCCTACGCCGGCGAGAACCACGGCGGCGTCAAGCCGGCCAACTTCCTCGACATCGGCGGCGGCGCCAACGCGCAGGTCATGGCCGACGGCCTCGACGTGATCCTCAACGACCCGCAGGTCAAGAGTGTGTTCGTCAACGTCTTCGGCGGCATCACCGCCTGTGACGAGGTCGCCAACGGCATCAAGGGTGCGCTGGAGATCCTCGGCGACTCGGCCACCAAGCCGCTCGTCGTGCGCCTCGACGGCAACAACGTCGACAAGGGCCGCGCGATCCTCAACGAGCTCAACCACCCGCTGGTCACCCAGGTCGACACGATGGACGGCGCGGCCGACAAGGCCGCCGAGCTGGCCAACGCCTGAGCCGCGGACGAAAAGGAACAGAGAACAACAATGTCGATCTACCTGAATTCTGACTCCAAGATCATCGTCCAGGGCATGACCGGTGGCATGGGCTCCAAGCACACCACCCTCATGGTCGAGGCCGGCTCGAACATCGTCGGCGGCGTCAACGCTCGCAAGGCCGGCACGTCGGTCGAGCTGGGCGGCAAGGACCTGCCCGTGTTCGGCACCGTCGCCGAAGCCATGAAGGAGACCGGCGCCAACGTGTCGGTCGTGTTCGTGCCGCCGGCCTTCACCAAGGACGCCTGCATTGAGGCCATCGACGCCGGCATCGAGCTGCTGGTCGTCATCACCGAGGGTGTGCCGGTCCAGGACACCGCCGAAGTGTGGTCGTACCTGCAGGGCAAGAGCACCCGCATGATCGGCCCGAACTGCCCCGGCATCATCACGCCCGAGGAGTCGCTGGCCGGCATCACGCCGCACACCATCGCGGGCAAGGGCCCCATCGGCCTGGTGTCCAAGTCCGGCACGCTGACCTACCAGATGATGTACGAGCTGCGTGACTTCGGCTTCACGACCGCCATCGGCATCGGCGGCGACCCGGTCATCGGCACGACGCACATCGACGCCCTCGAGGCGTTCGAAGCCGATCCCGACACCAAGGCGATCGTCATGATCGGCGAGATCGGCGGCGACGCCGAGGAGCGCGCGGCCGCGTACATCAAGGACAACGTGACCAAGCCGGTCGTCGGCTACGTGGCGGGCTTCACCGCTCCCGAGGGCAAGACGATGGGCCACGCCGGTGCCATCGTCTCGGGCTCCTCGGGTACCGCCGAGGCCAAGAAGGAGGCCCTCGAGGCCGTCGGCGTCAAGGTCGGCAAGACGCCGTCCGAGACCGCCGCCCTGATGCGCGAGGTCCTGCAGAACCTCTGAGCCGAATCAGACGCGAAGGCCCCGCTTCGGCGGGGCCTTCGTCGTTCCCGCTGAGGAGTCGGTGGTTGCGTGGGCTGATCGGGCTTGGTCGCCTACCCGCTCCCTCGTTCCTCGGTCGCTGGCGACCATGCACCGGTCGCCAGCGGGGAGGCCGCCTGCGGCCAAGTCGCGGGGAGGCGAGCGGACCTGACCGGCTGGCTTGGGTCGTCGTGTGGCTCGGCTGGGTGAGGTTCCGTGGCCGAGGCGCCCAGTATGTCTCGCCTGAGCTGGGGCTTGCGTTGCGGGCTAGTGGTACTGAAGGCGGACGCCGGCTCGGCTGACGACCTGGGCGAACGTCTTCTTGGAGATGTCGTACTTGTCGGCGGTCACCATGGTCACCTGGGCCACGTCGCGGCCGCGGCGGACGAATCCGACGCGATAGCGTGCCGTGACGCCCTTCGAGGCCTCGACGTTGACCCGCCAGACCCGGCCGTCCATGCCGTCGGTGTCGAAGGTCGACGTCTGGTCGATCTTGGCCGACAGGTTCTTGTCCGGACACGCCGTGATCCGCTTCGAGATCTTCTTCATGAACTTCTCGGCCGCGTCCTCGGACTCGAAACGTCCGATGGTCTCGGTGATGCCGAACTCCCGGGGCAGCTCCGTGGCCTGGTACAGCACGAAGATCCGTGACGACGCCTTGCTGACGGTCTCGCCGCTGAAGTCGGCGGTATCGCACGGTGTGGCCGCCGGATTGGGAACGGCACGTGCGGCGACGGCGGCCCAGACGCGCGCGATGTCGGCGATCGGTGGGAGGTCGACGATGCCCAGGAACTGCGGCGCCTCGCTGGTCGGTGGAGGATCGGCCGCGGTGACCAGGATGTCGTCGGAGCAGCGTCCCCCACTGGCGCGGCACACCTTGGAGACCGAGTTGTTCAGCAGGCGCGCGAACGTCTCGACCTCAGGGCCCTTGTTGCCGTCGACCTCGTGGACGACCGTGCTGGTGATCGAGCCCGAATGCGCCAGACCGACCGTGAAGGTGCGCACCGGGGGCCGGTTGGAACGCAGCGTCAGGATCGTGAAGTCGCCGAACGGTCGCTGCACCGTGTGGGTCGACATCAGTTGGACCATCGGGTGCGAGCAGTCGGCGAACCAGGTGACCAGCGTGCGGGCACTCTTGGCGGCTCGTGAGGCGCTGCGGGAGACCTCGATCGACTGCGCGACGCGGGCGTGACCGGCCGACGAGGAGAACGTCCGCACGAAGACCCGCAAGGGATCGTCATCGGCGAATCGCTGGGTCGGACAGGTCGCATACGGCGTGGTGTCGTCGGCCGCGTCGTCGGTGCCCGCGATCTTCCAGCTCGCTGACGGATCGAGTTCGGACACCTGGTCGGCGGTCAGCAGATCGTTGTCGCTGAGTTTGCGCGAATCGAGGACGATATCGTTGCCCTCGGCGCCGATGCGTTCGCGGTGGGGCAGTGTCGACTGGCGCGCGAGCGCGTCGCCGTCGGTGACGACGAAGCCGGCGCCTAGGACACCGATGACGGCGAGGGCCACGAGCAGCACGGTGTTGCGTTGCGTGCCGCGACGCGCGGCCGAGCGGACGGTGTCGGGCGCAGGTATCGGCAGATCGTCGGTGGCCGCCGACAGGCCATGCAGCCGGTGCTCGATCGCCGCGATCGTCTGACCCGTCAGCTTCTCGAGGCGAGCCAGCGCGTCGGTGGCCTGCTCGATGCCATCCTCGGCCGGCATGCCGACCTCGCGAGAGGCCTCCTCGAGGTCGGTGTTGCCCAGGGTCATCAGGATCAGCAGGCGCCGCTGGTCGACCTGGAGCTCCCCGAGGGCGTCGAGCAGCGGCACATCGGAGTCGCCCTCCTTGCGCCGGCGCAACGGGTGGGTGCTGCGGTTCAGCGAGGTGGCCTTCCAAGCCTCGCCGCGCACATACGTCAGGGGCGAGCGGTCGCGGATCTTGGCCCAGTCGCGCCACGCGCGGCGAAAGGCGTCGGTCGTGGCCTCGAGCGCCACATTGCGATCGCCGCAGACCGCGTACGTGACCTGCAGAACGCTGGAGAAGCCGGTGCGGAAGAAGCTGTCGAACTCGTCGACGCGAGTCATCTGGCCTCCCTCCGCGGGCGCATCGGCACGATTTCCAGGGCTATGTGCTGTGCTCGGCGTGCCTGCGTCGAGCACCGTCACGATACAGGGGAGGATGAACGGGTGCCTGAGCCGATCGAGACCCCGTACCTGCGGGCGGCGTTCCTCGCCGGAGCGCTCGCCGCGGCAGCATCGGTCACGAGTGCCGCGGTGGTACTTCTGCTGGCCGGCACCGGTGGTGACACCGCGCTGGACGTGATCCGGCCGGCGGTCCGCGCGTGGCTCGTGGCGATCGGATCGGGCCTGACCTTCGACGGCGCCTCGATCACGATCGTCCCGATCGGCGGGTGGCTGCTCGGCGTCGGGGTCGTCGCCTGGGTCGTGCGCTGGTCCTTGCCCGATCCGGTCGACGAACTCCCCGCGTTCGTCGTCTCCACCGCCGGTGTCTTCGGCCTGCTGGCCGGCATCTCGGCCGCCGTGTCGTCGACCGACGGCGCCGAGATCGGCCTCGTCCGCGCCGCGGCAGCCGGATTCGTCGTCGGCGGTGCGGGTGCGGCCTGCGGCGCGGTCTCCAAGCACGGGGGCGGCGCAGCCCTCTGGTTCACGGTCAGTCAAGACCTGCGGCGCGCTGTGCGGGGCGCGATCCCGGCCATCATCGCGATGCTGGTGGCCTCGACCGTGATCGTGCTGACCCTGCTCCTGCTGCATCGCGACCGGGCAGGCGACCTGTGGGCGTTGCTCGATCCGGGTGCGGGCGGCGGCATCGCCTTGGCGATCGCCTCCGTCCTGGCGGTGCCCACGGCAGTCCTGTGGACCTGCTCGGTATTGCTCGGACCGGGTTTCGCGCTCGGATCGGACACTTCGGTCGATCTGACGGGTGCCCACCTCGGGGCGGTCCCGGGTTTCCCGTTCTTGGCCGCGCTGCCGTCGCCGGGCGAGTTCTCGTCGTGGGTCTTCGTGCTGGGCCTGGTTCCGCTGATCGCAGGCGGGTTCTCCGGGTGGCGCGCCGACACCGGCGGTCGCGACGGATGGCGCGCACGGATCGTCGCCGGCGCCGCGGCAGGAGCCACCGCCGGATTCCTCCTCGGAGTCGTGGTCGGTGCGTCGGGTGGCGCGATCGGCCCCGGCCGTATGGCGCACACCGGACCGCCGCCGTTGACGCCGCTCCTGGTGGGAGTGTTGGTGATGGGCTTGGGCGGTGCGCTCGGTGCCGCGCTGGCGCACTATCGTGAACTGCGTGCCACGTCACGAAACACACCGGACCCCAGCCCGGCTGGTGGTCCTGATCTCGGGAAGCGGCACGATCCTCCAGGCCCTGATCGACGCGACGACCGCTCCTGACTACGGGGCCGAGATCGTGGCCGTCGGGGCCGACCGCACCGGGATCGAGGGCCTTGCGCGCGCCGACCGGCACGGCATCGAGTCGTTCGTGGTCACCCTGGGTGATCATCCCGACCGTGCGGCCTGGGATGTCGCACTGACCGAGGCGGTCGCCGCGCACGACCCCGATCTCGTCGTCCTGGCGGGATTCATGAAGCTGGCCGGACCAGCGTTCCTGGAACGCTTCGGCGGCCGTACCGTCAACTCGCACCCGGCGCTGTCGCCGGCGTTCCCCGGCACGCACGCACCGCGCGACGCGCTCGCCTACGGCGTCAAGGTCACCGGCGCGACCCTGTTCGTGGTCGACGCCGGAGTCGACACCGGCCCGATCGTCGCGCAGGTCGCCGTCCCGGTGCTCGCGGGCGACGACGAGGCCACATTGCACGAACGCATCAAGTCCAGTGAGCGCGAGATGGTGGTCGACTGGGTTGGCCGTCTCGCCCGCGAACCCTTCACCATCGATGACCGCACGATCACCTTCGGAGACACCGCATGACCACTCGCCCTCTCAAACGCGCTCTCGTCTCGGTCTATGACAAGACCGGACTGGAGGATCTGGCTCGCGACCTGCACGCCGCCGGTGTGTCGATCGTCTCGACCGGATCGACCGCCAAGACCATCGAGGCGGCCGGCGTCCCGGTCACGCCGGTCGAGGAACTGACGGGATTCCCCGAGTGCCTCGACGGCCGCGTCAAGACCCTCCACCCGCGCGTGCACGCCGGCATCCTGGCCGACTCCCGGCTGGAGTCGCACGTGCAGCAGCTCGCCGATCTGGGGGTCGAGCCGTTCGACCTGGTGATCGTGAACCTGTACCCGTTCCGCGAGACCGTCGCCTCCGGCGCGACCCCCGACGAGTGCGTCGAGCAGATCGACATCGGCGGTCCGTCGATGGTCCGGGCGGCGGCCAAGAATCACCCCACGGTCGCGGTCGTGGTGTCGCCGAGTGCCTATGACGATGTCCGGGGGGCCCTGGCCGGTGGCGGTTTCACGTTCGAGCAGCGACGCCATCTGGCGGCGCAGGCCTTCGCGCACACCGCCGCGTACGACGTGGCGGTCGCCTCCTGGTTCGCCTCGGTGTACGACCCCAGCGAGGACGGCTGGCCGGAGTTCACAGGTGCGACGTGGGAGAAGTCGGCCGTGCTGAGGTACGGCGAGAACCCGCATCAGCCGGCGGCGCTCTACCGGCACTGGCGTGGGGGTCTCGCGGCTGCCGAGCAGTTGCACGGCAAGGAGATGTCGTACAACAACTATGTCGACACCGATGCCGCCCGGCGGGCGGCTCTGGACTTCGACGAACCGGCTGTCGCCATCATCAAGCACGCCAATCCGTGCGGCATCGCGGTCGGTTCCGATATCGCTGAGGCCCACGCTCGGGCGCATGCCTGCGATCCGGTGTCGGCGTTCGGAGGAGTCATCGCGGCGAACCGGAGCGTCTCGGTCGCGATGGCCGAGCAGGTCGCCGAGGTCTTCACCGAGGTCATCGTGGCTCCCGACTACGAACCCGGTGCGGTCGAGATCCTCCAGGGCAAGAAGAACATCCGCATCCTCAAGGTCGGCGCCGAGCATCCCGATCCGATCGAGTTCCGCGGCATCAGCGGCGGCGTGCTAGTGCAGCGCGTCGACCACGTCGACGCCGTCCTGGAGAGCGGTGGCGGCGATGATCCGTCGACCTGGACTCTGGCGGCCGGCGAACCGGCCGACGAGGCGACCCTGGCCGACCTCGCGTTCGCCTGGAAGGCGTGTCGTGCGGTCAAGTCCAATGCGATCCTGCTGGCGCAGGACGGCGCCTCGGTCGGCATCGGCATGGGTCAGGTCAATCGCGTCGACTCCTGCCGCCTGGCGGTCGAGCGAGCCGGTGCCGAGCGGGCCGCGGGCTCGGTCGCCGCATCGGATGCGTTCTTCCCGTTCGCGGACGGACCGGGCATCCTGATCGACGCCGGGGTGCGGGCGATCGTCCAGCCCGGCGGCTCGGTGCGCGACGAGGAGACGATCGAGGCCGCGAAGGCGGCCGGCATCACGATGTACTTCACCGGGACGCGACACTTCTTCCACTGACACCCGAATTCGGGGGTTGGTCTGTTCAGGTGCCGAGATCGTCGAGCACCTGAGCGCCGGGCAGCTCGGCCATCGTGGAGCCCGGGAGCGCCAACTTGGAGTTGCGCAGGCCGCTGCCGACGATGATCCACGGCTGCTCGACCACGGCCCGGTCGACCAGAATCGGCCAGCCCTCCGGCAGGCCGATCGGCGTGATGCCGCCGTACTCCATGCCGGTCTGCTCGACGGCCCACTCCTGAGGCGCGAACGACACCTTGCGGACGTCGATCGCGCGGCGCGCGACGTTGTTGACGTCGGCCCGGGTGTGGGAGAGCACCACGCAGGCGGCGGGCCGCTGCTCGCCGCCGCGCTTGCCCAGGATCACGATGCAGTTCGCCGACACCTCGGGCGGCAGATCGAACTGCTCGGTCAAGGCGGCGGTGTCGGCGAGGTCGGGATCGATCGCGGCGGTGCGGGCCTGTGCGGCGAGCGGGGCGTCCGCCTCAAGCAGGCGTGCCACCGGCTCGGCGACGAGTGCCGGATCGTAGGGATCGAACTCCAGGGTTCCCAGACGGATGGTCACCCCACCAGCCTAGACATGAAAGACTGCGGGGCGTGACCGCTCAGATCCTCGACGGCAAGGCCGTGGCGCAAGAGATCAAGTCCGAGCTCACAGGGCGGGTCGCCGCCCTGCGCGAGCGCGGCATCGTCCCGGGCCTGGGCACGATCCTGGTCGGCGACGATCCCGGCAGCCACTGGTACGTCGGCGCCAAGCACAAGGACTGCGCCGAGGTCGGCATCAACTCGATCCGCATCGACCTGCCCGCCACGGCCACGCAGGCCGATGTCGAGGCAGCGGTCGACCAGCTCAACGCCGATCCGGCGTGCACCACGTACATCGTGCAGTTGCCGCTGCCGCGCGGTCTCGACGAGAACGCCGTGATCGGCCGCATCGATCCGGCGAAGGACGCCGACGGTCTTCACCCGACGAACCTGGGCTGGCTCGTGCTGGGCAAGGACGCGCCGCTGCCGTGCACGCCGCGCGGCATCATCGAGCTGCTGCGCCGGCACGAGGTCGAGATCAACGGCGCCCACGTGGTCGTCGTCGGGCGCGGCATCACGGTGGGTCGCCCGTTGGGGCTGCTGTTGACCCGCCGGTCCGAGAACGCCACCGTGACCCTCTGCCACACCGGTACCCGGGACCTGGCCGCCGAGGTCGCCCGTGCCGACATCGTCGTGGCCGCCGCCGGCGTGCCGAGCATCATCACGGGCGACATGGTCAAGCCGGGCGCGGCTTTGCTCGACGTCGGCGTCAGCCGCGACGACGACGGCAAGATCCTGGGCGATCTGGCACCGTCGGTCCGCGACGTCGCCGGTTGGGTCGCGCCGAATCCGGGCGGAGTCGGGCCCATGACCCGGGCGATGCTGCTCGCGAACGTCGTCGACACCGCAGAGCTGCTCAACCCGTGACGGGTCTGCCGCGCAGTCGAGGCTCGCAGCTGTACCTGGTGCAGCTGATCGGTGTTGCGGTCGGGCTTGCGCTCGTGGCGTTCGGCCCCTGGCGTGCGGGCATCACCACGATCGGCGTGACGTTCCTGGTCGGCGCCGTCGGCCGGGCGGTGGTCCCCGACGATCACACCGGCATGCTGCGGGTGCGCGGCAAGGCGTTCGACATCGCCTGGACCACCGCGATCGGCGTCGGCCTGATCGTGCTGGCCGCCGTGATCCCGAATCAGGCGCGCTGACTCGTCACCGATCCGCGACTCCTGTGCCGGAGGCTCAGATCAGGCCGAGAGCCTGGACCGCGTCGCGCTCCTCGGTGAGCTCGGCCGCCGTGGCGTCCATGCGGGCGCGGCTGAAGTCGTCGATCTCCAGGCCCTGGACGATCTCCCAGTCGCCGTTGTTCGTCGTGACGGGGTAGGAGTAGATCAGGCCCTCGGGGATGCCGTAGGAGCCGTCGGAGCGCACCGCCATCGACACCCAGTCGCCGTCGGCCGAGCCGGTCAGCCAGTCGCGTGCGGCGTCGATCGTGGCCGAGGCGGCGGAGGCCGCCGACGAGGCGCCGCGCGCCTCGATGATGGCGGCGCCGCGCTGGGCGACGGTCGGGATGAACGTGTCCTCGATCCAGGCCTGGCCGACCGCCTCGGCCGCGTTCTGGCCGTTCACCTCGGCGTGGAACAGATCGGGGTACTGCGTGGCCGAGTGATTGCCCCAGATGGTCATGTGGCGGATGTCGGTGACCTTCGCGTCGGTCTTGGCCGCGAGCTGGGAGATGGCGCGGTTGTGGTCGAGGCGGGTCAGCGCGCTGAAGCGCTCGGCCGGGATGTCGGGCGCGTTGGTCATGGCGATCAGCGCGTTGGTGTTGGCCGGGTTGCCGGTGACGCCGATGCGCACGTCATCGGCCGCGACGGCGTTGAGGGCCTTGCCCTGCGCCGTGAAGATCGCGCCATTGGCCTCGAGCAGGTCGCCGCGCTCCATGCCCTTGGTGCGGGGGCGGGCGCCCACCAGCAGGGCCAGGTTGACGCCGTCGAAGATGGTGTTCGCGTCGTCGCCGATCTCGACCGAGTCGAGGGTGCCGAACGCGCAGTCGTCGAGTTCCATCACGACGCCTTCGAGCGCCTTCAGCGCGGGCGTGATCTCGAGCAGTCGCAGCTGGACCGGGGTATCGGGTCCGAACAGGGCACCGCTGGCGATGCGGAAGAGCAGGCTGTAACCGATCTGGCCGGCGGCGCCGGTCACGGCGACCTTGACGGGCTGGGTGCTCACGACGATGTGCTCCATCTCTGTGGTTGTGGTCACATCCGAAACTAGCAGCGCCCCCGCAGCCAGTGGAGGGCGAGGTCGAACCGACTGTCGACACCCCACCGGGCCAGCGCATCGCCCACGTGCTTCTCGACCGCCTTGACGTGGACGCCGAGCACGGCGGCGATCTCGGCATTGGACCGCCCTTCGGCGACCAGCGACACGACCTCGCTCTGACGGGGCGTCAGCGGCGGCTTGGCCTCGGGCTCACCCAGGGGTCCCAGCCTGGCCAGCAGGGCCACCCGAGAGCTGACGCCGAACGCCGCGAGGACCCGCGAGACATGGGTGCGCACGGTCGCCGGCGACAGGAACAGCTCCTGGGCGATGTGCCGTTGGTCCAGGCCGGACAGGATCATGCGCGCGACTTCAGCCTCGCGATCCGACAGGACCTCCCAGCCGCCCGCGATCCGCGGAGGAAGTCGTCGCCGCGCCGGGCGCAGTTCGCGGGTGGCGGATCGCCGCACCGCACGGTAGCCGTGGGCGTCGTGGACGGCGACCTCGGCCCGCAGCAGGCTCGACGCAGCACTGATGTCGCCGAGGGCCACCCGTGCGCGTGCGAGCACGATCCGGGACTCTGCCGACTCCATGGCCCGGCTCTGTTCGTCGGACCTCTGAACAGCCAGTTCCGCGTGCCCGACGGCCGCCGCGGCATCGCCGTTGATCAGCGCCACCCGGGCTCGCGCGCGGTGCAGCGGCGGTGCCGCGATCGGGTGTCCGGCGAGTTGTTCGAGGCGGTCCAGCCACGCCTGAGCGGAGGCCGGTTCCTCGACCACGATCGCGGCGGCGACCAGCAGCTCGAATCCCAGGGCGCGGTCGATGATGGTCGCGTGCGCGAGGTCTGGTCCCGTATCGGCCATCAACACGAACGAGGCGGCCAGGCCCTTGTCGCCCAGCGAGGCCGCGGCGAACGAGGCCAGCAGATAGGCGCCGCGTTCCAGGGCGTCGCGACTGGGCCGTTCGCGCCGTAACAGTGCGCGCACCAGCTGCTCGGTGCCTTCGGTGGCGGCGTTCGCCGTGACCAGGCAGGTCACCGCGTCGGTCAACTCGGTGAAGCCGTGCTCGTCGGCGGCTTCGGACATGACGCCGAGCAGGCTCGTCGCGGTGTGCACGTCGCCGGCGAAGACGGCGATGCGGATCGAGCTGGCCAGCAGGTAGATCTCGATCGGGTGGCCCGCCCAGGCGAGGTGTGGTTCGGGACCGGTCGCATGGGCCGCGAGAGCCAGATCCACCCGGGCGGCGGCCAGGGCCGATTCCATCACCAGGAACCGGGCCAGTGCCCAGCCGCGATCGTCGTGCCCGCCGCGCAGGTCGTCGAGCACCTCGCTCCAGACATCCCGGTAGGCCGCGGCCGGATCGCCGGCGACCGAGAAGCCGTGCAGGCCGGCGGCGAGCGCGACCTCCACACGAGTGCCGGCGGCTGCCGTCGCCACGTGCGCCGCCGCCGTGACGGCCGGATAGTCGCCGGCGAAGTGGCCGCGCAGCCCGGCGGCCAGCGCGGTGTCGAAGTCGACCGGCTCGATCGCTGGAGGCAGGGGCACATCGCGTGCCATCAAGGTCACCAGCGTCTGCTCGACCTCCGCCAGATTCACGAGCTGATCGTAGTGGCCGGTGACCCCCTGCTGCTGGTCAACCAAGTCCGAAGCTGAGTCGGGAAACGTCGGCTCTCGCGACTAGGCTGCCGCTGATGTCCCTCACGTTGCACCGCTCCGCGCGGGTCGACCTGCTGGCGGACTCGCTGGCGTCGGTGCTGGCCGAGCCGCCGGCCGATCCGTTCGCGCCCGAGCTCGTCGTGGTGCCGGCCAAGGGTGTCGAGCGATGGCTCAGCCAGCGGCTGTCCCACGTGCTGGGAGCCGTGCACGACGACGGTGTCGCCGCCAACATCGAGTTCCGGTCTCCGCGCGCCCTGATGTCCGCGGTGGTGGGCGACGACGGCCTATGGAATCCCGACCGCGTGGTGTGGCCACTGCTCGAGGTCATCGATGCCTCGCTCGGACAGGCCTGGTGCGCGGCGCTGACGCGTCATCTCGGTGCCTCGGGCCGTCATGGCGATGACCTGCGCCACGGCCGGCGGTGGGCCGTCGCGCATCGCATCGCCCGCCGGTTCGCGGCCTACGCCGCACAGCGCCCGGCCATGCTCGCCTCGTGGGAGGCCGGCGACGACACCGACGGTCTCGGCGCGCCCGTCGACCCGGATCTGGCGTGGCAGCCCGAGCTGTGGCGGCGCCTCGTCGCGGCGGTCGGCGCACCCACGCCGTCGAGCCGCCTCGATCAGGTCATCGAGCAGGTGACGGCCGATCCCGGCTCGATCGATCTGCCGCAGCGGTTCGCTCTGTTCGGGCACACCCGGATGCCGGTCACCGAGGTCCGGCTGCTCGCCGCACTGGGCGAGCATCGCGAGGTCGGCATCTGGCTGCCGCACGCCTCCGACGCCTTGTGGCACGCGTTGCAGGACGTCGCGCGCGGCGGCCAGGTCCCGCGTGTCGACGACCAGTCGCACCTGGCCGCGGCCCATCCGCTGCTGGCCACCTGGGGGCGCGATGTCCGCGAGCTGCAGCGCACGCTGGCGCCCCTGGCGACCACGGCGATCCAGGCCGTCGCGCCCCTCGTGCGCCCCGACACGGTGCTCGGACTGCTGCAGGCCGATGTCGAGGCGAACCGGGCTCCGACAGGCGGTGGCGCCGCCGAGCCGGGCGACCGTTCGCTGCAGGTGCACGCCTGCCACGGCGCGGCCCGCCAGGTCGAGGTGCTGCGCGAGGTGCTGCTCGGGCTCCTGGCCGACGATCCCTCGCTCGAACCACGCGACATCGTCGTGATGTGCCCTGATATCGAGCAGTACGCGCCGCTCGTCGAGGCGGCCTTCGGGTTGGGCGGGGTGGTAGGCGACGCGGCGTGGCACCCGGGGCAGCGCCTGCAGGTCAGGCTGGCCGATCGGTCGCTGGTGCAGACCAATCCACTGCTCGACGTCATCGGCCGGTTGCTCGACCTGGCCGGTGGCCGGGCCGAGGCCAGTGCGGTACTCGACCTGGCCGGCACCGCTCCGGTGCGGCGCCGGTTCGGGTTCAGCGACGACGATCTCGCGACCCTCGGGCGGTGGGTCGACCGCACGGGTGTGCGCTGGGCGTTCGACGCTCCGCATCGCGAGGCGTTCGACCTCGGCGCATACGTGCAGAACACCTGGCGTTTCGGTCTTGACCGTCTTCTGGCCGGAGTCGCGGTGTCGGCCGATGCGGGACGCTACTTCGGCACGACGTTGCCCTACGACGACGTGGGATCGTCCGATATCGACCTGGTCGGCCGTTTCGCCGAACTCGTCGACCGGCTCCGCGACGTCACCGACCGGCTCACCGGCTCCCATCCGGTCGCGACCTGGGCCGAGACGCTTCGCGACGGACTGGGTGCGCTCACCGACGTCGGATGGGGCGATGAGTGGCAGCAGCATCAGGCCGAGCGCGAGCTGGCGGCCATCGGTGCGGAACAGTCGGCTGGCCTGCGGTTGGCCCTGTCCGATGTCCGTGCGCTGCTACGGGCACGCCTGGTCGGCCGGCCCACACGGGCGAACTTCCGTACGGGCACGTTGACCGTCTGCACCATGGTGCCGATGCGCTCGGTGCCGCATCGCGTGGTCTGCCTGCTGGGCATCGACGACGGCGTGTTCCCGCGGGCCGGCTCGCTCGACGGCGACGACATCCTGTCCAGGCGGCCGCTCACCGGCGAGCGCGATCCGCGCAGTGAGGACCGCCAGTTGCTGCTCGACGCGATGATGGCCGCGCGCGAGCACCTGATCATCACGTACTCGGGGGCCGACGAGGTCACCGGCCGTGCCAGGCCGCCGGCGGTGCCGGTGGGCGAGCTGCTCGACGCCGTCGATGCGACGGTCGAAGGCGGCCGGTCGCACGTGGTCGTGCATCATCCGCTCCAGTCGTTCGATGCTCGCAACTTCCGGCCCGGCGCCCTAGGCGGTTCTCGCGTGTTCTCGTTCGACGAGGCCGCCCGTCGTGCCGCGGACGCCGCACGATCGGAGCGTGCCGAGACTCCTGCGTTGGCCGATCTGGTGCTGCCGCCGGCTGCTGCGCGAGATCTCGAGCTGTCGGCCCTGGGGGCGTTCCTGCGCACGCCGGTCAAGGAGTTCCTGCGGCGCCGCCTGATGCTCAACGTCTTCGACGACGACGCCGAGGTGCTCGACTCGCTGCCGATCGAGCTCGACAGCCTGCAGCAGTGGTCGGTCGGCGACCGGCTGCTGCGCGACCGGCTTCGAGGCCTCTCGGCCGATGAGGCGTTGCAGCGAGAGTGGCGCCGCGGTGCTCTACCGCCCGGCAGGCTCGGCTGGCACACCGCGCAGTCCATCGGAGCCCGGGTCGATCCCCTCGTCGCCAAGGCGCTCGGGGTCCGGGGCGACCGTGAACGTTCGTCGATCGACGTCGACATCGACCTCGGCGGCGACCGGAGGCTGCGCGGCACCGTCGCCGACGTGTTCGGCGACCGGGTCGTCGGCGTCAGCTATTCGTCGCTGGGAGCCCGGCACCACCTCGACGCCTGGCTGCCGCTCCTGGCGCTCACGGTCATGGACCCCGACACGCCATGGACGGCGGGTACCGTGGCACGCAGCAGGGACGGCGCCGATCTGGTCGTGTTCTCACCGATCGATCCCGACCAGGCCCGGCAGCACCTGACCGACCTCGTCGCGCTGCACGACCTGGGCATGACCCGTCCATTGCGCCTCCCGCTGAAGACAGGTTTCGCGCTGGTGCGCCGCGGTGAGCGCGGCGGCTGGGGTGCGCGCAGCGAGTGGGAGGGCGGCCGTTTCGGCGGTGAGCGCGAGAGCGATCTGCATCCCGAGGTCTGGGGCGCCGACGCTCCGTTCGACATCCTCCGCGCTGCCGACCCCGCGCTCGGCATCGACGCCCTCGCCGAACGCCTGTGGCGGCCCGTGCTCGACCGGGTGGTCCGCGCATGATCGAGACGTTCGACCTGCTCGGCCCGTTGCCCAGCGGCACCACGGTGCTCGAGGCCAGCGCGGGCACCGGCAAGACTTACACCGTCGGGGCGCTCGTCGCGCGCTATGTGGCCGAGGGGCGATGCCGGCTCGACGAGATGTTGATCATCACGTTCGGCCGAGCGGCCAGCCAGGAGCTGCGCGAGCGGGTGCGCGATCAGCTGGTCGAAGCCGCTGAGGTACTGGCCGATCCGGGGCTGGCCGAGGGAAGACTGCTGACGCACCTGGTCAGCGTCGATCCGGCCGAGATCGCCGCCAGGCGACGCCGGGTCCTCGACGCGCTCGCCTCGTTCGACTCCGCCACGATCGCCACGACACATCAGTTCTGTCAGGTCGTGCTGCGCTCACTCGGCGTCGCGGGCGACACCGATCCGCACGCGGTGCTCGTCGAAGATCTCGACGATCTCCTGGTCGAAGTGGTCGACGACCTGTACCTGAGCCGCTACGGATCACTCGAGGTGCCGCCGCTGGACCGTGCGACCGCGCTGGCGCTGGCGCGGCGCGTCTTCACCGATCCGCACACCGAACTGATGCCGGCCGATCCGCCGCTCGGTTCTCCCGCGGCCGAACGGCTGTCCTTCGCGCGCGAGGTGCGCATGGTCATGGACCAGCGCAAGCAGCAGCGCGGCATCCTGTCGTTCGACGATCTGCTCAGCCGACTGAACGACGCGCTCGAGGACGATGACTCACCGGCCCGCGAACGGATGCGGACGCGATGGACCCATGTCCTGGTCGACGAGTTCCAGGACACCGACCCCGTGCAGTGGTCGGTGCTCCAGCGGGCGTTCGACGGGGTCGCCACCCTGATCCTGATCGGCGATCCCAAGCAGGCCATCTACGCCTTCCGCGGCGGCGACATCGACAGCTATCTGGCGGCGGTGTCGGCCGCCGGCGACCGGCGCACGCTGGGCACCAACTACCGCTCCGACGGCCCGCTCGTCGACGCCCTCCAGGTGCTCACCCGCGGGGCGCGGCTGGGCGATGACATCGTGGTCCAGCCGGTTGCCGCTCATCGTGCGGGAAGCCGCCTGCAGGGCGCTCCGGTCGACGCCCCGGTGCGGCTGCGCGTCGTCGACGTGCCGACCGATGACGACAAGCCGGTGGGCATCGGCGTCCTGCGCGATCGCATCGCGAGCGATGTCGCCGATGACATCGCGCGTCTGCTCGGTTCGGGCGCCACGTTCGACGAAGGTGAGGGCAGGCGTCCTGTCGGTGCCGGTGACATCGCGATCCTGATGCAGTCGCTGCGCAACGCCGGCCCCATCCAGCAGGCGCTGATCGAGCGGGGGGTCCCGTGCGTCGTGGCCGATCGCGACAGCGTGCTCACCAGCCCCGCGGCCACCGAGTGGCTCCGGCTGCTCGAGGCGCTCGAGCGGCAGGTGCCCGACCGGGTGCGTTCGGTCGCCCTCACGTCGTTCTTCGGACGCACCGCCGCCGAGCTCGACGCCGGTGGCGACCCGCTCACCGACGAGCTCGCCGAGCGCGTGCGCGAGCTGCTCGACCTCTACCGGCTGCGGGGCGTGGCGGCGGTCCAGGAGGCGACGTTCGGCGGCGGGGTCGCGGCCCGGGTGCTGGCGCGGCCGAACGGCGAACGCCTGTTGACCGATCTGGAGCATGTCGGCGAGATCCTGCACGATGTCGCCCACGGCCGACGGCTGGGCGTCACGGCGCTGCTGGCCTGGTTGCGCGAGGAGCGTCGTCTCGCCGAGGCGGCCACGTCGGCGGTCGAACGCCAGCGGCGGCTCGACACCGATGCGGCGGCGGTGCAGATCGTCACGATCCACGCCAGCAAGGGCCTGCAGTACCCGGTCGTGTACCTGCCGCACGCGTTCAACCGGTGGATCCGAGATGTCGACGACGAGCTCGGATTGCGCTATCACGTCGGCGGCGACCGCCTGCTCGATGTCGGGCAGCCGTTCGATCCCGACGCCGTCCGGCTGTCGCGGGCCGAGGACGCCGCCGAGGAGCTGCGTCTCACCTACGTCGCGCTGACCCGGGCCCAGTCCCAGGTGGTCCTGTGGTGGGGACGCAGCCGCGACGCGCGCAACAGCGGCCTGTCCCGGCTGCTCATCGGCCGCGCGCCCGAGGGCGCCGCGGTCCGGCAGGCGCTCGACATCGTGCCGCCGCTCGACGAGGTCATGGGCGTGTTCCGCGACTGGGAGACGGCGGGTGGGCTCGTGCTCGAGACCGCCGTGGCGTCGCCGACCGCTCTGGAGCCACCGATCGCGTCGAACGATCAGCTGGTGGTCCGCACGCTCGACCGCGAGGTCGACACCGACTGGCGGCGTACCTCGTACACGGGCCTCCTGCGCGCCGCTGAGAACGTCGGGGCGGGTGCCGCGGTGCAGGTCAGCGAACCCGAGGTGCTCGGCACGATCGACGAGGACCTGCCTGACGACGATGCCGCCGAGCCGCTCGTGCGCGGCGGCGAGGTGGCCGACGGCGGCCCGCTGTCCCCGATGGCCGATCTGCCGGCGGGTGCCGCCTTCGGATCGCTCGTCCATGCCGTGCTCGAGCTGGCCGATCCGCAGGCCGACGATCTGGAGGCCGAGCTCGCCGCGGTCGTGACCGAGCAGCTGCGATGGTGGCCGGTCGACACCGGCCAGGGGCCGCTGGCGGCCGACGAGCTCGTGGCCGGGCTCATGCCGATGCACGACACCCCGCTCGGCCCGATCCTCGACGACCTCACGCTGCGCGACATCGGTCGTGCGGACCGGCTGTGCGAGTTGGACTTCGAGATCCCGCTCGCGGGTGGCGACCAGCCGGTGGCCGCCGCCGAGGTGACCCTCGCGCAGGTGGCCGATGCCCTGCGGAGGCATCTCCCACCCGACGACCTGCTCGCCGGGTACGCCGATCACCTCACCGGTCCGCTGGCGGCCCAGGTCTTGCGGGGCTATCTCGGCGGTTCCATCGACGCCGTGCTCAGGGTCGGCGACGAGCCCACCCGATATGTCGTGGTCGACTACAAGACCAATCGCCTCGGTCTGCCCGATCAGGCGCTGACGGCGTTCGACTACGCCCCCGAACCCATGGCCGCCTCGATGATGCACTCGCACTACCCGCTGCAGGCGATCCTCTATTCGGTCGTCCTGCACCGGTACCTGCGCTGGCGGGTGCGCGGATACGATCCCGAGCGTCAGCTCGGCGGTATTGCCTATCTCTACGTTCGCGGCATGTGCGGCCCGCAGACCCCGGTCGTCGACGGCATGCCGTGCGGGGTCTTCACCTGGCGGCCGCCGGCTGCGCTGGTCGTGGAACTGTCCGATCTGCTGGCCGGGGTGGTCGCATGATCGAAGACCTGCACGACCGCCGCGTTGCCCGCTCCGCCACGGGCCTGCTGCGCGAACTCAATCTGGCCGAGGTGCTCGAGGCGTCCGACATCCAGGTGGCCACCCGGCTGGGGGCCATGGCGGGCGAGACCTCCGAGATGATCCTGGTCGCGGTGGCGCTCACGGTGCGGGCCGCGCGGCTGGGGTCGGTGTGTCTCGACCTGTCGGATCCGGGCGTCGAGGACGTACCACTCGTCGACCCGGCGGATGTGGTGGACAGCCCACTGATCGAGCAGCAGTTGCTCCGGCTCGACGGTTCTCTGCTGTACCTCGATCGCTATTGGCGCGAGGAACGACAAGTATGTGCCGATCTGCTCGCGCGGCTGTCCCGTCCCGCGTTGCCGGTCGACCCGGACCTGCTGGAGCAGTCGCTGGACCGCGTGCTGGGCGCCGTAGGGTTCGAGGAGCAGCGCGCCATCGTCGCCGCCGCGGCCACGCGTACCACCACGGTGCTGACGGGCGGCCCCGGCACCGGCAAGACCACGACAGTGGCCGGACTGCTCGAGGTGCTGTCCGAGGAGCACGAGCGGGCCACGGGCCGCGTGCCGCGGATCGCGCTGTGCGCCCCCACGGCCAAGGCTGCCGCGCGGTTGTCCGAGGCGGTCGGCCGCGACGCCTCGACCCTGCACCGGCTGCTCGGGGCGCTGCCGGGCCTGGTCCGTACCCGGTTCCGGCACGACCGCGACAACCAGTTGCCGCACGACGTCGTCGTGGTCGACGAGACGTCGATGGTCTCGTTGACCCACATGGCGCGCCTGCTCGAGGCGGTGCGGCCCGATGCCCGGCTGGTCCTGGTCGGTGACGCCGACCAGCTGGCCTCGATCGAGGCCGGTGCGGTCCTCGCCGACGTGGTCGCGGGCCTGCGCGATCACCCCGGCGCTCCGGTCGCCGAGCTCACCACGGTGCATCGGTTCGGCGGCGCCATCGCCGAGCTCGCCGACGCTCTACGGGTCGGCGACGCCGATCGTGCACTCGATGTCCTCGGCTCCGGCGATCCGAGCGTGCAGCTGATCGATCCGGACGACACCAGGGCGGTCGACGCGGTGATCGCCGATGTGGTCGAGCGAGCGCGCTCGATGTCGATCGCGGCCGAGTCCGGCGACGCCGTGGGTGCGCTGGCGGCTCTCGACCAGCACCGTCTGCTGTGTGCGCATCGCGAAGGCCCGTACGGCGTGCGGTCGTGGAACGCCAGGGTCGAGCGCGGCCTGGCCGATGCCACGGGCGTCACGCACTACACGCAGTGGTTCGTCGGCCGGCCCGTCCTGGTGACGGCCAACAACCAGACGCTCGGCATCTGGAACGGCGATGTGGGCGTCACGCTGCGCCGCCCGGACGGGCGCCTCGAGGTCGCACTGGCCGCGGCCGGCGAACCGCGCCGACTGGCCACCACGCGGCTGCCCGACACCGAGACGCTGTACTCCACCACGGTGCACAAGGCGCAGGGATCGCAGGCCCGGGTCGTCACGGTCGTGCTGCCCGACGCCGAGTCGTCGCTGCTGACCCGCGAGCTGTTCTACACCGCGGTCACCCGGGCGCAGGAACAGGTACGCATCATTGGCGACCCCGAGTCGCTGCGTGCGGCGGTCGAACGCCGTGCGCTGCGAGCCTCCGGCCTGGCCGATCGACTCATGGCGGGAACAAGGGGCGAACTCTGACGCTTGATCCTCAGGTGAGTGTCAGCACCGAGAAGCCCGTTCGCGTGAACCATGTGGGCCTGGCGCTCCTGGCGCTTGCCCTCGGCGGTTTCGCGATCGGCACGACCGAGTTCATGACGATGGGCCTGTTGCCCGACATCGCCGACGCGATCGACCGGTCGAATGCCACCACGGGGCACATCATCACCGCCTATGCCTTCGGTGTCGTGGTGGGTGCGCCGGTCATCGTGTCGTTGGGCGCGGCGCTGCCGCGGCGCGAGCTGGCCGCGGGGCTGATCCTGACGCTCGGCATCGGCAACGCGGTCACGGCGCTGGCCGATGGCTATCTCCCGGTGCTGGTGTCGCGGTTCCTGTCCGGTCTGCCGCACGGCGCTTACTTCGGGGTCGCCTCGTTGCTGGCCGCCTCGCTGGTGCCGCCGCAGCAGCGTGGTCGTGCGGTCAGCAAGGTGATGCTGGGTCTGTCGGTCGCGACCGTGGCGGGTGTGCCGGCCAGCACGGTGCTCGGCCAGCATCTGGGCTGGCGGTCGGCCTATTGGCTGGTGCTGGTCATCTCGGCCGCGGCCGCCGCGATGATCCTGGTGTTCGTGCCGCATCAGCCCGCCAGGCATGACGCGACGATCCGGGCCGAGCTGACCGCGCTGAGGCGATCGCAGGTCTGGTTCGCGATGCTCGCGGGTGTTGTCGGCTTCGGCGGCATGTTCGCGATGTACACGTTCATCAACCCGATCGTGACCGATGTGACCGGACTGCCCGAGCGGTCGGTGGCGCTGTATCTACTGATCTTCGGGGTCGGCAGCGTCATCGGGTCGTGGCTGGCCGGACCTCTGGCCGACTGGAGCCCGGCACGGTCGGTGTTGCTCGGCTTCGCCTCGATGGTCGTGTCGCTGCTGGTGTTCTGGTGGGTCTCGCCGAGCCCGGTCCCGGCGGCTGTCCTGGTGTTCGTGGTCGGGGCGCAGGGGTCGATCATGGCCATCAACCTGCAGGTCCGCCTCATGGCCGCGGCCGGGCACGCCGAGATGCTGGGCGCCGCGTTGAACCATTCGGCGCTCAATGTCGCCAACGGCCTGGGTGCGCTGTTCGGTTCCCTGGCGATCGATGCCGGACACGGCTACCGCTCGACCAGCCTCGTGGGTGCGGCTCTCGCGGCCGGCGGCATCGTCGTGTTCGCGGTCGGCCTGCTCTACGCGCGCCGGTCCGCCTCTGGTGTGATCGGCTGATGGCGAACATCGTCTGATTGCACGACTCAAGCCGGCCGTGAGCCGGGTTGGTCATCGGCGCCCTGGAAGGAATCGGTTTGGCAGCGTCAGATCGCTCAAGACTGCTGCGCCATCGTCGACCGACAGCGCAGGGTTGGCCCCCACCTCGTTGACTCGTACGAGCTCCGCTGAGCCGGACTTCATGGCTGCGTCGCTGGGACCATGGCGGTGACAAGTACCGGACGGGCCCTTCGGAAATGCACGGCTCTCACGGTCGCTCGAATCGGCGGCCGGTCGGGAAGGTGCCGAGATTGTCGAGGCGGTAGAGATGGTCGGATCCGGGTAGGCCGAAGCCCGCTCTCCGGGGTGGTGTCGTATACACCGAGGTCCTTCACGATGAGCGTGTGGAGTCTTCTTCGCGGGAGAGCTCGACGTCTCCCCAGCATCGACGCGCTCGCCAGCGCTGCACGCAAATGGTGTAGAGCCTCATCAGATATCCTTGTGATCATCATGCGTAGGGTGAAGTTTCAGCATCACTCATCAGGTGAGCGGGTGTCCGCGCATGCAAGATATGAAGAGGAATTAGCTGCCGTCCTAGAGCGGCCGTTGGCGGAACTCGGCTTTTCGCCGAGTTTTGGTGGAGTCCCGACCGACCCCAACATGTTTGCCGCATTGTACGAAGCTCCAGCATCGCTACTTGATCTCAAATTCCCTGAAGCGGACAGAGATCGCGACGGCGAAGTGTCCGACTCGATGGTCGACCTTTGGTTTTGCGTCGATGAAGCCAAGCAGCTGGCGTATGTGATGCTTGAAACGACTTCTTTCGTTTTCGAGCGAACCGGTAGCGCTGAGATGTCGTGGCGCAATCTCGCCCGGGATGTATTCATCCCTGCTGTGGACCGTCTCTACGTTGAGCTAAGGGCTAGTCCTTAGCGGCCCTCCTAAGTCCCCATGTGGCCCAACGCTCCTCGGTGCCTGTCGTGTCTTTGGGATCAGGTGGCCATCGTGCCTGAACGATTAGGTAAGGAAGCTGATCGTCGGACAGCAGTCGATCTAGGTCAAGGTCGAAATAGACCGAGGTCGAGCTCGATTTCATCTCGCACATTTCGTCGCTGTCGGGTCTCGGGCCCACGCAGTCAACCAAGGTATGCGCTTCAGTACGTGGCACCCCGGAGTCGGCGTCCACGGATTCGAACGCCATGACCAGTAATCCACGCACGCCGCGGAGGCGCTAGTCGGGTACGACCTCGATGACTTTCCGGTTCGCGCACCGTTCCGGGATCGCATCGCGATAGCCCAACTCGTCCAGCCGCTTGACCGCACCGCCGCCGTCGAACGTGTCGCCTACCTCGTAGGTCACCCCGTCGGCCTTGACCCGGGTGGCATCGTCGCTGAGCTTCGCGCCGAACGGCCAGACGATGAGATACGAGGTGTCGTCTGATTCGGTCAACACCAAGCAACCGTGGTCGAGCTCGATCTGACCGTGCCGCCTGATATCAGGGACGTCATGCGAAAACTGGAACGGCGCCACGATCGTTGTGACACCGTGACGTGTTTGAGTCTCGGCACGCGCGTATTCGCGCGCCGCAACGAAAGCAATACCTGCCACGGCAACGGCGCAAACAAGTGTGATAGTGATTTTACGGCTCACAGTACGTCCTATTTATAGAGTGCAACGCCTACTTTTGAGATTCGGGAGACCGGTGTGAAATATGCATTGTCGGTCGCAAATGGATTGATGCGGCGCCCCGAATGTAGGCCGACGGCATAGCCGCCACTGAACCAAGGGCCTCCGCTGTCGCCTCCAGCTGAGTCTGCGGCCCTTCTTGTCACCACTAGTCCGTCGAATTTCCATCCGTTTCCATAGTTGACACTCGCGCCGGTAGCCAACACGGTCGTACAGCTGTACTTGTTGCTCCCCCTGCCGTAACGGCAGACTTTCTGGCCGCACGCCGGCGACCGGCTACCTAGCACTCTTCGGGTCTTGCCTGCCTTGTAGTAGAAGGACCTTCCTAGCGATTCTCGGACTGGGCTCACAAGCGGGTTGAACTGGATGTCGCCGTAGCGCTTATCTAAAAAGACAGAGGCGCTGGCTAGTCGCCCCTCGCGGGAGAAGTAATAATGGAAGTAGTTCGGGCAGTGTCTGGCTGTAAGCAGTCCGCGCCGGCCATTACTTTTGTCGTATGCGGGGAACCCGCTGGTGCATTGCAGCACGTTGGCACCATTGCCCAACGTAGCGCCTCCAACCAATGCCTGTGTTTCGGCAAGTGGCTCATGTTGGATCTCGATTCGGACGCCAGGGATATCCAACGCCGGTCGTATCGATTCAATCTCATCTTCGACGGAGGCCCGCATCGCTGACTGCGTTGGTTGATCGGAGTCACCTGGCGGGAGATAAACGGTAGCGACGACGTCCCGGGTAGCTGAGTCGTACACCGCGACGGATTGGGCGTCGGGGCCGCCGATTTCTGCGATCGCTGAGCTGGCGGCGGCGGTCAGGGTCTCTCGTTCTTCGGCTGAGTGCATGGCCGATCCAGTTAGTTCGACTGGGACCTCGAGATCGCTGAGTACCGCCGTTGCTTCATCTGGGACGCCTCCCTTGAACTGGACCATTGCGCGCGGAGTGCCTGTGCTTGCGATTTCGGCGTAAGCAAATGATTCCGGGAAAGATTCTGCCAGCGTCTCGACATCTTTCGTGAACTCGTTTTGCCATCCATATTGATCAACGGCCTGCTGCAGAGTGATGCTCTCATTGTCCGCGACGACACTCAGGTCTTCGAGCATGTACTCATCGACGCCCAGACTGGTCATCGCTGGACCAACTTGATCTTGGTCGGCTCGGCGCGTGAACCAGCCTTGGGTGGTGAGTCGTACGGAGACTGGTTGGGTGCTGGTGTTGAGGACGGCGATTTCGCCGTCGGTGGAGGTTTCGACCAGGGCGGTGCTGGTGGCACCGGTGGTCGAGTTCATGGTGGTGTTGAAGGTGACGTTGCCGCGGTTGTCGGGTTCTTCTCCGTCGGGGTTGTAGACCCGGACTGAACCGAACGCCGACCAGTTGTAGGCGAACACGGTCAACGTGACCGACCCGAGGGTCTCAGCATCGGGCAGTTCACCAACATCAGCGGCTTGGAAGGTGACTGAGTCTTGGGCCGGGATGCTGACCTGGCCCAGGTTGACTTGGGTGACCGGCGTGTAGGAGCCGCCTTCATCGGGGTCACCGGAGAAGTAGCCCTGCACGTCGATATACACCGCCGGTGTGCCGCCGGCCGTGGCATTGCGGATCCGTAGCTTGCCGTCGGTCGACAGTTTGACTGCCAACCCGGTATCGGACCACTTGTTGCCCCCGACATAGTTCACCGCTGCCGGCAGCCCGGAGATGGTCGTACCACCCTCACCGATCTGCAACCCGCCAGAACTACCACTATCGGTGTCGACCTTGACGTTGACGAACACCGCGGTCGCATCAGCGGGAATGTCATCACCGGTGACCTGCACGTCATAGTTGGTCCCGGCCGTCAGACGTGGATCGGGCGACCCGAGACCAGCGAGTGAGTTCATCACCCGCACCGGCGCGTCGAACGCCACGAACCCACCGGTCGACGACGCATCCGATTCGGTCGTGAAATACCCCTGCACATCGATGTTGTAGTCCGTCAAACCGTGGTTGTTCCAGATACTGATACCGCCACCAGTGCCCAACGGCACGATCGCGGTGTTCGACACCATCGGATCACTACCACCGAACCGCAGAATCGACGACGTCGTCGGCATCGGCTCACCCTTGGCCCACACCCGCAACGCCGTATCAGCCACCGTCGCCTTCGTCGCCGCGATATCGATCACCACCGCCGACACCCCCGACGACGGAACACCACCCACACCAGCGACCGTGTACGACCGCGTCACCCCCGCACCGATCGGCGTCGCATACCCACCGGTCCCATTGGCCGTATACGCCAAACGGAACGGCGTCACCGGCACAAACACACCACCAGACGCCTCACCCACCGCCGACGACGGCGACGAGACAGCCACCAAGACAGGCGCCAACAACGCGAAGAACCCGACCACAACCGCCAGCAGACGACGCATGAACACACTCCCAGCCCAGCAACAAGAAGCCGAGCCTGACACGGTGCACGTGCGCCGCACAGCGAAACGTCCAAAGATGCTCCGAAAGGACTAGATGCAGCCAGTTCGCGCGATCAGGCCTTGACCTGCTCGGCTCCGATCGCGGGGCGCAGCCAGACGCGGTCGCCGAGGTGCAGGCCGAGGGCCGTGGCCTCGGCGCGGGTCACCGTCACCTGTATTGGATCTCCGGCTCCGCCGGGGGGCACCGGGCCGGGGTGCAGCCTGTCGTCCGGGGTGACCTCGAGCCGGATCTCGAAGCCGACACGGGTCCAGCGGGTGATGGGGCCGGATGCCGTGGCCGCCTGTTCATAGCGGGTGATCTCGATGTCGTGCGGCCGGATCAGCCGGTCGCCGAGCTTGGTCACCGGCCCCAGGAACGACAGCACGAAGTCGCTCGCGGGCGCGTCGTAGAGCTCGTCGGGCGTGCCGATCTGCTCGATGCGACCCTCATTGATGACCACGATCGAGTCGGCGACCTCGAGGGCCTCCTCCTGGTCGTGGGTCACGAAGACGGTCGTCACGTGGACCTCGTCGTGCAGCCGGCGCAACCAGTCGCGCAGCTCCTTGCGGACCTTCGCGTCGAGGGCGCCGAACGGCTCGTCGAGCAGCAGGACGGTCGGCTCGATCGCGAGCGCGCGTGCCAGTGCCATGCGCTGACGCTGGCCGCCCGACAGCTGCGATGGCAGCCGGTGGGCGAACTGGCGCAAGTGCACCAGGTCGAGCAGCTCGCCGACCTTGCGGTTGATCTCGTCGGCCGGCCGCTTGCGGATCTCCAGCCCGAACGCGATGTTGCGGGCCACCGAGAGATGCTTGAACGCGGCGTAGTGCTGGAACACGAAGCCCACGTTCCGCTTCTGCACGGGCAGCCGGGTCGCGTCCTGGCCCTCGATTACGATCTGACCGGTATCGGTCTCCTCCAGCCCGGCGATGATGCGCAGCAGGGTGGTCTTGCCGCCACCGCTGGGTCCGAGCAGGGCCGTGAGCTGGCCCGTCGGGATGCTCAGATCGATGTCGGCCAGCGCGACGAAGTCGCCGAATCGCTTGTTGACGCCAGTGATCTCGATACTCATGAATAGGCCTTCCGGGAACGCAGGAACGAGACGATCGCGATCGCGACGACCGAGACGCTGGCCAGCAGGAACGCGATCGCGTACGCCACATCGGCCTCGAAATTGAGGTACTTCTCCTCGACCGCGAGCGTCGCGGTCCGGGTCTGCCCGAGCACATTGCCGGACACGACCTTGACGGCGCCGAACTCGCCCAGCGACCGCGCGAGGGTCAGGACGACGCCGTACACGACGGCCCAGCGGATGCTCGGCAGCGTGATGCGCCAGAAGGTCTGCCAGGTGCTGGCCCCGAGGCTGAGCGCCGCCTGCTCCTGCTCGACGCCGATCTCGCGCAAGGTCGGCACGACCTCGCGGATCACGAGCGGGAGAGACACGAAGGCGGTGGCCAGGATGATGCCGGGCGTCGAGAAGATCACCTGGATGCCCCAGCTGTCGAGCGTGGGACCGAACCAGCCGTCGCGACCGCCGTAGACCAGGACGAGCGCCAGGCCGACCACGATGGGGGAGACCGACAGGGGCAGATCGAGCAGGGCGCTCAACAGCCGCTTCCCCCAGAACTCAGAACGCACCAGAAGCAGTGACATCCCGACGCCGAACACCGTGTTGATGGCGGTGGCCACGATCGCGGCGATGACGCTCAACTGCAGCGCGTGCACGGTGTCGGGATCGGAGAACACCGCCCGCAACGAGTTCAGGCCGTCGTCGAACGTGTGCGTCACGACGAGGGCGACCGGCCAGGCGACGAGCAGGAGCAGATAGCCGATCGCGAACACCCGGATCGCGTACGTCACCGGGCCCCGGGCGTGGCGGGTCACCTGTGATTCAGCCACGCTGAGCCACCTTTCGTTGGACGACGTCCAGGACGACGATGACCAGCAGCGACACCAGCAGCAGCAGGGTCGCGACCGATGCGGCGCCGGCGGGATTGTCGTTCTCGATCGCGCTCAGGATGCGTACCGAGGCGACCTCGGACTTGAACGGCAGATTGCCCGACAGCAGCACCAGCGAGCCGTACTCGCCGACCGCGCGCGCGAAGGACAGCGCGGCGCCCGCGGCGATGGCGGGGGCGAGGCTGGGCAGCAGGATGCGACGGAACGTCGTGAAGCGGCTCGCGCCCAGGGACGCTGCCGCCTCCTCCACATCCAGATCCAGTTCTTCGAGCACCGGCTGCACCATGCGCACCACGAACGGCAGCGTGACGAACGCGAACGCCAGATACACCGACCACGACGAGTTCGACAGGTGCAGCCCGAGCGGGCTGTCATTGCCGTACAGCGACAGCAGCACCAGCCCCGCCACGATCGTAGGCAGGGCGAACGGGATGTCGATGATCAGCTCCAGCAGCGCCTTCCCGGGGAAGCGGTCGCGCACGAGGACCCACGCGATCGCCGTACCGGAGAAGACGTTGACCACGGTCACGACGACGGCCGCGAGGACGGTCAGCCGGATCGCGTGTGCGGTCTGTTCGTTGGTGATGGTCCGCCAGAAATTGGCCCATCCCCCCTCGGTCGTCGTCACGACGACGGCCGAGAGGGGGATCAGGACGAGCAGGCTGAACCAGAGCACCGCCACGCCCAGGCCGATGCCCGAGGTTCGCGTCACTACTGCGTCGCCTTGCCGGACTTCTCGATCGACGTGGTCACGATGCCGACGGGCGCCCCGTCCTTGCCGTCGCCGAACAGCTTGTCCTTGACCGCGGCCCAGCCGCCGATGTCGTCCAGGGTCACCAGGTGCTTGACCGCCGGGAACGGGTGCGCGGGATCCGGAGCGCCCTCGACGGTGCCGCCGTAGTCGACGTCGTCGCGGATCGGGCGGAAGCCCTTGAGGGCGAACTGCTTCTGGCCCTCGTCGCTGATCACGAAGTCCAGCCAGGCCTCGGCGGCCGGCGTGTGCTTCTTGAGCAGGGCTCCCGCGTTCTCGATCTTGAACGTGGTGTCGGGGATGACGTAGTCGAAGCCCTCGCCGTTCTGCGCGGCCAGGATCGCCTCGTTCTCGTAGGCGATCAGGACGTCGCCGTTGCCTTCCAGGAAGCTGGTCGTGGCGTCACGGCCGCTGTTGGTCAGCGAGACGACGTTCTTGAACAGGGCGTCGACGAACTTCGTCGCGTCGGCCTCCGATCCGCCGTTCTCGGTGATGTGGGTCCAGGCGCCGAGGGCGTTCCAGCGAGCGGCACCCGAGGAGGCCGGGTTCGCCGTGACGATGCCGACCCCCGGCTTGATCAGGTCGTCCCAACCCTGGATGTTCTTCGGATTGCCCTGGCGGACGCCCAGCACCACGATCGAGCTCGACACGATGCCCTTGTTCTCGCCCTGGTCGTAGTTCGCGTCGACGAGCCCGGCCTTGACCAGCCGGTCGACGTCCGTGGCGACCGAGAAGTGCACATAGTCGGCCTTCAGCCCGCCTTCGACGGCGCGGCTCTGATCGCCCGAGGCGCCGTACGAGGTCTTGAACTTGACGCCACGGCCGTCCTCGGTCTTCGTGAACTCGCCGGCGATCGCCTTGTTGGCCGCCTCCGGCACGGCGAATCCGACGATATTGATGGTCTGGCCGGCGTTCGGCCCGTCGCCTTCGGCGGCATCGGAGTCGTCACCGCCGCTCAACAGGAAGTAGCCGGCGATCAACGCGGCCACGATCACGGCGATCAGCGCATAGAGCCCGGTCCGGGACTTGCGCGCGTACACCTCTTCGGTCATGGGTCTTGTCCTTCGTCCTCGTGCCCGGCGGGGTGCCGCGCGCCGACCAACTTAGGGACGAGTGGCCCCGCCTCGGAGAGATCTCAAGATGCGAGATCTCTCGCCGAGGACTGAGATTCTGGGGTAGTCGATCAGTCGAAGACGACGGTGCGTGGGCCGTTGCGCAGGACGCGCGACTCAGCATGGAGTTGTACGGCTCGCGACAACGTCTGGGCCTCGACGTCGCGACCCACGCGCGCCAGGTCGGCCGGCGCGAGCCGGTGGTCGACGCGCAACACGCCCTGCTCGATGATGGGGCCCTCGTCGAGATCAGCCGTGACGTAGTGCGCCGTGGCGCCGATCAGCTTGACGCCGCGATCGTGTGCCTGGTGGTAGGGCCGGGCTCCCTTGAAACTGGGCAGGAAACTGTGGTGGATGTTGATGGCGCGGCCCGCCAGGTGACGGCACAGGTCATTGCTCAGGATCTGCATATAGCGCGCCAGCACCACCAGGTCGATGTCGAGGTCGTCGACCAGGCCCCGGATCGTGGCCTCGGACGCGAGCTTGTCGTCGGACGGCACGTGGTGGAACGGGACCTCGTAGGCCGAGGCGAGCCGCTCGAGCGTGCGGTGGTTCGACACCACGGCGGGGATCTCGATGTTCAGGGCTCCGGCGCTCTGTCGGTACAGCAGATCGTTCAGGCAATGGCCTTCGGTGGTCACCAGCACCAGGGTCCGCAGCGGCCGCTCGGCCACCACCAGCCTGAAGTCCATCGAGTACTCGGCCGCCACGGGCGCGAACGACGCCCCGAGCGCGGCGTGATCCTGCGGATGCTCGAAGTGCACCCGCAGGAAGAACTCGCCATCGGAGGTGTCGGTGAACTGCTGGCTGTCGAGCAGGTTGCCGCCGCTCTCGGCGATCCAACGGGTGACGGCGAAGACCAGCCCCGGCCGGTCGGGACAGGTCAGCGTCAGAACGAAGGTGTCGGCCACCCCTCGAGCCTAGTTCCGGCCGCGGCCATGCCCCTCGTGGGTCGGGGCGGCGAAGAACAGCGCCAGCACGACTCCGACGGCGAAGGCGGCCACCGGCAGCCAGTAGGCCTCGGACATCGCGGTGGAGAACCGTTCGGCGATCTCGGGTGGCATCGCCCGGGCCGAGGCCTGCTGGAACGAATCGGCATCGCCCTGCAGGCCATGGGCCGCGAGGCGAGAGCCGATCAGGGCGGCGACGGCCGCACTGCCGAGGGCGGCCGCGACCTGGCGCGTGGTGTTGTAGACGCCCGCGCCCGCCCCGGCCGAGGCCATCGGCAGATTGCGCGTGGCGGTCGCGCTGAGCGGCGCCCACAGGCAGGCGTTCGCCACACCGAACAGGGCCAGCGGCACCAACAGCTGCCAGGCCGGGGTGTCGTAGTCGATCAACCACGAGGTCAGGCCCATCGCGATCGTGGCGACCCCGAAGCCGACCAGTGTGATGCTGCGGGGATGCACCTGGTCGACCAGACGACCGACGAGCGGCGACAGCGCGATGACCACGAGCGCCATCGGCAGCATGAAGAGAGCCGACTCGGTGGGGCTCCATCCGCGAGCACCCTGGGCGAAGAACATGAACGGCAGGCTCATCGCCGTGACGGCCATCGAGACCAGGGCGATACCCGCGTTGCCGATCGCGAAGTTGCGATCGCGGAACAGGCCGAGCGGCACGAGCGGTTCGCGCTTGATGCGGCTCTGCCAGAGCAGGAACAGCCCGATCACGACGACGCCGGCGGCGATGGTGCCCCAGATCCAGGCATCCCAGTCGTAGCGTTCGCCCTCCTGAATGCCGAAGACGAGCAGGAACATGCCGGCCGCGCTGAGCGCGACGCCCAGCCAGTCGAAGCTGTGCGCGTGGGTCGGCAGCTGGGGGACCAGGCGCCACGCCAGAGCGAAGCCGATGACGCCGACCGGGATGTTGATGAAGAAGATCCACTCCCAGCCCGCGGAGTCGACCAGGATGCCGCCGAGCAGCGGGCCGACCAGCATCGCCACGCCGGCCGTGGCACCCCACAGCGCCATGGCGCTGCCCCGGTTCGACGGCGGGAACGTGCGGGTGATGACCGCCATGGTCTGCGGCGTCATCATGGCCGCGCCGAGCCCTTGGACGGCGCGTGCGGTGATGAGCCACGTGATCGAGTCGGTGAGACCGCACCACAGGGACGCCAGGGTGAAGACGGTCAGGCCGACCAGATAGACGTTCTTGGGCCCGAGGCGGTCGCCGAGCCGGCCCGTGATGAGCAGCGGCACCGCGTACGACAGCAGATAGGCGCTGGTGACCCAGATGCCGCTGTTGTAGTCGGTGTGCAGATCCGTGATGATCGCCGGCGTCGCGACGGACACGATGGTGTTGTCGACGAGGATCATGAAGAAGCCGATGACCATCGCCCAGAGGGCCGGCCAAGGCTTGTAGTCGGCCGGGAGATCGGTGCCGGTCGGGGTCTGAGTCGCCATGAGGAGAATCGTCTCAGGCCGCAACGACAATTCGCGACCCGGTACGGACGAGACATGCGCGACACTGGAGCCGATGAACGGATCTGAGCTGCTCGCGGTACGTGGCCTGAGCAAGGCGTTCGGCGAGCATCAGGTGCTCGCCGGCCTCGACCTGTCGTTCGCGGCCGGATCGGTGACGGCCCTGACCGGGCCGAACGGGTCCGGCAAATCGACGTTGTTGCGCTGCCTCGCTGGGGCCACACCCGTCGATCGTGGCGACGTCCTGCTCGACGGGGCGGTGTGCGATCCGACCTCGCCGGAGCACTGGGGCGCCGTGCTCGGGATCCTCGACGACCATGCGTGGCTGCCCGGGCTGACGGTGCGCGACCATCTGCTGCTCGTCGGCGATGACGTCGATCATGCCTTGGACCGGATCGGACTGGCCGGGCTCGGCGATCGACGGGCGCCGTCCCTCAGCTCGGGCCAGCGCCAGCGCGCTGCCCTCGCGATCACGCTGGTGAGACCGTGGCGCGTGCTCTTGCTCGACGAGCCCGAGCGTCATCTTGACGATGAGGGCGTCGATCTGCTGGTCGATCTGGTCGCGGGGTGGCGCGACCGGACCGTGGTGTTCGCGACCCACTCGGCCGAACTCGTCGACCGCACCGGAGCCGCACGCGTCACGTTGGACGCTGTGTGACGGCGAGCGACAAGCTCTACCGATTCGCGGTCGCCTGGACCTCGACCGCATTGATCGCCGGGTTGCTGCTGGCGATCGGCCGGCAGATCGTGCCCGACGTGTTCGACCTGGTCAGCCGCACCGGCCACGATCCGGATGTCGTCGGGGCGGCACTGCTGGCGGGCACGCTGGCCTGCTGGTGGGCGGGTGTCCGCCACCTGGGTCCGGTCGCCGCGTCGCCCGCCCAGCAGCGCTGGGAGGCTTGGGCCGATCCACACCGTTGGCAGGCCCGGGCCCGCCTGCGGGTGCTCCTGGCGGCGGTGCCGTTCGCGATCGGGATCGGCTACGTGATCGGACTGGCCGGCCAGGACTGGGTGCCGGGTGTCGTGGCCGGTGCCGTCCTGCTGGCGACCGGAGCGCTGATCGCCCTGGCCCAACGCCGCGACGGTGGACCGTGGGTGGTGGCGCTGCTCGCGGCCGCGGCGCTCGGCCTGCTGGCCGGTGCCGCATGGGGACCCAGCTGGGCCGCGGTCGTCGCGGCAGCGGTGGTGGTCACGACCGTGCGGCCGCGTCGGCCCCGGTCGTACCGGCTGGTCCCACGGTGGAATCTGGCGGCGGCGGCGCAACGTCGTTGGACCCTGGGAGCGGCGGCCACGATGCTCGACGTCGAGGTCCTGCGGACGCAGTCGGTACCGGGCAGCGGCCGTCGGATCCCGTTCGCGCTGCCCGCTCGGCGGGCGCGGCGGCTCGCGGTGCTGTCGGCCTGGCGTTCGGCGCGGCCGGCTCTGGCTCGTGCCGCGGTGGGACTGGTGATCGTCGGCGCGGTGGCCGAGGTGCTGGGTGCGAAGGCCGGGCTGCTCAGTGCGGCCGTGCTGTTGCACGTGCTGACCGTCGCGACGACACGAGACCTCCTGGCCTGGCACGAACTCGCGGCGGTGCAACGCGTCGTCGCCGTCGATCCACGGCGTGCGGTTCGGGCCCTCGCCTCGCTGTGTGCCGTCGTGACTCTCCTGGTGGTGGTCTTCGTGGCGGTGCTGCTGACGCCGCCCTGGCCGGCACTGATGGTGTTGCTGGTGCAGCCATGGCTCGGCACCTGGAGCCGCATCAGGGCGGCGGAGGAGCCGGAGGAGCTGACCATGCTCTCGACGCCGATGGGTGCCGTCCCGATCCAGGTGGTGGTGCGGCTCGTTGCCGGCGTGGGTGTCACGATCCTCGCGCTCGCGGTACTCGGATCGATCTAGGCCCGCCTAGGAGCTATTCCAGATCTTCGTTCGACAGGATCTGGACTCGGCGTACGCCGGCGATCTCGGTCAACGAGGTGACGAGCGGATCGGTGCCGCCGGTTCCGGTGACTTCGAGCGACAGCGCCGCCGCGCCGTCGCGATCGACACTCTGCGGTTCGGCCTGTCTGACCGACCATCCTTGTTGGGTGATCGCGGCCAGGATGTCGCGGAGCACGCCGTGCCCGTCGGCATAGGCCACATCGAGGTGCAGCCGGGTGTCTCCGCTGGGCAGCGCCCTGGCGACCGCCTTCAGGCCGTACGTGATGACGAAGTGCAGGCCGGTGACGACCAGGGCAAGCAGCCAGAGCCCGGCTCCGGCAGCCATGCCGATCGCGGCCGTCTCCCACACCGATGCCGCAGTCGTGAGACCCAGCACGGCGCCGCGGCGGGTCAGGATCAGGCCGGCGCCCAGGAATCCGATGCCGGACACGATCTGGGCGGCGACCCGCGAGGGGTCCAGCGAGATGTGCGAACCGGTCAGGACGTCGGTGAAGCCGTACTTGCTGACGAGCATGAACAGTGCGGCCGATGTGCCCACGATGGCTTGCGTGCGCAAGCCCGCGCTGCGGCCTCTCAGCTGGCGTTCGAGCCCGATCAGCGCGCTGAGGGCGAAGGCCAGCAACAGCTCGCCCACCTGGAGCCAGCCCTGCCCGTCCACCGTGGTCGCAGCCTGCACCATCTCGTCCACGGTACGCCTGCCGCGGGCGTCAGGTGCCGCGCAGCAACTCGTACGACTCCAGGGAGTCCAGTGATCCGTCGCCCAGGCGTTCGGCCTCGTGCTGCGAGCCGACGTGGCGGAATCCGTGGTGACGAGGAATCGCCTGGCTGGCGGTATTGCCGGCGGCGGCATGGATCGTGACCCGGCGACGGTCGAGACCGTCGGGGTCGAAGGCGTGACGCACGGCCAGCCCGACCGCCTCAGTCATCGCCCCACGCCCGCGGGCATCGGGGTGTGCCCAGTACCCGATCTCGCCGTGTTCGGGGGCCAGGCCGAGCATGTCCATGACGGCGATATTGCCGAGCAGCCGGTCGGTCGCGCGGTCGGCGACCGCCCACGTCGCCTTCTCGCCCCGTGCGGCCTGCCAGACGCAGTCGGCCAGGTAGCCACGCGCCGTCTCGGGCGTGTACGGATGAGGCAGCGAACTGAGCCAATGCCGTGTGACGGGATCAGAGCAGGCGTCGACGATACGCGGCACGTCGTCGTCGCGGAACGGGCGCAGGCGCACGTGCTCGCCCTCGAGCACGACCGGCTCGGCCCACCGGGTGCGCGGCAGCGGCACGTCGCCGAAGCGGATCGAGCCGGTCCAGGCGTCGATGACCCGGTTCTTCTCGTGCAAGGAGCCGGGGATCGGTGCGTGCAGGGTGAAGCCGGTGCGGTGCGCGACGCGCAGTGACGCCTCGTTGCCGATATGAGCCTTCCAGTGCACGATCTCGGTGCCGCCGTCGGTGAGCGCCCAGTCGACGGCGAGCCGGACGGCGCGCACCATCAGGCCGCGTCCGCGGGCCCAGGGGTGCAGGGCGAAGCCGATCTCGGTGATCGCGGTGCCGCGCAGGCTGAGATTGCCGGCGAACCGGGGCCGGCCGTCGTCGCCAGCGGCCTCGATGGCCCAGCAGCGAGCGGTGCCGGCATCCCAGTCGCGTGGGATCGCGGCGAGGGCGAACTCCTCACTCATCTCTCGGGTATGAGGTTGCACGACCGAGGTCCAGCGGCCCATCTGTGGATCGTTCGCCATGACCAGCAGGTCGTCGATGTCGGCCGGGGTGTGTGCCCGTAATGTCACCGTGCCGTCGGACAGCGCCGGCACGCTGAGCGGCCATCGCAACTCGGTCACCAGATCAGGAAGCGCGCAGGATCGAGAGGATCTCGTCGAGCTTCTCGGTGTGATCATCCAGGATGCGGGTGTGCTCGCCGAGGGTGCGGGTGTGCTCGTCCAGGATGCGGGTGTGTTCACCCAGGACGCGAGAGTGCTCGTTCACGGTCGCCTGGATCTCGCCGACGATGACGTAGAGATCGTCGATGTCGTTGCGCAGTTGTGCGGGGCGATCCGGTGCGGCCATGTGGATCACGCTACCCGCGTCCGGGTCGAGGCACCATGAGCCGCGAACGACTCTGTGGACAACCGTTCAGGCGTCACGGAACGGATCGGCCGGGTACACCCCGAGCACCTTGACCTCGGTGGTGAAGAACGCCAGCTCCTCGAGGGCACGCGACAGCTCGATGTCCTCGGGGTGGCCGTCGACCTCGGCCAGGAACTGGGTCGCGGTGAACTCACCGCCCACCATGTAGCTCTCCAGCTTGGTCATGTTCACGCCGTTGGTGGCGAATCCGCCGAGCGCCTTGTAGAGCGCGGCGGGCAGATTGCGCACATTGAAGACGAAGGTCGTGACGGTCGGTGCGCCCGGCGGGGGAGTCTGGGGCTCGGGCGACAGGACGACGAACCGGGTCGTGTTGTGGTCCTCGTCCTCGATGTCCTCCGCCAGCACGTCGAGACCGTAGATCTCGGCGGCCAGCGGTGGCGAGATGGAGGCCTGTGAAGGATCGGCGGCATCGGCGACCTCGCGGGCGGCGCCGGCCGTGTCGCCCGAGATCAACGGCGTCAGGCCGTGCTCGCGGATGAAGCGGCGGCACTGGCCGAGAGCGTGCACGTGGCTGTGCACCGTCTTGACCTGGTCCAGGGTGGTTCCGGGCACGGCGAGCAGGCTGAACTGGATGCGCAGGAAGTGCTCGGCGACGATGTGCAGGCCCGAGGTCGGCAGGAAGTGGTGGATATCGGAGACACGGCCCGCGATCGAGTTGTCGATCGGGATCAGTGCCAGATCGGCGTCACCGCCGGCGACCGCCGCGAACACGTCCTCGAACGACGCGCACGCCACCGCCTCGGCATCCGGATAGTCCCGCCGGCACACGATGTGGGAGTTCGCGCCGGGCTCGCCCTGGTACGCGATGCGCTGCTTGGTCACCTGTCCAGTGTCGCACTGCCGCACCGCCGGGCATCGGTCGCCAGCGGAAGGCCGGCCGCGGCCGAACTGCGGGTAGGCGCTGGTGAGATAGCAGGCTCGTCGGGTGTTGTCGCCTGCCCGGCGCTCGTTCCTCGCGCCTGGCGACCAGCGACTCGCCTCAGGTGGCGAGGTGCGCACCTACGGTCGGTCGCACCGTGCTGGATGGGCGCGTCCTCCCTGGTGGGGGTCAGGTGGCGAGGTGCGCACCTACGGTCGGTCGGACCGTGAACAGAGCCGGCGGTTTCCAGTCGTGGCGGTCGAAGGCGCTGACGACCTTCTCGCGCAGGCCCAGCAGCTGATCGGTGGGAGCCAGGGCGATCGCGCTGCCGCCGAACCCGGCACCGGTCATGCGCGCGCCGAGCGCACCGCCGTCGAGCGCCGCCTCGACCGCCACGTCGAGCTCGCCGCAGCTGACCTCGAAATCGTCGCGTAGGGATTCGTGCGACGACGTCAGGATCGTGCCGAACTGATTCCAGTCGGCGGCGCCGATCGCGCGGACGGCGCCCCGTACCCGCGTGGTCTCGGTGACCACGTGGCGGACTCGTCGCCTGAGCGGGTCGGTCTCGTCGAACCGGTAGATCGAGTCGAGGCCGGCCTGGGCCAGGTGGTCGAGCTCGAGCTGCTCCGCGGCGGCGATGCACTCGGCGTGGCGGGCGGCGTACTCCCCGGCCGCCACCGCGTGCGCGGCGCCGGTATCGATCACGACGAGCGACAGCCCGTCCCAGCCGACCGGGACAGGCGTGACCTCGAGAGTCAGCGTGTCGATCAGATTGGCGCCGTCGTGGACCACGGCGAGCTGGTCCATCACGCCGACCGGTGCGCCGAGATAGTCGGTCTCGGCACGACGGGCGATGCGTGCCACCTGGTGGCGGTCGAGCTCGAGCCCCGCGAGGTCGGCCAGTGCCATGGTGACTCCGCACGCGGTGGCGGCGGACGACGAGAGGCCCGCGCCGGTCGGCAGCTCGGACTCGACCACCAGATCGGCTCCGGGGACGCTGTGCCCCTCGTCGGCCAGCGCCCAGGCGACTCCGGCGACCAGGGCGGCCCAGCCGTCGATCTCGCCCAATGCGACCGCCGCGCCGAATTCGACCTTCGCCCCCAGGGAGGACCAGACGGCGACGCGGTCGTCGTCGCGTCGTCGCGCCTTGACCGTGAGGTGTTTGTCGATCGCCATCGGCAGAACCGGACCGCCGTTGTAATCGAGGTGCTCACCGATGAGGTTGACCCGGCCCGGCACGATCCAGCTGCGTACGTCGTCCACGTGCCGAGCCTACGGCGGACCGGCCGAACCCGGCTGGCAGAATCCACAGCATGGCTGATCGTCGACCCCGCGCCTTGTCCGGAGCTCAGCCCACGGCGGACTCGTACCACCTGGGCAACTACTTCGGGGCGTTCAAGCAGTGGGTGGACCTGCAGGACGAGTTCGAGGCGTTCTACTTCATTCCGGATCTGCATGCCATCACGGTCGAGTACGACCCGGCTCAGCTGCGCGAGCGCACCTATATCGCGGCGGCTCAGCTGCTGGCGGCGGGCGTCGATCCCGAGCGCAGCGCCCTGTTCGTGCAGAGCCAGGTGCCCGAGCACGCCCAGCTGGCCTGGGTGCTCAATGGCATCACCGGCATGGGTGAGGCCGAGCGGATGACCCAGTTCAAGGACAAGAGCGCCAAGGGGGGTCGCGAGAAGGCGAGCGTCGGGCTGCTGACGTATCCGATCCTGATGGCGGCCGACATCCTGATCTATCAGGCCGACAAGGTGCCGGTCGGCGAGGACCAGCGGCAGCACGTCGAGCTGTCGCGCAATCTCGCGCAGCGTTTCAATCACCGGTTCGGCGAGACGTTCACCGTCCCCGAGGCACACATCGTCAAGGCCACGGCGAAGATCTACGACCTGCAGGATCCGACGGCCAAGATGAGCGGGTCGAACCAGTCGCATGCCGGAGTCATCGACCTGACTGACACTCCCAAGCAGGTCGCGAAGAAGGTGCGCTCGGCGGTGACCGATTCAGGCAGCGAGATCCGCTTCGATCGCGCCGAGAAGCCGGGCATCTCGAATCTGCTGACGATCTACTCGGCCCTGACGGGTCGGACCGTCGATGACATCGTCGCCGAGTACGACGGTCAGCAGTACGGGCATCTCAAGGTGGCGCTGGGCGATCTGCTCGCTGACTTCGTGGGCGCCTTCGGTGATCGCACGCGAGAGTTGCTGGGCGACCGTGCGGAACTCGACCGCATCCTCGCCTCGGGTGCGGCGAAGGCCCGCGAAGTCGCGACGCCGACACTGGAGCTGGTCTACGAGCGCTCCGGCTTCGTCGCCCCGCGCGGGATCGGCTGATCGTGCCCACGGTCGGTGTCGCTGTCCCGGTCCCGGACCCGTTCGGCGCACAGTTGCGCGAGGCCCGAGCCTCGTTCGGCGATCCGATGGCGGCCACGGTGCCCAGTCACATCACGTTGATCCCACCCACGCCGGTGCCGGACGACGAGGTCGACTGTTTCGCCGGCCGGCTGGAGGACGCCGCGTCCAGGATCGCCGCCTATCCGCTGCAGTTGCGCGGCACGGGCACGTTCCGGCCCGTCTCTCCGGTGGTGTTCGTGGCGGTGAGCCTGGGCATCTCCTCCACGGAGATGCTGGCCGCGGCGGTCCGATCGGCGCTGGGGTCGACGATCCCGGAGGCCGCATTCCCGTTTCACCCCCATGTCACGGTCGCGCAGGATCTCGACGATGTCGCGCTGAATCGCGCCTACGAGGAGCTCGCCGACTTCGAGTGCCGTTTCACGGTCGACTCGTTCGCCCTGTATCTCCATGAGGACCCGGTCGGCTGGGCGCCGCAGCGAACCTTCTCGTTGAGCGGCTGATCGGTCAGAACTGTCGTAGGTCGGGTGACGAGATCTCGCGCAGATGCGCCGTGAGCTCGTCGACGAACGCCTGGACGGCCAAGGGCAGGGTCTCGCGGGAGCGGTGCACGATCGCGATGACGCGTTCGAGCGGGCGTTCGCCGTCGGTGCCGCCGAGTGTCGACGCCCGCAGCGCGGGGCGGGACGGGATCACCATCGCGGGCACGACCGCATGGCCGAGGCCCGCCTCCACGAAGCGGAGCACGCCGCCCATCTCGCCGCCCTCGAGAGCCACGGTGGGGGAGAAGCCCGCATCGCCGCATGCCCGATGCGTGACTTCGCGCAGGTCGTAGCCCTCGCGGAACATCACGAGCGGCATGTCGCGCAGATCGGCGATCCGCAGATGGTCGGGAATGTCGGCGGTGCGCGGACTGGCCAGGACCAGGCGTTCGCGCAGGACCGGCGTCGTGACGAGATCGGGGGCGGCGACCCGCAGGGGAGCGATCAACAGCGCGACATCGAGACGGCCCTCGCTCAAGTCGCGGGTCAGCAGACCGGACCCGCCCTCGTGCACCTCGAGCTCGATGCCCGGATGCGCGGCGCTGAAGGACGTGAGGGCATCGGGCAGGAGGCCCTCGCAGATCGCCGGCGTGGCGCCCAGCCGAACGCGCCCGCGACTCAGGGTCGTGACCTCGTTGACGGCGCGCTGGGCCGATTCGACCTCGATCAGGATGCGCTCGGCATGCGGGAGGAGGGCCACGCCCGCGCTCGTCAGCTCGACCCCGGCGCGCCCGCGAACGAACAGCCGAGTGCCGAGGGAGTTCTCCAAGGCCCGGATCTGCTTGGACAGATTGGGCTGCGAGACGCCCGTCTCGTCGGCGGCCCGGGTGAAATGTCGCGCACGAGCGACCGCCACGAAGTAGCTCAGTTGATGAACCTGCACGTCATCAGTGTTTCATACCTTCTGGTTATGCAGGTCGGCCTTATCATGACTTAGCGTGAATCGCCGATCAGTCGTACGGTGACCTTCGTGGCCACAACTCAAAGCATGAAGCGGCCGTCGAGTGCACTCACCTCGACCGTCGGCAAGAAGTACGCGATGGCGGTGTCCGGGCTCATCATGGTGGGCTACCTGGTGCTGCACATGTACGGCAACCTCTACGCCTTCGCCGGCGCGGACCGGTTCAACGAGTACGCACACCATCTGCGGACCTTCGGCGAGCCGATGCTCCCGCACGAGGGCCTGCTGTGGGTCGCACGCGTCGTGCTGCTCGCGGCGGTGCTGATCCACGCGTACTGCGCGATCACTCTCTGGAGGCGTAACCGGACCGCTTCGGGCGCTCAGGGCGCCAAGCGCTACCAGACCAAGCAGAACCCGCGCGGCAACCAGCGCAGCTACGCGTCGTTCACGATGCGCTGGGGCGGCGTGACGATCGCACTGTTCATCGTGTTCCACATCCTGAACCTGACGACCAACGACATTCACCCCGGTGGCGCGTCCGACGAGCCGTTCACCAAGCTGCACAACTCGTTCCAGTATTTCTGGGTCCTGCTCTCCTACACGGTCGCGATGCTCGCGGTGGGCTTCCACCTGTGGCACGGCTTCTGGAGCGCCCTGACGACCCTCGGCCAGAATCGCTCGGCCAAGCGCGTGGAGTCGTGGGCCAACAAGACGGCGATCGGCCTGGCCGGCCTGATCACCCTCGGCTTCCTCGCGCCGCCGTTCTCCATCTACTTCTTCGGCCTGGGAGGCTGACCTGTGAGCGACGTGGCACTGCAGTACTACGGACTCGGCGATGACATCGCCGATACGAAGGCCCCGACCGGCCTGCCGATCGAGAAGGTCTGGGACCAGCACAAGTTCGACATGAAGCTGGTCAACCCGGCGAACCGCCGCAAGATCAAGGTCATCATCGTCGGCACCGGTCTGGCGGGCGCCTCCGCGGCCGCGACGCTGGGCGAGGCCGGCTATCACGTCAAGAGCTTCTGCTACCAGGACAGCCCGCGACGCGCGCACTCCATCGCGGCCCAGGGTGGCATCAACGCGGCGAAGAACTACCGCAACGACGGCGACTCGATCTACCGGCTGTTCTACGACACGGTCAAGGGCGGCGACTTCCGCTCGCGCGAGTCCAACTCGTACCGCCTGGCCCAGGTGTCGGCCAACATCATCGACCAGTGCGTCGCGCAGGGCGTTCCGTTCGCCCGCGAGTACGGCGGCCTGCTCGACAACCGCTCGTTCGGCGGCGTGCAGGTGTCCCGTACGTTCTACGCCCGCGGCCAGACCGGCCAGCAGCTGCTGATCGGCGCCTACCAGGCCCTGGAGCGCCAGGTGGCTGCCGGCACCGTCGAGGTGCACACGCGCCACGAGATGCTCGAACTGATCATGGTCGACGGAAAGGCCCGCGGCGTCGTCGTCCGTGACATGGTCAGCGGCGAGATCGAGACGCATACCGCCGACGCCGTCGTGCTGGCCACGGGCGGCTACGGCAACGTCTACTTCCTGTCGACCAATGCGATGGGCTGCAACGTCACGGCCACCTGGCGGGCGCACAAGAAGGGCGCCTACTTCGGTAACCCGTGCTACACGCAGATCCACCCGACCTGCATCCCGGTCTCCGGCGACTACCAGTCCAAGCTGACTCTGATGAGCGAGTCGCTGCGCAACGACGGCCGCATCTGGGTGCCCAAGAAGGCCGGCGACGACCGTCATCCCTCCGACATCCCCGAGGACGAGCGCGACTACTACCTGGAGCGCATCTACCCGGCATTCGGCAATCTGGTGCCCCGCGACATCGCCTCGCGTGCTGCCAAGTACCAGTGCGACGACGGCAAGGGCGTCGGCCCGGGCGGCCTGGGCGTCTACCTGGACTTCGCCTCGGCCATCGAGCGCATGGGCGAACCGGCTGTGCGCGCCAAGTACGGCAACCTGTTCGACATGTACGCCCGCATCACCGGCGAGGACCCGTACAAGCAGCCGATGCGCATCTACCCGGCCGTGCACTACACGATGGGCGGCCTGTGGGTCGACTACGACCTGCAGAGCAACCTCGAGGGCCTGTTCGTGGCGGGCGAGGCGAACTTCTCCGACCAGGGCGCCAACCGCCTCGGCGCCTCGGCGCTGATGCAGGGCCTGGCCGACGGCTACTTCGTGCTGCCGTACACGATCGCCAACTATCTGGCCGGCAGCCCGTTCGAGGAGGTCGGCGACGATCACCCGGCTGTCGTCGAGGCCCGTGAGGCGGTGCAAGAACGCATCGACACGTTGTTGTCGATCGACGGCAGCCGCACCGTGGACTCGATCCACAAGGAACTCGGCCACATCATGTGGGAGTACTGCGGCATGGAGCGCACCGAAGAGGGCCTGACCAAGGCCATCGCGCTGATCCGCGCACTCAAGAACGAGTTCTGGACCAATGTGAAGGTCACCGGCGTCAACGAGGAGCTGAACCAGACGCTCGAGCGCGCCGGCCGGGTCGCCGACCTGCTCGAGCTCGGCGAACTGATGTGCATCGACGCGCTGCACCGCGCCGAGTCGTGCGGCGGTCACTTCCGCGCCGAGAGTCAGACCGAGGAAGGCGAGGCGCTGCGCCACGACGACCAGTTCGCCTACGTCGCCGCATGGGAGTACGGCGACGAGCAGCCCACGCTGCACAAGGAGAACCTCGAGTACGAGTTCATCGAGATGAAGGCCAGGAGCTACAAGTGAACATCACCGTCCGGGTGTGGCGTCAGAAGAACGCCACGAGCAAGGGAAAGATGGTCACGTACGGTGTCGAGGACGTGTCCCAGGACATGAGCTTCCTCGAGATGCTCGACGTGCTCAACGAGCAGCTGACGCTGGCCGGCGACGATCCCATCGCGTTCGACCACGACTGTCGCGAGGGCATCTGCGGCATGTGCGGCGTCGTGATCAACGGCATCGCCCACGGGCCCGAGGTCACCACGACATGCCAGTTGCACATGCGCTCGTTCGAGGACGGCGCGGTCATCGACATCGAACCGTGGCGTGCTGGCGCGTTCCCGGTCATCAAGGACCTGGTGGTCGATCGCTCGGCGTTCGACCGCATCATCCAGGCCGGGGGCTACATCTCCGCTCCGACCGGCTCGGCCCAGGACGCCAACAGCCTGCCGGTGCCGAAGGACGACGCGGACCACGCATTCGAGTCGGCCACCTGCATCGGCTGCGGCGCCTGTGTGGCGGCCTGCCCGAACGGCTCGGGCATGCTGTTCACGGCCGCGAAGATCACGCACCTGGGTCTGCTGCCGCAGGGTCAGCCCGAGCGTGACTCGCGCGTCGTCGAGATGGTCAAGCAGCACGATCACGAGGGCTTCGGCTCCTGCACCAACATCGGTGAGTGCACCGCCGCGTGCCCCAAGGAGATCCCGCTGAGCAACATCGCGCGCTTGAACCGCGATCTGCTCGGCGCGCTGGCCGACGGTAAGGCCTGACTCCCAGGGCCGGACCCTAGATTGTCGTTAGCCTAGCTATTTTGCTAGGCTAACGAACAGATGCCCTCTGATTCACACCTCCTCGCTCGCGCTGTCGCTCGTCTGAACCGGCGGCTGCGTCAGGAGCGCCGGTCCGATCTGACGCCGACCCAGTTGTCGGTCCTCGGCACGGTGCAGCGGCTGGGGCCGGCGACACCGGGCCAGATCGCGGCGGGTGAACGGGTTCAGCCGCCGTCGATGACGCGAACCCTGGCGGGCCTGGTCGAACTGGGCTTCGTCGTGCGCGAGCCGGATCCCGATGACGGCCGGCAGGTCCTGGTGTCGGTCTCCGCCGAGGGTGACGCCGCACTGGCCGCCGAACGAGAACGACGCGATGCCTGGCTGCACGAGCAGCTGCAGCTGCTCGCCGCTGACGAGCGCCGGCTCCTGACCGAGGCGGCCGTGCTGATCGAGAGGCTGGCCGACGCCGAGTGAGCACCACGTTCGCCGCTCTGTCCGAGCGCAACTACCGCGTGTACGCCGCGGGTTCGTTGGTGTCGAACATCGGGACCTGGTTCCAGAACACGGCGCAGACGTGGCTGATCCTTCAGCTGACCGGCAGCGGCTCGGCCGTCGGCGCCGTGATCGCGGCCCAGATGCTGCCGTCGCTGCTGTTCTCGCCGGTCGCTGGAGCGCTGGCCGACAAGTTCGACAAGCGTCGGTGGATGAGCTGGTTGCAGCTCGGCATGGCGATCCCGTCGGCGATTCTCGGCGTGCTCGCCATCCTGGGCGCCGCGCAGGACTGGCACGTGTACCTGCTCGCGTTCTGCTTCGGCACCGCGCGGGCGTTCGAGGCGCCGGTCCGGCAGTCGTTCGTCGCCGAGATGGTCGGTCCGGAACTCCTGAGCAATGCCGTCGCGTTGAACTCGGCCTCCTTCAACACGGGTCGGCTGATCGGTCCCGCCGTCGCGGGGTTGATGATCGCCGCGCTGGGCTCGGGCGTCGACGCCACCGGCTGGGTGATCCTGGGCAATGCGATCAGCTACGGCTTCGTGCTGATCGGGCTGCGGATGATCGATCCGCGACGACTGTTCCTGACCGAACGGGTGCGCCGTGGACGGGGCGCGATCCGCGAGGGCGTGCGCTACGTGCGCGGCCGGCCCGATCTGCTCCTGCTGCTCGGCTGCGTGTTCTTCCTCGGCGCGTTCGGCATGAACTTCCAGATCACCACGGCGCTGATGGCGACCGACGAGTTCGGGCGTGGTGCCGGCGAGTTCGGTGTCCTCGGTTCGTTCGTCGCGATCGGCTCGCTGGCCGGCGCACTCCTCGCGGCTCGTCGCCCCCGCCCCCGGCTGCGCTTCGTCACGGGTGCGGCGCTGGTCTTCTGCTGCGTCCAGATCGCATCCGGCCTGATGCCGACCTACGCGACGTACGCGCTGATCATGCCCTTGATCGGGCTGACCGTCCTGACCGCCATCACGACGGCGAACGCCCTGATCCAACTGACCTCGGCGCCGTCGATGCGCGGTCGCGTCGCCGCCCTGTACCTGATGGTGTTCCTCGGCAGCACACCGCTCGGCGCACCGTTCATCGGCTGGGTCGCCGAGCAGCAGGGCGCACGCGTAGCGCTGGCGGTCAGCGGCGTGCTGGCCGGTCTCGGGATCCTCGGCTGCATCGCGTGGTTCGTCCGGCAGGACTCACCGTCGCTGGCCAGGCTGCGCGGCATCCGGCGCCGCGAGCGTCCCACAGTGGTCGTCGACGCCCCGGTGGAGTAGGCGCCGACCAAAGTCGGGCCGTGGTCAGCCGATCGACCGATGCGAGGAGTGGATCGTCGCGCCTAGCGTCGAGGTCATGGTGGACCAGGTGTTCGAGCAGCTCGTCGACGGACGCCTGCACCGGGTCGTGGCCGGTGCGGCGATGCGACATCACATCGTGTGGTCGGTCGACGGCGAGGTGGTCGCCGACCGGCGCACGCTCGACGACACGGTGCGGATCAAGGACGACACCCATGGTCACCTGGTGGTGCGCTACTCGGCCCTCGGCAAGCCGCGGCGCGCCACCTGGCATCCGGCCGATGCCGACGCCGGATCGCTCACGGGCCTGGGCGGCACCGATCTGACGCCGGCACCGGGGTCCCCGGCCGAGTCCTACGAGCGCCGTGTCCTGGAGCATCCTCGCCGCTACGCCGCGATCCAGACGCTCGGGGGTGTCGCCAAGGTCGTCGTGCCGCTGCTGATCGCCGGTCTGCTCGCGCAGATCGCGTTCCGGATCCCGTGGCCCGATCTGCCGTCGATCCCGTTCCCGGATCTGCCGTCGATCCCCCTGCCCTCGATACCGCTGCCGGACTGGGAGCTGCCCGACTGGACGCTGCCGGGCTGGCTGCGCTGGATCCTGCAGCACGCCAAGTACGTGGTGCCGATCGTCGTGGCGTTCGTGCTCGCCCAGGCCGAGATCAAGCGCCGGCGCGATCAGGACGCCAAGCGTCGCGACGGCGACGAGGAGTCATGAGGCAGGACCGCCGCCGATCCCGATCTCGTTGCCGTCGGGGTCGTGGAACGTGGCCTTGCGCACGCCGTTCTCGTAGGTCTCCTGCGCCGTCGGCGTGATGCCGCCCGAGGCGGCGGTCCGCAGCGCTGCGTCGAGATCGGCCACGAACAGCGTCAGCAGACCTCGGCCGGCTCGAGCGGGGTCCAGGAGCACGTACACGTGCGCATGCTCCTCGAGCGTCCACACGGCCTCCTCGTCGTTGGGCCGGAACGTCTCGTCGGCGCCGAGGAGGCTCGAATACCAGCGGACGGCGGCCTCCAGGTCGCTGACGCGGACTCCGGCGAAGACGTCGACGGTCATCTGCACAGCATAGTCGCGCGGCGTATCCTGGTGGGATGCTCGCAGAGTCCGTCGCCCGCTCGGTCGAGGTCGTCACGCCCGACCTGATCGAGTTGCGCCGCGACCTGCACACCAGCCCGGAGCTGTCGTGGGCCGAAGAGCGCACCACCGACGTCGTGGCGTCCTGGATGGACAAGCTCGGCATCGACCATGAACGACTCGAGGGCACGGGCCTCGTCGCCGAGCTGGGCCCCGAGGAGGGGCCGATCGTCGCGCTGAGGGCCGATCTCGACGCTCTGCCGATCGACGACACGACCTCCGATCCCTGGCGTTCCACCGTGCCCGGCGTGGCTCACGCCTGTGGTCACGATGTGCACGTCTCGGCCCTGATCGGTGCCGCCGTGGCGCTCAAGGAGCTCGGTTCCGCGCTGCCGAACCGGGTGCGGCTGCTGTTCCAGCCCGCCGAGGAGGTCATGCCCGGCGGGGCGCTGCGGCTGGTGTCGCAAGGTGTCCTGCGCGGCGTCTCGCGGATCTACGCGCTGCACTGCGACCCTTCGCTCGACGTCGGCCAGGTCGGCGTGCGTGAGGGCCCGATCACGGGTGCCTCCGATCGGGTCCAGGTCGTGCTGAGCGGCCGGGGTGGCCACACGTCGCGACCGCACCTGACCGAGGACCTCACGTATGCGCTCGGCAGCCTGGTCACCCAGCTGCCGGCCGTCCTGTCCCGACGCTTCGACCCGCGTGCAGGCGCCAGCATGGTGTGGGGACAGATCCGCTCGGGCAACGCCGCCAACGTCATCCCCGCCACGGGCGAGCTCAGCGGCACGCTCCGCATGCTCGATGCCGCCGCCTGGCACTCCGCCGAGCACCTGGTCCGCGGCCTGATCGCCGACATCATCGAGCCGTACGGCGTCAGCGCCGAGGTCACGTACGTCCGCGGCGTGCCCCCGGTCGTCAACGACTTCGGGGCCACCGAGCTCCTGCGACGAGCCGTCACCGACGCGGTGGGGCCCAGCGGCGTCGCGACCACGAGCCAGAGCCTCGGCGGCGAGGACTTCGCCTGGTACCTCGAGGCGGTCCCGGGCTCGATGGGCCGGCTCGGCACCCGCACGCCCGACGGCCCCACGTACGACCTGCACCAAGGCAATCTGCGGGTCGACGAGCGCGCCATCGCGGTCGGGGCCAAGGTGCTGGCGACCGTGGCCGTCACGAGCTGACGCGGCAAGATGAAGTTTCGGTTACGGTGCCGGGACTTTGCCCGGGGAGTCTCCCGGCGGCACCGGAACTCGCCTAGGGTCGGCACGTGCCGATATCTCGGCCATGCGTACCCAGGAGGAATTTTGCGTCGATTGACCCAGCTCTCCGCCGTTGTGTGCGTCGCAGCGCTTGCCCTTTCGGGCTGCAGCAGCGACTCCGACAAGGGCGACGACAGCAAGGACAGCGCCAGCAAGGACGTCTGCAAGACGGCCAAGGGCGACGGCCCCAAGATCGGCCTCGCCTACGATGTCGGCGGCCGAGGCGACCAGTCGTTCAACGACTCCGCCTACGCGGGTCTGGAGAAGGCCGTGGCCGAGTTCGACGCGACGTGCGTCGAGGGTGAGGCCACCGACGGCGAGCCGGAGTCGGCCCGCGAGGATCGTCTGCGCCAGATGGCCGAGGGCGGCTCGACCGCCATCGTCGGCGTCGGCTTCGCCTACAGCGACGCCGTCAACGCCGTCGCGCCGGACTTCCCCGACGTGAACTTCGCCGTGATCGACGGTTACGACCCCGACGACAAGGCCAACGAGAACGTCGCGTACCTGGGCTTCGCCGAGGAGCAGGGCTCGTTCCTGGTCGGCGCCGCCGCGGCCCTGAAGAGCAAGTCGGGCACGATCGGCTTCGTCGGTGGCGTCCACAACGACCTCATCAAGAAGTTCGAGGCCGGCTACACGGCGGGCGCCAAGGCCGCCAAGCCCGACATCGACGTCAAGGTCGCCTACATCCAGGAGTCCGACCTCAAGGGCTTCGGCGACCCGGCCGGCGGCAAGGCCGCTGCCACGGGTGAGTTCGATGCCGGCGCCGACGTGGTCTACCACGCCGCGGGCGGCTCGGGTGCGGGTGTCTTCGACGCCGCGGTCGATGCCGGCGACGGCAAGTGGGCCATCGGTGTCGACTCCGATCAGTACCTGACGGCCACCAAGACGCAGCAGCCGCACATCCTGACTTCGATGCTCAAGCGCGTCGACGTCGCGACGTACGACTTCGTCAAGTCGGTCGATGCCGGCAAGGCGCTGGTCAGCTACACGGTCTACGACCTCAAGGCGGACGGCGTGGGCTACTCCACCGAGGGTGGCTTCATCGACGACATCACGTCGAAGCTGGACGACTACAAGGCCAAGATCATCAGCGGCGACATCAAGGTTCCGACCAAGCCGTAATTGGTCTCCCGTGGGTCCGGTCGGCGCGGTAGCGTGCTGACCGGACCCATCTGCATGACGAGGGGAGTGGGAGTTGGCAGACCAGGCGAGCTCGGTCGAGCTGAGGGATATCACCAAGCGGTTCCCGGGCGTCATCGCCAATCACGATGTCGACGTCACGATCCGGCCGGGAACCGTCCACGCCCTCATCGGCGAGAACGGTGCGGGCAAGTCGACGCTGATGAAGATCCTCTACGGCGTCCAGAAGCCCGATGAGGGCACGATCAGCGTCGCCGGTCGCGAGGTCGTCTTCGCATCGCCCACCGATGCCATCAAGGCCGGTGTCGGCATGGTGTTCCAGCACTTCATGCTGGCCGACAACCTGACGGTCCTCGAGAACATGGTGCTGGGGGCCGAGAAGCTGCATGGCATCGGCGATGACGCGCGCGCCGAGATCCGGCGCATCTCAGACCGCTTCGGCTTCGGCCTCGAACCCGATGTCCTGGTCGAGAAGCTGGGCGTCGCGGCGCGTCAGCGACTCGAGATCGCCAAGGTTCTCTACCGCGGCGCCCGCATCATCATCCTCGACGAGCCGACCGCCGTGCTCGTGCCGCAGGAGGTCGACGCCCTGTTCGAGAACCTGCGAGAACTCAAGGACGCCGGCAACTCGGTGCTGTTCATCTCGCACAAGCTCGACGAGGTGCTGGCCATCGCCGACGACATCACCGTGATGCGTCGCGGCACGACGGTCGGCACCGCCGATCCCACGACGGCCACCAAGCGCGAGCTGGCCGAGCTGATGGTCGGAGACGAGCTGCCCTCACCGGCCACCGAGGAGTCCACCGTCACCGATGTGGTCGAACTGCGGCTCGACGGCGTCACCCTGACCGACGAGCTGGGCCGCGATCTGCTGTCCGACATCTCGTTGCGGATCCGGCGCGGCGAGGTGCTGGGCATCGCCGGGGTCGAGGGCAATGGTCAGTCCGAGCTCGTCGAGACCGTGATGGGCATGCGCATCCCGTCGTCCGGCACGATCCATCTCGGCGATGACGAGGTCACGCGCTGGCACACGCGCAAGCTGCGCGAAGCCGGCATCGGCTACGTGCCCGAGGACCGGCACCGTCACGGCCTGCTGCTCGACTCGCCGCTGTGGGAGAACCGCATCCTGGGCCACCAGACCCGCCCGCCGAGCGCCAAGGGCCCGTGGATCAACCGGGCCGGCGCGCGCAAGGACACCCAGCGCATCATCGACGAGTACGACGTCCGCACGCCCGGTATCGACACCGCGGCGCGGGCGCTGTCGGGCGGCAATCAGCAGAAGCTCATCGTCGGCCGCGAGATGAGCGGCGAGCCGCGCCTGCTCGTCGCCTCGCATCCCACGCGCGGGGTCGACGTCGGTGCTCAGGCCGCCATCTGGGGCCACATCAAGCAGGCGCGTCGCGCCGGGCTGGCGGTCCTGCTGATCTCGGCCGATCTCGACGAGCTGATCGGCCTGTCCGACACGATCCAGGTCATCCTGCGCGGCCGCATGGTCGGGACCTACGATCCCTCGACCGTCACGCCCCAGGACCTCGGTGCGGCCATGACGGGAGCGATGGCCTCATGAACAAGCGACTCCAGTCGATCGGGCTGGCCCTGCTCGCCCCGGCGATCGCGGTCGTCGTCGCGGTCCTGGTCACCACCGTGATCATCGCGGCGGCCGGCAGTTCGCCCGGCGACTTCTGGTCGGCGATGTTCAGCAATCCGATGCCGCGCATCAAGGTCAACATCGTCAACCAGACCGCCCTGATCTACATCTCGGCGGTCGCGGCCGCCATCGGCTTCCGGATGGGCCTGTTCAACATCGGCCTCGAGGGGCAGTACACGATCGCCTCGTTCGCGGCCGCGTCGTTCGCCGGGGCCGCGTATCTCAGCGGATTCGCCAATGTCGCGGTCGCGCTGCTCGTGGCGATCGTCGTCGGCGCCGCCTGGTCGGGCATCGCCGGCGTGCTGAAGGTGACGCGCGGTGTCAGTGAGGTCATCTCGACCATCATGTTGAACGCGATCGCCGTCACCTTGGTGGGCTACCTGCTCGACAAGCACGGGGTGCATGAGGGCAACACCGTGCATACGAAGAAGCTGCCCAAGGGCGATCAGGTCGGTGGCTGGGCCCCCTTCGAGCCGCGCGACGGCCAGATCTGGGGCCTGGTGCTGCTCGCCGTCGTGGTGGGTGTCGGCTTCTGGGTGCTGTTGAACAAGACCCGCTTCGGGTTCGACCTGCGGGCGAGCGGACAGTCCGAGACCGCTGCTCGCGCCAGCGGCATCGATCCGAAGCGGATGATCGTGATCGCCATGCTGCTGTCCGGCGCGGTCGCGGGCCTGACCTGGATGCCGGCGTACTTCGGTGGGGCCGGTTCGTACGGCACCTCATTCCAGACCGGCCTGGGATTCCTCGGCCTGGCGGTCGCGCTGCTCGGTCGCAACACGCCCCTCGGCATGGTGTTCGGTGCCGTGCTCTTCGCGTTCCTGACCGCACAGTCCAACACGCTCACGTTCAAGACCGACATCTCGCCGAGCATCGTCCAGATCACGCAGGGCGTGGCGGTACTGGCCGTGGTGATCGCCTACGAGGTGGTCCGCAGATGGCGCACCCGGCTCGAGCAGCGCCAGGTCGCACGAGAGCTGGTGGCGGCATGACGAAGCTGGCCAGTCGCTGGTTCTGGATCGCGCTCGCGAGCGTCGCGCTCGTCTCGCTGGTGCGTGTCGTGTCGTCGAGCAACGACCTGACGTCCGCGGGAACGATCCGGGCCGCCATCATCGCGACCTGCCCGATCCTGCTGGCCGCTCTCGGCGGTCTGTGGGCCGAGCGGGCCGGCGTGGTCAACATCGGTCTCGAGGGCCAGATGATCCTGGGCACGTGGGGAGCGGCGTTCTTCACGTATCACTACGGCCCCTGGGTCGGCATCCTGGGCGCCGCGCTGTTCGGCATGATCGGCGGACTGCTCCATGCCATCGCGACCGTCACGTTCGGTGTCGACCACATCGTCTCGGGCGTCGCGATCAACCTGATCGGCGCGGGTGCCGCTACATTCCTCGCCGAAGCGGTGTTCCCCGACCTCGAGGGCGGCGGACCTCGGCAGCTCATCGGTCTCGAGACGCCGACCGTGATCACGGTGCCGGGCATCTCCGACGCGGCGCTCGACCTCGCGGGCAAGCACTGGTTCATCGTGTCCGATGTCGCGGCGTTCGTGGCCGCGCTGACCACCCGCATCTCGAGCCTGAGCATCGTCGTCCTCCTGCTCGTCATCGTCTCGGCGTGGATCCTGTGGCGTACCTCGTTCGGGCTGCGGCTGCGTTCGTGCGGTGAGAACCCGCAGGCCGCCGAGACGCTCGGCGTCAACGTGTACTTCTACAAGTACGTGGCGGTGCTGGTGTCGGGCGCCCTCGCCGGCATCGGCGGCGGATTCCTGGCTCTGGTCGCGTCGAGCGGCTTCAACACCGGCCAGACCGGCGGGCGCGGCTACATCGGCCTGGCGGCCATGATCTTCGGCAACTGGCGCCCCGGTGGTCTGCTCGCCGGCTCCCTGACGTTCGGCTACACCGACTCGTTGCGCCTGCGCAACGCCGAGGCGGTCCACGCGCTGCTGTTGCTGGCGGCCCTCGGGTTCCTGGCCTTCGCCGCGTACCGTGCCTTCCGCGGTCAGCGGCGCGGTGCCATCGGCATCGGGATCGTCGGCGCCCTGCTGCTCGTCTGGTACGTGAGCACCGACAGTGTGCCGCGTGAGTTCACGTCGATGACCCCTTACGTCACGACGATGGTCGTGCTCGCGCTCGGCACGCAGCGACTGCGCATGCCGGCCGCCGACGGCAAGCCGTATCGACGCGGGAGTGCAGGATGAGCCTGGGTATCACCCCCGCCGATGCGCCGGTCGACTGGGACGCCTTGCGACGCTATGCGACCGAGGTCATGCAGCGTGCCTACGCCCCGTACTCGCGGTACAAAGTCGGTGCCGCCGGCCTGGTCGACGACGGTCGGGTCGTGCTGGGCTGCAATGTCGAGAACGCCTCGTACGGTGTGGGTCTGTGTGCCGAGTGCGGCATGGTGTCGGCGCTGCACGCCACGGGTGGGGGCCGACTCCGAGCGGTCGTCTGCGTCGAGGCCCAGGGTGAGCCGGTCATGCCGTGTGGGCGCTGCCGCCAGCTCCTGTTCGAGAACGGCGGACCGGAGTGCGAGCTGCTGACTCCGTCCGGCGTGCGCACGATCGCCGACATCCTTCCCGACGCCTTCGGACCCGCCAACCTGAGCTGAGACGTGACTCCTACCTCCTTCCTGGACCTGACCGACGCCGGCTTCGTCGCCGATCCCTATCCGGCCTTGGCCGAGCTGCGCGCCGCCGGACCGATCGTGTGGCACGAGCCCACAGGCCGTTGGCTGGCCACGACGCACGACGCGGTGTCGCAGACGTTGCGCAACCGTGCGCTCGGCCGCATCTGGCACGACCACGAACCGGTGGAGCAGATGGCACCGTTCAACGATCTGCACAAGAACCAGATGATGGAAAGCGAAGATCAGCAGCACCGTAGATTGCGAACCTTGGTGGCAGGAGCCTTTGGGCGGGGCCACGTGGAGCGCATGCGACCGCGCATCGAGTCGCTGGCCAGCGAGATGGTGCAGCGGCTGGAGCCTCCGTTCGATGTGCTCGGCCAGTACGCCGAGCCCATGCCGGTCTACGTCATCGCCGACATGCTGGGCGTGCCGCGCTCGGATCACGCCTCGTTGCGCGACTGGTCGCAGGCCATCGTGCACATGTACGAGCCTGATGTCGACGACACCACCAAGGCGGCCGCGGTCGAGGCGTCGGTCGCGTTCGCGGCCTACGTGCGCGACGTCATCGCGCACCGGCGCGAGCATCCGGGTGAGGACCTGATCACCGATCTGCTGCGCGAACGCGATGCGGGCGCCAAGCTCAGCGACGACGAACTGGTCGCCTCCGTGGTCCTCCTGCTCAACGCGGGTCATGAGGCGTCGGTCAACGTCTTCGGCAACGGCATCCACGCGCTCCTGAGCCATCCGGAGCAGCGCGATCGCGTCACCTCGGGCGAGGTCGGCGTCGCGACGGCGCTCGAGGAGCTGATCCGGTTCGACGCTCCGCTGCAGCTGTTCGAGCGCACCGCGACGGCCGATGTCCAGATCGCCGGCCAGACGGTCGAGGCGGGCACCAAGGTGGCCTGCCTGATGGGCTCGGCCAATCGCGATCCGGAGGTGTTCGACGCCGCCGACGCGTTCGACGTGGGCCGCGACCCGAACCCGCACGTCGGCTTCGGCATGGGTCTGCACTTCTGCCTGGGCGCTCCGTTGGCGCGACTGGAGCTGCAGATCAGCATCCAGGCCTTGCTCGACCGGTTCCCGGAGCTCGACCTGACCGGCAGCGCCCCGCGCCGCCCCACCTGGGTCCTGCGCGGCTACGAATCCATCGAGGTGAGTGTTCCGTGACCGAGCAGTTCGATGCGGTCGAGGTCATCGCGGCGAAGCGCGACCGGCACGAGCTGAGCGACGCGCAGATCGACTGGATCGTCGACGCGTACACGCGCGGTGCCGTGGCGGATGAACAGATGTCGGCGCTGGCGATGGCGATCCTGCTCAACGGCATGAACCGGCGCGAGATCGCGCGCTGGACGGCCGCGATGATCGCCAGCGGCGAGCGCATGGACTTCTCGACGCTGTCGTGGCCGACCGCCGACAAGCATTCCACGGGCGGCGTGGGCGACAAGATCACGCTGCCGCTGGCACCGCTGGTCGCCGCGTGCGGTGTCGCGGTGCCCCAGCTGTCGGGCCGCGGGCTCGGGCACACCGGCGGCACGCTCGACAAGCTCGAGGCGATCCCCGGCTGGCGTGCGGCGCTGACCAACGACGAGATGATGGCGCAGCTCGACAGCGTCGGCGCGGTCATCTGCGCGGCAGGGGCCGGGCTGGCGCCGGCCGACAAGAAGCTGTACGCCCTGCGGGACGTGACCGGCACGGTCGAGGCGATCCCCCTGATCGCGAGCTCGATCATGAGCAAGAAGATCGCCGAGGGCACGGGTGCGCTGGTGCTCGACGTCAAGGTCGGCTCGGGAGCGTTCATGAAATCGGAGGCCGACGCGCGCGAGTTGGCCGAGACGATGGTCGCGCTCGGCACCGATGCGGGCGTGCGCACCGTGGCGCTGCTGACCGATATGAGCACGCCGCTGGGCCTGACCGCGGGCAATGCCTGCGAGGTGGCCGAGTCCGTCGAGGTGCTCGCCGGGGGAGGACCCAGGGATGTGGTCGACCTGACCGTGGCGCTCGCCCGCGAGATGCTCGAGGCGGCCGGGAAGAACGACATCGATCCGGCCGATGCCCTCGCCGACGGTCGCGCCATGGACGTCTGGAAGGCCATGATCCGGGCGCAGGGCGGCGATCCCGATGCCGCACTGCCGGTGGCGCGGCACACGCACGACGTCGTCGCGCAGAGCGACGGTCTGCTGACCCGGCTCGATGCGTTCGCGGTCGGTGTGGCAGCGTGGAGGCTGGGTGCGGGACGTTCGCGCCCGGGCGAGAACGTCCAGGCCGCCGCTGGAGTCGTGATGCATGCCAAGCCCGGTGATCGAGTCACCGCAGGTCAACCGCTGCTGACGCTGCACACCGACACGCCAGAGCGGTTCGATCGTGCGATCGAGGCGCTCGCAGATGGGTACGACATCGGTGCGGATGCACCTGGTGACCGGTCGGTCGTCATCGACCGCATCGGGTCCTGAGAGGAGAGGCATGCGCGTCCTGAACGACAGCCAGGAGATCGCGGCAGCTGCAGGTGAAGAGCTGGGTGTGAGCGAGTGGGTGACGATCAGCCAGGAGCGGATCGACCTGTTCGCCGACGCCACGGGCGACCGGCAGTGGATCCACATCGATCCCGAGCGCGCCGCCGACGGACCGTTCGGCTCGACGGTCGCCCATGGCTATCTGACGTTGTCGATGCTGCCGTTCCTCGGCGCCCAGGTCTTCGCCTTCGCCGGTGACGTCGCGCGGGTCAACTACGGCCTCAACAAGGTCCGCTTCGTGACGCCGGTGCGGGTCGGGTCCAAGATCCGCAACCGGGTGCACCTGCTCGACGTCAAGGACACCGACAAGGGCCAGCACGTCACGGTGCAGCACACCATCGAGATCAAGGGCGAGGACAAGCCGGCCTGCATCGCCGAGACGCTCACCCTGTTGATGGCCTCATGATCGAGCAGATCCTGAAGGCGCCCAAGGTCGCCCTGCACGAGCATCTCGACGGCGGGGTCCGGCCCGGCACGGTGGCCGAGATCGCCGCCGAGATCGGTCATCAGCTTCCGGTCGCGCCCGCCGAGGTCGGGGCGTGGTTCGAGGAGGCGTCGAGCTCGGGCTCGCTGGAGCGGTATCTCGAGACGTTCGTGCACACGGTCGCGGTGATGCAGCGGCCCGAGGACCTGGCGCGGGTCGCCCGTGAGGCCGTGCTGGACCTCGCCGCCGACGGCGTCGTCTACGCCGAGCTGCGGTGGGCGCCCGAGCAGCATCAGAGCGCGGGTCTCTCGCTCAGTGAAGCGGTCGAGGCGGTGCAGGCCGGGATCGACGAGGGCCGCGCCCTGGCCGAGACGCCGATCGTGGTGCGGCAACTGCTCACCGCGATGCGTCACGCCCGCCGCGGCCTGGAGGTGGCCGAACTGGTCGTGGAGTACCGAGATCGCGGCGTCGGCGGCTTCGACATCGCGGGCGCCGAGGACGGTTTCCCGCCGATCCTGCATCTCGAGGCCTTCGAGTATCTGCACGAGCAGAATGCGCACTTCACGATCCATGCGGGCGAGGCGTTCGGCCTCCCGTCGATCTGGCAGGCCGTGCAGCGTTGCGGCGCCGACCGGCTGGGCCATGGCGTGCGGATCGTCGACGATATCGATTTCGATGCGCCGGGCGGCCCGAGGCTGGGACGGCTGGCGGCCTATATCCGCGACAAGCGCATCCCGTTGGAGATGTGCCCGTCGTCCAATCTGCAGACCAACGCGGTGCCCGGCATGCAGTCGATCGCCGACCACCCGATCGGGCCGCTGAAGGAACTGGGCTTCCGGGTCACGGTGAACTGCGACAACCGTCTGATGAGCGGTACCTCGATGAGCCGGGAGTTCACCCTGCTCGCCGAGGCGTTCGGCTACGGTCTGGATGATCTGCGCTGGTTCACGGTCAATGCGATGAAGAGCGCGTTCCTGCCGTTCGATCAGCGGCTCGCGCTGATCAACGACGTCATCAAGCCCGGCTACGCCGCCTTGGAGGCTTGAGTCAGGAGCAGGCAGCCTCGATCTCGGCGACGGCTGAGGTGACGGTCTCGTCGGGCTGGCCGTCGGTGAGGTACGTCTGGGGGTCATCGAGGAAGTCCACCAGTTGTCCCACCGGGTCCTGGAGCTCTGCGGGGCCGTTGGCGACGATGTCGAAGAGCTCGCCCTGGATGCCCGATCCGTCTTGTGGCTCCGTGACCGCGAGCGCCTGCTCGACCAGGCCGCCGTCGCCGACGAGGCGATCGCAGGGACCGGCTGCCGCCGAGCTGGTGGTGGGTGTGGGGTCGGAGTCGTCACCGCAGGCGGTGAGGAGCATCGTCAGCCCGATGAAGGTGAGAGCGGTCGAGACGAATCGCTGCATGCGACGACCCTAGCGGGATCGTTCCAGCAGGCTGAAGGCCTCGCGGGGCGACATCGCGACGCAGCCGTGCGCGACGGCGTGGGCGATCACCTGGGGCTCGGCACGCATCAGGCGCCAGCCGCGGCGCACGAGCACCCACGGCGACTTGCGGCCCTCGCGCAGATCCCGGGTGAGTCGCAGCGCGAACGTGACGAGGCGTGGCCGGCGCAGGCAGATCGCGTGATCCAGCACGCCCGCGGTCCGGCACGCCTCGACGATCTCGGGTGCGAACAGGCCCTCGGCGATCAACGGCATGCCGCCGGTCGTGACGGTGTGGGTACCCACCGCCAGGCTGCCCGCGATGTCGTAGACGGGTACCTCGGCGTGGCCGGTCGAACAGAGCTGAACGATCGCCGCGACAGCGGCGGCGCCATCCCAGGACCGCGGATCGTCCCAGTCGACGATCCCGAGCGACGACAGCGGCATGCCGGCGGCATCGTGATCGCGGTAGAAGTCGTCGAGCCGCAGCACCGGCCAGCGCAACCGCTCGGCCAGGTGCGATTTGCCGGACCCGGAAGGACCAGCCAGGATCACGACTCCCATGAGTGCCACCGGTCGCCAGCGAAGAGGCACGAGCGGCGGGTAGGCGTCGGTGAGGCGCCGGGCCCGCGCGGGTGTGTCATCTCGCCACGCCTCGGGCCGTGGGGCGGCCTCGATTCACACACCGATCGGGTGCCAGACGGTCTTGGTCTCGGTCCACTGCGCGAGCCGCGACAGATCCGGCTCGGTGGTCCAGTCCTCGTCGGCCGGGCGGCGGACGCGCTTGAGGTTCTCGGCCGAGGCGATTTCCAGATCGGTCGCGGCGTCTCCGGCGCCGGCCAGATCGATGCCGTTGACATCGAGGTGAGAGGCGAGCCAGGGGCCGAGCTCGGCGGCGTCGCCGGTCAGCAGGTTCACGACGCCGCCGGGCACGTCGGACGTGGCCATGATCTCGGCCAGCGTGACGGCCGGGATCGGTGCCGCGGTGCCGGTGACGGCGACCACCGTGTTGCCGGTGACCATCGCGGGCAGCACGGTCGAGACCAGGCCCAGCAGAGGATCGGCCATATTCAGACTGGATGGGGCCAGGACGGCGACCACACCGGTCGGCTCGGGCGTCGACAGATTGAAGTACGGCGACGACACCGGGTTGGCGTTGCCCAGCACCTGCACGTACTTGTCGGCCCAGCCGGAGTACCAGACGATGCGGTCGACCGTCTGGTCCACCGTCGCGGCCGCCTGCTTGGGCGTGGAGCCGACCGCTCGCACCTGCTCGATGAGCTGGTCGCGGCGGTCCTCCATGACCTCGGCGATGCGGTAGATCACCTGCCCGCGGTTGTACGGGGTGCGGCCGGCCCAGCCGGACTGCGCCGAGCGGGCGGCCCGGACCGCGTCGCGAGCGTCCTTGCGGGAGGCCTGGGCCATATTGGCCAGGAAGCGTCCCTTCGCGTCGAGCGCCTCGAACGTGCGACCGGACTCCGAGCGCGGGAACGCCCCGCCGATGTACAGCTTGTGCGTCTTGCGGACATCGACCCTCATGCGGGTGCTCCTTCCAGGTAGGCGGCCAAGCCGTGCCGGCCGCCCTCGCGTCCGTAGCCGGACTCCTTGTAGCCGCCGAACGGCGACGCCGGGTCGAACTGGTTGAACGTATTGGCCCAGACGACGCCGGCGCGCAGCCGATCGGCCATCGCCAGGATGCGTGAGCCCTTCTCGGTCCACACGCCCGCCGACAGGCCGTACGGGGTGTTGTTGGCCTTCTCGATCGCCTCGGCCGGGGTGCGGAACGTCAGGACCGACAGGACCGGACCGAAGATCTCCTCGCGCGCGATGCGGTGCGCCTGGGAGACGCCGGTGAAGATCGTCGGCGCGAACCAGAAGCCGTTGGCGGGCAGCTCGCACGGCGCCGACCAGCGCTCGGCCCCCTCGGCATCGCCGATCTCGGCCAGGGCCTTGATGCGGGCCAGCTGCTCGGCGGAGTTGATGGCGCCGATGTCGGTGTTCTTGTCGAGCGGATCGCCCAGGCGCAGGGTCGACATCCGCCGCTTGAGCTTCTCGAGCACCTCGTCGTACGCGCTCTCCTGAACCAGCAGGCGCGATCCGGCGCAGCACACGTGGCCCTGGTTGAAGAAGATGCCGTTGACGATGCCCTCGACTGCCTGGTCCAGGGGCGCGTCGTCGAACACGATGTTCGCGGCCTTGCCGCCGAGTTCGAGCGTGGCGCGCTTGGGCGTACCGGCCACCGTCCGGGCGATCGCCTTGCCGACCGCGGTCGAGCCGGTGAACGCGATCTTGTCGATGCCGGGATGCTCCACGAGCGCCTGGCCGGTCTCGCCGGCGCCGGTGACGATGTTGACGACGCCCGCCGGCAGATCGGCCTGCTGGCAGACCTCGGCGAACAGCAGTGCCGTGAGCGGGGTGGTCTCGGCCGGCTTGAGCACGACCGTGTTGCCGGCCGCCAGCGCGGGTGCGATCTTCCAGGCCAGCATCATCAGCGGGAAGTTCCACGGAATGATCTGTCCCGCCACGCCCAGCGGTCTGGGATCGGGCCCGAGACCGGCGTACGCGAGCTTGTCGGCCCAGCCGGCGTAGTAGAAGAACCACTGCGAGACCAGCGGGAGGTCGACGTCGCGGGTCTCCTTGATGGGCTTGCCGTTGTCGAGCGTCTCGAGCACCGCGAACTCGCGGCTGCGCTCGGCCATCAGGCGTGCGATGCGGTACAGGTACTTGGCGCGCTCGCGACCGGGCAGGCGCGACCAGGAACCGAACGCCTTGCGGGCCGCCTTGACCGCACGGTCGATGTCATCGGCCGTGCCCTCGGCGACCTCGGCGAGGACCTCCTCGGTGGCCGGGCTGATCGACTTGAACGAAGTGCCCGAGCCGTCGACGAACTCGCCGCCGATGAACAGCCCGTACGAGCTCTTCAGGTCGACGATCGAACGCGACTCGGGAGCCGGTGAGTACTCGAATGTCATGGTGGTCTCCTCAGTCCAGCGTCACGTAGTCGGGACCGGAGTAGGCGCCGGTCGTCATCTTCTGTCGCTGGAGCAGCAGGTCGTTGAGCAGGCTGGATGCGCCGAAGCGGAACCAGTCGGGGTGCAGCCAGTCCTCGCCGGCGATCTCGTTGACGACGACCAGGTACTTGATCGCGTCTTTGCTGGTGCGGATGCCGCCGGCGGGCTTGACGCCGATCTGGCGTCCGGTGGCGATCCGGTAGTCGCGGACCGCCTCGAGCATCAGCAGGGTGACGGGCAGTGTCGCGGCCGGCTGCACCTTGCCGGTGCTGGTCTTGATGAAGTCGGCTCCGGCGTCCATGGCCAGCCACGACGCCTTGCGCACGTTGTCGTACGTCTGCAGTTCGCCGGTCTCGAGGATGACCTTGAGATGGGCCGGGCCGCAGGCTTCCTTGACCGCGACGATCTGCTCGTGCACGAGCCCGTAGTCGCCGGACAGGAATGCCCCGCGGTCGATGACCATGTCGACCTCGTCGGCTCCGGCCTCGACGGCCATGCGGGTGTCGGCGAGCTTGACGTCGAGCGATGAGCGCCCCGACGGGAATGCGGTGGCGACCGCGGCCACGTTGATCGGTGCGGCGCCCAGGGTCTGGCGGGCCACGGCCACCAGATCCGGGTATACGCACACCGCGGCCGTCGACGGGCATGTCGGATCGGCGGGATCGGGCACCTTGGCCTTGCTGGCCAGGGCCCGGACCTTGCCGGGGGTGTCGGCGCCCTCGAGCGTTGTCAGGTCGACCATGGAGATCGCCAGGTCGATGGCCCACTTCTTGGAGTCGGTCTTGATCGACCGGGTGCCGAGGCTCGCGGCGCGTGCCTCCAGCCCCACTTGGTCGACGCCAGGCAATCCCTCGAGGGTGCGGCGCAGTGTGGTCGTCATACGGTCTGCAGCCCCTTCCGGCTCACCGTACGGCGGACCGCCTCGGCGACCGCTTCGCAGGTGATCTGCTTCTCGGCGAGGACCAGGTCGCCCGCGCCGCTGGAGCCGAAGCTCTCGACTCCCACTATCTCCCCGTCCAAGCCGGTGTAGCAATGCCAGCCGGTCGAGGTGCCGGCCTCGACGGCGACCCGGGCCCGGACATCGTGCGGAAGGACCGATGCGCGGTAGGCCGCGTCCTGCTCGGCGAACCACTCCAGGCACGGCGCGGACACGACCCGGACGGCGATGCCGTCGGCCGCGAGCGCCTCGCGCGCGGCAAGAGCCAACTGCACCTCGGAGCCGGTGGCGATCACGATCGCGTCAGGCGTGCCGGGGGTGTCGGCGAGCACATAGGCGCCGCGCCGAGCGCCGTCGTGGCCGTCCGTCACGACCGGCACGGTCTGGCGGCTCAGCACGATCGCGGTCGGACCGGTCTCGGACTCCAGCACGCGGGTCCAGACGTCGACGGTCTCGGCCCAGTCGGCGGGCCGGGCGACCGCCAGGCCGGGGATGGCACGGTGGCTCCACAGATGCTCGACGGGCTGGTGGGTCGGTCCGTCCTCGCCGACCGCGACCGAGTCGTGGCTCCACACGTAGATCGTCGGCAGCTGCATCAGGGCGGCCAGGCGCACCGAAGGCCGCATGTAGTCGGAGAACACGAAGAACGTCGCGCCGAACGGCCGGGAGAGACCGCCGAGGGCGATGCCGTTGAGGATCGCTCCCATCGCGTGCTCACGGATGCCGAAGTGGATCAGGGCGCCGTCGGGTCCGCCAGGCCACTGGGTGCCGTCGTAGCCGGTCGGCACGAAGCTGCGTGCCCCGGCGATCGCGACGCCGTTGGACTCGGCGAGATCGGCGGAGCCGCCCCAGAGCCACGGCAGGTGCGGTGCGACGGCGTCGAGCACGGCCGAGCCGGCGATCCGGGTCGCCGCGGCGCGCGGGGTCGCCCGCACCTCGGCCAGCGCGGTACGTGCCGCGTCGTTCAGGGAGCGGTCGGTCAGCCGGCCGAGCAGAGCGGCCTGCTCGGCGTGGGCGGCACGCCACTGGGCCAGTCGCTCGTCCCACTCGCGGTGTGCCGCAGCTCCTCGCTCGCGGACCAGGCGAGCGTGGGCGAGCGCGTCGTCGGGCATGACGAGGGAGGAGCCAGGATCGAGCCCCAGGATCTCCTTGGTCGCCGCGAGCTCGGCCTCGCCCGGGGCGCCGGCATGGGCGGCCGCTGTGCCGCCGACCCGGGGCATCGGGTGACCGATACGCGTGCGCAGCCGTACGAAGACGGGACCGCGCTCGACCGCCAGGGCGGCGTCGAAGCCCGCACGGATCGCCTCGGGGTCCTCGGCGTCGTCGATCTCGATGATGCTCCAGCCGTAGGAGCGGTACCGCCCCACGACGTCCTCGGTGAACGCGATGTCGGTGTCGCCCTCGATCGAGATGCGGTTGTCGTCCCAGATCAGGATGAGGTCGTCGAGCCCGAGCGCGCCCGCCAGTGACGACGCCTCGGCGCTGACCCCCTCTTGCAGGCAGCCGTCGCCGGCGACGCACCAGACGCGGTGCCGGAACAGATCGGAGTCGAGCTGTGCCGCGGAGCGCCGGGCCGACATCGCGAGCCCGACGGCATTGCCGACGCCCTGGCCGAGCGGTCCGGTCGTGGTCTCGACACCGGCGGTGTGGCCGTACTCGGGATGCCCGGGAGTGCGTGATCCGTAGGTGCGGGCGGTCCGCAGATCGTCCAGCTCCAGGCCGTATCCGCTCAGGTACAGCTGCAGATACAGCGCGAGGCTGGCATGGCCGGCCGATAGCACGAACCGGTCGCGACCGAGCCAGTCCGGATCGGCGGGATCGTGCCGCAGGTACTCCTGGAACAGCACGTACAGCGCGGGGGTGAGGCTGACCGCGGTGCCCGCGTGCCCGGCTCCCTTGGCCTGCACGACGTCGAGCGGCAGCACGCGCGCATGGCGCACGGCGGATTCGTCGAGGGGATGCTTCCAACCGGTCATGCCCGCAGACTACCCTTTTGACTAGAGTTAGTCAAAAGGGGCGGATTCGCCGAGAAACAGGTCGATGCGCTCCGGTGACAGCGCCGCGTCGGCGGCGAGCTCTGCCGCGCCGCGGAGGCCGGCGTCTGCGCCCAGGGGTGAATCGATGATGCGTAGGTCGCGGGCGGCCAAGGGGTGGGACCGCTCGGTCACGCGCTCGCGAATACGGCCGACCAGCACATCACCGGCCTCGGCGAGATTGCCCCCGACGACTACGACCGCCGGGTTGAGCACGCCGACCGCTTCGACGACGGCGTCCCCGATGCGTTGTCCGGCCGCGTCGAGCAGTGCGAGCACTTCGGCGTCGCCCGCGTGCGCCAGCGCCACGAGGTCGGCGGATGACCTGACCTCGCTGCGGCCGGTCTCACGGAGGCGGCGGACCAGGGCCCAGCCGCCTGAAGATGCCTCGGCGCATCCCGTCTGACCGCAGCGGCAGATGGGGCCCGTCTCGCGTGGGATGTGGCCGAGATCGCCGGCCGCGCCACGAGCCCCGCGCAGGATCTCGCCTCGGCTGATGATGCCGGCGCCGATCCCCATGCCGACCTTGACGACCAGCATGTCGTCGGCCTCGTCGTCACCTTGTCCACGCAACTCGCGGTGGACGCCCAGCGCGATGATGTTGGCGTCCTTGTCGACCGCGACTGGCGCGGTGAGGTGCTCGCCGAGTCGTGCCGCCACGTCGATCCCGTCCCAGCCGTCCATCGTGGGGGGACTGACCAGGCGACCGGTCGACTGCTCCACGGGACCCGGCACGCCGACGCCGATGCCCAAGAGTTCGGGAGAGTCGTCCGCGAGCAGTTCCTGAAGCAGTTGTTCGATGCGGGGCAGGACCACGTCCGGGCCCGCGTCGACATCGATGTCCTCGTCGTGGGTCGACAACACGGTGCCGTCCAGATCGGCCAGGCCGACGCGGACGTGGCTGCTGCCCAGGTCGACCGCCAGCAGACAGCCGCGGGACGGATCGAGTCGCAGACGCTCGGCGGGCCGGCCCCGGGTGACCAGGGCATCCGAAGCTGCGGTCACGAAGCCCGCTCGCGTCAGCTGGTCCAGCCGATGGGCCACGGTCGCGCGGGCCAGATGCGACTCCTCGACGATCTGCGCGCGCGTCAGCGCCCGCCCGTGCCGCAGCAGGGCCAACAGATCGCCGGGTCCGGACACCGCTCCTCCTCGGCGCTCACGCTAGCGTGCGGAGTCCTCGGGCAGCAGGCGGCTGATCTGCTCGGGGGCGAGGATCTCGTCGCCGACCAGATGCGCGAGGCCGATGAGCCCGGAGCGGGGGTACAAGGTGCTGCGCTCGATGCGCAGCTCCGCGGTCGCCAGCGGCAGCGAGCGCCGGTAGACCATCTCGCGGATTCCGGCGACCAGCTGGTCGCCGCCCGCCGAGGCGATACGGCCGCCGAGGACCACGACACGTGGATTGACCAGATTGACCGCAGACGCGACCGCGCTGCCGACGAGGCGCCCGGCGCGGCGGATCAGGCGGAGCGCCTCGGGGTCGCCGGACTGGATCAGCTCGACCAGGTCCTGCTGGGTCCGCACATCGCGCCCGGCCTCCTGCAGGTCGCGCATCAGCGCCCACCCACCGGCATAGGCCTCGAGACACCCGTGATTGCCGCACTTGCACAACGGGCCCTGGTCGTCGGACATCACCGTGACCGGCGTGTGCCCGAGGTCGCCGGCGGCGCCGTCTGCACCGCGATAGAGCCGGCCCTGGTGGATCATGCCGCTACCGATACCGGTGCCGAGCTTGACCAGCATCAGATCCTCGACGTCCGGACCGGCCTCTCGTGCCTCGCCGACGGCCATCGCATTCGCGTCCTTCTCCAGGAAGACCGGGCAGTTGAAGCGTTCGGTGAACCAACCGGCCACGTCGAACCGGTTCCATCGGGGAATGATCGGGGGGCTGACGGACATGCCGGCGCCGTGCTTGATGGGTGCGGGCAGGCTCATGCCGAGGCCGAGGATGTCCGCGCGAGAGGTATCGCTGCCCTCGAGCAACGAGTCGAAGGCCCGCTCGACCGCCTCCAGCAACACCTCAGGAGCGTCGGTGACGTCGGAGTCGAGGCTGACCTCGGCCTCGATGTCCCCGCCCAGGTCACACAGTCCGGCGCGGAACTTGGTGACGCCGATGTCGACCGCCAGCAGCTTGCCGCGGCCGGGGTTGAACTCGAAACGATCGGCGGGACGGCCTTTCGTGGCGACCTCGCCGGTGCCGTTGGTCACCAGGTGTGCAGCCTGCAGCGCATCGAGGCGGAGCGTCACAGCAGAGCGCGACAGACCGGTCTCGGCCACGATCTCGGCCCGCGTGAGTGGGCCTCTGCGCCGCAGCAGTGCGAGGGTCTCGCTGATGCCTTCGGAGAATGTCGCCATCGCCAGCCTTCCATGGATGCGGCCGGGCGATCACTTGTCACTGCCCGACCTGTGAAGTACATTACACCCCACTAGTTGTTAAATGTCGGGGTTGTAACGTGCACTTAACGACAATCTTTAGCCAGAATGTGTTGAAAGGGAACATCATGGGTATGGCCCACTCCACGTGGAGGCTCGGAGGGTCGCGGCGTTTGGCCGCTGTCGTCCTGGCATCGAGCACCGCTCTCGCGCTGACCGCCTGCGGGTCCGACGACTCGTCCGGCGGCGACAATGACAAAGCCGCGTCCGACGCCAAGATCGGCATCGTGATCAAGGGCCTGGACAACCCGTTCTTCCAGCACATGGAGGACGGCATCAAGGACCAGGCCAAGGCCACCGACGCCGATGTCACGATCCAGGCGGCCGCCTCGATCACCGACACCTCCGGACAGGCCGACAAGCTGAGCAATCTGGCGAACCAGAAGTTCGGCTGCTACCTGGTCAATCCGATCAGCGGCACCAATCTGATCCAGGGCATCGCGCAGATCGCCGCCAAGGGCACGCCGATCGTCAACATCGACAACCCGGTCGAGGCCAAGGCCGCCGACGCCGCGGGAGCCAAGATCGCGACCTACATCGGCACCGACAACGTCGCGGCCGGCAAGCAGGTTGCCGATCAGCTGGCGAAGATCGCGCCCAAGGGCGGCGACGTGGCGACGGTCGGCGGTATCGCCGGTGACGTCACCAGCGCCCAGCGCATCGACGGCTTCAAGGACGGCTTGTCCTCGGACTTCAAGGTCGTCCAGGAGGTCGCCGCGAACTGGGACCGCCAGGAGGCGCAGACCCAGGCCGAGACGATCCTGCAGGCCAAGCCGAAGCTCGCGGCGTTCTTCGTCGCCAACGACGACATGGCGATGGGCGTCGCCCGCGCCGTGGCCGCCGCCGGCAAGAAGGGCGACGTCAAGGTCGTCAGCGTCGACGGCATCGACGGTGTGGCCTCCGGCGACATCGACGCCGCCGTCGCCCAGTACCCGTACGTCGTGGGCAAGATGGGCCTCGAGGCCTGCCAGGCCGCGGCCGCGGGCAAGGAGCTGCCGAAGAAGGTCGACACGCCGATCGCGCTGATCACGCCGGACAACGCCAAGGAGGCGCAGGCCGCCTTCCCCGAGCCTCCGGGTGAGTACGACGATCCCTTCGCGGATCTCCTGAAGTAGCAGTCTCCTCCTCGGGCGGCAGAGGTCGGTTCATCCTCCGGGACCTCTGCCGCTCGACGAGGTCGAACAAGGAAGACTCACGTCATGAGCACCACCACCGCATCGCCCGGCACCTGGGTGGCCGCCCGGTTGCGCAACCCGTCGTTCTGGGTCGAGTGGGCCGCCGTCATCGGTCTGGTCGTCCTGGCGGTCGTCTTCACCGCGTTGGACAGCAGCTTCCTGAGCTCGGGGAACATCCGCGCGATGCTGCTGGCCTCGGCGATCCTGACGATCCTGGCGGTCGGCCAGGCCTTCGTGATCCTCACGGCGGGCATCGACCTGTCGATCGCGTCGGTCATGACGTTCTCGGCCGTCATGTTCGGCCTGGCCATGACCCATGGCTGGCCTCTGCCGCTGGCCTGCGTCGTGGCGCTGCTCGCGGGCGGCGCGTTCGGCACCGTCAACGGCACGCTGGTGGCCAAGGGTCGCATCACCGACTTCATCGTGACCCTGGGTGCGTTGTCTGCCGCATCGGGCCTGGCGCTGATCCTGGCCGACGGCAAGCCGATCACGGTCATCAACGCGACGCTGTTCAAGCTGTCGTCCGGTGGCGTCGGCGTGGTCCCCTACACGTTCATGATCGCGGTCGTGGTCGCCGTCGTCGCCCACGTGGTCCTCTTCATGACGCCGTTCGGCACCCACGTGCTCGCGGCGGGCGGATCGGTCGAGGCGGCCGAGGCGACAGGCGTCAAGGTCGACCGCATCAAGATCGCCGTCTACCTGATCGCCGGAGCGCTGGCAGGCCTGGCGTCGATCCTCCTGGTCGCGCGGGTCGGCTCGGCCGAGCCGGCGGCCAACACCACGTTCCTGCTGAACTCGGTCGCCGCCGTCGTGCTCGGCGGGGTCAGCCTGTTCGGCGGCAAGGGCTCGATCCGCGGCCCGGTGTTCGGCGCTCTGTTGCTCACGGCGCTCGCGAACGGACTGACCCTGCTGGGCGTCTCGCAGTTCTACCAGCCGCTGGCCGTCGGCATCGTCGTCGTCAGCGCAGCCTTCCTGACGAGGTTCGAGAAATGAGTGAGACCGTGACCACCACCGACCTGCTCTCCGTGCGCAACCTGTCCTTGTCGTTCGGTCAGGTGCGGGCTCTCCAAGACGTGTCCTTGGGTCTGCGCGCCGGTGAGATCACCGCCATCGTGGGCGACAACGGCGCCGGCAAGTCGACGCTGGTGCGCTGCGTGGCCGGCGTCCACCAGGCCGACGAGGGCGAGATCGTGTTCGACGGCGCCACCGTGCACTTCACCCGGCCGGACCAGGCGCGACGTGCAGGCATCGAGACGGTGCACCAGAACCTCGCGCTCGTCGAGGACCTGACGGTCTGGCAGAACCTGTTCCTCAACCGCGAGGTCACCGGCGGCTTCGGCCCGTTCACGTATCTGCGCAAGCGGCGGATGCGGCAGGAGGCCCAGGAGATGGTCTCCGCGCTCGCGGTCAACGTCCCCGCCGTCACGTCCACGGTGCGCCGCCTGTCGGGCGGCCAGCGTCAGGCGGTCGCGATCTGCCGCGCGGCCGGGTTCAGCTCCAAGCTCGTCATCATGGACGAGCCCACCGCGGCCCTGGGCGTCCAGGAGACCGCGAAGGTCGAGGAGCTGATCCTGCGCCTGCGCGACGAGGGCCACGCGGTGTTCCTCATCAGCCACAACTTCGACCAGGTCATGCGGCTGTCCAACCAGGTCTGGGTCATGCGGGCCGGCCGCTGCGTCGCCGGCCGCCGCACGGCCGACACCAACGCCCAGGAGATCGTCGGCCTCATCACCGGCGCGATCTCGGGCTGAATCGACGAAACGGAGTACTTGATGTCATCAGCGAATCCCGTCGGCGTGCACGCCCTGGTCTGGGCGGGTGGTACGACGCAGCCGGAGATCGAGTCGATCGTGGCCAGTACGGTCGCGGCCGGCTACGACCTGGTCGAGCTGTCGCTGCACGACATGGATCGCCTCGACGTCGACGCGGCCCGCAAGACGATCGCCGACGCCGGCCTGCAGGTCTCGTGCTCGCGGGGCCTGGCGTTCGACGCCGATGTGTCCAGTGACGACCCCGAGGTCGTCGCTCGCGGCGCGACGTTCCTGCAGGACTCACTCGACATCGCCGACGGCGTGGGCGCCACGTTCTTCACCGGAGCGCTGTACAGCGCGCTCGGCAAGTACGGTGCGCCGCTGACCGAGGCCGGCCGCGGCAACGCCGTCTCGGTGCTGCGTGACCTGGCGCGTGAGGCGTCCGGCCGCGGTATCTCGCTCGGCCTGGAGATCTGCAACCGGTACGAGACCAACGTCATCAACACGGCCCGTGACGCGCTGCGCCTGGCCGACGACATCGGCGAGGACAACGTCTCGATCCACCTCGACACGTATCACATGAACATCGAGGAGTCCGACATGGTGACGCCGGTCCTCGAGGTCGGCGATCGTCTCGGCTACGTCCACATCGGCGAGAACCACCGCGGCTACCTGGGCGCCGGATCGATCGATTTCCCGGCGTTCTTCCATGCCCTGGCCCGCATCGACTACGCCGGTCCGATCACGTTCGAGAGCTTCTCGTCGGCGGTCGTCAGCCCGACCTTGTCGAACGATCTGTCCATCTGGCGCAATCTGTGGGATGACGGCGCCGATCTGGCGCGGCGTGCTCGCTCGTTCATCGACGTGCACCTGGCGGCCGCGGCGTCGGCTGCATGACGCGGCCGGCTGCGCTCGGGCTCGACCTGGGCACCAGCGGTCTCAAGGCCGTCCTGGTCTCCGACGAGGGCGAGTTGCTCGGTCGCGCGACGGCCGAGTACGAGGTCGAGGCGCCGCATCCGGGATGGGCCGAGACCGATCCGGCGGCGTGGGAGGCCGCGGCCGATCGCGCGGTGACCGAACTGCGCGCGCAGGTGTCCGACGTCGAGATCGCCGCGGTGGGCATCGACGGCCAGATGCACGGCGTCGTGCTGGTCGACGAGGCGGGCGAGGCGACACGACCCGCGGTGCTGTGGCCCGACGCCCGTGCGACCGCCGAGCTACCGCGATGGCGCGAACTTCCCGAGGACTGGCAGCGACGTCTGGCGAACCCGCTGACGCCCGGGATGTACGGCCCGGTGCTGGGCTGGCTGTCCGAGCACGAGCCCGAGGTCGTGGCCGGGTCGGCGCGTGCCGTGCTGCCCAAGGACTGGTTGCGCAGCCGCCTGGTGCCCGGATCGCTGGTCACCGATCCGTCCGATGCCTCGGCATCACTGCTGTGGGATGTCGCCGCGCGCGACTGGGACACCGACGTGGCGCAAGCGGTCGGCATCGACCAGCGACTCCTGCCCGAGATCGCGGCCTCGGACGCGTCGGCTGGCACGGCGTCCGGCGTCCTGGGCATCCACGACGTGCCGGTCAGCGTCGGTTGCGCCGATGTCGCCGCCACCTTGCTGGGCACGGGCGCGCCGTCCGGCCGCTATCTGCTGACGATCGGCACGGGAGCGCAGACGGTGCTGCCGGGCGTGACCCCGCCGGGCGCCGGGCCGATCAACCATCACACGTACCGGACCGCGGGAGCTGTGCAAGACGAGCTGGGTCACTATGCGATGGCCGCGGTCATGAACGCAGGTCTCGCGCTGACGCAGGTCGTGCGGCTGCTGGGCGCGGAGTGGTCCGAGCTGTACCGGCCGTACGACGTCACGCGGGATCTGCCGACGTTCCTGCCGTATTTCGCCGGCGAGCGCCTGCCCACGCCGATCGCTCCCGGGGCAGGTGGCTGGAGCGATCTGGGCCTGCACACCGATCGCGGTGATCTGCTGGCGGCCGCTTTGGAGGGCGTCGCGTTCGCGATCCGTCGCGCTGTCGCGCCGCTGCCGCCCGCGCATGACGAAGTCATCGACCTGACCGGCGGCGGAGCACGCACCGAGGTGCTCGCCCAGCTGGTGGCGGACGTGCTCGGCCGCCCCTTGCGGCGGGTCGAGCATGCCGATGCGACGGCCCGCGGTGCGGCCCTCCTGGGCTGGCGCGCGGCGGGCCACGAGGTGGCACCGCCGGCGAGCGTGGGTGAGGATGATGTCATCGAGCCGCGATCGGCCGAGGCATTGGAGGAGCGCTACGCGCGCTTCGTCAGCAAGGTGGCGCTATGAGTCAGGTGAAGTGGGCCGTCGCCGGATACGGCGCGGGCGGTCGGGTGTTCCATGCGCCGTTGATCCGTGATGCCGAGGGCATCGAGCTGGTGGCCGCGGTCTCGACGAATCCTCGTCGCGCCGAGGAGGCGCGCGCCGACGGCCTGGCCGCGGTCGACGACCTGGCCGGATTGGCCGAGCTGGGGGTCGAGGGCGTCACCGTCACGACACCGGCCGGCACGCATGCGGAGCTGGCGCATGAGGCGCTGGACCTGGGGTTGCACGTCGTCGTGGACAAGCCGTTCGCGACGACGGCCGAGCAGGCGCAGTCGATCGTCGACCACGCCGAGCGGGCCGGTCTGATGCTCAGCGTCTACCAGAACCGGCGCTGGGACGGCGACTACCTGACGGTGCGCGATGTCGTCGAGGAGATCGGTCCGGTCCGGCGGTTCGTGTCGGCCATCCAGCGCTTCAGGCCCGATCTGCCGGCGTGGACGCGCGACCGTCCCTCGGTCGACGGCGGCGGCGTGCTGATCGATCTGGGCTCGCATCTGATCGACCAGGCGGTCCAGTTGCTCGGACCGGCGGTCTCGGTCACGGCCGAGCTCTCGATCATGGGTGCCGATCGTGTGGCCGAGGACGATGCGATCGTGCTGATCGAGCACGCGGGCGGGGCCCGGTCGTCGATCGTGCCGTCGCTGTACTCGGTCGGCGAGACGCCCCGGTTCCAGGTCACGACCGATCGCGGGGGTGTCGTGATCGACGGCTTCGACGTGCAGGAGGAGCAGCTGTTCGCCGGTGGTACCCCGGCCTCGCTCGGCGAAGACTGGGGCCGCGAGCCGGCGGACCGCACGGCCCGGGTGCTGCGCGACGGTGCCTGGAGCGAGCAGCCATTGCGGCGGGGCGAGTGGACCGTCTTCTACCCGGCGATCGCGCGGGCGGTCCGCGACGGCGCCCCCGTCCCGGTCGATCCGCAGGACGCGGTGCACGTCGCCGCGATCTTCGATGCCGCGCGGTTGTCCGCCACCGAACGACGAACGGTCGAGCTCTAGCCGAGCAGCTCGGTCAGCTCGAACCAGCGCGCCTCGACCGATTCGGTCTCGGCGTGTGTCTCGCGCAGACGGTCCGACAGTGCCATCAGGCCCGGATAGTCGGACTGGTCGTGGTCGGCGAGCTGCTGTTCGAGTTCGGCGGCCTGGGCGGCGAGGCGCTCCATCCGGCGTTCGGCGGCGGCCAACTCCTTACGCGCCTGGCGTTCCTCGGCGCCGGACAAGCCGGGAGGCTTGGTTGCCGGAGTGGGCTCGGCTGTCGGCTGGGGTGCCTGGGCCTGGCGCCGCAACTGCAGGTACTGGTCGACGCCGCCGGGTAGATGTCGCAGGTGTCCGTCGAGGACCGCGTACTGCTGATCGGTGACGCGTTCGAGCAGATAGCGGTCGTGGCTGACGACGAGCAGGGTGCCGGGCCAGGTGTCGAGCAGATCCTCCATCGCTGCGAGCATGTCGGTGTCGAGGTCGTTGGTGGGTTCGTCGAGCACCAGGACGTTCGGCTCGTCGAGCAGGATCAACATCAGCTGCAGGCGGCGCCGCTGGCCACCGGACAGATCGCGCACGGGCGTGCTGAGCTGGGCGTTGGTGAAGCCGAGGCGTTCGAGCAATTGACCAGGTGTCAGTTCCTGCCCGCCGGCGACATAGCTGGTGCGCTTGCGACCGATGACGTCGCTGACCCGGTCGTCGGCCAACGGGTCGAGTTCGTGCAGGTCCTGACTGAGCCGGGCCACCCGCACCGTCTTGCCGCGCTTGACGCGACCGGTTGTGGGCGCCAGATCGGCGGTGATGAGATTGAGCAGCGTCGACTTGCCTGCGCCGTTCGGGCCGAGGATCCCGGTGCGCTCGCCGGGCCCGATGCGCCACGTGACGTGAGTCAGCACCGGCCGATCGAAGGTGACCGAAGCATCGAGGACGTCGACCACGTCCTTGCCGAGGCGGGAGGTGGCGAGCTGCTTCAGCTCGACTGTGTCGCGCGGCGGCGGTTCGTCCTCGATCAACTGTTGGGCGGCCTCGATGCGGAACTTGGGCTTGGACGTCCGAGCCGGCGCGCCGCGACGCAGCCAGGCGAGTTCCTTGCGCATCAGGTTCTGGCGCTTGGCCTCCGTCGCCTGAGCGATCCGGTCGCGCTCGACCCGCTGCAGGACGTACGCGGCGTAACCGCCCTCGAACGGTTCGACGATGCCGTCGTGCACCTCCCAGGTGCGGGTACAGATCTCGTCGAGGAACCAGCGGTCGTGCGTCACGACCACGAGGCCGCCGGCGTTCTTGGTCCAGCGGCCCTTCAGATGTTCGGCGAGCCACGTGACGCCCTCGAGATCGAGATGGTTGGTGGGCTCGTCGAGGAACAGGACGTCGTGGTCGTCGACGAGCAGCGCCGCGAGCGCGACCCGGCGTCGCTGGCCGCCACTGAGGGCCGACGTCAGGACGTCCCAGTCGACGTCGCCCAGGAGGCCGGCGATGACATCGCGGATACGCGGATCGCGCGCCCAGGTGTGGTCGGGCACGTCGCCGACGACCGCCTGCCCGACGGTCAGCGTCGGATCGAGGGCGTCGCGCTGGTCGAGCATGCCGATCCGGACGCCGCCGCGCACCGTCACTCGGCCGGCGTCGGGATCGAGCCGCCCGGCCAGCACCGACATCAGGGTCGACTTGCCGTCGCCGTTGCGGCCCACGACGCCGATGCGGTCGCCCTCGTCGATGCCGATCGTGACCGAGTCGAGGACCTTCTTGGTCGGGAATTCCAGCGCGATCTGCTCCGCGCCCAGCAGGTGCGCCATCAGGCGTCGAACGGCAGGGACAGGATGCGCAGAGCGGAGGCGACGGCCGAGCGGTCCTTGGCGCCGAGGCCGGCGAGCAGCTCGCGCTCACTGGACAGCAGCGCATCGAGTGCGCCGTCGACGGCTGTGCGGCCCTTGGGCGTCAGCTGGACCTGGACGCCGCGCCGGTCGTCGGGATCGGGGGTGCGGTCGACCAGGTCCTTGCTGACCAGCCGGTCGACGCGGTGGGTCATGGTGCCGCTGGTCACCAACGTCTCCTGCACCAGTTGGCCGGGCGAGAGCCGATACGGCTCGCCGGCACGGCGCAGCGCCGAGAGGACATCGAACTCAGACGGCTCCAGGCCGTGTTCGGCGAACGCCTGCTTGCGCGCTCGGTCCAGATGCGTGGCCAGCCGTGAGACGCGGCTGAGCACCTCCATGGGGGACACGTCGAGATCGGGTCGCTCGCGGCGCCACGCTGCGACCAGACGGTCGACCTCGTCCTCCACGGCAGCCCTCCTCGATGAAATCAAGATTCTTGATGTCAAGATTACGCGGACCCCTACCGATTGCTAGCCTCCGTCCATGAGGGCATGGTGGCGGGTGGCCGCTGGAGCCGCGATCCTTCTCGTCGCCTTGGCGAGCTGTGGCGGCGACGATGATACAGACGAGGGAACGCTGCGCGACCTTGTCGAGGCCAGCACCAGCGGTGAGCTGGCCGACTGCATTCTCGCGGGATTCGAGGACGAAGGCGTGACCGACCTCGAAGATTTCGGGGCGTTGAGCAGCGCTGAACGTCGAGACCTCACCCAGCGAGCGACTCTAGGATGCTCCCAGGTCATGCCGGTGGATGATTTCGCGGACTCGCTGGATGATGAGGCGTTCGACCTGACCGACCCCGCCGTACGAGAGGACTTGATCGAAGGCATGACCAAGCGCGGAGTCACGACACAAGCCCAGGCGCGCTGCGTTCTCGACCTGGCGCTCGAACAGCACCTCAGCGGGCGGGATCTATTCGATGCGGACGTCATGGTCCCCCTCTACGAGGCGTGCCGATGAGCGAGGTTCAGAAGATCGTCGCAGCCGGTGCGGCAGTGCAGTCCGGATTGCTCGCCGACGGCGCGATCTCGTCGCGCGAACTGACCGAGGCCACGCTCGATGCCGTCGAGGCCACTCAGGAATCGCTGAACGCGACGGTCGCGATCTTCCGCGAGGAGGCCTTGGCCGCGGCCGATGCCGCGGATGCGCGTCGTGCCGCGGGTGAGGCGGGCCCGTTGACCGGTGTGCCGATCGCGATCAAGGACGATCTGCCGATGGCGGGGCGGGTCACCGGCTGGGGGAGCCGCTCGATGCTGCGGCCCGCCGAGGCCGACAGTGACTACGTGGCGGCGGTCCGTGCGGCCGGCATGGTCGTGATCGCGAAGTCGACGCTGCCCGAGCTGGCGATCACCGGATTCACCGAGCCCGTCGCGACCGGCATCACCCGCAATCCGCATCATCACGACCACACCTGCGGTGGATCGTCGGGCGGCTCGGCCGCGCTGGTGGGTGCGGGGGCGATCGGGATCGCCTCGGCTTCAGATGGTGCGGGCTCGATCCGTATTCCGGCCGCATGCTGCGGCATCGTCGGCTTCAAGTCCACCAACGGTCGCATGCCGAGCAGCGGGGGCTGGCACGGTCTGTCGACGCAGGGCTGTGTCACGCCGTCCGTGGCCGACACGGCCTTGTTCCTGGACACGATCGGGTCGTTCGATTCGTCGCTGGTCGAGGCGGCGGCAACCGATCCGGAACCGCTGAAGATCGGGCTGTCGTTCAGTGCCTCGGCGGCAGCTCGGCCGGCACCGCTCGATCCGCGGGTGCGGCAGGCGTTGCTGGATACGGCGGAGCGACTGCGCGAGTTCGGGCATCAGGTCGACGAGGTGAAGATCCCGTACGGCCTCGACGCGAAGGCGTTGACGGTCCGTTATCTCGGCGGCATCCGGACCAACTCCCGGCAGGTCGACGATCCGGCGCTGCTCGAGCCGCGCACGCGTGGCATCGCCCGGCTGGGCAAGCCGTTCGGGTCGCGCGCGATCGCCTGGTCCCAGCGCAAGGGCCTGGAGTTCGGCGCGTCGATCCACGACCGTCTCGGTGTCGATGTGCTGCTGACGCCCGTGATGGCCGGCCCTGCCGTGCCGGTGGGTCATTGGGCGGGCAAGAAGGGCCTCGGCTTCGTGCTGAGCATGAACGCCTATTACGCGTATACGGCGCAGTGGAATCATGCCGGCACGCCGGCCGTCTCGTTGCCGACGGGTGCGACCGACGATGATCTGCCGTTGGCTGTCCAGCTGATCATGCGTCGCAACGACGATGCCCGGCTGATGAGCCTGGCCGCCCAGGTGGAGCGTGGATGAGGGCGACCTGGGATCCGGGCCGTTATCTGCAGTTCGCCGACGACCGCGCTCGCCCGTTCGTCGATCTGCTCGCCCGGGTGCCCGGTCAGGCCCGGACGGTGGTCGACCTGGGCTGTGGTCCAGGGAATCTGACGCCGCATATCCGGTCGAGGTTCGCCGATGCGCGCCTCGTGGGGGTCGACTCGTCGCCGGAGATGATCGAGCGCGCACGCCGCGACGATCCGGCCACTGACTACGTCCTGGCCGATGTCTCCACGTGGCGGCCCGACGAGCCGGTCGATGTGATCGTCTCGAATGCCTTGTTCCAGTGGATCGACGATCGGTTCACGGTGATCCGCGAGCTTGCGACCTCGTCGGTGCGACCGGGCGGCGTCTTCGCCCTGCAGGTGCCGGCCAATGGCGACTCGCCCAGTCATCGGCTGTTGTTCGAGATCGCGAATCGCGAGCCGTACGCCGAGCACACCGCCGACGTCACCGACCGGTTCTTCGTCGACGGTCCCGAGCTCTATCTGGACCTGTTCGCCGAGCTTGGCCAAGAAGGTTCGAACTGGACGGCTGACGCCTGGTCGACGACGTATCTGCATGTACTCCCGGGCGATGATCCGGTCTTCGACTGGATCTCGGGTACGGGTGCTCGTCCAGTGCTGCAGTCGCTGCCGGACGATCTCCGTCCCCGCTTCGAGGCCGAGTACAAGGCGGCGCTGCGAGATGCCTTCCCGCGGCGCGCGTACGGCACGGTGCTTCCGTTCACCCGCACCTTCTGTGTGGCTGTCGCGCCCTAGACTGTGGTGCGACGATCCCCAGTTGGTCTGCCGGCAGGGCCCGCCTGACTTTGAATCAGGATTAGCGACGTAGGTTCGACTCCTACCTGGGGAGCTCTTTCAGGCCGCCAGACCGGTGTGCTCCAGGACGAGGTCGTGGAGGAACGCTTCGTGGGGTGTGTGTCGTCTGGGTGGTGCGAGGCCGTGGCCCTTCTGGGCGTGGTGGCGTCGTGATCTGGGTTCGATGTTGCTGGCGGTGGTGGGTCCGTCGGGCCAGGGTCTGATGTGGTCGAGGTCGCAGGCCCAAGCGGGGACTAGGCATCCGGGGTGGGCGCAGACGCCATCGCGGAAGAGGATCGCTCGTTTGAGTAGGTCGGGTGCGAATCGGCCTTGATATTCGATGGTGAGGATGTCGTGGGTGACGGGGTCGTGGAGCATCCGCCACCAGAAGGTGTTGCCGGTGTTGATGAGTTCTTTCATCCAGGTGGAGGGAACGGCCCAGGCGCCGTCGGCTGATGCGGCGTGTCCGGTGGTGGCGCCGGAGAGTACGTCGGCGGGGACGGTGACGGCGATGTCGGTGTGTGGTGCGGGCTGGCCTGCTTCGTTGGAGGTGGCCCAGGAGACGAGGAGGTCGGCCCTCTTCTGGTCCTGGGTGCGTCCGTCGTCCTCGAGGGAGCGGGAGTCGTGGTGCAGGCGTCGTTCGATGGCGGCGGCCATCATCGAGGGCAGGTAGGCGTACAGGTGCGACATGCCGTTGTCGTCGTGGTCGATGCGGACGTGTCGTTTGGTGCGTTCTGATTCTGCGCGTTCGAGGGCCTGGTCGGTTTCGACGCGACGGACGAACCTGGACAGCCAGCGTCGCAGTTCGGCGGGTGTGTGGTCGCCGGCGTAGTCGACGACCTTCTGGTCGAGCTTGATGATCGATTCGGGTCGGGTCAGTTGGTCGACGGCCGAGGAGATGTCGCGCAGCCGGGCGGCGTCGACGAGTCCGGCCTGGAACGCCGTCCAGGTGTTCGGAGCGTGTGCCGAGATGTTCTCGGCGATGGCCAGCCGGGACTGGACCTGTGCTTCGGACAGGCCGGTCGCGGCCGCGATCTCACCGGCGACCATCGACCGCGACACCACGGCATGCATCGGCGAGGTCGCGGTCTGGGCGATCTGGGTTTCGCGTTGGTGTGCGTAGCGGAGCATGCCACCCCATTCGCGGGCTTCGGCGACCGCGCGACGACGTGTCAGCACAGCCAACTGGGCTGCATCCATCACGTCGTGTTCGATCATGTGTTCGACAGTATCTGCTGGCTCGGACACGCACATCGATCCGCACCTCCCGGCGCGCGTGCCTGAACCGAGGCGCGACCTCGGCGGCGAGACGAGGTCAAGGTCCGGCGCCAGAACGGGACCGTTGGTGCGCTCCACGATGGCATGGTCCTCCACCTGAGCGGTGCGCGTCGTGATCGGGCTGATGCAGGTCAGCAGTCCGAGGTCTCGACGGCAGCAATGCGACGACCCGCATGCTCGAACAGCAGCAAAGGTGCGTCGCCCTCGGCCCACCGGGCGGTCAGCTTCCAGAACCCTGTGGCGTCGACCTCCCGGGGAGCGGCGCGGCCGGCCAACGCGATCCACCGTTCGATCGAGGTGGATCGGATGGTCTCGGCGTCCTGGTAGTAGGCCTCTGCGCTGCGACAGCGATCCCAGCGCAGACCGTCCTCGTCGAGCAGTGCGTCGTCGATGACCCGCATGGCGCGACGAGTGTGGTGCTTGTACCGAGACATCAGGGCTTGCCTCTCTTCCCGCATCCCGTGGGGCCCGTCATGAGGGCAACCTAGCGCTGGTCCGCCCCTGCCGGAGCCCTTTTCGGTCCGTACACTCGGGCCGGGGGAAGAGGAGGACCACAGGTGAGCGATCAGGTCACGGCGATCGTGCTGGCGGCAGGCGCGGGCACGCGCATGAAGTCGCGCCGCGCCAAGGTGCTGCACGAGGTCGCCGGCCGGAGCATGCTCGAACACGCACTGACCGCGGTCGCGGGCGTGGGCGCATCGACCACCGTCACGGTGGTCGGGCACCAGCGCGAGCAGGTCAGCGAGGCCGTCGCCGCGATCGACCCCGGCGTCGTGCTGGCGGTGCAGGAGCAGATGCGCGGCACCGGCGACGCGGTGGCGGCCGCCCTCGACGCCCTGGACGGAAAGATCGACGGCCAGATCTCGGGCACCGTCCTCATCACCTACGCCGATGTGCCCTTACTGGAGTCGGCCACGCTCGCGACGCTGCTCGCCGACCACCGGGAGGCGGGTCACGCCGTCACGATCCTGTCGGCCGACGTGCCCGATCCCTCCGGCTACGGCCGCATCCTGCGCGACGGCGACGGCCGCGTCACTGCGATCCGAGAGGACAAGGACGCCAGCGACGACGAGCGCGCGGTCACCGAGATCAACAGCGGCATCCTCGCGGTCGACGCCGAGTTCCTCGCCCGTGCCGTCCGCGCGCTCGACACCCAGAACGCACAGGGCGAGCTGTACCTGACCGACATCGTGTCGGCTGCCGTCGGCGAGGGCCTCCCCGTCGGAGCCCACGTGCTCGAGGATGTCTGGCAGACCGAGGGCGTCAACGATCGCGGCCAGCTGGCCAGGCTGGGCCGCGAACTGAACCGCCGCCTGGTCGCGCACTGGATGGCCGAGGGAGTCACGGTCGTCGATCCCGACACGACCTGGATCGACTCGATGGTCTCGATCGGGCCCGACACCACGATCCATCCCGGTACGCAGCTGCTCGGCGCCACCACGATCGGCGAGGGCGCCACGATCGGGCCCGACAGCACGCTGCGCAATCTCGAGGTCGGCGACGACGCGAGCGTCGTGCGCACCCACGCCACCGACGCGGCCGTCGGTGTCGGTGCGACGGTCGGCCCGTTCAGCTACCTGCGCCCGGGAGCCGTCATCGAGGCCGGCGCCAAGATTGGTGCGTTCGTCGAGGTCAAGAACTCGACCGTGGGCCCGGGCGCGAAGGTGCCGCATCTGAGCTATGTCGGCGACGCCGACATCGGCGAGGGCACCAACATCGGCGCGGGCACGATCTTCGCCAATTACGACGGTCAGAACAAGAACCGCACGCGCATCGGCCGACACGCCAAGACCGCTTCGAACAACACGTTCGTGGCCCCGGTCGAGATCGGCGACGGCGCCTTCACGGGAGCCGGATCGACGATCCGCGAAGACGTTCCGCCGGGGGCGCTGGCGGTCAGTGCCGGACGACAGAGGAACATAGGGGGGTGGGTGGCTCGCAAGCGGCCCGGTTCGGCTTCGGCCGAGGCGGCCGACCGGGCGACCGATCAGTCTCAGCCCGAATCCGACGAGTCGTCCGATGGAGCAGCACCCGGTGAATAGCCTCGCGAAGCGTGTCCCGACCAAGAACCTGATGTTGTTCTCGGGGCGGGCACACCCCACGCTCGCGCACGAGGTCGCCGAGCTGCTGCAGATCGAGCTGGTGCCCACCACGGCCTACGACTTCGCCAACGGCGAGATCTACGTGCGATTCGACGAGTCGGTCCGCGGCTGCGACGCCTTCGTGATCCAGAGTCACTGCGCGCCGATCAACGAGGCGATCATGGAGCAGCTGATCATGGTCGACGCGCTCAAGCGGGCCTCGGCCAAGCGCATCACCGTGATCCTGCCGTTCTACGGCTATGCCCGTCAGGACAAGAAGCACCTCGGCCGCGAGCCGATCTCGGCCCGCCTGATGGCCGATCTGTTCCTGACCGCCGGTGCCGACCGCCTGATGACCGTCGACCTGCACACCGCGCAGATCCAGGGATTCTTCGACGGCCCGGTCGACCACCTGCTCGCGATGCCGATCCTGACCCGCCACGTCAAGAAGAAGTACGGCAAGAAGGAGCTGGCGGTCGTCTCGCCCGACGCCGGCCGCATCAAGGTCGCCGAGTCGTGGGCGAACTCGCTGGGTGGCGTGCCGCTGGCGTTCATCCACAAGTCGCGCGACCCTCGCAAGCCGAACGAGTCCAAGGCCAACCGCGTCGTCGGCGAGGTCGCCGGCCGCGTCTGCATCCTGGTCGACGACCTGATCGACACCGGCGGCACGATCGTGCAGGCCGCCGAGGCGCTGATGAACGACGGAGCCGAGGGCGTCGTCATCGCCGCGACCCATCCGGTCTTCTCCGGTCCCGCGATCGAGCGGCTGCAGAACTCGCCGGCCACCGAGGTCATCGTCACCAATACGCTGCCGCTCGCTGAGGAGCAGCACTTCGAGAAGCTGACCGTGCTGTCGATCGCCCCGCTCTTGGCCCAGGCCACCGCCGCGGTGTTCGAGGACGGGTCAGTGACCAGCCTGTTCAAGAGCTGAGCCGCTCCGAGCCTGTCGGGTGTGGTCGCCTTCCCGCGCTTCGGCCGTGGCCGGCCTCTGCGCTGGCGGCCGTGTCACTGAAGTGCCTGGCAGCAGGCGGGCTGATCCGGCTCGTCGTCACCTCGTGGCGATGACGGAGCCGAGGACGACGAGCGCGATGCTCAGGACGCCGAGCGCCGCTCGGAGGAGGCCGGCCGCGCGTGCGCCTCGACGGACACGATCGGGCAGGCCGGGCTCGTCCGGCGACGTCAGCAGCCGGCGCCGCAGCCTGGTCATGCGGCGCGCTTGATCGACGGCGACGGCGAACGCGACGACCAGGATCACCGCGAGCGCCACGGCGGCGACGATCAGGCCACGGTCGGCTCCGTCGTCGCCGATCAGGACGGCGGCACAGGCGAGGGCGATCACGAGCGCCGGGGTGCCGACCCAGAAGTAGCTGCGGCCGAGCGAACGGAAGAACGTGACGCGGGTGTCGGTGTCGAGGGTCGCGGTCGCGGTGCGGGCCACCACGGCGATCGCCACGTAGCCGCCCACCCAGACGCTCGTGGACAGCACGAGGGCTGTGGTCAGCAGGGCTTGGGCCGTATCGGACATCGTCTCTCCCGGAGTGGTCGTGAGGTCGCCCTCTATTTATACGACATCGATTCGTGTAAATGTCGATGCAGTCGACGCCCTCGATTTCGGTCGGCCGCGGTGCCTGGGCTAGAATCCTCGGGTTGCCTCGGCGAGGGCGTTTCCCCGGAAACGCCGTGATCGACAGGGCGCTCCACAGGAGTGCTGTGTCGAGCGCCCGCCGAGCCCCCTGACCCCAGCAGAATCGTTCGAGGAGAGCTTCCCCGTGGCCGAGATCAAGATCGCCGCCGAGACCCGTACCGAGTTCGGCAAGGGCGCGGCCCGCCGCATCCGTCGCGCCGACAAGGTTCCCGCCGTCCTGTACGGGCACGGCTCGGACCCCGTGCACGTGACCCTGCCGGGCCACGACCTGATGATGGCGCTCAAGAACTCGAACGCGCTGCTCACGATCGATCTCGGCAGCGAATCGCACCTGGCCATTCCCAAGCAGGTCCAGCGCGACCCGATCAAGGGCTTCATCGAGCACGCCGATCTGCTGATCGTCAAGCGCGGTGAGAAGGTCACGGTCGACATCCCCGTCAACCTGGTCGGCGATGCCGTGTCCGATGCGCTCGTCGTGCTCGAGAACTCCACCGTTGCCATCGAGGCCGAGGCCACGCACATCCCGCAGGGCATCGAGGTGTCCGTCGAGGGTCTCGAGCCCGGCTCGCAGATCCACGCCTCCGATCTGTCGCTGCCGTCCGGCGCCGCCCTGGCCGTCGATGCCGATCTGTTGATCGTCAACGTCACCAGCGCCCCGACCGCCGCCGACGTCGAGGCCGAACTGGCCGACGCCGAGGCCGAGGCCGGCATCGAGCACGACGCACCCGAGGGCGAGGCCGCCTCCGAGGGTGAGGCCGCAGCCGCCGAGGGCGACACGGCGGAGAACGCCGACTCCGAGTGAGCCAGACCTGGCTCGTCGTCGGGCTGGGCAATCCGGGTCGCGGGTATGCCGCGACCCGGCACAACGTCGGGTACATGGTGGCCGATGTGCTCGCCGACCGTGTCGGTGGCCGATGGAGGAAGCACAAGTCCGGCCGAGCCGATGTCATCGAGGGGCGACTCGCCGGTGAGCGGGTCGTGCTGGGTCGTGCCCGCTCGTACATGAACGAGTCCGGGGGACCGGTCTCGACGCTCGCCACGTTCTACGGCGTCGACCCCGAGCACATCGTGGCGATCCACGACGAGCTCGACATCGACTTCGGGCAGCTGCGTCTCAAGCTCGGCGGCGGCGACAACGGCCACAACGGCCTGAAGTCGATGCGCCAGTCGCTGGGCACCGGAGACTTCCACCGCGTCCGCGTCGGCATCGGCCGCCCGCCGGGTCGCCAGGAGGTGCACGACTTCGTGCTCAAGCCGTACTCCTCGACCGAGAAGAAGGACCTCCCGGTGTACGTCGAGGAGGCCGCCGACGCGGTCGAGTCGTTGATCTCGCGCGGACTGGCCGAGACACAGTCCGCGTTCAACCGGTGAGCGCGTCGACGGTGCGGGCGGGTTCGCTCGCGGGCAGCCCTCGACCCCGGCTTGCGCTCGCTCTTGGTCGCTTGAGGGGCTGTGGACCACGGCGGGAAGTGGCGGCGAGTCGACCAGCTGACCGGTCCCACCGCCCTCGTCCCCAGCCTCTGCCGCAATTACTTGCTGCCGTAAGCCGGCGAGACAGTGGTGCCACGCTGAAACCTGTCCGCCCCTCTGTGCAGAACAGGACCTCATGACCCGCCTCGCCTCCCTCGCTGCACTCGTCGACGCCGAGCCGACGATCCATGCCGTCCTGGCGGATCTGCGCGACAACGTCATCGAGCAGACGGTGCGCGGACCCGAGGCGCTGCGCCCGTTCCTGACCCACGCGTTGGCCGGACGGGGCACGGTGCTGGTCGTCACGCCCACGGCGCGCGAGGCCGAGGATCTGGAGCAGCAGGTCGCCGAGCTGATCGGTGCCGAGCAGGTCGCGACCTATCCGGCGTGGGAGACGCTGCCGCACGAGCGGCTGTCGCCGCGTTCCGACACCGTCGGCCGTCGCCTCGCGGTGCTGCGCCGGCTGGTCCATCCCGGCGACACCGCCGAGACCGGACCGTTGCGGGTGGTCATCGCACCGGTGCGCTCGGTGCTGCAACCGCAGGTCGCGGGATTGGCCGATCTGGTCCCGGTCGAGCTGAGCGCCGGCGACGAGGTCGAGCTAGAGCAGGTCGTCGCCGATCTCGCTGCCGCCGCCTACGCCCGGGTCGACCTGGTCGAGCGGCGCGGAGAGTTCGCCGTGCGCGGCGGCATCGTCGATGTGTTCCCGCCCACCGAGGAGCATCCGCTCCGTATCGAGTTCTGGGGCGACATGGTCGAGGAGATCCGCCGCTTCGCGGTCGCCGACCAGCGCACCCTGGAGAAGATCGATCGGGTGTGGGCGCCGCCGTGTCGTGAGTTGCTGCTGACCGACACGGTCCGCGAGCGCGCCCGCGTGTTGGCCGAGGCCCACCCCGGGTTGCGCGAACTGCTGGGCAAGCTCGCCGAGGGCCATGTCGTCGAAGGCATGGAGTCGCTCAGCCCGGTGCTCGCGGACCGCATGGAGCTGCTGGTCGATCTGCTGCCCGGCGACGTCTCGGTCCTGCTGTGCGATCCCGAGCGCGTCCGGGCCCGCGCCGCCGACCTCAACGCGACCAGCGCCGAATTCCTCGACGCCTCGTGGGCAGCTGCCAGCGGTGGTGCCCAGGCTCCCATCGACTTGGGGGCCGCCTCGTTCCACGAGCTCGACCAGGTCCGTGACGTCGTCGTGGGCCGCGGTCAGGCCTGGATCGGCCTGTCGCCGTTCGGGCTCGACCATGACGACACGACCCACAGCGTCGAGATGGAGCCGGCGCCCACCTACCGCGGCGACACCGCCGCGGCGCTGCAGGACGTACGCGACTGGCTGGCCGCGCGGCGGCGGGTGTTGTTCGTGGTGCCCGGCCACGGTCAGGCCCAACGCACGGTCGAATGGCTGGCGGAGCACGACGTGCCCGCCACGGCCGACGGCGAGTCGGTGCCCGACCGATCCGACGTGGTCACGGTCGTCCAGGGCGATCTCGACCACGGCTTCGTGTCCGAGCCGCTGTCGCTGGCCGTCGTCACGTATGACGACCTGGTCGGCCAGCGCACCGCCGACCGGACCGAACGCAAGATGCCGGCGCGTCGCCGCAAGGCGATCGACCCGCTCGAACTGGCCCCCGGCGACCACGTCGTCCATGAGCAGCACGGTGTCGGTCGCTACGTCGAGATGATCCAGCGCGTCGTGCAGGGCGCAGCCCGCGACTACCTGGTCATCGAGTACGCCGCCAGCAAGCGCGGCCAGCCGGCCGACCGGCTGTTCGTGCCGATGGACCAGCTCGACCAGATCACCCGCTACATCGGCGGCGAGTCGCCCAGTCTCGACCGACTCGGCGGCTCGGACTGGACCAATCGCAAGGCCAAGGCACGTCGTGCGGTCCGTCAGATCGCCGGCGAGCTGATCAAGCTGTATGCCGCCCGTCAGTCGACGCAGGGCCACGCGTTCGGGCCCGACACGCCCTGGCAGGCCGAGCTCGAAGACGCGTTCGCACACGTCGAGACGCCCGATCAGCTCGTCACGATCGACGAGGTCAAGCGCGACATGGAGCGCTCGGTGCCGATGGACCGACTGGTCTGCGGCGACGTCGGCTACGGCAAGACCGAGATCGCCGTGCGGGCGGCGTTCAAGGCGATCCAGGACGGCAAGCAGGTCATCCTGCTGGTACCCACCACGCTGCTGGTGCAGCAGCACTACGCGACGTTCGCCGAGCGCATGGGCCAGTTCCCGGTCACCATCCGGCCGCTGTCGCGCTTTCAGACCGACAAGGAGTCCAAGGCGACCCTCGATGGCCTGGCCGACGGATCGGTCGACCTCGTCATCGGAACGCACCGCCTGCTACAGCCCGGCATCCGAATCAAGGATCTCGGCCTGGTCATCGTCGACGAGGAGCAGCGGTTCGGCGTCGAGCACAAGGAGGCGCTGAAGCACCTGCGCGCCGCGGTCGACGTGCTGAGCATGTCGGCCACTCCGATCCCGCGCACGCTCGAGATGGCGATCACCGGCATCCGCGAGATGTCGACCATCGCGACCCCGCCCGAGGAGCGCCACCCGGTGCTGTCGTTCGTCGGCGCCTACGACGACAAGCAGGTCACTGCCGCGATTCGCCGTGAACTGCTGCGCGAAGGCCAGGTGTTCTTCATCCACAACCGCGTGCAGTCGATCGACAAGGTCGTGGCGCGGCTGCAGGAGCTGGTGCCCGAGGCGCGCATCACTTCGGCGCACGGCCAGATGGGCGAACACCGGCTCGAGGAGGTCATGGTCGACTTCTGGGAGAAGCGGTTCGACGTGCTGGTGTGCACCACGATCGTCGAGTCCGGTCTGGATGTGTCGAACGCGAACACCATGATCATCGAGCGTGCCGACACGCTCGGCCTGTCGCAGCTGCATCAGCTGCGCGGCCGCGTCGGGCGTGGCCGCGAGCGCGCCTACGCCTACTTCCTCTATCCGCCCGAGAAGCCGTTGACCGAGACGGCACACGACCGGCTCGCCACCATCGCGCAGCACTCCGAGCTCGGCGGCGGCATGCAGGTCGCGATGAAGGACCTCGAGATCCGCGGCGCCGGCAATCTGCTCGGCGGCGAGCAGTCCGGGCACATCGCCGACGTCGGCTTCGACCTGTACGTGCGCCTGGTGGGCGAGGCGGTCGCGGAGTTCCGCGGCGAGACCGATGCCGATGAAACACGTGAGGTCAAGATCGAGCTGCCCATCGAGGCGCATCTGCCGCACGACTACGTGCCGAGTGAACGCCTGCGCCTGGAGATGTACAAGCGGCTGGCGGCGGTACGCGCGATGGCCGAGGTCGATGAGCTGCGCGAGGAACTGGTCGACCGTTACGGCGAGCCGCCGGCCGTGGTCGAGGTGCTGCTCGATGTCGCCCGCCTACGGGTGCGTCTGCGCGAGGCCGGCATCAGCGAGGTCACGGCGGCAGGCCCGAATGTGCGGTTCGCGTCGCTCGTGCTGCCGGACTCCGCCCAGGCCCGGCTCGCCCGCGTCTACCCGCGCAGCATCTACAAGGCGGCCGGCGAAGTCGCCCTGGTGCCGCGTCCGAAGACCGCTCCCGTGGGTGGCAGGCCCATCGACAATCGTGAGCTGCTCGACTGGACCAAGGTCGTCGTCGACACCCTGGTGCCGCCGCCTGCCGCGTGACATCGTGGGCGGATTCGCCCGCGCGGTGAACATCATCGTCAGGATGAAGCTCGCGTCGAGCTGCCCCGTTCAGCGGTGAGATCCGGCGGCGACAGCGACTTAACCTGCTCTTTACCGAGATCCCTTGACATGTGACGCATCTTACCGTTTATATAACGGGGGTAATCTACAAGGGCGATACGGACGGAGGGTTCGTCGTCTGCGGTGCGGGTCCTGACCGGGTATGACACCAGGAAACGCGCCGTCGGCGGGGCGGTGCACAACTGAAATCGCGGCGTCACAGGGGGCAGTGAGTCGTGGCCGATCGTCGGTAGTTCCGGTGGTGGCCACCAGTGGTTGGACGTCGCAGTCATTTCGATCGGCACGACCTCGGGGGAGGACACGTGCCCGCCCCTCATCGCGTTCGCAGTCGTGAGCGCTCCTGCAAGAACAACCCCCTACCTACGGGTAACCAATCACATCTCTCACAGAGTGGAAGCGATCGGAATTATGTTCATGACATCTATCAGGAATCGGGCCGAGTCCCTGCGGTGGTCGACCAAGCGCAGCAGGCGCGCAGTCCTGAGCGCCGTGTGCGTGACTGCCCTTGCTCTCACCAGCGCGTGCGGAAGCGACAGCTCGGACGACGACGGTGGCACGTCCACATCGGTGAAGTACTCGGTCACCTCGCCTCTGGTGCCGCCCCAGCTTCCGCCCTACGTCGGGCCCCTGGTGACCGGCAAGGACTTCGGTCTGGACATGAAGCGCGACAATCTCCAGGTCCTCAACGACACCCCGTCAGCCCTGCAGCTCCTGCTGTCCGGCAAGATCCAGGCGACGTCGGCAGCGTTCATCGGCTTCCTCAAGGCGCGCGAGTCCCAGGATCAGCTTCGGACGTTCTGCCCCGTTCAGGGCACGACCAGCGGACAGATCGTCAGCGTCAACCCCAAGGTCACCACGATGAACGACCTGTTCGACAAGTCGGTGCGGGTTCTCGTCGAGAGCCCCGGCGGACCGAACGACTACTTCATGAGCCTGGGGATGCGAGCGGCCGGGTTGGACAAGACCAGTGAGGACCTGCCCAACACCAAGATCGTCGAGGACCAGGAGCAGCGGTTGTCCGCCCTGCTCGCGGGCAATGCCGATGTCGGCGCCGTCTGGGATTACGACGTGCCCAAGCTGGAGAAGAAGTTCGGTGCCGACAACGTGAAGGTCCTGTTCTCCTTCACCGATTCACCGACCGTCTACCTGTCGTTCGTGTCATCCAAGAAGTGGCTCGACGACAACCCCGAGACCGCGGCGAAGTTCTGTGCGTCGGTGCTCGAAGCGAACAAGAAGATCACCGCCGACCTGGATCTGTACAAGAAGACCATCGCGGAATACGCCACGGGCAAGCCGTCGGACGACATCATCGAGGCGGTGTGGAACACGGCGCACAAGACCCCGAGCATGTGGCCCAGCTCCGGTGGTCTCGAGCGTGACATCGTCGAGCCGGTCATCGACTACGCCGTGCAGAGCGGGCTCATCAAGGAGAAGCTGACCTACGATGACATCATCGCCGAGCAGCCGTACCTGGATGCACTCGAGCTCTTGAAGAACAAGTAGGAGCACGTCCTCAGTGACACATCAGTATCTGAGCACAGAGGGTCAGAAAGGCCGAAGCGCATGACTGCAGTAGGCCACACTGGCCACAGCCAGAACGCTGCCGATCCGCGGGCTGACCGCGGATCGGCAGCGGGGGGCGAATCGCCGGGCGATGGCGCGACGCGCGACTATGTCGAGCTTCGCGGAGTCGGGAAGACCTTCACCCATGGCCGGCAGAGCCGCCAGATCCTCGACGACGTCACCTTCAGCGTCCGCGAAGGCGAGTTCTGCGCGATCGTGGGCGCCAGCGGCTGCGGCAAGTCGTCGATCCTGCGGGTCATCGACGGTCTGCTCGAGCCCGACACCGGATCGGTACGGGTCGACGGGCAGGACATCACCGGCCCGAACTCGCAGATCGGGCTGGTCTTCCAGCAGTTCAATCTGCTGCCGTGGAAGACCGTGCAGGAGAACATCATGTTCGGGCTGGAGAGCCTCAAGGTCTCCAAGGCGGTCAAGCGCGAACGATGCCGGCACTGGATGTCGGTCGTCGGGCTCGAGGAGTGGTCGGGGCACTACCCCCATCAGCTCTCCGGTGGCATGCAGCAGCGGGTGAGCCTCGCGCGCACCATGGCCAGAGAACCGTCTCTCGTGCTCATGGACGAGCCCTTCGGAGCGCTCGACGCCCTGACCCGCCGCTTCCTGCAGCAGGAGGTCGTGCGCTTGTGGCAGGAGGGGAAGCGCACCGGGATCCTGGTGACTCACGACATCGAAGAGGGTCTGCTGCTGGCCGACCGGATCTTCGTGATGAGTGCGAATCCGGGCCGGATCGCCGCGGTCGTCGACGTCCCGTTCGAACATCCGAGGGACGAGGCGCTTCAGGCGACGGCCGAGTTCGCCCAGATGAAAGAGCACATCTGGCATCTGCTGACCGCCGAGATCTCGAAGTCCAGTCCCTACGTTCGGATGAGAAATGACCCGAGTGACGGATAGCCCGTCGCGGCCGGCACCCGTCCGGCCGCCGGCCGCGAGGAACCGAGCAAGGAACCGGAAGGCTCTGCTCTGGTCGCTGCGTCTCGGCAGCATCGCGCTGGTCCTGGTGGCATGGGAGATCACGGCCGCTTCGGTCGGTGAAGACCTGCTGCCCAGCATCGGATCGGTGGTCTCCGACGGCATTCCCGCGCTGATCTCCGAAGGACATGCGGCCGAGTTCGGCCAGACGTTGATCAGGATGCTGATCGGCTTCGCGATCGCCTGCGCGATCGCTCTGCCAGCCGGTGCGCTGATGGGTGCCTCGAAGTTCTGGGCCGACATCCTCACGCCGTACGCATACGGGATCTACATGGCTCCTCGTCCGGCGCTGCTGCCGCTGCTGATCCTGACCTTCGGCGCGGGAGCGACGTTCGGCATCGTCATGGTGCTCCTGTTCGCCGTGTTCTTCCCGTTGATCAACACGGCCAAGGGCGTCTCGGAAGTCGTCAACGGGCCGCTGTACGAGATGACGAAATCGCTGCAGGTATCGCGCTGGCGAGTGTTGTTCGCGGTTCTGATCCCGGGATCGCTTCCCTACGTCCTGGCCGGTATCCGTCTGGGCCTCGGCATGGCGTTCAACGGGATCCTGCTCGCCGAGTTGTGGACCGCCTACTCGACCGGCGGGCTGCTCGAGGCGATGATCTCGTATCACCAGCTGCCCGAGTACTTCGCGCTGGCCGGCCTGATCGGCTTGACCGCCGTCGCGTCGTACTCGCTCTTCGGAGTCTTCGAGCGGCGTGTGCGCAGGAAGCGCGGCATGGCTGTGACCGGCGCGTTCGGGGAGGCGTCATGACTACCGTCCTGTCGAAGGTGAGCGCAGGCCGGCTGGCGCGAGTCGCCCTGGCGATCGCCGTCTTCTTCGTCGCCTGGGAGGCGTACGGCCGCACCGGCCGGGCCCTGGCCGTCCCCCCGTTCACCGAGGTCTGCTCCGAGCTGGCGGACGTGCTCACGTCCGGTGATCTGCTCGGTCCGACGCTGGGCACGGCTGCCGTCGCGCTCACCGGTTTCGCGATCGCGGGCGTTCTCGGCGCGCTGCTCGGGCTGCTGATCGGGCTGTTCCCGATCTTCCGCCAGGTGGTCGGCCCCTGGGTCAATGCCGCCTACGCGACGCCGATGACCATGTTCATCCCCATCATCGGCATGTACTTCGGCCTCGGCATGGGGTCGCAGGTGTTCCTGGTCGTCACGTTCTGCATCTTCAGCGTGCTGATGAACACCGCCGAGGGCGTTCAGGCGGTGCCGATCCAGTACTACGAGCTGGCCAAGACGATCGGCATCTCGAAGCTGGCGGCGGTCTTCCGGATCGTCATCCCGTTCGCGCTGCCCTACGTCTTCGTCGGCCTGCGGATCAGCGTGGCCAGCGCCTTCGCCGGCGCCATCACCGCCGAGCTGCTGCTCGCGACCGACGATCTCGGCCTGATGATGATGCAGGCGAGCGGGAACTTCCAGTTCGTGAAGCTCGCGGCACTGACGTTCTACGTGGCTCTGCTCGGGTTCGCCGCGGTGGGCCTGGTCTACGCCTTGGAGCGCTGGGTCGCCGGGCGGTTGCGGGCCGCGGCCTGACACGACTCCTGCGCGGCGCCCGCCGAGCATGACGAACGGCACCACATCGCATGTTGTGTGCGGTGTGGTGCCGTTCGAGGTTTCTCGCCCGGTGGCCCGGGCCTAGCCGCGGCGCTGCGTGCGGCGTGCCACCCAGAAGACCAGGCCGAGGAGCACGAGCCCCGCGGCGACGGGCGGACCGAAACGCCGGGCCAGCGTGGGCAGTACGAACGTGCCGAAGTCCAAGGTGTCGTTCGACGTGTCGCCGCCTCCCGCCGTGGCGCCGGCCTTCGTGGTGGCCGTCGTCGAGGGGGCGCCCAACTGCTCGGACAGCCGATCGACGAACTCGAGCAGCAGGCGGTCGGACACCTCCGAGATGACTCCGCTGCCGAACTGGGCGGCCCGTCCGGTGATGGCCAGGTCGGTCACGACCTCGACCTCGGTCCCGTCGGCCTGTGAGGTCAGCTGCGTCGAGACCGCCACATTGGCCGTTCCGTTGCCGCTGCGATCTCGTCCCTTGGCCTCCAGCGAGGCGCGATAGTGGTCGGCGTCGCGCGAGACGAAGGCGCCGGAGCCGATGTACCGCATCACGATGGGCCCGAGCTTGAGCCGAACCGTTCCGGAGAAGGTGTCGCCGTCGACCGAGTCCAGGGATGCACCGGGAAAGCACAGGGCCACCCGTTCCAGATCGTTCAGCGCCGCCCAGGTCTGATCGATCGTCGCCGGCACCTTGAACGTGTGCTTGAGTTGCATGTCACTCCTTCTACTGACTCGAGCCCTCGTGCGCTTGCGCGAGTGCGTCCTTGATCGCGCACTTCATCTCCGGGTAGCACGCGCACCGGCAGAGATTGCCGTTCATGTGGGCCCCGATCTCCTCCGAGGACCGTGGGCCGCCGTCGAACAGTTCGAGTGCGGTCATCACCATCCCCGGCGTGCAGTAGCCGCATTGCGCAGCACCATGCTCCGCGATCGAACTCTGCAGCGTGGTCACCCGGTCGTCCGAGGCGAGGCCGTCGAGCGTGTCGACCTGTGTCCCGTCGGCCATGACGGCCCAATACAGGCAGGTGGAGACCGACGTGCCGTCGACCAGTGCGGTGCAGCAGCCACACAGACCCACGGCGCAGCTCTCGCGCACCGTTGTCTCGCCGAGGCGGCGCAGTGCCTGCGACAGGGGTTCGTCGATCGCGACGAGGACCTCCACGGGCTGCCCGTTCAGCTCGAAACGAACGAGCTCTCGGCCGTCGTCACTCTCGCTCATCCGCCGCCTCCTCTATCGCTTTCAGCACGTTCTCCGGCTTGATCGGAAGGTCCGTCATCCACACGCCGACCGCATCGTGGATCGCCGATGCGATCGCGGGAGCGACCCCGAACGTGCCGGACTCGCCGACGCCTCGCGGCACCTGATCGCGTTTGTCGAGCACCATGTCGGCGTATACCGTGCGGGGGCTGTCCTCGAAGCCGAAGATCCGATAGAGCGCCAGGCCCGGATTCAACAGCTGGCCCTCGTCGTCGTACTTGATCTCCTCGGACATCGAGATGCTGGCCATCATGATCGAGGCGCCCGAGAGCTGCGTCCGAACGAGCTCGGGATGGATCGCCTTGCCGACGTCCGAGATCGTCATGAGCTGATCGATCCGGACCACACCTGTCAGAGGATCCACGATGACGTCGACCGCGGTGGCCGCGCACATCCAGAACTCGGTGATGCGCTCGGAGCGGCCGTCGCTGTCGGGCGGGATGTAGTCGGGGATGAACGCGCCCACGCCGGTCAGCGTGGCGCCCATGGGGCCGTACTTCGCGCGCAGGTACTCGATGGCCCCGCCCTTGACCTTGAAGGGATCGACGTCGTCGGCGATCCGGTCCTCGGTGTCCATGGAGTCAGAGAGCGAGCGGATCTGGGTGCGCAGGTCTTCTGCCGCGCGGCCGATCGCCTTCTCCATGTGGTTGGTCGAGCGCGATCCTGCCGTCATCGCGTCCCATGGGACCGAGTCGGTGTCGCCGGAGACCACCTTCACCTCGTCGAGCGAGAGATTGAGCTCGTCGGCCACGATCTGCGCCATCGTGATGTCGGAGCCCTGTCCCATCTCGACCGTGCCGCAATGGACGGTCGCGCTGCCGTCGGGGTTCAGGGTGAGCTTCACCATCGACGTGGTGGGCCCCATCGCGGCCTTGAGCGCGATCGCCACGCCACGACCGGCCTTCAGCTCGGGCGAGTCGGGCTCGACCAGGGGCCGGGACTCGAGTTCCTTGATCATGCGCTCGAAGACCATGCTGGGATCGCAGGGTCCCAAGGGCGTGCCCGTGTGATGGATCGCGTTGCGCTTCATCAGGTTGCGGCGCCTGAACGTCACGGGGTCGATGCCCAGCGAGCTGGCGATCATGTCGCCGTGGGTCTCGTAGGCCCAGACGATCTGCGGGATGCCGAATCCGCGGATCGCGCCGCCAGGGATTCGGTTGCTGTAGACGCCGACGCTCTCGATGTCGACGACCGGGATGTTGTACGGGCCCGCGGCGACGTTGCCGCCCTTCTTGACCATGCGGGGGCCGACATCGGCGTACGCGCCGCCGTTCCAGATGATGAAGCAACGGCGCGCGAGGAGGTTCCCGTCGTCGTCCACGGCGGAGGCGATGGTGCTCGTCGTGCCGCGTCGATGGGGCAGGTAGAACTGCTCCTCCATCGAGAACTTGATGCCCACCGGCCGACCCGTGAGCAAGGCGCAGGCCACCACGATGGGCTCGGTGCGTGCGTAGATCTTGAAGCCGAATCCGCCGCCGAGCGCCACATGCCGTACCCGGATGCGTGACTCCGACATCCCGAACATCCGGGCGAGCTGGACCCGGACGTACGAGGGCATCTGGGTCTGGGACAGGACCTCGATGCTGCCGTCACGATTGGGCACCGCATAGGACGACACCGTCTCGAGAGGGATCGCCGATGCCGACGCCGTCGAGAAGTGATGCTCGAAGACGTGCGGTGCGTCCTTGGCCACCTCATCGAAGTCGCCCGTGCGCAGAATCGACCGCACGTAGACGTTGGGGTTCTCGGCCAGTGGTGTGATGCCCTTGAGATCGATGAAGTCCGCCGACGGCTCGATGCCCTGGTGGAGCGCGTGGGGATTCGTCAGGGCGTCGTGATCGCCGATCACCACGGGTAGCGGGTTGTACTCGACGTCGACCAGCTGCGCCGCTTGCTCGGCGATGCGCTGTTCGGTCGCCACGACGGCGACGACCGGCTCCCCGTAGTGACGCACGAGGCCGTCGGCGATCATCGGCTGATCCCGGTAGCCGGTGCCGTGATAACCCTCCCGGGTCACCTCCATCAGGTCCTGGAATGTGAACACGCCCAGGACGCCGGGGACCGCACGTGCCTGTTCGCGGTCGATGCTCGTGATCTCGCCGTGCGCGATGGTCGAGCGCACCAGCGCGACGTAGGCCATGCCCGGGGGGACGTCGTCGTCGGTGTAGCGGATGTTGCCGATCGCGCGCTGCCACGCATGGGAGGTCCAGTCCTGCCGCATCGTCTCGGCCCTCATCGGTCACCGCCCGCGGTGTGCGTCCAGGTGCGAATCGCTCGAACGAGCTCCACGTGGAAGACCTTTCGTTTGTACTCTCCCGAGGCCAGATTGTCGTCCTTCGCCTCGATCTCGGAGTCCGCGATCTCGCGCAACTCACCGAGTCTGCCGGCCGTGTCGATCTCGGCTCGCGCCTGACCGCGTAGCCAGGCTTCGGTCTGGGGAAGGCGCTTGATGGTCGAGCCGAGCGCTCCCACCGTGACCGCGGCCCGGTCGACGGCGCCGTCGACCTCGTCGAGGTTCACGCACAGCGACACGAGGGGCCAGTCCTCGACCAGGGTGCCGGTGAACTTGCGGTACTCGGTGAAGCGGCCGGGCCGGTGGATCGGCACATCGACCGCGATGATCACGTCGGTCGAGTCGAGCGCCGTCTCGTAGTAGCCGATGAACAGGTCGCTCAACGCGATCCTGCGACGCCCGCCGGGCGATGCCACCACGAGCTCGGCGCCCAGCGCCATCAGGGTGGCCGGGAGGTCCATCTTGGGGTCGCCGTGGGCGATGCATCCCGCGACGGTGGCGACGTTCCTGGTCCGCACGCTGGAGACGCGATGCAGGACGCCGGGGAGCACCGGCAGGTGCCGACGGACGACCGGGTCGAGCTCCACGTCGCGCAAGCTGCACAGGGCGCCGATCCTCAAGACGTCGTCCAGCAGGCGGATGTCGAGCAGCTCGGTGTCGTCGACCCTTCTCAGGCTCACCAGGGTCTCCGGGACGAAGAAGCCCGACCGAGCCATCAGCATCAGTCCCGTGCCACCGCCGATCAGCCGGCGCCCGTCCGGGTCGGCGTGGAGCGCCTCGACGGCCTCCTGTACGGAACCAACTTCAATGACTGGCATCGGCGCCACCGCTCCATGAGACTCGCTGCGTCAGGTTCCGGCCGAGGCTGTTCATCGGTCGCCGCGTCACGGCACACCCCTCTCAGCTGGTGCTCGGAACCATCCCCAATAGCATAGCGAGGGTTATGCATTAGGACAACCGGCTTGCCCGGCGGAATCGAGTGTCCGGCGCGAGTGGGCGAAAGCCGCAGGGCTAGGACTTCATCCGTTCGCTCATCTGATGCAGCGCCGGGACGAGCTGGCTGAGCAGCGCGGCCTGATGGTCGTCGAGGTCCTCGATGGCGGCCGCGATCGCGGCGTTCTGGCGACCGCGGCGCTCGAGCAGTGTCCGCACGCCCTTCTCGGTGATGGTCACGAGCCGGGCGCGAGAGTCGACGGGATCGATGACCCGGATGACCAGGCCGGTCGCCTCCAATCGTTGGACCAGGGCGGTCATCGCCGGCTGCGTGACGGCGTTGTTGGTCGCCAGCGTCGTGATGCGCTGAGGCCCCACTTCGTACAAGACACCGAGGACCGCTGCCGCGGATCGGCTCAGATCACCCTGCGGCGACGAATGCAGCATCGCGATCATGAACTCACGAATACTGTCGGCGACCTCTTCTCGCGACCGCTCGACAAGCATATTTGATGATATCAGGAAGCCGGCGGCCGTCGCCGGGCTTCCGCAACACGTCCTAGCCGTTCGTGTCGGTGATGAGTTCCTCGTCGAAGTTGCGTCCTCGTTGTCCCCAACCACGGAACCCGTTGGAGCGTTGGAGCAGCTTCGCGCGGACTCGCGCCAGCGGGGCCGGCAGGTTGTGCGACAGGCGCTCGCGGAACAAGGACCACCGCTGGATCCACTCGGTGTCCGGGCGCGCTTCGGCCTCCCATGCGCGCAGGGCCTCGGCGACATCGCTGTGGGACTCCAGTGCGTCGACCATGAGGCGCGCGTTGCGCAGGCCGAGCGTCGCACCCAGCCCGAGCGACGGGGGGACGGCGTTCAGCGCGTCGCCGACGATCGCCACGCGGCCCTTCGACCAGGCCTTGGGCTTGACGTAGGGATACGGATCGTGCCGGGGATCCTCGACCTGGGACAGGAGCTGGAAGATCTCTTCGTCGATGCCGGGGAAGAGGCCGCCCCAGTACTCCGCGTCGATCGGAATCTGGGTGGCGCGACGATCGGACTCGCGCGAGCTCATGTAGACGTACGTCTTGCCCTCGCCCATGGGCAGGATGCCCATGCGATTCGACGGCCCCCACCATTCCTCGAGAACCGTGCGGCCGGATGCCTTGTCGTAGTCGATCAGCAGGCGGGTCGCGCCGTTGCTGCGCTCGACCTTCTTGCCGGTCAGGCCCAGGGAGTCGCGCACGACCGAGTGGAATCCATCGGCGCCGACGACCAGATCGGCCGCGCGCGGCTCCGGCTGCCCCTCGATGAACACGGCACCGTCCGGCGTCACCTTGGCCGCGCGGGAGTTCGTGAGGATCTCGACGCCTTGCGCCGCGGCCTCGTCGGCGAGCATCCGGATCAGGACCTGGCGGCGGATGGCGAGTTGTCGGTAGGCGCCGCCCAGCTCGCGGTCGGCCAGCACCTCGCCGGTGTGCGAGATCGCCTGTGAGGCGTCGAGGTCGATGCCCTCGGCGAGGATGCGGTCCATCAGGCCGAGGTACTCGAACACCGAGCACGCGCCCTGATGCAGTGAGATGCCGGCTCCGATCTCGCGGACGGCGTCCGCCTGCTCGTGGACCGTGACGGACCAGCCGGCCTTCTTCAACAGCAACGCCGTGGAGAGGCCTACCAGCCCCGCACCGATCACTTCCGCATGTTTGTCGGACACGGCTTCCTCCGCAATGTTCTCGAAACTCTGGCGCGGGGCCGTCCGGCTCCGCGATATGCATATTATGGGTTATGTATTGTCAGGTCAATGGGTGAGTTCATATGGTCGACAATGGCGAAGATCGCGACCGTATGGCCTGAGATTCCAGAGGTCGGGGCGGGCCGAACAGGCTGAGGCGCAGGAGCAATACTCGTGGCATGCAGCCGGAGAGGCTGCGACTCAGGTCGCTGACGGGGGGACGTCGACGTCGCGCCCAGTCGCCAGATCGCCGCACTCCACCGGGGTCCATGGATGGCGGCGCAGGTAGTCGCGGGCGCCGCTGTCGCCGTGGGCCAGGGCCCGGATCGGCTCCCAGTGATCGCGGCCCAGCAGCACCGGATGTCCGGGGCGCCCGCGATACACGACGCGGGCCAGGGAGTGCGGCCCCGGCACCGAGCCGAGCAGGCGCGCGATCACCTCGGGCCCCACATCGGGGAGATCGACCAGATGGACGACGGCCGATTCGGCCGCGGCGCCGGAGAGGTGTTCCAGGGCCGCGCGCAGGGAGGCGCCCATGCCGTCGGCCCATCGGGTGGCGTGCACGATCGTGACATGGTCCGGCACGCGAGCTGCGGCCTCGTCGGCGGCTGCGCCCAGCACCACGACGACCGGACGGCAACCGCCCAGCTCCAAGGTGTCGACGGACCGCGCCAGCCAATCGTCGACTAGGGCCTTCGGTCGTCCGTACCGCCGGCCGGCGCCGGCCGCCAGGAGGATGCCCGCGACACTCATCCGCCGGCGAACGGTGGAAGGACGTCGACGACGTCGCCAGGGGACAGGGGCGTGCTCGCGCCCTCGGTGACCGGACCGGTCGTGACGCCGTTGACCAGGAGTGAGCTCATCGAGAGCACGCGACCGAACTCGTGGTTCCCGGGGCGGCGGCGGACCACATCGTCGACGAGCTGTCCGACCGAGAACGCGCTGACGACCTCGGCATCGAGGCCGGCCGCGGCCTTCGCGGCGGCCCAGTAGCGGACTTCGACGCCCATCGGCGATCAGCCTCCGATGGCCGACATCGGCCGTTCGGGCTGGACGAAGTCGGCGCGATCCATGCCGTGGCCGGCCGGCTTGCCCCACATCGCGGTCCTCCATCGTTCCGCGATCTCGAGGTCGCCGGCACCGCCCCGCAGGGCCGCGCGCAGATCCGACTCCTCGCGGGCGAACAGGCAGGTCCGCACCTGTCCGTCGGCGGTCAGGCGCACCCGGTTGCAGGCTCCGCAGAACGGGGCGCTCACCGAGGCGATGATGCCCACGGTCTCGGGGCCGCCGTCGACGAGGTACAGCTCGGCCGGTGCGCTGCCGCGCGGCTGTGCGGCCGGACTCAAGGTGAATTGCCGGCCCAGGATCTCCTGGGTCTCGCCGGCGGTCACGAACTGCTCTCGATCCCAGTGATGCTGGGCGTCCAGTGGCATCTGCTCGATGAATCGCAGCTGGTAGCCGTGCCTCATCGCCCACCGGAGCAGGTCCCCGGCCTGGTGGACGTTGGCATCGCGCATCAGTACGGCGTTGATCTTGATCGGGGTGAGCCCGGCCGCCTGGGCCGCCTCGAGCCCGCGGAGGACGTCGGCCAGCCGATCGCGGCGCGTCATGGCGGCGTAGGCGGCGCGGTCGATGGTGTCGAGACTGACGTTGACCCGGTCCAGGCCCGCGGTCGCCAGGGCGGCGGCCATGCGTGCGAGTCCGATCCCGTTGGTGGTCATCGACAGCTCGAGCGAGGGATGCTGCCGCCGGATCCGGTCGACGATGTCGACCAGGCCCCGCCGGACGAGCGGCTCCCCACCGGTGAGCCGGACGGTCGTGACGCCGAGGTGATCGACGCCGATGCCGATGAGCCGCACCACCTCGGCGGCGTCGAGGATCTCGCTCGACGGCATCCACTCCAGGCCCTCGGCCGGCATGCAGTAGCTGCAGCGCAGATTGCACCGGTCGGTCAGGGAGATGCGCAGGTCCGTGGCGACGCGCCCGTGCCGATCCAACAGCGCGCTCATGGGAACGAGCAACCGTGGAGTGTAATGGCCATATCGCGTAGTGTACCTAACATGACGCGTCGGCGGTCCGCCTCGTCGACGCCCTGGAACCGGTGACGGAGGTGTCCTGCCGTGCGTGACGTGCTGGAACCCATGCTCGACTGGTGGCGTGCCGGCCGCACGGTCGGTGTCGGCACGGTCGTCGCGACGTTCCGTTCGGCCCCTCGTCCGGCGGGAGCCACGATGGTCGTCGGCCCGAACGAGGCGGTGCTCGGTTCGGTCTCGGGCGGGTGCGTCGAGGGCGCGGTCTTCGAGCTGGCCACCGAGGCGATCGAGTCCGGTCGCGGAACCCTGCAGCGCTACGGCATCAGTGATGACGATGCCTTCGCCGTCGGGCTGACTTGCGGCGGGATCCTCGACGTATGGGTCGAGCCGGTCTCGCAGTCGACCTTTCCCGAGTTCGCCGAGGTGGCCGATCTGGTCGCTCGCGACCGTTCCGTGGCGATCGCGACGGTGATCCGGCACGTCGACGCCGAGATGATCGGCCGCCGCATCATCGTCCGGGTCTCCGAGGCCACGGGGGAGTACGAGGGACAGGGATCCCTGGGGGCGCCCGGGCTCGATCGGGCGATCGTGCGCGCTGCGGAGTCGATGCTCGGATCGGGCACGAGCGCTGTCGTGACGACCGGCGTCGAGGGTCGTCCCGGCGACGAGGTCGATGTCTTCGTCCATGCGCTGGCGAGCCGTCCGCGCATGATCGTCGTGGGGGCCATCGACTTCGCGGCGGCGATGTCGCGCATCGGTCATCTGCTCGGCTACGACGTGACGGTCGTCGACGCGCGGCCCGTCTTCGCCACGGCCGAACGGTTCCCTGCCGCCGATGCCGTGGTCGTCGACTGGCCGCATCGGTATCTGCAGGCCGAGCACGATGCGGGTCGCCTGGACGATCGGACGGCGATCGTCGTGTTGACGCACGACCCCAAGTTCGATGTGCCGGCGCTGGAGATCGCCCTGCGCCTGCCCGAGGTCGGCTACGTCGGGGCCATGGGTTCGCGGCGCACGCACGAGGACCGGACGGCGCGGCTGCTCGAAGCCGGCCTGGTGTCCGAGGAGCTGGCTCGGCTGGCCTCTCCGATCGGGCTGGATCTGGGGGCGAGGACTCCCGACGAGACGGCGGTCAGCATCGCCGCCGAGATCATCGCGCGCCGCCACGGCGGCACGGGAGCGCCGCTGAGTCGGGGTGGCGGGCCGATCCATCGAGGCGGCGACCTGCTCGAGGCCGGTACCTGGGTCTCCGACGAATGTAAGATTCAAAAGTTGACCTAATCATTACATGGCCCTAGTGTCTGGGCCCACGGCGTCGGAGCTGTTCACGTCGCTCGATCCAGGCTTATCGCGGGAGGAATCTGTGTTCGACAAGAAAGCTGCGCCGGCGGGGTCCGGTCCCCGGGCAGAGGGCGGCCCCGCATGCTGACCCTCGAAGGCGTCATCGACCTGCACGTCCATGCCGCGCCCGAACTGTTCGCCCGGGTCGGCGACGCGATCACGATGGCCGAAGCGGCCCGAGATGCCGGCATGGCCGGCCTGCTGTTCAAGGCACATCACGAGTCGACCGTCACGCGCGCCTACTACGCGGGCAAGGTCGTCGACGGGATCGACCTGTACGGCGGCCTGGTCCTGAACGAGTTCGTCGGAGGTTTCAATCCCACCGCGGTCGGCGCCGCGATCCAGCAGGGCGCCCGCATGATCTGGGGCCCGACGATGCACGCGGCGCACCACGTCGACCACTTCGGGAAGGGAACGTACGGGGTGGGCCACATGACCCTCGCCCCGGAACTGGCCTCCCCGGGCATCAGCTGCCTGGCCGAGGACGGCACCCTGCGCCCTGAGGTGCACGCCATCATCGAGCAGGCGGCTCGCGCCGATGTGACGATCGCGACCGGACATCTGGGCCCCGCCGACGTGCGGGCCCTCGTGGAGGCCTGTGCCCAGCAGGGCGTGCGGTGCCTGCTGACCCACGTCTACTTCCTCGACAAGTCGGAGGACTTCCTGCTCGACATGGCCGCCCAGGGAGCGTTCCTGGAGGTCTCGGCCTCGGTGTCGTTCCCGCTCGAGCACTATCTCCTGCGCAACGACGGCGGCGGAATGAAGCTCGAGGATGTCGCGAGTCTGGTGGAGAAGGTCGGTGCGGACAAGGTCGTGATCTCCAGCGACTGCGGCCAGATCCACAACTCGTCGCCGACCGAGGCGCTTCGGTCCTTCCTCAATGCCGCGAAGGCCGTCGGCATCCCCGAGGGCGACATCGCCACGATGACCCGCGAGACACCGCGGGTGCTGCTCGGTCTCGGCGCGACGACCGAGACCGCATCCTAGGGAGAGAACCGTGGGATCTGAGATCACCATCACCTGGCCTGAGATCGACCGCAGCGTGCGGGCCACGCTCGCCGAGACGGAGAGTGCCGACCTGGTCGCGGAGTTCCGCGACGCGATGCCGTTCGGCGTCGTTCAGTCGCACCCGGTGGTCTCGGGCAGCTCGGTCACGATGTGGCTGCCGTATCTGAGCAAGGCGCCGACGCCGACGATGGAGTCGATCGTCGATGCGCCGATCGGCCGGATCCGGCTGTCGCAGGGCACGGGCAGCAAGATCTCGATCCAGTACGGGCCGGGGCTGGAGCCGGCCAAGCAGGCCGTGCTGGGCCAGGTCCACCCCGACGACGTGCCGTCGCTGCCCGAGATCGGACGCCAGGTCTGGGACAACCTGTTCTGGCTCAAGCGCCCGTTGACGGTGCACTTCTCCTCGCCCGGAGGTCCCGACGCTCCGCCGGCTCGGCCAGCCCTGCGGACCGCCGTGGCCCAGCGCATGTCCGACGCCGCCGACGCCATCCAGCTTCACGAGCCGCGCGACATGGAGGTGCTGCGGACCGGCCAGGTGCCCGACGCCGGCAGCTTCGGGCAGTACTTCTCGGTGTGGGACGCCGCTCACGGGCTGGTCCGCGACTTCGTCACCAACACGCTGTATCCGATCTACTCGGCACTGCTTCGAGACGGCATCGAGACGGCGCGGACGGTGTACGACGTCGTCGGCACCAAGTACCACTTCACGCTGGGCTATCACGGCTGGAAGGAGCTCTCGACGTTCGCGCAGGAGTTCCACGAGGTCTTGTGCAGCGAGGCCGACGTCGAGTCGGTCCAGGAGGTCCTCGAGCAGCTGTTGCGCTACGGCAACGCGCTCTACGCCTGGTCCCATCAGTCGTTCCCCTGGTACGTGGCGATGAACTTCCCGTTGCCGGGGGCCGGGCCCATCGGCGGGCGGTGGGAGCTGTGATCGATCCAGCGGTGGTGCTGGACCGTCTCAGCGCCCGGGGACTCGACTGGCCCGAAGCGCCGGTTCCTCCGGGTCACTACGTCGCGGGCTTCGTCCACGGCGACGTGGCCGAGACGGCCGGCCATCTGCCGTTCATCGGCGACACGGTCGCCGTGACGGGCCGGCTCGGCGACGACCTGGCGGTCGCGGACGGCGTCCGCGCCGCCGAGGTCGCCACGGTCAACGCGCTGGCCTCCCTGGCCGATGTGATCGGCGGACTCGAGCGGATCGTGCGGATCGTGCGGCTGCGTGGCTATGTCGTCGCGACGCCGGTCTTCGGCCAGCACCATCTCGTGACCAACGGCGCCTCGGATCTGCTCGCTGACCTGTTCGGAAGCGCGGGCGCGGGGCATGTCAGAGCGTCGGTGGGCATCGCCTCGCTGCCGTTCGAGGCGCCCGTCGAGATCGAGCTCAGCGCCGTCATCGAGCCCTGAGACCCCACGAGGAGCGATCATGACCACATCGAGCGCCGAATCCTTCGACGCCAGCATCGTCGAACGGCTGGACCAGCTGCGTGCCGCCGGCACCTACAAGCGCGAGATCATCATCACGAGCCCGCAGTCCGCCGCCCTGCAGACCGCCGACGGACCGATGCGCAACTTCTGCGCCAACAACTACCTGGGCCTGGCGTCCCATCCGGAGGTCATCGAAGGAGCGCGGCGGGGTCTGCAGGAACGTGGCGTCGGCCTGGCCTCGGTCCGGTTCATCTGCGGTACCCAGGACGAGCATCGGGCGCTGGAGCAGGACCTGGCGCGATTGCTGGGCTACGACGACGCGATCCTGTTCGGATCGTGCTTCGACGCCAACACCGGCCTGTTCGCCGCGATCGCGACCGAGGATGACGTCGTGATCAGCGACGAGCTCAACCACGCCAGCATCATCGACGGGGTCAGGCTGTGCAAAGCCCGCCGCGCCGTCTACCGGCACGGCGACGTGGCCGATCTGCGAGCCCGTCTCGAGGAGGCGGGCCGCGATGCGGCGCGGCACGTCTTCGTGGTGACCGACGGCGTCTTCAGCATGGAGGGTCACCTCGCGCCGCTGCCGGAGATCCTGGACGTCGCCGAGGAGTTCGGTGCTGTCGTCGTGGTGGACGACTCGCACGGCGTCGGCGCCGTGGGCCCGAGGGGCTTCGGGACCGTCGACCTGTACGAGGCCCAGTCGCGGGTCGCTCTGCAGACCGGAACGCTGGGCAAGGCGCTGGGCGGCGCGTCGGGCGGCTACGTCGTCGGCTCGCAGCCCGTGATCGACCTGCTGCGGCAGACGGCCCGTCCTTATCTGTTCTCGAACGCACTCGCCCCGTCGGTCGTGGGCAGCGCCCGCGCCGCGATCGACGTGCTCACGCGGAGCTCGGAGCTGGTGGACCGGCTGCACGAGAACGTCACGTGGTTCCGGGAGGCGATCGTGTCCGCCGGGTTCGCGGTCCTCCCGGGCGATCACGCGATCGTGGCGGTCATGGTCGGCGACGAGGAGCGCGCGGCGGAGCTGGCCACCCGGATCCGGCAGCGCGGCGTCCTGGTCGTCGCCTTCTCCTTCCCCGTGGTGCCGCGGGGCGAGGCCCGAATCCGTGTACAGATCTCGGCCGAGCACAGCCGGGCGGACCTCGAGGACGCGGTCAACGCGTTCCGCGCGGCCGGTGAGGAGCTCTCGATCGTGTGAATGCTGCCCCGCAGGAGAGCGAGGGACAGCTCCGGCTCGGCATCGTCCTCACGATGGCGATGGGAGTCGGGCCGCTCGTCATCTTCACGCTGAGTTCACTGGCGCCCGAGCTGGTCGAGGATCTCGGCGTACAACGCGTGCAACTGGGTCTGCTCGCGACCGTCGCGTACGTGGCGGCGGCACCGTTGTGCCTGCTTGCCGGTCCCATCATGCGGTGGCTCGATGCCACGACGGTGTTGCTGCTGCTGTTCGGTCTGGCCGCGGTCGCACTGGTGCTCATCGGTGGCGCGCAGTCGTGGTGGTGGCTGTGCGGCGCCGCCTTCTTCTCGGGCGTGGTCCAGTCGATGTCGAATCCGGTGACCAATCTGCTCGTGTCCACCTCGTCCAATCGACGGCGCGGTGCTCTGATGGGCGTCAAGCAGGCCGGTGTGCAGATGGGTCAGCTCTGCGCCGGGATCGTCGCGCTCGCGGCGCTCCTGGTGTCGTGGCGCTACGCGACACTGGCCACCGTGCCGATCTGCCTGGTCGGATTGGCGCTGACGTTCGGATTGCGACGCACCCACGCTCCACCCGACGTGGTCAGCGCGGGCCCCCGTGGCCTGCCGCGCGAGGCCTGGTGGCTGTTCGCGTTCTCGTTCTTCGTCGCCGTCTCCGTGCAGGCCTCCAACGTCTACCTGCCGCTGTTCGGAACCGAGCGGATCGGACTGACCTCGGCGGTCGCCGGATCGACCATGACGTTGATCGGCCTGCTGGGGATCGCCAGCCGGATCGGATGGGGGCGCGCGTCGGACGGCCCTCGGCCCGCGTCGTCGGCCCTGACGATCCTGGCCGCCACGTCTCTGCTCGCCTCCGGAGTGTTCGGCCTCGCGACCGCGACGGCGAGCCCGATCGCCCTGTGGGTGGGCGTGGTGGTCCACGCCGGGGGAGCCATCGCCGCCAATGTCGTGATCATCCACGCGCTGATCACCATCGTGCGGCCCGAACAGGTCGCCGCGGCCTCGGGCTATCAGGCGCTCGCCCAGTACCTCGGATTCTCGGTGGGGCCGCTGAGCTTCGGCCTGCTGGTCGACCACGCGGGGACGTACGCCGTGGGATGGGCCATGGTCGCGTCGGGGTACGTCGTGGCGTTGCTGATCGCCCGGCTCGCCCCGATCGATCGATGACGGCGGGCCGCCGGACCTACGAGACGGCTGCTTCCTGACGTCGTCTCGCCCTGAACGCGGCGACGTTGGCGCGTGAGGAGCAGCGATCGGAGCAGTAGCGCCGCGAGCTGTTGGGGGAGGCGTCGACGAACACGTTCGCGCAGGAGTCGGCGGCGCAGACGCCGAACCGGTTCGGACCGACGGAGCACACCAGGGTGGCCAGGCCGAGCAGGCTCTCGCCGATCAGCAGTTCGGAGACGCTGGACGTGTTCGCCACGTGCAGGTGCAGGCCCTCGGGCTCCCAGTCGGCGATGCGCGGCCTGATCGGGTGGCGGCTCATGAGGTCGTTGAGCAGGCTGATGGCCGCGGCCGTGTTGCCGTCCTGGGCGGCCTCGAAGACCGGGCGCAGCTCGGCGCGGAACTTCCGGAGCGCCACGATGTCGCGTTCGACGCACTGAGGCAGCAGCCACTCGCGATCGGCCAGGAACTGCCGCAGCTGAGGCAGGCTGTCGATGTCTTCGTTCAGAAGCCGGGCTGAAGCTTCCGCGTACACCAGGAAGTCCACGGGCTCGAGCATACCGGCGGAAGGTGACGGGTCGGGCCATCTCGACGCATCCGATGCGTGGGGCACACCCACGGGTGTCAGCATTCGATCACGTTCACCGCGAGTCCGCCCCGCGCGGTCTCCTTGTACTTGACGTGCATGTCCCGGCCCGTCTGCTTCATGGTGCGCAGGACGTCGTCGAGGCTGACCCGATGGTGGCCGTCGCCGTTGACGGCTAGCCGGGCGGCGTTGATCGCCTTGACGGCCGCGATGGCATTGCGTTCGATGCACGGAATCTGCACGAGGCCTCCCACCGGGTCGCAGGTCAGTCCGAGATTGTGCTCCAGGCCGATCTCCGCCGCGTTCTCGACCTGACGAGGCGTACCGCCCAAGAGCTCGCACAGGCCGGCGGCGGCCATGGCGCAGGCCGAGCCGACCTCGCCCTGGCAGCCCACCTCCGCTCCAGAGATGGACGCGTTCTGCTTGGCGAGGATGCCGACGGCGCCGGCGGTCAGCAGGAACCGGACGGTCCCGGCATCGTCGGCTCCCGGCACGTACCGGCGGTAGTAGTGGAGCACGGCGGGGATGATGCCCGCGGAGCCGTTGGTCGGAGCCGTCACGACGCGGCCGCCGGATGCGTTCTCCTCGTTGACGGCCAGGGCGAAGAGGTTGACCCAGTCGAGGGCCACCAGGGGATCGTCCGGCTCCGCGACCGACATCAGCTGGCGGTGGAGCGCGGGCGCGCGCCGCTGCACGCGCAGCCCGCCCGGCAGGGTCCCATCGTGACGACAGCCCGCGGCGACACACTCCTGCATGGCCGCCCAGATGTTCAACAGCCCACGGCGGACCTCGGCCTCGGGGCGCCAGGCGCGTTCGTTGGCCAGCACGACGTCGCTGACGGCCAGCTGTTCGGTGTCGCACCAGGCCAGCAGATCGGCCGCGGAGGTGAACGGATAGCGGACGGGCGTGTCGTCGGGCACCACCCGGTCGGCGCCCACGGCGTCCTCGTCGACGACGAAGCCGCCGCCGACCGAGTAGTACGTCCGCTGCCGCGTATCTCCGCCGGAGAACGTCGCAGTGAAGGTCATCCCGTTCGGATGGGCGGGCAGGGATCGTCTGCGATGCAGGACGACGTCCTCGTCGGGGTCGAATCCGATCGGGTGACGCCCGGCCAACGCGATCGCGCCGGCCTCCCGGACGTCTTCGACGACCGTCCGGGTCAGGTCGAGGTCGACCGTGTCCGGTTCCTCGGCCAGGAGCCCGAGGATGACGGCCTTGGCCGAGCCGTGACCGTGCCCCGTGCTCCCGAGGGAGCCGAACAGCTCGGCCCGCAGGCCGACGACCGAGGCCAGCGCTCCGTCGCGCGCCAGCCCGTCCACGAAGGTCTTCGCCGCGCGCATCGGACCCACGGTGTGCGACGACGAGGGGCCGATGCCGATCGAGTACAGATCCAGGACGCTCAGCGCCATGCGTCCTCACCCGGATACAGGGGGAGGGAATCCGTCAGGTGCCGGACCCGGCGCCGGAGACCGGCAGTGTCCTCGGTCCCGATGAGCGCTCGGGCCACGATGTCGGCGACCTCGGCGAATTCCGCCGTGCCGAAGCCGCGGGCCGCGAGTGCCGGAGTGCCGATCCGCAGCCCGGAGGCGATCATCGGCGGGCGTGGGTCGAACGGCACCGCATTCCGGTTGACCGTGATGCCGACCTCGGCGAGGCGGTCCTCACCCTGTTGTCCGTCCAAGGGCGAGGACCGCAGGTCGACGAGCGCCAGGTGGACGTCGGTACCACCGGTGAGGACCGAGATGCCGGCCCGTTCGACGTCGGTCGCGGTCAGGCGGTCCGCGATCACCCGTGCGCCGTCGATCGTGCGGGCCTGACGCTCGCGGAACTCGTCGGTCGCGGCCAGCCTCAGCGCGACGGCCTTGGCGGCGATGACGTGCTCGAGGGGGCCGCCCTGTTGCCCCGGGAAGACGGCGGACGCGATCTTCTTCGCCAGGTCCTCTCGCTGCGTCACGATGATGCCGCCACGCGGCCCGCCCAGCGTCTTGTGCGTCGTGGTGGTCACGACATCGGCGTACGGCACGGGATTGGGATGCAGTCCGGCGGCGACCAGCCCGGCGAAGTGCGCCATGTCGACCAGCAGCAGGGCACCGACCTCGTCCGCGATCCGACGGAAGCCCTCGAAGTCCAGGTGCCGCGGATAGGCGGACCACCCGGCGACGATCAGGCGCGGACGGTGAGCCCGCGCGAGTTCGCCGACCTCGTCCATGTCGACGCGGAAGTCGTCGCGATTCACGTGGTAGGCGACGGTCCGGTAGAGCTTGCCGCTGAAGTTCAGACGCATGCCGTGGGTCAGATGTCCTCCGTGGGCGAGGTCCAAGCCCATGATGGTGTCGCCCGGATCGAGGAGCGCGGCCATCGTCGCGGCGTTGGCCTGCGCGCCCGAGTGCGGCTGCACATTGGCGAAGGCGGCTCCGAACAGCGCGCAGGCACGGTCGATCGCCAGCTGCTCGATCTCGTCGACGTGCTCGCAACCGCCGTAGTAGCGCCGGCCGGGATAGCCCTCGGCGTATTTGTTGGTCAGGACCGATCCCTGGGCCTGCATGACGGCCAGCGGGGCGAAGTTCTCGCTGGCGATCATCTCGAGCGTGCCGCGCTGGCGCACCAGTTCGCGCCCGACCGCCGCGCTGACCGCCGGATCGACCTCGGACAGGGGGCGGGTGAGCAGCGATCCGTCAGGCACCGTCGATCACCGCTTGGTAGGCCGCGGCGTCCAGGAGTTCGGGTCGGCGCGTGACGCTCATGCGAAAGAGCCAGGCGGCACCGAACGGATCCTGGTTCAGCAGGTCCGGAGCGTCGAGGACGGCCTGGTTGATCGCCGTGACCTGACCGTCGGCGGGGGCGAACAGATCGCTGACCGATTTCGTCGACTCGATCTCGCCGCACGGCTCGCCGGCCGTCAGGCTGCTTCCGGGCTCGGGCAGCTCGACGAACACGACATCGCCGAGAGCGTCGGTGGCGTAGTCGGTGATCCCCACGGTGAACTCCCCGTGGTCGTCGGCGGCGAGCCACTCGTGGTCGGCGGTGTACAGCAGATGGGTCGGGACAGGCATCGGATTCTCCGGTTCACGGTCGGGTGTAGAAGGGCAGGGGGACCACCTGGACGGGCACGTCGTGCCCGCGGACGTCGACGATCAGATCGGTGCCCGGCGGACTGTGCTCGGCCGCGACGTAGCCCATCGCGATCGGGTGCTCCAGGGTCGGTGAGGGCGCGCCGCTGGTGATCGTTCCGATCCGGTCGCCCGTGGCAGGATCCAGGATCGACTGATCGGCTCGAGGCGATCTCGGTGGCCGGCCGGCCAGTCCCACGAGGACGCGATGCGGCGTCTGCGCGGCGGCACGCTCGAGCGCGGCCCGGCCGACGAAGTCGCCGGTCTTGCCGAGGTGGACCACGCGACCCAGGCCCGCGTCGAACGGGGTGACGTCGAGGCTCAGTTCGTGGCCGTAGAGCGGCATCCCGGCCTCCAGGCGCAGGGTGTCGCGGGCACCCAGCCCGGCCGGCACCAGGCCGAGCGGCGCCCCCGCCGCATCCAGCAGGTTCCACAGTGCCGTCGCGTCGTCGTTGGAGCAGAAGAGCTCGAATCCGTCCTCGCCGGTGTAGCCGGTTCGGGCGATCCGGACGGAGATGTCGGCGATGTGTTCGGAGGTGATCGAGTAGTACCGCAGGTCGTCGATCCCAGATTCGGGGCACAGATCGGTCAGGATCCGTGCCGACGCCGGTCCTTGAACGGCCAGGAGCGACCAGGCGCCGGACGCGTCGGTCACGTCGGCGGCGAATCCGGAGGCCCGCTGCGTCAGTGCAGCGACGACGGTCGCGGCGTTCCCGGCGTTCGCGACGACCCAGAAGGTCGTGGCGGCAAGGCGGTAGACGACCAGGTCGTCGAGGACGCCGCCGTCCTCTGCGCAGAGCATCGAGTAGCGGGCCCGGCCGACGTCGATCGCCGAAGGCGTGCCCGTCAGGGCATAGTCCAGCGCCGCTGCCGCCCCGTCGCCACTGACCTCGATCTCGGCCATGTGGGAGAGGTCGAAGAGTCCTGCGGCCCGGCGGACGGCGTGATGCTCGGCGATGGTCGATCCATAGCGCAGCGGCATGTCCCAGCCGGCGAACTCGGTCAGGACCGCTCCTGCATCGAGGTGCATGTCGTGCAGTGCGGTGCGGTGGAGGGCCGAAGTCACGGTGGAGGCTCCCGAAGGGTCGGCTGCGATCGCGCAGCGTGGTCCGATGGCCTCCCCGCTCTGTCATGGGTACCTGAGAGATTCACCGTCGGTCGTCGACGGCTTTCACCGTGGGTGCGGGCGATGCCCGGCTTTCCAGAGGTGCCTGTCCCGGATCGGTAAGGGGGCCTGAGAGATTCTCGGGGAGAGATCTTGCTCCTTCGGCGCCAGGCGATATCGCGTCGCGTGGACTCTCCCGATCGGGCTACGGCGTCTTCAGTTGTGACGTAAGGTCTACCATGCACTGCTGACTATTACAACGCCGTCACGGAGAGGGGGCGCCGGTGCTCGGAGATCGCACGGCCGGCCAGGGCGCCGTCCGTCTGTCGGAGATCGGTTCGGCCCCGGTGAGTGTCGACCGAGCGATCGACGCGGTCCGCGATCCGCGTGCGGGCGGCCTCGTGGTGTTCCTCGGCATCGTCCGCGATCACGATGCCGGGCAGCCCGTGCAGCGGTTGGAGTACTCCTCGCATCCCACGGCCGAACCCGAGATGGCGCGGATCATGGACGAAGTCGCCGCGGCTCACGACCTCGTCGGCCTGGCCGCCGTCCACCGGGTGGGCCGGTTGGAGGTGGGCGAGATCGCGGTCGTGGTCGCGGTGTCGGCAGCCCACCGCGATGCGGCGTTCGCCGGGGCGCGCGAGCTGATCGATCGCCTCAAGCACGAGGTCCCCCTGTGGAAGCAGCAGGAGTTCGCCGACGGGACGACCGAGTGGGTGAACCTCGGCTGAGCGGTCAGTGGTCGGCGCCCGCGATCTGTTCGACCGCGTGGACGAGCACTCGCTCGAGCACCGTGAGGGCGTCGTCGACGCCTCCGCGAGATCCCGGCAGGTTGATCACCACGGTGCGTCCCCCGGCCACGCCGGCGACACCACGCGACAGCATGGCGGTGGGCACGCCGCGTGCGACGCCGAAGGCACGGATGCTCTCGGCGATTCCCGGAATCTCGCGGTCCAGCAGCGGGCGTGTCAGGTCCGGTGTCCGGTCCGTCGGACTGATCCCGGTGCCTCCGCTGGTGAGGACGACCTCGACGCCGGCGGCGATCGCGCCGGCGACAGCGTCGGCGACCGGCTCACCGTCGGGCACCACGAGGGGATCACCCACCTCGAACCCCCAGTCCCGGAGACGTTCGACGATGACCGGGCCGGACGTGTCCGCGTAGACGCCGGCGGACGCCCGGTTCGAGGCGACGACGACCGTCGCTCTCACGCTCGCCGCCAATCGCCTGAACGGCCCCCGGACTTGGCGATCACCTCGGCGCCGGCGATGCGTGCGGACTTGTCGACCGCCTTGACCATGTCGATGACGGCCACGGCCGCCACGGTCACCGCCGTGAGTGCCTCGATCTCGACGCCGGTGCGGTCATGAGTGCGCACCGTCGCCGTGATCTGCACGCCGTCGTCGTGCACGTCCAGGTCGAGGTCCACGCCGTCGAGGGCGATCGGGTGGCACAGCGGGATCAAGTCGGGAGTGCGCTTGGCCGCCATGATGCCGGCGATCCGCGCGACGCCCAGGGCATCGCCCTTCGGCACCCCCTCGCCGCGCAGCAGGGCGACGACATCGGGCGAGACCGTCACGCGTGCCCGGGCGGTCGCCGCCCGGGCACTGACGCTCTTGTCGCCGACATCGACCATGCGAGCCGCGCCGGACTCGTCCAGATGGGTCATGCGCTGTCGATCGTTCATGGACACCTCAGAACGGCTGGTCGAGGGCCAGCACGGGCACCGTGCTGCCCGCGCCGAGCCTGTCGATGCCCTGATCGACGATGACCAGGGCGTTGGAATGGGCGAGGACGCCGATCTGGTGCGATGCCGACCCGCTGATCGGGGCGACGGTCGCACGGGGACCGGTGCTGTCGAGAACGCCGCGCACGTATTCGCGCAGGCCGGCGGGGGAGTCGACGTCGGCGGTCAGGACCGCTTCCGCCGGAGGCCGGCTGTACGGCGCCAGCCCCATCATGCGCCGCAGGGCGGGCAGCACGAACACCTCGAACGAGACGAACGCCGAGACCGGATTGCCGGGGAGGGTGATGATCGGGACGCGGCCGCCGAGGTGGCCGAAGCCCTGGGGCTTGCCCGGGCGCATCGCCAGGCGATCGAAGCGCACCTCGCCCGAGGCCGTGAGTCCGTGCTTCACGACGTCGCGATCGCCCTGGCTGACTCCGCCCGAGGTGATGACCAGGTCGGCATCGTCCAGCTGTGCCGCCAGTTCCGCGGCGAAGAGTGCGGGGTCGTCGCCCATCGCTCCGAGGCGACGCGCGACGCCGCCGGCCGCCGTCACGGCGGCGGCCAGCATATGGCTGTTGCCGTCGTAGATCGCGTGGCCGTCCAGCGGCGTTCCGGGCTCGCGCAGCTCGTCGCCGGTCGAGACCACGACGACCCTGGGCCGTGGCCTGACGCGGACGTGCGAGACACCCAACGAGGCCAGCAGGCCGATCTCCCGGGGGCCGAGCACGGTGTCGGGCTCGAGCACGGTGGTGCCCGCGGTCACGGCATCGCCGGTACGCCGGATCGCCGTGCCGGACGGCACCGCCTCATAGATCGCCACCTGGGAGTCGCCGCGATCGGTCGACTCGTAGGCGACGACGGTGTCGGCGCCGGCCGGGACGGGCGCCCCGGTCATGATCTTGACCGCCGTCCCGGGTGCGACCGCCGATGGCAGCGAGACCCCGGCGTGCACCTCGCCGACGACCGGCAGGAGTGCCGGACGTTCGTGGGTCGCCTGCGCGACGTCATGTGCGCGGACGGCATATCCGTCCATCGAGGAGTTGTCGAATCTAGGCAGGTCGATCGCGCTGACGCATGGTTCGGCCACGCACAATCCGAGGGCCTCGTTCAGCGGCTGGGCCGTGGCGGCCAGTGGTTCGACCCCGGCCAGGATCCGCTCCAGGTGGGCCTCAGGGGCGATCAGCACGTCCTGGCCTCCCGGTGTCATGGACGGCATCCTAGTCAGCCGCCGAACCCGGCCGTTCGTCCGGCGATCCGCAGATGCGTTCAGATTTGTAATAGGCAGATGCATTTGTGCCTGTTACTCTCCCTTCATGACGCAACTACGTGTGGGAGATGCCGCGCGCTTCCTGGGTGTCAGCGACGACACGGTGCGCCGGATGATCCAGAGCGGATCGCTGCACAGCACCCGCGACGATCACGGCCGCACCGTGGTCGAGGGGCGGGATCTGGCCCAGGTCCTGCGCGACGGCTCGCCGGCGCTGCCCGATCGCAGCCACCCCCGCACATCGGCACGCAACCGGTTGGTCGGCCTCGTCACGGCGATCACGGCCGACAGCGTCATGGCGCAGGTCGAGATGCAATGCGGCCCCTTCCGAGTCGTATCGCTCATGAGCAGCGAGGCGGTCCGAGACCTCGCTCTCGAGCCCGGCTCCATCGCCGCGGCTGTCATCAAGTCGACGAATGTCGTCGTCGAATCACTGGAGGAATCATGAGAAGACCGTTCGCCTTGATCGTCACGGCGCTGTTGCTGCTCTTCACGGCGGCGTGCGGATCCGACGACGGTGACGACGCCAAGAAGGACTCTGCCGAGCCGGTGACGCTGACCGTCTACGCGGCCGCGTCGTTGAAGAGCACGTTCACCGAGATCGGTGAGAAGTTCGAGGCCGAGCACCCCGGGGTCACCGTGGAGTTCAGCTTCGCCGGCAGTTCGGACCTGGTCGCCCAGATCGAGAACGGCGCACCGGCGGACGTCTTCGCGTCTGCCGACACCAAGAACATGGACAAGGCCGCCGATCTGGTCGACGGCGACCCGGCGAACTTCGCGACCAACGTGCTCCAGATCGCGACGCCCCCCGACAATCCCGCTCAGGTCGACTCGCTCGACGACCTGACGGCGTCCGGCGTCAAGGTCGTGGTCTGCGCTCCCGAGGTTCCGTGTGGCAATGCGACGGTGACGGTCGAGAAGTCGGCGGGCATCGACATCAAGCCGGTCAGCGAGGAGCAGTCGGTCACCGACGTGCTCAACAAGGTCATCTCGGGTGAGGCCGACGCCGGCCTGGTCTACGTCACCGACGTCACCGGTGCGGGCGACAAGGTCAACGGCATCACGTTCCCCGAGTCCGACTCGGCAGTGAACACCTATCCCATCGCGGCGCTCTCGGGCAGCGATCATCTCGATCTGGCCCACGAGTTCGTCACCTTCGTGACCGGTTCGGTCGGGCAGGGGATCCTGACTGCCGCGGGATTCGGCACGCCTTGACTCGCCTTCCTCGATGGGTCATCGGCCCAGCAGCGCTCGGAGCTGCCCTGATCGTCCTTCCGCTCGTGGCCATCGCCGCGCGGGTCAATTGGGGCAGCTTCGGCTCGCTGGTGACGTCGGAATCCTCGAGGGCCGCCCTTCGGCTGAGCCTGCAGACCTCGCTGACCGCGACGGTGTTGTGCCTAATACTCGGCGTACCGATGGCACTGGTGCTGGCCCGCACCAGTTTTCCGGGCCAGTCGCTTCTGCGGTCGCTGGTCCTGCTGCCGCTCGTGCTCCCGCCGGTGGTCGGCGGCATCGCGTTGCTCTACACCTTCGGCCGGAAGGGACTGCTGGGCGGCGCGATGGAGGTCATGGGGCTGCAGATCGCGTTCTCGACGACCGCGGTCGTCTTGGCCCAGACCTTCGTCGCGCTGCCGTTCCTCGTCATCAGCCTCGAGGGAACGCTGCGCACGGTCGGCGGGCGGTACGAGGACGTCGCGGCCACGCTCGGTGCCGCGCCGGGCACGGTGCTGAGGCGCGTCACGTTGCCGCTGGTGCTGCCTGGCCTGGCGTCTGCCGCGGTGCTGTCGTTCGCGCGAGCGCTCGGTGAGTTCGGCGCCACCATCACATTCGCCGGCAGCCTGCAGGGGGTCACGCGCACCCTGCCACTGGAGATCTACCTGCAACGTGAGACCGACGCCGACGCGGCAGTGGCGCTCTCACTGGTCCTGGTCGTCGTCGCGATCGTCGTCATCGCGCTGGTCCGCCGACCGCGGGGAGGTCTGTTGTGATCGAGCGCGACCACGTCGGCCTCTCGGTCGAGATCGAGCTGCGCGATCGCGACCTGCGAATCGAACTGGAGGTGCAGGCCGGGGAGACGATGGCGTTGCTGGGTCCCAATGGGGCCGGCAAGTCGAGCGTTCTCGCCGTCGCGGCGGGCCTCCTGCGACCCGACACAGGACACGTGACGGTCGACGGCCGGACTGTGGTCGGCGACGGCGTCTGGGTTCCCCCGCACGCGCGTGGGGTCGCCCTGCTGGCTCAGGACGCCCTGCTGTTCCCGCACCTCTCGGCGTTGGACAACGTCGCCTTCGGTCCGCGCAGCCGCAAGCTCGGACGCCACGCGGCGCGCGAGCAGGCCGAGCGATGGCTGGACCGGGTCGGCGCCGCCGAGCACGCGGCCCGCCGCCCGGCCCAGCTCTCCGGCGGACAGCAACAGCGGGTGGCGATCGCACGCGCCCTGGCTGCGGAGCCGCACCTGTTGCTCCTCGACGAGCCGATGGCCGCTCTCGACGTCACGGTCGTTCCGTCGGTGCGGCGCGTCCTCTCGGACGTCCTGCGTGATCGCACGACCGTCATGGTCACGCACGACGTCATCGACGCCATGACCCTGGCCGATCGCGTCGCGGTCATCGAGAACGGTCGCGTCGTCGAGCAGGGCACGACCCGTGACGTCCTCACGTCGCCGCGCAGCGGCTTCGCCGCAGACATCGCCGGACTCAATCTCGTGGTCGGCCGGTGGCAGGGCGGACAGGTCGTCGACGGCACGATCCGGATGACAGGACACCTCGTGGAGGACGAGCCGGCCGAGGACGATCCGGTCGTCGCCGTGTGCGATCCGGCGTCCGTCGCCGTGCTGCGCAGCCCACCCGACGGGAGCCCCCGCAACGTCTTCTCGGCGATCGTGCACGATCTGGAGCCTCGCGGGCAGCTGGTACGCGTCCACACCGACCGCCTGGCCGCGGACGTCACACTCGCGGCCGCCGCCGATCTGTCACTCCAGCCCGGCAGCGAGGTCGTGCTGTCCGTCAAGGCCGCCGAGGTCCGCGTCCTGCGCCGCTGATCAGGTGCGGCCCGGTCGGCGTTTGGAGTTGCGGCGAGCAACCAGCTGGTTACCGTGATCCCATGAACAACGGGGGATGGGTCGGGCGTCTCGTGCGTACCAAGGACATCGACGACGTCGTGCACCAGAACGACGAGCTGCCCGAGGGTGAGGAGATCCCGCACCTGCAGAAGGGCCTGCGGATGATCGACCTCGTCGGGTTCGGCATCGGCATCGTGATCGGCACCGGCATCTTCACGCTGACCGGAGTGCAGGCCAAGGACAACGCCGGGCCGGCCATCGTGCTGTCGTTCGCGATCGCGGGCGTGGTCGCGATGCTCGCGGCGCTCTGCTACGCGGAGCTCGCCGCCGCGGTGCCCACGGCCGGCTCGGCCTACACCTATGCCTACGCGACGATCGGCGAGGTCTTCGCCTGGATCATCGCGTGGGACCTGATCTTGGAGTTCGCGCTCGGCTCGGCGGTCGTGGCACGCGGCTGGTCGGGCTATCTGCAGGACTCGTTCGACCTGCCGATGGACTGGTTCGGCGAGGAGAAGTCGATCGTCAATCTCGGCGCCGTCGCGATCGTCGCGATCCTGACCGTCGTCGCCGTGCTCGGCATCCGCGAGAGCCGCATCGTCACCAATCTGCTGGTCGTCCTCAAGGTCAGCATCGTCGTGTTCTTCATCGCGGTCGGGGCGTTCTTCATCAAGGTGGACAACCTCAAGCCGATCATCCCGCCGTCACGGCCCGGCGAAGAGGTCAGCGGCTTCAGGCAGCCGCTGTGGCAATGGATCACCGGCGCCGACGCCACGATGTACGGCGTCACCGGCGTGCTCGTCGCCGCCGCCGTGGTGTTCTTCGCCTACTCCGGCTTCGAGGCCGTCGCGAACCTCGGCGAGGAGACCAAGAATCCAGCCAAGGACATGCCGCGAGGGCTGCTCGGCACTCTGGCGATCTGCACCCTGCTGTACATGCTGGTCTGCTTCGTGCTGGTCGGCATGGTCAAGTACGTCGACCTCAGCGAGGGCGCGCCCATCTCCGATGCGTTCGACCAGGTCGGGCTCGGCTGGGCCAAGGTCCTGGTCGGCGTGTCGGCGGTCGCCGGGCTGACGTCGGTGATGCTGGTCGAGCTGGTCACGGTCGGACGCATCATCTACGCGCTGAGCCGCGACGGTCTGCTGCCGAAGGCGATCGGCGAGATCCATCCGACCCGCCACACCCCGGCGCGCGCCACCGTCGCGACCGGCATCCTGATCGCGGTGCTCGCCGCGTTCATCCCGCTGGGCGCCCTGGCCGAGATGGTCTCGATCGGCACGCTGTTCGCGTTCCTGGTCGTGGCGATCGCCGTGATCGTCCTGCGCCGCACCAAGCCACGCCTGGAGCGCCCGTTCCGGACGCCTCAGGTGCCGTGGCTGCCGATGCTCTCGGCGCTGACGTGTGTGGGCCTGATGACCAATCTCGCCGTTGAGACCTGGCTGAGGTTCCTGGTCTGGCTGGTCGTCGGCATGGCGATCTACTGGTTCTACGGACGCCATCACGCGGTGCTCGACCGGTCGGAACGCTAGGCGTCCTCGTCCTCCTCGCGCAGACGCGGCACCGTGGCGCCCTCGGGCCGGAGGCCGAGCTTGTCGGCATAGAACGCACGCACCAGATCCATGTCGGCGACCACGTCGTCGGTCGGATGGAAGGTGGGACCGAAGCCCATCGTCTTGGTGGGCGGGTCCAGGAACGCCAGCGAGACCGGCAGGCCCGTCTCGATCGACATGCGGCGGAACCCGGACTTCCAGTATTCGCCCTTGTCGCGGGTGCCCTCTGCGGCGATGACGAGACGGAACGACGGATCGCGCTGCGCCTCCTCGACCAGCGAGGTCACCAGGGCGCGCGGATTCGAGCGGTCGAGCGGGATGCCTCCGAAGGCCCGCAGCAGGGGACTCAACGGGCCGCGGAACAGCTCCTTCTTGACCAGCACCCGCGGATGCTGGCCCTCGTGCCACATCACGAGCAGCATCGACAGGAAGTCCCAGTTCGAGGTGTGCGGCGCACCGACCAGGATGCCGGCGGGCGGCACGTCGCCGACCATGCGATAGCCCATGACCCGCGTGATTCGGCGCGCCAGGCGCTGTCGCAACATGGCCTCACCCTAGGGCTGACTACGATGCAGACGTGACTCCGCTTCGTGTTGTGTCCCTCCTGGTCGCCGCGTTCGCCCTCGCGGCGTGCGGCTCGATCCACCCCGGTGCCGCCGCCGTCGTCGACGGCGACACCATCTCGATGCGCACCCTCGACCGAACCGCCGATGCCATGTGCGTCGTCCAGGCACGTACCCAGCAGCAGACGCAGCCGATCGACAACGCTCAGGTCAAGCGCGACGCCGCGGTCCTGCTCGTGTTGGAGAAGGCATCGGCCGCCACGGTGCGCGACGAGGGGATCGCGGTCGACCCGAAGCTGGCGGCGGTGCCCGGCGATGCCGAGGCGTCGATCCGCAAGGCGTTCGGCGCGCACGCCGACGATGTGCTCGCTCTGGTCAAGGATCAGCAGCGGGTCTACGCCGAGCTGATCGCGATCGGCTCCGATTCGACCGGCCAGACGCCCAATGCCGACATCCTCGATCCGCTCGCGCGGGCCGGCCAGCAGATCGTCGCAGCCCGCTACGACGATCTGGACGTCAGCTTCGCGCCTCGTCTCGGCCTGTCGAAGAAGGGTGCGGCGACGGGCGGCGTCGGTTCGCTGTCGGTCTCGGCCGACGATCTGGGACAGGCCTCGCCGTCCCCCGTGGTGGGCTGCTCGGCCTGACGTGGACGAGGCAGCCGGCGACACCTTCGTCGAGCTGGTCGCGGTGATGGACCGGCTCCGCAACGAGTGCGCCTGGACGGCCCAGCAGACGCACGCCTCACTGGCCCGCTATCTGCTCGAGGAGGCCTACGAGACGCTCGACACCCTGGAACGGGGTGACGTCGAGCAGCTGCGCGACGAGTTGGGCGATCTGCTGATGCAGGTGGTGTTCCATGCGCGCATCGCCCAGGAGAGCAGCGCTGATTTCGGGGGAGGCTGGGACGTCGACGATGTCGTGCGCGGCATCACCGACAAGCTGATGCGCCGCAATCCCCACGTGTTCGGCGACGGCACGGCCAGGACCCCCGAGGAGATCGACGCGGCCTGGCAGGCGGTCAAGGCCACCGAACGGCCTCGCGCGTCGGTCCACGACGGCATCCCGGAGACACTCCCCGCGCTCGCCTATGCCGACAAGGTCCTCAAGCGGCTCGGCGATCCCACGATCGACGGCGACGACCTGGGTTCTCGCCTGCTCGCCCTGGTGGCCGAGGCCCGGTCCCAAGGCATCGACCCCGAAGCTGCGCTCCGTCGCGCCGTGCGCGCCCTGGGGGAGTGAGCCTGCGCCGCCCCGGCGATGAGGCACGACTCACGGGCGAACGTGATGTCGGGGCAGCAGGGGCAGCACTAGGCTGGGGGCGCACATCACCCGCGCAGGCGCGGATGTCCGTATCTCTTTGGGAGCAGCAGTGGCACGCATCGAAGCCGTCGGAGCACGCGAGATCCTCGATTCCCGGGGCAACCCGACCGTCGAGGTCGAGGTCGCACTGGAGGACGGCACCATCGGCCGCGCCGCGGTCCCGTCGGGCGCTTCCACGGGTCAGTTCGAGGCGGTCGAACTGCGCGACGGTGGCAAGCGCTACCTCGGCAAGGGCGTGACGAAGGCGGTCAAGGCCGTCAACGAGAAGATCGCTCCGGCACTCGAGGGTCTCGACGCCGACGAGCAGCGCCTGATCGACGAGACCATGCTCGAGCTCGACGGCACCGACAACAAGGCCAAGCTGGGGGCCAACGCGATCCTCGGCGCGTCGCTCGCGGTGGCCAAGGCCGCGGCCGAGTCGGCCCGCCTGCCGCTGTTCCGCTACGTCGGCGGCCCCAACGCCCACGTCCTGCCCGTGCCGATGATGAACATCCTCAACGGCGGGGCTCACGCCGACTCCAATGTCGACGTCCAGGAGTTCATGATCGCCCCGATCGGCGCCCCCACGTTCGCCGAGGCGCTGCGCCAGGGCGCCGAGGTCTACCACGCGCTCAAGGCGGTGCTGAAGGCCAAGGGCCTGTCGACCGGCCTGGGCGATGAGGGCGGCTTCGCGCCGAATCTGGAGTCCAACCGCGCCGCGCTCGACCTGATCGCCGAAGCCGTCGGTGCCGCCGGCCTCGAGCTCGGCACCGACATCGCGCTCGCGCTCGACGTCGCGGCGAGCGAATTCGAGTCCGACGGCGTCTACACGTTCGAGGGCGAGGCACGCAGCGCCGAGCAGATGAGCGCCTACTACGCCGACCTCGTCGCGTCCTACCCGATCGTGTCGATCGAGGATCCGCTGAACGAGGAGGATTGGGACGGCTGGGTCACGATCACCGAGCAGCTCGGCGACCAGGTCCAGCTCGTCGGCGACGATCTGTTCGTCACCAACGTCGAACGCCTGACCCGCGGCATCAACGAGGGTGCCGCCAACGCGATGCTCGTCAAGGTCAACCAGATCGGCTCGCTCAGCGAGACGCTCGACGCTGTCGAGCTGGCCCACCGCCACGGCTTCTCCAACATGATGAGCCACCGCTCGGGCGAGACCGAGGACGTCACGATCGCCGATCTGGCCGTCGCGACCAACTGTGGACAGATCAAGACCGGTGCGCCGGCCCGCTCCGACCGTGTCGCCAAGTACAACCAGCTGCTGCGCATCGAGGAACTGCTCGGTTCGGCCGCCACGTATGCCGGCGCCGACGCTTTCCCGCGCCTGGTTCTCTAGGATTCATGGCCTCTCGCTCACCGCGCTCTCGCTCCGACCGGGCCCGTCCGGCCGGAGCTCGCAGCACTCGTCCGGCGCGGCGGCCCAAGCAGTCGCCGGGCACCGGACCGCAGATCACGTCGCGGGCCGTGATCCTGCTCAGTGTCGTGCTGCTGCTGGTCGCCTCCTACACCGCGTCGTTCCGGGCCTGGTGGGGTGCGCGACAGGAGTTGCAGTCGACCAGGTCCGAGCGAGTCGTGCTCAAGGCCGAGATCAAGCAGCTCGAGGAGCAGAAGCAGCGCTTCGAGGATCCGGCGTTCATCAAGCAGCAGGCGCGTGAGCGGTTCGGCTGGGTCATGCCAGGCGAGGTGGGCTATCGCGTCATCGGGGCCGACGGTTCGGTCCGCGGGCAGGTGCCCGAGCTCGACGAGCCGCCCGAGGTCCGCACGCCGCAGTGGTACGACCGGCTGTGGGGCACGGTCGAGACGGCCGGGCGGGACGCCGGCGATACCGCTCCGAGCCCCGATATCAACAGCAAGCCCCTCAAGGAGGGCCAGTGACCGTCTCGGCCGAGAGGGATCTCGCTGCCCTGCGTGAGCAGTTGGGCCGCCCGGCTCGGGGCGTCATCGAGGTGGCGTCGCGCTGCCCGTCGGGTCATCCGAACGTGGTCAAGACCGAGCCCCGGCTGCCCGACGGCACTCCCTTTCCGACGCTGTACTACCTGACGTGCCCGCGTCTCGCGTCCGAGATCGGCACGCTCGAGGCGTCGGGATTGATGGCCGAGATGAGCGCCCGACTGCTCGAGGACGAGGCACTCGCCGATGCGTATCGGCGGGCTCACGAGAGCTATCTGGCGGAACGAACGGCCATCGCCCACGTGCCCGAGATCGACGGCATCACGGCGGGCGGCATGCCCACGCGGGTCAAGTGTCTGCACGTCCTGGTCGGTCACGCGCTGGCCAAGGGTCCAGGCGTCAACCCGTTGGGCGACGAGGCCCTGGCGCTGCTGGGCGACTGGTGGACCGGTACCTCCTGTGCGCAACCGCCTGCCGAGTGACCGCTAGCCTCAGGGGCATGACGCGGGTGGCGGCGATCGACTGCGGGACCAATTCGATCCGGCTGCTGGTCACCGATCTCGACGGCGATCGCCAGGACGATGTGCTCCGCGAGATGCGCATCGTGCGCCTGGGGGAGGGCGTCGACCAGAGCGGACATCTGCAGGACGCGGCGATCGACCGGACGCTCGAGGTCTGCCGCGAGTACGGCGAGCTGATCTCGACGTTCGAGGCCGCCCGGCTGAGGTTCTGTGCCACGTCGGCGGTCCGCGACGCCGACAACGGCGAGCAGTTCGGCGACCGGGTCGAGGAGGTGCTCGGCGTGCGACCCGAAGTGCTCTCGGGCGAGGCCGAGGCAGCCGCGTCGTTCCTCGGAGCCACGCGGGCGCTGGGTTCCGGTCGCACCGTGGTGGTCGACATCGGGGGAGGGTCGACCGAGATCGTGGTCGGCGACGGTCCCGATCTGGAGTCGGCGGTGTCGCTCGACATCGGCTCGGTGCGGATGACCGAGCGGTTCCTGGCCTCCGATCCGCCCGCGGTCGCCGAGCTGACCGACTGCATGTCGTATCTCGACACCGTGCTGGCGCCGCAGTGCGGCATGGCCGCCGTGCCTCGGTTCGTCGGTGTCGCGGGCACGGTCACCACCGTCGCCGCCCATGCGCTCCGCCTGCCGTCGTACGACTCGTCGGCGATCCACGGCGCGCGGCTGCCGCTCGACGACGTCCGCGCGGCCTGCCTGTCGTTGGCCCAGATGTCGGTGGCCGACCGGCGCGCTCTGCCGTTCATGCATCCGGGCCGTGCCGATGTGATCGGCGCGGGCGCCCTGATCCTGGATCGCCTGATCGAGGCACTGCCGCTCGATTCCGGTGAACTGGTCGTCAGCGAGAGCGACATCCTCGACGGCATCGCCTGGAGCCTGGCGTGAGTCTGCGGATCAGCGTCCCCGACACGCGATGGGCCGAGACGCTCGCCGATCTCGATGTCGAGGTCGTGGTGTGGGATGCGAAGACCCCGCAGCCGGCCGGGCATCTCGACCTGGTGCTGTGGCCGTACATGGTCGAAGCGGGGGAGTTGTCACACCTGGACACCAGGCGCATCGGGTTGATCCAGGCTCAGTCGCTCGGCTATGACCGTGTCGCCGAGGTGCTGCCACCGGGTGGCGTCTACGCGAACGCCGTCGGTGTGCACGAGGCCGCGACAGCCGAACTCGCGATGACGCTGCTGCTGGGCGCTACACGGGGGCTCGACGGATTCCTGCGTGCTCAGGGCGACCATCATTGGCGGAAGCGGTGGACGCCGGGACTGATCGACCGCCGCGTCGTGCTGATCGGCGTGGGCGGCATCGGCACCGAACTGCTGGCCCGGCTCGCGGGGTTCGGTACCGACATCGTGCGGGTGGCTTCGACTGCCCGCGACGACGATCTCGGCCACGTGCACAGCACCAGCGAGCTGCCCCGACTGCTGCCGACCGCCGACGCCGTGGTCCTGGCCGTCCCCCTCACGGACGGCACCAGCGGACTGGTCGATGCCGAGTTCCTCGCATGCATGCCGGACGGTGCCGTCCTCGTCAATGTGTCACGCGGCAAGGTCGTCGTCACCGATGCCGTCCTGGCTGAGGCGGGGCGCATCGTGTTCGCTTCGGACGTGTTCGACCCCGAACCCTTGCCCGCCGATCACCCGCTGTGGTCACTGCCGAACACCCTGATCACCCCACATGTGGGCGGTCTGTCGGCGTCGATGCGCTCCCGGGTCGAGCGGCTCGTGCGCCGCCAGGTCGAGCATCTGCGCTCCGGTCGCGAGCCTGAGCACGTCGTGGTGCGGTCGCCGCGCTGATCGGCTCCGCCCCACTACGCTGGCGGCACGCTCCCGTAGCCCAATCGGCAGAGGCAGGCGGCTTAAACCCGCCCCAGTGTGGGTTCGAGTCCCACCGGGAGCACCATAAGGTCCGTATTCGAACCCGCACCCGAAAAAGGGATTGGAGGGAGAACGAAGGTTCGTCTTCCTCCGATCCTGCGGGTGCGGCTGCAAGAGCCTCGACTGTCTGGTCGGGGTTCTTCTTATTGCTGACGCTTCGGTGCGCCTGAGGCGCTGCTGCAGCCTCTCGGTAGGCCGGATAAGCATCAACGATCTGCTGGAACGGCTTTTGTAGCTTCGTGTCGGTGACGAAGCCGTGCTCATTGAGGTAGAGCTTCTCGAAGAAGGCTTCATTGAAGGTGCGACGTACTTTGTCGGATGACTCGAGATAGGTCTGATGCGGAGCAAGCAGCATTGCCAGCGCTGCCTTGAGTGCTTCGGCACCGATCGCCAGTTGCTGGTCAGTGTCGCGTTTCTCGCTGATGAGTCGGTCCCGTTCCATGCTGAGCTGGTTGAGGCGTGAGCGAATCTTGCCGGTGGGGAGCGTGCCGTCAGCGAGCACGTCGAGCAGTCGTTCTTCGCGCTCATCGAGTTGTTTGAGCTTCTTCTCGATGCTGGCGTGAAGCGCGGTGGCGCTGCGCATTTCATCGTGTACTTGCTGCTCGGTTTCTTTGGTCACGGCGTCGGCAAATCCGTGCGGTGCGGTGAGCCGGTTGTAGTGGTCGATGATGCGCTCTTCGACCTGACCGACCGGCAGATACGGCAGATCGCAACCGAAGTTCTGACGACCGGTGCACATGAAATAGCTGTAGGTGCCTTTGCCTCTGCCGTTGTTCGCTTCGGTGTAGATCAGGCGGGACTCATGACCATTGGCATGGCACCGGTCGCAGAAGATAATGCCCCGCAAGTAGTGGTTGTGAATGCGTTCACGGGAGCCTCTGCTGGAACGGGTTTCGAGGATGTCCTGCACGCGGTCAAACAATCCATGTGACACCAGTGGCATGTGCCGTCCGGCGTACTGCTGGCCGTCGTGGACGATGTATCCCATGTAGTAGGTGCGGCGCAGAATCTTCTGCCACTGGCGTTCGTTGAGCGGGCGGCCCTCTGGGTAGGCCGGTGACGGGCGTGAGAGAAGTCCTCTGTCGGTCATGGGTCTCAGCGAGCCGGTCGAGGGTGTACTCGCCGGGGCGGTTCAGATCGCCGCAACGAACTGGGCTTGAGCCAAGAAGCACTGGCCGACCGCTGCGAACTGCACTGGACCTATATCGGTCAGGTCGAACGCGGGCAGCTGAATATCTCGCTGCACAACATCGTCAAGATCGCCGGCGCGCTTGAAATTGATCCGGGCGAGCTGGTGACGGGGATCTCAGGACAGTTGTAGTGCGACGCCCGAGTCGCGGGCGACAGCCCTGGTGCACCGGACGAGATCCGATGTTCATGCCCCAGATATTGACCGTCTACGCCGACCGGCTAGTGTTGGACGCTCCCGAGTTCGGGATACGCAAGCCTGGAACGGCGAGCATCCTTCAGAGTGCAACTGAGGCAGCAGCGAGATGCAAATCTACCGGCGTGTCGAGCGATATCAATGCTCCGCTGGTCCATCATGGCCTCAAGGCAAGTTACATCAGTGTGATTCAGCCTCGACAGGATCGGTGATCTAGTTGTATAATGCAACTAATGGAGCGCGGCCCAGCCCACACCAGTCGCGAACACACCGACTCCCCGCAGCGCGAGGACGAGGAACTGTCGCTCCCGGATCAGTCGGAGCCTAAGACGATGGCTTCAAAGACCAGGACTCGTGCGCGACTTGCGAAAGTGGCTTATGGCTCAGCAAAAGGCAAACTTGCTGGAGTGAGCAAAGAAGATTGGCTGGCTGCCTATACTCGCAAAGACTGGGATCAGTTGAAGCGCTACGGCCTGGATGACCTGGCTATCCGCCGTCTGAAGCAGCTTCAGCGCGCGGGGGGAATTAAGGCGTCTGACCTAACTCCCAGCCCTGAAGCATCCATCGAAGCCATCCTCTGACTGAAACGCCCAGTAATCAAAGATGGAGTTGGATCGATTAGGTCTGATTGCCGACGCTCTCGTAGCGGGCGAATCAACGCAACTAATTCCAGACTTGATTGAGGTTGGCGAGTTTTACGGAGGACTTCTACGAAACCCCGCATGGGTCAAGCGGCGGGTTGAAACTCTGTCGCTGGTGGATTCGGTTCGCTTTGAGCGGCGCACGACGCTAGATGTCTCGACGCAGGCGGTCGTGGACTCTTACCGTGCGGTGTCGAGCCGCGATCTCGATAAGGTGACGATTCCCGTAGCTCGACTTCAAAAGCGCTTGCATCTGGATGTGGACGCGCGAGCGGGGGCGGCAGACACGATCTCTCTCGTGACGAGCTCCGTAGATTCGGTCGTTCTCACGGCTGTAGCTAGTGTCTGGATTAAGGAGAACACGCACTTTCTCCCGCATCCCGAAATGCATCGCATCATTGAATCTCTTTATGATGTTGCCTGCGATGGCACATTTCAAAAGTCGGATGGGACGACAAGCCCAGAAGTGTCGATGGCCTTCATGTCATCTTCAGAGTCGTTGTGCGAGAGTGGATTAAAGCGTCTCCTCATGCGTGCACAAGGATTTCCTGAACTCCTAAGAATGCTGGGTGAGACGTACCTGATGATGGCGGAGTTGCCGGTTGAACCTGGTATAACGCTAGTCAAGACAAAGATTTTGGACACGGACCCGGCAGTCTCAAGCGGGTTTCTCGCGTCGTTGATGTTGGGTCGATCGTTCTACGAGCTTGAGGACTCTGGCCTATCGACTGCAGCCAGCGCCCATTTGCGAGTGGACGCGCCAGATGGAACTGAGTTGTGCTCGGTCGATGTTTACGAGAAGCCTTCCAATCGCGAACTTGAGTTTGTAGAGTCGCGTACCACACCATCGCGCGCGGTGATATATGGCTCGGGCCTCAGTGAGCGCGCACGAGTTGTCTCTGTTGGGCTGATTCCGGAGTTCCGAAAGTTCTGCACGCTCGCATTAGCGTCATCGCTGGTCGGTTTCACATTATTGATCGGCGGCTGGTTGCTGGAACGCTATTTAGAAGTTTGCACCGCACAGGCGTCCGGCGTATGTCAGATGCACGAGGGCTTCGTAACGAACGCTGCTGACACGAAGCTTGATGTTCTGATAGCGGTACTGCTGACCTTGCCGCCCTTGTATGCCCTCTACCTGTCGCGTTCGGGCGAGCATGAGATCCGTAGCCGGCTTTTGCGTTGGCCCCGTCGGCTGCTTCTAGTCGTTGGCGTTGCTCATGGCGTCGTTGGGGGTTCTCTGGTGATAGCGGGGCGTCTCCACGACGGCGTTCTGGAAGCCATCCTGTTGTGCGCCGCAGGCGCGTGTACCATTTCGGCGGCATACGTGGTAGCGGTATACGTGGTCTGCGCGCGGCTGCAGGCGTCTGTAAGAATGCGCATACATCAGACCTCCCTCGTCCCAATATTCTCGATGCCTGTCAAAGGTCATCGCGGAGAGCGACTACCTGAATCTGGTGTTCTGATCTAATTGGAATTCCGATCGTCGGTGCTTGCAGTGCAGTTGGCGCAGGGTGCATCACCGTGTTTGTCAACTGATCTCGTCTGCCCAGCTGGTCTAACCTGGCGTGCATGACATTGCTGTCATTCATTCACGAGCACGACCGCGTTCAACTCCTCACCGATACGCTTGCGACTGATCCGGGCGGAGCTCCGCAGCAGTTCACCGACAAGGTCTTCACGTACGCCAGCCGCGACATGGTTATGGCTGGCACGGGTTACGCCGCACTGCTCAGCGCATGGGATCACAAACTCCGCGAATCGGTGCTAGCAGTCGATCTGAGCCAGATCGACGCGTTCGCTTCAGACGTCCTGAATGACCTATGGAATGACCTGCGACAGTCTCAGGACTTACCCGATGAGGCGACAGCCACGATCTACCACTTTGGTTTTGAGCGCGACACTAAGGAAGCGGTGCGGATCGCGTATCGGTCTAAATCGGATTTCGTGTCTGAACGCACTACCGAGCCAGGTTTTGGAATCAAGCCCCAGCCCTCTGACCTACGTCTGCCCGAGAGTATGGATGACTGGATCAAGATCGCAGTTGATCTACGCGAGGAGCAGGATAGCGGCCCAGCGGAAGGTCGGATCTGGATCGGCGGCCAATTGATTCACACGGTGTTGACCCCAGATGAAGTGTTCCAACGACGTGTCCACGAGTTCGTTGACTACGGCGAGCAATGGAATCTTATGAACGCGATGAACGACCTGATGTAAGTCAGTAGGCGGCCAGAGATGGCCGACGTTCGCATCAGGTCCAGGACCAGTGACCGCGAGCTGACTTCAACTCCGTGACGGCTCGCGCTTGATCCACTTCGCCGGTAACAACATCTCGCCATAAATGGAAGAGATCGCGGGTGTCGATGCCGGCGCCATCAACGTTCGTCAGGACTGCAAGGTCAGTGTCAGGGTTGCCGACGAACTTTGGCCGTTGATCTGGTTGCATCGTCCGGTGGTGGTTGGCGACGAACCACACGGTCGCCGGCGTGCGGCCGGTCTCCATTGCGTAGTGGGTGCAAGGACGTTGAGTGATACTCGGGATGTCGTTCACCTTTACGCCACTGCCATAGCCTTTGACTTCCACAAGGCTGATCCAATCTGGATCGCTCGGGTCGGTGACTCGCAAGTCTTCAAGTAGTGCCCCGTTGTCGGCACGATGCGTTTCGTCCATCTCCTCGACATCGAAGCCGATGTCGGTCAGCGCCTGCGTCACTGCAGAAACCAGCGGATCGCTTGCTTCGGTGAGAAGTTGGTGCGGTCCTTGCGCAGCCGACGACTGGAGTGCCTCTAGTGAAGATTGAGCTGCTGCGATTCGTTTCTCGATATCTTCAAGGAGCTTCGCTTTCTCATCCTCCAACTGCTCCACTTGGTCTACTGCAGAGAGCAACTCAGGAGTTGCCCACGCGGTGGACGTCTGCCAATCTGGGCCGCTCGGAAAGCGGGCAGGATCGAGGTCGTGAAGCCGTTTCAAGAATAGTTTGAACCACTCGACATGGCTCATCGTCTCGCTCGGCAGAGCCCAACACAGTACGTTCTCAGACGGACGGTCCCGTTCGAGCGCCAGAACGCTGTGCTCTTCGCCAACGTGAATGAGAGGTTTGCAATGTCCTTTGAGATCACCGGTACGGACTGATGGAGCGTTCCAGCCAGTTCCGTCGTGGTACCCCCACGTCTTCTTGCTACCTGCGCGTTCCAAGTGAGGAACGACGCTCGACATGATGAGTTGACGCATGTCCTTATCGACGGAATCAGGAATCGCAAGTTTCTCACCAATCGTGTCGAAATTGCGCAACAGGGCAGTCGAAGCTTGCGCGCTCCTTCGGACCATGTCCAAGTACGTAGCCCCGAACGACAAGAGATGCAGGCGGGTATCTCGGCTACAAGGCGAGGAGTGGAAGGACACGACGGCGTCCCATTCGTTCTCTGGAACCTTATCGTCGTGGCTGATGGCACGAGCAGTAGCGACCAACGGCTCCATCTGCCGGTAGATGCCTTCTGGCACATCTTCAAACAGCACCCGCGGGTGGGGGTCGACATTGATCACGGTCACACTGCAAGTCTAGGTACGCTGGCTGACAGCGACCCGGTGTTGTAGCGATGACACGGGACACTAGGTGAGGACTACTGCACCTGCCGACTCGCAGGCCGGAGATTACCTGGCTCTTATATGGTCACGATCGCCGCCAATATCAACTCGCGGTTCTCGTACTTGCTGGGCTGCCGGTGAGCTGGCTGTGATCAATCCTTGCGACGCGCCCGCAAGCGCTCGCGATCCTCATAGAAGTGCCGAAGAAACTCAGGCGCTGTTAGCTGCGCAGCGATTTCTTCGGCGCTCTCAGGTAGATGGAGTAGCTTGACACTGAAGTTCAAGCGATGGATCAGGTCTTGCTGAGCCTTGTCCTCGAGCCGAAGATCGTGGACTGACCGCGCTTCACTGAGGCACTCGCCGAACTTGCCCGCGACATCGTGATCAATTTGGAAGCCAAAGTCAGACTCAGCCTGCCGATCCAGGCCGTCCCACGCCCAAACACCCCAAGCTGCCATGCCTTGAGTTAGAAACTCGCGCGCTCCAGCACCGAGCCATTCGCTCTCAGATGATAAGAACCACGCTAGATAATCGATCGTGCTGTAGTACTTCACCGGCGGGCCGCTGCTGACTGAATCGCCTTGTACGAAGGAGCAGGCTACTGTCGCGGCTTCGTATCCGCCGAAGTCAGGGTGTCGTAGAGCTATTTCGACAGAGCATCTGGGAACGAGTCCGTCACGCGTTGTCGCCGTGCCAAATGACGAACCGGAGTTCGCTTGCTGTTGATGCCATTGGAGTGAATTCTGATAGATGGCTTCTGCCGCTGGCTCAAACATGCCACCAAGTCCGGGCACGGTGAGTTGTGGTGCATAAGTGAAGAGGTAACGAGGGTGTTGCTCGCACGCGTCGCTGAGCCCGATCTGGGAGTCCACGAACGCTAGAACCTCATCCGGATGAGTGAGCTGCGTGATCCGCTGTTCTTGGGCTGCCAGAAGCCATTGCATCTGTAGCGCTGTCAAACCTAGCCGCAGGCCTCTGTCGGCTGGGTCGTTGCTGTAGCCGGGAAGCGGGAACCCCCATCTGCCCCACCCCATCGCCTCCTGAAACGTGCCTTCCATGTCGTTCGACTCCGAAGCGGCTGCGACATCTAGCCACCAATCATCGGTCACCACTGGCGGTTCAAATCCACGTGCGATCAGGAAGTCTCGAGCGACGACAAGGGTCGATCCCTGTGGTCGGATAGCGTCTGTCAGTCGCCGTACCACCTCGTCGATACCGCTACCGGCGTCGATCGCAAGCTTGTCGGCAAGTGGCGGCGAGTAGTTCAAGACCTCGTCACGCTGAACGTCTAACCAAATAGGCAGGATGACATTTGTATCGTCGGCCAGCTGACGCGCTACGAGGCCATCTAGTTCCCACTGTGACCATTGTTTCTGGAAGAAGTGAGGGCTCATGACGACTATGCCGAATCTCGACTGGGCGAGTCCGCGATCGATTGATCCACGAAGGCTGTCGCCCACTCGAAGGCTGAATTCGTCGTACCAAACCTCGATGTGCTCGCTCCGTAGCCGCTCCGCAAGAGGACGCACGAAAGCGTCCTTGTCCTCACTGGCGTGACTGATAAAGACGTCGTAGAGCACGCCCCAAGACTAGGTTGTCAACCGATGACTCGTACGACCAAGACGTACTTGAGAAGCTTCAATGGTTGTAGTGACGACCGACTGGCCGTCTTGCAACGCCATGCTGCTCCAATATCTTCCGCACCGAGAAGTGGGAAATCTGAAACTGTTGGGCTACCTCCATGAGGCTCATCTTGTCGTCGCGATACGCCTTCACGATGGCATCGAATGTCTCAGCAGGAAGCCTCCGGGTCAACTTGTGGATACGTGGCTGCGGGGCTGTCGCCTGCTTGCGACGAGATTGTCCCGCCATCTCGGCGAGGCGCCGCCACTTGGATGTTAGGTGACCATGTCTGGCGTAATCACGAATGATGTGCACAGGCCGAAGCCCCATCGGCGCACTCAGCTGATCGCGTAGCGGTGCAGGGTGACACCCTGCTCGTGGGTCTGCTGTTCGAGGAGCGACAGTTCGACGGGCTCGTGCGGGGCGTCGAAGAGCGGCCGGCCGGCACCGAGCACGACGGGGTGGGTGACCAGCAGCAGCTCGTCGAGTAACCCGGCACGAAGGAGCTGGGTCGCGAGCGTGGCGCCGCCGACGCCGATGTCGCCGTCGGTCTCGTCACGCAGCCGGGCGAGCTGCTCGATCGCGTCGTCGCCGCCGATGACCCGCGTGTTGTGGTCCGCGCTGTCGCGGGTGCGCGACACCAGTACCTTCGGCGCAGACGTCCAGATGTGACCGTACTCGCGCATGACCTCGGGCTGCGACTCGTCGTCGCGCATGGCGGGCCAGGCCGCCTCCATCGTCTCGTAGACGATGCGGCCCTGGACCATGAGCGTCAGGTCGGCCGCGCGACGATTGAACTCCTGATGCAGCGACTCGGTGATGCGGAGCCAGTCGCCGCCGCCCTCCTCGCCGTGGTCGCGCTCGATCTTCAGGTCGAGCGAGACGTTCATCCAGTACACGAACCGGCCGGCCATCGGGTCACCTCCTGAACGTCAGATGGGTCGTGCCGCTCTCGGCGGCCTCGACGGTCACGTCGTAGCCGGCTTCCAGGCCGCGGAGGTCGTCCCAGAGCCGGATGCCGCGACCCAGCAGGATCGGTGCGATCGCGACGTGCAGTCGGTCGACGAGCCCGGCCGCCAGGAACTCGCGCACGACGCTCGCGCCGCCGCCGACCCGTACATCGCGGCCGTCAGCAGCGGCCAGCGCGCGGTCGAGGGCTTCGGCAGGGGTCGCCGAGAGGAAGTGGAACGTCGTGCCGCCATTCATCTCGATCGACGGGCGCGGCGTATGGGTCAGGACGAACACGGGAACGCCGAACGGCGGTTCGTCGCCCCACCAGCCGCGCCAGTCGGGATCGTCGCCATAGGTGTGCAGGCCGAACATGCCGGCGCCCATGATCTCGGCGCCGATGCCGTCGAAGTAGGTCGACGCGTACTTCTCGTCCACGCCTGTGGTGCCTCCGCCACTCGCGTCACCCAGGACGCGCTCCTGCATCGTGCGGGTCGCGAGATAGGCCGCGACGAGGCGACCCCAGTCGGCGCCGATGGGGTCGTCGGGGGTCTGGTCGGTCGTCGTCGCGAAACCGTCGAGCGAGATGTTCAGGTCGACACGCACCGCCATGGCGTCTCCTCACTAGTGATTGCAATATGCAAGCACTAGAGTGGACCGCATGAGCCGAGCTGTCAAGGGAGAGCGAGCCGAGCCGCGGTCGGGGTGTCCCATCAATGCCGCGGTCGAGGCCCTCGGCGATCACTGGTCGTTCCTGGTGCTGCGCGACATCATCTTCGGCGATCGCCGCTACTTCCGTGAGCTCCAGGCGGGCTCGATCGAGGGGATCGCGTCGAACATCCTGGCCGACCGCCTCAAACGTCTCGTCGCCGCCGGGCTGCTGACGCGCGACGACGTGGCGCGTGGACAGCGGGCGCGGTACAGCCTCACCGAAGCCGGCATCCAGACCCTGCCGATCATCTTCGCGCTGGGTAACTGGGGACTCGACTGGCGCCCCGGCGCCCCGGAGCTGCGCATCCGGCAGGAACTGATGCGCGCCGAGGGCAGCGGGTTCGTCGAGGAGTTCATGGACGAACTGCGCGTCCGGCACCTGGGCGCCAGCCCGAAACGACGCGACGGCCCGGGCCCGTTGGAGCGGCTCGCGGCGGCATTCGAGTCGGCGAATCCCGGCCCCGACGACCCGGCTCGCGGCTACGCTGACGACTGATGATCTTCAGCGCTCCCGACCCGGCGGCCGATCCGTACTTCGCGGCGGCTCTGCTCGAGCTGCAGCACGCCGCGTTCGAGATCGAGGCGCAGCTGGTCGGCACGCGCGAGATTCCGCCGTTGCAGCAGGATCGCGATGCGCTCACGGCTTTCCGCGGCTCGTGGATCACGGCGTGGGACGGTGTGACTCTGGTCGGTGCCGCGGCGTGGCGCGGCACGCAGGGCGTCCTCGAGATCGATCGCGTCATGGTGCACCCCGCGGCGCACCGTCGGGGGATCGCCAGCGCCCTGCTGGACCGGATCGTCGATGCGGCCTCGGGGCGCGACATCACGGTGGCCACGGGACGCGACAATCCGCCTGGCATCGCGATGTACGCCAAGTACGGTTTCGTGGCCGAAGGCGAGCAGCACGTGCCGCCCGGCGTCTGGATCACCCGGTTGCGGCGCCCGGGTTCTGCCTAGGCCGGCGCGATGCGGATGGCGGCCCATCCGTTGTCGAGGGTCGTCGGCGTGGCGGTGCTCCAGCCGTAGTCGCTGACCGCCTTGGTCACGGCGTCCAGGTCCAGATCGCGGGAGGCGACGACCCACACCGACGGAACCGATCCGATGCGGGGCAGGGCGTCGTCGAGGTCGTCGGCCAGCGAGTCGAGGTCGTCGATGACCAGCACGACCGCCGACATCTGCTGCTCGGGCGCGCTGTCGTCGGGGTCGGTGACGGTCTCGACATCGTCGGGCAGCGGGTCGAGCACGGCGTTCTCCTCGTCGGAACGCCCGATGACCCACACCAGTCCGCTGGTGATGCCCAGTTGCTCTGCCGGTGTGCTCACGTGTCAGATCCTACGTGCGGTGAAGTCGTGGATCTCGCGCCCGACCTTGAGGCCCTTCGTCTCGAACCGGGTCACGGGGCGCCCCTCGAAGCGCTCGCTGCGTCCGCCGTCGAAATCGGGTGATCCCTCCATGACCTCGGCGATCTGGTCGGCATAGTCGGCCCAGTCGGTCGCCGCCCGCCAGAGGCCGCCGGTGGGCAGAGCCCGAGCCGCGATGGCGGCGAACGACGGCGTGATGAGCCGCCGCTTGTTGTGGCGCTTCTTGTGCCAGGGATCGGGGAACCAGATCCGTAGCTCGTGCAGTGATCCCGGGGCGATCGCCGTCGACAGCATCTCCGGGGCGTTGACGATCGCGAGGCGCAGGTTCGTCAGGCCCTCGCGACGCACGTGCAGCAGGGTCTGGGCGACGGCCGGGACGTAGACCTCGATGCCGAGGAAGTTCCACTCCGGATGCTCCGCGGCGGCATGCGCCAGGGCCTCGCCGTAGCCGGAGCCGATCTCGACGACCAAGGGAGCGGAGCGCCCGAACACGGCGTCGGCGTCGAAACGGTAGTCCGGATGCACCGAGGTGCTCGGCCCGCCCTGCGGCACGTCGATCACCATCTCGTCGGCCAGCTGGTCCCAGACCCGCTGCTGGCGCTCGCCGAGACGCCCGCCTCGCCGGGTGAACGAGACCGGTTCGGTGCGGTAGGCGGGATTTCGCGTCTCGCCGGCTGCTTCGGGCATGGCGTAGAGCCTAAGGGCTGCACCAGGATGAGCCGCATGAGCATCGAGCCGGACCTGAAGGACTGGACCTGGGTTCTGGAGCGCCCTTGCCGGGAGTGCGGATTCGACGCCGGCCGGGTCGACGTGCGGACCGCATCCGATCGGGTCGCCGAGATGGTGCCGTCGTGGCAGGCGGTCCTAGCGCGTCCGGAGGCGACGGAGCGACCCGATGCCTCGACCTGGTCGCCGGCCGAGTACGCCTGCCATGTGAGGGACGTACATGTCCTGTTCGCTGAGCGCATCGGCCTGATGCTGGCCGAGGACGATCCGCGGTTCGCCAACTGGGATCAGGACGTCACGGCGGTGGAGCAGCGCTACGACCTGCAGGACCCGCTAGTCGTGGCAGGTGAGCTGGCTGCCGCCGCCGACGACATGGCCGCGGCCCTCCGTGCCGTGCCCGACGACGCCTGGGAGCGTCCCGGGCGGCGCAGCAACGGATCCCGCTTCACAGTCAGGACGCTCGTCCTGTACTTCCTCCACGACGTGGAGCACCACCTGGTCGACGTCGGCGCCTAGCCACCGCTGAAGGTGACGCGCCGGGCCGGGTTGCGTCGCGCACACTAGTGTGGATTGCGTGGTACTGTCCCACGCATGGATGCAACGCAACTGCTCAAGGGCGTGCTCGACGTCGCCGTGCTGGCGGTCGTCGAGGGCGAGGACGGCTACGGCTACGACGTCGTCCGGCGACTGCGGGCCGGGGGCCTCGAGGAGGTGGGCGACGCCTCGGTCTACGGAACGCTGCGGCGGCTGTACTCGGCCGGCGCCCTCACGTCGTACGTCGTCCCGTCCGAGGAGGGGCCGCATCGCAAGTACTACGGCATCACGCCACAGGGGCGTTCGATGCTCGAGGTCCAGCGCAAGGTCTGGACTGAGTTCTCCACCACCATGAACCGCCTGCTTCAGGAGGGCGCAGCATGAGCACCTCGACCATCGCACCCCAGATCGCCCGGTTCGCCCGCGCCGTCCGCGACGCCTTGTCGGACCTTCCCGACGAGGAACGCGACGAGCTGACCGAGGGCCTGGAGGCCGATCTCACCGAGGCGTACGCCGAGGACCTGGCCAACACGCTGCCCGATCCGGTCGAGTACGCCACCGAGCTGCGCACCGCCGCCGGGCTCCCGATGCCGGCCCACGAGAGCACGAGTTGGACGCGCGGCATCGCCGATGCCTGGGCGAGTACACGTCGCGACCTCGCGTCGGCGATCCGTCGCAACCCCGCCGCCGTGCACCTGATCGACTTCCTCGACGCGGTCCGGCCCGTGTGGTGGATCGTGCGCGCCTGGGTCGCATCGTGGGGCCTCGCGGCCGTGTTCGGCGGCGAGGGCGGATTCCTGCCATCGTCGGGGCTGTACTGGGTCGTCCTGCTCCTCTTCGTGGTGGTCAGCACCCAGTGGGGACGAGGGCGCTGGGGCTTCCGTGGCCTCCCGGTCCTGATCACGGTCGGCAATGTCATCGCGGCCGTGCTGGTGCTGCCGGTGGTCTCGATCGCCAACGACTGGCAGCGCAATGTCGAGTACGCCTACTACGACGACGGTCCGGGCGACCTGACCGGCGTCTACCTCGACGGCCAGCAGGTCACGAACATCTTCCCGTATGGCCACGACGGGAAGCTGCTCGACGATGTGCAGTTGTTCGACCAGGACGGCAATCCACTGTCCACGGCCGTGCAAGGGGCGGACGGCTGCATCGATCCGGAGTGCGAGACCGAAGGGCTCTGGATCCCGGGGGTCAACGTCGACGGCATCACGAACTTCAACGTGTTCCCGATGCGCATGGCGCCGGGCGTGTTCAGCCAGCAGCAGCAGCGGTTGGTGCGAGACCCCGAGCAGAAGCCGCAGGACCGCACACCGCCGTTCGACGGCGTGCCGCCGTTGATCGGAAAGGTTTCGGCGAACAACGACTGAAACGGGAGCAAAACGCCGGTCCGAAGCGTTGGATAGGATGAGCAGACAGCTCACCACCCCCGGAGGGACACATGCAGAGCAGGAACCCGGTCTTCGCCAACAGTGCGGAGTTCAACGGACGCGCCTCGGCGGCTGCCGCCGCTGACCCGTCGCAGTGGCAGGTCGACCTCGACACACCGACGCACAGCACCCCGGGCGCGGGTCGGATGACGCTGGAGAACGTCATCGAGAAGACCGCCATCACGCTCGGCGTCCTGGTGGTCGCTGCTGTCGCCACGTGGGTCGTGATCGGCAAGATGCTGGACGAGAACGGCTTCGTCATCGACCAGTCGGCCGTGAACCGCGCCTACACGTTCGCGATCGGCGGCGCCATCATCGGCCTCGTGCTGTCGCTGGTGAACTCGTTCAAGAAGGTCGTCAGCCCGCCCCTGGTGCTCGCGTACGCGGTGGCCGAGGGTGTCTTCGTGGGCGCCTTCTCGAAGGTCGTCGCCACGTGGGTCGGCGATGTCTCGATCGTGGCCCAGGCCGTCATCGGCACCATGGTCGCGTTCGGCGGCACGCTCGCGGCGTACAAGTTCTTCAACATCCAGGTCAGCGACAAGTTCCGCAAGATCGTCACGATCTCGGTGTTCGCGTTCGCGGGCGCCACGATCATCAACTTCATCCTGAGCCTGACCGGCATCATCAACAACGGCGGCATCCGCGGCTTCAACGGGCTCGGCCTGGCCGTCTCGGCCATCGCGGTCGTGCTCGCGGTGTTCATGCTGATCATGGACTTCGACTACGTCGAGAAGGGCGTCGCGGCCCAGCTGCCCGAGCGCGAGTCCTGGCGTGCGGCGTTCGGCCTGACCGTCACCCTGGTCTGGCTGTACATCGAGCTGCTGCGGATCCTGGCGATCCTGCGCGGCAACGACTGACACCAGCGCGTTCCCGACAGCGGCCGGCCCCGACAAGGGGTCGGCCGCTTCGTCGTTCGGGGCAGGCCGAGTGTCAGCTCGCGGAGGCGGCGCGGCGCCGGAGGGGCACGTGCCAGCGGCGCGACGGCCGGACCAGGTCGCGAGCCGTCGCGTGCGCCTCGCGGCCGCCGATCGCGGCGGCGACGGCGGGCAGCAGCACCGAGACCATGTGGGCGTAACCGGCTTCGGACGGGTGGAACCGGTCGACGCCGAACATCACGTCGTAGCGTTCGCTGAACAGTCCGCCGAGCAGTGATCCGAGTGGTACGGCGCGACCCCCGGCGGCTGTCACGGCGACCTGCTGTCGGCGCGCCAGATCCCGGCTCTGATGGCGTGCCCAGGTGCGCAGCGGCTGCTTGATCGGCTTGATCGTGCCGAGATCGGGGGTGGTGCCCACCACGACCTCGCTGCCCATCGCGACGAGCTCCTCGACGACGCGACCGAGCTGACGGGCCGAGACCCGAACGGGCACCTGGTGGGTGACGTCGTTGGTGCCGACGACGATGACCGTGACATCGGGTGCGAAGTCGTCGATCAGCGGAAGCTGCTGGTCGAGCACATCGGCGGTACGGGCGCCCACGACGGCCAGGGACCGCACCTCGACCTGGCGGTCGAGGACGTGCGCCAGGCCGCTGCCGAGCATCGCGGGCGGCGTCTGGTCGGCCCGCTCCATGCCGTAGCCGACCGCGGCGCTGTCGCCGAGCACCAGCAACCGCAGCGGACGGCCGGGACCGTCGACACCGTACAGGTCGTCAGCGGAGGGTGGGCGGGCATCGGTGGTGCCGATCGCGCGACGGGCGAGCTGGGCCTCACCGAACAGGAAGCCGTACAGGGTGAGACTGCCGCCCAGAGCCGCGGCGGCGACCAGGCGGGGGCGTGGCATGTCTCCAGTCTACTGAGCGGTAGCTCGTCCGAACGCCCGCGTAGGGTCGAGTCGTGATGCAGACGACGCCCAATCTTCGAGATCTCGGTGGCACGCTCACCGGTGCCGGCCAGTCCCTCCGCGGCGGTCGCCTGTTGCGCAGCGCTCTGCCGTTCGCCGCCGACGTGGCACCCGACGGCACCGTCTGGCCACCGTCGACCGTCATCGACCTACGCTCGGCGCCCGAGGTCGACCAGTACCGCACGCTCCAGACCGAGCGCATCGTGAACCTGCCTCTGCTCAGCCAGCTGCGTCCCGATACGCACCTGGACGGCACGCTCATCGCGCTCTACCGGGCCCTGCTCGAGACCGCCCCGCAGCTGCTGGTCGACCTGGTGCGCATCGTGGCCGATACCGACGGACCAGTCCTGGTGCACTGCTCGGCCGGCAAGGACCGCACGGGCATAGCGGTGGCCTTGCTGTTGCGGCTGGTCGGGGTCGACCGCGACACCGTCATGGACGACTATGTGGCCACCAACGCGCATATCGGGGCCATCGACGCCCGGCTGCGTGCGCTCCCCGGAAACGAGCGCCGCAATGAGCTGCCCCGGGAGTACTTCCACGTCGTTCCCGATGCGCTCGACGCGGTGCTCGACGTATGGGACCGCCACCGGGGCGGGGTGCACGGTTGGCTCGATACGGCCGGTGCCGAGCCCGATCTGGCCGATCGTCTGAGCAGGTCACTTCTGGTCGACTGAGGTGCCGGCGTGCTAGCGTCTAGCTCAGATACCGAGAGTATGTGAATCTCGGTCGCACGAGAAGAGGACCCAGCATGACCAGCATTCCCGGCAAGGTCGCCGTCGTCACGGGAGCGGGGTCAGGCATCGGCCGGGCGCTCTCGGTCGAACTGGCCAAGCGTGGCGCCAAGGTCGCCATCAGCGACGTCGACCTGGAGGGTCTCGCCGAGACCGAGTCGCTCGTGAAGGCTGCCGGAGGCGACGTCAAGGCCGATCACCTCGACGTCTCCCAGCGCGAGCTGGTCGAGCAGTACGCCGACACGGTCAAGCAGCACTTCGGGCAGGTGAACCTGGTGTTCAACAACGCCGGCATCGCGTTCACCGGCGAGGTCGAGAAGATGTCATACAAGGACATCGACCGCGTCATGGACGTCGACTTCTGGGGCGTCGTGCACGGCACCAAGGCGTTCCTGCCGCACCTGACCGAGTCCGGTGAGGGCCACCTCGTCAACATCTCGAGCATCTTCGGCCTGTTCAGCATGCCCACGCAGAGCGCCTACAACGCCGCCAAGTTCGCGGTGCGCGGGTTCACCGAGTCGCTGCGCCAGGAACTGAAGGCCGACAAGAGCCCGGTCCAGGTCACCTGCGTGCATCCGGGTGGCATCAAGACGAACATCGCCCGCAACGCCGAGGCGACCGAGGACCGCAATGCGGCCGATCTGGCCAAGTCCTTCGACAAGGTCGCGCGCACATCGCCTGAGAAGGCCGCCCAGGTGATCCTCAAGGGCGTCGAGAAGAACAAGGCTCGGGTGCTCATCGGCGCCGATGCCTTCGTCCTCGACAAGGCGGTCCGCCTGCTCGGGCCGCGCTACCAGACGGTCTTCGGCTGGGCGGGCAAGCGCGCGGGTCTGTGATGCGCGGCAACTTTCCGCCGGGGTGAAGCATCACTCCTCATGTAGACCAGACATGAGGAGGAGTAACCATGAGCATGCGTCATCGCATCGCGGCCCTCGGGGGGCTCGCGATGCTTACGGCGTTGATCGTTCCGCTCACGTCCGCCACAGCGGCACCGGCGGGCACTGCGACGATCACCGCGACCGTGAAGGACTCTGACGGGTCGAGGCTGCCGGGTGTCAAGGTCCAGGTGATCAAGTCCGATGTGGACGACGGCCATACGGTCGCGACCCGCACATCGGACGCTCGGGGCCGGATCTCGGTCGAGGGTGTCAAGGTCACGTCGTTCCCGTACTACCTGTACGCGCACGACCCGACCGGCCGCCATCAGGATCGCTACAGCACGACGTTCCATCTGAAGGCCGGTCAGACGGTCCGCCGCACCGTCACGATGAAGCCGGCGGCGATCATCACCGGCCGATTGGTCGAGAAGGACGGCGATGCCGTGACGCCGGCCGCCGGTGCGATCGTGTCGGCCGAAGGCGACGGCGATCACGGCGATGCCGTGGTGCGCAAGAACGGATCGTTCCGCATCGGAGGCCTGGCCGGCGGGACCTACACGGTCAGTTTCCAGGACGCCGACTCCGAGTACGCGATGGAGTGCTACTACGAGAAGCCGTTCGACGAGGAGCGGGCGTGCGCCGATGCCACCCGGGTGACCGTGAAGGCCGGGACGGCCAAGACCCTGAAGCGGCAGGCGCTGAATCATCGGCTCGCCGAGATGTCGGGCACCCTCACCGAAGCCGAGGGGGAGACGCCTCTCGCCGACGCCACCATCACCGTGTACGGGTCCGACGGCGTCGAGGCGTACGGGACCAACACCGGCGAGAACGGCTTCTGGACCGTCAAGGGCATCACGCGCGGCGATCAGTACCGCATCCGCGCGGTCGACGGCGCCACGGGCCGTACGACCTGGTACGACGGCGCGGACTCGTTCGACGATGCCACCCCGATCCGCGTCAAGGCCGGGGGTGCGGTCGACGACATCAACATCGCGATGCCGGATCGGGACACGCCGGGCACGTCGACGATGCAGGGCGGCGTCTACGAGGGATCGACCGGCATCCCGATCTCGGCGGTCGTGACGGTCTATGGCCCTGACGGGCAGCCGGTGGCATCGACCCGGACCGATCTCGACGGGTACTGGAGTTTCGAGGACCTCGAGGACGGGGTCGAGTATCGCGTCGAGGCTGTCGCCGACAGTGCGGACTTCGGCACCCAGTGGTACCGGTTCGCCTCGTCGTTCGAGACCGCGGATCCGGTGGTGCTCGGCCCGGGCGGCTCGGACATCGAGGAGGTTCCTATCGAGATGGAGCGGCGATGACGCCGGCCGCTTCGGCGATCTGCCGGTAGTCGCGAGCCAGGGAGTCGAGGGTGGCATGTGCGTTCAATCCACTCGGATTGGGGGCGACCCACACCTCGGCTCCCTGCCAGGCGTCGGCCTGCCGGCCCGTCCGGGCTCGGCGGTCGCCCGTGGCGATGCGGTAGGTCGTGATGCCGAGGAAGGCGACGACCCGCGGCCGTCGTTCCGCGACCATGTCGCCGAGTCGCCGGTAGCCGGCGACGATCTCGTCGGACGTCAGTTCGTCGGCGCGGGCGCTCGCCCGCTGTACGACGTTCGTGATGCCCACCCCGCGCGCCGCCAGCAATGGTTCCGCCTCGGCAGCGGTGATCACACCCTCGGGCAGCACGCCCGCGCCCGCGAGCGCCGGATAGAAGCGGTTGCCCGGACGTGCGAAATGCAGGCCCGTCGCGGCACTGACCAGCCCTGGATTGATGCCCACGAGCAACAGGCGCAGGTCCTCGGGCATCAGGTCCGGGACCGTATGCCCGGCATACTGCTGGAGTTCCTCTCGCCGCATGAGAGCCAGTATGTCGACCCGCCGGCTGATCGGCGGCGAGAACGACGACCTCCACCGTGACCGCAAATCTGTATACAGTTACGATCTCTTTCGTCATGCAGTTTGCAGTCGACAGGAGAGCGCATGCGGCTGGTCAGCTACCACCAAGGAGGCCGGGCAGGCCTCGCCGCGCTGAGCGGCGAACGCCTCGTGGATCTCGTCGCGGTGGGCCGAGACCTAGGCGTCACCCTCGACTCGAGGCGTGATCACTCGTTGATGCGGCAACTCCTGGAAGCGGGTCCGGTCGCCCTGGAGCGGTTGGGCCAGGTGATGGCGGACGGGCCCAGCGTCAAAGGGCTGGCCACGCTGGACGTGTCCGACGTGCAGATCGACGTCCCGATCAGCGATCCCGGCAAGGTGATCTGTGTCGGTCTGAACTGGGCGTCTCACGCCGACGAGGTCGAGATGGAGGTTCCGGTCGCGCCGACCCTGTTCGCGAAGTTCGCCAGCAGCCTCGCGCCCGACGGTGCGGCCCTGGCGATGCCGCCGCTGACCAGCCAGCTGGACTACGAGGCTGAGCTGGCCGTCGTGATCGGTCAGGACTGTCGCGATGTGCCGACTGCGGAGGCGTTGAAGGTCGTGGCGGGCTATACGTGCTTCAACGACGTCAGCGCGCGTGACCTGCAGCTGGCCACATCGCAGTGGCTGCCGGGCAAGGCGCTCGACGGATTCGGGCCGTGCGGGCCGCATCTGGTGACCCCCGACGAGATCGCTGACGTCAGCGACCTGCGGATCCGTGCTCTGGTCAACGACGAGGTGGTCCAGGACGACACCACGGCGCACATGATCTTCCCGGTCGACGAGATCATCAGTTATCTGAGCCGGCTGATGACGTTGCGTGTGGGCGACGTGATCGCGACGGGTACGCCACCGGGCGTCGGAATGGCGACGTCGAGCTATCTGTCGGTCGGAGATGTCGTTCGAGTCGAGATCGACGGGATCGGCACGCTCACGACGCCGATCGTCGCACCCGGCTGAGGGCGTGGTCCGATGGCAGGCTCGGCAGACCTCGACGGCGGCATGCTGGCCGTCTTCGACCAGGTGCGCCACCTCATCCTGAGCGGGGCGCTCACTCCCGGTGAGCCGGTGTCACAGGTCAAGCTGGCCGAGCAGCTCGGCGTCAGTCGTACACCGTTGCGTGAGGCCCTGCGGCTGCTCGAACGTGAGGGCCTGGTCGTCGCGACTCCACGGCGACGGGTCGCAGTCAGCAGCCTGTCGGCTGCCGACTGCGAGAATATTTACGTCCAACGCATCCTGCTCGAGTCGTTCGCGGTGCACCAGACGGTCGGACAGCACTCCCGTCAGGACATCGCCGATCTCGAGCATCGAGTGCGTGCGATGCACGAGCGGGCGCACCAGTTCGATTTCGACGGCTGGGAAGACGAACACCGGCACTTCCATCACGGCCTGTACCTGGGAGTGTCGGACGGCCTGGCCGATGTCCTGCATCGGCTCTCCGATCATGCCGAGCGGTATCGCCGGGCCTACCTGAAGCTGCCCCGGACGATCCCGACCGCGGAGTCCGAACACCTCGCGCTGCTGGACGCGGCGACCCGGCAGGACGCCCGGACCTGCAGCCGGCTGCTCGCCGAACACCTGGCCCGGACGGCGCTCGCGGTGATGAGCGAACTCGACTCCACCTGGCCGACAGCCCGGATCGACGCCGCCGTGACAGCAGCCGCGGGCTAGGCGTACGCCTAGCCGGTGGCGTGGAGGGACAGTAGCCGCACCGGGCTACTAGAAACGGTCGAACAAGAAGTCGGACGGCACGGGCAGGCATATGCTCGTCCATCGTGAAGACCTTCCTATCAGGCGTCGCGAGCCTGATCTTGCTAATAGCGCTGATCGTTGCCGCGGCGTTCGGAGGGCGTTGGGCTCTGAGCTGGTTCTTCGACGGCGTGGATTCGACGATTTCTGCGGCGATCGTTGCCGCTGCGGCGACAACGATCGTCTCTGTTCTTGGCGTCACGCTTGGGCGCTACTTTGAAAGACGTGACCGGATCGAAGTGGAACTTCGTCAGCGCAAGACCGTGATCTACATGGAGTTCGTCGAGGGTCTTATGGCGATGTTCCTCAACGGTTCAGAGAACCCGAACCCGCAACCGAGGGGTAGGGGAAGTAGGGAGCCTGAGTTCGATCTAGTTGCCTTCTTCACGAAGATGACGCCGCAACTGATGATCTGGGCTTCGAACGACGTCGTTTCTAACTGGTCGCAGTTTCGGCGCGTCGGTGAAAATGCTCCGCCGAGCAAATCGATGTTCAGGCTCGAGAGCTTGTTGCTGGCGATCCGCAAAGACCTCGGCCACAGCGGCGAGATGCCGAAGGGCGACCTGTTGGGCACCTTTATTAACGATATCGACGACGTCCTAGCGGAGATTGCTTCCCAGCGATGACAGCGGGACTGAGGACTCATGCGTTCTCAGCCCGGCTCAACCTCAGATCTCTGGCGGCACGTATGCCACATTCGTTGCGTGGAGGGGGCAGTAGCCGTCGGGGACGCGGTCGAGGTACTGCTGGTGGTAGTCCTCCGCGTAGTAGTACTCCCGCAGCGGCAGGATCGACGTGGTGATCTGGCCGTAGCCGGCCTTGGTCATCTGCACCTGGTACGCCTCGCGCGACGCCTCGGCCTGGGCCTGCTGTTCGTCGCTCGTCGTGAGGAGGATCGAGCGGTACTGGCTGCCGCGGTCATTGCCCTGGCGCATGCCCTGGGTCGGGTCGTGGTTCTCCCAGAACACCTTGAGCAGATCGGCATACGAGAGCACGCTCGGATCGAAGATGATGCGTACGACCTCGGCATGCCCGGTGCGTCCGGTGCACACCTCTTCGTACGTCGGATTCGGCGTGACGCCGCCGGCATACCCGACCGTCGTGGACCAGACGCCTGGGAGCTTCCAGAACGTCTGCTCCTCACCCCAGAAGCAGCCCAGGCCGACGACGGCGACCTCATAGCCCTCGGGAGGATCGGTGACGAGTGGGGTGCCGAGCACCCGATGGGTCTCGCCGACACGGAACGGGCGCTCGGCGCGGCCCGGCAGTGCGGAATCGGCGGTGGGCAACTCGGTCGTGGAACGGCTGAAGATCATCAGTTCACCTCGTCTCGATTGTAGGCTCAGTCTGGTGAGCGAGAAGCGCTACGAGGTTCCCGTCGGCATCGACATCGCCACGCAGTGGGCGTGGAGACTGTTGATCATCGGAGCCGCCGGGTTCGGCGGCATCTGGCTGCTGCGGTACTTCAGTGAGATCACCGTCCCGATCGCCATCGCCGTGCTGGGCACGGCCCTCACGATCGGTGCCGTCGACTGGCTCGAGCGCAAGGGTCTGCCGCGGCTCGTGGCGACGTTCGCCGTGGTGCTGTTCATGCTCGCCGCGTTCTTCGGCATGATCGCGCTGGTCGGTCAGCAGTTGTCGACCCAGGTCGCCGATCTGCGCACCAGTGTCGTCGACGGCATCAGCCAGGTTCAGGACTGGGCGAAGGGCGATCCGCTGAACCTCAGCGACAGCCAGATCCAGCACTACATCGACAACGCCAAGGCGGCGATCGCCGACAGCGACACCTCCCTGGTCACGACCGCGGGCCAGGTCGGCACCACGCTGACCCACTTCGCCGCGGGGTTCTTCATCGCCCTGTTCGCCTCGTTCTTCTTCCTCTACGAAGGCAACCGGATCTGGAGCTGGATCGTCGCGCTCTTCCCGCGCGACGCCCGCGAGAAGATCGACTCCTCGGGCCACACCGCCTGGGACTCGCTGACCAAGTTCGTCCGAGCCACCGTCATCGTGGCGCTGACCGACGCGATCGGCGTCGCGTTCGCGGCCTGGGTGCTAGGTGTGCCGCTGACGTTCGCGATCGGCGTGCTGGTGTTCCTCGGCGCGTTCGTCCCGATCATCGGCGCCTTCGTGTCCGGACTCGTGGCCGTCCTGGTCGCGCTGGTGGCGCAAGGGCCCGTCGTCGCCCTGGTCATGCTGGGCGCCGTGGTCGCGGTCCAGCAGTTGGAGTCCCACGTGCTGCAGCCGTTCCTGATGGGACGATTCGTGGCGGTTCACCCGCTGGCGATCATCCTGGCGATCGCGGCGGGCATCACGGTGGCCGGCATCGTGGGCGCGCTCATCGCCGTGCCGCTGGCGGCCTGCCTCAACGGTGTGGTCAAGCACCTGGTCGACGCCGCACGACCCTTCCAAGACGACCCCGAGGCGGAACCGGCCTGATGCTCACCCTGTCCGACGTGCGTGCCGCGCGTCATCTGCTCGACGGCGTCATCGAGGTCACCCCCATCGCGCACTCGCGCTGGCTGAGCGACCGCACCGGCCTGCGGGTAGAGCTGAAGGCCGAGAACCTGCAGCGCACCGGATCGTTCAAGATCCGGGGCGCCTACGTCCGCATCGCCCGGCTGACCGACGAGGAGCGGGGCCGGGGCGTCGTGGCCGCCAGCGCCGGCAACCATGCGCAGGGCGTCGCGCTCGCGGCATCGATGCTCGGGGCCCGCGCGACCATCTTCATGCCCGAAGGCGCGGCGCTGCCCAAGATCGCCGCCACCGAGGGCTACGGAGCCGAGGTGCGGTTCCACGGCGCCGGGGTCACCGACGCCCTGGTCGCCGCGCAGGAGTTCGCCGACGAGACCGGCGCCGTGCTGATCCACCCGTTCGACCACGCCGACATCATCATCGGCCAGGGCAGCATCGGGCTGGAGATCCTGGAGCAGGTGCCCGATGTGCGCACCATCGTGGTGCCGCTGGGCGGGGGAGGGCTCGCGGCCGGTGTCTCGCTGCTGAAGACCGAACGCCCCGACCTGCGGATCGTCGGCGTCCAGGCCGAGGAGGTCGCCGCGTATCCCGGCTCGCTGGCCCAGGGGCATCCCGTCGCGACGCCCATGAGCGCGACGATGGCCGACGGCATCGCGGTGGCCCAACCCGGTTCGATCCCGTTCGAGGTCATCTCGTCGTTGGTCGACGAGGTCGTCACGGTGAGCGAGGAGCAACTCAGCCGGGCCCTGATCGGTCTGCTCGAGCGGGCCAAGATGCTGGTCGAGCCGGCCGGCGTGGCGGCGGTGGCCGCGCTGCTGGAGCGTCCCGAGGCGTTCGAGGGCCCCGTCGTGCCGATCCTGTCAGGCGGCAACATCGACCCGCTCGTGCTGCTCGACGTGATCCGGCACGGCCTGGCGGCCGGTGGACGGTTCATGAACTTCAAGGTCCGCATCACCGACCGCCCGGGCGCGCTGATGCGGCTCCTGACGGATCTCGCGACGCTGCAGGTCAACGTGCTCAACGTCGGTCACGACCGCTCGTCGGAGACGCTCGTGATCAACCAGGTCGACGTCGACGTTCAGGTCGCCACGCGGGGTCCGGCGCACCGTGCTGAGGTCGAGGCGAAGCTCACCGGCCTCGGCTACGCGCTGCTCTGATGTTGCTGGTTTACCTAGTTAGCTAGGTAAACCAGCACTTCCCCAGGCGAATATCCCCAGGGAAGTGACAGGTTGCCGTGGGAAGTTCAGGTGCGGAACGAGCAGTGAGCGCTCAGTAGGGCTTCGCGTCGACGATCTCGACCGTGATGGCCTTGCCGTTGGGGGCCTCGTAGGTGGCGGTGTCGCCGGGCTTCTTGCCCATGATCGCGACTCCCATCGGCGACGTCGGGGAGTAGACGTCGATGTCGACGCTGGAGTCCATCGACAGCAGTTCGCGTGAACCCAGCAGGAACTGCTCGGTGTCGGTGTCGCCGGCGAACCGGATCGTGACGACCATGCCGGCCTCGACCAGGCCGTCGTCGGCGGGCTTCTCGCCGACCTCGGCGCGCCGCAGCATGTCCTCGAGCTGGTCGATGCGGGCCTTGGTCTTGCCCTGCTCCTCGCGGGCGGCGTGGTAGCCGCCGTTCTCCTTCAGATCGCCCTCGTCACGGGCGGCCGCGATCTTGGCCGTGATGTCCTCCATGACGGGGCCCTTGAGGTTGTCGAGCTCTGCGCGCAGACGGTCGTACGCCTCCTGGGTGACCCAGATGGTGTTCTGCCCGGTGGTTTCAGTCATGCCGCTCTCCTCCTCTGACGTAGCGCACCCCGGGCCGCGCCCGGGGTGAAATGCCAACCTTACCACTCAGTCCAGGACGTCACACCCGCGCAGGATGCCGGTCACCGCACGCCGTTCGGTCTCGACATCGATCGCGATGCGCCGCTCTCGTCGAGTGCTGGCGGGGATGTCCTCGGACTTCTCACCGACCGTCGCGTGATCGTCGGCCTGGGCGTAGACGGTGCACCGCACGGCGACCGACGGCTCCTTCGTGACCAGGTCGATCGTGATCGTCACGTGGTGGTCGTCCTTGACGTCGTAGCCCCACACGCGCGACGAGATCGGCTTGTCCTGGAACCCGACCCACGCGGCGAACGCGACGCCGATCGAGCAGCCGACCAGGGCCACGAGCGGCCACAGCCATCGCGGGCGCTGAGTGCGGCCGTACCGGGCGGCGAGATCGCTGGACTGGGTCACCGCCCCAGTGTCTCAGGGTGCAAGGATGGAGGTGACCGAAGGGAGCCGCCGGTGGCTGATCTGCGCCTGATGCATGTGCACGCGCACCCCGACGACGAGTCCAGCAAGGGCGCCGCGTCGACCGCGCGCTACGTCGCCGAAGGGGTCGACGTCCACGTCGTCACCTGTACCGGTGGCGAGCGCGGCAGCATCCTGAATCCGCAGTTCGAACACCCCGGCATCACCGAGAATCCCGAGCTGATCACCGAGATCCGCCGCGAGGAGATGAATCGCGCCCGCGAGATCCTCGGTGTCACGCAGGACTGGCTCGGCTTCGTCGACTCCGGCTGGCCCGAGGGCGATCCCAAGCCGCCGCTGCCCGAGGGATGCTTCGGCCTGGTGCCGGTCGACGAGGCCGCCGAGCCGCTGGTGCGGCTGATCAGGTCGTTCAAGCCGCAGGTGCTCACGACCTATGACGAGAACGGCGGCTACCCGCATCCGGACCACATCAAGTGCCACGAGATCAGCGTGTTCGCGTTCGAGAAGGCCGCGGATCCCGACTGGCATCCCGAGCTGGGTGAGCCGTGGCAGGTCAGCAAGTTGTACTACCACCTGGGCTGGAGCTGGCCGCGGATGACCGCGATCGCGGAGGCGATGGATCGCCACGGCCTGGAGAACCCCTACGCCGAGCGCTTCAAGGACTGGGTGCACAAGCCCGAGGACGATGCCCGCCTGACCACGCAGGTCGAGTGCGCCGAGTACTTCCCCGTGCGCGACGCGGCGCTCCTGGCTCACGCGACCCAGATCGATCCCGACGGCTGGTTCTTCGCGGTGCCCAACGAGGTGCAGGCCGAGGCCTGGCCGACCGAGGACTACCAGCTCGTGACGTCGCACGTCGAGACGTCGATCCCCGAAGACGACCTCTTCGCCGGCCTGCGCTGACGCGGACCCGTGGTTTCCCAACTTAAGTTGGGAAACCGCCACGATCATGGGGAAGTCTCCCCTTGATGGTGGCGGTTGACCGCAGATCGTGACCGGTGCTGGAGGCGTAGGCGGTTCCTATTAGGCTTGAAGACATGCAACTCGCCATCTGGTTCACCACCGCCGAAGTCCCCTTGACGCGGGACAACGTGCGGGCCGGCTGGCTCGCCCTGGGCATCGTGCTCGTGATGGCCGTCGGCGTGTTCGTGCTGGCGCGCTCGTTCATCAAGCACACCAAGCGCGCCGCCGAACCCTGGGACTCAGACTCCCAGCACTGAATCACCCAGCGCTGACAACGGTTCGCCGGTGAGGCGGAACGTCGTCCAGTCGTCCATCGGCTCGGCGCCCAGCGACCGGTAGAACGCGATGCTCGGTGCGTTCCAGTCCAGCACCGACCAGTCCAGCCGGCGGTAGCCGCGCTTCACACACTCCTCGGCCAGCGTCGCCAACAGGGCCCGGCCGTGTCCGCCGCCGCGGGCCGAGGGATCGACGAACAGATCCTCGAGCCAGATGCCGTGTACTCCGGTCCACGTCGAGAACGTGACGAACCAGATCGCCATGCCGATCACGCGACCGTCCTGCTCTGCGACGTGGGCGAAGACCTTGGGGTCGTCACCGAACAACGCGGTGCGCAGACTCTCCTCGGTCGTCTCGACCGCGTCGGGTTCGCGTTCGTACTCGGCCAGCGCCTGGATCAGCTCGAGCAGGCGGGGAACGTCGTCGGGCCGGGCTTCACGGATCGTCACGGATTCATCGTGGCACGCGAGTGTCGGGTGGTCCGCTTAACCTCAAGGGCATGCCGTCCTACGACATGGTGATTGCCCTGCCCACCGCTGACCGCCCTCGCGCCCACGCGTTCGCCCGGGGACTCGGTCTTGAAACGCCGGGTGACCTGGCCGAGGACGGCGTGCCGGAACCGCTCCGCGTCAGACTCAACGAGCGGGCCTCGGTGATGTATATCCCGACAGGAGGGTTCGGCTGGGTCACTCAAGGCCGCGCCACCGCGCAGCCAGGGACCTCGGAGTGCCTGATCAGCTTGCAGGCGGACTCGGTCGGCCAGGTCGACGAGTTGGTCGGGCGCGTTGACGCTGCGGGGGGCCGGGTGGTCTCGGGTCCTGAGCAGAAATCCTATGGGTACACCGGGACGTTCACCGACCCCGACGGCCACCTCTGGGAGGCGATCGTCTCGGCGATCTGAATAGATTGAGCGGGGCGCGGTGAGCCCGTCGTTCGATCTGGCGCAGAGATCCTGACGCTCCTGGCGAGCCGATCGGATTCACGGCCACGCGGTTGGCTCGCGTGCATCGCTCGCCGCTGGATCGAGGTTCTTGGCTCGCTGCCGCGCTGAGGGATGATGGTCAACGTGAACCGCCTTGGCCATGCGACCAGTCCGTATCTCCTGCAACACCAGGACAATCCCGTCGACTGGTTCGAATGGGGCGACGAGGCACTGACGCTCGCCAAGACTCTCGACCGGCCGATCCTGCTGAGCGTCGGGTACGCCAGCTGCCACTGGTGCCACGTCATGGCGCACGAGTCGTTTGAGGATCCTGCGACCGCGCAGTACATGAACGACCACTTCGTCAACATCAAGGTCGACCGCGAGGAACGGCCCGACGTCGACGCGGTCTACATGCGCGCGACCCAGGCCATGACCGGTCACGGCGGATGGCCCATGACCTGCGTGCTCACGCCTGCCGGCGAGCCGTTCTTCGCCGGCACCTACTTCCCGCCCGAGCCGCGCCAGGGCGCACCGGCCTTCACCCAGGTGCTGCAGGCGCTCGTCGACGCGTGGGCGAACCGGCGCGACGAGATCGAGAGCGTCGGGCGCGATGTCGTCGTGCACCTGCGAGCCGAGACCGACGTCGCCGGACCGGCGCTCGGCGCCGCTGAGCTCGATGCCGCCGTCGCCGAGCTCTCGGGCAGCTACGACGCCGAAGCCGGCGGATTCGGGGCCAGCCCCAAGTTCCCACCGTCGATGGTGCTGGAGTTCCTGCTCCGGCACGCCGACCGCACCGGCACCGAACCGGCCATGGTCGCGCGCACCTGCGAGGCGATGGCCCGCGGCGGCCTGTACGACCAGCTCGGCGGAGGCTTCGCTCGTTACTCCGTCGACCGGTTCTGGCGGGTGCCGCACTTCGAGAAGATGCTCTACGACAACGCGCTGCTGCTCCGGGTCTACCTGCACTGGTGGCGGCAAACCGGCGAACCGCTGGCCGAACGCGTCGCGCGCGAGACAGCGGCGTTCCTGCTCGCCGAACTGCGCACCCCCGAGGGCGGATTCGCGTCGGGCCTCGACGCCGACAGCGCCGACGCGTCCGGTGCCGTGCACGAGGGCACGTACTACGTGTGGAATCCGAACCAGCTGATGCAGGCGCTTGGCGCCCACGACGCCGGATGGGCGATCCAGCTCCTCGGCGTCACGGCCGCCGGCACGTTCGAGCGAGGCTTCTCCACGCTTCAACTGCTCGAAGACCCCGACGACGCCGAACGCTGGGCCCGCGTCCGTGAGCAGCTCAGCGTCGTGCGAGCCGAGCGCGCCAGGCCCGCGCGCGACGACAAGGTCGTGGCGTCGTGGAACGGATTGGCGATCACGGCCCTGGCCGAGGCCGGGATCCTGCTCGACGACCCCGACCTGGTCGAGGCCGCGGTCACCGCCGCCGACCTGCTCGTCAACGTCCACGGCGCCGACGGACCCGACTTCGCCCGCACCTCACGCGACGGCCTACGCGGGGCGAACCGTGCGGTGCTCGACGACCACGGCGCCGTGGCCGAGGCCTTCCTGTCGGTCCTGGGCGTCACGGGCGACCCGGTCTGGCTGGAACGCGCCCGCGGGCTGCTCGACCGGGCGCTGCAGCACTTCGTCGCCGAGGACGGCGGATTCCACGACACCGCCGACGACGCCGAGACACTGATCGTGCGTCCGCGCGACGACGCGGACAACGCCTATCCGTCGGGCACCTCGTCGCTGGTCCACGCCCTGATCGCCTTCACCGCGGTGACGGGGGAGCAGCGCTATCGCGAGGCGGCCGAGCGGGCCGTCGCGGCGACCTCACGCCTGGCGACCAGCGCGCCACGGTTCGCGGGCTGGACGCTGGCCGCCGCTGAGGCGATGCTCGCCGGACCGCTGGAGATCGCCGTCGTCGGCGCATCCGGGCAGCGCGACGAGCTGCATCGCGCAGCCTTGCGCCTGACATCGCCGGGCGCCGTCGTGGTCGCCGGCGAGACCGGACTGACGATCCCGCTGTTCGAGAACAGGGCCGAGGTCGACGATCTGCCGACCGCCTACGTGTGCCAGGACTTCGTGTGCCGCCTGCCCGTCACGGATTCAGCCGCGCTGCACGCCTGAGCGCCGGCGACGGCTGCCAATGCATGCCCAGATCGCTGGACAGCGCCAGCATCGACGTGACGAGCCGCCGCAGATGATCGGGTGCGTCGACGTCCTGGACCGCAGCGAACAGGGACTGGGCCGACGCACGCCAGTCGGCCGAGGCAGTGCCGATGCCCGTGATCCGGCTCGTACAGGCGTCGTTGTCGGCGATCATCGTGCGCACGATCGGATGCGCCTCGCCGGCGGCATCGACGAAATCGGTCGCGATCTCGAGCGCTCGAACGAGGTGGGCGTCAGTCATCAGTGCTGCTGATACGCCAGCAGGCTGATGCCGACGTAATGGACGATGAACGCCGCGATCGTCATCAAGTGGAACACCTCGTGGAAGCCGAACCACTTCGGCGAGGGGTTGGGCCACTTGAAGCCGTAGATCAGCGCGCCGAGCGTGTAGAGGCCGCCGCCGACGATCATCAGCACGAGCACCGCGGTCGACGCGTTGTCGACGAACTCGCCGAAATACAGCACCGCGGCCCAGCCCAGCATGATGTATAGCGGCACATACAACCACCGGGGCGCGTTGATCCAGAACATCTTGAACAGCACGCCGAGCAGAGCGCCACCCCACACCAGGCTCAGCATGATCGCCGCGTGCGAGGGCTTCAGCAACAGCAGTGAGAACGGCGTGTACGAGCCCGCGATGAGCAGGAAGATGTTGGCGTGGTCGAAACGTTTCCAGAAGTTGCGGGTGCGCAGCGACCAGGTGCCGGTGTGATACGTGGCCGACACACCGAACAGCAGCATCGAGCTGACCATGAACACGGCGACGCCCGCCCGTACGCGCGCCGAGTCGGCGATCACCATCATGACCAAGAAGGCGATGAAGGCGATCGGCAGCGTGACGGCATGCAGCCAGCCGCGCAGCCTCGGCTTGACGACCTTGACGACCTCCTTGACCCGGAGTTCGACTTCGTGCGTCAACGTGTCCGAGCCGGAATCTGCCATGCGTCTAGATTATCGGTATGGCCGCTACCGACGTGCTCTACGGGCTCTACGAGAGAAGGTTGGCGGCCCAGTTGGACCCGGCGCGCCTGCCCCGCCACGTGGGTGCGATCGTCGACGGCAACCGCCGCTGGGCCAAGGACGCCGGACACGATCTGCGCTCGGGCTATCAGGCCGGCGCCGCCAAGGTCGACGAGTTCCTGGCGTGGTGCCACGAACTCGGCGTCGGCACCGTGACGTTCTGGGTGCTCTCGACCGACAATCTGCAACGCGACGCCGGCGAGGTCGACAGCATCATGATCGCGGTCGAGGACCTGGTCGACCGGCTCGCCGACGACGGCCGCTGGCGGCTCGATCTACTCGGCAGCCTCGATCTGCTGCCCGCCGAGTCGGTCGGTCGCATGACGCGCGCGGCCGAACGCTCGGCGTCGCACGGAGCGTCGATGCAGGTCAACATCTGCGTCGGCTACGGCGGACGCCAGGAGCTCACCGACGCGATGCGCGCCCTGCTGGTCGAGGAGGCCGCGAAGGGCCGCACCCTCCAGGAGGTGGCCGAGACGCTCGTCGTCGACGACATCGCCGAGCACCTCTACACCAAAGGGCAGCCCGACCCCGATCTCGTGATCCGCACGTCAGGAGAGCAGCGGCTGTCTGGATTCCTCCTGTGGCAGAGCGTGCACTCGGAGTTCTACTTCTGCGACGCCCTGTGGCCGGCGTTCCGTCGGGTCGACTTCCTGCGCGCCATGCGGTCGTACGCGGCGCGCGATCGCCGGTTCGGCGCCTGAGTCGAGCGAGTCTTCGAGGTCACCGGCGCTTACCCGCCGTCGGTCGCAGAGCGACCTTCCGGCTGGCGACCGGTGGGAGAGGCCGGTCGCGGAGTGACCTTCCGGCTGGCGACCGGTGGCTGGGAGAGCCGGTCGCCAGCGAGGAGCCGCTAGGCGACGAGTGGGGAGGCGCCGGCGGACGGGGGAGGCGCCGGCGGGCGGATCGTTCACGTGAACGTCACCCCACGGTCGGGCGTGTCGCACCGGATCGGCGGGTCGGTCGACGTACGTTCGCGGTGTGGTGATGCTCGCCCCTGACATCCGCCGCCAAGTCCACCGCAACGAGTAGACACGGCCGGCGCAGGGAAGCGCGTGCGGGCCGTCGAGGGAGGCAGTCGTGACTGCTACCGACAAGAAGCGCGTGAAGAAGACCGGCCCGAACCGCCGCACCTACGTGCTCGACACCAGCGTCCTGCTCGCCGATCCGGGCGCCGTGACACGGTTCCACGAGCACGAGGTCGTGATCCCGGTCGTGGTCATCACCGAGCTGGAGGCCAAGCGCCACCACCCCGAACTCGGCTACTTCGCCCGCACGGCCTTGCGTTTCCTCGATGACCTCCGCGTCCAACACGGCACGCTCGACGCGCCCCTGCCCATCGGCGACGAGGGCGGCACGATCCGGGTCGAGCTGAACCACACCGATCCCGCCTCCCTGCCCGCGGGCTTCCGCCTCGGCGACAACGACACCCGCATCCTGGCGGTGGCCCGCAATCTGGCCAACGAGGACCACGACGTCACGATCGTGTCCAAGGACCTGCCGATGCGCGTCAAGGCGTCGGCCGTCGGCCTGATGGCCGAGGAGTACCGGGCCGAACTGGCACTGGAATCGGGATGGACCGGCATGACCGAGCTCGAGATCGAGGCCGCCGACCTCGACGCGCTCTATCAGGACGAGGTCATCGATCTCGACGCCGCGCGCGACCTGCCGTGCCACACCGGGCTCGTGTTGGTGTCCGATCACGGCAGCGGACTGGGCCGCGTGACGCCCGAGAAGCAGGTGCAGCTGGTGCGCGGCGACCGTGATGCGTTCGGCATCCACGGACGCTCGGCCGAGCAGCGCATCGCGCTCGAGCTGTTGCTCGATCCCGAGATCGGCATCGTCTCGCTCGGCGGCCGTGCGGGCACCGGCAAGTCCGCCATGGCGATCTGCGCGGGCCTCGAAGCGGTGCTGGAGCGCCGTCAGCACAAGAAGGTCGTGGTCTTCCGCCCCCTCTACGCGGTCGGCGGCCAGGAACTTGGCTACCTGCCGGGCAGCGAGTCCGAGAAGATGGGGCCGTGGGGCCAGGCGGTCTTCGACACCCTCGGGGCCGTGACATCGCAGAGCGTCATCGACGAGGTGCTCGGCCGGCAGATGCTCGAGGTGCTGCCACTGACGCATATCCGCGGCCGCTCGCTGCACGACTCCTTCGTGATCGTCGACGAGGCCCAGTCGCTGGAACGCAATGTGCTGCTGACCGTGCTGTCGCGCATCGGCGCGAACTCCAAGGTCGTCCTGACCCACGATGTCGCCCAGCGCGACAACCTGCGGGTCGGTCGGCACGACGGCGTCGTGGCCGTGGTCGAGAAGCTGAAGGGACATCCGCTGTTCGCGCACGTCACGCTGACACGCTCGGAGCGCTCGCCGGTCGCCGCACTCGTGACCGAGATGCTGGAGGACGTCACCATTTGAGCGGCCCCGTGCGTGTGGCACGCTGTCCCGGTGAGCCGTGCAGGGAGAGGGGTCGTCCGCCTCGGAGCAGCGCTGCTCGCGGTCGGTCTGCTCACCGGGGCCTGCGGTTCGAGCGCTGAGCCGAAGCGTCCGGTCCTGAACTGGTACGTCGGTGCGGACTCGCTCGCGCCGCGTGCGCTGGCCGACTCGTGCAGCGGCGGCACCGTCGACGTACGCGTCCACGAGCTGTCGCGGGAGGCCGATGCCGCTCACACGGCACTGGTCCGGCGGCTGAGCAGCGCCGGCTCGAGCGTCGATGTCCTGGCGATCGACGGCGCGCTCGTCCCCGAGTTCGCGGCCGCCGGATGGCTGCGGAAGGCGCCGCCGGTCGCGGACGACATCCTGCCCGCGGCGGCCGATCAGGTGACACGCGACGGCACCGCCTACGCCACCCCGTGGCTGTTCGATCCGCAACTGCTCTGGTACCGGCCGTTGACCGCCGAGCGTGCCGGTATCGACGTCACCCAGCCCGTCACCTGGGACGCGCTCCTCAGCGGCGCCGATCGCCTCGGTGTCACGGTGCAGATCGCCGACGATCGCGGTCTGGGCCTGGTCGAATGGATCTCGGCCCTCGTCGCCGCGGGCGACGGCGACGTCACGAAGGGGGACCTGTCCGGAGCCGCGGGCCAGGGTGCCGCTTCGGTCATCGAGTACTACCAGGAGGCGGGTGTCGGCCCCGGCCCCTCCACGACAGCAGCCAGTGGATTCGTCGGATCGAACGGCGGCTTCCTGATCGCTCCCGGATCGGCGCTGTCCGATCCGGCACTCTTGCCGCTGGGCACCGAGTTCGCGGTCACGGCCTATCCGGCCCTCGTCGGCCAGGCTCCGGCCCCGGCCCGTGGCATCGCGCTCGCCGTCGGCGCCGAGTCCGCCCACGCCAAGCAGGCGGCGGCCTTCGTCGAGTGCCTGGCGGGTGATGAGGTCGTCCGGCCGGTCGTGACCACCTCCGGGTACGGGCCCGCGAAGGTCGGGCTGCTCAAGGACGAGCAGGTGCGAACCGCGCTGCCGACCGCGGCCGTGCTCGAGGCCGCGATGCTGACGGCGCGCACCGTGCCGGTGACCCCGCGCTGGAACGCGGTGCGCCGCGCGATCGATGACACCTGGTCGCCGTTGGGTTCGGTCAACGCCGACAGCACGCCCCGGATCTCGGCCGCGGCGGTGCGGGCAGCGCTGAAGGGAGAGCTGCCATGAGGCCGCACCGGCCCAGGGCCGGGTTCGCGAAAGGGTGGGGCTGGCTCACGCCAGCCGTCCTCGTCCTCGTCGTCGTGACGCTGGTGCCGGTCGGACGGCTGATCTGGACGTCGTTGCACCGCTCCAGCACGACCAGTGACAGCTTCACCGGTCTCGACAACTACACCGATCTGGTCACGAACCGCACCTGGTGGCTGGCGGTGGCCACGACCCTGGTGGTCGTCGCATCCGTCGTCCTCGTCCAGGTGGTGCTCGGCGTCCTGTTCGGCGCGGCGATCCATCGCATCTGGCCGGTCGCCCGGGTCTTCGTGCTGGTTCCGCTGCTGCTGTTGTCCGTCGTCAACGTGATCGCCTGGCGCGATGCGGCGTCCGGCGGCTATCTCACCGAGTGGTTCGGCGTCGGCTCGGGCAACGGATCGGCCGGAGCCCAGTTCGTCGCCGTCACGATCGGCGAGGCATGGCGCGGAACCGGCCTGGTGGCGGCGGTGGTCGCCCTGGCCCTGACCGCGGTGCCGGCGTCCCTGTCCGCATCCGCCATCGCCGACGGAGCCACCGGGTGGCAGCGGTGGCGGCGGGTCGTCGTACCGTCCATCGCCCCGGCACTCGCGGGTGTCACGGCGTTCCGGGTGTTCGACACCTATCGGGTCCTCGACGGTCCGCTGCTGGCCGACGACTCGGCGCTGCGCACGGCGCCCCTGCTGACGTGGACCACGCAGTTCTCGGCCTTCGAGCTGGGGCTCGGCGCTGCGATGTCGGTCCTGTTGCTGCTGATCGGCGCGGTCCTCGCCGCGATGGTGCTGCCGTTGTTCCGGGTGAGGAGGCTGCTGTGAGTTCCGCAGGTCTCACCGGAGTGCCCGTCGCGTCGATCCGCTCGCGGCTGGCGGCCTCGGTCGTCTCGTTCCTCCTCGGCTTCGCGGTCGCGAACATCGGTGTCATCGTCGTGCCGCGCCCCGACTCCTGGCTGTGGCTGGCCGTCGCGATCGTCCTGATGCTGACCGGTGTCGTGGGCGTGCTGTTCGCCGACACCCGGCGGGGCCTGTCGGTGTGGGCCGTGCTCGGCATCGAGCTGTTCGCGGTCTTCACCCTGCTGCCGTTGCTGTGGGTGTTCACGACCGCGACGGGCGAGGACCGCCAGACCCTGTGGCCCGACGAGGTGTCATGGTCGGCGTTCGGCGAGGTGTGGGATGCCGGTTCGATCCGGTCGTCGATGGTCACCACCCTGCTGGTGGCGGGCCTGGCCACCGTCGTGGCGATCGTGCTCGCGGTGCCCGCCGCCTTCGCGCTGGTGCACCGTCGCGTGGCGGGGCGCCGCTGGTGGTACCTGGCGTTCGTCGCCGCCCTCGTGCTGCCGACGTTCGTGCTCGCCGCCCCGGCGGTCGCCCAGCTGCTCGCCTTCGGCGTGGCCGACTCCCGGCTCGCCATGGTCGTACCGACCCTCGCCCTCGCGCTGCCGATCGCCGTCTGGCTCATGGTCCGTGTGTTCCGCCGGGTCCCGTGGTCGTTGTACGACTCGGTGCGAGCCGACGGCGGGTCGTGGTTGCAACGGATGCGCCACTTCACCCTGCCGCACGTCACGCTCGACATCGCGCTCGTCACGGTGCTGGTGTTCTTCTGGACGGCCGGCGACTTCGCGCTCGGTGCCGGTCTGGCACCCACCGATGCCCAGCGGCCCCTGCCGGCCACCCTGCTCGCGCTCGATCCCGAGCAGTCCCGCCTCGCCGCGGCCGTCGGCCTGTGGTGGATCCTGCCGCTCGTCCTCATCGTGGCGGTGTTCTCACGCCGCCTGGTGTCCCTCGTGGGAAGGTCTTGAGATGCCCTCGATCGAAGCACGCGACGTCACGGTCGTCCGCGGCGGCCGGACCCTGCTGGACGGGGTCAGTCTGGTCGTCCCCGACGCCGAGACGCTCGCCCTCGTCGGCCCGCCCGGTGCCGGCAAGTCACTGCTGCTGCGGGTGCTGATGGGGCTCGAGGACGTCACCAGCGGCGAGATCGCGATCGGTGAGCGCGACGTCACGAACGAGTCGCCGCGCAAGCGCGACCTGTCGATGATGTTCGAGGACTTCGCCCTGCACCCGCAGCGCGATGTGTACGACAACCTGGCGTTCGCCGCGACGCTTCGCCGCGGCTATGACAAGGCCGCGCTCGCCGAGCGTGTCGCCGACGTCGCCGAGCTGCTCGCCCTCGATCACGACCTCGGGCTGCGGCCCGCCGATCTGGACGATCAGCGCCGCCAGCGCGTCGCCGCGGGCAGAGCCCTGGTCCGCGATGCCGAGGCCTATCTGCTCGACGATCCGTTCGCCGCCCAGTCGGCCCGGGTGCGCCCCCATGTCCGGTCGGTCGTGCTGCAGTGGCAGCGCGAGAACGCCCGCACGACCCTGCTCACGACGTCCGACATCGACGAGGCGCTGGCGTCGGCCGATCGCGTCGCGGTGATGCACCAGGGATTCATCCATCAGATCGGCACCCCCCGCGAGCTGTACGACCGCCCGGCCGACATGTTCGTCGCCGGCTATCTGGGCGCTCCGCCGATGAACCTGGTGCCCGGCTTCCCGTCCGCGGGTGGCATCGAGACGGCCCTCGGCGTCATGCGGCTCGATCCCGCCCAGGAGCGTGCGGTCAGCGGCCACGAGGTCGTCGTCATCGGCGTCCGTCCCGAGCACCTGACCGAGAGCGACGCGTACGCGTCGCCGTTCTCGTTCGAGGCCACGATCGACGATCTGGAGTGGCGGGGCCGCAGCCAGTTCGCCTATGTCGGCTACGAGATCGACCCGGCGATCGAGAACGTCTTGACCGAGGTCGAGGAACTGGTCGACTTCGACCTGTTCCAGAGCTTCGTGATGGCCGAGCTGCCGTCCGATCGCGAGCTGTCCCACGGTTCCCGCGTCCGGTTCGGAGCCCGCCAGATCCACCTGTTCGACCCGGTGACCGGCGAGAACCTGTCGGCGTGAGCGTGCCACGCGTCTGCGGGGCGGTCGTCGGCGCTGCCGGCGCGCTCGCGTACGCGACGCTGACGCTGCTGCGCTTCCACCAGTTCCGGCTGGCCTCGTGGGACAACGCGATCTTCGAGCAGGCCATCGCCGGATACGCCCATCTGAACGCGCCGATCGTCGACGTCAAGGCGCCCGGATTCCACATCCTGGGCGATCACTTCTCACCCATCGACGCCCTGGTCGCCCCGTTCTACCGGCTGTTTCCCGATGCGCGCACGATCCTGCTGGCCCAGGTGGTGCTGATCGCGCTGTCGATCGCGATCGTGACGACGCTGGCCGTGAGGATCGCCGGCACCTGGTGGGGCAGTGCCGTCGGCGTGCTCTACGCGGTCTCGTTCGGACTGCAGTCGGCCGTCGCCGCCGACTTCCACGAGGTCGCTTTCGCGGCCCCGCTGTTGGCGCTGGCCGGTGCGGCGTATGTGGATCGTCGGTACACCGCGATGCTGTGGTGGACGGCGCCGCTCGTCCTGGTCAAGGAGGACCTCGGCTTGACCGTCGCCGCTGTCGGCGCGGTGCTGTGGCTGGCGGGGGAGCACCGTCGCGGCACCTGGGCCATGATCGGCGGGGTCGTCGCTTCCGTACTGACCGTGATCGTGATCATCCCGGCGTTCGCGAGCGACGGGGCGTACGCCTACACCGCGTCGACCGGCCTGGCGCCGTTCGACGAACCGGGCCGCAAACTGGCCACGCTCGCCCTGACCGTCGGCGTCACCGGCCTGGCGGCCCTGCTCTCGCCCTGGGTGCTCGTGGCGCTGCCGACACTGGCCTGGCGGTTCGCGGCCGACAACCCCTACTACTGGGGCACGGACTGGCACTATTCGCTGATCCTGATGCCGGTCGTGTTCGTGGCCCTGGTCGATGCGATCCAGCGCTTCGACCAGGTGCGGTGGCTGGTGCCCGTCGCGGCCGTCGTCACGGGTTTCACGTTCGCCGGTTCGCCCCTGGCGTCGTTGCTCGACGATGACACGTGGCAGGACCCGCCCCGGGCGTCGGCAGCGCGCGACATCGTCGCGGCCGTCCCGGAGGGCGCGTCGGTCGAGGCCGATATCGGCCTGCTGACCCACCTGACCACCGGGCGTACTGCCTACTGGGTGGGCACGATCGGCGACACCGTCACGCCCGACTACGTCGTGTTCGACCACCAGTCACAGCTCGGCTCGCCGCCCGACGCACTGGTGTACGCGCGCGACAAGTACGGCGGCACCTGGGCCACCGTCATCGATCGTGATGGCTTCCAGCTCGTCCGGCGCCTTGACGGTTGAACGAGCCCGTCGTCCTACCGGCGCCTTCCCACGGCTCGGCCGTGGCCGGCCTCACCGCTGGCGACCGGTGGTAGCGAACACTCGGTCGCCAGCTGGAAGCTCGCTCTGCGAGCGACGGCGGGCAGGCGCCGGTGAGATGGCCGGCTCGCAGTGGATCAGGGGTGGGTCATCGACATGACGTCGAGGGCCTCGTCGAGGTCGGCTTCGGTGATCTCGCCACGCTCGACGTAGCCCTCCTCGAGCACCACCTCGCGGATCGTCTTGCGCTCCTTGACCGACTTCTTCGCGACGGCGGCAGCGTTCTCATAGCCGATGTGGCGGTTCAGCGGGGTCACGATCGACGGGCTGGACTCGGCCAGTTCGCGGCAGCGCTCGACGTTCGCGGTGATGCCGTCGATGCAGCGATCGGCGAGCGTGCGCGACGTGTTGGCGAGCAGGCGGATCGACTCCAGGATGTTGCGGCCGATGACCGGCAGCATCACGTTGAGCTCGAACGCGCCCGAGGCGCCTCCGTAGACGATCGTGGCGTCATTGCCGATGACCTGGGCCGCCACCATCAGGGTCGCCTCCGGGAGCACCGGGTTGACCTTGCCCGGCATGATGCTCGAGCCGGGCTGCAGATCGGGCAGGTTGATCTCACCGAGGCCGGCGCGGGGACCGGAGCCCATCCAGCGCAGGTCGTTGCAGATCTTGGTCAAGCTGACCGCGATGGTGCGCAGGGCGCCGGACAGTTCGACGATGCCGTCGCGCGCGCCCTGGGCTTCGAAGTGATCCGTGGCCTCGGTGATGGGCAGGCCGGTGTCGGCCGCCAACAGCTCGATGACGCGCTGGGGGAAGCCGACCGGCGTGTTGATGCCCGTACCGACGGCGGTACCGCCGAGCGGCACCTCGGCCGCCGCGGGCAGAGCGCGCTCGACCCGGCCGATGCCCTTGCGGATCTGGGCCGCGTAGCCGCCGAACTCCTGGCCCAGCGTGACCGGGGTGGCGTCCATCAGGTGCGTGCGTCCGGACTTGACGACCTCGGCGAACTCGGCGGACTTGGCCTCCAGGCTCGACGCGAGGTGGTCGAGCGCCGGGATCAGGTCGTTCACGGTCGAGGCCGTGGTGGCGACGTGGATCGACGTCGGGAACACGTCATTGGACGACTGGCTGGCGTTGACGTGGTCGTTGGGGTGCACGTCCTGGCCGAGTGCCTGGGTGGCGAGCGTCGCGATGACCTCGTTCGTGTTCATATTGCTCGACGTGCCGGAGCCGGTCTGGAACACGTCGATCGGGAAGTGCGCGTCGTACCGGCCCGTGGCGACCTGCTCGGCGGCGGCCACGATCGCGTCGGCGACGGCCTGGTCGAGGATGCCGAGCTCGGCGTTGGCCTTGGCGCAGGCGGCCTTGATCTGGGCCAGCGCGCGGATCTGTGCCGACTCGATCGGCGTGCCGGAGATCGGGAAGTTCTCGACGGCGCGCTGGGTCTGTGCGCGGTACAGGGCGTCGGCGGGCACCTTGACCTCGCCCATGGTGTCGTGCTCGATGCGCCACTGCGTGTTGTTCTCGCTCATGAGGCCGACTGTATCGACGCCGGTTCGGCCGCGAGGAGCCAGGATCTGCACTAGCGTGTGGCCGTCATGCATTCCCCCGCTCTGACTGCCGCGGACGCGAGCCATTGGCGTCTCGGCATTCCCACCTGGTTGTTCGTGCTCGGACCACCGATCTCGCTGGTGGGCTACGTGGTCGTGATCTGGAACGAGCCGACCGGCTTGCCGGGGTCGATGGAGGCCCTGCTGTCGTGGCCGTATGCCGCGTCATGTGTGCTGGGCGGTGCTGGTGTCGCAGCGGCCGTCACTGGGGCGGTGGCACCACGTCTGGCAGCCGCGGGCATGGCCGTCGGTCCGATCGTCGCGGCGTGGTCGGACGCCGGAATGCTGGAGTTGACCATCGCGGTGGTCTGGGGACTCATCCTCTTGATCGACGTCACCTTCCGCGCCCGCCAATCTGCTGTGATCGACCATCTGGGCGGACCGTCGGGGGAACGAGTGGCCGAACGACCGCGATGGATCGGTCCGGGACGCGCCTTGGTTACTGCTGCAGCTGTCGTGATGCTCGCCTTCTGCGTGTCGAAGTGGACCGAACGGCGACTGGACCTGCTCGAGCTCGATGATCGGGCCGCGCCCGCGATGGGTGTGCTGCGCGGGGTGCAGGGCGACGTCGCGCAGATCGACGTGTCAGGCAAGGTCTATGACTTCTACGATCCCTCGTTCCTGAGCCTCGAGGAAGGCGCCGAGGTTCCGGTCTTGACCGACCCCGAGGGCAGAGAACGCCCTTGGGGGCCTGAGGACGCCGATCCTGACAGCTGGTCCGACTGGATGGCGCTCGCCGGCGCGGTGCTGCTCGTGCTCGTGATCGTCGTCGGGGTGCGCGTCTATCGTCTGGCCAGGCTTGCTGCCGGTGGGCGTTCGGTGCGCGCCCGCATCGTGCTCGACGGTGACGCCGGTTCGTTGACCTTGGTGCCGTGCGACGACGATCAGCCGGTGGCGGTGTTGGCCGCGCTTGAACTCCCCGGATCAGGAGGCCGGGTCGACGCCTACGACCTCTGGTGGGTGGACTCGGAGGGCGGATTCAAGGACGACTGCTTTGGCGGCGAGGGCTGCTGCGAAGGCATCGCCGGTGACTCTGCCGAGCCGATGGACGTGGTCGTCCACGGGCTCAGTCGCTACGGGGATCCAGTCATCATCGAAGTGCAGGAGCAAGACGGACCGATCGCAGTCGTCGCGGCGCTCAGGGTCGTCGAGCCGAGGACCGTACGCGGCCTCTGGCGCCGATGGGCTGATCGCGGCATGCGAGGCGCAGAACAGATTGCGAGCAGTCACGTGGGCCGGACGATGGTGCAGGCAAGCCGTCGACCGGCCTTGCGATGGCTCATCGTCCCTGTCGCGTGTCTCGGAGGTCTGTTGGGCCAGTGGATCTGGGGCACGTCGTCCGATGATCTTGCGTCGTCATGGCTCGCCGTGGTCATGGTCGCCCACCTGTTCGGAGGAATCGCCCATGCGATCTGGTCCTATTTCGCCCCGCCGGTACGACTGGTCGGCGGCGACGTCGTGATCGCAGGACGCGTGCGCGATCAGGTCGTCGACCTGGGTTCGATCGAAGGCGTGCGCGCTCGTCGCGACTACATCGCGCTCGACGTGCGAGGTCAGGCGAACTCGATCCCGATCCACCCCGACTTCGATACAGACGCTCAGCTCGAAGCCCTGCGGAGCGTCATAGCGCACGCCGTGGCGGGGCACCGTGCTCCGCCGTCCGAGCCCGCGATCTACCGGCGATGGGGACCGAGCGCTGTCGCCGCGCTGGTGACGCCGCTACCGTTCGTGGTCGTGTCGCTGATCGTGACCCGGGCTCAGATGCCGCTGATCGACTGGTCGCTGCTGTTCTGAGGGCCTGGACCGCGTCCGGCCAGCAGCCAGTAGGACTCTCGGCGGTCCTGCAGGCGCACCGGGACCTCGGTGACCGTGATCTCGTGGAAGTGGGCGGCCAGGACGCCGCGCACGTTCGGGCTGTCCGCCATCGACCAGATCACCAGGCGGCCGTCCGAACGGAGCGCCTCGGCACAGCGGCCGACGAATGCGTCCTCGTACAGGGCGGCGTTCTGTTCGTGGACCAGGAAACCGGGGCCGTTGTCGACGTCGAGCAGGATCGCGTCGAGCGATCCGGACGGCTGCCGCTCGACGAGATCGCGGACGTCGCCGACCTCGACCGACAGGCGGGGATCGGCCGGCAGCTCCACGGCGTCGATGACCTCGGCGTGCAGTTCCGCGACCGTGACACTGCGGACCTCCTCGCTCGCGAGCAGTTCGCGGACGGTGTACCCCAGTCCGAGCCCGCCGACGAGCACGTCGCCGCTCACGCCCTCGGCCAGCATCCGCTCCGATGTGGTCTCCACATCGTCCATCACGAACACCCCGTTGACCCGCAACTCACGGGCGCCATCGGAGCGCCGGCGCAGGTGTACGTCCATATGACCATGATGCCCAGCCCCGATGTGGGCCAGATCTCGCCGCCGTTGGTTGTCGTCGTCAACCAACGGCGATAAAGTTGACGAGGTCAACTACTGCGAATGAAGTGAGAACAAGTGACTACCACCGTCACGGCGGAACAATCCGGCCAGATGTCGCACCGCGAGGTGCTCGAAGCGCTCAGCGGCCTGCTGCTCGCGATGTTCGTCGCGATGCTGTCCAGCACCGTCGTCACGAACGCCCTGCCGCGCATCGTGACCGACCTGCACGGCAGCCAGACCGGCTACACATGGGTCGTCGTGGCCACCATGCTCGCGATGACCGCGACCACCCCGGTGTGGGGCAAGCTCGCCGACCTGTTCAGCAAGAAGCTGCTGGTCCAGATCGCACTGGTCATCTACACGATCGGCTCGCTGATCGCGGCCTTCGCGCCGAGCATGGGCATCCTGATCACGGCTCGCGCCGTACAAGGTCTGGGCGTGGGCGGCCTGACCGCCCTGGTGCAGGTCGTCATCGCGACCATGGTGTCGCCGCGCGAGCGTGGCCGCTACTCGGGCTACATCGGTGCCGTGTTCGCCGTCGCGACCGTCAGTGGCCCGTTGATCGGCGGCCTGATCGTCGACAGCCCGCTCGGCTGGCGCGGTTGCTTCTTCGTGGGGCTCCCGTTCGCGGTCGCCGCGTTCGTCGTGCTGCAGCGCACGCTCCATCTGCCGGTCGTCAAGCGTGATGTCTCGGTCGACTACCTGGGCGCCGGCCTGATCGTCGGCGGCGTCAGCGCCCTGCTGATCTGGGTCTCGCTGGCCGGCTCGGACTTCGCCTGGGCGTCCACCACGTCGTACCTGCTCGTGGCCCTGGGTGCCGTGCTGATCATCGCCGCACTGGTCGTCGAGGCCAAGATCGCTCCCGAGCCCGTCATCCCGCTGCGACTGTTCCGCGACCGCACCACGAGCCTGGCGACCGTCGCGTCGATCATGATCGGCGTCGCGATGTTCGGCGCGACGGTGTACCTGAGCCAGTACTTCCAGTACTCGCGCGGCATGTCGCCGACCGATGCGGGCCTGATGTCGATCGCGATGGTCGGCGGCCTGATGGTGTCCAGCCTCGTCAGCGGCCGCATCATCACCCGCACCGGAGTCTGGAAGCGCTGGCTGCTCGGCGGCATGACGCTGGTCCTGACCGGCTTCGCCCTGCTCGGCACGATCGACGCCACCACGTCGCTGTGGGTCATCGGCGGATTCATGCTCCTGGTCGGCCTCGGCATGGGCGCCACGATGCAGAACCTCGTCCTGGCGGTGCAGAACAACACCCCGCTGGCGGACATGGGCGCGGCCAGCTCGGTCGTCGCGTTCTTCCGCACGCTGGGCGGCTCGATCGGCGTCGCTGCGCTGGGCACGATCTTGAGCCACCAGGTGCGTGACAACGTCACCGAGGGCGTCAAGCAGTTGGCCGCGGACGGCCGGCTGTCGCAGGCCGATCTGGCCAGCCTGGAGCACAGCACGGGCCAGATCCCGGACCTGGACTCGCTCTCGCCCGCGCTTCGGACGCTGTACGAGACGGCGTTCGGCGATGCGTTCGGCCACATCTTCGCGGTGGCCACACCGTTCGCGGTCGCCGCCCTGATCTGCATCCTCTTCATCCGCGAGGTGCCCCTGCGGACGACGGTCGATCACTCATGAGCCGCGACAAGGTGCTCGACACCCTTCAGCTCGAGGTGGGCGTGCTGATGCAGCGGGTGCGCCGTGTCATCGGCGAGCGCGCGCGTGCGCTGCATCCGGACCTGCAGGCCGGGTCGTATCTGGTCCTCACGCAGATCGCGCAGGAGGAGACCCAGCGCGCCTCGGACCTGTGTGCCGCCCTGAGCATCGACAAGGCCGCCATCAGCCGTCAGGTCCAGCATCTGCTCGAACTCGGCTTCATCGAGGCGCGGCGTGACCCCGAGGACGGTCGCGCGACACTGCTCTCGTTGTCCGACGACGGGGCGCGCCGACTGGCCGAGGTCGGCGCTCAACGTCGCACGTCGCTCGAGCAACGACTGGCCGAGTGGCGCGACGACGAGCTCGACACCTTCGTGTCCGGACTGACCCGGTACAACGTGACGCTCGGACAGCATCTCGCATAGTGAGACGGTTGCTGGGCGCGACCATCCTACGAAGACAAGGGATTTCACCAGGTAGTTGCACCTGAGGTGCAGATTCCTCTCCTCCCGTCCCGTGTCGCCCTTGTGGTGACACTGTGGTCCGGGTCACACTTCGGGCACTCGACCTGGAGGGGAGCCGGCGCTTGCTGAGTGTCCAGAACTTGGAAGTCGTGTACGACGACGTCGTGCTGGCGCTTCGGGGGGTCTCGCTGACGATCCCCGACGACAAGATCATCGCGCTGCTGGGGGCGAACGGCGCAGGGAAGTCGACCTTGCTGAGGGCGCTGTCCGGGATGCTGGACATCCACGAGGGCGACGTCCGCAAGGGTGATGTGACACTCGACGGCGCCTCGGTGGCCCGGCTGTCCGCCTCGCAGATGGCGGCGCGAGGCATCAAGCACGTGCTCGAGGGCCGCCGGGTGTTCCGCGAGCTGACCGTCGAGGAGAATCTGCGCGTCGGCGCCCATGTGGCCCGCAAGGACATCAAGGAGAATCTGCGGCGGGTCTACGACCTGTTCCCGCGTCTGGTCGAGCGCAAGGATCAGCTGGCGGGCTTCCTGTCCGGCGGCGAGCAGCAGATGCTGGCGATCGGCCGGGCCCTGATGTCAGGGCCCCGCTACCTGCTGCTCGACGAGCCCAGTCTCGGCCTCGCGCCGATGGTGGTCGGTCAGATCCGCGACATCGTCGCCGAGATCAACCGGCAGGGCACCGGGGTCCTGCTGGTCGAGCAGAACGCCACGATGGCGCTGCAGATCGCGCATCACGGTTACGTGCTCGAGACGGGTCGCGTCGTGATGGACCGGCCGGCCGCCGAGCTGCTCGCCGACGACGACATCCGCGAGTTCTACCTCGGGCTGGGCGCCGAGGGCGAGCGCACGTCGTATCGCGACATCAAGCACTACCGGCGCCGGAAGCGGTGGGCGTCATGACCCCCCGGCCGGTCCTCGAGGTCCGCGATGTCACGCTGGCGTTCGGCCAGGTCAAGGCCATCAACGGCATCAGCTTCGACGTGCGCGAGGACGAGCTGTTCGCGGTCATCGGGCCCAATGGCGCGGGCAAGACCAGCGTCTTCAACGTCATCTCGGGCGTCTACCGCCCGCAGCAGGGGTCGGTCAGCCTGAACGGACAGTCGATCCTGGGGTTGTCGCCGGCCGACATCGCCCACCGCGGCGTGGCGCGCACGTTCCAGAACATCGAGCTGTTCAGCAATCTGACCGTCATCGACAATCTGATGCTCGGCCGTCACCAGCACGTCGGCTACGGCACGCTGTCGGCCGTCGCGTGGCTGGGTCGCGCGCGCCGCGAGGAACTGCGGCACCGGCGCGTGGTCGAGGAGATCATCGACTTCCTCGAACTGGCCGCCTGGCGTGCGTACCCGGTCGGGATGCTGCCGTACGGCGTGCAGAAGCGGGTCGAGCTCGGCCGCGCGCTCGCGATGGATCCGGGCTTGCTGTTGCTCGACGAGCCGGTCGCCGGCATGAACCTGGAGGAGACCGAGGACATGGCACGGTTCATCCTCGACGTCCGCGAGGACCTGCATGTGCCGATCATCATGGTCGAGCACGACATGGGCCTGGTGATGGACCTGGCCGACCGCGTCATGGTCGTCGACTTCGGCGTCCCGATCACGACGGGTACTCCTGACGAGGTGCAGCGCGATCCCGCCGTGATCGCCGCCTACCTGGGGACGGCATGAGCGGCCGGGCGGGCGCCGTCACGATCGCGGCCCTGGTGCGCGACCGGGCGCAGAGCATGCCCGACGGCGTCGCGATGCGACACAAGGAGTACGGCCTGTGGCGCGAGTACACCTGGGCCGACTACTGGGAGCTGATCCTCGATGCCGCCCACGGCCTGCTCGCACTCGGGGTCCGGCCGCACGATCGTGTCTCGATCCACTCCGAGAACCGTCCGGAATGGATGATCCTGGACCTGGCCGCCGTCGCGGTCCGCGGCACCACGGTCGGGCTGTACCCGACCAATCCGGCGCCCGAGGTCGAGTACCTGGTCGGGCACTGCGGCAGCGTGGTGCATCTGGCTGAGGACCAGGAGCAGCTCGACAAGATCCTCGACGTCTCGGTGCCCGAGCTGCGCACGATCCTCTACGTCGAGCCACGCGGTATCGCCGGACACTACGACGACCCGCGGCTGATGCCGTGGGAGGCCTTCATCGCCGCGGGCGCCGAGCATCGGGCGCAGCATCCCGACGCGGTCGACGCACTGATGGCGCAGGCCGTCCCCGACGATGTCATGACGCTCGTCTACACGTCCGGCACCACCGGTCCGCCGAAGGGCGCGATGCTGACCGTGGCCAATGCGCAGTTCGCGATGCACACGGTGCTGGAGGACGACAGCTTCGTGCACCCGGCTCCGGGGCCGAAGGACCTGACGCTGTCGTACCTGCCGCTCTGCCACGTCGCCGAGCGCTTCTTCACGACCTGGTTCAACTCGGGCGCGGGGGTGCAGACCAACTTCGCCGAGTCGATCGACACGGTGCCCCAGAACCTGCGCGAGGTGCAGCCCACCCTGTTCTTCGCGGTGCCGCGCATCTGGGAGAAGCTGCTGGCGACGGCGCGCATCAAGCTCGATTCCGCGACCCGGTTCAAGCGGGTGTACGCCCGCTTCTGGCTCAAGCAGGCCGACAGCATCGGGCGCACCCTGGTCGAGAACGGCGGTGCGCACACCGCGGGCACCCGGATCCGGTACGCGATCGGCTGGGTGCTGTTCTTCCGGGCGCTCAAGACCCGGCTGGGTCTGCGCCGTGTGCGCTACGCGTCCTGCGGCGCCGCCCCCATCGCGCCCGAGGTGCTCAAGTTCTTCATGGGCATCGGGGTCCCGGTGCACGAGGTCTACGGCATGACCGAGAACTCGGCGATCGCGACGGCGAACCGGCCTGGGCGGGTGCGTCTCGGCACGGTCGGCGAGGCTCTCGAGGGTGCCGAGATCCGCATCGACGAGCAGACCGGCGAGATCCTCACCCGACATCCGGCGGTGTTCGCCGGCTACTGGCGCAACAGCGAGGCCACCGCCGAGACGATCGATCCCGACGGCTGGCTGCATACCGGCGACGTCGGCGAGTGGGTCGACGGCACGCACATCGCGATCACCGACCGGATGAAGGACATCATCATCACGGCGGGAGGCAAGAACGTCTCGCCGTCGGAGATCGAGAACGCGCTCAAGGCATCGCCGTTCGTCAAGGAGGCGGTCGTGGTCGGCGACGGCCGCAAGTACCTGACGGCGCTGGTCGGCATCGAACTCGACACGGTAGGCGAATGGGCCCAGCGCCGCGACCTCGCCTTCACGACCTATCGCGATCTCACGGAGAAGGACGAGGTCCGCGGCCTCATCAGGGAGCTGGTCAAACAGGTCAACGAGCGCTTCGCGTCGGTCGAGCAGATCAAGGACTTCCGGATGCTGCCCAAGGAACTGGACCACGAGGACGGCGAACTGACCGCGACCCAGAAGGTCAAGCGCTCCGCGGTCGACACGGCGTTCGGCGAGCTGATCGCGGACATGTACGGGGGTGCCGCATGAGCGAGTTGCTGACCGCCGTCAGTTCCGGCCTCGGCCAGGGGGCGATCTACACGCTGCTCGCGCTGGGCTTCGTGATCATCTACAAGTCGATGAGCGTCATCAGCTTCGCGCAGCCCGCGCTGATGATGTCGGGCGCGATCCTGGTGTCGTACCTGTCGCCGCGGTTCGGGTTCTGGTTCGCGGTGATCCTGGGCGGCGTGCTGATCGCCGTCGTGGCGCTCGTGATCGAGCGGCTCGCGATCCGTCCGATGGTCGGCAAGGCCGTGTTCGTCATCGCGATCATCACGATCGGCGTCGACATCGTCGTGCGGGTCGTGGCCGGCGCGTTCGTCGGCTCGGATCCACGCGTGATCGGCGATCCGTGGGGCCTCGAGGTCTGGCGGATCGGCGGTGTTCAGATCCAGCACCGGCACGTGGCAGCGGTCGTCGCCGCGGCGATCATCGTGGCCCTGCTGGCGGCCTTCTTCCGCTACACGCCCATCGGCCTGGCGATGCGCGCCGCGGCCCTCGACCAGGAGGCGGCGATGGCGCAGGGCGTCAACGTCGGCACCGTGTTCGCGACCTCGTGGGCGATGGCCGGGTTCCTGGCGGCGATCGCTGGGGTCTTCGCCGCCGCCGGCAATCCGCTGGACCAGAACCTGTGGATCGTCGGGCTCGCGGCGCTGCCCGTCATCATCTTGGGCGGACTCGACTCGCTGCTCGGCGCGGTCGTCGGCGGCCTGATCATCGGAGTCGTCGAGGCGCTCGTGCGCAACTACCACTCCGATCTGTTCCCGGGGCTGTCCACCAACACCGGTCCGCTGGCTCCCTACGTCGTGATGCTGCTGGTGCTGCTGGTGCGGCCGTACGGCCTCTTCGGCACCAAGGAGGTGGAGCGGGTATGAGCACGCGAGTGAAGGGCCGTCCCGAGCTCTACACGGCCTATGCGCAGGACATGGCGTTCCTGAACACACGGTCCAAGCAGGTCGGCGTGCTGGTCGTCGTGATCGCCGCGGCCGTGCTGCCCCTGACCGTCTCGGACGACCTGCTCAAGATCCTCGGCACCGGCCTGGTGCTGGCGATCGGTGCGATCGGGCTGAACCTGCTGACCGGCTTCGCCGGCCAGGTGTCGCTGGGCCATGCGTTCTTCGTCGCGGTCGGCGCCTACACGGCCTCGGCGATCGCGGGCGATCCCGACGGCCGGGCCCTGGGGCTGGGCATCACGTTCGTGCCCGTCTGGATCATCGGCGCGGGGCTGGTCGCGGCCCTGGCCGGGGCCATCGTGGCACCGCTGGCCACGCGCCTGCGCGGGCTCTATCTCGCGGTCGTCACGCTCGGCCTGGTCATCATCGGCGGCTACGCGTTCACCGAGTGGAAGGACCTGTCCGGGGGCGCCCAGGTGGGACGCGACGCACCCAAGCCGGTCGTGCTGGGTGCCGACCTCACGATCGACGGGGCCTACACGCAGGAACAGAAGCTGTACTGGCTGTTCCTGGTCGTGCTCGTGATCTGCGCGATCTTCGCCCGCAACATCGCCCGCTCCAAGATCGGCCGGGCCTTCGCGGCGGTACGCGATCGCGATGTCGCGGCCGGCGTCATGGGCGTCGAGCTGTCGAAGTACAAGCTCATCGCGTTCGTGCTGTCGTCGTTCTACGCCGGCGTGTGCGGATCGTTGCTGTTCGTCGCGAACGGTCACTTCGGCCCCGAGCGGTTCAGCGGCGGGCACGGCCTGCTGTTGTCGGTGCAGTTCATCGCGATGATCCTGATCGGCGGCGTCGCCACCGTGTCCGGCTCCATCATGGGCGCGCTGCTCATCGCGCTGCTGCCGCGCATCGCCAGCGAGCTGCCGTCGTTCCTGCCGTTCATCACCACGGCAGCCAACGAGCATCCCAACATCTTCGAGATCGAGGTCGCGACGTACGGCCTGCTGATCATCGTGTTCCTGCTGTTCGAGCCACGCGGCCTGTTCGGCATCTGGCATCGCGTCAGGACCTACTGGAAGAGCTTCCCCTTCTCGTACTGAGCAGGGCGAGGAATCACACGGAGGACAAGGAGAGTCACCAGATGAGGCGAACGATTCTGCGGGCGACGGCGGCGATGGCCGCGACAGCGCTCGTGCTGACCGGGTGTGGTCGCGGGGGAGGCGACGACGAGGACGGCGCCACGGCGCCCGGCGTGACCAAGGAACCGTGCCCCGATGCCGTCGATCAGGACAAGGGCTGCATCTACCTGGGCACCATCAGCGACCTGACCGGCGGGTTCAAGGCCGTCGGCGTGCCGCTCACGGCAGGTGGCAAGGCGTTCTGGCAGCACGTCAACGAGAACGGCGGCATCGGCGACTACGAGGTCGACGTCACCAAGTACGTCAAGGACAACAAGTACGATCCGGAGACCCACGCCCAGGTGTTCTCCGAGATCAAGGGCGATGTCTTCGCGATCGCACAGTCGCTGGGCACGGTCGCGACCGAGACGATGCTCAAGGACAACGACTCCAAGGACCTGGTCGTCATTCCGGCGACGCTCGGCTCGAACTGGTACTTCGAGGACCGTGTCCTGGAGATCGGCACCAGCTACTGCGGCGAGGCGATGAACGCGGTCGACTACGGCGTCGACGAACTCGGCGCGAAGAAGGTCGCGGCGGTTCACTTCCCGGGCGACTACGGCGACGATGCTGCGGTCGGCGCGAAGATCGCCGCCGAGAAGCGCGGAGCGACGTTCACCGATATCCCGACCGGGCCCGGCGCCGATCAGCAGGCCGCCGCGGTCCAGGCGGTCATGAAGTCCCAAGCCGATGTGGTCGTCGTCGCGACGGGTCCGCTGGAGCTCGCGGCCGTCGTGGGCGGTGCGGTCAAGTCCGGCTTCAAGGGCAAGTTCATCGGGTCGATCCCGACCTGGAACGCTGCCCTGCTGGATTCGCCGGCCGGTCCCGCCATCGAGGCGTCGTACCTGTGGGCCACGTCGTTCCCGCTGTGGGACACCGACAGCGAGGGCTTCAAGGCCATGCGTGAGGCCAACGGCAACCAACCGCCGAACGCCTACTTCGCACTCGGCTGGAGCGGCGGCTACATCATGAAGACCGCGCTGGAGAAGGCTGTCGACGACGGCGACCTGACCCGCGCGGGCCTGCTCAAGGCCGCCACGTCGATGACCAGTGTCGACTCCGAGGGCATGCTGCCCGAGGGTTCGGGCAACTATGCGGGTGACGCCAACGAGGCGGCCGTCCGCGTGACCCAGTTGGCCGCCCCGAAGAAGGGCTCCGGCAGCGGTGTGACGGAGTCGGTGGACTTCTTCACGGGCCCGACCTTGAAGGACTACGACTTCAAGGAGGCCTGCTACCTGCAGAAGTAGCAGTCGAACGATCGGCCACGGCGGCCCCGCTCTCGACCGGAGCGGGGCCGCCGTGCCGCGAACTGGGGCCGGCCGAAGGCCGGATTCAGTCGAGTTTGAGCTCGCTGAGCAGTGCCTGCTCGATGGTGGTCAGGTCCTCCTCGGGCTCGTCGCGTGAGACATCGCCGCGATGGTGGGTGACCAACACGGGACATGACGCGTAGCGGACGATCTGCTCGCTGACCGAGCCGAGCACGAGACCTGCGAACCCGCCGCGACCGCGACTGCCGACGACGATCAGCTCGAGCCCCTCCGAGGCGGCGATGATCGCGGGGGCGGGCTTGGCATGGACCGCGAGGAACGTGACGTCGAGATCGTCCGGCACCACCCGCCGGGCGTCGCGCTCGAGCTCGGCGAGAACCGCCGTCTCGAAGTCCTCCAGGGGAGGGACGTAGCCGAACTCCCACGTCTCGGGCTTGGGCGCCGTGGTGATGCTCCAGGCGCGCACGATCGTCACGGGCAGGCCGAGCGCGGTGGCATGGCGAACCCCGACACGCAGCGCCTCGTCGGCGTGCTCCGATCCGTCGTGAGCCACCAGCACCCCGGTCGCCGCGATGCGCTTGTTCACTCCCATGGACCCACGCTACCGGTAGCCGACGCCCTCCTCGCGGGCTCGTTCCATGTCGGCGGCCAGATACGGCTGGCGGTACGGACCATCGGCCAACAGGTGGTCGATCACGCTCTGGATCGACACCGGATCCTTGTCCTGGCTCATCTTGACCTTGAGCACGAAGCGATCGATCGGGATGCGCAGGCCCACGGTGCCCTTGGCCGCTTTGGCTCCCCATTCCTGGTCCAGCCACATGGGCTCGTCGACGTGCTGCTCGAACAGTTCGACCATGGCCGTGAGCACCCGGAGGTTCTCCTCCTCGCCGAGCATCTCGGGCACTCCCGTCAGATGAGCGGCGGTGAAGTTCCAGGTGGGCGCCTTCGAGGCGCCCGGGGCATACCAGCTGGGCGATACGTAGCCGTGGTGTCCTTGGAGGATCACCAGGACCTCACGGTCGGCGAAGCCGTGGACCTGTTCGTCGGGCCGCCCCACGTGCGTCAGCAGTGCCAGGTCGTGATCGGGGTCGAGCATGACCGGATAGTGCGAGGCGACCAGATCGCCGTCATGGCGCGACACGATGACCGCCCACGGGTGTTCGCGCACGAGCCGCCGGACGATCTCGGGATCATCGCTGAAATGACGGGGATTGTGCCTCATGCTCGTGCGGCCGTCTTGGCGATGGCGTCGATATAGGTGTCGTAGAGCTCGATGGGCAGATCGTGACCCATGCCGGGGACCTCGATCAGCTCCGAACCGACGATCGCCTCGTGTGTGGCACGTCCGCCCGACTTGTGGACCAGGGGATCGGCCAGGCCGTGGATCACGGTGGTGGGGACCTTGACGGAGCCGAGTGCGATGGTGCGATCGGTCTGGGTGAGGACCGCCATCATGTGGCGCGCCACGCCGCTGGCGATCCACCCGCGGTCGTATGTCTCGATCGCGCGGGCCGTGCCCCGTTCGACGTCGGTCGGGTAGGCGGGGGAGCCGATGATCTTCGCCGTGCGCAGGGCTCGCGCGACGTAGTCGTCGCGCGTCTTACCGGCCGAGGCGATCATCGCGGGGATCACGCGGGGGTGCTGCCAGCCGACCGTGCGCTTGCCCGTGGTCGACATGATCGACGTGAGCGAGAGGACGCGGTCGGCGTGCCGGGTGGCCAGGATCTGGGCGATCATGCCGCCCATCGACACCCCGGCGATGTGAGCCCGCTTGATGCCGAGGTCGTCGAGCAGCCCGAGCGCGTCGGCCGCGAGGTCATCGAGGCTGTAGGGCGCCTTCCCGCGGCCGCCGACGGCGCGGACCAGGTCGACCTTGGTGATCCGATGCTGACGCAGCTTGGTGGAGCGGCCCGTGTCGCGGTTGTCGTAGCGGACGACGCGGAATCCGCGGTCGGCCAGTTGCTCGCAGAACTCGTCGGACCACCAGCCCATCGGACCGCCGAGGCCCATGATGAGCAGGACCGCCGGATCTGCCTTGCGACCGAACGTCTCGTAGCAGATGTCGATGCCCGAGGGCAGATGGGCGAACTGCTCACCGGAGCGCTTCACTGCCATGTGTGCGAGCCTATCCGGGTGAAGATCACGATCGACATGTCGGGCGGCAGCGCGGAGGCCTATCTGGTGGGCCAGGACGGTCCGGGGGTGCTGTTGTTCATGGACGCGATCGGTCTGCGTCCGCAGATCGAGTCGATGGCCGACCGCATCGCGTCCTGGGGCTATGTGGTGTTGGCGCCGAACCTGTTCTGGCGCGACGGCCGTGCGGACGACCTCGCTCCCTCCGCGGATCTGCGGATCGCCGAGAACCGTGAGGCCTTCTTCGCGACCGGCGTCATGGACCGCGTCGCCAGCATCACGCCCGAGCTGGCGCGCGCGGACGCCGCGATCTGGCTGGCGCGGCTCGCCGAACATGCGTCGGCCGGTCCGGTCGGGACGACCGGCTATTGCTTCGGCGGGCGCCTGGCCCTGCGAGCCGCGGCGGACTTCCCCGACCGGATCGCAGCGGTCGGCATGTTCCACACCGGCGGCATCGTGACCGACGGTGCCGACAGCCCGCACCTCGTCGTCCCGGGTGTCCGCGCCGAGGTATTGGCCCGGCATGCCGATCACGACCGCTCGAACACGCCGGAGCAGATCGCCGCGTTCAACGACGTGCTCGACGCCGCGGGGGTCCGCTATTCGACGGCCGTGTATCCCGACGCGCCACACGGCTACACGATGGCCGACACCTCGATGTATCAGGAGGACGGCGCCGAGTGGCACTTCCGCGAGCTGCGCGATCTGTTCGGGAGAACGCTCAGGGCCTGACCGGCGACGCCTCACGCCGTTCGATGCCGTCGAGCAGAAGGTCGAGGCCGAACTCGAACTCATCGCCGGGGAACGCTTCGGCGACGGGATCGTCGTCGAAGGCGCCCGCGTCGAGAGCGCCCGCGAGGGCCGGGAGCCGCTCGCGATCGATCACGGCCCGTAGCTGATCGGCCCATCGGCGTGCCCCGTCCGCATCGCTGAACTGCTGGGCCAACAGCACCTGGTTGCGGACGTAGCCGTCGACGAGCAGCAGGCTGGACGCGACATCTCCCGCGGGGAGGGCGGACTGTCCGAGGGCCCGCAGTCCGGCGTCCATCCAGCCCAGGGAGCCGGGCCCGAGCGGGGGTGTGCCGGGGCGCACCTCGAGCACCCAGGGGTGGGCGAGCAGGACGGCCAGCTCCGCGCGCGCCCAGGCGTCGATCTCGTGCCGCCAACCCCTGCTGCCGACGGCGGGCGGCGCGCCGAGCGCGACGTCCACCATCGCCGCCTCGAGGTCCTCGCGTGATTCGACGTATCGATACAGCGCCATGGTCGTGAGGCCGAGTCGTTTGGCCACGGCGGCCATCGAGACCGCGGGGAGTCCTTCGGCGTCGGCGACCGCGATGGCCTCGCCCGCGACGGCGGGCAACGACGTGGCCGGCTTGGGGCCGCGACGCCCGGAGCGGTCGGTGCCCCACAGGTCCTGGACCACGCGGGGGACGGGGGTGTCGGTCATCGGCTCCTCCAAAACTCTTGACGCCATACACAATAGCGTCCTAGTCTCTGTCTTGGGTATAAACAGTTTACTAGATACGCAATAGGAGTTCTCATGACCGCCACCACTAGCTCGGGGCGGCGCGCCTGGATCGCGCTGGCCGTCCTGGCACTGCCGCTGCTGCTGGTCTCGATGGACGTCTCGATCCTGTATTTCGCCGCGCCTCGCATCGTCGAGGACCTGCATGCCTCGGCCACCCAGCAGTTGTGGATCTTCGACGTCTACGGCTTCGTCCTGGCCGGTCTGCTGATCACGATGGGCGCGGTGGCCGATCGGATCGGTGCCCGACGCCTCCTGCTGATCGGAGCGTTCGCCTTCAGCGCGACCTCGGTGGCCGCGGCGCTCAGCCGGTCCGCCGGAGAGCTGATCGCCGCGCGCGCTCTGCTGGGCATCGCGGGTGCCACCTTGATGCCGTCGACGCTGGCGATGGTGCGCACGATGTTCACTGATGAAGCCGAGCGTGCCAAGGCGGTCGCGGCCTGGACCGGTGTCCTCACCGCCGGCGTGAGTCTGGGCCCCGTGCTCGGTGGCGTGCTGCTGCAGCACTTCGCGTGGGGCTCGGTGTTCCTGGTCAACGTGCCGGCGATGGTGATGCTGCTGGCGCTCGGGCCGGTCCTGCTGCCACGCACGGAGGGCCGCCGCGGCGTGCCGTTCGATCTGTTCGGATCGGTGTTGTCACTGCTGGCCGTGCTGCCGGCGGTGTTCGGCGTCAAGCAGTGGGCGGCCGAGGGCTTCGACCTGCGGTGGATCGCCTGTGTCCTCGTGGGAATCGCCTTCGGGGTGCTGTTCGTCCGTCGCCTGAACACCCACCCGCATCCGCTGGTGCCTCGGCGGCTGGTGCGCAACCGCGCGTACGTGGGCGCCGTGCTGGCGAACGGGACCGGCACGTTCGCCCTGGTCGGCAATGCCGTCCTGGTCACGGCGTATCTGCAGCTGGTGCTGGACATGGGCCCGCTGGAGGCGGCGTTGTGGAGTGTCGCCCCGGCGGTCGGGGTGGGTGCTGCCGCTCCTGTGGCCGGTGTCCTCGGCCCGAGGATCGGACGCTGGGCCGTGATGGCCGGCGGCTTCCTGCTGGCGGCAGTCGGATTCGCGATCCTGGCGACGGTCGGCGTCGATGACCTGCTGCGAGTCCTGATCGGGGCCGGAGTCCTGGCCGCGGGCCTGGTCGTGGTGATGACGGCAGCCGGTGAGCTGGTGCTGGCCTCGGTCGAGCCGCACGAGGCCGGAGCCGGCGCTGCGGTCTCCGAAGCGGCGACCGAGTTGGGCGGTGCGCTCGGCATCGCGACGCTCGGAACCATCAGTGCCGCGATCTACCGCTCTGACATGGGCCACGGCTCGCTGGCCCAGGCCATCGCCACCGCGAACCACCTGCCCGATCCGGCCGCCGATGCGCTGCGCGCGGGCGCCCGGGCCGCCAGCGTCCACGGCCTGCATGTCGCCGCCCTCGTCGGGTGCCTCGTGCTGGTCGCCGCGGGCGTTGCAGCGCTCAGGGCGAGGTCGCTTGCCGCCGGTCGCCGATCGCTCGCATGAGCCGCAGTCCCTTCAGGCCCAGCGCCGGGGCCACGGCCGCACCGCGTGCGACGGGACCACGCCAGCGGGGAACGACCCGGAAGAGCTGTCGGCTGTCGAGCAGGTCGAGACCGGCCTTCGCCACCTCGGCGGTGCCGATCGGCTTGGGGCCGGAGAACAGCATCGCAGCGCCCGCGTCGTGCGACACGTCGGAGACCATGCGCGTGCCCACGACATCCGGGCAGAGGGCCCGGACCCGGATGTCGTGACCCGCATGGTCCAGATCGCCCTGCAGCGAGGTGGTGAACGACAGCACCGCGGCCTTCGTCGCGGCGTACAGAGCCAATCCGGGCACCGGGGTGAGAGCCGAGATCGAGGCGATGTTCAGGATCCGGCCGCCCGCCGGGATCATCGCGTCGACCGCGGCGCGCGACCCGCCGATCACGCCCCTGACGTTGACGTCGAGGATCGTCTCGACCTGGGTGTCGGGGTGTGTCCAGGCGTCGCCGGCGAACAGGACGCCGGCGTTGTTGACCCAGATCCCCAGCTGCCCGCGGTCGCAGGCGGCCGCGGCGACCGCACGATGACCCTCGAGATCGCGCACGTCCTGGGTCATGGCCCAGCATCCGTGTCCGAGCGCGTCGGCCGCGGCCCGGGCGGCATCGCCGTCGAGGTCGGTCAGCAGCACCCGATGGCCCCGCTCGACCAACTGTTCGGCCAGGGCGAAGCCGATGCCCCGGGCCGCTCCGGTGACCACCGCGATCGTCATGTCGCGACTGTAGTCGCTCTGCGGGCCCCCCTCGCGAGATAGTGGGGGCATGGGGCAGCCGCACGGATTCACGTACGAGGTTCGCGGCGGCGACGTCGTGATCAGCCACCACGGGCGTCGTGCCACGATCCTGCGCGGGCAGAAGGCGCAGCAGTTCCTCGCCGACGCCGACTCCGGCGACCCCCAGTTGCTGATGGCCCGGCTCACCGGCAACTACAAGCGCGGCAACGAACGCCGACGCAGCCGCTGAGCCCCGCCGGCCGGACAAGACAGTGGCCCGGACCCATCGGGTCCGGGCCACTCGCGCTGAATCAGCAGGTCACTTGAGCGCGCTCTGCTGGCAAGCCGAGGTCGCGTCCGTGAAGAGCTTCACGTCGTCGGGATCGATGCCGGCCTGATTGCCTGTGGCGATCGCGTCGAGGGTGCCTTCGGACGCGTCGTCGTAGACCTCGTCGACGAAGCAGGTGACGACCTTCTTGATGATGTCGTCGGGCAGGTTCTGGCCTCCGGCCAGATCGCCGACGAGCTTGGTGTAGCCGTCGATGACCTCCTGCTTGCTGGGCTTGCCGTCGGCGCCCTCCGTGGTCTTCGCGTCGCCACCGTCATCGGTCTGCGACGTCTCGTCGGCCTTCTTGTCGCCGTCGTCGTCGGATCCGCAGGCGGCCAGGCCGAAGGCCGAGATCGCCAGCACGAGTGCGGTGCCGGTCAGGCGTGAACGAAACTTCATCGTTGTATCCCCGTCAAGTGAAGTGCCAGACCGCGATTCGGTCAGAGTGGCACGTTCACCCTACTGATCGTGACCGGGTGTCTCGAACAGGGGTCGGACGTTCAGTGCTCGTAGTCGACGCTCGAGTAGGCCTTGAGCTTGCTGAGCTGATGTTCGCTGGTGATCTTGCGGATGGTGCCAGAGCGTGAGCGCATCACGATCGACTCGGTGATGGCCTTGCCGGCGATGTAACGGACACCGTGCATGAGCTCGCCGTCGGTGATGCCGGTCGCGACGAAGAAGCAGTCGTCGGCGGCGACCAGGTCATCGGTGCCCAGCACGCGGTCGAGATCGTGCCCCGCGTCGAGCGCCTTCTGACGCTCGTCGTCGTCGGTGGGACGCAGCCGGCCCTGGATGATGCCGCCGATCGCCTTGATGGCGCAGGCGGCGATGATGCCCTCGGGCGTGCCGCCGATGCCGGCCAGTAGGTCGACGCCGGTGTCGGGGCGAGCAGCCGTGATGCCGCCGGCCACATCGCCGTCGATGATGAATTTGATGCGTGCGCCGGCCGCGCGGATCTCGCTGACCAGATCGGCGTGACGAGGACGATCCAGTACGCACACGGTCACGTCACTGTTCTGCACGCCCTTGGCCTTGGCCACGCGGGCGATGTTCTCGGCGATCGGCAGACGGATGTCGACGACCTCGGCCGCCTCCGGACCCGCGATCAGCTTCTCCATGTAGAACACCGCCGACGGGTCGTACATCGCGCCCCGCGGCGCCACGGCCATGACCGACACCGCATTGGGCAGCGATTTGGCCGTCAGCGTGGTGCCGTCGATCGGATCGACCGCGACATCGCACTCGGGGCCGGTGCCGTCGCCGACCTTCTCCCCGTTGAACAGCATCGGCGCGTGGTCCTTCTCGCCTTCGCCGATGACCACGACACCGTTCATCTCGACGGTGTTGATGAGGGTGCGCATCGCGTTGACCGCGACGCCGTCGGCGCCGTTCTTGTCGCCGCGGCCGACCCAGCGGCCGGCGGCCATCGCGCCTGCCTCGGTCACACGCACCAGGTCGAGGGCGAGATTTCGGTCCGGGGCCTGTTCGGCGGGCTGCAGCGACTCCACGAGCCGAAGTTTAGCCGTCAGCGCACCAGCGGCTGCGGGGCGTCGTCGATCCTCGGTCTCGAGGACGACCAGACCTGATGGATGATCAGCACGGCCGCGAGGGTTCCGGTGGTGCCGAGCGCCATGTCGGCGAGCGTGTCGGCATACGCTCCGTTGCGCTCGGTGTGCTTGCTCAGGAAGGCGAAGTACTCGGCGATCTCCCACAGCAGGGCCGCCGTGACCCCGACCGCCAGACCTCGTTCGATCAGCTCGGCCAGTGTGGCGCTGCGCTGCATCGTCAACATGATGAAGGCCGCCGCGATCAGGCCGGTGTTGACGAAATGCACCAGATCGTCGAACCAGACGATGCGGTCGTAGAGATCCATCCGGTTGCCCAGCGTGTCGCTGAAGCACGGGATCGTCACCAGCAGATCGGCCACCCAGGGGAACGCCCGTTCGCGCCAGGACGTGAAGTACCACAAGGCCGGCAGGGCGAACGCGAGCAACGGGTATCCGATCGCCCTGGCTTCGGCCGCCTTGCCCTCCAGGTTGACGGCGGAGGGGTTGACGAACGCCAGCACCAGCAGCATCACGAGCACGGCCTTGGCGGCGATGTCGAGGGCGGGCACGGGGCGGGGGACCGCGTAGGGGGCCGCGGTTTCAGTCTGGCTCACTGCCCGACAGCCTACGTCAGAATCCTGCGCCCAGGTCCGTAGGATGGCGGGCGTGGCCAGCTCACGGGGCAATCCCGACCTCGGAGACGTCGTCCGTTCGGTGCTCGTCCTGGGAGTGATCGTGCTGGCGCTGTACGGCCTCGGTCAGTTCTTCACCTCGACCCCGGACGAGCCCACGCGCAGCGTGGAATGGAAGCCCGCGGTCGAGAGCGCGCGGCGCGCCGCCGACTATCCGGTGCTGGCTCCCGCCGCTCTGCCCGAGGGATGGCGCGCCACCTCGGCGCGGTACGTCCCGAAGACCGAGCGCTGGACCCTGGGACTGCTGGACCCCGACGAGGAGTACCTCGGTCTCGAGCAGTCGCGATCATCGGTCAAGACCGTGCTCGAGCGCATCGCCTCCGGAAGCGAGCCGGCCGGCTCGGCCTCGGTGCTCAGCCGAGTGTGGTCGGTGCATGCGGGCCCGGGGGACCGGATCACCTACGCGAGCAGGGTCGATGGAGTGACCACGGTCGTCACCGGCACCGTCGAGCAGCCAGAGCTCGAGCGCTATATCGGCTCACTCACGGAACACTGAGGAGCACGCCGGAGGTCCCCTCAGTCTCCGGCGTCTGATTCGGTGAGGCGGGCGCGGGCGCCGTCGAGGAAGCGTTGGCAGATCGCGGCCAGTTCCTCGCCGCGCTCCCACAGCGTCAGCGACTCCTCGAGGGTCGTGCCACCGGTCTCGAGCTTCTGCACGGTCGCGATCAGCTCATCGCGGGCCTGCTCGTACGACAGCTCGGGCTGTTCGGGCTGCTCGCTCATGCGTCCTCCTCGACCGTGCGCACCCGAAGGGCGCCATCGGTCAGCTTCAGGGTCAGATCCGTGCCGGCCGGTGCCTGCTCGACCTGGGTGACGACGGTGCCGTCGGGCAACTGCGCGACGGCATAGCCGCGTTCGAGTGTGGCCAGCGGCGACAGGGCGCGCACACGGGCCAGATGGTGGCCGATCTCGTCGTGAGCCCGGTCGAGCCGGTGCGTCATCGAGCGTCGAGCGCGTTCGCGCTGATCGGTCACGATCGCCTCGGCAGCGTCGATCAGCGTGGTGGGCGCCGCGAGAACCGGCCGCGAGCGCAGCTGTTCGAGACGATGGGTCTCATGGTCGAGATGGCCGCGGACCACACGGCGCATGCGATCGCGCGCCTGCCCGAGGCCTGCCAGCTCATCGACGACATCGGGGACGATCCGCTTCGCGGCATCGGTGGGCGTGGACGCCCGGACATCGGCCACCAGATCCAGCAACGGGACGTCCTGCTCGTGGCCGATGGCGCTCACGACGGGCGTGCGCGCCTCGAAGACCGCACGCACCAGACCCTCGTCGGAGAACGGCAGCAGATCCTCGAGCGAGCCGCCACCGCGACTGATGACGACGACGTCGACCGTCGGATCGGCGTCGAGGACGCCGAGCGAGTGGATCACGTCGCGGGCCGAGTCGGGGCCCTGCATGACGGTGTGCCGCACGACGAATCGCACGCCCGGCCACCGCAGACGCGCGTTCTCGAGCACATCGCGTTCGGCCGCGGAGTCCTTCGCCGTGATCAGGCCGATGCCGCCGGGCAGGAACGGCAGCGGCCGCTTGCGTTCGGCAGCGAACAGTCCCTCGGCGGCCAGGGCGTGCCGCAACTGCTCCAGACGAGCGGCCAGAATGCCCTCGCCCTGCAGACGGATCTCGCGGATCTCGAGCGCGAACGAGCCACGTGGCACGTAGTACGCGGGCTTGACCTGCAGCACCACGTGGGCGCCCGGTCCGACCGGCGCGGGCAGCGCGTCGAGGATCGCGGCGTGGCAGGTCGCCGGGACGACCACGTTGGCCACGCGATCCTTCAGCGTCAGGAAGCAGGTGCCGGGCCGGCGGCGCAGCTCGGAGATCTCGGCCTCGACCCAGACGGCGCCCAGCCGGCCGACCCAGTCGCCCACGGCCGACGAGATGGTGCGCAGGGCGGCCGGGGAGTCCGGCGACGTCTGCAGGGCCATGCGGCCACCCTAGAGGCTGGCGGTGACGCCCGCCGGTCCTCGTTCCTCGGACCTGGCGATCAACCATCGGTCGCCAGCGGGTGAGGGTACCTCCCACGCGCTTTGCGCGTAGGGGGCGGCCGGCCACGGCCGAGCTTGTCGGGCTTGGTCGCCTACCTGCTTCCTCGTTCCTCGGTCGCTGGCGACCGAGTTTCCGGTCGCCAGCGAGGTACGAGCGGGGAGGCGACCGGACCTTGGCCCGGCTCACCCCACCCCGGTCGCCAGCGGGGCGGCCGGTCACGGCCGAGCTTGTCGGGCTTGGTCGCCTACCTGCTTCCTCGTTCCTCGGTCGCTGGCGACCGAGTTGCCGGTCGCCAGCGAGGTACGAGCGGGTAGGCGACTGGACCTGACGGGCTCGCTTGGGGTTCGTGTGGCTCGCGTTCGTGCGGGTGCGACTGGACGGATTTCTCAGCTCGGTGAGGTTGTGTGGCCGAGGCGCCCAGGCCATCTCGCGTCACGGCTTGCTTGCGTTGCGTGGCGCTCACAAGTCACACAGTTCGCACTCGCGAGCATGCAACCTACGGACTGTCGTTCGTCTCACCAGCTCGCGAGAGCAACTCTGTGACTCATGAGCGCGACCCGTGGTCACCTTGTACGTGGTCGCGTTTCCGTCGGTCGCTGGGGCGAGGGGCGTGGCAACCGGGGACCCATAGACTGGTGGCATGTCCTCGCACGTGAATCTCGGCATGCCTCCGGTCGGCGGCAGCGTCCTGTTGGCCGATCCACGCGGCTACTGCGCCGGTGTCGACCGGGCCGTCATCACCGTCGAGAAGGCGCTCGACCTGTACGGCGCGCCGGTCTACGTGCGCAAGCAGATCGTGCACAACAAGCACGTCGTGCAGAACCTGGCCGCGCGCGGTGCGATCTTCGTCGAGGAACTCGACGAGGTGCCCGAGGGCGCCACCGTCGTGTTCTCGGCTCACGGCGTGTCGCCCGCGGTCCATGCTGAGGCGGCCGAACGCCGCCTGAAGACCATCGATGCCACCTGCCCGCTGGTCACCAAGGTGCATCACGAGGCGAAGCGGTTCGCCGGCGAAGGCAAACACATCCTGCTGATCGGGCACGCGGGTCACGAAGAGGTCGAGGGCACCGCGGGCGAGGCCCCGGAGTCCATCACCCTGGTCGAACACCCCGACGACGTCGATGCGCTGGAGTTCCCGCCCGGCACCCGCCTGTCGTGGCTGTCGCAGACCACGCTGAGCGTCGACGAGACCATGGAAACGGTGCGCCGGCTGCGCGAGAAGTTCCCACAGCTGGAGGACCCGCCGTCCGATGACATCTGCTACGCGACCCAGAACCGTCAGGTCGCGGTCAAGGAGATCGCCAAAGAGGCCGATCTGGTCATCGTGGTCGGCTCGGCGAACTCCTCGAACTCGGTCCGTCTGGTCGAGGTGGCGCTCGAGGCAGGAGCGCGCGCCTCGTATCGCATCGACGACGTCAGTGAGTTCGATCCGGCCTGGCTCGACGGTGTCGACAAAGTCGGCGTCACGTCGGGCGCCTCGGTGCCCGACGACCTAGTGCAGGACGTCCTGGCGTATCTGGCCGAGCACGGCCACCCCGATGCCGACGCGGTCCGCACGGCCGACGAGAGCCTCACGTTCGCGCTCCCGCCGGAGCTGCGCCGCGATCTGAAGGCTGCCGGCGTCAGCTAGCGTCGAGAGGCGCGCGACGGCGGTCGCCCGTCGTCAGACCGAGCAGGCCGGCGACGAGGCACGCCAAGGCCACCAGCACCATGAACGGCCCGAACGCATCCTCGAGGTTCCAGTGGGTCGCGGCCCAGCCGGCCAGGATGGTCGGTACGGCCATGGCGCCGTACGCCAGCACGTAGAACGCCGACATCACCTCGCCACGATGGTCCGAGGGGATCTGGTCGGTCAGGTGTCGCAGCGAGCTGCCGAAGGCCAGGCCGAAGAAGAAGCCCAAGGCGGCGGCGTCGAGCGTGATGGCCAGACCGTGCCCGGACCGGACCGCGGGAATGGCCAGGGTCACGAACAACGCCGTGCCGAAGTCGCCGACGATCGCCGCGCGCCGGGCCTCCCACCGCCCGGAGAGCAACTGGCTCACAGCGCCGGCCAGAGCCGATACGGCGACGACGGCCGAGCCGAACAGGACGTGATCGGCGTGGACGGCGCGAGAGGCCATCGCCGGATACAGCGACAGGAACACGCCGAGCACGGACCACGAGGCCATCGCGCCGAGGACCGCGAACTTGAACTGCGGCCGGATGCTCAGCGGGACTCGCGGTCGAGCGATGTTCAGCCGGGTGGCGCGTTCAGTCGCATGCGTTTCCGGGAGCACGGCGACGGCGATCAGTACGAGGACGGCGACGGCCGCGATGATCGCGTACGGCGTGACCAGGGGATGCCGGTCGTGATCGGCCAGGAAGCCCGTACCGATGACCGCGACCGCGATCCCGATGTTGAAGGCCACGCCCGTGAGACGCCCGGTGCGAGCGCCGTCGTCCGGGCGCAGGTCCAGGAGCGCGGCGGTGGCTGACACCACGGTGGCTCCGACGCCGAGACCGTGCAGGATGCGCGCGACGATCAGGGCCGGCACTCCGCCGGCCGTCATGAACACGATCAGGCCGGCCAGGATCAGGCCCGAGGCCGCGAGCAGGACCGGTTTGCGGCCGTAGCGGTCCGAGATCGCACCCGTGACCAGTACCGCGACCAGGGCGGCAGCCGCATAGACCGAGAAGATGATCGTCGTCGTGAGCGGCGCGAAGTGCCAGCGCTGGGCGTAGAGCCCGTAGAGCGCGGCCGGGGCTCCTGACGTGCCCAGCGCGACCGCTGTCGCGGTGATGATGGCGGGGAACGCCAAGCGGTGCTCGCGGACGCCGGTCGTGACGGTCAACGGACGGTTTCCCTTCCCTGCCCTGATAGGTTTGATGATGATCGAACTCACACGGTACTTCGAAGTTCGATCATCATCAAACTCTGTGAGGTGTGACGTGCACGACGACGGCCCCGAGGTGTTCCCGGTCGCGTCGGTTCAGGACGTCCTTCAGGCCTTGGCCGATCCGGTTCGTCTCGAGATGGTGCGGCGACTCTGGGACGCGGGCGAGACGAGCGTCCAGTGCTCCCTGCTGTACGACGGCGTCGGCAAGTCGACCGCGAGCCACCACTTCAAGGTGCTGCGCGAAGCGGGCCTCTGCGAGCGCTCGTACGTCGACGGCTCGGTGCATCACCGCCTCCGTCGCGCCGAACTCGAAGCGAGTCTGCCGGGCGTCATCGACGGAATCGTCGCCGCGCTGGAAGACTGAGTGCGTGGATGTCACGCTGACGCTCGTCACCGTCGTCGCGATCGCCGTCGCCGTCGCGGCCCTGGCGGGCCGCTGGTCGATGTCGGCGCCGCTGTTGCTGATCGTCGCCGGCTTCGTGGGCTCGTACCTGCCGTTCGTGCCCGATGTCGAGCTGACACCCGAGGTCGTGCTGCTGGGCCTGTTGCCGCCCCTGCTCTACACAGCCGCCATCAACACGTCGTTGCTGGACTTCCGGGCCAATCGGCGGCCGATCGCGCTGCTGAGCATCGGGCTCGTGCTGTTCACGACCCTGGGCATCGGCCTGCTCGTCCATGCCCTGCTCGACGTCTCGTACCCCGTGGCCTTCGCGCTCGGCGCCGTCGTCGCGCCGCCCGACGCGGTCGCCGCGGTCGCCATCGCGCGACGGATCGGTCTGCCCCGGCGCGTGGTCACGATCCTCGAGGGCGAGTCCCTGGTCAACGACGCCACAGCCATCGTCACGCTGCGGACCGCGATCGCGGCCATCGCCGGCACGGTCTCGGTGTGGGAGGCCGGGTCCAGCTTCGTCGTCTCGGCGGCCGGCGGCGTGCTGGTGGGAGTCGTGGTCGCGGTCGTGGTGGGCAAGATCCGCAAGCTGATCGAGGACGAGGTCACCGATGTCGCGGTCTCACTGCTGACGCCGTGGATCGCGTACCTGCCCGCCGAGGAGATCAGCGTCCACGGGATCGACGGGCATCCGTCGGGTGTGCTGGCCGTGGTCACGGCCGGTCTGATCCTGGGCCACAAGGCCCCGCTGATCCAGTCCGGCTCGTCGAGGCTGTTCGAGCGCACCAACTGGACCACCATCTCGTTCGTGCTGGAGAACGCGGTGTTCCTGCTGATCGGCCTGCAGCTGCGTTCGATCCTCGATGACATCCGCGACAGCTCCGTCGCCGCGTCGACCATCATCGGCACGAGTGTGGCGGTCCTCGCGGCCGTCATCGTGCTGCGCCTGGCCTGGGTGTTCCCGGCCACGTATCTGCCGCGCCTGATCCCGAAGGTCGCCGCCGCCGAACCGGCACCGTCGCTGCGCACCACCTTCATCGTCGGTTGGGCCGGAATGCGGGGCGTGGTCACCCTGGCCGCGGTGTTCCTGCTGCCGGCCGACACGCCGCAGCGCGAGGTGCTCGTGCTGATCGCGTTCGTCGTCACAGTCGGCACGCTGATGATCCAGGGCATCACGCTGCCCTGGGTCGTGCGCCTGCTCGGTGTGCCGGGCCCCGACCGGCACGAGGACCACCTGCAAGAGGCATCGGTCTACCAGTCGGTCACGGAAGCCGGCCTGCGTTTCCTCGACGACCTCCCACCCGGCGAGATCAGCGAGGGCGTCGATCACCGGCTGCGCGAGCGCGCCGTCGACCGGACGAACGCGGTGTGGGAGCGTCTGGGGGGCGTCGACACCCCGAGCCGGCAGTACTCGCGTACACGCGGCGCCATGCTCGACGCCGAACGTGCCGAGCTGCTGCGGATCCGGGCGGAGGGACTGGTCGATCAGTCGATCCTGAACCGCGTCATGAACGCGCTCGATGTCGAGGAGTCGATCCTGGACCGGGCGTTCCTCGACGAGACGACCGCCGATCGCCAGACCGACCTGCGCCCCACCTACGCCCAGGGGGGTGCGTGCGAGCACCTGGCCGACGCATGCCATGTTCCCGATCCCGTGACCCCGGCCGGCTGCGAGGAGTGCCTGAGTGAAGGCGCGGAGTGGGTGCACCTGCGGCTGTGCATGACCTGCGGCCACGTGGGCTGTTGCGATTCGTCGGCGGGCAAGCACGCCACCGCTCACTTCCACGCCACCGGCCACCCGGTGATGAGGTCGTTCGAGCCAGGTGAGGCGTGGCGCTGGTGCTTCGTCGACGAGGTCACCGGATGAGCAGGTCGGCCCGTGAGGACAGCAATCGACGGATGCTGCGCGCCCGCGACGCCATCGACCGCGCGTTCGAGCAGCCACTCGACGTGCCCGCGCTCGCGGCCATCGCATTCGTGTCCGAAGCCCACTTCACCCGGGTCTTCAAGACCACGTTCGGCGAGACGCCCCATCGCTACCTGCAGCGCAGGCGCATCGAACGGGCAGCCGCTTTGCTGAGAGACACCGATGAACCGGTGATCGACGTGTGCACGTCGGTCGGCTTCGAGAGCCTGTCGACGTTCACGCGGACGTTCACGCGCATCATGGGCGAGACACCGACCGCGCACCGGGCGCACGCCTCGACCGCCGCGGTGCCGTCGTGCTTCGAGAAGGCCTGGCGTCGTCCCGCGCGATAGGACACGGCGTCGTCCCGCCCACTGAGCAGTTTCGGAACAACGCCGCCGCTCGATCCGCCCTAGCGTGTTCCCATGACCAACAACATGACGTTCCGCCAATCGCAGATCTACGTGCTCGACCAGGACGAGGCGCTCGAGTTCTACGTCGACAAGCTCGGTTTCGAGGTCGCCTCCGACGTCGACCTCGGCTTCATGAGGTGGCTGACCGTGTGTCTGCCCGGCGAGCCCGATCGACAGCTGCTGCTTGAGTTGCCCGGTCCGCCCGCCATGAGTCCCGAGACCGCGGACCAGGTGCGCGACTCGCTGACCAAAGGCGCGGGCGGCGGCTGGTTCGCGCTGACGGTCGACGATGCGTACGCGGCGGCCGAGGAGTTGAAGGCCAAGGGCGTCGACTTCACCGACGAGCCGTCGGAGAAGCCCTACGGCGTGGACTTCGGGGTGCGTGACCCGTTCGGCAACAAGATCCGCATCGGATCGCTGAAGGAGATGGGCTGACATGGTGGCACTGCACCTGCACGTCACGCTGGAACCGTACGGCCCCGCCGCTGCCGTGATGCTCACTGACGAACAGGTCGCCTCGCTCGGGGGCGGCAAGTCCCCAGCCGTACGGGTCACCGTCGACGGCACGACCGTCGAGGGCCGCATCGGGCGGATGGGCGACGACATCCTGCTGGGGTTCAGCAAGGCGAAGCGGGCCGAGCTGGGCGTCGAGGCCGGCGATGTCATCGACATCGTGATCGAGCTCGACGATCAGCCGAGGGTCTACGAGGCCCCGCCGGCACTGGCCGAGGCGCTCGCGAAGAGCTCGAGGGCCCAGGCCGCCTGGGACGTGCTCGCGCCGTCCAAGCGCAAGGAGTACGCCCGTCAGGTCACCGAGGCCAAGGCCGAGCAGACCCGCGACCGGCGCATCGCCAAGGCGATCGCGGAGCTCGAGGGCTGATCAGGCGTTCGGTGCCTCGAACTCCGCACGCGTGAAGTCGACGGTGCGCCGCGTGTTGGCCATGGCCGTGACGGTCGCGATGCCCAGGACTCCCTGACTGTCGTACACCTCGGCGACGCCGACGGCCAGGCCGTCGGTGCTGAGATGATCGCTGGCGCGTAGGCCGAGCAGGACGTCGACCGGAGGACGCGACAGCGCGAGTCCCACATCGGTGTTGATGTACTCGACGCCGGAGCTGCCCCAGTTGGTCACCATGCTGGTGGCGTCGGCGATCGACGTGACCGCCTCGAACGGCGTGCACTCCTCGCCGGCGACGATGGGGACGGCGGTCTGCCACGTCTGGTGGCGTCCTGAGTTCTGATGCGCGTGGAAGTCGTCGGACCAGCCGGCGGCGCTGGAGAAGAACGGCACGTGGTGCTGGCCGTGCGGCGGCAGCATCTCGGCCGGAGGCGGCGTGGGCCGCTCGTCGGCCGGGGGCGACCAGACGTCGCCCGCCGGGGTCGCCGCCGGCTTCAGCCAGGTGGCACTGGCACGGGCGACGACTTCGCCGTCCTGCTCCATCACGGCGTCGAGCAGCATCAGTCGGGGGCCGTCGCGGACGATGTCGACCCGCGTGGTGCTGGCGGTCATCCGGGCGGGACGGAACATGTCGAGCTGATAGCGCGCCGGCACCAGCTCGGTGCGGCCGGCCTCGGCGACTCGATGCTCCACCGCGCGTCCCAGCAGTCCGCTGACGGCGACGCCGTGCATCTGGTCGTCGCTCCAAGCGGATCGCGCCAGGGGTTCGGGGTGGAAGACCTCGCCGTCGGGCGTCTGCTCGCGACTGAACCAGGCGAACTGGAACGGGTTCTCGTCCATGCGGACATGATGCCTGGCCGGTGGCCGGCGTCAGCGCGCGAGGTACTGCTCGGCCAGTTTCCTGGGCGCTCGTGCCAACCAGGCATCCTCGATGATCTCGGTCAGACGTTCGCTGTCGACGGCATCGAGCCGCACCAGGACGCTGGCGTGGCCGTCGAAGTGCGACACGGTGAAGAAGATGTCGGGTTCGGCGGCCAGGACCGCCTCTTTCTCGCCGAGATCCTCGACCCGGGCTCCCATCACGGGGCCTGGGGGAGCGGCGTCGCCCAGTTCGTCGAGCTCCTTGCGGCGCAGCGGTCTGTCCCAGACGAACATCTTGTCGTCGACCCGCCAGGTCGCGTTGCCCCAGGCGGGCTTCTCGGTGACCTCGGGGAAGGAGGAGGCGATGCGGCGGACGTCGTCGATGGAGGCCATCACACACCACGCAGGATGCGCCAGACGATGACCGCGAGCGCCAGCCCGTGCCCGATCACGAGGGTCAGGCCGTGATCGATGACCGAGGCGATGTAGCGCGTGACGAAGCCGGCGTCGGCGGCCAGGCCGTCGACCTCGATACTGCTCGACTTCACGACGCACAGCACGAACAGGGCGCCGAGCAGCAGGAACGGCGGAACCACGCCGGCCGGGAACAGGTCGCGAACGTCGACCGCCATGGCCAGGGTGACCACGATGAGGGCGAAGCCGAGCGAGAACAGGATGCCGATGCGTCCGTCGACCAGGTCGAGCGCCGACACGGCCACCATGGCCACGGCGCCGACCGTGATCATGCCCCGGACCGTGAGGTCCTGTGCCGCGAGCCCGTGAGCGGGATTGCGGCGGCTACGGAGCATGGCGGACGCCGGATGCGTCATGTCTACGACCGTAGCCCGTCGAGCAGCTCGGGAGCCGTCACCTGGCGGGGTGTCGCCTCGACGATCCTGGGCGATTCCAGCGGTTCATCGGCCACCTGGAGTGCCGCCATGCGCCGTGCCGAGACCAGGAACCGCGATTCGATCGACCCGATGGCGTCGTTGTAGGCCTTGACGCTGTTCTCGAGCGAGCGGCCCAGGCGGTCGACATGCTCGGTGACAGTGCCGACCCGGTCGTACAGTTCGCGGGCCTCGGTCCAGATCCGGCGGGCGTTGTCGGCCAGCTGCTCTTGGGTCCAGGCGTAGGCGACCGTGCGGAGCAGCGCGATCAGTGTGGTGGGCGTGGCCAGCACGACCTTCTTCGCGGCCGCGTGCTCCAGCAGGGCGGGCTCGGCCTCGAGCGCGGCCGACAGGATCGCCTCGCCCGGCACGAACAGGACGACGAACTCCGGGGACGACTCGAGCCGGTCCCAGTAGGCCTTGCCGGCGAGCTGGTCGATGTGGGTGCGCACCTGGCGGACGTGGCGGCGCAGGTGGTCGTCGGCGTCGGCGTCGTCGCCCGTGACCAGGTCGAGATACGCGTCGAGCGGCACCTTGGAATCGACCACGACCGACTTGCCGCCGGCGAGCCGCACCACCATGTCGGGCCGCAGTACGCCGTCGTCGTGCGCGCTGGTGACCTGCAGGTCGAAGTCGCAGTGGTCGAGCATGCCGGCAAGCTCGGCCGTGCGCTTGAGGTGCATCTCGCCCCAGCGCCCCCGGACCTGAGGCCTTCGGAGCGCGGTGGACAGCGATGCGGTCTCCTTGCGTAGCGAGTCGTTGGTGAGGCGCACCGCCTCGACCTGCTCGCGCAGTTGGGCATGCCATTCGATGCGGCTGTGCTCGAGTTCGCGCAGGCGGTCGCCGAAGCGGTCGAGGCTCTGCTTGACGGGGTCGACGGCCCGCGCGGTGGCGGCCGGATCGGCGCCGGAGTCACGCCGCCCGAGCAGCACGCCGATCGCGAGGCCGGCCGTCAGGGCGAGGATCGCGGTGATCAGGAGGGGGAAGGCTTCCATGTGACCCATGGTGCGACGCGGGTCGGACACAAATGCTTCGATCGAGGTGTCGGCAGTGGTCAAGCGAGCTTGTTCGTCTCACCGGCGCCTTCCCGCCCCTCGGCCGTGGCCGGCCTCGGTGCTGGCGACCGGTGGCGACCATCGGTCGCCAGAAGAGCGCAAGGTGAGGTGGTGGGGCTCGCGTCCATCGGTCGCCAGGGAGGAGCGTTAGCGACGAGCGGGGAGGCGCTGGTGAGGTGGTCGGCTCGTATCCATCGGTCGCCAGGGAGGAGCGTTAGCGACGAGCGGGGAGGCGCTGGTGAGGTGGTGGGCTCGCTCGGCCACCATCGGGTGATCGAGCAGGTTTCGAGAAGCGCACCCGGCGGTGTCCCTCGTAGCGTCGAGGGCATGAAGACGATGACCTGCCGCCAGCTGGGCGGCGCATGCGACCAGGCGTTCCAGGGTGAGGACGCCAATGACGTGATCAAGGCCCAGGACAAGCACCTCAAGGAGGTGGTCAAGGCCGGCGACGAGGCCCACGTGCCCGCTCGTGAGGACATGAAGCGCCGCTGGCGCAATCCGGTCTGGGGCATGAAGTGGTACAAGCAGGCGCAGGCCGACTTCGCCGCACTGCCCGACGACGCCTGACCGCCGCCGTAGTCTGGGCGAGGTGATCGAGACCGAACGTCTGGTGCTTCGTCCCTACGGCTACGACGACGCCGAGCGGCTCCACCAGATCCTCAGCGACGACCGGGTCTATCCGTGGCTCGACGATCCGCCTCATCGGCCGATGGCGTCGCCGGAGGCCGCGAAGGAGTCGATCGACCGCTGGGCCGCCCGCACCGCCGAGGATCCATTCGACCAACGGTGGGCGATCGAGGTCCGAGACAGCCGGCTGGTGGCGGGCTCGGTCCTGCTGGCGCGGATGACCCGCAAGGAGGGCGGCTATGTCGGCGAGCACGAGATCGGCTGGCACCTGGCTCCTGACTCGTGGGGCCACGGCTACGCGACCGAGGCGGCGCGAGCGGTGCTCGACTGGGCGTTCGCGGCCGGCCTCGACGCCGCCTGGTGCGGCATGTATCCGCACAACGAGGCATCGCAGCGGGTGGCCGAGAAGCTGGGCCTGCCGTTCGTCGGCGTTCAGCCCGATCCCTGGTACCAGGGCGACAGCCGCCTCTACCGCGTCACGCGGGAAGAATGGTTGGCCCGGTGATCGAGACCGAAAGGCTGGACCTACGGCTGGTTGGTGAGAGTGATGTCGACCTGATCTTCACGCTGTTCTCCGATCCACTCGTCGCGCGGTGGAGCGGCAACGGCGTCGCGATGACCTCCCGTGAGGACGCCGTGGCCCGCATTCAGCGATACGCGACACGCGGTGGCCCGCATCCGTGGGCCGGTGTCTTCGTGATCGAGAGCAGGGCCGAACGCTGCTCGGTCGGGGTGACGCTGCTCGTGCCGCTGCCGGCCAGCCAGAGCATTGATCGCGGCGACATCGAGATCGGCTGGCATCTGCTGCCGTCGGCGTGGGGTCACGGCTACGCCAGCGAGGCCGGAGCCGCGATGATCGCGCGCGGTTTCGACGCCGGCCTCGATGAGCTCTACGCCGTCACCAACCCGGACAACGAGCGTTCCCAAGCCGTCTGCGGCCGGCTCGGCATGACCGACCTCGGCCTGCGCGACGACTGGTACGACACGACCCTTCGCGCCTTCACTGTGAAACGACCAAGTTCTGCGGGGTGATGCACCGATGTGAGCGCTATGAAGGGTGCATCACCCCGCAGAATTCGGGAGTAACGCCCCGGTAGGATGGCCTCTTGTGGCTCTTTCCATTGGCATCGTCGGACTTCCCAATGCAGGCAAGTCGACCCTCTTCAACGCCCTGACCCAGAACGACGTGCTCGCGGCGAACTATCCGTTCGCGACGATCGAGCCGAACGTGGGCGTCGTCGGCGTTCCCGACGAGCGACTGGCCAAGCTGGCCCAGATCTTCGGATCCGAGCGGATCCTGCCCGCGACAGTGCAATTCGTCGACATCGCCGGCATCGTGCGCGGTGCGTCCGAGGGTGAGGGCATGGGCAACAAGTTCCTGTCCCACATCCGCGAGTCCGACGCGATCTGCCAGGTCACCCGGGTGTTCCGCGACGAGGACGTGACGCACGTCGACGGCGACGTGAACCCTGCGAACGACATCGAGACGATCTCGATCGAGTTGGTGCTGGCCGATCTGCAGACGGTCGAGAACGCGCTGCCGCGCCTGGAGAAGGACGCCAAGAAGGACAAGGCGCTGGCGCCGCTGTTCGAGGAGACCAAGAAGGCCCACGAGGCACTCAGTGCAGGCACGGGTGTGCTGCGTGCGGGCCTCGACCTGGAGTTGCTGCGCGAACTGCACCTGATGACGGCCAAGAAGTTCCTCTACGTCTTCAACTGTGACGCCGACGAGCTGCAGGACGAGGACCTCAAGTCCCGTATGCGTGATCTGGTCGCGCCATCGGAGGCGATCTTCCTCGACGCCAAGGCAGAGGCCGAGCTAGTCGAGCTGGGCGACGACGAGGAGGCGCAGCAGATGCGCGCCGAGATGCTCGCCGACATGGGCGTCGAGGAGCCCGGTCTGGACGCCTTGGCTCGTGTCGGCTTCGATACGCTCGGCCTGCAGACGTATCTGACGGCGGGGCCGAAGGAGGCCCGCGCGTGGACGATTCGCAAGGGTGACACCGCGCCCGAGGCTGCCGGCGTCATCCACACCGACTTCCAGAAGGGCTTCATCAAGGCCGAGATCGTCTCGTTCGACGACCTGGTCGAGGCCGGATCGATGAACGCCGCCAAGGCGGCCGGCAAGGTCCGTATGGAGGGCAAGGACTACGTCATGGCCGACGGCGATGTGGTGGAGTTCCGGTTCAACGTCTAGCATTTTTGGCGGGACCGGCTACATGCTGGCCGTGCTCGGATCCGTCGACCGCGTTCAACGCCATCCCGATGTCCGAAGCCGGATGCTGACGGCGGAGAGGGTCGATGCGCGGATGACGAGTACGCCGGGTGACGCCGTGGCGGCTGGGTCCCGCGATACCAAGGTCCCGGCGCTGGATCCCGAGCTCGACGCCCTCAAGCGTGCCCTGGGCAACCAGCGCGCGCATGTCCTGGGGATCCTCGAAGGACTTTCGGAGGATGATCTGCGGCGGCCGGTGCTGCCCAGCGGGTGGAGTTGCCTGGCACTGCTGCGCCACCTCACCGTGGATGTCGAACGCTTCTGGTTCCCCGGGGTGATAGGCGGCGAGCCTGATGTGGCCGGACAGCTCACGGCGGGTGCGGAGGCGCACTGGTACGTACCCGAGGGGATGAGCACCGATGAGGTCTTCGCGGACTACCGGGCGGCCATCGCGCGCGCGGACGCCGTGCTCGCCGCCGCGGCACCCGATCAGGAGCCCGCCGCGTGGCCCGTGGAGATATGGCCGGCCTGGCGACTGCCTGACGTGCGGCACATCCTGATCCATGTGCTCACCGAAGTTGCCTGTCACAGCGGTCATTTGGATGTGGTGCGCGAACTGATCGACGGCACCACCTGGCTCGGCGGCAACCCCTACGAAGGCTGACTCTGCGACCGGATGAGGCGGTCCTGGCCCTTGACAAGTACGTCGATCTGATCGCCGAGGTCACCGGCCGATCCGTGGAGACGCTTGCGCCTGGGCTGACTCGTTGCTGGTCGTGCCGTCAGGTCATGAGATGGCTGAATATGCCGGAACTCGGTCGAGTTCCGCTTCAACGTGTAGTTCTGGCCTTGCCTGGCAGCTTGGCCCTCTGACTATCGGGCTGCGCCGCCTACGATCGTGGGGTGCCGAGGATCGAACTTGCGACACTCATTCCCGCGACCGCCGAGCGTTGCTTTGAGTTGAGCCTTTCTGTCGACGCGCACACCTCGTCCATGGCCGAGTCCGGTGAGCGAGCAGTCGCGGGCAAGGTCTCCGGTGTGATGGGTCTCGGGGACACCGTGACCTGGCGAGCGAGACACTTCGGCGTTCCTTTCACGATGACCTCGACCATCAGCGTCTACGAGATGCCGACGAGGTTTGTCGACGAACAGGTATCGGGACCATTTCGTCGCTGGTGGCACGAGCACCGTTTTGAGGAAACGCAGGGCGGAACTCTCATGGTGGATCTTGTCGAGTTCGACTCTCCGGCTGGGCCGATCGGCCGGTTGGCGAACGCTCTGTTCCTGACCCGATACATGACGAACCTGCTGGGCAAGCGAAACTCGTGGCTGCGCTCAGCGTTGAACAGTCCATGATCTGGCGCCCCTGGTGGATCAACGGATCCTGGGATCGTCGATCCGGTATGAGAGAGGCGGCGACCCATGTGTGTACGAGTTCGCCTGGCTGTCGCGGGACGAGTCGTCTCGGATGTGGCAGCGACTCGGGCCTGAGTGACCAGGACTTCTGAACGCGGTCGGCGCCGTGGTGGGTGCAAGCGTCAGGGAACCAGGCCCGGAGCGGGCGGCTCGGGTGGATCGTCCTGGCCGACCTTCTCCTTGACCTTGGAGGTGACGGCGCTCGCGGCCTCGGCGACCTTCTCGCTCGCCAGATCCGCGGCCTGCTTGGCGGCCGCCTCCGCCTCGTCGACACCGGCCTGAACCGGCGCCGAGTGCCAGACCTTCGACGACTGCCGCTTGATCTGCTCGAATCGTCCACGACCGGCACGCGTTCCCAGCACATAGCCGGCCAGTCCCGCGGCGATCAGCAAGAGCTTCTTCACGTCGACCTCCCCATCGATCGTTCTCCCGTGATCGGTACCCGGATCCGCGCGGTTCACTCGTGTCGTGCCGACCGTGAGCCGTGTCGTGTGACAGCGAATGGACCGACGAGCGGGCGACGAGGGGTCGTGGGAAGTTCGTCGCCCGGCGGCGTCGGCGGATTCGGACTGTCCCTGGAGGTCTCTGCCCTCGATCGCCGCTCGGCTCGTCGGTGACAGGCAGGTACCCAGCGGCTCGCACACCAAACCCGTACCGGCCAAACTCGTACGGGCTGGAACACTGTGGAGCGACCGAGAGGGCGAGGAGTGGGCGAGATGACCGAAGCTGCGGTGACCGTCGACGAGCTCGTCGTGGCCGATCCGGTCGAGGCCTGGGAGTCCGCCGGATTCACGGTGGAGCCCGGCGGCGTCTGCCAGGTCGGCTCGGTGCGGATCCGGCTGATCGGCGCGCGAGAGCACCGGGGCATCGTCGGCTGGTCGCTGCGCCACATGCCCGACGACATCCACGATCTCGACGGCGTTCCCACGACCCGCTCGACGAGCGCCCTCACGGAGGTCGAGGCGACCCCGCCGCGACACGCCAACGGGGTCATCTCGATCGACCACGTGGTGCTGCTGTCGCCGGACCTGTCCCGGACGACCGAGGCCCTGGCGGCGATCGGCCTGCATCCGCGTCGCGAGCGCGAGGGCGAACTCGGCGGCGCTCCGGTCCGGCAGGTCTTCTACCGGTTCGGCGACGTGATCCTCGAGGTCGTCGGCAGCCCCGTCGCCGCGAGCGACGGCCCGTCGTCGCTGTGGGGCATCACCTTCACGGTGGCCGACATCGACGCGACCGCCGTCTCGCTGGGCGAGGCGACGTCGCGGATCAAGGACGCGGTCCAGCCCGGCCGCCGGATCACGACGCTGCGGCATCGCGATCTGGGCATGTCCGTTCGAACCGCCCTGATCTCTCCCGACGTCCGCTGAGACGCAGCGGGCCCAGCAGTGAGCGCCGGCTGGGTATCGTGTGATCCATGGCCCGTGACGGGCTGCCGGACGAGGGAGCCGTACCCGGAACGCGACAAGACGGCCACGAGGAGTGGTCATGGCGTGGATCGTGCTGGTCGTCAGCGGAGTGTTCGAATCGGTGTGGGCGGTCGCGCTCGGGCGGTCCGAGGGCTTCACCCGGTGGGCGCCGTCCGCCGTCTTCGCGGCCGCCCTGGTCGTGAGCATGGGCGGACTGGCCTACGCGATGCGGTCGCTGCCGATCGGCACGGCCTATGCGGTGTGGGTCGGCATCGGCGCCTCGTTGACGGTCGTGTTCTCGATGATGACGGGTGCCGAGGACGTCAGCTGGCTCAAGATCGCGCTGATCTGCGGACTGATCGGCTGCGTCGTCGGCCTCAAGCTCGCGCACTGACGACGGCACCTACCTACAGCCCGGGCAACAGCCCCTTGATGCGGTCGACGAGCGAGTCCTTCACCGCCTGGGTGACAACGCCCTCGACCTGTCGGTTCAGCTCGTTCGGATCGTCGAGGGCGCCCAGCGTCGCACGCAGATCGAGCGAGCCGATGGCGCGGCGCAGCACGTCGTCGACCTGGACGGCTGAGTCGACGACGCGATCGGGGAGCGTCCTGATCGCGCGCTCGAGGTACCGATTCAGGCCGGCGTTCGCCAGCGCATCGTCCATCAGGTCTGAGGCCTGCGGCAGGCTGCCGTCGCGCTTCATCTCGCCGACCGCCGCCAGGAGGCCGGACCGCAGCGAGTCAACCTGATGGTCCGTGATCGGTCCCTGCTGAGCCAGCTGGAGGGTGAGCTCCTCGCGCGAGACGCCGAGCGAGCACGCTGCGTCGGCCAGACCGAGCAGGACGAGTCGCTCGGTCAGTCCGTCCAGGCCCTCGGCCCGGCTGTCGACGGTCCGGTCTGCGCAGGCAGACGGAGGGCGTAGGGGTTCGTACGTGCCTCCGCCCCGGGCCAGCTGGACGCCGAGGACCACCGCCACGGTGATCACGGCGGCGACGGGTAGCGCGATCCAACGGGGTGTCATCAGGTACTCCGCTCGGGGTCGAGCGAGTCTGGACTCTCGCCGTCGCCTTCCCGCCCGTCGGCCGTGGCCGGCCTCTGGGCTGGCGACCGGGGATGGGTGACGTCGGCCGTGGCCGGCTTCCGGGCTGGCGACCGGGGATGGGTGACGTCGGTAGTGGCCGGCTTCCGGGCTGGCGACCGGGGATGGGTGAGGGTGGCCACGAGGGCGAGGAGTGCCAGTGCGGCGCCGACCAGGAAGGAATCGCGGAAGGCGCGTGTGGCGGCCCGTTCGAGCTGATCGGTCAGCGCGCGCTCGAGCCGATCGGTGGCGGCCTGCTCGTCGGGAGCGACCCTGAGCCGGTCGAAGGCGCGACTCAGATCGGGTACCTGGCCGTCCTGCGAGGCCAGCTCGGCGCCCAGAGCCTGGGCGACCTCGATCTTGGTCTCGGGCCGCAGCGGAGCATCGAGCACCAGCGCCGTGATGGCCTCCTGGGCCGGGTCCTCGGCGTCCGCGAGGTCGGCGGTGAAGATCGGGGTGAGGATCGCCAGGCCGACCACGACGCCAAGGTGACGAGCCGCGATGGTCCATCCGGCGTGGGTCGCCTGAGGCAGGCGGGCCTCCATGGCCATCGTGGTCAGCCGGTCGACCGTCAATCCGAGCCCGAGACCGATCAGTGCCTGCGGTGCGACCGTCCACACCAGATTCGACGACGGCGGCACCGCCAGGCCCGCGAGCCCACCCGCGACCAGGAAGCAGCCCACCGCGACCTCGACGTGGTGCGGCGTGCGGAACAGGCGGGCCACGGGTGCGGCCGCGAGCGCGGCGATCGGGACGACCGAGACGGTCAGGGCTGCCGTCGCCGGGGAGTGTCGCCAGCCCTGGACGAGCAGGAGCACCAGCAGGAACAAGGCTGCTGTCAGGGCAGCCGACAGCAGTGCTTGGGTGAGATTGGCGCGGATCGCCGGGCGATGGTGGAGCGAATCGGTGATGACCTCGCCGTCGCCTTCCCGTCCGTCGGCCGGGGCTGGAGACCGGGGATGGGTGAAGTGACGGACCTGCAGTGCCGCCGGTACGGCCAGGACGGCGAAGGGCACCTGGACGACGAAGATCGCCTGCCAGGAGATCGCCTCGGTGAGCAGGCCGCCCAACACCGGGCCCGTCGCGGTGCCGACGACACCGGCCGTGATCCAGGTGGACAGTCCGCGTCGCTCGCCCTGCTCGGCGACCAGGAGGACCAGGCACCCGACGAGGGCGAGTGCTCCGCCGAGCGCCTGGGCGCAGCGCGCCGCCAGCAGGATCTCGATGGTCCCGGCCGCGGCACAGGCGGCCGACGCCGCGGCGAAGACGGCGATGCCGACCCCGGTGAGAACCTGTGGTCGCGCGCGAGGATGCCGCAGCAGCATGGCGGCCGGGACGGCCGCGAGCCCGAGCACGATGTTGTAGGCGATCAGGACCCAGGCGACCCACCCGACGGTAGTGTCGAGATGCGCCAGGATGTCGGGCAACGCGAGGGTGACGACCGCCGAGTCCGCGAGCACCATCGCCACGGTGACGGCCAGTAGAGGAGCCACGGCACGACGCACACGGCCATCCTGGCATCACTCGAGCCAGGACGCCCGGATCGTTCTCTTGTAGATTCGGTCCGACGCCAGGTCGACAGGGCTGGGTCGACGGGGGCTGGGATGACGCTTCACCACTCGCAGGAGAAGATCCGCCGCCTGTTCGAGCTGATCGAGCCGATCGCCACGGCCAGCTTCTCCGAGCAGGTGGATCGTGCATTCCGCGAGGTCGGCATGCGCAACTTCTGGGACGGCTATTTCGCCGGCCGGGCGGCGCCGCTGGGGAGGGCGCCGGCAGCGGTCGTCCACGCCGCGTTCTACAACTTCGGCGACGGTGAGGTGGCCCGTCACATCCCGTGGGTGTGGAGTCGTATCAGCCCTGAGGACGCGATCGTGCTGCGCGAGCGGGCCAGTGCCGACGCCTTGCGCGACAGACTCGGTGCCGACCTCGCCGGCGATCCGGCGCTGTCGCGGATCGCCGATCTCGCCACCACGGCGGCGCTCAGCGCGCCGGTCGAGGGGCGGGTCCTGTATGCCGGCCTGCGCGAGATCGTGGTGCCGGACGAGCCCGTGGCGCGACTCTGGCATGCGTGCACGCTTCTGCGCGAACATCGAGGTGACAGCCACATCGCTGTCCTGATGGCCCACGACATCGGCGGGATCGAATGCCATGCCCTGTTGGCGACGACCTTCGGCCTGACGCTCGAGACCTTCGGCCGCACCCACCATCTGCCCCAGGACGAGCTGGCACGCGTCGCCTCCGGTCTGGTCGAACGCGGCCTGCTGGGCGGCGACGGCGCCTTGACCGACGCGGGTCGCGAGATCCGGCAGCGCATCGAGGATCTCACCGACACGCTCGCGACGGCTCCCTACGTGGCGCTGAGCGCCGACGAGCTCGACGAACTGATCGCCGGGCTCGCGCCGTTGTTCGACGCGGCGTACGAGTACGTGCCCCCTGACGCCTGACGCGGCGGCGTCCGTCCGGGAACGCCTCGGGCTCGTGGACCGGGAGAGACTCGTACCGTGGACTCGTGAGGCTCCCCGTGCTGATGACCGTGGTCGCGATCGTGGTGAGCGGCTGCGCGGGTGCTCCCGGTCCCGAGCCCACCACGCCACCGCAGGCGACGGTCACCAGCACTCCGGCGCCCGAACCCGGATCGGTGCCGCCGGACTGGCTGGGCACCCGCGTCCTGCCGATCGACAAGGACACGGGGTATGCAGAAGTCCAGGACACGCCCGCCGAGCTGCGAGACCGTCACTTCACGTTGCCCGACACCGTCGATCCGCTGCCCGGTGACGGCTTCGCCAGCCGCATCGATCACGTGCCTGACGAGGTGCTGGCGCGATCATCGTGGGATGCGGCCTGCCCGGTGCGTGCCGGTCAGTTGCGCTGGGTGCGTCTGACGTTCTGGGGATTCGATCACGCCCGCCACACCGGTGAGCTGCTGGTCAACGCCGACGCCGCCCAGGACCTGGTGACGGTGTTCGAGCGGCTCTACGACGCGAAGTGTCCGATCGAGGAGATGCGCATCACCCGTGCCGACGAGCTCGAGGCCGAGCCGACCGGCGACGGCAACAACACGAGCGCGTTCACGTGCCGTCCGGCGGCGCTCGGCAGCTCCACCTGGTCGCAGCATGCGTACGGGCGCGCGATCGACGTCAACCCGTTCCTCAATCCGTACGTCAAGGGCGATGTCGTGATCCCGGAACTGTCATCGGCCTATCTGGACCGCGACCGCACCGAGCCTGGCATCATCCACCTGGACGACGCCGTGACCAAGGCCTTCGCATCGGTGGGCTGGATCTGGGGCGGCGGATGGCGGCATTCCAAGGACTACATGCACTTCAGCGCGAACGGCTACTGAACCGACCGCACGAGGTCCAGCAGTTCATCGGCGATGCGCTCCATCGGCTCGACGGAGCGTTGCGCCAGGCCGATCACGACGGCACCCTCGATCGCGGCCAGCACGAGCGTCGACATCGAGGCGATGCGTTCCTCCGGCACGCCGGAGTTCTGGAGCACCCGAGCGATCAGGGTCGTCCAGTGGCCGAACGCGTCGCCCGCGATCGCGCGGGCCGAGTCGACGTCGGAGCCGCCCAGTGCGGCGGCCGCGACCGGACATCCCGCCTCGAAGCCGGAGTCCTGCACCTGCTGGCGCCAGTAGGCGACGACCAGCGGGAGCGCCTGCTCCGCGTCGAGGTCGGTGACCAGCGAGAACGCGTCGGTGTACTCCTGGGCCGCTGCCGCGGTGGCCTCGTCGATCAGCTGGGCCTTGCCGCCCGGGAAGTAGTGGTACAGCGAGCCCCGGGAGGCACCCGCGTCGGCGATCGCGTCGAGCATCGAGGTGGCGCCGACGCCGTGGCGCCGCATGCGCTCCTTCGCGCTCTGCACCACCCGGGCGCGGGTCGCCGATCCGGCCCGGCTCACGCCTTGGCTCGCGAGGGGAGGCGGACGGCGTCGATGCCGTGCTTGAGCATGTAGCGGCCGACATTGCGTGCGGGGTGCCGGCTCGGATCGGGCTCCAGGCCATCGCCCATCCGCCACATCTGGACCGTGTAGTAGGTCAGTTCGCTGAGGCTGTCGATCAACCGGATGCCGCTGCGCCGGACCTTGACCGTGGTGTGATCGACGCTGCCGTCGATCAGGGCGCCGGGCGAGTCCGGCTCGAGCGTCAGCGGACGGCCGAGGCCGACGACGTCGATGCCGCCCGACGCGACCGCCTCGCTCATCGCCGCGGCGGTGCGGAAGCCGCCCGTCAGCATGAGCGGCAGCTTCGGCAGTTCGTCGCGCACCCGCAGGGCGTAGTCGAGGAAGTAGGCCTCGCGCTGCCGGGTGCTCTCCTTGAGCGACGGATCGACGCCGAGCATCGCCGCCGACGAATAGGTGCCGCCCGACACCTCGAGCAGGTCGATGCCCTCCTCGGTCAGTGCGTGAACGACCTCGATCGACTCGTCTTCGCCGAATCCGCCGCGCTGGAAGTCCGCCGAGTTCAGTTTGATCGCGAGCACCTTGTCGTCGCCGATCGCGGCGCGCATCGCCCGGGCGAGCTCGAGTACGAACCGGCGGCGCTTCTCGGGTGTGCCGCCCCAGGCATCGGTGCGCTGATTGGCCAGCGGCGACAGGAACTGGCTGACCAGGTAGCCGTGGGCGCCGTGGATCTGGACGCCGTCGAATCCGGCCCGCGTCACGATGCGCGCCGTCGTGGCGTACCGCTGGACGAGGTCCTCGATCTCGGCCTCGGTCAGGGCGCGGGGCTTGGCGAACGACCCCGCGGTGCCCGGCACCGCGATGGCGGACGGCGCGACCGGATGCCGGCTGAGCGTGCGCGGTGACTGGCGGCCCGGGTGATTGATCTGCACCAGACCGACCGAGCCACCCGACTTCACGATCGACGCCCATTCGGTGAGATCGGCCAGATGCCGTTCGTCCTCGACCACGACATTGCCCGGTTCACCGATCGCGCGGCGGTCGACCATCACATTGCCGGTGATCGTGAGGCCCTGACCGCTGCCCGCCCAACGGCGGTACAGCGCCTTGATCTCGCGGCCGGGCGAGAAGTCCTCGCCGGCCAGGCACTCGCTGAGTGCGGCCTTGGCGACGCGGTTCGGCAGCACTGTGCCGTTCGGCAGGGTGAACGGCTGGGCGAGTGCGCCGACATCGGGCGTGGGAGTCATGTTCACCAGAGTTATGCAGATATGCATAGATTGTCAAGCCGGCGATTACGGTGTTCCCATGACGGACGTATGGGCGGTGGTGCGCGTCGAGCGCGCCACGCTGGTCGATGACCTCCGAGAACTGACACCGACACAGTGGGCCACCCCGTCGCTGTGCGACGGCTGGACCGTGCACGACGTTCTTGCGCACCTCGTCGATTCCGCGCGCAGCACGCGGCTGGGCTTCGTCCGCGACCTGATCGCATCGCGCTTGGACTTCGACCGACTCAACCAGCGGGGCGTCGACCGAGAACGGGCCGGAGATCCTCAGCACACGCTCGATCGCTTCGCCGGGCTCGTCGACCGCACCACCACCCCGCCCGCACCGCTGGCCAGTCGGCTGATCGAGGCGATCGTCCATGGCGAGGACATCCGGCGCCCGCTCGGCATCCAGCACGACTATCCGGCTCCCGCGGCCGTCGAGGCCCTGCGTTCGCATGCCGCCACCTCGCCGTCGATGGGCGGCGGCAGAGCGCTCGTGCAGGGCCTCGAACTCCGGGCCACCGACACCGAGTTCGCCCTGGGCGAGGGCCCGGTGGCCGAGGGCCCGGTCGTCTCGCTCCTGCTCGCCGCCTCCGGGCGCCGTGCCGCGCTCGATGAGATCAGTGGCCCGGGCCTGTCGATCCTGCGCGAGCGGATCGCGTGAACTCCCTGTTGCTGCGCGTGCTCGGCGTTCAGGCGCTGGCGCGGGTCGGTGCCCAACTGTCGGGCCCGACAGCGCGCGCCACCACCGTGATCTCGCTGATCATCGCGAACCTGCTGCCGATCCTCGCCGTGATCCAGGGCGCAGCCGGCGTGGGTGACGTGTTCGCCCTGTATTGGCTGGAGAACGTCGTGGTCGGTGCCGCGACCGTGGTCAAGATCCTGTCGGCCCGCGGCAGCGCCGCTACGGGCCCACGGATCACGTCGACCTCGATCGACGTGACGTCGAACCGCGCCTTGGCCGGCTTCTTCTGCCTGCACTACGGCATCTTCACGTTCGTGCACGGCGTCTTCACGATCGTGATCGTCGTGATCTCCGGCGGGCTGGAGGCCGGTGTCTGGTACTGGCTCGTGACGGTGCTGGCTCTCGTCGGCTCCTCTCTGATCTCGCTCGGTATGGAATGGTTCGGCCACGATCAGCGCAGCCGGGTCAGCCCCCCGGGCGCCATGTTCGCGCCGTATCCACGCATGCTGGTGCTGCATGTCGCGGTCATCGCCGCGTTCTTCTTCATCGTCCGCCCCGACGACTCGGCATCGGTGTTGCCCGTCGTGATCCTGTGCGGTCTCAAGACGCTGGTCGACGTCGCTTTGTCGCTGTTCGGCTCCCGCCGCCTCGGCGTGGCCGTCGAGATGTCGTAGCCGGGGTTCACAGCGTCCCCACAGGCGGGCGAGAGCGGCACCACAGTGGACGTCGCGACGGTGACCGGGTGAGAGTTCTTTCCCGAGCAAGGGCACGGGTCGCGAGCTGGTCGCGGCGTACCCAGATGACCGTCGGTGTCGTCGTGATCGCTGTGATCGGGGGCCTCGTCTGGTGGCAGGGCTGGCCCGGCACCGCCGCGGCCCAGGATCAGAGCGCACAGTCGCAGACCGTCGAGGTCACCCGAGGAACCATCCAGCAGACGGTGTCCGGCAGCGGCACGATCCGACCGCAACAGCAGGCAGAGCTCGACTTCGGCGTCTCGGGCCGAGTGACCAAGGTCGGCGTCGAGCCCGGCGATGTCGTCGCGAAGGGTGATGTGCTCGCCCGGCTCGACACGGTCTCGCTCGACGCCGCGCTCGCTTCGGCGAGGGCACAGCTCACGGCGGCCCGCACCACGGCCGCGAGCGATGGTGGCGAGTCGAGTGCCCAGCAGGCGGCCAACACCGCATCGGTGGCCAGCGCCGAGGCCGATGTGACGCAGGCCGAGCAGAATCTGAAGGCGGCGACACTGCGGGCCACGTTCGCCGGCACCGTGGCCGATGTGACGATCGAGGTCGGCGATCAAGTCGGCTCGTCGAGCAGCGGCGGCGGCACAGGATCGGCCGGCCCGAGCACCTCGGGTACGGGCGGGGCGGACTCGGCCGCTTCGAGCGCGGCGGTCACCGTGATCAGCCCCCAGAAGTTCCTCGTCGAGGCCAGTGTCGCCGCGGCCGACGTCGAACAGCTCAAGCCGGGCCTGCAGGTGACGGTCACACCCAGCGGAGCGAGCGAGGCCGTGTACGGCACGGTCTCGGAGGTCGGCAAGGTCGCCGAGACGAGCAACTCGGGCGCGGCCACATATCCGTTGAAGGTCAAGATCACCGGCGAGCAGAAGGCCTTGTACGCCGGAACCAGCGCCGACATCTCGATCGTCGTCAAACAGCTCGACGACGTGCTGACCGTGCCCACGCTCGCCGTCACGACCGAGGACGGCGTCACCTACGTCCAGAAGGTCGACGGATCGAAGGTCGCGAAGACCAGGATCGAGATCGGTCAGACCTACGGTCAGTCCACCGAGGTGACGTCCGGGCTGTCCGAGGGCGACCAGGTACGGCTGACGCTCGGTACGATCCGGCGCACGACCGGTGGTGGCAATGGGCAGCGCGAGGGCGGCATGAACGGCTTTCCCGGCGGTGGGATGCCCGACCGGGTCGTCCAGGGCGGGGGCTTCCCCGGTGGCGGCTTCCCGGGAGGCCAGTGAGATGACCCGCGACGACAGGGCTCGGATCATCGAGCTGACCGGCGTCCGCAAGGTCTACGACACCGGAGCGATCCAGGTCGAGGCGCTGCGCGGCATCGATGCGCGCATCGACGACGGCGAATACGTCGCGATCGTCGGACCGTCGGGATCGGGCAAGTCCACGCTGATGCACATCCTCGGCTGCCTGGACGTGCCGACCGACGGAACCTACCGCCTGGCCGGAGAGGACGTCTCGACCATGACCGAGGCTTCGCTGGCGGAGGTGCGGAACAGGCGCATCGGATTCGTGTTCCAGCAGTTCAACCTGCTGCCGAGCCTCACGGCCTGGCGCAATGTCGAGCTGCCGCTGATCTATGCCGGGATCGACCGTGCCGAGCGACGCGACCGTGCCTGGCAGGCGCTCGAACGGGTAGGACTGGGCGATCGCGCCGATCACAAGCCGGGCGAACTGTCCGGCGGACAGCAGCAGCGGGTCGCCGTGGCGAGGGCTCTGGTGACCGAACCGTCGCTGATCCTGGCCGACGAGCCGACGGGCAATCTCGATTCCGCGTCGACCGCCGACATCCTGGACCTGTTCGACGAGCTCTCGTCCCTGGGTCGCACGATCGTGCTGATCACGCACGAACACGAGGTCGCCGCCCATGCGTCGCGCACCATCGAGGTCCGAGACGGCCACGTGCTCGAGGTCGTGGCGTGAGCTTTCGTGAGACCCTCCGCACGGCGCTCGAGGCGGTGCAGGCGCATCGGCTCCGCTCGGCGCTCACCATGCTCGGGATCATCATCGGCGTCTCGTCGGTGATCCTGACCGTCGGCCTGGGGCAGGGCGCCCAGGACAAGGTGCGGGAGCAGATCGATGCGCTCGGCAGCAATCTGCTGGTCGTCTCCCCGGGCAGCACGACGTCATCGGCCGGCGTGCGCGGAGGCTTCGGCACCGCGTCGTCGCTGACCTTGGCCGATGCGGACGCGATCGCGGATCCGGTGGCCGTGCCCGACGTCGCGCAGGTCGCTCCGACGACGTCGGCGTCGGTGTCGATCGTCAACGGCGAGACGAACTGGACCACCTCGCTCGTGGGCACCACGACCAGCTGGCCGGGCGTCCGGTCGCGCACGCTCGAGAGCGGCCGCTTCTTCACCACGTCCGAAGCCGAGTCCGGTGCCCGTGTCGTGGTGCTCGGCCCCGACACGGCCGGTGAGCTCGGCCTGGTCCAGCCGGTCGGCCAGACCGTGACGATCAACGGCACCGCCCTCACGGTCATCGGCGTCCTGGCGGCCTCGGGCAGCTCGTCGTCAGAGGCGAGCCTCGACGACACCGCCGTGGCGCCGCTGTCGACCGCCGCGGCCGTCACCGGGACGACCGGCACGTCGATCTCATCGATCTACGTCCAGGGCGCGAGTCAGGACACCCTGGGTGCTGCGTACGCCGAGATCAATGCGCTGCTGCTGAATCTGCACGGTGTGACCGCTGATGGCGCCGATTTCACGATCAGCAGCCAGGAGGCACTGCTGGACACAGCGAACTCGACCAACCGCACGCTGACGATCCTGCTGGGCGGCGTGGCCGGCATCTCGCTGCTGGTCGGGGGCATCGGCGTCATGAACATCATGCTGGTGTCGGTCACCGAGCGGATCCGCGAGATCGGTTTGCGCAAGGCGCTCGGAGCCACGCCTCGGGTGATTCGCAGCCAGTTCCTGGTCGAGGCCTCGATCCTCGGGCTGGCCGGGGGAGCGGTGGGCGTCGTCCTGGCCGTGATCGGTCGCCTTGCTCTCCCGCCGCTGATCGACCAGCCCGTCTCGCTGTCGCTGCTGGCGACGTCCGGCGCCCTGCTGACCGCGCTCGCGCTCGGCATCGGCTTCGGCGTCTACCCGGCCGGACGCGCCGCCCGACTGACCCCCATCGACGCACTCCGCAGCGAGTGAAGACGACCCAGGAGATGACCATGAACAAGACACGTGTGGCCGCTGCCTCGGCCCTGTTGCTCCTCCTCACCGGCTGCGGGGGCGGGGGTGGCGGACAGACGCCACCCGCCTCGTACGGCGGTGCGCAGCGCGGCCAGGCCGGGCCGGGCGGCGGGTTCCCCGGCGGATCCGGCGAGGTCGTGGAGATCGACGGCTCGACCGCTCAGGTCCAGAGCCGCTCCGGCCAGGTCGCCGTGAGCTGGACCAAGGACACGACGTTCACCCGAGAGGTCGCGGGATCGGCCTCCGACGTGAAGGTCGGCAGCTGCGTCGTGGTGCAGCCCGCCGGGGAGACCGCCTCCGGCGGATCGGACGACCAGGTCGCGGCGGGCACGGTCCGCATCCTGCCCGCGTCGGATGGTCAGTGCACGGTCGGCGGCCGCCCGTCCGGCGCTCCCGAGGGTGAGCGGCGGCAGCTGCCCGAGGGCGAGCGACCCAGCGGCGATGCACCCAGGGGTGATACGCCCGGCGGGGACGGGCGTCAGCGCGTCATGGGTGCGTTCGGCCAGGTCACGAGCGTCACCGACGACGGCTTCGTCGTGAAGTCGACCCGGCCGGGCTCCGACGACGACACGTCGGTCACCGTCTCGACCAGCGACGACACCACGTTCTCCACGACCGCCGCAGCGTCCGCGTCCGCTGTGAAGGTCGGCGCGTGCGTGACCAGCATGGGGAAGGCCGACGACACCGGCGCGATCACGGCGACGACGATCGCGATCAGTCAGAAGACCGACGGTGAGTGCGGGATGCTCATGCGCTTCGGCAGTGGGCCGGGCCAGGGTCGCGGTCAGGGCGGCGACGCGTGAAGGCGCCGCGTCTGACCCGTCCGGTGGTCGCGGTCACGGCGGTCGGCGCGCTGCTCGTCACCGGCGGCGGCATCGCGGTCGCGAACTCGGTGGCCGGCTCGTCGAACCGCTATCGCACCGCCGAGGTCACGACGGCCGACGTCGACAGCACGATGTCGCTGTCCGGCACGGTGACGGCGTCGTCGCGCCGTGATCTGACGTTCGGAACCAGTGGCACCGTGGCCGCGGTCAAGGTCGAGGCGGGGCAGACGGTGAAGTCCGGCGACGTCCTCGCCCGGCTGGACACCGCCGACCTCGACGCTGCCGTCACGAAGGCCGAGGCCACGCTGGCCGATGCGCGAGCGAGACTGGAGTCCGACCGGTCGTCGCAGTCCTCGACGGTCGCGGCGGCCACCAGTCAGAAGGCGTCCGGTCAGAAGAAGACCGGAGCCGGCGGGCAACCGGGCACGGCGGACCTCGAGGCGTTGAAGCGACAGCAGGAGGCCGTGACCACCGCCCAGACCGCCGCGACCGAGGCGATCGCCGCGGCCAAGGCCGCCGTCACGACCCGTGTCGCGGCCTGCCAGGAGGGTGAGAACGGCGAAGCGCCGGATCCGGCCGCGTGCGCCGATGCTCTCTCCGCCGCCCAGACGGCGCAGGACGCGGTGGCCCAGAAGCAGGACGCCCTTCAACAGGCGCTGGAGGAACTGGCGAAGACGCTCGCGGCCGCGGCCGAGGCCCTCGGCAAGACCGATGGCACCTCGGCTCAGCCGGGCGGTTCGGCCAGTACCGGCTCGACCGGCACCGGGTCGACCGGCACCGGTTCCGGCACGCCACGAGCGACCGCCACGGCCGCGACGCTGGCCCAGGACCAGGCGGCGATCGACACCGCCCGAGCACAGCTGAAGGAGGCGAAACTGGCACGCAAGGCCGCGACCCTGACGGCTCCGTTCGCCGGCACGGTGCTCGACGTCTCAGTGGCTCGGGGCGACTCGGTGTCAGCGACCGATACCGCCGTGATCCTCGTCGGCGACGGCGGCAGCGTGGTCACCACGACGGTGACGGTCGATCAGGTGGCCAAGGTGCAGAAGGGCCACAAGGCCCGAATCACCCCGGCCGGCTTCGACGAGCCGGTCGAGGGCGTCGTCACGGCGATCGGCATGCTGCCGACCTCGGGCGATGACACGACGAGCTACCCGGTCACGATCGATCTCTCGGATGATGTCCGAGCTCCCGAGGGTGCCGGTGCGTCGATCGCGCTGGTGACCGGTACCGCGGACGATGCGATCGTCGTGCCGACTTCGGCGGTCAGCAGCGTCGGTTCCCGCTTCACGGTCACGGTGCTCACGGACGGCAAGCCGGTCCCGACCCAGGTCACGGTCGGCGTCGTCGGCTCGACGCTGACGCAGATCACACAGGGTGTGAAGACAGGTCAGGCCGTCGTGATCGCCGATCTGGACGCGGCGCTGCCCTCGAGCGGGAGCACGAGCCAGCGCACATTCGGCAACGGCGGCGGATTCCCAGGCGGCAGCTTCCGTGGACCCGTGATGATGAGGCGTTAACGCGCCGCGAGGCTCCGGGCCGCGAACCGATCGGCGAGCACCGACGAGACAGGCAGCGCGACGAGGCCCGCGAGCCCGCACACCGTCACGCGGGCGAGCTCGGTGGCCACGACCTCGCCGGTCAGCAGGTCGGTGACGTCCTGGCTCCGGCCGGCCGCCGCCACGAGCGCGATCAGGCCGGCACCGAGGAACACGAACGTCAGGGTGAGCAGGCTGGACGCGGCCAGGTCGCCCCCGGCTCGGAGCGCACGCCACTGGATCGTCCCGCCGGGCGCGGCCGGATCGGCACGACGGAGCTCGGTCGTGATCCTGGCCTGCCGGGTCGTCAGATCGAGGAGCAGGCCGACGACCGCGAGGATCGCGGCCGCCGCGGCCAGCTGCGCCGGATCGAGGTCGCCATCGGCCGCGGTGACCTCGAACAGATCGGCAGTCAGGTAGCCCAGGCCCGCTGTCGCTGCCAGGCCGACGAGCGTGCCGAACACGGCTGCCGTGATCTCCTGGCCGAATCCGTGGACCAGATGGCCGACCAGGACGGCGAGCAGCGCGGCGGCCGCCCCAGTCACGCCGATGGGTGGATGGCCGTCGCGGACCTCGGGCAGCACGACGAGGACCAGCAGCGCGATCGCCACGCCGGCCGCGATGACCGCGCGGGCGCCGCGCCAGCGTGCCGCCGCGGCGAAGACGAGGAACAGCACGAGCAGAGTTCCGGCGAGCGGCAGTCGGCGGTCGGCGGCTGCCGTGTCGGCCGAGCCGTCGGTGTAGAACGAGGGCATCGCATCGGGTCGCCACCACGCGAGGGCGCCGGCGGCGACGGCCGCGGCCAGCATCGTCAGGGCCGTGGCGATCCATGCTCCGGTCGTGCGAGAGGAGGAGCCGGGCGTGGTCGCAGGATCTTCGTCCTGCAGATCCGGGGGCGGGTCGGTGATCGGCGCCTCGGACTCCGGCGCCTCGGACTCGGGTACTACGGGCTCCGGCACCGGAGCCGCCGTGGGCTCGGACGGCGCCGGATCGTCGAGCGTCGGTTCGGCGACGTGCGTCATGCCCGCCTCGTCGCCGAGGTCGCCGACGAGGTCGTCCTGTGCCTCCTCGAACACCACGGCATCGAAGCCGTCGGGCGCGGGTTCGGGTTCGCCCGAGCGCCTGCGGAACCAGCCGCCGGCCGGCAGCGTGTCCTCGTCGATTGACCAGTCGGTGGCGGAGATGTCCACGGAGGGGAGGTCGGTGGGCGGGGGCGGCGGGGCCTCGGCGGGTTCGGTCGTAGGAGGCAGCTCCCAGGCCGGGCGGTTGATCGGTCGCGGAGGTCGCGCGGGCACCACCTGCGGGGGAGACGTCGGTTCGTCCGCCCCCGGATCCGTGACGTCGCTGGAGTCATCGTCGTCATGTGCCACGATGACAGCGTGCCACGAAATGAGTCCGGATCTCCCGATGAACATGCCCTGGACGGGGGTGCCGTCGGTGGTGCGACTCGGATCGGCCGTACCGTGCGGCGTCCCACGGGGCCGTGGACGCCGGCTGTGCACGAGCTTCTCGACCACCTGCGTTCGCGCGGACTGCGGGGGATTCCGGAGGTCGAGGGCGTCGACGACGAGGGCCGCGAGATCCTGACCTATCTGGAGGGCCGTGGCGTCCCCATCGACGACGAGATCGTGCTCGACTCGGTGCTCGAGGAGGCCGGTCAGTGGCTGCGCGACTTCCACGACGCCGTCGACGACTTCCGGCCCGAGGGGCCGCGGACCTGGCGACAGGCGGGCGAGGTCGAGCTGGAGCCGGATCAGATCATCTGCCACCACGATCCCGGCGCCTACAACTGGGTCATCCAGGGCGGGCACTTCGTCGCGATGATCGACTGGGACATGGCCGGCCCCGGCGATCCGCTGCAGGACCTGGCGTTCCTGGCCTGGACCGGCATCCCGCTGTATCGCGAGATCGAAGTCGAAGACGTCGCGCGTCGGCTGGATCTGCTGTGCGAGGTCTACGGCGAATGCGGACCGTTCACCTTGCTCGACCGCGTCGTCGAGCGCATGACGCTGGCGGCGGATCGCATCGCGGCCGGCATCGAGCGGGGCGATGTGGGGATCGCGAATCTGCAGAAGGTCGGCGAACCGCAGCGCACCCGTGATCGTGTCGCCGCGTTCCGTGAGCGGATCCCGGCGATCCAGCAGGCCTTGGGCTGAGCGTGCCGCCGATGTCGCCGGCGCCTTCCCACCTCCTCGCGCAGGCGCTCGTCGGCTGGCGACCGACGGATGCGCTGCCATCGGTCGCCAGGCCGAGCTTGCGAGGCGTCGAGTCCTCTCACCCCAGAGCGGCGGCGAATGCGTCGAGCAGCCGCTGGTTGAACAGCACGAACCGGACGTGGTCGAGGGTGCCGTCATCCCAGGTGCCGACCGCCTCGACGGCGATGTGCGCGACGTCGTCGGCCGCCCAGCCGTAGACGCCGGCGCTGACGGCCGGGAAGGCGACGGACCTGCTCCCGAGTTCGGCCGCGACATCGAGCGACCGGGTGAAGCACGAGGCCAGCAGCGCCGGATCGGTCTGGCCGAGGTGGCGGTTGGGGCCGACCGTGTGGATGACCCAGCTGGCCGGCAGGTCGAAGCCCTCAGTCGCGACCGCGTCGCCGACCTCGAGACCGTTGCGATGGGTCGTGCGCCGGAGCCGGCGACACGCCGCTAGCAGCCCGGGCCCCGCCGCCGCATGGATCGCCCCGTCGACGCCGCCCCCGCCCAGCAGGGTCGAGTTGGCCGCGTTGACGACGGCGTCGACGCCGACACGCGTGATGTCGCCCAGCTCGGCCGAGATCTCCACCGCGATCAGTGGTCGATCAGCTGTGCCGGCACGATCTCGACGGCCATCGGATCGGCGACGTGCAGCACCTCGTCGGCCTCGGCCGAACCGGCGTCGACGTACGTGCCGTCGTGCAAGGTCCACGCGCGGATCGCGGGGACCACGGGATCGACGATCCAGTAGTGCTGGCACGCGGCGCGCTCCAGCCGTTCCTTCTTGAGCAGTAGGTCGAATCGTCGCGTGCTCGGCGACAGCACCTCGACCGCCAGGACGGGAGCGGCCGGCAGATCGCGATCGGTCAGGTCACTGCGCCGGGCCACGATCAGATCGGGCTGCATCACGGTGTCGTCGGCCAGCGCCACGTCGACCGGGGCGAACAGCACCTCGAGGTCGTCGGGGCAGGCGTCGTGGAGCAGTAGGTGGAGCCGAGCAAGCGCTCGCTGGTGGGAGACGCGCGGCGCCGGGCTCACGATGAGGATTCCGTCGATGAGCTCGTAGCGGTGGCCGTCATCGGGCATCGAGTCCAGCACGTCGCGCGTCACGGGACCTGGTGGCAGGCCCGGCCAGGGTCGATGCGTCGGCGTCACGGTCATAGCTGTCATGGTAGGTCGCTCCTCCGGCCAGGACCATGAGTCGAGTCCTGACATGGCACGGCCGGGACCCGGATCGCGCTGCCTGTGGACGACGGTGCGTCAAGCCCCCTGCTGTGGACGAAGCTGATCGCGGCGGCGGGTCAGATAGCCGATCTCGGCCGAATTCTCGGTCGCTGCGATCGCGGCGTCGTACTCGCGGCGCGCCTCGTCGCCGCGACCCAGACGGCGCAGCAGATCGGCCCGCGTGGCGTGCCAGGCGTGGTAGCCGGAGAGATCGAGTCGATCGGTGATCGCGAGCGCGACGTCGGGTCCGTCGACCTCGGCCACCGCGACGGCGCGGTTGAGGGCGACGATCGCGGTCGGCTCGACGAGCTGGAGCCGGTCGTACAGGCGCACGATCTGGTTCCAGTCGGTGTCGCGGGCGTCGCGGGCATCGGTGTGCACCGCGTTGATCGCGGCCAGCAGCTGGTAGCGGCCGGGCGGGGTTCCACCGTCCGCGACCGCCGTCAGCCGCTCGCGGACGAGTGCGTGGCCTTCGGCGATCAGAACGCGGTCCCAGCCGCCTCGGTCCTGCTCGTCCAGCGTCACCAGCTCGCCACCCGCCACCCGGCTGCGGCGCCGTGCCTCGATGAGCAGCATCAACGCGAGCAGCCCGGCGACCTCGCCGTCGTCGGGCAGCAGCTCCCTGACGGTACGGGTCAACCGGATCGCCTCGGCGGTCAGATCCGTGCGGATCGGGTCGGCACCGCCCGACGCCAGATAGCCCTCGTTGAAGACCAGGTACAGGACCGCGAGGACGGCGGTCCGCCGGTCGGCGACGTCATCGGCGTTCGGCACGCGGAACGGAATGCGGGCGGCCTTGATCTTGGCCTTGGCCCGCGTGATGCGCTGGGCCATCGTGGTCTCGGGCACCAGGAACGCCCGGGCGATCTCGGCGACGGTGAGCCCGCCGAGCAGGCGGAGGGTCAGGGCGACGCGCGCCTCGGGTGCCAGCGCCGGGTGGCAGCACACGAAGATCAGCCGCAGGCGGTCGTCCTCGACAGCGCCGGTCGGCTCGTGGGGTGTGGGATCGGTGATCATGGCAGCGGCCTGGTGCTTCGCGTCGCGCTGGTTCTCGCGGCGGATCCGGTCGATCGCCCGCCGGGTGGCCGTCGTGGTGAGCCAGCCGCCAGGATTCGCCGGGATACCGTCGGCGGGCCAGCGTTCGAGCGCGGCGAGCAGGGCCTCGCCGGCCGCGTCCTCGGCGATGTCGAGATCGCCGAATCTGCGGGCCAGCGAGGCCACCACGCGTCCGTGCTCGTCGCGATAGACCCGTTCGATCCGCGCGGTGAGCGAATCGGCGGTCACTCGGCGGTGGGATCGCCCTGGAGCGGCCGGACCTCGACCTTGCCCTGGCAGGCCTTCGATCCGGCGGCCGCCAGCTTGAGAGCCGCGTCCAGATCGGCCGCCTCGATGATCCAGAAGCCCGCGAGGAACTCCTTGGACTCGGCGAACGGTCCGTCGGTGACGACCACGTCGCCGCCCGTGCTGTCGACCATCGTCGCGTCGGTGATGTTCGTCAGGCCACCGCCGAACACCCAGTGCCCGTCGGCCTGGAGCTGGTCATTGAACTTGCCGGTGTCGGCGAACATCTGCTGGATCGCCGGATCGGTGTAGTCGACATCGTCGTAATCGGCGGACGTGCCAACCACGGAGAGCAGGTACTGAGCCATGATCGTGCCTTTCGTCGGTACTTTCAGGACTGCCTCTCTGGCAGCCTTTCACTACGTCCACGAACGGCGCGACCCCGATACGACAGCTCGCCGGAAAGTTTCTTTTGGCTGACCCGGCGAACCGCACCTTCCGCCCTCAGTCGACGGGGCCGGCGTGTCGAGGCGCCGCGGATGTCTCGTCGGCGGGATCTTCCTCCTGGCCGCCGGGCGCCAGCCAGACCGCGATGGCCGTGGTGATCGGGACCGCGAGCACCAGGCCGATCGCGCCGACCAGGGTGCGGACGACCTCCTGGCCGACCTGCTCGGTGGTGGCGACGTCGATCAGGCTCTGCTGATAGGCGGTGACGAGCAGGAGCACGACCATGGCCGAGCCCGCATAGGCGAACACCAGGGTGTAGACGCTGGAGGCGATGTGATCGCGCCCGATACGCATGGCCGAGGCGAACAGCGAGCGGCGGTTGGCGTCGGGCTGCAGCGACCTCAACTCCCACACCGCGCTGGCCTGGGTGACCGTGACGTCGTTGAGCACGCCCAGGCCCGCGATGACCATCGTCGCGGCCGCGATGGCCGACAGATTCAGGGTGGGCACCGTGGCGATCAGCACCTGGTCGTCCTCGGATCCGATGCCGCTGATGCTGGTCCAGCCGGTCGCCAGCAGGCCGATCGAGGCGGTGGCCGCGATGCCGAACAGCGTGCCGAACAGGGCCGAGGTGGTGCGGATCGAGACGCCGTGGGCCAGATAGAGCACCGCGATCATGATGACGGTCGATCCGACGATCGCGGTCACGAGCGGCGACCGGCCGGCCAGGAGGGCCGGGAGCATGAACTGGGTCAGCGCCAGCAGTGTGACGCCGATGCCGACCAGCGCGAACAGGCCGCGCCACCGCGCCACCGCGACGACCAGCACCGCGAACACGATCGCCAGCGCCGTGAGCGGCAGGCCGCGCCGGAAGTCGATGAACTCGTACGAAGCCTGCTGGCCCTCGGGGGCGAGGCGCAGGAGCGTCACGTGGTCGCCGACATCGATGCCGGCCTTGTAGCGGGCCGAGTCCAGATCGAACGTGGCCGTGCCCTCATCGGTGTGCGCCTCGATGTGTGCGCAGTCGCCGTCGACCGTGGGGATGTTGTCGGGGCCGAGGCCGCCGCTGCCGCAGTCGAACGGGGCGATGTGGCTGACGGTCGCGCTGACCTTGCTGACGCCCTCGGCACCGTAGGGATTGCGATCGTGCGGCACCTCGGTGGCCGACGGCCACAGGTGCACCATGGCGGCGACGGCACCCGCCGCGACGAGCAGGACGACGACGGTCAAGGTCGCCGCGAGACCCCGTCGGGGTGGTCCGGCGTCGATCGGGGCGTGCGCGTGCGAATGGGCCACGACAACACCTTGTCACAGCTCGTCGATGTCGACGGTCCTGTCCATCTCGAGGTCGTCGAGGAATCGCTCGTCGTGACTGACCACGATCAGGGCGCCGCCGAAGGACTCGAGTGCCTCGACCAGATGGCGGGTGCTGGCCAGGTCGAGGTTGTTGGTCGGCTCGTCCAGCACCAGCAACTGAGGTGCGGGTTCGGCGTGCAGGACGCATGCCAGCGTTGCGCGCAGCAGCTCGCCGCCCGAGAGGGTCCCGACGAGCTGGTCGGCGCGACGAGCGCGGAACAGCAGTTTCGCCAACGCCGACCGCAGGCCGGTCTCGGTCATCGACGGCGCCGCGGCACGCAGGTTGTCGACGACCGACAGCGCCGGGTCGAGCAGGTCGAGCCGTTGCGGCAGGTAGCGGGCCGGAACCCTGAGCCGCACCTCGCCCTCGACCGGGGCCAGCGCGCCGACCGCGGTGCGCAGGAGCGTCGTCTTGCCCGCGCCGTTGGGACCGACCAGCGCGATCCGCTCGGGCCCACGCAGGTCGAGGTCGACGATCCGGTCGACGTGAGGCAGGCGCACCTGATCCATCGTCAGCACGATCCGCCCCGCCGGAACGACGGTGTCGGGCAGATCGAGCCGGATCTCGCGGTCGTCGCGAACCTTCGCCTCGGCGCTCTCCAGCCGTGAGCGGGCACCGTCGACATCGTCCTGGTGCTGGCCGCGCAGACGAGCGGCCGACACCTCGGCCGCCCGCTTCCGGTTGCCCATCACGATCTTCGGCTCGCGCTTGTTGTCGGCCATCTTCTGGCCGTAGCGCTTGCGACGAGCCAGTTTCACCTCGGCATCGACCAGTTCGCGTCGCTGCTTGCGCAGATCCGACACGGCATCGCGGACCTCGCGCTCGGCGGCCTCCTGCTCCGCTGCGACAGCGGTCTCGTACACGTCGAACGGGCCGGCGAACCACCGGACGGTGCCGGCGCGGACCTCGCCGATGCGATCGACGTGCGAGAGCAGCTCGCGATCGTGGCTGGCGACCAGGAGCAGGCCGGTGAACGAGTCGACGATGTCCATCAACCGCTCCCGTGCCCGGCGGTCGAGATTGTTGGTGGGCTCGTCGAGCAGCAGGACGTCGGGCCGGGCCAGCAGGCGGGCGCCGAGCGACAGCATCACGAGCTCGCCGCCGGACAATCCGTCGATCGCCCGGTCGACCTCGAGCTGTTCCAGGCCGAGGCGGTGCAGCATCGCGATGGTCCGTTCCTCGACGTCCCAGTCGTCGCCGACGGCGTCGTAGTCGGCGATCTCGGTGCTGCCGGCCTCGATGGCCCGCAGAGCCGTGAGGGCGGACGAGACGCCGAGCACGTCGGCGACGGTGCGTTCGGTCCCGGCGAGTGGATCCTGGGGCAGGTAGGCCAGCCGTCCGGGCGTCGCGACATGGCCGGACGTGGGTGTGAGCGCGCCCGCGCCGAGCCGGAGGAGGGTCGACTTGCCGGCGCCGTTGGAGCCGACGAGCCCGTAGCGGCCGGGCCCGAGGTCGATCGAGACCTGGTCCAGGACGGTGTCGCCGTCGGGCCAGGTGAGGGTGAGGTCGTGAAAGGTCAGGGACGCCTGCATGCGCAGCTCCGGGTGAGGTCGTCGGTGTGCCGGAGCCGGCTGGACGCGCGGGCTCGACGGCGGGACTGGCCTCAGAGCTTCATGGTGCGGGCGGACCTCCACCTCGGGGACGTGACGGATCCAGTGTACGTCTTCCCGCGCGTGCGGGTCCGGGTTAGGTTCACCTCATGAACCAGATCCACTTCGCCGCCGAGGAAGACACCGCCGAGCTCGTCAAGGCGCTGGCCGAGGAGGGTTACCGCACGGACCTGGCGCCGGGCGACGGCGACGGTCCGGCGTGGGTGCTCACGGTCGAGCCGTTCGACGACCGCGTCGTCGAGATGGTCGACGTGTATGGCGGCTGGATCCCCGGCGATATTCAGCTGCCCGAGGAGTAAGCGGGCGCGTGGGCTCGGAGCCACCCTCACAGACAGGCGGCAACGGGTTCTCGGGGTGGTCGCCGTCGGAGCTGTGGACGATGGCGGATGGACGGGTGAGTTGGTCGGCTGACGTAACGAGATGACACTTTTCCTGCGTTGATGACACGAAACTTCCTGTGATCAACGCAGGAAAAGTGTCATCTCACCTGAACGCTGAGACAACTGAAGCCGGTGAGGCTTTGGTGCCGTCGTCGCCTCTGGACCGCCGTCCTCGCCCCGCTGGTGACCACGGCCATCCGTCAGCCCGATCGGGACCATCCCACCGGCTGGCCCACCGGCCACGGCTATTACTGCAAGTGCTGCTTGAGGAAGTCGACCTGCAGCAGCTTGAGGTTCTCGGCGACCTCCTCCTGCGGCGTCATGTGAGTGACGCCCGACAACGGCAGAACCGTGTGCGGCCGGCCAGCGGCCAGCAGTGCCGACGACAGGCGCAGCGTGTGGGCGGCGACGACGTTGTCGTCGGCCAGGCCGTGGATCAGCATGAGCGGGCGCTCGAGATCCGGGGCCAGCGGCAGCAGCGAGTTGGCGTCGTAGACCTCGGGCCGGGTGTTCGGATCGCCCAGGTAGCGCTCGGTGTAGCAGGTGTCGTAGAGCCGCCACTCCGTGACGGGAGCACCGGCGACGGCGGCGTGGAAGATATCGGGCCGCCGCAACACGGCGAGGGCCGACAGGTACCCGCCGTACGACCAGCCGGTGATGCCGACACGCGCCTGGTCCAGGTCCTCGGGGTATTCGGCGGCGACCGCCCAGAGCGCATCGACCTGGTCCTGCAGGGTGACGCCGGCGAAGTCGTCGAGGATCTCGCGCTCCCAGGCGTGTCCCCGGCCCGGCGTGCCCCGACCGTCGGTGACGATGACGCAGAAGCCCTGGTCGGCGAGCCATTGCGACTCCAGGAACATCCGGGCCGAGGCCAGGACGCGCTGGGCGTGGGGACCGCCGTAGGGATCCATCAGGACCGGCAGTCGTTCGGAGCCGGGCTGATGATCGCGGGGGAACAGCACGGCGGTGCGCAGGCCGCGCTCGCCGGCCTCGAGCAGTCGCACCACAGGTTCGAACGGCGCGGGCTCGGCGACCGAGGCGATCGTCACCGGATCGTGGCCCTCGCGGTGCACCGTCGCGGTCGTGCCCACCCGGTCGAGGCTCGACCGAGTGACGACGGTGGTGCCGCCGCCGATCACCGCCCCGTGGACCGCCGGGCCGGTGGTGATCTCGGTGAGCGTGCCGTCGAAGCCGATGCGCACGATCTGGACCTCAGTCGGCTCCTGCGACGCGGTGGCGACGACGCAGTCGTCGAACGCCTCGACGATGCCGCGCACCTGCCACCCTTCGGGGCTCACCGCCACGCCGTCGAGCACGACCCGGCGCCAGCCGTCGACGTCCTCGACGGTCACGAGACGGCCGCCGCCCACCCGGCGCGGGGCGGCGGACAGCTCGATCCACGCGTCGTCGGTCAGTTCGCGCAGGACCTCGGTCGCACCGGTGGCCGGGTCGACGGACAGCACCTGTGATGTGCGCTGGTTGCGGCTGAGCACCTGGATGACGGGATCACCGTGTTCGGTCCACGACACCCGGCCGAGGTACTCGAACGCGTCGCGGTCCCACCGCACCTCGGTGCGGGCACCGTCGAGATCCACGATCCACAGCGACACGTCGGGATTGGCGGTTCCGGCCGCGGGGTAGCGCTGGGCCGCGGGTTCGCGGTCGGGGTTCGCGGGGTCGGCGACGTGCCAGACCTGAACCGGCGTCTCGTCGGTGCGCTGCACCAAGAGTCGGCTGCCGTCCGGTGACCACCAGAAGCCGCGGTAGCGGTCCATCTCCTCGGCGGCCAGGAAGTCGGCCTGTCCCCAGGTGACGTGCTCGGTGTCGTGCGTGACGAGGGCGCGGTCGTCGCTGCCGTCGACGCCGATGACGCGGAGGGCGCCGTCGGATGCGTACGCGATGCGTCGCCCGACTGGATCGAGGTGTGGATCGATCACGGCCGAGCCGCCAGTCGGCAGGGCACGTGTGTTGCGCACTCCCAGATGGACGGCCCACAGCCGGCCCGACAGGGCGAAGCAGGCCCAGCGCCCGGTCGGGTCAACGTCGTAGCCGACGATCCCGCCGGCCGACTCGCGCGAGCGCTCCCGGCGGGCCCGTTCCTCGGGCGACAGCTCCTCGTCGCCGTCCAGGAGCAGGTCGGGGTCGACGAGCACCGACTCGGTGCCGCTGTCGACGTCGAGCTCCCAGAGGCGCCCGGTGCGGGTGACACCGTCAGGCGTGCGGACGAAGCGGACGGTGCGGCCGTCGGGCGACACCGTGATGGTGCGGGGAACGCCGAGGGTGAAGCGCAGCGTGCGGGCGGCCAGACGCGGGTACGAGACGGTCATGCGTCCGATCCAACCACCGGGCCCGATGCGGATCGACTGCTGTCCCAGGTTTCACACGCCAGCGTGGGAAACCTGCGGCACGGCGACCGTCGGACCAGGTCAGTAGCCTGAACCCATGACACAGCGCGACCCGCGCCTTGCGGCACTGCCTGACCGTCGGCTGCTGCTGGTGCATGCCCATCCCGACGACGAGACCATCAACAACGGCGTGACGATGGCCAAGTACGTCGCCGAGGGCGCGCACGTCACGCTCGTCACCTGCACGGCGGGTGAGGAGGGCGAGGTGCTGGTGCCCGAGCTGGCGCATCTCGCGGCCGACCAGGACGACGCTCTCGGCCCGCACCGGGTCGGCGAGCTGAACGAGGCCATGGCGGCTCTGGGCGTCACGGATCATCGATTCCTCGGTGGCGCCGGCCACTTCCGCGACTCCGGTATGAAATGGGCCGACGACGGCACTGCCACGGCGGCCGACGAGACCCGCCCCGACACGTTCTGGCACGCCGATCTGCTGGCCGCGGCCGATCTCCTGGTGCAGATCATCCGCGAGGTGCGACCCCAGGTCGTCGTCACGTACGACCAGTTCGGCGGCTACGGCCACCCCGATCACGTGCAGGCGCACCGCGTCGCCACCTACGCGGTGTCGTTGGCTGGCGTCCGCTCCTACCGCACCGATCTCGGCGCGCCGTGGGCCGTGTCCAAGGTCTATTGGGCCGCGATGTCCAAGTCGCAGATGGCCGAAGGCATCCGAGCGGTGCGAGCGGCGGGCGACACCACGACGTTCGAGGGCATGGACCCCGACGACATCCCGTGGGGTTCGAGCGACGACGAGATCGACGCCGTCATCGCGGCGCCGGAGCACGCCGACGCCAAGATGGCGGCGATGCGGGCCCACGCCACCCAGATCACCCTCGACGGGCCGTTCTTCGCGCTGTCGAACAATCTGGGCAACCAGGTGTGGGGCACCGAGCACTACCGGCTGGCGCAGGGTGTCCGCGGTCCGGTCGGCGACGACGGCTTCGAGCACGACCTGTTCGCCGGCCTGTGAAGCGCGTCGGCCTCCTCCTGCTGGGGCTGTGGACGGGCATCGTCGGCATGCTCGTCCACCGACAGGCGTTCACCACCGGCGACCTCACGTGGCCCTGGGGGCTCGTCGTGGTCGTGGTGGTCACGTGGGCCGTCGCGCGGGCCGCCGGACAGGTGCAGCGGGTCGGTGCCGCCTGGTTCGCGCTCGGCTGGGCGGCCGTGGTGCTGCTCGAGCAGGCGGTCGGTGGCGACTCCTATCTGGTCGCGACCGACTGGGTCGGCTGGTCGTTCATGCTCGGATGTCTCGGGGTCACGGGTCTCGAGGTGCTTCGGGCTTCTAGAGTTGGCCCATGACTGTCCCCGTGGATCAACGCGCGTTCCGGGGGGCGTTGTCCCGGTTCGCGAGCGGCGTCACGGTCGTCTCGACGGTGCTCGACGGCGTCGACCACCTGATGACCGCCAGCGCGTTCACCTCGGTATCGCTCGAGCCGCCGCAGGTGCTGGTGTGCTCGCACCGCACCAGCCGGTTCCATGACGCCGTGTTGCAGTCCGGCACGTGGGGGGTCTCGATCCTGGCCGAGGAGGGCATGCGGGCCTCGGCCTGGTTCGCCCACCGGGGACGTCCGCTCGACGAGCAGCTGCGCGATATCGCCCACCATCGCGGTGAGAGCGGGGTCGCCTTGCTCGACGAGGCGCTGTCCTGGCTGGAGTGCACGACGGTCGCCGCTCACGACGGTGGCGACCACACGATCCTCGTAGGAGCCGTGATCGGCGCGGCCGTTCGCGAATCGGTCGACGACCCGTTGCTGTATTACCGCTCCCATTACGGCACCATGGTGCGACTGGACGAGTCCGAGAAGACGGTGTACGAGGAGAAGCCATGACGCGCCCGGCAGATGGGCAGGGTCCCGACGCGGACGAGCCGACCTCCGACGAGGCCGGCTCACACGACAGCGGACCGGACGACCATGCTGTCGAGCCGGCTGCTCCGGTCGAGGACGACGACCTCTTCGCGGCGGTCGCGGCCGCCATCTCCACTCCGCCGCGCCGTGACAGCGAGACGTTCTCGGTCGGCGAGCCGGACGAGGAGATCGAACTGGCCGAGCCGGAGCCCGAGCCGGAACCGGAGCCCGGGCCGGAGCCTGAACCCGAGCCGGAACCGGAGCCCGAACCGGAACCGGTCACCGCGATCCAGCCGCCGGTCTCGGCCTACGACGATCTGTTCGGCCCGCTGGCGACGGCGGCCGGTTCCGCTGGGTCCGGCCACGAGCCGCCCGACCACTTCGACGATTTCGATGACGAACCGCCCTCGCATCGCGGTCGCAAGATCCTGCTCGGCGTCGTGCTGTTCCTGGGCCTGGCCTACGTGGGCGGTTACTTCCTCACCGGGATGCGCATGCCCGCGAACGCCACGATCGCGGGCGTCGACGTCTCGGGCCAGTCGCCCACCGACGCGCGCTCGCTCGTCACGCGCGAGCTGACGCCGCACACCGAGCGCGAGATCGTGCTGGAGCACGAACAGAAGCAGTTCACGATCAAGCCCGACGACGCGGGCCTGACGCTCGACGTCGACGCCTCCGTCAAGGCGGTCGGCGGCACGTCCAGCTGGGATCCGCGCGACATGGCGGCGCTGTTCTTCGGCACGCACGACCACGACGCCGTCGTGAACACCGACGACGCCAAGCTGGCCGGAGTGCTGGGCACGATCTCCGAGGCGGTCGACACCCCGGTGGTGCAGCCCCAGATCTCGTTCCCCGACGGCAAGCCCAAGGCTCGGCAGCCCAAGGACGGCCGGGTGGTCGACAAGCCGGCCACGATCGAGGTCGTCAAGCACACGTTCGTCGGCGACGCCGACGACTCCGCGGTCGTCATGAAGGTCGTCAAACCGGCGGTCGATGCCGACGGCCTGAAGGAGGCACTCGACGGCATCGCCAAGACCGTGGTCAGCGGCCCGGTCGCGATCAAGGTCGGTGACAAGAAGCTCGAGCTGCCGGTCAGTGCCTACGCACCGGCCCTCGTCATCCACGTCGAGGATGGCGAGCTCAAGCCGTACATCGATCCGAAGGCGCTCGCCGGGCCGCTGGTCGACGCCACGACCGGCATCGGCAAGCAGGCGGTCGACGCCACCGTGAAGCTGCAGTACGGCAAGCCCGTGGTCGTCCCGGGCAAGGAGGGCGTGGGCCTGCAACCGCAAGAGATGTCCGAGAAGCTGCTGCCCGCCATCGCGGCGACGGGCGACGAGCGCAGCGTGTCGATCGAGGCCAAGGTCGTCGACCCGGTCTTCACGACCGAGGACGCCCAGAAGCTCAAGATCACCGAGAAGATCAGCTCGTTCACGACCCAGTACCCGCCGGCCGCCTATCGCGACACCAATCAGGGCCGGGCCGCCGAGCTGATCGACGGCACGGTCATCAAGCCCGGCGAGACGTTCAGCTTCAACAAGATCGTCGGCGAGCGCACGCAGGCCAACGGCTTCGTCACGGGCACGGTCATCAACGGTGGCGTGTTCCGTGAGGAGCTCGGCGGCGGCGTCTCGCAGGTGGCCACCACGATGTACAACGCCGCGTTCTTCGGTGGCATGGACGATGTGGAGCACCACCCGCACGCGTTCTACATCGACCGCTATCCGGTGGGCCGTGAGGCGACGGTCTACTGGGGCAGCCTCGACCTGCGCTGGAAGAACTCCTCGCCGTACGGCGTGCTGATCCATTCCTGGGTCGACCGCAGCGGCCCCGGTCGCAACGGCCGTATGAACGTCGAGCTGTGGAGCACCAAGGTCTACGACATCAAGGCCGGTCAGTCGGCCCGCCGCAACTTCCGGTCGCCGGGCAAGCAGTACGACGACTCGAACCGCTGCGTCGCCCAGTCGCCGATCCAGGGCTTCGACATCGACATCTATCGCCAGTTCTACAAGGACGGCAAGAAGGTCAAGACCGAGACCGACACGGCCGTCTACCAGGCGGCCGACCGGGTCATCTGCGGTAAGAAGCCGAAGGCGAAGTCCGAACCGGACGACTGATGAGGCGTACGGCGGCCCTCGTGATCGCGATGCTCTGTGTGGCCGCCGGATGCGGTGGGGCCGGCCCGGAGCCGGCCGACGCGGGGCCGGTGCTGCCGCCCGGCGGTGCCATCGCCGACTATCAGCTGGGCGGAGCCTACGAGCCGGCCGCTGACGTCGAGATCGTGACGCGCGACCGCACGGACGAGCCCGCCGAGGGCCGGTACTCGATCTGCTACGTCAACGCATTTCAGACGCAGCCCGACGCGGGGGACTGGTGGGTCAGACACCACCCCGATCTCCTGCTGCGCGACACCTCCGGCAGACCCGTCGAGGATGAGGGCTGGCCGGGTGAGTACCTGTTCGACATCTCGACCGGGCAGAACCGAGACGCGCTGGCCCAGATCGTCGGTGGCTGGTTCGCGCAGTGTGCCGGTGACGGGTTCGATGCCGTCGAGCCCGACAACCTCGACTCGTTCACCCGGTCACGAGGCCTGTTGAGCGAACAGGACGCGGTGGCCTTCGCGAGACTGCTGGTCGCGAAGGCGCACGGCACCGGCCTGACGATCGCGCAGAAGAACACGGTCGAGATCGACGGGGCGGCGCTGGGCTTCGACTTCGCGGTCGCCGAGGAGTGCGCGGTCCACGACGAGTGCGCCGAGTACGTCGCGATGTACGGACGCCGGGTCATCGAGATCGAGTACACCGACCACGGCCGGCAGGCGTACGCGGCAGCCTGCCGCGAGGCCGCCGGACAGCGATCGATCCTGCTGCGTGACCGCGACGTCGTGCCGTCGGGCCACCGGGACTACGTCTTCGAACACTGCTGAGCGGCGATTCCCAGACGTCCGGCTGCCATCGACGTCTCTGCCGGCGATCAGACGACCTCAGATGGGTACGCGCAGCGTCGCGCGCAGGCCGTCCCCGACCGTGCCGGTGACCTTCGCCATCTGCAGCGAGTAGCCGTCGCTGAAGACGTTGTCGCGGTCGATCGGGGTCTGCTGCATGTTCCGGACGCTCGATTCGTAGCCGGCGGTGGCGTAGACCTGGTCGCAGATCTTCTCGGGGAACGCCAGCTGAGAGGTGCGCTGCTTGTGGGTGGCCTTCTGTGCGTCAGCCAGAGACGGGTACACCTCGAAGTGGATGTGCGGCCAACGGCCCGTGTACGCGGCAGGGAAGATCGTCGTGAACGTCACCTGACCGTTCGCGTCGGTGACCTGCACGCCGCGCAGGTAGTTCTCGGCCTTCACCGCCTCGGAGTACATCGAGTATTTCCCGTCGCGATCGCAGTGCCAGGCATAGATCGCGGCCCCCTCGACCTTCTCGCCGGCGTCGTCGGCGCTGCTCACGTCGACCAGGGTGAACGTCACGGTCAGCGGAACGCCGTCGGCGACGCCGGATGCCTCGCCGAAGCTGGAGCGGATGTCGCTGCGTACGACACCGGATTCGGTCAGGACGTTGACCTCGTTGGTGCCGTCGGCCGGGTACGGGCCGTTGGTCTCTTCGGGGATCTCGCCGTCGCCGACCTCGACGGACGCGGCGCTGCCTGCCGGCCCGCCGCCGGGAGGCGCGCCGGCAGGCTGCTGAGCAGACTGGCCACCGTCGCAGGCCGACAGGGCAGCGGCGAGGCCGGCGGCGCTCAGCAGGCCGAGAGCTCGGCGTCGGTTCAGCAGGGCCGGCAGGTCATGGCTCAGCCCGAGATCGTGTGCGTCGTCGTCGCTCATAGCGCCACGGTAGGGCCGCCGGCTGTGGATCGGCTGTGGCTCAGGCAGGCGTGAGGTAGCGGTATTCGTGGTGCGTCGCGAATCCGAAGGGCTCGTACAGGGCGAGGGCCGCGGTGTTGTCGCGCGTCGTCTGTAGGTAGGCCTTGTCCGCGCCGCGCGCGGCGGCCCAGGCGAGGGTCGTCTCGACGATCCGCCGCGCCGATCCCTGTCGGCGATGTTCCGGGCGCACCTCGACGGCCGCCAGCCCGGCCCATTCACCCGTCACGACGACCCGGCCGATCGCGATCGCCGGCGAGCCGATCGAGGCGAAGCCGACCGTGTGCGGCCCCGACAGCACGGAGCGCGCCGCCTCGACCCGCTGTTCCTCGATGCGGGGGTACAGCGCCATCCAGGCGTCATCGAGCTCCGTCGCGACGATGACCTCCGGATCCGCCGCGGGCGGGTGCCGTAGATCCGCGATCTGGACGATGGCACCCGGTCTCGGCCCGTCGACGGGCCGCCAGCCGCGCTCGGTCAGGGCGTCGTCACCGGCCGATCCGACGATCGTCTGTGCCACCGGGGCCAGCCCACGGCGTGTGTAGAAATCGGTGACGTGGGCGATCGCGTCGTCGAGCGGCCTGCCGGGATCGCCCGTCACCAGGACCGAGTTGGCGCGCCCGGTGAAACCGCCCGACGCGCGCAGCTCCCAGTCGCCGAGCGCCTCGGACTCCACGGCGGGCCAGCCCAGTGACGTGATCCGGGCGAGCTGTTCGGACCCGATCGAGCGGGCAGCCCGGCTGCGTGCGGGACGATCCGGCACCACCCGCCAGGCCAGCACAGCGTCGTGCGGCACCGAGGTGAGCTGTCCGTCGCGCTTCTCGACCGTCACGATCGGGCCGATCGACCGCACGCGGCCGATCACGTCCCGCGCCCCCGTTCCGTCTCGGAAGCGCAGCGAGACACGGCGACCGACCTGCTCTGGACCCACGCGCCGATCGTAGGACTATGACGGGCGTCACAGGTCCGGCGTCCATGAGATGGACCCCAGGTGCGCGAGGTTGTGGCGGGCGGCGATACTTGACGGCGGACCGTCGAAGGAGAGTCGAACCAGTGACCTACGTGATCGCCCAGCCGTGTGTGGACGTCAAGGACCGCGCCTGCGTCGATGAGTGTCCGGTCGACTGCATCTACGAGGGCAAACGCATGCTCTACATCCACCCCGACGAGTGCGTCGACTGCGGTGCGTGCGAGCCGGTCTGCCCGGTCGAGGCGATCTTCTACGAGGACGACACCCCCGATGAGTGGAAGGAGTACTACGACGCGAACGTGCACTTCTTCGACGATCTGGGCTCCCCGGGCGGTGCCGCCAAGCTCGGCGAGATGGACCTGGACCACCCGATGATCGCGGCGCTGCCGCCCCAGAATCAGGACGGATGAACAGCCCGGTCTCGGCCCGGCTCCCCGACTTCCCGTGGGACACCCTGGCCGATGCCAAGGCCCGCGCCGCAGCCCACCCTGAGGGCCTCGTCGATCTGACGGTCGGCTCACCGGTCGATCCGGTCCCGCAGATCGCCCAGGACGCCCTGATCGCCGCGGCGGACGCCCACGGCTATCCGACCGTCTGGGGGCCGGAGTCCCTGCGCGCTGCCGTGGGCGCCTGGCTGGATCGCCGCTTCGGCATCACGGGCATCACGCCCGACCAGGTGCTGCCGTCGATCGGCTCCAAGGAGTTCATCGCCAATCTCTGCGTCCAGCTGGGCTTCGGTGCCGGTGACCTGATCGGTTTGCCCGAGCTGGCCTATCCCACGTACGAGGTGAGCGCCCGGCTGGCCGGTGCGACGCCCGTGCCGACCGACTCGATCACGGCGTTCGGCCCGCAGTCGCCGGCGCTGGTGTTCGTCAACTCGCCGGCCAATCCGCACGGCCGGATCTTCGGCGTCGACCACCTGCGCAAGTGGGTCGAGTTCGCCCGCGAGCGCAACGCCATCCTGGTGTCCGACGAGTGCTACGCGGAGTTCGTCTGGGAGGGCGAGTCGGCGTCGGTGCTCGACCCCGCCGTGAACGGCGGCTCGCTCGACAACGTCTTGGCCTTGCACTCGCTGTCGAAGCGATCGAATCTGGCCGGATACCGCGACGCGTTCTGCGTCGGCGATCCCCGGTTGATCGCCGAGCTGCTGGTCGTGCGCAAGCATCTGGGCTTCATGCTCCCGTCCCCGGTCGCGGCCGCGATGGAGGCCGTGCTCGGCGACGACGCCCACGTCGACGAGCAGCGCGAGCGCTACCGGGCCCGGCGAGCGGTGCTGCGTACCGCGCTGGAGGGTGCGGGCTTCGAGATCTCGCACTCCGAGGGTGCCCTGTACCTCTGGGCCACCCAGGGCAGGCCCTGCCGTGAGAGCGTCGACTGGCTCGCCGAGCGCGGCATCCTGGTGGCCCCCGGGGACTTCTACGGTCCGCAGGGCGCCCAGCATGTGCGCGTCGCGTTCACCGTGACCGACGAGCGCGCCGCTGCGGCCGCCGTCCGCCTCGCCTGACCGCCGAGTCAGTTGGTCGAGGCCACGACGGTGGCCGAGGACGCGGTGCCGCTGGTCCAGCCCTGATCGGAGTCCTCGGCGGTCCACACTCGATCGTCGAAGCGCACCTCGGTCAGGCCGAGTCGCTTGGCGTTCGCGACCAGATAGTGAGCCGCGGCCCAGCCGCGGGCCTCGACGTCCGAGGCGTCGCCGATCAGCCGGAGACGCAGATCATCGCCTTCGACGGCGGCCTCGAGCCCGAACGCCCGTTGCAGGTCGTCCGCCGCCGCCTTGGCGCTGCCGGTGTCGCCAGGATTGACGACACAGTGGAATCTGCCAGGGCTGTATCCGCGCAGGCTCGACGCCAGCGCACGGGCATAGTCCTCGTGCTGGGCGTAGGCGCCCGGATGTGCGGAGCGCTGCACCTTCTGCGCCGCGTCCGTGATCTGCATCGTCTCGTAGCCCCTGACCTTGACCAGGCCGTCGTAGAACTTCCCGATCGCGTAGGACGGCCGCAGGATCTGGTCCGGGGTGCCCCAGCCCTGACTGGGCCGCTGCTGGAACAGGCCGAGCGAATCGCGATCGCCGTAGTCGATGTTGTGGATCTTCGACTCCTGGAACGCGGTCGCGATCGCGATGGTGGTCGCCCGCGGCGGCAGCCCCCGTTTCTGGGCGATCGCGGCCATCAGGGCGGACCACTGGGCCTGTTCCAGGTCGACCTGCGCCCGGACGTCGCCGACCTCGGCGACGCAGTACTCGCTGCGGACCGGGGTCCGGTCACGCAGGGCGACGGCGACCAGCACCCCTGCCGCGAGCAGTCCGAGCGCCGCGGCCCAGCGCAGTCTCATGTCAGGTCAATTCGCGTGCAGCGCCGCGTTGAGCTCGATGCCGGTGCGCTCACCGCGCGGGCTCACCTCGAGGGCGCCCGACTCGGAGTTGGTCCAGAACAGCAGGCCGCTCTGGCCCGACAGTTCGGCGGCCTTGACCACCGTGCCGTCGGGGAGGCGGATCTTGGAGCCCGCCGTGACATAGGTGCCGGCCGCGACGACGCAGTCATCGCCCAGCGAGATGCCGATGCCCGCATTGGCTCCGATCAGACTGCGCTCGCCGACCCGGATGACCTCCTTGCCGCCGCCGGACAACGTGCCCATGATCGAGGCGCCTCCGCCGACGTCGGTGCCGTCGCCGACCACGACCCCGGCCGAGATGCGTCCCTCGACCATCGCGTGGCCGAGTGTGCCCGCGTTGAAGTTCACGAAGCCCTCATGCATCACGGTGGTGCCGTCGGCCAGATGCGCGCCCAGGCGGACCCGGTCGGCATCGCCGATGCGCACCCCGGACGGGATGACGTAGTCGGTCATGCGCGGGAACTTGTCGACCGCGGTCACGGCCACGTGCAGGCCGGCCGCTCGGGCACGGGCCCGGGTGGCTTCGAAGCCGTCGACCGAGCACGGCCCGATCGAGGTCCAGACGACATTGGTCAGCAGCCCGAAGATGCCGTCGAGGCTCAAGCCGTGCGGCTGGACCAGACGGTGCGACAGCAGGTGCAGCCGGAGCCACACATCGTAGGTGTCGGCCGGTGCCGCGGCGAGATCGGCGATCTCGGTGTGCACGACGACCCGCTGGACGTCGCGCACGTCGTCGGCCCCGGCGAGCGCGGCCAGGTCGACCGGACCCGGATCGTCCGTCGGGCTTCCGAGGGCCGGCTGGGGGTACCAGACGTCGAGGACGGTGCCGTCCGAGGTCACGGTCGCGACGCCGTCGCCGTAGGCAGAGGTCATGACTCCAACCTACCGACCGGTTGGCCGCTCATCGGCGTGCGGTCAGCGCTTCGGCAGGCCGTCCTTGGTGCAGAGGGCGCCGATCTGGTCGGTCGTGTCGTTCTTGATATGTCCGAAGAACTCGAGGGCGCGCTGACGGTCCCAGCGCACCGAGAAGTCGGCGAGCGGGACGGTGCAGTTGAGACCGTCGCCGCTCATGACGCCCGACAGCTTGAGTGCGAACCGGGCCAGCGAGATCGGACCGACGTTCTCGCCGATCGTCAGCGACTCGGCCGAGCCCTTGGCGGTCGAGTAGTAGCGCAGCGGGTTCACGACGGTCCAGGGGGAGCGGACCTCGGCGCCGATCGCGCCGATGACCTCGCGCTGGCTCTGCACGCGCTGGATGTCCTGGGTCGCGTAGGTGTGCCGATTGCGCGAGTACGCCAGCGCGGTCTTGCCGTCGGCGGTCTGGCAGCCCTTCTTGATGTCGAGCCCGGAGTCCTTGTCCTTCAGGTCCTCCTTCGGGCAGATCTCGACCCCGCCGACCGAGTCGACGACGTTGACCAGGCCGCCGAAGCCGATCTCGACGTAGTCGTCGATCCGGACCCCCGTGGTCTGCTCGAGGGTCTGGACCAGCAGCTTGGGCCCGCCGTACGCGTACGCGGCGTTGATCTTCGTGGTGCCCACCCCGGGTACGGGGACGAGCGAGTCACGCGGGATCGACACCAGGACCGAGGGCCCGGAGCCGATGTGCAACATCATGATCGTGTCGGTGCGGCCGCGTCCGCCGCCGTCGTTGCCGGTCGACAGGTCCTTGCGCTGCTCGGCGGTCAGGCCTCGACGGCTGTCCGAACCGACCAGGAGATACGTGGTGCCGGGCTGATCGGCCGGCCGGTCGCCCTCGGGCTCGGCGTCGATCCGCGCGATCTTGCCCCAGGCCCAGACCGGGACCGCGATCAGGAAGATCAGCCAGACCGCCAGGATCAGCAGGATCCACCGGAACGGATGCCGCTTCTTGTCGCGGGGTTCGCTCGGTCCGCGTCCCGGCGGCGGGAGCTGAGGCGGCGGCAGGTCGTCGCCACGCGGCGTCGGCGAGGCGCCCGCGGGCCGCGTGGACGGATCGCCGTACAGCCAGTCGTAGTCGCCTGAACGGGGGTCGGACATGGCATGAAGGTACCTGGAGCACCTGAGGAAAACCTGGCCCTCAGACGTCATCGTGTGGCGCAATCGGTACGGCGAATGGCGCAGTCTGGCCGTTCTGGCGTGGAGAAACCAGCAAAGCTGCGCCACTCGCGGGGGCTGTCGCGGTGGCGGTCGCGGCGGAAAATCATCGCAACACGCGGCGCGCCCTCAACCTCAGGTTGAGAGTTCGTGGGAATACTGGTGCAGACCTCCGTACCCTTCCCCACCGTGAGGACACCATGTCTGACGTTCGCTCGAGCGTGATGGGCGGTTCGTACGAGCATGCCGCCGACACGTCGGCGCGCATCCAGTTCCGCCGAGGCCTGACGCTGACCGCGATGACCCTGATCCTGCCCGGATCGGCGCAGATGGCGGCCGGGAACAAGCGGATCGGCCGGATCGCGTTGCGCGTGTGGCTCACGCTGATCGGCCTGGGGCTCATCGCCCTGCTCATCGCCCTGACATCGCGCCGCGGCATGTTCTCGCTGGTCACGAATCCGACACTCATCAAGCTCGCGACGTGGGCCCTGGTGGCCGGCGCCGCCGCCTGGGTCCTGCTGCTCGTCGACGCCTGGCGTCTCGGCCAGCCGTTGACGATGGAGCGCAATCACCGCCTGTGGATGACAGGCCTGAACTCGGTCCTGTGCTTCGTGACCGCCGGCAGCCTGCTGTTCGCCGCGCACACGGTCAGCGCCGGTGGACACGCCCTCGACACCGTCTTCGCGTCGAACACGGTGTCCGAGGCCCACGAGGGCCGCTACAACGTGCTGCTGCTCGGCGGCGACTCCGGGCCCGACCGCTCCGGCGTGCGTCCCGACTCGCTGACCGTCGCCAGCATCGACGCCGACACCGGCCGCACGGTCCTGATCGGCCTGCCGCGCAATCTGCAGAACATCCGCTTCAAGCCCGGATCGGTCATGGCCAAGCAGTTCCCGAACGGCTTCGACTGCGACGGCTGCTATCTGAACGCCGTCAACACCTGGGCCAATGACCACGCCGATCTGTTCGCCCAGGAGTACCCCGGCCTGAAGCACCCCGGCATCGAGGTCACGAAGGACACCGTCGCCGAGATCACGGGCCTGAAGATCAACTACTACGCGATGGTCAACATGAAGGGCTTCAGCAAGCTGATCAACGCCGTGGGCGGTGTGACCGTCAACGTGCAGGAGCGCACGGCCATCGGCGGCATCGGATCACCGATCCGCGGCTACATCGAGGCAGGCAAGCAGAAGCTCACGGGAGATCAGGCACTGTGGTATTCACGCAGCCGGGTCCAGAACGACGACTTCTCCCGCATGGGCCGGCAGAAGTGCGTCATGAGCGCGATGCTGCACGAGCTGAGCCCGCAGAAGGTGCTGACCAACGCGCAGGGCATCGCGGCATCGAGCGCCGAGATGCTCTCGACCGACATCCCGCGCCAGGACCTGGCGACGTTCATGGATCTCGCGATCAAGGCCAAGGGGCAGAAGATCTCGAGCGTGTCGCTCGTCCCGCCGGTCATCTACACAGGCAATCCGGACTTCGACAAGGTGCGCCGGATCATCGGCCAGGCGATCGCCAAGGCCGAGGGCAAGAGCGGCACGTCATCGTCGGCCGGGCTCGTGAAGGCGAAGCTGTCGGTTCCCGACGTGGGCGAGGGCAACGACCCGAAGAAGGCCAACCAGAGCGACGACGTCGCCGCTGCATGCTGAGAAGTCACTGAGCCCGTTCGTGGTTCCGGCCTGTCATCGGTGATAATGACAACTCGCCGGATCGAGCCTTGGGAACAGGTACATGACGCATCGCGCCACTCTCTTCGGGCGCGGCTACGCCGACGCCCAACATGATTCTCCCCGCCTGCGGTTCCGGCGTGCCCTGGCGCTGGGCTTCATGACCCTGGTGGTGCCCGGATCGGCACAGCTCGCGATGGGCCGCAAGTGGCTCGGCGGCTTCGCGTTGGTGATCTGGCTGGCCGTCATCGGCGCCGGAGGTGCGCTGTGGTGGCGTTCGCGGCGCGACAAGGCCGGAGTCATCGACCTGATCACCAATCCCGACACGTTGATGTACGTGCGGCTCGGGCTGATCACGCTCGCGCTCGGCTGGCTGTTCCTGTTTCTCCATGCCTGGTGGATGGCGGCGCCGCGGGGGCTCACCTGGCCGCGTGCCCTGGTCGTCGGCGTCATCAACCTGGCCGTCATCGCCGGCATCGCGGGCTCGACCGCCTACGCCTCACAGGTCATCGGGGTGTCGCGCGACGTCGTCAAGACGGTCTTCAAGGCGACCGCGACGTCCGAGCCGCTCAAGGGCCGCTACAACATCCTGCTGATCGGCGCCGACTCCGGTCCCGAGCGCACCGGGATCCGGCCCGACTCCCTGACGGTGGCCAGCATCGACACCGAGACCGGGCGCACCGTGCTGGTGTCGATTCCGCGGAATCTTCAGAACGTTCCGTTCCCCAAGGACTCGCCGATGCACGCCGTCTACCCGTACGGGTACAACTGCGGCAGCGAGTGCCTGATCAACGCGGTGCACACCGCCGCCCAGAACCGCAAGGACCTGTATCCGGGCGCTGACGATCCAGGTCTCGAGGCGACGATCGATGCGGTCGAGGGTGTCACCGATCTGAAGATCAACTACTACGCGATGATCAACCTGAAGGGCTTCCGGTCGATGATCAACGCGGTCGGGGGCGTCGAGATCGACGTCAAGACGCGCATCGCGATGTTCGGGCACGACGACGCCTGGAAGAACACGTACATCGAGCCGGGCAAGCAGCGGCTCAACGGCCAGCAGTCGCTGTGGTACGCCCGCAGCCGCGTGCAGTCCGACGACTACACGCGCATGGGCCGGCAGAAGTGCCTGATGTCGGCGATGCTGCAGCAGCTGACGCCGACGACCGTCGTCACGAATGCGCTCGACATCGCCAAATCGGGCAAGGACCTCCTCAGCACCAACATGCCGCGCAAGGAGCTGGGTCAGTTCGCCGAGCTGGCCCTGAAGGCCCGCACCGAGAAGATCCGGACGGTCTCGCTCGTGCCCCCGGTCGTCGACACGATCAACCCGAACTTCGCGGCGATCCGCCAGATGGTCGCCAAGGCCATCGAGAAGTCCGAAGCCGAAGACGCGACCGGGGCGAGTCCGTCGAAGAAGCCGAACGACCCCTCTCAGCGATCGGCGAACAACTCCGACGATCTGGCCGCCGCCTGCTGAGATCGTTCTAGGAGCTCTGGGCTTCCTCGTACGCCTCGACGACCTCGTCGGTGGGCCCGTCCATCATCAGGGTGCCCTTCTCGATCCACACGACGCGATTGCACGTGTCGCGGATCGAGCGCATCGAGTGCGAGACCAGGAAGACCGTGCCGGCGTCGTCGCGGATCTCGCGGATGCGTTCCTCGGACCGGGTGCGGAACTTCTGGTCGCCGACCGCCAGGGCCTCGTCGACGATCAGGATCTCGTGCGTCTGGGCCGTCGCGATCGCGAACTTCAGGCGAGCCGTCATGCCGGAGGAGTAGGTCCGCATCGGCAACTGGATGTGGTCGCGGATGCCGGAGAAGTCGACGATCTCGTCGTAGCGTCGTTCGACCTCGTTGAGCGACATCCCGAGGGCCAGACCGCCGAGGATGACATTGCGCTCGCCCGACAGGTCCTTGATCAGGGCGGCTCCGACACCGAGCATGCTGGGGCGCGAGGCCGCGTAGATGGCGCCCTGCGAGACCGGGGTCAGGCCGACGATCGCCCGCATCAGGGTCGACTTGCCCGATCCGTTGGTGCCGATGATCCCGATCGAGTCGTTCTCGTACGCGGTGAACGACACACCCTTGAGCGCGTGCTTGGTGATCAACCGTCGTTGGCGCTGCATCAGCCGGCGCCCGGAATCGACGGCCGCGGGCCGTTTGCCGGTCGCGAAGACCTTGTACTCGACATGCACGTCGTCGACGACGACGACGGGCTTGCGGTCAGTCGGTTCGGCCATAGCGCTCCTCGGCGGACCAGAAGAACAGGGTTCCCACGATGACGATCCCGAACGCCCACACGCTGGCATACAGCCAGTACTCGCGCGGCATGACGTACTGGGGCCCGTCGAGCAGGATGGATCGGCCGAGCGTCAAGAACTCGTGGATCGGCTGGAAGTCGACCACGCGCTGGAAGGTCGGGTGCTCGGCGAACCGCAGCTGCACGCTGAAGAAGATGCCCGAGGTGTAGAAGAAGAACCGGGCGACGAAGGGCAGCAGCTGCGTCAGATCGCGGAAGTGCACTGTCAACCGTGCCGTGATCAGCGTCAGGCCCGCGTTGAAGACCGTGAACAGCACGACCAGCGGCACCAGGAGCAGCCACGAGACGCTCGGCATGTTGCCGCTGATGACCGCGACCAGCGCCGCGATCGCGAGCATGGGCACGAACTGCAGCAGGCGCTGTCCGACGAGTGCCAGCGGCAGGGCCATGCGCGGGAAGCTGAGGCTCTGGACGAGCGCGGCGTTCGAGGTGATCGACTTGGCGCCGGTCGTGAAACAGGTCGAGAAGAACTCGAACATCATGATGCCGACGACCAGGAAGGGCACGAACTGGTCGACCTGGCGGCTGGTCTGCAGCAGCAGGCCGAACACGAGGCCGTAGACGCCGGCGTTGATCAGCGGCTTGAGCACGACCCAGGCCATGCCGAGCCGGTTGCGGCCGTTCTCGGCCTCGATCCGGAAGCGGGCCAGCGAGTAGATGAACTCGCGGCGCTGCCAGACCTCGCCGAGATACGGCAGCAGAGGTGGTCGTCCACCGACGCGGTGCAAGCCGTGGAGCGCCGCTTCATCGGCGACTGTCATGCAGGTCCTCAAGGTCGGGGCGGGAGATGCGAGAGAGGGAAGTCCCCTCGGCGCGTGATGATTCTAGATGATCTGACCAGGCACGACGGCAGACTCCTGCCGGGCCACGCTCGCGATCTGCTCGGGTGTGGCGGACGCCACGATCACGAGCGAGCCGTTCCCGGTGCATGCGGCCACCAGCAGCGTCGCGTCGCGACTCAGATCGCCCGGCTCAACGAGCAGGCGACGAGCGTCCGGTGTGGTGCCGAGCAGATCGGCATGCGTGGCGGGGGAGCCGAGGTCGAGCGCGAGCGATCGGGGACCGGGTGGATCGAGCCCGATGAAGTGATCGCTGCAGCCGGGGACCTCGATCGCCAGGTCGAGGAAGCCCTCGGGCGGCTCGGGGAACCGTCCGCCGAGCGGCCGCAATGACGCGGCGACCCGGTGGGGCTCGTCGCCGACCAGGTCCGGGCCGCTGACGCCGATGTCGGCACCGTCGCCGGTGACGACCGCGCCGACGTTCCAGGCTGACAGCAGCCAGACGAAGCGCAGCCAGTGGGTCGGCAGCCCGATGCGAACGCGTGTACCGGGCTCGGCATCGAGATCGTCGACGAGGAAGTTGGACGTCTTGGCCACCCAGTTGGCGGTCGTGGTGCCACTGAGCTCGACCCGTTCGCCGGTGGCCTGGTCGTAGTAGGTCAGGAGCGGAGCGGCCGGATCGGCCCGCCGGCCGGCGAGGTCGGCCAGCGTCGTGGAGGAGGCAGCCATGCGGGGCATGGTACGGGGTGGCCGCTCAGAATCCGGCTTGACTTGTCGGGGTGACAGGTATGTAATTCCACACATGTCATTCGATCTGGGTCTGCCCATGGAGTTCACCGAAGAACTCATGTGGCAAGAGCGTGCGTTGTGCGCACAGACGGACCCCGAGGCCTTCTTCCCCGAGAAGGGCGGATCGACCCGTGAGGCCAAGCGTGTCTGCCTCACGTGCGACGTCCGCGGAGAATGCCTCGAGTACGCCCTCGCCCATGATGAGCGGTTCGGCATCTGGGGAGGCCTGTCCGAACGTGAACGACGCAAGCTGAAGAAGCGCGCCTGAGGCTTCCGTCGCCTCTCGGCTAGGCTCCTCCGAGTGAGTGAGCCGGCCCCCACACGTGAGCACGTGGCACGTCACTGGTTGGACGACCCGCCGACCGTCGGCGCCGTCCTGGTGACCCACAACGGCGCGGCCTGGCTGCCCAAGGTCCTCGAATCGTTCGCCACGATGTACCACGCGCCCGACGCCTGGCGGGCAGTCGACGTGCACTCGATCGACGGCAGCGCCCGGCTCATCACGGCCTCGTTCGGCGGCGACCGGGTCATCCGTGCCCCGCGGCGCACCGGATTCGGTGCCGCGGTCCAGAAGGCGGTCGACGCGATGCCGCGCACCGACTGGATCTGGCTGCTCCACGACGACGCGACCGTCCTGCCCGGCACGCTGTCAGGACTGCTCGACGTCGCCACCAGCGCCGATGACATCGCGATCGTGGGCCCCAAGATCCGCGAATGGCCCTCGTTGCGTCGCCTGCTCGAGGTCGGCCTGACGGTGACCCGTGCCGGTGCGCGTGAGACGGGGCTGGAGTCCGGGGAGCCCGATGCCGGTCAGCACGACCGGCCGCGCGATGTGCTCGCCGTCAACAGCGCGGGGATGCTCATCCGGCGCGATGTGTGGGACGAACTCGACGGCTTCGATCCCGACCTGCCCCAGTTCTACGACGACATCGACCTGGGGTGGCGTGCCTGGCGGGCAGGCCACCGGGTCCGCACGGCCCCGGCCGGTGTGATCTTCCACGTCGAGGCCGGGCAGCGGAATGCCCGCAAACGCGCGCGCGGCGATCTGCCGGTCTGGGAGCGCCGCCGCGCCGCGATCTGGACCCAGCTGGCGAACGCCGGACGGGTCGCGTTCTGGTGGCAGTACCTGAGGCTGTTCGTCGGGTCTCTGGTGCGCTGCCTCGGTCTGGTCGTCACCAAGAATCCGGAGGCCGCCGCCGACGAACTGCTGGCGCTGCGCTCGGCCTACGTCCATCCGATCCGGCTGTTCCGGGCACGCCGTCGCCGAGCGCGTACGGCACGGGTCGGTCCGGCCGCCGTGCGACCCCTGCTGGCGCCGGTCTGGCTGCCGTATCGCCATGCCTACGATGCCGTGCGCGATGTGACGGTCGCGATCGTCCGTCCCGAGGCGGTCATGACGACCGGCCGCCGGTCGACCGTGCTGGACCAGGCGCCGGAAGAGGCCGAGGACCTCGACGACGGTCCGTCCTGGTTGCGCCAACGTCCATGGTTCGCGACGGTCTGCGTGCTCACGGTGCTCGCGCTGGTCGCCGGGCGTGATGTGCTGGGCGGCCTGGCCAGCGGCGTCCAGGGCGGGGCCCTGCCGCGCTCTCCGGAATCGGCGTTCGGCTGGTGGGACCTGCTCCTGGGGGCCGAGCGTTCGATCGGGCTCGTCGACGGAGTGCCGCCGATCTTCGCGCTGCCGCTGGCCGTCTTCGCCACTCCGGTCTGGACGCGCCCCGATGTCGTCGTGACGATCCTGATGTTGCTGGCGGTTCCGCTGTCCGGCTTGGCTGCGCACCGGCTCGGTCGTCTGATCACGACCCATCGCGCGCTGCGCATCGCCTGGGCGGTGTCGTACGCGGCGATGGTGGCGGCCGTGGGTGCCGCGCCGCAAGGACGCTTGGGCACGGTGGTCGCGCTGGTCGTCGCCCCCGTCGCGATGAACATCGCCTGGCAGCTGGCCGCCGATCCGCAGTGGCGTACGGCCCTGCGTCTGGGTATCGCGATCGCCGTCGGTGCCGCGTTCGCACCGGTCTGCCTGCTGTTGGCCATGGGCGGGCTCGCGTTGCTCTGGTATCTCGAAGGCCGGTGGGTCAGCCGCCAGCTGGTCGTCGCGGTCCTGACACCGCTCGTGCTGCTCGGTCCGTGGCTCGTCGCGCGCGCCGGTGTGCCGTGGCGCTGGTGGTGGGAGGCCGGATTCGCCCTGCCGGGCGACGAGACGGTGCTCGAGATCATCGCGGGGCGCGCGGGCGGCGTGTCCGCACCGTGGTGGCTGAGCATCCCCGTGCTCGTGCTCGCCGTCGTGGCGCTGATCCCGGAGCGCTCGCGGATGGCGGTCCGCGCCTGCTGGATCTTCGGCCTCTGGTGTCTCGCCGTGGCGTTGCTGGGCCATGTGACGGAGTTCGCCGGCCCGTCGGGTCGTATCGACCTGTCGCCCTGGGTCGGCGTCCCGGCGGTGCTGTGGCTCGCTTCGTTGGCGACCGGCGTGTTGATCGCGTCGCCGGAACTCGTCGGGCAGGCCCGGAGGGTTCTGACGACCGCGGTCGTCCTGGCCGCGCTGGTGCTGCCGCTGGGCGCCGGCGCCTGGTGGCTGGGCGTCGGTGGCGCCGATCCGTTGACCGATGCCCGCACACCCCAGGTGCCGACCTTCCTGGCCGACCGCGACGGGCTGACGCTGTTGATCGAGTCCGGCGACGACGATCGCCTCCGGTATCGACTGGTCTCAGGTCGTGGCGGCTATCTCGGCCAAGAGGCGCTGGCCCCGTCGGCCGACGAGTTGAAGGATGTCACGGGAGCCGTCGAGCACTTGATCGGCCGGGCCGGTGAAGCCGATGTGCGCGCCCTCAGTCGCGCGGGTGTCTCCGCGATCTACCTGCCGAGCGGGGCCGACTCAGACGAGATCGCGCGGCGCATCGATGCCGCGCCCCTGCTCGATCAGACCGGCAGCGATCGGCCGGGAGCGCGTGCCTGGACCTTCGTCGACGATCCGACCGTCACGACGGCGGCCGTGCCGTGGTGGCGGCGGGTCGTGACCGGGATCCAACTGGTCCTGTGGCTGGTCGCGATCGTGCTGACGGTTCCCGTGCGACGACGTGACGAACAGGTCGAGGTCGACGAGGCGGAGGCGAACGCCGATCAGGTCATCGCGACGGCGATCGTGCCGCAGGACACCCAGAAGGGGGCCGGCCGATGAACACCGTCAGGCGCTGGGTGGACATCCTCGGTCTGCCGATTCTCGCGGCAGCGCTCGCCGCCGGCGTGGCGGTCCTGCCGTCGCCGTCCTCCGAGGATGGATCGACACGGCGCGTGAAGGTCACGCAGACCACCTATGCGTGCCCGGCCGACGACGACACGACATGGGGTCTGGGCCAGATCGAGGCCGGGACGGAGCGCCGACTGCTGGCACGGGGCACCGGCGACACGACCTCGTCGGATGCCGACCGGTGGTCCGTCGTGGCGCCCGGCACCGATCAGGCGGTCGTCGTGCAAGACGGATCGGGGTCGGGAGCGGCCGGCTTCTACGCGTCCGTCCGTCGCACGTCGGCCGGAGGGGGACTGTCGGTCGGGCACTGTCCGGGTGTCGCCGATGATGAGTGGTTCCTGGGTCTGGGCTCGGCCGACAAGCGATCGTCGACGCTGGTCCTGACGAACATGTCGGACACGCCGGCGGTCGCCGACGTCTCACTGTGGAACTCGCAGGGCGTCGTCGACGCCGTGCACGCCAAGGGCATCTCGGTCAAGCCGTTCGCGGTCCGCCGGATCGCGGTCAGCGACCTGGCCGCCGGCGAGCCCGGCATGGCGTTGCGCCTCGAGCGGCGTCGCGGCCTGCTGTCGGCCGTCGTGCAGGACTCGTCGACCGCGACGTTCGCTGGTACCGAGCCGATCGAGGGCTCGCTGTCGCCGCGCAAGGACCAGCTGATCCCGGGCATCGACGGCGGTGCGCGTGGCAAGACGCTATTGCTGTTGAACCCGGGTCAGCAGACCGCGCGGGTGGCCGTCTCGACGTTCTCCGCCGACGGTCCGCTGGCCGCCGAGGGACTTCAGGACGTGAAGGTCAAACCCGGCCGCTACCGCGAGCTCACCGTGCCGGCGGCTGCCGGCGGCGGCAGACAGGCCTGGCACGTGACGAGCGACCAGCCGGTGGCCGCGGCCGTCCGTGTCTCGCCCAATCCGAAGGACTTCGCCGTGGCCGAATCCGGATCGGTGCTCGACGGTCCGGCGATCGTGCCCGTCGAGCTCGGATCCGGAGTCTCCGAACCCCGATTACTCCTGACGGCACCCGGTGAGACGGCGACCGCGACGGTCGTCGCGTACGACTCGCGGATGCGAGAACTGGGTCGCACCAAGGTCGAGATCGGAGCGCGGACGACGGCACGCGTGAAGACCGCGTCGGTCGCCGAGGACGGCCCGCCGGCCTACCTGCTCGTCCTACCCGAGGGACGCGCGCCTCTGGTGGGAGCCGCGACCTACACCGACGGGGACCGCGTCAGCTCATTGCGCCTGATCTCCGCGCCGACCACGATCGAGGTCCCGGTCGTCCGCCCCGACTAGAGACAAGGCCTAGCGCGGATCGAGGTCGTCGGGCGATACGTGCCAGATGGCCGCGAGCTGCTCCAGCAGGACCGACCAGGTCATCTCCTCGAGGTGCTCGTCGTCGCGGGCGTGCTGGCTGATCGGCAGCCGGTAGAGGACCAGGCGGGTCACCTCGTCGAGGCGCGTCACGATGCTCGACGGGACGGCGTCGTCCCATTCGGGGGGCAGCCGGGGCGCATCCTCGACGACGACCTCGACGGCGTCGCTCTCGGCGCGGAACGCGGGCTCCAATGCCGTGACGACCTGGGTCACCAGCTGCTCGAACCGGGCCCTCCGCGTGCGGCGCGACGGCACGCCACGCGGCGACAGGGGTCCGGGAAGTGCGAGCACACCGCGCTGTCCGCGGCCGCGGCGGTCTCGCATGGGTCCGCCACGGGGTCCTACGACCAGGCGCCGGGCGGGCCCCGAGGACTGCTGCATGCTGCGAGGGTAGTCGACCGGGCCCGGTGGGAGATCCGTGCTGCGGCAGGTCGTGCCGACGGGTTAGTCTCGGCCCGTGGCAGTGGTCAGTAGGCGTTGCACGCGATCGGCGTGCTCAGAACCCGCGGTGGCGACCCTGACCTATGACTACGCCGACCAGACGGCCGTGCTCGGCCCGTTGGCGACGTATGCCGAGCCACATGCCTACGACCTGTGCGCGAAGCACTCGCAGCGGCTGTCCGCCCCCCAGGGCTGGAGCGTGCTGCGGCTGGCGCCCGATCCGTCGACCGTCGAGCCGTCTCACGACGATCTGCTCGCCCTGGCCGACGCGGTGCGCGAAGCCGGGCGCCAGGAACCAGAACCCCCCGACGACCAGCCGCGCCTGCGGATCGTGAGGCCCGAGTGACCGACCCCGTGAAGCTGGACGCCCGCCTGCAGAGCATCGTCAAGGCCTATGACGTCCGGGGGCTGTCGCCTGAGCAGCTCGATCCGTCGGTCGCGCGCGCTCTGGGCGAGGCCTTCGCCACAGAGACCGGGATCGCGGGCACGGCGTCGGGGCCTGGTCGTGCCGTGATCGGCCACGACATGCGCGAGACCTCGCCACTGCTCGCCGCGGCGTTCGCCGACGGCATCCGTTCGCGGGGCGGCGACGTGGTGATGATCGGCCTGGCCTCCACGGATCTGCTCTATTTCATGTCCGGCGACCTCGATGTTCCCGGTGCGATGATCACCGCGAGCCACAATCCGGCCGCCTACAACGGCATCAAGCTGTGCCGGGCCGGCGCCAGGCCCATCGGCTTCGACACGGGCCTCTCGGCGATGGCGGCGACGGCGTCGGACCTGCTCGCTCGCGCCGTGCCCCTCGCCGAGCCGGCCGGCTCCCTGGCCGAATTCGACGGCCTCGCCCGCTACGCCGAATACCTGCACGAGATCGTGCCCGTGCCGGCCCGGCGGCGACTGAAGGTCGTCGCCGATGCGGGCAACGGCATGGCGGGCCACACGGTGCCGCGCGTCTTCGCCGATCTCGAGGTCGATCTCGACGCGATGTACTTCGAGCTCGACGGCTCGTTCCCGAACCACGACGCCAATCCACTCGACCCGACGACGCTGGTCGATCTGCAGGCTCGGGTGCGCGAGACCGGGGCCGATATCGGCCTGGCGTTTGACGGCGACGCCGATCGGTGCTTCGTGGTCGACGAGCGCGGCGAGCCGGTCTCCCCGTCGGCCATCACGGCGCTCATCGCGGCACGCGCCCTGGCCGCACAGCCCGGCGCCACGATCCTGCACAACGTGATCTGCTCGCGGACGGTCCCCGAGGTCGTCGCCGAGCACGGCGGCGTCGCGGTGCGCACACCGGTCGGGCACTCTCTGATCAAGGCCGAGATGGCCCGCACGGGCGCGGTGTTCGGCGGTGAGCACTCCGGCCACTTCTACTTCAAGGACTTCTTCCTCGCCGACTCCGGCATGATCGCGGCGTTGCACGTCATGGCCGCCCTCGCCGAGACCGACGGCACCGTCAGCGAGCTGATGGCCCAGTACGAGCGCTATCCCGCCTCGGGCGAGATCAACAGCACGGTCGACGACGGCCACGCCGTCATGGACACGCTCTCCGAGCGGTACGCCGGACTGGCCCAGGACCGCCTCGACGGCCTGACCGTCACCGCCGACACCTGGTGGTTCAACGTGCGCGCCTCCAACACCGAGCCCCTGCTGAGGCTCAACGTCGAGGCCGACGACACGGCCACGATGGAGCGCATCCGCGACGAGGTGCTCGCCATCATCAGGAGTTGAGCGATCCACCTACCATTGTCTTCGGACTGGTCGACGACTAGTCTGAATCTATGACTGTCACCGTAGGCGCCTACGAGGCCAAGACGCATCTGTCCAAGCTGTTGGCCGCGGTGGCGAATGGCGAGACCGTGGTGATCACGCGGCACGGCAAAGAAGTGGCGCATCTGACTCCGCCGCCGCGGCGTGCGCTGACGCCGGCCGAAGCGATCGAAGGTCTGCGTGAGCTCAGCCGGGGCATCACTCTCGGGGCCGACATCACTATGCGCGAACTGATCGACGAAGGACGGCCGTGACCAACGAGTTCGTGCTCGATGTGTCGAGCACGATGCCGTTGGTCTTCCACGATGAGTCTGGTCCGGATACCGAAAGCCTCCGCCAGGCCTTTGTAGCTGGTGCGATCGCGTATGTTCCGACGTTGTGGCGCTATGAGTTGAGCAATTCGCTGTGGCAGGGCGAGCGCAGGGGGCGGGTGACCGGCGCGGAAATCGAGAGGGCGTTGGACTTGCTCTATGCGCTGCCTATGGAAGAGGTTGAGACCTGGTCGGCTGATTCGCTGGTGGCCTTCGCTCGCATGTTCGACCTGACGGCCTACGACACTGCCTACCTCGTCTTGGCTCAGCGGTTGGCGATCCCGCTGGCGACCCGCGACGCGAAACTGCGGCAGGCGGCTATCGAGGGCGACGTCGAGCTGTTCGGTGAGTAATGTCGGTGACATGAACCTCGACCCCGCTCTGCTCGAGATCCTCGTCTGCCCTCAGTGTCGAGCCACGCTGGCGGTCGACGACGAGGCCCGGGAGCTGGTCTGCAGCACCTGCGCCCTGGCGTATCCGGTCCGCGATGACGACGTGCCCGTCATGCTGGTCGAGGATGCCCGCCAGCTCTGACGCGGCGTCCGGCGCAGAAGGCGTGCTACCTGCGAGTAGGCGAGTCGTGATGTCGAGGCCATCGCCGGTACGATGACCGCCATGGATTACAACGTCAAAGACCTGTCCCTCGCTGATTTCGGTCGCAAGGAGATCCAGCTGGCCGAGCACGAGATGCCGGGCTTGATGGCGATGCGTGAGCGCTACGGCGACAGCCAGCCGCTCAAGGGCGCCCGGATCGCCGGCTCGCTGCACATGACGATCCAGACCGCGGTGCTCATCGAGACCCTGGCGGCGCTCGGCGCCGACATCCGCTGGGCCACCTGCAACATCTTCTCGACCCAGGACCACGCCGCCGCGGCGGTCGTCGTCGGCCCCAACGGCACCCCCGAGAACCCGCAGGGTGTTCCGGTCTTCGCTTGGAAGGGCGAGACCCTCGCCGAGTACTGGGACGAGGCCGAGAAGGTCTTCGACTTCGCTGAAGGCGGCCCGAACATGCTGCTCGACGACGGCGGCGACATCACGCTGCTGCTGCACAAGGGCGTCGAGTACGAGAAGGCCGGCGCCGTGCCGCCGCAGGACTCCACGGACAACGAGGAGTTCAAGGAGGTGTTGCGCGTCCTGGCCCGCTCGCTGGAGAACGATCCGCAGCGTTGGACCAAGCGCGCCCCGATGATCAAGGGCGTCTCGGAGGAGACCACGACCGGTGTGCTGCGCCTGTACGAGCGCTTCAAGGAGGGCACGCTGCTCTTCCCGGCCATCAACGTCAACGACTCGGTCACCAAGAGCAAGTTCGACAACAAGTACGGCTGCCGCCACAGCCTCGTCGACGGCATCAACCGCGCCACCGACGTCATGATCGGCGGCAAGGTCGCGGTGGTCTGCGGCTACGGCGATGTCGGCAAGGGCTCCGCGGAGTCGCTGCGCGGCCAGGGCGCCCGGGTCATCGTCACCGAGATCGACCCGATCTGCGCACTGCAGGCCGCGATGGACGGCTACGAGGTCAAGCGCCTGGAGTCGGTCGTCGAGTACGCCGACATCTTCGTGACCACGACGGGCAACTTCGACATCATCCGGGTCGAGCACTTCGAGAAGATGAAGAACCAGGCCATCGTCGGCAACATCGGCCACTTCGACAACGAGATCGACATGGCCGGTCTGGCCAAGATCCCGGGCATCGTCAAGGACGAGATCAAGCCCCAGGTCCACCAGTGGATCTTCCCCGACGGCAAGAAGATCATCGTGCTGTCCGAGGGCCGCCTGCTGAACCTCGGCAATGCGACCGGCCACCCGTCGTTCGTCATGTCGAACTCGTTCACCAACCAGGTCCTGGCGCAGATCGAGCTCTTCGCGAAGGCCGACCAGTACGAGCTGGGCGTCCACGTGCTGCCCAAGCACCTCGACGAGGAGGTCGCGCGCCTGCACCTCGATGCCATCGGTGTCGAGCTCACCGAACTCACCAAGGAGCAGGCCGCCTACCTCGGCGTCGACGTGGCGGGTCCGTACAAGTCGGAGCACTACCGCTACTGAGACGCCCGCACACCTCGAGCTGGTCAGATGAGCTATCGCCGTTCCAAACGTGACCGCGTGCTGGTCGTCGATGACGACGGCTCGCTGGCCGAGATGCTCACGATCGTCCTCTCCAGCGAGGGCCTGACCACCGAGGTGTGCCGGTCCGGCGACCGGGTCATGGAGGCGTTCGCGTCCTTCAAGCCCGACCTGGTGCTGCTCGACCTGATGTTGCCCGGCATCGACGGCATGACCGTGTGCCGCCGGATCCGGGAGCGGTCGGCGGTCCCGATCATCATGTTGACGGCCAAGGCCGACACCCCCGATGTCGTGGCAGGGCTGGAGGCCGGCGCCGACGACTACGTCACCAAGCCGTTCAAGAACACCGAGCTCGTGGCGCGGATCCGGGCCCGGCTGCGTCGCTCCGACGCCGTCGGAGATCCGATCGAGTTCGGTGACATCGTGCTCGATCCGGCCGCGCACACCGTCAGCCGCGGCGGGCAGCCGCTCGAGCTCACGCCGCTGGAGTTCGATCTCCTCGCCTGCCTGATCAGCGATCCCTCGCAGGTCTTCACGCGCGAGGTGCTGTTGGAGCGGGTCTGGGGCTATCACCATCCGGGTGACACCAAGCTGGTCAACGTACACATGACGCGGCTGCGGTCGAAGATCGAGGACGAGGCCGACAACCCGCAGATCATCCGTACGGTCCGCGGCGTCGGCTATCAGGCCATCGATCCACCTCCGCGGACGCGGTGAAGTCGGGTTGGCCTGATGCGTCGCCTCGCCCGGCTGTGGCGCCGATCCCTGCAGACCCGGGTGGTCACCAGCACGCTGGTGCTCAGCGCCCTGGCGATCGGCTTGACCGGGTGGGCCCTGCTGCGTGACGTCGGGTCGAGCCTGGCCGACGGTCGCCGCGCAGCGGCCGTGGCCGAGGCGCGCGCCGGATTCGAACTGGCTCAGGATCGTCTCGACTCGGCGGTGGCGACCGAGACCGCTCCGCAGTCGGTCGTGCTGGCGCAGATGATCGACTCGCTGACGGGCGACCGCGCGACGGGCCGAACCTACGAACTGGTCCTCCAGGGCCCCTTGTCGGGCGGTGACGACGAGGTGCCCGTGCGGTCGTCGTCGGTCGCGAGCACCGGGGCGGTCCCGGCCGAGATCGGCCGATCGGTCCGGGCCGGCACGGGATTGTTCTGGCAGTACGCGAAGGCTCCGATCGGCGAGAACGCGCAGGCGACGCCCGTCGTCGTGGTGGGCCGGCAGCTGCGAGCGCCCGGCAGCGGCGACACGTATGCGATGTACTACCTGTACTCGATGCGCGAACAGCAGGAGACGCTGGCGCTGATGCGCAATGCGCTCCTGCTGGGCGGGCTCGCGATGGTCATGATGGTCGGCGGCGTCGCCTGGCTCGTGTCGCGCCAGGTCCTCGATCCGGTCCGGATGGCGCGCCGGGTCGCCGAACGGTTCGCGGCCGGGAACCTGGACCAGCGCATGCCGGTCGACGGCGAGGACGACATCGCCCGCCTCAGCACCTCGTTCAATCAGATGGCGTCCAGCCTGCAGCGCCAGATCAACCGGCTGGAGAACCTGTCCCGGCTCCAGCAACGGTTCGTGTCGGACGTGTCGCACGAGTTGCGCACGCCGCTCACGACCGTCCGGATGGCCGGCGAGGTGTTGTTCGAGGCGCGTGAGCGCTTCGATCCGCAGACCGCCCGCTCGGCCGAGCTGCTCCAGGGCGAGCTCGACCGTTTCGAGGCGCTGCTCTCGGACCTGCTCGATCTGAGCCGCTTCGATGCCGGAGCGGCCAAGCTCGAGCTCGCCGACGTCGATCTGACGGAGGTCGCGCGCGAGTGCGTCGACGATCCGGTGCTGAGCCGTGCCGGCATCGCGGTGGATCTGCGGGGGACCGACGAGCCGGTGCTGGTCCGAGCCGATCCGCGGCGCATCGACCGCATCCTGCGCAATCTGCTCGCGAACGTCGCCAAGTACAGCCAGTCGTCGCGGGTCGAGGTGACGGTCGCCCGCACCCCGACCGCCGTGTCGCTGTCGGTGCGCGACTTCGGCGTCGGACTGCAGGGCGACGAGAACATCCGGATCTTCGACCGGTTCTGGCGCGGTGATCCCGCTCGTTCGCAGGGCGGCACGGGGCTCGGTCTGTCGATCGCGCGCGAGGACGCCGCCCTGCACGGCGGGACCCTGCAGGCGTGGGGGCGGCCGGGACTCGGCGCCGAAGTGATCCTGACGCTCCCGCGGGAGATCGGTGCGCCGGTCGAACCGGCCCTCACCTCGGAGCTGGCCGGATGAGGCCCGCGATGCTCCGTCGAGCGGCAGCGGGCCTGATCGCGATCGGGCTGCTGACCGGGTGCGCGTCGATCCCGACGAGCGGTCCGGTGACCAAGGTCGCCGACGACACCGGCCTAGGGCAGAGCACCGTGCGGTATTCGCCGGCGCTGCCGACCGACGACGCGTCGCCGAGTGAGATCGTCCGCGGCTACCTGGACGCGATGCTGGCCTATCCGTCGTCGACCCGCACGGTCACGGCCTTCCTGACGCCCTCGGCGTCGCGGGACTGGCACCCGCAGAGCGGTGTGGTGGTCTACGACGGGCCGCATATCGCGGTGCAGGCCGACGAACGTGCGCACCGCAAGACGGGAGGCGGCACCACGGTCGACGTCACGGTCGACGAGCTCGGCCGGATCGCGACGAACGGCCGCTTCACCCAGGGGCGCGGTGGCCGGGCCCTGACATTCCATCTGGAGCAGGTCGACGGGCAGTGGCGGATCGACGACCCGGTCGACGGCCTGCTGGTCACCGAGAAGTTCTTCGCCGACTACTTCCGCGCCTTCGACGTCTTCTTCTTCGACGAGGCGGCCAAGCGCCTCGTGCCGATCCCGGTGCACCTGCCGGTTGACGATCGACTGGCGGCCGCGCTGATCGGCATCCTGGCCCGCGGGCCAGGCGCCAAGGGCCTGACCTCGTTCGTGCCGGGACCGAAGGCCCTGCGCCCGACCGTGCCGGTCGACGACGGCGTGGCCGATGTCGGCTTCCTCTCGGAGGACACCCCGAGACGGGATTCGGACCGGCTGTCGGCGCAGGTGGTCTGGACGCTGCGACAGGTGCCGGCGTTGCGTGGTGTCCGCATCTCCGTGGGTCAGCAGCCCCTGAGTCCCGCGGGATCGAGCGTGCAGTCGCTGTCGGCGTGGGGCGAGTATGACACCGACGATGCCTGGAACGCCGTGTACGGCATCCGGGGCGGCCACGTGGTGCAGCTGAACGGATCGTCGGTCGCGGTCTTCCCGGGGACCTGGGGGAGGGGCGATCGCCGGGTGCGTGCCGCCGCGGTCGGCGGTGACCGTCTGGCCGTGCTCGACGAGAGCAGGTCACGGGTCCAGGTCGTGACCGAGCGCGGAAAGGTGCGTGCCACGGTCGATGGTTCGCGGTTCCTGCCCCCGGTCGTCGATGCCGACGGCGCGTTCTGGCTGGTCGATCGGGACGGCGGCCGTGCCCGCCTGAGGGTGGCCGATGACGACGCGGTGCGGGTCGTGCCGACGGGGCGTCTCGAGCGCCTCGACGTACGGTCGTTCGCCGTCTCCCCGGACGGGGGCCGCTATCTCGTCACGGTCGGTTCCGGTGACGATGCGTCGGTTCAGGTCGGCCGGATCGAGCGATCGGCCAAGGACGCCGTCGTGGGGCTCGGCGACCCTCGGGTCGTCGAAGCATCGGGGCCCGTCCGTTCCGCGGTCTGGATCGACGGCACGACGGTGGCCTATCTCGGACCCGGTCGATCCGGCCAGCAGGTGCTGACCCGCCATGTCGACGGCTCGCCGACTTCCGCAGGCCCGTTCAGCGGCCGGACGGCTCTGCCCGATATCGATCCGCAGGTCCTCGCGATCGGCTCGGGGCCGAGCGGCGACCGCTATGTGACGGGCCGCGACGGCACGGTCTGGTACCTCGGCCCCGCCGGCAGCTGGGGCACCGTGGAGTCCAAGGACCCGGTGACGGGTCTCAGCGTGGGGCGGTGAGCCTGTTCCCCATCCGCTGAGTGATCGGTGCGTCTGTTCCTCATCCGCGGGTGAATAGGGAACAGCCTCACCCCTGTCCCGATTGATACGGAACGGACGCACCGCGCCGCCGACCAGGACGTCTATCCACATCGCGAGGAGCTGCGCACTGGTCGTGGGCCCAGAACCTCGGCATCCTGGCGCCATGTCACGCTCCTGGCGGGTCGCGGCCGCCGACCTCGTCGTCGGAGCGGCCTGCCCCGGATGCGGCACGGCGGCCCTGTCGGTGTGCCGTGCGTGCGGCGACCGGATGCGGCCCGAACCGCGCCCGGTCGACACGACGTGGGACGTCGGCGTGCCGGTCGTCGCGGCCCAGGAGTACGCCGGCGTCATGCGACGGGTGATCGTCGATTGGAAGGAGCATGGTCGTACCCCGCTGACCGGCGTGCTGGCGTGCCACCTCGCGACCGCGGCCCTGGTGGACCAGACCGCCGACGAGAGGATCGCCCTGGTGCCGGTGCCGTCGTCGTGGTCGGCCCGTGCCCGGCGCGGAGCCGATCTGGTCGGCGCGCTCGCCGAGGCCGCGGCGGTCCGGCTGTCCACGGCCGGGGTCGAGACCGAGGTCGCGAGGCTGCTCAGGCGTGCACGGCGGACCGGCGACCAGGTGGGCCTGGGTGCGTCCGCGCGCTCCCGTAATCTGCACGGCGCGTTCGTGGCGCAGCGCCAGGCCCGCCCCGGCCGCCGGATCGTGGTGGTCGATGACATCGTCACGACCGGTGCCACGGCGGCGGAAGCGGTCCGGGCTCTGCGCATGCGCGGTCATCCGGTACACGCGGTGGCGGCCATCGCCACGACCCCAGGACGAGAATTCGCGAAGAACCCGCGGTGGGCGACGCCGGCCTCTGGTGCAACGTCATCCGGCGGGCTACCGTCACATGCATGGCATGAGCAAGCGCGCGGATGACGCGAGCACCGACCCTCAGGGAGTGGCTATGGAAGTTGTCGTCAAAGGTCGCAACAGCGAGATCTCGGATCGATTCCGTCAGCACGTGCTCGAGAAGCTGCAACGCATCGACAAGTTCGATGCCCGCGAGCGCATCCATCGCGTCGACGTCGAGGTCACCCACGAGAAGAATCCGCGTCAGCACGACAAGGCCGCTCGCGTCGAGATGACCCTGCGGTCCGCCGGCCCGGTCGTCCGCGCCGAGGCGGCGTCGACCGATCAGCACTCGGCGCTCGACGCCGCGATCGACAAGCTGGAGTCGCGATTGCGTCGCAGCAACGACCGCCGGCGGGTGTCCCGCGGCCTGCACGCACCCACATCGTTGGCGGCCGCCACGGCCGACCTTCCCGACCGCCTGCTCGACGGCAGCGCGGTCGACGAAGGCGATCTCGGCGTGCCGCTGCCGATCGAGGCCGAGGGCGACTGTCCTGTGGTGGTGCGCGAGAAGACGCACGCGGCCAAGCCCATGACGCTGGATCAGGCACTGTACGAGATGGAACTGGTGGGGCACGATTTCTACCTGTTCCTCGAGAAGGACTCGATGCGCCCGAGCGTGGTGTATCTGCGGAAGGGCTACGACTACGGAGTGATCCACCTCGACGTCACCGAATGACGCACCGCGAGGCTCGGGTGCCGCCGAACCGGGGGTGTGGTCTGGCATGATGCGAGACGTGGTGTCCACGTCCGGCAGCATTCGCGTCCTCCTCGTCGATGATCAGGAGCTGTTCCGTCGTGGCGTGAAGATGGTGTTGAGCGCCGACGACGATCTCGAGCTCGAGGAGTGCGACGACGGCGACAAGGCGCTCGAGCTGGTGGCCGACAATCCATTCGACATCGTGCTGCTCGACGTTCGGATGCCGGGCCGCACCGGGGTCGAGGTCTGCGCGGCCATCAAGGAGATCTCGCCGACCACCGGCATCATCATGCTGACCGCCAGCGACGACGAGACCGATCTGTACGAGTCGATCCGCAGCGGTGCGTCGGGCTATCTGCTCAAGGACGGCTCGACGTACGACCAGGTGGCCGAGGCGGTGCGCATCGTGGCCGGAGGTCAGTCGCTGATCAGCCCGAGCATGGCCACCAAGCTGCTCGACGAGTTCGTCACGATGTCCAAGAGCCCGGCCCCGGTCAGCAATCTGACCCCGCGCGAACTCGGCGTGCTGCGTCATGTCGCGCGTGGCATGAGCAACCGTGAGATCGCCGAAGAGCTGTTCATCAGCGAGAACACCGTCAAGAACCACATCCGCAACATCTTGGAGAAGCTGCAGATGAAGTCGCGCATGGAAGCGGCCATGTACGCGGTGCGCAGCAATCTCGTCGACGACATGCCGTGAGTGCAGCGACCGTCCGCACGCTCACCACGCTGCAGGCCCGGCGGATCGCCCTGGCCGCCCAAGGCTTCACCCGGCCGCGCCCCGGTGCGCTGGGCCGGCCGGTCACCGCATCACACCTGAATCGCACCATCAAACGGCTGGGGTTCTTCCAGATCGACTCGGTCAACGTCCTGGTGCGGGCGCACTACATGCCGCTGTACTCGCGCATGGGGCCGTACGACCCCGAGCTGCTGCACCGCGCCGCGGGGCGTGCTCCGCGACGCCTGTTCGAGTACTGGGCGCACGTCGCGGCCCTGGTCGACATCGATCTGTGGCCCGCGATGCAGCACCGGATGCGGTCGGCTCACGGGATGTGGGGTGGCATGCGGCGCATCGCCGAGGAACAGCCCGACCTGGTCGAACGGGTGCATCGTGACGTCATCGAGCACGGCCCGTTGACGGCCCGTGACCTGGAGGCCGACGTCGAGCGAGACCGCAGCAATTGGGGCTGGAACTGGTCACAGGCGAAGGTCGCGCTCGAGTACCTGTTCTATGTCGGACGCATCACCGCTGCGCGGCGGAACTCGCAGTTCGAGCGGGTCTACGACATACCGGAGCGAGTCGTCCCCGCCGCTGTGCTGGGGCGACCGCACCTGACGGATGTCGAGGCCCATGCCGTCCTGGTCGAGCATGCGGCCCGCGCTCTGGGAGTCGGCACGGCTCAGTGCCTGCGCGACTATTTCCGGATGGCCCCCGAGCCGACCTCGGCCGCGATCGACCGCCTGGTCACCGACGGAGTGCTCGAGCCGGTGCGCATCGCCGGATGGAAGCGGCCGGCCTATCTGCACCGCGAGGCGGTGCTGCCGCGGTCGGTGTCCGCCCGCGCGCTGCTCAGCCCGTTCGATCCGCTGGTGTTCGAGCGCACCCGCACCGAGCAGCTCTTCGGGTTCGAGTACCGCATCGAGATCTACGTGCCGGAGGCGAAGCGCCAGTACGGCTACTACGTCCTGCCGTTCCTGCTCGGGGACCGGCTCGTCGCGCGGGTCGATCTCAAGGCCGACCGGGCCGGGTCGCGGCTCCTGGTGCACGGAGCCTGGTCCGAGTCGCACGCACCCGATCACACGGCCGCCGAACTCGCGGCCGAGCTGCGGCTGATGGCCGACTGGCTCGGTCTGGACCGGGTGGTCGTGGGAGACAAGGGCGACCTCGCGGATGCGCTTCGGCGCCACTGCCGGGAGTGAACCGTCACATGCCACGGCGAATTCAGCGTGATCGGTGACGGTTGACCTAGTGAGCTAGGTCAACCGCGGTGGCCGCGCCGACCGAGTCAGTGCTTCTTGCGCGGCACGAGATGCAGGACGGTGACCACGACGGCGCCCACCACCAGGCCGATCAGGGCTGAGAACGCGGTGTTCGTGAGCCAGCCGAGAACGGAGCCGAGCGAACCGGTGGCCTCGTGCACCTCGTGCTCGACGTGGTGGACCTGGTCGTAGAGCCAGTGCCAGCCGAGGTCGTCGGTGCCGACGAGCAGGATGTGCCCGCCGACCCACAGCATCGCCACCACGCCGACCGTGGCGAGCGTGCCCAGGACGATCGGCATCGCCTTGACCAGCCCGCGGCCGATCGTCTGACTGGCGGTCGAGGTGTGTTCGGCCAGGTGGAGGCCGATGTCGTCCATCTTCACGATCAGGGCGACGACACCGTAGACCAGAGCCGTGATGGCCAGGGCCACGACGATCAGGATCAGCGCCCGCGAGAGGAGCGGTTCGTCGGCAACCTCGTTGAGCGCGATGACCATGATCTCGGCCGACAGGATGAAATCAGTGCGGACCGCGTTCGAGACGACCTGGTTCTCGTCGACCTCGCCGCGCGCGGACGACGGCTCGTCGGGGCCGTGATGCCCGGAGAGCTTCTCCCACAGCTTCTCGGCGCCCTCGAAGCACAGGTACGTGCCGCCGCACATCAGCAGCGGCGTGAGCGCCCACTCGGCGAACTGGCTCAACAGCAGGGCCGCGGGCAGGATCATCAGCAGCTTGTTGCGCAGCGATCCCTTGGCGATACGGCCGATGATCGACAGTTCGCGCTCGGGCTTGAGGCCCTGGACATATCGCGGCGTGACGGCCGTGTCGTCGACCACGACGCCGGCGGCCTTGGCGCTGGCCCGGCCGGCGGCCGCTCCGACGTCGTCGATCGAGGCTGCCGCGAGCCGCGCGAGCGCCGCGACATCGTCGAGGAGCGCGACGAGTCCGCCGGCCATCAGGCGCCTTCGGCGCCGCGCGCGCGGCGGTCGTGTCGGAGGTTCACGGGCTCCACCCTAGACTGGAGTTCGTGCCCAAAGTCATCGACAAGATCCTCCGCGCCGGCGAAGGCAAGATCCTCAAGCAGCTGCAGGCCATCGCCAAGCAGGTCAACTCGCTCGAGGACGACTTCCGTACCATGACCGACGACGAGCTCCGAGGCATGACCGCGGAGTTCAAGGATCGTCTCGAGGCCGGTGAGTCGCTCGACGACATCATGCCCGAGGCGTTCGCCACCGTGCGCGAGGCGGCCAGCCGGGTGCTCGGCCAGCGCCACTTCGATGTGCAGATCATGGGTGGAGCCGCTCTACACCTGGGCAATATCGCCGAGATGAAGACCGGTGAGGGCAAGACGCTGGTCTCGACGCTGCCGGCCTACCTCAACGCGCTCAGCGGCAAGGGTGTCCACGTCGTCACGGTCAACGACTATCTGGCCCGGTACCACGCCGAGTGGATGGGCCGCCTGCACCAGTTCCTCGGACTGAGCGTCGGCATGATCCTGCCGAGCATGAGCTCGGCCGAGCGGCGCGAGGCGTACGCGGCCGACATCACGTACGGCACCAACAACGAACTGGGCTTCGACTATCTGCGCGACAACATGGCCGACGACCTCGCCGCGTGTGTCCAGCGCGGCCACAACTTCGCCATCGTCGACGAGGTCGACTCGATCCTGATCGACGAGGCGCGCACGCCCTTGATCATCTCGGGTCCCACCGAGGACGAGGTCAAGTGGTACGGCGAGTTCGCCCGCATCGTCGGGCGGATGACGCTCGACGTCCACTACGAGGTCGACGAGAAGAAGCGCACGATCGCGGTCTCGGAGGAGGGCATCTCCGCCGTCGAGGACCAGTTGGGCATCGAGAATCTCTACGACTCGGTCAACACCCCCCTGATCGGCTTCCTCAACAACGCGATCAAGGCCAAGGAGCTGTTCAAGAACGACAAGGACTACGTCGTCATCGACGGCGAGGTCCTGATCGTCGACGAGCACACGGGCCGCATCCTCGACGGTCGCCGCTACAACGAGGGCCTGCACCAGGCGATCGAGGCCAAGGAGGGCGTGCGGATCCGCGAGGAATACCAGACGCTGGCCACCATCACGCTGCAGAACTACTTCCGTCTCTACGAGAAGCTCAGCGGCATGACCGGCACGGCGCTGACCGAGGCGTCGGAGTTCGACAAGATCTACAAGCTCGGCGTGGTGCCGATCCCGACCAACCGTCCGATCGCTCGCGTCGACCAGCCCGATCTGGTGTATCGCACCGAGGATGCCAAGTTCGAGGCCGTCGCCGACGACATCGCCGATCGGCATGCCCAGGGTCAGCCGATCCTGGTCGGCACCACCAGCGTCGAGAAGAGCGAGCGCCTGGGCAAGCTACTGAAGAAGCGCGGCATCCCGCACGAGGTGCTCAACGCCAAGCAGCATGAGCGCGAGGCGTCGATCGTCGCGATGGCCGGTCACAAGGGGGCCGTCACGGTCGCCACCAACATGGCCGGCCGCGGCACCGACATCATGCTCGGCGGCAATGTGGAGTTCCTGGCCGATCAGGCGTTGCGCAAGCGCGGCCTCGACCCGCTCGAGAACGCCGAGGAGTACCAGGCGGCCTGGGCCGGCACCCTGAAGCAGATGGAGCAGCAGGTCGCCTCCGAGCACGACGAGGTCGTCTCCCTCGGCGGTCTGGCCGTCATCGGCACCGAGCGTCACGAGTCGCGCCGTATCGACAACCAGCTGCGCGGTCGTTCCGGACGCCAGGGCGATCCGGGCGAGTCCCGGTTCTACCTGTCGTTGCAGGACGACCTGATGCGCCTGTTCAAGGCCGACTGGGTCAACTGGGTCCTGCAGACCATGAAGATCCCCGACGACGTGCCGATCGAGAACAAGCGTGTCACGAACGCGATCGCGTCGGCGCAGTCACAGGTCGAGGCACAGAACTTCGACACCCGTAAGAACATCCTCAAGTACGACGACGTGATGAGCCGCCAGCGCGAGGTCATCTACACCGAGCGTCGTGAGGTGCTCGAGGGCCACGACCTCAAGCAGTGGGTCGAGCAGATGGTGGGCGAGGTCGTCGGCGCGTATGTCGACGGTGCCACCGAGGGCTTCCCCGAGGAGTGGGATCTCGAGCAGCTGTGGACCGCCCTCGGCACGCTGTACCCGATCGGCGTCACGATCGAACAGGTCGATGCCGACGCCGGTGGGCGCGAGGGTCTCGATGCGGCCACGCTCAAGGACACCATCAGCGAAGACGCCCTGGCCGCCTACGCCCGCCGCGAGGAGGAGCTGGGCAGCGAGATCATGCGTGAACTCGAGCGCAAGGTCGTGCTCAGCGTGCTCGACCGCAAGTGGCGTGAGCACCTGTACGAGATGGACTACCTGCGCGAGGGCATCGGCCTGCGGGCGTACAGCCAGCGTGATCCGCTGATCGAGTACCAGCGCGAGGGCTTCGATCTGTTCCAGGCCATGATGGAGGGCATCGCCGAGGAGTCGGTGGGCTTCCTGTTCAACCTCGATGTCCAGGTCGCGGAGCCGGAGCCGGTCGGCCCGACGGTCGACACGCTGCCGCCGCAGCTCAATCTCAAGGGCGTCGACGAGAAGAAGCCGCAGAATCTGTCGTACTCCTCGCCCAGCGAGGACGGCGACGGCGAGGTGCGCACATCGTCCGGTCGTTCGTCCGGCGACAGTGAGCAGTCCGCCGATGCCGAGGCCCGCCGCCAGGCCAATGCCAAGAACAAGGCACGCCAGAAGGCCAAGCAGCAGCGCAAGTCGCGCAAGAACAACCGCTGAGCACGCCTCAGTCGTTGGCCAGCTGCCCTGCCCGCTGGAAGGAGACGCCGAGGATCGCTCCGACGTCTCGCAGCGAATAGCCGCTGGCGGTGAGGGTGCGCGCTGCCTCGCGGAATCCCGCCGAAGCGGCACGCCCGAGCGTTTCGGCCCGGGCGCGGTCGTCGGCGGCGCGTCGGATCAGCTCCCGGACGGACTGGTCCAGGACCGGAACCACCTCGACCTCGATCTCATCGATCGATGACCCGGTCACGAAAGCGATGGCCTCGCGCTGGTGGGCTGCCGCCTGATCGAGCCGTGCCACCTGCGACAGTGCTGTCGGCTCTTGATCGCACTGGACGACCCACCAGCGGCCGTCCTTGCGGGCCGTCGAGGAGTAATGCCTCATCGCCACCACCCCTCGCCGAGTTCGCCTTCGAGCTGCCTGTAGATCGTCTCTGCCATGAGGTTCGAGGTCTCGCTGTGTCGGCCGATGGTCGTCTTCGTCCGGCCGACACGTATGCCGCTGTGGCGGGTGCGTTCGAACAGTTCGAACTCGGCCCCCGCGTTCTTGGCGGCCTTTCGGATCTTTCTGATCACGGCTGCGGTCTTCATCGATCATCCTCTAGTCTGGCTAGACATTTCAAGTCAACTGCCCCTAGAGGTCACGCCCACTCCAGCGCGGTGCAGCGCCAGATCCGTTCGCCGCGATGGGTGACGTACGGCTCGAGGCGCACCGCGACCGCCCGAGAGCGGCCGCGGTGCACCATGCGGGCCGCGACCTCGGCGATATCGGAGCCCACCATCGAGACGTGCACCGAGACCAGGCGGGCCGGCGAGTCGTGGGACCTGCGCACCCGTGGGGTCACCGGCCCGCGGCCATGGTGCAGCCGCCGGCTGAGGGTCGCGTAGACGTCTGGCGCCAGCCAGGTCTGCATCTGTCGCGTGGGCCGTTCGCCGGACAGGACCTCGATCAGCGCCTGCATGAAGCGGGCGCAGCGATCGCGCAGAGGACCGATGTCGTCGCGTTCGATCGGTGCGGGCAGCACGGGAGCCACGCCGGGGAACGGTAGCGGAACCTGGCCGGGCAACTCGCGCTCGTCGCTCTCGGGAGGCTGGCGCCAGTCGGTGATCGATCCGGTCGTGGCCGACAGCGCCGTCGCGGTTCTCACGCCGGATCCCGAACCGCATCGGGCACGGTCAGGACCTGCCCGGGCAGGATCAGATCGGGATCGTCGCCGATGACCTGGCGATTGATCCGATGCCAGGCGCGGCACGCGCGGGCGATGTCGGCGTCGGACGCCTGGTCGCCCAGTGTCTGGGCTGCCAGCTGCCACAGGGTGTCACCGGCCCGCACCGTCACCGTGGCGCGGGGCGGCGCGTCGACGGGCGACGATACGACGGGCCGGTCCGGCAGCGGCAGTCCGTCGAGACTGTGAGGTGGGGAGTCCGCGTGTGCCCCGGTACTGCCGGCGGCGACCACCAGTGAGGTGAAGAGCAACGTGCCGACGCTGCGCGGCACGCCGGGCACGCGAACCCGCGCCAGACCCGCCCCGATGACGATCAGGATCCACGCGGCCAGGGCGGAGAGCGTCAGCAACAGCACGGCGCCGAGGGCGACGGGGAAGTCCGGGCCCGTGGCGACGGCGATCGAGCCGGGGACGCGCGGCCAGGTCAGGCCGCCGGTGAGTGCGGCGAGGAGGCCGGCGGCGATGCCCGTGTGGCTGAGTCGATGAGCTGCCGACATGTTTCGTCCCCCGATGATGAATGATCATGCTATTTGATGTTGTTTGATATCGGAACATGATGATTGCAGCGTGTCAATGGACTCGTTCGACCGCCTGTGGGTTACCGTGCTCGACATGCGCTGGGACCGCCTGTTCGCGGACCTCGAGGGGGAGGCCGCTCGGCTCGCCAAGGTCGAGATCGAGACGGTGGCCGCCGAACTCGGTGACGAGGCCTGGGGCCAGACGTCATGGCGTCGGCTGCTGGGCGGGCGCGTCGAACTGGAGGTGCGTGGCGCCGGCCGGGTCAGCGGCGAGGTGGCCAGCGTCAACGAGGTCCTGATCCGCCTACGTGGTGACACCGGAGACCGTCTGGTGGCGACGAGCAGCGTGCTCGAGATCGTCGACTCCGAGCATCGTTCCGATCCGCCGGGACGTGTCGAGGCGGCGCTGGGCTGGCCGTCGGCACTACGGCGACTCCGCGATGCCGGGGAGGACGTGCGCGTGACCGGAGACGACGGCCGGGTCGTGACCGGGCGGATCGACGCGGTCGGTCAGGACTTCGTACGGATCGTCGTGGAGTCAGGTCGCCGACGGATCGTGCTGCTCGACGCCGTCGCGATGATCGCCGGTCTCCGCTGACCGGCGACGGGTGTCGGTCTGTTCGTACTGGCGGGCGATGTAGTTCTCGAGTTCGACCGCCTCGATCCGCCACGTGCCCTTGCGGCCCACCTGGATGCCGCGCAGATCGCCGGAGCTGAGCAGCACACGCACCTGATTCGTGGAGACGTTGAGCACGTCGGACACGTCGTTGATCGTGAGGAAGCGCGGCGCATCGGACATGGCTCCAAGGATGTCACGGATCGCTCCAGGGGTCCGTCGGCGTCCGGCCGTCTGTGGACGAGTGCTGGACGCCGGTGCGCACGGACCGATAGGAATGTGCACCATGAAGACCTGGCGGGGGGCCGGGGCGCGAGCCGAGCGGTTGCGGGTGCGCCCCTGGACGGATCCACGACTGCTGCTCGGTGTGCTGCTGGTGCTCGGCGCGACGGTGCTGGGGGCGCGGGCGTTCGCGGCCGCCGACCACAGCGTCGCGTACTGGACCGCGGCGCACGACGTCCGGGCCGGCGACCGGCTGACGCGGGCCGACCTGGTGTCGGTCGACGTCCGGCTCACGGGCGAGGCCGGCGAGCTGTACATCGCGGTCGCCGACACGTTGCCGGCCGAGATCGACCAGCTGCAGTGGTCGCAGGATCTACCGGCCGGGGGACTGGTCGGCCGGCACGATCTGGTGGCTCGTCGAACGGCGTCCAGCCGGCAGTTGCCCGTCTCGGTCGCCGAAGGATCCATGCCGCGTGATCTCCGCCGCGGCGATCATGTCGAGGTCTGGGTGGGCGCATCCCCGGGCGATGAACAGCCCGAGCCGGCCCGACGCGTGCTCGATGACGTGACGGTCCTGCGGGCGGGCACCGGCGATCGTGGGCTCGAAGGTTCCGGAGCCCGGTCGGTGCTGCTCCAGGTGCCGCCTGACGCTCTGGGCGGCGACGTGGTCTCGGCGGTCGCCGCCGGCCATGTCACGCTGATCGGGCTGCCGTGATGCTTCGGGTCGCGATCGCCGCCGGCGGGGCCGCCTGGGAGGCCCGGGCGGTCGCCGAGGTCGAGCGCCTGCCCGATCTCGTCCTGTCGCGCCGCTGCGTCGACGTCGCCGATCTGCTGGGCGCGGTCGCCGCTGAAGTGGTCGACGCCGCGGTGCTGTCGCCGAGTCTGCCGGGGCTCGATCTCGACGTCGTCGATCGGCTGCGCCGCGCAGGTCTGGCCGTCGTGGCGATGCGCGAAGGCGATCCGGGCACCGCGTCTCGCCTGGGGCTGGGCGAGGTGCTCGACGTCGACGATCTCCAGCGTCTGGGCGATCTCGGAACAGATCCCGCCGACCCGGACGCCCCGCCCGGGCGCCTGATCGCCGTCTGGGGTCCCACGGGAGCCCCGGGCCGCAGCGCCGTCGCGCTGACCCTGGCGTCGGCCATGGCGGCTCGAGGCATCGACGTGGTGCTGGTCGATGCCGACGTCGAGGGCGGTGCGCAGGCACAGGCGGTCGGTCTGCTGGCCGATGTCTCCGGGCTGGTCGCGGCCGCTCGAGCGGCCAACCGGGGTCGTGTGGCCCAGGTGGTCGACGAACTGCAGGCCATCGCTCCAGGGCTTCGTCTGCTCAGCGGTCTGCCCCGGGCCGACATGGCCGCCCAGGTACACCCCGTCGCCTATGAGGCCGTCGTCTCGGAGCTGCTCCACCGGTCCGAGGTGGTCCTGGTCGACTGCGGATTCAGTCTCGACGTCGACGGCGGCCGAGGTGCGGTCTCGGCGGCGACCCTGGAGCGCGCCGACGAGATCGTCGTCGTCGGGCGGGCCGATCCGCTGGGCCTGGCGCGTCTCGTCCGGGCGCTGCACGACCTCGGATCCGTGGCTCCCGGCCGCTCGCCCCGCGTGCTGGTCAACCATGCTCGACGCAGCCTGGGCTGGAATCCTCGCGAGGTCGACGCCACGATCGCCCGCCTCACCGGCATCACGCCCGAGGCTCACCTGCCGTGGGATCAGACCGCGTGGGACGCTGCCGCGATCGCGGGTCGGCTGCCGCGCGAGGCGGCACCGTCCTCACCGTTCGTGGCGAGGGTCGAAGCCTTCGCGTCATCGCTGGCCCGACGAGCACCGCATACCGCCTGACCTGGTGATACCTTCGACGACAGCACGTCGACGGGAGCCACTCATGCAACGGTTGAGCCCACTGGATGCGATGTTCCTGCACCAGGACGGCCCGACCATGCCTCGTCAGGTGGCGTCGTTGGCCATCCTCGAGCCGGGCGCCGCTCTGGACTACGACCGGCTCGTCCATGTCATCAACGAACGCATCGACCTCGTGCCCCGCTATCGGCAGGTGCCGCGCCACGTCCCGGGCGGTCTCGGCACCCCGGTCTGGGTCGACGACGAGCACTTCGACATCTCGCTGCACATCCGGCGCTCGGCTCTGCCGCGGCCGGGCAGCCTCGACGCCCTCCACGAACTGGTCGGGCGGCTCATCGCACGCCGGCTCGACCTCGACCGCGCCCTGTGGGAGCTGTATCTGATCGAGGGGCTGGAGGACGATCGGATCGCGCTGCTGTTCAAGGCTCACCAGGCGCTGGTCGACGGCTCGCACACGGTCGATCTGGCGCAGGTGCTGCTCGAGGAGACCGCGCGCGATCGCGACATCCCGCACGAGGACTGGGAGCCACGCCCGACCCCCAGCGCCCCGGGGCTCGTGTCGTCGACGATCGACCACAATCTGCGGCATCCCGGCGATGCGCTGCGTGTCGCGGAGCAGCATCTGGGGCGGTTCGCCCGGCGTATGCCGTTCCTCGGTGGCGAGGCGCCCGCGCCACGGTCGGTGCTGTCGACCGAGTTGTCGCGACACCGCCGCTTCGCGACGCTGTCAGCCGACCTCGAGGCGTTCCGGCTGGTGCGCGAGACCCACGGCGGCACCGTCAACGATGTCATCCTGGCCTCGATCGCCGGAGGCATCCGCGGCTGGATGCTGACACGCGCCGAACCGGTCTCGGCCAAGACCAGTTTCCGGGCCATGGTCCCGATGTCCGTCGCGTCGTCCGACGGCCTGCCGACGTCGTTGGGCTCGACGGTTCGAGGGCATCTGCTGTCGCTGCCGGTGGGGGAGACCAATCCGGTGGTCCGCCTGCACCAGGTCTCGTACGCGTTGAAGGACCACCGCGAGACGGGCTCGGCCGTGGCGGCCAACAAGCTGGCCAATCTGCCGGGTTTCGCCACCTCGACGTTCCACGCGGTCGGCGCACGGGTCGCCGATGCCGAGGCGGGCCGCGGCCATCAGATCGTCATCACGAACGTTCCGGGCCCGCAGGATCCGGTCTACATGGCCGGTGAGCCGGTCGCCGAGGTGTATCCGTGCGTGCCGTTGAGCGGACATCGTGCGGTGTCGATCGGCGTCACCTCGTACCGCGGGCGGATGTTCTTCGGCATCGTGGCGGATCGGGACGCGGTGCCCGATGTCGACGTGCTCGCCCAGTGCATCGAGGACGCCCTGGCGGAGCTGGTCGACTCCGTCAAGCAGCGCAGCGGCCGCGCCCCTCGTGGCCGTCAGCGGCCCGCGAAGAAGAGCACCTGATGCGCGTCTATCTGCCCGTGGGACTATCCGAGCTGCGGACGCTCGCGGCCGGTGAGCCGATCGAGGTCGAGGGCTATCTGGCCGTCTCGACCGACGAGGAGGATGAGCTGGCGGCGGTCGAGTCCGCGGCGGCCGACGGTGCTGCTGTGGCGGTCGCCGAGGCCGCCGACCCCGACGGTCCCGTCGCGTTGACCGAGGTCGAGGCGCTGCACGTCGCGCTCGACGACAGCGGCGACCTGGCCTGGTTCGCCCCCTCGGAGATCGCGACGGTCATCGAGCTGGTGCAAAGGCCACCGGTCGCCAGCGGGTGAGGAACGAACGGGCGGGTGGGCGCCGGTGAGGTGACGGCTCGCTGGTGCTCAGAGCCGGGCGGTGCCCAGCGCCACGTCCTGGTCGAGTGAGTCGACGATCGCGTCGACGATCGGCGGTTCGAGCCGCCGGCCCAGGAACGGGACGGCCACCTTGACGTCGCCCTCGACCGTGAACTCGGTGCCGGCAGTGGTCTGGCGCAGGGTCGCCGACCCCTTCATGCCCGCCGGCTGACCCAGGATGTCGACCGTGATGCGGGCGGTGCGGGTGCCGTCGGCATCGGGCGCCGACCACGCCTCGGTCTGCTTGACCTGGGCCAGACGGCCGACCAGCGCCTTCAGGAAATCCGGGATGTCCGCTTCCTGCTTCCGCTTGATCGCGACCGTCGCCCCACCCGCGGGGGTGTCGTCCTGCACCGTGACGTCGTACTCCTCCGCGCCCTGCGCCGCACACGATTCGGTGCGGAACGCAGGGTCGCGGATCAGTGCGAAGACCGATTCGACGTCGGAGTCGTACGTGTAGGACCTGTGGAGCTGCGCCACCTACTCGGCCGGCGCGGTCTCGATCGCCGGAGCAGCCGCCCCGCCCTTCAACTCCGACAGCCGGGCCTCGATCTCGAGCGCGTCGCTGTCGCCGTCGAGCTCCTCGAACTGGGCGTCGAGGCTGGACGCGGCGAGCTCGGCCTGGCCGGCGACCTGGGCCTCGACACGGCGCACCTTGTCCTCGAACCGCGAGATCTCGCTGGTCGGGTCGAGCACGTCGATCGACTTGACGGCGTCCTGGACCTGGGCCTGAGCCTCGGCCGACTTCTGGCGGGCGACCAGCTGATCGCGCTTGGACTGCAGCTCGTCGAGCTTGGCCTTCATCTGGACCAGGCCGGTCTTGAGCTTCTCGACGACCTCGTTCTGCGACGCGATCTGCGGCGCGGCGGCCTTGGCCTCGTTCTCGTAGCCGATCTGCTTGCTCAGCGCCACCTTGGCGAGCTGGTCCCAGCGATCGGCCTCGCCGGCGTTGCCGGCGGTGCGCAGGCCGTCGGCCTTCTGCGAGGCGGCGAGTGCCTTGGCGCCCCATTCCTGGGCGGCCTTGACGTCCTCGGCGTGATCGGCCTCGGCCATCCGCAGGTTGCCGATGGTCTGGGCGACGGCCTCCTCGGCCTCGGCGATCGAGTTCGTGTAGTCCCGGACCAGCTGGTCCAGCATCTTCTGCGGATCCTCTGCCTTGTCGAGCAGGGAGTTGATGTTGGCCTTGGTCAGCTGTGCGATGCGTCCGAGGATCGTCTGCTTCTTGGTCATGTCGCGGCTTCCTGGTTGGACTGTCCGGGCGGTTTCGTACCTGGGGGTGACTATAGGAGGGCGAGGTCAGGTGGTGCCAGCACGGCCCTGTCCGGACGGTGGCTCGGGGGTCCGGCGGACCGGCCGGAAGATCCACCAGCGCATCGCCAGGAAGCGGGTCGCGGTGACGAACAGGTTCGCTGCCGTGAGGGCCAGGACCTCGCGCGCCGGATGTCCGGACCCGCCGGTCGCCCGCAGCACGGTGAGCACCGACGTGGTCACCACGAGTCCGACGGCGAACACCAGCAGGCCCTGCGCCTGATGCCGGATCCGCCGCTCACGTCCACGGTGCCCGAACGTGTAGCGCCGATTGGCGGCGGTATTGGCCACCGCGGTCGCGATCAGGGCCACGGCATTGGCCGGCAGGGCGGAGAGCTGGCCGCGCAGCAGGACGTAGAGGATGCCGTACGCCACGGTCGAGGCGATCCCGATCAGCGTGAACACCACGAGCTGGGCGTCGAGCCGGCCGTGCGCGCTGCGGGCCGCGGTCCGGCCCAGGGTCCCGGCCACCTCCGCGAGCGGGACGCGTCCCCGGGCCAGTGACCAGCCGAGCCGCACCATGCCGCGCAGATCGTCCAGTGCGGTCCTGACGACATCGACACGGCTGTCGGGATCGTCGATCCAGTCGACCGGGATCTCGTGGATCCGAAGCCCCGCGCGTTCGGCGAGGACCAGCAGCTCGGTGTCGAAGAACCACGCGTCGTCCTCGACCAGGGGGAGCAGGCGGTCGGCGACGTCTCGCCGGATCGCCTTGAACCCGCACTGGGCGTCGCTGAACCGCGCCCGGAGCGTGCCGCGCAGCAGACGGTTGTAGCCGCGGGAGATGAACTCGCGCCGGGGACCGCGGGTCGTGTTCGATCGCCGGTCCAGACGGGTGCCGATCGACAGATCGCTGTGGCCGCTGATCAGAGGCGCGACGAGCGGGAGCAGTGCGTTGAGATCGGTCGACAGGTCCACGTCCATGTAGACCAGCACGTCGGCGTCCGAGCGGGACCAGGCGTGCTTGAGCGCGCGGCCACGGCCCTTCCTCGCCAGCGTCACGACCTCGACATCGTCGAGCTGCTGGGCCAGCTGCCAGGCGATCAGCGCCGTCGCGTCGGTGCTGGCGTTGTCCGCGATCGTGATACGGGTCGGGAACGGCAGGCCCGACAGATGCTCGTGCACGGCTAGGACCGAGGCGGCCAGCGCGCGCTCTTCGTTGAAGACCGGGATCACGACGTCGATCACCGGATCGACCAGGCCGAGTCGGGCGGGATCGCGTTCGGGCCTGTGCAGGTCCACGACGCTCATGCCGACGCCGCCTCGGTCGTACCGGCCGACAGGTCGTACACCGTCACACCGTCGACCGACCGGGCCTGGAAGTTCTCCTGGACCCAGGCCGAGATCTGCCCGCTGGTGCCGCCACCGGCGCTCGGTCCTCCTCCGCGTCCGCCGCCGATGAACCAATGAATGCGGCCCTCCTCGACGTACTGCCGGAACTGCGCGAGGGTCGGGCTCGGATCCGAGCCGTTGAAGCCGCCGATCGCCATGACGGGCAGACCGGTCGAGAGCTGGTAGCCCGACGCCGAGTTCGAGCCGATGGCCGCCGCGACCCAGGTGTAGGAGTCGGCGTCCTGGGCCAGCAGCTGATCCAGGGTGGTGGTCGAGCGTGAGCCGTTGAGCAGGCCGCCACCGCCACCACCGCCGGGACCGCCGAAGCCACCGCCGGAGGACGGCCCTGCCGACGGGATCGAGCCGGTGTGCGGCATCGACGCGGTCTCGACGGCATAGGCGGCCGGCCCTGCCATCGTCGCGATGAGAGTGGCGATCGCGACCGCGATGACGCCGCGCCGGGGCAGGACGGCGTGCAGCGCCAGTCCGCTGGCCGCCACCGCGCCCGTGATGATCACGACCCATCGCAGCCAGGGCACGAATGCCGGTGTGCGATCGAGCAGCATGAAGGCGACGGCACCGGTCAGGGCGACGGTGAACGCCGCCGCCAGCAGCGCGGCCGGCTCGGTGCGGTGGCGCCACAGCACGGTGGTGCCGAGGGCGACCATCGCCGCGATCGCGGGCGCCAGAGCGACGGTGTAGTAGGCGTGGAAGATGCCGGCCATGTAGCTGAACGTCAGCGCGGTCACCACGAGCCAGCCGCCCCAGCCGACGACGGCGGCTGTCAGTGCGTCCGTGCGGGCGGCCCGGCGCAGGAACCAGGCCGACACCGCCGTCAGCACGACGGCCGTGGGCAGCAGCCAGCCGATCTGTCCGCCGATCTCGCTGTTCAGCATCCGCCAGAGGCCGGTCTCGCCCCAGCCGCCGCCACCTCCGACGGATCCGGTCTCGTTGCCGTTGAGGCGCCCCAGCCCGTTGTAGCCGAGCGTGAGCTCGAGGACCGAGTTGTGCTGCGATCCGCCGATGTAAGGACGGCTCGAGGCCGGCCACGCCTCGACGATCGCGACCCACCAGCCGCCGGCGACCAGCATCGAGCCGAACGCGATGAGCAGATGCCTGAGGCGTTGCACGACCGGGACCCGGGCCGACCATGCGTACATCAGGGCGAGCGGCGGCAGCACCAGGAAGGCCTGCAGCATCTTGGTCAGGAACGCCAGGCCCACCAGCGATCCACCCAGGACGAGCCAGCGCACGGCCCGCCCAGGTTCGGCGAGGGCCCGCTGCGTCGCGTACAGCGATCCGATCATGAGCAGGACCAGCAAGGCGTCCGGATTGTTGAAGCCGAACATCAGCACGGCGACCGGGGTGAGCGCCAGGACGGAGCCGGCGAGCAGGCCTGCCGACGCCTGACCGGTCGCGCGGCGCACCGAGAGATACAGCAGCGCGACCGATCCGGCGCCCATCAGGGCCTGCGGCGCGAGCATGCTGAATGACGACAGCCCGAAGATCCTCGCCGACAGGGCCATGGGCCACAGGGAGAGCGGGGTCTTGTCGACCGTGATCGAGTTGGCGGCGTCGGAGGAGCCGAAGAAGAACGCCTTCCACGACTCCGAGCCGGCCTGGACCGCGGCGGCATAGAACGAGTTGGCCCAGCCCGATCCGCTCAGGCTCCAGACGTAGAGGAGCGTGGTCAGGACCAGCAGGCCGAGCAGGGCGGGACGGACGTAGGGGGCGTCATCGGCCCGCCCGCGGACCAGGGCCCGGAGGCGGGCGTGGGTCGGACGTGCGGCGGGCCCGGGGTGCGTGAGGATCTGGGGGGTCATGCCCCCACGGTGCGGGGACGATCTGGCGACCGAGTGTGCTGAGTCTGTGGGGCTTCTGTGAGGCTGTCGCGCCAGGCCCAGTGTCGTCAGGCCCAGTGTCGTCAGGAATGGGGCAGGGTCACCACGAAGCGCGTATCGCCCGGCGAGCTGGTGACGGTGGCCTCGCCGCCGTGCGCGTGGGCGATCGCGCGGACCAGCGAGGTGCCCAGACCGGCTCCGCCGGAGCGGCGGGTCCGGGAGGCGGCATCGCCGCGGACGAAGCGGTCGAAGATCGTCGGCAGGAGAGTCGGATCGATGCCTTCGGGTCCGTCGTCGGCCACGGTCAACCGGACGCCGGAGTCGGACGAGCCGACGCTCGTGGTGACGCGCGTGCCGGTCGGGGTGTGACGCGATGCGTTGCGCAGCAGATTGGTCACGAGCTGATGCAGGCGCTGCTCATCGCCGTCGATCGTGACCGGGTCGGCGGGGAGTTCGACGTTCCACGTGCGTTCGGGATCGACCACGGCGGCGTCGTGCACGGCCTCGGTCACCAGCCGGCTGAGGTCGACGGGCCGGGCGGGCTCGAGCTCGCGCCCGGCGTCGAGGCGGGCCAGCAGCAGCATGTCCTCGACCAGCCGGGTCATGCGGGCGGACTCGACATCGACCTTGCCCAGCACGCCGGTCAGCTCGTCGGCGGCGTTCTCGTCGGCGGGGATCCGACGGCTCAGTTCGGCGTATCCCTTGATGGTCGTCAGCGGGGTGCGCAGCTCGTGCGAGGCGTCGGCCAGGAACTGGCGCACCTGCTGCTCGCTCTCGTGCCGAGCCACCAGGGCGTCCTCGACGTGGCCGAGCAGACGATTCAGGGCCCCGCCGACCTGACCGACCTCGGTGGTCGGATCGGTGAGGGCCTCGGCGACCCGGTCGGTGCGGCCGACCTCGCCCGAGGACAGATCGAGGTGGGTGACGCGCTCGGCGGTGTCGGCGACCTCGCGCAGCGGCCTCAGTTGTCGCCGGACGATGATGCGCCCGGCGAGGGCCGCGGCACCCACTCCGGCCAGGCCCAGCCCGACCTCCCACCACAGCAGCGTGCGGATCGTGGCGTCGACCTCGGCGGTCGGGATGCCCTGGATCTGGACGTTGCCGTTCGGGACCCGGCCGGCAGCCACCCGGAACGAGCCCAGACCGGGAACGTCGACGGTGCGGGGCGTCCGGTCGATCTCGGCGTTCGCGAGTGCGGTCAGCTCGGTCGCGGTCAGCTCGCGCAACTCGCCGCTCGTGGTGAACCGGGTGCCCCGGGCGTAGCCGCTGGTCGTGACGACCGCCACCAGGCTGCCGTCGCGGCTTCCCTGAGGAGGTCGAGGCGTCGTGGTGCCGTCGGGCTGCGGATCCGTGCTGCTCGGCGGCTGGCCGACGAACACGATCGGTCCACGGTCGAGGGAGCGGACGACGTCGCGGTCGAGCCGGTCCATCAGATACGACCGCATGATCAGGGTGGCTGCGAACGCGATCAACAGGCAGACGACGGCCAGCAGCGCGACCGTCGCGGCCACGAGACGCCCGGTCAGGGACGCCGGAAGAAGACGAGGCGGTGACATGGCGGGCCGCTCACTCCGCCGGCTTGATGACGTAGCCGGCGCCGCGCTTGGTGTGGATCATGGCCGGTTCGCCCTCGGCCTCGATCTTCTTGCGCAGGTAGGAGATGTACAGCTCGACGACATTGGCCTGCCCGCCGAAATCGTAGTTCCAGACACGGTCGAGGATCTGGGCCTTCGACAGGACGCGCCGCGGATTGCGCATCAGGAAGCGCAACAGCTCGAACTCGGTCGCGGTCAGTTCGATCGCCCGCCCGCCACGGGTCACGTCGTGACTGTCCTCGTCGAGGACCAGGTCGCCGACCGTGATGACCGAGCTGCTGCGGGCCGCCGTGACGCCGCTGCGTCGCATCAGCCCGCGCAGCCGCGCCACGACCTCCTCGAGGCTGAACGGCTTGGTCACGTAGTCGTCGCCGCCGGCGGTCAGGCCGGCGACGCGGTCTTCGACGGCGTCACGGGCGGTCAGGAACAGCACCGGGATCTCGGGGGAGTGCGCGCGGACGCGGCGCAGGACCTCGAGCCCGTCGAAGTCCGGCAGCATCATGTCCAGGACGATGGCGTCGAGATCGCGGGTGCGGGCGCTGTCGACCGCGGCCCGGCCGGTGTGTGCCGTCGAGACCTCCCACCCTTCGTAGCGCAGGGCCATCTGCAGCAGCTCGGCGATGTTGACCTCGTCGTCGACGACCAACACCCGCACAGGGCTGCCGTCGGGGCGGGTGAGCGTCTCGGTCATGGTCCTATCCTGCCGCCGGAACGCCCGTGAACGCCTGGGTCCTTCCTGTGCGGAACCTGTGAATGATCACGCACAGGGCTCGCGCGGGACGGCCACAGGACGTTGACAGGATCACGGCACACGGTCGGCGCATGGATGACACGACACAGACCCGGACGTGGACGACCCGGATCCTCGCGGGCGCCACGCTGGGAGCCGTCGCGCTCGGCCTCGCGGCCGGGGTCGCGATCGGCGCGGTGACCGGCGGCTCGGACGATCGCGGCGGCCCCGGAGGCTTCGGGCCCGGCGGCAACGGCCAGCGGATGGGACCGCCCCAGGGCGGACAGCAGCAGGGCGGACAGCAACAGGGCGGACAACAGCAGGGCGGCCAGGGACAGCTGCCGCCCGGCGGCCAGCCACCGGGCTCGGCGACCTGAGGTCCTAGTCTGGCCCCATGCGTCGGGCAGCCCTGGTCGTCCTGGCGGCAGTCGCGCTGCTCGCCGGCACGACCTCGTGCACGCCGGTGCGCGACGACCGGTCCCTGCCCGACGGGGTCACGGTGCACATCGACCAGTCGCGCATACTCCGCAAGACGCGGACGCTGTTCCTGCGGGTTCACAACGGATCCACGCAATCGCTGAAGGTCACGGGATTCACCCTCACCTCCTCGCGATTCGACGACGTGACCTGGTCCGGGGCGGAGGAGATCGGCCCCGGCTACGACGCCGACCTGGAGTTCGAGATGCCTCCGGGGCGCTGCGGCGCCGCCGGCGTCGACGCGACCGTGACACTCCAGTACGACGTGGAGGACCATCCCGTGCGGTCCGTCGTACGTCCCGAGGACCCGTACGACGCGGCCACGGCGTTCCTGGACCGTGACTGCGCACAGAGGACGTTGCGCGAGGCGGCCGCATTCGAGCTCGGCGAGATCCGCGTCGAGGGAAGCGGCCGCTCGGCCGTGCTGGACCTGCCGATCACCGTCACCCCGACCGGGCGGCGCGACGATGTCGTGCTGACCGGTTTCGGCTCGACCGTCTTGTTCGTGGTCCGGGCCGAGCCGGCGCTCTCATCCGGCCTGTCGGTGCGTGGCCGGCCGGTCACGATCGACCTGCGACTCGTGCCGCAACGCTGCGACTCCCATGCGCTGGCCGAGGACAAGGTGGGCACGCTGATCCCGGTCCGGTTGCGCGCCGACGATCTGGACGAGACATCGTTCTACGTGCCGATCGGGCCGCGCCGGCGCAGCGTCATGCTCGCCTACGTCGCCGAGGCCTGTGGGTTCCCGAAGGGCTGAGCGGGCTACTTCTTGCCGAACAGGATGTCGAGCAGACTCGGCTTCTTGGTCGGCTTGGGCGAGGGTGCCGGCGCGGGCTCCGGTTCCGGCTCGGGAGCCGAGGACGGGGGCGGGGTCGTCGGGCCCTGCGAGGCGGGGGTCGTCGCCGGCTTCGTGGCGGACCCGCCGGACTTGGCCTTCGAGGGCTTCTCGTCGTCGGCGGGGTCGAGCGGCAGGCCGTCGTCGACCGGCAGGTCGTCGGGGTCGAGCACGCCGGTGTCGGCGAGCTTCTGGGTGGCGACGTCGGGGGCCGCGGCAGCGATGCCCGGCAGATCGGCATCGTCGGAGACGCCGTGTGCGGGGGCGTCGGCGCGCGTGAGCGACACGACGGTGGCGGCCGCGATCAGCGACATCGCGAGGGCGGCGACGCCGCGACCCAGGGGTGAGATGGTCACGGTGGGAGTACTTCCGGGTGGGAGCGTGGGAAATGCTCGGGCCACGATATCCCTCCGGGGCGGAGGAAGTCACGTCGCACGTGGCACAGTGTGACGCGACGAACGTGGTGTCGCGAGGCGAGGAGAGCAGATGAACCAGCGGGCAGCTCGCGCCGGCACCTCGACATCGCTGCAACTCAGGGTCCGGTATGAGTGAGGCGATCGACGATCACTTCGTCGCCCGGGTCAGTTCCTGGGCCGACGAGCCGCGCACCGTCCTGGAGTTCGCCGATCCGCGCGGCCAGCATCTCGATCCATCGCGGCTGCTGGCCTTGCTCGAGGCCCAGGTGCAGAGTCGGCACCTCGACTTCGCGGCGCGCTGGTTGCACGGCCAGGGCGAGGGGTTCTACACGATCGGATCGGCCGGGCATGAGAGCAACGCCGCCGTGGCCGCCGCGCTGCGGGTGACCGATCCAGCGCTGCTGCACTACCGGTCGGGTGCCTTCTACGCCGCGCGGGCCCAGCAGCATGAGGGCTCGACCGCCGTGGTCGACGTGTTGGCCTCGCTCGCGTCGTCGATCGACGACCCGATCTCGCACGGGCGGCACAAGGTGTTCGGGCATCCCGATCTCTCGATCATCCCGCAGACCTCGACGATCGGTTCGCACCTGCCGCGCGCGGTCGGCCTGGCCTTCATGCTGCCCCGCGCGCATCAGCTGGGTGCCGAGGCGCCGTGGCCGGCCGATTCGGTGGTCGTGACGAGTTTCGGCGATGCATCGGTCAACCACTCCACGACGACGGGGGCGCTGAACAGCGCCTCCTACATCGCGCACCGGGGTCTACCGCTGCCGCTGCTCATGGTCTGCGAGGACAACGGCATGGGCATCAGCACGCCGACACCCGCGGGGTGGGTCGAGGCCGCGTTGTCGGGACGGCCGGGGATCGAGTACGTCCAGATCGACGGGACCCGCCCGGCCGAGGCACTCACGGTGTTGGACGACCTCGTGGCGGATATCCGGGCCACGCGACGTCCGGCCGTCGTGCATCTGCGCACCGTGCGGTACATGGGCCATGCCGGATCCGACGTCGAGTCGGCGTACCGCACCGCGCACCAGATCGCGGCCGATCACGCCCGCGATCCGGTCCTCGCCACGGCCGCGACGCTGGTGGCGTGCGGCGTGCTGCGTCCCAGCGATGTGCTCGGCTGGTACGAGGCGACACGCGAGTTCGTGATGGCCGAGGCCAAGCTGATGTGCGCTCCACGCCGCCTGGAGTCCGCCGAGGAGGTGATGTCGCCGCTCACGGTGCGACGATCTCGCTCGGTCCGGTTGTCGGCCTCGGTCTCGGCGGCCGACGAGCGCCGCCACGAGGTGTTCCGCGGACGACTGCCCGAGCATCACGAGCCGCTGACCCTCGCGGGAGCGATCAACGCCACGCTGTTCGACCTGATGGCCTCGCGGCCGCACGCGGTGGTGTTCGGCGAGGACGTCGCGGTCAAGGGCGGCGTGTACGGGGTGACCCGCGGCCTGTACCGCGAGTTCGGCCCGCGTCGCGTCTTCGACTCGATCCTCGACGAGCAGACGATCCTCGGCACCGCGCTCGGGGCCGGACTGGCCGGGCTGTTCCCCATCGCGGAGATCCAGTACCTGGCGTACGCGCACAATGCCGAGGACCAACTGCGCGGCGAAGGTGCCTCGCTCGCGTTCTTCTCCGACGGCCAGTTCGCCAATCCGATGGTCGTGCGGATCCCCGGTCTGGCGTACCAGCGCGGATTCGGCGGACATTTCCACAACGACCACTCGATCGCGGTCCTGCGCGACATCCCCGGCCTGATCGTGGCCTGCCCCGGCCATCCCTCGTCGGCCTCCGAGCTGCTGCGCACGTGCGTGGCGCTGGCCGAGGAGGAGGGGCGCGTCTGCGTGTTCCTCGAGCCCATCGCGCAGTACCACCAGCGCGATCTGACCGAGGGCGACGGCATGTGGCTGACGCACTATGTCGAGCCGGCCCTCGACCTGCGGCGCGAGGTCTTCGGTGTCACGGCGTCCTACGGCGACGGCACCGACCTGCTGCTCGTGACCTTCGGCAACGGGGTGCGACTCAGCATGGAGGCCGCGATGGTGCTCGAGGCCGAGGGCATCGGCTGCACCGTGCTCGATCTGCGATGGCTCGCTCCGCTGCCCGAGGCCGATCTGCTCGAGCAGGTGAGGGCGTACCGTCGCGTGCTCGTGGTCGACGAGACCCGGCGCAGCGGTGGTGTCGCCGAATCGGTGCTCGGGGTTCTGGCCGACGCCGGCTACGACGGAGTCGTCCGCCGCGTCACCAGCGAGGATTCCTACGTCCCGTTGGGGCCCGCGGCCGAGCACGTGCTGCTGTCGGCCGATGACGTGGTCGTGGTGGGCCGCGCGATGGTCCACCCGGGCCGATAGGGTGGATGTGACGCCGATCACGCCCCACACCCAGGGTGCTGGCCTCGGCGTCGTCCCGTAACCGACCGGCGCGTGATCCGCGACCGGGTGTGCATCAGGAGGCACGATGGCGCGTTCCATCAATCAGGTGGCAGTGTTCGGACTGGGCAAGGTCGGCGAGCTGGTCGCCGTGCTGCTCGGCGAGTCCGGGTTCAAGGTGATCGGCTACGACGCCGCACCGCGGGCCCTCGAGGTCGACTTCGAGGTCAAGCCGCTCGACATCAAGGACACTGCAGGGCTGGGCGAGGCGCTGCGTGGAGTCGACGCCGTGGTGTCGTGCCTGCCGTACCACCTGAACATCGACGTCGCCGAGGCCGCGTATGCCGCCGGCACCCATTATTTCGACCTGACCGAGGACGTCCCGACCACGAACCGGGTCATCGAGCTGTCGGCCGAACGGCCTGAAAGCGTCTTCGCGCCGCAGTGCGGCCTGGCGCCGGGACTGATCGGCATCGTGGGTGCGTCCCTGGCGTCCCGGTTCGACCAGATCCGCTCGATCGAGCTGAAGGTCGGGGCGCTGCCGCAGAATCCCACGGGCCTGCTGGGCTATGCGTTCAACTGGTCCGCCGAGGGCGTCGTCAACGAGTACCTCAACGACTGCGAGGTGCTCAGGCAGGGGCGCCGCCAGATGGTTCCGGCGATGACCGAGAAGGAACGCGTCTTCATCGGAGGCATCGAGCTGGAGGCCGCGCTGACGTCGGGCGGCCTCGGCACCATGTGCCAGACGTACGAGGGCCGCGCCACCCGGCTGGACTACAAGACGCTGCGCTATCCCGGTCACTTCCGACAGATGCACTTCCTGTTCGACGAGCTGAACCTGCGCGATCGCCGGGACCTGGTGGGGCAGCTGCTGGTCGACGCCAAGCCGCCCGTCAACGACGACGTCGTCTATCTGCACGCCGCGGTCGAGGGCGTCAAGGACGGACAGCCGTTCCGCGAGAACTATGTACGTGGCTATCTGCCGATCGAGATCGGCGGCCGGGAGTGGCGGGCGATCTCGTGGACCACGGCGGCGTCGATCGTCGCGGTCGTCGAGCTGGTGGCCGACGGGCGTCTGCCGCAGCATGGTTTCATCCGGCAGGAGGACATCGCGCTGACCGATCTGTTCTCGACGACCGCGGGCGCGCACTTCGAGACATCAGGACTCATGACAGGGGCGAAGCAGTGACCCACGACGTGGCCGCACGGGCTCGCGACATCCTCGACCGGCTCGGCGCCGCCGATCCGTTCTCCGAGCACGGCGACCTCGAATGCCGTTCGCCGATCGACGGCGAGCTGATCGGACGGATCGACTCCGACTCCCCGTCCGGGGTCGGCGACGCGGTGGGTCGTGCACAGACGGCGTTCGAGCAGTGGCGCACCGTGCCGGCCCCGATTCGGGGCAGGCTGGTGCGTGAACTGGGCGAACTGCTGCGCGAGCACAAGGACGATCTGGGCGCCCTGGTGTCGATCGAGGCCGGCAAGATCGTGTCCGAGGGCCTGGGTGAGGTCCAGGAGATGATCGACATCTGCGATCTGGCCGTGGGCCTGTCGCGGCAGCTGCACGGTCTGACGATCGCCACGGAGCGCCCCGGCCACCGGATGATGGAGCAGTGGCATCCGCTCGGGGTCGTGGGCGTGATCTCGGCGTTCAACTTCCCGGTGGCGGTGTGGTCGTGGAACTCGGCGCTGGCCTTCGTGTGTGGTGATGCGGTGGTGTGGAAACCGTCGGAGAAGACGCTGCTGACGGCGATCGCCTGTCAGACGCTGGTCGCCGAGGCGGCGCGCCGGGCCGGGGCACCCGAGCACGTGTCGCAGATCGTGCTGGGCGGGCGCGAGGTGGGGGAGGCGCTCGTCGACGATCCGCGGGTGCCTCTCGTCTCGGCCACGGGGTCGACCCGCATGGGGCGGCAGGTCGCGCCGCGGGTCGCGGCCCGGCTGGGCCGCACGCTGCTCGAGCTGGGCGGCAACAACGCCGCGATCGTGGCGCCGTCGGCGGATCTGGATCTGGCGGTGCGGGGCATCGTGTTCTCGGCCGTGGGCACGGCGGGTCAGCGCTGTACGTCGTTGCGGCGGGTCATCGTGCACGAGTCGGTCAAGGAGGATCTGGTGGCGCGGCTGAAGGCGGCGTACGAGACGTTGCCGATCGGCTCGCCGCTGGACGCCTCGACCCTGGTCGGACCGCTGATCGATCCGGCTGCTGCCGACGCGTTCGAGGCCGCGATCGCCCAGGCGACGGCCGACGGCGGCGCGTTGGTCACGGGCGGCGTGCGTGCCGGTGTTCCCGGGGGCGGTGTCTATGTGCGGCCCGCGATCGTCGACATGCCGGAGCAGACCGACATCGTGCGGGCCGAGACGTTCGCACCGCTGCTGTACGTGCTGACGTATTCCGATCTGGGCGAGGCCATCGCGCTGCACAATGCGGTGTCGCAGGGCCTGTCGTCGTCGATCTTCACGCTCGACGTCCGCGAGGCCGAGACGTTCGTGTCGGCGGTCGGCTCCGACTGTGGCATCGCGAACGTCAACATCGGCCCGTCGGGCGCCGAGATCGGCGGTGCGTTCGGCGGCGAGAAGGACACCGGCGGCGGCCGCGAGTCCGGCTCGGACGCCTGGCGCACCTACATGCGTCGGGCGACCAACACCGTGAACTACTCGACCGAGCTCCCGCTGGCCCAGGGAGTGGAATTCGTCTGAGCCGGGCCCTGCGTTCGCGACAACAACTACTTGTCGTCAGCGCAGGATTCTTGGTGTCTCGATCCCGGGGTGGGGTGCCCTAGTCCGGTCGCTGGCGGAGCTGCTTGATCTCGGACCGGCGCTTCTTGGCGTCGAGGCGGCGTCGGGCCGAGGCCTTCGACGGCTTGGTCGGTCGCCGGACCTTGGGCGGCACGATGGCGCGCTCGACCAGGTCCTCCAGGCGGGCGAGCGCCGCCTCGCGATTGCGATGCTGGGAGCGGTATTGCGACGAGACGACCGTGATCCGGCCATCGACCAAGCGCGACCTCAGCCGGGTTGCGGCGAGATCGCGCTGGGTCGACGACAGCACGGTCGTCTCGGCGAGCGACCAGATCAACTCCACGCGGGTGTCGCTGGTGTTGACATGCTGGCCGCCCGGGCCCGAGCTGCGGCTGAATCGCCAGCGCAGCTCGGACTCAGGGATGGACGGGCGTCCGTGGCGGCTCACTCACTCAGGATGCGGTACAGCGCCTTGCGGGCGTCGTCCAGGGCCTCGGCGGCAGCGGACTGCTGCTCCGCAGTGCCCTGGGCGGCAACCTGCTTCCAGGCCTGCAGGAAGGACTTCAGCGACCGGGCCAGCTGTCGGGCCTCGTCGGTGCGCTGGGGCCCGTCGGGCTGTTCCCACGGGGTGCCGAGTTCGTCTCGGTGCTCCTCGACGTAGGCCTGACCTTCGGCGGTGAGGCTCGCGGTCTTGCGGCCGTTGACGCGCTCGAACTCGACGAGGCCTTCGTCCTCCAGTTGCTGCAGGACGGGGTAGATCGAGCCGGGGCTGGGCGTCCAGGTGCCCTCGGAGCGTTCTCCGATCTCCTGGATCAGGTCGTAGCCGTGGCGCGGCTGCTCGGCGAGCAGCAGGAGCGCCGCGGCGCGGACGTCGCCGCCTCGACCACCGCGCCGGCGCCCTCGGGGGCGTCCGCGGCCGGGGCCGAAGTCGAAGGCGAACTCGCGGCCCAGCCCGTGGGTGGGGTCGAAGCCGTGACGGTTGCGGTGCGGGTGCATGGATTCGTGCTTCATGGGGATCTCCCTCTGAGATGTGGGGACCGGGATCGCTGTGATCGATCACCGATCAGTTGATGATGCGTTAACGATATATCGTAAATGCATCGATAGTCAAGCACGCGCACATGACTCGTCCCGGGAACCGCGGCGCGGCGATCCATCGAGACTCTCGACGGGTCGCCACGTCACCGCTCCCGGGACGGCGCGTCGTGAAGAAGCGGTGCTCAGCCGCCCGCGACGTAGTTGCTCAGCTGATCGCGCTCGAAGGCGAGCTGATCCATGCGGTGCTTGACGGCATCGCCGATGCTGAGCACGCCCACCAGGCGTCCGTCGTCGAGCACCGGCACGTGGCGCACGCGGTGATCGGTCATGGTGGTGAGCAACGACTCGAACGAATCGTCGGGACCACAGCTGCGCAGATCGGTGGTCATGATCTGAGCGACCGGGACCGAGCGGGCGTCGTCGATGCCGCGTAGCTTGCGCACCACATCGCGCTCGCTGACGATGCCCAGCACATCGGCGCCGTCGCTGCTGACGACCAGTGCACCGATGTTGTGCTCGGCCAGCGAGTCGAGCAGTTCGGAGATGGTGGCGTCGGGCGAGATCGTGTAGATCTCGTCGTTGCCCTTGGACCCGAGGACGTCGCGTACCTGCACCATGCGGTGACTCTAGTGCGCGAACAGCGTCGTGGCTACGACCTCAGGGCGCCTCGTCGAACGGTCGGCGCGAGAAGTCGAACGTGTGGACGTTGCTCGGGGAGTCTGGGCTCTCGGGCGTGGGATCGGCGACGGGCCCGGGCGCGTCGGTCCAGGGCTCGTCGGTCCAGGTCTCGTCGAGGGACTCCGGCGTGTCGGGAAAGTGTCCGACGTAGGCCATCGCGTCATCGTGCAGTGGGCCGTTCGTGGCCAGGGCGTTGTCGCCCCAGGGTCCCGGCTCGCCGGCGAGGCTGGTGAACCGGCCACCGGACTCGCGCACGATGATGTCGAGCGCCGCCATGTCCCAGAGCTTCAGCTCGGGCTCGGCCGCGATGTCGACGGCGCCTTCGGCGAGCAGCATGTACGACCAGAAGTCGCCGAACGCCCGCGTACGCCAGCAGCGACGGAGCAGAGCGCTGAACGCCTGCGCCTTGCCGATCTCCTCCCAGCCGCCCAGCGAGGCGTACGACAGCGAGGCGTCGTCGAGACGGGAGACCTGCGAGACCCGGATCTGCCGCGAGTTCAGCAAGGACTTGCCGGTGTAGGCCCCGGCACCCTTGGCGGCCCACCAGCGCCGCCCGAGCGCGGGTGCCGAGACGCAGCCGGCGACGATCTCGCCGTCGTCCTCGAGCGCGATCAGGGTCGCCCACACCGGGACACCGCGCACGAAGTTGGCGGTGCCGTCGATGGGATCGACGATCCACCGGCGCTTGCGGGTGTCGCTGGTGCCCGGAACCTCGCCGGACTCCTCGCCGAGGACGGCATCACGCGGCCGGCTGGACCGCAGGGTCCGCCGGATCGCGTCCTCGGCGGCCTGATCGGACTCGGTCACGTACGACATGTCGGGCTTGGTCGAGACCTGCAGGTCGACCGCGCCGAAACGATCCATGGTCTGGTTGTCGGCCGAGTCCGCGAGGACGTGTGCCAACCGCAGATCGTCGGTGTATTCCAGGGCCATGGCCCCACCTTAGAGGCGTGCGGCCACGATCTCAGGCAAGCTGGTCGCGGGAGGCCCAGATGCGTCGGAACGACGCGACACGGGCCTCGGCGAGCCGACCGTCGGCGACGGCCGCGTCGAGGGCACACTCCGGCTCATCGACGGCGTGGGTACAGCCGCGCGGGCAGTCGGCCGCGACCTCGTCGAGATCGGGGAAAGCCCGGATCAGATGGGCGGGCTCGACATGCGCCAGGCCGAAGGAGCGGATGCCCGGGGTGTCGATGATCCGGCCAGCGCCCGTTCCGGGCCGTCGAGGACTGCCCGGGCCGGGCAGTTCCAGACTGATGGCCGAGGTCGACGTGTGCCGTCCGCGGCCCGTCACCTCGTTGACGTGACTGGTGACGCGGTCGGCGTCCGGCACCAGGGCGTTGACCAGGGTCGACTTGCCCACGCCGCTGTGGCCCACCAGGACCGTCGTGTGCCCCGAGAGGGCGGCACGGATCTCGGTGAGGTCGTCACCGCGCCGGGTGACCAGCACGCCGACGTCGAGCGGCTCGAGCTCGGCCAGGACCTCGGCCGGATCGGCCAGATCGGCCTTCGTCAGGCAGACGAGTGGGGTCATGCCGGCGTCGAATGCGGCGACCAGGCAGCGATCGATCAGGCCAGGTCGCGGGGGAGGGTCGGCGAGGGCCGCGACGACCATCAACTGGTCGGCGTTCGCGACGATGATGCGTTCGATCGGGTCGTCGTCGTCGGCCGTGCGTCGCAGGACGGTGTCGCGCTCGGCGACCTCGACGATGCGGGCCAGTGTTCCCTCATCGCCGGTGAGATCGCCGACGACGCGCACGACGTCACCGACCACGACGCCCTGGCGGCCGAGCGTGCGTGCCTTGACCGCGGTCAGGACCGTCCGGTCGTCCAGATGCACGGTGTAGCGGCCGCGATCGATCGTGATGACCCGCGCGGTGGTGGCATCGTCGTAGTTCGGCCTGACCTTGGTGCGCGGCTGGGTGCGCCGGCGAGGGCGATCGAAGGCCTCGTGATCGTCGTCGTGTCGCATCGCCCCCTTGCGGCCGGCCATCAGGAGGTCATCGCCCGTTCCCAGACGGGTGCGAAGTTCGGATACGTCTTGATCGTCGTGACGACGTTCTCGACGAGCAGATCGGGCACGCGGAGGGCCAGGACCACGGCCGCGTGCGCCATGCGGTGGTCGTGATAGGTCTGGAACGTCTCGCCGTGCAGGGGCCGTGGCTCGATCTCGAGACCGTCGTCGATCTCGGTGACGTGACCGCCGAGCCGGTTGATCTCGGTGGCCAAGGCGGCGAGCCGGTCGGTCTCGTGTCCTCGCAGATGAGCGATGCCCGTCAGTCGCGACGGTCCCTCGGCCAGGGCCGCGACGGCGGCGACCACCGGGGTCAGTTCGCCGACGTCGCTCAGGTCGAGCTCGACGCCGCGCAGGTGATCGCCGGCGGTGAACACCAGGTCGTCGCCGGCCCACTCCGTGTTGCCGCCGAACGCCTCGGCGATCTCACGCCACCGATCGCCGGCCTGATCGGTGACGGCAGGCCAGGACTTGATGACGACGCGGCCACCGGTCACGAGCGCGGCGGCGATGAACGGCCCGGCATTCGACAGATCGGGCTCGATCGTGACGTCGAGCGCCTCGACGGTGCCGCTCGGCACCTGCCAGTGGTCCGGAGCGCTGGCGACCTCGACCCCCCGCTTGCGCAGCTCGGCCACGGTCATGTCGACGTGCGGTTGCGACGGCATGCGTTCGCCGATGTGGCGCAGGTCCAGGCCGTCGACGAAGCGCGGTGCGGCGAGCAGGAGGGCCGAGACGAACTGGCTGCTGGCCGATGCGTCGATCTCGAGCGCCCCGCCGATGACCTCGCCGGTGCCGGTGACCGTGAACGGCAGGGTGCCGCGTCGGCCGTCGTCGACCTCGACGCCGAGATCGCGCAGGCTCTGGATCGTGGTGCGCATGGGCCGGTCGCGGGCGCGTTCGTCGCCGTCGAACGTCACGGGTCCCGCACCGAGTGCCGCGAGGGGAGGCACGAACCGCATCACGGTCCCGGCGAGTCCGCAGTCGATCGTGACCGGCTCGCTGGAGCCGCCGCCGATCGGTGCCACGGTCCACTCCATGCCGTCGCGCCGTACGTTCGCCCCCAGTGCCGTCAGCGCCGACACCATCAGATTGGTGTCGCGCGATGCGAGCGGGCGGGTCAAGACCGAGGGGCTCTCGCCGATGGCGGCCAGCAGCAGCGCCCGGTTGGTGATCGACTTCGATCCCGGCACGCTGATCGTGCCGTCGAACGGCTCGGAGCGATACGGGGACAGCCACGGCAGCGGCACGTCACGGGCGGGCTTCATCCACGGAGGGTTGGTCATCGCCTCTCAGCGTAGTGGTGCCATTGCCGTGACCGCGCCACTCGACGAGTTCGACTCAGAACGGCGGCCAGGGCACCGCCGGCATGGGACCCCGCGGTCCGGGGAACACCGGGTGGGCGAGCAGCCGGTCACAACGACGGCGGAGAGCGTCGATCTCGGCGGTCGTGATCAGGTCCTCCAAGGCGTGGGTCAGGCCGCCGTCGAGCGCATCCCGGGCCTTCTGGACGCCGGCCAGTTCGTCATCGGCCAGTGGCTGGTCGATCCAGCCCCACAGCACGGTCCGCAGCTTGTGCTCGGCGTGGAACGTCAGGCCGTGATCCACGCCGTGGCAGTGGCCGTCGGGCATCGCGAGCACGTGTCCGCCCTTGCGGTCGGCGTTGTTGGTGACGATGTCGAACACCGCCATCCGCCGCAGCGCCACCGAGTCCTCGTGGACCAGCGAGACCGGGCGGTCCTCGGCGTCGAGCCCGTCGATCACACTGAGCCATCCAGGGGTCCTGGTTCCGGCCGGCACCAGCGTGACCGCCTCGCGGTCAGGGTCGACGTCGCACCACTCCTGGAGCATGCCCGGCCCGTGCGGGCCGTCGCCCCACCAGGTGCGAGGCGCGATATTCCAGCCGAGCGCCTCCGACAGCAGATACGCCGCGATCTCGCGGCCCGCCAGGGTCCCGTCCGGGAAGTCCCACAGCGGCCTCTCACCCGCGACCGGCTTGTAGACGACCTCGCGGTCACCGAGGCGTCCCACGAACGTCGCATTGGATGCGACGAGCAGGCGACCGGTCAGTTCGAGATCGGTCACCGGAAGCCGTCGGGCAGTTCGCAGACGTGATCGTCGCCGTCCATCGGCGCCCCGCACAGCGAGCACACCGGCCGGCCCGCCGCGACCACCTCGCGGGTGCGTTTGGTGAAGGCACGTGCACTGCCCACCGGGAGCCGCACCAGGAGCACCTCGGCCGGCTCGGCCGTGTCGTCCTCGACGAGCGGGAACGCCTCGATCACGATCTGGGCCGTGCCGGGATCCCAGCCCAGGCTCATGTCGCCGACGCGGAACTGTTCGGCGAGCGGCTCGTCGAGCGGAGCGGTGTCGTCGAGTTCCGGTGCGGTCTCGGTCGGGATGCTGAACGGGTTGCCGTCGGTCTGCATCAACTGGTCGAGGACCTCGTCGATCCGGGCCGCGAGCGCCACCGACTGCTCCTTCTCGACCGTGACGCTGATCAGGTCGTCGGCCGCCCGTGCCTGCAGGAAGAACGTGCGCTGCCCAGGGAGGCCGATGGTGCCGACGACGAAACGGTCGGGCCAGTCGAATCGGTGCACGACGGGGGAGGAGGCCATGTGCTCCAGCCTAGAACGTCCGCACAGCGCGTACTCCGATGTGTGGCGCCAGGGGTCCCGAAGCGAATCTGCGCCACTCGGTCAGGAGTGCGTCGGTGTACCGCCGCCGACGGTGGGAGAGGCCTGGGCGGCGAGCCAGGCGAGGTCGCCGGCGGTGGAGTTGACGGCCAACACCTGGGGTCGAGCGGTGGAGTAGCGGACGATCGACATCGAGGCCGGGTGGACGTCGAGGCGCTGGAACTGGTCCAGGTGCATGCCGAGGGCATCGGCGAGAACCGACTTGATGATGTCGCCGTGGCTGACCGCGATCCAGACCGCTGAAGGTCCGTGCGAGGACTCCACGGCGGCATCGCGGTCACGGATCGCGCCCACCGACCGGGCCTGCATCTCGACCAGCGACTCGCCGTCGGGGAATCGTGCCGCCGAGGGCTGTGCCTGCACGACCGACCAGAGGTCCTCGCGAGCGAGCTCGGCCAGCGGGCGGCCCTGCCACTGTCCGTAGTCGCACTCGGTGATGGCGTCGTCGACCGTCACGCTGCGGCCGGACGCGACGGCCTCGGCGGTCTGGCGACAGCGTTCGAGCGGGCTGGACACGATCTCGGCCAACGCGACGCCGGCCAGGCGCTCTCTCGCACGGCGCACCTGATCGCGCCCCACCTCATCGAGCTCGACGCCCGGTGTGCGGCCCGCGAGCACACCACCCGCGTTCGCCGTCGTCCGGCCGTGCCGGAGCAGCACCACAGTCGCCATGGCGACAGAGTAGGGGGCGTCGCGAAAGTCCGCGTGCCCTCAGTGGGACAGCCTGCTCTTGACGGTCTCGCCCGCCTCGACCACGCGGTCCTTGGCGCGGCGGCCGATGAACTTCTTGTGCGGATCCGGGTCGAGTGTGCTGAGCAGCAACCCACCGGTCATCGAGACGTTCTTGAGGAAGTGGATCGTCTGATTGGTGCGCTGGGCCGGATCGGTCTCCTGCCAGAACTGATGCCCCGCGGCCGTCGTCGGCGGCATCGTGGCGGCCAGGGCCAGCGCGGACAGGCGGGGCAGCCGGCCCGTGGCCAGGCCCAGACCCGCGACGACCTGGACGGCCGCATTGGCGCGCACCAGCACGGTGCCGTTCACGGGTGCCTCGGGGACCGCGCGTTTGATGGCGTCGGCGATCGGCTGGGCCTTCTCGACCCGGCGGCCGGGACTCTTCAGCGCGGCGGCGCCTCCGTACACGAACATCGAGGCGAGCATCGGTCGGGCAATCACACGAAGCACGGTCATGCTTCCCATTCATACCCGATCGGGCGTGAAGATCACGAGGCCGCGGGGACCACGCTCACCTTCGGCGACCCGAGCAGGAACAACGCGATGACCCGCAGTGACAGCGGCTTGGCGGGATCGCCGGTGCAGACGATGGGCCCGATCGGGTCGTGACAGGTCCAGCCGTCGGAGACGCGTGAGACCGTTCCGCCGAGGCCGCCGTACCTGAGCGTCACCTGGACGGGTCCCGGGTACGGGCTGATCGTGATGCGGACGTCCTGACGCAGCGGACCCAGCTGGTGGACCGAGACATCGGCGACCGCGGGCGGGGCCGGCGTGGTACGGGTCGGTGTGGGTCGGGGCGTCGGTGTGGTCGTTGCAGGCTCGGGAGGAGGCACGACGGGGGCGGTCGTGGCCGGAGCGGTCGGAGACACGCTGGGGGGTCGGCGTCGGGCTGGGAGTCGCCGTGGTGGGCGCCGGCTCCTCGGGCCCGGTCGTGGAGGTCGGCGAAGTGGCGGCGGGTGCGGCCTGGGTGGCAGGCGATCGTGGCGGTGCCGGGTCGGATCCGCCGTTCGTCGCGACCGCGATGCCGGCCGCGACGGCGACGACGGTGACGCCGGCCGCCGCGCTGCCGCCGGCCGGGCCGAGGGCACGGAACGGGGCCGTGACCACGCCGGCCGCGCCCTTGAGCACCGCTGCGGCTCCCACGGCGCCCACCGTGGTGCCGGCCGTCAGATAGCCGCTGGCGGCAGCACCGAGGAGCGCCGGGGCCAACCAGGCGGCCAGATTGCCGTTGATCTCGCGCAGCTCGAGGTACAGGCCGGTGCAGCGGGCGCACTCATCGAGATGTGACTCGACCTTCGCGGTGTCGCGGGCGGCCAGTCCGCCCCGGACGTAAGCGCCGAGCTTCTCGGTCGTGCCGCGGCAGGCGTCGCGCTGATCGGCGCCCAGATGCTGTTGCAGGTAGGACTGGCGGAGGCCTTCACGGGCGCGGTAGGCCAGGGCGGAGACGCTGTTGGCGCTCATGCCGAGCAGCGGGGCCACCTCGGCCGGCTTCTGCCCTTCGACGTCGAGGTGCCAGAGCACCGTCTGCCACCGTTCGGGCAGCGCCGCGAACGCCTGGGCCGCCGCGCCGGACTCGAAGCGCATCTCGGCAGGATCGACCCAGTCGACCGTACGATCCAGCTCGGCCTCGTCACCGGTGGATCGCACGCGTGCCCCGGCGCGGATGCGATCGATGTGGAAGCGGCGCATCGCGGTCAGCAGGTAGGCGCGGAACGATTCGTCGGGACCCTTGCCCTGCTGCAGCGTCACGAGGACCCGGGTGAACGACTCGGCGACCAGGTCATCGGCGTCGGGGCCGCGGACCAGTTGACGCGCCAGCCGCTCGGCCGCGGCGCGATGGCGGTCGAACAAGGTGCCGTACGCGGCGTTGTCGCCTTCGCGGACCGCCGTGATCAGCTCGGCGTCGGTCAGGGCGTCGACTTCGGTCGTGTCGACGGCGCTGCCGGCCATGTTCCCCCTCCTGCCTTCCTGCCTTCGGTATCGCCCTCCAACGGCACCGCTCTCAAATACTAAAGAGTTTCCGCGTCACGGGTTACGGCCTCGTTCGTCACATCGATGAAGCACCACGGGACAGGCGAAGGAGGCGAGCACCATGGCGAAGGCATCTGACGACGTCAGCTATGCGCTGCTCGGCGACGTGGTGCGCACCGGACATCCCGATGCGGTCGGCGTTGCACACGAGGTGGGAGCGAGTGCAGCGCGTATGGGAGCACCCCTTCACGAGGTCCTCGACCACGTGGAGCGCGCCCACGACCGCATCGGGGCGAAGCCGGAGTACGCGCTGGTACGAGCGGCCGCGGTCTCCTGGGCCGAGCATGCCCACCTGGGCTGGTCGGACCACGCCTGCGAGGACCCGCTGACCTCGCTGGCGACCAGCGAGCACCTGAGGACCAGGCTGGCGGAGGTGTACCGGGGGGCGGCGCGCCGAGGAGTGCGTGCCGCACACCGCCACGTCCTGGTGGTCGCGGAGCTGACGCGGCTTCCGCTGGGGCAGGAGTTGGAGGCGTCGTTGCGCGCGATCGACGTCGCCGAGGCGTTGCGCTCGGTGTTCGCGGGCGATGAGACGGTGGCGGGCCTGACCCCCAGCCGCTTCGCCGTGCTGGCTGAGCGGGAGCGGGTCGATGATCTGACGATGCACCTGCTGGGGCTCGTGCTGCGGCGGGATGTGGGCGACGGCCTCGGACCCTTGCGCGTCTGGGTCGAGGAGTTGCCGCCGACCGACGACGAGGTGCGGCATCTGATGGCGGCCCTGACCAGTTGACGGCCGGCTCTCGCCCCCTGGCGTGTCGTCCTGGTGTGTCACGCTGACCTCATGTGCGGCCGCTATGCGACGTCCCGGACGTCGTCGACGCTGACCCAGGCCTTCGAGGCCGATCTGGTCAGGCTCGATGCCGAGCTCGAACCCGACTACAACCTGGCGCCCACCAAACCGGCGCCGGTCGTCATCGGTCGCCGCGACGCCGACGGCTCGGGGCCGTTGCAACGCGAGCTCACCGTCGCCCACTGGGGCCTGATCCCGGGGTGGGCGAAGGACCGCTCCATCGGCCACCGGCTCATCAACGCCCGCGCCGAGACCCTGGCCGAGAAGCCGTCGTTCAAGCGGGCGTTCGCGCAGCGCCGCACCCTGCTGCCCGCCGACGGCTACTACGAGTGGTACGCCGGCGGCGATGACGGCCCCGTCGACTCACGTGGCAAGCCGCGCAAACAGCCGTTCTTCATCCGTCCCAAGGACGGATCGGTCCTGGCGATGGCCGGCCTGCACGAGTTCTGGAAGGATCCCGAGACCGGCGCGTGGGTGCTGAGCTTCACGGTCATCACGACCACGGCCGAGGACGCCGTCGGCCACATCCACGAGCGCATGCCACTGATGGTCGAGCCCGGGGCCTGGGACGCCTGGCTCGATCCTGCACCGCGGCCCACCGCCGAACTGCTCGACCTGCTGACGCCTGCGGCACCTGGTCTGCTCGATGCGTATCCGGTGTCCACGGCGGTCAACAACGTGCGCAACAACGGACCTGAGCTGATCGACCCGGTCGGTTCCGAGCCGGCCGCGGAATAACCGCCGCACGGTGCGACGTTCTCCCTCGTGGAGGAGGTCAGATGTCTGCAGCACCCTGCCGTGAGCGTCCGAGCCGCATCGTGATCGCGCCGGACGGCGATCGTCTGAGGCCCGGGGAGATAGGCTCGAGGGCGATGACCGATCATCGTGACGATCCCACGCCCGTCGTGGATCTCGACACCGAGACCCCCGAGCAGCGCAGCGCCCGCTTCGAGGCCGATGCGCTGCCGTTCCTCGATCAGTTGTACTCCGCGGCGCTGCGCATGACCCGCAGTCCTCACGACGCCGAGGATCTCGTGCAGGAGACGTACGCCAAGGCGTACGGCGCCTTCCATCAGTTCAAGCCGGGCACCAACCTCAAGGCCTGGCTGTACCGCATCCTCACCAACACCTACATCAACTCGTACCGCAAGAAGCAGCGCCAGCCGCAGCAGGTCACCGACGAGATCGAGGACTGGCAGATCGCGGCCGCCGAGTCGCACTCGTCCAGCGGCCTGAAGTCGGCCGAGATGGAGGCTTTGGAGCACCTGCCCGACTCCGACGTCAAGGACGCGTTGCAGGCGTTGCCCGAGGACTTCCGCTATGCGGTCTATCTGGCCGATGTCGAGGGATTCCCGTACAAGGAGATCGCCGAGATCATGGACACGCCCATCGGCACCGTGATGTCACGGCTGCACCGGGGGCGCCGGATGCTGCGCGATCAGCTCGCCGACTATGCCCGCGGACGTGGCATGGCGGTCACCACGGGAGGTGACCAGGCGTGACGTGCGACGGACCCGACTGCCAGCAGGCCCTCGAGCAGCTGTACCTGTTCATCGATCACGAGATCGACACCGCCAGTTGCGACGAGATCCAGGCGCACCTCGACGGGTGCAGCGAGTGCCTGACCGAGTACGACCTCGAGCGGATCGTCAAGCAGCTCGTCTCGCGCTCGTGCTCGGAGCAGGCACCCGAGCCGCTGCGTCAGAAGGTGCTCTACTCGATCCGGACCGTCACGGTCCAGATCACCGAGACTCGCCAGCCGTGACGACCCCGGACGCGACGGCGCTGGTGTCGCACGCCGTCCGGCGGGATCACACAGCGCTCGCCGTGGGCAGTGGAGACCTGGAGGTGCTCGGTACCCCGATCCTGATCGCATGGTGCGAGGAGGCCACCTGTGCAGCGCTCGACCTGCCGGCCGAGCGCACCAGTGTCGGCACCCGTGTGGGGATCGAGCACCTGGCGCCCAGCGCCGTCGGCGCGACAGTGACGGCCACAGCGCGTGTCCTGGAGGTCGACGACCGCCGGGCCCGTTTCAGCGTCAGTGCCGTCGACGAGCACGGAACGCTGCTGTGCCGCGGCGAGGTTGACCGTGTCATCGTCGATCGGGAGCGATTTCTGGCTCGCGTCCCGCGTGTGGGAGACTGAGTCGCTGCATCAGCGACACAGGAGGTCCCGTCATGGGCAAGACCGGCCGCAAGCGCCGCGCGCGTCGTAAGAAGGGCGCGAACCACGGCAAGCGCCCCAACGCGTGAGACGACCCCCGTCGATTCGACGGGGGTCGCGTCATATCCGGCCGGTGAGCAGTGCGGGGGTCATCGCCGTTCCGAATGCAGTGCCGCCACGCGGGTCGATCAGGCTTGGGACCGGCCATGCCACGACCCGACAGTGGACCTCCCGTCCCGATGACCTCGCCGAGCACGCTCAGGCCGTGACGCTCGACTGACCCGGCTCGAACACCCGTCCCGGGGGTGGCCGCGTCGGCCCACGTCCGGTCGGACGACATGTCTCATCCTGCCCGCTCGCGCCCGGGCGGCCGGGGTGTGAGACGCCCCTCGACCGCGACGTCATCATCACGGTCGCCTCGGCGTCCTCGGTCGATCGACTCGACCGTTGACACGGCGTCAACCTGTTCGTAACATGGTCCATATACGGAACTACGTTCCATATATGAAATTTAGATGTGTCGATCGTGACGGGGTAGGAGGGCGTGGGGATGGACCGACTGTCGATGCGGTCAGGCTATCGGCCACCAGCGTGGGACGACCCAGAGTTGGGCAAGCCTCGTGGAGACGCGTCCACGCTGTTCAACCTTCGGCTACCCGGCGAGGACGATCCGCGGCGACAGGAGGTACGGAGCTGGCTGCTGGAGAACCCGGACCCGACGCCGCTCGAGTTGTACGAGGCCGGCTACATGGTTCCGGCCTGGCCCGCGCCGTATGGCCGCGGAGCCAGCGGAACCGAGGTGCTGATCATCGACGAGGAGTTGCGCAACGCCGGGATCGTGCGTCCCGAGCAAGGGCAGCGGGTGCGCGGCTACATCGGGCCGCTGATTCTCAACCACGGCACACCCGAGCACATCGAGAAGTACCTCGTGCGCATGCTGTCGTTCCAGGATCGCTGGTGCCAGTTGTTCTCCGAGCCCGATGCCGGCTCCGATCTCGCCTCACTCACCACCCGCGCCGAACTGCACGGAGATCACTACCTCGTCAACGGCGCGAAGACCTGGTCCAGCGGGGCCGACCACTCGGAGTACGGACTGCTGTTGGCCCGAACGTCGCGCGGCGATCGCAAGCACCAGGGCATCTCGTTGTTCATCCTCGACATGTCGGCGCCGGGGATCCAGCTGGATCCCGTCTACAACGTCAACGGGCACCGGGGCTGGAACATCACGTATCTCGACGATGTCCGCATTCCCGTGGAGAACCGCATCGGCGCGCAGGACGAAGGATGGGCGATCACCCGCAACGTGCTGGCGAACGAGCGGCTCTCGATGTCGAGCCTTGCAGGCCTGATCTGGGGGATGGGCCCCACGTTCGAAGACCTCGTGACCTACGCACGCCAGCTTCACGAGGTCCAGCCGCTCGCCCATGACGTTCGCGAGCGGTTGGCGCAGGGCTTCATCGAGGCGACCGCGCTCCATGTCATGCGGATGCAGGCCTTGGGGACTGTCGCGCAGGCCCGGTCCACGGACCTGGTTCCCGAGGTTCGGCGCACCCTGATCGACGACAACGGTCAGTCGATGTTGGAACTCTGGCGTGATCTGCACGGCGCGTCGGGCGTCCTGAACCGCCCACCCCACCTGGACGACTCCCCGGACGCCTCACCGGTCCTCACCGATGCGTTCACCGAGGCCTATCCACGTTCTCGGGTCGTCACCATCGGCGGCGGCACAGGTGAGATCCAGCGCAACATCCTGGCTGAGTACGTCCTCGGCCTGCCCCGTCACTGACCCGCTCCGCGGCCCTCGACCCGTTCTTCCTGATCTGCTTTCGAAAGGACTCTCCATGAGCACCGTCATCTATCGTCGTGAAGGTCACGTCGGCATGATCGGGCTGAACCGTCCCGAGAAGCTGAACGCCATCAACGAAGAGATGAAGACCGATCTCCTTCGCGTGCTGGACGAGTTCACGGCCGATGACGAGGCGCGCGTCGCGATTCTCTACGGGGAGGGGCGCGGCTTCTGCACCGGGATCGATCTGTCTCCGCAGGGCGACTACGAACATCCCTACGTGCTGCACGATCGTGACCGGATCGAGGACAGCGTCCGCACCTGGCTGCGCCTCTGGGAGTGTCCGAAGCCGATCATCGCCCAGGTCCACGGCTTCTGCTTCGCCGGTGGCACGCAGCCTCCGTTGTTCTGCGATCTCGTGGCCGTCGGCGAGGAGACCCGCATCGGCTTTCCGAAGGTGCCGGTGGGCGGTGGATTCATCTCCCCGATGTGGAGCTGGCGGGTCGGCAGTCAATGGGCCCGGTACATGTCCTATCAAGTCGGGATCGAGATCACCGGCCGGCAGGCACACGAGATGGGCTACGCCGCGTTGATCTACCCGGAGGCCGAGCTGGCGGATCGGGTCATGGAGGTGGCCCAGAACATGGCCAAGGTGCCGGCGGAGATGTTGCGCATCAAGAAGGCTGCGAACAATCGCGTTCAGGAGCTTCAGGGCTTCAGAGTCGCCGTGCTGCAGGCCGCGGAGTGGGACGCGATCGCCCACACGGCGGAGACGGTCGATGTCGCACGATCCTGGATCGCCGAGCACGGCCTCAAGGGCGCGATCGCCAAGTTCCACCAGGAGGGCATGTGACGGGCACGGATGCCGAAGGCATCCAGTACTTTCCCTCCGCGGACATCCAGGAGCGCAGGCTGCTCCTGCGCAGCGTGATCGAGCGTGACTACCTCGGTCCCGACATGCTCGATCAGCGCATCGGCCGGGCCGAGTTCTCGCCCAAGGACTGGTCGCGTCTGGCCGGCGAGGTCGGCGTGGGGCTCGTGTTGCTCCCTGAGGATCTCAACGGTCTCGGTCTGGGCTACGAGGATTTCGCGGCCACGGTCGAGGAACTGGGCCGTGCGCTGTTGGCGGCCCCCGTGCTCTCGAACGCGGTCCTCGTCCCGGGAATCCTCATGCCCCTGCTCGAGGACGGCGGCGCCGACACCGCGTCCTTGTTCTCAGAGGTCGCGCACGGGGTGACGAGCGCCGCGGTGGGATTCATGGATCGCCAGGCCCGCTTCGACAGCGCCCAGGTGGGTGTGCGCGCCACCGCGGGGGAGGGTGGCTGGAGCCTCGACGGAACCCATCACCTCGTCCTGGACGGCGAGGGCGCCGACCAGTTCATCGTCACCGCGCTGGACGAGGGTGAGCTGGGCATCTACCTCGTGTCCGCGGACGCGGCATCCGTGCACACCGTCGACAGCATGGATCCTTCGCGCAGGTTGTCCACCGTGACGTTCCGGGCGGCGAGAGCCGAGCGGCTCGCCACGGGTGCTGCCGCGGAGCGGGCTGTGACGCATGCCGTCAGGCTGCTTCGGCTGGGCACCGCGGCAGAATGCCTCGGCGGTGCACAGGCGGCCTTGGACGAAGCGGTCGAGTACGCGAAGATCCGCCAGCAGTTCGGCAGACCGATCGGTGCGTTCCAGGCCATGAAGCACCGCCTGGCCGACGCGCTCCTGGCCATTCAGTCCGCCCGTTCGGTCCTGTCATACGCCTGTTGGGCCTGGGACGACGACTCTGGTGAATCGGACCGAGCCGTCCTCGCGGCGAAGATCGCGGCCAGCGACGCCTACGTCGCATCCGCGGCCCATGCGGTCCAGGTCCATGGAGCCATGGGGACGACCTTGGAGATGCCGTGCCAGGTCCACTTCCGGCGAGCGCGCTTCCACACGTTGTTTCTCGGGTCCAGCGCCGATGACAAGCTGGCGTTGGCGAGCATGCTGGGGTTCGGCGCCTCATGACGTTTCCTGCGTTCGGCGAGTTGCCGCAGATTCCGCAAGCTCCGGCGCTGCGGCACAGCTGGGATGTCTTCGGCCGCGATGACAATCTGGGCACGGTCAACCGCATCACCGGCGATGTGCTCGTGGCCGCGGCCGCATTGATCCGTGAGGGCGAGCGGGTGGGGGTGTGCCTGCCCGTCGACGAGCCGAAGCCGACCTTGTTCGGGCGCCCGGGCCTCGAGCACGTCAGCACGAGAAGCGAGTACGGATGGAACGACACGTTCCATCACTTCGACCCGCAGGCCACGACCCAATGGGATGGTCTGCGCCACATCCGCGGGCGAAGCAGCGGCCACTACGGCGGCTGGGACGGACGGTCCGGTGACGATCCGGGGCGGATCGGGGTGTCCTACTGGGCGGATCAGGGGATCGTGTCGCGCGGCCTGCTCGCCGATGTGCACGGTGCTCTGGACTACGACCCGATGGAGGGCTACGCGATCACGGTGGCCGATCTCGAGGCGACGCTCACCACGGCGGGTGTGTCTCCACGAGAAGGGGATGTGCTCTGCGTGCGCACCGGATGGACCGACCGCTATCACCAGATGAGCGATGCCGAGCGAGCCGAGTACGCGGCGCAATTCGTCGGCGGGCGCATGGGTGATTCGGCCGGGCTCAAGGGCGATGCCCAGATGGCGGAGTTCCTGTGGGATTCCGGATTCGCCGCCGTCGCCGTGGACAACCCCGGAGTCGAGGTCTCTCCTGGTGATCCGTGGTTCGGAACGCTGCATCGGCAGCTGATCCCGGGCCTCGGGTTCGCGATCGGTGAGCTATTCGACTTCGGTCCGCTGGCCGAAGCGTGCCGGCGACATCGGCGCTGGGAGTTCTTCTTCGCCTCGGTTCCGCTGAAGATCACCGGTGGCGCGGGAAGCACCGGAAATGCGGTGGCGATCTTCTGACCTTCGCCGCCGCGCCCGAGACATGCACGTTCGAGATGTGAACCTGGAGGAAGACCAGATGACCGTAGGAGTAGCCGTAGTCGGCGCTTCTGACAAGAACATGTGGTACGGGAATTTCCGTGCCAACCTACGCAGCAATGGGTGGGACGGTGCTATCTGGCCGGTGAACGCGAACGCGGCGGAGGTGGGCGGCGACCCGGCATTCGTCGATCTGGACTCGGTCCCCGGAACGTTGCGCGCGGTGGCGGTCGTGTTGTCGAAGGAGCGTTGTCCCGAAGTCGTCGCCAAGGCGGTGTCCCTGGGCGTCGATGACATCGTCTGTGTCGCCTCGGGATTCTCCGAGACCGGTGGAGCCGGCCTGGCGTTGCAAGAGGCGTTGGTGGCGGCATGTGGGCCCAACACACGTCTCTACGGCCCCAATGGAGTCGGGTTCGCCGACTATCGCAACTCGCTGTGCTTGGTGGGGCAGCCGATGCCCACGAATCGGCCCAATGGTGCGGTGAGCATCATCTCGCAAAGCGGCGCCCTCCTGAACTCGATCATGTCCGCGGTCGTGGAGGACGGCGGCGGAATCGACTGGGGCGTGTCGCTCGGCAACGGTGCGCAGTTCGCACTGGCTCAGGCGATCGACCACATCGTGGCTCGAGGCACCACGCGCAGTATCGCGATCTATGCCGAGTCGCTCGGATCCGATCCCGCGGCGATCCGCGCCGCGCTGACCAAGGCCCGGGAGGCCGGTGTCGCCGTCGTGATGCTCAAGGCCGGACGGTCCGCGGTGGCCAACAAGATCGCGTACTCCCACACCGCCAGCGTGGCCGGTGACGACGCGCAGACGGATGCCTTCCTGCATGCCTTCGGTGTCATCCGGGTCGATTCGCTGGACGAGCTGGCTCGCGTCGCCGTGCTGGCACCTCACGTGAAGCCAGCCCGCGGGGCCGGTGTCGCCGTCGTGGGTGCTTCGGGCGGACAGGCCGCGGTGGCCGGTGAGTTGGCCGCCCGCGATGGATTGCGGCTCGCCCGGCTCACGGATCAGACGATGGACCTGATCCGTTCGGTGACCGGCCCGGGCTCCTTCGTGGAGAACCCCTTCGATCTCACCGGTGGCGCGGCCGCCAACGACGATCTCTTCGATGCGATCTACGGCGATCCCGAAGTCGGCTTCGTCCTGTCACCATGGTCGATCACATTCCCCGATGACGGACCAGGTCAAGCTCACAATCGCCCTCTCGTGATGCGCGCTGTGCGCGCGGCACTCGAGACCGGTACCCCCACGGTCATCTCGTCTTTGGTCAACGTTCCGTGGACGGACTGGATGATGCAGGTCCGCGAGGAGAATCCGCACATCACGATCGTGCGCGGAATCGAAGGCACGATCCAGGCGCTCGCGCGACTCTTCCCCGACGACGAGGCATCGCCTGAGCGGGAGTCCGATCACGGTGCGTCCACCCAGACTGGGGGTGATGCCGTGATCGGTGAGGTCGAGGGCCGTGCCCTGTTGTCCGACCTGGACCTGCCGTTCGCCGCCGGAGAGGTGTGCCGAGATGCCGACGCGGCGGCGGCCGCCGCGGATCGGATCGGATTCCCGGTCGTCGTGAAGCTCGACGCTCCGGGTGTGGCCCACAAGGCCAAGATGGGCTTGGTGACCGTCGGCTGTCGAGACGCGGCGGCCGTTGCCGAGGCGGTGTCGAACGGACGGGCGAGTCTGCAGGATCACGGCCTCGATCCGGACGATCTCTCCGGCATCTTGGTTCAAGAGATGGTCTCGGGCCGCGAGGTGCTGGTGGGCCTCCACCGCGCGCCGATGGGCGCGTTCTTGACGGTCGGAGCCGGAGGCGTCAGCGCGGGCGCAGGCTCCGTCGCCGCCACGATGCTGCTTCCGGTGCCGACTCGCGAACTCACAGCTGCCGTCGCCAAGGCCACGGGTTTGCCTGCCGCGTCGGCAGGGGTCGGGCAAGCCGTCGAAGCCGTGGTCAAGCTCGCGGAGGCGTTCGAATCGGGGAACCTCCGCAGCTATGACGTGATCGAGATCAATCCCGCGATGATCTCGGCGGACGCCTGCTTCTTCGTCGACGTGCTGCTGGAGCCGCGATGAGTCGGCGACGGAGCGGGAGCGGCATCGCGACGACGTTCGCGGTGACAGGCATCGGCATGACCGCGATGTCGCGGCGCAGTGGTCGCAGCGTGCAGGCCCAGGCGTGCGAGGCCGCCGCCGCCGCGTGCGTCGACGCCGGCGTCGCTCCCGATGATGTCGACAGTGTGATTCCCCTCGGCGGATATCTCACGACCGAGGATCTCATCGCAGGAATCGGGCTGCCCGATTCGGTCTACGACGCCACGCCGGGCCCAGGAGGCAACGCGCCGGTGGCTTCCGTGCGCCTGGCTGAGGTGATGATCGCGGGTGGGGCGGCCCGGCACGTCCTGGCCGTCGTCGCGAAGAACGGTGCGTCCGAAGCGCGGATCGCCGATCGGGTCACGGCGCTTCCGGGACAGGAGTTCCGCCGTCAGCTGGAGCGGCCGCAAGGGTGGACGTCGCCGGCGGAGTGGTACGCGATGTTGTGCCGGCGCTACATGATCGAGCACGGCATCACCAAGGATCATCTGGCCGCGGTCGCCCTGGCGGCCTACGATTTCGCGCAATCGAACCCGCGCGCCATGATGAACGGCCGGCCGCTGACTCGTGCGATGTACGACGCCTCGCCGATGATCGCGGAGCCGTATCAGCTCTACGACTGCTGCCAGGAGACTGATGGCGCCGTCGCGGTGCTGCTCAGTGCGGTGGATGCGATCGACCGCACCGAGCGTGCGGTACCGGTACTCGGTGCATCGACGGCTCGACCGCAGAGTCCGGACGATCTCTCCGGCCGTGAGAACTGGGAGCTGATCGGCCTGCACACGGCTGCCCCGATCGCGTTCGAGCGGGCCGGTGTCGGGCCGGATGACATGTCAGCGGCCATGGTCTACGACTGCTTCACGTTCGAACTGATCCATCAGCTCGAGGCGGCAGGCTTCTGTCCGCCCGGCGAGGGTGGTCCTTTCGTCGCCTCGGGGGCGATCGCGCGTGGCGGCAGACTGCCCGTCAACACCCATGGCGGCCTGCTGGCGGAGGGCCACATGAGCGGCATGGGGCACATCGTCGAAGCGGTCCGGCAGCTGCGCGGCGAGGCCGGCGCCAATCAACTGGACGATCCGCGGCACATCGCGGTCACCGGATGGGGCGACTGGGGAGACGGCTCCCTCGTCGTGCTGGGAAGCCCTGCAAGGGGGCGGGCTGCATGAGCACCACGCGTTCAACCGCACCGGCCTTCGGTGAGACCCCGGACTGGGGCTTCGATCCGAGGCATCCGGATTTCGGGCCCTATTGGGCCGGCTGCGTCGAGGAGCGGTTGCTCGTCCCGGTGTGCGAAGACGGCCATGGCTTCTGGCCACCTCGGCCCCACTGCTCGCACTGCTTCCGCCCCACCGCCCGATGGGTGGAGACGAGCGGACACGGCTCGCTGTACTCGTGGACCGTCATCCATCGCACTCGAAGCCCGGAGTTCGCCGCCCAGGTGCCCTATGCGGTCGGGATGGTCACGCTCGCGGACATGTCCGGAATCCGGATGGTCGGACGCGTGGAAGCCGATCCGGCCGTGCTGATCGAAGGGCTGGATCTCGCCGTGGTCTTCTCAGATCTTCAGCACGGCGTGCGGCTGCCGCTGTGGCGGCCGCGCCTGAGTGTCGCCGCGGAGAGGACGAGGCCATGAGTGACGCCCAGCTGACGTTGTCGTCGCTGTATCTCCGGGCCCGCTCGGAGTTCTCCGACCGCCGGATCGTCTCGATCCATCAGGGGCGCCGTCACGTCTACACCTATGACGAGTTCTTTCGCCGGGTCGATCGACTGGCGTGGGCGTTGTCGGGTCTGGGGGTGGGGCGCGGCGACCGGGTCGGGACGATGGCCTGGAACCATCATCGGCACCTGGAGCTGTATGTCGCGGTGACATCGGTCGGGGCCGTCCTGCACACCATCAATCTGCGGATGGCGCCCCAGCAGGCACTGGACGTCGCCCGGCGAGGTGGGGATGTCGTCCTCTTCGTCGACGGCGATGTGCTGACCGGGCTGGCCGACGTGGATCGGCCCGCCGACCCGCCGATGGTGGTGCTGCGTGAAGACGACGACACGGTCGACGTTCCGGGCGCCCTGGACTACGAGGATCTCGTGGCGTCCAGCACTGCTGAGCCGTACGCGTATCCGCGGTTGCGCGAGTCCGATCCGGCCGCGATGGCCTTCTCATCCGCGACGACGGGCCAGCCGAAGGGCGTCGTGTACACCCACAAGGGTCTGTACCTGCACTCGATGATGCTCGGGCTGGCCGACACGTGGGCCCTGTCCGAATCCGATGCGGTCCTGCCGGTGGTGCCGATGTTCCACGTCAACGCGTGGGGCCTGCCGTTCGCGGCGCTCTGGTTCGGATCGACGATCCTCCTGCCGGGCAGGCGACCGAGCGCGGACACGGTGGCCTCGTTGTTGCAGGAGGCGACGTTCGCCGCGGCTGTCCCGACCGTCTGGATGGATGTCTTCGCGCTCGCTCGCGAACAGGCCGTGCGTTTCCCACGGTTGCGGCTGGTGGTGTCGGGCGGGGCCGCTCTCAACGCATCCCTGCTCACCGAGGCCGATGAGCTCGGTGTTCCGCTCATTCATTCCTACGGGATGACGGAAGCCTCCCCGGTGGTGCTGGTCAACAAGCTGCGCAGCACCGACGAAGCAGCTCTGCAGAAGCGGGTGCGTCAGGGATATCTGGTCCCCGGGCTGGAGGCTCGGGTCGAGCTGCCTGACGGCGGCCTCGCCCCGCGAGATGGTGCTACGGCAGGAGAGTTGCTGCTGCGTGGCCCCTGGATCGTCGACGGTTACGTCGACGATGCGAGGACTGCCGACGCCTTCATCGATGGCTGGTACCACACCGGCGACATGGTCACCAACGACGACCAAGGCGCCATGAAGGTGGTCGACCGTCAAGCCGATCTGATCAAGAGCGGCGGCGAGTGGATCTCCTCGATCGAGCTGGAATCGGCCCTGATGGAACACCCGGCGGTGACGATGGCGGCTGTGATCGGCGTTCCTGACGATCGCTGGCAGGAACGCCCCAAGGCCTTCGTCGTGGCGACGGCACACGTCACCGCCGAAGAGCTTCGAGGCTGGCTGGAGGCCCGCTTCCCGCGTTTCTGGGTACCTGACGCGATCGATCTGGTACCTGAACTGCCGCTGACGACGGTGGGCAAGTTCGACAAGCGCGCACTGCGCCGAGGCGATCAGTCCAGTCCGCGGCTCAACCAAGACTCGGGAAACCAATAGAGGAGGATCTCACGAAATGAAACTCAATAATCGGAGCAAGACCGGCGCCATCGTGGCGATGGTGCTCAGTTCCCTGGTCCTTGCGGCCTGCTCGTCCGGCGATGACGACGACAGCTCGAACGCATCGGCAGGAGCAGATTGCGATGACGTCACCACGGTGCGGCTCGCGCAGGTGGGGTCGACGTTCGGTCTGGGATCTGCGGCGTACGGACAGGTGCCGCTCCAGATGGGCTACTACAAGGACGAGTGCCTTGACGTGAAGTCCACGTTCCAGGTCGACGGCAGTGCAGGTCTGGTGGCCTCGCTGGTCACCGGAAACGCCGAGTTCGGCATCGCCGGCCCGAGCACGATCATGAACGCGTTGGCCGAGGACCCGAAGGCCGGGCTGAAGGTCATCTACTTCACCGGATACAACAACGTCCGCGCCGTGGTCGCTGACGACAGCCCCCTGAAGACCTATGGCGACCTGGCCGGCAAGAAGGTCGGAGCCACCAGCGAAGGCGCATCGACCAAGGCCCTCTGCGAGCTGGCCGCCCGTCAGCAGGGTGCGTCGGACACCGACTCCATCGACTGGTCGTACACCACGCAGCTCGGTTCGGCGGCTCAGGCGCTGAAGAGCGACAAGTTCGACGCTTGGTGCGGGCTGGACACCGACGTGCCCAACTTCGCGGGCGTCAAGGTCCAGACTCGTCCGCTGACCTTGCCGGACGGTCTCGCCGAGACGGTCCTGCCGGGCGGTGGCGTCGTCACGACCGACAAGTTCCTCGCCGATCACCCTGACGTCGTGGAGGCGTTCTTGCGCGCCGTGATGAACGGAACGCAGTTCGCGCTCGCGAATCCCGAGGCCACCGGGTTCCTGATGCTGAAGCAGGACCCGAACACCGCCCCGCTCGGTGATTCGCCGAAGGATCAGGTCGAGGCGGCCAAGGACGTCTGGCTCGCGAGGGCCGCGAACATCGTCCCGGTCGCCAAGGACGTGATTCCCGGCGATCAGCCCGATGATCTGGTTCAGAAGGGTGTCGACCTCTACATCCAGGCGGGCCTCGCCCCGTCGACCGTCACCTTGGATCAGTGGCTTGATCTGAGCCTCTTCCGCAAGATCGCGGCCGATGTCGACACCACCGGTGCCGTGCAGGACGCGAAGGACTTCAAGATTCCGGCCGACTACAAGTTCAAGTGATCGCCTGATCGGTGTTGGCCCGGCCGCGTAGGGCGGCCGGGCCACACCCCAAGAAGCGCCCCAAGGAAGGATTGTCATGAGTACCACCGAACGCGAGGAGCCGAGCGCCTTGACGCTCGATGAAGACCCGCAGCTACCTCAATCAACTCGTCGTGGCAACACCCGGCGTCGCGACAAGGTCATCCAGGTGGTCGGCCCCATCGTCATCTTGGCGATCGTCCTGGTCGCTTGGCACTTGGCCATCGTCATCTTCGACGTGTCGCAGTTCGTCGTGCCCAGTCCTTCGGACACGTTGAACGCGTTGTGGCACGGCCTCGTGGTCGACGGCACCTACTGGCCCGAACTGTGGTACACGTTGCGCAACTCGCTGCTCGGGCTGCTCTTCGGCGGTCTGATCGGCATCATCTTCGGCACGCTGTTGGCCGCCTCGCCCATGGCCGAGCGGCTGCTGCACCCGTTCCTGGTCGGATTCCAGACCTTCCCCAAGGTGGCGATCGTCCCGATCCTCACGGTGTGGTTCGGGTTCGGTGCGACGCCGAAGGTCATCGTCGCAGCGATCCTGGCGTTCTTCCCGCTGATGGTGAACACCTACACCGGGATGTTGTCCGTGCTCAGGACTGAGTACGAACTGATGCATTCGCTGCGTGCCAGCAAGATGCAGATCTTCTTCAAGCTGAAGCTGCCTCGGGCCGTGCCGTCGATCCTGGCCGGCCTGGAGTTGGCGATCGTGTACTCGTTGCTGGGCGCCGTCACCGCCGAGTTCCTGGGCGGATCGGACGGGCTCGGGCACCTGTCTCAGGTTCGCGCCAGTGTGCTCGACACACCGACGGTGTTCGCGATCCTGGTGATCTTCGGTGCCCTGGGCAGTGCACTGTACGAGATCGTCAGCCTCATCCGTCGTCGTTTCGGCTACTGGCAGTAGTCGAAGCGCCTCACGTCCAGATAGTGCAGTCGATGATCAATCTAGGGAGCGACATGAACACCTCAGCGGCACCGGAGGGTCCGGGCCTACGAGACACCGTGCTGGAGGCCAAGCACGTCAGCCAGCGGTATGCGTTGCGTGGTGGAGATGAACTCCTGGCGCTGAGCAACGTCGAGTTGTCCATCAAGCAAGGGCAGTTCGTGTCGCTCGTCGGGCCGAGCGGGTGCGGGAAGACGACCCTCCTGAAGCTCTTCTCCGGCCTGCTGCAGCCCAGCGAAGGCGAGATCCGCTTCAACGGCGAGGTCGTCAAGCAGCCCAGTCGAGCCATCGGGATGGTGTTTCAGCAGGCCGTGCTCTTTCCGTGGCGCACCGTTCTGCACAACGTCATGCTGCCCGCCGAGGTCGTCGGGCTGGATCGCAAGGAGTCTCGCGACCGGGCTGAGGAGCTGCTCGAGCTGGTCGGTCTGAAGGGATTCGGTTCGAAGCTTCCCAGCGAGCTGTCCGGTGGGATGCAGCAGCGAGTGGCGATCGCCCGTGCCTTCATGCACGAGCCGAGCGTGCTGCTGATGGACGAGCCGTTCGGCGCGCTCGACGCCTTCACGCGCGAGACCCTGAATGACTCTCTGCTCGACATCTGGGAGAGGTTCCACAAGACCGTCGTCTTCGTGACGCACAGCATCGAGGAGGCTGTCTATCTGTCCGATGTCGTGGTCATGATGGGTCCGCGCCCAGGCCGGATCATCGACATCGTCGACATCGATCTTCCGCGGCGGCGATCAGAAGCGACCCGAGATGACAAGCGATTCGTTGAGTACGGTCGGGATCTGCGCCGACTGCTCAATCACTGAAACCGGCAACTAGCCAGGACGGCGGCGCGGGTGATCCGGGGGCGTCGGATCGCGAGCGCCGCGTGGGGGGCGGTGGGGACCGAGGCCGAGCTGGTCGGCTGCGGGTTCTCGTCCTGCCGGCGAACGCGTCGGTGACCTACGACTGAGATTTCCGATGACGGGGTATCACCCGTCCTTGCGGGTGAGGAGTGAGCACGTGAACAGGGCGACAAGAGGCGAGGGCCAGGGTGGGCGGACCGGCCACGAGGTGCAAGCCCCGAGCGGGGACACCGGGGTGCTGGAAGAGATCGTGGTGACGCGACAGGTCACTCGAGACGACGTACGGCGTTTCGCCTTCGCGATCGGGGCCGACGACCCGATCCACCATGACGTCGAGGCAGCCCGCGCGCAGGGATATCGCGACTTGGTCGCTCCGGCCTATTTCTTCGCGTCGCTGGGTATGCCCATCGGCGTCGAGGTTCCGGTCAGCGAGCTGGGCGAGGACGGACTGCCGCGTACCAATGGTGCCGGCCGGAGAGTGGCCGGGACCGCGGAGGTGCGCTGGTTCGAGCAGATCTGCGCCGGAGACGAGGTATCCGTGGTGCGGCGGCGGCTGGAGCCGACGGTCAAGAAGGGGTCGTCGGGCACGCTGACGATCTTCCCTTCGGTGTTCACCTACCTCGTCAATGACGAGGTGGTCGTTGAACAGCAGGCTGTAGGAATCGGGCGCTAGTGAAGGAGTCGAAGACAATCATGGAGCCAGGTACGGTGTTGGTCACCCGGACGGTGCAGCCGCACGAGATCGACTTGTTTCTGTTCAGCGCCATCACCTGGAATCCGCATCGCATCCATTACGACCGAGACTATGCGCGCATCGAGGGTTACCCGGACATCCTCGTCGCCGGACCGCATCAGGCTGCTCTGATGGCGCAGATGCTGAGCGACTACGCCCGGTCGCGCGGTGGGTCCGTGGAGTCGATGGCCGTACGCCATCGGTCTCCTGCCTACTGTTCGCAGGTGCTCGAGCTGGCCGCCGTCGTCACGCGAGCCGCGGTGGACGGCGCCGGGGTGCGGGTCGAGGCCGACGTGACGATTCACGCGTCCGGATCGCTGGCGGTGACCGGGACGGCCGGCATGCTGCTGCCCGTCGCCTGACGGGCGTCGCCTCGCGCGCAGGGTGGAGGATCTGCTTGACCCAAAACCATATATGAAAGTAAGTTTTATATATGGTTCAGACGAGTCCCTCGGTGGTCACCGCAGCTCGCGTGCTCAAGTATCTCACCCGATATAAGACGGCCCGGGCGACGCTGACGCAGATCGCGGTCGATCTGGATCTTCCGAAATCGAGTACGTCACGGATCCTCAAGGCCTTGGTCGATGAGCATCTCCTGGACTTCGATGTGCTGACGCGGCTGTACTCGCTCGGTCCGTATGCCGTCGTGATCGGCTCGCGGGCCGAGGAGAATGTCGACTACCTGACCGAGGTACGTTCCGCGCTGCGCGAGCTCGCCGAGCGCACCACGCTGACGGCCGCCTGGATCCAGCGGGTCGAGGCAGACCGCCTCATGTATGTGGCCAAACACGAGGGCACCGCCAACATGCGGGTCGCGATCTCGATCGGCAACCGGTTCCCGTTGACCGAGGTGTCCTTCGGACAGTGGGTGGTCGCCTACGCCAATGACGAGGACCGCGAAACGATCCTCGCTCGGGGGCTCCCCACAGTCAGCGGATCGAACATCACCGACCCCATCGAGTACCTGGCTCATTGCGCCAAGATTCGTCGCGAAGGGGTCGTGACGACCAGCGGCGCGTACATGCCGGGCATCTGGGCAGCCTCCACGCCGGTCCTGGGCCGAGGAGGTCAGCTCTTGGGCGTTCTGGCCGTGATCGGATTGGCCGAGGCCACCGACGACGAGCGTCGTCGCGTCGCCACCGACATCATCCAAGATGTCACGCACCGGCTGAACCTCAGAGAGATCGACCACGCCTTGCCGGCCATGCACGGCCCGTAGGCGGAACGACGCGAGTGGCTCAGCGTCGGGCACGGTATGGCGGGCGGACCGAACGACGCTTGGCTCCGTGGACCGGGCAGTGTCGGGTATGGCCGTGTCGGTCCTCACGCGCATCCGTCGATGACTGATCGGGAGTGGTGACGGTCGGCGGTCCGGCGCGCATCGTCGCGTCGAGGTGGGATTCCGATCGTTGACACGTCCGAGGGCCGCCCGTAGTGTTGTACTACAGGTTGAATCCTGTTCCATAGGTGAAACTCTGATGGCATGCGAGCTACCGAGTCCGCTCACCTTCGAGTTAGGAGAACGCTCTGGTGGCAACGACGCATCCGCGCTCGCTCAATGACGCATCCATTTCGATGGTCGGACCGTTCGACGAGGACGAACTCGCCGGACACCTGGAAGAGGCCAGTATTCCCGCGGTCCTCATGGCGTTGTACCAGCTGACGGGCGATCACAAGTGGCTGGAGGAGCCGTATGCTCCGCTTCCGCCCCCACCTGAAGCTGCCGAGGACGACTGGGACCACGGTGGCCTGTCGCCCGAACGGCAGGCCGAGGTGCGCGGCGCGGCTCTCGAGGCTCTGATCGCCTGGTCCCAGGGCACGCCGCCGGCCGTTCCTGCCCCGCAGGGCGATGTGCTCACCGAGATGATGAGTGTCTGCGTCTCGGAGACGATCGATCCGCAGTACAGCCCGATGATGGCCACGCACCTGGGCTTCGACGACTCAGAGGATCCGCACCCGACCGGGCCGATTCCGGACGGCTTCAGCTGTCTGGTCATCGGCGCCGGGATCTCCGGGCTCGCCATGGCGTACCGGCTGCAGATCGCCGGCATCCCGTTCCGCGTCCTGGAGCGTGGCGCAGAAGTCGGCGGAGTATGGCGCGACAACGTCTATCCCGGCGCAGGCGTGGACACGGCGAACGAGCTGTACTCGTTCACGTTCTTCCCCCGCGACTGGTCGATGCACTATGCCAAGCGCGACGAGATGATGACGTACTTGAAGGAGTTCACCGACCACTACGACCTGCGCCGGTACATCGAGTTCGGTTCCACGGTGGTGGAGGCGCGCTACGACGAGGATCGGCAGATCTGGAAGGTCCGGTACACCGATTCGGAGGGCACGGAGCACACCGCCGAGGCCAGCGCCCTGGTGACGGCCATGGGAATCTTCGCAGAGCCCAAGATCCCGCCGATCCAGGGACTGAGCACGTTCGAGGGCCCGCTGTTCCACTCATCGCAATGGCCCGAGGGCCTCGACTACGCCGGCAAGCGCCTGGCCGTGGTCGGGACCGGAGCAAGCGCGATGCAGATCGTGCCGGCGACCGCGGATCAGGCCGAAAGCGTCACGGTGTTCCAGCGCACGCCTTCATGGATCAAGCCCTCGGCCAAGTACTTCGAACGAGTCTCCGACTCCTACCATTGGCTGGCCAACCACGTGCCCTACTACCGCGCCTGGATGAAGTTCCGGATGGCCTGGCGCGGATACGACCGGGTGTTCTCGAGCCTATGGATCGATCCCGACTGGGACCGGCCCGACGAGTCGATCAACGCGCGCAACCACGCCCTGCGTGACAATCTCCTGAAGCACATCCGGTCCTATCTCTCCGACCGGTCGGACCTCTTGGGGAAGGTGACGCCGCGGTACCCGGTGTACGGGAAGAGGCTGTTGCTGGACAACGGATGGTACGGCGCGCTCAAGAAGCCCAATGTGGAACTTCTCGACGAGGCCGTCGTCGAGATTCTTCCCCACGGCCTTCGCACCGAATCAGGGGTCGAGCGGGACGCCGACATCGTCATCATGGCGACCGGCTTCCAGACGACTCACTACCTCGGTCCGACGCGCATCCACGGACGCGGCGGTGTCGAGTTGCACGAGTTCTGGGGCGACGAGAACGCCTTGGCGTATCTCGGTCTGATGACCCCCGGGTATCCGAACCTGTTCTATACGTATGGACCGAACTCGCAGGGCACCGGCGGTAGTTTCACGGCATCGGCCGAGCAGCAGAGCCGCTTCATCGTGCAGATGATCTCCAAGATGATCGACGACGGCATCGGGGCCGTGGAGCCGAAGCGTGATCTCTTCGAGGAGTACAACGCGACGATCGATGAGAAGTTGGAGTCCTCCATCTGGGCGCACCCGAACGTCACGACGTACTACAAGAACCGGCACGGACGGATCGTGATCGTGCGACCCTGGTCGATGGTCGAGTTCTGGCACATGCAGCGGACACCCCGGATGGACGACTACGTGGTGGAACCCGCCCGTCGACCGAGCTGACATGCCGGTCAGGACAGGTCACGGGGCGGTCCGCAGCCGCCCGGGGGAGGGGCTCGCCTGATGGCAGAGTTCACGTTCGCAACGCTCAGTCCGGTGGCGTTCCTGGACCGATCGGTCGCGGCGTTCGCCGATCGTGTCGCGGTGGTCGATGGTGCCCGGCGGCTCACCTACGCCGAGTTGGCTGAGCGCTGCGACCGCGTGGTCTCGGCATTGGCCGCTTCGGGCATCGGCGCCGGTGATCGAGTAGCGGCGCTGTGCGCGAACAGCCATGTGATGGTGGAGCTGCATCAGTCCGTTCCGGCCCGCGGAGCGGTTCTGGTGTCGGTCAACACGCGGCTCTCGGCGGCCGAGATGTCCTACATCCTGGAGCATGCGGGAGTGTCGCTGTTGATCGCGACCCACGAGTTCGCCGAGGTCGCGCGCACGCTGGCTGCCCAGGCGGGCATCGGGGTCGTCGTCGCCGGCACCGAGGCTGATGAGTACGAGCGGTGGTTGGCCTCGGTCGAGCCGTCTCGTGACGATCGCGTCGAGGTCGATGAGCGCGATCTGCTGGCGATCAACTACACCTCGGGCACGACCGGCCGGCCCAAGGGCGTGATGTATCACCACCGCGGCGCCTATCTGCAATCGGTCGCGATGGCCTATCACGCGAGGCTGAGCCCCGACGCCGGCTATCTGTGGACTCTGCCGATGTTCCATTGCAACGGTTGGTGCTTCACCTGGGCCGTCACTGCGGTCGGTGCGACGCACGTGTGTCTACGCAGCGTCGATACGGCGCAGATCTGGAAGTTGTTGCGTACCGAATCAGTGACCCATTTCAGCGCCGCGCCCACGGTGTTGACGATGATGGCCGCCGACCAGGCCGCCGGAGCGCTGCTCCACCGCGTGCACGTCGACACCGGTGGCGCCCCACCCTCGCCGGCCCTGCTGTCCAGGCTGGAACCGCTCGGTTTCGACGTCACCCATCTATACGGGCTGACCGAGACGTTCGGCCCGGTCGCCATCAACGAATGGCAGGCCAGCTGGAACAGCCTGAATCCCGACGAGACCTCGCGGCTGCGGGCCCGGCAGGGTGTCGGCAATCTGACCGCGCGTCCCTTGCGCGTCTTCGACGAGCACGGCGACGATGTGCCCGCCGACGGGGCGACCATGGGCGAGATCGCCGTCAGTGGCAACCAGGTGATGCTCGGCTACTACCGCGATGACGACGCGACCGCCGCCGTCACCCGCAGCGGCTGCTTCCTGACCGGCGACGTGGGCGTCATGCATCCCGACGGGTACGTGGAGATCCGCGACCGCAGCAAGGACGTCATCATCTCGGGCGGCGAGAACATCGCCTCGATCGAGATCGAGCAGGCCCTCGACGCCCACCCCGATGTGCTCGAATCGGCGGTCGTCGCTGCCCCTGATGAGAAGTGGGGGGAGATCCCGGTGGCATTCGTCACCAGGGTCGATGGTGCGATCGTCACGGCCGATGATCTTGTCGCTCACGTCCGCGAACGCCTCGCCTCCTTCAAGGTTCCTCGCCAGGTCGTCTTCGCCGACCTGCCCAAGACCTCGACTGGGAAGATCCAGAAGAACCTGCTCCGCCACGAAGCCGAGGCTGTGCGCAGGGCGACATGACCTGGGTCCGAGGGCCGGTATCGACCTGACGCACCGCCGCGCCGTTCATGACGTGGTCCACGCCTGCCACAGCTCGCGGTAGCGGCCACGTGCCGCGATCAGATCGTCGTGGGTGCCTCGTTCGACCACGTGACCGTCGTGCATCACCAGGATCAGATCGGCGTCGCGGGCCTGGGTGAGCCGGTGAGCGATCACGATCGCCGTGCGGCCCTCGAGGACGGCGGCCGCGGCATGTTCCAGATCACGGGCTCCGGACGATCCGGCCTCCGCGGTGGCCTCGTCGAGCACCACGACGCGCGGATCGCGCAGGACGATGCGGGCCAGCGCCAGTTGCTGCGCTTGTGGTGCGGTCAGCGGGTGACCGTGCCCGCCGACGACGGTGTCGAGCCCTCGAGGAAGCGCCTCGACCCATCGACGGGCGAGCGTCGTGTCGAGGGCCGCGAGCATGTGGTCGTCGGTCGCGTCGGCTCGGGCGAGCAGCAGGTTGTCGCGCACGGTGCCCGCGAAGACGTGGACCTCCTGCGAGACCAGGGACACGAAGGGGCGGACTGCGGCCTCGTCGGTCGTGGACAGCTCGTCGCCCCCCAGCAGGACCCTCCCGCCGGTCGGCCTCAGCACGGCCGCGGCGATGGCGCCGAGTGTCGTCTTGCCGGCGCCGGTGGCGCCGACGACGGCGACTCGCTGCCCCGGGGCGACGGTCAACGACAGCGGAGCGAGGACCTGACGACCGGGCTCGTAGGCGTGCTGGACATCGCGCAGTTCGAGCGCGGGCCGGTCGCCCGGCTCGAGCCGCCGGTGGGGCGGGGCGGGCAGGTCGGCGACGCCCACCAGACGGGTCATCGCGGCTCCCGCCGCCTGGACCGTGTCGAACAGCAGCAACAGGGCGCCGATCGGATTGAACAGGCGGTGGAAGAACAGTGCGGCCGCCGTCGCCTCACCGATGGTGCCGGCTCCGCTGCGCACCATGAAGAAGCCCGCGGTGAGGACCGCCGCCATGCCGATCAGTTCGGACATGTTCATGCGGAATCCGAAACGGGTGTACTGGACGAACACGTCGACGGCGATGCCGGCGGCGTGACCCGATGTGCGGTCGACGCGGTCGATCGCGTGCTGCTCCCGGCCGAACGCCCGGAGCGTCGGTGCTCCGTGGACACCGGTCACGAGGGCGTCGGCACGCTCGCCTTGCGCGATCCGCTCGCTGCGGTACAGCGGCGCCGACCGCGGCAGGTACCAGCGGATCGCGGCCAGGTAGGACGGAGCCGACAGCACGCCGGCCAGGCCGAGCCGCCAGTCGAGCGTGAACAGGCCGGCCAGGGTGAAGACGAGGGCCACGAGGGAGGACAGAGTCGCCGGCACCGCTTCGTCGAGCGACTCGGTGACCTGGCGGACGTCATCGCCGACACGCGACACGACATCGCCGACCCCGGCCTCCTCGATCCGGGCCGAGTCCAGGTGCAGCGCCCGGTCGAGCACGTCTTCGCGCAGGCTCGCCAGGGCCGGTGCCACGGCGCGTGAGAGTGCGGCGGTCGACAACGCCGTCGCCACCGCCGCGACGACACCCGACACGGCGATCACGACGGCTGCCCGGACGATGTCGTCACGGCCGCTGCCCTCGCGCACGGCGTCGACGACGCGGCCGATCATGAACACCGGGACCAGGCCGGCCAGCCCCGCGACGACGAACGCGAGGGCCGTGACCGCCAGCCAGAGGCGGTGTTCGCGCAGCATCCGCCAGGAGCGGCGAGTGGTCGAACGGCCGTCGGCGACCGGCAGCAGGTTCCGCGAAGTCATCGCAGCACCGCCCGGTGGTAGCCGGAGTCGGCGAGCAGCGACTCGTGGGTGCCGTCGAGCACCACGCGCCCGTCGTGGACGACGACGACGCGGTCGGCGCACGCCAGGAGCGCCGGACTGCTGGTGAGCACCAGCGTGGAGCGCCCGGGACGCCGTCGCAGGGCGGCCAGGCCGTCGGCGATGGACTGTTCGGTGACGGCGTCGACGGCGCTGGTGGGGTCATGCAACACCAGCACGGGTGCGTCGACCGCGAGGGCTCGGGCGAGAGCAAGGCGTTGACGCTGGCCACCGGACAGGGTGGTGCCGTCGGCCCGCACCATGCGGTCGAGGCCGTCGGGGTGCAGCGCCACGACATCGTCGGCGGCCGAGGCGCGTAGCACGGCGTCGAGCCGGTCGGCCGACAGCTCGGAGTCGGGGTCGATGACCGAGCGGAGGGTTCCCTCGGAGATGGTCGTGTGGTGCGGAGCGACCGTCAGGACCGCCCGGCGTGCCGTGAGCTCGGTGTCGGCCAGCTCGTGGTCGCCGAGCCGGGCCGAGCCGGCGTCGACGGGCCGCTCACCGGCCAGCACCGCGATCAGCGTGTCGGCGACCGCCGGATCGTCGACCACGGCGGCGATCAGCTCGCCGTCGGCGGTCCCCAGGGACAGGGAGCTGATCGGGCCCGCCGCGATCTCGTCGAGCGTCAGGATCGAGGTGCCGGCATCCGGCCGGTCGGTGCCCTCGGCGATCAGTCGTGGCGTCGCGAGGAAGCGGGTGATGCGACCCGCGGCCGCACGTGCCCCGGCGAACTGGGCGCTGAACATGCCCAGGCCCATGATCGGCTCGGCCAGGAACTGGCTGACTCCGACGATCGCGATCAGCTGGCCCAAGGAGATCCGGCCGTCGAGGGCGGCGGTGCCGGCGGTGAGTGTGACGCCGGCCAGCAAGAGGGTGCTCAGGCCGGTCGTCAGGCCGTCGAGATGGCCGGTGGAGCGGGCCAGCCCGATCGTCGCGGTCGCGGCATCACGGCTGGCGCGACGGTAGCGCGCCTGCGCGACGTCCTCGCCGCCGATGCCCTTCAGGGGCCGCAGCCCGCCGATCAGATCGGCGGCCAGGCCGGTCGCGGCGGCGGTCAGCTCCTGCTGCTCCTCGGTGCGACGCGCGATGATCGGTGACACGGTCTGGATCAGCACGAGCACCGTCGGCACCCCGAGCAGCACCAGGAGGCCGATCACGAGGTCGACCTGGAGCAGATAGACGGCTACGACGGTGACGCTGGTCAGCGCCGCGATCGTGAATCCCAGCTGGCGTAGGACGGTCGGCACGAGGGTTGCATCGGACGTCGCCAGAGACTGGATCTCGCCGGGCAGCAGATCGGTCGAGGCGCCATGCGGTTCGAGTACGTGTCCGGCGATCTCGAGGCGCAGTAGGTGTCCTTCGCGTTCCATGCTCCGCACCACGAACCTGCTGCCGAATCGATAGCCGCAGCCCAGGACGACGAACAGTGCGACGAACAGGGCCAGCGACTGCAGCAGGTGGGTCACCTGACCGGTCGCGATGCTGTGGTCGACGACGAAGCCGACGGCGACCGGCACCAGCGTCTCGCACAACTGCCACATGACGATGAGCGGATAGCCGCAGGCCAGGCTGCGGGCGTTCCGGCGGATCGCTCGGCGGATCAGCGCGAGGCCGGTGGTGGGCGCGGTGTTGTCAGGCATGGCTGGTCGGCACCACCGTCGGGAGACCGTCGACAGGATCGGCGAACACGTGGGCGGACAGGCCGAACACCTCGTCCAGAAGCGTGGGTTCGAGGACGTCGGCGGGTGATCCCTGTGCGTGCACCCGACCATCCTTCATCACGATCAGGTGGTCGCTGTAGCGGGCCGCCAGGCTCAAGTCGTGGAGGACCATCAGGACGGTGCGAGCGGTGCGGTCGCGCAGTTGGACGACCAGGTCGAGTACCTCGACCGCGTGAGCCAGGTCCAGGTGTGTGGTGGGCTCGTCGAGCAGCAGGAGGTCGGTCTGTTGTGCCAGACTCATCGCGATCCAGGCGCGCTGACGCTGGCCTCCGGACAGCTCATCGAGCGGGCGGTCGCCCAGATCGATGACGCCGGTCGCCTCCATGGCATCGTCGACGACACGGTCGTCCTCGGCTGACCACTGGCGGTACCAGGGCTGATGAGGCTGTCGGCCGCGGGCCACCAGATCGCGCACCACGAGGCCTTCTGGCGCCATGGGGTTCTGGGGCAGGATCGCCAGCCGCTGGGCGATCTGCTTGGCCCGTAGCGACGAGAGCGACTGGTCGCCCAGGGTGATCTCGCCGGCGGTCGGTCTGAGCAGACGACCCAGCGTCTTGATGAGGGTCGACTTGCCGCAGCCGTTCGGTCCGATGATCGTCGTGATCCGGCCCGCCGGGACGTCGAGGTCGATGCCGCTCAGCACGGCACGGGCGTGGTACCCGGCGGTCAGGCCCGAGGCACGGATCGCAGGCGTGGTCATCGTGATGATCTCAGACACTCGAACTCCGGAGCTGGGTGACGATCAGAAGCAGCAGGCAGGGCGCCCCGACGACCGATGTGACGACGCCCGCGGGCAGCGGGAACAACACGTGCTGGGCCACCAGATCCGATGCCGCCAGCATGACCGCACCGACCAGGCCGGCGGCGAACGGGGTGGGACCTGCGGTGCGGAACAGCCGCAGCGCCGCCTGCGGGGCGACGAACGCGACGAACGCGACGGGTCCGGCGACCGCCGTCGCCGCCGCTGCCAGCAGGACCGCGACGATGAGTGCCGCCAGCTCGGTGCGCCCCGCCGGAGTACCCAGGGAGGTGGCGACGTCCCGCCCCAGCCGCAGCGTCGAGACCGAGCGCCCCAGCGCGATGCATGCGATGAGGCCGGCGACCGCGATGGGACCGAGCAGGATCAGGTCCCCGGGCTTGACCCCGTCGACCGAACCGGTCAGCCAGCGAGCCGCGATGCTGGCATCGGTCGTGGTCGCGCGGGTCATCATCCAGGTGATCGCCGCGACGGCGACGGCGTTGACGCCCAGGCCGACGAGGACCAGGCGCAGGCCGTCGAATCCGCCCCTCCAGGCCAGGGCGAGGATCAGCGAGGTCGTGGCGAGACCGCCGATCAGTGTCGCGGGCGTCAGGATCGAGATGGCCGATGCATCGGAGGGACCGAGCGCGGTGCTGGGGCTGGTCACGAAGAACACCGCCACAGCGCTCGCGCCGGACGTGATGCCCAGGATGTCGGGACTCGCGATGGGATTGCGCGTGATGCTCTGTGTGAGCGCGCCGGACATGCCCAGCATGAAGCCGATCACGATCGCACCGGTGATGCGGACCAGTCGGCGGTCGATGATGACCAGGTTCTCGATCCGCGAACCGTCACCGGCCAGGACAGCGGCGATCCGCGAGATCGGGTAGTGCAACGTTCCTGTCACGAGCGCGGTGAACGACAGGACGACCAGCACGGCCAGGACGATCGCAGCCGTCAGCGCGAAGCGCCGGCGGACCGGCACGCCGATCGGGCCGATCGAGACTCCGCCCGGATGATGGCTCGTGGTCACAATGACACCACCCTCCGACGGCGCGTCAGGCCGATCAGGATCGGTGCGCCGATCGCCGACATCACGATGCCGGCCTGCAGTTCGCCGTGGAAGGCGATGACCCGACCGATCGTGTCCGCGATCAGGATCAGCGTCGCTCCGATGACCCCGGCGAGCGGCACGAGCCGCCGATAGGCGTGGCCCGTGAGGAGCCGGGCCGCGTGCGGCGCGACCAGGCCGAGGAATCCGATGGGTCCGCACCATGCGGTGACCGGCCCCGCGAGCAGCGTGATGGCCGCGATCCCGACGATGCGGGTGCGGCGGACGTCGTGGCCGAGCGCCTGGGCGACGTCGTCGCCCAGGCTGAGCGCGTCGAGGGCGAATCCGTTCGCGGCCGACAGCAGGAGCCCGATCGCGATCATCGGCACGATGATCCACAGCAGAGCGGTGTCGCGGTTGTTGATCGAGCCGGCCTCCCAGAAGCGCGAGGCGTCCAACGTCGTGGCATCGAGGAGGGTCAGAGCCGTGGTGAGGGACAGGAACAGGGCCGAGGCTGTGGTGCCCAGGATCGCGACCATGACGAGTGCGCCGCCACGCATCGAGCCGAGCCCCGCGACGAACACCAGGGTCGTGACTGCGGCCGCGCCGGCCATGGCGGCAGCGACCTGGATCGTCGGATCGGTGACACCGGTCGTGAAGGCCAACAGGGCGACGGCGAATCCGGCGCCGGCGTTGACGCCGAAGAGTCCGGGGTCGGCCAGCGGATTGCGGGTGTGCCCCTGCATCAGGGCACCGGCGACGCCCAGGGCGAATCCGCACATCAGGCCCGCGAGCGTGCGCGGCACGCGCTGGGTCGTGATGACGGTGGCGTTGTCGGAGTCGATGTCACCGAAGATCGCCGACAGCACCTCGGACAGCGGGATGGATCGGCTGCCGAAGGCCAGACTCGCCGTCACCGCAGCGGCGAGCAGAACCAGGAGCGGACCGGTCACGGCCCAGGTCGGAACGGGTCTGCGGCTGCGTGTGCGGCGAGGGGTGGTGGTCGCCGTCGTCACAAGGCCAGGCTAACCTAACCTCCCGTGCGCCGATCGTCGGCCCATCCACCACTCTCGGAGGTTCTATGCGCTCGTCCCGCCTCGCCCGCCTGGCGGCCCTCGTGGTCGCCGTGTCCCTCGGAACGGCCGCCTGCGGCAGTTCCGCTGGTGACGACTCCGGCGACTCGAAGAGTGAGACTCGCACGATCAAGGACACGTTCAACGGCGATGTCGAAGGCGTGCCCGTCCACCCCAAACGCGTCGTCGTGCTGTGGCGCGCGGGCGGCGAGGTCGCGGACCTCGGCGTCGTGCCGGTCGGGCAGCTCGAGGGCGAGCTGCTTCCCGACGAGCTCAGCGCGAAGACGTACGCCAAGGTCAAGGATGTGCCGACGGTCGGAACCTTCGACGGCGTCGATGTCGAGAAGGTCATCGAGCTCGAACCCGATCTGATCATCGGTATGGACCACGGCGGCATCTCGATCGACTACGAGTCGCTCCAGGAGGTCGCGCCGACCGTCATCTTCAAGATCGCCGAGCCGACCGATGTCTGGGCCAACTACCCGAAGGTCGCCGACGCCCTCGGCCTGACGACCGATTTCGAGAAGCGAGACGCGCAGTTCAACGAGTCGCTGGCGCAGATCGCCAAGGATCACGCCGACACGGTCAAGGATCTGACCGTTACCTCGATCGGCGCGGACGGCGGCTCGTTCTGGGTCGACACCAGCAAGTCGCTGACGTACCAGCGCCTCACGACCGCGGGCTTCACCTACAACCCGACGTACACCAAGAACCCGGAGCGCTACGTCGAGGAGATCACGGCCGAGAACATCGCGAGCCTGGCCGACCAGGACGCCATCTTCTACGACACCGGCCTCGACGGGAAGCCGTCACCTGGAGTGCAGGACATTCTCGATCTGGAGTCGTTCAAGCGACTCCCGGCGGTCAAGAACGGTCGGCTGTTCCCGCTGACCGCGGGCACGATCTACACCTACGACGCGGTGAATCAGCAGGTCGCCGACATCGAGGCGGCACTGAAGAAGATCGAGAGCCAGGGCTGACATGACGACGACCGATGAAGCGCCCCAGGCGTACTGGGCCTCGTTCGACATCAAGATCCGTGAGCTCGAGGTGCTTCGTCGGGCGTCGGTCACGCCACGCATGGTCCGGGTGACCCTCGGTGGGCCCAACCTCGACGGATTCGAGAGCCACGTCGCCGACGAACACGTCAAGCTCGTCTTCCCGGACCCGGACACCGGGGTGACGCGCTATCCAGCCCAGGACGGCGACCATCTGGACTGGCCGCGGCCGTTCCCGCCGACCCGCGACTACACGATTCGACGGTACGACGCCGACGCCCGGGAGATCGACATCGACTTCGTGGTGCATCCCGGTGGGCGTGCCTCGGAGTGGGCACAGACCGCTGAGATCGGATCGACCCTGTGGGTCGCCGGACCACGGCCGGGGCTGATCGTCCCGCCGGAGTTCGGCTTCCACGTGCTGCTGGGCGACGAGACGGCGCTGCCGGCCATCGGCCGGTGGGTCGAGGAGCTACCCGCTGACGCGCGTGGCGTGGTCGCGGTGGAGATTCACGACGATGGTGAACGTCAGGACTTCACGGCGCCGGACGGCGTGGTGGTGCACTGGCTGTCGCGCGAGGGCAAGGAGCCGGGAACCACGACACTGCTGGGTGACTTCGCACAGTCGATCCAGCTGCCCACCGACGAGCATGTGTACGTGTTCGCGCAGGGTGAGGCCGGCTGCATCAAGCCGGTCCGCTCCTGGGCCCGGGCCCACGGCTTCGGCAAGGGCAACAGCGATATCGGCGGCTACTGGAAACTCGGCAGGAAGGGCGAGGTCCTCCCCGCGACCGCCACGGCCCGCCTCATCGCCCGCACCAAGCATCGCCTGGACCACCTGCTGGGTCGCGACCACGATCACTGATCGCCCACACCCGGTCGCCAGCGCTAGGCCGGCCACGGCCGACGCGCGGGTAGGCGCTGGTGAGGCATTGGGCTCGAGCGAGCACGCCATCTCACCACGCTTCGCGATCGGCGGCTTCGCCGCGTGGCGCTCCCGCTCGCAAGCTCGCTAGCGTCCCGCCCGGTCTCGTCGCTGTGCTCCTCGCCGGCGTGATCAGATGCCGGTCGTGTTGCGCGGGTACTGGGCGTTGACGTCGGTCGCGACGTTCACCAGGTACGGCACGCCCGAGGCGAACGCGCGATCCAGGGCCGGGCCGATCTCGGCCGGATCGGTGACCAGCTCGCCGCCGCCGCCCAGGGCCGTGACGACCTGGTCGTAGCGGGTGTTCGGGGCGAGATCGGCCGCGACGTCGTAGCCGTAGAGGAACTGCATCGGCCCCTTCTCCAGGCCCCAGGCCGAGTTGTTGCCGACGACCATGACGACAGGAAGGCCATGCCGGACGAGGGTGTCGACGTCGATCAGCGACATCCCGGCGGCGCCGTCGCCGAACAGCAGCACGACCTGATCGGACGGCCGCGCGATCCGGGCGGCCATGGCGGCGCCCAGACCCGCGCCCAGGCAGCCGTACGGTCCGGGATCGAGCCAGCCGCCGGGGCGCTTGGGCTCGACGAACTTGCCCGCGAACGAGACGAAATCGCCGCCGTCGCCGATCACGACGGCGGAGTCGTCGAGACGGGGGAGCAGCTCGCCGTAGATGCGGGCCGGATGGATCGGATCGGCCTCGGCGGTCAGGAGTGCGGCGTCGCGCTCGGTGGCCGCGGCGACCTCGGTCTGCAGGTCGGTCAGCCAGCCGCTCCAGTCGGGCTTGCCGCCGGAGGCGGACTGCAGGGCCTGAAGCAGGCCTTCGAACACCAGCGAGAGATCTCCGGCGGCCGAGCCGGCGAGTGTCGCGTGGGTCGACACCTGGTCGGGGGAGTCGGCCAGGTGCACCGTCTGCGCCGGAGCACTGCCGTCCTTGGGTCCGAAGATGCCGTAGGCGAGGCGGAAGTCCAGCGGGGTGCCCGCGACGATCGCCAGATCGCAGCCGCCGAACGCCTTCGACCGGGCCTTCGTGACCAGCTGTGGGTGGCCGCCGGGCACGATGCCGCGGCCCATCCCGTTGGCGATGACGGGGATGCCGGTCTCGGCGACGAACGCGAGGGCGGCCTCCTCTGCATGGTCGGCCCACACGTCGGTGCCCAGGACCAGCACGGGACGCCGGGAGTCGGCGAGCAGACGCGCGATCCGTGCGATCGCGTCGGCGTCGGGTTCGATCGGTGCGACGGGTGTCGCGTAGGACGGCTCGGTGACCGTGGCGACGTCGAAGAACTGGTCCATCGGGATGTCGACGAACGTCGGGCCGCGGTGGGACGAGCCGGCCAAGGTGAACGCGCGGTCGAGCGTCGGGGCGATGTCGCCGACCAGATGGGCCGTGGTCGCCAGTTTGGTGATGGTCTCGAAGATCGGCGGATGGTCCAGCTCCTGGAGGCTGCCCGAACCCCAGCGCCCGGCGGGTGCGCGGCCGCCGACGACCACCAGGGGTGATCCCGAGAAGCTGGCCTGCGCGACCGGTGAGACGCCGTTCGTGACGCCCGGGCCGGCCGTCAGGACCGCCAGGCCGGGCCTACGGGTGAGCTTGCCCATGGCCTCGGCCGCGAACACCGCTGACGGCTCGTGCCGGACGTCGACGATCGGCATGGCGGGCTCGGCCTTGACCGCGCCGTCATACGCCGGGAACACGTGGGCGCCCGACAACGTGAACATCGTGTCGACGCCGTGGGCGCGTGCCACGTCGACCGTGTGGATGCCTCCGTGACCTTCTCGAGTGGTCGCTGCTGTGTCCTGCGTCTCAGTCATGAGATCGAACCTACTGGAAAGTAGGTCTGCTCGGACGCCTCCCGCTGCGTCCGTGCCGATGCGCCGAGACATCAAGAAACCTGCCGAAACCCAGGTTGCTTGTTGTTGTCTGCGCAGGTTTCACACGCCAGCGTGCGAAACCTGGGACTCAGCCCAGCGGCCGCGCACGCGTGGTGGGGCGGTACAGCCAGGGCTGCTCGGCGCGGATCTGGTCCAGGACGGCCAGCAGCAGATCGGCGCGGTGTGCCGGCTGCTCGGCGAACAACTCGGCGTCGGCGTGCAGATCGGTGCGCCCCTGGACCCCGAGGGCGAGTTGCAGGTGCAGGGCCCGCAGGAACGACGACGTGTTCCGCACCGCGGGCGACGGCCACTCGGCCTCCAGATGCCCGCGGGTGCGGGGCGGGCGGATGCCGTCGCCGAGACGGGCGAGCCACGGCTCGACGATGCTGGGATCGAGAGCGTTGCGATGCAGCAGCGTCATCACGGCGTACGCCAGGCGGTCGTCCTCGCCGTGCCGCCAGATGTACGCGGTCGGGGTCAGGACCCGGTCGGCGATCACGTCGAGCAGCACCGTGAGCTCGAGTCGGCCGAAGTGGCGGGACCGGGCCAGTGCCGCCAGCATGTCGGCCCCGTGCGCGATCGCGTTGGCCCAGCCGTGCTCGGGGATCCAGCCGCGGTGGTCCTGCTCGCGCACGTACCAGGCCGTCGCGTGATCGCCCCAGTCGAGCACCGAGTCGGCGGTCATCAGATGCCGGTTGTTGTCGTGTCCGATGATCTCGGCCAGCATCAGGGCGCTGTACGAGCGTCGCAGGACCGACATGTCGCCGTCGTGGCCGAGCCCGTAGCGCAGTCCCGGCACGATGCCGTCGCCCAGCCCGGCCAGCAGGTCGTCGTACACGCCCCGAGTGATCCAGGTGGTGAGCACCGGGTAGGCGATGTCCTCGCGCAGCCGGGGATTCGGATGCCCGAGCAGTTCGACCAGCTCGACCGTCGCTTCGTTCAGGCTGCGATCCTGCGGGACTTCCATGCCCGTCTGCATGACGGACTGCCAGAACGCCTCGGACATGCCGCCATCATAGGAACCGCTGAATCGTCTGAGACGACCAACTGCCGGGAAGCGACCATCGGCCGCCAGCGCGGAGGCCGCCCGCGGCCGATGTGCGGGTAGGCGTGCGTGAGCTGTGGGCTCGCGCGAGCCCCGAATCTCGCCGGCGCCCACCCGCCGACTCGTTCCTCGCCGGCTGGCGACCGGGGGTTGCGCGCGGATAGAGGAGAATCGGGGCATGCCGTCCCTCGACGAGATCGCCCGGTCGCAGACCGCGCTGGCCGACGCTGATGTCGCGTGGCTGCACGCGCTCGCCCGGGATTGGCAGATCCTGGCCGATCTGTCGTTCTCCGATCTGGTGCTGTGGGTGCCCGACGCCGAGGCCAAGGGATTCTGGGCGGCCGCGCAGATCCGCCCCACCACCGGGCCCACGACCCTGATGGAGGACATCGCCGGCACGTTCGTCCCCGTGGGCCACGCCGCCCAACTGACCGAGGCCCTGACCTCGGCCACCGTCGTGACCGCGACCGAACCGGAGACCCGGCGCCGGCTCGAGGCGATCCCGGTGTGCCGCGAGGGCCGTGCGGTCGCCGTCGTGATGCGCCGTTCGGCGTTGTCGGTCTGGCGCGCGGCCGGGGCGCTGGAGAAGGCCTACCAGTCGGCCGCCGCGGCCCTGATCCAGATGATGGTGCGCGGGGAGTTCCCGCTCGCCGGGCGTCGGTCGGAGCTGGCCGATTCGCTACGCGTCGGCGACGGCTTCCTGCGCATCGACCCGCGCGGCTCGGTCGAGTTCGCCAGCCCCAACGCGCTGTCGGCCTTCCGCAGGCTGGGGCTGGTCGGCGATCTCGTCGGCTCGCACGTCGGAAAACTCGCCACCGACCTGGTCGATCGACGACCCACCGATCGAGGGCCGCTCGGCTTCTTCGACTCGGCCGACAGCGCCGAGACCGATCTGGAGAACACCTCGGCCTCGCTCATGGCGCGCGTGATCCCCTTGCGGTCGGCCGAGGGGCGCGCCGGCAGCGTCGTGCTGCTGCGCGACGTGACCGAGCTGCGGCTGCGCGAGCGCGAGCTGATCTCGAAGGAGGCGACGATCCGGGAGATCCATCACCGGGTCAAGAACAATCTGCAGACCGTCGCAGCGCTGCTGAGACTGCAGGCCAGGCGCACGACGGTCGACGAGGCCAAAGGCGCCTTGGAGGACGCGGAACGGAGGGTCGCCTCGATCGCTCTGGTGCACGAGACGCTCAGCCACGGTTTCGGCGATGCCGTCGACTTCGACGAGATCGCCGACGGCCTCCTGCGCAGCATCATCGACCTGGGGTCGGTCGGCCCGTCTCGCATCCGTGCCACCCGCGTCGGCTCGTTCGGGCCGCTGCCGGGAGAGGTGGCGACCCCGCTGGCTCTGGTGATGACCGAACTCGTGCAGAACGCCGCCGATCACGCCTTCGGTGAGGGGGACGGTGGCACCGTCTCGGTGGCCGTGAACCGGATCCGCGACCGCCTGAAGGTGCGGATCAGCGACGACGGGCGCGGTCTGCCGGCCGACTTCGACACCGCCCGCAACGGCCTGGGTCTCTCGATCGTGACGACGTTGGTCGAGAGCGAGCTGGGCGGCACCATCTCGTTCGTCTCGCCCACCCCGAGTGGCGCGCGAGGCACCACGGTGTCGCTCACGATCGACCTCTGAGAACGCTGAAACCCCGCGCTCGTCCCGAACGAGACGACTGCGGGGTTCCTGGGTCCTCCGACGGCTCAGGCCGTACGGATGCGCGCGCGGGCGTTGCGACGCTTCAGTGCGCGACGCTCGTCCTCGCTCATGCCTCCCCACACACCGTGGTCCTGTCCGGACTCCAGCGCCCACTGAAGGCACTGTTCGCGGACATCGCAACGACGGCACACGACCTTCGCCTCCTCCACCTGGAGGATCGCGGGGCCTGTGTTGCCGATGGGGAAGAAGAGCTCAGGGTCCTCATCGAGGCACGCCGATCGATGGCGCCAATCCATGGGGACACTCCTTCCCGATTCGAAACATGACTGGACGCGGGCCTTGTGGGCCCGGTTCCCAGCGGATACAACTATCGTTCCAGTGTTTTGCACCTGCCACAAGGGACAACGCGCGTGACGTCTTGTCACCTCCGTCACAAAGCAGGCTCTAGGGTCGTGGCGTGGATGATCCTCAGAGGCCGTCCGGGACGGCACGCGCCTTGCTGCTGGTCGTGGCCGCGATCGTCGTGATCGAGTCGGCGGTGTACCTCGTACTGGCCGCACTCGACCTGCGCGACACGCCGTCGGAGCGACTCGGCAGCGGCATCGGCATCGCGGTGCTGCTGGCCGCCTACGGGCTCGGCCAGTTGGCCGCCGCCCGGCTGCTGCTCAGGGGCCGCTCGGGCGCTCGGGCGCCCCTGATCGTGACCCAGCTCCTGCAGGTGCTGATCGCCACCAATCTGCGCGGTGAACCGCGGTTGGCCCTGGCCGTCGCGGTTCCCGCCATCGCGGTCCTGGTGATGCTGCTCTCATCACCGGTCTCCGCGGCGCTGCGTGACCACACGGTGTGAGAGACTGGCGGATGCTGGGCACGACCCCGTCCTGAACCTTCCTGAGCTCCTCTGCATCGACGTCCCGACCGGACGGCCGCAAGACGCGAGTCCTCCGACGAGACGAACCCATGGTTGCCACCGACATCGACATGCACATCGACACCCCCGACCCGACCGACCCGGTCTTCGCGCTGCACCGCGGCGGCAAGATGCAGGTCGCCGCGACGGTACCCCTCCGCGACGCCGACGATCTGTCGCTGTCCTACACGCCGGGTGTCGCGCGGGTCTGCGAGGCGATCCACGCCGATCCCGAGGTGGCGCACGAGTACACCTGGGTCTCCAACACGGTCGCGGTCGTCACCGACGGCACCGCGGTGCTGGGCCTCGGCGACATCGGCCCGGCCGCCTCGATGCCGGTGATGGAGGGCAAGGCGGTCCTGTTCAAGCAGTTCGGTGGCGTCGATGCCATCCCGATCGCGCTAGACACGACCGACGTCGATGAGATCGTCGACACCGTGGCGCGCCTGGCGCCGTCGTTCGGTGGCATCAACCTCGAGGACATCTCGAGTCCGCGCTGCTTCGAGATCGAGCGTCGTCTGATCGAGCGTCTCGACATTCCGGTGTTCCACGACGACCAGCACGGCACCGCCGTCGTGACCCTGGCCGCGTTGATCAACGCGGCGAGGCTGACTGATCGCGAGCTGTCCGAGCTCAAGGTGGTCATCTCGGGCGCGGGCGCCGCAGGTGTCGCGATCTGTCGGATCCTGCGTTCGGCGGGCGTCGTGAAGATCTCGGTCACCGATCGCTCCGGTGTGGTGCACGCCGGCCGTGACGATCTGAACGAGGTCAAGCGGTGGCTCGCCGAGGACACCAAGCATTGGGCCAAGCCGGGCACGATCGACGACGCACTGGACGGTGCCGACGTCTTCATCGGCGTCTCGGGCGGCACGATCGACGAGGCCTCGGTCGCGCGAATGGCGCCCGACGCGATCATCTTCGCGATGGCGAACCCGAATCCCGAGGTGCACCCCGAGATCGCGCAGCGGTACGCGCGGGTCGTCGCCACGGGACGTTCGGACTTCCCGAACCAGATCAACAACGTGCTGGTGTTCCCGGGCATTTTCCGTGGCGCCCTGCAGGTGCGGGCCACCGTCATCTCCGAGGGCATGAAGCTGGCCGCCGCCCAGGCGATCGCCGATCTAGTGGGCGACGATCTGAGCGAGAGCTATGTGATCCCGTCGCCGTTCGACGCCCGGGTGTCCACGGCGGTCGCCAAGGCGGTCACCGATACGGCACGCCGCGAGGGCGTCGCCCGCCGGCCCTACTGACCGTGACTTCCGCCGCCCCGTTCCCCGCGAGTGTCGCAAGCTTGTTGTTTGACAGGCTGTCTTCACGACGAGACTGCGCCACTCGGCGTGCTGCTGGAGGGACAAGGTGACGATGTTCGCGGCCTACGTCGAACGTCCTGACCGTGACGACCCGCTCGGCGCGCTGATCGTCGGGGAACGGCCTGAGCCCGTCGTGCCCGAGGGTTGGGCGACCGTGCAGGTGAAGGCGGCCTCGGTGAACCACCACGATGTGTGGAGCTTGCGCGGCGTCGGCCTCAAGGACGAGTTCTTGCCGATGATCCTGGGGTGCGATGCGGCGGGCCTCGACGAGGACGGCCGCGAGGTCATCGTGCACGGCGTCATCAGCACACCGGACTGGCAGGGAGACGAGACGCTCGACCCCGACCGGTCGCTGTTGTCGGAACGGCATCAGGGTTCGTTCGCCGAGCTGGTGGCGGTGCCGGCACGCAATGTGGTGCCGAAGCCCGCGGGCCTGTCGTTCGAGGAGGCCGCCTGTCTGCCGACCGCCTGGCTGACGGCGTACCGGATGCTGTTCACGCAGACCGATCTGCAGCCCGGCGACACGGTGCTGGTCCAGGGTGCGGGCGGGGGGATGTCGACCTCATTGATCATGCTGGCGCGGGCGGCCGGGTTCCGGGTCCTGGTCACGAGTCGCGACGCGCGCAGTCGTGAACGTGCGCTCGAGATCGGCGCGCACGAGACGTTCGAGTCCAACGAGCGACTGCCGCAGCGCGTCGACGCGGTGATGGAGACCGTGGGCCGGGCGACCTGGTCGCACTCGGTCAAGTCGGTCCGCTCCGGCGGCACGATCGTGATCTCCGGTGCGACCTCGGGCGATGCCACGGCCGCCGAGCTGCAGCACATCTTCTTCCGGCAGATCAAGGTGCACGGCTCCACGATGGGCACCCGCGATGAGCTCGACGCCCTGGCGCGCTTCATGGCCGAGACCGGCACCCGCCCGCTCGTCGAGCGCGTCCTGCCGATGGACCAGGTCGCCGACGGTCTCGCCGCCGTCAAGGACGGCCAGGCCTTCGGCAAGATCGTCCTCACCCGCTGAGGAGTCACTCGTTGCCGCTGAGGAGTCACTCGTTGGTGTTCAGGAGTCGGTTGTTGGGCTGGTGAGTCACTCGTTGGTGGCGAGGGGTTAGTCCTCGGCCAGCGTGTGGCGCAGATAGCGCATGGGCGAGTCCAGGAAGTGTCTCCAGTGGTGCACGAGGTCCAACTCGTCCCATGTACTCTCGCGCAGACCCCACGGACCGACCTCGAGCAGATGAGCGCCCGGCAGGGAGGCGAGCACCGGAGAGTGCGTCGCGCACAACACCTGGCCGCCGTCGAGGGCAAGATCATGCAATGTGCGCATCAGCGTCAACGTCGACGTGAACGACAAGGCCGCCTCCGGCTCGTCGAGGCAGTAGAAGCCGGCCGAGCCGAAGCGGGTGCGAAGCACGGCCAGGAAACTCTCACCGTGACTCATCTCGTGGAACTGTGGATCGCGCGGGCTGGGGTGATCGTCCAGGTACGTGTACCAACCGTGCATGGTCTCGGCCCGCAGGAAGAAGCCCCAGCTGCCCGCGCTCAGGCCCCGCTGCAGGGTCAGCGCCTGATGCAGGTTCGACTCGCTCGGTCGCGTCGAATGCCGCCCGAAGGCAGTGCCGCCTTCGGGTGACAATCCGTACGCGACCGCGATCGCCTCGACGATCGTGGACTTGCCCGATCCGTTCTCACCGACGAGGAAGGTGACGCCCGGCGGCAGGTCGAGTCCCTCGTCCAGCAGCTGACTGACGGCCGGAATCCGAGTGACCCATTCGTCCAACGGATCGCACGTGTCAGCTGCCGAGATCCGCACCACCGGTTGTTCGTCGAAGGCCATGGCTGATCTTCTCCCAAGGCGCCAACAAGTGACTCGTGAGTGCCAACGAGTGACTCCTCACCAACAACGAGTGACTCGTCAGTGTCAGCTGAAGGCCTGGGCCATCAGGGTCTGCTGCTCCTCGACGTGGCGGGAGTGGGAGCCGACCGCGGTGGTCGACGACTCCGGACGCGACACGCGCAGCAGAGGCAGCGAGCCGAACTGGCCGCTGAAGTGCAGCGCGACGTGCGGCCAGGCGCCCTGGTTCGCCGGTTCCTCCTGCACCCAGCGCACCTCGCGGGCGTTGGAGAACCGACCGATCTCGGCCTGCAGTTGCTCGAGCGGTCGCGGGTAGATCTGCTCCAGGCGGACGATCGCGGTCCGCGACTGACCCTCCTCGACCTTGGCCCGCTCGGCCACCAGGTCCCAGTACACCTTGCCGGAGCAGACGATGACCCGCTCGACCGACGCTGCATCGACGGTGTCGTCGCCGATGACCGGGCGGAACGTGCCGGTGGTGAAGTCCTCGGGCACCGAGACCGCAGCTTTGTTGCGCAGCATCGACTTCGGGGTCGCCACGATCAGCGGACGATGCTCGGCCTCCAGCGTGTGCTTGCGCAGCAGATGGAAGTACGACGCCGGGCTCGACGGCACCGCGACGGTCATCGCATCATCGGCGCACAGGTCGAGGAAGCGCTCGATGCGGGCCGACGAGTGGTCCGGCCCCTGCCCCTCGTAGCCGTGGGGGAGCAGCAGCACGACGCCGGACTTCTGACCCCATTTGGTCTCACCGGAGCTGATGTACTCGTCGATGACCGACTGAGCGCCGTTGATGAAGTCGCCGAACTGGGCCTCCCACATCGTCAGCGCCTCGGGCCGGGCCACCGAGTAGCCGTACTCGAAGCCGAGCGCGGCGTACTCGCTGAGCAGCGAGTCGTAGACGTAGAACGTGGCCTGATCCTCGGCGACGTGCGACAGCGGAGTCCATTCATCGGCGTTCTCACGATCGATGATCGTCGCGAACCGGGTCGTGAACGTGCCGCGTCGCGAGTCCTGTCCGGCGAGCCGCACCGGACGGCCGTCCATGAGCAGCGAGCCCATCGCGATGATCTCGCCGGTGCCCCAGTCGATCGGGCCGGCCGTGATGGAGGCGGCACGGCGCTGCAGCTGCGGTGCGACCTTCGGGTGGACCGTGAAGCCGTCGGGCACATTGGTGTACGAGTCCGCGATGGCCTTGAGAGCCTCGGGCGTGATGGCCGTGACCAGCTCGCCGGCGTGCTCGGGCTTCTCGGGATAGTCGGGCGTGCGGGTGTAGGCCGGATCGTCGGAGGCCGACTTGACCTCAGCGAAGTTGTTCTCCAGCTGCGTCTGGTAGTCGGTCAGCGCGGCCTCGGCCTCTTCGAGCGTGATGTCGCCACGACCGACCAGCGCCTCGGTGTACAGCTTGCGCACCGACTTCTTGGCGTTGATGGTGTCGTACATCAGCGGCTGCGTGAAGCTGGGGTCGTCGCCCTCGTTGTGGCCGCGACGGCGGTAGCAGACCAGGTCGATGACGACGTCCTTGTTGAACGTGCGGCGGTACTCGTACGCCAGCTGCGCCACCCGGATGCAGGCCTCGGGATCGTCGCCGTTGACGTGGAAGACCGGTGCCTGGATGCTGCGCGCGACGTCGGTGCAGTAGGTCGACGAGCGCGACGACGACGGCGCCGTCGTGAAACCGACCTGGTTGTTGACGATCACGTGGATCGTGCCGCCCGTGCGGTAGCCGCGGAGCTTCGACAGCTGCAGGGTCTCGAGCACGACGCCCTGGCCCGCGAACGCGGCATCGCCGTGCACGAGGACCGGCAGCACCGGGAACTCCTCGCCCCGGTTGAGGCGGTCCTGCTTGGCGCGCGCGATGCCCTCGAGCACCGGGTCGACGACCTCCAGGTGCGACGGGTTGGCGGCGATCGAGACCTTGATCTTGTCGCCGTTGCCGGCCGTGAACTCGCCCTCGACGCCCAGGTGATACTTGACGTCGCCGGAGCCCTGGACCGTGCGGGGATCGATATTGCCCTCGAACTCGCGGAACACCTGGCTCGGACGCTTACCCGCGATGTTGACCAGCGCATTGAGCCGGCCGCGGTGGGCCATGCCGATGCACACCTCGTCGAGGTGGTCGGCTGCGGCCGCCTCACAGATCTCGTCGAGCAGTGCGATGGCGGTCTCGCCGCCCTCGAGGCTGAACCGCTTCTGGCCGACGAACTTGGTCTGCAGGAACGTCTCGAACGCCTCGGCCTGGTTCAGCTTCAGCAGGATGCGCAGCTGCTCCTCGCGCGGCGGCTTGGTGTGCGGGCGCTCGACGCGCTCCTGGAACCAGCGGCGCTCGTCGGGCTCCTGGATGTACATGTACTCGACGCCGACCGTGCGAGCGTACGAGTCGCGCAGGATGCCCAGGATCTCGCGGAGCTTCATGAACCGCTTGCCGTTGCCGAACGACCCGGTGGCGAACTCGCGGTCCAGGTCCCACAGGGTCAGGCCGTGCGACGCGGTGTCGAGATCGGGGTGGATGCGCGGCGAGTGGTCGAGCGGGTTGGTGTCGGCCATCAGGTGTCCGCGGACGCGGAAGGCGTGGATCAGCTCGAGGACGCGGGCCTGCTTGTGCACCTCGTCGTCATGGCTGACCGCGATGTCCTGGGCCCAGCGGATGGGCTCGTAGGGGATCTTCAGCGCGCGGAAGATCTCGTCGTAGAAGGCCTCCTCGCCCAGCAGCAGCCGGTGGATGCGCTTGAGGAACTCCCCGGACTGTGCGCCCTGGATGACGCGGTGGTCGTACGTCGAGGTCAGGGTCATCATCTTGGAGATCGCCATCTGCGCGATGGTGTGCTCCGAGGCGCCCTGGAACTCCGGCGGGTACTCCATCGAGCCGACGCCGATGATGACGCCCTGGCCGGCCATCAGGCGCGGGACCGAGTGGTTGGTGCCGATACCACCGGGGTTGGTGAGCGAGATCGTGGTGCCCTGGAAGTCGACGACCTCGAGCTTGTTCTCGCGAGCCTTCTTGACCATGGTCTCGTAGGCGGCCCAGTAGCCGGCGAAGTCGAGTGTCTCGGCGGCCTTGATGTTGGGGACCACGAGCTGGCGGCTGCCGTCGGCCTTCTGCAGGTCGATGGCCAGGCCGAAGTTGATGTGCTCGGGCTTGAGCTGGACGGGCTTGCCCTTGTCGTTGGTCTCGTAGCCGGTGTTCATCTCCGGCATCGCGGCGGCGGCCTTGACGACCGCGTAGCCGATCAGGTGGGTGAACGAGACCTTGCCGCCTCGGGCGCGGGCCAGGTGGTTGTTGATGACGGTGCGGTTGTCGAACAGCAGTTTGACGGGCACCGAACGGACGCTGGTGGCGGTGGGCACCGCCAGGCTGGCGTCCATGTTCTGGGCGGTGCGTGCGGCGGCTCCGCGCAGGACGATCTTCTCGACCTCGCCGGGCCCCGTGGGCTGGTCCGGCTTGGAGCCGGCGGCCGCGGTCTTGGCGGCAGGGGCCGCAGCGGCGGGCTGGGCCGCGGCCCGCTTGGCGACCTGTTCGGCCGCCGGAGCGTTGGGAGCGGGAGCCGGATCGGCTTCGGCCGTGCGCGGGCTGTCGACCGCGGTGTTGACGGTCGGGGCCTCGACGTGGGCCGGTGCTGCGGCCTGCGCCTGCGGCGGTGCTGCTTGCGCCTGCGGCGGTGCAGCCTGGGGCGGTGCGGGCGCCGGTGCCGGGGCACTGGCCGCGACACCGTTGCTCGGCGCGCCGCCGTTGCGGAAGAACTCCGCCCACGCGGCATCGACCGACGCGGGGTCGGCCTGGAACCGTTCGTACATGTCCTCGACCAACCACTGGTTGGTGCCGAAGTCGGGGGTGCTGGAGCTGTCCTGGGAGGTCTCGGCCACGGCCTCGATCGCCTCTTCCGTGAGTCATGCGGAACGCGTGCTGAAGTCGCAGTCCAGACTACTCCCAGCCCGCGGCGCGCCGCAGGCAGGTCGAGGCGGTGATTCGGGGCTGTTCAGGCCCGCTCGACGGCCAGATCGAGGGTTCTTCCGAGGAACGCGGCGAAGTGCTCGGCCTCGGCCTCGACGGCACGTCGCGCACGGGCGCTCAATGGGGTGTCGGGAATCACGTCGACCCGCACGGTCGAGGCCTTCACGGTGCGTCGCCACAGGCCGCCGAGCGCGCCGTCGAGGAACAGCAGGCCCATGCTGCGCATGACATCGTGCACGGTTCCGGCGATGCGCGCGTAGTCGGCCTCGTCACGGGCATACGAGATGTACTCGTCGAAGTTCGACAGCAGGGCAGCAGCCGGCGGGGCGGTGTCGACCAGCGGTTCGCGGGGGAGGGCGTACTCGTCGCCGTCGATGACGGTCGTGGGCAGTTCGGCGAGCGTGATCGCCCGACGCGCCTCGGTCAGCGTCAGGCTGCTCCACCAAGCCAGGTCCTTGGCGCGGAACGCACCGTGCCCGCGGCCGTAGATCGTCGCGAGATCGGCGAGCAGCTCGTCGCGATCCGGCGCATCGGCAGGCGGGTCGATCAGGGCGTACGTGTGCTGCTTGCCGCGCACCGGACCGCTCGCGATCACGCAGGCGATCTCGAGTTCGGCGGCGAGATGGCTCGCCCGGCGGCCGGTGGCCGCCCAGACCTCTCCGAGCTCGTCGCGGGTCATGGGGCCGGAGGCCAATGCCTCGGTCGCGGCGTGCCGGGCTCGCTCGATCAGATCGTCGTCGATGTCGAGTTCGCGGCGCTGCGCGGCCATCAGCCGGTGTACGCGAGGTGCGGTCAGGGCCTGGAACCGGTACAGGTCGGGCAGGTCGACGTGGTGCCAGGTGGGCCGCAGGACGTGCGTGCGCCGGAAGGCCAGGGCGTCGAACTCCTCTTGCAGCTCGGCCATGGTCCGCCCGCACCGGCGGCCGACGGCCCACAGCGACATGTCGTGCAGCTGGGCCTGCACGGCCCCCAGGTGGCGCACGACCTCGGCGCCGGTCGCGAACCGCGGTTCATCGAGCCCCTGGGCATGCCAGCGGCCACGGATGTGCGGCTTCACGCGTTCCCGGTCGTGAGATGCCGTGCGGCACTGCGAGCCTTGGCGCGCGCGGCGTCGACGTCGGTGTCGAGCGCCAGCGTGACGGCCATGCGGCGACGTCCCGAGACGGCCGGCTTGCCGAACAGGCGCACCGCGGTGTCGGGCTCGGTCAGGGCGCGATCGACGCGGTGGAACACCGGCGCCTCGATCTCGCCCTCGAGCAGCACGGCGCAGGAGGCTGACGGGCCGTGAGTGCGAACGGCGGGGATCGGCAGCCCCAGGATCGCGCGTGCGTGGAGGGCGAACTCGGACAGGTCCTGCGAGATCAGCGTGACCAACCCGGTGTCGTGGGGCCGTGGTGACAGCTCGGAGAAGATCACCTCGTCGCCCGCGATGAACAGCTCGACACCGAACACGCCGCGGCCGGTCTCGCCACACAGATCGGCGACGACCGCGGCCGACACCTCGCGGGCCCGCGCCAGGACGGCGTCGTCGATGCGCTGTGGCTGCCATGACTCGCGGTAGTCGCCGTCGACCTGGGTGTGTCCGATCGGCGGGCAGAAGGTGATGACGTCGGGGTGTGCCGGATCCTGCGCGGCGTGCTTGATCGTGAGGAGCGTGATCTCCTCGTCGAAGTCGACGAAGCCCTCGACGATGACCCGGCCGGCGCCGGTGCGCCCGCCTTCCTGCGCGTAGGTCCAGGCGCGATCGACGTCGGCGGCCTCGCGGACGACCGATTGACCTTTACCCGACGAGGACATGACGGGCTTGACCACGCAGGGCAGGCCGATCGCCTCGATCGCCTCCTCGAACTCGTCGCGGCTGCCGGCGAAGCGGTACGGCGACGTCGGCAGCCCGAGTTCTTCGGCCGCGAGCCGCCGGATGCCCTCGCGGTCCATCGTCAGGCGTGCCGCGCGGGCCGTGGGGATGATCGTGAAGCCCTCGTCCTCCAGCGACTGCAGTGTCGGGGTGTGGATCGCCTCGATCTCCGGCACCACGAGATGCGGCCGCTCGAGTTCGACGACGCGCCGGATCTCGGCGCCGTCGAGCATGTCGATCACGTGACTGCGATGCGCCACCTGCATGGCGGGCGCGTTCGGGTACCGGTCGACCGCGATCGTCTCGACGCCGAGGCGCTGCAGCTCGATCACGACCTCCTTGCCCAGCTCGCCCGAGCCGAGCAGGAGGACGCGGGTGGCGTGGTCCGACAGCGGTGTCCCCAGATCCGTCACGGGGATCACCCTACGGGCGAGAGCGTCCTCAGGCGGTCTCGAGCGCGGCGTCGAGCGTGATGTCGACGCCGGTCAGGGCCTTGCTGATGGGGCAGCCGGCCTTCGCCTCGTTCGCGGCCTCGAGGAAGCCGGTCTCGTCGAGGCCCTCGACCTCGGCGCGGACGGTGAGCGCGATGCCGGTCAGCCTGAAGCCGCCGGCCGGGTCGGGCCCGAGCGACACGTCGGCCTTCGTCTCGATGGAGTGAACGGTGCCGCCCTTCTGGCCGAGCAGCGCCGACAGCTGCATCGAGTAGCAGGCCGAGTGCGAGGCCGCGAGCAGTTCCTCCGGGTTGGTGGCGCCACCGCCGTCGTCGGAGGCGCGCTTGGGGAACGAGACCTCGAACGTGGCCAGGCCGGAGGTCGTGAGCTCGACCTGGCCGGATCCCTCTTCGAAGCTGCCGTCCCAGGCGGTGCGTGCCGAACGTGTGGGCATGGTGGTCCCCTCTCGTGGATGGTTGCTGCCGACGCTACTCGGGCATCGGTTGCATGACGAGGGCTGTCGTGCCATGATCTGAACACAGTCGTAATCAGATAGTGAGGTGGGCGCCGTGGTGACCTTGACCGCGACCGATTCGCGTCGTGTCGAGAAGGGTGTGTTCGGCGCCGCTCTGCTCGCGGGCCCGGCCAATGTCGTGATGCAGCTGGCATGGCCGGGCATCGGCTACGGCGTCATGGAGAGCCGGGTGCTGTCGGGCCGGGTCGACCTGCATCCGCTCAAACGCCAGCGCACGACCCTGACCTACCTGGCAGTCGTGGCGCTGGGCACCGACGAGGAGCGCGCCCTCTACAAGGAGGCCGTCGACACCGCTCATCGCCAGGTGTTCAACGACGAGAACTCCAAGAGCCCGGTCAAGTACCACGCACTCAATCCCGATCTGCAGCTGTGGGTCGCCGCCTGCCTGTACTACGGCATCGAGGACGTGTACCGCGTGTTCTGGGGCGGCATCGATCCCGCCGACCGCGAGCAGGTCTATCGCGACTCCCACAAGCTCGGCACGACGCTGCAGGTGCGCGAGTCGATGTGGCCGGCCACACGGGCCGACTTCGACACCTACTGGGAGCAGGGGCTGGAGCACGTCCACATCGACGAGGCCGTGCGCGAGTACCTGATGGGCGTCGTCGAGGTGCGGCACTTCCCGTTGGGCCTGACGCGTCCGTTCCGCGGCTTCAACCGCTTCGTCACGACGGGATTCCTGCCTCAGCGATTCCGCGACGAGATGCGGCTGGACTGGGACGATCGGCGGCAGAAGCGGTGGGATCGCCTGATGAAGGCGATCGGCGCGGTCGCGCGCCGCACCCCGCGCATCGCCCGGGAGTACCCGTTCAACTACTACCTGTGGGACTTCCGCCGCCGCGTGCGCACCGGCAAGCCGCTGGTCTGAGTCACGGCCCGCCTGCACGTCGCTCGGGAAGCAGAACCCATCGTCCTCGAGATCCGCGACCGGCCCGTTCTTGCCCAGATGAGCTGCAGCTGCTCACGGATCCGCCACCGGTCCGGTCGGCATCACGGTGTCTGTGGGCGGATCGTCCTGCGGTGCCGGTGGTCCGGCCGGACTCGGTGGAGCGGTCGGATCGCCCCAGGGGTTGACGGGCCGGTCCGCGGGATCGGGGTCGTGCACGGGATCGGGCTCCAGTGGCGTCGCCGTCACGGCTGAACTCCTTCATGTCGATCATGCGTCGGTGCGGGTGTACCCGTCGGCCACGTCGGATCACGCGCAACGGTCTCGACCCGAAATCGCTCCTGCCATCGCAGGCCGATCGGCCGATGGCGCCGTTTCGGGCGTGCGGAGCTCGAAGATCTGAGAGAGGGTCGGAGCAGGTGATCGGGCGATCCGGAGCGCCCGAGGTGCTAGGCCCCGCGACTCCAGACCACGTGGTCGTGGGGCCGTCGCCTGTCAGTACGTGTCAGCCGCGGACGGACGGGTACACCGCAGGCATGAGCGAGACATCGCCGGATCGTGAGTCGATCGGCCGCGCGGCCGCCGCGCAGCCGTTCACGACGCGCAACACCTCGGTGCCCGAGGACCCTGTGTCGAGGGCTCCCGACGATGCCCGCAGCGTCGATCCGGAACAGAGTCAAGGGCCCGCGCGCCATGAACCGCCGCCGGACGATGACGACGATGTCGACGAGACGAGCAAACAGTCGTTCCCGACCAGCGACCCGCCCTCGACCTGGGCGAGCGCCGGCCGGAAGGACCGGCAGACCAACCAGGACGAACCGACCCCGTAGGAGGTGGCCAGCCATGCCCGGTGACCGCAATCGATCGTTGAAGGACCCGGATCTGTACGAGGAACTCCGCGACGACGGAGCATCGAAGGAGAAGGCCGCACGCATCTCGAACGCCGCGGCGGCCCGTGGACGTGACGACGTCGGACGCGAGGGTGGCCAGCACGGCTCCTATGAGGACTGGACCGTCGAGGAACTGCAGAAGCGTGCCAAGGAACTCGACCTCGAGGGCTACTCGGACAAGAACAAGGACGAACTGATCGACCTGTTGCGGAATCACTGAACCCGACAGGACCGCAGGGGCCCGTCCTCCGGTGGAGGACGGGCCCGCTCGCGGCTGGCGTATCTCAGAACACGGGCTTGCCGCCGGTGACGCCCAGAACCGTGCCGGAGACGTAGCTCGCCTCCGCCTGGCAGGCCAGGAAGACGAACGCCGGCGCCACCTCCGCGGGTTGCCCGGCTCGGCCCAACGGCGTGTCGGTGCCGAAGTTCGCGACCTTCTCCTCGGGCTGCGTGGCAGGCTGCAACGGCGTCCAGATCGGCCCAGGTGCGACGGCGTTGACTCGGATGCCCTGCGGACCCAACTCAGCGGCCAGGTTCACGGTGAAGTTGTTAATGGCTGCCTTCGTCGCCGCGTAGTCCAGCAGCGAGGTCGACGGCTCGTACGCCTGGATCGACGCGTTGTTGACGATGCAGCCGTGAGTGCCGCGCAGGTGGGGCAGCGCGGCACGGGTGAGCCAGAACAGCCCGTACAGATTGGTCTTGAACGTGCGGTCGATGCGCTCGTCGCTCATCGCCTCGAGCCCGCGATCGCGTGCCATCTGGAAGCCGGCGTTGTTCACGAGGACGTCAAGCTGCCCGAGCGTCTCGACCGTGGTCAGCACCGCCCGATCGGCGTCGGTCCGCTCACGCAGGTCGGCCTCGATCGCGAGGGGTCGCCGTCCGGCGGACTCGATGAGGCCGACCGTGGTGTCGGCGTCCTCACGTTCCTCGGGCAGGTGGGTGAACGCAACGTCGGCGCCCTCGCGGGCGAAGGCCAGGGCCACCGCGCGCCCGATCCCCGAGTCGCCGCCACTGATCAGGGCGACCTTGCTGGCGAGCCGCTCGTGTCCGCGGTAGCTGTGCTCACCGTGATCGGGTACCGGATCCATGCGGGTCGTCAGGCCCGGCGGATCCTGTTGCTGGACTGGGAAGCCTTCGTCGGCCATGACACTCCTTCGCTCGATCCGGTCGCTATGACGGGTGTTCCCGTGCAGACATGCCTCATGCAGCCGACACGTGCGCAGGCCGCGGCGGGATCTGCGTGAGTTCCGCCGCGGCCACGCGGTTCGCAGACTCCGGGTACCCGTGCGTCGAGATCGCCAAACCGCCCGGCGGACGAGCGTGACGTATGCGTCGGGCGTGCTCCACGGGGGATCGGGTACTCATGACGGGAGGAGAGGAGACACATGAGAGTCATCGCCCACTATCTGCACACCCACCTGGCCGGTGCCGCGGCCGGCATCGACCTGTTCGGCCGCAGCGGTGCGGCACAACTGGACGACGAGATCGGCGACATCGTCCTGCAACTGCGTGAACAGCTGGTCGACGAACGGCGTGCCCTGCTCCGGATGGCCGAGCGTCTCGGGGTCGGCGAGTCGACCGTGCTCACGACGGTGGCGCGGGCCGGAGAGCGGATCGGCCGGCTCAAGCCGAACGGCGATCTGCTGCGTCGCACCCCGCTGACGGACCTGGTCGAGTTGGAGGCCATGCTCGTCGCGGTCGGGGGCAAGATCGCCGGATGGCAGGCGCTGCTGAGTGTCGCCGACGCCCACGACGGGCTGGACCGCGCCGAACTCGACATGCTGCTGGACCAGGGGGAGGACCAGCAGCGGCGTCTGGCGGAGGCGCACGCCATGGTGGCGACACGCGTGCTGGCGGGCGCTGCATGACAGCGGTCGTCACGCGTGCCGCCGTGATGCCGCGAGGCTCAGGTGACAGGCCCCGTCGCGGGATCGGGGGTCACATGCGGGTCCGGCACCTCCTCGGGCTCGGGGAACTCGGGCACGTCGTCGGGATCAGTCTGTGGCGAGTCGGGGGCGGTCGGGTCGTCGGGTGCGACCGGGTCGTCGGGTGCGATGGTCATGGTGCTCTCCTTCATTGCTCATGGACGGGCATACGACAGGGGTGCCCCGTGGGGAGCGGTCCATGCATGCCGCAGGCGTCGACGAGGAAGGCGGGGCCCCGATGGACGCGCTGCTGCTGATCGACCTGCAGGAGGATTTCTTCGAACCGCCCGGCCTCGCCGGAGAGCGTCGGCGCGTCGTCGAGGCGGTCCTGCGCTGGGTGGAACAGGCTCGCCGGGTCGACGCGCGGATCATCGAGATCCGCACCGAGCTGCCGGAGGACGAGTCGACCTGGGCGCTCAACATGCGAGACGACCGGCAACCCGTCGCCCTCGAGGGCACCCCGGGTGCCCAGGGGCTCGCCGAGTTGGGGCATCTGGCCCTGCCCGTGATCGTCAAGCGTCGCGACGACGCCTTCGTCGGGACCGATCTGGCGCTGCGCCTGCGTGCTCTGGGAGCCGAGCGCCTGGTGATCGCGGGGGTGTCGACCGAGGCCTGTATCGCTCTGACCGCCGCGGGCGCCTATGCCCGTGACTTCAGGGTCGCGCTGGCCGGTGGCGCGATCGCGTCGGCCGACCCGGATGCTCACGACCGATCGATTGCCTGGCTCGCCGCACAGTACCGGCAGCCGGTGATGTCGCTGCCGAAGGATTGCTAGAGCTCATCGCCGTCATGCTTCGTTCGTCAGACCCATGCGGCGGCGGATCCGGCCGATCACGGCCGACAATCGGCGGGAGACCTGCATCTGTGAGATGCCGAGCTCGCGACCGATGTCGCGCTGGGTGCGCTCCTCGACGAAGCGCATCTCAAGCAGGCGGCGATCCTTCTCGTCGAGGGCGCGGACCGCGGGGCCGATCGACTGCAGATCGTCCACGCGGGCGAATCCGTCGTCGTCGGTCCCCAGGGATTCGGCGAAGGGTCGATCACTGCCGGGTGCGGGCGTGTCCAGCGACCGCGGGCTGAACGCCCCGGTGACGGATTCGGCCCGTCGCACCACGTCGTCGGGTTCGCCGATGCGCGCCGCGACCTCATGCGTCGTCGGCTCGCGACCGGAGGCACGCAACTCGTCGCGTGCCGCCGTCGCTGCGGCCTGGACCTCCTGGATCCGCCGACCGGGCCGCACGGTCCAGGCGTTGTCCCGGAAGTAGCGCCGCAGCTCTCCCAGGACGGTCGGCACGGCGAAGGCCGTGAAGGACCGGTGTCCCGGATCGAAGCGCCGGATCGCCTTCAGCAGCCCGAGGCTGGCGACCTGCTCGAGATCGTCCTGCGCGACGCCTCGGCCCTTGTAGCGGCGGGCGAGACGGCGAGCGAGCCCGAGATTGAGCTCGAGCACCTGGTCCTGGGCGACACGTCGGCGTCGTGGATCCTGATCGCCGACGGCGTCGAGCAGCTGGTGAGACGTGGCATCGTGCGAGATGGACGAGGGCATCGGATGCCCCTCTCGGATCGTCGGGCAGCGGCTGGTGGCTCAACCGGAGACGGTTCCTCCACCGAAGCACGCGACACGGTTCCGTTCAAGTCGATCCGCTCCGCGACCGCGACCCGGCCCGAGCGCGCGTACTACTCAGCCGTCGTCGATCTCGAACTCCTCGTCGCAGGAGACGCAGGAGAACACCGACGTCTCGTCGTCGCTTCCGAGACGGACTGCGGTGAACTCGGTACAGAACGGACACTGAGTGATGAGCTCGGCCACCAGCGCTGACACCCTAGGCATGCAAAAGCCAGGCCGCCGGCTGCATCAGCGGTTCGGGCACAGCCTAGGCCTGTGCCGGGACCGTCGTCGGCCGGGGTCAGTCCTCGGCGTCCCGCGCCTTGACCAAGGCCAGGACCAGGCAGCTCAGCGCGCCGAGTGAAGCGCTGACCAGGAAGACGAGCGCCCACGGATCTCGGTGCAGGGGTCCGTAGCGGACCACGGCCACACCGACGACGCCGGTCACCGTCAGAACGAGGGCGATCGTCAGGCCCAGGGTCCAGGCCGCGATGCGCTGCGGGCGCCTCATGCGGGCAGCCTGACGGACCACCGGCGAAAGCCCGGCCGCAGCCGCACCGTCCTACCCATCGTCTCGATATCAGCGATGTCGACCAGGAAGCTGCCTCGCTGACGGTGTGCGAACCAGCGGTTCAGGACGTGCGGACGGTCGACCTCGGCCCGCTCGTAGCCCAGAAACGCCGCACCGCGCCGCGGGCCGACGATCAGCCCGACGAGCTCAGGGGAGGCGCGACCCGGCCGCTGCGGATCGGGCAGCAGGAAGCGCACGTCGACCACGACGCCGATCCGTTCGCCTTCGCAGGTCACGGGCCGGGTGATCAGCTCACCCAGGATCATGTCGACCTCCTGGTATCGGGGCGATGACGCGATCGCGCCACCATCGTTCGACCCATAGGGCGGGGACGTCGTCGCGGGCCAGATTTGTCGTGATCGCCGAACCGACCTCGGTGACCGATGACCACGGCACGCCGTCGGCGTCGCTGACCGGCCGGTGCGCGCCGAAGAAGCGGGCCGTCAGTCCGAATCCGAGGAGGAGCTGCGTGACGACGTGGCGGCCGTCGTCGCGGCGCTCGATCCGGAGATCGCCGATCGCCAGGATCGGTCGCCCGTCGCGGTCGAGCAGCTGTCGGTCGAGTAGATGCAGATTGGCGTCGATCAGCCGTCCGTCGTGTGCCGGGTGCTGCGGCAGTCCCTCGGGCATGTCAGGCTCCCATCCGGGTCAGGATCATCAGTGGGATCGCCGCGACGGCCGCGACCATGACGATCACCAGGTAGATCAGCGCGAAGAAGTTCATGACCCGGCCGTTGGTCTGGTCGCCCAGATACTGCGGGTCGTTGGCGACCACGAGGATCGGGAAATAGGTCAGAGGCAGCGCGACGGCGCTGAACACCACCGAGAACTCCGTGACCATCACCGGATCGATGCCGCTGAGCATGACCAGACAGCCCAGGATGATCACGACGAGCAGGATCGCGTGGAACTGCGGCGCCTGGGCGGGGCGCAGCCGCTTGCCCCAGGGCCAGCCGGCGTACTGCGCGATCGAATAGCCGCACGAGAGCGCGGTCTCGAGGGCCGCGCCGGACGTCGCCGCGAGCACGCCGACGAGCACCACGACCAGGCCCGCGACGCCGAACGCGACGCCTACGGGCGCCACCACCTGCGACAGGCTGCTGACACCGATACCCGCGGGCAGCATCACGACCGCCGCGCAGGCGGCGATCGAGACGGCCAGCATCCCGCCGATCGGGAACCCCAGCGACACGTTGACGCGCGACAGCCACAGGTCGCGACGCCCCCACTTCTCCTCGGCGGCCCCGGAGGAGAAGAAGAACACCTCGTACGGAGTCATGCCGGCGCCGAACAGGGCGACCGCGTAGAAGGCGTAGGTGAGGGGGCCCTCCCCGGTGGCGGGCGTCTGCTGGACGATCTGGCGGCCCAGCTCGCCCCAGTCCGGACCGAGCTTGAACAGGGCCACGAGGAACGCGAAGAGCAGCAGTCCCATCAGCCCTGCGACGTTCTCCAGCACCGTGAACTTGACCCGCCACAGCGCGAGCCAGAGCAGGAGCGCCACGGGGAGGATGAACGCGACCGGCATGACACCGGTGAGCAGCTGCAGCCCGAGGGCAACGCCGCCGATCTCGGCCATCAGGGTCAGCAGGGTCATCGCCGTCGAGCCGATCAGGTTCGCCAGGGCGGCCCGTGGCCCGAGCCGCTCGCGGATGATCTCGAAGGTCGCCCGGCCGCTGACGGCGGTCACCTTGCCTGACATGTGCGCGAACACGGCGATACCACCCACGCTGACGGCCACGACCCAGGCCAGCGACAGCCCGAAGCGCGATCCGACCACTGCATTGGTGACCAGATCGCCGATGTCGACGAAGCCGCCGATCGCGGTCAGGATCCCCAGGCTGACCCCCGCCACCTTCGCCATGGGCAGCTTCATCGCAGGCTCGCCGCCTGCTTCTCCAACCGCTCCAGCGCGGTCGCGTCGTCGCGCAGCCGGGCCGCGGCGGCGTCGGCCTCCGCCGATCCGATCCGATCGGCCGCCGTATGCAGATCGTGTACGGCGCGAGCGAGCAGCGGCAGGGCATCGGCCTGGACGTCGGCCCGGTCGCCCGAGGCCGACAGCGCGCTGACCTGCTCCATGGCGGTGGAGAGCTCGCGCCGGGCGTCATCGAGCATCGTGCGTGCCGTCGGTCCGGTCAGTCGTCCGCTGGAGTGGTGCTCCAGTGCGAAGGCTGCCGAAGCGGTCGCCGACGAGCCGTCGCCGAGAGCCACCGCCAGGGGATCTTTGGCGATGCCGCAGCCGACCAGCAGCGCGATGGTCAGGAGGCTGGCTGCGACCTTCTCGATCCCCCGGGCGGGTGGCTCAGACGCCCGCTGTCGCCAGCGCACGCGACACCTCGACCAGTCGATCGGCCATCGTCCGGCCCGTCTCCCGCGACCAGTCGTGGCCCTCCTCGGTCTCGCGGTACTGCGGCCCGGGCCCCGGTCCGCGGTTCCAATAGGTCCAGGCCTGTCCCGGGATCGTGAATCCGATGTCCACCAGGCCGCCGCTGATCTCGCTGATCACATGGTGCGCGCCGTCCTCGTTGCCCGTGACCACGACACCGGCGACCTTGCCCAGCGCGAGGGGCTGACCGTCGTCGCGCGTCTCGGAGATCATCGCGTCGAGGCGCTCCAAGGCCTGCTGGGCATAGGACGCGGGCCGTCCGACCCAGGTGGGAGTGGCGATCACCAGGATGTCGGCCGCGACGATCGCGTCGTGGACCGTCGGCCACTGATCCTGATCGGACAGGGAGGTCTCGACCCCGTGATCGATCGCCAGATCCGCCAGTCGGAACCACGTGACGGTCACGCCCCTCTCCTCCAACGCGGAGGTGACGACTCGAGCCAGTTGCTCGGTGTTGGACGGCTCGGGCGACGCCTTGAGCGTGCAATTGACGACGACAGCCTTCATGCTCCCCTCCTCGGACGGTTCTCCGGAGGGATACCCGGGGCGGGCTGCGACGAAACGTCAGCTGCTCGGCAGGGACCGTTCGGTGACGACCTGCTGGGCCACGTCACGCAGCTTGATGTTGTGAGTCTGCGAGTAGCGCCGCAGCACCTCGAACGCCTGCTGGCTGTCGATGCCGTATCGCTCCATCAGCAGTCCCATCGCGATGCCGATGAGCTTGCGTGCGTCGATGGCCTTGCGCAGACCCTCGATGTTGTGGGAGGCGGCGAGCGCCACCGAGGCATGCCGCGCCAGGATCATCGCGACGGCCTCGTCGTCCTCGTCGTAGGCATTCGGCCGCTCCGCGTAGACATTGATCGACCCGTACCGGCGCTCCCTGGTCGCGAGCGGCGCCGCGAGCACCGACCGGAAGCCGAGCTTGACGACTTCGGCGCTCCAGCGCGGCCACTGCTCGTCGGTGACCGCATCGTGAATGCGGTGGATCGTGCTGGCGTCCTCGATCGCATCGAGGCATGGTCCCTCGTCGAGCTCGACCTGAAGCAGATGCGCGCGCGTGACGGCCTCGCTGGTCGACGCGGCGATCTCGACACGGCTGCGCGAGCGCACGATGAGCACGCCCGCCTCCTCGCTGGCCAGCGCGCTGCGACTGAACTCCACGATGCGCTCGAGCGTCTCTTCGGCCCCTTCGGCCTCGTGTAGTTCGAGGGCGATCTCCGAAAACGTCAGATCACCCTCGCCCGGTCCGGAAACTGCCGGGATCTCGCGAGGTTCCAGGGTCATGACCATACCTTCTCACGAGCGGTCCAGGCGGGCCGCTCTTGCGCATCGCCGGTGCGACGGGCAGAGTGAGGAACGGTTGAGCAGCAGCCGTCCGGACCATGTCATTGGGGGACTCATGGCTGCACCGACCATGTCGAGCACGACCGATCCGAAGCCGGCCGACGACGCGCTCATCGAAGATCACCTCGAGTTGGCGAACCGCATCGCTCGCCGTTTCCGTCGCCGCGGCGTCGACCTCGACGACCTGATCCAGGTCGCCCGTCTGGCCCTGGTCAAGGCGGCGTCACACTACGAATCGGACCGGGGCGCCTTTGCTCCGTACGCCGCCACCACGATCAGCGGCGAGCTCAAGAGGTACTTCCGCGATCACGCCTGGGCGGTCCGTCCGCCCCGCCGCATCCAGGACCTGCAGGCGGGGCTGAGCGTCGAACGCGAGCTGCGGCCCCGCCAGCAAGATCCGGAGCTGCTGGCCGAGTCGCTGGGAGCCAGCGTCGCGGACGTACGTGAGGCGATGGCCGCGCGAGGCTGCTTCACGTGCGACTCCATCGAGTCGGCCGAGGAGGGCGGACACCCCTTCGGCACCGAGGACGCGGGCTTCGCTACGGTCGAGGACCGTCTCGTGCTCGCGTCGCTCTGGCGGCAGCTGGATGCCGCGGAACGGCGTCTGCTGGTGTGGAGATACTTCGACGAACTGACGCAACAGCAGATCGCCGACCGGCTCGGCATCAGTCAGATGCAGGTGTCGCGGCGGCTCACCAAGGTGATCGCTCGCCTGCGTGCCGAGGCCGGGCCGGCGGCGGCCTAGAGGACCCGAGGTCTCGGGGCGGTCGGGAGCCTGACCGGCGCCCTCGACAGACCGGGGCCCCGACCGTTCGGTCGAGGCCCCGGTTGGAACGTGCGGACTCAGTGGTCGAAGGCGTCCTTGACCTTCTCGCCGGCCTGCTTCAGGTCCGACTTCGCCTGATCCAGCTTGCCTTCCTGCTCCTGGGACTCGTCGTCGGTCGCGCGGCCGGTGGCCTCCTTGACCTTGCCCTTGGCGTCCTCGGCTGCGTTTTCGATCTTGTCGCCGATACCCATGCGGCCCTCCTTGATCGGATCGTGTTCGTTCGATCGAGGCGTACCCGTCCGGCACCGGCCCATGCGTCCTCAACGGCGGCGGAGTCGCCCGGCGATCGTCTCGGCGGCGTGCCGGACCGCTGCGACCGGGATGCCGGAGCGTGTGTCGGTGGCCCAGGTGACCGCGACCGATGCGGGCACGGTGCCGACCAGGATCGGGGCCGCGACTGAGGAGAAGCCCGGAGTCACCTCGCCGTCCTCGGTCGCGTAGCCGCGCTGACGGGTCTGCGAGAGCAGGCGTCCCAGCTCGGCCGGGGAGTTCGGTCCCGACCCCGTCCTGGACACGAACGCCGAACGATTCGGGTACAGCGCGCGCACCTGGGCCGGCTCGAGGCTCGCGAGGATCGCGCGACCCGAGGCGGTCAGGTGGGCGGGCAGGCGTACGCCGACGTCGCTGACCAGGTGAGGGCGATGGCGGGCGCGTTCCTCGATCACGTAGAGCACGTCGGTGCCATGCAGGATCGCCAGGTGGGCGGACTCCTGGACCCGGTCGACCAGTTGGACGAGCGGGACGCGGGCGATGCGGGCCAGCGGCTCCTGGCGCGCGAACCCGATGCCGACCTCCCACGCCCCGATGCCGATGCCCCAGGCGCGGTCGTCCGGGTAGTGCACGACGAAGTCCTCCTCGGCCATGGCCGCCAGCAGGTGGTAGGCCGACGACCGCGGCAGGCCGATCGCGGCCGCGATCCGTGCCGCGGGCACGGGCTCGGTGTGGCCGGACAGGTACCGCAGCACCTGCAAAGCCGAGGTCGCCGCGGGAACAGGTCGACTCATACGTTCAGGATCTCGTATCCGAGACATCATCGCCACTGTGGCGCTGGCGGACGACGGCTCCCGGGTCTGCAATGAAGGCATGACGGTCGTGATCGGATGCGGAGCCCTCAGCGCCGACGGCGTGGTCCGCGTCGCGCGGGGCGGTGAGGACGTCGTGCTCGGCGCCGACGCCCGTGAGGCGATCGAGAAGGCGCGTGGCTGGGTCGAGGAACTGGCCGGGTCCGATGCGCCGGTGTACGGAGTTTCGACCGGATTCGGTGCCCTCGCGGTGCGGCACATCGAGCCGGGCCGACGGCGGCAGCTGCAGAAGAGCCTGATCCGCTCCCACGCCGCCGGGACCGGCCCACGGGTCGAGGACGAGGTGGTGCGCGCCCTGATGCTGCTGCGCCTGTCGACCATGGCGACGGGGCACACGGGCGTGCGTCTGGAGATCGCCGAGGCGTATGCCGGGATGCTGAACGCGGGCCTCGTCCCGGTCGTCCGCGAGTACGGCAGCCTCGGCTGCTCGGGCGATCTGGCACCGCTGGCGCACTGCGCCCTGGCCGTCATGGGGGAGGGCGAGGTCGTCGACCGCGGGATCGTCCGCCCGGCCGCCGAGGCCCTCGCAGATCGCGGGCTGAGTCCGGTCGTCCTGGCGGAGAAGGAGGGGCTGGCGCTGATCAACGGCACCGACGGGATGCTCGGGATGCTGGTGATGGCATTGCACGACCTGGACCGGCTGCTGGACACCGCCGATCTCGCGGCCGCGATGAGCATCGAGGGCCTGATGGGCACCGATCGCGTGCTCGCTCCCGAGCTGCACGCGCTGAGGCCGCATCCAGGCCAGGGCGCCTCGGCACGTCAGATGGCCGTGTTCCTGGCCGGCTCGGGCATCGTGGCCAGCCACCGGCACGGCGACGGTCGCGTACAGGACGCGTACTCCCTGCGGTGCGCGCCCCAAGTGCATGGGGCCGCACGCGACACCTGGGCTCATGCGGCGACGGTGGCCGGTCGTGAGCTCGCGTCGGCGATCGACAATCCGTCGGTGCTGGCCGACGGGCGCATCGAGTCGCACGGCAATTTCCACGGAGCGCCGCTGGCGTATGTGCTGGACTTCCTGGCGATTCCGGTCGCCGACGTGGCCGGGATGAGCGAGCGCCGCACCGACCGGTTCCTGGACGTGGCGCGCAGTCAGGGCCTGCCGCCGTTCCTGGCCGACGATCCGGGCGTGGACTCCGGCTACATGATCGCCCAGTACACGCAGGCCGCGATGGTCTCGGAGTTGAAGCGTCTCGCGGTGCCGGCCAGCGTCGACTCGATCCCGTCGAGCGCGATGCAGGAGGACCACGTCTCGATGGGCTGGTCGGCGGCCCGCAAGCTCCGCACCGCGGTGGACCTGCTGACCCGTGTCCTGGCCGTCGAGATCCTCACGGCTGCTCGGGGCATCGGGCTGCGCGCGCCGCTCGAGCCTGCTCCGGCCACCGCCGCCGTCATCGCCGTGCTGCGTGAACGAGTCCCCGGCCCCGGCCCCGACCATGTCGTGTCGCCCGATCTCGAGGCGGCCACCGAACTCGTGCGCGACGGCTCGCTCCTCGCCGCCGCTCGCGCCCAGAAGGGGGAGGAACTCCCATGACCCGACCTGCCGTCCGCGCCGCCCGCGGCGCTGCCCTGACCGCGAAGTCCTGGCAGACCGAGGCGCCCCTGCGCATGCTGATGAACAATCTCGACCCGGAGGTCGCCGAGCGCCCCGAGGACCTCGTGGTCTACGGCGGCACCGGTCGCGCGGCGCGTTCCTGGGAGGCGTACGACGCGATCGTGCGCACCCTGCGGACGCTCGATGACGACGAGACGCTCCTGGTGCAGTCGGGCAAGCCCGTCGGCGTGTTCCGGACCCATGCCTGGGCGCCACGCGTGCTGATCGCCAACTCGAACCTGGTCGGCGACTGGGCGACGTGGCCCGAGTTCCGCCGGCTCGAGGCCGAGGGGCTCACGATGTACGGCCAGATGACGGCCGGGTCGTGGATCTACATCGGCACCCAGGGGATCCTCCAGGGCACCTACGAGACGTTCGGCGCGGTGGCCCGCAAGAGGTTCGGCGGCACCTTGGCGGGCACGCTGACACTCACCGGCGGGGCCGGCGGCATGGGCGGTGCCCAGCCGCTCGCCGTCACGATGAACGAGGGCGCGGTGCTGATCGTCGACGTCGACGCGTCCCGGCTCGAGCGCCGGGTCGCCCACGGCTACCTCGACGAGTTCCACACCGATCTCGACGTCGCGGTCGCCCGGGCGGTCGAGGCCAAGGAACAGCGGCGTCCGTTGTCGGTCGGCGTCGTCGGCAACGCCGCGACCGTGTTCGCGGCACTGCTCGACCGCGGCACACCGATCGACGTGGTGACCGACCAGACCAGCGCGCACGACCCGCTGAGCTATCTGCCCGAGGGTGTCGACGTCGCCGACTGGCACGCCGAGGCCACCCGCGATCCCGAAGGCTTCACCGAGCGGGCCCGGGCCTCGATGGCCAGGCACGTCGCGGCGATGGTCGGATTCCAGGACACCGGTGCCGAGGTGTTCGACTACGGCAACTCGATCCGCGAGGAGGCCAGGCTCGGGGGATTCGACCGCGCGTTCGAGTTCCCGGGCTTCGTTCCCGCCTACATCCGGCCCCTGTTCTGCGAGGGCAAGGGGCCGTTCCGGTGGGCGGCGCTGTCGGGCGATCCCGCCGATATCGCCGCGACCGATCAGGCGATCCTCGACCTGTTCCCCGAGGACGAGCACCTGAAGCGTTGGATCACCCAGGCGCAGGAGAAGGTGCACTTCGAGGGACTTCCGGCCCGCATCTGCTGGCTGGGATACCAGGAGCGCCACCTCGCGGGGTTGCGCTTCAACGAGATGGTCGCCTCAGGCGAGTTGAGCGCGCCGGTCGTGATCGGGCGTGACCATCTGGACTCGGGCTCGGTCGCGTCGCCGTACCGCGAGACCGAGGCGATGGCTGACGGATCCGATGCGATCGCCGACTGGCCACTGCTGAACGCGCTGCTCAACACGGCTTCGGGAGCGACCTGGGTCTCGCTGCACCACGGTGGAGGCGTCGGCATCGGACGCTCGATCCACGCGGGTCAGGTGATCGTGGCGGACGGCACCGACCTGGCGGCGCAGAAGATCGAACGGGTCCTCGTCAACGACCCCGGAACCGGCGTCATGCGGCACGTCGATGCGGGGTACGACCGGGCCGTCGAGGTGGCCCACGAGCGCGGGCTCGTCATCCCGATGGAGATGTGATGCTCGACGATCTCACCGGTATCGGGCGCGATCCCGGCACCGGCGGATACCGGCGCTTCGCCTGGAGCGACGCCGATCTCGAGCTGCGCGAGTGGTTCAAGGGTGAGGCGGAGGCCCGCGGGCTGGACGTGCTGGAGGACGGCAACGGCAATCAGCTCGCGTGGTGGGGCAGCGGTGGCGATGCGCTGCTGATCGGCTCTCACCTGGATTCGGTGCCCGATGGCGGGGCCTTCGACGGACCGCTCGGCGTGGTTTCGGCGTTCGCGGTCGTCGACCGGCTGCGGTCGTCGGGCCTGCGACCGTCCCGGCCCCTGGTGGTCGGGAACTTCGCGGACGAGGAGGGCGCCCGCTTCGGCATCGCCTGCGCCGGCTCGCGACTGGCGACGGGCGACCTCGATCCCGATCGGGCCCTGGCACTGAAGGATCGAGACGGCGAGACGCTGGCCGAGGTGCTGGTGCGCCGGGGACGCGATCCGCGAGCCCTGGGCCGCGCCGACTGGCTCGACTCGATCGGCTCGTTCGTCGAGCTGCACGTCGAACAGGGCCGCGGCCTGGTGCACGCCGATGCGGCGGTCGGAGTCGCCTCGGCGATCTGGCCGCACGGTCGCTGGCGACTGGACTTCTGCGGCGAGGCGAACCACGCGGGCACCACCGCGATGATCGATCGGCACGATCCGATGCCGGCCTACGCGGCGACGGCACTCGCGGCACGACGGCTGGCCCTGGAGAGCGACGACGCGCGGGCCACGTTCGGCCGGATCGAGGTCGAGCCCGGCGGCACCAACGCCGTGCCGTCGCGGGTCAGCGCCTGGCTCGACGCTCGTGCGGCCGACGAGGGCCTGCTCGACCGCCTGGTCGCCGAGATCGGCGAGCAGGCGCGGGAGGCCTCGGTCGAGGGCGGTACCACCGTGCGAGTCACGGCCGAGTCGGTCAGCCCGGCGGTGCGCTTCGACGCCGAGCTGGGCGACCGGATCGCCCGGCAGCTCGGCGCGCCTGTGCTGCCGACGGCGGCGGGCCACGATGCCGGGGTCCTCAGCCGCCACGTGCCGACCGCCATGCTGTTCGTGCGCAATCCGACCGGCGTGTCGCACTCGCCGCAGGAGCATGCCGACGACGCCGACTGCCTGGCCGGCGTCGACGCCCTGACCACGGTCGTCGAGCGCGAGCTGTCATGACCGAGGTGCCGGCGTTCGCGAACTGCCACAGCCATGTGTTCCACCGGGCGCTGCGCGGCCGCGACGAGGGCGCCGGTTCGTTCTGGAGCTGGCGCGAGCGGATGTATGCCGTGGCGGACGTGCTCGATCCGGACCTGTTGCACGATCTCGCCGCGGCCACCTACGCCGAGATGCACCTGGCCGGGATCCGCACGGTCGGTGAGTTCCACTACCTCCATCACGGCGCCGACGGATCGCCGTACGACGACCCGAACGCCATGGGGGAGGCGTTGATTCACGCCGCGCGCGCCGCCGGTCTGCGCATCGCGCTGCTCGACACGTGCTATCTGGCGGCGGGCTTCGGCCGGCCTCCCGAAGGGGTGCAGCGCCGGTTCAGTGACGGCGACGGCCAGGCGTGGGCCGCGCGGGTCGGCGATCTCGCCGCCCGATACGCGGATGCTGATGATGTCGTGATCGGCGCGGCGATCCACTCGGTGCGTGCCGTGCCTCGCGAGCAGCTGGCACGGGTGGCCACGACCTTGCCCGAGGCGCCGCTACACGTCCATGTGTCGGAACAGCCCGCCGAGAACGAGGAGTGCCGTGCGGCGACCGGCCTGACGCCGGTCGAACTGTTGGCCGAGGCCGGGGTCTGGCGGGAGCTGTCGACGGCCGTCCATGCCACGCACCTGACCGACGACGACATCGCGATCCTGGGATCGTCAGGCGCTCATGTCTGCTTCTGCCCGACCACCGAGGCGGATCTGGCCGACGGCATCGGTCCGTCCGTCGCACTGCGCGAGGCCGGCGCGGTGCTGACGCTCGGATCGGACGGGCAGACGGTCATCGATCCGTTCGTCGAGGCACGTGCGGTCGAACTGCACGAGCGGCTCTCGTCGGGGCGCCGGAACGCCTGGCCGGCCGAGCGGCTGTGGGCCGCGGCGACGTCCGCGGGACACGCGTCGCTCGGCTTCGACGATCCGCCGCCGATCGAGCTAGTGAGCTCCCCGCGCACCGCCGGGGCGAGGGAGCCGCTGTGGGCGGCGACCGCTGCCGACGTGGTGCCCGAGCAGGATCCGGCCGATGTCGCGACGCGCCTGGAGCGCGCGATCGCCGCCGTCTGGGGGAGGGTCGAGTCATGACACTGCTGGTCTGCGGCATTGGGGAGCTGGTCACCTGGGACGACGACCAGCCGATCAGGCACGATGCCGCGTTCGTCGTCGACGACGGGGTCATCGCCTGGGTGGGCTCGTCGGCCGAGGCGCCGGCTGCCGACGAACGGATCGACGTGGCCGGCCGTGCCGTGATCCCCGGTTTCGTCGACTCCCACGCCCATCTGGTGTTCGCCGGCGACCGTTCCACCGAATTCGAGGCCAGGATGGCCGGTCGGCCGTACTCGGCCGGAGGCATCCGATCGACCGTCGAGGCCACGCGGGCCGCGAGCGATGAAGAACTCGCCTCCGGCGTCGCTCGCCACGTGGCCGAGATGCGCGCTCAGGGCACGACGACGGTCGAGATCAAGAGCGGGTACGGCCTGACGACATACGACGAGCAGCGGTCGCTGCAGATCGCCCGGCGCTTCACGACCGAGACGACCTATCTGGGCGCCCACGTGGTGCCGACCGGATCCGACGTCGCCGAGTACATCGATCTGGTCACCGGCGCGATGCTCGACGCCTGTGCGCCGCACGCCCGCTGGATCGACGTGTTTTGCGAGGACGGCGCCTTCGACGCCGATGCCGCCCGGGCCGTGCTGACCGCGGGCCGCGACGCCGGCCTGGTGCCGCGCATCCACGCCAATCAACTGAGCCACGGTCCCGGTGTGCGACTCGCGGTCGAGCTGGGAGCCGCGGCAGCCGATCACTGCACGTTCCTGTCCGACGCCGATGTCGACGCCCTGGCCTCGTCCGACACGGTCGCCGGTCTGCTGCCCGGTGTCGAGTTCTCGACCCGACAGCCGTATCCGGACGCCCGGCGGCTCCTCGACGCCGGCGCCACGGTGTCGCTCGCGACCGACTGCAATCCCGGTAGTTCGTACACGTCGTCGATGCCGTTCTGTCTCGCACTGGCCGTGCGCGAGATGTCGATGACGCCACGTGAGGCGCTCTGGTCGGCTACGGCCGGGGGAGCGAGGTCGCTGCGCCGCGACGACATCGGCCACCTGCGGATCGGCGCGCGCGCCGACTACGTCGTGCTCGACGCCCCGAGCCATGTCCACCTGTCGTATCGCCCCGGCGTCCCACTCGTGGCCTCGGTGCACTCGCCGGCGCCTCCCGGATAACGCTCCGAGCGCCGCGGCCTTACACCAGTGTGATGGTGGTCGGCTCCTCGGCCGCCCGAGCCGCGGTCGCGATCGCCTCGGCCGCGGCGGCGTCCTGGATGCCGACCCCGACACTGCTGTAGACGATCACCTGGTCGTCGTCGGTCCGCCCCGACCGATCCCCGTTGAGGATCTGGCCGATCTCGACCAGATCGTCGAACGAGATCGCCCCGGCCTGCTCGGCCGCCCGGAGATTGCCCGCGTGCTCGGTCGCCGTGGCCGCGTGGTCCACCACGAGCAGATCGGCACGAGCGACGAGTTCGACCGGCGTCTCGGAGCGATCCGGCGCGAACGAGCCGATCGTGACCACCGTGGTGCCTGCACCGATCCAGGCATCGTCGATGACCGGTGTACTGCTCGTCGTGCAGGTCAGGACGATGTCAGCGCCTCGTACCGCGTCCTCGGCGGCACCGGCTGGTACGACGGGCAGGCCCAGGTCGCCCGCGAGCCGCTCGCACAGGGCGCGACAGGCTTCGGCCTCGATACCGAAGATCCGTACCTCCGACAGTTGCCGGACGTGCGCGAGCGCGTGCACGTGCGCCTCGGCCTGCACCCCGGACCCGACGACACCAAGGACCGAGGCGCCCGGCGTGGCGAGTTCGGACACGGCGGCGGCGCTGGCCGCGGCCGTACGGCGGGTCGTGACGCTGGTGCCGTCGATCAGGCACGACGGCAGGCCCGTGAGCGGGTCGAGGGCCAGGATCGTCGCCGAGACGCTGGGCAGCCCTAGCGCCGCATTGGTCGCGTTGACGCTGCCGAACTTGCACACTGCCGCGCTGGACTCGTCGAGCCGTGCGGCATAGCAGAACGCGACGGAGTCGTCGGCGCCCGGCAGCAGCAGACGCTCGGGCGCGACGGCTGCGCCGGCCGACAGCTGGCGGAACGCGCGACGCTGAGTCTCGACGGCGACGTCGATCGGGAGCAGGCGAGCCACGTCGTCGGCGCCGACGACCACGATGTCCAGGTGGCCGACCATCAGCGGAACGCGTTCTCGCCGGTCAGGGTCTGCCCGATGACCAAGGTGTGCATCTCGCTGGTCCCCTCGTAGGTCAGCACGGACTCGAGATTGGTCATGTGGCGGATCACCGGGTACTCCAGTGAGATCCCGTTGGCGCCCAGGATGGTGCGTGCCTCGCGGCAGATCGCCAGCGCCTCGCGGACGTTGTTGAGCTTCCCGACGCTGACCTCGTGGGGCCGCAGTCCGCCGGAGTCCTTGAGCCGGCCCAGATGCAGGGCCAGGAGCATGCCCTTGGTCAGCTCCAGCGACATGTCGGCGAGCTTCTTCTGTGTCAACTGGAACCCCGCGATCGGGCGCCCGAACTGCCGGCGCTGACCCGCGTATTCCAAGGCAGTCCGATAGGCGCTCCGGCCGGCGCCCAAGGCGCCCCAGACGATGCCGTAGCGCGCCTCGTTCAAGCATGACAGCGGTCCCCGCAGCCCGACGACCTCGGGCAGGACGGCGTCGGCGGGCAGCCGGACGCCGTCGAGCACCAGCTCGCTGGTCACCGAAGCCCGCAGCGACAGCTTGCGGGTGATCTTCGGGGCACTGAAACCGGGTGTGTCGGTCGGCACGACGAAGCCGCGCACGCCCTCCTCGGTCTGGGCCCAGACGACCGCCACGTCGGCGATCGAGCCGTTCGTGATCCACATCTTGCGCGCGTCGAGGACCCAGTCGTCGCCGTCGCGCCGGGCGCGGCTGGTCATGTTCGCCGGATCGGAGCCCGTGTCGGGTTCGGTCAGGCCGAAGCAGCCGACCGCGTCGCCAGCGGCCAAGCGGGGCAGCCAGGTCTGCTTCTGCTCCTCGCTGCCCCAGCGGTGGATCGCGAACATCGCGAGCGAGCCCTGGACCGACACCATCGAACGCACGCCGGAGTCCGACGCCTCCAGCTCCAGGCAGGCCAGGCCGTAGGCGGTGGCGCTCATGCCGGCGCAGCCGTATCCCTCCAGGTGCATGCCCAGGAGCCCGGCCTCGCCGAATCGCTTGATCAGCTCGCGTGGCGCCTCGATGTCGCCGGCCTCGAACCAGTCGGCGACGTACGGGTCGACGACCGTGTCGCACAGTTTGCGGACCGTGGCCCGGATCGCGCGCTCCTCGTCGTCGAGCAGCGAGTCGATCCGGATCAGGTCGAGGGGGTCGATGGTCTGAGTGCTCATGTGGTCTCCTTCAGACCGAGAAGTCGACGCCTTGTGCCAAGGGCAGGGCACCGGAGTAGTTGATGGTATTGGTGGCCCGGCGCATGTAGGCGCGCCAGGAGTCGGAACCGGACTCGCGCCCGCCACCGGTCTCCTTCTCGCCGCCGAACGCACCGCCGATCTCGGCGCCGGACGTGCCGATGTTGACGTTGACGATGCCGCAGTCCGATCCCTCGGCCGACACGAACAGCTCGGCCTCCGCCAGATCACGGGTGAACACGCTGGACGACAGGCCTTGCGGCACATCGTTGTTGAGCGCGATCGCCTCGTCGAAATCGGTGTACGTCAAGACGTGTAGGAGCGGCGCGAACGTCTCACGGCGGACCACGTCGGTCTGCGCGCCGACGCGCGCGATCGCCGGGCGCATGTAGTAGGCGTCGGGCGCGCCGTCGACCTCGAGCCGCTCGCCGCCGACGACCAGTTCGGCTCCCTCGGCGCGCAGCTGCTCCATCGTCTCGCCGACCTGCTGGTACGCACGGCCGTGGATCAACGGGCCGACCAGGGTGCCGTCGACCGACGGATCGCCGATCGGCAGCTTGCGATAGATCGCCGAGAGGTGGTCGACCAGCGAATCGGCGATCGACTCGTGGGCGATGACCCGGCGCATCGTGGTGCACCGCTGCCCGGCCGTTCCGGCGGCGGCGAACACGATGCCGCGGACCGCCAGGTCCAGATCCGCGCTCGGAGCGACGATCGCGGCATTATTGCCGCCCAGCTCGAGTAGCGAACGGCCGAAACGATTCGCGACCCGAGGACCGACGGCTCGTCCCATCGCGGTGGAGCCGGTCGCGCTGACCAGGGCGACGCCGGGGTGATCGATCAGCGCCTCGCCGATCTCGGCGTCGCCCATCAGCAGCTGGTTGAGGTGACGGGGGGCGCCGACGTCGGCGATGGCCCGGTCGAGCAGCGCCGAGGTGGCCAGGGCCGTGAGGCTGGTCAGTTCCGACGGCTTCCAGATGATCGAGTCGCCACAGACCAGGGCCAGTGCGGCGTTCCACGACCAGACCGCGGCCGGGAAGTTGAACGCCGTGACGACGCCGACGACACCCAGCGGATGCCAGGTCTCCATCAGTCGGTGACCGGGACGCTCCGACGGCATCGTGCGCCCGAACAACTGGCGCGACTGGCCGACCGCCAGCTCGCAGATGTCGATCATCTCCTGGACCTCGCCGAGCGCCTCCGATCGGATCTTGCCGACTTCGAGGGTGATCAGCTCAGCCAGATCTGCCTTGTGCTCGATCAGCAGGTCGCGCAGGCGACTCACCAACTGACCCCGTACCGGTGCGGGTACCCGGCGCCACTGCCGGAACGCCTCGTGAGCGCGGTCGACGATGCCGTCGACCTCATCGAGCGAGGACGTCGCGACGCCGATCAGGGCGTGCCCGTTGATGGGGGAGCGGGAGTTCCACGCCCCCGACGCGACATCGGTCGCGCCGCAGGCAGCGAGGGCCCGGGTCGCGCGGTCGATCAGGTCGGCCTGGGTGGGGATGCCGGTCAGGGCGATCTCGGTGGTCATGACACTCCTTGGAACTGGGTGGGCAGATCGATCAGATGGGCGGTGTGGACGGCTTCGACGATGTCGTCCTCGTCGAGCAGGACGGTGTCGGCGGCCGGACCCAGGGGGATGACGCTGTCCTGGCTCGCGATCCGCCGGATGCGGCCGCGATAGCCGCCCTCGACGAGCGCGGTCACGACGCTTTCGCCGACGCCGCCGGACCGGCGCGTCTCGTCGACCACGACGACCGTCTCGAAGTCGCGGGCCTGGGCCAGCAGCTCGGCGGTCGGCAGGGGGGAGAGCCAGCGCAGGTCGAGCACGCGGACGCCGACGCCCTCGCGTTCGAGGCGGTCCGCGGCCCGCAGGCTCATCGGCACGCCGTTGCCGAATGTCACGACCAGGACGTCACGGCCTTCGCCGTGCAGGCCGACCTCGCCGAGGTCGATCGCGGTGCCGCCCCAGGCGCCGGGCGCGGCGTAGGGGGCGGTCCACCGATCGTCGCCCTCCTCGAGAAGATCGCGCCGGTGGTACAGGGCGATCGGCTCCAGGAAGACGCACACCCGGTGCTCGGCGCGTGCCAGCGCGATACAGGTGCGCAGCATCGCGGGAGCGTCGGCTGGGTGGCTCGGGACCGCGACGACCAGGCCCGGGATGTCACGCAGGGCCGCGATCGAGTTGTCGTTGTGGAAGTGGCCGCCGAAGCCCTTCTGATAGGCCAGTCCCGCGATCCGCACGACCATGCCGTTGTGGAACTGGTCGTTGGAGAAGAACGCGAGCGTGGCGGCCTCGCCGCGCAACTGGTCCTCGGCGTTGTGCACGTAGGCCAGGTACTGGATCTCCGGGATGGGCAGCACGCCGTTCAGTGCGCCGCCCAGCGCCGTGCCCAGGATGGTCTGCTCGTCGAGGATCGTGTCGAAGACCCGTGCCGGCCCGAACCGCTTGGCCAGGGTCCGCGTCAGGCCGTAGACACCGCCCTTGCGCGCGACGTCCTCGCCGAAGATCGCGGCCTCGGGCCAGGTCGCCAGGACGTCGCCGAGAGCTGCGTTGATCGACTGTGCGAGCGTCAGCCGGCCCTGATCCTCCGGTGCCGCCCTGACCTGGCGTGCCGCGGGATCGGGGACGCGCACGGCAGCCGCCCTGACGTCGTCGTCATGGCGGCGGACCAGGGGCCGCATCACGTCGGCCGCCGAGTCCAGGCGCCGAGCATCGAGCAGTGATGTGGCCTCGTCGATGACGCGCTCCCGCATCGCCTCGTAGCGCGCGATGACCTGATCGGCGGTCAGTGCCCCGGCGTCGACCAGCAGGCGGGCCGTGGCCAGGAGGGGATCGCGCGAGAACTCGGCCTCGATCTCAGAGCTCGTGCGGTACGCGATCTCGGCATCGGATCCGGCGTGGCCGCCGAAGCGGGTGGTGCGCAAACGGACTGCGACGGGGCGTCGCGTCGTGCGGACGGTGTCGGCCGCTCGGCGCGCAGCGGTGAGCGCGTCGTACGGATCGCTCCCGTCGATCTCGACGTACGCGATCGAGCCGTAGCGCGACAGCGCGCTGGCGACCCAGCCCTCAGGGGTTCGGGTGCTGATCCCGATGCCGTTGTCCTCGCACACGATCAGGATCGGCAGGTCGAGGCGACGGCGAGCGCAGTAGTCGATCGCATTGAGGCCGCCCATGACCGTCGAGTGGTTCAGCGAGGCGTCACCGAAGCTGGTGACGACGATCGCGTCGCGGGGCCACGGCGACGTGACGCCCGCCTGCTGGCTGCCGAGTGAGAAGGCGAGCCCGAACGCGCGCGGCAGATGTGAGCCGATGGTCGAGGTCTGCGGGATGATGCCGAGTCGCGGATGTCCGAACACCTTGTGACGTCCGCCTGAGATCGGATCGTCGGCACCGGCGGTCACGCCGAGCAGCACGTCGCGGATCGGAGTCGTTCCGGCGACCTGGGCGGCGCGGGCGGCGAAGAACCCGCCGGACCGGTAGTGCAGGAGGGCCGGGTCGTCGGGGCGCAGGGCCATCGCGATCGCGGCATTGCTCTCGTGCCCGTTGGAGCCGATCGTGTAGAAGCCGCGCCCCTGGCTCTGCATCCAGCGGGCCGCGAAGTCGAGATGGCGGCTCTGCAGCTGAGCATCGAAGTAGGCGAGGAACGGCGTGGGGTCGGTCGCGACCGTGTCGAGGGCGACGGCGCGCGCCGCCGACTCACGGCCGGCCTCGACGGGATCGGTCCGCCAGCGTTCCAGCTGATCCAGGACGTACCGGTCGATGGGCTCGGTCATCAGATCGCCTGAGCGACGCGGCCCCGGGCGACCATGGCGTCGCGCACTCGCTGCTGGGCGAGCGATCGTGCTGCGTCGTGCGACAGGACGCCCTGGCTCCAGGCCTCCTCGAGGACCGCCACGGTGTTGCTGCGGAGCTTGTCCGAGATCATCGTGAAGATCGCGTCGGGGTCGGCGCGGAACGGCGAGTTCCGCATCTGCATCGAGTGCGCGGCCGCGACGACGCCGCCGGCGTTGGCGATGAAGTCGGGCACGACCTCGATGCCACGAGCGTGCAGCACCTGCTTGGCCTCGGCGGTCGTGGGCATATTGGCGCCCTCCACGACGAGACGCGCCTTCAGATCGGTCGCGATATCGGCGTCGATGACATCTTCGCGCGCGGCCGGCACCAGGACGTCGGTGTCGGCGATCAGGACGTCATCGGGCGACGTGACGGTCAGGCCGTACTCACGGACGCTGTCATCGCCCAACGTGCGGCCGAGCTCGACCAGGCGGGGCACGTCGAGGCCGTCGGCATCGTAGATGGCGCCGGTGGCGGTCGAGACGCCCACGACGGTCGCGCCCAGCTCGGCGAAGCGGGTGGCGGCGGCTCGTCCGACCGCGCCGAGACCCTGGATCACGACGCGGGACCCGGCGAGTTCGAAGCCGGCCGCCGAGGCCGCCGAGTCGGCCGCCTCCGCGACGCCGAAGCCGGTGACACCGAGCTCGTCGTACGGCACGCCGCCCAGGCAGTCGGGCAGACCCACGGCGGCACCGCGATCGCCCAGCTCGTCGGCGAAGATCGCGGCGTCACGCTCGCTCAGGCCCATGTCGAGGCCGAGGACGTACTCCGATGGGATCTCATTGGCCAGGGCGCGGGCGAACGATCGCAGCACGGCCTCCTTGTCGCGGCCGTGCGGGTCGCCGAGGATGCCGGCCTTCGCGCCGCCGTGGAACAGATCGACCGCGGCCCACTTCCAGGTCATGGTGCGGGCCAGTCGCGCGACCTCGCCGACCGTCAGGGTCGGGCTCATCCGGGTGCCGCCCTTGCCCATGCCCCGGGCAGAGTTGTCGATCACCAGGACCCCGCGCATTCCGGTGCGGGTGTCCGAGACACACACGATCTTCTCCGGACCCCACTCGTCCATCAGGCCCAGGGCATCGGTCTCCACGGCAGTGTTCCCCTTCTGCTTCGTACGCTGTCTGGCCGCCGCACCGGGACGTCTCGAAGCGGCGGCCGTCGGCTCATCGCTCCCGCTCGGTGGGGCGTCGTCATCTCCACAAGCCACCTTGCCCGCAGCCCGGGGGCAAGGCCATCGGTCGAGACCAGCGATTGCTTGACGGTGGACCAACGGTCTCTGGGTCTCGGGATCTGGGTCCCGAAGGTCCACTAGCCTCGACCCATGGTGAATCCGGTGCACCTCCGCACCTTCATGACGGTCGTCCGTACCGGCTCTTTCGCCGACGCGGCGCGGGTGCTCGGATACACCAGCAGCGCGGTCTCGCAGCAGATCGCGGCGCTCGAGCGGGCCGTGCGCCTGCCGTTGTTCGAGCGTGAGGCACGCAGCGTGAAGGCCACGCCGATCGCTGAGCTCCTGGCGGCGAGCGCCCAGACGGCGCTCTCGGCATTCGATGTGTTCGCCTCCGACGTCCAGGCATTGACCGACGGCCGCCTGGGCCGGGTGCGTGTCGGCAGCTTCCCGAGTGCGAGCCGTGGCCTTCTGCCCGATGCGATGGCCGACTTCCACGGCAGCTTCCCGGAGGTGGGCATCAACCTCGACGAGGGCGAGCCGGACGAGTTGATCAGCCTGCTCTTGGCCAATGAGGTCGACATGTCGCTGGTCTACCGGTACGACCTGGTGCCGTCGCGGTGGCCGCGCAGCCTGGGGGTGGTCGAGCTGCTGGAGGAGGACCTAGTCCTGTTGCTACCCGAAGGCCATCGGCTCGCAGAGTCCGAGGACGGTCGCGTCGAGCTGGCCGAGCTGCGTGACCTGCCGTGGATCTCGGCCCGTCAGGGCACGGCGGGCGCGAGGTGCATGGAACGGTTGTGTGCCATGCGGGACTTCGAGCCGCGCGTGACGATCCGCAGCAACGACTATGACGTGGTGCGTGGCTTCGTGCGGGCCCGATTGGGTGTCGCTCTGGTGCCGGCGCTCAGCCATGTCGAGTCGCCGGGCGTGACGGCCATGCGGCTCGACGTTCCCGAGGTGCGGCGCCATGTGGCTCTGCTGCAGCATCCACGTCCGACCGCGTCGCAGGCGGCGCTCGGAGAGGCGCTGACGAAGGCAGCTCAGAGCATGGTCCGCCAACACGAATTCGTGCGGACCCCTTCAGCGTCCTGACCGGAGTCGGCCGGCTCTCTGTCGGTCGTCAGCCGGCTCGGCGACGGGCCATCAGCTTGCGCAGCCGGGTCCGGGGGCGGATCGCCCGGCGGATCCTGCGCATGATGCCCGGGGGAGCGGCCGCGGGTGCCGGAGACCGCGGCACAGGGAGCGTGATCGGCTCAGGCTCGTACGGTTCCATCCCGGCGTCGATCCGGCGTTCGATCTCGTCGAGCGCTGCCTGGACGTCGGTGGTGGGGACGCCCTCGAGCTGGGCGGGGCTGAATCGCCACCACCGCACCCGGAGCAGCCGTTCGATCGTCGCCTCGTCGAAGCGGTATCGGATGACCTTGGCGGGTACGCCTCCGACGATGGCGTAGGGCGGCACGTCCTTGACCACGACAGCACCCGCGGCGGCGATCGCGCCGTCGCCGATCGTCACGCCTCGCAGCACCTGCACGCGGGCTCCGAGCCAGACGTCGTTGCCGATGACCGGTGCGGTTCCACGGAAGTCGCACTCCTCTTCCGGCACGCGTTCCATCCGGCCGGCCGGATGGAACGAGAATCGCTGGTCGTTGTACTGGAACGGATTGCTGCTGAGCCATTCGACGGGATGCTCGTAGTCGCCGATGGTCACCTGGTCGGCGATCGAGCAGTAGCGCCCGATCGACTTCATCCGGACGGCAGAGCCGTCGTGGAAATAGGTGAAGGCGCCGACACGGGTGGGCGAGTCGAACTGGAACGATCCCATGAAGACCGCCGGGGGTTCGATGATCACCTCAGCGCCGTTGGCGTGCTTGATGCGGCGGTGGCCCCGGACGAGCCGTTCGGCGGCAGCGTCGATCGGTTGGTTCCCCACGCGGTTCATTCTGTCAACGGTCGCCTGATCAGAAGCCCGAACCCAGGCCGGACAGCCAATGGTCGAATCGCCGTGTGTCGGCTTCCGTCAGCGGCAGCTGGACGTCCTTGACCCACAAGATGGTGCCGTAACCGCAGATTCGAGTGCCTTCGTACATCGGCAGCACTGCACCCGTCTTTGCCTCTGCGCGCCATTGCGAGATCATCTGCGGAAACGGCGGAACGATGACCGCGTGTGCCGACTCGCCGGGGCTGACCAGGGGAGATGAGAACCGATAGACCAATGCGCCGGCCTGGCCGCATGGCCCTGCCTTCATGGTCGGCAGGCCCCAGTTCGGGCGGTACGAAAACGGTTGTTCTGGCGAGTCGACCAGCGGCCGCGTTCGGCCACCTTCAGCGGGCGTGGTGAGCTCGAGGCGAATGCCCAGCGCGATGCCCTGCCAGGTTTCCATCGCCTCAGCGTAGATGTGATCCTGTTCTGGCGGCGGCTGGTCGACGGCCATGAGACCCTCATCGGTCGAGGTCGTCGCCCTCGGCACCTCCGGGCATCTGTTCTGCGTAGACGGCGACGACATCGCGGATCGGGTGGATACCCTGTTGGCTGCAGGGACCGATAGCGCTTCAATCGCCTCGATCCGGTGAGGAGCGGCTGATGAAGAACAAGCGGCGCGAGCCGACGTTCAGCGAGATCGTCAGCGAGGAGCGGGCGAAGCCGGTCCTGTTCCTCACTGACGTCTCGTCGGGCGAAGTCAATGGAGAGGGCAAGTTCTTTGACCCCGACGGGAAGTTGATGACGCGGGTCAAGTCGGAGATCACTCCGAAGGAGGCTCGTCGATACGTCAATCACGGCGCGCTGGTCGCCTACGAAGGTTGTGGGTGCGGGGGAGGGGGTGGCTGTTCGCCGTCGTGGTTCACGCCTGACCAACTCCCGGCCGGTGTGAAGCCCCGATTCGTGAAGGGCTACGGGTCTCCGACGTGGATCGACCTCTGGAAAAGTGAGGCGTCCACGGTGGTGTTTCTGCACGGTGATGTCGAGTGGGGAGACGCGCTCGAAACGGCTTGAGATTCGGACGGCTTGCGGCCTGTGTGCGGCCCGGCGCGGCCGAGCCTGAATCAGAGAAGGGCCTCTGACCTGTGTTCCTGCTGGTCAGAGGCCTTTTTGCACAGTGCCCCCGGCAGGATTCGAACCTGCGCACCCGCCTCCGGAGGGCGGCGCTCTATCCCCTGAGCTACGGGGGCCGAATTCGGCCGACTGCGGTGTGAGCCTACCGCACAGCCACTACGGTTCTGACATGCCCAATGTGCTGGTGGTCGACGACACCGGTTCCATCCGTCTGCTGATCCGCACCAATCTGGAGTTGGCCGGATTCGACGTGGAGGAAGCGGTCGACGGGGAGTCCTGCCTGGAGCATCTGCGCCGGATCGATCGGCTCCCCGACGCCATCACGGTCGACGTCATGATGCCGCGGCTCGACGGCGTCGCGACCGTCACGCAGATCCGCAGGGACGCGAGATTCGACGACATCGCGATCGTGATGGTCACGACGCAGAACCATCCCAGCGACATCCAGCGGGCCAACGAGGCCGGCGTCGACGACTACGTGATCAAGCCGTTCGACCCCGATGCGCTGGTGACCACGGTCCAACAGGCGATCGAGGCTCGGCGGGCCCGTTCCTGACCGACCGGACCTGCTTCGGTGGCCCTTGACGGCGGCGAGCCCAAGGCATAGACTCGAACACATGTTCGACTAATTGAGGTTCGGGGGGAGCCAGCGTGACAGCACAGCCAGTGGCGTTGCCGCATCCGTTGACGGCGGGTGTTCAGGCGATCGAGGCTGCACTGTCGAGCATGGCGGTCGAGGGTTGGGATGGCCTGGACGAAGCCGCGCTGAAAGAGATGGCCGAGCGTTTGATGCGGGTCGAGGCCCGGGTGCGGGCCCACGCGGCGGCCGTGACTCGGGTGATCGAGG